>Ga0189290_100001_pt1 | contig 1333545 bp, 1212 predicted proteins | sample UW140minimetaG_FD_130318 | JGI IMG/M metagenome (GOLD analysis project Ga0189290, IMG submission 130318) | Marine microbial communities from the Costa Rica Dome - UW140 mini metaG | ecosystem: Environmental > Aquatic > Marine > Oceanic > Photic zone | place: Costa Rica: the Eastern Pacific... | reverse complement strand
GCGTCGCGCATGGGTGGAACGATAGCTTGGCACCCAGAACGCATGAGCGATACGCCTAAAAACGCTTCACGCGGGGTGCCTTGCGGCATCGAACTACTATCACAATCACACGGCGATGCTGCACGGCACCCCGCGTTCCCATTGTCCTTTTTGGGAAACACACCGGACTTTCAGTCCGACCGCTTATTCCCTTGCGCTGCTCTTCCAGAGAGTGGCGGCTTTGGTGCGCGTGATAGCCCCGGATCACTCATGTCCGGGGGCCGTCTTTTCCTCACACAGCTTTAGGATTGTATCGGCGTCGCGCCGACGAACTGCCATGCCTTGTCTGCATCGCTAGCATCAAACGCCCTGGCATCAACGGGAATGATCTTATCCATCAGACCGATCATTTTGGCGGCCTTGTCAGGCGCGCCGACAACCGCATAGCGGGCAACATGCGACAGGGCGCGGAAACGCGATTCGAGAACGTCACCATCAAGCATGCTGTCCCAGTCACTCCCGGAGAATCCGGTTAGGTTGAGCAACATGTTCACCGACTCGCTGCGGTCGAACACATCGTTCATGAATTCTGCCATCGCCTCGGACGTGTCATCGTCGATGTGACCGGTGACGTTGAAGGCATAGACCTTTGGGCTGTTGGTCGGGACTTGCGTGACGACGCCGTGCGAAAACTGGGTCATGATCTCTCTCCTAGGTTGGTTGCGATCCAACGCCGAGAGACAAGAGAAGTTCCGATGGACGTGGCTTTGAGAGAGACCGTCAGACCGCGAAAAACCGCTCCAGTACCTGATAATAAATGTCCGTCAGCGCTTCCAGATGTGCGATCTCAACATGCTCATCCACCTGGTGCATGGTCTGGCCGACCAGACCGAACTCCACCACTGGGCAATAGTCTTTGATGAAGCGCGCGTCCGACGTGCCGCCGGAGGTCGAGAGCTTCGGTTTTACGCCGGTCGCGCCCTCAATAGCGTTTACTAAGCTGTCCACGAACGGACCGGGCGGAGTGTAGAAAGCCTCGCTGGCATCTTGTTTCACGGAAAGGTCATAGCTGCAGCCTTGCCAATCAACGGTATCCAATCGGCGGCGCAGCTCCGCTTCCAGGCTGGCTTTGGTCCATGTGGAATTGAACCGCACATTCACCCGAGCGCTGGCACGCTGTGGGATGACGTTGGTGGCTGGGTTGCCGGTGTCGATGGTCACCAGCTCCAAGTTGGAGGGCTGAAAAAGGTCGGTGCCTTCATCCAACGGCTCTTTGAGCGCGACAAGTGCCGCAACCAGCGGGTTAAGCGGGTTGGCGGCCAGATGCGGGTAGGCGACATGACCTTGCACGCCTTCCGCCTTGATGGTGGCGGTCAGCGATCCACGCCGTCCGATCTTGATCATCTCACCCATGACCTGCGGGTTGGTCGGCTCGCCAAGCAAGCAGGCATCGATCCGCTCGCCCTTTTGGTCGATATGCTTCATCAGAGGGTCGGTTCCGTTGATGGCCGGACCTTCCTCATCACCCGTCAGGATGAACGACAGTCGCCCGCCAAAATCTGACCCATGGGTATCGAGAAACCGCGCACTGGCGGCGATCATGGCAGCCACGCCACCTTTCATGTCCACCGCGCCGCGACCATAGAGCTTGCCGCTCTCGATCTGCGCCGCAAACGGCCCGTGTCGCCAGTCGGCACTGTCACCTTCGGGCACCACATCCAGATGGCCGGCAAAAGCAAAGTGCTTGGCGTTGGTGCCGCTGACCGAGCCGATGGCGGAAAACAGATTGGCAATGTCGGGCGTATCTGGGGCAGAAAAAACCGGGTGATCGTTGTCGAATCCGAGGCCAGACAGCATTGCCGCCACACCATCCAGCGCGCTTGCGCTATCGGGCGTGACACTGGGGTAACGGATGAGAACCTGAAGCACGGCGACCGGATCACGAACATCCAGATCAGAACCATCAGGCCTGCTCATTCGTTGTCCTCATCGGACGGCATTGTCGGCGGTGGCTGGGTTGGGCGCACATCGCGCTGCCATCCAAACTTGTTGGGTCCATCATCGCCCTTGCGGATGCCGAGCCACAGCGACATGATGATCGCCACTGGCGGTATGATGAGGCCGAGTGCGAAGAAGCCTGTCATGTTCAAATCATGCAGGCGCTTGATCGACACCAAAATCGAGCAGATCGAGGCCATCGTATAAATGAACGAGGCCACTGGACTTGGCGTAAGAACCACGCTGCCGGTGTCTGGATCGACAACGAACAACCCACTGGCGCCGACCAGCGCCGCCAGGAACAACACCGACAGCCAATAGACTTGCCGTCCCACGCGCCCATCAAAGCGGAAGAACAGCCAAAAAAACGTGTGCCAATCCACCGGGCCAACTGGACCTGCAGGCGGTTGTTGCGTGGCATTGGAGGGCGGAAGAGGCGGCGGGTTGGCCAAAGAGTCAGTCCTGCAAAGAAGAGCGGCGGTGAACAGGATCGCTCACCTGCACCTCTAGATGTTTGGAAGTGCGCCCGCTTTCAAGGGCAAATCGCAAAGAGGCTTACACGTCACTGCTTGGGTAATCGTGCTCATTGGGGCGCAAATAGCGTTCTTCCTCACGTGGATCGGGCCCAAAGCGATTAAGGCCTCGGGTGCCTGACAGGAAATACAGCGAAAAGTAGGCGTAAAGGTTCACGATGGGGATCATGCCAAGCAGGACAAACCAGCCAGACTTATCGCGGTCATGCCAACGCTTTATCCCCATAGCAATGGACGGCCATAGGATGAGCAGACCGGTAAAACCCAGCAGCAGGGGCGCGGGCTGTAGATCAAACTCACCAGGCGTGCCTGTGGGGATCATCTCCACGCCGCGGAACACAAAATCAGCACTCAGGCCAATCGCCAGAATGATCATCATCACGATCATGCCGAACCAATAATCACGGCGTCGGAAACGGCCCTTTGGCGACAGAAAATAAGTGAGCATGCGAAGGAAGGGTCCCTGAAGTTATAGCGTTTCGCGTTAAACCTGAATCATACAACGCTGCCTGAAATCAAAGATTTCAACGCGTTATGTGATGCTTTGCGTCTCAAGGTAAACGCGAAATGCTTTAGTCGCGCAGAAGCTCGTTGATGCCGGTCTTGGAGCGTGTCTTTTCGTCAACCTGCTTCACGATGACGGCGCAATAAAGGTTCGGCGCTGGCTCACCATTGCCCATCGTGGTTGTGCTGGGCATCGAGCCAGCCACAACCACTGAGTAGGGCGGCACCTCACCATAGGTGATCTCACCGGTCATGCGGTTCACGATGCGCGTCGATTGGCCAATGAACACGCCCATACCAAGCACGGAGCCCTCACGCACAATGCAGCCTTCCACCACTTCGGAACGGGCACCGATAAAGCAATTGTCTTCGATGATTGTCGGGCCGGCCTGCATCGGTTCCAACACACCCCCAATGCCAACACCGCCGGAAAGGTGCACGTTCTTGCCGATTTGCGCGCAGGACCCGACCGTCGCCCACCCGTCAACCATCGTGCCTTCATCGACATAGGCGCCAAGGTTCACGAAGGACGGCATCAAGATGACACCCGGCGCAATGAACGCCGACCGTCGCGCCACAGCGCCTGGAACAGCGCGGAAAGCCGCCTTTTCAAAGTCCACCGCGCCCCAGCCATCGAACTTCGAGGGCACTTTATCCCACCAGACAGCATCGCCAGGGCCACCTTTGATGATGTCCATCGGGTTTAAACGGAAGGAAAGCAACACCGCTTTTTTCAGCCATTGGTGCACGGTCCATTGGCCGTCATCGCCACGTGTGGCAACACGCGCCTTGCCCTTGTCGAGCAGGTCTAGCGCCGCGTCCACCGCATCGCGCACATCACCACGGGTGTTCACATCGATTGTATCGCGCGCCTCAAAAGCCTCGGTGACGGTGGCTTCAATGGCGGCGTGGTCGGTCATGGCGTGATGCATGGGGGAGGGTCCTTCCAAGAGATCAGTCAGTGTGAAATTGCGGCGCGCACATCCTCAAGGAAGTCCGCAAGATGGTCGGTGACGTAGAGCACATGATTATCATCGCGGCCCTCAAGCTCCCAATCTTCATGGAAGACCTCACGGGTGCCACGCGGCACGATCAAGGTGGTCAGCATGCCGCGTTCGTGCGGCACTTTGAGGTTGCGAGACAGATCCTCAAACATGGCCGCTTTGGCCGGCTCAATACCGGTTAGCTCAAGAAACTTATCGTATGTTGAGCCATTCGGTTTGGGGATCAGATCAGCCGACACAATGTCGAAGATATGCTGGAATTCAGTTAAAACACCCAGTCGGTCGAGCACAGCCTCGGCATGCTTCACGGTGCCGTTGGTGAAGACATATTTGTGGCCAGGCAACGCTTCGATCATGGTGTTGAGCTTGGGATCAGGTTCCAGCACGGAGTGGTCGATATCGTGCACATAGTCGAGAAAATCATCCGGCGTGATGCCTTGCTCGACCATCAGACCACGCATCGTGGTGCCGTACGTTTTATAGTAATTCTTCTGAACCTTGCGCGCCTCGCCTTTCTCCAAATCCATCAGTTTGGAAAGGTAGGAGGTCATCTTGTCATCGATCTGCGCAAAAAGGTTCGAGTGGTGCGGATAGAGCGTGTTATCAAGATCAAAAATCCAGTTCTCAACGCGCGCAAACGCCTCAAGGCCCGTATGCTGTTCGTGCTCGGCTGCCATAGTGTTTTTGCTTTCTATCGAGTGATCAGCGTGCCCGCGCCATGCGCAGTGAAAAGTTCAAGCAACACGCAATGCGGAACTTTGCCGTTGAGAATAACGACACCCTCTACGCCTTGCTCTACAGCCTGGATGCAGGTTTCAACTTTGGGGATCATACCGCCAGCAATCGTGCCATCAGCGATCAGCGCGCGAGCTTTGGCTACTGTGAGTTCTGAGATGAGGTTTTTGTCAGCGTCCAAAACGCCATCCACATCGGTGAGGAAGAGCAGGCGGGAGGCGTTGAGTGCGCCCGCGACGGCGCCAGCAAACGTGTCTGCGTTGACGTTGTAGGTTTTGCCGTCGGTGCCAGATGCCACTGGCGCAATCACCGGTATCAGCGCTTCTTGCGTGACCATATTAAGCACCGATGGATTGACCGTTTCTGGTTCGCCGACAAAGCCAAGATCGACGACCTTTTCGATGTTGGAATCGGTGTCGCGGGTGGTGCGGGTGAGTTTTTTCACTGTCACCATCTGCCCGTCCTTGCCGCAAAGCCCGATGGCCTTGCCACCTGCGGAGGTGATCTCCTGGACGATCTGTTTGTTGATGGAGCCAGCCAGCACCATCTCAACCACTTCGATGGTTTTTTCATCTGTGACACGCAGGCCGCTTTCAAACCGACTTTCGATGCCCAACTTGTCGAGCATCGAGGCAATTTGCGGGCCCCCGCCATGCACCACAATCGGCTTGATGCCCGATTGTTTCAGAAGCGCGATGTCGCGAGCAAACGCTCCAGCCAGAGCAGCATCGCCCATGGCATGGCCGCCATATTTCACCACGATGGTTTGATCGCTGTAGCGCTGCATGAAGGGTAGCGCTTGGCTGATCAGCCGCGCTTGACGCACGGGCTTAGGTTCCAGCGGCACGTTAGGATCATCATCGAAAGGCATGAAAAAGGCTTGGCTGTAGAGTCAAGGAAAGGCGAGTGCAGGAAGGACACTGTGTAGCGCCAAAGGTCAAGCTTTCGTCTGAATCTGCGTCATCAAGCCAGGTAGACCGGGACACCAAGGCCTTTAGAGTGAAGCAAGTCTGGAGATACTGCCGACCATGACATCGCCTACCACCCGCGAGCCATATTCCTACCGCGCTGATCCGGCTGTTCCAAATTTTGATGACAGCGGTCCGATCACGTTCATGGATGGCGAATGCGTGCTTTGCACGTTCGGGGCGAAGCTCATTGCTCGTTTCGATAAGGACGATCAATTCAAGATTTGCAGGGTCCAAACACCGTTGGGGCAATCGGTTCTCGCCCATTACGGCTTGTCAATCGGCGATCCTGAAAGCTGGCTGCTTCTTGTCGATGGCAAAGCTTACAAGTCGTTGGATGCTATGATCCGCGCTGGGCGTTTGGTCGGCGGTGTTGGCTGGTTGCTTCAGCCACTACGACTCCTGCCGCGGACGATTCAGGATTGGCTTTATCTGCGACTGGCCCGTAACCGTTATGCCATGTTTGGCCGTACAGATATGTGCGCGGTCCCTGATCCTCGCCTGCGAGCAAAGTTGATGAACTAGGCCATGAGCAGCCACACGCTTTTTCGCGCTGCACTTGGAGATCGGTGGGCCAGTTTACATCCTGCTGTTCAGGCACTTCACCAGAGCGGTCGGTACGGTTCTTTTTCGGGGCGAGCTACCATTGAGCGCGGCGACGGTTTCATCGCCGACATTGTTTGCTGGGCGTTCGGATTTCCGTCTGCCAGCGACGATGTTTCGGTGCGCGTCACCAAGGATCGGCAACCAAAGCGTGAGCGATGGTCGCGGCAGTTCGGCGACCATATCTTTCAGTCCACGTGCTTGCTGTCAGACCGGCTTTACCATGTTCGCGAGCGAGTTGGCGTGATGACGTTTGAGCAGGAACTGTCGCTCGCTAAAGGTGGCATTCAGCTAATACAGCGGCGGGGATGGTGCCTTGGATTGCCTCTGCCTTTTGCCTTGTTACCTTCAGTGGACGCTTTTGAAGGTGTCGATGACAGTCGCTTCACCTTTGATATCCGACTGGCCATGCCCACCTGGGTTCCAGGGGACAACCAGTTGCTCGTGCACTACAAAGGTTGGTTGGTTCCTGACGACGAGTCGCCTGCATCCTGATCACCGGCCGCCGCAAACTGCAAAGCGCCCAGATCATTCAAAAGCCGGGCAATGAAGCCTCGCAGCGTATCGATACCCTGCCGCTTTTCTGAGGATGTGATGGCGATAAACGGATAGGCAGCTGGACGGCGCGCGATGCTCTCTTGCACGCTCTGCTTCACGCGCTCGATCTGCCCCGGTTTCAGCTTGTCGGTCTTAGTGAGCACGAGCTGATAGCTGACGGCGGTCTCGTCCAGCATCTTCATGATCTCAAGATCGTTCTTCTTCAGACCATGGCGCGAGTCGATAAGCACGAAAACACGCGCGAGCTCCACACGGCCTTGCAGGTAGCGGCGGATCAGTTTGTTCCATTTTTCCACCGCATCCAGCGGCGCTTTGGCAAAGCCATAGCCTGGCATATCGACAATGCGGAACGGCATGCCATCAGCGGAGAAAAGGTTCAGTTCTTGCGTGCGCCCCGGCGTGTTGGATGTACGAGCAAGGCCCTTTTGGTGTACCAACGCATTGAGCAGGGATGACTTGCCAACATTTGAGCGGCCAGCAAAGGCGATCTCAATACGACCATCGACCGGCAGCCCGGAGGCGGCGACCACGCCTTTTTCAAAAAGCCATTCGCGGGCAAAAAGCTGATCGCCCGCGTCTAGCAATCCTTCAGACAGGCCAATGGATTCCAGATCAGCCTGCGGCTCTGCCATGATTATGTCCGAGCCTGGCTATTCAGCCGGCTGCTTGGCGGGCTTTTTGCTGAAGGTGGCCTTTAGGTTGTCCCACAGCTCAATCTTCACGCCGTGCCGCTTCATGATGAACGATTGCTGCAACACCGACAGGAAGTTGTTCCACGTCCAATAGATCACCAGGCCAGCAGGGAAGGTCGCCAGCATGAAGGTGAAGACAACCGGCATCCAGGTAAAGATCATCGCCTGCGTTGGGTCTGTCGGCGTTGGGTTCAGCTTCATCTGAACAAACATCGTGATGCCCATCAGGATCGGCCACACGCCGAGCCCAAGCAGCGGACCGATCAGCGGCACAAGCGTCGGATCGTAGGGCAGCAGACCGAACAGGTTGAACAAGGACGTTGGATCAGCGGCTGAAAGATCCTGAATCCAGCCAAAGAACGGCGCATGGCGCATCTCAATGGTGACGAACAACACCTTGTAGAGCGCGAAGAACACCGGAATTTGAATGAGCACCGGCCAACACCCGGCGACCGGGTTGATCTTCTCTTTCTTGTAGAGCTCCATCATCTGCTTCTGGAGCTCTGGCTTATCGTCCTTGTAGCGGTCTTGAATCTCTTTCAGCTGCGGCTGAACCTTCTTCATCTTCGACATAGACGCATAGGACTTGTTGGCCAGCGGCAGGAAGACCAGTTTGATCGCGACCGTGATCAGCAGGATGGCCACACCGAAATTGCCAAAAATGCCGAAGAGCCATTTGATGGCGAAGAACATGGGTTTGGTCAGGAAGTAGAACCAACCCCAATCGATCAGCAGCTCAAAGCGCTCAATGCCGAAGTCGGCTTCATAGCCGTCAATGATTGCGACCTCTTTGGCGCCAGCAAACAACTGGTTTTCAATGCCAACGCTTGCACCTGGGGCAATTTCAAAACCGCCGCCCAGATAGGCCGCGATAAAGCTCTCGCCGGTCATCACCTGGTCCATGCGGAACTCACCGCGATAACTGTCCAGACCCGATGGAACAAGCGTCGCCGCCCAGTATTTGTCGGTGATGCCCAGCCAACCGCCCGAGACGTCGCGATACTGCGTCGTACCATCGTCGCGCACATCATCGTAATCGAGTTCAGCAAGGCCTTCCTCGCCGAAGAAACCGATCAGACCCTCGTGCAAGATGAACATACGGCTGGTTTGCGGTTCGCCCTGCCGGGCAACCAAACCATAAGGGTAGAGAAGCACGCCAGCCTCGGTGGCGTTTTCCACCTCTTGGCGGATGGTGAACATATAGTCTTCATCCACCGAGATAATGCGGCGGAACGTTAGGCCCTCACCATTTTCATAAACCAACGTCACCGGGGTCGACGCGGTCAGCGCGGCGTTGCCTTCGACCTGCCACATCGTATCGGCGCCTGGCAGCGCAGCGGCGCCACCAGCGCCCTGCGCCCAACCAAACTCGGCGTAAAACGGATCTTCTGAACCTGATGGCGAGAACAAGACGACGGTGTCGGAATCTTCATCCAGCGTTTCGCGATATTCCACCAGATGAATATCGTCGATGCGCGCGCCTTGCAGGGCGATGGTGCCGGTGATGTGCGAGGTGTTGATATCAACGCGCTCAGTGCCAGCGATGATCGATTCACGATCAAGTGTGGTTGGAACAAGTGACCCGCCTGGGCTCACCTGAACCGCGCCAGCGACACCAGGGGCGCTCTCATCCACCACCACCGGTGAACCGTTGGCATCAGTACCGGTTTGCGCCTCAAGCGCAGCGCGCTCCGCTTCCATCTGAGGGCCGACATACAAGTACTGCCACGCTACCAGAATGCCGAGCGACAAAGCGATGGCGAGAATGTAATTGCGGTTTTCCATGGATTACCCGGCGTTATCTGCTGCGTTGGCCGCGCTCAAGTGGCGCGTGCGTGGACCTTGTTCAGCCCGCTTTTGAGGGCGCTCGTCAATGCGTCGAACGGTACGCTTTCTGCGTTCGCCCGTGCGATGAGGACATAATCATACCCAGGTCGAAAACCTAGACCCGTTGGTGATATTATAGCACTTTTCAGCCGCCGCTTGATGCGGTTTCTCACCACAGCACCACCCACTTTGCGTGTCACGGTAATACCAATGCGTGGCGGATCGGTATCATCACGGCGTCTGGTCTGAAGCACAAAGGGCGCACAATGCGCCCGTTTTCCGCGTTTGGCGGCAAGATAGTCGCCGCGCTTATGCAGCTTGTGCAGCACCCTATCTTGGCCCCGCTGCGCCGTTCCTGGGAACGGCAAGCTGGTCGTGGTGACGTCATTCATCAATCACCACCGGGCCAACATGAACGCTTTAGGCGCTCAAACGCTTACGACCGCGCGAGCGGCGCGCTGCCAAAACTTTACGGCCACCTTTGGTCGCCAGGCGCGAGCGGAAACCGTGGCGGCGTTTGCGCACGAGTTTCGAAGGTTGATAGGTACGTTTCATCGGTCACACTCTTCACGTTGAGCATCAGCGCCCGCATCAGCATGCGCCAAGAAGCTTCTAAAATTGCTGAAGTGCTGGCGTGCGTTCGCAAGGCCGGAGCCGCAAGCACCAGAACAAGCCGCGCTTATACGGGCGGCCTTGAGGAAAAGTCAATTGATTGGGCGCATATTGACGTCGGTTGGCCGTGCGAAATGGGCAGGGGGCGCAACCTCGCGGCGAACTCACGCCGCATCACGCCGCAATTGCCCAGTATAACGGGCGTTCACAAGGCCGTGTGATGGTGCGCGAGGCCGATGATTTGGAAAGGTTGCACTGCTATGTGCCCTCTCAACGCAACGACGCGATCATCTCTCGCCCTGACGAAAAAGGGCCGATCAAAGGAAACATCACCATGGCCCCGCCACCCGCACAGGACGCTGTAATGACTGGCCAACCTGCCCCCCAAATGCCCAAGACCTCCTCGCCCGCTATCAGCCTGCTGAAGCGCTTTGGTCCACTGATTGTCATTGCCGGTGCGATGGCAGCAGCCTTTGCGTTTGGCTTGAACGATCACTTGAGCCTGTCTGGTCTGATCCAGCAGCGTGAGATGCTGGCCGGTTTCATCAATGAGAACTTCCTTCTCTCGGTTCTCGGGTTCGGTGCTCTGTATGCGCTGGCGGTGGCCTTGAGCTTTCCCGCTGCAAGCCTACTCACCATCGCTGCTGGCTTTCTGTTCGGCTGGCTTTTTGGCGGACTGACAGTTGTTGTGGCCGCGACCATCGGTGCCACCACACTCTTCATGGCCGCGCGAACAGCTTTCGGCCAGGCCATTGCCGAAAAAGCTGGCCCAACGCTGAAAAAGCTTTTGGAGGGCTTCAAGAAAGATGGCTTCAACTATCTTCTCTTTCTGCGCCTCACACCGATCTTTCCGTTCACTCTGGTGAACATTGCACCAGCGCTCGCCAACCTGCCGCTGCGCTCTTACGTGTTGGCCACCTTCTTCGGCATCGCGCCAGGCACGTTTGCCTATGCGTTCGTCGGCTCTGGTCTTGATAGCGTGATCATGGCGCAAGAGGCCGCCAACCCAGGCTGCGCCGCCGCCGGCACATGCTCCATCGACCTGGCGTCGTTGGTGACAACCGAAATCATCCTTGCTTTCGCTGCCTTAGGCACTGTCGCCCTGATCCCGCCGGTGATGAAAGCCATCCGCGCCCGCCGCACTGGCAAGGCCGCCTAACCGCCTCGACCCACTGCAATCTTTGCCCAACCAGGGTAGCCAAATGTGCTAGTCATGTGAGGCTGCCCGAAGGAACCACCATGTCGAACTCTGCCCCCCAAACCACAGCCTCACTTGAACCGGCTCCGCCTGGCGATGCACCACAAACATTGACCCCCGATGTGGTCGTTATCGGTGGTGGTTCAGGCGGGCTGACGACGGCCGCTGTGATGGCAAGCTTCGGCGTGCCAGTGGTGCTGATAGAGAAACACAAGATGGGTGGCGACTGCCTGAACGTTGGCTGTGTTCCCTCCAAGGCTATCTTGGCCGCGGCCAAACACGCTCATGCGATCATGGAGGGGCCCAAGTTCGGCATCCATGCAAAGGGTAAAAAAGGCGCACCGTTCGATGTCGATTTCTCCACTGTTCACGATCATATCAAAGACGTGATCGGCACCATCGCACCAGTGGATTCGGTTGAGCGCTATGAAGGTTTGGGCGTCACGGTGCTGGGCGGTGAGGCGCGCTTCACCGGTCCGCAAACCGTTCAGGTGAGCAACACAACCGTCAAAGCACGACGCGTGGTGATTGCCACCGGGTCACGTCCCGCCGTGCCGCCGATCCCAGGCCTCGACACGGTGCCCTACATCACCAACGAAGTGATCTTCGACCGTAAGGAACTGCCGGAGCATTTGATTATCGTTGGTGCGGGCCCAATCGGGCTAGAACTGGCACAGGCTCACAACCGGCTCGGCGCTAAGGTGACCGTACTGGAAGGCTTCAAAGTCCTTGGCCGAGAGGATCGTGAGGCAGCCGAACTGGTGAAATCCACGCTGGAAGGCGAGGGTGTTGCTATCCACGAGCATGCGATGGTGACGGGTGTTGCCAAAGACGATGATGGCGTTGCCGTCACCATTGAGGTTGGCGAGGGTGACAGCAAAGAAACTCAAACCATCAATGGCTCGCACATCATGGTCGCAGCCGGACGTGCGGTGAATGTTGAAGGCCTCGATCTTGAGAAGGCTGGCATTGATTACGATCGCCGCGGCATCAAAGTGGATGCAGGCATGCGCACCACCAACAGAAAAGTCTTCGCCATCGGCGATGTGGCTGGCGGGCTGCAATTCACCCATGTGGCCGGCTATCACGGCGCATTGATTGCCCGGAACATCCTCTTCCGCCTGCCGATCAAGCAAAACGCGACCATTTTGCCGAAAACCACCTACACGGATCCTGAAGTGGCCTCCGTCGGTGCGACCGAGGAGGAGCTGAAGGGCACGCCAGGCTTGCGTGTTTTGCGTTGGGCGTTCCATGAGAACGATCGCGCCATTGCCGAGCGCACCACCGAAGGCTTCATCAAAGTGTTCACCACCAAGCGTGGCAAAATCCTTGGCGCGGTAATTGTTGGACCCAAAGCTGGCGAGATCATTTCATTGTGGGGCTTGGCGATAGCGAAGGGCATGAAGGTGTCTGACATTACGTCTTGGGTGGCGGCCTATCCCACCTTGTCAGAAGTTGGGAGACGAGCTGCTGTGGAGTACTATAAGGGCGCAACCGACAATCCCACCCTGCGCAAGGTCATCACGTTCTTGCAGCGCTTCGGATAGGCTGCATAGTACACATCATGCGCGACCCAGGCACCACCGTTACGCCCATCAAACAGACCCGCACCCGCAAGGGCGCTGGACTGTCCGCCAAGCTGCTCGTCTTGACGATCCTATTCGTCATGCTTGCCGAGGTGCTGATTTTCGTGCCGTCCATCGCCAACTTCCGTAACACCTGGCTTCAGGATCGCCTGGCAGACGCTGAACTGGCTGTTGCAGCGCTTGATCCTGTGGCCTTTGGTTATGGGTTTGGCGCGGAAACAGGCGACGCGATGATGCAGCAGGTGCTGCTTGAAACGCTAGAAGCCCACGAATTGGTGTTGGTCACCAACTCCGGTCGGCAAGTTCTGGCCCAACGGGCCGGAATTGACGGCAGCCTGGTTGCCAACATGGCCGTCGATGTTGATGTCACCACCAGCAACCCGCTGCGTTCTATCTGGGAAGCCTTTGAAACATTGGCAGGTGGCGACAATGTTCTGCGCATTCACGGTGGACCGGAGCCATCAACCGGGCGGTATGTCGAAGTGGTTGTCGAAGAGTATTATCTGCGCGATGCGATGCTGAATTTTTCGCGCAACATTATCATACTCTCTATCGTCATTTCGTTGATCACCGCGGGCCTCGTTTACCTCAGTCTCAATGCGCTGTTCGTCAAACCGCTACGCCGTCTTGATGCGGCGATGGCAACCTTTGCCGATGCGCCTGAAGACCCAAATTCCATGATCACGCCGTCAGGTCGTCATGATGAACTGGGCAATGCTGAAACACGTTTGGCGGCCATGCAATCGGACGTGCGCATGATGCTCACCGAGCGGCGCAGATTGGCCGATGTCGGGCTGGCGGTCTCTAAAATCAACCATGATCTACGCAATCTTCTTTCCAGTGCCCATCTGCTCTCCGAGCGCCTTGATATGATCGCCGACCCGCATGTTCAGCGCGTCGCGCCGAAAATCGTCCGCGCCATCGATCGTGCCGTCTCCTTCTGCGAGGCAACGCTCGCTTATGGCCAGGTACGTGAAGAAGCACCTGAACGCTCGACCTTCACGTTGGCCAACTTGGTCGAGGAGGCAGCTGAGTTTGCCGGTCTAACCAACCATCGCACGCTGGCTTTCTCGAACGAAGTTGATCCCTCGCTTGCAACGCGCGTTGGCCAAGAGAACCTGTTCCGTATCCTCCTTAATCTCATGCGCAACGGCCGTCATGCATTGGAAGCGGTGGGAGAAACAGACACCCAACTTCAACTGTCTGTCAGCGCTGCTTTTGAGCGTGACGCGTTGACCATCACCGTGGCCGACACCGGTCCAGGAATTCCCAAAGCGGTGCGGGACAAACTGTTTGAGCCATTCCACGGCGATGCCGGTCGTCGCGGCTCAACCGGCCTGGGCCTTGCCATCGCCAAAGAACTGGCAGAGGCCGATGGCGGCACAATCACACTGGTTGAGCCGAGCGAAGAGGATGCAAATCCAGGCGCGGTTTTCACCATCACCTTACCCGACGCGCGGGTCGACGATCTTGTGTGAGGAAGGGCGCCGATAGCGCCTTGCAATTGCGTGAACGGTGGGCTAAGCGTGCGCGCCTTGAAGGTAATCAGCGCCAAAAGGCGCGCTTTTCAAGCGATGCACCGGTAGCTCAGCTGGATAGAGCACCAGACTACGAATCTGGGGGTCGGGAGTTCGAATCTTCCCCGGTGCGCCATTTCCCCAAAGCATTGATATAATTGTTTTTTGCCTGAGTCAGGCGATCGAATCTCACCAAGTCATCGACCCGGGGCGCGTCAGCAGGGTCGTTCGAGCGAGACTTGAGCGGGAAAAGGTTCAAAACGGCGCCATTTATTGCCCTTTACCCACAAGCAGATGTATTGTCTTTCTTAAGATAGCCACGTTAACTGGCGAGGCTGATCGACGTTGGGAGAACTGGTTAAGCCAGTGCCGAAGGAGCAACCGCCCCGGAAACTCTCAGGCAAACGGACCATCGTCGACATCTAAGCTCTGGAGAGTGGCGCTTAAAGCGCGCCCGCCGAAGGGATAACGATCTCAGGCACCAAGACAGAGGGGGCATTTCGAGTGGAGACTTTTGCTCCACGCATAGAAATGCTCGTGTTTGGTTGTAGGTCAAACCGACGTACGCGGCTGGGGTTGCGAATTTGACCGAGTTACTGAAGACACCACTTTACGACCTTCATATCGAGCTTGGCGCAAAGATGGTGCCGTTTGCTGGCTATGCGATGCCTGTGCAGTTCACGCTGGGCGTCATGAAAGAGCATCTCCACACGCGTCAGAAAGCTGGTCTGTTCGACGTTAGCCATATGGGGCAGGTGATCATCAAATGCGAAGGCTATGCCGCTGCGGCTAAGGCGCTGGAAGCGCTTGTTCCTGTCAATATTCTCGGCTTGGGTAAGGATCGTCAGCGCTATGGCATGCTGACAAATGATGCTGGTGGCATCCTCGATGACCTGATGATCGCCAACCGGGGCGATCATCTGTTTGTGGTGGTCAATGCGGCCTGTAAAGCGCAGGACATAGCCTTGATGAAAGGCTCAATCGGCGATGACCGCGTGAGCGAGCTCACCGACAGAGCGCTTCTTGCGCTTCAAGGTCCGGCTTCTGAGTCGGTGCTGGCAGACTTGAACGCTGATGTGCGTGACATGCGCTTTATGGATGTCGCAACGCTCACGCTAAACGGTGTGGAGTGTGACGTCGCCCGCGCTGGATACACAGGCGAAGATGGTTTTGAAATCTCCGTTCCAGCGGCCGCCGCAACGGATTTGGCGCGGCGGCTTCTCGACCACCCGGATGTGGAGCCTATAGGTTTGGGCGCGCGTGACAGTCTGAGGCTGGAAGCGGGATTGTGTCTCTATGGTCACGATATCAGCACCGATACGACCCCCGTTGAGGCTGGCTTGGATTGGGCGATCCAAAAAGTAAGGCGCAAGGGCGGAGCACGCGAAGGCGGCTTTCCGGGTGCCGATATCATACTGAGAGAGTTGACCGAGGGTACGACGCGAAAGCGTGTGGGCTTGCGACCGGATGGACGCGCGCCCATGCGCGAAGGCGTGGAGCTTTTCGATAGCCAAGAGGGCCAAGCGCCGATTGGCCAGATCACCTCAGGTGGCTTTGGGCCAACGGTCGGCGGCCCGGTTGCCATGGGCTATGTTGCCAAGCCGTTTGACCAAGCTGGCACTCAGGTTTTTGGGGAGTTACGGGGAAAGCGCCTTCCACTCACCGTGACGCCATTGCCCTTCACACCTGCAAACTTCAAGCGCTGACATTGAGGACATCCAGATGAAATACACCGAAGACCACGAGTGGCTGAAGACCGAGAACGACCTGGTTGTTATCGGAATTACCGAACACGCAGCCGTTCAGCTTGGCGATATTGTTTTTATAGAGTTGCCAGACGTTGGAAGCGCTGTCTCAAAGGGTGATGAGATGGCGGTGATTGAGAGCGTCAAAGCCGCCTCAGAAATCGCAGCGCCACTGGACGGTGAGGTGGTTGAAGTGAACGACGCCTTGGCAGAAAACCCAGAAATTCCCAATGAGGATGCAACGGGCAAAGGTTGGTTCTTCAAGGTCAAGCCGTCAGACCCAACGCAGCTTGAGGCCTATATGGATGAAGCTGCTTACAAAGCCATGATTGCCTAAACACGGGATCCAGCCATGACGTTTGTACCCACTGACTACCTGCCCTACGATTTTGCCAATCGGCGCCATATTGGTCCCTCTCCAGCAGAGATGTCGCAGATGCTGTCAGTGGTCGGCGTGTCTGACCTTGCTGGCCTGATTGATGAGACCATTCCGGACGCGATCCGGCAGAAGGAACCGCTTGATTTCGGACGTCCGATGTCAGAGCGCAAGCTTCTGCACCACATGGCTGACCTTGCAGCGAAGAACAGCGTTCTCACCTCGCTTATCGGTCAAGGCTATCACGGTACTGTGACGCCACCGGCGATCCAGCGAAACATCTTTGAAAATCCGGCGTGGTACACAGCTTACACGCCCTATCAGCCGGAAATTTCACAGGGCCGTTTGGAGGCGCTTCTCAACTTTCAAACGATGGTGTCCGATCTGACGGGCCTTGAGATTGCCAATGCATCTTTGTTGGACGAGGCAACAGCTTGCGCCGAAGCGATGACAATGGCGCAGCGGATTGCCAAGACAAAGGCAAAGGACAGGTTCTTTGTCGACGAGAACTGCCACCCGCAGAACATTGCCGTGATCAAGACACGCGCTGAACCGCTTGGCATTGATGTGGTTGTCGGGGATCCTGATGATCTGGACGCTGAAACCGTCTTTGGCGCGATATTTCAGTTTCCAGGAACGTACGGACATCTGCGAGACTTCACCGCGGTCATCGAGAAACTGCACGCAGCCAAGGCAATTGCTGTCATATCTGCCGACCCCATGTCCCTCACTCTGCTCAAAGAGCCCGGCGCCATGGGCGCAGACATTGCCGTTGGATCAACCCAGCGCTTCGGTGTGCCGGTGGGGTATGGCGGCCCGCACGCAGCCTATATGGCGACCAAAAAGCCATACGCGCGCGCGATGCCAGGCCGTATCGTCGGTGTCTCGATTGATCGTCATGGCAACCAAGTCTACCGCCTGGCGCTCCAGACGCGCGAGCAACACATCAGGCGAGAAAAAGCAACGTCCAATGTTTGCACCGCCCAAGCCCTGCTGGCGGTCATGGCCGGGTTCTACGCCGTCTTTCATGGGCCTGATGGCCTGAAGGCCATCGCGCAACGCATTCATCGCAAAACGGTTCGCCTGGCTGACGGATTGAAACGCGGTGGGTTTGTCATTGAGCCAGCCAAGTTCTTTGACACCATCACTGTCGATGTTGGCCCGCTGCAACAGGCGGTTCTTAAATCGGCTGTCGATGAAGGGATCAACCTTCGACGCATTGGCAAAACGCGCATCGGCATCACGCTGGACGAGCGAACCCGCCCAGAAACCATCGAAGCGGTCTGGCGTGCTTTTGGGATTGACGACAAAGACGAGGATTACACCCCGTCCTACATCTTGCCGGACAGCCTGATCAGGACATCGGCCTATCTAACCCACCCGATCTTTCACATGAACCGCGCTGAGACCGAGATGATGCGCTACATGCGCCGTCTGGCTGATCGGGATTTGGCACTTGATCGCGCAATGATCCCGCTTGGATCGTGCACGATGAAGCTGAATTCCGCAGCAGAGATGATGCCGGTTTCTTGGGAAGAGTTCTCGCTGCTTCACCCTTTTGCCCCGCAAGACCAGGCCGAGGGCTACACCGAGATTATCGACGATCTTTCGGCCAAGCTGTGCGAGATCACCGGCTACGATGCCATCTCCATGCAACCAAACTCTGGAGCGCAAGGCGAGTATGCCGGACTGCTGAGCATTGCTGGCTACCACCGCGCCAATGGCGACACGAACCGCACGATCTGCCTTATCCCGATGTCGGCCCATGGCACCAACCCAGCATCGGCACAGATGGTGGGCTGGACCGTGGTTCCCGTGCAATCCGATGAAGCTGGCAATATCGACCTGGAAGACTTTAGCGCGAAGGCAAAACTGCACGCCGACAATCTCGCTGGCTGCATGATCACCTACCCATCAACGCATGGCGTCTTTGAAGAAACCGTCACCGAAGTGTGCGACATCGTTCATCAGCATGGCGGGCAGGTTTACATCGACGGCGCGAACATGAATGCCATGGTTGGGTTGTCGCGCCCTGGCGATCTTGGTGGCGATGTCAGCCATCTGAACTTGCACAAAACGTTCTGCATCCCGCATGGCGGCGGCGGCCCAGGCATGGGCCCCATCGGGGTCAAGAGCCATCTTATTCCGCACCTACCTGGTGATCCAAACACGGGTGAAGGTGCTGTGTCGGCGGCAGCTTATGGCTCGCCGTCTCTGCTGCCTATTTCACTGGCCTATTGTTTGATGATGGGCGGCGAAGGGCTAACGCAGGCAACTCGCGTTGCTATTCTCAACGCCAACTACATCGCAAAGCGTCTCGAGGGCGCGTACAATGTGCTTTATAAAGGCCCCAAAGGGCGCGTTGCCCATGAGTGCATCATCGATACGCGCCCGTTTGCGGATTCTGCTGACGTGACCGTCGAGGACATCGCAAAGCGGTTGATGGACTGCGGGTTTCACGCCCCCACGATGAGCTGGCCGGTTGCGGGCACGCTGATGATCGAACCCACGGAGTCGGAAACCAAAGCCGAACTGGATCGCTTTTGCGATGCAATGCTCGCGATCCGCGAGGAAATTGCGGATATCGAGAATGGGCGGATCGATGCCCAGAACAATCCATTGAAGAACGCCCCGCATACAATGGAAGACTTGGTCAAGGAATGGGACCGGCCATATTCTCGCGAAACCGGATGCTTCCCAGTGGGCGCCTTCCGGGAGGACAAATATTGGCCGCCGGTGAACCGCGTCGACAATGTATGGGGCGACAGAAATCTAACCTGTACGTGTCCGCCTATGACCGACTACGCTGAAGCAGCCGAGTAAGGGTGCCGCAGCTAATCTGGCGCTTCACTACGATGAGAGCGAGGTTTCGGTTTCTGCCTGTACTCGGTGATTTTGATCCGGGAAGAGTCAGAGCCTTGATGGTTTCTTAGCGCAATCAGCGATGGCAAGGATCGGCGGTGCGGCTTTTGTCTGTATCCGGTCAGTATGATGGCTGGAAACGACAGCACGCCTCCTGTGTTAGGATGGTCCCGTAAGAGCAAAGCACACTTGTGTCATGCGCCTGCGGTGACTAAATTATCCAGTAACAGGAAGAAATTTTCACCAAAATATCTTCGTTCTGAAGTATTTCAGAAATTTAGGCGGATCGTAGACTTTGCTGCAGAACATCAGCTGGGACGACATACGCGTTTTTTTGGCCTACTTGCGCTGTGGGTCCGTCGCCAATGCTGCAAGTGAGCTGAAGATCAGTGGGCCTACGGTCAGTCGACGCATCAACGCTTTGCAAGACGCAGTGGGTATCCCGCTCCTTAACCGCAGTCACCAGCGGTTGGAGCTTTCGGCCAGCGCCCAAAACCTGGTTGAGATATGGCAAGAGGCCGAACGCCTTCTCACCAACGCCCCCGATCTAGCCTCGCGCATGCAACATACAGAGCAGGTGGAGTTGCGGTTTTCCACCACGCCTGCTTTGGCCCATGCTCTGATTTTTCCTAACATCAACTCCTACATGGAGCGTTGGCCCAATGTGATGCTCGACATCGACACCTCTTTCCGGGTCGTCGATATTGGAGCAGGGCAGGGGGATGTGGCGCTGCGGTTTGTCGAACCGGAACGCGGTGCTGTCACACGCCAACGGGTCGGCTCAGTTTCGTTCAACGTGTATTGCGCCGAAGGCATTCTGCCCGATGGCTTTGAACCCGTGGAGGCCTGGGAAGGTCTCTCGCAAACCGGACTGCGCCATATCACATGGTCACCGGGCACAAGCGTCAGCATGCCCCAGCAGAAGCTGAGCGAAGTGCTGGGAGAGCGGCGCGCCGGCTTCGCCATTTCCGAATACACCGGGCTTGTCGATGCTATCATCAATGGCATTGGAGCGGGCATTTTGCCTGATATCATTGGACAGCGCCTGCCAGGTGTCCGCCCTGTGATGCGGCCCGATCTGGTGGGCAGCATGCCACTCTGGCTTGTTACCGCAGACCGCCTTTGCAGCTATCACCACATCATTGAGTTCCGCGATTTTATCCGCAAGGCGATCAAGACCGCATCGGCAGAAACGGTTGCGCACCAGCAAGACCGCCCCAACTGAACAGAGCGGCCTTGGATGTCGAGAAACTCAAGCGCTAGAGCGGCCTATGCAGTCTTGACCGCCTTGCCTTCGGTGTAGCGCCCGCCTGCCACGGCACCGCTGGCAAACGCATCGGACAACCGCACAAGCGCCGCCGGGTCAATGGTGATATCAACGGCCGCGGCGTTCTGCTCCAGATGATTGATCTTTCGCGCGCCTGGGATGGGAATGATGTCTTCGCCCCGGCTGAGCAGCCAGACCAGCATCAACTGCGGCACACTGATGCCTTCGTTGGCAGCCACTTCATCAAGCAGATCGAACAAGTCCGCATTGGCATCCAGGCTGTCTTGTTGGAACCGTGGTAGTGTGCGGCGGAAATCATCCGCGTCCAGCGTTGGGAGGGTTCCCGTCTTTCGAAGCAGCCCCCGGCCTAGCGGTGAATAGCACACCAGCGCAGCGCCGGTGGCGCGGATCACCGGCAAAACTTCATCTTCAACCAGGCGCGTCCACAGCGAATACTCTGATTGTACCGCATCCACCGGAGCGATGGCGTTGGCACGCCGCAGTTCATCGGCACTTGGTTCGGACAGGCCAATAGCGCGAATTTTACCTGCCGCTTTCAAGTCGGCCAGTGCGCCCATGCTGTCTTCCACCGTCACGTTCGGATCGATGCGGTGCAGATAGTAGAGGTCGATCACGTCGACCCCCAACCGTTTCAAGCTCTTTTCGCAACTGGCGGTGATATAGTCAGGCTTGCCACATCGTTCGCGTTTAAAGTTGCCGTCGGACATGATCTCATCGGTGCGCACGATGCCACATTTAGAAGCGATTAGCGGCCTATAGCTGGTCTGGGTGAGAAAGCGACCCAGTAGATCCTCGTTGCGCCCGTCGCCGTAGAGATCGGCGGTATCAAGCATGGTGATGCCAATCTCCATGGCGCGTTCCAGCGTTTTCAGACTTTCGGCGTCATCAAACGCACCATAGAACTCCGACATCGCCATACAGCCAAGTCCAAGCACCGAAGTTTGAAGGCCCGATTGGCCGATGTCTGTGGTTTTCATAGGAGAGGTCCTTTGTTGGTCAGAGAAATTCAAGAAGCAGAACGCCGCAGCTGAAACCGACCCCAGCTGAGACAATGAGAACGCGCTCGCCAGGCTCGATCAGCCCATCGGTGCGTAGCTGCGACAGGCCAACCCAGCCGTCCGTTGTTCCCAGATGGCCGCACATCTTGCCGATCTCCCAGCCTGACTGATCACCCAAGTCGCCGAACACAGCCTCATAGGTCGCCTCACGCACCGAAGAGCCGACAAAGGGAGTAAAAATCCATCGCACCGGACCGTCCCAATCCGGGTGGCTTACCAGGCTGTCTTTCAGCCGATTCAATGCGCCGTTCAGTGGCTTGGTGAACCCGGCATGACCGTGCGTGGACAGAAACGCTCGTTTGCTGCGTCGCACATCATATTCTCTCACCCAGCTTTCTGGCGTCTCGCGGGCAGGACGTGGGTCGCGGTGCAATTCTTCCAATGCCGGAGCGCCATCGAGCGCCATATGGACCACGCGCGCAAATCCGGTTTGACGAGAGAGTGCCAGCGCTGCGGCGGCATCGCCGTACAGCAATCCATAGTCGGATTTCCACCGATCAAATCCAGAATCCTGAAACCTGTCAGCGCCCACCAGCAGCAGGTTCGCGCCTGCGTCGCTTCCACAGAGTGGCGCAAGGGCGATCAAGGATTGCAGCAAACCGTTGCAGCCTTGATTGACGGTTAAAGCGGGCACATCGCCGCCAATATCCAGATGTCGCTGCACCCAGGACGCTGGTGTCCATAAGCGCGGCTGCCCGTGACGGTGGATCGAAGCGTAGGCCATAGCCGCCACCTCATCACCCGTGATAGCCGCTTCCTTCATGGCCTCTTGCGCGGCCGCGAGTGCCATCTCGTAGGAGGCACGCCGCGGTTCATGCGCGACGGCGACATAGCCATCGGCTGTGGCTCGGTCTTTCTCATAACGGCCATCGGCTACAGCATCAGCCACCATCAACTGCGTCGGGCCGAGCACCGCCCCAAGACCAGAAAGGTAGAGCGGATCAGTCATCTTATGGATTTTCCGCGTGGTTTAATGCCGCCAGATATGCAGCGATGGCATCATCCTGCGCATCTCGATCGACCGCTGCAATGTAGCCGTCCGGGCGCACGAGAAGGCGTGCCACATGGTTCAACTTACCAAGCTCACCGGACTCAATCGGGCGCACTGTGATCGCGTCTTCTTGGCGGCCTGGCCGGTAAAACCGGTTGTCCTCTAACCGAACCTCGTTCAGCGCGGTGGCGTCGGCATTGGGCGCCTCGATGTTCCCTGACGCCAGATGCAGGAGGCAGAACTGTCCGGGCTGCAAAAGATCATAAAGATCATGGCCATCGGCCGTCTTCACCCAAGGAAGCCGTTTGCCAGCTGCTAACGCTTCGCCTGCGGAGCCATAGGCGATCCCAAGCTGCGCCATGGCGTGGATCAGTTTCTTTGGTTGCCAGACCCGGCAGATAATGGGTGCCAGCACTTTGAAGGCAAAGCGATACAGTATCCCGGGCGCGTTCATCACCCGCAACGCCTTGTCGGTGCCATTGGCGATGGTCACCGCGATGCCGCGTCGCTCTTCGCCATAGGGTGCCAGCAAGGCGGCATGGGGCACACGGTGTGCCAGCGACAGTCTCCAGGCGAGATTGGCAGCATCACCGATGCCCATGTTCATGCCCTGGCCACCGGCAGGCGAGTGGATATGAGCCGCATCACCGGCCAAGAAAACGCGCTTGGTCACGAAGCTGTCGGCAACGCGTTTTTGCATCAGGTAGGAGACGACCCGCGAAGCATCGTACATGCGGGTGTTGGGAAACAGCTCGTTGCGACGCAGGAAATCGGCGAACGCATCAAAGCTGATTGGCGCGCCTGAGGCCAAATCGCGGCTTGCCATGCTGTCCGGCCCAACCAAGCGATAGGCGCCGTTTGGCAGCGGGATAGCCGCCACGACGGACTCATCAGCCATGATGACATGAGTGGCGTCTGTCGCCAGTCGATCTTCGGCGATCCTTACCTCCGATAAGACGAACCGGGCATCATAGGTTAGACCAGAAAACGCAACGCCGATGCTTTTGCGCACGATGCTGCCCGCCCCGTCGCAGCCCACGACAGTCGCATGGCGTACCGTTTCTTCTTCAAAGTGTGCGGTAACGCCGTCAGCATCTTCTTCGATGGAGCGCAGGCTGGTGTTCCACTCGACATCCCCACCAAGACTGCGCAGCTTGTCGTAGAGCAGCGCCTCGGTGATCGACTGCGGTAAGATCAGGTAGAACGGATACGCGGTATCATGGCGCAGCACGTTGAAGTCCAGCGAGAAGAGAGCGCGGTTCTTTTCGTGGAACGTCATGAAGCGGGTCACCCGGCCATGGCGCACAAAGTCTTCGGCCAAGTCGAGCGACTGCATGATTTCCAGCGTGCGTGCATGCACACCCAATGCCCGCGAATCTTCCACCGTGCCGCCCTTGCTGTCGACAATACGGAAGGGTGTGCCTGCCTTGGCAAGCAAACAGGCAAGCATCAGTCCGACAGGGCCGGCACCGATGATGAGAACACGCTGATCTAGGGTCATGAGACTGGCTCCGCATAGAGAAACGTCTGCAAGGCGTTCAAACAACGCCGCGCGGCGATGGCATCGAACCGTTGGGCATTGCCGTGTGGGTCGATTTCCTCGTTGGTGAACCCGTGACGGGCGTGGCCCAGCGCAAGGCTTATCCAATCGACGCCCGCCTGGGTCATCTCCTCCTGATAGGCGCTCACATGGTCCATTCCGATAATCGGGTCGGACGCGCCATGGATGGCCAGGAACCGAGTGGGGCTGGAGAGATTTTTTATCGGGCTTTTGGTGGAGGGAATGCCGTGCACACTGGCCACGGCCGCCAATCCGGCATCCGCCCGGCCCATTTCAAAGCTCAGTGCACCGCCAAGACAGTAACCAACAACGTGCAAGCTAGCGGGCGTCACTGATAGCGCCGCGCAGGCCGCATCAACAAAGCTTGCAAGACCAACACGCAGCTTGGCCGGGTCTGCCAACGCGCGTGCGATCCAGACCTCCGCATCGCCGCTGTAATCCTTGGGGCGATAGGCGGTGCCGAACAGATCGGTGATCAGGACGTTGCAATGATGCTTCTCGGCAATTTCCAAACCACGGCGCCGGGCGTAATCGGTCTGATAGCCACGCCAGTCTGGCAGAAGCAGAACGGTGCGCGGCGTACCCCGTTCGATCTGAAGACCGGCATACTCAGTGTCGTTGGCTTGAAAGTGCAGAGCGGTCATCATCGTGCCGTCCTTCAGGCCGCTTTCTCGCCGAACGCGCGGGCATGGAATGGCATCGCTTTAAGTGTGTCGAAATGGGCGGCCAGCTTGGGTCGCGCCTTGAGCAACGCTGCGTCAATGCGGTCAGCCCAGTTGAGCATCACCAGCATGAAGAAATCCGACGATGTGAGGTTCTCGCCCAGCGCGAAGGCATCGGGGCTCACCTTGGTTTCAAGAACGTCTAGGGCCTTGGCGATCTCTTCTTCCGACTTGGCCCGGATGGCCACTTGCGCCTCGCTGTCGTCGGCGGAGCGATCCGGTCGAAAGCGCAATAAAAACGCTCCGTAAACGGATGTCGAAAGGAAGCTGAGTAGCTCTTCGTTCTGCGCGCGCTTGGACGGGTTTCGCCCCAACAGTTCGCAGGCGAAGCTACGCGCCAGATGGTTCAAGATGGCGGTCGTCTCGGTTAGAACCAGCCCGTCTTCGGCCACCAGAGTCGGCACTGTACGACTTGGATTGACGGCGCTCAGCGCAGCGTCATGGTCGCGTCTTTCGCGCATCTCAACTGGCAGATTGAGATGGGTGCACAGCGCTGCCACGGCATCCGAGCACGAGCCGGTGATGGTATAAAGGATCATTGTCGTTGGCATAATCGTGTTTCCAGATAAGGGGTTAGGCCCCACATTGTCTGGAAGGATCACGGCCGGAACAACGCCCGATAGTGAAACAGCTGTTTCACATTCTTAGGGGTCACGCCCGGCTTGATTGCAGCAAGACTTTGGCTTTCTGACGTCAACAGGAGGCCAACATGCCTTTCGCAGTTCTCATCCTCGCTCTGGGGATTTTCGTTATCAACACAAGTGAGTTCGTGATCATGGGTCTGCTGCCGGAGGTCGCCGCTGACTTTGCGGTCTCCATCCCGACAGCTGGATATCTGATCAGCGGCTATGCATTCGGTGTGGTTTTGGGCGCGCCGCTTCTAACGCCGTTTCTGGTTCGGTTCCCGCGCAAAAGCGTGCTGATCGTCCTGATGGGCCTATTCACCCTGGGCAATCTGGCATGTGCTGTGGCACCAACCTATGAGCTGATGCTGACAGCCCGCATCATAACCGCTTTGGCCCAGGCGACCTTTTTTGGATTGGGTGCCGTGGTGGCCACGCAACTTGTTGAACCTGGCAAAGCTGCCCGTGCTATCGCGGCCGTTTTTCTTGGTTCAACCATCGCCAACATGTTCGGTTCGCCCGCTGGCACAGCCATTGGTCAGATGATGGGATGGCAGTCGACCTTCTTCATCTTATCAGCCTTGGCTGCGGTTACGGCGGTTGCGCTGATTGTCTGGTTACCGAGCGTTTCGTCTCAAAAAACCATCAACTTGCGGGCTGAGTTCGCCGTTTTGCTGCGTCCGGACATGATCCGTGCGCTTTTGATGACGACCTTGGGTTTTGGCGGCACCTTCACAACCTTTACCTTCATCGCCCCGATGCTGACTGATGTCAGCGGTTTGCCGTCCAATTGGGTGCCCTGGGTTCTTCTGCTGTTCGGCTTTGGTATGTTTCTGGGCAATCCACTGGGTGGACGGCTTGCTGACTGGAACCTCAACCGTGCAGTTCAGATCAGTCTTTTGTTCCTGATCTCAGTTCTGATCACCGTCTCGGTGGTGATGCCCTATTCCATTGCCATGATCGTTGCCACGTTCTTCTTCGGAATGGCGCTGTTCTCAACGATCCCGGCTTTGCAGGTCCAGGTGATGTCGCATGCCGGAGACGCGCCGGTTTTGGCATCGGCGTTCAACATTGCCGCATTCAATCTGGGCAATGGCTTGGGGGCTTGGTTTGGAAGTCAGGCACTTCATGGTGGTGTATCTTACACCCAGTTGCCGCTTCTGGGCGCCATGATGTGCGGCGTCGGCCTGCTTTTGGCCGTAACCAGCCGGGCTCGCAAAGCCGTCAGCCCAACCTGACGGTACTCCCCCCAGTACACAGATCATAACGGGCGCAGGCAACTGCGCCCGTTTTCATTTTACTTCGGCAGCGAGATGACAATGCTGCGTTGCAAAAACGGAAGGGGTGTTGCGACTCTGGTGATTGCGGTTGCGCGTCATCGATCCTCTATTGGCTTTACGGCCCATTGATCGAACAGGAGTTATGACATGCCCAATTCGCATCAGCATTTCTTTGTTGTCGGTGATACGTTCGCAGGCACAGCATCCAAGATTTCTGGCCTTCTCGATGAAACTGAAGCGTTGGAAAAAGTGCTTACCAGCGGGCGCCTGGAGAATGACGTCTACTTCCATCCGCAGCAGGGTGTTGACCTACACAGCATCGATGCTGCAGTGCGTGATTACAACGCCGACACTGGTGAAAACCAGGGCAAGTTCCACCTGGTTTCAGGAAAGCGCGGTCCACGCGCCACGCGGCGCTATGCACACAAGAACCGTGCAGAAAACATTGTGATCTGCGCGCCGCGCCGCCTTTCGAACACTCTTTTTGAGATGGATCTGTGCTTCTCCGCTCAGAATGAGTTCTTCCTGGACCATATGACTGGCATGCACATTCAGGGCATGGTCCTCATTGAGGCTGCACGCCAGGCCTTTCTGGCTGTAACGGAGGCCTATTATCTGAAGGGCGATGAGCGCGACTACTACTTCGTCATCAAAAGCATGGACACCCAGTTCCAGAACTTCGTGTTCCCGTTTGATGCAGTCTTGCGTTACGAAGTCACGCGCGCATCACAAAAGGATAATCGACATGGTTTTGATGCCGATATCTCCATTATCCAGTCGGGCAATGTGTGCACCACGATCAAGGTGGCGTTCACAGCCTTCGAGGCTAAGTCTATCTCCGACAGAGAACTAGTCATCGCGCAGGACTGTGTGAATGCGTTGATGACAAGCTATCAAGGTGCAGTTCAGCCCATATCCGCATCAGAGCCCCAGTCTGAAGCTGCGCCAGCCCCGGTCGTGGCGTAGGGGCAGGATGATATGAGCACGCAACACACCGGTTCGGTGTTCGCTGTCTTTGACGTCGATGAAACCCTTATCGACTGCAAGTCGATGTTCTCCTTCCTTGAGTATGCGCTCAAGGAGAGGTCCGGCGAAGCGGCCGGGTCGCGCGATTATCGTGCGGCCCTTGGCAAGCTCCAGGCTGCGCGGCAGTCGCAAACGCGTGAAGCGGTGAATAGACTGTTTTATCGTATGTTTGCTGGATGGTCGCTTGATCACTTGGCGCTGCTTGCCGAAAGCTGGTTCGCCTTTGGTCGAGCCCGCTCGTTCTATGTGCCAGAAGTTTTGGAGCGGTTTCGCCAGCATCAGGTTGATGGCCATCAAACGGTTCTGTTGTCCGGATCCGCCACCTTCATCATTGCGCCGATCGCCCGTCATTTGGGCGCGACCCACATGCTAGCGGTCAATCTGATACGCCTTGCCGACGGAACCACCAATGGCCAGATCGACGGCCTTCAGACCATCGGCGAGGGAAAAGCGATCGCCTTGCAGCGGCTGATCGAGATTCATGGACCTGCCAAGCGTTTGGTCGGCTATGGCGACCACGCCAGCGATCTTCCATTCTTGTCGATGTGTGACGAGGCCTATTGCGTTGTGTCGGCTGGAGAGCCGTTTCCCCAATGGGCGGCCAATCTCAAGCCTCTTGAGATCGCCGGGTTAAAAACCCCGGCCTGACCGCATGGATGGCTCCTAGTCGTGCGGCACGCCCAACACGACTTCCCAACGTTGCGGGTGGCCAAACAGATAGCCTTGAAAAATGTTGCAGCCTTCGCGTTTCAATGCATCACGTTGCTCGTCTGTTTCAACACCTTCAGCCACCACGGCAGCACCCAGATCAATCCCTAACGATGTGACGGCACGCACAACCGCAGCACTGATTGGATCGTCCACCATGCGTTGAACAAAGGATTGGTCGATTTTGATTTTGTCGAAGCGGAAACGCTGCAGATAGCTAAGGCTAGCATGGCCGGTGCCAAAGTCATCCAGCGCCAGCCGCAGCCCCATGTCACGCAAAGCATTGAGGGCTTCAAGCGTGCGGTGATCATCCGACATGATCACCGTTTCGGTAATCTCCAGTTCCAACTGATCTGGCTTGATATCGAAGCGATCCATCGCCGCACGGACGCGCTCAACAAATCCGCATTCACGCAGTTGGAGAGGCGAGAGGTTCATGGCGATCCGAACGCCTGGTGGCAAGTAGGCAGCGGCTTCAACAGTCTTCTGCAACACCCAATCGCCTAACCCAACCATAAGGCTGGCTTCCTCAGCCAAAGGCACGAACCGGGCCGGCGAAACCTTGCCACGCGTCGGGTGTTCCCAGCGCAAAAGTGCCTCATACACCATTGGTTTGCCGGTATCGCCATCAACAATTGGCTGGAGATGCAGCTCAAAGGCTCCGGTATCGATGGCGCTGCGCAAATCATCTTCCAGTGCGCGGCGCTCTTGCAACGCTTCGCCCATGGCGCTGGTGTAAACGGCATAGGTCTGACGCCCGTTTTTCTTGGCTTCATAAAGTGCCACATCAGCATCACGCAGCATGCCGGCCGGTTCTTGCCCGTTGTAGGCGGCAACGCCCACACTTACGCCTACCGTCACCTGGTTCTCGCCGATCAAAAACGGCTTGTTCATTGTCGTAACGATTCGGCTGGCCAGCGCCACAATGTCTGATGTGTGCCGCACGCCATACTGCAGGATGGTGAACTCATCGCCGCCCAGTCGCGCCAACACATCTCCCGACTTTATGGAGGCTCGCAACCTTTTGCCCACTTCAACCAACAGTCGGTCACCGGCCTCATGGCCAAGGGTGTCGTTGACGTCCTTAAAGTGATCAAGGTCCAAGCAATGTACCGCCACACTGCTGGCAGTGTGAGGGCGCAGCAAAGCTTCGCGCAATTGTTTCAGCAGCATGAACCGATTGGGCAGACCCGTCAGATGGTCGTGGTGCGCCAGGTGGTTGATCTCTTCTTCAGCCGCAACGCGCTCTGTCGCATCCACCACCGTGCCTTCGTAAAACAGTGGCGTGCCGGACGGATCATAGACGATCCAGGCGTTTTCAGAGATCCAGATACGTTCACGCGTTTTGTGGCGATAGACTTCAGAGACGAAATCGGTCACACGCCCATGGGCGGCCAATTCGCGTTGGAACTCTTCGCGCCGCGTTGGATCAACATACCACTCAGCAGCGATGTTGTTGACCGCTGGCAGCATCTCTTCTTCGCTGTCATAGCCGTTGAGTTGGACCAGCACGGGATTGGCGCGCAATTGTTTGCCATCAAAGCTTGAGCGATAAATGCCGATAACGGCATTGTTGAAAAGGCTGCGATATTCTTCTTCTGCGATCCGCAGCAGACGACCTTGCTCGCAAAGGTCGCTGGCCTCGCAAAGGATTAACATCCATCCGCCATCGTTCAGCCGACGCACATCCAGCAAAACCCCGCCGCGGCCTGGCAGATAGGCCGAGAAATGGACGTCGTTTTGCTCCACGGCAGGGTTGACGATGAAGTCTTTAAGCGCAGTGTCGCTGATGGAGTCGTCGCCAGGTTCCATTTTGCCAAGGCAGGATTGAAGCGGCTTGCCGATCAAACTGTGACGTGGCCGATCAACATCCAATCCAAGCATGCCGCCGGCTGTGGAGTTGATAGCGCGCACCATGCCCTTGGCATTCAAAATCACCACACCGTCGCTCAACCCATCCAAAAGTTCGGTTGGCAGGCCATCAGTAGTAGGGGCGGGTTCTTCTGAGGAAGGGCGACGAAGAGCGTCCATGGCAAGCGAGGTGCTGGCCTCATAGCACGCACTGACGGCTGAAAGCAGGCGAGCCACATCAACGGCACCTTGCGGCCCTGTCGCGTCAAGCAGTTGCTGCCTCACAAGCGGGTGCAGCACACCGCTGTGATCATCAGTTTCGCGTGGTGCCCTATCGTGATGGCTCACCATGGTCGGCGATCAACTCCAACATTTCGGTCTTTAGAAAATGCAGGGCTTGTCCGCACCTTATTGCACGGCGCGATCTTGAAATTGACGTTAAGTCCACTGCCTTTAACAACTGGTTTATTTGCGTCCGTTTTGTTGAAGAAGTGTTGACGTATTGTCACCAATTGTTGGCAACTACCAAGATGCTGTGAACATCTACGCAAGGTTGTAAACAAGGTTGTTCGAAAGCGTTAGCTGATGCGGTCCATGAGCGCGAAATAACTCATTGCCAAAAACAAGATTGGGCCGCGCAGCGTTGTGCCGCCGGGGAAGGTGGGACAGGGCAAACGCTCCATCAGGTCAAGCAACGCGGGATCGTGAGTTAACGCATCAGCGACGATTTTCCCGGCAAAGGGCGCATTGATGACGCCTTGACCAGAAAAGCCAGTTGCAACCGTGACGCGTGGTGCCAGACGGCGTATAAGAGGTAGGCGGTTTTGCGTGATCGCCAGCGTGCCGCCCCAAGCGTGCTCTATCTCAACATCTTTTAGGTCTGGATAAACCTCAGCCAGATGCGGGCGAACGAAAGCCTCAATATCATCTGGGAAAGCCTTGGAGAACTTTTCGCCGCCACCAAACAACAATCGGCCGTCCGGCGTGGGCCGCCAATAGCGTACCACGAACCGCGTGTCGGACGCCGCATCGCCATCGGGTAAGATGCCGCCCTCTTGCCCGGCTCCAATCGGTTTGGTGGCAACGATGAAATTGGTAATCGGCAGGACCCGCGCATCGGTGTCCTTGTGCAGGCCGCGCATATAGCCGTTGCCGGTCAGCACCGCCTGCTGCGCCCGCACGATCCCGCGCGCCGTCTTCACTTCGACGCGTAGGTCATTGGCGTCGATTCCAGAAACCTGCGTCCCATCATGAATGACGGCGCCATGGGCTTCAGCGGCGTCGGCAAGTGCCGTCACGAAGGAGAGCGGATGGATGTGGCCACCATCCTTGTCGCGTACACCGCCGACATGGCCGCCGGTTCCGAGCGCGGTCCGGATTTCTGACTGGCTTAAAAAATCGAGCGGCGCGACGCCGAACCGCTCTTGCGCATAGGCCGCCGCCTCAGCTTCGTCGTCCAAATCGCGGGTCTTGCGGCACGCGGTGATGAGTCCATGCGTGCGATCGCAAGGGATTTGATGCTCATTGATCAGACTGTCGATGTGGGCCAGCGCGGCATACCCTGCATCGCGGATTTTGATGGCGAAGGACTCTCCTATGGTTTCGGTGAACCATTGCAGGTCTTGCCGGAAACCGGGGTGAAGCTGCCCGCCATTACGCCCCGATGCGCCCCAGCCCACGCGCTCTGCGTCAAGCAAGATGACCCGTTGCCCGGCCTTCGACAGATGGTAGGCAGCCGAGACACCGGCAAACCCGGCGCCAACGATGCAGACGTCACACGCGGCATCCCCGGCGAGTGGATCGCGCAGTCTGTCGAGCCCTTCTGGAAGGCTTGCAGCGTACCAGCTTGATGTGTGCCCCGACACTGGACGCTACCAAAGACCGCGGCGCTTCAGCTCTGCGCCTGTTTCGTCCAGTACTTTACTCACAGTTGCGCCGATCCAGTCCAGCTCATCGGGTGTGATCACCAATGGCGGCGACAGGATCAAGCTATCACGCACGGCGCGCATCACCAGCCCATGCTGGAAACTGATGTCACGGCAGATCGTTCCCACATCGCCATAGTTGGCAAAGCGATCGCGAGAGGGTTTTTTGGGCACCAGCTCAATGGCACCGAGCAGGCCTTTGGTGCGCGCCTCGCCCACCAGTGAGTGATTGGCCAAATCGGCAAAAACCTCAGCAAACTTCGGTGCAGCCACATCGCGCACATGCTGCACCACGCCTTCATCCTGCATGATCTGCAAATTGGCGATGGCCGCTGCTGCGCAAGCCGGATGGCCGGAATAGGTGTAGCCGTGGAAGAACTCGCCTCCTTCGTGCTGAAGCACGTCTGCCACCCGGTCATGCACCAACACCCCGCCCATCGGCAGGTAACCGGAGGTCATGCCCTTGGCGACTGCGATAAGGTCCGGCTCGATGTCGTAGACAGTGCTGCCGAACCATTCGCCCAACCGCCCAAAGCCCGAAATCACTTCATCGGCGACCAGTAGAATATCGCGCTCGGCAAGGATGCGCTTCACCTCCGGCCAATAGGTTTCTGGCGGAATGATCACCCCGCCTGCACCCTGGATTGGCTCAGCCATGAAGGCTGCGATATTGTCTTCGCCAATCTGGTCGATAGCCTGTTCAAGCTTGCGCGCGGCGACAAGGCCGAAGTCTTCCGGCGACATGTCGCCGCCCTCGTCGAACCAATAGGGTTGATCGATATGGTGGACACCGGGGATCGGCAGATCACCCTGGGCGTGCATCGCCTTCATGCCGCCCAAGCTCGTGCCAGCCACGGTTGAGCCGTGATAAGCGTTCCAACGGGTGATGATGGTTTTCTTGTTCGGTTTGCCTTTGAGGTCCCAAAAGTAACGCACCAGCCGCAGAACCGTGTCGTTCGCCTCCGATCCCGAGGAGACGTAGAACATCTGATTGTAGGGTTCCGGCGCGAGCTTGGCGATCATGTCTGAAAGTTCGATCACCGGCGGATGCGTCGTTTTGAAGAAGGTGTTGTAGTAGGAAAGCTCGCGCATCTGCGCCGCCACAGCATCGGCAATTTCGCTGCGCCCATGACCGATTTGCACGTTCCAGAGCCCGGCCATGCCATCCATGATCCGTTTGCCGTCGCTGTCAGTTAGCCAAACGCCGTCGCCTTTGACGATAACGCGCGCGCCTTCTTTGCGCAGCGCGCCATGGTCGGTGAACGGGTGAAGATGGTGGCTGGCATCTAGCGCTTGCAACGCCTCTGTGGGGTACTGGTTGGAAAGGTCAGACATCACACACTCAACAAAAGGTGTTCGCGCTCCCATGGGGAGATCACGCGCATAAAGGTTTCATACTCGCCCTCTTTTATCGCCTTGTAGGTGTAGATGAACGTACGACCGATCAGGTCCACCAGCTCTTCTTCTTCTGTCAGGCGCTCCAAGGCCTCGTTCAGCGAACGTGGCAGGCCATAGGGCAGATCATGGCCTTCGTCTTCAATCGGATCGTCGGGTGAAAGGCCTTTCACCATGCCAAGATACCCGCAGGCCAATGAGGCGGCGATGGCCAGATAGGGGTTGCAGTCCGATCCTGGCGCACGGTTTTCAAGCCGACGCCCGGCAGGCGAAGAACTAGGCACGCGAAGACCAACCGTGCGGTTGTCATAGCCCCAATGCAGATTGATTGGCGGTGAGCCTAAAGCACCACGGGCCAGGCGCCGATAGCTGTTCACATAAGGCGCTAAAATCGCCATCACATGCGGCAGGTAGGTTTGCTGGCCGGCGATAAACCCACCAAACAAATCGGTGGTTTTGCCGTCGGCGTCGGAGAAGACGTTGCGGCCGGTTTCCTTGTCCACCACCGATTGGTGGATGTGCATGGCTGAGCCCGGCTCAGTGCTCATCGGCTTTGCCATGAAGGTGGCATACATGTCGTGGCGCAACGCCGCCTCACGGATGGTGCGCTTGAACAGAAACACCTGATCGGCCAGCGTCACAGGATCGCCATGGCGCAGATTGATCTCCATCTGCGCTTTGCCTTCCTCGTGGATCAGCGTGTCGATCTCAAGGTCCTGCTTTTCTGAGAATTCGTAGATGTCATCGATAAAGTCATCGAACTCGTTGAGCGCTGAGATGGAATAGCTTTGGCGCCCGGTCTCTGGGCGGCCGGACCTACCAATGGGCGGCTCCAAAGGATAATCTGGATCAACATTGGGCTTCACCAGGTAGAACTCCACCTCCGGAGCAACGATGGGCGACCAGCCCTTGTCCGCATAAAGCTGAACGATGCGTTTGAGCACCTGGCGCGGCGCGCTGGAAAAAGGTTCGCCGCTGCGCTCATAGGTGTCATGAATCAACTGCGCGGTTGGATCGCTCTCCCACGGCACGACGCTGAGCGTGGAGTAGTCTGGCTGAAACACCAAATCACCGTCGCGTGGATCATAGCGGAAATACTGGTTCTCTTCGGGGTAGTCGCCGGCAATCGTCTGGCGGAACAAAGCCGACGGCATGGTCATCGCGGCGGAGGAGAAAAACTTGGCCACAGGCATCATTTTGCCACGCGCCACGCCTGATTGGTCCGGCACAATGCACTCAATGTCTTCAATGCCGCGTTCCTGGAGCCAGGCTAGAGCTTCGGCAGCATCACGCACACCCCGTTCGGCCCGAATGGGGGCATCTTCGGGAAGCGGAAGCGGGGTCGTGTGTTGATGCTGAGGGTCGTGCATGACTGATCCATTCTTTGCTATCAAAGGGATAGCTCTGTTCGGCCACTGCCTCAAGCGTCTTACCGGCTCTCGACAGTCTCGACCAAAACCCGCACAACTGCACGGCTTGCCTCTGTTGCGTGATCGCGTTGCCCAACCCATGACCCAGTCCATCGAAGTCTTTTTGTGTGATCCCAATGCCGTGTTGCGCGGCAAATGGCTGCCGGGTTCCGCCTTGTCGAAGCTCGACAAGGGCGTGGCGTTCCCCTTTTCACTGCTTGGATGTGATGTTTGGGGTCGTGAGGTTCACGAGACAGGCCTGCACATTGATTCCGGTGATAAGGACGCGCTGTGCCTGCCGGTGGAAGGGCGAACCGTTGACGTGCCCTGGGCCGACCAACCAACAAAGCAGGCCATGCTGACCATGCACCATGCCGATGGCACACCCTTTATGGGTGACCCGCGCCATGTGCTGGCCGCGCAGGTGGAAAAACTTGAAGCGCGGGGGTTAACGGCGAACGTCGCCATCGAACTGGAGTTCTATGTGTATGAGCGCAGCGCCGACTCTGGCCGTCCGCGCCCCGCCGGTTCGCTGACGCCAGGGCCGGACCATCAAGACATGTATGCCTTGCGCGACCTAGATCGCCAGCGGCCATTGATGGATGCTATCCAGCAGGCTTGTGCTGATCAGGGATTGCCGATTGACGCCTTCGTCTCCGAGGCTGCCCCTGGCCAGTATGAGGTGAACCTCAAACACCGTGATCCGCTTGGTGCGGCCGACGATGCGGTAATGCTGAAACGTCTGATCACCCAGATCGCCCATAAGCAGGACACGGACGTTACATTCATGGCCAAACCCTTTGCCGATCATCCCGGCAACGGGCTGCACGTGCATGTGAGCCTAGCCGATGCCGGCGGTCCAATTTTTGCTGATCCTGAGAGTGGCGCACCGAAACTCCACCATGCTGTGCAAGGTCTGCTGGCCACGATGGAAGAAGCGCAGCTGGGTTTCGTGCACACCTACAATGGTTTTCGCCGCATGCAGCTGGGTTCGTACGCACCGGCGAGCCTGAGTTGGGGCGAGAACAACCGCTCTGTTGCCATTCGTTTGCCAGAAGCTGAGCCACCTGCACGCCGCCTGGAGCATCGCTTGGCTGGCGCTGATGCGAACCCCTATATCGTCACGGCGCTGGTTTTGGCAGGTATTGTGAAAGGCATGGATGAGGCCAGTGATCCGTCGCCAGCCGTGGAAGGCAACGCTTACACGGATACCTCGCTGACGCGCCTTTCACCGTTCATGGATGATGCCATCGAGAGGTTTGATGCCAGTGCGTTTGTGCAAGATGCCCTGGGGGCTAAGTTCTGTCGCATCTTCACAGCGGTAAAGCGCGCCGAGTATACGACGTTCGCAGGCCACATCACGAACTTGGAACATCAGATTTTCCTCTGATCCCAATCAGCATTGCCTGATGTTTGGGCAAGTCGCACGATTGTTCAGCGGCGCGGCGTCACACCCGGTTTTCCGCTTGTCGGCTCGGGAAAACCGCAATAGTTTTGCTGCCAAGGCCAACCAAGAAAACACAAGCAAAACCCTTGGCCGCACCAAAGATCCAAATCAGGGAGACGCATCGATCATGCGCCGCAATCCATTTCTTCTCACAGCACTCACAGGTGCTCTTGCCGCCTCCACGGCGTTCGCCGCACATGCGCAGGAGCTGCGCATCCTCAATTGGTCAGACTATATCGATGAGAGCATCATCGCAGAGTTTGAAGCCGAGACAGGCATCGACGTGACCTATGATGTTTTTGACTCCAACGAGGTGCTGGAAACCCGCCTTCTCGCCGGGCAAAGTGGTTACGACATTGTGGTGCCGACAGCCGACTTCCTGTCGCGCCAAATCCAAGCCGGTGTGTTTCAGCCGCTCAACAAAGCTGAGCTGCCCAACCTTGAGAATGTTTGGCCAGCCATCGCCGAGCGCCTGGAAGTTTATGATGCTGGCAACACATTTTCGATCAACTACATGTGGGGCACCACCGGCATCGGGCTGAACGTTGATATGGTCGTTGAGCGTCTCGGCGAGGACTTTGCCTATGACACGTGGGACCTGGTGTTTGACCCCGAAATCGCTGGCCAGTTGCAAGACTGCGGCATCTACTGGCTGGATGCACCAACTGAGATGATCCCGGCAGCGCTTAACTATCTTGGCCATGACCCAGATTCCCGCGACCCTGATCAGATCGCTGAAGCGACGGAACTGATGGTTAGCCTGCGCGACACCGTCCAGCGTTTCCACAATTCAGAGAACATCAACGCACTGGCCAATGGCGATATCTGCGTCGCCATCGGTTGGTCAGGCGATATGCTGATCGCCCGCGACCGCGCTGCTGAAGCCGACAATGGCGTGAACGTTGATTACACAATCCCGCGCGAAGGCGCGCTGATGTGGTTCGATCAGATGGCCATTCCGGCTGATGCACCAAATCCGGAAGCTGCCCACCAGTTCCTGAACTTCATTTTGGAGCCAGAATCCATCGCCGCTGCCACGAACTATGTGTTCTACGCCAACGGCAATTTGGCATCTCAAGAGTTCGTGCTGGAGGAAATCCTCACCGATCCGGCCATCTATCCTGACGAGGCAACGACCGCGAGCCTCTACACCCTGCCTGCCTACGATCCGCGCACCCAGCGTATCGTGACGCGTAGCTGGACGACCGTGAAAACCGGTCAGTAACGAAGGAAAACCCCGCTGCCTTTTCGGCAGCGGGGTTTTGCCAATCGGGGGACGAAGCGATGGCCAAAACAATGGGGCCGGTGCGGCGCGATTTCGCGCCCTGGGATGATCCGCTTGCAGAGCCTCTGATCCGCTTTGAGCGCATCACCAAACGCTTCGGTGATTTCACTGCCATCGATGACGTATCGCTCGATATCTATGAGCGTGAGTTCTTCGCGCTTCTCGGCCCATCGGGCTGTGGCAAGACCACACTCATGCGCATGCTGGCGGGCTTCGAAACGCCCACCGACGGTCGTATCTTGCTCGATGGTCAGGACATCTCCGCCATCCCACCGCACAAGCGCCCTGTGAACATGATGTTCCAATCCTATGCGCTGTTCCCGCACATGAATGTGGCCGACAATATAGCGTTTGGGTTGAAGCAGGATGGGTTGCCCAGGAGCGAGATCGCCGCGCGGGTCGGTGAGATGCTGGCTCTGGTGAAGCTTGACCCGTTTGCCAAGCGCAAGCCGGATCAGCTTTCCGGTGGTCAGCGCCAGCGTGTTGCCTTGGCCCGTTCTTTGGCCAAGCGTCCCAAAGTTTTGCTGCTCGATGAGCCGCTGGGCGCGCTGGATAAAAAGCTGCGCGAGGAAACTCAGTTCGAGCTGATGGACCTGCAAGAAAAGCTTGGCATGACCTTCCTCATCGTCACCCACGATCAGGAAGAAGCGATGACCGTGGCCGATCGCATCGCAGTGATGAACCAGGGCGTGTTTGAGCAGATCGCGCCGCCCTCGCAAATCTATGAGGAACCGGGCTCGCGTTACGTTGCGGGCTTCATCGGTGACATCAATATCCTGGAAGGCACGGTGAGCACCAGTCTTGATGGCGCGACCTTTGCCGGTCCTGATCTTGAAGCACCTGTTGCAGTTGAGGGCGAGGGCTTGGTGTCCGGGCCTGCGGCGCTGGCGATCCGACCGGAGAAGCTACGCATCGCGCTGGACGAACCGGGCGACACTGGCGGTTTGGCCAAAGTCTCCGGCAGGGTGTGGGACATCGGGTATCTGGGTGATGTTTCCATCTTCCACGTGCGGCTTTCCGATGAAATCTGCGAGGGTGAGCCGTCGGACCCCAATGTACCAATTATCCGCGCGACCATTGCCAACACCACACGCTTGGTGGAGCGTCCGATTGCTTGGAACGATAAGGTCTGGCTGTCGTGGGACAAAAGCGCAGGCGTGGTGCTGACCCAATGAGCGCATCAGCCAACCGAAATTGGGGACGTTTTTTTGTCATTGCCGTCCCCTATCTGTGGCTACTCGTCTTCTTCCTTGCACCGTTTTTTATCGTGCTGCGGATTTCCTTTTCCGAAGTTGCCATTGCCATTCCACCCTACCTGCCGGTGTTCGACTTTGCTGAAGGGTGGGAAGCGTTTTGGCAGGATCTGCGCACGCTTTCTTTTGACAATTACGCCTGGCTGGCCGGTGATCCGCTCTACATCAACGCCTACAAATCGAGCCTCTGGATTGCTGGCGTTTCCACTGTTCTAACGCTCCTAATCGGCTTCCCAATTGCCTATGGCATGGCGCGGGCGCCGTACAATCTGCGCCCGATCCTGTTGATGCTGATCATCCTGCCGTTTTGGACGAGTTTTTTGATCCGCGTGTACGCCTGGATCGGGATTTTGAAGCCTGAAGGGCTGCTGACATTGCTTGCGCAGACGCTTGGCCTGATCAGCGGCGATGATCAGCTGCGCATTCTCAGCACCAACACTGCCGTCTATATCGGCATCGTTTATTCCTACCTGCCGTTTATGGTGCTGCCGCTTTACGCTGCGCTGGAGCGGATGGACGGTTCCCTGCTTGAAGCGGCGCAAGATCTCGGTTGCCCGCCGCTCAAAGCCTTTTGGGTTGTGACCGTTCCATTGGCCATTCCTGGCATCATCGCTGGATGCTTTTTGGTGTTCATTCCAGCGGTGGGCGAATTTGTGATCCCCGATTTGCTCGGCGGCTCTGATACGCTAATGATCGGCCGCACGCTATGGGCCGAGTTCTTCTCCAATCGTGATTGGCCTGTGTCCTCAGCAGTTGCTGTCATCCTGTTGTTGGTTCTCATCATCCCCATCGTGGCGTTTCAACACTTCCAACAACGTCAGCAGGAGCGCATGTCATGAGGTTGTGGCGATGACAGACTCCTCTGGCGGTTATAGACCACCCTCCGACCTACCGACCTTTGGCCGCGGGCTTTCGTTTCTTGACGCACCTATGGGCAACCGCGACGCGGACTTCGTGGTGGCCGGCGCGCCGATGGATTGGGCGACCTCCAATCGAGCGGGTACGCGCGAGGGACCGAACGCTGTCCGCGCTGTCTCGCGTCTGTTGTTTGATGGTGGCCATCCGGAACTGAACGCGGACCCGAAGGCGCTAAGCCTATCTGACATCGGCAACTTCGATGTACGCATCGGCGACATTGCCCAAAGCCACCGGATGATCGAGGCCCAAGCGTCTGGCCTCAAGCATCTGTGCACGCTCGGCGGGGATCATTCGATTGCCCTGCCACTGCTGCGTGCGACCTCGAAAACACACGGTCCGTTGGGCCTGGTGCAATTCGATGCGCACACGGACACGTGGGAAGAAAATTTTGGCCAAGAACTGGCCCATGGCACGCCATTCTATCATGCCATCGAAGAAGGTCTGATTGACCCAAAACGCATCATCCAGATCGGCATTCGCGCCCCGATGGAGGCCGATCTGCTTCAGGCCGCGCGTGATACCGGTATGACCATTCTCTCTGCTGAAGATGTGCACCTGATGGGGCCAGCCGAAGTCGCTAAGACCATCCTGAAGGTCGTTGGTGACATGCCCACCTATCTCACTTTCGATGTGGATGCGCTCGATCCAGCCTTTACACCAGGCACCGGCACGCCGGAGATGGGCGGCCTTCACAGTTGGCAGGTGAGGGCGATCATGCGGCGCCTGTTGCCGGTCAATTTCATCGGCATGGATGTGGTCGAAGTTTCCCCGCCTTTTGATCATGCCGAGATCACATCGCTCGTGGCAGCAACCGTCGTATGGGATTACCTGTCGCTTCAGGCTGCAAAGGCTGGAGGCGCGGCATGAACAGAAAAATGTCCTGGTTCAACGTGACCTCGCTGACGGTCGGTTTCGCATTCCTCTACCTGCCGATCCTCATCCTCATCATCTACTCGTTCAACGAGTCCCGCCTCGTCACCGTTTGGGGCGGGTTCTCGACCCGCTGGTACGGCGAGCTCTTCCAGAACGAAGGCTTGATGGACGCTGCCTGGGTGACGGCCCGTGTCGCGTTTGTGTCGGCGACCATCGCCACGGTCTTCGGAACCATGGCCGCCATCGTTCTCGTGCGCTTGGGCAGGTTCAAAGGCCGCACGCTCTTCAACGGCATGATTTACGCGCCGCTGGTTATGCCGGAAGTCATCACCGGCTTGTCGCTGTTGCTGCTGTTTGTCGCGATGGGTTTTGCGCGCGGTTTCTGGACGGTGGTGATCGCCCATATCACCTTTTCCATGTGCTACGTGGCGGTAGTCGTGCAGTCGCGGTTGATCACTTTCGATGAGAGCCTAGAAGAAGCTGCACAAGACCTTGGCTGCCCGCCCGGCAAGAGCTTCTTCCTGATCACCTTGCCCGTTATTCTGCCTGCGGTTCTGGCCGGATGGATGCTGGCCTTCACGCTGTCCCTGGATGATTTGGTGATCGCAAGTTTTGCCACTGGCCCCGGGGCGACGACTTTGCCGATCAAGATTTATTCGCAAATCAGGCTGGGCGTGACACCGGAAATCAACGCCATCTGCACGATCTTAATTGCCTTGGTCGCGCTGGGCATCCTCACTGCATCGCTGGCATCCAAACATCGCATGATGCGAAGTCGCCAGGTGGAGAGCTAGCGATCCAGCGCGCGCAGGTCTGGCAAGATCAAAGGTGCTGACCAGGTGCCGCGCACATCGAATGGCACGACCAACGTCTCGCCGTCACTGTTGATCGCGGTCGCGCCAGAAAAAGTAAGCGTCCGATTGGAGATCTCGCTTTGCCCGCCCATCGTTACGCTCACCCGCTCAGCTGTCATCGCAACATCACGCGCTTGCACATATCCATCACGAGCTGAAAGGTTTGCCGAAAGCGTCTCCAGCGCGGTTTCGCCGCCGAAGGCAAACGAGGAAAAATCAAAGCTCCCATCTGCAAAACTTGCCCCCAATGCATTGAGGTCGATGCCGTTGATCGCAGCGTCGCTCACGTCAAACGTGGCGTCCCCTGTCAGCGTTTCCAGAAGTTGAGCCAATGTTTCACCGTTGCCGGAGGCCATCGCTTGGAAGGTTAGCGTACCTACCAAGCGCGGTTCAATTGGTACCGCAGCAAGCAAGGGTGTCAGCTCGAGGCTTTCTGCCGACAGATCAAGTGCTGTGGTGAACGCGTCGCCCGTTCGAGCAACCGTTAAACTGCCGCGCACGGCCCCGCCGTACGCAAGGCTCTCGGCGATGCCCAGTACCATTTGATCCTCAGAAAGCAGCACCGAACCGGCTGTTTCCCCCAAGATCATGCGCGACGTCAGCACCTCGCGGGTCGCAAAGCGAACATCTATGTCCAGCGCGCTTACAAACACGTTCGGCACCGGCATAAACCGCCAATCGCCTGGTGCTTGCGCTGTGGTGGTGGGGCGTATCGTGTCGAGATAGGCCGTTAGGTCGAGCCGGTCAAAATCCAGTGTTCCCTGGATTGAGGGTCGACCAATGTCACCTGGTGCGGTGCCATAGCCATCCAGGTCGAGTGTCAAAACCCCTTCGGCCTCATTGCCATCAAGGCTGAGCGCAAGGTCCGTCAGATCGATGGCAAAACCAACCAGGTTCATATCAGAATCAAGGCGAAACGCTCCGAAAGTTGATCCGGCGCCTACATCTGCTCCCAACCAGGTTGCTGTGCGACGCAGAGACGGTGTGGAAAGCGACAGCGCACCGCTCGCCTGCCAAGGCGGTGCGTTTTCGCCGGAGGCGCCAGGTGACACGGTACCGTCAAACTGCAACTGCAGCGGCGCACCTTGCACTGAAAGCACCACACCACTGGTGGACCCTGGCTGGGCCAGAGCGGCGGGTTGATCAAGCGAGGCTGCAACGTCCACGGCTTCGCCGCGCCAGATGGCTGACCCGTTGATTTCTGCGCGTGTTGAACTTGTAGGCCAGCTAAGAGATAGGTCGGCGCTTGAGACCGTCTCGTTGATCCCGCGAACATCATCAATCAGGTGCAGCGTTCCATCTGTGATGCGAAACTGGCCAAGTTGAAGCCCTGCGCCGACCACGCGATTGGGTTCTAGTGCAGTGACCAGATCACTGCCTTCCAGCTGCCAATTCGATTGTCCATCGCCGTTGCGCAAAAACTGGATTGTCGGGCGGGTCATCTCAAAGGAGGAAAGCTCAACGCGTCCAAAAACCAAAGGAAAGAGCCGCACCGCGCCACGCAACGTTTCGGTCACAATCAGCGCATTCTCTGGGCCCGGTAGGTCACCCTCAATCACAACGTCAGAAAGTTCGACCGATAGGTTAGGAAACACCTGAAGCGCCTGATCGCCGCGCAGAGTCACGGCGCGCCCGGTTAGCGCAGAGATTTGGCTGGCAACCTGCTCGCGCACCATCTGCGAGGACATCAGCGAGGGAAGTGCCAACGCCAGTGCGCCTAAGCACAACACCAGTATGGCGAACCCAATGAGAATGCGGCGGATCATGGAAGCTGCTTTCTTGGCAAATCGCGGCGAGACTGCGGCATGACAGAACCACACACTGCGCCATGCCACGCCTGGTTAGCAAAACCAAGCGTTTGGCCAGTGAACCCTCAAAACAAAAAGTGCATAGAATCCCAAATGTTGCGGTTGGTCGGCAACATTTCGCTTGCACAGCGCAATCGGTCCGGTACATCTCTGCCTGACCATAGCCCAGACAATGGCTTGGCCGGTTCCGCATTTGGATAAATGGTTTGGCGTCTTCCTCGCACACCAATGATATTGACGATGATCGCGCATGGCAGCGCCGCAGGAAAATTGCACGCCTGCTCGGGGAGAACCCACGGCTTGCGCTGATGGTGACGATGGCCACCAGCCTTTTGGCAATTCCGCTAATTGTCGTTGTGCTGTCGTTTCTTCAACCCAATGCCGGATCAACTTTGGCAGGCTTGGCGCAAACAGTTCTGCCCCGTTACACGATAAATTCCGCCCTCCTGGCTTTGTTCGTCGGTGTGGGCGTGGCGATCATTGGTACCGGTACGGCTTGGCTTGTCACAGCCTGTCAGTTCCCGGGACGCCGCGCTTTCGAGTGGCTTCTCATCCTGCCACTTGCCGTACCCGCCTATGTGATGGGCTATGCCTACACCGAGTTTCTCTCTCACCCAGGTGCCGTACAGACCTTGTTGCGCGAGGTAACGGGTTGGGGTCCACGCGACTATTGGTTCCCGCGTATCCGATCCCTGGAGGGGGCGGCGGTGATGTTCACCTTTGTCCTCTACCCTTATGTCTATCTGCTTGCCCGCACCGCGTTTCTGACCCAATCGGTATCGGCGTTTGAAGCGGCACGTGTTCTCGGCCATTCGCCGTGGCAGGCGTTCATTCGCATCGCTCTTCCAATGGCGCGTCCGGCCATTGTTATCGGTGTGGCGCTGGCTCTTATGGAAACGCTGGCCGACTATGGGACGGTTGCCCATTTCGCGGTGCCAACCTTCACCACCGGTATCTACCGCTCCTGGTTTTCCATGGGCGACCGTGTAGCCGCAGCCCAGCTTGCGGGTGCCTTACTCACATTTGTGTTCGTGCTTATCTGGATCGAGCGCCTGCAGCGCGGCAAGGCGCGTTACCAAAGCGCGCGCGCCACACTGCCCATTCAGCGGTTCGTCTTAAAAGGGTGGCGCAGCGCCGGTGCCGTTTTGTTCTGCGTGCTGCCGCTGGCCATCGGCTTTCTCTTGCCCATCATCCTGCTGATCGAACTCATGCTGGGCGGAGGCCATTCGCTGTTCGGCCATCGCTATGTTGGCTTCATTCGCAATTCGTTTCTGCTCGCTGGCCTTGCCGCTTTGATTACGGTGGCCGTTGCGATTGCCCTTCCCAGCGTGCACCGGCTGGCCAAAGCGCCGATCCTCTCGTTCGTCACACGCTTCGCAGCCATGGGCTATGCGATCCCTGGCTCCATCATCGCGGTCGGTATCCTGATCCCAATGGCAGGTTTCGATAACACGCTCGATGCCTTCATGCGCGAGCGCTTTGGTGTCTCGACCGGTTTGCTTTTGACCGGAACCATCATCGGACTCCTGTTTGCTTACACAGTGCGGTTTCTGGCCGTTGCACTGGCGCCCGTGGAAAGCGCGTATGAACGTATTACACCGCGCATGGATGATGCCGCCCGCGTGCTTGGTGCCCGCAAATCGCGGGTGTTCACCAGCGTTCACGCGCCATTGCTTAGGGGTGGCATCCTAACTGGCGCCTTGATTGTGTTTGTCGATGTGATGAAGGAACTGCCGGCAACGTTGATCCTGCGGCCCTTCAATTTCGAGACGCTAGCGACCCAAGCTTTCCGGCTGGCATCTGACGAGCGGTTGGCTGAGGCGGCCACACCATCGTTGGTCATTGTCGCGGTTGGCCTGATCCCGGTGTTTCTCATTAGCCGCCAGATACGGCGGCTGAGAGAGGATTCCAAAGAGATTGACCAGATACCAGGCTGATTTCGGCGCTCAATAGGATAGCCGTATAATCTCGACGCAGATCACCAAGATCGCCACATATCCTGATGTGAAAAGCACCGGTCGCACCGGCATCCGTGCCCAGCCCATGATCATCCCGATGGCGTGGGCAAGGCGCAAGCCAACAAAGGCAACAGCTGAAATTTGAATGGCAAAGCTGGTGATACCCAACAGATGAGCGATCAGAACGGCACCGGCAAAGGGCACGTACTGCTCCACCAGGTTGAGGTGAGCGCGGTTGGCGCGCTGCACCCAGTCGGGGAACTGAGTGTGGTCTGGCGGTCTCGCAAAGGGATCAGCAGCGGCGATAGGGTGCATGTTCACCCCAACAATGTAGGGGATCCAAAGGCTCGCAACCAACAAAGTTGCGGCCAGCAGCATGGTCAATTCCAAGCTCATGGCGCCTCTCCGCTTTGATCGGCATATTTCACGCTTTTGCCTGTCTCAAGCCAAGTTTTCAGACCAGCCAAGGTGCGGTTCCAACCATCGGCAACACCTTCTTGACCGGCTGGAATATTGTAGTGCTCCAGCGTGAGCTTGCAGAACGATGCCTGCGGTTCAATGAGATACACAAATCGTGAGGCCCCAAGGCTCGCATCTGGTCCTGCCCAATGCGGCTCAAAGGTGCTGTCGATCCGCGTTTTCGGTTCCAGATGCGTTTCAGTGCAGATCAGCATCAACCCATTGTCTGGCGTTCGGAAGATCAACTGGTTACCCTCGCGCTCGCAAGAGCCAGCCAAAAAGTTGAAGTGTTGGTTGGAGTCAGCATCGATCAACGCATCCCATAGGGCGTCCTGCGTTGTGTGAATGAAAGTGCTCATTACAAAGTCAGGTTTCTCTTCAGATGTTCCATCAGACATGGCGGTGTCCCTCTCCAATTGCGCCTTCAGGGCCAACATCCCTCGGGCAGCAGGCTTCATAAGCAGCGGCTCCATCCACCGGTCCATGACCTCCTGGAGCGGAACCACGTTGAGATAGTGGTGTTTGAAACGGCCCGATTTGCGGGTCACCACCAGGGATGCGTCTTCCAAAACCTTCAAATGCTTCATGATCCCAAAGCGGGTCATTGAAACATGGCGTGCCATTGCTGCTTCCAAAGCGCCGAGCGTTTGCCCGTCGCTGCGGTGCAGTTCGTCAAGAAGCAAACGACGGGTGTCGTCGCTCAAGGCTTTAAAGATCGCATCCACGTCCGCCATTAAGTGCCTTTTTAGTCACGTGTCAATATAGTCACCTATAAAAGGTGACGAATCGGACACATATTAGTGTGGCAGTGGCCTTGGCTCCACCGTCTCGGCAAAATCGAGGGCCAAATCTGCGGGGGAGCGTGAGAGCACGAAGCAAAAAAACGGCCAGCACCTTGGTGCTGGCCGCTCTTGATGGCGGGGGACCCTTGGGATCGGATGGGGGATCGGGGGCCCCATGCGAGGAAAGTACAGGGTTCTTGGTCGCTGATTTCCGCCCGGACAAGCGGTCTTGCGAGTACCCCGCCAGCAAGCTCGTTAAGGCTTAAGGATAGCCAACGCGGTTGTAGATTTCCTGAGCAAGCGCTTGGTTTTCACCGAGCACGGACAGGTTCTGTGTGTCTTGGCGGAAGAGACCAAGGCTTGCCACTGACGGGCTCAGTGCAGTGCCCATCACGGCTGGGTACTCATCGTTACCAGCCGAGAAGTACTCTTGGGCTTGGTCAGAAGCGAGATACTCAAGGAACAGCGCCGCATTGTCAGGGTTTGGTGCGTTGGCTGCGATACCCGCACCGGAAATGTTCACGTGCGTGCCAATGTCTTCCTGGTTCGGGAACACCCAACCGATCTGATCGATCATTTCTTGGTCTTCAAAGCCTTCCACGGGATTGCCTTCAGCCAAGCGACGCAGAATGCGACCGAAATAGTAGGTGTTGCCCACCACAATATCGCATTCACCAGAGAGCAGTGCGCGGATCTGTGCGGTGTCATTGCCTTCTGGTTCGCGAGCCATGTTGCCGTAGAAAGCAGCGGCCCACTCTTCAGCGGCATCTTCTCCCAAATGCTCGATCAGGCCTGCCATCAGCGAGAGCATGTAGATGTTGCCCGAAGAACGCGCGCAAACCATGCCTTCATACTGAGGGTCGGCAAGGTCTTGATAGGTTGCTGGCGGATTTTCAACTTCATTCTTGTCGTAGAAAATGACGCGAGCGCGCTGCGAGAAGCCGTACCAATGGCCATCAGGGTGGCGCAGGTAAGACGGTACACGTGACTCTAGATCGCTGGATTCATACGGTTGGAAAAGGCCAAGCTCATCAGCGCGATAAAGACGGCCAGCATCCACTGTCATAAGAACGTCAGCGGGGCTGTTGGCGCCTTCTGAATCCATGCGCTGGATCAGTTCGTCTGCGCTGGCTTCAATACGGTTGATGGTAATGCCGGTCATCTCTTCAAAGTCGCTGTAGAGACGTTCATCGGTGTCGTAATGGCGTGAGGAGTAAAGGTTCAACTCGCCATCTGCAAAGGCCGGTGCGACAGCGAAGGGCACCGACACTGCCAGCGCGGTGAGCGCGGCAATGCTTGTACGGGTTGCAAGGCGAAGCGTTCGGTTCGTCATTCTTTTCTCCGGGTCGGGCGCAAAAGGGGGGCGCCTATCTATAGGGAAGGGTCTGGTCTCGAAGACCGCATGCGAACGCTAAGCGCGGTTAAAGTTGCGGGTCAATATAAACTTCAAAAAAAATGCAAGATTACGCGACTTTGTCGCATCTAGTTTTGAAGCGATCTAAACTGTAGGGCAAAAACCGCTCTATCACATTGGAATTGTTATAAATAAAAGGAGTGACCTGTTTCGGTTGGGGCGAATTCCAAAGCGCTCATTCACGATGCGCGGCGCAGGCAGCCAGAATGTCATTCCAATTTTCGATGTTGAAATGGCCTTTGCCTGGAACCTGGTGGAACGTCACATCAGGGATGGTACGAGCCAGATGATGCCCCATCGCGTTGGAAACAAAGATGTCCTCTTCCCCGAGCCAGATGAACGTTGGCACACGGATATCTGCGACGTTGAAATCCCATGGCTGGTAGCAGATCAGCGCCTCATGGGCAGCGCCTTTGCTGCCGTGGCGAAACGCTTCGCGCTCCATACCAATAAATGTCTGAAGGAACGGCTTGTGCTCCATGGCGTGTTTGTCGGCAGGCGGAACCGCTGCTTTCATGAGGCCGAAGAACAAGCTCGGCCAAGATCGCGCTGACCAACCCAATGGCGCGAAGGCGGCACGCATGATCCAGAACAGGCCGGGCGACATGCGATTTGCAAGGCGGAAGTAGAACCGATCAAGCGCACTGAAGCTGGAGATGATCTCAGGCGAGGCGACGGGCCCGAAAGGACCAAGCGCCCCGACGAAACAAAGCCGTGCTGGGTCAATGAGCGCACCACACGCGAACAGATGTGGCCCAGCGCCTGAATGGCCAACCACGCCGAACCGTTCAAACCCCAAATGCTTGGCCAGAGCCAAAACATCGTTTGGCCAGTCGCTAAACGTGCGTTTCGGTTGGAACGTTGAATGACCGAAACCTGGCCGGTCGATAGCGATCAACCGGAAGCCATGGGTCTTCGCAGAAGCGTCGGCAAACGCGCCTTCCAATCGGCTGCTTGGGGTGCCGTGGAAATAGAACGCTGGAAAGCCTTGGCCATCGCCCCACTCGGTAAAGGCCAGGTCGCGCCCATCAGCCAAGCGAAGCACATCGAATGGCCGCGACGGGCCATCCGCAGGGATGTCAGGAAAAGCAATTGCCATGCCACCGACATCCATTGGGTCTATGGCAAAGCTGTGGCCGAAAGCTTGAAACGACGGCTTGAAACGCAGCGGTGAAAGGCTACTCAGCCAACACCCGCTGCGAGGGGAAGGTCATCATCGCCAGCGTGCCTTCGCCGGGCGTTGACTCCAGCCCGAATTGCGCGCGGTTGGCTTCCACCAGTGCTTTGGTGAGTGGCAAGCCGAGACCTGTGCCCGTGATAACCTGGTTCAGCGTTGTCGGCACTTGGCGGAAGGGTTCAAGCGCCAGTTCCACATCGGCTGCGTCCATACCGCGACCGGTATCGCGTACCCGCAGGCTCACCTCGCCAGAGGGCTCATAAAGCGTCGAGACGATGATCTGCCCACCGGGATCAGTGAATTTGATGGCGTTCGACATAAGGTTCAGCACCACTTGGCGCACCGAGCGAACATCCGCCACCACCTTCGGTAGGCTCAGTGGCAGAGACGTACGCACGATGATGCGGCCTTGGTTGGCCTGCGGCTGCATGATGGCCAGGCACTGCTGCACCACATCATTCAGATCCACTTCGCCAAACGACAGCTCCATCTTGCCCGCTTCAATCTTCGACAGATCAAGCAGATCGTTCAGCAAGCTCATCAGATGCTCGCCGGAAGTATGGATGTCGCGCAGATACTGCCGGTAGCGTTCCGAGCCCACCGGTCCGAAGCGTTCCTCCAGCATAACCTCTGAAAAGCCAATCACGGCATTCAGCGGTGTGCGAATCTCGTGGCTGACGCGCGCAAGAAAATCAGATTTGTGCGCGCTGGCCTCTTCTGCTGCTTTGCGCGCTTCCACCAGATCGGTCTCGGCCTGTTTGAACGGCGAAAGATCGCGTAGCACGGCGCAATAGACGGCAGGTTCATCGTCCGTCAGGCGACCAAGCGTCATGAACACAGGCACCAGTCCGCCTTGCGAGGTGATGCATTCCAACTCGCGGCCTTCATTGAACAGCGACAAACGTCCTTGGCTTGCCATGTCGTCAAGATAATCAAGTGCGGTTTGGCGACTATCCTCGGGGAAGAGCAGCCGGAATGGTTGGCCGATTAGATCATCGGCAGCATAGCCTACCAAGGCTTGGGCAGCTTGATTGAGGTCTTTGATTTCGCCATCGCCATCCAGCGTCACTACGCCGTCACTGGCCAAATCGATGATCGCTTCCAACTCACCAATGCGGGCGCGCACCAAAGGCAGCGCACCATCGCTGGCATTCGCGCCTTGGATCGCGCCGTCTGCGATACCTGCCGCTCCGGCTGCGAGCAAAGAGGCATCTTGCGATGCTTCCTGTGCCTCACTGTCGGCGGATGTGTGCTCGCGAAGCGACATCAGTGCTGCGGCTTGGCCATCCCAGCGCACACTTTGCAACCGGCCTGTCACCGGTACAGCCGTTCCGTCGGGTTGAATCAACGTCATCGCGCCATTACCGGCGTCGGTCATCCCTTCGGCAAACAGTGTTTCGATGCCGTCCATGGCTTTTAAGGCCTGAAGGTTAGCTAGACCGGCGAGATCAAGGGCAGCCCGATTGGCGTACAAAATGGCTTCATCGGAATAGATGATGATGCCAAGTGGCAGCCGATCGAGCACCATGCGTTCGGCGTTAGGTTCGGTGCGCGTGAAGGGCAGAACCTGCGCGCTGGTCTCTTGTGCCGGCGTAATGGGTTCGCCGAGAGTCTCTTCGGGAGAAGTTGTTTCATCCTCGCCCTTGGCGAAATGGATGACATCGCCTGCTTGAGACTGATCGGCAGAGATTTCCTCACCGTTATGCAGGGCCTGTGGATCATTATCATCGCTGTCGCGACCGGTGATACGTGCGCCCAGACGGCGAGCAATTTCTTGGAACGTCAGCCGCTCAGGCCGGTTAAGGTCATCCTCGTCTAAGACTGGGCTTGAGGTCTGTTCTGACGCATCTTCAGTGACCTCTGATGGAGATTCACCGCTCCCCAGTTCGTCTGGTGTCTCGGGCTGTTCCTCTTCATCGCGCTCTTGAAGGGCGTTATTGACAACGCCACCGACCACACCGCCGGTCAAACCGGCAGCAACGCCTGCTGCAACAGCCTTCATGGCGCTGACGGTTTCAGCTGGAAAGTCCTCTTGCTCATCAGCGCCTGTGTCCGCCCCGGCAAACACATCAGCTTCCGGTTCGTCCAACGGTGATGTCTCTGCTGGCTCAGATGACCAAAGGCCAGCTGTTTCTGCTTCGGTCGTTTCAAGGGCGTCATCAAGTGCCGCGATAGACACTGGTAAATCATCCGCTTGGTTTGACAGTTCACTCCAAAGACCAGCGGCTGCGGCTTCTTCACTCTCCAGCGTGTCATCCAACGCGTGCACGACCGCCGGGTCGGGAGATGTAGGTTCGGCTATAGGGCGCGACAAGCCACCAGTGATGCCAGCAGCCAGTGCAGAAGCTGCTGCCACAACTGTCGCCCCACCTGGTACTTGAGCTGCCACTTCCATGGGCTCGGCTTCAGCGTCTGGCGCAGGATCACGGGTGAAAAGGCCCGCTGCGTTGGCAGCGCTTTCATCCAATGGGTCAACGTCCAGGGGTGCGACAACGGGTGACGCGACTTGCTCGGTTGGCTCGTCCGGCACGGCGGCTTCACCTTCAGGCGCAGAACGCTCAACCGCTTTCCCGGTCAGTGCTGTCCCGAAAACGCGCAGCGTCCCATCATCTTCATCGAAGGCCGAAAGCCGCACCGGAACGATCAAAGCATGGTCGCTCACCGGCCACATCACTTCGTGCTCGCTGAACCGCCTGCGCTCATCCACGCCATGGAAAATAGCGGCGGGCAGGTCACCCAAGCGAGCCAGCAAAGCTTCGCTGGCCACCTCATTGTCGCGTAGGGCAGTCTGGCTTCCAACTGCATCTTCTAGCCCGCTGGAGAGACTTTCGATACGCCCTGATGAACCAACCATAAAGGAGAAGCGATGCGGTCGTGATCGCGGCTTGAATGCAAAGGTAGGGGCAAGGACATCCGATGGGGCGTCCTGTCTGTCCGTGCTCGGCTCGCTTGCCTCAACGCTCGCAGCCAGTGTTGCCTCTTCAGTATTGGCAGCTGGTTCTATCACCTCGGCGGTTTCAAAACTCGGACTTGAAATGTCCAAAGTGAACGCAGGCGTCACATCTTCGGCATCGTCCTGAACGTTTTGCTGCGCAGCGATGGTGATGTCTTCGTCTGCGGTGGATTCCGTCTCTTCGACTGGTTGGTCATGGTCCAAAGCATCTGTAACGGGCGCTGTACGCGGGCGGCTTGCATTGCCGAGGGCAAGCACTGCGGCTGTTTCGCCCAGCATCACCGAACGGCATGTCGCGACCAATGTCTCCTGGTGGCCGCCAGCATTGACCCGCAGAATTTCAATGCGTCCACGCCCCGTTTGGCCGACCTGTGTACGCGCCACAGCTTGGAGGGATCGTTTGGCTGGTGCGGAGGGCGTCACCTCCTGGTCGTCCAGCCCATCAAGTTCCAGCGAAGCCAGTCCAGCCTCGTTGGCCCAGATAAGGCTCGTGCCATCGCCACGCCACACCCAGGCCGGGCGTGTATCGTGTGGGTCGATCAGTCGCGCAGCTAAGGCACGTTGATCAATAAGGGCCTGATCTGTCTGGCTCATGGAACCGGGATTTCACCTGTTGGGCAAAGGGCCAATCTTTACGTTTTATTCATAATGGCGAAGTCGGCCTCGTGTCCACGCACCTTGGTCAATGCAGTCAAGCGATCAAAAACAAGGTAAACGCGTCTTATGCCTTCCGGCGTTGCCAATGCGTTAGCACTTCTGCGGGGATGCGGTGAAGGATCAGATTGGCTACAACACACACTCTCTTTTAGGACAGGCGAAAAACGGAGCCAGCCATGAACACGCCCCCAAAGCTTGAAGTCCCCGAAGCGATGCGTGATTTCGCCGACCAAAGTGTCGCGCAAGCCCGCAAAGCCTTCGACACCTTTATGGACAATGCCCAGTCAGCCGTCGGTAAAATGGAAGACGGTGCGTCCAATGCGCAGGCCACCGGCGCTGATCTTCAAAAAGACGCGATGTCGTTTGCCGAAGGTCAGGTCACCAGCGCCTTTGAATTGGCCCAGAAAATGGTGCGCGCCAAAGATGCACAGGAACTTGTGGAGCTGCAGGCAACCTATATGCGTCAGCAGATGGAAGCCGTGACGCGCCAAACCAAGGACATGGGTGATAAGATGACAGCTGTGGCGAAAGATGCCGCCGATAGCATGAAGCCTTAATCCGAGCGGCTTCACACTCAGTTCCAAAGGGCGCCTCGGCGCCCTTTTTCTTGTGCGCGACCTTCTCAAAACCCGTGGCAGAAGCGCCCAATATTTGTGCGATGCAAAAGAAATGTTGCAATGCACAATAAGCGATGCTATATACCTCTCAACGCTGGATGCAAAGAGATGCCCAGCGCGATGAGGACCCAACAGTGCGGTCCACCCTTGTAAAGAGCCGAAAGGATGAGACCCATGGCCACTGCTAAGAAACCTACTGCTGCAAAAACAGCCCAAGCCCAAGTCGCTGATGTGATGGACACGATTGAAGCCAACGTCACCGAACTGTTCCCAATGTCGACTGCTGAAGTACCCGAAGCATTCCGCGACATGGCCGAAAAAGGTGTTTCACAAGCCCGTGAAAACTACGCCAAAGTGAAAGCTGCTGCTGAAGAAGCAACAGACGTTCTCGAAGAATCTTTCGAAACAGCCCGTGGCAACACGCTGGACCTGTCGACGGTTGCAATGGACGCTGCCAAAGCCAACATCGACGCTGGCTTTGCCTTCATGAAAGACTTCATGGCTGTGAAAAGCGTTTCTGAAGCTGTTGAACTGCAAACCGCGTTTGCCCGTGAGCGCTTCGATGCATCGACTGCTCAAGCCAAAGACATGCAGGCCAAAGTAACGAAAATGACTGAAGAAGCTTCTAAGCCAGTCAAAGACGCTATGGCGAAATCCATGGAAGCCTTTAAAGCTGCCTAATCGCCTGTAGCTTTGTCGGGCGGTGCATCAAGTTCCTTGCGTAATCGCATAGCCTGACATTTTGAAAACCCGGTTTGTGGATCATCTCCGCGAACCGGGTTTTTTGTATCTGACGGGCTGACAGTTCATCTTGCATTCGGTGCATGATCGGACTACACAGCCGCTCTCGCCCGTGCGTTTATCGCATGCAGGCTATGTGCAGCAGTAGCTCAGCTGGTTAGAGCGCCGGTTTGTGGAGCCGGAGGCCGGTGGTTCGACCCCACCCTGCTGTACCATTTTCCTTTGAAATTGCCGTAAGGTCAGTTTCAGCCGTTGCTAGAAAAGTGTGCAGTGCACACAAAGGGTTGCTGGTTTTCAGCCCTAGTCACCCATTGCGCAGTCACATCCAATAGGTCTAGGTTCGACGCTTGGATTGCCTCTGGCGTCCAAGGAAGCGCGCAAGAGCCCGAAGAGGCCAGACGCGCCCATTATCTTCGAGGGAGACCTACATGAAACTTAAGACAACTGCGCTCACGTCCATGGCTTTGGCTGCGGGCTTGGCGCTTGGAACCGGAAGCGCGTTCGCGCAGCAACAGTTCTTCTCCATTGGCACCGGTGGTGTCACCGGCGTTTACTACCCAACGGGTGGTGCAATCTGCCGCTTGGTGAACCAGAACCGTCGCGACCATGGTCTGCGCTGCTCGGTGGAATCCACTGGTGGTTCCATCTACAACATCAACACTGTTCGCGCTGGTGAGCTGGAGTTCGGTGTTGCTCAGTCTGATTGGCAGTACCATGCCTTTAACGGCACATCGCGGTTTGATGAAGCTGGTGCTTTTGAAGACCTACGCGCTGTGTTCTCAGTTCACCCTGAGCCGTTCACACTGATCGTCCCAGGCGATTCTGAAGTGGACTCGTTTGACGACCTGCGCGGTCTGCGCGTCAATGTTGGCAACCCTGGCTCAGGTCAGCGCGCCACCATGGAAGTTGTTATGGGTGCCTACGGCATCGAGATGGACGACTTTGCGGTTGCAACCGAGTTCCAGGGTTCTGAAATGGCCCAGGCACTTTGCAACGGACAGATTGATGCGATGATCTACACAGTGGGTCACCCCGCTGCGGCGATCACCGAAGTGTCGACCACATGCGATGCGCGTCTGGTCAATGTGACCGGTCCGGAAATCGATCAGCTGATCGACGAAAACTCCTATTACCGTACCGCAACCATCCCAGCTGGCATGTACCGTGGTACGGACGAAGAAGTTACCACCTTTGGTGTTGGTGCTACCTTCGTGACGTCTGCCAATGTGTCGGATGAGATTGTCTACACCACAGTAAAAGCTGTGTTCGACAACTTCTCCGATTTCACTGGCCTGCATCCTGCGTTCGCCAACCTGACCGAAGAGGCCATGATCTCCGATGGTCTCTCAGCACCGCTTCATGATGGTGCTGCTCAGTACTACCGCGAGCGCGGTTGGATCGAATAAGCCACAACAACGAAGGCCGGGCAGCAAATCGCCCGGCCTTTTTGCTTTTTGCACGAGGGTAGATGATCAGCGCAGAAGCGCGGCATCTAGTGCACAACAAACCCGCAGCAGATGAAAACATCGCGCGGGCCGGTTTGAATGCAGGGGACGCAAACAACCATGACCAGCCAAGACACAACACCGAATCCGCAAGGGTCGCCGCAAGACGCACCGAAACCAGACATCGATGTCGATGAAATCGTCGCCGAAGCTGATTCTGGCTCGCGTTCTGTCCCAGGCACGGTTGGCATCGTTATCGCCGCCACTGCCTTCATCTGGTCGTGCTTCCAACTTTACATTGCCTCCGACGTTCCCTTTTGGTTGACCGAGGTGACGGGCATCAATCTGACCGTCAACAATGTTGAAGCCCGGGCTATCCACCTGGCCTTTGCTTTGATCCTCGTCTCCTTTGCTTACCCGCTCTATAAGGGCGCACCGAAAAATGCGGTGCCCTGGTACGATTGGCTGCTGGCGGCGGTTGGCGCGCTATGCTGCCTCTATTTGATTTTCGTAAAAGAGTCGCTGGTGATGCGCGCTGGCTTGCCGACCACGCTTGACCTCACGGTCTCTGCACTCGGCATGACCTGTCTGGCCATCGGTGTTTTCCGCTCGCTCGGGCTGCCCATGCTGGTCGTGGCCGGTGTGTTCATGACCTACACCTTCTTCGGCGATCAGCCCTGGATGCCTGATGTTATCCAGTGGCGTGGTGCGTCGTTCGGTAAGGCCATGTGGCATTACTGGATGCAAACCGAAGGTGTGTTCGGCGTCGCGCTGGCCGTGTCAGCCACCATGATCTTTCTGTTCGTGCTCTTTGGCTCGCTGTTGGAACGTGCTGGCGCTGGTAATTATTTCATCAAGCTCGCCTTTGCCTTGCTTGGCCATCTACGTGGCGGCCCGGCGAAAGCGGCAGTTGTCGCCTCGGCCATGTCCGGTCTTTATTCCGGTTCGTCCATCGCCAATGTGGTAACAACTGGCACGTTCACTATTCCGTTGATGAAAAAGACTGGCTTCAAGCCGGAAAAAGCTGGCGCTGTTGAGGTTGCATCCTCCACCAACGGCCAGCTCACCCCACCGGTTATGGGCGCTGCGGCGTTTTTGATCGCCGAGTTCACCGGCATCTCCTACACCGAGATTTTGAAGCATGCGCTGGTCCCAGCGCTCATCTCGTACATCGCGCTGGTTTATATCGTGCACTTGGAAGCCCTAAAACTGGGCCTCAAAGGCATGGAAAAGCCGACGGCGCTTCTAACGATTTCACAGAAACTGATTGGTGTTTTGACCGGTTTTATCGGTCTGGCGATCCTTGGTGCTCTGGTCTATTTCGGTCTCGGCTGGGTCAAGGTAGCGTTCCCTGGCATGACGTTCTGGACCGGTGTGTTGCTGTTCCTAGCGGCTTACATTTTCCTCATCTCAGTCGCATCAAAGCGTCCTGACTTGCAGATGGACGACCCCAATGCACCGATGACCATTTTGCCGCGTCCGGGTGACGTGGCTGTGACTGGCTTGCACTTCCTGCTGCCAATTATCGTGTTGTTGTGGTGCATTCTCATTGAGCGATTGTCCCCTGCTTTCTCAGCGTATTGGGCAACGCTTTCCATGATATTCGTGGTGCTCACTCAGCATCCCCTCAAAGCCATGTTCCGCGGCGCTGCCGACAAAAACAGTGAATGGCGGCGCGGTCTGGATGATTTCGTTGCTGGCATGATCGGCGGCGCGCGCAACATGATCCCTATCGCCGTGGCAACCGGTGTGGCCGGTGTCATCATTGGTACGGTGTCCCTCACCGGTGCGCACCAAGTGGTCGGCGAGTTCGTGGAGTTCCTCTCCGGCGGCAGCCTCATCTTGATGCTTTTGCTGGTCGCGGTGATGAGCTTGCTGCTCGGCCTTGGTCTGCCAACGACCGCAAACTACATCGTGGTATCCTCGCTCATGGCGCCTGTCATTGTGTCGGTGGGTGCTTCGCAAGGGCTGGTTGTGCCGTTGATTGCGGTCCACTTGTTCGTGTTCTATTTCGGCATTTTGGCCGATGACACGCCGCCAGTTGGTCTGGCCGCCTTTGCGGCGTCGGCGATCTCCGGTGGTGATCCGATCAAAACCGGTATTCAAGGTTTTGCCTACGATATCCGCACTGCGCTGTTGCCGTTCCTGTTCATCTTCAACACCGAGCTGTTGCTCATTGATGTGACGTTCGCCAAGGCCATCTTCGTCTTTGTCGTTGGCGTGGTCGCGATGATGCTCTTTGCTGCGGCAACTCAAGGGTACTTCTTTGCCCGAAGCCGATGGTGGGAGACGATTGCGTTGTTGCTCGTCGCTTTCACCCTTTTCCGACCAGGCTATTGGCTGGATCAGGTCGATCCGCGTTATGAGTTCCGGCCAGGCACAGAGCTGGCGGAAATCGCTGAAAACATGCCGGCTGATTCCCGCCTTCGGGTGGAGATACGCGGACCCGACTTCGACAATCTCGATGAGATAACCCAGACCACCGTGTTGCTGGATCTCGGCGCTGAAGGTCCAGGCGAAGAGCGTCTGGCGCGCCAGGGTCTGACGGTGGTCAATGAGGGCGAGGAGGCCATCCTTGACGAACCGTTTGCTGGAACGCCGTTCTTCACAACGTTCCAGATTTTCGAGTTTTATGGCGATGAATTTGTCACCGTTGACAACGTTCAGCTAGAGCGCGATCGGATGCCCAAAGAGGTGTTTTACATTCCTGCACTCTTGCTTCTGGGTTTTGTCGTCATGATGCAACGCCGTCGCCAGACGGTTCCAGCGTTCTAGAGTCGGGAAGGAGAAAACCGCATGTATGATCGTTTGCTCGTGCCCGTTGATTTGGGCGACATAAGCAGTTTGGACAATGCGCTGCCAGTTGCTGCGGCGCTGGCAACTGGCGCTGATGCCGAAGTCCACGTGCTGACCGTTGTGCCAACCTCCGGGATGGCTGTTGTGAGTTCTTATCTGCCGGAAGACTATGCGCAGAAGGCGCTGGAAGGTGCGCGTGAAACGCTGACCAAAGCACTTGAGGAGAAGCAGGCCTTATGTGGTCCGGCAACGCTCAAAGGTCATGTGGCAAAGGGCTCAGTCTATCAGGAAATCATGCACGTTGCTGACACGCTCAATTGCGATGCCATCGTGATGACGGCGCATAGCCCAGACTTGAAAGACTATCTGCTGGGGCCGAATGCTGCGCGCGTTGTGCGTCACGCCAAGCAAAGCGTGATGGTGATCAGGGGCGATTGATGGATCAACGCACTAGGGGCACGTCCAGTGGTGCTTTTGTCTTGGACCGCGAAGTTGGGATGTGCGCCCAGCGCATCGGTTGGATGCAAAATTGGAACTGGTGTTTGCCGCCGAAGCTGCTACAGCGGCGTCCCATCCTAAACACACAGGTTGGTCGCCATGAAATCCCGTCACGTATTTCCTCGCCACAGCAAAGCTGATTTGCCAATCGCTGTTGGTGGCGATGGGCCATTCCTGATTGATACCGACGGCAAGCGCTATCTGGACGCCTGCGGTGGTGCGGCTGTGTCTTGCCTTGGTCATTCGGATGAAAAGCTAAAAGCTGCCGTCCATGAGCAAGTGGATAGACTTGCCTACGCGCACACCAGCTTTTTCACCACCGACCCTTCTGAGGAACTGGCAGATCGTCTGGCTGAGCTTGCCCCTGGCGACCTCAACCGCGTCTATTTTGTATCCGGTGGGTCGGAGGCCATGGAGTCGGCGCTGAAACTTGCTCGCCAGTTCCACATGGAAAACGGCGAGCCGAAACGCGCCAAGATCATCGCCCGCTGGCAAAGTTATCATGGCAATACGCTCGGCGCTCTCTCCGCTGGCGGCAACCGCTGGCGACGTGCGCAGTTTGAACCCATGCTGTCGCCTGCCATGCATCACGTGTCGCAATGCAACGCGTATCGTGGCCAAGACGCTGGCGAGAGCGATGACGCTTACACCGACCGGTTAGCGCAGGAGCTGGATGACACGATCCAAAACCTTGGACCGGACAGCGTCGCAGCCTTTGTTGCCGAGCCTGTGGTCGGCGCTACCATGGGCGCTGTGCCACCTGTCGCAGGATATTTTCGCAAGATGCACGCCGTTTGCAAAAAACACGGTGTGTTGCTGATCCTGGACGAAGTCATGTGTGGCATGGGCCGCACCGGCACGCTGTTCGCCTGCGAGCAAGAAGGTGTTGCGCCCGATATGATCGCTATCGCCAAAGGATTGGGTGCTGGTGTGCAGCCCATCGGTGCGCTGCTGGTTGCCGACCGCATCTACGACACCATCGCAGCGGGCTCCGGCTTTTTCCAGCATGGCCACACCTATCTCGGGCATCCGATGGCTTGTGCGGTTGGCAACGCGGTGCTTGATCGTCTCGTGGGTGACGATCTGCTCGCGCGCGTTGCGCCAACTGGTGAGAAATTGCGCGAGGCCCTTACCGCGCGCTTCGGCAACCATCCCAATGTTGGCGATATTCGCGGGCGGGGGCTTTTCTTAGGTTTGGAGCTTGTTTCCGACCGTGGCGGCAAGGATCCGTTCGATCCAAAACTCGGCGTCGCCGCTAAGATCAAGAAGCGCGCCATGGCCGAGAGCCTGATGTGCTATCCGATGGGTGGCACGATCGATGGTGAGCGCGGCGATCACGTGCTACTCGCCCCGCCGTTCATCATAGAGGACGAGCACATCGCCATGATTGTCGACCGGCTAGAGACGGCTATAAGCGCGAGCGTGCCCCAATAACAGCAACCAACGCCGTGCCATCGGGCAGGGTAAGGCCAAAGAACAGGCAGGTGCGGGGCCTTCCCCCTACTGTACGCGCGCGTTCGCCGTGCTAGTCAGGGGCCAAACACTCTCTGCCGTTTGGAAATGCCTCTATGACAAACCCCTCAACATACTCGCCCGGTCCCATCAAGCGCCTGATGGCCGCCAACCGCTCGGAGATCGCGATCCGCATCTTCCGCGCCGCCAATGAGTTGGAGCTTGAGACCGTCGCCGTCTACGCCGAGGAGGACAAGCTGGCGCTTCACCGTTTCAAGGCGGATGAAGCCTATTTGATCGGCCGTGGCCCGCATCTGGAAGAACCACTTGGTCCCATCGATGCCTATCTTTCCATCGAAGAGATCATCCGCATCGCCAAGGAAACCGACGTGGATGCGATCCACCCCGGCTATGGCTTTCTCTCAGAAAGCCCAGAATTTGCCGACGCGTGTGAAGCCGCAGGTATCATCTTCGTTGGCCCAACTTCCGATACGATGCGCCGCCTGGGCAACAAAGTAGCGGCCCGCAATCTCGCCATTGAAGCTGGTGTGCCCGTTATGCCAGCAACCGATCCTCTGCCGGATGATATGGATGAAGTGGCCAAGCTGGCAGAGGGCATTGGCTATCCGGTGATGCTCAAAGCCAGTTGGGGTGGCGGCGGTCGCGGTATGCGCGTCATCCGCACGCCCGAAGACCTGCATCGCGAAGTGCCCATCGCCAAGAAAGAAGCGCGCTCAGCCTTTGGCAAAGACGAGATTTATCTGGAAAAACTGGTTGAGCGTGCGCGCCACGTCGAGGTGCAGATCCTTGGCGATGCACACGGCAATTTGGTGCACCTGTTTGAGCGTGATTGCACTGTGCAGCGCCGCCACCAGAAAATCATTGAGCGTGCACCTGCGCCGTATCTTGATAAAGAGCAGCGCGCCATGTTGGCAAGCCACGCCATCGCTATCGGTAAAACCGTTGGCTATCGTGGCGCGGGCACTGTCGAGTTTTTGATGGATGCTGACACTGGCGCCTTCTATTTCATCGAGGTAAACCCGCGCGTGCAGGTGGAGCATACCGTCACCGAAGAGGTCACCGGTATCGACATCGTCAAAGCACAAATTCATGTGGCCGAAGGCTATGCTATTGGCGATCCAGCATCTGGCATTCCAGCGCAAGACGGCATCACACTTCACGGTCATGCCATGCAGTGCCGCATCACGACCGAAGACCCAGACCAAAACTTTATTCCGGACTATGGGCGCATCACCGCCTATCGTGGCGCGACCGGTTTCGGCATTCGCCTTGATGGCGGCACTGCCTATTCCGGCGCGGTGATCACGCGGTTCTACGATCCGCTGCTAGAGAAGGTCACAGCCTGGGCACCGATCCCTGAAGAAACCCGCAAGCGCATGGACCGCGCCTTGCGTGAATTCCGCATTCGCGGCGTGGCGACCAACCTGACGTTCCTGGAAAACGTCATCGGCCATCCAAGTTTTATTGATGGCAGCTACACCACCCGCTTTGTCGATGAAACGCCGGAACTGTTTGAGGCGGTGAAGCGTCAAGATCGTGCGACCAAACTGCTCACCTACATCGCGGACGTTTCTGTCAATGGTCACCCGGAAACCAAGGAGCGGCCCAAGCCGCCCGCTGATGCTGGCCCACCGGCGTTGCCAGCTTTCACTGGCGAGCCAAAACCCGGCACCAAGCAAATTCTTGATGAGCGCGGGCCAGAAGGCTTGGCACAGTGGATGAAGGACCAGACCCGCGTGCTGGTTACCGACACCACCATGCGCGACGGCCATCAGAGCTTGCTTGCCACGCGCATGCGCTCCTTTGACATTGCCTCGCTCGCACCAGTTTACGCACGCGCCCTACCAGACATGTTCTCGTTGGAATGCTGGGGCGGCGCGACCTTCGACGTTGCCATGCGGTTCCTGACAGAAGATCCGTGGGAACGATTGGCTGAAATCCGCGAGGGCGCACCAAACATTTTGACTCAAATGCTGCTGCGCGGATCAAACGGGGTGGGTTACACCAACTATCCCGACAATGTTGTCCGACAGTTTGTGGTTCAGGCCGCAAATGGCGGCATGGATTTGTTCCGCGTGTTCGACTGCCTGAACTGGGTGGAGAACATGCGCGTTTCCATGGATGCAGTGCGCGAATCCGGCAAGCTTTGCGAAGGCGTGCTCTGCTACACCGGTGACATTCATGATCCTGCACGTGCGAAATATTCGCTCGCCTATTATGTTGATCTGGCCAAGCAGTTAGAAGCTGCTGGCGCGCATATTATCGGCATCAAGGATATGGCAGGTCTGCTCAAGCCTGCTGCCGCGCGTGAATTGATCAAGGCGCTGAAAGGCGCCACCGATCTGCCGCTGCACCTTCACACCCACGACACCTCCGGCATTTCCGGCGCGACTGTTTTGGCCGCCATTGATGCAGGCGTTGATGCCGTGGATGCTGCTATGGATGCGATGTCAGGCATGACCTCGCAGCCCGCTCTTGGCTCTATCGTCGCTGCGCTTGAAGGCACCGAGCGGGCCACGGGCCTCGACATGGATGCTATCCGGAAAATCTCGTTTGCTTGGGAGGATATCCGTCGCCAATACACGGCGTTTGAAAGCGACCTGAAAGCCCCGGCCTCTGAGGTTTATCTACATGAGATGCCAGGTGGCCAGTTCACCAATTTGAAGGAACAGGCGCGCTCGCTTGGGCTGGCCAATCGCTGGCACGAGGTCGCGAAGACCTATGCGGAGGTCAACCAGATGTTCGGCGATATCGTGAAGGTGACGCCATCCTCCAAAGTTGTCGGCGACATGGCCTTGATGATGGTCAGCCAGGGCATTACCGCCGATGAGGTGATGGACCCGGATAAAGATATCGCGTTTCCTGAAAGTGTGGTCGCCATGATGCGGGGTGATTTGGGCCAGCCCCCAGGCGGTTGGCCAGAGGTGATCCAGGCGAAAGTTCTCAAAGGCGATACGCCATACACTGAACGCCCTGGCGCGCGTTTGGATGCTGCCGATCTGGATGCTGAACGGGCGAGCATCGCTGGCACACTAGAACGGGACATTTCCGATCAAGAGCTTGCCTCCTATCTGATGTACCCCAAGGTCTTCACGGAGTTTGCCCGTATTGCTGACACCTATGGACCAGTCGGTGTGTTGCCAACGCCGGTCTACTTTTATGGTCTGAAACCTGAAGATGAAATCGCCATCGAGCTGGAAAAAGGCAAAACGCTCATCGTGCGGTGTCTGGGCACATCGGAGCCAGACGAAACAGGCATGGTTCGGGTGTTTTTTGAGCTTAACGGTCAGCCACGCACCATCAAGGTGCCGGATCGCAGCCATGGCGCCACCGGTGCCGGTGCCCGCCGCAAAGCCGATCCTGACAGTGACGCTCATATTGCCGCGCCAGTGCCAGGCGTCATCTCCACTGTGTCCATCAAAGTTGGCGATACGCTGAAGGCAGGCGATCCGCTGCTCGGTGTCGAGGCCATGAAGATGGAAACGGTGATCCATGCCGACCGCGACGGCACGGTGTCAGAGCTTCTGGTGGCGTCCGGCGACAGCGTCGATGCCAAAGACCTGTTAATTGTGTTGGCGGTCGACGAATAGGCATGCCAAGCGCAAAATCGTCGCTTCGCCCAGCGCCAGCGCCTTTTAGCATGCAAGGGTTCTGGCTTGGCTTTCGCCGTGCTTTCGTCACCACGCCGGGCATTTTGCTGTTCGGTATGGGGTTTGGAGCAGCGGCAGCGGTCAAAGGCCTGACGTTTCTGGATGCCTTCTTTTTCCAGTCGTTGGTGCTGGCCGGTGCCTCACAATATGTTGCGCTGGAACTGTGGACCGACCCGCTCTCCTGGACCACGGCATTCGCCATGGGCGCTGTCGTTTTCACCGTGAACTTGCGCATGATGTTGCTTGGCGCTGCCCTGCGGCCTTGGATGGGAGGACTACCGGGCTATAAGTCCTACCCTGCCCTCGCCATCATGACCGACCCAGCCTGGATCATCGGTATCCGCTATCATCGCGAAGGCGGTCAGGATTGGGGCGTCTATCTGGGCGCCTGCGTGTTCCTTTATCTCATTTGGATCGTCTCAGTCGTGCCAGGCTACTATTTGGTGGATGCACTGGACGACCCGGCCCGCTTTGGCATCGATCTTGTCATGCCGATCTTTTTCATCACCATGCTGGTGCCGGTCTGGCGTGGCCGCATGGATGCAGCGCCCTGGACAGTCGCGATCCTGGTAGCGTTGACCGTTAAGGCGTTGGTTCCCGGTTATTGGTTCGTGTTGGCCGGTGGTCTCTCCGCAGCGTTTGTTGCCGCGGCTTTGTTCAAAGATGAGGAGGCTACCGATGGATAACCTCTTCACCGAAGGCGCTTGGCTCGCCATCGGCGTGATGGTTGTGATGACGCTCATCGCCAAAATGATGGGCTTTTGGGTGCTAGGGCGTGTCCCGCTCACGCCGCGTTTGCGTCGTGGGTTGGAAGCGTTACCAGGCGGTGTGATCCTCGCCACGGTCGTGCCTATCACGTTGGAAAGCGGCCCAGCCGGTCTGCTGGGTATTGGCGTTGCAACGCTGGTGATGGTTGTTACCAAAAGAGATTGGCTGGCTATTGGCCTTGGCCTGGCGTCGGTTGCGGGCTACCGCGCGTTCCTGCAACCGCTAGTTTAGCCGGTCAACCAACGGCCTTACGGCACCCAAAACATCGTCAACCGTTCCGCGCGCATCCACGCGCGGCCATTCCACATCGAACAGATCGTAGTCTTCTTGCAAGCGTGCGACGTTCGCATCCGCATCTGACGGGTCATCGCGGCGATTGCCTATCCGTTCCAATCGAACAGATAATGGCGCATCAAGCCAAACACCGGCAAAGTGACATTCAACCCCGCGTGCAATGGCCTCAAACGCTTCGCGCTCATCAGCCTGCGCGCACACTGCATCAACGATGACGGAATGACCGGATGCTAAAGCCTTTTGAGCCAGCGATCGTAGCGTGTTGAAAACCTGCTGATTGACAGATTGGGTATAGGCACTGGCCGATAGTCGCTCGTTCCAAGAGACGCCCATTATCGTCTTGCGCACGACGTCTGAACGCAACAAGATCGCGCCCGGCGTCCGCCCGATGGCAGCGGCAAGCGCTTGCGAAACCGTCGATTTACCGGTGCCGGACAATCCGCCAACAACTGTCAGCGAAACATCGCGCGGTTCGAGGACATCAGCAGCATAGTCGAAAAAGCGGCGAGCGTCGGCCTCCATGGCCAGGCGGCCAGCCTTATCAAGATGCTGGGCACCCATGGCACAAATCTTGGCCCGCAACGCAGCTCGAATGGAAAGAAACAAGGGCAGGGCCGCCATCGCCTCAAAGTCGCTGGGCTCATCGCGCAGCGCAAGGTAGCGATTGAGGACACGATTGGCCGCCAAGCGTTCCCCACTCTCATCCAGATCCATCAGTAGAAACGCCAAATCGTAAATGACATCGCCAGTTGCGATGGTTTCATCGAACTCGATTGCGTCGAACATCCGCACGCCAGCGGGCAGGCGTACCAAATTGCGCAGATGAAGATCGCCATGACAGCGGCGGACGGCCTGCGCTTCGCCGCGTGCTGCTAAAATAGGACCAACGCGCCGCCATTCGGCAAGCGTCCGCTTGGTCAGCGTGGCGGTCTCTTGCAGGCCGAACAGCTTGTGCGCCTCATGAAAGGCTTGGTCATTTTGCTCGATATAAGAACTCAGATCGGACACCCAATCATCCGCTCGCCGGATGGGTGCACGCTCTTGAAAAGCAAGCGCCGCATCGACGGCACCATCAAGATCGGTTTGAGTGAGCTGGCCTGACTCTGCTAGCCGGTCGAACGTCATATCATTGTCAAAGCGCCGCATGGCGACGGCCCATTCAATGGCCTCTCCTTGCCCGTTGATGGCCAGATGACCCAACTTGTCGCGCGTGATGGCTACCGTATCGAGATAGATCTCCGGGGCGTTGGGCTTGTTGATCGCGATCTCTGCCCGGCACGCTTCTTCGCGGCGAGCGAGCGTGGAGAAATCCATGAAGGGAAAACACACAGCGCGCTTGATTTTGTAGGCTCGGTTGCCGGCCAAAAATACTGCTGCGCCGTGGGTGTCGATACGCTCGACGCCATCAGCGATGCCATGGGCAGCGGACTTGTAGCTTGTCGGGTCGGACATGAAACGCATCACAGCACTTTGGTCGCCGACAACATGCGTCAGCGTTGCTGAGGCGAGGGCGCTCTGGCGAAAAGCGTCGTCGCCGCTTTTTTTGCTCAGTACTGCTGTCATACCAGGCTCCCTGGGTGGCTAAGTGGCCAACCCTGTCGAAGCGCCGGTCGGCAAACGCTGCCAGCCCGGCAATGTATGCATTGCAATATCGCCTGTTTTTAAGCCGCACGTCAGTCGCAACAACACGGACGGGAGTTGCGCGAACCCCAATGTGTTGAGGGTTCTGATGCAAGTGTTAGGTCAGGTGGCAGCTTCCAACACGGCTGTATCGGCACCTTCTAGGTCAGCCAACTCCAGCTTAGCGTGCATGATCTCCGGCTCATCCGGGTCACGACGCACGGTGAACCCAAGTGCGCGGCACATTTCCAGCATGGTCGTGTTTTCCGCCAACACCTGGCCTTCAATGTGTTTGAACCGCTCAGCCTGACCATATTCGATCACCAGCTGCATCAGTGCCCATCCAAGCCCTTGGCCTTTCAGGTCAGAGCGCAGAAGGATCGCGTATTCACCAGTTTCGCGCTCAGCATCGGCGTGCAGGCGAACAACACCGATCAACTCGCCGCTTGAATCGAAGGCGCAGAATGCCATGTCGCGCGCATAGTCGATCTGGGTGAGGCGGGCGATGAACTTATGGCTGAAATCACGCACATAAGAGAAAAACCGCAGCCGCAAATCTTCTTTGGTTGTTCTGGAGAAAAACAGCTCAAATGCGGGTTCATCTTCCGGGCGTACTGGCCTCACGAACACCACCTCGCCGCTTCTTAGCTCCAGCCGTCTTTCCCAATTGCGGGGATAGGGGCGAATGGTGAAACGTGGATTGGTGTCGAAGGTTAGGTCGCCAACCTCGCTGGGCGCAACTTCTATGCGAGCGTCAAGAACCACCAGACCACTTGGCGTGGCGAGCAGGGGGTTGAGATCAAGGCTGCGAATCTGCGGTACGTCGGCGCTGAGTTGCGAGAGTCGAACCAACGCTTGCGCCACAGCCTCCTCGTCTACTCCGGCCCGGCCACGAAACCCGCTCATGAGCTTGGAAACGCGGGTTTGTTCGATCACTTGGCGCGCCAAGCGCATATCCAGCGGTGGCATGCCAAGCGCTTTATCGTTGACGGCTTCAACGGCAATGCCGCCCCGACCAAACACGACGACCGGGCCAAAGACTGGGTCGTCCGCCAGACCAAGATAAAGCTCTAAGCCAGACGATACGTCGTGCATCGGCTGCACGGTTACACCGTCGATGCGCGCGCCGGGCGCGCGAGCGTTCACCTTTTCAGTCAACGCATCGAACCCTTCGCGCACTTGCAGGCTGTGGGTCAGATCAAGCACCACACCGCCAACATCAGATTTGTGCGGGATGTCGGGTGAATCGATCTTCAAGGCCAGCGCGCGATGTTGCGCCAGCATGTCTTGGGCAGCGGTCGCAGCCTTTTCGGCACTGGAAGCCCGCACTGGTGCCGCGTAGCCAAACCCAAAGCTCGCCAGAATGTCGCCGATCTCATCGGTGTTCAGCCAAGTTCGCCCTTCTGAAATAGCCGTCATGCAAAGCGCCCGCGCGCGTTCCACGTCGGCGCTGGCAAGGTCTTCGGGTAGGGCAGGTGGTGTGGCCGACAATTCTTTTTGCGCCTGCGCATAGCGCGACACATCCATAAAACCACGCACGGCATCGCCTGGGGTGCGAAAGCGGGCGACATGAGCCTCGTCCAAGGCCTTCAATGCTCCGCCTTCGCGCTCCAACCAAGAGACAAACACCGGTTTGGGCCGCGACTTGTCTTTGGTCTTGCGCTCCAAGAGTTCTGCAAGCTTGGCGGCTGCTTCATCGCCATCGGACACCTGGCTTGGGCTGTAGGCGATCAGCACCCCATCGTTCATCGGATCATCAATCAGCGCTTCGATCACAGTGCCCTGATGGTCCATGGGCAGTGTTGCTTCGAGGTCCAGCGGCATATCGCCTTGCCAGCGCAGCGGCGCATAGGGTTTGATGATCGCCAGGGCTTCGTCACTGAGATCGGCCAATGTGCCACCCAAATCAAGCAAGCGGTCAGCGGCCAGAATGCCAACGCCGCGATCATTGGTGATGATAGCAAGGCGCTTGCCGGCCTCAGACACGCGTTTCAGCCGTGCCAGCGCGCCAGCAGCATCAAACAGCCCATCCAGATCGTTTACGCGCAAAAGTCCGGCGCGACGGATCACGGCATCATAAACGGCATCTTCAGTGGCAAGAATGCCCGAATGGGTAGAGATACGGTCAGCGGTCACGCTGTGGCGTCCTGATTTCAAAATCACCACAGGTTTCACCTTGGCGGCAGCGCGGGCGGCCGAGAAGAAACGCCGCGGATTGCCAACCGTTTCCACGCACACCAGGATTGCGCGGGTGCGCACATCATAGGCCAGGTGGTCGAGCAGATCGTCCAAATCAACATCGGAGGCATCGCCGATGGAAACAGCTTTTGAAAAGCCGACTTTCACCGCGTTGCCCCAATCAAGCACCGCATTCATGATCGCGCCGGATTGGGCAATCAATCCCAGCGATCCTGCCTGCGGTGGTGTGGAAGCAAGACTGGCGTTGAGATTACCTGCAGCCGCGTACACCCCTTGCGAATCTGGTCCAAGAATACGCATGGGCGATCCACGGGCGGCCGCCCGCATCGCACGGCGCAAAGCGCCCCGGTCTCCGCCTTGGCAGTTGGAAACGACGATCACGCCGCGTACGCCAGCCAGTTTGGCTTCGGCCACCAAGCCTGGCACCGTGTCCGGCGGCGTTGCGATGATCGCCAGATCTGGCACGCTTAAAAGATCGGCCAGCGAAGAGACGCAAGGGTGTCCAGCAATTTCGCTATGGCCGGGATTGATAAAAGACAGCGTTCGCTTGCCCGGATCGAGCAGCAGATTGTCCACAAAGGCACGCCCAACGCTGGAGAGCTTAGGGCTGGCGCCGATCAGCGCGATATGTTGCGGTGCAAAAAATGCATCAAGATTTTGAATCGACATCTGATTTTCCCGATTGGAGAATCAGGCGTTTCCCCTGCGCCTATCTTAAATGCTGCACTGCGGCAAATCCATGACATTCGACCATGATCGAGGCTTAACCTTAAGCCTGTGACCCGCTGGTATCAGTTTGATCGGCCAATCGTGCACGGGTCAAACTGTCAACATACGCGCGCAGTTTTGCAAGCAGCGCATCGTCGCGGGTCCAGGTCGCGCCATAGGTGAGGTTAAAGGCGTAGTCGATGGATGGTGGATTTTTACCGGTAGCATGCTGAAACATAGTCTCCAGCTTATCCAGCCCCTTCATCAACGCGGCTTCCGGGTTTTCGCCAACATCATAGTGTGCGGTCAAGGATTGGATGGCTTTGCCTGATTGTGTTGGAAGCGAAGCAACCAAGATTTCAACGGCCTCGCGTTCAGCGTTCCGGCGGATATCCGGATCACCACTTTGATGGATGGCGGGCACATCACCGGTCACTGCTTCGCCCAAATCATGGACAATCGCCAGCTTCAAAAGCGTCGCGATGTCATACCCTTCAAGGTATGGCTCCAGTGCAATCACCATAAGGGCAAGCCGCCAGCTGTGCTCGGCGGTGCTTTCCTGTTTTCCGGCATTGGTGAAACCGCTGCGAGGCGTGTCTTTCAAGTCGCCGGACCGACGCAGAAACTCAAAAAACCCTGCGATGGTGGCCTCATCTAGCTCATGTGCCATCAGTCTATCCCTGCGCTCGCATGCCAACTGGGTGAATAGCCCGCTTTCAACGCTGCGATCATTGGGGTTGGCGTGATGAGGCAGGCCTGCATCTTCGGTGATACGTCTTTGGGTTGACCATACCCTTCGAACCTCCAGGGCAACAAACCCTGAGGGCCAACGGCCAGTATCGCACCTTTCAAATCTACGACGCTCCCAATGGGAAGCTCGCCAATGCGCACCAACCGGGGTGCCGGATCAAGTCGAGCGTCATGCAGCAGCTTGTCCATCACGAAGGCTTTGGGCGGAGTGGTCCATCCCATTTCCTCTGCCATGCCCGCAAAAAGCGCGGCTTGAAAACACCTGGCATCAGCCTGGCGGCATTCAAAACAGGGCCGGTGACCAGCAGAAAGTGCGGTCACCTCATCGAGAAAGAAAAGCTCGGTATAGCTGTTGCCCCAAACCTCGCGCTGACGATCTTTGAAGCAAAGAGAGCAGGTTATCCAGGCGCGGCTTACCCATCTGCGTTGGCCGAGGATTGCCTTCGTTTCAGGATCGTGAAAGCGGCCGCCGCGATTGCCCATCATAGCGCCACGCGCTGATACGCCATGCAAAGAGCTGGTGGGATGAACGCGGTTTTGTAGCGGCATATGTGCACTCCAAACACCAGTTTACGGCTTGCCAATAAATGAACCAGCGTTCGTTCAGCAAATTTGTCATCGATAGGCTCGGTTCGTGCGTAGGAACAGGTGAAACGCAATCACCGACGTGAGGCCAAGCCATGCCAACACCGCCAAATGCTCAACATCTCTCGCGCCGTGCCCTGCTTACCTTGGGCGCAGGTATGCTCGCCGCGCCTGCGCTTTTGTCTGGGACACCGCCAGCACGTGCCATGACACCGATCAGTTTTTCTGGTTGGCAGTCATGGACGTTTCGCGGCATCCCGCCGACGTCTTTTGGTTTGTCTGGCAGCACCTTGAACATCAATGCTCAACAATCCTCCTCTGTTGTTTATGGTGTGGTGCCAACAGCGGGGCGGGCCGCTTCATCGGCCAGTTGGCAATGGCAAGTGAGCCAAACTGTTGGCCCCACCAACCTGGCGGCGCGTGGCGGCGATGATCGCGCAATCGCCCTCTATTTCGTGTTTGTGGACGCGGACACAGCCTCTCGCTTCGGTGATTCCACGCCATCTATGTCGCGGCTCCTGGGCATGCGTGGTGGGCGAACATTGATTTACGTTTGGGGTGGAAACGCCGCGCGCGGTGCTGTGCTCGATAGCCCCTATCTGCGCGGGCGCGGAAAAACAGTGGTTTTGCGAAGCGCCGGAACAGGTGGGTGGACCAATGAAACGGTCAACCTGGCTGCAGATCACCAGCGCGCCTTCGGGCAACCCAAAGACACGCTCATTGCCGTTGGCGTTTCATCAGATTCTGATGACACCGGCGCAGTCAACGTAGCTGGTCTTCGCAACTTGTCGTTGAGTTAACAATCGACAAGCTTCGCCCGCCCGGTTAGGCTTTCTGCCGCACATTGTGCATTTGGGGAAACATCAAGCGAACAAGGGGAACACTATGCGCACATCACACGATGAATGGGCATCAGGCGCGCCGACGCCAAAGCCAAAGCCAGAAGGCGGGGGAACGCAGTCGGATGCGCCACCGAAAGATCCAAACGATCGCGGCGGCAAAAAGTAAGCCAGCCCAAAAATCAGAAAAACCCGTCAACCTTTCGGTCAGCGGGTTTTTCTTTGTCGGGTCAGGGTATCAACCCGCTTCAAAACCCTCAGGCAGATAAAGATTCTCGCCATTGAGTTGGTCGACAGCGGTGCGGCCGCAAAGTGCCATCGTGGTATCGAACTCCTTATGGATGATCTCCAGCGCTGTGCTAACGCCCTGCTGACCCATGGCTCCAAGTCCATAGAGGAAAGCGCGCCCGATATAGGTGCCCTGCGCGCCCAACGCGACGGCCTTTAGAACGTCTTGGCCGGAGCGGATGCCGCCATCCATATGGATTTCTATATCGCCCTGCACCGCATCAACAATCACCGGCAACATGCGAATAGAGGAAAACGCGCCATCCAGTTGGCGGCCACCATGGTTGGAAACAATCAACGCATCAGCCCCGGTTTTCACCGCCATTTTAGCATCCTCTGGATCAAGAATGCCTTTCAGGATCAGCGGTCCATCCCACTGGTTTTTCACCCACTCCACATCGTCCCAAGTGAGTGATTGATCGAACTGGCTGTTTGTCCATGCCGACAGGGACGACATATCCTCCACCCCGCTTACATGGCCAACAATGTTGCGAAACTCGCGCCGCTTGGTACCCAGCATACCCAAACACCAACGCGGCTTGGTGGCCATATTGATCATGTTGGCCAGTGTCAGTTTTGGCGGCGCAGACAGCCCGTTGCGGATGTCTTTGTGTCGCTGCCCGATGATCTGAAGGTCCAGCGTTAGCACCAGCGCGGCGCAGCCTGCATCTTTGGCGCGTTTGATGAGCCGGGCCATGAAGTCGCGATCGCGCATCATGTAGAGCTGAAACCAGAAGGGCTTAGAGGTGTTTTCGGCCACATCCTCGATGGAGCAAATCGACATGGTCGAGAGTGTAAACGGCACGCCAAACGCTTCGCAGGCCTTGGCGGCCAGGATTTCCCCATCAGCGTGCTGCATGCCCGTCAGGCCGGTTGGCGCGCAGGCAACCGGCATCGCCACTTCTTGGCCAACCATGGTTGTGGATGTCGAGCGCTCTTCCATGTTCACCGCCACCTTCTGGCGCAGGCGAATGAGCTCAAAATCATCCTCATTGTCGTCATATGTTTGCTCGGTCCAGGAGCCAGAATCGGCGTAATCGTAGAACATCCGCGGCACGCGGCGCTCGGCCAGAATCTGTAAGTCGTGGATGGTGGTGATGGTCATGGGATCCCCCGATCAGAGCAAATGAGCTGGTCTCAATCTAACCAGCGTTGGCGAGCCGAATGGTCCGCCGCAACTTTGATGTTTCTTCGCGCGCATCAGCGGCACTTAAGTATTGGCTAGCCTGGCTGACATGGTCGATATGCGCTTGTGAAGCGCGACGTGCTGCCCCAGCATCGCCGGAAATGACAGCCTCGATCAGCGCCACGTGTTGGTCGAGCAACGTCTTGCGTTCGCCGGGCTGCTCATAAAGGCGCTGGCGGTTGTCAAACACGTCGTCAGCAAGAAGCGTGTAGCAAGCTCGCAGCACATGCAGGAACACCAGATTGTGGGCTGATTCCACGATCAGCGTGTGCAATTCCACGTCCAGCTTTGCTTCACGCTTGGCATCGCCATTGGCGTGTGCTTCGCGCATCGCCTTGCCAAGCGCCTGCAACATATCGCGGTCAGATTGCGTAGCGCGGTCTGCCGCCATAGCCGCCATATCGGCTTCAACCAAGCGGCGAAACTCCAAATAGTCGGCCATGCCCAGAGGAGAGGCGCGCAGCAATTTTGCTATGGGCGCGGAGAAAACATCGCCAATCAGATCAGCAATGAACGTGCCCTCGCCATGGCGCGCAACAATCAAACTTTCGGTTTCCAGTTGAGATAGGGCGTCGCGCAAAATGGGGCGCGAGACATCAAGATCCTGCGCCAGTTGCCGCTCCGCCGGTAAGCGGTCACCTGGGCGCAAAACACCATCGAGAATAAGACCGCGAAAGCGTTCCACGACCGCTTCGGCGGTCCGTTTATGTACGATCGGCTGAAAGACCATGCCGTGCGCAAGCCCTATGTTGGTGGCAGTATTCCGCCCACCCTTAGGGTAATCAGCACGTACTGGTCAAATCAATTGGCCAGAAGTCACGTGCCCGAAAGCGCTATTGCGACTCAAGATAGGCAATCAAGTTAGCCACCTGTTCCGGACGAAGGCGCTGTGCTGGCATGGCACTGCGCTCGCCGATAAAGCGGGCTGGATCGGCAATGTAATCAGCGACCAATTGACCGTTCCACGATTGTCCGTTGCGTGCTTCCAAAGCATCAGAATAGTTGTAGCCGGAAACACTGGCTACAGGCCGACCGATTAAGCCGTTGAGATGCGGACCAACCGCATTGCTCGCGCCAGGACCAACCTGGTGACACGCCGAACAACGATTGAAGACACCTGCACCGGCCTGCGCATCCTGCGCCATAGCGCCGGGCACAAATAAGCCTGCCAAAGGCATGGCAACAAGACAGACTGCAAGGTGCAGAACGGAAAGGGAGCGGCGCATGCGGACCTCTGCTCGCTCAAAAGGGAACGGCCCTAATGTTGAGTGTCGAGCATGCTTCGTCAACATGACAGGCCAATAAAGGCGGTTCATGCTAAACGTTTTTACTGCAGGTGTGAATGTTAGAGCTCAGTAGGAATGCGTTACTCAGCTGCCGCGCGCAGATCCTGCTCAACCGGGTTCAGCACCGCGTCCAAACCCTTGTCCCAATAGGGAGACTGGCCGTAGAGGCTAGCCATATAATCGATGAACACGCGCACTTTGGCGGGCAGGAAGCGGCGCGTTGGGTACACTGAGAACAGACCGACGCCGCGCGATGCACGGTAGCGCGGCAGAACAATCTGCAACTCACCGGACGACAATTCCGGCCCGACATCCCAAGTGGAACGCAAGCTGATGCCAATGCCAGCCAACACGGCCTCGCGAATAACTTCGCTGGAATTGGTCAGAATAGCAGACTGAGGTTTAACTGTGGTTCCCTCGCCGGAATTATCTTCAAGCTTCCACACATCCTGGGCCTGTGTCGCCAGTAATGTATGCCGGTTCAGCTCTTCGATGGAGTGAGGCATGCCGTGTTTCTCGATATATTTCGGCGAGGCGCACAGCACGCGGTGAATAGGCGCAAGCTTGCGTGCCACGAGCGTTGAATCATTGAGTTCAGCAATGCGAAGGGCTACATCGAAGCCCTCGCCTACCAGATCGACGAAATCATCGGCCAAGACCAATTGCAGCGTCAATTCTGGGTGCGCGGCCATGAAGGATGCCAGATGGGGCGCAACATGCATGCGGCCAAAGCTGGTGGGGGCAGATATTTTCAACACGCCGGATGCCATGGCGGAACGACGAGTCACAAAGCTTTCAGCTTCTTCCACACTGGCAAGAATGGCCACCACGCGCTCGTAGAAGCCTTTGCCAGCTTCAGTGAGTGCGATTTGTCGCGTGGTGCGCTGGAGTAGGCGAGTGCCGAGGCGATCCTCAAGACGGCGCAGGCGTTTGGACACAACCGCTGGCGAAAGTGACATATCGCGAGCAGCGGCTGACATGCTCCCTGCGGCCACCACGCGGGCGAAAATTTCCAGATCGAGAAAGTTGCTCATCTGCGTATGCCCATCCTACCTAATCGAGCGAACTGAGAGCGCCAGAACTGGCCGTCTCAAGAGCTCTTTTTCGCGCAAAGACCATACTCTGCGCCGGTGATCGAATTCTCGTGTCCTATGCTCTGGCCAACCTCATCTGCACCTGTGTTGCGGCACAGCCAACATGCAATTTGCGTTATATAAGTAGTTTCTACGATACTTTGCAAATTTCGTCGAGAGGTAAAAAAACTTGACCAATTGGCGATGTTTGAGGCATGAAGCTTCGGAAAGCAAAATACACTCGATCAAAGGATGTACGTCCTGGCCGTCGTTTTGGATGCTAAGATTTCTCAGGAAATCCGACCGGGAAGCCCGGTCAAGCGGCGCTCGGACAAACAAGCCGCGATAAGGAGGGGGCCATGGGGTTCATTGAAATGCCGCAGCCGGACGCTGCGATCGTTGGTAAGCGCGAGCAAATCGCCTCCGGGTTGCGGGCCATTGTGCCTGGCGAGGGCGTGATCACTGATCCTAAGCAATTGGTCCCTTACGAAACCGATGCCTTCACCGCTTACCGCCGGGTGCCGCTTGCCGTTGTGCTGCCTGAAACGACCGAGCAGGTCTCAAAACTCATGAAGTTTTGCGGCTCCCATGGCGTGCCCGTTGTGCCGCGTGGTGCGGGAACGTCGTTGGCCGGTGGCGCTATCCCACAGGAAGACGCTGTTGTGATTGGTCTTTCCAAAATGCGTTCGGTTGTCGCGATCAATTATGCCAATCGCACAGCGGTGGTGCAGGTCGGTATCACCAATCTTGCCGTTTCTGATGCTGTGTCGAAGGACGGGTTTTTCTATGCGCCCGATCCTTCATCTCAGCTCGCCTGCACGATTGGGGGCAATATCGCGATGAATTCTGGCGGCGCTCACTGCTTGAAGTACGGCGTGACGACCAACAATCTGCTTGGTTTGAAACTGGTGCTGATGGATGGCACAGTTGTCGAGCTTGGCGGCGAAAGCTTCGACGGACCAGGGTACGATCTGGTCGGCCTGCTCTGCGGCTCTGAGGGTCAGCTCGGCATCATCACCGAAGCGACGGTGCGCCTGCTACCCAAAGCTGAAGGCGCACGTCCCGTTCTCTTTGGCTTTGAGACTGCGCTTGATGCGGGCGCCTGCGTGGCGGACATCATTGCCCAAGGCATCGTGCCGGTGGCCATGGAGTTCATGGACAAGCCAGCCATCGATATCTGCGAAGGTTTTGCCAAAGCCGGTTACCCGATGGATGTGGACGCTTTGCTGATCATTGAGGTGGAAGGTTCTGAAGCTGAAATGGACGCGATGCTTGCACGGATCGTGAAGATCGCCCGCGAGCACAAGGTCAAGCGCATCAAAGAAAGCGAGTCCGCTATGGAGGCGGCTGCGATCTGGAAGGGGCGTAAATCTGCCTTCGGTGCCACAGGTCGCATCGCTGACTATATTTGCATGGACGGTACCATTCCCACCGGCCAGTTGCCGCGTGTTCTCAAAGGCATCGATGAGATAGTGAAGGGTTATGGCCTGCGCGTCGCCAATGTTTTTCATGCTGGCGACGGCAATTTGCACCCGCTCATCCTCTACGATGTCAATGATCCTGACGAGCGCGATAAGGCAGAGCTTGCTGGCAATGATGTACTGCGCCTGTGCGTTGAAGTTGGTGGCTGCCTGACGGGTGAGCACGGCGTGGGCATCGAAAAGCGTGACCTGATGACCGACCAGTTCACCACCGAAGACCTGCATCAGCAGATGCGCGTGCGCGCGGTGTTTGATCGCGACTGGCTGATGAACCCAGCCAAGGTCTTCCCGCTGGAAGGCCGTTTGGAATCGAGTGAGGCTGCCTGATGTCACTTGCAACCGAACAGGCGGTCGCTGATTTCGTGGCCAATGCCGTCAAGGCGGGCCGCCCACTCACCATTGAAGGTGGCGGGACCCGCCGCGCGGTTACCCGTCCCCTCCAGAGTGAGGCGACGGTGAACCTGTCGGGCCTGACAGGCATCACGCTCTATGAACCAGCTGAAATGGTGATTGGCGCCTGGGCTGGTACGCCTCTGGCCGAAATCGAGGCGGCATTGGCGGAAAAGAATCAGATCCTCTCTTTTGAGCCTGCGGACTACCGCACCGCGCTAGGTACAACGGGTGAGCCAACGATCGGCGGCGTCGTGGCTGGCAACATTTCCGGTCCACGGCGCCTGGTGACCGGCGCTGCGCGCGACAATCTGATTGGTGTGCGCTTCGTCAATGGTCGTGGCGAGATCATCAAAAATGGTGGTCGCGTGATGAAGAATGTCACCGGGCTCGATCTGGTGAAGTTGCAAGCCGGTGCATGGGGCACGCTTGGCGTGCTCACCGAAGTGATCTTTAAAGTCACGCCGCGCCCGCCGGAAGGGCGCACGCTGGTTGTCGAAGGTCTCTCTGATCGCCAAGGCGTTGATCTTCTCGGACGGGCTATGTGCACACCGTATGAGGTGAATGGCGCGGCCCATCTGCCAGCTGATAACGGCAAAGTTGCCCGCACTGTAATGCGGTTGGAAGGCTTCCCTGATCAGTTGGACTATCGCATTCCTGAGCTGATGAAGGCGCTTGGCGTGACCGGTTCCACGGTGTCTGGCGAAGATCATGCGACGCTCTGGAAAGACATTCGCGATATTGCTGCCTTCCCGGCTAACGAAAGTACGGCACTCTGGCGCATTTCCTGCCCTGCCATGTCTGGGCCGGACATCGTGGCCGCCATTGCCGCCCACCGGCCAGTTAGTGGGTATTATGATTGGTCTGGTGGCCTTGTCTGGCTGCAGACAGCCTTGGAAAACGATGCTGGCGCAGACGTGATACGAGCAGCCTGTGAGCCGCACTCAGGCGCACACGCTACGCTGTTCCGCGCGCCACCTGCCATCAAGGCCAATGTGCCCGTTTTCAATCCACTGGAGCCGGCGCACATGGCGCTCACCCGCTCCATAAAAGCGAGCCTTGATCCACAAGGCCTGTTCAACCCCGGCGCTATGTATGCCGGCGTGTAGAGCGCAGAGTTAGAAGATTATCATGCAAACCAACTTCACCGCCGAGCAGCTCGCCGATCCGCACGTCGCGCATTCTGAAAAGATCTTGCGCACTTGCGTGCATTGCGGCTTTTGCACCGCCACATGCCCGACCTATTCAATTCTCGGCGATGAATTGGATTCGCCACGTGGCCGCATCTATCTGATGAAAAACATGCTGGAGAATGACCAGCCTGCCGACGAGAAAACCGTCAAACATATCGACCGCTGTCTCTCCTGCTTGTCTTGCATGACAACTTGCCCCTCCGGCGTGCACTATATGCATCTGGTTGATCATGCCCGCGCGCACATCGAGAACACCTATAAGCGCCCTTGGCATGACCGTTTGATCCGCCAGGTACTGGCCTTTGTGCTGCCACACCCCAACCGCTTTCGCCTCTCTCTGGCGGCAGCTTTGTTCGCCAAACCCTTTGCGCCGATCATGACCAAGATGGGCGGCCCGTTTGCGCGTCTTGGTGCGATGCTTTCTTTAGCGCCTGGCAAAGTTCCGCCGCGCGGTCCTGAGCCAGGAACAAGCTTTGCGCCAGAAGCAGCGTCAGCAGGACGTGTGGCCATCTTGTCCGGCTGCGCCCAACCGGTGCTGAACCCGGGTATCAACCAAGCCACCATTGATCTGCTAACCCGCAAGAACATCGAAGTGGTGCTTCCTTCGGGCGAAGGGTGCTGCGGTGCCCTGGTCCACCACATGGGCAAGGAAGAGAAGTCGCTGGCTGATGCGCGCCGCAATGTTGATGTCTGGATGCGTGAAGTTGAAAGCCAAGGGCTGGATGCGATCATCATCACCGCCTCAGGTTGCGGCACGACCATCAAAGACTATGGCCACATGCTTCGCCTTGATGAGGCCTATGCAGAGAAAGCTGCAAAAGTATCTGCGCTCGCTTGCGATATCACCGAATATTTGGAGCGCATCGACCTTGGCGCGCCCACCCAGGTTTCTGGCCTTACGCTGGCCTATCATTCAGCCTGCTCCATGCAGCATGGGCAAAAAATCACGACCACACCGAAGACCTTGCTCAAGGCCGCGGGCTTCACGGTGAAAGACGTGCCTCAGGGTCATCTCTGCTGTGGTTCGGCAGGTGTTTACAACATCATGCAGCCGCAGATCGCCCGGCAGCTGCGTGACAACAAAGTTGCTAACATTGAAAGCACCAACCCGGAACTCATTGCCACTGGCAATATTGGCTGCATGACACAGATCGGCACCGGCACGGACCTGCCGATCATCCACACGGTGCAACTGCTCAACTGGGCTTATGGCGGGCGCATGCCGGACGAACTGACTGAACTTATGCGTGGCCGTGAGGTGAAGGATCATCTGCCCGAACCAAGCTGGATGCAGGCCGCGGAGTAAGACACGATCGTCACCCCTGTGCTTGTCACAGGGGGCCATTCCAAAAAACGTTGGGTGACATCGGTGTTTTTACACACTGCATCGGAATGGACCCTCGCCACAGGGGCGAGCGTGACGGTCAATCTGAAGCAACAACCGCCCGCTCAAACGGCACGCTGGCCAGTACCAAACATCCACCGAGTTCGGGCCCAAAAGGTGCTTGCGCATAGGTAAGCCAAGCGCCTTGCGCTTTCAGCCGCTCTGCAAAACCTTCCTGCGTGCTGTGCGCCACGACGATAGATTCGGGCAGGCTGGAACGCACATAGGTGCCGTCGGCTGCGACAACGGCCTCAATGATCGTGCGTTCACTGGCTGTCGGTGCAAAGACGACAATCAGCAGCCCGTCTTCGCCAGCGTCTCCTTGGCTGGCCCATAGCACCAGCGCCATCGCAGCAAAGGCGATGAGGATAAAGCTACCGATAAGGGTGCTGTTGGAGGGCATCAGTTAGGGTGCTCTGTCCGTGGGCAGGCGGTTGCGAACCGGAGAAGATTTAACAATCGCTGTGTTGGTTTCAGCTCGATCATGGAAGGGCTGCAGGATCCCATCAAGGTCTTTCATGGCGCGAAAAGCCAACCGGCACACGAAGCAATCATCGCCAGTTACCGCATCGCACGACGTGAAACGGGGCTCATCGCAAATCATCTTTTCAACAATGTGCAGGCTGCCAGGCCGAGGCTTGATACGCACGATGGCTGCCAGATCATAACCCAATTCAGCAACGTCGATATCAACAGTGAAGTTGCGGATGATCCCAGCACTTTCCATCCGGCGAATACGTTCTGTAACACTGGGGCCAGACATACCAACGCGTGTAGCCAGACTGGAGACGGATACACGACCGTCGCGCTCAAGCTCGCCTAATATCTGGCGATCAGTTTCATCGATCTCTTTCGATATTTTAGCCATATTGCAGTCAAGTGCCCCCAAATTCAGGAAATCAATCAACTTTGCCTTCATGTATGGCAGTTCGCAAGGGCCTCGTTTTGGTAGTGTGCCGCTTCTCTTCCACAAATAAGGCTTGCGACGATGACACTTCAGAGACTTTCAGCTTTCAGTGACGGCGGGCAGGGCGGCAACCCGGCAGGCGTTGTGATCGCTGACCAACTACCTAGCCGCGAGCGAATGCAGCGCATTGCAGCTGACGTCGGCTATTCTGAAACTGTGTTTGCAGCGCAAGAAGCTGACCGTGTTTGGACAACACGCTACTTTTCGCCAGAGTCCGAAGTTCCCTTTTGCGGCCATGCGACGATCGCGCTGGGTGCAGCGCTTGCCGAACGTTTCGGCGCTGGCATCCACGTACTGAACCTCAGCGAGGCCTCCATCACCGTAGAAGGTGCAGTGGAGGGTGAATGGTTCAGCGCAGCCCTCCAATCGCCACCCACCTGGAACAAGCCTGTTGATGAAGCCCAGCAAGCCGAAGCGCTGGCCTTGTTTGGCCTCTCTACGGATGATCTGGACGCGGGTTACCCAGTTGCGCGCATTCATGCTGGCGCCGACCATCTGCTTCTGCCGCTGAAGGATCGCGCGACACTTGCTGCGATGACCTATGATCTGGATGCGGGTCGCACTTTCATGAACGCACATCAGCTTGTCACCGTCATGCTGGTCTGGGCGCAGAAGGATCGCCTGTTTCATGTCCGCAATGCGTTTGCCTCGGGTGGTGTGCTGGAAGATCCCGCGACCGGCGCCGCTGCCGCCGCCTTTGCTGGCTATCTGCGAGACAAGGGTCTTCTGACCGCTGGCGATATTGATGTGGTGCAGGGCGAAGACATGGGCTCGCGTTCTCTGTTGAACGCAAGTTTCTCCCAGCAGGCTGGCAGCTCTGTGCGGGTTTCGGGAACGGCCCGAACGATCACCTAGTGAATATCACAGCGGTAGTTCGGTCGTGTCCTTGATGTCTTCCATCACGAAACTGGCCGAGACATCGGAGATTGGAACACGCTCGATGAGCCGCTGATAGAAGGCATCATAGGCGCGCACATTGGCAATCCGAACGCGCAGAATGTAATCCAAGTCGCCTGAGAGACGGTGCGCGCCAACAATCTCCGGTAGCTCCTGCACAGCTTTCTTGAAAGCTTTCAGCCAGTCGGCGTCATGCCGGTTCGTGCGCACCAGAACGAACGTCAAGAGATCCAGGCCAACGCTTTGCGGATCAACCAGCGCAACGCGTCCGGTCAGCACGCCCGCATCCTCCATGTTCTTGATCCGTCGCCAGCAGGCGTTACGCGATAGGTGAACGGAATCCGCCAGCGAATCCATGCTCATTGATGCATCACGTTGCAGCAATCGGAGAATACGGCGATCCATTTTGTCGAACTGATAGCTCATAAAAGGGACAGTATCCCAAGAATGCGAAAAATCCAATCATCATTGGGATGATTGCCCAGCGTGCCTGTGCGATCTTTGATGTTTCACATTAGAGGAAGCTCATCATGACGGATCATATCGATACGCAGCCGCGCAAAAGCTTCTGGCGTGGGTTCGTTGACCACCCCGCCAGCGTCAATGAGACCTATTTTGAGCATATGCGCTTTGCGGGCACTTTCGCGTTGACCCTTTTTGGAGCAGGTCTTGCTGCGTTGATCCATGCGATCATCCCGCCGCTGTTTGAGACCACAGCAAGCCGCCTAATCAAAACCCTGCATGCCCGCATGGAAGCGCGCCACTAGATTTATGTGCCGTCTCGCTGCTTACCTTGGACCAGCCATTGCGCTAGAACAGATCATTGTTGCGCCGGGTCACTCTCTGCTTGAGCAAAGCCAGCACGCCAGCGAAGCCAAGCTGGCGGTGAACGGTGATGGCTTTGGTTTTGCTTGGTACGATGAGGCGCGTGAGCCAGGCCTTTACCGCGACGTGTTACCGGCTTGGTCTGACGGTAATCTGCCCAGCCTCTGCCGGATGATCCGCTCCAGGCTGTTTCTCGCTCATGTGCGAGCCTCAACCGCTGGTGAGACCTCGCGGGTCAACTGCCATCCATTTACCCATGAAAACTGGTCGTTTATGCACAACGGTCAGGTGCCAGACATTCAGCGCATTCGCCGCCCGTTGGAGGCGATGCTGCCTGATGATCTCTATGCGTTGCGCCGTGGAACGACTGATTCTGAGCTGATTTTCTTGTTGCTTCTAACGTTTGGTCTGACCGATGACCCTACGTCTGCAGTCGATAGGGTTTTACAAATCCTGATCGACAGAAGCAGCTATGGCATTGGGAAAGATGCTGTTCGGCTGACATGTGTGTTCAGTGATGGACAGTCGATCTACGCCTTCCGTCACGCCAGTGATGATCGTGAGCCTACCCTTTATGTCCAGGCGGGCGAGGACGGTGCTTGGACACTCGCTTCTGAACCGCTGGACGGTGACGTCGCGCGCTGGGATTGCATAGAACCAAACGTTCTGGTGCGACTTGAACCGGGCAAGCGCAGCGAAACCAAGCTTGGCACTTGGACATCCGTGTCACGCTCTGGATCGCCGCAGAAGGCTGTTGCATAACGCCTGCATGGCAGAACCCGAAAAGACCTCACCCCTTCGCCCCGTGGATGATGAAGCCCGCGCCTTGGCACGTGCGCTCATGGAACAAGCCCCGTTTGCAGCACTTGCCCATCTGGAGCCTGAGGCCGGCCACCCGTTGGTAACCCGCACAGGCTTTGGGTTGGACAATGATGGCGCGCCACTATTGCTGATGTCGGAACTATCAGCTCACTTTGCAGCACTTGCTGCTGATGCGCGCTGCTCACTGTTGATTGGCGAGCCAGGCCAGATCAACAAACCTGGCGGCGACCCACTTACCCATCCACGCTTAACGCTGGTAGGCAAGGCCGTTCTGGTCCCCCAGTCGCACCGCGAAGCAGCGCGCACCGCCTATCTGGCACGTAATCCCAAAGCCAAGCTTTATGTCGATTTTGGCGATTTTCACTTTTGGCACATCACGCCAGAACGCGCCTTTCTCAATGGCGGATTTGGCAAGGCCTACAATCTCGACGCGTCTGACCTGATGTAAAAAAAGGGGGCCCGAAAGCCGCCTTTTTTGATCCGTTTGGAAATTTGATCTCTGTTCTAGAGAACTACCACACGGGCGCCGATGTGCACACGCTCGTAAAGGTCGGTGACATCTTCGTTGCGCATGCGGATGCAACCCGACGACATGGCTTGCCCAATCGTCCATGGCTGGTTGGTGCCATGAATGCGGTAAAGCGTGTCCCGGCCACCTTCATAGAGATAGAGCGCACGTGCACCCAGCGGGTTTTCGATGCCGCCCGGCATGCCGTGGCGCCATTCCTCCAACTCCGGTTGACGTTCGATCATCGAGGCAGGGGGTGTCCACCGAGGCCACTCGGCGCGACGTTGAATTGTGGCCGTACCCGACCAGCCAAAGCCAGCGCGACCAACGCCCACACCGTAGCGACGGGCCTGACCGTTCTCCTCAACCAGATAGAGAAAGCGATTGTGCGGGTCGACAATGATTGTGCCCACCGCGTGATGAGTATCGTAGCTCACCACCTGAGGGAGGAAAATCGGGTTGAGCTGATGGGTCGGCGCAATGCTTGCCTGCTGCACATCTGGGCGAAGCCCAGGGCGGGTCTGAAGCGTTGGACGTGTGACAATGCGGCCACTTAGCGATCGCTGATACTGTTGCTGGCGCGCCTGATGCTGCTGTCGCGCGTAGTTTGGCTGAAGTTGAAGAAGCCAAGGCGAAGAACGCTCGTCATGCAACATCACATAAGGTGAGCCCGCATGGTGGCTGACCGACTGGGCCTGCGCATCATTGATCGTCACCCCAACCAACATGGTCAGCGCGCCCAGCCCCAGAAGAGCCTTGCTTGTCCAAATCCCATAATCCATCACGAACCGTCCTTACACCTGACAACGAAGACGATTGCCGCGCATAGCGCCGCAAACTCAGGCTCTAGAAGGCCAGAGAGCGCCGAGGGAATGGTGAATCAAAAGGTGAAAAGCCGGCTCAGATGCCCGTAAAGCCGGTATTGCTTTGTTCATGGTGAACAGCGCGCAAAAAGGTGTGGTAAAGCGCGCGTTAGGGCAAAGGGTTAATCAGCCGTTTCGCTGCAGTGGGTCGCGTCACACGTCCGGGGCAATTTGAGATTTGAACAGGAGAGGCATCATGGATCGGTTCACCGGCGGTTGCCTGTGTGGCAAAGTGAGACTTGAGGCGCTGGGACAGCCCCATCGCGTTGGGCTTTGCCACTGCCTGGACTGCCGTAAGCACCATGGCGCTCTGTTTTACGCTGCGGCGGTGTTTTCAGAAGACGCGGTGACCATTGAAGGTGAAACGCGCGACTATGAAGGACGTTTCTTTTGCCCGCACTGCGGCTCTTCTGTTTTTGCGCGCACCGATGATGAGATCGAAGTGCATCTGGGATGCCTTGATGCCCCTGATCAGTTGAAGCCAACCTATGAGATATGGACGGCTCGCCGTGAGGCTTGGCTGCCTGAGTTCTCAGGCCTGAAACGCTGTGAACATGGCCGTGACGATCCTGATCGCCGCGATGAGTAAATCGCTTCTAAGGTCTGACTAACGCAACCAGCTATGCACATCGGCAAGCACCGAACGCAGCACCTGGTTCACATCCTCCCGGCTCATGCCTGGCCGAATGCGTGGGTGATAGAGCATGTTCAGAACATAACGATCATGCAGCATGAAACGCGTGTGCCGAGACTGGTCGTTGAACACGCTGGCAGTAAGGGTCGGGTCATCGTTCAGCGGCCCGAGGCCTTGCAGAACTTCTTCAACCAAGCAGCGATTGAACAGAAAATCCCCCTCATCGGAAACAATGACGGCCTGCGCCCTGCTGATGCCACCGCTGCCGGTAAGCACACGCACCATGCATCGCCCGCGCACCTGCGCGCGCGATGAGTTGTAGACATCGTTCCTGATGACATGGGCATAGTGCGCGCGGTCGACCACATAAACGGTGAAGTTGGCGCGTAGCGGATCGTTGACCACCTGCAAATCCAGGCCGCGCACAGCTTGGTTTACAGAACTGACAAACCGCTCCACCTCCCGGCGTCGATCTGCGCTTGAGCGATGATCGATGTAGAGCCGTACTGGCTCGACAAATTTTTTGACAACACTCGCGCCGCGGCTGCTTGCCTCATATTCAAGACCAAAAACCGTGCGAAAAAAGCCATCAGCCAGCGCAGCATCCGAAAAGCGGCTCTGCGCGTGAGCAGCCTGTGTGCCAAGTGCCACCATCACGCCCATCACCATTCCGACAGCTGCAATACGGACCAACAAAGTTCGAGGGGAGAAGCTGAAGAGCATAGGGCGGAAAGGCGTTTGGTTTGCGACAACCTTTCATGGCGTGCGCAAGCGTTTTCAGCAAGTGCACCGGTCGTTTTGGCCTTGCGTGCATTTACTGACGGGCGCCAACATCTTTTTAACACTCGCTCGTCTAGGTTGTGCGTCGGTGAGGCCGCGTAAAGGGTTGGGTACATGGCGCAAGCACAGCGCAGAGCATTTCGTATTGAAGCATCAATGAACGGGCAAACCGTCGGCAAAGTGTCCGGCGGACAGCCGCAGGCGGCTGGTCAAACGACGCCAACATCCATTGCGGGTGGAGACGCGGCGACCATCCTTCACGCCATCGCCGACCTCAAATCGATGATCGAGCCCACCGAGCAGCTCGATCAGGCCAAGATCGACAGCTTCCATAAGGAAATGGCTGAGGTTAAGCGGCTTGAGGCCGAAATGTCGGCCATTCGCGCGGCCATCCAGCAGACGAAAACGGAAATCGCCACGCTTCATCAATCTGGTTTCCAGGGCAAAGAGCTTGGCAAGGTGACAGATGAGCTGGATGCTGTCGTTCAAGGTACCGAGCAGGCGACCGAAGCCATTTTGGGTGCCGCTGAAACCATCGAAGATCGTGTCGGAAACCTGTCTGCCAAACTCGATGGTGGCGATCAGGGCATGGCCAATGATGCCGCTGAAGCGGTGATGACAATCTTCGAGGCCTGCAACTTCCAGGATATTACCGGCCAGCGGATCACCAAAGTGGTCAAAACCATGCGCTTCATCGAAGAACGCATCGATTCCATGATGGACATCTGGGGCGGGATGGAGAGCTTCGAGGAAGTCGATACGTTGGATGTCGGTCCGAAGGGCGATGCAGCTCTGCTCAATGGTCCAGCCATGGAAGAAGACACCAATGTTGCCAGCCAGGACGACATCGACGCTCTGTTTGATTAAGCGGCGGCTACCGAATGGCGTCTCTTAGTCAGCTCATCTTGCCAGCCATAAAACAAACGTCATCCTCGCCGGTCCGCGAGCCGCGGGTCTCGCTTCCATGGCGGGGATCCATTCCTCAGAGTGATTTCCAATCTGCGATGGCTGCAGACCGTTCATCGAAATGGATCTCTGTGACAGGCACAGAGATAACGGCCATAATCTCTCTCTTTGTTGTTCACTGAAATCGAACAATGCGTCCTTTGCCGTCGCTCTATGGCAATGGCAGACGACACACTATCTTCCTTCTCAACGCACCCACTGATCTTGTTTTGGGGTGCCCCTGTTTGAGGAGACCATCATGAGCTTCCGCCCTGTTCTGCAAGAGTCCAAAGCCATTCCAACCATGGAAGGCGCTGGCGTGCATCTGCACCGTGCCTTTGGTTTTGGCGACACAGATCTGTCCGATCCATTTTTGCTGTTCGACGACTTCCGCAACGACATTCCCGAGCACTACGCCAAGGGCTTTCCATGGCACCCACATCGCGGCATAGAAACCATCACCTATGTGCTGGAAGGCGAGGTAGAGCACGGCGACAGCTTGGGCAACAAAGGGACGCTAGGCGCCGGCTCGGTGCAGTGGATGACGGCTGGGTCCGGCATCATGCATCAGGAAATGCCGCGCGGTAACACTAAGGGTCAGATGCATGGCTTCCAGCTTTGGGCCAATCTGCCCTCCAGCTTGAAGATGACCACGCCGCGTTACCAGGATATCGCCGGGTCTGATGTCGAAGAGATCATCGACGATGACGGCACGCGCGTGAAAATCGTCATCGGCAATTTCTGGGGCAAAAAAGGCCCGGTCGATGGCATAGCCGCTGACCCGCTGTTCTTGGATATCTCTATGCCGCCCAACACCAAGAAAAGCTTCCCGGTGGAAACTTATGCGCGCACCTTCGCTTACATCTTTGGTGGATCCGGCACATTCCGCGATGCCTCCAACCCCATGGGCGTGAAGGTGGAAAAAGAGTTCGCCGGTGAAGAGATGAACATCCGCGACCTGTCGGGTGATCGCACGCTGGTGCACTTTGATTCAGGCAATGAGGTCGTTGCACGATCGGGCCCTGAGGGCATGCGCTTCCTGCTGGTATCAGGCCAGCCACTCAAAGAGCCTGTGGCCTGGCATGGACCGATTGTCATGAACACCCGCGAGGAGTTGATGCAGGCTGTGCAGGATTTGCAAACTGGCAACTTTATCAAAGAACAGCCTGCGGCTTAACAAAGCAACGTCATGGCCGGGGGTCCGCGTGTCACACGCCACGCTACCAACCCGGCCATCCAGCTTCTTGTGGATTGAACTTGGCCTATGTCAGCAGGCTGTCTGGATCCTCGGGTCAAGCCCGAGGATGACCACCTTTTGGTATGGCCAATGGCGTGTCCATACGCCACAACCGAGCCATGAGCGATACAACCGACACACCGCACCGCTGCTTTTGGGTCTCCGATGACCCGCTTTACGTCTCCTACCACGACGAGGAATGGGGCAAGCACGTCACCGATGATCATCGTTTGTTCGAGAAGATCTGCCTGGAAGGGTTTCAGTCCGGCTTGTCCTGGCTGACGATCCTGAAAAAGCGCGAGAACTTTCGCGCCGCTTTTGACGGGTTCGATTTCGCCAAAGTCGCGGCCTATGGCGAAAGCGATGTGGAACGGTTGTTGGCCGATGCTGGGATCGTTCGCCATCAGGGCAAAATTCGCTCCACCATCAACAATGCGGCGCGGGCGCTGGAACTGGTCGAGGAAGCCGGGTCACTGGCGGCCTTTTTCTGGCGCTATGTTCCTCCAAGCGAGGAACGGCCCACCAAAAATACGCGCGAGGAACTGCGCACCCTTGGCAAAACGCTAACATCAACGCAGCTTTCCAAAGACCTAAAAAAGCGCGGCTGGAGCTTTGTCGGCCCCACCACCTGCTACGCCTTCATGCAGGCCATGGGGCTGGTCAACGACCACGAAGAAGACTGCTTCCGTTTTGCCGAGCAGGAAGCCGAACGCGCGGCGTTCAAGGTGCCAGGTTAAGAGAGTCATCCCTGTGCTTGTCACAAGGATCCATGCCTGAGCTCGAGATTGTAGCACCAGAGGGTTGGGCGCGTTCATTGAAATGGATCCCCGGCACAAGGCCGAGGATGATGCGCAGTGGGTTGTATCAAAATCGCTCCCGCCTTGCATCGCACTCCGCACGCGTCTATCCCACGCGCGTCCTCTTTGTTAGCAAGCCGTGCGATGTCTGAACCGAAAAAACAAAAAAAAAAGAAGCCTCAAAAGGTGAAGGCTCGCCTGCCCCGCGGTTTCGTCGACCGCGACGCCGGTGATATCCGCGCGCTCGATGAGATGATGGGCAAAATCCGTGAGGTCTATGAGCGCTACGGCTTAGACCCGGTTGAAACCCCGCTGTTTGAGTACACCGACACGCTCGGAAAATTCCTGCCCGATACCGACCGCCCCAATGAGGGTGTGTTCTCCGTGCAGGATGACGACGAGCAGTGGATGAGCCTGCGCTACGATCTCACCGCGCCGCTCGCCCGCTACGTCGCCGAGAACTATGATGCGCTGCCGAAGCCCTATCGCAGCTACCGCGCGGGCTATGTCTTCCGCAACGAAAAACCGGGGCCGGGCCGGTTCCGCCAATTCATGCAGTTCGATGCCGATACTGTCGGCGCGCCGGGCGTCCAGGCGGACGCTGAAATGTGCATGATGATGGCCGACACGATGGAGGCACTTGGCATCCCGCGTGGCCAATATGTCATCCGCGTGAACAACCGCAAAGTGCTTGATGGCGTGATGGAAGCCATTGGCGTGACCGATGAGGGCCAGAAGCTCGCTGTCCTCCGCGCCATTGATAAGCTGGATAAGTTCGGCGTTGAGGGCGTGAAACTGCTGCTGGGTGAAGGCCGCAAGGATGAAAGCGGCGACTTCACCAAGGGGGCGGGGCTGAACGAGGATCAGTCGGCGACCGTTATTTTCATGACACTTGCTGCCTTCGATTTTCCTGAAATCGTGCCTGATTCAACTCGCCCAATGGCTGATATGTGGACTGCTGATGAAGGAAAACGATTCTATGATCAGCTCTTTTCCCTCGCTGTAATCGGGGATCGTCCGGGCATGCCGACAAATTTCACTGAAGGGGTAACCGAGCTTCGGACGCTGGCGATGATCTGTGAGTCGTCCGGCTATGGTACGCTGAGGATCCGCTTCGACCCCTCCGTCGTCCGCGGGCTCGAGTACTATACCGGCATGGTCTACGAAGCCGAGCTCCTGTTCCCTGTGACCAATGAAAAGGGCGAGGAGGTTGTCTTCGGCTCCGTTGGTGGCGGTGGCCGTTATGATGGTCTGGTCTCTCGCTTCCGTGGTGAGCCTGTGCCCGCAACCGGCTTTTCCATTGGCGTGTCACGCCTAATGACGGCGCTCAAAAACCTCGGCAAAATCTCCACTGACACGCCGCAAGGCCCGGTCGTCGTCTGCGTCATGGACCGTGATATCGATGCGCTCGCCAGCTACCAAAAGATGACCCAGCAGTTGCGCGAGGCTGGCATTCGCGCGGAAATGTTCCAGGGCAACCCCAAACAGTTTGGCAAGCAGTTGCAATATGCTGACCGTCGTAACGCACCCATCTGCATCATTCAGGGGTCGCAGGAACGTGAGCACGACAGGGTCCAGATCAAGGATATGATCGAGGGTAAGCGCGAAGCAGCAGCCTTTGAGTCCAACGCTGATTACAAAGCCGCCCGTCCAGGCCAGTATGAAGTGCCTGCTGACAGCCTTGTTGCCGAGGTCAAAAAACGTTTGGCCGAACAGGACTCAGACACACCATGAGTCGCCGTCAGATCATCGAACTGCTGGAAACCTCCGGCTACATGCCGGTGGAAACACCAATCCTCCAGCCAGCCGATATCTTTCTCGATTTGGTGGGCGAGGATATCCGCACGCGCCTCTTTACCACCGAAGATCAGGCGGGCACCGAGCTATGTCTGCGGCCGGAACTCACCATCCCCATTTGCCGCCACCACATGGAAACCGGCGAGGCCGGGCGACCTGCCAATTACGGTTACCTTGATCCGGCGTTTCGATTCCGGCCCGGCGAAAGTGGAGAATTCATTCAAGCTGGCATTGAAAGCATCGGGCGCGAAGACACGCTTGCCGCTGACGCCGAAGTGATGGCGCTGTCCGCCTCACTTGCCTCTGCTGGAGGACTTACAGAGCCTTCCATCACACTCGGCGACTCCGCGATCTTCACTGCCTTTGTCGAGGGGCTCGGCTTTGCACCACGCGCCGCTCGTCGTCTGCGCCGTGCGTTGGGCTCACGCGCGCGCGTCGAAGCCGCATTGGAAGAGGTGAGCCGCCCGGCGGGCGATGATGAACCAGGGTTGTTGATGACGCTGTCAGGCGCGGACCCAGATGAAGCGCGTAAACTTGTTGAAGGCCTGATGGCGCTGGCGCGCATCGAACCGGTGGGAGGGCGCACCTCCGCTGAGATCGCTGAGCGGTTCATCGAAAAATCCGCGCGCTTTGCTGCTGAACCGTTGCCCGACGCGGCATTAACCTGCCTGGAGGCGCTGATTCATTTGGAAGTGCCTGCGCGCGATGCCACGGACCTTTTGAAGCGCCTTGCCAGCGTCGCATCGCTTCCGCTTGATCCGATCATTGATCAGTTCACCGCGCGCCTTGATGCTTTCGAAGAACGCAACTTGCCTGTCTCCAGCATGACTTTTTGCGGCTGGTCAGGCGGGCGCCTCGACTATTACACCGGCTTCACGTTCGAGATGCGCGGTTCAGAAGATCGTACCACGCCGCCAGCGGTTTCGGGTGGACGCTTTGATGGTTTGATGGAACGCTTGGGATCATCCGAAACAGTGCCTGCGGTCGGCGCGGCACTCTGGTTGGATCGTCTGCCCGCAGGGGGAGACGCGTAATGGTTGATACGCTGATCTTAGGGATACCCTCCAAAGGCCGCCTGCAAGAAGCAACCATGGCCTATTTCGAACGCGCCGGGCTCAAGATCGTAAAAAAGGGCGGCGCGCGTGACTATCGCGGTGTGATCAAGGGCCTGGACGATGTGGAAGTGGCGTTCCTGTCGGCCTCCGAAATCGCCGGAGAACTGGCCGCTGGCACCGTGCACCTTGGTGTTACGGGCATGGATTTGGTGCACGAAAAGATCGCTGATCCCGACGCGACGACCGTCTCCGTTGCGCCGCTGAACTTTGGGTTCGCGGATGTTGTGGTGGCTGTTCCCGACAGTTGGATCGATGTGCAGACAATGCACGATCTGGATGATGTGGCCGCTGGTTTCCGCGCCCGCCATGGCCGCCGTATGCGCCTGGCAACCAAATATGTGCGGCTAACCCGCAATTTCTTCCGCGCCCACGGTGTGGCCGATTATCGGATCGTGGAAAGCCTTGGCGCCACCGAAGGCGCGCCAGCATCCGGTGCTGCCGATCTTATCGTGGACATAACCACGACGGGGTCAACGCTGAGCGCCAACCACCTGCGTATCCTGTCTGATGGTGTGATCTTGAAAAGCGAGGCGACGCTGGTTGCTTCAAAGCAGGCCGACTGGGCGGGCAATGCTTCCAGCACGCTCAAAGCCATGCTTTCACGCATCGCGGCGCAGGATAGGGCGGCCAGCATTTTTGAAGTGCGCACGGCCATTGGCGAGCAAACCAAAACTTTCCGCGAAGCCTCTGACCTTTTCGGCTGTACCGCCCCGTTTGGTGCGGTTGCAGGGCAGGGGTCGCTGGTACTGCATGTGGAGAAAGCGAGAATCTGGGAGTTGACCGATTGGCTGCGCGCGCGTGGAGCAACATCCATTACCATCGGTGAACTGACCTATGTGCTTGACGGATCAGCCGAAGCGTTTGCGCCGGTGTTTTCAGCTTTGGACATCAGCTAGAAAAATGGCCGCCCTCGGGGAGAGGACGGCCGATTGCCAAACCAGCGTATCGGGGAACGCATTGGCGAGTTGACAGTGTGTTGGGAGCCAACGATTGCTCGGGGGAACGCGCGCGGCTCACACTCTCACGCAGAATTACGTAGGCTGATTGGGAATGGATCAGCCAAAGCTGAAAAAAGTTCGCCGCTTTGGACAACGCGTGGTTGTTCACCAATGCGTGGAGCCTGGCGCGCCTTTGATAGGGCCAGTGATCCACGGCGTTACCCAACCACCATAAAAGTTGCCGGGCTGGGGTGAGGCTTTGATGCCATCCACCAAACAGCGATCCATCGGGTGACAGTAAAAGGCCAGATGATCCTTGATCACGGCAAACCGCTCTACTGGGTTGGGATAGGTCCAAGCGCTGGCTTCAAGCTTCTTACCGCCAGCATCGATATCAAAATAGCGCGCTGGACCTTTCCACTCGCACACCGAGCGGCTGGGATTGGACGTGAGCACATCCTCAGCAACATCCTCTGGCGGGATGTAATAGGTCGGTGGATGATAGGTTTCGAGTATCCGATAAGCATTACGTGTTGATGCGATGTCCCTGCCGCCCAGCGTGATCAAAATGGGGTAGGGGGCAGGTTCCAGAAGAGGTGGACGCGGGTAGTTGCCAACATCTTCAATTGCGTGGGTTGTTGTGGTGCCTTGAACGGGCGAGGTCTGGTTGGTCATACCGCAGATGTGGGGTGCCGAAACAGCTTAGCAAGCCTCTCAGGCAGGGCTGCCTAGCAGGTTCTGCGCAGAACCAGAATGCGCGCGCCATTGTCGGGATGAGTCACCCGGTAAGGTTGAAGCGAACAACGCTCCACACTACGCTCTAGCTGCGGCTGATCGACCATCGGCGCTTCATCACCGGCAATGCGCGCCTCGGCGCCACCCACCAAAGCAACGACCAGTCCGGAAAGGACGAAAACACCGGTAAGAGCAATGAGCGTGAGGCGGGACATCGGTTTGAGCCTTTTGAGTGTTGGTGGATTTAGTTGTTGGCTGGTGCTGTCATTGCGGCCAGAACATCTGCGCCAGTGAGCACTGTGCTCGTGCTCGCCTGTGCGCCCTGATCAAATGTCGCGACCAGAACGAATGCAGCCAAGACAGTCATGCTGAAAACGGTGGTGAGGAACATGCGGGTCATCGAAGGGTTCATCGAGCGGGTCATGGGAGCGATCCTGCGTTTAGGGTTGATCATCGGTTAACGTGACCCTGTTGTAGTGCGCCTGGCCATTGCCCACTGTGTTGACCATCACAAGAATGGCGTTGGCTATCTTCACCCCAAACACTGGACGAAAACCCCGCAATAGGCTTTCTTGTCGCCTTCCTAAGTGGCCGGTCGGTCAAGAACGCGGCGCAGATGCGGTCATGCTGTGCACCTTCGGCGGCAAGAAGGTGATCTGAGGAGACAAACAACAATGCATGGGGCGAACATCTTCACCGAGAGCTTAGCGCTGGCTGGGCTCGACCCGGACTTGGCCACGGGGCTTTCCGACCTTGCGCGTGAGATGACGCTTTCCACCAATGAGGTTTTGTTCGTTGCCGGGGATCCTGGCGACTCCATGTACGCAATTTTGGAAGGCAGCCTGAAAGTGGCTGTGATTTCCGCTGAAGGCTCTGAGCAGTTGCTTGCTATTTTAGGCCCTGGCCACGTGGTGGGCGAAATGGCCCTGCTGGATGGCGAGGCCCGCTCGGCCACCGTGCAGGCGATCAAGAAGTCGAAGGTAGCTCGAATCGACAAAGCTGATTTTGATCGCTTCTCAGATGCCAACCCAGCTGTTTATCGCCATATGCTCTCACTGGTTTCACAGCGTTTGCGACAAGCCAATGATGTGCTAGCCGCACGCTCTTTCTTGCCACTACCAGGCCGCGTTGCGGTCGCTTTGCTGCAACTGGGCGAGACATTTGGCAAAGAACTGCCCGATGACCGCCTACTGGTGCACTACAAGGTGAGCCAAGCTGATCTGGCAGGGATGGTCGGTGCGGCACGAGAAAACGTCTCACGCATTTTGAACACCTGGAAGCGCGATGGGCTTATCTCGCGCATCTCTGGCTACTATTGCATCGAGAAACCTGCCGAGCTTGCGCGCTTGAAGGCGATGTAACTCACCCAACGTCAACTGTCATGAACCTGTTGTGTGCGCTTGTTAGCGCCTTCTCCCACCACTCATCTTGGGAGATAGATCATGACTCTACCGCTTTCGCGCATTGTTGCGTTGGGCGTCGCTTTGGCTACAACCACCGCGCTGGCTGGACCAGCTTTTGCTGACAGCGCCTTCAACCGCATCGCGTCCTTTCCGGTGCATCTCAACACGCCGGACGCGGAAGAAACCTCGGCGGAGATCATCTCGGCGACTGCGGATGGCATGACGCTCGTCTATTCCGACAGCCCTGCTGAAGTGATTGGCTTCATCGACATCTCCGACCCTGCCAACCCGACCGCAGCTGGCGTGATCGAGCTGGAAGGGGAACCAACATCCGTCGCTGTTTTCGGCAACACGGCCTTTGTTGGTGAGAACACCTCAGAAGACTACATCAATACCTCTGGTGTTCTGCACGCCATCGATGTGGACAGCCGCGAGATCCTGGCAAGCTGCGACCTTGGCGGCCAGCCAGACAGTGTGGCTGTTTCACCGGATGGGTCTTTCGTTGCCGTCGCTATTGAGAACGAGCGAGACGAAGACCTTGGCGAAGGCCGCGTCGGCCAGATGCCTGCTGGCTTCCTGACCATCACACAAGTTACCGAAGGTTCACTGGACTGCGACAGCACCATGCCTGTTGAGCTTACCGGGCTTGCTGAAGTTGGTGGCGCTGACCCAGAGCCAGAATTTGTGGCCATCAACGGCGAAGGCGAGATCGTGGTCACCATGCAGGAAAACAACCACATGGTTGTTGTCTCTGCCGAAGGTGAAGTGCTCAGCCACTTCTCAGCTGGTTCGGTTACGCTGGAAGGCGTCGACACCCAGGAAGAAGGCGCGCTGATTTTCACCGACACCATCACCGTGCCGCGCGAGCCGGACTCGGTGACTTGGATCGACAACACGCATTTCGCGACTGCCAATGAAGGCGATATGGATGGCGGCAGCCGCGGCTGGACGATCTTCAGCCAGGATGGCGACATCGTGTATGACAGCGGCACTGACTTTGAGTACGCGATCGTTGAAATTGGCCATTACCCCGAAGAACGCTCTGGTAACAAAGGCGTCGAGCCTGAAAGCGTCACCTTCGATACTTTTAATGGCTCGCCCTATATTTTTGTTGGCGCTGAGCGCTCGTCGATTGTTGGCGTCTACAACGTGTCGGACCCCGCCAACCCAGTGCTAGAGCAATTGCTTCCATCGGGAATTGGACCAGAGGGTTATGTGACGATCCCAGAGCGCAATCTGCTCGTTTCCGCCAATGAGGTGGACGATGCAGGCGTGCGGGCTCACGTGATGCTATTTGAGTATCAGAACGCGCCAGCCTCCTATCCCCACCTTACCAGCGCTGGCATGGATGAGCTAACTGGTTGGGGCGCTATCTCCGGTCAGGTGATGGCCGAAGACGGCACGATCTACGCCGTGTCCGATAGCTTCTATGGAATGCAGCCTCGCATCTTCCGCATCGATGTTTCGCAAACTCCAGCGCGCATCGTCGGCGCCATAGATGTCACCCGTGATGGTCGCCCGGCTCAGTTGCTCGATATGGAAGGTATCGCGCTGGACGGTAACGGCGGCTTCTGGATTGCTTCTGAAGGCCGATCTGACCGTCTGGTCCCACATGCGCTCTACCACGTGAACGCAGAGGGCGGCATTGAGGACTATGTTGCCCTGCCAGAAGAGTTGCTCGCGGTTGAGCTTCGCTTCGGTTTTGAAGGTGTCACCCGCGTGGATGACACGCTCTACATCGCGGTTCAGCGCGAATGGCGCGATGACCCTGACAATCACGCCAAAGTGCTGTCCTACAATTTGGAGAGCAAAGAGTGGGGCGTGATCCACTACCCGCTCACAGAGCCGTCAACCGGTTGGGTGGGTCTGTCGGAGATTGTTGCTCACGGTGACTTCCTCTATTTCATCGAACGCGACAATCAGCATGATGATCGCGCGGTGACCAAGCAGATCACTCGTGTTCCTTTGTCTGCCATGGAAGGCATGGTTGCTCTTGGGGAAACGCCCGCGGTGCTTGAGCCGAAGGTCGTTGTGGACCTGTTGCCCTACCTAACCTCAACGGGCGGCTATGTTCTCGACAAGGTCGAAGGGCTAGCAATTGCCGAAGATGGCACCATGTGGGTCTCCACGGACAATGACGGTGTTGATGATCACTCGGGCGAGACGATGTTCTTCGCCATCCAAGGTGCCGCCATGTAAGGTTGGTGTCGGCCTCAACAAAAAAGCCCCGGCCAGTTGGTCGGGGCTTCGTGTTTTTGAGCCTTCAAAGGCCGGTCCAAATTCCAGTCCGGACCGTCGGTGAGCCATTAGAAACGGTAGCGCAGACCAACCAGACCTTGGGTCGAGTTCAAGTCGGTTGAACTGGTAACCGAACCGCCCGCGGCAGTCGATGTCAGATCAACATCCATAATGCTCTGATAGCGGACCATGCCTTCCAGCGTCAGATTGCTGGTGAGGTCATAGCCAACACCGCCGGCAAGTTGCCAAGCGAATTTGGTGTCATCATCGTCCATCAAGATGCCAGCCGCCGTGCCGTGATCATTGAAGTTGACCTGCGCCATACCAAGGCCAACACCGGCGAAGGGCCGGAAGGCCCCAAGATTGGCATCAACATAAGCATTCACCATGCCTGTGAAGGCCGTCGTATCGCCTGTTGAGCCAGCCTGAGCGGCGCCGGTAGAGCGCAATGTGTGGCTATCGACTTCAAAGCTGGAATAACCAAGTTCTGCTTCGATGCGACCACCGAAACCTGGAAAGAATTCCATCTCATAGCCAGCAAAAACTGAACCCGTTGGGCTCACGTCATCATAGCTGTTCTCGACCGTGTCGCCTGTGATGGCGAAGCTGGTTTCATCCGCCCAGGCCGCGCCGCCACGCACACCCACATAAGGGCCGAAGCGAGAGAAGCTGGTTTGCACACGCTCTTCCACATAGGGAGCAGGGGCGGGTGTATAGGTTTGTGGCACGTCTGCGGCACGTGCTTGGCCAGCCAATAGGCCGCCAAGCGCGCCAACCGTCACGGCCAGTGCCAGAGCAACCGGACGTCTGGTGCTCTGATTGAAAGATTGAAGATACGTCATACTCGGGTTCTCCCCACGCAAAGTGTTCAAGGGGCACACAGGTCCCGTCCGGGCCGTGAGCTGGGGATGAAATGACGATCAATTGCGCCCGATGTTCGCGCGCTCCGTGGCGGGGTGGTGGTGTTTGCGCGGCGAAAGAATGGCGGAAAAAAGGCAGCACACTCAGGAGGGCCTAACCCATTGAATTTGTTACGTTAAGGCGGTGCGACTGTTTAAGGTTTTGGTAACCCTAAGTGATGTCTTGCGCGATGTCAGAAGCTGTAGCGGGCGCCAAGAAGTACCTGCGTTGAAACAAGGTCGAGTGTGGAGGTGGGGCCAGTGGAAGATACCAGTTCCACGTCCAAAGCTTCCTGATAACGCACCATGGCTTCAAGCGTTAGATCGTTCGTGACATCAAAACCAACGCCCGCCATCACCTGCCAAGCCAAGCCGTTTTCGGTATCATCCATCACGCCGAGACTGCCGGTAACGCCGTGGTTGTCAAAGCCAACCCGCGCAACACCGATACCGCCGCCGACAAACGGTCGAAATGCGCCGAGGTTGTAGTCGAGGTAAAGATTGACCATAGCGGTCAAAGCGTCTGTTGACCCAAAAGAGTTGGCGGCCACGACTGGTGTTCCCGCCACCGTGTGCGTGTCGATATCGAGCTGAGTGTATCCTACCTCGGCTTCCAAGCGTGCGCCTGCGCCAAAGTAGAGATCTGGCACTTCAAATCCTAAGAACAGTAATCCGGTAAGCCCTGTCTCATAAGCATTTTCGACAGTGCTTGGACCGGTGATGGTGAACCGCGTGTCGTCAGCAAAGACGGCTCCGGCCCGCGCCCCAGCATAAAAACCAGCTTCGCGGAACGCATCGTCAAAGCGCTCAATTACCGGCGTATCTGGGAAATCTGAAAAATCATCGGCGGAGATGGCCGCCGTGGCGCTGAAACCAGAAAAAACGGTGAGGGCCATCAAGCCCCAGAAAAACCGACGCACCATGCGCTCGCACTCCACTGAAAGACAGGTGCGGATACCGTCACCTGACACGCAAACAATGGCGGTTATGGTGAACGGTTAAGGTTAACAAGCGGTTGTTCCGGAGCGTGAGCGTAGGAACAGAGCAGAAAAAACTGCGCGGTTGTCGCGCGCCGATAGGCAAGTGACAGAGTGAAAAGGAATGGCAGTTGTTCCGAAGGGAAAGCCAAGGAATAGAGCCGAAAGGAGTGACGGTTGCTCAGCGGTCGTTCCGAACAAAATGAGGAACCGAGCCAGCAATAATGAACAAACCCCACAAAGGTCAGCAAGTTGTCATGAGGCCCTACCAGCAAGAATGGACTTGGCTCTCTTTCATCTCCACGGTGTCCTTTGACGACAATCATAAGGACGAAGCGCTATGGCGAACGAGCGGCCAACCAAAATCGACTACGTGGAGTTCACCTCGCCTGAGTTGGAGAAAACACAGGCCTTTTTCTCAAAGGCCTTTGGGTGGGAGTATGTCGACTACGGACCCGATTACAAAGACATCCAGGGTGCTGGTCTAGGTGGCGGCATTGAGCGGGGAGACTTGCGCGCGCCTTTGATTGTATTGAAAGCCGATGATCTAGAAGCAATGCTAGAACAGGTGCGCGCGGCGGGGGCAGACATTACCAAGGAGATTTTTGACTTTCCCGGCGGGCGACGTTTCCAATTCAGGGAGCCCGGCGGCACCGAAATGGCGGTGTGGACGCAGAGTTAAGCGCCGACTGCTTATATGGTGGCTTCGATAAGATAGGGCCCCTTGGTCGCTTCAGCATTCTTGAGTGCCTTAAGAAATCCCTCCTCGGTGTCCACTTGTTCGCCAGCAACGCCATGGCCGGCAGCCAGTGCAACCCAATCCAGCAGCGGGTCTTCGACATCAAACATGGCACGTGCATTGCGGCCAGGTTTCGGCGCGCCCTGCGCCTCAAGCTCATGATGCAAAATCTGGTATCCCCGGTTTGCAATGATCACAAATGTGATGTCCATCCGCTCACGGGCAGCCGTCCAAAGGCATTGCACTTGGTACATGGCAGACCCATCGCCAGAGATAGCGAACACAGGACGATCCGGACAGGCCACTGAAGCACCAAGCGCATTGGGGAGGCACTCGCCGATCGACCCGCCAGTGTTGTTGATCCTGTCGTGTGCAGCCGCTTCATTGACGGGTGGCCAGATATCAAAGCCAGCCGTCACAGCCTCGTTCACCATGATAGCGCCTTGAGGAATAGCTCGGGCGAGCGCGCGACCAATGCCTTCGGCGGTCAAGGTGCCAGTTTGAGCCTGTGACACCTGACGCTTGATCCGCCTCACAATTTCACTGCCATCAACGCCAACTTCTTGGGCCAACGCTGTGAGGGTCCACATGATATCCCAGTCGGCAAAGCAGAGCTGGTTGACATCGCAATCTGGTGGTTCAGGTGTTGACGGTTTGCCGGGATAGGCAAAGAAATTCACCGGCGGGTCGGCCCCAACCAGCACAATGCGCGTCACATCGGCAAGGAATTCAGCGCATGCATCGGCCGGGTAGGGCATGATTTTGAAGGCAACAGCGCCTTCGCCTAGTGCAATGCGCGGTGCGAAGAAAGGCGCGACCAGTCCGCAGCCTGTTCGTGCAGCAATTTGCCCGGCCAGCTCAGCGCCATCGCCAAACAGAGCCGGACCGTTGGCCATAAGGATCGCACCGGGCTCGTGAAGAGCGCGGGCAGCTGCCGTGATGCGCGTACCGTCGGGTCTATACTTGGGAGCGGGTGACGCAGCTTCAGTGGGTCCAGAAATGCTGTCGCCCCAGGCAGCATCGGCCTGAAGAACAACGGTCGCAATTTTTCCGTTGCGCGCCACGCTTATCGCTTCAGCACCTAGAGCGCCAACCATAGAGCTATGAGTGGCGCGCCGCACCCAATGGGAAACTGAACCTGCCACGCCATCAAGATCAGAGGTTAGGGGCGCATCGTGTTTGAGGTGATAGCCTGCATGATCACCGACGATGTTAACGATGCCAGAGTGACCTTTGCGCGCATTGTGTAGATTGGACCAACTGTTTGCAAAGCCTGGCCCGAGGTGAAGCAAAGTGCCGGCAACGTTGCCGCTCATCCGTGCATAGCCGTCAGCCGCGCCGGTTACCCCACCTTCAAACAGGCAGAGAATGCACCGCATATCCAAGTGCGTATCCAAGGCTGCCACAAAGTGCATTTCCGATGTGCCCGGATTGGCGAAGCAGACCGATACCCCTGATGCGAGCATCGTCTTCACCAAAGCTTCTGCACCATTCATTGAGTCGTCCTCCACCTCGGAACGGAGTTAATCAGAAGACTGTTCTATGCGTCCATTTAGAAATGGATGCCTCGGCCAAACAAAAAAAGGCGGGCATCGCTGCCCGCCTTCGTTTTTGTAATGATGGTAGCCGATACAAGCGCCCTCGCGGTTGGGAGGCCTGCGCGCAGCGCAGAAGTCCCAGAGCCAGCAAGAGTGTCTTACATCATGCCGCCCATGCCACCCATGTCAGGCATTGCTGGGGCGCCGCCGCCGTCTTTCTTCGGCACTTCAGCGATCATCGCTTCAGTGGTGATCAGAAGACCAGCAACCGAACCGGCGTCTTCCAAAGCGGTGCGAACCACTTTGACCGGATCGACGATACCCATTTCGATCATGTCGCCGTACTCACCGGTCTGGGCGTTGTAGCCCCAAGCCGCTTTGTTTTCCGAGATGATGTCGCCAACAACCACGGAAGCCTCTGCACCAGCATTGTCTGCGATCTGGCGGGCTGGAGCCTGCAGAGCGCGACGCACGATTTTGATGCCAGCTTCCTGGTCAGCATTTTCGCCTTTGGAGTCGATGAAGCGAGACGCACGAAGCAGAGCCGTACCGCCACCTGGGACGATGCCTTCTTCCACGGCCGCGCGGGTCGCGTTGAGGGCGTCATCGACGCGGTCTTTCTTCTCTTTCACTTCCACTTCGGTGGAACCACCAACGCGGATCACAGCAACACCGCCGGCCAGTTTCGCAAGACGCTCCTGGAGCTTCTCACGATCGTAGTCAGATGTGGTTTCCTCGATCTGCGCTTTGATCTGGTTGACGCGAGCAGTGATCTCGTCTTTGCCGCCAACGCCATCAACGATGGTGGTTTCTTCTTTGGTGATGGCCACGCGCTTAGCGGTGCCCAGCATGTCGAGAGAAACATTTTCCAGCTTGATGCCGAGGTCTTCGGAGATGACCTGGCCACCGGTGAGGATCGCGATGTCTTCGAGCATCGCCTTACGACGATCGCCAAAGCCTGGAGCCTTCACAGCAGCGATTTTCAGGCCGCCGCGTAGCTTGTTGACCACGAGGGTCGCCAGCGCTTCGCCTTCAACATCTTCTGCAATGATGAGCAGCGGACGCGATGACTGAACAACCGATTCCAGAACCGGAAGCATAGCCTGCAGGTTGGAGAGTTTTTTCTCGTGCAGCAGGATGTAGGGATCATCCAGATCTGCTGTCATTTTTTCAGGGTTGGTCACGAAGTAAGGCGACAGGTAGCCGCGGTCGAACTGCATGCCTTCCACAACTTCCAGCTCGGTTTCAGCCGTTTTGGCTTCTTCAACCGTGATGACGCCTTCGTTGCCAACTTTCTGCATGGCCTGGGCGATCATGTCGCCGATCTCTTTTTCGCCGTTTGCAGAAATGGTGCCGACCTGAGCAACTTCCTCGGAGGTGTTGATCTTGGTGGCTTTGTTAACGAGGTCTTTGACGACTTCAGAAACGGCCATGTCGATGCCGCGCTTCAGGTCCATTGGGTTCATGCCAGCGGCAACAGCCTTGTGGCCTTCTTCAACGATGGACTGAGCCAAAACCGTTGCAGTTGTCGTTCCGTCACCAGCGATGTCGTTGGTCTTGGAAGCAACTTCACGCAGCATCTGTGCGCCCATGTTTTCGAACTTATCTTCCAGTTCGATTTCTTTGGCGACGGAAACACCATCTTTGGTGATGCGCGGTGCGCCAAACGATTTGTCGAGAACGACGTTGCGGCCTTTCGGGCCGAGGGTCACCTTCACCGCGTCGGCGAGGGTGTTCACACCGGTCAGCATGCGCTCGCGTGCTGAACGGCCGAAGGATACTTCTTTAGCAGCCATATTTGAATTCCTTGGTTTGCTCTGCATTTCCAAGCGGTTGTTCCTTCAGGAACAGAGCGGGAAATGCCAAAATAGTGAAAAGGAATAGAGCGAAAGGGGATGTCGCTTAGGCGACCACACCCATGATGTCGCTTTCCTTCATGATCAGCAGGTCCTCACCGTCGATCTTCACTTCGGTGCCAGACCATTTGCCGAACAGCACGCGGTCGCCAGCTTTGACGTCCAAAGCCTGAACTTTGCCAGCATCGTCACGGGCGCCAGGGCCTACGGAGACGATTTCGCCTTCCTGCGGCTTTTCTTTTGCGGTGTCGGGAATGATGATCCCACCGGCAGTTTTCTCATCGGAGTCGATGCGACGCACCACCACACGGTCATGCAAGGGACGGAATGCCATATGTCCTCATCCTTGGGTTAGCGCGGCCTTCTTGGGCCGCAGCGGTCTTGGTTGATCTAGCGGCGCCCCAAAAGAGCACCTAAAACGCAAGTTAGCACTCTCCATTGGTGAGTGCTAACGCGCCGTGGAGATAAGGATGGGGTGATCAGGTGTCAAGGATTTGGATGCGAGATTTTTGCGATTGCCGTAACCAAAGCAGCGGATACCGTTGATGCACGCTTGGCGGTGTCGCTCTAAACCAGCGTATTGCAGATAAAAAGCCTCGCTCTCTGCCAAGAGAGCGAGGCGTCGTCGTTTTCTCAGCTCTTTGCAGGCTGACGTTTAGACGATGCCAAGGAACGACAGAATGAACAGGACAACGACGATCACACCGATGATGTAAAAAATATTGCGCATGGCGGCTTCCCTTCGATTTCAGCTTACAGACCACCCAGAACAGGCAGTCGAGGCACGAAGGCACGGCCATTTGGCAACGCCCTCTCAAGCACTCTAACGCGCTCAATTCACAATCGTTCCGATCAAAAAAGAAAACAAGTCTTACACCGCATCCACCACGGTGCCGGTGTCCTTCTCTTTGCGCATCACGATCCAGGTGCCGACGACAATCAGTGCGCTGCCCAGGATAAGCCGCAGGCCAGGCGCTTCTTGGAAGAACACAAAGCCGTAAAACCCCGCCCAGAGAAGGCTGGTGTATTCCATCGGGCCAAGTTTGGCCGCGTGCGCATGCTTAAAGCCGTAGGTCATGAACAGATGACCCACCGTGCCCAAAAAGCCGATCCCAAGCGCCAGCCACAACCACCCGGCATTCAGCGCGATGAAAGGGCGACCATCAATGGCAAAGCCAGTGATGGTCAGCGCCAGCAACGGCAGCGCCAGAACCGCTGAAAAACCGCTTTGCAGCATGATCATCGTCGGCACAGGATCGCTGGCCGCATGCAACCGGGTCAACACAAGCGCCGTCGCGTACGCGAACGAGGCAACAGCCGCGGCAATGTAGCCGCTGAGCGCGCCCGATAAGCCGTTGGTGAAAGCAGACGAGGATATGACGCCAACACCGGCAAGGCCGATGAAGATAGCGATCCATGTTTTTCCATCCACAGGCTCTTTCAGGACAACCCATCCAAGCAGCGCCAAGTACAGCGGCGCGGTGAAGGCAATCGCCGTCGCGTCGGCCAGCGGAATAACCGACAGAGCATAGAAAAAGCAGAAGGCCACGATGGTAACGATGATGGACCGTTGCAGGCTACGCATCATGCTCCGCCAGGTTGGCAAGCCAACCCGCCCAGATAACAACAGTCCCAGAAAAACGAGCAAAGCCACCAAGAACCCAGCGCAGTAACGCATCACCAGTATCTGGGGTGTGCCAAAGGTGCCGGTCATCAGCTTGATGCCAGCATCCATCAGGGTGAGGATCGCAATTGCGATCAGCACCGAGCCCATTGCGCGGCGTTGCATGGAGGCGAGCGCAAACGGAACAGGAGCGGCGGGCGAGGCCATCACAAACGACTTTCATACGGGTTTCGATTTGCCCCTTTGCGTGGGCACAAAGCTGGCATAAGCTTTTGACCAAACAGTCAAAGCTTGGCCATTACCGCAGCTATAAAGCGCATATAGCCAAGCCGCCACCCGTTTGGCGCCAAAAGGGAGACCCGCCATGCTTGATCACTCCGATGCGAACCACCCGGCTGCGGGTAGCACGCCGCTTTCGGCGCCCAACGACCTGGAAGCATTTTGGATGCCTTACAGCGCAAACCGTGCGTTTAAGGCTGAGCCACGCATGATTACCGGCGCGAAGGACAATCACTACTTTACCCCTGATGGCCGCTCCATCCTCGATGGAACGGCAGGTCTTTGGTGTTGCAACGCTGGTCACTGTCGTGCGCCGGTTGTTGAGGCGATCCAAGCCCAGGCCGCCAGCCTTGATTTTGCCCCGACCTTTCAGTTTGGCCATCCAATTGCGTTCGAAGTGGCCTCCCGCATCGCCTCTGAAGCGCCTGAGGGTCTGGACCACGTGTTCTTCGCCAACTCTGGCTCCGAGGGCGTTGATACCGCGCTGAAAATCGCGCTCGCCTACCACAAGGTGAAAGGGCAGGGCGGTCGCACCCGGCTCATTGGTCGCGAGCGCGGGTATCATGGCTCTGGCTTCGGCGGCATTTCGGTTGGCGGCATCGTTAACAATCGCCGCTTCTACGGCGGGCTACTGGGCGGCGTTGACCACCTGCCGCACACTTACAATCGCAGTGAGCAAGCGTTCACCAAAGGCGAGCCGGGATGGGGCGCCCACCTCGCCGATGATCTGGAAAACATCGTCGCTTTGCATGGCGCTGACACCGTTGCTGCGGTGATTGTTGAACCGATGGCTGGTTCCACCGGCGTGCTGCCACCGCCCAAGGGCTACCTGAAGCGCTTGCGCGAGATTACGTCCAAACACGGCATTCTGCTCATTTTTGATGAGGTTATTTCAGCCTTTGGACGTCTGGGCACAGCCTTTGCCGCGCAACGTTATGGTGTGACGCCCGATATGATTGTGTTCGCCAAAGGCATCACGTCAGGCACGGTGCCCATGGGCGGCGTGATCGCCAGCGCTGACATCTACAACGGTTTCATGGACACCGCTGGTGAAGGCATGATCGAGCTTTTTCATGGCTACACCTATTCCGGCCACCCGCTGGCGTGCGCTGCAGCGCTGGCAACACTGAATGTCTATCGCGACGAGGGCCTCTACGAGCAGGCAGAAAAGCTGGAAGGCATGTTTGCTGATGCCGCTCATAGCTATCTGGCCGACATTGATATCGTCGAAGATATCCGCACCTGTGGCATCGTCGCAGGCATCGATATCACGCCGCTTGACGGCAAGCCGACAGCACGTGCGTTCGCGGCCATGCAGGATGCCTTCTACAATCAAGACATGATGATCCGGGTAACCGGCGATACCATTGCGCTCTCGCCGCCATTGACCTTCTCTGAGACGGACATTGATCAGATGTTTGCAGGCTTGAAGCGGACATTGCAGGCGGTGTCCTAGCAGGCACCGCCACCGGCCACTGCCAATGCGCAATACTGCGCAGTTAAAGACAGGTCCCGTGCACTTACGTTGATGGGGGTCAACGACGAAACGTGCAAGGCGCGTATACGGCGCGCACGGAATGGTACTATGCGCAAACTGATCATAACTCTTGTCTTGCTTGTTGCTGCTGGCGGCGGCTACTACGCCTTCGCCAACCGGCCAATGCCAGTAGAGGTTTCTGCCGCTACACGCGGAGATATCGCTCACATTGTTTATGCCTCAGGCGTGGTCGAGGCGGCCGTCAGTGCCGATGTCACATCCATCGTTGCACAGCGCATCACCGGCCATTGCAACTGCGAAGGTGATACGGTTGGCGCTGGTGATGTGGTTGTCGAACTTGATGATAGCGAGACCCGAGCCCGTCTGCGCGAGCTGGAAGCTCAAGTGGGTCTGCTCAACCAGCAGGTTGAACGCGCCACCAACTTGCTTGAACGCGGTGTTGGCTCGCGCGAGGCTTTTGATCGCGCCGTCGGAGAGTTGGCGGGCGCCGAGGCCGGGCTTGCTGCCCAGCGCGAGGTGCTCGGCCGCTATCAGATAACGTCACCAATCGGCGGCCAAATCTTGCGGCTGGATGCTGATGTGGGTGAGGTCGCTCAGCCTGGCGATGTGTTGTTCACGGTTGGTCAGCCACGACCGCTGGAAATCACCGCTGAGATCAACGAGGAGGATATTCCTTTGGTTGAAGTTGGCCAGCGCGCCCTGCTCCGCGCCGATGCATTTCCCAACGATGTGCTTGAGGCAACGCTTTCCAGCATCACCCCCAAAGGCGACAGCGTGCTTAAAACTTACCGCGTGCGCTTGGCTTTGCCAGAAGACACACCGCTCTTCATTGGCATGAGCGTAGATGTGAATCTGGTGATTGAGAACCGTGAAGACCGGTTGTTGGTATCCTCAACGGGCCTTACCCAGCGCGATACTGTCTACGTTTTGGATGGTGGTACAGCGCGCGAAGTTGAGGTTGGGGTTGGTCTGCGCGGTATCGCCAACGTCGAAGTTATCAGTGGCTTGGACGATGCCGCCGCAATCATCGCACCGCTTCCAGAGGGTCTGGCTGATGGGGTTCGTGTGCGCCAGGTCGGCCAGTAATGGGCGGTGACTAATGGGCGGCTGGATACTCCTATTTGATCTTGCCGTGACACATGTTCTGGCGCGTGGTCGGCAAACGCTGGTGGCCATCTTAGGCGTTGCGCTAGGCGTTGGCTTTTCCATTGCCATGGCAGCGCTTCTACAGGGATCGCAGGAAGACTTTATCGACCAGCTGATCAACGCCATTCCTCATGTGCAGATCGAGGATGAGCGACGCGAACCACAGCGCCAACCGGCACAAGATGTGTTTGCTGACGCACAGATTGAGAGTCTAACGGCGCGTGATGATCCGCGCGGCATTCGCAACCCCATTGCCCTCACCAGCACTGTGCGCGCGATGGTTGATGGCACCGTCTCGGCCGCGCTGCGGGTGCAAGGTGTGATCCGCTATGCCGGGCGCGACACAGGCGTGGCGCTTTCTGGCGTTGTACCTGAGGATGAAATCACAGTCTCGCAGATCGGTGAAGACATGATCGAGGGGTTGTTTTCCGACCTCAACTCCCGTGCTGACGCCGTGGTGCTTGGTGATGATCTGGTGCGCTCAATTAACGCCAGGCTGGGCGATCCCATCACGCTGGTTTCGCCGTCCGGTGACGTCCATCGCTACCGTTTGGTGGGTGTTTTCAACTCCGGCAATGTGGCCGCTGACAGTTCCACCGGTTATCTACACCTGTCGACCGCGCAGGTGTTTGCTGCCCGTCCCAACGCGATCAATGATATCCGTATTTCGCTCCGAGACACCGATTCAGCGCCGCGTGTCGCGAGCTGGATCGAGGCACGATTCGGCTACAAATCCGTGTCGTGGCAGGAGGCCAATCAGGCAATCCTGGAAAGCTTCATTGTTCGCGACGTGATCATGTACACCGTCGTGGCGGCGATCCTGCTGGTGGCGGGCTTTGGCATTTACAACATCATCTCCACCATCACCCACGAGAAAACCCGTGACATCGCCATCATGAAGTCGCTGGGCTTCTACGAGAAGGACATGCGGCGCCTCTTCGTGATGGAGGGGCTGGCGATGGGGATTGGTGGGTCGGTGCTCGGAGCCATCCTGGGAGCTCTGCTGACTGTCGCACTTGGCCAGATTGAGTTTGCCAATCCAGAGTCCGACGATCCGATCATGATCCGCATGACATTCTCCGCGGTGCACTATTCGATTGCCATTGGCATTGCGCTTGGCTCGGCAATCTTCGCGGCATACATGCCGGCCAGCAAAGCTTCCAGCCTCAACCCGGTGGACATCATTCGCGGGGCCACATGACCGCGCTGCTTGAGGCTCAACATGCAACGCGCATCCTGGACGAAGCGGTAAAAGTCACGCTGGTTGATGACGTGTCTTTGTCCGTCGGTGAGGGCGAGTTTGTGGCCATCACCGGGCCATCGGGTTCTGGTAAATCTTCGCTGCTCTATCTTCTTGGTCTTCTCGATTTGCCAACATCTGGCGATGTGTTGATCAAGGGGCAGGCAACTCATGACATGACCAGCGATGCACGCACACGCATTCGCCTGGAGCAGCTGGGTTTCATTTTTCAGTTTCACTTCTTGCTGCCAGAGTTCACCGCCCGACAAAATGTTATGCTGCCGATGCGAAGGCTCAATACCCTGTCCAGCAATGCGCAACATCAGCGCGCTGGCGATCTGTTGGCATCGCTTGGCTTGGAGGGTCATATCGACAAGCGGCCCGATCAATTGTCTGGCGGCCAGCGCCAGCGGGTTGCCGTCGCCCGGGCTTTGGCCAACGATCCAGCGCTGATTTTGGCCGATGAACCCACCGGGTCACTGGACTCTAAGGCCACTGATCAGGTGTTTGCCATTCTGCGGGATCTTGTCGATACGTCCGGCCGCACGATCCTTGCAGTAACCCACGATATGGACCTTGCAGCGCAGATGGATCGCCGCATTCATTTGGTTGATGGCGCGTTGGAAAGCGATGGTGCTTCGCACGTGGGCGTCTAAACACTGGCAAGCCGCCGCAAATCTGTGGGCGAATATGGCAGCTTGGCTTCTTCATGGCGGTCAAGTTAGGGCATAGTCCAGTCTCAAGATGGTTCGGGCGTGATTCGCGTGCCCTGGCCAAACCTCTTGATCGTCGGGTGAAGTCTGCATGCGGCCCAGTGTTGCCCTGATCTACGTTGCTATCGCGGTCATATCCATCTGCGTGACTGCAGTGTTGCATCGCCTGACCGCACTGCCCTTGGAGCTGACCGCTCTGTTTGGTGCGGTCTTGTTCTTTGCCATGGCAGCTCTCGATCAAACGGTCTCGCGTACAACCGAACGCAAAACGTTCCAGCGTCAGTTGGAGCTGAATGACCACGCGCTTCAGGATGCCTTCAACGAGATCGACATGATGCGTTCTCGTCTGGTGACGCTTGAGACCGATACCCAGCAGATTGTGGATGCCGGCGTGGCCCCGGTTCACCAGGATATGCAGGCGATCGGTGCTTTGTTGGCGCAAGTTACCGAAACCGTCGCCGACACTGATCATCGCATGGTGACCTTAGAAGAGCAGGTGAAGGCAGTCGCCAAGCGTGGACCGCGCAAGCGCCCTGCCGCCTCCAAAGCAGAACAGACTGAAGATCAGCCGACAGCGCCCGAGCCCGTTGTTGAACCACCGGTCGATAAGGACACGCAAGCGCTGGAAGAAGCGGCGCGCAAACGTGCTGAGGCTTTGGAAGAAGAGCGCTCTGAGGCCCTTTTAAAGCGTGTTGCTTCGGCGGTTGAAAATGAGCGCCTTGAGGTGGCCCTTCAATCAGTCGTCACCTTGCCGCAGCGCCGCGCCCGCGCCTACGCGACTATTTTTAATTTGAAGCTGGATGGTGCTGGCACTTTGGAAGCGCGACATGCAATCCCTGCTATTGAGGCAGCAAGTGCAAGCGCAGCGTTCGATAAGGCCGTTGTCGCGCGAGCTTTGGCTCTGGCGCATAAATTTGCCACGCGCGAGTCGGCATCCATCGTCTTCATGCCACTCACTGGCAGCGCGATCATGCAGTCACGCTTCGCGGACTGGCTGGTCCAAACGATGACCAACAACAAGGAGCTGGCAGGTCGTTTGGTGGTCGAGATTGCACAAAAGGATATCCGCGCCTTCAGCCCAATCGACTTCGATTTGGTGGGAACACTCGCCGATCTTGGCTTTCGTATGAGCGTCACGCAGCTCACCGATGCGCGGTCCGATTTGTTTGAGCTATCCCGCCACGGGTTCCGCTATGCCAAGGCGCCTGTGAGTCTGTTTTTGGGCAAAGATGCGCAGGCTAAGAGCGATATTCACCCAGAGGATCTGTCCGACCTTGCAGCCCGCAATGGTATGGATCTCATCGTCGATCAGGTGGAGAGTGAATCTCAGGTCGTTGAACTGCTCGACTGCAAACTCAAGTACGGCCAGGGCAATCTGTTCGCCCGCCCGCGTATTGTGGATGTTGAGCCGCACCCACTTTTGGACAAGGCAGCGGAAGACGACGCTGATACCGTTGTTGAAAGCGCACCAGCTACCCAAGTGGATGAAACTGCTGCGCGGCCAAAGCGCGCCGCGCGTGCGCTCAGCCGTACGGCGTAATCTGGCCGTTTAGCCCAAAGGAATCCCATGACCATCTCTGCCCTGCCGCTCAAAGGCCTTTCGCATCTTGCGCCTAACTACCAGGTGCTGCTCTGCGACATTTGGGGAGTGCTGCACAATGGTGTTGCGGCTTGGCCAAGCGCGGTTGATGCGCTGACGCAGGCGCGGACTGCCGGCTTAAAAGTGATCCTGGTCTCCAACTCACCGCGACCCAACCCAACGGTCCGCGCGCAGCTTGACCGCTTGGGCATGCCCGCCTCGGCATATGATGACGTCGTCACATCTGGGGATGTGACGCGCAAGCTTTTCACCACAACCTATCAGAACGCCAAGGTCACCCATATTGGGCCAGAGAGAGACAAGCCACTTGTCGATGGCTTGCCCGTCACGTTCACAAGCGATGCTGAGGCCGAGGTTTGTCTTTGCTCTGGTCTGATTGATGATCAGACAGAAGAGCCAGAAGATTATCGCACGCAGTTAGAAGCGCTGGCTACTCGCAACATTCCACTTGTTTGTGCCAACCCGGACAAGGTCGTGGAGATGGGCGGGCGGTTGATCTATTGCGCTGGATCGCTTGCCGACCTCTACCAAGAGTTGGGCGGTCAAACGATCATTTTGGGCAAGCCGCACGCGCCGATCTATCAGGCTGCTTTGGAGATGGCAGGCAAACCAGATCTCTCAAAAGTGCTTGGGCTTGGCGATTCCATGCGCACCGATATGCGCGGCGCTGCAGACCAGGGTTTTGACTGCATCTTCTTCACTGGCGGTATTCACGCTGAGGAGTTTGGTCCAAGCACAGTGCCAAACGGTAAGAAAGTGGCCGCTTTTTTGAGTGACGCGCCCTATCCGGCCAAAGCCTGGATGGCCCGGCTCTCATGGTGAAGCAGCCAGTTTCTGAAGGGCTGATCGCCAAAAGAAAAAGCCTCGGTGCATGCACCGAGGCTTCTATATTTTCTTAGAAAGTTGAGCTTAGCCAAACAGCGCGTCAATCGCGTCTTGACCAACTTCCGGTCCATCGCGCTGCGGTCCGTTGAGAATCTGTTCTTCCTTACGCGTCTCACGGGCTTTTTCGGCGTCACTTAGAACAGCTTCGCCTTCGCTCTCCGGCAGGGTTTCGAGCAACCGATCAAACCGGCTTTCGAGGCGCTGAAGTGTTTCCACCACTTTGCCGATACGCTGGCCGGTGATGTCTTGGAACGTGCAAGCCTCAAAAATGTCGATCATCTGCGTATCGACCATGTCTTGGAAGGCCTGCGGATCGGACCGGTCAGCTGCCATTATGGTTTCAGCCGACTCCATAATGCGATCTGTTGCTTTCTCGGTCTCTTCGACCACTGCATCCAGTTCATGGCCGGCTTCTGGCAAATGATCGGCGCGCAGCTTGTCAACGCCTAGCGACGACAACTCCATACGCAGGTCATGAATGTCTTCCGCCGCCTCACGCACTGCATCGGCAAAGCCATGCTCCAGCGAGCGCAACGTGCCTTCCAGTGAGTCCGTCATAACGCGCGCAACATCCAGCGCGCGCACCATGTCCAAGCGTTTGGTGCCAGTTCCCTTGTTCACACAGGCAACCAAAGCCTCCGCTTGCTTTTCGACGATAGCGCTTACATCTAAGGCTTCATTTTTCGCCATTGTAATTCTCCCCCTGGCTTTCTGTTAGGCGCAATGGTGTGGTCACGAAAAAAGCGGCCCCTGGTGTAAAGGCCGCCTTTGTTGTGTGCAGTCCAAAGCGCCGTGTTGGCTTTAGTCGCCGAAAACGGCGTCGATTTTGGATTTCAACGTAGCCGCGTTGAACGGCTTCACGATGTAGTTGTTCACGCCAGCCTTTTTGGCGGCGACAACATTTTCCGTTTTCGATTCCGCCGTCACCATAATGAATGGCGTGCGCTGCAAGGATTCGTTGGAGCGAACTGATTTCAACAGTTCGTAGCCTGTCATAGGCTCCATATTCCAATCGGAGATGACCAGCCCGTACTTGCGAACCTTCATCTTCTCTAGGGCTTCCTCGCCATCCTTGGCATCATCGATGTCGGAAAAGCCAAGTTGCTTAAGAAGGTTACGGATGATCCGCACCATGGTCTTGTAGTCATCAACGACAAGAACCGGAATGGACGTGTCTACAGGCATACTCACTACTCCACTACAGCAGCGCAATTGCGCCGCATGCGTCCCAAAAATTTTTCCCCAGGCTGGTCTCGTCAAACGACAAAGAAACCCCAAACCCGCAAAACACCTTACACATGGCCTTTGAATCGTTCGTTAATAGCGGCAAATTTTGCCGCAATTGGCCATTTGCCCCTACGTCTGTTGGCCAAAGGGCGTGCGCAGATAGCTGCATAGCGCGGGGTTTGCCGGGAGTTCTAAAAGCATGGTGCACCGCAACAATATGGGTCAAGGAGCCTGAGTGTCGTGAACGCAGCCTTTTTGGAACTTCAAGGCCATGCCTTTGAAGACTTGTATCTGGGTCAATCGGAAACCTATAGGCGTACCGTCTCGGCTTCCGATGTGGTTGGCTTTGCTGAAATCTCCGGTGACCGGAACCCCATTCACCTGTCCGAGCATTTTGCAGCCCGCACGCCGTTTAAGTCGCGCATCGCCCACGGGCTCTACACCGCAAGTCTCATTTCTGCCGTTCTGGGCACACGGTTGCCTGGGCCGGGCGCAGTCTATCTTTCCCAGACACTGAAGTTCATGGCGCCAGTCCATATTGATGATGTGGTTGATGTGGTGGTTGAGGTGGTGGAACTGATCCCCGAAAAGAAGCGAGCCAGGCTCTCCTGCGTCTGCCAGGTCGCTGAAAAGGTGGTTCTAGAAGGCGAGGCGCTGGTGATGGTGCCAACACGCGATCAACTTAAGCTTGCTTGATCCCGGTTCCACACACCAGTAAAGCGGGCAGGCTCACCGAACAGAAAGCCCAAACGTGCTGCTTCTTCGCCAACCGCAAACACCGCCTGATCCTGCCGTCCCGCGTGTGGTGATGATCGGCAATTTTGATGGCTTCCATCGCGGCCATCAATCTGTGGCGCAGGCAGCTCTCGAGGTTGCCGACGGTTGCAATGGCGTGGTTTGGCTGCTCACGTTTGATCCTCATCCGCGCGCTTTCTTCTCGCCAACTGGCACGCACAGTGCACTTGCCAGTCCGGCAGTGGAGGCCCGGCTGGCCGAAGCTTTGGGGTTGGCGGGCATCTACACCATGGCGTTCGACAAAGCGCTCTCCAGCCAAACGCCTGAAGCGTTCATCGCCGATAACATCGTTGCCCGCCTTCAAGCTGACTGCGTGGTGGTTGGCCATGATTTCCGTTTTGGTCAGCGTCGAGCAGGCAGCGCCGAAACACTGCGCGAGCACGGCGGCTTTCGCGTGGTAGAGGTCGATGCCTTTGTTGATGAGGGTGGGCAGACGGTTTCCTCCACGCGCATCCGCCATCTGCTTTCAAAGGGGCATCTGGAAGAGGCCAATGGAATTCTTGGTCATCGGTATTTTGTGATCGGAACGGTGGAACATGGCGAAAAGCGTGGGCGTGAGCTTGGATACCCCACGGCCAACATCACCCTGGATGCTGGCAGTGCGTTGGCACATGGCATCTACGCGACGACGGTAAAAGTTGGCGATGCTGTCTATCCATCCGTTGCCAGCTATGGCCGTCGCCCGACCTTTGGCGACAAGCCACCATTGTTGGAAGTGCATCTTTTTGATTATTCCGGCGATCTTTATGGCCAACAGGTTGAGGTGGCCTTTCACAGCTATCTGCGCCCTGAGCTGAAGTTCGATGGTGTTGATGCTTTGATCGCGCAGATGGACAAGGACAGCGAGCAAGCACGCGCGGCCCTTGCGTCCGCTCAGCCGCTCTCACCGCTCGATCAAGCCCTTGGTTTGGTCCACGCGAACGTCATGGCTGCGTAAGCTTGCAAAGCGAGCCTTTATTTAAAGGCACGCACTTGTTATGAGCGCCCTATGGTTTGGAACATGACGATACGAATTATCGGCCCGGCTGCCCGCTAAGAGGAATTTTCCTCCGCGCGCAGTGCCGGGATTGTTTGCCTTGACCTTTGTGCCGAGCAGGATAGCCCTGTGACGGCGCATCCCCCACATGCCCTGATGACGTGAGATCATGACCGAACCGTTCGACTATTCGCAGACCCTGTTTCTGCCGAAAACTGATTTTCCCATGCGTGCTGGCTTGCCGAAGAAAGAGCCAGAAATCCTGAAAAGCTGGGATGAGCAAAACCTCTACAAAAAGCTGCGTGAGCAGTCCGCTGGACGTCCGCGCTACATCCTTCATGACGGCCCTCCCTATGCCAACGGGCATCTGCACATCGGCCATGCGCTCAACAAAACGCTGAAAGATATGGTCACCCGGTCCAAGCAGATGGCTGGTTACGATTCCAACTATGTGCCCGGCTGGGACTGCCACGGGCTCCCCATCGAGTGGAAGGTTGAGGAAGAGCTGCGCAAGAAGGGTAAGAGAAAAGACGATCTCGACACCGTCTCACTGCGTGCCATGTGCCGCGCCTTCGCTGATGAATGGATCGGTGTGCAGGCCGAAGAGTTCCGGCGTTTGGGCGTCGAGGGAGACTTCGAGAACTACTACACGACCATGAGCTTTGATGCTGAGGCAACCATTGCCGAAGAGCTGATGAAATTTGCCATGGACGGCCAGCTATATCGCGGCTCAAAACCCATCATGTGGTCGGTGGTTGAGCGCACCGCGTTGGCCGAAGCCGAGGTGGAGTATCAGGATTATGAGTCCGACACGATCTGGGTGAAGTTTGGTGTCGCAGATGGAGATCTGGCCGACGCGAACATCCTCATCTGGACGACGACACCCTGGACGATGCCAGGCAACCGTGCGGTCTCTTACTCATCGCGCATCGCGTATGGCCTGTATGAGATCACCGCTGCTGAAAATGACTTCGGTCCCCAAGCTGGCGAGAAATTTGTCGTTGCCTCGGCGCTGATCGGCGAGATCACATCGCAGGCCAAGGTTGAAGCAAAAATGTTGCGTGCTGTTGAGCCTGAGGAATTGGCAGGCCTTGCGCTTAGCCATCCACTGCGCGCGCTGGGTTACACCTTCACCGTCCCTCTCATCGATGGCGACCATGTGACCGATGAAGCCGGTACCGGTTTTGTGCACACAGCCCCCAGCCATGGCCGTGAGGATTTCGAAGCCTGGATGGACAATCAGCAAGCGCTAAAAGCGCGCGGTATCGACACCGATATCCCGTTCCCAGTTGACGATGCTGGTTTCTACACAACCGACGCCCCAGGCTTTGGACCGGATGCCGAAGGCGGCGCTGCCCGCGTCATCGACGACAAAGGCAAAAAGGGCGACGCCAACAAGCGCGTCATTGCAGCGCTGATCGAGCAGGGCAAACTGTTCGCCCGCGGCCGGTTGAAGCACACCTATCCGCATTCCTGGCGCTCAAAAAAGCCGGTGATCTTCCGCAACACGCCACAATGGTTTGTCTATATGGACGAAGATATTGCAGATGCCGGTGGAGAGAAGAAGCAGGGCGACACGCTGCGCAAGCGCGCCTTGGATGCCATCGAGGCAACCACTTTCTATCCGCCTGCTGGTCAAAACCGTCTGCGGGGCATGATCGCAGGCCGCCCGGACTGGGTGCTCTCACGTCAACGTGCTTGGGGTGTTCCGATCACAGTCTTCACACACAAGGAAACTGGCGAGGTGCTGCGCGATCCAGCGGTGAATGCGCGGATTGTGGAGGCCTTCCACACCGAAGGTGCCGATGCTTGGTTTTTGCCAGATGCCAAAGCGCGTTTTCTCGGCAATGATTACAGCGCCGATGACTATGATCAGGTGACCGACATTTTGGATGTGTGGTTCGATTCCGGTTCCACCCACGCCTATGTTCTCGACAAGCGCGATGATCTAAAGACCCATCGCGAGGTGGATGGCGGCAAAGACCGTGTGATGTATCTGGAGGGCTCCGATCAGCATCGCGGTTGGTTCCATTCTTCGCTGCTGGAAAGCTGCGGAACGCGCGGCCGTGCACCCTATGATGATGTGCTCACCCACGGATTCACCATGGCCGAGGATGGCCGCAAAATGTCGAAGTCGCTGAACAATCAGATGTTCCCGCAGGACATCATCAAGCAGTATGGCGCGGACATTCTGCGCGGCTGGGTGGCGAGCGTGGATTTCGTTGAAGATCAGCGTATCGGTCCGGAAATCGTCAAGACGGTTGTCGATAGCTACCGCAAGCTGCGCAACACACTGCGCTGGTCATTGGGCTCTTTGGCTCACCATGATCGCGATCGTGATTTTATGGCAGCAAGCGATATGCCTGAGCTTGAGCGTTACATGCTGCACCGGTTGGCTGAGCTCAACGAAACGGTGCGCGTGGCCTATGATGCGTTTGACTTCCAAAAAGTGTTCCAAACGCTCTTCACATTTGCGACCGTTGATTTGTCGGCCTTCTACTTCGATGTTCGCAAGGACGCACTTTACTGCGATGCGCCATCCAGCGTGCGCCGTCGCGCCTGTCTGACAGTGCTTGATGTGACGCTTGATGCGCTGACCAAATGGCTGGCCCCGCTCCTGCCTTTCACAATGGAAGAGGTCTGGCTATCGCGTCACGGTGAGGGAGCCGCTTCGGTGCATTTGCAGCACTACCCAGACATCCCAGCTGATTGGAAAGACGACCAGTTGGCTGCGCATTGGCGCACTATCCGCACCGTTCGCCGTGTGGTGACTGGAGCGCTTGAAATTGAGCGGCGCGAGAAACGCATCGGCTCATCCCTGGAAGCAGCACCTGCGATCTACATCCCCGATGCCGATCTTTTCGGCCAGGTGAGCCAAGTCGATTGGGCCGAGGTCGCAATCGCAAGCCAGGCGAGTATTCACCACGGCGACGCGCCAGAGGGCGCCTTCCACCTGGATGACGTGCATGGCGTTGGCGTTTTGCCCGGAAAAGCTGAGGGGCAGAAATGCGCCAGGTCCTGGAAAATCTTGCCCGAGGTTGGCAGTGATCAAGAGTTCCCTGATGTCACACTTCGCGATGCTGATGCGTTGCGCGAATTGGGCGTTTCTAAAGCGGCATGATGAGACCAGCCATCCTAGGTGGTCTGATAGCCCTTGTCGGCTTAATTGTGGATCAGGCGGTGAAAACCTGGCTGCTTTTCGGCTTTGATTTGGCCGAGAAGGGCCGGGTGGTCATCACGCCGTTCTTTGATCTGGTTTTGGTGTGGAACCGCGGCATTTCGTACGGTCTTTTTGCCGCCGACAGCCAGGGCCAGGTTTGGTTTCTGGTGGCGGTGAAGACCGCCATCACGCTTGCGCTCATCATCTGGCTGGTGCGCAACACCGATAAGCTAACTGCCATTGCACTTGGTTTGTTGATTGGCGGCGCCATCGGTAACACCATTGATCGGGTGCTTTATGGGGCTGTGGTCGATTTCGCCTCGCTGCACGCTTTTGGATACTACTGGTATGTCTTTAACCTCGCCGATGTGTGGGTCGTTGCCGGGGTTGCGCTTCTGCTGTATGACGCGTTTCTGGTGGGGCGAAACCAGAAAGTGTCTGGTGAAGCTTCATAGCGATCCACGTATGGTCAGACATGGCTTTCTCTTGCCCCATTTCGGGTTTAAGGCTCTGCCTTGGTCGCGATAGACTGCGTGAGGCGATAAAGGTTTGTGATGCGTTTCTTCTCCCTTGATTCTTCAGTTCGGCTTGGCACACTTTTTGTTGCCAGTGCTCTGCTTGCAGGGTGTGCAAGCTACGGCTCATTTGACGAAAACGAACCCGGTCTGGAGCAAAGCATTCTCGGTGATTTTGGCGGGATTGTTGGTGTGGCCCAGGAAGAAGAGCCCATTGAGTATTCCGCGCGTGCCCCGCTTGTTGCACCGCCGTCTACGGCTGCATTGCCTGCACCGCAGGCTGCTGGCTCTGTCGCCACCGCGGATCCCAACTGGCCCACCGGTTCGCGCCAGCGCATGGCGCAAGTGCTGCAAAGCGAAGATCAGACATTGGTCTACACGCCAGGTGTTGATGGCGTGGATATTGCTGCCACGCAGGCGTTGGCTCAGCGTTCTCGCCAAGCCCCAGAAGAAAGCAATGCAGGGCTCGATCGCCCATTGCTACCGCATGAGCTTCAGCGCGAGGAAGATATTCACTTTGCCCGTGCCGAAGCCACTGCCGCGCGTGATGCTGAGGCATCCGTACGCGGTCGCCGTTTCTTGACGGACCCACCTGTTTCCTCGCGTGCACCATCGCCCGAAGCGCCCTATGGTGCAGATGCTGAAGAGCTTGCTGAAGCTGAGCAAGGCGGCTTCTCCTGGTGGCCGTTCTAACGTCTGAACCTTTCAAAGCGTCCATAATCTTCACCAAGCTGTGACCGGTGCACCTCTTTCAAGCGGTAAGCACCGACCCTACCTGCTGGTCAAACGCCTTTGCGGGTTTGCGACCGTTTGCATTCCACGCTTGGGTATGATGAAGGAGATGCTGTTGATGGCTTCAGCACATGCTTATGCAGCGCGGGCGATCTCACGGCGAGACGGCAAGATGGACCGAGCGTATTATCGGCTGCATCTGTCTCTCTTGTTTTTAGGGGCCCTGCTCATGACTTTGCTTACCTCACCCTTTGGCCTCACACCGAGCAATGCAGCTGGAAGCGATTTCACCTTTGCGCCTGGTGCCAGCCAGTTTGAGCTTCCCAATGGCATGCAGGTGGTGGTGATCCCGGACAGGCGCGCGCCGGTGGTCACGCACATGATTTGGTACAAGGTTGGCGCTGCCGATGAGCCGCGTGGCCAGTCCGGCATTGCCCATTTTCTTGAGCACCTGATGTTCAAGGGCACCCCAAGCTTCCCCGATGACACCTATTCGCAGACCATCTCGCGTCTTGGCGGTACAGAGAACGCCTTCACTTCCTACGATTACACCGCCTATTTCCAGCGCATCGCGGTCGAGCACCTTCCGCTCATGATGGAGATGGAAGCTGATCGGATGAAGAACCTGGTACTCACCGAAGAGGTGGTGGCATCGGAGCGCAATGTGATCCTGGAAGAGCGCGCCTCACGCGTTGACAATGATCCCACTGCGCTGCTGCGCGAAAGCTTTTCAGCGACACTTTTTCAAAACCATCCTTATGGCGATCCAATCATTGGTTGGCGTCACGAGATGGAAGACCTGTCGCGCGATATGGCGCTGGAGTTTTACGCCCGTTACTACACGCCGGAAAACGCAATCCTGGTCATTGCCGGCGACATTGATGAGGAAACCGTTCGCCCGCTCGCTGAGCGCTATTATGGCGTGCTCCCGGCACGTGAGGGCGCTGTGACCGAGCGCCGTCGCCCTCTCGAACCAGAGCCGGTGGCTGAGCGGCGAATTGATATGCGCGATGAGCGTATCGCCCAGCCCGTGGTGCAAATCGCTTATCTGGCGCCGTCCTACACGCTCAGTGAGGATCCTCGGCTAGCTCCTGCATTGGATGTACTCAGCCACTATCTTGGCGAAGGCAGCACAAGTCTGCTCTATCGCCATTTTGTTGTTGAGCAACGCACGGCTGCGGCCATGGGCGCCTTCTATCAAGGCTCTGCGCTGGACCACGGCACATTCTACCTTTTCGGCTATCCTGCTGACGGGGTTTCGCTGGAAAGCTTAGAAGCCGATTTGATGGCCGAGCTGAACCGCTTTTTAGCAGAGGGCATCAGCGAGGACGATTTGGCACGCGCCAAACGAAATCTGGTTGCTCAAACAGTGTTTGCCCAGGACAGCCAGTCTGCATTGGCACGGATCTTTGGCTCATCCTTGGCCGTTGGCGAAGGCTTGGCGGACGTTCAGCAATGGCCAACGCGTATTGGTGCTGTGACCGTTGATGATGTGATGGAGGCCGCGCGCCTTGTGCTTCAGCCACAGCGCGCTGTTATCGGGTTCCAACGACCGGCCATCACGACAGAGACACCAGCTGCTGCTGCAAGTCCTGCGCGCGATATTGATGGTTGAAGCAGCCACCAACCCCACCACAAAGAACAAAACAGCCGGCTTTTTGCTGGCCCTCACATTGGTGATCACCATGGCCCTGAGTTTAACCGAACCGCAACGCGCCGAAGCTGCCGTCAATGTGCAGGAGCGCACAAGCCCAGGTGGCATTGCCTACTGGCTGGTGGAAGATGACACCATTCCGTTGGTTGCTGCTCGCTTTGTTTTTGAGGGTGCTGGTGCGGTTCAGGACCCTGAGGGCCGAGCGGGCACCGCCAACCTTCTCGCTGGCATGCTGGATGAAGGTGCTGGCGAGTATGACAGCATCGCCTTTCAAACCCTCTTGGAAGACAACGCCATCCGCCTCGGCTTTGATGCCAGCCATGACAATTTCTCCGGCGAGCTAACCGTTCTTTCCGATACGATAGAGCTCGGCACGCAGCTTTTGGCGCTTGCGCTGACAGAGCCGCGTCTGGATGAAGATGCCATCGAGCGGACCCGCGCGCAGATCATGGCCGGTTTGCGTCGCGATCTAAACGACCCAGAAAGCATCGCATCGCGGCTGTCCTCAGAAACGTTTTTTGACGGTCATCCCTATGCGCATCCATCAAACGGCTCGCTAGAAAGCGTACCTGCGATTACCCGTGAAAATCTCCTGGCTCATCACAACGCCACGCTGGCGCAAAACATCATTCGCGTTGCCATCGTCGGTGATATCTCGGCACAGGCGGCGGACATTTTTGTCGACAATGCTTTTGGTGGGTTGCGCGCGAAGGCTGACCTCACACCCATAGCGGACATGACGATCCCAACGGGCGTGCAGACGCAGGAAACGCAGGATGTCGCCCAAACGGTGATCCGCTTTGCAATCCCTGGCCTTGACCGTGACGATGATGATTTTCTGACCGCGTTCGTCATGAACCATATTCTTGGTGGCGGCACGTTCTCCTCGCGCATGTTCAAGGAAGTGCGCCAGGATCGTGGGCTCACCTACTCGGTGTTCACCTATCTCTCTGCGCGCGATCACGCACCGATCTTGGGTGGCGGCGCCTCAACACGGCCCGAACGTGCGCAGGAAACCCTGGATGTCATGCGTGCCGTAATTGCTGAGTTTGTGGAAGGTGGGCCTACCGAGGAAGAGCTTCAACAAGCCAAAGACTTTCTCATCGGCTCCTATCCGCTGCGTTTCGACAGTTCGCAGAAGATCGCCCAGCAGCTGGTTGGCATGCAATTGGAGCGCATCCCAGCAAGCTATATGGTCGAACGCGCCGATCTGATCCGCGCGATTACGGTGGATGATATCCGCCGTGTCGCTGACCGCATCTTGAAGGCGCCGCTATCCCTTGTCATCGTAGGGCAGCCGCTGAGCTGATTCACACCGGAGCAACAACCCAAAGAGGGCACGTGCAGACCGTTCTTGCCCATCCATCAGTGCAAACGCCCCGAAGCATCCGCCAACTTCCTGATGGTGTGATCAACCGCATCGCCGCTGGCGAAGTGGTGGAGCGGCCTGCCAGCGTGGTCAAAGAGCTGGTGGAAAACGCACTGGATGCTGGTGCGACATCGATTTCCATCACCCTTCAGGCGGGCGGTAAGGTAGCCATTCGTGTCACCGATGATGGTCACGGCATGGGGCCGGATGATCTCAAGCTTGCCATCGCCCGCCACGCCACATCCAAGCTGTCCGACGATGACCTTGTAGAGATCCGCACCCTTGGTTTTCGCGGTGAGGCGTTGCCGTCCATTGGGGCTGTGGCCAAGCTCACCATCACCTCGCGGGCGAAAGGCTCCGATGATGCGTATTGCATCGCCGTATCAGGTGGTGAGATTACAGGTCCAACACCAGCACCATTGTCCGGCGGCACGGCGATTGAGGTTGAAGACCTCTTTTTTGCCGTTCCTGCGCGTCTGAAGTTCCTAAAGTCCGATCAGGCCGAAACAACCGCCGTGGCCGATACGATCCGCCGGTTGGCATTGGCAGCCCCGAAGGTTGGTTTCCGGTTGCAGTCCGAGCGTCGCACCATCCTTGATTTGGCCCCTGCCGATGCAAGCTTGGCTTTCACGTCTGCTCTTGAATATCGCGCGGCTGACCTGTTCGGGCCTGATGCACGCACCAACATGCGACCACTGCATGCCACCCGTGACGGCCTGTCGCTGGAAGGCATGGTGGGTCTGCCGACATGGCACCGCGCCACAACGCGCGACATCTATTTGATGGTCAATGACCGGCCGGTGCGCGATAGGCTTTTAACCGGTGCTATCCGCGCTGCCTACGCCGACCTGATGCCGCGCGACCGCTTTCCTGCCGTGGTGATCGCGATCGCCATTGATCCCGCGCGTGTCGATGTGAACGTTCATCCGCAAAAGTCCGATGTGCGGTTTCAAAACCCTGGTCACATGCGTGGGCTTATCATCACCGCTGTTCGTGATGCACTGGGTGATGCAGGCCTTGCAGCGTCCACCAGCCTCACCGACCAGGCAGTTGAAGCGTTCACGCCGCAAACACCCTATGCAGCCTATGTGGTACCCTCACGTTCTGGCGTGTCAGGATGGGAAGAGGCAGCTGCGCACTATGATCCGGGTCCAGCGTCTGGGTCCATTGCAAGACCGGCCACTTTGGCAGGTATGGATGTGCCGTCCAGCCCGGCAACAGGGCCGGTCCAACCAGAGACATTGGAGCCGGACCATCCACTCGGGACCGCCCGCGCACAACTGCATGAAACGTACATTCTATCGGAAAGCCGTGATGGTATCGTGTTGGTCGATGCCCACGCCGCTCATGAACGGTTGGTCTACGAACGCCTGAAAACCGGGTTAGAGCGCGATGGCATTGCCACCCAGCCGCTGCTTATCCCTGATGTGGTGGAACTGCCTGCTGGCAACGCCTCAGCCATCCTCGCCGAGGCCGAGCAACTGGCCAAACTGGGTTTGGTGATCGAGCCCTTCGGCACCAATGCGGTGTTGGTGCGTGAAACCCCGGCGATGTTGGGTGTCTGCAATGCATCTGGATTGGTGACAGACTTGGCTGAAGAGTTCGCTGAAGCCGGGTCATCCGCGCGGCTTGAGAACCGCCTGCACGCTGTTGCCTCCACCATGGCCTGTCACGGATCGGTGCGTGCCGGGCGCCGTCTCAAAGTGGATGAAATGAATGCGCTGCTGCGCGAGATGGAGCAGGTGCCAGCCGCCGCGCAGTGCAACCATGGCCGTCCGACGTTTATCCGCATGGACAAGGCCCGGCTCGACAAGCTGTTCGACCGTTAGCCCTTAACGGACCGCCGCCCCGCATTACGCCCACGCAGCATTTTGCCCGTCGCTTTCACTGTGCCAGTGCTGCCTCGCGCTACGAGCCAGCCAATGAACGCGCCAATCAGCGCCATCACACCACCTGCAATGGTGATGGGAATGGCCGGTTCAAAACGCTCCCGGGCGCCTTCTACCACCCGCAAATCCGGTTCGCGCAGCACCAGCCAGATACGCTCAAACGGTCCGGCGTCTTCAATGGCGTCCGCCTGACCTTTCAGTCGCTCATACCGTTCCAGTGTCCCAGAGATTTGCTGCCCACGTTCACCCAGAAATTCATTGTCCGTATCGCGGTACTGTAAGAGCGCCTGATCGCGAGAAAGACCTGCACGTTCGCTGGCTTCATCGAAATCCTCAACGACAACTTCCAATTCAGCCACGGCGCCGCCGAGCGCTTGGCGGTATTGCTGAGAAAACTCAGGTGCCTGGCTCAATGTGCCAGCACCCAAAACAGCAAGAACAGCGGTGAACAAACGACCAATCATGGGGCGCCACCATACCTCAAAAAGGAAAGCTGCGTCTCCCCCATTTCCCGCGTTTGCAAAACCTCGAAGGTCTTAGGGGCGGTGAAATCAGCCTTGGTGCTCTCTTCTACAATCACCAGCGCGCCCGGCGCGAGCCAGTTGCCATCGTGCAGAACGTTCAGCGCTTTTTCGCCCAGCCCCTTGCCATAGGGTGGATCAAGAAAGGCGAGGGTTGCCGGCTCCATCTTGCCACGTTCGCCAATTTTGGTCGCATCGCGCTTGAAGAGCCGCGCCCGCGCGGCAACGCCGCAGGCCTGCATGTTCTCACGGATTAAGCCACGTCCTTCGATGGAGTTATCGACAAACAGGGCAAAGGCAGCGCCGCGAGATAAAGCCTCCAATCCCAAAGCTCCAGTGCCAGCGAAGAGGTCGATCACCAGCGCTCCGTCCAAGCTCTGACCTTCACCGAACAAATCGTCATTGTGTGCCAAAATGTTGAACAGCGCTTCGCGCGCCCGGTCCGTCGTGGGCCGAACGGTTTGGTTCGATGGCGCTTTCAGCGCGCGACCTTTGAAGGCCCCTCCAACAATGCGCATGGGAATCTACCTGCCGCGTGTCTTTTGTGGTCCGCGGCCTCCAGGGCCCCGTTTGGCGCCAGCTTTTCTTGCCGCACCTGGCCGCGAGACAAATCCTGGTTTGCCGCGCTTGGCTCCATCAGGCTGGGATCCAGTGCGCCCCTTGCGAAGCGGAGCGTTGCCCGATCCACCGCGACCTGTTTTGGCTGGTTTGTCGGGCCGCGCTGGCGTGTCGCGCCCTACGACCGGCGTGCGCATCGGGCCGTCAAAGTCGATCCCGGCGTCTTTGAAAATCTTGCCGGAAAGTTGATCGCGCAACACGCGGCTGCGAATTTCTTGCACTGCGCCGGTTTCCAGTTCGCCCAGCTGAAACGGTCCATAGGAAATGCGGATCAGCCGGTTCACCTGCAAGCCGAGCGCCCCAAGAACGACCTTCACTTCGCGGTTTTTACCCTCACGCAGACCAACGGTCAGCCATTGATTGTCACCCTTCTGGCGCTCAACCACGATCTCCATTGGTCCGTACTGCACGCCCTCAATTTCCATGCCCTTGCGCGCTTTGTTGAGCAGCGGTTCGGGCGCCTCGCCGAAGGCACGCACCCGGTAGCGGCGCAGCCAGCCGGTGGAGGGCAGCTCCAAAAGGCGTTTCAATCCACCATCATTGGTGAGCAGCAACAGCCCTTCAGTGTTGAAATCAAGCCGCCCCACCGGGTGAACCGTTTTCAGCTCCTTCGGCAACACATCGCGTAGCACCTTACGCCCTTCGGGGTCGCGCGCGGCAGTGATGACGCCCTTATCCTTATGGTAGAGCCAAAGGCGCGTGCGCTCAGCTTCGGGCAGCGGCGCGCCATCCACCTCAATTTTGTCTTTGTCGGTCACCGTCACAGCCGGTGTGGTCAGCAACTTACCGTTCAGCTTTATGCGGCCATCGGCAATCCAGCGTTCGGCATCACGGCGCGAGCAAAGGCCCGAGCGTGCTATCACTTTGGCGATCCGCTCGCCTTTTGGTTTATCGTCTGATTGATCTTGGTTTGCCATGTTGATCCTTTGACGATGCGCGCCAGGATATGGCAAGCCCTGAAGATGGCAAACTCTCCCAACCCCGCGCCCCGGTACATGGACATTGCGCTTGATGAAGCGCGCCAAGCTGCCTACCGCGATGAGGTGCCAGTGGGTGCGGTGTTGGTGATGGATGGTCAGATCATTGCCGCTGATGGCAACCGTACGCGGCAACTTCTCGATCCAACTGCCCATGCTGAAATGCTGGTCATCCGCGAAGCGGCCCAGACGCTTGGCCAGGAGCGACTCAATGGCGCTGATCTTTATGTGACGCTTGAACCATGCGCCATGTGTGCAGCCGCCATTAGCCATGCGCGCATTCGGCGGGTCTATTTTGGTGCCGCTGATCCTAAGATGGGTGCCGTGGTCAACGGCCCGCATTTCTTTGGCCAGCCCACCTGCCATCACGCGCCGGACGTGTATGATGGCATCGCGGCCAGCGAGGCCGAAGCCTTGCTGAAGGCCTTCTTTGCAGGCAAGAGAGAAAAAGCCCAAACCAAACAGCCCACCAAGGACTGACATGATGGTGTTTTCCAGCAATGACCGCGAAGCCCTTATCCGCTACGATACGCCGGAGTATCATGTGCTGCGGCCAGGTGACTATGTGGTGTGTGCGGTAACGTTTGAGCGTATTGCGCTGACGGACCTTAAATATTGGTCGGTCGCCCGCCAGGAAGCCTACAAGGATGCTGCTGCTTCGCTGGAAGCAGAGCGCCGCGCGCCCAAAGCGTCTTAGTCGAATTCCACCAGCACCATATCACGCCGCCACTGCCGAATGGCATTGCGCAACAACGAGCGAAGATAGCCAGGATCTTCAAACACCAGCTTGGCGGGGATTTGCGTCGTTGCCTTGTCCAGCTCGCGCAACGATCCTGAATGCCCTTGAAACCGCATGCCATCTTTCTCGGTGGTCACGAGCACAGCACCACGTTCTTTGGCAATGTTGACCAGCTCCCGGGCGTCTTCGGTGGTGTAGGCGTGATGGTCTGGATACGCCTTTTCTTTCACAACGTTCAGGCCAGCCTCTTTCAGGCGGTCAAAGAATTTCGGCGGATGGCCGATGCCGCAAAAGGCGTAGATTTGTTGGCCAAACAGGTGCTCAGGTATGTCCATCTCAAGAGTGGCAGATAGCACAGGCTTGCCGCGTTTCGCTGCTTGCCGCACGACGCCGTGCGCACCCTTTCCTTCGCCAATCACAATGATGAAATCAACGTGGCGCAGCTGTGCTGCCACCGGCGCGCGCAAGGGCCCTGCCGGATGAGACAATCCATTGCCAACACCCATGCGCCCATCAACAACGGCGATGGTGAGATTTTTGACAATCGCCGGGTTTTGCAGGCCATCATCGAAAATCGTACAGGTGGCGCCGATCTCAGCCGCACTGGTGATGGAGGTTAGACGGTCCGGTCCGACAAACGTTTCGCCACGCCGGGCAAGCAGCAGCGGCTCATCGCCTACCTCATCGGCCAGATGACGGTCAGGATCGACGCGAAAACTGGTGGTCGCCAGTGAGCCGCCATAACCGCGTGTCACGAAGGCTGGTGTCAGGCCAAGTTCTTCAAGCACATCGTAAACGGACAGAGACGTCGGTGTTTTGCCAGCGCCACCCGCCACAAAATTGCCGATGCACACCACAGGCAAAGCGCCAGGCACACCCTCTTGCGCCATTCGTTTAGCAACCACGCGCCCATAGGCGAAGGATGCGGGCACCAGTGCCAGCTTTTTCAGCGTGGTGCCAAAACCTTGAGGTTTGCCTGGGTCAGGCCACCAGTAGGGCGGTGGGGTAAGGCTCATCGACGCGCTTGCTCCAACGCGGCGGACACAGAAAAGGCGGTCAGCAGCGGTTCAATGGCGTCCATCGTCGCACTCAGCGCACCCTCAAACTCCTGTATGGCCTTAGTCGCCTGGCTACACAGCTTTTCGCGCTCGCGCTCGTTGACCAGCAGACGCCCGACACTGCGCGCTAGCATTTCCGCACTGTCCACCTCAATGGTCGCGTCAGAAGAGTTAAGCGCGGTGTAGATCTCCGGAAAATTGTGAACATCCGGGCCGTGCAAGATCGCAGTCTGGAGCTTGGCGGGCTCAATAGGGTTTTGCCCACCGTGGCGCACCAGCGACCCGCCAATGAAGGAGACCGGTGCCAAACGATAATGCAGGCCCATCTCACCAATGGTGTCGGCAATGTAAATGTCGGTGTTGGTCTTTGGCAGATGGCCTTCACTGCGCAGCGTGTGGCTTAACCCTTCCGATTGGGCAAGGCCTGCAACCTCGCGGCCACGCTCAGGGTGGCGCGGTACGATGACTGTCAGCAGATCAGGCAGATGGTGTTTAAGCGCTTTGTGGACCCGCAGCGCTATGGCCTCCTCGCCTGGGTGGGTGGACGAGGCCAGCCAGACTTTGCGCCCACGCAACGTTTGCTCCAAAAGCTTCAATTGCGCCGGATTATCGGCAGGCGCCGGCGTGTCGAACTTCAGATTGCCTGTTACCCGCACACGCGGAGCACCAAGCACGCGATAGCGCTCAGCATCATCGACCGTTTGTGCCAGGCACAATGTGACGCTGGAGAGCATCGCGCCAATCAGCCCGCTTGCCCGCCGCCAGCGGAAGAACGAACGCTCCGACATACGCGCGTTGACCAAAACATGGGGAATGTTGCGCTTGGCGAGCGCGTGAAACGTGGCTGGCCAGAGTTCAGATTCCACAAAAATCGCAAGCTGCGGTTTCCAGGTGTTGAGGAACCGATTGACAAACGGCGCCAAGTCCAGCGGTGCATATTGGTGCAATGTGCGTGGGCCAATTTGCTTGGCCGCCAATTGTGCAGATGTCACCGTGCCGGTTGTCAGAACGACATAAGAGCCGGTCTCTTCAATGCGCTTGATCAACGGCAAAATGGCAATCGTCTCACCAACACTGGCGGCATGCACCCAAATCAACGAGCCATTGGGCTTGCGCGACCCAGCGTAGCCGAAGCGCTCTTTGCGACGCGGCAAATCCTCTTTGCCTTTGCGGGCGCGCGCCATGATAAGCGATCCAGCCAGCGGCGAGATCAGCGTGCCAGCAATGCGATAACTGGCCAGCAGGCTTTCAGAGAGCACATCAGCCATGGGAAAGCCCACTTGGCTCCGCAGCGGTAGAAAAGGCCGAGCGACCACCGATTTGCTCGTAACTGTGCGCCTCCAGTGCGTTGAGCCGCTCTTTCACAAGCGCGCACCAATACGCATCGTCTGGCTCGTCATCATGGACATAAATGGGTGTTCCTGTACCCACGGCCCCTTTGGTGAAAGGCAGGGCAATGGCAGCGCGATCCCAGCTAGAAAGGGTGATGTTGGGGTGGGTGAGATACATGGCAGGCACGATGGGGCGACCGCTTTTACGAGCAAGTTTTATCAGCCCTGGCGAAACCTGCCGCGCAACCTTTGGCACATCAGCCGTCAATGACACGCTGCCGCCGTCAGCAAGGATGCTAACAAACCGCAAGAAAGCCTGGGCCCCACCCTTTTGTTTGCCGCGTTTTTTCGGGTCGCCTGAGCCGCGAATGACCTGAAGACCAAGCTTTTCGGCAGCAATAGCGTTCATCGCTCCATCGGCACTGCGCGAAATCATAACATGCATGTTCCAGGCCTTTTCGACCGCCATCGCGCCCATGAAGTGCTCACCGTGCCAGAAGGTAAAAATCGCCGGCAAATGACCAGAGATGTCGTCTCTGTCGTGGCCGAGGTCTGTGTTGATCTTACGGACGGTGCGGTCAACCATCCATAAATAGCCAGCCAACGCGTTGCCAGCCATCAATTGAACAAAACCGTTGCGGCCAAGCCGCTTGTACCAAGGCGCACTCATAAAGGGCTTTCAGGCCACGCGATCGCCCTACGCTTCAGGGTCGTCGTCGCCAGGCTCCAACAAGCGGTGCATGTGCACAACAAAGTAGCGCATGTTGGCGTTATCCACGGTCGCCTGCGCCTTGCCACGCCAGGCCGATTCAGCTTCGGCGTTGCTTGGGTAGATGCCAACAATGTCCAGATTGTCCACATCAGTAAAGGTGTGCGAGTCGGGCGATTCCACCTCGCCACCGAACACCAGATGCAGCAATTGTGGCTTGGGGTCCTCGGGTGTGCCGCTCATCGCGCCTAATCCTTTATCCTAGGAAGTTGAAGGAATAACGCGTTCATACCTGACCGCACTGCCCCGTCAAGCAAGGGCTGCCAGGCATGGCCATCAATCTGCTAGCGCGGCAACATGGACTGCAGCGCATCGCACATGGCCCGCGTGCCGCATAGGAGGGCTGGATGGGTGATTGATGCACTATCGTAATTTGGGGTGACACCATCAGCATGCAAGAGGCTTAAACCTGCCTCGCGCACAATGATATCAGCGGCTGCAATATCCCAATGCTTGGCATTTGGACTCGCGACGCAACCGTCCAACTTTCCTTGACCCACCTGCGCGATGCGCAAAGCCAGTGAGGCTATTTTTGGGTGCTTACGAAACGCATGCGAGGCTTTGCTTGGCCCTGGAAAGGCCAACAATGCGTCATCCAGAATGTCTTTGCCCGTTGGTGCGAGTGTCGAAGCATCGCCTTTGGCGTCTTCAAGGCTGGCACCTTTACCCACTTCGGCCACCATCAACTCACCAAGCGCAGGGTTGAACAAAACACCTTGAACCGGTTCGCCCTGATGGACCAAGGCGATGGACACGGCCCAATCATCGCTGCCTGCCATAAAGCCACGCGTCCCATCAATTGGATCGACGATAAAGGTTGGCGCGCCGGAAAGGCGTGAGCCGTCATCCTCAATCTCTTCTGATAGCCATCCAAAGCTTGGAAAGGCTTGCCGCAGCTCTGTGTGCAGCATGGTGTCGATGGCGAGGTCCGCCTCGGTCACTGGTGAGTCGCCTGGCTTCATCCAGGTTTTGGGGCTCTTGCCGTAATAGCGCAGCGCTATCTCACCGGCTTCGCGGGCCGCATCGCAGATAAGGCTGATTGGCGGCAAGGTATGGGCGGTTGAGGCGTCTGTCATAGGTGCGCTTGGTTGGAGAAACGATTGTACCAGTGATGTAGCCGATCACAGTGCCCAATCAAGGTGAATTGGGGTGAAGCTGTTTGCTATTCGCTAACCCTTTCGCAACGCACACTTTTTTTACCTCGTTACTTAAGCTCGCTCCAACAGCGCTGCGCTATACCTTCGCCATAGCCCAAAAACGGGCAGCCCATTTGGGCGGTCAGACGGACCAACCGTCGACATCAGTTTGTGGCCTGGACCCCAGGCTAACAGGAAGGCGAAAGGCATCATCATGACGGTAAGGACAAACCGCTCGGCCAACGGGCAGACCATCCGTTCTGATGGTGCCCCCTTTGATTTTGCTCCCGACCTTCGGGTCGATGGCTGCCGCGATGCGGTTGCGTTCCGTTCCTCCATGCCTCAGCGCGGTCGGTTGGACATCAGTGGTCGCAGTGTCGTGGTCACTGCACGGCTCGGTGCAGCAATGATCCTCCAGCGTATTCCACTGAATGCCTATAACGGTGTGGCCGCGCAGCTCACAGTCTCGGGCGATGACACAACGGTCAGCGTTGTTCTGCGCCATGATGATCCGGCCTATGCGATCACGCTTGATGATGGCCTGCCGCTGGATGACGCGGTGGCGGTTTGGCGTGCCTGGGCAGACAAGCTGTCCGTTCCGCTGCTTCTCAGTGAATCTCACGGAGAAGACAGCGTCGTGCGCGCGATGTTGGGTGCAGTTGTTTTGCGTTCCACTCAGCCGCGCCGCACCAACACACTCACACGTCGCCGTCCACGCTTTTCCAAGCGTCGCGGTCGTCGCTAAAGCAGCACGTCCAGCAACAGGCCACCAGCGATCAATCCGCCTGCTAGCGTGTTAGACTTAAACCGTGCCAGGCAGCCTTCCTTGTCAGTGAGATCAAGTGTGATCACTTGCCACGCCAGCTGTGCCCCGGCGAGGCCAAGGCCGACAAAGGCCACAAGCCCAGCTCCAACGGCCATCATCGCATAGCCGATCAAAACGACGGTCAGCGCATAACACAGAGCGATAAACCCGGGTGCCTTATCGCCAAGCGCTTGCGCTGATGATCCGACACCGGCCAGCGCATCATCTTCCAAATCCTGAAACGCGTAGATCGTATCGTAACCGATGATCCAGATGACGCAGGCGAGGTAAAGCGCCACCATTGGCATGTCCAGGCTCTGCGTTTGCGCCGTCCAACCGACCAGCGCACCCCAGGCAAACACCAGCCCAAGCACGGCTTGCGGCCAGTTCGTTATGCGTTTGGCAAAGGGATAAAACCCAACCAGCACAAGCGATGCGATACCGACACCAATCGTGAACAGATTAAATGTGATGAGGATGAGAAAGCCAGCGGCCAGCAGCGCGACCAAAAAAAGTGCCGCGTTGCGTGCGCTCACCTCACCGGAGGGTATTGGCCGCTCAGCAGTGCGGCCTACTTTTGCATCGATATCTTGGTCTGCAATGTCATTGAGCGTGCAGCCTGCCCCGCGCATGATAATCGCACCAAGCGTGAAAAGGATCAGATGAACCCACTGAACCGGGCTTTGCAGCGCAATGGACGCCAGCAGTGACGAAAACACGCACGGCCACAGTAACAACTGCCAGCCAATCGGGCGTTCCAGCCGCATCAATCGGCCATAAGGGCGAGCCCAACTGGGCAGAAGGCGCAGCGACCAATGATGCTTGATGGCATCAGGTGTTATCGGGGCAAAGTCGTTAGGAGCGGTCATGCGCGGGCATTCACCATGGGCACAGCGTTCAGAAAGGCTCCACAGCTATCCCCTCGCCAAGGCGAGTGCAACTTGCTAAACAGCCGCAACCACGCGTAACGAGTGCGGCTTATGGTGACCAATGTGGTGATGGCGTGATGCGTTTTTTGACCAAATCCAATCGAACTGTCTTTCGCGGCGCGTCTGCGCTGGGCCTTGCTTTGACGCTTTCTGCCTGCAGTGGTGGCATGGATGGCCTGACCGGCCTGATGGGCGGAGGCAACCAATCTGCGCAAGTGCGACCGACCACGGCCACCAGCTTTGGCGGTGTGCCGGTGGAGCAGCTTCGCGCCGATCAGCTTTGTCCGTCCATCGTGGTGCGCGATGGCACAGAGACCTTGCGGCTTTATGCTGGCGAGGAGCGCACACCAAGCAATGTGCGCTATCAGAGCCAGATTTTGCAGACAGTTGTGGAATGCACCCCAGGCGCTGGCCAGTTTGGCCTGACCATCGGTATTGCTGGGCGTTCGATCATCGGGCCACAAGGCGCGCCTGCGACGCTTGATTTGCCCATCCGCATCGTTGTGTTCAACACGATCACAGACGAAGTGATTTCCAGTGAGGTTGTGCGAACCCAGGCAATCATTGAGCCGACGGAAGTCTCGGCAACGTTTACGTTGGTCAACCGCGCCTTCTTCGTGCCAGCGCCTCAGCGCCAGGCTGATTATCAGGTAATCATTGGCTTCGATGAAGCTGGCAGCAGAACATTTTAATTAGAGTGCCTCGCCCTCCCAAGCGCTCAGCGCCTGGATGGTTTCTGCCAGATCGGCGTGGCGGTTAACGGTGGTCAGCGCTCCAGCCTGCATCAGCACCTCGGCATGGCCAGGCCAAGTGTGATCGCCACCGACAAAGCCAATGACCGTCATACCGGCAGCCACAGCGGCTTTCACGCCGGAGCATGAGTCTTCGACAACCAGGCAGGCTGAAGCATCAACCCCAAACGTCTGCGCGGCGACTTGAAACACGTTCGGGTCTGGCTTGGATGCTTTGTTGCCAACCTCACCAGCGGAAAAGATGTGCGGCGCAAAGCGTTCGTAAAGCCCAACGTCGCTGAGATAGCGTTGCAAATAGTCGGAGGTTGAGTTGGAACAGATGCAGCGCGGGCCCTCCACCAGGTCCAGCATGTCTTCTACGCCTGGCACAGCGGTCATTTCTGTGTCGGCAAGTTCCAGAAAGGCTTCTGAAAGCTTGTCCTGGAAATCCTTGTCCAGCTTGCGTTCTAGCTCTTCCTCAATGGTTTCCTGGATCGCGTGATGGGTCATGCCGGCAAAGTGTTCGGCAAAGCCCAGCGGCTCCATCTCAAAGCCTTCGCGCTTGTAAGCGGCGGCCTCCACGCGTGCTGCAATCATTTCTGAGTTGATCAGAACACCGTCACAGTCAAAGATAATTAGCTCGTACACGAGGGAAACGCTCCAGCAGTGGTCGTGGGGAAGTCTTGTCAAGAAGGCCCCGGCGCTAGCAGGGATTACGCAAAGATGAAAGGGTGAAGATGAAAGGGCAACGCCCAACTGCCGCGCCAAAGGTTCGTGGTCAACTGCTTGGTCATCAGGTCAGTACTAAGGCTGCCATGCCCACCAGCGCCAAAGCCATCGGCATAGAGATGGATGCCCTCTTGCAGCCGCTGCAACAGGGTCAGCGCGGCAAACAGTTTGTTTCGCCAGCTTTGTTGACAGCTTGGCCAGAGATTGTGGGCGAGCGCTTGGCGGGCCTGTGCATGCCGGTGCAGATGAAGGCGCAACCCAAGTCGCGTTCACGCCACAAAAAGCCTGGCGATGATGGCGCTGTTTTAGAGGTGCGGGCCGATCCATCCATTCAAATCGATTTGGATTACGGACAGGCGCTGATCCTGGAACGCATCAACGCGTTTTTTGGCTATCAGGCCGTGAGCAAGTTGCGCGTGATTGCCAAAGCCGGGCTGGCCCCCACTGCGTCATCTGAGCCTGTTCAGCAATCTGGTCCACCATCTGCTGAAGCGCAGAGTGCTGCGCGTGATGCAACGGCAGTGGTAGATGATCCAGCTCTGCGCGCTGCTTTGCAGGATCTTGGTGCATCCATCATCGCCGCAGACCGCAAACGCCGTTCGTGACGTTTTAGCGCACCCAATTGTGATGCCCCTTTTTGGCCATGGATGGCTGCCACGGCACAGCCAAGTCTTGCCGACAGCCTTGTTTTGGTGTGGCAAGAGACAGTAAGAGCCAGAACAACCGACCTTCCGCACAAAGGCCCCAGCATGATCAATCGCATCAAAACCGACCGCCGCACGCTTCTGAAGAACTCCGCGCTCCTCACTATGGCAGGCGGCGTTTTGGCTGCTTGCAATGACAGCGCCGATGGATCGGCCGGCGGTTCCAGCCGCAGCGCGCCATCAGGCGGGGATGGGTCTGTTGATCTCGATGCACTGATGACAGCAACCGACGGACTTCCCGATATCGGACTTGGCGACCCCGAAGCGCCAGTGGTGATGGTCGATTATTCCTCGATGACCTGCCCACACTGCGCGCGCTTCCACACAGCCTCGCTACCATCGATCAAGACCGACTATATCGATGCCGGAAATATCTATTATATCTTCCGCGAGTTCCCGCTGGATGCGCGCGCCCGTGCGGCGTCTATGCTCGCACGTTGTGCTGATGATGCGCTCTACCATGATGTTGTGGACATTCTCTTTGAACGTCAGCGCGAGTGGGCAACAGCGGCAAACCCTGCCGATGCACTGTTTTCTATCGTTGCACAGGCCGGTTATACCCAAGAGACCTTCAATGCCTGCTTGACGAATCGCGATCTGGAAACGGCTATAGTCGCTGGTGCAGAACGTGGCGCAGAAGAATTCGGCGTTGCCTCCACGCCAACGATTTTTATCAATGGTACGAGATTCCCCGGTGCCCGCAGTCCAGAAGAGTACGCCGAGATCATCGACCCGCTTATCAGCTAGCGGCGTAATGCGCGTTGCCGCCATAAGGCGGCGGGCGCACTTATCGCAGGGCGGCGTCCGCCCATGAAGTTCACCAAACTACGCATCGCCGGGTTCAAAACCTTTGTTGAGCCCACTGATTTGGTCATTGAAGACGGGTTGACCGGCGTGGTCGGCCCCAATGGTTGTGGTAAGTCCAATCTTGTCGAAGCCATGCGCTGGGTGATGGGCGAAAGCTCCTACAAGGCGATGCGTGCCAGCGGTATGGAGGAGGTCATCTTCTCCGGGTCTGGCAAGCGCCCGGCACGCAACAGTGCTGAAGTGAAGCTGTTCCTCGACAATGCCATGCGCCGCGCACCTGCGGCTTTCAACGAACATGAGAACCTGGAAGTCTCGCGCAAGATCGAGCGCGAGAAGGGCTCCAACTACCGCGTGAATGGTCGCGAGGCCCGCGCCCGCGATGTGCAATTGATGTTCGCCGATGCAGCGTCCGGCGCGCGCTCGCCAAGCATGGTGCGTCAGGGTCAGATTGGTGAGATCATTTCCGCCAAACCGGTGCAGCGCCGTGCGCTCCTGGAAGAAGCTGCTGGCATTTCCGGGCTGCACACACGCCGCCATGAGGCTGAGTTGCGCCTGAAGGCCGCTGAAGCCAACATTGAGCGGCTTGATGATGTGGTTGGTGAGCTGGATCGTCAGCTAGATGTGTTGCGCCGTCAGGCCCGTCAGGCTGCGCGGTTCCGTGACGTTGCCGCGAAAACCCGCACTGCTGAGGCTGGCGTATTTGCGCTAAAATGGGCGGCGGCAAACCAATCTGCCAACGATGCTGCGCAGGCTCTGCGTGAGGCCAAAACTTTGCTTGCTCAGGCCGATGAAGCACAGCTTGTTGCATCCACAGCGCAGGCAAGTGCAGCGGCCAGTGTGCCTGACGCCCGCACCAAAGCCGCCGAAGCTGGTGCCGCGCTAGGCCGGATCGTGCGGGCACGCGATGAATTGGCTCTGGAAGAAAAGCAAAGCGCTGAGCGGTTGGAAAATGCGCGCGCTCAGCTTGCCACGCTGGATGCGGACATCGCCCGTGAGGCTGGGCTTTCTGATGATCACTCCGCTGAGCGGGTGGCGCTGGAAAAAGAACTGGCAGCTATTGGTGAGGCGGAAGCTGCATCGACTGAGCAGGTGCCATCTATCGAATCGGCAGCCCAGGTTGCCGAAACCGCGCTGGCTGAGGCGCTTGCTGCCAGCAATGCTGCGCGTGATGCGCTATCGCAAGCGCGCGCCGAACGTGAAGCTCAAGCGCGCATTTTGGAAACCGCCCGCCGCGAGGTGGCGCAGCTGGAAGCCCAGCATGCCCGTGCCCAATCAGCTTTGACCGATTTGCAGGCCAAAACATCCGCGGTTGAAACCCTGGACGCCACGCGAGCAAAAGTTGAAGGCCTGAAAACCGCCCGTGATGCGGCCAGTGAAAAAGTCATCGCCAGTGAAGCAGCCCGCACCAATGCCTTGGCCTCTGTAGCTGGCGCTGAAACACCGCTGCGTGAGCGTGAGAAACAGCTTTCGACACTGCAAGCTGAAATTGCTGCGCTGGAAAAGCTGGTTGGCACGGCTCACAGCACATCGCCGGATCTGTTCCCATCCATCATGGATGGCATTGAGGTCACACCGGGTTTTGAGGCTGCATTGGGTGCTGCGCTTGGTGAGGCTCTGGAGGCCGCTTCTGATCCTGCTGCGCCACAGTTCTGGACCCAAGTTGGTCCAAAAGCTGACGACCCGGCACTGCCCGATGGCGTTGATGCGCTGCGCGATCACGTCAAAGCCCCTGCCATTCTGGCGCGCGGTCTGGCCCAGATCGGCTTGGTGCAAGACGATGATGGTGCATCCCTTCAATCCGCATTGGCCGCTGGCCAAATAATGGTGAGCAAAGCTGGCACTGTGTGGCGCTGGGATGGATTTGTGCGCAAAGCCGATGCGCCTTCTGCTGCTGCGGTGAAACTGGCCGAGCGCAACCGACTGTCTGGCCTCACAACGGATTTGAAGGCGCTGGAAAGCGATGTCACCGCGCTGTCGATGGCCCATATGGCAGCGCTCACGGCCATGCAGGAGGCTGATGCCGCCTGGAACACCCATCGCAGTGAGGAAGCTGCCGCCCGCAAAGGCTATGACGAGGCAGCCAATGGTTTGATGGCCCTGGAACGCGAGGCCGAACGCGAAAGTGCCCGCATTTCTGCCGCGCAAGCCGATATCACCCGCTTGGCTGATGGTTTGGCCGAAGCACAGGCGAAGATGAAGGCTGCTGAGGCTGCCAGCCAGTCAACCAATGCGTTGACGGCGCTGGAATCCAAACTTTCTGAGGCGTCAGAAAGCGAAGGTTTAGCCCGCCGTGCCCGCGATGAGGCTGTCGCCGCGCTTGATCAATTGCGCCGCGAGCTTACCGACCACACACGCCGCCGCGAGACGACCGCCAGGTCCATTGAAGCTTGGCAGCGCCGTGCTGATGCCGCAGCCAGCCATGCACAAACGCTGGCGCAGCGTCGTACTGATCTTGTGGCCACGTTGGAAAAGCTTGATGGCGAACCCGGTCGCCTGGTGGAGAAGCGTCGCGCTTTGGCCGGAACGCTTGCCACGGCAGAAGAAGCGCGCAGTAAGGCCGCAGATGCCTTGGCGCGTGTGGAAACAGCGCAGCGTGAAGCTGATGGCAAAGCCCGTGAGATCAAAGAGGCTTACTTTGCGGCTCGTGAGGCCCACGGCCGCGCTGAAGAGCGCCAAGCCGCAGCCGATGAACGCCGCGCGGCACTGGAAGCCAGCATCCTGGAGGCCGTGGATGCCGCGCCGCACGAGCTGATGGCAATGGCGGGCTTCGAACCAGGCACACAGCCGCCTGCGCTTGAAGTGCTAGAGCGTCAGCTATCGGAGCTGAAAGAGGCGCGTCAACGGTTGGGCGCGGTCAACCTTGCCGCTGAACAAGAGGCCGAAGAGGTGGCTGAGCGCCGTGATACGTTGGCACTGGAGCGTGACGATGTGGCGGAGGCCATCACCAAGCTTCGCGGCACCATTTCCACGCTTAACCGAGAAGGCCGGGTAAAACTGCTGGAAGCCTTTGACCGCGTGAACGAGCAGTTCCAAGAGCTTTTCACCAAGCTTTTTGGCGGCGGTGAAGCCGAACTGACGCTGATCGATGCCGATGATCCGTTGGACGCAGGGCTCGACATCATCGCCAAACCTCCGGGGAAGAAACCGCAATCGATCACGCTTCTTTCAGGCGGCGAGCAGGCTTTGACGGCCATGGCGCTAATCTTTGCCGTGTTCCTGTCCAATCCAGCGCCGATCTGTATTCTTGATGAGGTCGATGCCCCGCTGGATGATGCCAATGTGGAGCGTTTCTGCGATTTGCTGGATTCCATGGCATCGCGCACATCGACCCGTTTTCTGGTGGTCACGCACAACCCAATCACTATGAGCCGCATGCATCGGCTGTTCGGTGTGACGATGGCCGAGCGTGGTGTCAGCCAGATCGTTTCGGTCGCGTTGGCCGAAGCTGAAGCAATGGTTGAAGCGGAAAGCGCGGCGTAGACCAATAAAAACCATATATATCATAACGTTACGCGTTGGGGGTAAGCGCTTCTGGCGTGGTTGACACCCCACAGGCCGGGCACTATGGTCCCGGCGATTTTCGAACCTTTCTGCTTAGAGCCATTTGAGCCGTAAGGTGAGAGCAACAACCGCTGCCATCCTATCGAAAAAGAGCATCCATAGCCCGTTTTCACGACGACCAGCGTCCTCATCCATTGGAGAGCCGTTTTGGCTGAAGGGTCCGACCCTGAGCGAGCATCACGCACTGGTCGAACGGACCTAGATGAGGTCCGCAAACGGCTGGATGCACTGGATGACAAGCTGGACGCGCATCGACCTGACCCGGTTGATGAGCAAAAGGCGAAGATGGAGCGGTCGAATTACGCAATGGCCATCCGAGTATCTTCGGATTTCATTGCAGCAATTTTTGTCGGCGGAGCCTTGGGTTGGTTCCTCGATTCTGTAGCAGGCACCTCGCCCTTCGGGTTGATAGTTCTGCTTTTGTTGGGGTTTGCAGCGGGCGTTCTAAACGTCATGAGAACGCTGGGTCTTGTCGCAATGCCAAAAGGTGTGCCAGCGCCTCCATCGGCGCGGCGACGTGACACAGAGGAAAATGGGCGTGAAGACGGCTAAAGCCAGCGCCAAACACGGGCGGGATTGTTCCTGCACGTGCGATTGAAACAGCAATTGGATGACGACCGGCGTGCCGGTTTAGGAGCAGATCAAAGTGGCGAACGATCCCATCAAACAATTTGAGATCTCAACGATCGTTCCCATTGAAATCGCAGGTATCGATTTCTCATTCACAAACTCCTCGCTCTTCATGCTGGCCACCACCGGCGCTGTGGCCGCCTTTCTGGTGCTGTCCACCACGGGCCGCGGCCTTGTTCCAGGTCGTTGGCAGGCTGCGGCAGAGATGAGCTATGAATTCGTCGCCAGTATGTTACGCGACGCGGCAGGAACGCAGGGAATGAGATTTTTCCCCTTGGTGTTCTCGCTGTTTATGTTCGTGCTGTTTGCCAACCTGTTTGGCATGTTCCCGTACTTCTTCACCGTCACCAGCCATATCATCGTGACGTTTGCGCTGGCGATGCTGGTGATCGGAACCGTCATTGTTTACGGCTTTATGAAGCACGGTTTTGGATTCCTAAAGCTCTTCGTTCCTGAAGGTATTCCTGGCGCCTTGGTGCCGCTGGTGGTGATGATTGAGGTTATTTCGTTCCTCTCACGCCCCATTTCGCTGTCTGTGCGTTTGTTCGCCAACATGCTGGCCGGACACATCACGCTGAAGGTGTTTGCAGGCTTTGTGGTCTCGCTCACCAGCCTTGGCGCCATCGGCATCGGCGGTGCGATCTTGCCGCTGCTGATGACCATTGCCATGACAGCGCTGGAGTTCCTCGTATCCTTCCTTCAGGCGTATGTGTTTGCGGTGCTGACCTGTATGTATCTCAACGACGCCCTTCATCCTTCTCACTAATTCACCCATCCCGGCGGCCCAGGGTAGCCCTCTGGTTCGCCAGGTCTAACGCCTTCGTTCATTCCAAAGGAGTTCAATCATGGAAGCAGAAGCAGCAAAATTCATCGGCGCTGGTATCGCATGTCTCGGCATGGGCGGCGCTGCGATCGGCCTTGGCTCGATCTTCGGCAACTACCTGTCGGGCGCTCTGCGCAACCCGTCAGCCGCGGACGGCCAGTTCGGTCGTCTCATCTTCGGCTTTGCCGTGACCGAAGCGCTCGGCATCTTCTCGTTGCTTGTTGCGCTTCTCCTTCTGTTCGCCGTTTAAGCCGACAGAACACAGGCCGCCGCGCCATTCGCGTGCGGTAGCCAGACCGGGAATGAACGCGTCTGATCGGTGTCTGTGTTAAACAGGCGCCGATCAGACCGTGTAAAACCCAACCACTTGCCTCTTTCACGCGATGAGGACCACATATCCGTTATCGCACAGGATAGATGACCGATGGCCACGACAGACGACGCCCTGCACGCAGCTGGTGAAGCCGCCGCCGAACATGGTGGCACTTTCCCGCCCTTCGACACCTCCACATACGCTTCGCAGCTTCTGTGGTTGGTGATTGCGTTTGGCCTTGTCTACTACGTGATCTCTAAGATCGCCGGTCCACGCATCTCTGGTATTTTGGAAGACCGTCACGACCGCATCGCCAGCGATCTCGCTGAAGCTGAAAGGCTGAAGCGCGAAACCGATGAGGCGATGGAAACCTATGAAAAAGCGCTGACCGATGCCCGCGCCCGTGCCCAGTCGCTTGCTAACGAAACCCGTGACAAGTTGACCGCTGAAACCACAGCCAAGCGACAGGCCTCCGAAGAAGCCTTGAGCGCAAAGTTGGCTGAGGCGGAAACCCGCATTGATGCCATTAAGACCGAGGCCTTGGGCCAGGTTGACAGCATTGCTACCGATGCTGTGTCGGCGATTATGGAAAAGCTTGCGCCCAAAGCGCCAACGGCAGCAGCGGTGACCAAAGCGGTCGCTGCTAGCGCCGAAAGCTGAGGAAGACGATTATGGACGCTTCATTTTGGGCCCTCATCGCCCTCATCCTGTTCCTGGCGCTGATTGTTTATCTCAAAGTGCCTGGCATGATCACAAAGGCGCTGGACGCGCGCGCCGAAAAGGTGCGCAGCGAGCTGGAAGAAGCCCGCCGCCTGCGCGAAGAGGCCCAAGCAGTTCTGGCTGATTTCCGTCGCAAGACCCAAAGCGCTGACGAAGAGGCGGATGCCATCATCGCGCAGGCCAAGGCTGAAGCCGAACGTATGACAGCTGAAACCGAAGAAGCCCTGGAAGAGATGATTGCGCGCCGCACGGCTGCTGCTGAAAGCCGCATTGCCCAAGCAGAAGCGCAGGCACTCGGCGAGGTGCGAGCCCGCGCCACCGACATCGCAATCGCTGCTTCTGAAAAACTTTTGGCCGAACAGGCCAAAGGCAAAACCGCTGCCGACCTGATCGACAGTGCCATTGCCGACGTCAAAGCCCGCATCAACTGATCCGTGGCACAACCTCTCCAGGCAAGCGCCTTGCTTGCCTGGTACGACCAACATGCCCGCAAACTGCCCTGGCGCATAGCACCCGCCGATAGCAAACAGGGCGTGCGCCAAGACCCTTACAAGGTTTGGCTTTCAGAAATCATGCTGCAACAAACCACGGTTGCAGCGGTTCTACCCTATTTTCAAAACTTCACAGCCCGCTGGCCGACAGTCGCTGATCTAGCGGCGGCCAGCGACGACGATGTGCGCTCAGCATGGGCCGGACTTGGCTATTATCGCCGTGCGGCCAATCTGCACGCCTGCGCCAAAGTGGTGACGGGCCAGGGTGGCACGTTTCCTTCTACCGCCGCTGATTTAAAAAACTTACCTGGCGTTGGCGATTACACCAGCGCCGCCATCGCCTCTATCGCGTTTGGTGAGCCGGTTGCCGTGGTGGATGGCAATGTGGAGCGGGTCGTCACAAGGCTCTTTCGCCTCGATACACCGCTTCCAAAGGTGAAGCGCGAGGTCACCGACAAGGTGAAAGCATTGGTGCCAGATGATCGCCCTGGCGATTTTGCCCAAGCCACGATGGATTTGGGCGCCACCATCTGCACGCCGAAAAACCCCGCCTGTGCTCTCTGTCCATGGAACAAGAGCTGCGCCGCCCACGAGGCCGGTGACATGGAAGTATATCCCGTCAAAGCACCCAAAAAAGCGAAACCGCATCGCCAGGGTGCGGCGTTGGTGGTGGTGCGGTCCGATGGGGCTGTTTGGTGCGAGCAAAGGCCGGCCAGCGGGTTGTTGCCGGGTATGACGCAGGTGCCGACCAGCGATTGGTCAGCCGATGCGGCGCCATCCTACGACAAGGCTGAGCTGCTGGGCAGCATCGCCCATGTTTTCACGCATTTTGCGTTGACGCTGGATGTCTACCGCCGCGATAGCGACACGCCGCCCGCCAGCCAAGGTTGGTGGTCAACACCCGACAGGCTGCGTGAAGAAGCCTGGCCAACGGTAATGGTGAAGGTGCTCAAAGCGGCGGTGCCAGACATCGCCTCTAACATCCGCCCCAAGAAGGGCTGACGACGGTCTAGATCGCTTTTTTGCGTATTTCGGCGCGGTAGTCGTCGATAGAAACCAGATTGCCATCGCGCTTGGTGTGCCAGAACGTCCAGCCATTGCAGGCCTGCTGCTCTTCAACCAAGGCACCAACCTTGTGGATGGAACCTTCATGCTCACCACTGGCCAGCGTGCCATCAGCACGTACCAGGGCAGCGTGGCGTTCACGGCCATCCACCAGTTCCTCGCCCGGCATCACATAACCAGCTTCCAACAGAGCGTTGAACGGTACGCGCGGCTGGGCGCGCTTGCCTTGCAGCATCGTTTGGGCAGCATCGGGCACCGGTTCAACGCTCTCAATGCGGGCACGCGCGACTTCGGCATAGGCATGCTCGCGCTCAAAGCCTATGAAATCACGACCGAGCTTCTTTGCCACAGCACCGGTTGTGCCGGTGCCAAAGAACGGATCAAGCACCACATCGCCTGGCTTGGTGGAGGCAAGCAGAACCCGCGCCAGCAGCGCTTCGGGCTTTTGCGTGGGATGGACCTTGTTGCCGTCGCCATCTTTCAGCCGCTCACCGCCCGTGCAGATGGGTAGCGTCCAATCGGAACGCATTTGCACATCTTCGTTGGCCGCTTTCAGCGCATCGTAATTGAATGTGTACTTTTTTCCCGCCTCAGAGCGTGCTGCCCAGATCAGCGTTTCATGCGCGTTGGCAAACCGGCGACCTTTAAAGTTCGGCATCGGATTGGTTTTGCGCCACACCACATCGTTCAGCACCCAATAGCCAAGGTCTTGAAGGCTGGCACCAACGCGGAAAATATTGTGATAACTGCCGATCACCCAGAGCGTGCCGTTGGGTTTTAGCACCCGCCGCGCGGCGAGCAGCCAGGCGCTGGTGAATGCATCATAAGCAGCAAAACTATCAAACTGATCCCAGGCGTCATCGACCGCGTCGACATCGCTTTGATCTGGGCGCTGAAGCGCGCCTTGAAGCTGAAGATTGTAGGGCGGGTCAGCGAAAACTACATCCACGCTGCCAGCGGGCAACTTCTCCATCAGCGCGATGGAATCACCCACGGTGATCTGATTGCGATAGGCCGCAAGAACATCATCGTTTTGAATGGAATAGGGGGAATGGGAGGCGCGATTACGCTGCGCCTCCATACGCAATACTGACATGACCCAACCTGTACGCAACACCTAAACAAGTGACGTGATCATGCCGCGTTAAGGTAAAGGGGGTGTTGAGAAAGGGTTTTCAAATGGTGAAGGAGATCATGTGAGGGAGCGGTCGTTCCGAAAGGAACGGAGCGACCGAACCAAAAAGAGAAACTTGGATGGAGCGGTTGTTCCGCGTTATCCAGAACCCGCTCACAGTGAAACCAGCCTTTCTTCCCCAGATGATACATAATGAGCCTAGTCAGGCGGCGGCGCATACATCGCAAAGACTTCTGCCTCAGTCAGCTCTTTGGTTTTTTGCGCGAAACCGTAGAATGGCGGCTTGCGATCAACAAACACCTGCAGCGAGAGGGCCAGCTGCGATTGATCATCCAGCAACCCGGCTGAGACCTGATACTCGTCGCTTTCCATGATGTGGTAGAAAAGGTTGGACCCACATTTGCTGCAAAAACCGCGCTCGGCCCAATCTGAGGAGTGGATGCGGCCGATATTCTCTTCGCCCTCAAAGGTAAGATTGCTGCAGTTGATTTCCATGAAAGGCCCGGCTGACCAGCGGCGGCACATATCGCAATGGCAGGCGACGACCTCCAGACTTTTGGCTGATGCGGAAATCTTGACCGCGCCACACAGGCATTGCCCCGTAACGTGATGGTTGTCTGGCATGTATCATCCTCGCTGATTGCGTGGTTTATTGATCATGGCATGCGCCATGACAAGGGCTCTCTACCACCGGGATCACCGGCCCGGGATGACAGCCGTCAAGCCTCCATCAATGCCTTTCGCACTGGCGCGAAAGTTCGCCGATGCAGCGGGCAGGGGCCCAAGCGCGCTAGCGCTTCGCGATGCACTCCGGTGGCGTAACCCTTGTGCGTGGCAAAGCCATACTCCGGATAGAGCTTGTCTGCTGAGACCATAATCGCATCGCGAGCAACTTTAGCGCAGATCGATGCCGCAGCGATGGAAAGCGAGCGCCCATCACCTTTGATGATGGCCGTCGCCGCGCATGGCAGGCCGGCCGGTTCATCTTTGCCGTCGATCAGAGCAAAGCTTGGTGGTTCAGGCAAACCAAGCACGGCCAAGCGCATCGCTTCCAGAGAAGCTTTGCGGATGTTGCGCGCATCAATGGTGGCGGCTGACACGCTGGCAATGCTGACATCAGCAAGTTGGCAAAGCTCGGCAAAAAGCTGATCACGCAAGCCTTCGGTGATCTGCTTGGAATCGTTCAGGCCCTCCAAGCTTGGTGGAAGGCAAAAGGTGCCGGGGTCTTCGTACCAGTTTGGCAACATCACAGCAGCAGCCACCACCGGGCCAGCCAGTGGGCCACGTCCGGCTTCATCGACACCGCAAACCCGTGCAAAGCCAAGCCCGTGCGCCTGTGCCTCAAAGTGACCATCGGGTCCTGTCTGTTTGGTCTTGGCGAAGGCGCCAGACTGCGCGCCATAAACCGAGCCGCGTGAGCGTTTGGCCACCGATTTCCTCCTAAACTTCTGGACGTATGCGCATGTGGCACGCGACGGTCTGAGAACACAAAGCTTTCAACCTTGGGTTTTCAAGCCCGCCTTACCTCTCTATAGGCAAGCGGCGTGGTTAACACGCCAAGCCCGTACCAATCGGGGATAAACAGTCAGGGGACTAGAAAGGATACCGCAATGGGACTTTTTTCGTTTGTGCGCGATGCGGGCAAAAAACTTTTCGGCGGAGGCGATGATCCCGCCGAGGCCATCCAAAAAGAAGTGGCTGATCTCGGCCTCGAAGGCGATGTGGAAGTGACGGTTGAAGGCGATAAAGTCGTCATCGCTGGCTCCGCGCCAAGCCAGGAACTGCGCGAGAAGATCATTCTCGCCGCTGGTAACGTGGAAGGCATTGCCTCGGTTGAGGACAACATCCAGCCAGAAGACACATCCGATGCCGCTGATTTCCACACCGTGGAAAAAGGCGACACGCTGTGGGCTGTTTCGCAGAAAGCCTATGGCGACGGCTCGAAATACATGAAGATTTTCGAAGCCAACAAGCCAATGCTCTCTGACCCGGACAAAATCTATCCAGGTCAGGTTCTGCGCATTCCTGCAGACGGCTAAGCTTTACTCAACACAATGAAAACGGGCGTTGGCGCCAGGGCGAAAACCCTAGCTGGCGCCCGTTTGTGTTTCTGGCCCATTTGAGTCTTGACCAAACAGATCCAATTGGGCGCGGGTTGCAGCATGCCCCAAAAACCGGTCGCCGCGCAGGTTTGGTTTTTTCGTTCGCATGCCGAGCCGCTCCGTCACCAGCTTGAACCGCTTGGCAAGAACTTGCGCAAAGGGGCCTGTTCCTTCCATGCGCTTGCCCCAGCGCGCGTCATAGTCCGCGCCACCGCGCATCGACCGCAGCACCGAAAGCACATGCCGGTAACGGCCGGGATAGTGTTCCACCAGCCAGCTCTTGAAGATATCGCGCACTTCCAGCGGCATGCGTAGCAGAATGTAAGTGGCGCCTGTCGCTCCTGATGTGTGAGCAGCCTGCAAAATCGCTTCTAGCTCATGATCGTTGAGCGCTGGGATCATTGGCGAGGCCCCAACCGAGGTCGGGATACCCGCACTGCTCAGCGCCTCGATGGCCGCCAAACGCCGCGTGGGTGTCGACGCACGCGGCTCCATGGCGCGGGCCAGACGCTTATCGAGCGTGGTGATGGAAAGGCTCACATGCACCAGCTTCTCTTGCGCCATCGCGCTCAAAACATCGATGTCACGCGCGACCATTGCCGATTTTGTCGTGATCAGCACCGGATGCTTTAGCTCGGCCAGAACCTCAAGAATGCCACGCATGATCAACTGCGTCTTTTCGATCGGCTGATAAGGATCGGTGCTGGTTCCAATCGCGATAGGCTTTGCCTTGTAGCCAGGCTTCATCAACTCTGAGCGTAGCAGCTTGGCAGCATTGGGCTTGGCAAAAAGCCGTGTCTCAAAATCAAGGCCTGGTGACAGGCCCATATAGGCGTGGGTTGGCCTGGCAAAGCAATAGATACAACCATGCTCGCACCCGCGATAAGGGTTGATGGAGCGATCAAAGGGAATATCCGGCGAGGTGTTGCGCGTGATGATGTGGCGCGCTGCTTCCAACGCAACTTCTGTTTTCAACGGCGGCAGATCGGCCAGTGAGTCCCAGCCATCATCCATATCGACACGTGCCAGCGGCTCAAATCTGCCACTTGCATTCGTGTTAGCCGCACGCCCGCGCCGTGCTTTTGGCTGCTTATGATCCTGTTCCATGCGCAACAATCCATGCCTCATGCTGTCTTGCGACGTCGCTCAAGACCATAGCGCAGGAATGAGAACAAAAAAAGAACAAAAATTCATTGGGCGGCGTGCAGTAACCGAAAAACCTGGATAACCTCGCCAAATGTGGCAGGCGCATGCTAATGAGACAGCCATGCTCAGTGTCATCATCCGTACGCATAATGGCGAAAATGTTCTTTTGGACGTGCTGCGTCCACTCGTGGCTGCCGCTGCAGAAGGCGTTGTGCGCGATGTGGTGTTTCTCGATGTTGGTTCCAACGATGGCACGCCGCAGATCGCCGATGCCGCAGGCGCAACGTTTTTGGCTGCCAAAAGCTCATCCGATCAGACTGCAGATGCGCTGACAGCAGCCCATCGCGGCCAATGGATGATGCTGCTGGATCAAACCACTGTGCTGTCGCCCGGCTGGCTGGACGAAACTCTATCATTCGTTGAGCGCCAGGAGCGCGTGAAAACCGCACGTGGTAGGCTGTCTGCCGTCTATCGGCCAGAGCATGAGCCAGAGGTCGGCAGTGCAGATGTTCGCCGTCGTATGGCGATCTTGGCGCTCAACCGCTTGGTTTCGGTGGCCAAATTGTCCCAAGGCGTCGTTATGCGCCGCGCCGATCTACAAGGCGCTGGTGCTCCGGCTATTGATTGGGTCGCGCAAGACCCATCTATCCGCGTGCCGAACCTGCTTCGTCTGCGGTCTCGCACGCATTTGGCGCAGCCGATCGAGCCCTTGGAAAAGGCCGAAGCCGCCGAACGCGAACAGGGCGCGTTGTCACGCGCCGCGCTTTAGGTGCTCATCCAGCCGTGGCATGATTTCCACGAAGTTGCAGGGCATGTGGCGGTAGTCCAGCTGGTACTGCAAGATACCATCCCAGCCATCTTTGCACGCTCCTGGTGAGCCGGGCAGGCAGAACACAAAGGTGGTGCCGATCAGCCCAGCGGTTGCGCGCGATTGCAGCGTCGATGTGCCGATTTTCTCAAAGCTAATTTGATGAAACAGAGTGGAGAACCCATCCATGCGCTTGTCGAACAATGGCTCAATGGCATCTGGCGTTACATCGCGACCGGTGAATCCCGTGCCGCCGGTGGTGATGACAATGTCCACATCCTCTCGGGCCACCCAAGATTGAACCTGGCTGGCGATGGCGGCGATATCATCTTTAACGATGGCGCGATCGGCCAAAACGTGACCCGCCTTTTCCAACCGACCAACCAGAACATCGCCGGATTTATCATCCTCCAACGCGCGCGTGTCAGAGACGGTTAGCACCGCAATGTTCAGCGAAACAAAACGGCGGCTTTCATCGATACGGCTCATAAAGCGCCATGCTCCTCGATCAGCGATTGCAATTGCAGCAGGTCCTGCCAGGCAAGACGTTTGTTGGCCGGATTGCGCAACAATGCCGCCGGATGAAGCGTGGGTACCGCAGGTATCGATAGGTCGCCTTGGGCATAGGTCAAAACTTGCCCGCGTGTTTTCATAATGCCTTGGATGCCAAAGAGGCCCGATAGTGCTGAGCCGCCCAGCGACATCAGCACTTTGGGGCCGACCAACTCGATCTGCCGTCGAATAAAGGGCTCGCACATGGCCCGCTCATCCGGCGTTGGGGTGCGATTGCCCGGCGGACGCCAGTAAATCACGTTGCCGATGTAAACCTTGGTGCGGTCCAGCCCGATGGCGGCCAGCATCTTGTCGAGAAGCTGGCCAGAGCGCCCAACGAAGGGCAAGCCTTGTGCATCCTCATCGCGCCCCGGCGCCTCGCCGATCAGCATGATTTTGGCATCTGGGTTGCCGTCGGCAAACACAAGCTGGCGCGCGGTTTTCTTCAAACCGCAGCCGTCGAACCCTTCTAACGCAGCGCGCAGAGCATCGAGACTTTGGGCACCGGCGGCCAGTGCCTTCGCCTCGTCCAACCCATGGTGAGGCTCAGCTGCATGAACCTGAGGTGCTTGGGGATGCGGTGCGGTTGGCTGAGCGGGCAAAGGCGCTGGATGAAGGGCAGCTTTGGGCGCCGGTTCCACTTGGGCAAATCGGTCCACCGGCGCATCGCCAAGCGCCACATCGACGCCCGCTGCCTCATAGAATTCCAGCAATTCTTTCAGCGCTTGACCCTGCATGGTTTGGTGACGCGACCTTTGAGCGAGTTGACCTTGCGCCCTTATATCGGAACAAAGGGCACGCGCACAGACTGTGCAGCGCAGCATATCGGACATTGGGCATGGCAGGGATCAAAACATGACAACTGAACGCGAAAGCATGGAGTTTGACGTTGTCATCGTTGGCGCGGGGCCGGCAGGGCTGGCCGCTGCGATCCGGCTGAAGCAGGCAGACGCCGACTGCAATGTCGTGGTGCTGGAAAAAGGCGCTGAAGTCGGCGCACACATCCTCTCAGGCGCCGTGGTTGATCCTATTGGACTCGATGCCCTGCTGCCCGATTGGCGCGAGGACACGGACCATCCGCTCAAGACGCCGGTGACCGAAGATCGCTTCCACTATCTTGGCCCAGGTGGTGGCGTGCGCCTGCCGAATTTTGCCATGCCCCCGCTGATGGGTAACCACGGCAACTACATCGTCTCGCTGGGCAATGTGTGCCGTTGGTTGGCGGAAAAAGCCGAAGCGCTGGGCGTGGAGATTTATCCAGGTTTTGCTGCGGCCGAACTTCTGATCAATGAGGACGGTGCCGTTTATGGCGTGGCCACCGGCGATATGGGCATTGGCCGCGACGGTGAGCAAACGGCCAACTACACGCCCGGCATGGAATTGCACGGCAAGTATGTGCTGCTCGGCGAAGGTGTACGTGGGTCACTGTCTAAGCAGGCGATCGATCGCTTTGATTTGGCCAAGAACGCTGATCACCAAAAGTATGGCCTTGGATTGAAAGAGCTATGGGAGGTGAAGCCGGAGAACCATCATCCTGGCCGCGTTGAACACTCCTTTGGTTGGCCGCTTGATAACAGCACTGGCGGCGGCTCGTTCCTCTATCATTTGGAGGACAATCAGGTGGCGGTGGGTTTTGTGCTGCACCTCAACTACACCAACCCGCATCTTTCTCCGTTTGAAGAGTTTCAGCGCTTCAAGACCCATCCCATGATTGCCCCAACATTTGAGGGGGGGCGGCGGCTGGCCTATGGCGCTCGGGCGATATCTGAAGGTGGCTATCAGTCGGTGCCCAAACTTGTATTTCCGGGTGGGGCGTTGCTTGGCTGCGCGGCTGGCTTCGTCAACGTTCCGCGCATCAAGGGGTCTCACAATGCCGTTTTGTCGGGCATTCAGGCCGCCGATGCCGTAATCAATGCCCTCAAAAAGGGGCGCTCTGGCGATACGCTGGACGCTTATGAAGCCGGTTGGCGTTCCAGCGCCATTGGCCGCGACCTTAATCCGGTACGCAATGTGAAGCCGCTTTGGAGCCGCTACGGCACCCGCATCGGCGTGATGCTGGGCGGTTTGGACATGTGGATGGCAAGCAAGCTCGGCATTTCGTTCTTTGGCACTCTGAAGCATGGCAAAGCCGATCATGAGACGACCATGATTGAGGTGGCCGCGAAGCCGATTGAGTATCCCAAACCTGATGGCAAGCTGACCTTTGATCGGTTGTCGTCGGTGTTCTTATCCAACACCAACCATGAGGAAGATCAGCCGATCCATTTGAAGGTAATCGATGATCGTCTTCAGCGGACGTCAGAACTTGGACAGTATGGCGGACCATCAGCCCGCTACTGCCCGGCCGGTGTTTATGAGTGGGTAGATGACGGTGATGGCGACAAGCGCTTCCAGATCAACGCGCAGAACTGCGTTCACTGCAAAACCTGCGACATCAAAGACCCCAACCAGAACATCGTCTGGACCGTACCGGAAGGATCCGGCGGGCCGAATTACCCCAATATGTAAATGGGTGAACCTGCGCCCAAACGCGTGCTTCTGGCCGGTTCCACTGGCACCATCGGCCAGGCTGTCGCGCGGGCATTGGTGGCGCAAGGCCATGACGTGGTGTGCTTGGTGCGCCAACGCGATGGGCTGGAATCCTTACTGCCGGGCGTAGATTTGCGTTTTGGCGATGTCACCGATCAGGCCTCCATTGCTAGAAACGGCTTCAGGGGCGAGCACTTCGACGCTGTGATCTCCTGCTTGGCCTCACGAACCGGCGCGCCAAGAGATGCGTGGGCCATCGACCATCAAGCCAATCTCAACCTGCTTGCCATCGCCAAACAGGCTGATGTGCCGCACTTCGTGCTGCTGTCCGCCATCTGCGTGCAGAAGCCTTTGCTGGCGTTCCAGCACGCAAAGCTTGCGTTTGAAGCCGCACTCATCAACTCCGGCCTTACCTATTCCATCGTGCGCCCAACAGCGTTCTTTAAATCGCTCTCTGGTCAATTGGATCGGGTCAGAGCAGGCAAACCATTTCTGGTTTTTGGTGATGGAAAGCTTACCGCCTGCAAACCGATCAGCGACGACGATCTTGCCGATTTCATCGCCGGTTGCCTGGATAACCCCAAGCGCCAAAACACAGTTCTGCCCATAGGCGGGCCAGGCGAAGCGTTGACTCCGCTCGATCAGGGCAAAGCTTTGTCTGCGGCGCTTGGGCAAGAGCCGAAAATCAAACACGTGCCGGTCGCGCTTATCAGCATCATCATCGCTGTTCTGTCGGGCCTTGGAAGACTGGCGCCCAAACTCGCCGAGAAGGCCGAGCTGGCCCGCATTGGGCGCTACTATGCGACCGAATCCATGCTGGTCTGGGATGAAGACGGACAGCGCTACGACGCCGATGCCACACCTGCCCATGGCAGCGAAACGCTGGCTGATTTCTACGGCAAACTGGTGCGCGGTGAGACCACCATTGAGCGTGGCGACCATGCGGTGTTCTGAACGCTTGTGAAGCTGCCGGGAAAAAGCCATGGTTGCTGAACAAAACGTGCAAAGCAAATCACTTAAAAAGCTAAGAAACGCCTGCGTTGAATGGGCCGCCGAAAAGGGACCTTATGTTGAAATCCGCCGCATCCACGTGCCTTGGTGCACTTCTGGCCATCGGGCTTCATGCATCTGTGCAGGCCGATACTGTCGCGCAGCAAACACATCATGCCGACGCGTTGGCGCCGCCGGTTGCCGCGCAAACAGCCCCATCGCTTTCGGGTCTTTATCTGGCAGCAACGCTGGCTGAGACCGAGCGCGATATTCCCTCCGCGGCTGAATTCTATCGCCAGGCCTATGAGCTGGAACCAACCTCTGAGCGTTTTTTGCACAGTGCCTTCACCATGGAACTTGCCGATGGCCGGATGACCGGTGCGTTGGATTTGGCCGCCATTTTGGCAGCGTCTGGCGATACTGGCATGTCCCGCCTGACGCTGGCGCTGGATGCCGTGCGTCAACGTTCGTACCGCGCGGCGATCCGCGAGTTAGAGACCTATCAAACCGATGGATTTGGCGATTTGGTATCCGTCCTGGTTGGCGCGTGGGTGCAGTATGGCAGCGGCGACACCGATGAAGCCTTGGCGCAACTGGATGCCCTTGATGGCCCGGCCTGGGTGGAACTTTACGGCGCCTATCACGCTGGCCTCATTCGTATGGCGTCTGGTGATGTTGAGGGCGCACTGCGGGACATGGAGCGCGCCTATTCCACTGATGCTGGCGCCCTTCGTTTGGTGCAGGGTTACGCCCAGGCCCTGGTCGCCAACGGTCAAACCACGCAAGCCGAAGAGGTGCTTGCGTCCTTCCTGGAGCTTGCGCCGCTCAACGCGGTCATTCTTGCAGACCTGGAAGCCCTTCGCGCAGAGCAGACGATGGGGCATCGGGTCACCACGCCGCAACAGGGTATCGCTGAAGTGGCATACGGCCTTGGCCTTGCCCTTGGCCAAGATGGTGCTGAAGAAGTCGGAGCGATCTACCTCAATCTGGCGCTCTTTGTGCAGCCGGAGCATAATTTGGCGCGCTTCGGCTTGGCGCGGGTTTATGAATCGCTGGAGCTTTGGGAGCGCGCTGTCAACTCTTATGAAGGTATGAGCGATGCGCATCCGCTCAAGCGCACCGCTGAAATTCGCCTGGGCGTTCTGCTTGATCAGTTGGAGCGTCCCGATGAGGCCGACGCGCACCTGGAAGCTTTGATCGAGTCCGATCCCACTGATCTGGAAGCCATCAACACGTTTGGCACCGTGCTGCGGTTCCGCCGCGACTTTGAGCGTGCCGCAGAGGTGTACTCAAGCGGCATTGAAACCATCACTGACCACCGCCGCGAGCACTGGCGGCTGTTCTACCAACGCGCCATTGCTTTTGAGCGCACGGATCGTTGGACGCAGGCTGAAGCAGATTTCTTGACGGCGCTTGACCTCTTCCCTGACCAGCCGGACGTGATGAATTACCTCGCTTACACATGGGTTGATCGCGGCGAGCATTTGGATCGCTCGGTTGAGATGCTGGAACGTGCTGTCGAGATGCGCCCGGAATCAGGTTACATCGTCGATTCTCTGGGCTGGGTGTACTTCCGCCTTGGTCGCTTTGAAGATGCGGTGGAGCAGCTAGAGCGTGCGGTGATCCTGGATCCGTCTCAAGCCGTCATTCACGACCATCTGGGTGATGCCTACTGGATGGTAGGGCGCCGCCTGGAAGCCCGCTTCCAGTGGAGCCATGCGCGAGATTTGGATGATTCCGATGAGGTGGACGAGGACGCTATCCAGCGCAAACTTCAGCGCGGCCTGACCCGTGAAGAAGTGGAATCCGTGGGCACGTGGCCAGAAGGCTACGAAATCCCCACCCTGCGCTAACGCTTATCGGCATGCTCGCTCGTGCGAAGCTGAACCTTGCGCTGCACATCACCGGGCAGCGTTCTGACGGGTATCACTTGTTGCACTCGCTGGTGGCGTTCGCTGATGTCGGGGATGAGGTGGCCGTCGCGCAAAGCAGTGCCGACGACTTGGTGGTTGATGGACCGTTTGCAGAAGGCGTGCCAACGCTTTCCAACAACACGCTTGGCGATGCCCTAGCCCTCGTTCGCAGGTGGGGTGAGGCTTTGTCACCGGTGCACATCCACCTTACAAAAAACCTTCCCATCGCCTCCGGCATTGGTGGCGGCTCAGCAGATGCTGCCGCGTTGATCGCGCTGCTCACCAAGGGAAGGGTGCTATCGAACGATGAACTGGCGGACTGCTTGGCGCTGGGTGCCGATGTGCCCATGTGCCTTGCTGGCAAATCTGCGATTGTTGGTGGCATCGGCGAAGAGAACAGGCCTGTATCACTGCGACAAGCGTATGTCGTGCTGGTGAACCCTGGGATCAGTGTCTCAACACCCGCAGTGTTCAAAGCGCTGGATCAGAAAACCAATCCTTCAATGCCAGATTGGCCAGAACCAAAGACCTTTGCCGATCTGGTGACATACCTACGCGCCACGCGTAATGACCTCATGGAGCCTGCCATCGGCCTTGCGTCGCAGATTTCAGATTGCTTGGATGCGCTCTCCGAGGCCCCGTTTGCACGCATGTCCGGCTCCGGAGCAACGTGTTTTGCTTTGTTGGAAACGCGTGCTGCTGCTGAAGAACTGGCCAATCAAACGCAAAACGCGCACCCAAGCTGGTGGGCGCGCGTTTCACATCTATCTTAGGCTTCGGCGCAATCAACTGCCGCGTTAACGCCAGCCGCCGTACCGACCTTTATAAAAAATGTGTAGCCCAACGCGATCCAGGCGGATCATGCGCGGTGCCCAGCGAGGGCGCACATAGGTCGCGTGGTAGTGGGTAGATTCTTCAATCGTCTCGATCAAATCACGGTTTTCAAGAACCTGGCGCGAAACGTCTTCTGCCACGTCCCACGCAGCACGTTCCGTGATACGCTCTGGCACGCCATCGCAGGCAAACGAGAACTGGCAGCGATTGCGCCAATGCTGGTTTTGATAAACCACGCCGCAGATCGTGTCGGGGAACTCATCATGGTTCACCCGGTTCATAATCACCTGCGCCACAGCAACCTGGCCACGACGTGGCTCGCCGCGCGCTTCGAAATAAACACCTTCGGCCAAGCACTGAAACTGACGGTCATTGTTCAAAAAGGCTGAAATTTGCTGCTGCCCCTCAGTCGCAGCCAAGGCTGAAGCTGCAGCGGAAGGGGCAACCATGGCCATTGCATAGTCACTGGCGATGTTCTCACCGGGCGTACCAAATTCATCAAAGGCTTCGCCGCCCTCTTGGGTCTCGTCCACGGCAGCCATCATCACATCCGGGTTTGGCGCGATCATACCGATGTAGCCGCCAAAGCCATCGGTTGGCAGGCTGGCGATCTCCACTTGGGCAAAAGGATGCTGCTCAAACAGCGAGACAGGCGCGCGTCGCGACTCCAACAGCGCGTGAACGGCAGGCGTCATCATCCTGTTGGCCCGCGTGTCACGCGCAACCAGTGGATCCGTGCCATCGGGTATGGAACCGGTGATCAGATCATCATCGCTTTCGGAAGACGCGATAGCAGCGCGCTGGGCGCCATCACTGCCCAGCTGACCTACGCCAGCATGGGCAAAATCGGCGCCAAGCTCATCGTCCAGGTGCAACGTCGCCTCATGGATAGATCCGGCAGGCGAGGCCATAAGAAAGGTCTGCCAACGCTCAGCCCCAGGACCGTCCAGGCCAAGCAGATGCGCTGCATCCAGATGACCGGTCGAAGAGGGCTGTGAAAAAGCAATAAAGGAACCAAACAGCGCCAACGCCGTTGTCTTGGCAAGAGCATGGCTGCGCAGCTTAGACAGCGATTTGGAAAGCCTCTTAAGAGGCCTCCGCGTTCGCTCTGTATCCTCTGACGGCGGGCCACGACGGACCGTCAATGTCAGTTTCTCAGGCAAACGGTGTTTGGCGACAGGCTCAACACCAGACATGGATTCGCTACTCCTACGCAAAACCCCAACCGAAGCACGGCACACATGTGCGGCGTTCAACCCATCGCCATACCGTTGATCAAATGCGGTGAGCTCCCATTCGCCACATCTGAACAGTTTCGGTGATAGAGCGTTAACCTTGCAAAGCCGTAAAGCGCTTAAGGACAAAGCGTTTTGAGTTGGGACAGTTGGGTTAAGGCCGGTTAATCCGACTTAAGAAGAGCCTAAGAACGCTCGCCTTCAACCGGTTGGCAGGTGGTGCGGATGGCACGGTGTTTGCCGATCAATCGTGGCACCAAAAGGAACCTGGTGTGGCAACAAAAAGCCGCAAGCAACGTCGTGCTCGCGGCTGTATTCTATAGGGGCGGTGCAAAATCGCCTTTAGAGACCAAACTGTTCCTTGATACCGGCGATAAAGGTTTCATCGTTCAACGCCTTGCGGTTGGCCATATACTCGGCGGCATCCGCGCCAGCGGTGTAACGCAGTTGTTCGGAACCATCAGTGACAGCGTTCCAAATAACACTGGCAACGAGGCTTGGCTCGGACGCCTGATCCCCGACGCTGGCAAAACTCCCCATCACAGCAGCGACGGTGCCTTGATACTCTTCAAGGCTCTCATCGTTCTGAAAGTCGAAGGATCGCCCGCCAAAATCAGTCTTGATCATGCCCGGTTCGACAATCTTCATGCGCACGCCAAATGACTCCAACTCGTAATGCAAGGCTTCCGACAAACCCTCCACGGCAAACTTGGTACCGTGATACAGCGTGCCCAAAGGAAAGGTCATCTTGCCGCCAATCGATGAGATATTGACGATGATGCCTGATTTAGCGGCGCGCATATGAGGCAGAACCACCTTGGTGGTGGCCAGCAGGCCGATGACATTGGTGTCGAATTGGCGGCGAATGCCATCCATCGAGAAAGCTTCCAGCGGACCGTAGGCGCCATAGCCTGCATTATTCACCAGCGCATCAATCGCGCCAAAACGCTCCAATCCCGCAGCAACGGCGGCGCCAATGGATGCTTCATCCGTCACGTCCAGACGAGTGACCAGCACATTATCGAGTGATGTCAGCTCGGTCTCTTTGTCAGGTGCACGCATGGTGGCGATCACGTTCCAGCCCTGGGCCTGAAAATACTTGGCGGTGGCTTTGCCGATGCCGCTTGATGCGCCGGTGATGAGAATTGTCTGGTTTTTCACGTTGTCGGTCATGGTGTGCTCCTTTTTCGGTGGAGCTAGGCGTAGGTGCAATGTGCGCGCCGTGCCTGCCAATTCCTATCGAGTTTATGCCTATTCCTACGAACCAGGAGAATATAGCTTTTTTGTTCTGCCTGGCTGTGACAAGGTTTGGGTAACAGGGTAGGGCGCGGCTCTCATGAAAAATTCAATCATTTCAGAGGTAGATAAGTTCCTTGCTCAACGAGCAACGGGGCAAAGCATCTATTTTTGCGAACTGCCGCACATCGTAGTCGTGCATGATCATACATCCCTGAAGTTACAGAAGCAGATCTACCGACCCATTTTTTGCCTGGTTTTACAGGGCACAAAAGAGGTTCTGTTGGGGGAGCGCAGAGTAGCGATGCGCGCTGGTGACGCGCTCATCGTCAGTCACGATCTTCCCGTCACGACGCAGGTGCTCGAGGCCTCGCAACAGAAGCCCTATATCGCCATCGTCATAGAATTGGACATGGCCCTTGTGCGCAGCCTTTATGATGAGGTCAGCGAGGCGGTCCCAACACACTCGCCGGTTAACAGCGTGGCTGTTGGTGAGGCCGATGACGGTTTGATAGATGCGATGCACCGTTTGCTCACGTTGCACGCTGACCCTTTGCAAGCAAAGGTGCTGGAGCCCCTCATTCGGCGCGAAATTCACTTCCGCCTGCTGATGACCGCTCATGGCGGTATGCTGCGTGAAATGCTGCGCATAGACAGCCATGCAGGGCGTATCGCCAAAGCGATCCGTCACATTCAAGGCCGTTTTCGCGAACCTTTGGTGGTGCGGGAACTTGCTAGCCTTTCAGGCATGAGTGCTTCTAGTTTTCATGAGCATTTCAAGTCGGTTACCGGCAGAAGCCCGTTGCAATACCAAAAGGCGATCCGGTTGATAGAGGCACAACAGTTGCTTTTGGAGGGCACACGCAGTGTGTCGAGCGTTGCCTTTGATGTGGGATACGAAAGCCCCACGCAATTCAGCCGGGAATATACGCGCAAGTTCGGTGTGTCTCCACGCGAGGAGCGCAAACACGCGTTCGCTGTTTAGGCTTTTAGCTTTTCACTTGCGGCTAAGACCGCACCAAATGGGCCATTGGCACCTTGAATGGTACTTGGTGGGAGTTTTGATGCGCCATAGCTACCAAATCTACGTGTGATGGCATCGCGCACCAGATGTGCGGCTTGGCCTGAGCGATCAGGTGCATCATCGGTGAGCAACGCCTCCACCAAACCATCCACGCCGTCGCCGGTACGCGCTGAGACCAAACAAACGCTCGGACCATCGCCCTTGTGCACGGCAAGACCCAATGCACCTTCGACATCGGCCAGCGCGCGGCGGGCGAGCGCGCCGGTGTCTGCTTTGGTGACGGCGATAACATCCGGCCATTCCATGATGCCAGCTTTCATGAACTGCAGTGCATCACCGGAACCAGGCTGAATACACAGCAGGCTTCTGTCAGCGATCAGTGCCACATCGGCATCCGACTGGCCTATGCCCACCGTTTCCACCAGCACCACATCAAACAGCGCGCGCAAAAGCATTGCAGCTGCGATGGCATGATCGGACAAACCACCCAGTCGGTCGCGAGCTGCCAGCGAACGCACGAAAAGCTTGCTATCTTCCGGGTCAAGCGATAGGCGCGTGCGGTCGCCCAACAGCGCTCCACCCGTTGATTGAGATGATGGGTCGACCGCAATGACCGCCACCGATTGACCAACGGCGCGGATGCTCTCGATCAGCGCTTGGGTAAGAGTGCTTTTGCCAACACCTGGCGGACCGGTCAGCCCGATTATGATCCCTTGCGGCTGCGCATAAGCGTTGTCCAGCAACTTGGCGTCTTCAAGGGTAAGCTCAGATCGATCCAGCCGCGAAAGCGCACGAGCAATCGCGCGCTTGCCGCCAGTCTTTAGGTCCTCAAGACGCACCAGACTCGTCGGACTGCTTTACGCGCAAAGCCGCTTGGGCAGCCGCGAGGCGCGCAATCGGCACCCGGAACGGTGAGCACGAAACATAATCCAACCCAATTGTTTCGCAGAAGCCGATAGAAGCTGGGTCGCCGCCGTGCTCGCCACAAATACCCATTTTCATGTCCGCACTGACAGCTTTGCCGCGTTCGGTAGCGATCTTCACCAGCTCGCCGACGCCATCCTGATCAAGCGTCACGAACGGGTCTTTTTCCATCACGCCAAGGCGCTCATACGTGCCCAAAAACTGTCCGGCATCATCGCGTGAGATACCAAACGTGGTCTGCGTCAGATCGTTGGTGCCAAAAGAGAAGAACTGCGCCGACTGCGCAATATCCCCAGCGCGCAGTGCTGCGCGTGGCAATTCAATCATTGTGCCGACCGTGTAAGGGATCGTCACGCCTTTTTCGGCCATCACGGCTGTAGCAACGCCATCAATCTCCGCTTTGACGAAATCAAGTTCGGCCTTGGTGGCCACCAACGGCACCATAATTTCTGGCTCGACCAAGCTGCCGGTCGCGTTGCCAGCTTCGATGGCGGCCTCGAATATTGCCCGGGCTTGCATGCGCGCAATCTCAGGATAGGAGATCGCCAAACGGCAGCCACGATGGCCAAGCATCGGGTTGAACTCGTGAAGTTCTTGGGTGCGCTCACGCAACAGATCAACTTCCACACCGATATCGGCGGCAACAGCTTCCATCTCTTCATCAGTGCGCGGCAAGAATTCGTGAAGCGGCGGATCAAGCAGGCGGATTGTTACCGGCAGACCAGCCATAATTTCAAACAGTTGCTTGAAATCGCTGCGTTGCATCGGCAGCAGCTTGTCGAGCGCCTTCTGGCGATCTGCCGGATCATCGGCAAGGATCATCTGGCGAACCGAAACAATGCGATCGCCGTCAAAGAACATGTGCTCAGTGCGGCACAGCCCAATGCCTTCCGCGCCATATTTGCGCGCGGTCTCTGCATCTGCTGGCGTTTCAGCATTGGTGCGCACAGTCATCCGACGTGTTGCATCGGCCCATTCCATAACGGCGGAAAATTCACCGGTAAGCTCTGGCTCCTGCATAGTCACCGCGCCAAGCATCACTTCGCCGGACGCACCATCGATGGTGATGATATCGCCAGCTTTCAGCTTGGTTGGCCCGGTAGAAATGACGCCTGTTTCATTGTTGATGCGCAGGGCCCCTGCGCCTGACACACATGGCGTGCCCATGCCGCGGGCCACAACAGCGGCGTGGCTGGTCATGCCACCACGGGCTGTCAAAATGCCTTTGGCCGCGTGCATGCCGTGAATATCTTCTGGGCTGGTCTCAACGCGTACCAAAATGCAGTCACGCCCAGCAGCAGCGGCTTCCTCAGCGGCAGCCGATGTCAGTACGATTTCGCCGGTTGCAGCGCCTGGCGAGGCGGGAAGGCCGCGGGCGATGATCTGCCGTTCAGCGTTCTCATCAATCGTTGGGTGCAACAGCTGGTCGATGGCCGCTGGGTCAAGGCGCATCAGTGCCTCATCAGAGGTGATCAGACCTTCAGCCACCATATCAACGGCAATTTTCATGGCTGCCTTAGTGGTACGCTTGCCACTGCGGGTTTGCAGCATCCAAAGCTTACCGTCTTCAACGGTAAACTCCATGTCCTGCATGTCGTGATAATGCGCTTCGAGCACGTCGCAGTATTTGGTGAATTCATCGAACGCCATTGGCATCGCTTCTTCCAGCGATGGCGAAGAAACCCCAGCCTCTTCACGTGCTTTTTTAGTCAACGGTTGCGGCGTGCGTATGCCTGCCACCACATCTTCGCCTTGGGCGTTGATGAGGTACTCGCCGTAGAGCGCCTTTTCGCCGGTCGAAGGGTTGCGGGTGAAGGCAACGCCAGTGGCCGAGCGCTCACCCATATTGCCAAACACCATCGCCTGCACATTCACCGCGGTACCCCAGGTTTCGGGATAGTCGTGCAGCATGCGGTAGGTGATGGCGCGGGGCACCATCCAGCTTTTGAACACCGCGCCAACCGAGCCGTAGAGCTGATCAAACGGATCCTGCGGAAACGACTCGCCAGCTTCCTCTTCAATGATCGCCTTGAACTGCGTGATAAGGGCGCGCCAATCATCGGCCGTCAGATCGGTATCAAGCTCGACACCGCGTTTGTCTTTGGCGGTGCCCAACGTGTCTTCAAACAGCTCATGGTCAACGCCCATCACCACGTCGCCATACATCTGAATGAACCGGCGGTAGCTGTCACAGGCAAAGCGTTCATCGCCCGATAAACGAGCCAGCGCTTCCACAGTCACATCGTTGAGGCCAAGGTTCAGCACCGTGTCCATCATACCAGGCATCGACACGCGCGCGCCGGAACGCACCGAGAGCAACAGCGGATTGTCGGTGGAGCTGAAGGTTTTGCCGGTGATAGCTGCAACCTTAGCCAGTGCAGCATTGATCTGTTCGGACAGACCATCAGGGTAGCTGCGCTCATGCCCATAAAAATGGGTGCAAACCTCGGTGGTGATCGTAAAACCCGGGGGCACCGGCAAGCCGATCCGGCTCATCTCAGCAAGGTTGGCCCCCTTGCCGCCGAGCAGATTGCGCATGGTGGCATCGCCGTCGGCACCGCCGCCGCCAAACGAATAGACCCAGTGATGCGCTGTTTCAGGCTGAGCGGCAGCGGATGCGATGGATGCGTTCATGATGACGATGCGTCCCTTGGCAGGCAATGACCAGAAGTGTGCAGTGCAATAACAGGGCTTATGCCCTAACGCCACCGATCCCATCGGTCCATGGTCCATTGGATGGAACAGTTAAGGTGCCCTGGGTTTTGCCCAGCAAAAAAGGCTTACGTCACCCGGTCGATGCAGAACGCCACCGCATCCAACAGTGCTTCTTTCTGGTCGCTGGCAGGCAAGCCATCCAGCGCATCCACGGCCACCGCGCCGTAATGCTGGGCACGGCTAATGGTATCGGCCAGACCCTGGCGATCACGCACGAGGGCAATACCGCGTTCCAAATCACCTTGGCGTTGGTCACCGGCGACGATCACGCGATCCCAGAACGCCTTTTCTTCACCTTCAGAGCGGCGATAAGCGAGGATCACCGGTAGCGTCACTTTGCGTTCGCGGAAATCATCGCCAACGTCTTTGCCAAGGTCCTTGGCGGACCCGCCATAATCCAGCGCATCGTCGACCAGTTGGAATGCCAACCCCAAATTCATGCCGTAGGAGCGCAATGCGGCTCGCTCGACCTCTCCCAGACCTTGGATTGTTTGTCCGGCCACAATCGGGCCAACTTCGCAAGCGGCTGAGAACAAGGCAGCCGTTTTGGCGCGGATGACCTGCAGATAGTCATCTTCGGTCGTGTTGGTGTTTTTGGCGGTGGTAAGCTGAAGCACTTCGCCTTCAGCAATAATCGCAGATGCCTTGGAGAGCACATCCAGCGCATCCATGGAGCCGACTTCCACCATCATCTGGAAGGCTTGGCCGAGCAGAAAATCACCTACCAGCACGCTGGCCTGGTTTCCCCAAACCATGCGCGCTGCCGGTTTGCCGCGGCGCATATCGCTTTCATCCACCACATCGTCATGCAACAGCGTGGCGGTGTGCATAAACTCAACGCTGGCGGCCAGCTTCACATGGCCATCACCTTGATACCCGAACATTTCCGCGCACAGCAGCGTCAGGATCGGACGTAGGCGCTTGCCGCCGGAATCGATGAGGTGTTTGGCAACCTCCGGGATCATTGTCACATCAGATCCCGTGCGTGAAAGGATCATCGTGTTGACGTCCTTCATAGAAGCCCCTGAAAGGGCCATCACCCGGTCAAGCGTCGCGCGACCGCCTGCACTGTTTTGTTGATCCTGCTCCAGCGGGACGACAACACCCATCACGCACATACCTTTTGATTTGGCCTTCTGGCCGGAAGAAAAGGGGAGAATCGCAGCGTCAAAGCCAAGTCTCCCGGTTGCATGGGGCCGTGCAAAGCACAGGAACGCGTGCTTGAACAGTCCGGCAAACGGTCACGCCTGAAAGTTCGCTGCCCTGTATTGGGAAGGTGAGGGCTTGTTTTGACCCTCAAATCCCGTCAGGTGAGGGGAAGCGAAAGGATAGATGATGATCGAACTGTTCCGGACCAACGACATGGTGTTGATCTCCGCCACCGAGGCGGTTTTGAAGGAGTTCGACATTGTTTACTTCATCGCCGACGAGCACATGTCGATCTTGGAAGGCTCCATCGGCGTGCTGCCACGTCGGGTGATGGTGGATTCTGATAGCAAAGCGCAGGCTGAGCGGGTGCTCACCGAAGCGGGCATCATGCCAGTCTAAGGCAGGTCAAGCAGGCTGTGAGCGAGTTTCCAACCACGACCGATGCGTTTCTTGGCGGCCAGGTGATGCTGGTGCAACCGGCATCCAATGCTCATCGTTCAGGCTCGGACGCTGTGTTTTTGGCCGCCACACTGCATGGTGCCACCGGTTCCATTCTTGATATGGGCGCAGGTGCAGGCGCAGTCGGTCTGATGGCGGCTCATACAAATCTTGACGCGCATATCACCCTTGCCGAACGAGATCAGCAGATGCTCGCCTGTTGTGCGAGATCGCTGGAGCGCAACCCAAGCCTCGCGGTCCGCGCCAAAGTGCTGGAAGTGGATTTGCTGGCCTCTGAACCCCAGCGCATTGCCTGTGGTTTGCAGCGCGCCTCCTTTGATCACGTGCTCTCCAACCCGCCCTATCGAAAAGCTGGTCACGTGCGGACCAATCCGGCCAAGAAAGCTGCCCATGTGGTGAGCGATGATGATCTTGATGCGTGGATGCGCACGGCCGCCAGCGTTCTAAAACCTGGCGGGTCACTAACGTTGATCTTCGCCGCTGATGGGTTGTCTGACCTTATGGCAGCTTTAAAGGGCAGGTTTGGCGCAATCACCATTGTCGGCCTGCATCCCAGTGAAGGTTTGCCAGCAGAACGGGTCTTGGTGCGTGCGATTAAGGGGCGCAAAACCCCGGTGCGGTTGCTGCCTGGCCTGATTTTGCACAATGAAGATGGCAGTTATACACGCCAGGCAAGGTCGATCTTAGAAGGTCATGCTGGCATCGCGCTTAGCAATTAAACCCTTGCACAGCCTGGTCGAAGGCACCATGTCGGCGTGAGAGTTCTTGCACAGAAAGTCCGTCATGTTCCGCCGTTACCTGCCCAAATCGCTTCGTTCCAAAACACCCCAGGTTCCTGTTCTTCGCCTGACCGGCGTTATAGGTGGTGAAAATGGTAGGTTTTCGCGTGGACTGACGCTGGCGGCAGCCGCCGGACCGCTGAAAAAGCTGTTCTCTTTCGATGGCCCTGTTGTTGCGATCTCGATTAATTCGCCGGGCGGGTCGCCGGTTCAGTCGCGTTTGATCCATGATCGCATCCGTAAACTGGCAGATGAGAAAGAAAAAGAAGTTGTCGTGTTCGTCGAGGATGTTGGGGCCTCTGGCGGTTATATGCTGGCATGTGCGGGCGATGAAATTCTTTGCGATGAAAGCTCTATTCTCGGCTCAATTGGCGTTATTTCAGCAGGTTTCGGTCTGGACCGCGTGATCGAGCGCTGGGGTGTTGAGCGTCGTGTCTATACCGCTGGCGAGAAAAAGCTGGCGCTTGATCCGTTCAGCCCGGAAAAGGCAGACGACATCAAGCGGCTGAAATCCATCCAGAAAGACATCCACGATGGTTTTGTCGGCTTGGTCAAAACCCGTCGCGAGGGGCGCATAGACCCGGAAAATGCAAGCCTGTTCACCGGTGAGTTCTGGGCTGGTGGCAAAGCGGTAGAGCTTGGCCTTGCTGACCGGATCGAGAATCTTGACCAGGCAATGAAGGCTCGCTTCGGCGAAAAGGTGAAGCTGGTCGGCATTCCCATGCAAAAGCGCGGCCTTTTCGGTCTGTTCCGCAGCCAGTCTTCACTGCTTGATGCAAATCCGAGCGCGCTGGCCGATGGCTTGGTCGACGGTTTTCTCTCACGCATTGAAGAGCGTGTGCATTGGCAGAGATTTGGCCTCTAGGCATCTCGGGGAGGAGATACAATGCCGACTTTGCTTACAAGTGCCGCTATCTTTGTAGGCGGGCTGGTGTTGTTTCGTATGGCACGACGTGAATGGCGCCGCGTGAACGACACCATGCAGGCGCAGCGCTCTGCACCGCGTGAACGCAAAGATGCGCAGCGTCTGGAGAAAGACCCTGAAACAGGGACTTACCGGCCCGCCGACGACTGAAGCTTGACCGTTCAGACCCACCTGCCTACGAGATAGTCAGATTTTTCTGATGTTTTGCTAGGCTGATATGTCCTCTCACAATGATCCAAAACGCTCCTTTCAGGGGCTGATCCTCACATTGCAACAGTTCTGGGCTGACCAGGGCTGCGCGATCCTTCAGCCTTACGACATGGAAATGGGTGCTGGCACGTTCCATCCGGCCACCACGCTGCGCTCCCTGGGGCCAAAGCCGTGGAAGGCCGCCTATGTGCAGCCCTCGCGCCGCCCAAAAGATGGCCGTTACGGCGAGAATCCCAACCGACTGCAACATTTTTACCAGTACCAGGTGATCCTCAAGCCATCGCCGCCGGATTTGCAGGATCTCTATTTGCGCTCGCTGGCGGTCGTTGGTTTGGAAGCCTCCACCCATGACATCCGTTTCGTTGAAGATGATTGGGAAAGTCCAACTCTCGGCGCTTGGGGTCTGGGCTGGGAGTGCTGGTGCGATGGCATGGAAATCTCGCAGTTTACCTACTTCCAGCAGGTATGCGGTTTTGATTGCACGCCCGTGTCAGGCGAGCTGACCTACGGCCTGGAACGCATCGCGATGTACCTGCAGGGCGTTGAGAACGTCTATGATCTCAACTTCAATGGCCGTGAGGGCGCCGACAAGGTGAGCTATGGCGACGTTTTCTTGCAGGCCGAAGAAGAATATTCGCGGCACAATTTTGAAGCAGCTGATACCGCCGTTCTCTTCCGACACTTCGAAGATGCTGAGCGCGCATGCCGCCAGCTTCTTGAAGCTGGTACTCCAGAAGGCGAGGGCACCAATACCATCGTGCTGCCAGCCTATGACCAATGCATCAAAGCCAGCCACATCTTCAATTTGCTGGATGCGCGCGGTGTGATCTCCGTTACAGAACGCCAGTCCTACATTCTTAAGGTGCGCGAACTGGCCAAGGCCTGCGGCGGCGCGTGGCTCAACACGCGCGCTGGTGGTGCTATAAAGGCCGACAAAGCCGCTTAAAGAAGGGACTTACCCCCATGGAATGGATCATCTTCGCGCTCATCATAGCCGTCATTGGCTATGCGATTGTCATCTACAACGCGCTGGTGAAAAGCCGTCAGATGGTTCGTGAGGGCTGGTCAGGCATTTCTGTCCAGCTTCAGCGGCGCTCTGACCTCATCCCCAACCTGCTGGAAACAGTGAAGGGTTACATGGGGCATGAGAAAGAGGTGCTGGAAAATGTCACCGCTCTGCGCGCCCGTGCCCAAGCGGTGGGTGATGATCACCCTGCTGAACGCGCAGGCGTGGAAAGCCTTCTGGGCGCCGCCCTTGGCAAGCTGATCGCTGTGGCCGAAGCCTATCCAGACCTCAAAGCCTCTGCCAATTTCCAAGAGTTTCAAGAGGCTTTAGAAGAGACCGAGGACAAGCTACAATTGGCACGGCGCTACTACAATGGCGCGGTGCGCGGCTTCAACACGCAGGTTGAGCAGTTTCCCTCCAATCTGGTGGCCAACAATTTCGGGTTTCAACAGGCCGAATATTTCGAGCTGGAAGACCCGGCAGATCGGGCCGCACCGCAAGTCTCGTTCAGCTAACCGGAGGCGCACGATGACGCGCTTTCTTGCTCTCCTCGTTCTGGCATTCGCTTGGACCGTCTCTCCGGCTCAGGCCCGCGAGGAAATCCTCACCTTTGAGTCGCTTGTCGATGTCCAGCTTGATGGCGATCTGGTCGTCACCGAGCTCATCACGGTCCGTGCCGAAGGCTTTGAGATACGTCGCGGCATTTTCCGCGATTTTCCAACTGTTCGCCGTCTGCCATCGGGCCTCGTGGATCGCACCACGTTTGAGGTGATGTCGGTGACCCGCGATGGTGTTGATGAGGCTTATCATGAGGAGCCGATCGAGGGTGGCACCAGGCTTTACATCGGCAGTGCCGACGTCTGGATCCCAACTGGCGTCTACACCTACGAGATCACCTATCGGTCGCGCCACCAGATGGGATTCTTCGAGGATTTCGACGAGGTCTACTGGAACGCTACTGGCAATTTCTGGTCGTTCCCCATCCAGCGCGCTGTCGCCACCATTCAGCTGCCGCCGGGAGCTGATATCATCAACACAGCCAGCTTCACCGGACGTTTCGGCTCCAACAAGAACAACGCCCGTGTCAGCATCGTCGGACCGACCACGGTGCGTTTTGAAACCACCAGCCCACTGGCATCGCGTGAAGGCCTCACCGTAGCGGTGTCTTTCCAAAAAGGGTTGATTGCCGAACCCTCCGGCGGCGCGCTTCAATTCAAGGCTTTGCGCGATAATGCCGGCATTGCCGCTATCCTGATCGGTGCGATTTTGGTGTTGATCTACATGCTCACCAGTTGGATGAAGGTTGGCCGCGACCCGGAGCGTGGGGTTGTGTTTCCGCGTTTCGAACCGCCACGTGGCTTATCGCCGGCGGCCACCAGCTGGGTCTATTTCCGTGGTCACAAGGGCGGCAATGCAGGCAAGAGCTTCATGGCCGCGCTGGTCTCGCTGGGCACGCGCGGCAAGCTGACAATTGAAGAGCAGGACAAGACGATCACGGTGCGCCGAGCCGATGAGCCGGGCGCACCATCGGATGGCGAGCTACCGCCCGGCGAGCGGGCCTTGATGCGCGGATTGCTTGGTTCGAATGATGCACTAACGTTTAACAGCGCAAATGCCCGCCGGCTGATGGGTGCCACCACGAGTTTCCGTGCCAGCATCAGCCAGGAATTTGGCGGCAAGTTTTTCAAACACAATCCAGGCTACACCGTCCTTGGCGTCGTCATGGCCGTGATCGCCCTGTTCATCTTCCTGGTGTTTTTCCCCGCCACCGAGATTCTTGTGGTGGGCGTTATGTTCCACTTCATCGGCGGTCTGGTGGTTGGCGTCGCGCTCACCAAGGCCTATGCCCGCTTTGTAGGGCTGGCCCCGCAAACCCATCTGGTATCGGCCATCGCATTGCTGGTTACGGCAGTTGGCGTGATGGTAGCGTTGTTCTTCATTTTTCACGCCACGAACACGGGGCAGTTCGCCACCGGTTGGGCACTGCAACTGACCATGCTGGTCGCCTTTGCCATGGGCGCGACCATCTCCAGCTTTGCTATTTTGATGTTCGCGCCGACACCGGAAGGCCAAGAGCTGATGGATGAGATCGAAGGCTTCCGCCTCTATCTCTCCGTCGCTGAGGCTGAGCGTATGAACATGGTCGATGCGCCTGATTTTACGCTGGAACTGTTTGAGCGCTTTCTGCCCTACGCCATTGCACTTGGGGTCGAAAAACCTTGGTCGGAAGCGCTGGAATCGCATCTGGCGAAAATGGCGCCAAGCGACCGACCATCCTATCGCCCTGGCTATTATCACGGCTCCACCTTCAACCCAGGTTCAATTGCTGCTTCGACAACGGCCATCGCATCGACCATCGGCGCGGCCTATGCATCCTCCATGCCCAAATCCTCCGGGTCATCAGGCGGCGGTGGTGGCTCGTCCGGCGGCGGCGGCGGTGGCGGCGGTGGGGGCGGCTGGTAGCCAAAACAGGGAGGACCATGATGGCAAAGCTTCTCGAACAGGCACCAGTTCTGCTCGCCAAAGATATCGAAGCATCCATGGCCTACTGGCGCGATGCCTTGGGGTTCAAACTGCGCCCCTATGGCGAGCCGAAAACAACTTTTGCCATTGGCCGACGCGACAACTGCTTCATCATGCTCTCCCAAGCGCCCGACGACCACCAGATCGTTCCTCACTGGAAAGTGGTCGGCAGCATGTGGAACGCCTATTTCTGGGTTGATGACGCCAAGGCCTTGTATGAGGAATTGGTGGCAAGTGGCGCAAAGATCGACTACACGCTGTGCCACCAACCCTACAATGTTCTCGAATTCGGCATTCAAGACTTGGATGGCCATGACATCGCGTTTGGCCAAGATCTGGAAGAGCCGCCCAGCCTTTAAGTGATCCCCTCATGCCTGACCTGCTGCTTGAACTGTTTTCAGAAGAAATTCCCGCGCGCATGCAAACCCGCGCCGCAGAAGACCTTCGAAAAGGCATCACCAACCGATTGGTGGATGCTGGGCTGGTCTATGAGGGTGCCAAAGCGTTCGTGACGCCGCGTCGCTTGGCACTTCATGTGGCGGGCATTCCTACCCGCTCACCGGATGTGAAAGAAGAGAAAAAAGGACCCCGCGTTGGCGCGCCTGACAAGGCGATTGAAGGCTTTTTGCGCGGTGCTGGGCTTTCCTCTATTGAGGATGCTGAGACGGTAGATGATCCTAAAAAGGGGGCGTTCTACGTCGCCAAGATCGTCAAGCCAGGCCGCGCCGCTGAAGAGATCATTGCCGAGGCGGTGAAGGAGGTTGTCGAGACCTTCCCTTGGCCGAAATCGATGCGCTGGGGCGCTGGCTCTCTGCGATGGGTGCGCCCGCTGCACTCCATTCTGTGCACCTTTGGTCCCGAGACCGAAGACCCTGTTGTCGTGCCCATCGAGGTTGGCGGCATCATGTCGGGTAACACAACGTGCGGCCATCGTTTCCACGCACCCGATGCCTTCACCGTGCGCCGCCTGGACGATTATCAAACCAAACTGGAAGCCGCCAAAGTCGTGCTCGACACCGAGCGCCGCAAGGCCATCATCGAGACCGAGGCCAAAAACCTTGCCTTTGCGCAAGGATTGGAACTCGTTGAAGATCCTGGCCTGCTGGACGAAGTGGCCGGGCTGGTTGAATGGCCTGTCGTTATGATGGGGTCGTTTGACGACGCTTTTTTGCAGATCCCTGATGAGGTGATCCGCGCTACCATCCGCGCCAACCAAAAATGCTTCGTGCTGCGTGATCCGGCGACGGGTGATCTGGCCAACAAGTTTCTTCTGACGTCCAATATCGTGCCCGATGATGGCGGCAGTGCCGTTGTTGAGGGCAATGAGCGGGTGATCGCCGCGCGCCTCTCCGACGCGCTTTATTTCTGGCAGACCGACCAGGCCAACTTGCCTGATCTTGATGAGCTGGAGGCAAGCGCGGAAAAGCTTGGCCTCGACCTTTCAAAACCGCTTGATCAGCGCACTGCGCGCTTGGACGCGTTGAACGTTGTGTTCCACGCCAAGCTAGGCACGCAAGGTGAGCGCATCGCTCGCATCGCTGCACTATCACGAACCATTGCCGAAGCCATCGGCGCCGATGCTGATTTGGCAGAACGCGCGGCAAAACTGGCCAAGGCCGATTTGCAAACCGAGGTGGTTGGCGAGTTCCCGGAACTTCAGGGTTTCATGGGCGCGCGTTATGCATCGCTTCAGGGCGAACATGCCAGTGTCGTGGCGGCCATTGAGGAGCACTACAAACCACAGGGTCCATCGGATTCCGTGCCCACCGACTTGGTCGCCGTCGCCGTCGCTCTGGCCGACAAACTGGACACGCTGACTGGCTTCTGGACGATTGACGAAAAACCCACCGGCTCTAAAGACCCTTATGCACTCCGCCGTGCCGCGCTGGGTGTCGTTAGGTTGGTGAGGCAGAACGGATTGGAGATCAGCGTTCGCCTGCTTTTGGCCCTACATGCCCCAGCACTTGTTAATGCTTTGAGTGAGTTAGCGATCCAGCATCGAATAGAAAAAGATAGCGAGCTTCCGATCGAACAACTCGTCGAGAAAGTCGAACAAGCCGATGAATTGGTACTCGGAGTTCAAGCAGTAGGTGCATCGTTAGCATCAACGGCATACAATTCGATCACTGATGCTGAAACCGGTCTGATGGCTTTCATCATCGACCGTCTCAAAGTCGCACTCCGCGATGAAGGGATCGGCCATGATGTGGTGGATGCTTCTGCATCAGCCGGTCAGGGTGATGTCCTGCGCACGGTCCAAGCCGCTGAGGCCCTTTCAAAACTGCTGAAATCCGACGATGGTCAGAACCTTCTCGCCGGTTATCGCCGGGCGGCGAATATTCTCGCTGCTGAGGAAAAGAAGGGCACAACGGTCGCTGACAGCATCGACACATCCATTTTTGTGGATGCTGAAGAGGGCGCGTTGAACGATGCGCTTGGCTCTACGTCTGCGTCATCGAAAGCCGCCATCGAAAAAGGTGATTTCGAAGCCGCGATGCATGCCCTTGCGACCTTGCGCGGCCCTATCGATGCGTTCTTTGAAACGGTGCTGGTGAACGCCGATGACGAGGCCGCCCGCGCCAACCGTCTGGCGCTGCTTACCGCCGTGCGCGACGCCGTACATGCCGTGGCTGATCTGTCGAAAATCGAAGGCTGATCTCAACCACAGTCGTCATCACTGTGACACGCACAGGGATGACGACTGTGCAGGCTGCTGATGTCGTCTACCCCAGCTCCACCCGCACGTCCTGAACCTGCTTCAAAAGGTCCGGGCGGAAGGCAAGCAAGTGATCCACCAGGTTCACTGGGTCGCTTGCCAGCGCGTGCAAATCAACGCTCAGCGTGTTGCCATCGCGTTTCCAGGCTTTGGCCATAAACGCTTTCCAAAACGGCACATCATCTGGCTCCGTCACCACAGTTTCTGGCGCCGCGCGCAGCTCCACATGCAAGATATGCAAGCGCAGGGTGCGTAGTGCTTTCTGCTGGTGCCGCACACTTTTGATCGCAGCCCAGGGAATAATGCCCAGCCGCTCAAAATAAAGCCCGCGACTGTCTGCACCCAGCCGCACAACGCCCTTTTCAATCAGCGGGTAGAAATAGAGCGCTACGGCCAGGCCAATCGGCACCATAAGCAGGAACACCATTTGGCCCTGCACGAAGAAGGCAAGAACCCCCAGCGCAGCAACCACGATGCCGCCATAGGCCATCATATCGCCCGACCCCGACAGATAGTTCACGCCCAAAGAGCGTGGTGTCGGCGTGGTGCTGGTGCTGAACGGGTCGCTCATGCGCTAGAAAATCTCAGTTTGCGTGATCGTCAGGCCAAAGCCTTCCAGCCCAATATAGGTGCGTTTTTGGCTTGATAACAGCCGGATCGACGTAAGGCCCAGATCGCGCAGAATTTGCGCGCCAAGGCCAATTTCACGCCATTGGTTTTGGCGCAGATTGGCGGTCTCATGATCGTCGTCGATATCCTGGGTGGCGCGCACATTGCGTGCACTTGATGGCGCAACGCCAACCGAGCCTTCGCGCAAATACACGATCACGCCAGCGCCATCACGGGCGAAGCGTTCCATCACAGCGTCCAGACGGCTTGGGCTTCCAAACACATCCTCGCTCACCTGTTCAAGATGCAGGCGCACCGGCACATCGGTTGCGCCAGAAACATCACCATAAACCACCGCCAGATGCTGCATGGCATCGAACGGCACTTCGTAGCTGTAGGCGCGGGCCGGGCCATGACGGGTTTCGATGTCGGCTTCTTCCACACGCGTGACTAGCCGCTCTGACTGTTGCCGCCAGGCAATCAGATCAGCCACCGAAAGCGAGAGCAGATTGTGCTCCTTAGCGAAAGCTGAGACCTCTGGCCCACGCTTCACCGTGCCATCATCATTGACAAGTTCGGACAGCACACCCACCGGCTCCAGGCCAGCCAGATTGCAGAGATCAACGCACGCTTCGGTATGACCAGAGCGCACAAGCACCCCGCCTTCACGAGCGATCAGCGGGAACACATGGCCGGGGCGCACAAAGTCTTCGGCACCCACATTGCCATTGGCCAGCGCGCGCACGGTGTTGGTGCGCTCCTCAGCCGAAATGCCGGTGGTGAGGCCGTGCTTAACGTCCACCGAGATGGTGAAGGCGGTCGCCAGCGGCGCGTCATTGGCTGCGACCATCGGGTCAAGCCGCAAGCGCCTGGCGCTCTCCGGTGGCATAGGCGCGCAGACGATGCCGGAGGTATGCCGCACGATGAACGCCATGGCTTCAGGCGTGCAATGCTCGGCGGCGACAAACAGATCGCCCTCATTCTCGCGGTCATCATCATCGGTGACGACCAGCATCGCGCCCTTTTTGAAGGCATCGATAGCGGCCTGTACATGGCTTAAATCACGATCCAAATTCTAAACTCCGACTTGACCGCCAACTTGACCTCTGTGGCGCAAAAAATGATCAGCCAGCACCAACGCCATCATGGCTTCGCCAACCGGTACTGCACGAATGCCAACGCATGGGTCATGGCGACCTTTGGTCATCACATCCACCTCGTCACCTTCGCGTGTCACGCTTTGGCGCGGCGTGAGGATCGACGATGTGGGTTTGACAGCAAAGCGCACAACAACGGGCTCGCCAGAAGATATGCCACCCAGCACACCGCCCGCCTTGTTGGAGAGAAACACCGGCTTGCCGTCTTCACCTGCACGCATTTCATCGGCGTTTTCTTCGCCGGTGATAGCGGCGGCGTCAAAACCGTTGCCAATCTCCACGCCTTTCACAGCGTTGATGCTCATCATCGCGGCTGCCAGATCGCCGTCCAGCTTGCCATAAACAGGCGCCCCCAGACCGGCGGGCACGTTCTCAGCCACCACCTCGATCACTGCGCCCACGGACGATCCATCCTTGCGAATGCCATCCAGATAGTCAGCCCAGCGCTCTGCTGTTTGCGCATCTGGGCAGAAGAAAGGGTTCTGGCCGACCTGATCCCAGTCCCAGTTCTCACGGTTCACCTTGTGAGGACCCATTTGAACCAGCGCGCCACGAATGCTCATGCCGGACATAACCTTGCGGGCAATCGCACCTGCCGCCACACGCGCTGCCGTTTCACGCGCCGAGGAGCGTCCACCGCCGCGATAATCACGGATGCCGTATTTGGCATCATAGGTGTAATCAGCGTGGCCGGGGCGGTAGCGGGTTTTGATTTCCGAATAGTCTTTTGAGCGCTGATCGGTGTTTTCGATTATCAGCCCTATCGGCGTGCCGGTGGTTTTTTGTACGCCATCCTCATCGACCATCACGCCGGAGAGGATATTCACCTGATCAGCTTCGCGCCGCTGCGTGGTGTATTTGCTTTGCCCTGGCTTGCGGCGATCCAGATCGCCCTGAATATCGGCTTCAGTCAGCGGGATCAGCGGTGGGCAGCCATCCACCACACAGCCCAGCGCCGGGCCGTGGCTTTCACCGAAACTGGTGAAGCGAAACAGATGACCAAAACTGTTGTGGGACATGGAAAGGGACCGCAATCGCGTGGGGGGCTGAACGTTGCGTTGGTGCTACAACGGGCGGGTAGGGGCGTCAAACGATAGCGGTGAGACGCACTGTCTTAGGCAAAGGGACAATGAACGTCCGTTGGCGCGCAGCGGCCTGAACGCTAAAGCCAGAACCCCTGGCCGTCCTGCACCAGGTAGATTTTATCCTGCGGCACATCCAGCCGTGGGATTTCGTCACTCTCAAGGTCAAACAAGAGCCCACGAACGGCTCGTGACACGCCTCCGTGGGACACGGCGACAGTCGGTCGGTCCAAGCTTTCCAGCCAAGGCTTCATGCGCTGTGAGAGCATCTGGTAGCTTTCACCGCCCGGCGGAACGAAGCTCCATTTGTCAGCTTCGCGTTCGGTCACAGCTTGCGGATCGAGGGCGTGCAGATCGTCGAATGTTTTGCCTTCCCATTGGCCGAAGGTGATCTCCCTCAGCCTATCGTCGCGGTCAAAGCCAGCATCAGGGTCAAGATCAAGCCCTTGGCGCACCAAGCCCATGGTTCGGATACAACGCCCGAGTGGCGACGCGACAAAAGTGAAGTCTTCCAGCTTGAAGGCTTCATCTTCAAACACGCCCTTTAGCCGCCGCCCATTGCGGGTGGCTTGCCACGTACCGGTCTCGTTGATCGGAATGTCTTGCGCGCCCTGAAGCCGACCTTCCTTGTTCCAGTCGGTTTGCCCATGGCGGATGAAGATCAGGGGATGAGAAAGCTGAATCACGTGCGCTTTGTATCAGTCTTTGACGACAGAAATATCGGGCGCATCCACAGCCTTCATGCCGACAACGTGGTAGCCGGAATCCACATGGTGCACCTCACCGGTCACAGCGCGTGAAAGCGGCGAGAGCAGATACACGGCCGCATCGCCCACCTCATCAATCGAGACGGTCTTCTTCAGCGGTGAATTGTACTCGTTCCACTTCAATATGTAGCGGAAGTCGCCAATGCCAGAAGCGGCAAGCGTCTTGATCGGGCCTGCCGATAACGCGTTCACGCGAATACCCTGATTGCCAAGATCAACCGCCAGATAGCGCACCGACGCTTCCAGCGCGGCTTTGGCAACACCCATGACATTGTAGTGCGGCATCACCCGTTCGGCGCCATAATAGGTCAGTGTAAGGGCCGAGCCACCGTCGGTCATCAGCTTCTCCGCGCGCTGCATCAGGGCCGTGAACGAATAGACCGAAATGTTCATAGAGCGGTCAAAATTCTCCGCGCTTGTATCCACATAGCGACCGGTCAGCTCATCCTTGTCCGAGAACGCAATGGCATGAACCAGAAAATCCAGCTTGCCCCATTTTGATTCGACCGCTGCCATCACAGCGTCCATGGAGGCCGGATCGGTCACATCGCAATGTCCAAACACTTCGCCGTCCAGCTCTTGCGCCAGCGGCTCCACGCGCTTTTTCAGCGCATCACCCTGGTAGGTGAAGCCAAGCTCTGCGCCATGTTCACGGCAGGCTTTGGCGATGCCCCAAGCGATAGAGCGGTTGTTGGCAAGGCCGAGAATAAGGCCGCGTTTGCCTTCCATAATGGGACCAGACACGAAGAATACGCCTCGCAGAGTAAAGGTGAAAAATGGGTGCGGACACGCCGATCTGGCGGTGCGGCGGTTCTTACCCTAGGAGATGATGAAGGAAAAGCCCCGCCGCGTGCGCACAAGCGGGCAACAGAGGAAAGAGACGTCATGCTTGAGGACACCGTGAAGGATTTAACGCATCTGTTGGGCTCCCAGGCGTTGATCACCGACCCAGCTGCGCAAGCACCTTTTTTGCATGAATGGCGAGATCGTTATGTTGGCAAAGCCGCCGCCGTGGTGCAGCCGCGCACGGTTGACGAGGTTTGCCTGGTATTGCGCTTTGCCAACGAGAACCACATCCCCATCGTGCCACAGGGCGGCAACACCGGGCTGGTTGGTGGGCAAACGCCAGACCAGTCTGGCAACGCGATTGTGCTGTCCCTGGCCAAACTCAATCAGATCCGTGAGGTCGATCCTGTCGGCGGTGTCATCACGGTTGATGCTGGTGTGGTGCTGCAAACACTTCAGGAAGAAGCCGATAAGGCAGAGCGCCTGTTTCCCCTCTCACTGGGCGCTGAAGGCTCCTGCATGATTGGTGGCAATCTTTCCACAAACGCAGGCGGCACGGGCGTTCTGGCCTATGGCAACACGCGCGATTTGGTGTTGGGTTTGGAAGTGGCGCTGCCCGATGGACGGCTCTGGAACGGCCTTTCTAAGCTGCGCAAAGACAACACCGGCTATGATCTGAAACATCTTTTCATTGGCGCCGAAGGCACGCTGGGTGTGATCACTGGGGCGAGCTTGAAGCTGTTTCCAAAACCCAAAGGCATGCGCACAGCGATGGTTGGTGTGGCCTCGCCGCACGAAGCTTTGAAGCTGTTTTCCTTGATGCAAGGCATGGCCGGACCATCACTCACGGGCTTTGAAATCATGCCACGCATCGGCATCGATTTCCTCACCCGCAACATGGATGGCATGCGCGATCCGTTAGACGGAGAGCACGCCTGGTACGTGTTGGCTGAGATATCTTCAGGCCGTGGCGACGATGACGCCGAAGGCCTTTTGATGCAATCAATGGAAACATCGTTTGAAGAGGGGCTTGTGGAAGACGCCGCCATTGCGCAGTCGCTCGACCAGGCGAACATGTTCTGGGCCATGCGCCATGGCCTGTCCGAAGCCCAGAAACCTGAAGGCGGATCAATCAAGCATGATGTATCTGTCCCGGTGGCCAGCGTGGCAGAGTTTCTTGATGAAGCCATCGCCGCTGTGATCGATATGGTGCCCGGCTGCCGCCCTGTGCCGTTCGGCCATCTGGGTGATGGCAACATCCACTTCAATGTATCCCAGCCGGTTGGCGCTGATAGAGCTAAGTTCCTGGAACACTATGCTGCAATGAACGAACGCGTGCACGCCATCGTCACAGCTTATGGCGGGTCGATCTCCGCTGAGCATGGCATTGGCCAAGCCAAACGCGATCTGCTGCCCGGCGTGAAAGACCCTGTTGCTCTGGCACTGATGCGCACGCTGAAAGATGCCATCGATCCAAACGGGATCATGAACCCCGGTAAGGTTTTGCCCTCCTAGCTCCTATTCAACCGTCATGACCTGGTCCAGGGCAGTTACGACGATGGGCAAACCCTAAAACAAATCCATTTGCGGATCGGGCTTTGGTGGCTCCACTGGCGCGGGCGTCACCTCATCCAACAGTTGTGCGCCATCCACACCGGCGCGGTTCACCACCTTATCCACCGGCCACAGCTTCCAGGCATCAGGCTTTGGTATACGCAGCGGTTCCAGCGCAAACCGTGCCTCAACAGTGCGACAGTCCAACCAACTGGCATAGTGATCCGGCGGCAAAACCACCGGCATGCGGTGGTGAATGTCGGCGATAGCGCCATCGGCTTGCTGGGTCAGGATCGCCAAGGTGGAAAACACCTCACCCTCCTTGCCAGCCCATTCGTCCACAATGCCTGCCATAGCAAACAGACCGCCCGCTCCATCAGGCACTTTGCGATCAACGGCATAAGGCTGCTTGTCTTTGCCCTCGCGCCGCCATTCATAAAAGTGCGTGGCTGGCACCAGAACACGGCGGTGACGGATCGCCGTTTTGAACGAGGGCTTGTCCAGCACTGTTTCGCTGCGTGCATTGATCAACAGCTGCGCGTTCTGCGGGTCCTTGTGCCAGGAGGGGATGAGCCCCCAGCGCGCATAGTCGGCGCGCACCTCACCGGTGAACTGATGGATGTGCAGCACCGGCTGCGTTGGCGTGATGTTGAAGCGCGGTGCATACTCGCCTTCCACGGGCACATCGAACAGGCCTTCTATGGCCTCACGCGGTGACGTCAGCACAAAGCGTCCGCACATTCTTGGGTTCTCCCAGCAGCTTACCTTGACCGGTAGATGGCCATAGGCGGCGCGCGGCCACAAGGTTCTGGTAACCTATTCCCGCGTAAGTTGTGTGCTCTTGTCATCACCAAGTATTCGCGTTTGATGCTTTCTTTGTCTCCTTTCAGCCCCGATGCTTTGGCCGCCGCCAACATCAATCCGTCCAGTTTTCTGGCCACGGATTACCTCAACCACTTCAATGAAGTGGTGATGTTGATGGAGATGGTCCCAGACATGCCGGACATGGCCGAAGACGTGATGGCTTGGGAGCCGTGCAGCTACACCGAGCATTTCGAGCAGTCCGTTTTCGCCGACAAAGCACTGGCCGTCGAAGCCTATCAAGCCGCTCCCGCGGCCACGAAGGCGCGCTTTGATGCGGTTATCGCCGACTTGGACAAACAGATCGTCGATATTCAAATCCTTTTGTCAGGCGTGGATACCAGCGCGTCGATGGACCCTGCGTTGGCCGACAGGCTGATGATGGCCATCGTCAACGAACTGCGCCCGGCAATCGATAGGGCCAGCGGCATCATCAATGCGGTCGATGATGCAGCATGTGCCGGTACCCAGCCGGATGAAACGAAGATGCGCGCTCAAGACGCCGTCGACGAGCTTTTCGGCTAACGTCAGCGCTTCACCTCGCGGCAAGTTGATCAACGGTGTGTGGCGTAAACCACAAGGCCGCCGCACTATGCGAGCCATCAAAGGAGGCTCGACCGCCATGTCCGCTCGCCAGCAATCCATCCAGGCCCGCACCCAAGCAGGTGCAAAAGCCCGTTCGTTACCTGATCACCGTGAAACGCTTGTGAAATCGGCACTGTTCCTTGCCGGTTTAGCGCTTATGGCCCTGGTCGCCACACAGGCCTTCGCCAACCCAGACCGCTGGCAGCGCGAGGGTTGGGCCACGGATTTCACCCAAACAACCGTTGATCTGGGCGAGATCATGGATGGTGGCCCACGTCGCGATGGCATTCCGCCCATCGACAACCCAAGTTTTGTGCCGGTCTCAGAGATTGAACATTTGGGCCCGCTCGATCCGGTGATGAGCTTCACCCACAATGGCGAAACCCGTGCCTATCCGCTGCGCGTGATGACCTTCCATGAGATCGTCAATGATGAGGTGGGTGGCCTGCCGGTATCCGTCACTTATTGCCCGCTGTGCAACGCGGCCATCGTGTTTGATCGCAATGTCGATGGCGAGATTTTGGATTTCGGCACCACGGGTAAGCTGCGTCGCTCCGATCTGGTCATGTACGACCGTCAGACAGACAGCTGGTGGCAGCAGTTTTCTGGCGAATCCATCACCGGTTCTTACGCCGGCACGGAGCTGACCATGTTGCCCTCACAGCTGGTTAGCTGGGAGCGCTTCGCTGAAGCAAACCCTGATGCGATGGTTCTCGAAGACCCGCAAAATTTTCGCCGTCCCTATGGCATGAACCCTTATCGCGGTTACGACACCCTGGCTCAGCCCTTCCTTTACAGTGGCCCGTTTCCTGATGGCATCGCGCCGCTTCAGCGGGTCGTCATGGTGCGACACGAAGATACCAAATTTGCTATTTCCACAGCCAAGCTGGCCGAGGAAGGCAGCTTTGAACAGGATGGCATTGAAGTATCATTTTCAGCCGGCCAGGCGTCCGCGCTTGATAGCGAGATCATCGCCGAGGGTCGCGACGTCGGCAACATCACCGTCATGATGGACGGCGAACCTGTTGTGCACGACGTGACGTTCGCTTTTGTGGTTCATGCCTTTGAACCCGATCTTGAGATCATCCAGTAGGGCGCTTATCTCGGTGGTAGACCTTTTTTCTCCAACACGGTTGTGCCGCCACCATGCCCCTCGCTCAGCTTCCTCATCGTGCCCTGCTTCTGGTTGAAGGTGAGGATGCCGAGCACTTTCTTGAAGGCTTGATCACGTCTGAGCTTCCGCAAGAGGGAGAGGTGCGTGGGTCAGCGCTGCTCACACCACAAGGCAAACTGCTCTTCTCGTTTCTTGTTAGCAGGCGCGAGGGCGGTTTTTCTCTCGAGTGCGATGCCAGTGAGATCGATGCACTCACCAAACGGCTAACGCTTTACAAGCTGCGCGCCAAGGTCACGCTCAAGCCATCGGATCTGCCTGTGTTTTCAGGCGTTGCAGATGGTTTGAAAGACACTCGCCACCCCCAAATGGGTGCGCGCGACTATGGCATGACCAATGCAACGGATAGTGTTGAGACCTACCACGCGCATCGCGCAGCGCTCGGCGTGCTCGAAGGCCCGAGCGAAATCCTTGCCAGCCAAGACTTTCCGCACGATGTGGCGCTCGACCTGACGGACGCAGTCTCCTTCTCCAAGGGCTGTTTTGTTGGCCAGGAAGTCGTAAGCCGGGTGAAGCATCGCGGCACATCACGGCGCAGGCCGGTGTTGGTTGCTGGCGAGAATCTAGGCGCCGGCGATGCGATCCAAGTCGGTGAGCGCGAAGTTGGCACCGTGCGCTTGGTGGCTGATAACACTGCCGTGGCAGTGGTGCGCATCGATCAGCTCAAAGGCCCGGCACATGTGAATGGCGCGCCGGTTGATCTTGCCCTTCCACCCTATGCGACCTACAGCCTTGGGCCAGAAACCAAAGACTAAACTTGCCAAGGGACACGCGTGCCGCGCTCATCTGCCAGCCAATCCAAACAAGCACGTGTGTGGCAGCGCATGCTGTCGGGTCGGCGTCTGGACCTGGCTGATCCGTCTCCACTGGATATCGAAGTGGAGGACATCGCCCACGGCCTAGCCCGCGTGGCGCGCTGGAACGGTCAGACCACCGGTGATCATGCCTTCTCTGTGGCGCAACACAGCCTGCTGGTGGTCGATCTGGTGGATACGCTGGCCGGAGGCGAAGCCGCCGCTGATCTGCGTCTGGCGGCGCTGCTGCACGACGGCCCGGAGTATGTGATCGGCGATATGATTTCGCCGTTTAAAGCGCTGTTGGGCGATGGCTATCGCAGCATTGAAGCCCGGCTAGCCTCAGCAATTCATCTGCGCCACCAACTGCCCGCTGCATTGCCCACAGCCATGCACAAAGCGATCAAGCAGGCCGATGGCATCTCTGCTTTTCTAGAAGCCTCGCAACTGGCAGGCTTCGCCATGCCGGAAGCTGAAAAACTGTTTGGCAAACCGCCAGGCGCGCTTGCCTCCATCATCATTGAGCCAGTTTCAGCAACCGAGGCCGAGCAAGCGTTCATTGCCCGCCATGCGGCGCTGTTCGAGGCACATCTGAAAACGTCGTCAGCAAAGCCTGATTGCAGAAACTCTCGCGCACACCGGGCACAACCATGATAGGTCTTGGCGCATGACGCTTTACATTTGTTCGCTTGCTGCCATCCACGATGTGGTCGCCAAAACTGGCGCATCGCACCTGCTTACAGTGATCAGCGGTGGCACGTCGGTGGAGCGCCCAAAGGGCATTGCCGAGGAAAACCATCTCTATCTTGAGTTCAACGATATCACTGCGCCAGCTCAAGGGTTGGTCCCGCCAAGCCCGGCCCATGTGGAGAAAATCCTCGACTTCGGCCACGACTGGGACCGCAAAGCCCCGATGGTCGTGCACTGCTGGGCGGGCGTAAGCCGGTCCACCGCAGCTGGGTACATTCTTTCTCACGCGCTCACACCAGGTAGCGATCCGCATGATCTGGCTCGCCTGTTGCGCGCCCGCGCGCCATGGGCAACGCCCAATGGCCGCATGGTCGCGTTTGCCGATCAACTGCTCGGGGCAAAAGGCCAAATGAAAGACGCGATCTCTGCCATCGGCCGTGGCGCCATGGCGTATGAAGGCAAACCCTTTTCCATGCCGGTCGGTGAATACTCTTGTGACCAGACAACGGGCGGTCATGGATAAAGCCGACAATCAAACCATTGGGATTGATCTGACAGCGGCCGTCACCGCGCTTGTCAGCGGCTCGCCTGCCATTCTCACCGTGCCCTCGCGCGACCCAGACACCGCTGCCAGCGCGCTTCCATCAGGACCGTTTGCGCCACTGCGGCATCGCACGCTGGAGCTTGGTCTGCGTGGTTTTGTAGAAGATCAAACGGGGTTTCGCCTGGGCTACATCGAGCAGCTTTACACCTTCGGAGATCGTGGTCGCCACGCCACATCACCGTCCTCAGCGCCACATGTGCTTTCCATCGGTTATCTCGCACTTACCCGCAACGATGCCGATGAGAGCGAGGACGCACCCTGGTCATGGCAGAACTGGTATCAGTTCTTTCCGTGGGAGGATTGGCGCAGCGGCAGACCGGCCATTCTCGATCAGGCTATCTTGCCTGCCCTGCATCAATGGTTACGGGCTGATACCCGTGAAGACCCGCCAGGTCGCTCGCTCAGTCGGGAACGCCGTGTTGCGCTTGCCTTTGGTGAGGCCGCAGACGATGGCAGCTTCACCTGGGACGAAGAGCGGGTGTTGGAGCGCTATGAGCTGATCTACGAGGCTGGCCTAGCCCAGGAAGCCACACGTGATGGCCGCATGCAAACCGACAGGCTGCCTTCTTCGAGCATCGGCCACCCGATGGCGTTGGACCATCGCCGCATCCTGGCTACCGCCATCGCCCGTCTGCGCGGTAAAATGAAATACCGGCCGGTGGTGTTTGAGCTGATGCCACAAAGCTTCACGCTCACTGGTTTGCAGTCAGCCGTAGAAGCGATTGCCGGGCGTCGCCTGCACAAACAAAACTTCCGCCGTCTGGTGGACAATGCCGGTCTTGTGGAGCCTACTGGCGCAGCGTCTCAGGCAACTGGCGGGCGGCCCGCTGCGCTTTATCGCTTCCGCCGCGATGTCATCGCTGAGCGACCCTCCGCTGGCCTGCGTTTTGGCCAGCCTGTAGTGCGGTGAGCTTTCTCAACCTTCTGTTAAATGCCTGAAAAACCTTCATTAACCCGTTTACCGCTTGTTCGGCATGCCTTGCGATTGCCACGCTGCCGCCACAATCGGTAACGGTTTTTCCGGCTTGCTCGTGCTACCTGTTCCGCAACACCAACGAGCAACACATGGTGAGTTTGAATGCAGGGGCTGACAGAAAAGAGCGGGCGCAAGATGCCAAAAGGCACGATGCCTGCCCACACATCGAAACGTTTTTATACCCGTTATGCGCGCACACTTTGCGCCATCATGGTGCCTGCCATGATGGCGGGCATGACGGCGGGTTTCTTGTTTTCCGACTCCAAGGGCAGTGTCGAGCCGATCCACGATCTGGCCCAGCGCGTGGAAATGCTACGCTATGCGCAAACCAAAGTGCCGACGCTAGAGGCTGATCCCGCTCAAGAGGTGCGCACCAGTGCAGTTCATGCGCCGGTCAGTGATGTGATTGAAGTCGTGCGCTAGCCGCATCAACTACAGCGTGGCGACCAACCGACCGCGCACTTTGCCGTCCATGATCTGCTGACCGGCATCAAGCAAATCATCAAAACCGATATGCGTGGTCATTGCATCCAGCTTGGTCATGTCGAGATCTTTAGTGAGCTGATCGTAGGCTGCTTTGCGCACTGAGATTGGCGTCATCACCGATTCCACGCCGATGAGCTGCACAGCCCGCAAAATGAACGGATGCACGAACGATGGCAGATCGCCACCTTGAGCCAAGCCGCAAGCTGCAACCGCACCGCCATATTTTACTTGGCTGAGAACGTTGGCGAGTGTTTTTGAGCCAACCGCATCCACCGCGCCCGCCCATTTTTCACGTGAGAGTGGGCGCACATCGCCGTTGAACTCGTTGCGATCGACTATTTCAGCTGCGCCCAGACCCTTCAGATAGTCTTCTTCTTCCGGGCGGCCGGTGGAGGCGACGACATGATAGCCGCGTGCGGCCAGGATCGCGATAGCAACGGACCCAACACCGCCGGCTGCACCGGTGACCAGAACAGGACCATCATCCGGTTTCACACCGGCTTTATCGAGCGCCATGACGCAGAGCATCGCGGTGTAGCCTGCTGTACCAATGGCCATCGCCTGCGCGGCTGTGAGGCCCGCTGGGCGGTGGATCAGCCAATCGCCTGAGACGCGGGCGTAGGAGGCGTAGGCGCCCATATGACCTTCGCCCACACCGAAGCCGTTGAGGATCACCTCATCGCCTTCTTTGAAATCATCGCGATCCGACGCGATCACCGTGCCAGCCATATCGACACCTGGGATCATGGGAAACTTGCGCGCAATCGGGCCTTTGGCTGTCATCGCCAAACCGTCTTTGAAGTTCACCGTCGTGTGCGACACCTTCAGCGTTACGTCGCCAGGCATCAGATCGTCCAGGGTAATCTCATGGACAACAGCAGGTTTGGCACGCTTGCCATCATCGCTGGTGATCCAAATGGCATTAAACGGCTCGGTCGGCAGGCTCATGATCGGCATCCTTTACTCGGCTGGCGAGGCAATCGGCGTATCAGCCCGCGCCTCTTTAATAGGCCAATGCACGATGGCAGCAAAAATGCCAAGAGCAATGCCCAGATACCAGACGACATCATAGGAACCAGTGGTATCGTAAAGCCGTCCGCCGAGCCACACGCCAAGGAACGCGCCAACCTGATGGTTGAAGAACACGATACCCATCAGCGTTGCCATGTATTTGGGTCCGAACATGATGGCCACCAGCGCCGACGTTGGCGGCACGGTGGAGAGCCACAGCAGCCCGATAACTGCCGAAAAGATCAACACCGTAGCGGGGGTTGCCGGAGTGAAGATGAATGCCGCGATGAAAACGGCACGTGCGATGTAGATCAGCGATAAGAAGATTGGCTTGGAATAGCGCCCGGAAATCACACCGGCTGAAAGCGCCCCCACAACGTTGAACAATCCAATCAGAGCCAACGACCAGGCGCCCAGGCGCGGGTCCAGACCCAAATCGCTAAGATAGGCGGGCATGTGCGCGGTGATGAACGCCAGATGGAAGCCGCACACAAAAAAACCAATGACCAACAGAACATAGGAACGGTGCGCAAACGCCTGTCGCACAGCCTGGGTGAGCGTTTGATCCTTGATGTAATCAGCCGCGGCGCTTTGGTCGGAGCGCCCGCGCAGCGCCAAAGCAAGCACAGGGATGGCGAGCATAATAACGCCGAGCAAGATCAGCGCCTGTTCCCAGCCATAGTCAGCAATGAATGCCCGGCCCATTGGTGCAAACAGAAATTGGCCCATCGAACCAGCTGCCGTGCCGATGCCAAACACTATGGGCCGTTTTTCTTCCGGAACTCGCCGACCAAAAGCCGCCAACACGATGGAGAAGGATGCCGCGGCCATGCCAAGGCCTATCATCAAACCCGCTGAGATATGCAGCCAGGCAGGCGAGGGCGCCCAGGCCATGATCATAAGGCCTCCAGCGTACACCAGCCCGCCGAGCGCAAGAACGCGGGCGGTTCCATAGCGATCAGCAACCGCTCCAGCGAAAGGCTGACCAAGCCCCCACATCAGGTTCTGAATAGCCAGCGAGAGGGCAAAAACCTCTCGGCTCCAGCCCTGTGTTTCTGTCATCGGCACCAGAAACAGTCCCAGAATGGAGCGTGGGCCGAACGAAAGCAGCGAGATCAGGCAGCCGCAGACAATCACCAGCCAAAGAGCCGTCATCGGCACGCCAGAACCGCTAACAGGCGGCGTGGTTTGTTGAGCTTGATTCGCCATGATGGGCACCGTTGGTAAGATCATGAGGGCCAGATCGCCCTTTCAATGACTTAGCTACACCGGTTCGACTGGCCTCACCAACGCAAATTCTTTCAAGCTCGCATCAAGAAAATTGAACGCAACCAGTAGCCAAACCGCGCCATTGCTGCGTTTGAAGCAACGACTGACAACCGTACCGGACGGTTCAGTGCCCAGCCCACCTTGCAAGAGGAAGAGAAAATCCTTATACTAAAACTCAACATGAGCAAAAGTCTGCGTACCGGGCTTATGCTCAAATTGAGAAATAGCCCCGTTTGAGACGGTTCAAGCAGTCAGAAAACTGGGGCATTTGCCTGGAGGAGGCAGATCATGACAGCTGTTCAAGAGCGTGAGTTTCGCGTCGAAAGCCCGCGCACCCTTACTCGCGTACCGACCCCCGATTGGCACGACGCTCCGGCGCCTGCACCTTCGCGTACGTTTGAGCGTCTGCCCATGCCGGACCTCACCTACACGCCCGAGGTGGAAGCGGCGGTTGGCCATCTCTATGAGAAGATGAGCCATGCGATTCCACGCATCGAGTGGCCTGTGCATGCGCCTTATATCAAGGCGATCAACGAGCTGAAAAAGGTTCGTGGCGCTGCCATTTTGGCGCACAATTACCAAACGCCGGAAATCTTCCATGGCGTGTCGGACATTGTTGGCGATTCGCTACAACTCGCCAGAGAAGCCACCAATGTGGATGCTGACATCATCATCCAGTGCGGTGTGCACTTCATGGCCGAAACATCCAAACTGCTGAACCCTGAGAAAACGGTTCTCATCCCCGATATGAAAGCCGGTTGTTCGCTGGCGTCCTCGATCACAGGCGCTGATGTTCGCGCACTGAAAGCCGCCTATCCGGGCGTGCCGGTGGTCGCCTACGTGAACACGTCTGCCGATGTGAAAGCTGAGGTTGATATCTGCTGCACGTCCTCAAACGCCGTGCAGGTGGTTGAGAGCTTAGGCACGGATCGCGTGATCTTTTTGCCCGATCAATATCTAGCCCGTTGGGTTGCGACCCAGACCGAGGTGGACATCATCGCTTGGAAAGGCGCGTGCGAAGTGCATGAGCGTTTCACCGGTGCAGAGCTGCGCGACTATAAGGCATCTGACCCATCGATCAAAGTGATCGCCCACCCAGAGTGTCCACCTGATGTGATCGCTGAGGCTGATTACACAGGTTCCACTGCCGGCATTATCGATTGGGTGGTTGAGCACGGTCAGGGCAAGGTGCTGATGGTCACCGAGTGTTCCATGGCTGATAATGTGGCGGCCTCGGCACCGGATGTGGAGTTTGTGCGCCCGTGCAATCTTTGCCCGCACATGAAGCGCATCACATTGCCCAAAATCCTTGATACGCTGCTCACAATGGAAGGTGAGGTTCTGATCGCACCAGAAATGGCCCAGCGTGCCCGCGCATCCGTGGAAGCGATGGTGAACCTGAACAATTAGGGTCTTGACCCAAGGGTCTGGATCCTAGGATCAAAAACCCTAAGCGCAAGCAGCAAGGCGAGCGATATGGATATGTTTGTCGATGATGTTGTCATCGTCGGTGGCGGTTTGGCCGGGCTTTTTTGCGCCCTGAAAATGGCCCCACGCCCGGTGACCGTGGTGACCGCCGCGCCTTTGGGCATTGGCGCATCCTCAGCCTGGGCGCAGGGCGGTATCGCCGCCGCCATTGCCGAGGGCGATACCTGGCAGTCCCATCTGGCGGATACGATTGCTGCCGGTGCGGGGCTGGTGGATGAAGCCATGGCCGAGCTTTTGGTCAAAGAAGCCAATGTCCGCATTCAGGATTTGCTCACCTACGGAGTGCCCTTCGACACCGATTTGCAGGGCCGCCTGACCTTTGGTCGCGAGGCCGCGCATTCGGTGGATCGCATCGTCCATGTGCAGGGCGATAGGGCAGGCAAAGCCATCATGGCCGCTTTGATTGAGACAGTGGCCAACACGCCATCCATTCGTGTGATCGAAAACCATGTCGTTGAAGCGATCCTCACCGAGGGGCGCCAGGTTGTCGGCCTACAGTCGCGCGGCGATGCCGGCCAAGCCGAGGTGCCAACAACGCTGCATACCCGTGCCGTCGTGCTCACATCAGGTGGCACCGGCGGGCTCTATGCTGTCACCACCAACCCGGTGGAAGCGCGCGGTCAAGGTCTTGCGATGGCAGCGCGGGCTGGCGCAATCATCGCCGATGCTGAGTTCGTGCAGTTTCACCCCACCGCCCTGGCCGTCGGCAAGGACCCAGCGCCGCTCGCCACCGAAGCGTTGCGCGGCAAAGGTGCCACGCTGCACCACGCTGATGGCACGCGGCTGATGGAAGGTATCCATGAGGATTTGGAACTAGCCCCGCGAGACATCGTCGCCCGTGCCATCCACCGTGCTGTCCAGTCGGGCAAAGGCGCGTTTCTGGATTGCCGTGAGGCCATCGGCGCCAAATTTCCAGAAGCTTTTCCTACCGTTTATGCAAGCGCCATGGACGCCGGGATCGATCCAGTGACCGAGATGCTGCCCGTTGAGCCTGCCGCGCATTATCACATGGGTGGCATCCTCACCGATGCGTACGGTCGCACCTCGCTGGATGGGCTTTGGGCGGCGGGCGAAGTGTCCTCCACCGGTGCCCATGGCGCCAACCGCCTAGCCTCCAACTCGCTGCTCGAAGCCGTGGTATTCTCCGCCCGCATCGCTGAAGATATTCTGCGCTTGATGCCGGTGCCGGAACTGCGCCACGCGGAGGTTGGTGCGAGCACCGGATCTGTGGTGCTGTCACATTCCGATGAGGAAGCGATGCGCGCCATCCGCATGGTGATGGGTCAGCATGTCGGCGTCGAGCGCAATGGCGAAGGATTGGCAGCAGCGCTGGAAACGTTGGGTGCGATCAAAGACAATGCGATCAACCTGTCAGTGCGCAACATGGCGCTGGCAGCTTGGATCGTAACCGCCAGTGCACTCAAACGCACCGAAAGCCGCGGCGGCCACGCCCGTACCGACTATCCGGAAACTGATCCGGGGCAGGCCAAGCGGTCGTTCTGGACCCTTGCCAATTTGCGCGCGGCGGTCGATGACGTGCCCCACGCCGCCTGAGACCAACCGCTAAGGTTCCCCATGTCCCTCGTCCAAAATAATTTGCCCCGCCCCATCGTTGATGAGGTCGTTAAAGCTGCGCTACTTGAGGACCTGGGCCGGGCAGGCGATGTCACAAGCCAAGCCTGCCTTCCCGCCGGTGCGCGCGCTGAAGCGATTATCCGCGCGCGGGTACCTGGCACCATTGCAGGCCTACCATTGGCAGAAGCCGCTTTTCGCCAGATCGGCGATGGTCTCGCCTTTCATGCAGCCATCGCCGATGGTCATCGCGTCCAACCTGGTGATGTTGTGGCCCGCATTTCCGGGCCAGCGATCCTGCTTCTATCGGCAGAGCGCGTGGCGCTGAACTTTCTTACCCACCTGTCTGGGATTGCCACCGCCACGCAAAGGTTTGCCGATGCCATCGCCCATACGTCAGCCAAAGTGACATGCACCCGCAAGACGCTTCCAGGCTTACGCGCGGTACAGAAATACGCTGTACGCAAAGGCGGCGGGTCGAACCACCGCTTTGGATTGGATGATGCGATCCTGATCAAAGACAACCACATCGCGGTTTGTGGCGGCGTGGTGGAAGCGGTCAAAGCCGCCAAGGCTTATGCCGGACATCTGATGGCCATTGAAATTGAGGTCGATACGCTCGATCAGTTCGCACTGATTCTGGCGCTCTCGGATGCCGAACGCCCTGACGTGGTGATGCTCGACAACATGCCGCCAGAAACGCTGGCCAAAGGCGTGGCGATGAACCGGGATGCTGGCGGCAATCCGGTAACATTGGAAGCGTCCGGCGGGATTACGCTTGAGACCATCGTGAGCGTGGCAGAGAGTGGCGTCGACTACATTTCGTCAGGCTGGCTGACATCATCAGCGCCGTCGCTCGATCTGGGGCTCGACATCGACATCAGTTAGGACGGCCTTTCAAAGGCAAGCACTTTCGAAAAGAACGCCGTATCCTCGTGCACGATCCTCAGGCCTGCTGACTGAAACAGGTCGATCAGATCCGTGGTCGCATAGGTGGTGTAATAGGGCTCGTGAAAGAGCTGCGGAAACAATTCAAGCAGCCCGTCATAGGCAGGCGTATCGCCTGGCTGAAGGCTGTCGACAAACACGAACAACCCGCCTGGCTTCAACACACGGGCAATCTCTTGGGCGACGGCAACTCGAATTTTCGGCGGCAGCTCGTGGAATAAAAAGACCGATGAGGTCAGGTCCAGCGATGCATCGCCAAACGGCATCTCTTCGGCTTTGGCCACCATGCCTTGCTGATGGCGATAGCGCTTGAAGCGCTTCACCGCTCGGTTTGCATAAGCCTCGGAGAGATCAAGCGCCATCAAAGGCATCCGCGGATACGCTTGGCTTAGCGCATCAGCGAAATTGCCAGGGCCGGTGGCAAGGTCCACCGCTCGCAGTTGGCGCTGATCCTTGCCCTTCATCCAGTCCGCAACTGGCACCAACCCCATGCGCCGCATCGCGGCTGTGGCACCGGTGAACAGCACCTCCACCTGCGTGTCATAGAGGCGTGCGGATTCCTCGCTCATCCAACCATCTGTCTGGAAATGAAAGTTCTGTTGATAGTAGCGCGGGCGCTTGTCAGCTTGCGGCGCCTCTCGGGCTTCTTGGTGTCGCTTCTCAGCGCGACGTCGCGCGACCTCTGGGGCATCGGCAAAGAACGCACGGGCATCGCGAATACGATCCACCCAGCGCTCATCCTCGCGTGGAGCCGGATAGAGACCAGCTTCGATGTTGGAGAGATCGCGCGCCGAAAGCGCCGCCACACCGCGCAACAACTCCGGTACGCCGGGAACCTTAGTTTGTGGCGCTTGCACATCGGGTTTTAGACTTGGGTCACGCTTCACGGCCTGTTGCTGCATGCGCCGCATCCGATACGCTTGGCCGGCATACCAACCAACCCGCGTGCCCTGGCGCGCAATGTAGCGCGCACGCGTTGCAAGTTTCGATAGGCTTAGAGGGTTGGGCTCAGCCATGATTGCTCCTGCGCGTCATGCAGGAGAATTTGGTGCGGATGGCGAGCCCCGGCAAGGGCTCGCCATTCACGTAAAGTGTCGCAGCCACAAAAAAGCGGCGTCTTAGCTGCCCATACGGGCCAGCCGCTCAAGCTTGGGAAAAGCCGTTTCGGGGTTTTCCTGGTAGGCAATGGTGCCCACAAGCTGATTGTCCTCGTTCATCAAAAAGATCGAGGCGGTGTGGTCCATCGTGTAGTCGCCATCATCCAGCTCCACCCGACGGGCATAGACGCGATAGTTTGCCACCGCCTCATCCACGGCCTGCGGGGTACCGGTAAGCCCGACAATATTGTCGGAAAAAGCAGCAACATACTGTTCCAGAAACTCTGGAGTGTCCCGCTCAGGGTCCACGCTTACCATCAGCACATGGATGTCATCTGCCAGCGGTCCAAGCTGCTCCAAATAGGTGGAAAGCTCAAACAGCGTGGTCGGACACACATCCGGGCAATAGGTGAAGCCGAAGAAGATCGCCTTGGGTTTGTCGGCAAAATCCTCTTGCGTCACTGTCTCGCCGGTGTCGGAGCGCACCAGGGTGAAAGGACCACCAACACTGTCGACCCCCTCATAAAGGGCGCTCTGATCGGGCGCTTGGCCACGCATGGTGGTGAGCGTTAAAAACGCGCCCATACCCAGCACCACCAGGGCAACCGCACCCCATAGGATGATCCGTACCGCTTGCATCAGTTATGGCTCCCATGGCTGCTGTGATCATCGCTGTCATCGTCACCATGCATCATCTCCATGGTGCGCTCCATAACGGGCATGATCAGTTCCAGTGTGTCGCCGCTTTCAAAGGTGAGCGTGACCTCAACGACTTCACCGGCCACAAACGGTCCCGATAGGCCAATGAACATCACGTGCAGGCCGCCCGGCTTCAACTCAACCATCTCGCCAGCTGGCAGCGTGATACCGTCTTCCAGTTCTCGCATGCGCATCACATCGCCATCCATCGTCATGGTGTGCAGTTCCACGCGCTCAGAGACGGGCGACGTGGCTGAGACCAGGCGATTGTCCTCATCGCCAGTGTTCACGATGGTCAGAAAGCCGCCAGCGTTACGGGCGTTGGGCGGTGTTTCCAGTGCGCGCAGCTCGGAGAGTTCCAGCGCGCCGACACTCACCGTCATGGCATCATGCATAGCGTGATCATCGCCGTGGCTGTGATCATGGGCGATGGCAATCGAAGAGGAAAAAGCAAGCGCCAAAGCGCTCGCGGCAACGAGAAGAGATTTGGTCATTGGGGGTGTCCTTCACAAAGACAAAAAGAGAAAAGTCATTCAGCTGTGAAGGGTTGCAGGTGGCGCGCGCGCCGGTGGTGGACCGGTGGGAGGACCGTCGCTTAGCAGTCTGTCGCTATAGGCAAAAGACAGTGCAAGCGCTGGCATCACTGGTGCTTCAACAAGCGGTGTTGATGGCGGCAACAATGCGTGGCCACCGGTTAGTGTGCAGGGGCAAAAGCCTGCACCGCTAATCATATCTTTGGGGTCATCGTCGGCAGTCGGCGCGCCAGACAGGCAGAGCGAAAAGCCGCTCTCAATGGCCATCGCCGGGGATGCGGTGAGCACAAACCCAACCATCTGCTGTCCCAGCAAAGCGCACAGTGCCAGCGCCGCAAGCGGCTGGCGAAGCATGGTAAGAGCTGCGAACACGTTCATGAGTGCGTTATCCTGCTCCTTACGCCCGCGCGCAAGCTTACCCTATGCCGCAGGGGCGCTGTTTTTGCCGTCCTCGGTGTCTTGATTATCGTCACCCGCCGACTCAGGTTCAAAAACAACCGGTTCAGGCTCGAACAGATCAATATCCTGATCACCCAATTCTGAATCCACTAGAACCGCACCAACTGGCGCAGTGGCGTAGAGCGTGAAATCCTCTTTGTCTTCCTCGGCAATGGCGTCGCGCTGCGTGATGCGATAGCCAAGGAACACCGCCATGATGGCTTGCACACATGCAGCATAAGCGAACAAACCTGCGCCGCCATAGTGATCGACAGCCAAGGATGCCGCCAGCGGTCCGACGGTTGATCCCAGCGCGAAGGCCAGCAGCAGGCCCGACGCCAGGGTGACGTGCTGATCAGCATCTGCGTGGTCAAAGGTATGGGCGACCGACAGAGCATAGGAAGGAAAAATGACAGCGCCAAAAAGGAAGCCAGCCAACAGGATCAAATTGGGTTGATCGGGGCTGAGCACACTCACCATTAAACTGACCACCATGGCAGCGGTGTTCAGCGCAACCATCACAAAGCGGCGATCGATCTTGTCGGATAGGCGGCCAATCGGCCACTGAAACAGGGCGCCGCCTAAAATGGCAATGGTGAGAAAAACAGCCGCGCCGTCGCTGTCCATACCCGAACGCGTTGCGAACACGCCGCCAAAAGCCCAGAAACTTCCTGTGGTCAATCCAACACCGATGATGCTGATAAGGCCCACTGGCGAGGTCTTGTAGACCTTACGAATGTTGAGACGCACCTCGTATAGCGGTGCCGGTTGGGTGGCGCGGCTCAAGGCCAAGGGGAGCGCAGCAAACGAGATCAGAACCGATGCGATCGTGAAAAGAGCAAAGCTATCAAGTGGATAGGTGGTCAAAAGCATTTGACCCGCCGCAATCATGGCGAAGTTGATCATCACATAGACCGACATGACCGTGCCGCGATTGGCATTATCGGTGCGCTCGTTCAGCCAGCTTTCCAAGATGATGTAGAGCGCGGCCATCGCAAAGCCGGTGATCATCCGCAGCACCACCCAGAACGCCGGTTCAATGGCCAGCGGATGCAGAAGGATTGTGCCGGACACAAGCCCAACGAAGGCCGCAAAAACGCGAATATGCCCGGCGCGAGCAACCAGCGCTGGCGCAAACCAACACCCGAGCGCAAAACCGAGAAAGAAGCCTGAACCCAGGCCACCAACCCAAAAAGCGCCAAACGCTTCAGCTTCTCCACGAAGGGGAATTAGCGCGTTTTGCAGCGAATAGCCTGACACCAGCAATGCCGTGGACATGAGCAGTGCTATAAAGGGTGAAAGTGCGCTCATGGCTGCGCCTGTTTTGCGGGGCCTTGCCCCGCGGCCGGTTAGGCTCTCACAGGGGCAACATACTCTTCGCGCCCTAGCAGCTTAAAGACACTGCGCACAATACCATCTGCATCAAGCCCTGCTTCGGCCACCATTTTGGCCGGGCTGTCCTGATCAATGTAGCGATCTGGAAGCGTCAGAGTGGCCAGTTTCAACCGGCCATCGAGCAGCGCTGCATCATTGAGCGCGTGCAGAACGAACGAGCCAAACCCGCCAACAGATCCCTCTTCAACCGTAATCAAAACCTCATGTTCACGGGCAAGACGGGCGACCAGATCACCATCCAGCGGCTTGGCAAACCGCGCATCGGCGACTGTTGTGGACAGCCCTTCGGTTTCTAGCGTGTCGGCAGCGATAAGCGCATCTTTCAGACGCGAACCAAGCGACAGGATCGCCACAGTGGAGCCTTCGCGCACGATCCGGCCTTTGCCTATTTCAAGAACAGAGCCGCGATCTGGCAAATCAACGCCCACGCCTTCACCGCGTGGATAGCGGAAGGCAATCGGTCCTTCATCATAGGCAACGGCGGTGCGAACCATATGAACCAGTTCTGCTTCATCGCCTGCCGCCATGATGGTGAAACCGGGTAGGCATCCCAGATAGGCAATATCGAACGAGCCAGCATGGGTGGGCCCATCGGCACCGACCAGGCCAGCGCGGTCAATGGGGAAACGCACCGGCAAGCCTTGGATCGACACATCGTGCACCACCTGGTCGTACCCGCGTTGCAGGAAGGTGGAGTAGATGGCGCAGAACGGCTTCATGCCATCGCTTGCCATACCGGCTGCAAACGTCACCGCGTGTTGCTCGGCAATGCCGACATCAAAGGTACGGGTGGGAAAGGCCTGGCCAAACATATCGATGCCCGTACCGCCAGGCATCGCTGCCGTGATACCGACAACACGATTGTCTTCCTCAGCCTCGCGAATCAGCGACTGGCCAAAGACACGGGTGTAGGCTGGCGCGTTGGGCTTGCTCTTGGCCTGCTCGCCAGTGATGACGTTGAACTTTGAAACGCCGTGATACTTGTCAGATGAGGCTTCGGCTGGGCCGTAGCCTTTGCCCTTTTGCGTGCGCACATGAACCAATATCGGTCCTTGTTCGCTATCACGGACATTCTCCAGAACCGGCATCAGATGATGGATGTTGTGCCCATCAATCGGTCCGACATAGTAGAAGCCAAGCTCCTCGAACATTGTGCCGCCGGTGAAGAACGAGCGGGTGAACTCTTCAGCTTGCGCAGCTTTCTTGTGCCAATAGGGAGGCAGTTTCTCGGCCACCCGTTTCAAGCCTTCCCGCACTGAGCGGTAGGTATTGCCGGAGACCAGCCGCGCCAAATAAGCGCTCATGGCACCGGTTGGTGGGGCAATCGACATATCATTGTCGTTGAGGATCACGATCAGCCGGGCATCCATCGCGCCAGCATTGTTCATCGCCTCATAGGCCATGCCCGCCGACATCGACCCATCGCCAATCACCGAAACCACATTGTTATGCCCACCCGTCAGATCGCGCGCCACGGCCATGCCAAGCCCGGCCGAAATGGAGGTGGAAGAGTGCGCGGCGCCAAACGGATCGTAAGGGCTTTCAGCACGTTTGGTGAAACCGGACAGGCCACCACCCTGACGAATGGTGCGGATACGGTCGCGCCGCCCGGTGAGGATTTTATGCGGATAGCACTGGTGGCCCACATCCCAGATCAGTTTGTCCTTGGGCGTGTCAAAAACCGCGTGCAGCGCCACCGTCAGTTCCACCACCCCAAGACCAGCACCCAAATGGCCGCCGGTGACCGAAACCGCAGAGATCATCTCCGCGCGCACTTCCTCGGCGATCTGGGCCAGCTCATCGTGCGATAGGCCTTTCAGATCGCTGGGGTTAGCAATTGCATCAAGGAGCGGTGTTTCTGGGCGTTCAATCATATCCATAGGGTCACACTAGCGCATCAATGGAGCCAATAAGACGCGCCATCATGACGCGTAGGGGGAACGGTATCGTCCACCCTACGCCGATTTTGACTGTAAAGAAAGTCTGACACTTATAGTGTCCAATACGTTTGACTTTCGTCGAAGGCACGCCACCTTTGGTGAATGACGTTAGTCAGGCAGCGGGATGAACTCTTCCTCATCCCCAGGAACGATATCGAAGCGTTTCTCTTTCCAGTCTGCCTTGGCTTGTTCAATGCGTTCTTTGGACGAAGACACAAAATTCCACCAGATATAGCGCTTGGAATCCATCGGCTCACCGCCAAGAATGATGAACCGTGCATCATCGCTGGCTTTGATGGTGATCGTATCGCCTGGGCGGAACACCAGCAGCTGGCCTGGGCCAAAGCTATCACCTGTAATCTCTACCGTGCCTTTGACGGTGTAGATGCCGCGCTCGTCATAGGTCGGGTCGAGTGGAATAGACGCACCCGCCGCCAGCACTGCATCGGCATAGAGCGTTGGCCACGCCGTTTCGGTCGGCGCTTTCACGCCCATCACTTCGCCCGCAACCACCCGCAAGCTCACACCGTGATCATTGAGCATCGGTAGCTCATCAGCACTGTAGTGGATGAAAGCGGGCGCGGATTCCTCGTGGCTTTCAGGCAACGCCACCCAGCTTTGGATGCCGAACAGCTTTGGCCCCAACGCCTTGGCGGCTTCCGACGTCCGTTCAGAATGCACAATCCCTTTGCCCGCCGACATCAGGTTCAGCTCGCCAGGTTTGATGGAAAGCTCATTGCCCAGGGAATCGCGATGCATCACCTCACCTTCAAACAGGTAGGTAACGGTCGCCAAACCGATATGTGGGTGTGGGCGCACATCAATGCCGCCGCCCACCAGAAACTCCGCTGGACCCATCTGATCGAAGAAAATGAACGGCCCAACCATCTGCCGTTTGGCCGAGGGCAGGGCGCGGCGCACCTCAAACCCGCCCAGATCGCGGGCCCGTGGCACAATCAGGGTTTCAATCGCATCGCAAGTTTTTGGATCGCCCAGTGTTGGGTCCATATCAGGTTGCCAACTCATAGCCTTCGGCCTTTCGTGAACAAGAGAGATGCTGGAAAAATAAGGGCAGTGCAGGCTGCTGTCGATCTGCATAGCGCAGGACAGACTGTCGGCAATTGGCGAACATTCAACCGCTTGTCGTTTCAAAAAACGATCAGAGCAGCAGCAAGCCAATCATGATGCAACCCATGCCAAGATAGCCTGGCAAAGCGTCGGCTGCTGAGAGTTGGCGTTGCAGTACGGTCTGCTTGGGGTTGCCCGGATCAACCCGTACCGTCAGGTGCGAATGCAGCGGGAAGCGCTGCAAATAGGCGTTGGCGTCGGCTTCAGTGGCAAAAAACGGGGCCCGCGTGGCTGAAAACCGCTCACCGACATAGGTTTGCTCATCAACCTCATAGGCATAACGGACAATGGCACCAAACCCGTCGGTCTGTTGCCAGGGGCGATAAGGGTCGGTGCGCTGCGCTGACACCACATCCACCCCGCGCACGGTGCCGCGGACCGACTTCCAGTTGGCGCTCGCAATCCAATCACGGATCAGGAACACCCAGCCAATCAAGATGACCACGCCACAAAACAGCGCAAATGGTCCAAGCATTTTTTAGGACCCACGCATCGGTTAGGAGTCGAGCGGCTCTGTGCCCGCCGCCTCACCAGAGGAGGAAAGGCGGATTTTCTCCACCCGCTCTTCAGCGGCCTTCAGCAACGCTTCGCAGCGGCCCTTCAGCGCTTCGCCACGCTCATAGATGGCGATGGAATCTTCCAGCGCTACTTCGCCACGCTCCAACCGATCCACAATGCGCTCAAGCTCGGCCATTGCGGTTTCAAACGTCAGACTGTCGACGGTTGGCTCATTCGATTCGCTCATGCACAAGCTCCTGTCTTTCTGCGCAAAGCGTGGCGGGATCGGGCGCGTAAGGTCAAGGGCAAGCGCTGTAATGCGCCAAATTAGGCCTGCATAAGCTAGGGTTTTGACCCTAAGCCTGCATCAGCGTTTCCACATGCGCTGCCACCGAGCGCGAAAGCCCCTGAAGATCATACCCGCCTTCCAGCAGTGAGACGACACGGCCCCCGGCGCTCTTTTCGGCAAGCTCCATCAGTTGTTCGGTCACCCACACAAAATCAGCCTCGTGCAGATGGATGTTGGCCAGCGGGTCTCGCGTGTGCATGTCAAAGCCAGCGGAGATGATCACCAAGTCAGGTTTGAACGCATGCAGGCGCGGCAACAGCACGTCGAGCATCGCGCCGTTGAACTGCTCGGCGCCATCGCCAGATGCCAAGGGCGCGTTGACAATGGTGTCGTGCTCGCCGGTTTCGATCACCGCGCCGGTGCCGGGGTAAAGCGGCGCCTGGTGGGTGGAGGCGTACATGATCGTCGGATCATTCCACAAAATGTGCTGCGTACCATTGCCGTGATGAACATCAAAATCGATCACCGCCACCCGCTCAGCCCCATGCTCTACTTGCGCGTGGCGTGCTGCAATTGCCGCATTGTTGAAAAAGCAAAACCCCATCGATTGGGCGTATTCCGCGTGGTGACCGGGCGGACGAGAGGCAGAAAAAGCGTTCTTCACCTTGCGTGTCATCACCTCGTCCACCGCCTGGCAGGCAGCCCCAACAGCGCGCATCGCCGCTTCCCATGTGCCGGGTGAGACCGTGGTGTCGGAATCGATACGCACCAAGCCCTCGTCGGGGCAAGCATCGCGAATGCCGGTGGCGTAGGTCAGCGGATGAGCATACGCCACCTGATCCAGTGTGCCCCAAGGCGCCACATCGCGATCAAGGCCCATGAACTTCTCGGCTTCCAGCGCACGATCAATCGCACGGATGCGGTCCGGTCGTTCAGGATGCCCTGTTGGCGTTGCATGATCCAGATAGCTTGGATGCGACAGGTAAAGCGTCTGGTGCATGCTGGTTCCCGATGGCTCCTCTTGGCGCCAACAGATCACCGTTGTGCGCGTCAGCAGCTTCTGCCGCTTGGATGTTAGATCTTAGAGTGTCACAGGCGCAGCTTGGCGATCAACCTCTGCACCCTTGCCCAATAGGGTGAGGTCTGAAGCAACAGCTTTGTTGCCATCTGCTCGCGGCGTTAATTCTATTGGCATAAGGTGGCCATTATGAATGGCATACTGATTCTCAACGCGCGCTGAAGCCGATATTCTTGGTAGGATAGATCATGCCTGTGACCCGTCGAACCTTTGGACTTGGAATGCTTGCAACAGCTCTTAGTGGCTGCGCCAGCGGTGGTCTTGTGGATGCCTACGGGTATGCCAGCGATCAACTGGCCGATGATCTGCGGCCAACGCCCAACGCCGCCTATGATGGATGGGTGTCATCCTTTCTACCACGCGCGCGGGCGGCTGGCATCACCGATGCCACGCTCGATACTGCTTTTGCCAATGCTGGCTTTCTGCCAGGTGTCGTGACCCGTGACAGAAACCAAACCGAGTTCACCCGCACGCTTGAAGATTATCTGGCGATTGCCGCTTCCGATGAACGCGTGCGCAATGGCCGGACCGCCTTCACCTTTCATCGCAATGTGCTGGCACGCCTTGAAGAAACCTATGGTGTGGACGCAGAGATCATCACCGCGATCTGGGGCCTGGAGAGTTCGTTTGGTGAGCGACGTGGCAACATTTCTGTTATTTCAGCCACATCGACACTGGCGTTTGATGGGCGTCGTGGCCGGTTTTTTGAACAGCAACTTATTGCTGCGCTTAAAATCTTGCAGAACGGCGATATTCCAGCACCCCTTTTGAGTGGCAGCTGGGCCGGCGCCATGGGGCACACCCAATTCATCCCGACTACGTACGAAGCCTATGCGGTCGATTTCACCGGTGATGGTCGTCGTGACATCTGGTCCGATGATCCAACCGATGCGCTGGCCTCAGCGGCAGCCTATCTTCAGCAAATGGGATGGACCCGCGGCGTGCGATGGGGCCAGGAGGTTACCAACGGTGCGTCTGGAGGTGAAATCATTCAGCCACAGCCAGGTGGGCCACGCTTCGCGGTGACAGACAATTTCCGGGTCATCAAGCGCTACAACAACTCCAACTCTTATGCGATCGGCGTTGGCCATCTGGCCGACCGAATTGGTGGTGCCGGGCCTCTGCAAACGCCCTTCCCACCCGATGCCAACGGTCTGACAAAAGCCGACCGAAAAGAGCTTCAGGAAAGGCTGACAGCGCTCGGTTTTGATACCGATGGCGTGGATGGCGTGATAGGGCCGAACTCGCGGGCGGCGATCAGCGACTATCAGCGCAGCCAAGGCTTGCCGACAACTGGCGAGCCCTCAATCGAGTTGCTGCGTCGCCTGCGTTCCTGACTTTAGCGCGCGGTGTACCGACCATCGGTGCGCCAGCGCTTCATCAGCGCGGCCAAAGCTTCATCGCCCTCTTCAGGCAGCTTGATCAGCACCTTGATCAAGAGGTCGCCGCGTTCACCATCTTTGGCTGTTGGCAGACCACGACCCTTCAACCGCATCGTTCGGCCCGACTGGGCATTCTCTGGTAGGTTCAACGCCACAGTGCCATCGAGCGTGGCAACGCTAATGCGTGCGCCCAGAACAGCTTCGTCCAACGTGACCGGCAAATCCATCAAAAGGGTGCTGCCATCAGCTTTGAAAACGGGATGGGCGGTAAACCGCACCGTCACCAGCGCATCGCCATTGGCGCCGCCAGCAGGCGAGGGCTTGCCCTTGCCTTTCAAACGAATGGTTTGGCCGTCTTCCACGCCTTTGGGCAGTGCGATCTTCACAGTGCCCTGACCGGGAATGGCAACCTGAACCTTGTCGGCAGCGAGCACCTCTTCCAGGCTCACCCGCGCGCTGACTTTAACATCGCCACCCTTTTTCGGACGCGCCTGTTGGCGCGACCTGGCTTGGCCGCCCATGCCAGGACCACCCATGCCGGGGCCACCGGAACCACCCATGCCACCTATATCTGGCCCGCCGCCGCCAAACATGGATTTCAGAATATCTTCTGCCCCACCGCCGCCGCTAAAGCCAGAACCGGCGTTGCGATAGCCGGGGCCGCGCCCTTGCGTGAAGGTGGCAAAGATGTCCTCAAAACCCGGATTAGGTCCGCCTTGCGCGCGTGAACCGCCACGGCCACCAAACGGGTTGAAGCCCGCCATGGTGGGATTGCCCTCAGCATCGATTTCACCGTGATCAAAGGCGCGTCGTTTCTCATCGTCGCCGACGATGTCATAGGCCGCCGAGACCTCTGCAAAGCGCTCTTTGGCCTTGGGGTCATCAGGGTTTTGATCAGGATGAAGCTTCTTGGCGAGCTTGCGGTACGCGGATTTGATGGCCGCGCTATCGGCACCTTTGGCCACACCAAGAACAGAATAGGGGTCACGCATAACACACCGGCGAAATGGGGGAGGACAAGACTACCACCGTCATGTAGGTGTGTTGCGCTGTTTTTTCCAGCGCTGCCTGGGTTTTGTGGCTAAAGCACTTGGCCCGCACGCGGGGTCACGAACACCCATTGATCGCCTTGCAAACAAGCATCGGCGAGCAAGATGGCGTCGTTGCCATTGTCGGTGATCTCAACGCTCACCACGCGGCACGCGCCCTCGCTGTTGGAACTTAGGCGGCGGAAGGGCGTCATCAGTCCAGAACGACCGGTTGCCTCATGCGACCAGGAAAACGTCCCAGCATCATCGTCGGTCGAAAGCACATGGGTTAGCGCGCTGCCCATGGCATTAAGGTCAGCCTGGCTAAGCGACACGCGCGGCTCGCTGTCGGCTGGAAGGCTGGCAATCAAATCATCCATCGGGCGCTGTGCCGTCTCGCCCGAGGCAGCTGGCTCAACCGGAGATACGGCATTCAGCTCCGGTGGCATGCTCGTGTCCAAGGTGCTGTCAGCGTCATTCTCGGGCGCATCAATGGAGGCGGTGTGCAGGGGTTCAGGTTTGGACGCGAAAACATCACCAAAGGGCACAGAAACGCTGGCGCAGCCGCTAAGGCCCAGCGCCACACCGATAGGCACAACAAGACGTAAAGGTGTGGCGGTCACACGCTTCCAACGCTGTTTCAACATGATCGGGCACCCCGTAAACGCACAACTCTGGCGGGCCATTGCTGGGGGCATGCGACGATTACACTGTGCCGGATTGTCCCCATCCTGCTGGACAACGCCGCGCGAACAGGCGACATCAACCATCATCCAGTGTTCCACCAAAGCCTGTGGGAAGTGTTAATGAGCACCGATTTCCTCAACGCGGCCGATCCCTACGCCGTCTTCGAAGCATGGCTGGCCGATGCCAGCGCCAGCGAGCCCAACGATCCCAATGCCGCGAGCTTGGCCACCGTCGATGCCGATGGTCTGCCCAATGCACGCATTGTGTTGGTCAAAGCGGTGGAGCGCAGCGGGTTCGTTTTTTACACCAATCTTGAAAGCGCCAAAGGTCAGGAGCTTCTTGGCGCCAAGAAGGCCGCTTTGTGTTTTCATTGGAAAACATTGCGCCGCCAAGTGCGGGTGCGTGGTCCGATCACGCAGGTTAGCGATGAGGTGGCTGATGCCTACTTCGCCAGCCGTCCGCGTGGCAGCCGCATTGGCGCAAGGGCCTCGCAGCAATCAAGCCCGCTGGAAACCAACAATGCGCTGCGCGAGCGCGTGGCAAAACTGACCGATGAGTATGGCGCCGAGGACGAGACTGGCAAACCGATCCCTCGTCCACCGCATTGGTCTGGCTTTCAGCTGGAACCGCAGATCTTTGAGCTTTGGCAGGACGGTGAGTTCCGCCTGCATGATCGGGTCGTCTTTGAACGCAAAAAGGCGGATGCGCCTTGGAAGAGCACCCGCCTTTATCCGTAACAAAATTGGACGTTGAGGGTCACTAGCGGCCAACTGCCTCAAGCACGCAGGCGACATCTTTGTTGCCCAGCGGCTTGTAAAGCGCATCCAACGGATCACGCTGTTCTGCTGCTTTGTTGTGCGCGCCGCGCGCATGGGCGCGGGCATCACGGGCGAGGGTGAGGATGTCGCAATTCAGCGCCGTTTTGACGGACGGTGCTGTATCGGTGCCATAAGACGCGTTGTCATAAGATGTGTCATCAAACTGTTGGGCACCGGAGGTGGCGAGGGTCACTGGAATCTCTGTCCTTTGTTCATGAGAAAATGTCATCTGCACGGTGTGTGCAGTGCGAAGTGTCGATCCCACCTGCTTGCGGCCAAACCAAGGCAAAAGGGTTAACGATCATCAAAACACCTTCAACATCCTCGCCAAGGTGGCATCTACAACACAGCAACGCTTGCCCATTGATGTAATTCTCGGCATAGCTCCCGCCAGCTTCGCTCCCTCTCGCATCGTTTCAGGCCATCACTCGGCATGCGCTTTCGCCCTATCAGACGACCTTTCCATGCTCCACGCCGCGCCCGCGTGGTCGCTGCTCTGTCGCTGATGGTGCTGGTTGCGGCAGTGGCACTGGCAGGCGCTGGCGTGATCACGTTGCCCGGCGCCCTTGTCGGCCTTGGCATGTCAGCCGCGCTTGGCACGCTGGCTCTGGCCCTGGCGATCTACAGCCTCAACTACATTTGGGCGAACACCGGGCTTGGCACTGCCGATGCGACGCTTGCGCTGATCTGGGCATTGCCGGTTTTGGTGAGCGTGACGGCGCTCACCTATATTGTCACCCAAACACCCAGCTATCCTGATCTTGCCACCAATGTGAACAACCCGCCGCAGTTTGAACTGCTTGGGCAGAGCGAGGATGCGGACGCTGAACTTCCGCTTGATGCCGCCTCACCAGCTGACCGCATTCGTCTGCGTTTGGCGCATCCTGATCTCACCACCGAATTTGTGGAGCGGCCCGGCTGGCATGTCGCTGAAGTGCTTGAAGCGCTTACGTCCTCGGCAGGCTGGGAGCTGGCGCGCCTTGAGACCGAAAATGGCCTGAGCTTCGATGCGGAGTTCAGCGTGCCAGGCTCGATCCTTCTGGTTGAGCACGACATTGCTATTCGTATTTTTGATGATGGTGAAGGCTCCACCATCGATGCGCGCGCGCTGTCTAACATCCCGCTGCATGATTTCGGCACCAACGCGCCGGTGCTTGATGGTGTGGTACAACGCTTTCTGTTGGCGATTGAAGCAACGCCGCCGCCAGCCTCTGACCTTTAGGGTCTGGACCCTAGTCTCGGCTCTCAAAGGCGACAGCTCCTGCGTGCCACAGGGCATCGGACCCGGCAATCCGTGACGCTTGCCCCAACGCTTCCAACCGCTCCAAATGCGCCAAAACCGAAAGGCCGGCGGCACCGCGCAGGCGTTGGTCCAGTCCTTCATACATTCTGTCGACCAGACTGCTGATCGACAGGGTATCGCATTCCAACGCTCCCAAGATCGCTGCCTCACGGCTCATCCGGTGCGCAAAGAGCGCCTCAACAAAACTCAGCGGATCGTTCAACCTTGCGCCATGGCCGGGCAGGTAGAGCGTGTCCTGGCGCTTCAACAGAAGCTGCAAACTTTCCAGATAAGCGCTCATGTCGCCATCGGGTGGTGCGATGAGGCTTGTGGACCAAGCCATCACATGATCGCCGGAAAACAAGATGCCGGAGCCTTCCAGCCCAAAGCAAAGGTGGTTCACTGTGTGGCCCGGCGTGGCGACCACTTCCAGTGTGCTGCCGCCAGCTTCCAGGCGTGCACCATGTTCGAGAACCTCATCGGGTGCATAGTCTTGATCAACCGCCACATCCAATGAAGCATCGCCATCACGCAACGGACGGGCCAGTAGATGCGGCCCGGCACCGATGATCGGCGCACCGGTTGTCGCCTTTAAGTCTCGCGCCAGCGGTGAGTGATCCCTATGCGTATGGGTCACCAGGATCGCATCGACAGGAGCATCCCCAATCGCGCCAAGCAGCGCCACCAAATGCGCCTCATCCTGCGGACCAGGATCGATTACCACCAACCGGTCTGTTCCGATCAGATAGCTGTTGGTGCCGGTGAAGGTCATCGGGCCAGGGTTGGGCGCGGTGATCCTCCTTATGCCGGGGCGTATCTCGACGACCTCACCAGGCAAGGCTTTGAAGGTGCGATCAAACTGCAAGGCGTCTCTCACTGGCCGTTTGGCTGAACATCCGTCCCTTGTCGCCGGTGTAGCAGCGGTTTATGCAAAGAAAAACACGTTCATCCGATCAACGGAGATATCTGACGGCGTCCGCGGCTTTTGCATCCAACATGTCGGCCAAAAGCCGACCTGTGTTGCACCGCATGGCTAGCCATCAACCATCATGCTTCCCTCATTCTCATCCGATGTAAGGCCACCGCGCGAGAACAAGCTTGCGCGCATGATCCGCTCCAACCGCCTGAAAAGCTGGGTCAGTTGGGCCATGCTGCCTTTCTGTTTTTGGCAGGGCCTTGCGGTGCGCTCTGGCGGTATTTCGCTCTTACCACCGCATGGTCCAGTCGAGACCCTTGTCGGTGATGACAAGCCCGGTAAGCCTTATCGGGTTTTGATCATCGGGGATTCCTCGGTTGCCAGCATTGGCGTAAGTGACCTTGATGAGGGTCTGGCGATGCAAATGGCCATGCGCCTGTCGACGCGGCTCAACCGCCCCATAGCGTTGCGCATCTCCGGCAATTCTTCAGCCACCAGCGGTGACCTGCGCGACCATGTGGTGCCCAACTTGCCCGAGAATGCCTTCGACTTGGTGTTCGTGGTTATCGGCATGAACGATGCAAAAAATTTCCACAGCGCCAAACGATTTGTCGATGGGTTCGGCGGATTGATCTATGCGCTCAAAGCCCGTTTCCCGAGCGCCCTGATCGCCCATTGGCCGATCTCACCGATGACGATTTTTCCGGTGCTGCCGCAGCCGCTGAAAACATGCCTATCCTTCCGCTCCGACATTTTGGACGCGTTGGCCGGATGCCTATCGGCTGGGCGGGGCATTGAGCGTTTTGAGCGGCGGATGACGTTTCCAGAATCCGGCTTTGCCAATGATGGGTTCCACGTGAACGCTTATGGTTATGCGCTGTGGGCCGAAGAAGCGGTGAACGCCTTAATGACCAAGGATCGGGTGCGCCGCGCCCGCATCAAGCGCAAGCAAGCCAAACGTCAGGGGGCCAAACGTCTGAAAAGCGCTAGCCGGTCTGATCCAACACAAAAATAGGCTGCACATGATCGCCCTCAGGCAGTGTGGTCAAATGGCCGGTGGCGATGATCTCCTGGCCTTCAACCAGTTCCAACAAACCTGTGCTTGGAACCGGTGCGTTGAGCGCAGGATCATCCAGGCCGCGCACCAGCGCGCCGGACCGCACCATCACATGATCGTTCGCCAAACAATCATCAACGCGCCAACCATCCTCGCTTGCCACGAAGCGGCGACCCACACTGGTGCGTCCACCTGGCCAATGAGCATCTAGAAGAACGGCACCACCAGGTTCCAGAACGGCGCGCTCCTCGGCGCTCAAGGTCGCCATGCCAACCAGCGTTTCAACTTCCACGGCAGCGCGCGCCTGGTGGGTTGGTTTCAAGTAAGAGAGCGGCGCGGCAACCAACCGGTCCATCTTCGCGGACACTTGGTCGTAGACTTTGGACAGCGCCGCATCGGTTCCCAGCACAGGTATATCGCACGCCTCAAACTGCAAGGATGTGATGGCGGGAGAGGCGCGAAGCTCATCATTCTTTTCGGCGAGCCAGGCGTGCCCGATACCATCCAGTGCAAGGGGCGCGAGCAAACCAGCCAACAGCGCTTCAACGGTATCCAGCGAGAGTGTACGCCCCGCACCTGGTGTAGTGTTGCGCTCAAGCAGTCCTGCCAAACCATCAAGCGCCTGGTCGCTAAGGGCCAGCACAGCAGAATCGGATTGCACATGCAGGGGCACGAAAATCTGCGCATCTGCGGGCGTTTGCAAAGCAAGACCAAGGGTAAGGCGGGTGCTGGCGATCCCGCCGGTCACGCTCAAAGGCGCCCGGGCAAGCCGCTGCGCCATCGCAAAACCATCGGCTGACCAAGCCGAAAGGTGCGCCTGATCAAGCACGCGGCTCTTTGTTTTGGCTTCAAGGCGCGGGTCAAGCCGGTTCATAGCGCCTCGTCCGGCGAAAACTCTTGCGATGCTTCTGGCGCCTCGCTTAGCGTGCCCATGAGCCGTTGTTTGAGGGCTGCGTGCAGCGCCTGGCGTTGATCATTGCTGAGAGGCAATACATCGCTCACATCGCTTATGGCAGCCTCTGTCAGAGCCAGCAGATCGTCGGCTGTCGGCGTGACGATGTCCTCCAAAGAGGGACCGGCCTGGTGGGTATCCAACAGGGTGGAGAGCTCATCTGGCGACAGGACTTTACGCATCGCCAGTACTTCCCAAGCCCGCATCTCCCAAGCCCGCTTGTCCCAAGTTGGTTCCTGTGAAGAGCGCTTTGGCGCTGGATGCCGCTTCGTTTGCTGACAGGCCGTCACAGCCCTCAGCCAATCGCAAAACAAGATGATCAAGGGCCGCCTCATTGGCGCGTAGGGCCTCGGCAGCGCTTGCACTGCGCAAACCCAACTGACGGGCAAGTCTATCGGCGTCGCATGTGCTCAGCACATCACGCAACGCTGCATGCAGCGAAGCAGATTGCCGTTCAGATAGCGCTTCGTACACGCGCTCGTTTGTAGGGAGGCTCTCTGCCATCCTCACACCATATCACCCGTTGATTGCCGCCCACCGATAAACCTTAGCAAGGCGTTAACGGCAGTACAAATGGCAATGCTGCGATGCGGCGCAGACCACAGAAGGTCCAGCGGATTTGAGGCGTCCTTAGGCCACGGCCCGCGAGAGCGCGCATTGCGACCAAAGATCGGAAAGCGCGTTCACCAGATGGCCGATATCGTCATCCGTGTGTAGCGGTCCTGGCGTGATGCGCAGGCGCTCCGTGCCGGTATCCACCGTCGGATAATTGATCGGTTGGATGTAAATGCCATACTGGTCAAGCAGCACATCAGAGATGAATTTGCACTTCTTCGCATCCCCCACCATCACCGGAATGATGTGGCTGGGCGCAGGCATGTAAGGAATACCGACCTTATCAAGCAGTTTGCGTACTTTCATCACAGCCGCTTGCTGGCCTTTGCGCTCTTCATCACTCTCTTTGAGGTGACGAATGGAGGTCAGCGCGCCAGCCGCCAGCGACGGTGGCAGCGAGGTGGTGAAAATGAAGCCTGAGGCAAAGCTGCGGATGAAATCGCACAACGCTGCAGAGCCCGTGATGTAACCGCCCATAACGCCAAACGCTTTGCCAAGTGTGCCTTCGATCAGTGTCACGCGATCCATCAGCCCTTCACGCTCGGCAACACCGCCGCCGCGTGGGCCGTACATGCCAACGGCATGCACTTCATCCAGATAGGTCATGGCGCCATATTTGTCGGCCACGTCGCAAATCTCCTTGATGGGGGCGATGTCGCCATCCATCGAGTAGACCGATTCAAACGCCACGATCTTTGCGCGGCCTGGTGCGATGGAGGCCAGTTTGCGCTCCAGATCTTCAGGGTCATTGTGCTTGAAGATCATTTTTTCAGCGCGTGAATGGCGAATGCCTTCGATCATCGAAGCGTGGTTTTTCGCATCCGAAATCACCACGCAATCAGGAAGCTTGGACGCCAGCGTTGAGAGCGATGCCCAGTTGGAAACGTAACCCGAGGTGAACAGCAACGCATCGTCTTTGCCGTGCAAATCGGCAAGCTCTCGCTCAAGCTGCACATGGTAGTGATTGGTGCCAGAAATGTTGCGTGTGCCGCCAGCGCCTGAGCCACAGCGGTTTATCGCCTCGTGCGTTGCGTTGATCACATCGGGGTGCTGGCCCATGCCCAGATAATCGTTGGAACACCACACCGTGACCTCTTGCACCGTGCCGTCTTCGCGGTGACGCGTGGCCTTGGGAAAACTGCCGCGATGACGTTCAAGATCGGCGAATACGCGGTAGCGACCTTCCTCTTTCAATCCATCCAGAGCGGATTGAAAAAAGCCTTCATAGTTCATGCGTTCGCTCCCGATCCCAGCACCGTCATGTCCGTGTTGGCGCCAGCTTGGCTCCAAGTTGCGCCATCATGCGCAAATCCAAATCCATTGCCATCAGCAACCACACCAATAGGCGTTCGGATTACACGTTTAGACGCATTCTAAACAGGCTTACAGCACTCATGATGATTTGGATCAAGCATAGGGCGTTTCTTCTGGTGGCACCGATTGCCGCACCTGCAAGGTCTCAGGTCACGCAGCAGGGCGCAAAATGCCGCCGATCTCCTGCGCGATGCCGTCACCTGCTTCCTGGTACACATTGTACACGCTGTCGGCCCCAGCGGCGTAGAGCTCCATCTCATCATCAGGATAGAAGGCGATGGTCGCGATCTTGTTGCGATAGCCCTCACCACGCAGAAGCGCGATAGCCGACAGGTTGGATTGCTGGTGCGGCGTGGCCAGAACGATCAACCCGATATGGGTTTTAAAGCCCTTCAACTTGGCCCAAAGCTCCGGATTGTTGGCATCCCCGCGCAGCACGTGGCGACCAAGGTCATAGTGTTTGTCGACCACGGTGTTATCGAGGTCAAAACCGATAACGGACTTTGGATCATTGCCAGCCACGTTCAAAAACGCAGCTGAACCAACACGGCCCATGCCGAAAATCAGCACGCGGGCATCACCCAGCGGTATCGGCTGATCTTCTTTCAAATAGCGATGGGATTCCAGCTTCTGAAGCTTTGGCCGCAACTTGGCAAACAGTGTGTTGGCATTGCTGCTCAGCGGCGCGGAAATGCAGAACGAAAGCGCCACCACAACAGCCAGCGCAACAAGCCACTCGGCCTCGATCCAACCGGCATCGAAGGCCACCGCGGCCACGATCAGTGCAAATTCTGAGTAATTGCCGAGTGTCAGCGTGGAAAGGAAACTGACCCGCGCGCGCAGGTGAAACGCTGAGAACAGCACCATCCAAAGGCTGGTCTTGGCGACCAGGAAAACCAGCAGCACCAGCGCGGTGATGCCCACCGTGACGTCTGGCAAACCGTACTGGCCGATCGATAGAAAGAAGCCGATCAGGAACACGTCTTTGAACACGCCGAGCGCTTTGTTCAACTCATCAGCCTTGCTGGAGCTAGCAAGCAACATGCCGAAAATCAGCGCGCCCAGATCACCTTTAAGGCCCACCGCGCTAAACAGCGCGTACCCGGTGATTGCCATGCCAAAACCAAACAGCAGCAGAAGCTCACCATGGCCCGCTTTGTTGGCAAGCCTGTCCAGCGGCTTTCGCACGAAGATCAGCGCAAACAGGCCAAGCGCAAAGACACTTGGCATCACGCCTTCAGACGCGGCCATGAACGCCACGGCGATGATGTCTTGAATGACCAAGATGCCGATGGCGATGCGGCCATGGCGGGAGGCGATTTCGCCCTTTTCATCCAATACCTTCACCGCAAACACGGTGGATGAGAACGACATGGCAAACGCCACCAGCGCCGCCGTCTGCCAGCTGATGCCGTCAAACAGGGCCAAGCCCAGCACACCCAGACCCATTACGAACAGGCTGGCCACAACGAAGGTGATGGCCATGTGTGCCGTTGCCACGCCCAAAATCTGCGGTGAGCGCAGGGTCTTCAGAGAGATTTTCAGACCGATCGTGAACAGCATCAGCGTGATGCCAAGGTTGGCCAATCCGTCGAGCAGTGGGCCGGATTCCATCCCAAACCCGGCCAGCGCAAACCCGGCCAGCAGATAGCCGACCATCGGCGGTAGGCCGATGGCGCGCGCGCCAAAGCCAAGCCCAAAGGCAATGATCAACCACAGCGGATCGGTGACGGAAAAAGACGGTTGCATGCACAATCTCAAAAACAGGGGCGGACAATCGGCGCTGCCGAGCGGCTACGTCATAGCGCAGCTTCGTAAGCATCGCGTGAACGGCATTTGAGACAAATAGGACGCAGGTTTGAGGCCAAATGGCGCGGGCGGCCGCACCACGTCGTTTTTTGGCGCTAAGCTGGGATGGCCCGCGCTTGGGAAAACGATAGCAGCCGCTGGCTTTGTTCATCCCATAAATGCAGCCGCGCGCACGACAGGCTTTGCCGGATCGTCATACGGTTGGTGTCGGCCAGCTCGGTGTGATCGCGCAGCACTTCCGGCAGGCGATAGAACGGTATCGGGCTGTAAAGGTGGTGCACATGATGGATGCCAATGTTGGCCGTGACCCACTGTAAAACAGACGGCAACACATAATGCGAGCTGCCTTTCAAGGCGGCCTCTTGCAGTTGCCAGTCATCTTTGGCGGCCCAGTGCGTGGTTTCAAACTGGTGCTGCACATAGAAAAGCCAGACACCAGCCATGGCGGCCAGAAGCGTTGTCGGCAGAAAAATCAGCAGAATGGGCATCAAGCCACCAGTGAAGAATACCACCAGCAGCGCGACCAAGATCGCTGCGTTGGTGGCCATCGCACTGACCCAGTATCTGGCCTGCGCCATCAATCCAATGGGCAGCCGATATTCCAAAAAGAACAGATAGCCTGGCCCAAGGCCGAACAGAATGATGGGATTGCGATAGAGCCGGTAGAGCAAGCGATTGAGAGGTTTGAGTGCGCGATACTCATCAACCGTCAGCGTTTGCACATCGCCGATCCCACGTTTGCCAAGATTGCCCGAAGCCCCGTGATGGATCGCGTGGGTACGTCGCCAAACATCGTAGGGTGTCAGCGTCAAGACGCCGATCACCCGCCCAAGCCAGTCACCCACCACCCGGTTCTTAAAGAAAGACCCGTGCCCGCAATCATGTTGGATGGCGAACAGGCGCAGCAGGAAGGCAGCGTTGAGCAGCGACAGGGCAAACGTCAGCCAGTAGCTGACACCAAGCGACCACCAGGCCAACGTCCACAACAGAACAAAGGGGCCCAAAGTGACAGCCAGTTCAAACCAACTGCGCTGCGTGTTGGATTCGCGATAGCTTGAAAGTATTTTTACCCAATCACGCGGATCGCGTGTCTCAGGCTGTTGCTGGGTGGAACGTGAAGTGTCGAGCATAGGTCTGTTTGCCGCCATGTGTGAGCGGACTTTGCAGACAATATCGCCCGTGCCGCAGTCTTAAGGGACTCGATATTAAGGATGCTCTAGCAGATGTCAGGCCATGGAGCATGCACGAAATCCAGATAAAACGCAGAATTTTGGAGGCGTATCGACGCGGATTGACACTGGTTGGGCGGGGGCGGCGTGCGGTAAACTGGTCGGAGCGAGAGGATTTGAACCTCCGACCCCCTCGTCCCGAACGAGGTGCGCTACCAGGCTGCGCTACGCTCCGATAAGGCCGCTTGTGCATGAGGGTCTGGTTGGCCCTTTGCGGCGAGGCATCCCTATAGCTCCATCATTTTGGTGCGGCAAGAAGGGCCCACCCACGTAAGCGGTCGGTGCTTGCACCGGAGCGTCGTGCCTAAAAAACGTCTCTAGGTGCAGCAGCACGCTGCAACCTATCTGCCAAGGCTTGGCCCAAACCGTAAGTCGGAATGGGGGCCACAGCGATGGCAGTCGGTCGCTGCTGATCAAGGGCTCGCAGTGCTGCATAAAGTCCTTCCGCAGCTTCATGCACGTTGCCGCTTGGAGAGAGGTTCGTATGGCCGGACAAGTCGTTTTTGCCAAAGCCCAGGTACGCTTCGCCTTGCTTCACGTCTTGTGGCAGCACGTTGAGGCGCACTGGAACGTGAGGCGCGTAGTGGCTGGCCAGCTGACCCGGCGCGACCGGGGCTTCTGCGTTTTCTTTGCTTGTGGCCATAGGAGCGCCAAGCGCGGATTCCAGGCTTTCAATGTCCACGGCGCCAGGCCGCAGCAAGACGGGCACGTCGTCGCGCATATCGAGAATCGTTGATTCCAAACCCATCACTGTAGGCCCACCATCAACGATAAGAGGTATTCTGTTCTGCAGATCGCTCAATACGTGATGCGCGGTTGTTGCAGACACATGGCCGGACATATTGGCACTTGGTACAGCCAAAGGATGGTCCAGCGCGATGGCCAAATCGCGTAGCGGGCCGCGCGGGCATCGTACGGCCAAACTGTTGCCACCGGCAGTCACCGCCGGGGCAAGATTGGCACCATCTTTCAGTGGCAGCACCAGCGTTAGCGGGCCGGGCCAAAACGCCTGAGCCAGATTGTGCGCACGATCATCGAAAACAGCATAGCGCTCAGCCATGCCCAGGTCAGCAACGTGAGCAATCAGCGGATTGTGGGCCGGGCGGCCCTTGGCCGTGTAGATCGCAGCCACCGCATCGCCGCGTGTGGCATCACCCGCCAGCCCATAGACTGTCTCGGTCGGCACACCCACCACGCCACCGACGCGCAGAACAGCGAGTGCCTTTTCAAGCCAGTCAGGGTTATCGAGCTGCGTGATCATGGTTTTCATCACGCGCGCATAGCATGAAGAGGTTGCTTTGCCAGTGTTTTGGTAAGCCTGGACGCAAAAAAGGGGTCAGCGTGAACTGACCCCTTATCTCGTGCAAAAGAGCACAGAGACTGGCTGAACTTAGCCGGTATATTCAGGCTGCTGTTCAAGCTGCTCCTGCGTAGCTTCGATGTAGACACGAACATCGTTGCCACCGTCCGGACGCATGATCTGTAACTCGTCCAACTGAACAGCAATCGATTTTTCGCCGATGCCGATAAAGCCACCGATATCAAGGATGACTTTGTCGATGGAACCATCGTCAGCCAGGACAAGTTCGCTCACCTCGCCGATGTCTTCATCGTTGGTGCCATAAAGGCGCGCACCAGTCAGATCTTCAGCGGTGAGGTCTGTTGGTTCAACCTGCGAATAACCATCGCGGTCGATTGCGGGCATGGTGAACTGCTCCCGGTCCATCGCCATGACCTGTTCATCGGTGTTGACGTCGGTCGCTGCCATGTCGTCGTTCATGTCGTCATGACGCTCAAAGGCAGTGGCAGCTTCCAGTTCTGCCTGGGTGGAATTGATCACTAAGAAGAAGTCGCCAGAGTCACCCTCTTCGTTGACCATCCGAATTTCCGACATATCAACGGCGACATCTTTCTCGCCTATGCCAAGAAAACCGCCAACGCCGAGAATAACGGCGGCAACTTCGCCTTCACCGGTCAAAAAGATCTCGTTGATCTCGCCGATGTCATTCCAATTCTGCTCATCGCCGGTTGCGATGGTCATATCGTTCTGGATTTCATCTTCTGTTGCGTAGATGCGCATGCCGATCAGGTCCGAAGCGGCCAGATCATTTTCCATCTGCATGGAGTAATCGATCAAAGCGCTACCCATGTGCTCATCGGCATGGACGGCTGTACCAAGGGCTGCAACAAGTGCGGTGGTTGCTAGCAGGTGTTTCATTGAATGTTCCTCCGGTTTTTGGCAGTGAGCGCGGGGGGCGCGTCACCTGACCGAACAACTGCGCGCGTTCAACTTGGTTCCGTGCTGGTGAAACATTTTTAACAGTCATACGCGCGTTGAGGACGGAGCGTCCGCGCATAGTATGTCGTCCCAATATTGCCCATGCTCGACGCCTGCTACACGAGCGTAACCAAGGAGCCCCCGCCATGCCGCAAGAAACCTATGACCGCATCTTTAAGGGCGGCACGCTCGTCAATCACGATGGCGAGGGGCGGCGCGATGTAGCGGTCACCGAGGGCAAGATCGTCGCCATAGGTAGTCTAGATGCGAACCAAGCTGGTGATGTGATCGACTGCACGGGGCTTCATATCTTGCCTGGCGTGATCGACAGCCAGGTGCACTTTCGCGAGCCAGGCGCTGAGCACAAAGAAAACTTAGAAACCGGCTCCCGCGCCGCCGTCATGGGCGGGGTGACCTGCGTTTTTGAGATGCCCAACACCAACCCGACCACCACCGATGAAGCTGCGCTGGCCGACAAGGTGCGCCGCGGCCATCACCGCATGCATTCCGATTTTGCGTTCTGGGTCGGCGGCACGCGCGAGAACGCTCACGAGGTTGGCGAATTGGAAAGGCTTCCAGGCGCGGCGGGCATCAAAGTTTTCATGGGCTCGTCCACCGGCGATCTGTTGGTGGAAGATGATGCGGGGGTGCGAGAAATCCTCTCCAACATTTCCCGCCGCGCTGCCTTCCACTCAGAGGATGAGCCGCGTTTGCGGGAGCGCGCGCATCTGCGTGTTGAGGGCGACCCCTCCTCGCATCCGGTCTGGCGCGATGCTGAGGCTGCGCTGAAATGCACCAAGAGGCTAGTCGCGCTGGCCGAGGAAACCGGCGCGCGCATTCACGTGCTCCACATCTCTACCGCTGATGAAATGCCGTTTCTTGCCAAGCATAAGCGCCATGCCACCGTGGAGGTGACGCCGCATCATTTGACGCTCTCCTCCGATGACTATGAGCGCCTGGGCAACTATTTGCAGATGAACCCGCCGGTCCGCTCGTCGGAGCATCGCGATGGTATTTGGTGGGGCGTCGAGCAGGGTGTCGCTGATGTTATCGGTTCTGATCATGCGCCGCATAGCCGCGAGGAAAAAGACAGGCCCTATCCGCAAAGCCCGGCGGGCATGCCGGGCGTCCAGACGCTGGTGCCGGTGATGCTCAACCACGTCGCCGAGGGCCGTCTGTCATTGGCACGCTTTGTCGATATGACCAGCCACGGGCCGCAGCGACTGTTCGGTTTGGCGGGCAAGGGCCGCATCGCCCGCGGCTATGACGCTGATTTCACCATTGTCGATTTGAAGCGGCGCGAAACGATCACCGATTCCTGGATCGCATCCATCTGCGGTTGGACGCCTTACGCCGACATGCAAGTGACCGGTTGGCCCGTTGGCACAATCGTGCGTGGTCATCGTGTGATGTGGGAAGGCGAACTGGCCACACCGTCTTTGGGCGAGGCTGCCACGTTCGTTGAAACGCTTGGCCCGGTAGGCAGCTAAGGCCACCGTTCGAAGCAGACTGTTAGCGGACGGTCCGCATCCAGTCCGCCGTTAGTCCGCATGAATCTGTGCTTAGTCCGCTGTTAGTCTGCCTGAAAAGCAGACGACAAGCGGACGGTCTGCATCAATTGATGCTGTCAGCACGCGAGTAGTAGCCTGATTGCACGCCTTTGGCGCTGGTCAGCAGAAACCGCGCGGCACCCTCTTCGCCCAACTCATCGACGATGTGCATGATCGATTGAAACAGAGCAGCCCGTGAGAGTGCACGGTTTTCAATGCCTGCTTCACGCCCGGCGTCAAACGCCTCCAGCATGAAAGCAATGGCCTCACGACGGTCCGACTCGGGCTCAGGGGCTGAGGATGTGGCAGCAGAAAGGGTCAAAGGTCGTCTCCAAACGTCTTTGACCAATGCCTAACATAGACCCCGCGACAAGGGACAAATCCCTCAACAAAGCGTAAATGAAAGGTTGACCGCCGTTAACCATTTGGGCGGCGTGAAACGAGGCGGTTACTCGTCGAGCAGGCTGGCAACGATGCTGGCGCCGCGCTCATGGTGCCGCTCAATCAGGCGTTCGCTGGACGAGGTGCAACGCTGATGCGTTGTGGCCACGCCGCGAAAACCCCGGTTGAAGGCATCAATCAGCACTGACTGGCGTACATTCGTCAGCTCCTCGCTTGCCAACAACGCTTCCATATCCTCGCGCGAGCGGGTCGGCTCATCGCACACGACTTCCAGATGAGAGAGGGCCCCCAGAATCTCAGCCAGCCGCGACAGCGCCTCGTCTGTTTGCGCTTGCGTCTGAGCAGCAGCGGGCGCCACGCTTAGTGTGACGACCAGAAGGATTGCCATAACCATAGCTTGCATCAAGCCGATCAAGGAGGAGAGGGGACGGATCACCATGCCCGCACACCTGCCTTGAAGCGTGCCGCGCGTCAATCGTTGCGGGTCATGAAGCTTAGAGACTGACAACATCCACAAACGTTGTGCCTGAGTAGCAATAGCAAATGGCCGAGGCATCAAACCGCAGCGCCAGACTGTCGCCTGTGTAGAGATCGATCATCGTTGAGAACGTGACGGTACGCCCACCGACTGAAGTCAGCCCGGCCTCCCAGGAGGCCATGGCATCAACGCCATTCTTAAGCAGCGTGAGGCTTCCCAGCGTCTCCACCTTCAGCGACAAGGTGATTTGATAAAGCCCGTCAGTAGTGATGATGAGCCCAGCACCGGTCGCCGGACTTGCCAGCGCAGCGCCTAGCGCAAGGCCGCCTTGGTTGCGCGTTGCGCCAGAAAACCCGGCCACATCGCCGCTGGCGAAATTGCGCGTGCCCCCATCCAGATAGAACGTGCCAGCCGGGCGCGCAGGCAGTTTAACGTGTCCGGTGTCTGGGGTGATCGCCAGCGCATCATGCCAAGCGGACCCGTCAGCACTTACCTTGATGGTGAAGCCATCCTGCCCAGCAAGACCCATCTCTGCGCGGCCCGACCAACCGGACTGAAACACCATGCTGGCGGTCGCGCCGACACCCGCTTTGTTGATCGTCATGCGGTGATCATTGGACGCGCTGGTAAAAAGGCTTGCGTCGCTCGCCACCGTAAGCCGGTTGGTGGTGGAGGCAGCGGCGTTGATACCCACTTGGGTGAGATTGTCCTGCACCGCCAGATCGACCAGCGGACCCCAGGCGCTGCCATCAAACACGAACGCAACGCCGTCGCCCGCGCGCACCACCATCCACCCGGCTTGCGGCATATGAAAGTGCCAAGCATCGGCGATCCACGTGGCAATAGCATTGTCTTTGCCAGCAAACGCGTCGCCCGCCCCGGCGCCAACCACCACACAGTCGGCCTGCGATGGTTCGGCAGGCGGCACAAGGGCGGCGATATCATGCACCACCGGCTGCACCAGCGTTTCCAGCTGAGCCAAAGCCTCGTTGTGGGTGAGGTGCTTTTGCGCCTGTGATGCGATGATCAGTGGCAAAGAAAATCGAGCGCTTGTGTCCATAACGGTCCTCAATGGTGCAGGCGTGGGGTGATCCGGCGACCAGCACTGTTGAGGCAGGTGAGGGGCGCGGGGATAAGATCAACGCTTTTCCCCACCCAGCATCATGAACCGGCCCCACGGGTCTTGACCACGATTGGGAGCTATGGGAGGGAACGCCATCGCGTATTGGGGCGTAGCCAAGTGGTAAGGCAGCGGTTTTTGGTATCGCCATGCGCTGGTTCGAATCCAGCCGCCCCAGCCAGCCTTCCTTGATCGAACTGAGTGGATTTCCCGCGCTCCTGAGAAACTTCGTCTTTTCAGGCGTCTAGCTGGGACTTAAGCAGCTTTCTCCGTCTCTGTTTGGGCTGAACTCGGGGAGAACCAGGATAGTACGCGCCATTTTCTCTGTGGGCTGTTTCCCAAATCATGGTTGTTAGATTTTATGGCGATGTGGCCGGGGCGCGTGATGGGTCTTTTGCGCTAAGTTGCTCGCTAACGAGTCATTACGATCAACTTGTAGCTGCAAGTTCCATATAGCTCGCCACGCCAAACGAACATGCTTGTTGACGCAGCGGCTCAGTGTAGTGCCAAATGAAGTTGCGCTTGGATAATTGCTGGGTGTTCTGTGCCAACTGAACTTGCGCGATCGCGCCTGACTCTTGTGGCTAATACTCGGCCAGCAACATTTGGCGCTGGTCTTCCCAGTCCGCTGTTAACGGTCGCGCGCGTCGCAATGCATTGAGGGTCAAGGATGGCGGCTGGGTGCCATTCAGGATTGCGCGCACAATGTCGGGAGCAAGGAACGCCAGCGTGATGGTGCGGCTGATCTCTGATGGATCGACACGCTCTCGTGCTGCTAGATCAGTTATGCTGGATGCTTTGCTTCCTACCATTGCCTGCCACCATCGATTAGCCAGCTTGAGCTGATCCACCAATGCCTGATTGATGCATAGATCAGCGACCAGTACCGACCCAACAACAAGCTTCGATGATCGGCCCTGGCGTAGGATGCTTGAAGCTTGTGTGATGCGGATGGGTTCTTGGTTCAGTGCGTCGAGGTTGATCCCGACCAACTCGGCGGGTGTCTTCAGATTCAGCTCCATCGCGATAGTATCCTGATGGATGGTGACCCGCTCAAGCAACCTGCGCGCTTTGTGATCGTCGAGCTCCTTGGACAGCGCGATGCAACGGCTCATGAGGTCCTTGTACTCTTGAACGGGTAGAGCACCAGAAGCAATCGAGCCCACCCATTCCCGATTGCGCAGATGCGCTTTCAGGCTCTGCATCACCAATGCATCAAGCTCCGTTGCCGACAGACGCAGGCCGTTCTTGCCGCAGCCATCCGATTTGGACTGTCCACGCATCAGCGATGCTGAGACATAGTAGTTATAGCGTCGGGTGCTGCTACCCCGGTTGCGAGTGCCCTTGATGCGCTTGGTGCTGTGGCTCGGTGACAGCCGCTCACCGCCTGCATCGAACAGGATGCCTTTAAGCAGGTGCGAGCCTTTTGTGTTGCGGTGCGACTGCCCCTGATAAGCAATTGAAGTCCCATGGCTTGGAATGCCAGTGCGTGTGCAAATATCACCATAGGTCGCACCGTTGGAGCTGTTTGCTGTTAGTTGCTCTTGAACGACCTGCCAGAGTTCATCGCTTATGATGGCTTCGTGATTGCCTGGGTAGGTCTGGCCTTTGTGATGAACCCTGCCGATGTAGAGTGGACACTTGAGAATGGTGTGATAGCCATTGCGCGAGATTGCCACGCCGCCGCTTGGTCTGCCCTTGATGGTGCGCACCTTTGAGACGACGCCAGCTGCATCCATGGCGGCTTTCAGCTTGGCCACGTTGCCCAGCTTTACGTAGCTTTCGAAGATGGTTTGAACGGTCTTTGACTCCGTCTCATTCACAACCAGCTGCTTGTCACAAACATCGTATCCAAGTGGGGGCATGCCACCCATCCACATGCCACGCTTCTTGGAGGCTGCGATCTTGTCGCGGATACGCTCGCCTGCCACTTCGCGTTCGAACTGAGCAAAGGACAGCAGCACATTGAGGGTCAGCCGTCCCATGCTGGTGGATGTGTTGAAGGCTTGGGTGACGGAGACGAACGAGGCACCTGCGCCATCCAGCAAATCGGTCAGCTTGGCGAAGTCGGCTAGAGACCGTGTCAGGCGATCTACCTTGTACACCACCACCACATCGACGCGCCCAGCTATGATGTCACCCAGCAGCGCCTGCAGGGCAGGGCGGTTCATCGTTCCGCCTGATAGCCCACCGTCATCATAGGCCGTGGTAACAAGCATCCAGCCCTCATGCTTCTGGCTGGCGATATAGGCCTCGCAGGCCTCACGCTGGGCATCCAGCGAGTTGAAGCTCTGTTCCAGACCCTCCTCGGACGACTTGCGTGTGTAGATAGCGCAGCGCCGGACCCGTTGGTTAGAGGAGGTAGGCCGTTTGCCACTGCCAGGCCCTGCACCGGCAGACCTGACTCCGGCTTCCCTCGCATGCCCCCTTCGGTCGTCGACCTCAATCATCGTGCTGTCCAGCGAATCGATCAGCCTGGGCTTTTGTTGCGATCCCAAAAAAGGTGGGCCCCGACCAACGTGTTCCGGTGATGATACGCGCCACCGCGCTCAAAGAACGATAGGTCTCACCACGATAGATGAACCCACCGCTGCCATCGGCGACCACCTCATGGGTCTGCCCCTGCCACTCCCGCAACAGACGCGTGCCGGGCTTGATGGACCGCCGAACCGGGCGAGGCGAGGGCCGTCGCCCGGAAGCCAAGGAGGTATCGCGTTCGTAGTTTCCTACCTCATCAGGCCCGATAGAACGCTTGTCCGCTCGACTAGCCGTTTCAACCCATGGACGGCTCGAACCATCCGAACTCGCTTTGCGCGCAGATGGTCGCTGCGGGGTGCTGGAAGCCACCGCATGATTGCACGTGCGTCTCTGTTTGTTGCCGCCAGCAATCCAGTCCTCGTCTGGCAAGCCGAGCGCGGCGCACTCATGGTCTTTCAACCCACCGCGCTTCCTAGTTTGAGCGTGATAGCTCAAAGCCAGCACAAGCAGGGTAGTGCTGATCCGCTTGGGCGGTCTCGACCCGAACACCTCAAGCCACTGGTTTTGCACATCACCGCGTTTTGCTTGTGCGATAGCGGTCATGCGACGTTGCATTTTTGCCTGACGAAGTGTAGCTGCCATCGACCGACCCTTATCGGGGCGACGCAACATCAGTTTTCGCTGGGCTCGACAATGGCGTAGACCGTCTCGCCCTTGCGGTTGGGTCGGCGTTCCACACCGAACCCATCCTTGCGCAGACCGGATAGGCCAGCACGCACACTGTGGGCTTGCCACCCGGTGGCGCTCATCATGGCCTGCATGGTTGCACCGCTCTTGCGGCTGATCAGGCCCATCAACACAGCCTTCTTGCTGTGTGGTGCCTTGGTGGTCTTCAAGGATCGGGACATCTTTCGGACCTCCGACTTGGAAGGTGCAATCACACGTTGCGCTGACGGCTTTTTGGTGCACGGTCTCTGCGGCACTTTTGAAGCTTCGCTCAAAGGCTGAGCAGATTCAGCCGAGGGTGCCGCAGCCGCCTCGACCGTCGCCTCAAGCTTGGCGATGGCGTCTTCAATCATGTCGAGTTGGTTCATCAGGTTCTCCGTCGGTAAAACGCGGCGATCCAATCATCGCTGCCACTGACGAAAGCCCGCAACCGGGCTGCGCCCAGATGAACTCACAAGCTTTCAGGGCACGCACACTACCGCTCGTTCCCGAGCGAAAGTCCAGTCCATTGAAGCGAGAATTGCAGATAGTCGCCAGGCATCAGAGAGTGACCGGGATTGGCGGGAAGCTGACCTTCGCTGCGCCGCAGATCTCTCGAAAAAACTACGTTTTTGGAAACTCCAATAACGGTCGTTTTTGCACAGTCACAGTTGAAGCCCACTCAGGAGCGCTTCACTGGATTATCAAATGAAGGCGATGATTCTAGGAATCGATCTCCATTTGAAGCTCGATTGAAGCGGTTTCATCGATTGGAATGACCCGTACGGAAACGCTCACGGCTTCTTCAAACGCGGCATCAATGCGATCTTCTACGTCAGCAATAAGCTCCGTCTGTGGGACGCATTCAGCGACAGCCATTGGATACTTTTTGGGGTCGTGGAGGGCGTGCGGTAGCACTTCCTCGCAGGCAGCACGTGAGGCGTACAAATCGTCTGGTCGTGAGTAGTCTTCACACGACTGCAAATCGTGTGTGCAACCAAGCAACATGATCGAAAACATCAGTTCCATGTTGTCATCCTCCTTGGAAATACCAACGTCTTGTTTCCAAAACGGTTCCGTAGAGAGATAAGAAAAGGATCTGCCGCCGCAGTGCCTGGCCTGACCTCGCTCAAGGATTAATAGGATCGCTTGGCTTGGAGAGATCGACATTTTTGGGTGGCGTAGATGATGATTAGCCTGCTTCGAGCACGTGTACCTACGATGCGCGATCGACATATACTGACTGCTTGATCAGAGTGATTTGACCAAATGCGCTAAGGAGCGCGCACTCTGAGGCGTCAGCTCCCACCCCTATGCGGGTGATCGTGCTAGCCGTTGCCATGCCGGTGGCATCTATCAATCGCCAGTCTCCGTCGAGATAGACCTCTGCCACGGCGTGGGAATCCTGCGGCTTAACGTCAGGCGCGTAAACGCTGACGAACCGGCCAGGAATGGATCATACTCGCGCGAAAGTGACCAACACGTGGGCAAAGTCCCGACATACATCCCGTCGCTGCACGAAAGTATCGAGCGCGGTGATCTGCGGATCACTGGCTCCTGGGGTGTAGGCAATCGTTTTGTTTATCCAGTTTCGCATGGCATCAACTTTCGCCTCACCCGTCAATGATCCGAACTCAGCGGTAACGAAAAACTGAAAGAGATCGGACGGACAAAGGCACGACGGCATCAAATACCGAACGGTCTCGCCAGGAAGCAGATGAGGCGGCACAGCCTCTAAGTTGGAGACGGTGACATCGGGGCGAGTGACATCAACAAGCGCATGATAGTCACACTGAAGTTGGCCTTCAGCCCGTATCCATGTGCGTTCAACCAAGCCATGCTCTGCAGGCACCCTTGCAACATGGTGCGTATCCGAAACATCAAGCTGCCCGTTAACTATGGATTAATAGTCGAAGGAAGCGGCTTCTATTTGGACAAGCAAATCAGTTGCCTGCACAAGCTGATATAGTAGCTATGCTTTTATGGACAGCTGCACCGTGAATGCCCTTTGTGATTCAGCATATTGAGGGGGTCAGCCTTTGTTAAATAGGAGTTGTGCCGCCAACCCGCGCAGCCTGTCGACCGAATAGGGCTTGGTCAGCACCGATACCTCGCGATGGGCGTGAGGTAGATCAGCGCCATCGCCGTAGCCGCTTGCGAAAATGAACGGCACGCCCTTTTCCTGCAGTGCGTCTGCAACGGGCACGCTGGTTTCGTTGCCTAGATTGATATCGAGAAGGGCGAAGGCGAGTGGCTTGCTCAGAGCATCCTGCGCGCCTGCAACTGAGCTTTTGATGATGACATCATCGAACCCAAGGCCAAGCAGCATTTCCTCAGCATCCATGGCGATGACCACATTGTCTTCGACCAGCAGCGCTGTTCCGCCAAAGTCAACGGCATCCACGGTGGTATCGATCAGCTCCTGTGCCTCTTGAACCTCATCAGATGTGTCCTCAGACACATGGCGACCGGGCACCAGGAACTGCGCACGTACGCCTGTGAGTGCGTACTCGATGCTTGCCTCACCTTGCAGCTCAAACGGAATAGAACGCTCTATGATGGTTGAGCCGAAACCGCGGCGCTTTGGTGCTTGGACAGGCGGGCCACCATGCTCGCTCCACTGAACTTCAAGTGATCCGGTGTCGTCGATACGCCAGGAAATCTGAATCTCCCCTTGGCTGTCGGACAACGCACCGTACTTGGCTGAGTTTGTAACGAGCTCGTGGAACACCAATGCCATGGTGGAAAACGCTTCAGGTCCAATCAGGACGCGGGGGCCGTTTAGCCGCACTCTGTCGGCCTTGCCACCGAAGTACGCCTCGATTTCATTGCTAAACATCGTTTGTAGGCTGCTCGACGCCCACTGGTTGCTGGTAAGCTGGTCGTGCGCGCGTGCGAGCGCTTGAATTCGGCCCCCAACCTCACTGGCGAATTCCACCACGCTAGCACTGCTCTCGCCCGTTTGGAAAACGATTCCACGCACAAGGGTGAGGATGTTGCGAACGCGGTGATTGAGCTCAGCAATCAGAAGATCTTGTGTCGCTTGAGCTTCCTTGCGGAACTTGTTGCTCTCATCGAGCGATCGCAAAATCACTTCCAGCAGTGTGGTGCGCAAGGACTCAGCAAGGTGCAGCTCTTCAGCTGTCCAGGGCTGGCTTTTGCCGCGCACAACTTCACGCCAGGTTTCAAAGCTTTTGCGCGGCGTCAAGCGTATGCCGTTGGGTCCCAGCTCGGCGGGTTTCTCAGGATTACCGGCCCAATTGACCGATCGCGCTACTTCGCTGCGGGTCAAAACGAGATAATCGCGTGGTTTGCGAGAGACTGGAATGGCAAGGATCCCGGCAACGCGATTGGCATAATCTGCAGCCGGTTCAAAGTGCTCTGACAGGCTATCGGTGGCGTAGATGCGACTGGCTCCGGTCGTGTTGAGGAACCGGATAAGGCCTTGCATCTCTTCCTTCACCAGGCCGCTCCCGCAGGCGGCAAACTCGCCGTTCATCCAGAGCGAAACGCCGTCGCAGGCGATCACATCCTGGAAGATGCTCAGCACGCTTTCCAGGTTTTCAAAGGCTGAGCCCTGAACGCCGATGGCGGCCATAAGGCGGTCATGGACGGCGCGGCCGTCTCGTTCAGATTGGAGGCGGGCCTTGCGTTCCCGGTTCGCCAATTCTAGCGAGAACATCTGACCGAAAAGCTCGGCAATAGTCCGGCGTTCAAAACTGAGAATTTTGGGCGTGAAGTGGTGGCATGCGAACAGGCCCCAGAGCTTTCCATCGACGATGATCGAGATCGACATGGATGCGCTCACACCCATGTTCCGCAAATACTCAAGATGGATCGGTGACACTGCGCGCAACACACTCATAGAGAGATCAAGCGATGTGCCCTCTGGGGATAGGTCGGGGATGATGGGCGACGTTTGCCCGTCAATATCGCTGATGATACGCAGGGGATTGCGCAAATAAAGAGCGCGCGCTTGCTTGGGGATGTCCGACGCGGGGTAACGCAGGCCCTTAAAGCTTTCCACTTCCGGCCCGCAGGCGTCTGAAATCACTTCGCCGGTATCATCAGGCAGGAAGCGGTAGACCATCACTCGATCAAAACCGCACACGAACCGAACCTGTCGCGCCGCACGGTCAAGAAATTTGCCGAAGTCCGTTTGTTGATCGAGCTTGGCCATCATGGAGCGGACCATTGGCACGGCTTCGATGTTCTCGTTCTGGTCGGAATGCTCAAACTCGACCACAATCAGATCGCCTGACAAGTGGACGGCAACGTCGAACAGTTTTCCGTCCCCGAGCAGATCCAGAGCAAACAAGCGTTCATTCAGCCCGGCAACTTGAAGCCACTGTAAGCGGTTGCGAATGTCGTGGATCGCGGTCTCGGTCAGGACGTCAGTGGCCAAGGCGCCGAGCATGTCATTGACTGGCCGGCCGGTTACCTCTTCGAGATTGGACGAACACCGCGTGATGATCCAATCTGCAGAAACAGCGAGCAGATACCCAAAACCCTGCACGGCCCCCGACAGGTGGATCGGTTCACGATCACAGCTGGTGATGTCGACCGCGGTCGCGGTGGAGGTGTTTGGAACGTTTTGGGTGTTCATTATCGAGTCGTTCAAACCGTTTGCCTGTTGATTCAGTTAATATAGGCGTGTTGCACGACGGGTCGATAACCTAGGTTAGTCTTCGTTACCGTGTACAGCGTGGCTAGAGAAAGGCGTTGAACGCCTTGCGCGCGCCTTCAACCATGCCCGGAAGATCATTCAGCCGTGCATGTGCCTGCTCGAGCGCAGTCAAAAAGGCCGGCCATTCTCGATCCTCTGATGAGGCTCTCAGAAACGCGCTATCGGCAGCGGCTTGCCAAAGCACGCGGCTGCCTAGCCTTGAGCCCTCCAAAACGTAGAGTGCGCCCCAGATCTCCGCTTCACTGCGGAACACGGTTGCCTCCACAGGTGCAGGCGCGACACTCAATCCAAGTTCTTCCATGGCTAGGTGCAGGCGTGCGCGCATCGGCCAGTCGGGAGCAAACTTCTGGACATCGCCGTGTTCCAGCCCCGCTTCGACCTGTCCCAACCCTCGAACCATCATCTCTAGAAAGCTGCGTAAACCCTCTACGGTGCCCAGATCGTATGAAGCCGCGCTTTCATCAACGCGCTCGTGCAGACTGTGTGTGTGCTCGCGCAATTGGTGCCGGATGGAGAGGTGGTTCATGCCGCTTGATTTAGGCAGTCCGCCAGTCGACGTCTAGCTATTGTGGCCCAATGGCAGCGGAATAGTCCATTGAAGCTGCGATAGCATCCGTTACGCGCGCCAAAACCCCACGTATTTGGAAACTCCAATAACGGTCGTGTTTGGAACAGTGTCGAGCTGTTTCAGTTATGTCCGCTTTGCCGCCAGTTTAGGCCATCAAAAACGGACTTGCGATCGACAGCAGTTAGCTTCCAATGGAGTGCCACCGATTTCTAGGATAACCTCTTTGGGCGCATGATCAAAACCTCTCACTGTGAGAGCGCAAATACCGATAGAGGCTCAAAAAACCCATGCTTCTATATCGCTTTCTGCCGACCTCCATTCCAAGGACGAAATAGAAGAGATACCTACGTTTCCGGTCTGGCCGTTATCAGCAAATGTGACGCAATCTACTCCATTGGGCGTTGCTGATTGAGCAGATCCTCTTGCTCGCCAAGCGCTCGTTCCTCAGCCACCTGTCGGCGAACATCGTCGTCCAGAGTAACGTCCAGTTTCTCCGGAACGGCGAGGACCTTGGATTTAGTCGGTGGCGCAACCATTGATGCGCCCGTTTCGGCTCCATTCTCCAGGAGCCCTTCTGGCAGTCCTTCAAGACGTACCCTGTAGATCGGTTCAGGCAGTGTAAAACCCTGGTTTTCAAGCACTGTTTTGACTACGTTGATGGCAGCACTGCGCGCTTTGAGAAAATCAGCGCTGCGCTGATCGATCCAACCAGCAAACCCAATGACGATGTTGGAGTCGCCAACTTCTTCCACCACCGCTGTTGGTTTTGGTTCGGTCAGGAGAAACTCCAGCGAGCTCATTGCTTCCAGCCCTGCCGCCGACGCCTCGATTGGGTCGTCAGCTGCATCGACGCCAAGCTTGAATGTGAGCCGTCGCTGAGGGTTACGGGTGTAGTTCAGGATGACGCCCTTGAAGACGTCTGCGTTTGGGATGCGCAAATGGTTGCCATCCAACGTCATGAGGATGGTCGCGCGCGACGTCAGGCGGGCGACGATGCCTTCAAACTCGTTGATTTTGACATGATCGTCAGCCCGAAATGGCTGGCGCAGGCTGAGCATGACGCTGGCCACGTAATTTTCAATGGTGTCCTTAACGGCAAACCCGACTGCCAAACCTATCAACCCAGCGCTGCCAGCAGCCGCACCGAACAGCGCCATCGCATCCAGCACACTAAGGGCCAACAACAGCCCACCAATCACGCCGACAATGCGAATAGACTGAGCAACGAGCTGGGCAATGAAAGGATTGGGAGCGACCGCCTGCCAGAAACGCGTTGCCGAGGCTATGAAATGGGCGATCAACGCAACGCCAAGAAACGTGATCAGCGCGATAGCGTAGAGCGGCCAGGCTCTGCCGATAGTTCCAAGCACATTCTCGGTGCGCTCCAGCAGCGGGTTTAGATTGTCTTCCACGCTTAGCGTGCGACTGATCTGGTCCTCCACAGCGACGACGCCCTCGATCCGCTCAGCCAATGCAATAGCACGCTCTGCGACCGCTTCATTGGCAACAGAACCGGACAAGATGACAACGCCTTCAGCGGTTTCCACGATGACACTCTGGAGCGTATCGATTTCGCGATAGATCGATCGCAACCGTGTTTCGATTGCGTCATCTTGGGCGCCTGGCGGCTCTGTCGTGATGGACGTTATTACCGGATTATCGGATACCGCATCCTGCCCCAGACCCACAGTCGGAAGAGTGACCAGGCTCACGGTAAGCAAAGACAGGCTCAAAAGTATCGGCCGCAAACGCCACATCATTTAGCCGTCACCTTTGTTCCCCAGCTGCTCGCTCACGTGAGCGCAGCTTCATCGTTTACGAGATGGATGAAACTTGGCCGATCAAACCAGTTTAATGCGCCTTGGTTCAGGTCTGCGTATCACTACCATACTTCGCACTACAATGCGGGCTTAGGTCATCAGTTCCGATCTACCCGTCAGACTTTAGCGCCGTCAACTTCAACGAGCGCCGGAAGTAACGGCAGGCGGTCCCTTCGTCCCAGGGCGAAGTCCCTGGTGGAGTTCGCCTCAATCTATCCAGAGCAAGAGACACCGGAGGTCGGCAAGAGCAGCGGACCATGAACAACATCTTTTACCTGATCGGCGTCATCGTCGTCATTCTCGCCATCATCAGCTTCATCTCTTGATTTGTAGGAGACATCTTTATGCCCACCAAGAAAAAAGGCTCGAGCACTCTCGACGCGCACACTGAGGATCAGTCCACTAAAACAGGCAGCGGTCAGTCACAGTCAACACATGCGTCGCTTCAGGATGCGGTCGAAACCGTGAAAGTCCAAGCGTCCGAGATTTCGGATGATGTGAAAGCTCAAATACAAAACCGGGCCGATAAGGCCAAGGACACAGTGGCCGACAATATGGCCGACACGGCACAGGCGCTGCGCGCAGCGGCGAACAGATCGCGCGATGGGTCGCCACAAGAAAGGACGATCGGCCAGATTGCCGAGAGCCTGGCTGATGTTTCCGATGCCATTCGAGGCAAGGACTTAGGCGAAATGGTTGACGGGATAAACCAATTCGCTCGGCAAAACCCGCCCATCTTTCTCGGCGCGGCCGCATTGCTCGGGTTTGCTGCCTCTCGCTTCGGCAAATCCTCCACGTCCGATAATTCTCAAGATCGACGATCTGCTGCTGACCGATCTCAGCAGTCCAATCCACCGCAATCCTCCGTTGACCGCTCTGAACCGACAGCGGCGTTGGGGGATCGAAATCACACCATCGTGGGAGGCAATCATGACTGATGGGAAGCCGAGTGCATCGTTTAAGAATGCTGGCAGCATCATTGCGGACACCCTTGGCAATGTCAGCACGCTGGTCCGCAAAGAAGTTGATTTAGCGCGCACTGAGATCAACGAAAATGTTGCGCGCGCTGGTTTGGCGATTGGCCTGCTTGTTGGAGCCGCTGTTGTAGCGCTTGTCTCACTTAACGTCCTTGCTACAGCTCTCGTTACTGCGATCACCGAGTTTGGCTTGGATGCAGGTTTGTCCGCTCTACTTGTCGGTGTTGGTCTGGCGATCATTGCCTTTGCCCTCCTTTCGAAGGGCATGAGCGACCTTAAACTTTCAAGCCTGGCACCCACCCGAACAGTCAAGAACGTTCAGCGCGACGCGCATGCAGTTAAGGAGGCTTATAATGACGAATGATAGCCACAAATCATCCGATGAAATTGAACGCGATATCGAGCGCGAGCGCCAACGACTGACCGACAATATCGAAGATCTGCAAAAAGCATTTTCGCCCGAGACGATCATTCGCGAGATCGGAAACAAGTTTAGCGATCATGGCGGCGACATCGGCCGATCAATCGCGCAATCAGCCAAGGCAAACCCAATTGCTCTGACACTTACAGGCGTAGGCCTGGCTTGGCTGATGTGGGGCGGACAAAATCGTGAAAATGATCATAGCGGGTCAGATAATGAGCGGCGAGAACGAGGCTCCGATGATCGCTCTTCGTGGAACGCAGCTTCTGTTGAGTCTCGTGTTGGATCGCGCCGACCCAGCACGAACTTTGGTGAAACGGCCTGGGCGATCAGCGATCGTGGACTTCATCATCGTGACGGTGACGACCATGGCTCTGATGATCATGACGAGGGAAAGAGCGTCGGCGTGCGGGTTACAGACGCAAAAGATTCAGCGGCTCATGCCGTGGGTGAAACCGGCCGCAAAGTGAGGGATGCAGCTTCGAAAGGCTCTCAATCTATTAAAGACGCAGGCGCTCGAACATCTAAGACCCTTCAAAGCGGCGTCACGGCCACTCAAGAACGGATCGACACGCTCTATCAGCGCATTTCATCTGGCACTGAGGATCTGTCTGATGCGGCGCGCGCGCGTGTTATCTCGGCGCGCCGAGACGCGCTCATGGCGCGTGAAAAGGTCCGTGTACAGGCAAGTGCGCAGGCGCGCAACGCGACTGAACTCTACAATCAGCAGCCTCTGGTTGCTGGAGCCTTGGCGGTTGCTGTTGGTGCTGCCATCGGCGCAGCGATCCCCCGATCCAAGTTGGAGGATGACCTGATGGGCGAACAGAGCGATGCGTTGTTTAATGAAGCTGAACGTATTTATCGCGCCGAGCGCGATAAAGCCGAACGCGTCGCCAAAGCCACGGTAGAGGAAGCAAAAACCGTTGCCGAGGAAATGAAACAGGAACTGGACGATTCCGCTCCCTCAGATAGCTCTGCAGCGCAGGCGGTTGGTGCAAAGGTCAAAAAGGCGGCCAAACGCGTTACGGACAAGGCCACCACAGCAGCTGTGCAAGAGGGACTAGCCAATCCTCGTACTAAGGTCACATAGCTTGAATGCCGTCATTGGTCTTGCGCCAGCGGGCCCGTTAAAACGGGTCTGCTGAAGAGGCCCAATGCGTCCTATGGCTTGTCGACCTTTGCGCCGATCGGCTCGGTATCCATCCGCTTACTCTGAACAGAGGTTCTGAAAGAGAGTCCTCAAAAAAGGCCAGCATTGACGACACTAGCTTTGGAACATAACAAGAACATATGGACATCGAAAAGCTAAAACAGAAGCTGGCAATTCTCGCCGATGCGGCGAAATACGATGCCTCATGCGCGTCATCGGGAACGACACGGCGCTCAAGCCGCGACGGCAAGGGGCTAGGCTCAACCGAAGGCATGGGCATTTGTCATGCATATGCCCCAGATGGTCGATGCATCAGCTTGCTGAAAATCCTGATGACCAACTTTTGCATTTACGACTGCGCCTTCTGCGTCAATCGTGTGAGTTCTAACGTGAGACGGGAACGCTTCTCGCCCGAAGAAGTCGCCTGGCTCACAGTTGAGTTCTATCGACGGAATTACATTGAAGGCCTGTTTTTAAGTTCCGGCATTATCCGCTCACCGGACTACACAATGGAGCAGATTGTGCGCATCGCACGGTTGCTGCGTCACGATCATGCCTTTCGCGGTTACATACATCTGAAAACCATTCCAGACGCCTCGCCGGAGCTCATTGAAGCAGCCGGTCTTTTGGCCGATCGTATCTCGGTGAACATCGAGCTGCCGACCGATGAAAGTGTCAAATCCTATGCGCCGGAAAAAGACGCTGCCTCCATCCGCAGAACAATGGCAGATGTGTGCGTGACGCGCCAAGACTATGACGACACAACACGATCTGGTCGTAAGCGAGGTCGCTTTTCGCCTGCTGGGCAATCCACGCAAATGATCATCGGCGCGGACGGTGCCAATGATCGAACGATCTTGGGTACCTCAGTGCGCCTCTACAGCTCTTATGATTTGAAGCGCGTCTACTATTCTGCCTTCTCGCCAATCCCTGATTCCAGCGCATCGCTGCCGCTCATCAAGCCACCATTGCAACGCGAACATCGGCTGTATCAAGCCGACTGGTTGCTCAGATTCTATGGCTTTGAGTTTGATGAGATCGCCCCGTCTAACGACACTGGCATGCTTGATCTCAGTATCGACCCTAAGATGGCTTGGGCCCTTGCCCACCGTGAAGACTTTCCTGTCGATATTAATCAGGCGGATCGGCAAATGCTGCTTCGCGTGCCAGGCTTCGGCACCAAGTTGGTAGGTCGTATTCTGGCAAGCCGCCGACACGGTCTAGTTCGCTACAGGGATCTGCAACGCATGGGCGCACGACTGAAACATGCCAAGCCGTTTATCGTGACACCCGACTGGCGGCCTGCCAGACTGCTTGATCGCGAAAATTTGCAGGTGCGCTTAGCCCCACACCCTCAACAACTGACTTTGCTGTGAGCTTTTGTATCCGTTTACCGCGCATCGGCACGTTTGATGCGTGGCGAAAGGCTGCGCGGCGTTTGGCATCGGCAGGTGTACCGCCCAGCGATATAGATTGGGGGCTTGAAGGTGATTCAACAGCGCTGTTCGACGACCCCCTACCCGATCAAGGTGGCAAACCCAGGGTTCCACGGTCATTTCTGGGAATTGCGGCAGAGCTCATTCCCGATCGCTCCAACCAGGGCATGGCGGTTGCCTACACTTTGCTGATCCGGTTTAAGGGCGAGCCGGACCTGCTCAACAACCGTGCAGACCGGGACGTGGGTCTCGCCCACACCATCGCGAAATCAACGCGCCGCGACGTCCACAAAATGAAAGCGTTTGTGCGATTTCGCGAACTACCATCACTGAACAACCGCAGATGTTTTGCAGCTTGGTTTGAACCAAGCCAACGCATCGAAGAGCACACCGCATCGTTCTTCGTGGATCGGTTTGGTGATATGGATTGGTTGATCCAAACGCCGGAAGTTTCCATGCTCTTCGAGGGCAACCGCTTGGCCTTGACCGCCGAGGCGAACACGCGTCCGCTAGCCAGTGACAGCATTGAGGCACTATGGACCACCTATTACGCTCATATCTTCAACCCTGCGCGATTGAAGGTGAAAGCCATGCAGGCCGAGATGCCCAAAAAGTATTGGCGCAACCTACCGGAAGCCGCGCTCATACCCGGTTTGATTGCCTCGGCGGAGTCGCGCGTTATCGTTATGCAAGACGCCCCAGCTACGACACCACCTCCGCGGGCGGAAAAGATATCCAACCGTCTGCAAGCACAATCTAACCAGTCGGTGGAACCTATGGGCACGCTCAAAAATCTTGCCAAGCAGGCAGCGGCCTGCACACGATGCCCCTTGCATGCTTGCGCCACACAGACAGTCTTCGGCGAAGGCCCGACGGACTCCAAGATCATGATTGTGGGAGAGCAACCCGGCGATCGCGAGGATTTGATTGGTCGGCCTTTCGTTGGCCCTGCGGGGCAGTTGTTCGACCGGCAGGCCAGTCTGGCTAAACTCGACCGTTCGCGTCTTTACATCACCAACGCCGTCAAACATTTCAAATTCAAGCCACAAGGCAAGCGGCGGATCCATCAACGACCAAACGCAGGAGAGATCGCCCATTGCCGTTGGTGGCTTGATCAGGAACGAGCGCTGATCAAACCAAACCTGATAATCGCGATGGGGGGCACCGCGCTGAAGGCGGTTACTGGCGATGGTTCAGCCGTCTCCAAACGACGAGGCATTGTCGAAGAGACGGGTGATGGCACACAAGTCTTGCCGACGGTACATCCTTCTTACTTGCTGCGAATTGCCGATCCCGCCGCTCGCGAGCAAGAAACCACTTTGTTTCAAGATCATCTGCGCAGTGCGGTTTCATCGATATAGAGATGAAGCGTCAACAATAGACTGGGCCACGAAGGGGCCGATTGAAGAACGTTGGCGCAGCTAACCTTGCTGCGCCACTTCACGGTCGGTCAGTGACAGTCAGCTGTCGCCTTGTGCTCGGTCTGCAAAGCGTTCACCATTCCTTGCGGAGGCATGCGCCTTTTGGAGCAGAGCCCGTGTTTCTTGATCCAGATCGTTGTTTTCCAGTTCGCTCTCGATTTTTTCAGCAAGCTGCTCCTCACCATCATCGATGGCAGCAAGGGCGGCTTCTTTATCGTCGCGAAACAGAGACATGATATCCATGGTCCCACGGTGCAGGGCTGCCAACACACCTCCTTCGGTTTCAGCTTCGCCGCCCAATGCCCGAACACGAAATTGGAAATCGGCAATAAGGTCGGCACGAATGTCTGCGCGTTGTTGAAACTCCGCCTTGTGGCCATGATGCTCGTCGGCGACTTCAACTGATTTCCGGTAGCCCTCAAGGCTATCAATCAGCATTTTCGTGACATCGTTTAATGCTTCAATAGCTGACTTGGTCATGGTTTTTCTCCAATGTGTTCTGATAGGGTCAAAGTCGGGGCATGGCACTTGGGTCGTGCAGGCCCATTGGCCGATCTGACCAGGCGACATCGGACCCTCTGAGCGCAACTTCGGCGGCGCATAGCCTTACAAGTCACACAGATGATCGACAGATCGTCCGCGTTTTATGTATCTGGCAAGCAGACGCCGCGCTTCAAACTGGTTTGAGGGTTCTGCCGCGGTCGATGGCATATACTGATAATTCCCCTCCCTTGGCGCGTGGCGATCACGACAGACAGAAGGACTTCTGATGAGCACCGAAACGAGAAGTTGCTTGGTGGAGAAGCTTTCCCACTATATGCCTCTCGACGATAACGCGCTTGAGCATTTGGCAACGCTCGAAAAGAATGAGCGTTCATACGAGCGCGCGTCTGAAATCTATCAAGGTGGCGATGCTAACGACAACATGTTCGTCGTGAAGCAAGGTTGGCTCTACAGTTACACAGATCTTTTGGATGGCCGTCGGCAGATCGTGAAATTACACCACCCAGGCGACATTATTGGGTTCCCCGACATCGCCTTTACCGAGACCACGACGGTTTTACGAACGGCGGAAGATGTTTGTCTGTGCCCCTTTCCCAAAAAGGGTCTTGATCGAATTTTTAAAACATCACCGCAACTCACGGCTCTGCTTTTTACCCTCTCGGTGCGCGACCAAGTGATCCTGATTGACCTTGTTCGGGCCATGGGGCGTATGAGCGCGCGCGAACGGCTCGCCTATGTGCTGATGGACCTTCTTCACAAGCTTCGCATAACCAACAAGACGATGACCAACACGATCCGGATGCCGCTGAACCAAAGCGAGATCGCTGACGTTGTGGGGCTGACCAATGTTTATGTCAGTCGAAGCTTCATCGCCCTTGAAAAAGATGGTTACATTCGCCGAAGCGAGAGCATGATCGAAATACTTGACGAGGCCGGTCTAAAAGATTTGAGCGACTTCTTTGATCGCTATTCCAATCTCGATACATCCTGGTTCCCGGGCGGCTCAAGGAGCTAACGCCGGTTCGGTTGGTGAGGTTCGCTTCTGATCACCGTCAATCTGGTTTGATGCGCGCATAAACTGATCAAGCCACCATGTCAGCCAAGGATGACTATACCGTCGTCCTCGAACAGCTGACCGATGCGATGGATCCAACGTGCGCCACCTCGATGGTGCAGCGGACGCTTTCAAAAATGCTCGGCGGCAGAGATCGCGTGGTCGCAGTGTGAGCAGAGCCGTACAAGTCTTCCTTTTTGTCTATCTTACTGCGGCGGTCGTTCCGGTGCTGGCTCTGGTGGGCGTTGCCGTATCTGCGATCCTGCAAATTCTCTCGCTCACCGTCCGGTCGACAGCAAATATTGCGCGTGTGGGATCGCGGCCGGAGGTTCAGCGGACTTGGACAGACCCCTATTTTTCCATCCATGTCGCGGCGCGAAACGAACCGCCTGGCATGGTGATCCAGACGCTGAAGGCACTGCAAAATCAGCACTTCCCAAACGATCGTTACGAGATACTGATCATCGACAACAACACGTCCGATGAAGCGCTTTGGCGACCGGTTGAGCAGTATGCCGCATCGCACCCGAGCATTCGATTCTTTCACTATGACCGACTGGATGGAGCCAAAGCTGGCGCCTTGAACATCGCGCTGGAGAAAACGTCGCCAAGCGCCACGCACATCGTAACTGTGGACGCGGACTATGTCGTTGAGCCTGATTTTCTAAGTCACGCCGAGCAGGCGCTGGCCGGTGGTCAGTATGACTATATCCAATTTCCCCAAGCCTATCATCGACCCGGTGATGCAGGCAGCGGGCTTGATTGTGAATTGGCAGATTATTTCAAAACATATGCCCGCCAGGCCAATGGCGCTGAAGCGGTGTTGCCCACTGGTACGCTGAGCATCATCAACAGGCATGCCCTTGACGTGGCTGGCGGTTGGTCAGGCGACAGCGTTACTGAAGACGCCGAGCTTGGTGTCCGCCTGTGCCAGAATGGTTTCCATGGACGGTACATCGACCGGGTCGTGGGCCGAGGCATGCTTCCATTGGATTTTGCGAGCCTGTCCGGGCAGCGCCACCGTTGGGCGGCTGGCAACATGCGAACGTTGTGCATGCATACATGGCCGCACCCGCGATGGTGGCGAGCCGTTGGCTTTCGGCGTTGGCTTCTAACACTTTCACAACTTCTAGCTTGGCCAAACTTCGCGCTAGTTCCCGCCGCTGCCCTGCTCGGCGCAACACATCTGCAAATCTTTGTCGGCATCGCGCCATCTCCGGTGCACGCTATCCTGATCGACATATCCGCCTGGACGCTCATCTTTGTTTTCGTGGCTGTGGCCAGCAATATGGTCCTCAGCGCCGTAAGAGAGAAATGGCCGCTCGGCCAAACTTTAACAGCTGCGGCAACCCGGCTTTCGCTCGCACCTGTTTCAGCACGGGCGACCATCAATGGCCTGCTCCAGAAACGCCATCGCTTCGTGGTTACGGCCAAAAGTGTTGGTCGGCAGTCAAACCCGCTATGGCAGAGTTTTCGCGATCACATAGTGCTTTTTGTCGGCGGGATCATCGCCCTGATTGGTGTCGTTTCCTCGGAGGGTTGGCACCTATTAGACCCAGCCATCCTAGGCTGTTTTGCCCTTATCAGCTTGTGGCCGATGGCGCTTCTCGCAGCTGGCGAAATTGGCAGCTATCGCCGCGCTCTGACGCACCAAACCAACGAGGCGCGTTAGATGGAACCTTTGGTCAACATCGTTATTCCGACTTTCAATCGAGCACATCTGATCGCCAAAGCGGTCGAGGCGGCTTTGGGTCAGAGCTACCACAACTTTCTTGTGACCGTGGTGGATGATGCCTCGACGGATGCCACCAAATCGGCGCTCACGCCTTACTTCACTCAGCCGAACTTTCTGTACATTCAGCTTGGCAACAACGTCGGAACGGCGCGGGCTAAAAATGTTGGTTTGGCGCTCACCGATGCGCAAGCCTACACGTTTCACGATTCCGATGATGTTCCACACCGCGACAAGGTGTTGCGTCAGGCGCGGGTGCTGGCCAATCCGACGATTGGCGCCGATCCGTGTCTGAACTGGCGGTCCTTTGGTCGGGAGCCTGATACGCGCATCGACGTCGGGTGTGTTTTGACGCATCACGACCTCCTTCTGCCGGATGGACACCGGGTTGAAATTCGTCGGACGCTGTCATTGGTCGATGATTTCTTTCCCAACCTGCAAATGGGATCGATGGTTCCTGGCGACTGGACCCACATCAATTCTGGCCTGTTCCGAACGTCTGTCTTTGAGCAGCTCGGCGGGTTTGCCGATTGCATCGAAGAAGACAGGGAATTTCGCAACCGTGTCGTTATGGCTGGAGAAGTGGTTTGGGTTCTGCCCGACATTCTGCTCACCAAGATCGAAACACCGGATTCACTGACGCAATCATCTGAGTCCAACTATGACAGCCCACGTCGCGTCGCAGACCGGGAGGCGGTGTGGAGCAAAGTGGCCCACTGGCGCTCAACGGGCGAGGTTCTTCCTGACCCGATCCATTTGGCCGACGTTGAGATCGCTTTCGTCAGCAACCCGATGCATCTTGGGCAGACAAGCGTCTGCATGACACCAGAGACGCGCCACTGGGCTGAGAACATTCTCACGCGCCACACCGCTGATCCTGCGGCTGATGCTTTCCGTCGACCGCTACACTTGGCACACGGATCATGAAGGTTATTGCACTTATCGATCCATGCTGTTCGCGCGCCTATGCGACCAGCTCTCTCGGTCAAGATCGCATCGGAGGCACTGAATCAACGATCCTGCGCGTGGCCACAGCGCTCGGTCATAGGTTTCGCTTCAATGTCTTTCAGTCGGCGCGTACGCAAATCGAGCAAGATCCGATCGGCCAGCTGCTGCCGCTGATGGATTTCACGGCGTCACACCTTGCCGATCACGACGCCATCATTGTGATCAACTCGTGGAAAGTTGCGCTCAAGGCGCGCAAGCTCGCGCCCGAAACCCCAATAGTCCTGTGGATGCACACCTACCCTGGCCGTCACAACAGAAAGATGGGTCCGGCGCTCGCGGCGGCCGACATTGGCATTGTGTGCGTGTCGCAAACGCATGCTGAAGATGTGGCAAAGTTCCTGGGCGATCGGACCGAGGAAGGTCCGTTGATCCAACACATCTACAATCCCGTTGCCGATGACCTTCGCCCCGATACCACAGAGCGGGATACCGATCGCTTGTTGTTTGCCAGTGCGCCGCACAAGGGTTTGGATGAAGTGTACGCCAAGTTTGATGCGCTTCGACAGGAACGCCCGAACCTCGTGTTGGAGGTCGCGGACCCTGGCTATTTGGCGTGGGACGTTGGAGTTCCGCCGCGCGGTGTGCAGCTTTTGGGTTCGCTATCTCATTACCAGCTTATCGGGCGCATGCGAGCGGCATGTTGCCTTTTCTATCCGCAAACCTCTTTTGCGGAGACATTTGGCTTGGTGATCGCTGAGGCCAATGCGGTCGGAACGCCAGCCCTTGTTCACCAGGGACTCGGTGCCAACAACGAAATCGTTTCCTCACCCGATCAGCGCATCGATGCGAACAGTCTATCGCAAATCACTGGGCGGCTAGACGCGTGGCGTGCAAACCCTCCCGATATTCAAGCTCAGGAACAGTTTCGCCTCGCTCGCGTAGGGCAAGAGTGGGAGCGTTATCTGGAACAGCTCATCCGCAGCGCTGGCGCTCAAGATAGGAAGACTCGCGGTGTTGATAGCTCGCCAACGGACATGGATTTCCAAAGTGCCTGTTGAGGCAAAGCTTTCTCAGATCATTCGATCAAGGCGTTCCGTGGTTAAAGTGGACACGCATGTTTTTTGACAACAGCACCTTAGATACTCTTGTTCGAGCTTTCCTTCTGACAGCCATAGCTTTGTGCTGGGTGATCGTCTTAGTCCGCGTGGTCGGGCTTCGGACCTTTTCAAAAATGACAGCGTTCGATTTCGTGGTGACCGTTGCGACGGGTTCGCTCTTAGCTGGCGCGAGCCAGGCGACAACTTGGTCTGCATTTGCCCAAGCTTTGCTCGCAATTGCCACACTGCTCGGCATGCAGTTTTTGGCTGCGCGGCTGCGCAAGTCCTCCGACCAGTTCGAGGCTTTAATTCAGAACTCGCCGATCCTCCTCATGCGGGATGGCAAAATCATAGCCGACGCGCTCGAAGCCACCCGCGTCGCCGAGGATGATCTCATCGCGAAACTTCGCGAGGCGAATGTTTTGGAGTTTTCCAGTGTTCGAGCAGTGGTACTGGAAACGACCGGCGACATTTCTGTCCTTCACGGTTCAAACGTTGAAGAACGGCTTTTATCCGGCGTCAGACACACTGATTAACTGTGACGTCAGCTGTGTATAAAGCCATAACATGGCACGGCTCCGCGCAATATCTGGCTCTACATGAAGCCGCTAGCTAAAGGCCTGACGGTCAGACGGGTCAGCCGCGGACGCGGCAACTCTCTCAAGAACCCCTGATGCCCACCGGTCGGCCGCGGGGCCGAAACAGTCGTCCAGCCCATCCACCGCAATGACGCTGCCCAAAGCCAATCTCCCCAGCAAACAGAGACCAGCTGTCGTAGCACCCGTCGGGTCGATCAGTTGCCCATCCGGTAGGGTGTGAAGACCGAGCCCTTCGGATTTTGGCATGGCGTACCCAGCTTCCAAACACCGTTCGATCAAAGGGTCTTTGACCCGCTCGATATCCGGTCCAGGTAGAACGGCGTCGATCATGACGGATGCAACGCGAACATCATCTCCTTCCCGCATAAGCCAGCCAGCTTCGGTGAGCGCAACATCTGGGTCGTCGACAATGCCAAGGCCTACAATTCCGGCCTCAATGAGTGCCAAGAGTTCTTCGGCAGCGAAGACTGGGGGTCCATAGCTGTAACGCTTGAATGCCTCATCGAAGCCAATGATGGCATTGGCGGTCTCCGCGCCGGGTTGAGTGCGGGTGAATTGGTCACGCAGTCTGTCCTGAAGTTTCCGCCAAATCTGACCTGCGACATATCCGATGGTCGGCGTGGTCTTTCCATAAGCCATCGCGATGTCGGCCCGTAGGCCGTCAATAGGGCTTAGCGTATCCTGGCTTCCGGGCTCTTGCCTCTCACGATCAAACCAAACACGAACATCGTCGAGAGTGCCATGCCCACCCAACGCCTCATGGATCCGGCCGACGGGCGCTATCAAAGCCTCGCATGTCACTTCCACTGCCTCTGTCGGTTGTGCTTTCATCGCTTCCGACAAAGCAACCTCAAAGGTTTTTATCTCGCCACGCCGTGGATCAAATCGTTGGTCCAACGCGCGTGTTGCAGGCTTGGCAATTGGAGGCCTTCCATCGAGGGAAAACGGGATGATCTTTAGGGGTTCGCGTCCGGACTTTTTGTAGTGTCCTTTTGCGAACTCACCACCGACGCCCTTGGTCACCATGCGCACAACGTCCAGCGTTGAAAGCCCCAGACCACGGATAGCAACAGTCTTGTTTTCCCATCTTGAAGCCGCGGCCATGAGCTGGTTAGCCGGATAGGCCGGTAATAGTGTCAAGTCATGGTCGTCGGCATGCTGGAGCCAGCGGCAGAGCTGCTGGTCAGGCGCCGTCGCCGGCTGCCCCTGGGATAGGAGCACCTCGTCAAAGCGACCAAGCTCGTTGCCGTTTGACGACAAGCACCAAGTGCGATCGACGCAAGTTATGTCAGTGACCTTCAGCGTCGACTGCCTGATAGTTATCGCGTCTGGAATCGACTGCTTCAGCGCTTCAAAGCGGGCATTGAAATAGGTGCCAATGCTTGAGCGTGGTGGAAAATCATCAGGTTCAAACTGACCATCGGACCACTCAAGAAATGGCCCTATATGCGTTTGCATAAAAGTAGGTGGTTGGTAATCAACGATGCGCGCTGGTATGTTGAGAATGCAAAGATCACTTTGATCAGGGTGATAGTTTGGGCCTGCACCCATAGGCGCAGTCGGGTCAAAAATGTCGACCGCCAACGTGATGCCGCGCTCGATCGCTTGACCGGCAAGTGACTCCAAGGCGCCAAGGGCTCGGGGACCGAAGCCTACGATCGCTATTTTGGCAGTATGGGTTGAGAGCATCCAGCAGCCTTTCGCTGTTACAAGTGATAGGCCGCAGCCTTACAGCGCGTAGTGTGCCGCTGTTAGAGGCTCCTGGCACGACGAAGAAACAGCAAAGCGAACGCGATGATGATCGCCATCACGATCAATCCCAAAAAACGCTCATAGATGCCGTCGATTGTGTCCGGCAGAAAAAAGAAGATTGGGGCGAACACAGTCCATGCGATCGCCAACGCTATCAAACAGACGCTGATCGTTGTGCTTACCTTGCGCGCGCCATCCGCCATCAAAAGCGGGATCGCGGTGAACAGAACACCGAGCGCGTACACCAAATAGACGTGGATCACGACGCCTTCGCTATCGTTGTCGCCATACTCGTTACGTGCCCCGACCAGAAAAACGATAAGACCAAGGAGCGCGAGACCGACAACACCGCTACTCCATCGCCAGTCTCCCAGATGCTGGTGTGATGACAACAAAGCGAGCGCGATCAGTGAGCCTGAAAAAGCGTAAATGCCAATGTCCACGATAAATTCATAGCGACCAGCGCCCAAATCGCTGATCGTGTCGGCAATCCAATCATGGTTGGGAACAACGAAGTCGGCCACGAGGATGGAGCTTGCAAGCGCTACGCAACCGATGATCGCGTATACTGCAAGACAAACCATGAGTCGCGGCGCGTGATTGGTCATGCCGTGGCGCTGAGTTTCATTATTGCGGCCAGTCCATTGCTGCTTATCGGTCGAAAAAGCTTTGGCTATCTTGATTGCCATCGTCAGCTCAAACGCCACCTAGTCCGACAGGCTGTTCAGGCGCTCACGAACCTGCTGGTCGTTGATCCGCCGGTAGTAAGCGAGCAACAATGAGAAAAGTCCGAATATTAAAAATCCGACTGCTAGCCCCAAAGCGGGCCACCCGACAAGCGTATCGAGCGCTTCGCCTGGACTTCGGGTGGCTTCAGGACTTGCCGCTCGACCAGCCTGAAAAATGAACCAGCCGACAATCACAAACACAATGCCGCGCGCTACGTATCCAATCCGTCCCATCCATTTCAACGCCGTCGTCGGTGCTGACTGTGCGACGATGTTCTCCATATGTTGGTCGCGAAGACCCTTCGACATTTGCACCAAACCGGCGATTGCAAAGCCAAGGCCAGCGGCCATCACAAGCCATTGACCGCCTGGAATACCAAGCGCCATATCCGTGGCCTGTTCGGCACCTCCGCCTGAGCCACCGCCAAGCTGGATACCGAACGCGAGGCAAAAGGCGAAGACCGATAGACCAAGGTACGCCAGACCGGACCCAGCATGAGCAAGACGCTTGATGATACCGTCGCTTTCGTCGCCTTTGCTCTCAAGATCGTACCATGCGCCAATCAATCGCCATGCGCCGTAACCCAGGAGACCCAACCCGACCACCGCAACGAGAATGCGACCGAAGGTTTGGTCGCGCAGAAACTCCAGCACGCCGGAACTGGATTCTGCCTGTCCTCCGTAGATCGCGAAGACACCGATAAGCGTGTAAACCAAACCTCGCGCCGCAAAACCAAAGCGAGACGCCAGCTCGAAGGTGTCAGCGGGCTCAACGGTATGGGAGGCGTTAGAAGATGTCATGGTACGGCCTTGCTGTCAGTTGGCACCTTTTCGGTCTAACTCGCATCGTCGAACTGGGTTCCGCAGAACCACGAAGAGATGCGCGGGCGTCACTTGAGACGCTTATAAACTCAACAGCGCGCTTCACCGGGTTTGCGTACCTGCCCAGCCTTAGGGCCGTGAATGATGCTGACCTTCTGCTTACTTCGCGGCCGCCCCCAAAATTACTGCTCCGTCATGGCAACCTTTCCATCGATGGGGCGTTAAATGGCAGCTTTGTCAGGTGCCTTAGGCGTGTGTTGAAGAAGCTGAGCCACCCAATCGTTTCTAGCAAAGGCATCGTCCATGGATTTCATTCGCATCGTTCTGTCCGTCATCATTCCTCCGCTTGGTGTTTTCTTGCAGGAAGGTTTGGGCAAGCATTTCTGGATCAATATTCTGCTGACGCTCCTGGGCTACATCCCAGGACTGGTGCATGCGGTTTGGATCGTCGCGCGCAAGTAGCTTCAAGATGTCGCGCCAGGAGGAAATTGCAAAGCTCGATACCCTGTCGATGTGGCTTGATAGCCAATACCGCATTCCTGGAACATCCATTCGCTTTGGCTGGGACTCGCTGCTTGGTCTGGTGCCAGGCATTGGTGACGCCGTTTCATTCGCGCCCGCCGCCTATCTCATCTACAAAGCGCACAAGCTGGGCGCCCGCAAACGAACCATCACTCGCATGGCCTTAAATACAGGGTTAGACGCAACGATCGGCGCGATACCACTCGTTGGCGATCTCTTCGATCTTGCGTTTAAAGCCAACAATCGCAACGTCGCGCTTCTGCGAAATGAGCTTAAGCGCGATGACGCGTCACACTGGGCATCCCGACAACCTACGGAAGGTAAACGGGGCTAAGCGGCCCGCTTATCAACCACACGGATAGCAACAGACGTTGGTGTGACTGCCGATGAGCTCCCCAGAAAATACCCGATTCTTGGCTAGCTCTATTGTTCGGCGTGAGCCTGTCGAGGCTGGTGTTTGACCGATATTGATCATGGTCGACCCCCCGGGTTCTTGATTATCTCGCGAGCGCGGCGGTGGTCGGGGAACAAGCGCTCATTGAGGCAACCATTCCTCATAAAGTCGAGGCGTTCTGCGACGGCATACAGTTCCCCAGTCACACGTGCGCCCCAGACAGAATTATCGACCATCGTTGCCAGGTATTCCAGGTTAAAGCCATCGACGGCACCCAGGATGCAGAAGCGGTATCCGTAAACCAAACAGTCCAACACAAAAGTTGAGTGACCATCGTTAGCTCGGACCCTGCCGGATCTTAAAAAGTTGAGGTGGTTTTGGTAAGAGTGTTTCGAGCGCGACGGCGCGCAAATCTAGCGATTCACTCTACCCTTTCCAAAACGGTCCTTTTTGGCACACGACGAAAGCGGGCCTTTAGAGCAATCGTTTTGTCCGCCATCTGACGGTTCAACTATGTCCCCTTTGCATCTAAAAACGGACATTGGTGATGCAATTTGCGATGGCGGCTCAGGGCCGCAAAGGGTCGTTCCCTAAATGCGGGCGGTTTTGAGAATATTTGGTAGTCAGGTTTGTCTCATCATTTGCCATCCAGCCGTTGACTGTGCCAGCCGCGAAGGCCGGCAATGATCACCCGTCCTCGACGCGCTCCGCGATTGCCAGGCCAGCCGCGACGCCTGAAGACCAAGCCCATTGGAAGTTGTAACCACCGAGCCAACCGGTCACGTCAACTGCCTCTCCGATGGCGTAAAGCCCTGGTACGTCGCGCGCCTCCATCGTCTTTGATGACAAAGCGGCGGTGGCAATACCACCGGCTGTAACCTCAGCCTTTGCGTAGCCTTCAGTGCCCGTCGGTTGAAATGTGAGCGCACCAAGAATTGTGGCCGCTTCATTTAACTCGGTATCAGAACAATTGCCGAGTTCCCGCTCGAGATCGATCCGAATGGCAAGTACCTCCGCAAGTCGGCTCGGCAGATGACGCGAGAGCGCGGCCTTAAGGTGTGCCTTGGGCATCTCCTTACGCGCAGCACGCAGGACCGCGCCAGCATTAGGCAAGACGGAAAGGGAAACACGATCGCCCGGCGACCAATAAGACGAGACTTGCAATATCGCGGGCCCCGAAAGCCCCTTGTGCGTAAACAGTGCGGCCTCCTCGAAAGCCACATCGCGCACCCGAGCCTCTGCAGGAAAGGCGGTGCCGGGAATACTCTTGTAGAGCGCGTCTTCCTCGCCCAGGGTGAAAGGCACAAGCGCCGGACGAGGCGTCACCACAGATAGGCCGAAGCGGCGAGCGATGTCATATGCAACACTCGTCGCACCCATCTTCGGGATGGATGGCCCACCCGTCGCGATCACCAGTTGGTCCGCCGTGGCACCTGCAACCTCGAACCGGCCATCAGCATGGCCAATATCGCCGATTGCGGTCGACAAGCGGATTTCGACATCGGCACGGCGACACTCCTCAAGAAGCATTTCAACGATTTGCCGTGCCGAGCCGTCGCAAAAGAGCTGCCCGAGCGTTTTCTCGTGCCAGGCGATGCCGTAGCGTTCAACCAGCGCCAGAAAGTCCCACTGAGTGTAGCGGCTGAGCGCAGACTTCGCGAAATGCGGGTTCTCTGAGAGGAAGTTCTCTGGCGCAGTACCGGTGTTGGTGAAGTTGCAGCGTCCACCGCCCGAAATGAGGATCTTCTTGCCGGGCTTGTTGGCGTGGTCAAGCAGGAGCACGCGCGCACCGGCTTGCCCAGCCGTTGCGGCGGCCATCAAGCCCGCGCCTCCTGCCCCGAGGACAATCGCATCGTAATCACATTGTGTCATTCCAGCCCGCGGTCCTTCGCGAAGAGACGGCCGCGCCGCCGTCATTTCATCCTTTCAGCACACTTCCCATTTCAGGAACATGGTGCGCACTTGATAGCGTGCTTTTTCCGTCGCAATGGGAGAAACCGGCGATTGGCGTTCAGCGGAAGTCATGCCCGGCTGTTGACGAATAACTTCTTGGCCCCGCGGAGCGCTCATTGACTGCACACGTAATCAATGTCCCGCACTGCCGTCCTCGAGCCTTGGCCAAGTTTTGCGGCCGCTGCGAACAGCAGCTATGTGAGTTGCGCCTGCAGCATTCAATGAGCATGCTCGATGTCCGCAATGGACCGGAAGCGGCCGTGCTGCCGGCTTTTCAAGCAGGTCTACTCCTATCTGTGCAACGCATTGTCACTTGAAGAACCCGTGCTCGCGGATTGTGTCTACTATGCTTCGAGTGGAGAGGGCATCTACGTCGGACAGTATGAATGGCTTTCCTTGGCCCTTGGCTTTGTCCTCGGCCTGCTTGGTTTTGTCTTTCTGCTGCTCGACAAGGTCTTGGCTCATTTGAGAGACGCGCAGATCAAAAGGCTGCCGAGGGGTAGAAGGCTCCGCGCTTGAGGTTCAGGCGCTGGCGCTTGCGGCATTTGGTTAGACGTTTTTCCAGCTCTCGCTTTGTAAAGCGATCACGCTGCATCAGTTGCAGTTGAAGGTCGGCAGGGCTCCACCGCAGCCTAGGAGGTAGGGCCCTTTCCAACTGCAAGAGAGCATACATAGGTCCTGTTGGAACGTGTGCATGCTCGCACCGCTCCAAGCCCATCACGTCGAGCTGCTGTTGGAAGGCCTCGCGCTCGTAGGCTTCCTCTGGCGCATAGCGCTCGAAGTAGACGTGCTCGATCAGAAGGTGATCTCTGCGGACAAGGAGCCTATCCAAGATGGTCTGCACTCCAGGTACGATCGGCCCCACAAAGTGCGGTTCCCGACCAGCTTCTAGAATGATGTCGTCGGGATGGGGCAGAGGAGCGGCGAGTTGGGTGTCTCCAGCTTCAATGCGTTCGAGTGTCTCGTAGCCACGGGCTTTGTACTCGCGCCAAGCTTTGATGCGGGCTTCTAAACTTTCGGCTTTTCGAGCACCGAGTTGGAGGGCGTGGCCGAGCATGGTCTTCTGGGAGAGGGCACTGCCTTTGAGGGCGCTGACGTTACCTGCTCGTATAAGCCCAACTTCGGTAGTTAGCTCGGTCGCCTTGCCACCTTCATTAACAGTAATGGTCCTTGCGAGCTCACTTAAGAACGCTTCTTCGATTTCAAGTAGTGGGGCGTTACCAGTTCCGCTGCCGGCTGCAGCAGACGTGGGTTTAATCGCGTTCTTGCGTGGCCGCCCTTTGGGGTTTCCGGACTGCCCGGGCTTGAAGCGTGTGGAGCGAGGAGGCGATTTGTAGCCGACGGCCCTGCCGTCCTCAGCTTTGCCGGGTCCATTTTCGCCGCCATCAACCCTAGTCGCCACGGGTGGTGTTTGATCATGATACTGCCCGACCACGGCTTGCTTGATGGCGTTGGTCTGTTCAGGGCTCAGGAACTTGTCCTTGCTCATTGAACCGCCTCCTCAGGGGTCAGGTCCTGCTCGGCAAGGGCCTCGAAGGTCAGGCCGGAGCGCTCGACGTTGCCCGACGTTTCCTGGTCGCCTTTGCTGCGATCTTCCTGACGCCCGGACAGCAGCACAGCGCTTTGACCTGTAAGCTGCTGCCAGCGCACAATGGTTGTGTCGCAGTAGAGTGGATCAAGCTCGAGCAGATGGGCGGCGCGCCCACAGGTCTCTGCGGCGATCAGCGTTGAGCCAGACCCACCGAAGGGATCAAGGACATGATGACCACGGTGTGAGCAGTCTTTGAGGGCATCGACGATCATTGCGACCGGTTTGACGGTGGGATGCAGGGCAAGGGCCTCCTGCCGATCGCGCCCGACGCTGGTCATGCCTGCATAGTCCCACACGTTGGTGCGGTAGCGACCGGTATCGCCTAGCCCGAATGTGTTGATGTGTTTGGCGCTGCCTTTCTTGAAGACGAACACCAGCTCATGCTTGGAGCGGTAGAAGGTGCCCATACCGGCATTGGTCTTGTTCCAAACAACGAGGTTCTTCAACTCATCAAAGACTGCATTGCCGGCAGAGAAAAGCTCGCCCATATGCCGCCAGTCCATGCAGACAAAGGCGATGCCGCCGTCGGCCAAGTGCGTCGATGTGTTGCCGAGCGTCTCTTCAAGGAACTGGGTGAATGCTTCCTGGCTCATCTCACCGGAGGCTTCAGCGAACTCACGATGGCGCGCTTTGCTCGTGGCCTGGGCTGCGCCAGTTTTCGCTCGTGTCTGGACATGGCCATCAATGCGCACGTTGTAAGGCGGATCGGTGAAGATCATCCGCGCGGATGCGTCATCCATCAAACGATCGAGATCGTCTTCAGAGCGCGCATTGCCGCACAGCAGACGGTGACGTCCAAGCTGCCAGAGATCGCCAGGATGCGTGATGCCGGGACCGGCCAAGGCAGGGACATGATCAAGAGCTTCATTGCCATTTGGCTTGGCGTCGGCCGCTGCATCCAGTGCAAAGTCGATCTCGGCTGCCGAGAAGCCTGTGAGCTGAACTTCAAAGTCCAGATCGATCAAGCCTTGAAGCTCAATCGCCAGAACGTCACGATCCCAACCTGCGTTGAGTGCCAGCTTGTTGTCTGCCAGAACATAGGCTCGTCGTTCGGCCTGCGAGAGGTGAGACAGCCGCAGGACTGGCACCAAGTCCATGCCCAACTGCTTGGCCGCCTCCAACCTTCCATGGCCGGCTAGGATCGTGGCCTCATCGTCAATGAGGATCGGGTTGGTGAAGCCGAAGCGCTCAATGCTCGCAGCGATCTGATGAACCTGCACTGCAGAGTGTGTCCGCGCATTGCGTGGGTTGGAATGCAGAGATCCAACTGCGAGCTGTTCAACCTTAGATGTGAGCTGCGAAGCCTTGGTGTTGTCTAGCGCAATTGGCGCCGGAACATGTGTCCCGCGACCATCAGCAAGCGCATGTGTCCCTCTTGGCATTGCATTCGTTCCTTCTGATCAAACCACCAAACGCGATGAGATCAAAGGATGAACAAACAATCAGAATGTGCAAGAGGGCGGCCTAAGACCAACTGGCCAGGATGCAATCAAAGGGTGTGTCTTTGCCCCACTTATCGCGACCGAAATCTCTCGAAGCCGGTTTAAGGCCGTCTCGAAAGCCCTTTAAACACTCAGCGTTCAAAACATGGCTTCAAAAACCAAGTCAGATTTATTTCTTGTCTTTCCGTGCCATCAACTCAGAACAGGGAACTTGATTGTCGCCAAGTGGGAATGGGCCAAAGTACGAAACTGCATAGCGCTTGAGCCTACCTCAAAAGGGCGAATCAACGATGCATTCTATATGGTCAAAATCACCCCACCAATCTTGCAGCCTGCGTGGCATCAGGATCCATTTCGGGGCCAATGCCGCCGTTTCTGAAAGCTCAGCGCTCTATCTGGGCAGGCAGAGTTACACCTTGGAACCAATGGTCGCTCTTTCCGATGTGTTTCTTGTGACCTGTACTGTTGCCAGTCGTATGGCATCATCTGCAGACGATCCATCTGACGCCGTGAACAAATGTGTTAAAGGTCTCAACTAGGCAGTTGTATCCATCTCTTCCAGCAGCTGGTCGTTGGTCTCGCGCATGATCGCCATCAGCCGCGTGTGCAGGGCGGCCAATGTGTCTTTGGTATCTAGCTCGCCCGCAAGATTGCGGGTCTCAAAGGGGTCGCTTGCAAGATCGAAAAGCTCCGGCTTGTCGCCCAGATGCCAGATGTACTTTCTTTGTCTGTGTTCGATCATACGCCATGGCTGCGTTCCCATCCAATCGCCAAGCGGGCGGTGGAGGGCAAAAAGCGCGCGATCAGACAGATCGACAGGGTCACCCGCCAGTACATCGCTCATATCGCGTCCCCGCCAATCGTCATGAGTTGGCAAGTCGCATAGACCGGCAAGCGTCGGCGCGATGTCGATAAGGCTGAATGGCACGTCGCTGCGGACGTTCTTTGCCACCTTGCCGGGCAGGCGAAAGATCATCGGCACGCGGATCGATTCCTCGTACGCCACCATTTTGTGCCAGAGACCGTGGGCGCCGAGGTTTTCTCCATGGTCGGAGAGGAAGAGGATGATCGTGTCATCCATCACGCCTTCGGCTTCGAGCTCAGACAGCACCCGCCCCAACTGGTCGTCGATCAGCGATGTGAAACCCCAATAGACGGCGTAGCTTTTTCTCCAGGCCGCGAAATCCTCGCCATGATCGAGAAAGAGCTGTCGATAATAGCTGGTGCGGTTGACTTCCGGCTCTCCAGGCTGGGGCCCGAAGTTCGCCGGCTTTTCGACCAGACTGGACTCATACATCGAGAAATAGGGTTCTGGGATCATGAAGGGCGGGTGCGGCCCGTTGAACGAGCATACCTGAAAAAACGGGCGGGATCGGTCGCGGATCCGCAGATGATCAATGGCAATGTCGGCGATATACGCATCATTAGTGGTCTCCGGCGGCATCTCCAGCGGTAGGGCAATCGGTGTCGACATGGACGGTGTGCGATGCGTTCGAACCCTTGGGTCATTGAACGTCCAGCCATCGACCAGTCCTTGGTTGGCGCACCAGGAAGAGTAGTCTGCCGTGCTGTCACCGGCGTCGCGATCGGTAAAGCGAGCGATGTTGTCGTGGCCGAGGTGCCATTTGCCCGCATAACTGACTTCGTAGCCACCTTCGCGAAACGTATCGAGAAGCTGGCAGGCATCGAGCGAACTCGTGGCGTTGTCGAGCATATCGTTTTCATGCGGGTAAAGCCCGGTGAAGACAGCTGCTCGAGACGGGAGACAGAGCGGACAGGGCGTCATAGCCCGCTCAAAACTGGTCCCTTCGCGCGCCAGCCTGTCCATGTTGGGTGTCCTGCAGGGCGTTTGCCCGCGAAAGCCCAGCGTATCGGGACGCTGTTGATCAGACATGACAAGCAGCACGTTGGGTCGCTTAGCGGCCATCGGGACCTTCCTCTAGGAATTCGGGAATATGGCGGCGGGCTGCGCCACGAATCCGAGACACGTCTTCGACAGTGGCACCGCCATAAGGCCAAAGGAGCCGTGGCGAGATATCGGTCCAGCCACCAGCCGCTGCCATCGCTTTATCGCAGGCAAAGCCTGGAAGGCCGCGTGCAAGCAGCGGTGCGATCGCCTCGTTGATAAACTGCCCAATGCGAGCTTCAAGCGCGGTTGCGTCCGCAGGTGGCATGGTTTTCCAGGCAACGGCGGCCTTGGGCGAAAGGCAGGCCATGTTGGAATAGCTGCCGTGCGCGCCTTGTGTTGTGCCGGATGCATAATGGTGGCCGGGTATGAACACCGAGAGGCGGTCAAACACCGGTGTCATAGCCTGATACCAATCGGCGTCGCCACCACCGCATTTCAGGCCGACCAGCGCTGGGTGTGCCATCGCCAAGGACAGCAAGCCGTCAGGCAACAAAACGGTCTTGGCGTGGGGCGGGTTGTAGAGGATGAGCGGGATGCCAGCGGCCACGTCCACTGCCCGTTCCAAAAAATGATGAGCCGTCGGCAGGTCAATCGCCGTCCAGTCGGGCAGAGTGACCTGAATGGCGTCAGGCTTGAGCTCAGCCGCGATGGCGACACGGGTCAGGCTTCCTGGTGCCAGGGGATGTGCTGCGCTGATTTGAAAGGGTAGAGCGTGGGCACGCGCCGATGATGCCAGGCGCTTCGACATCGCCTGAAAGTCGGCATCGCTTTGCGAATGAAATTCTGATGCCGTCCCGCCGGTGTAAACGCCGTCACACTTGGCGGCGGCGTAGGCGGCCACCTGATCGTCAATGGCGCCGAGATCCACATGGCCGCTTGCATCGACACGACACAGAACCGTTGCCCAGACGCCACGAATGGCCGATGTGTCTGAGCGTGTCTGCATTGGCTAGTTCGGCTGTGGCGCATCTTTGCGCGTCAAAAGATGCGTGCGCATCGCCTCGGCGGCTGCCGGTGCATTGCTGTCGCGCACGGCTTCAAAGATCGCTTCATGCTGCGCAATGACGCGTGCATGGATGCTTTCGATGCCTGGACCGTGCTCTGGATTGTAGAGACCCCATTCAATGAGCGCGCCGTGCAGCGCCTTGGCGACTGAGTTTTGCTGGGTGGCCATCACGCAATGGTGGAAAGCCTGGTCGGCATCGCGAAAGGCCTTGGCCTGTCCCTTGGCTGCGCGACAGGCTTCAAGAGCCTCTTTTAGTGCTTCGACATCGTCATCGTCGTGGGTGCGCGCTGCCTCCATCGCAGCAAAGGTTTCAAGCATCACGCGCAAATCGTAAAACTCGGACCGGCGGGAGGAATCGGCCAGCATCGCTTGCACCATGTCGCCAATCGCTTCCATTGCCCCGCGGGGTGTCGGTTCAAGAACGATGGGTGCAATGCCACGCTTCAGTCGCACAAAACCTTTGCGTTCGAGCATGAGCAGGGCCTCCTTCACCGAAGGGCGGCCGACATTGAACATCTCCATCAGTGCGCGCTCTGAGGGTAGTTTGCTGCCCGGGGCGTACTCCCCTTTGCGGATGGCATTGAGGATCGCCTCCTCAATTTGCTCGCTCAACCGCATGCGTCCCAGTGTCGTATCCATCGTGCATCCTCATTCAGACCAATGCTGCAGATTGTCTGCGAGCTTGTGATAGGCCTGAATGTGGGACAAGGTCCATTGCCTGATCGAGTATGGCGCGTTGCTGTGATGTCAGTGGTTGAAAGGGCGGGCGGCAAGAGCCCATGGCGATACCGGTCTGCTCAAGCATGTATTTGAGCGCCGGCAGCACACCGACCTGGACCAGAGCGTCGATCAGTGCATTCGACTGGGCCTGAAGGGCGCGGGCCTCATCCATTTCGCCGTTCTTGAGCGCTTGCGACAATGCGAGAATACGGCTCGCCTGCAAGTTGTAGGTTGAGCCGATACCGCCATCAGCGCCAATGGCGAGCCCTGACAACAGCGTTTCATCAAAGCCGTGCAGAAGCGTTGCCTGTGGCTGGCGTCGGCGGAGCTGTTCGAACGCGTAAAGATCGGCGCAGGTGTTTTTGACCCCAACAACCTGAGGGGTATCCAGCAGTCTGCTCAGCTCGTCCACAGACCAACGCACGCCGGAAAGCGCGGGGAAATTATAGATCAGAAAAGGCAGGTCGGTTTGCCCTGCGAGCCAACGGTAATGGGCTTCGACCTCGGCAATTGAATATTGATAGTAGAAGGGCGGAACCGCAGAAATCGCGTGGTAGCCTGCTTTTGCCGCCACCTTGGCAAGGTGGGCTGAAACCGTGGGGTTAGGATCGCCAACCTGCGCAATCATGACGCCCTTGCCGGCACTTGCTTCGACCGCAAGACGCAAAAGCTGTTCTCGCTCGTCAATCGACATCAGAAACGCTTCGCCGGTGCTGCCGCCGACATAAAGACCGGTCAGGCCGTCGGCCAAATTGCGCTCCACCAAGTCGCCCAAGGGCGTGGGGGCAAGCGCGGTCCCATCGCTGGTGAATGGCGTCGGCAGAGCAGCGAAAAAGCCAGTCAGGTTTGTCATCATGCTTCCCGTGTCGAAGACGTGTTCAAGATCCGTGATGCCAATCAAAGTGGCATGCTATGTTGACAGTATGCTAGGATGATACCTAAGATACGTCAACAATAACGTCCAGTTTGCGCTTCAATGGGAGGAAGACATGACACTGAAGAAGACCGTAACGGCTTTGGCAGCTCTATCGTTTGGGTTGGCGGCGACATCCGCGCTTGCACAGGAGCTGCGGTTCTCAACCACCGGCAGCGGTTCGGACCCGGATGTGGTCGCGATGAATGTGTGGGAAGAGTATATCGAGGCCAATTCCGATCTTGAGGTGGAAGTGTTCGACAGCGCGTCGCTGGTTGAACAGGGACGCCAGGGTCAAGCGTTGGCGCGTGGAACCGTGGATGCCGCTTACATGTCGCCGGCTTGGTTCTCAGAATCAGCGCCGCAGTGGGAAATTTTCGCCACGCCCTATTTGCTCAGCGGACCGGAGCATATTTGCGCGGTGCGCCAGAGCGACATTTGGGGTCAGATGGTCGCGGATTTGCGCGAATCGATGGACATAGTCGTTCTTGATGCAGCCTATCAGGGCACGCGCACGCTCAACCTTCGTGAGCAAATGGATGTGATGACACCGGATGATTTGGCCGGTCTTTCGCTTCGCGTCGTGCCGTCGCCTTCCAATATCTTGATGGGTGAGGGCATGGGCGCCGAGCCAACGCCGGTTCCGTTCTCAGAGCTTTACCTGGCGCTTCAGACCGGCACGGTCGATGCGCAAGAAAACCCCCTGACCCTCATCCATTCGCGCCGATTCTACGAGGTCACCCAACAAATCGTGACGACCAATCACAAGGCGTTGATCCAGTTCCCGACTTTCTCTGCGCGCTCATGGGCCAACCTCACAGAAGCGCAGCAGCAAGTCGTGACCGATGGCGCTGCTGTTGCAATGGAGTCTTACTCAAACAGCGTGGTTGAACAGGAAGCCTCACTGCGCGAAGCGTTGGAGGCTGAGGGCATCGTGTTCACTGACCCAGACCGCGATGCGTTCCGCACCGCCGTTCAGCAGCGGTTCTTGGAAAGCGAGCTTGCCGAAGCGTGGGAAGAGGGCATGTTCGAGCGGATCGCGAACCTGGAGATTCCAGCATCCTGCCAATAGGCTGGGTTTAGACCCAACTCGACCGGCGCCGTTGTTGACGGCGCCGGTTTCCCGCACGCGCCTCTCCCCTCGGCCCGTAGTTTGTTCCTTTGGCAATTGCATTGAAAGACCTGCCTCGTGTCGCTGGACTCTGATGATCAAGATCGCAACAAGACTGGTCGCGTTCCAGTGGCGAGGTCGGAGGGAACCGGCCGCGTGGCGCACGTCCATCGGGTTTTTGTGCGGGTGGCAACAGCTCTTTCGGCGGCGATGTTCGCCGCGCTCTTCCTCACCTTCGTTGCCCAGATTTTTTGGCGATACGTCCTAAACAGTCCACTGGTATGGACGTTGGAAGTTGCCGGACTGCTATTTGTCACAGTCAGCTTGTTCACAGCCGCCACGCAAATGCCGTTTCGCGACCATGTCGCGCTCGATCTGCTGGTCGAAGCAGTTCCGCGCCGTCTCGGCGGTATCCTTCGTGCGCTGTCGTTGATCGTCTTTGGGGTGGTCATGCTTTTGTCGGTACCCGACACGGTGCGGGTGCTTGAGTGGATGTATGGCGAGCGCACATTCGCGTTGCGATTGAACCTTGGGCACTTGTTCGTGCTGATGATCGCGTTCGTGTTGATCTATGCTTTTCGCGCCTTTTGGGAAGCCTGGGGCCACCTGCGCGGCAACGATGAGCGCAACGCGCCATGATGCTTGATCCACTCCAATGGGCCGCGTTGTTCTTTGGCCTTCAGATCCTCCTTGGCCTGCCTGTTGGCATGGTACTTATTTCCACCGTTGTGGTATGGGCGCTTGCTAGCGGTGCAGACACCAGCGTGATGGCCGAACGGGTCATTTTCGCCTCGGTCGAAAACATCATCGTTATCGCCATCCCGCTTTTCATCTTCACCGCCAAAGTGATGGATCATGGCGGCATCTCAAAGCGGCTGCTCGACTTCTGCCTGGCTTTGGTAGGCCACCGACCGGGTGGCCTGGCGCAGGTCAACATCGTCTCCTCGATCATTTTTTCCGGCATGAGCGGCGATGCTACGTCCGATGCGTCGGGCATTGGTCAGGTTCTGATTAAGATGATGCGCGAGGAGGGGCGCTACCCGCCTGCCTACGCTGCTGCGGTGACGGTGGCATCATCGTCCATCGGACCAATTATCCCGCCCTCTATTCCAATGCTCGTTTATGCTTTTTTCGCGGAGGTCTCGATTGGCGCCTTGTTTTTGGCTGGCATCATTCCAGGGCTCATCATGGGGCTGGCGATGATGGTGCTCGTTGCTGTCCAATCCCGTCGCCGTGGCTTTCCGGTTGAGCCGCGCTTGACGGGCGCTGCCATGCTCGCAGCAACGCTTGCCGCTATTGGCCCGTTGCTCATGCCGGTCATCCTTCTTGGCGGCATCTACTCAGGCGTCTTCACGCCGACAGAGGCGGCGGCGGCGGCTGGCTCCTATGCCGTTCTCCTATCGGTTTTTCTTTATCGCCAATCCTCCTGGGGTGCTCTTTACAGCGCCCTGGTGGAAAGCGCGCGTCAGTCCGGCATGGTGTTTCTGCTGATCGGTGGCGGATTTGCACTGAACTACGTGTTCACTGTGGAAAGGGTCACCGACCAGATCACCGACTTCATTCTGGCACTTGAAATCACCCAGTTGCAGCTTTTGTTCGTGGTGCACGGTGCCTTCATCGTGATGGGCATGTTTTTGACCAAAGCGCCGATGATGTATGTAGTTGTGCCTGCCTTGTTGCCCGGCTTGGCGGCCGCCGGCATCGATCTGGTCCATTTCGGCGTGCTGATCGTGCTCAACATGATGATTTCAATGATCACGCCGCCAATGGGCCTGATGGTTTTCATTGTTGGTGGGTTGGCAAGGATCCCTATTGGGCCGATCTTTCGCGAAAGCGTGCCCTTTATGATCACGCTCTACGTCGTCATGATCCTGATTACGGTGTTCCCGCAATTTGTGCTCTGGCTTCCGGGCATGGCGGGGTAGGTAAGATGGCGATCCGCAACGTTCTGTTGATTGGCGTGGACCAGATGCGCAGTGACGTGGCCGGTCCGGGGAAAACCGTTCCTGCGGTGACGCCTGCGCTTGATAAGCTCTACGCCCAGAGCGTGAACTTCACGCGCGCCTACGCATCTTGCCCACTTTGTTCGCCGGCCCGAGCCTCGATGTTCACGGGCGACTACGCCTTCCGCCACGGGATGGGCACCAACTGCGATATGTATCACAGCCTGGCGACGGAACTGCCTGATCCCTCACGCTTGCTGCACCGCGTTTTCCAAGACGCCGGGTATCGAACCGGGTTTGTCGGCAAATGGCATGTCGGCACAACCAAAGGTCCGGCCAGCTTTGGCTTTGAGGGAATGGATCTGGCTGGCTACGGCAACGTGGCCATGTCGCCGGAATTCTTGTCCTACCTGGCGGACAACGCTCTTTCCTATTCGGTGGAGCCGACTGTTTTTCTCAATCCCGATCGACAAACCATGCTGGCCGGCAATTGGAACGGGCCGGCAGCCTCAACCCCATCCTATTACTTGACCGATCGCACTATCGATCTGCTGTCTGGTTATGCGGACGCTGATGCTCCGTTCTTTGCGACCGTTCAATATTGGGATCCCCATCAACCCCATCTCGTGGCCGATGAATTTCGCGGCGTGACAGATCGAGCCGCGATCTCGGCTTGGCCGAATTTCGCTGATGATCTCAGCGGCAAGCCAAGGCGCGTTGGCCGCGAGCGAGATGACTTCTATCGATTACACCCTCGATCCGAAGACGAGCTGATCGCCTATATCGGGCACTATTGCGATCATTTGGCGATGTTGGACGCGCAGATCGGTCGGCTGCTGGCATGGCTGGATGAGTCTGGCCTCGCTGATCAGACATTGGTCGTGTTTACCTCCGATCATGGCGACATGACGGGCGCCCATGGCGGCCTCATCGACAAAGGGCTGCTCTACGAAGAAGCGATCAAAATCCCGCTTCTCTTTCGTCATCCAAGCCTTGCGCCCGGCGAGCGCGATCAACTCGCCATGAACATGGACATCTTGCCGACGGCTTTGGATATGCTGGGGCTGGATTTTTCACCGAGACATGGCGTGAGCCTTGCGCCGCCAATCACGGATCTAAACACGCCTGGACGTGATCAGATGCTGGTCGAGTATCACGGCCTGCGCTTTCTTTATTCACAGCGCGCCCTGCTTTTTCAGGATGGCTGGAAGTTCATCTTCACGCCCGGCGATGATGATGAGCTCTATGACCTAAAGAGCGATCCGGGTGAAATGAACAATTTGGCTGCCGACGCCGCAACGGCCGATGTTCTTGCAAGGTGCAGGGATAGCATGATTGCCGAGACAGCACGTTTGGACGATCCATTGCGAGACTGTGTGGCTAAGTTCAACGGGCATTGGAACACGGGCTCTGGCCAGTTTGATGCAACGCAGATGTGAGAAAAAACTATGGCTTTTGGGATGTCGCCTTCATGCTTGAGCAGGCGAACTTCGTGCCAAAGCCGCTCATTCTCGTGGGCGAGGTTCAAATCCTCATGGAAAGGCGCAGCCGCGTCACGATGCGCTGTTGGTCGCTTAGACCGCCCCCATTGTTGAAACAGAGGTTCTCGGCCCGTCCTTATACGGGGCGATCTCCGACGCCGATCAAGCGCGATACGGTCGCGCCGAAACTCAATCGGGTCTCACCTATCCGCGCTATGATCCCAAACTTAGGTCGCTTTATTCCATCAACGCTCAATCTCATCTCATTTACCAACAGTGGTACACCGCTTGAACGCAATGCGATCTCATTTGGTGACAAAGCGATCCCAGCTAGTTGCATACCGTCTTTATGTGTATCGCGCTGAATTCACTCAAAAATTAGGCGAACAGGGCGCTTTTGATCCGCGTGAAACAGCGATTTGTTGCCCAGATATCAGGGAGATCTGGAATTAACAGGGAATTTGAGGAGAGCAGGGTTTGATCAGGTCTGGCAACACAGCCAGCCTTTCAGTTGGGCTCAATAGAATGAGCTCGCTCACCCGCAACTCGGCATGTCGATTTGTTTGGGTATGAAAGTTGAGCGCGAGAGCTTTCAGCACGCTGCTAAGACGCTCGGGCGAACGTGATCCAGGTGTCGTTTCAGTGCAAAGCGCCTGATTTGCAAAATCTCGTCAGGCGAACCCGCAGGCCATGGGCCGGTAAACCGGATCTCCGTCATCGCTGCCCCTTATGAAAGCATGGAATCTGGGCTGCCTTTTGATGAAGGTCTAAGCTTCAAAGGTACACACCACTCGTCCCAAACGAGAAGTCCAGCGCGATACACCAATTCTTAGGTGAGGTTTTTGAGCTGCGGCACACCACTATAGTAAAAGAGCGAAGCAAACACTGCTCGGCAAAGCGCAGTGAACCAGTAAGTCAGGCCTAACTTACCTCAGGCCGCGTAGAAGCGATCCCTTACCAATCGCGCTGAGGCCAACTGCCGCCAAGATAATCGCGCCAACCAAGATTTCGCGAACGTAGCTGTCAACGCGCATTTGGGTTAGCCCGTTGTCAAGAACGCCAAGCACGATCACGCCAGCCAAGGTGGCCAGCACGCGCGGCTGGCCATCACGGGTCAAGGTCATGCCTAAAAACACCGCCGCGATCGCTGTCAGCATCAGTCCATCACCTTGTGTTGGGTTCGCAGACGCGACACGACTTGCATACATGAGCCCCGCGAAAGCTGCGCCCACACCTGTGAAGGCAAAAGCAGTGAGGCGAAGCTGGACCACCTTGATGCCAGCCAGCTTAGCGGCCTCACGATTGCCGCCAATGGCGTAAAGGCGGCGACCATAGCTTGTCTGTTCCAGCACCACCCAGACGGCAAAGACAACCACAAGCGCCACAATCACCAAATTCGGCAAGATCAAAGCTCGTTCTGCCACGGTGCCAATCTCAGGTCCTGATCGCGCGAAATTGCCGAAGGCTTCAGGTATGTCGCGGCCAAATATCGTGCGCCCATCACTGATGAAAAACGCCAAACCACTGAAAATGGTCAACGTTGCCAAGGTTGCGACAAAGGGTAAGACACCTAGAACGCTAACAATGAAGCCATTGAACAGACCGCCCGCCAACCCGACCATCAGAGCCATGGCCAGCGCACTGGCAATCGACCAATCCTGCAAGAAAAGCGATGCGGCTACCACGCCAGCAAGTGAGGCCATTGACCCAACCGACAGGTCAAAGTCGCCCATAACCATGACCACTGTCATGGTGGCTGCCACCACGGTCAACATGCTGACCTGCTGCGCGATGTTCAGCCAGTTTCGAACGGTCAAGAACGTATCCGGCAAGCTAATCGCGAAAAAGACGATCACGGCCACCATGCCGATAAGTCCGCCAAATCGCTGAATGAAGGACATCATGCAGCCACCTGCGGTTCGCTCTGGTGATAAAAACGCGCCAGCAAATCAGCTTCGCTCATCCCATCGGTTTCGGTTATCTCGGCAAGCTCGCCATCACGCATAATGGCGATGCGGTGCGAAAGGCCCAAAAGTTCAGGAAGGTCAGAGGAGGCAATAATGACGGCGAGCCCGTTTTCGCTCATCTCTTTGATCAAGCGATAGAGTTCGAATTTTGCGCCAATGTCCACGCCGCGAGTGGGCTCATCCAACAAGAGCACTTTTGGCTGACCGGCAAGGGCCCGCCCAAACAGCACTTTTTGCTGATTGCCGCCGGACAATTCATTGCAGTGTTGTGCCACTGACGTAGCCTTGATCCGCACATCTTTGCCCATTTTGTCCGCAAGTCCTCGCTGACGGGTTTGATCCAAAAAGACTCCAGCGCGTGCCAGGTCGGTGAGGTGCGGAAGAGCGATGTTCTCTGAAATGGAGCGGCGCAGCATCAGACCTTGGGTTCGCCTCTCCCGTGGCACATACGCAAACCCGTTTGCCCAACCCTCTGCCACAGTGTTTCCGGCAGGTCTTTCATCAAGCAAGATCTGACCGCTTTGGACGGGTATGGCGCCGATCAAGGCGCGCAACAGCTCGCCCCGCCCTGATCCGGCAAGACCTGCCACGCCAAGAATTTCTCCAGCTTGTAGGTCGAAGTCAGCGCGCTTGACTGGACCAGCTTCCAGATCACACACCTTCAGAACCGTGGGCGTTGCTGGATCGACTGCGCTTCTTGGTGGAAACAGATGGCTGAGGTCGCGACCCGTCATATCCTCGATGATTGTCCGTGCACTGGTCTCGGAAAGGCTGCGGCTTGATATGTGGCGGCCATCACGCAAAACGGTCACACAATTGGCCATACGCAAGACCTCAGGCATGCGATGCGACACATAAAGCACGCCAGCACCTTGTTTGGTGAGCTCGCGGATGACGGCAAACAGTCGGTCCGCTTCTTGTGTGGTAAGCGCAGCGGTCGGTTCGTCCATGACATAGAGCCAGGGCTCGGCGCCTTCACTGCTAATCAGCGTGGCGGCGATCCTCACCAGCATCTGGTCGCCAAGGCCAAGGTCCGACATCGCCGCACGGGGATTGAGATGCGCGAGGTCGAGACGCTCCAGGGCTTGAGAGGCAGCGCGGCTGAGTGCTTTCCAATCGACCAATCCCAAGCGCGTTGGATAAGGGTGATCCAGATGCATGTTCTCGGCAATCGAGAGCCCCGGAATGGCATGCAGTTCCTGATGAATGAACCGCAATCCTGCTTGGCGCATGACAGCTGGGTCCGCTTCCAACAGCGTATCACTGTTGAGGGCAACAGACCCTTCATCGGGTTGCTCCAGGCCCGCAAGCAAACGAATGAGCGTGGACTTTCCAGCACCATTCTCACCCATCAAGGCGTGCACCTGCCCAGCCTCAATGGTCAGTGAGACACCATCAAGAGCTTGAACCGTGCCGTAGCGGCGGCTCACCTTTTGAACGACAAGTTTTTTCATGCCTAAGGCCTGCAAGCGCCCAGCTCGGGGCGTCCGGTCGGGCGCTTGCTTAGGGCGCCCTTATTGCGCAGCGTTGGCTGACGTCACCAAAGTCGTTGGCACATAGATGACCGTCTGCACCAACTCTTCGCCAGCAAGAATGCGCGCAACCGTATCGGCGGTCGTCGAACCAATGCCGTCGAAATCCTGTGCCACCGAAGCCTCAAAATTGCCGCCAGCGGCGATTGCGTCTCTGGCTTGCGGATTGGCATCAATGCCAGTGATCACAATGCCTTCGTTATCGCGTCCAGCCGCTTCAATGGCCTGGAGCGCGCCCAATGCTGGTTGGTCCCAAGCAGCCCAGACGGCCGCAATGCTGCCAGGCTCTGGGTTGGCTGCAAGAATTGCCTCCATCTGCGCCCGGCTGTCGGCGATGCCTCCGTCGCTGACGTCAGGTGTGATCCGGTCAATGACCTCAATGTCTGGAAAATTGGCGAAGATGGCATCAGCGATCACACCGCGTACCTGGACTGGCGGAAAGGGGTCGAAGGTGAACATCACGACATTGCCTTCACCAGCGATGCGGTTGGCGACATAGACCGCCGTTTCGGTTGCCATCGCGTATCCGTTGGACGTGATGTTGGCGGCAACAAGCGGATCGTTACCAGCGTCCATCCCAATGACCGGAATACCGGCATCTGAAGCCGTGCTGAGACCTGCACCAATCTGCGCAGGATCGACATTGATGACGATTGCGTCGACGCCTTGGGTCACCACATCTTCGATGCGACTAATGACAGCAGCGACGTCGCCTGCCGTATCAATCACATTGAGATCCCAGCCCAGTTCATCGGCGCGCGCCGAAAAGCCGTCCACGTAGAACTGGGTCCCCGGTTGAGCCAGGTAGGGCGTAATAACAGCAACCTCTTGAGCTGCTGCGGGGGCAGACAGTCCTGCGGCCGCGAGCGACGCGATAAGGGTGAGGCGAAAATTCATGTGGGTTTGCTCCCGGTCGTTTTCTTTAATAGGTGAGCCTATCTTTGGCACCCGCACCGGTTGTCGTCCACGGCTTTGTTGCCCAAGGAGAAGTCATGTCGCAGCGCGATCCCGTCTTTATCGGAATTGATGTGGGCACAAGCTCAGTCAAAGCCGTGATTGGTAGCGCGGGCGGTCATGTGATCGATGACTACACCAGCACGCATGCAACCACGCGGCCTAATCACGGCGCCGCTGAGCAGGATCCCAACGTCTGGATGCGCCATGTTGGTGAGGCTCTTACCCGGTTTGCTGGTCATCCACGAGCAGCTGATGTCGTTGCGATCGGCGTCACCTCACAAGTCAACACGCACGTTTTCTGCGATGGGAATATTGAACCGCTACGCCCTGCGATCACCTGGCAGGACACCCGCCCGGCAGAGCATGCCGAGGCATTGGAAGGCTCGATTGCTGAGCAGGCAAAAATTGAAGCGCTCGGCGCACCTATTCCAATTGACGCCAGCCACGCTTTGTCACGCATGGCCTGGTTGGCGGGCACCGATGATGCGGTTTGGAAGACAACCGACCATGTCTTACTGCCAAAGGACTATATCATCGCGCAACTTACCGGTGTTTTGGGCGCTGATCCCATCTCAAGCATCGGGTTGGTTGGCGAAGACCACACCTATGCCTCACCGGTCCTCGATTTGGTGCCGCGTGCTGCCGATCTTCTGTCCCCACTCCGCGACCCCTTGTCGATCGTCGGTCCTGTCACCCCTGGCCACCCTTTTGCAGGCACACCTGTTTGCTGCGGCACGATGGATGCCTGGGCCAGCATGTTCGGCCTGGGCGTCGCTGCTGAGGGCCAAGCCATGTACCTTTCAGGAACCAGTGAAGTTCTTGGTCTGATATCCAGCCACGGTACTGGCTATCCTGGGGTCATCACCTTTCCAACTTGGCGCGGGATTCGACTTCATGCAGGGCCAACCCAGTCCGGCGGCGCGTCGCTTACCTGGCTTTCGCGCCTCCTTGGCCAGGATGTCTCGGCGCTGGCCATGCAAGCGGGCGAGGTTGCAATCACCTCAGACAGCCCTTTGTTCCTGCCGCATTTAGAAGGAGAAAGAGCGCCGCTGTGGGATCCGGTTTCGCGGGCTTCCTTTGCTGGACTTACGAGTGCCCATGGACCAAAGGATGTCGCGGCGGCGGTGATGGAAGGGGTTGCGTTTTCGGCCCGTCTGGCAATCGAAGCGATAGAGCAAAGTGGCGGCCACGGCATCCAACAACTGCGCCATGGCGGAGGAGGATCTGCCTCTGATGTTTGGTGCCAAATTCGAGCGAATGCACTTGGCAGACAGTTGGAGCGCGTCGCGAGCAGACATGCGGGCGCCATGGGCGCTTTGGTTATGGCTGGGGTGGCGTCAGGTGAGCTTGGCAGTCTGAGTGAGGCGACCTCATCCCTCGTCAGCACAGAAATGATGTTCGAACCCGACTCGGCCCACCGCATCATTGCAGATGAACGATTTGATCGCTTTCGACAGCTCTACGAGCAGTTGAAACCAATCAACATGGCGAGCGCGGCAGTACCTTGAACAGACCTCTGTAGAAGAGGCGAGACCGCGACGTAGGCAACAAGCTGATGACAGGTCATGCAGTGGACAAACCGGAGGCATGAGGTGACGCGTTGAAATATGACCTTTTTGCGCTTTGTTTGTATCGTCGTGCATAGGCTGAAGGTCACGCTGAAACCCTGAAGGAGACTGCCCGATGGTGAACTCGCAAACCGCTGCTCAGCGCCCCATTGATGGCGTCATCGCACCGGGCACCACAATCCGCAAAGTGGTCGGTGGCTTTACCTTCACCGAAGGGCCGATCTGGCATCCGCGCGAACACTGGCTGGTCTTCTCAGACATTGCCGAGAGCGTTCAATACAAGTGGAGCGAGGCCAGCGGCCTGCAAACCTTCCGCCACCCGTCCAATCAGGCCAATGGCAACTGTTTTGATCGCGAGGGCCGGGTCGTTACCTGTGAGCATGCCTCATCGCACCTCGTGATCCATGACCATGGCGGCAAGCGCGTGACCGTGCTTGCTTCTCATCATGGCGGCAAAGAACTCAACTCACCCAATGATGTGATCTGCGACAGCAAAGGACGCATCTGGTTCACCGACCCGAGCTTTGGACGAACTCGCGAAGATCTGGGTTTGCTGCGCGAGCAAGACAATCCTGTGCAGGGCGTCTACCGGCTTGATCCCGATGGCCATCTAGCGCTGGTATGCGATGATTTTCTGCAGCCCAACGGGCTCTGCTTGTCGAACGACGAGACCCAGCTTTTTGTCAATGATAGCTGGGGCCCGACCATTCGCCGATTTGATGTCGGCGAGGATGGCAACCTTACCGGTGGCGATGTCTGGGCAACGATTCCTGGCCAGGGAGAGGGCGTTCCCGATGGCATGAAAGTGGAGCTTGGTGGTCGCATTTTCTGCAACGGGCCAGGCGGCGTGCATGTGCTCGCACCTGACGGGCAATTCTTGGGCAAAATCGCAACGCCTGAGAAGTCGACGAATTTCTGCTTTGGAGGGCCGGAAGGACACACGCTTTTCATCACCGCGTGCACGTCTGTTTATGCCATCGATACGCTGACAAGCGCCAAGCCAATGATCCCCGGAATGGTTGGATAGCATCCTACGGTATTGGTCGCACGCCGACCCTTACCGCTCATCCCCAACGTGAAACTCGCGCTCCTCTTTCACCACCTGCATCACCGCGAATGAGTTGGTTTGGCGGATGCCAGGCAAGCGACTTATCTGCTCTCCCAGAACCTCGCGGAAATGGGTCATGTCGCGTGTGCGAACCAACAACACATAGTCAAACGACCCAGCAATCATCAGGCAAGATTCCACCTCCTTGACCCGCTGAACCGCTCTGTTGAACTCGTCCAAATGGTTGTCTGAGGTGACCGCCATCGTGATCTGCACCACCGCCAAATGGTCGTAGCCCAGCCTTATGGGATCGACGATGGCGGCGTATTTTTTAATGTAACCGGCACCTTCCAAGCGCCGCACCCGCTCGGTGCAGGGCGTGTTGGAGAGGTTCACGCGCGAGGCCAACTCAACGATCGACAGCCGCCCATCAGCCTGAAGCTCGTCGAGTATGCGCTTATCAATCTTGTCTAATTGCCTATCCATCCAGTGAAAATATCCAAGAATCCCTATTCAAACAAGAATATTGCCCAAAGAAACTTATATTATGTTCGAAATTCCTAGTGAAAATGACTGATACTATCCCATGAGGGTCACTACCTACGCTGTATGGGGTTGTGCGGACCTCATTCCGGCGAGACGCTGATCCTCGCCACAATGATAAACAGGGAGGTGGAAATGCCCACCAAAATAATAGTTGGCCTTGATGGCGCCGGTTCAGGTAGCAGAGCGCTATCCTATGCCGAACGCTTAGCCAAACTCATCGGAGACTGCGAACTGGTCGTAGTCTATGTGATCGAATGGTCGCCCTTCACATTTCAAACAGCTGAAGAAAATGCCCAGCGCCATAAGCGTCGGGAAGAAGAGTTGAAAATTGCGCATGAGCGTGTCGTAGACCCAGCAGTTAAACAGCTGGCCGACGATGGCTTTACCGCCAGCGGTATCGTGCGCCACGGCGATGTTGCCGAAACACTCAACACCATCGCGATGGAAAACAAAGCCGACCAAATTGTCGTCGGTCGAGCCTCTGATGGCGGTTTTGCCAAGCGTATCTTCGGCAGTTCAACCAGCAACCTTGTCATGCATGCAAGCATGCCTGTCACGGTCGTTGGCTAAGGGGATAAAACCATGAAATATTTGAAAAAAATTGGGCTGGCGTCCGCGCTGGCAACGCTATCGGTGAACCCTGCTTTTGCTCAGGAAGCCATGAGCCTCGACCAGAAGGTCAATGAGATTTTTGCTTCAACCACAGGCCCATTTGTTAGCCTGATCTTTGCACCGTTTCCAGGGACCTCCTTCCCTTGGATCGTCATGTGGTTGGTGATAGCTGCCACCATCTTCACACTCTATTTCGGCTTTGTTCAGCTGCGCTTTTTCTCGCACTCCATCTCATTGGTGAAGGGCGACTATTCCGACCCTAACGATGCAGGTGAGGTCAGTCACTTCCAGGCTCTCGCAACAGCGCTTTCAGGCACGGTTGGCCTTGGTAACATCGCCGGTGTGGCCGTTGCTGTCGGAATTGGCGGGCCCGGTGCAACGTTCTGGATGATTTTGGCGGGCTTGCTCGGCATGGCGTCCAAGTTCACCGAGTGTACGCTCGGCGTGAAGTACCGCAACGAGTATCCTGACGGCACCGTTTCAGGTGGCCCGATGTACTACATGTCCAAGGGCTTCAAAGAGCTTGGTCTGCCCGGCGGTAAGTTCCTGGCCATCCTGTTCTCCATCTTCTGTATCCTGGGTGCACTTGGCGGGGGCAACATGTTCCAGGCCAACCAGGCCCATGCTCAGATCTCCGGCATTGTCGGCGACTATCCGGGTTGGATTACCGGTCTGGTGTTTGCCGCTGTTGTGTTCGCCGTGATCGTTGGCGGCATCAAATCGATCGCCAATGTGACGGAGAAAGTCGTTCCGTTCATGGGCATCATGTATGTCGGTGCGGCACTGATCATCCTGATCGTGAACTATGACTTGATCGGTTGGGCCTTCGGTCAAATCTTCGAAGGTGCTTTCACCGGTCTTGGTGTTGCCGGCGGCTTTGTTGGAGCTCTTATCCAGGGCTTCAAACGCGCTGCCTTCTCCAACGAGGCGGGTGTCGGGTCTGCGGCCATCGCTCACTCTGCGGTGCGTACCAAAGAGCCCATCACTGAAGGTTTCGTGTCTCTGCTTGAGCCGCTGATCGATACGGTCGTCATCTGTACGATGACGGCGCTGGTCATCATCATCTCACAGCAGCTGATCACAGATCCTGAAACAGGCCTCTACGTTCTTAACGAAGCGGGCTCAGCTGTTGCAACAATTGATGGCAACAGCGGCGTCGCATTGACATCGGCAGCCTTCGGCTCAGCCATCAGCTGGTTCCCGTTCGTGTTGGCGATTGCCGTGGTTCTGTTCGCCTTCTCCACCATGATCTCCTGGTCCTACTATGGCCTGAAAGCTTGGACCTATCTCTTCGGTGAAGGCAAAACGACTGAACTGATCTTCAAGATCATCTTCTGCGTGTTCATCGTTATCGGTGCCGCCGCCAGCCTTGGCCCGGTTATCGACTTCTCCGATGCGGCGATCTTCGCGATGGCTGTGGTGAATATCTTCGCCCTCTACTTCCTGATGAAGTTGGTGAAGAAAGAGCTGGAGTCCTACAGCGCGCGTCTGAAAGCTGGCGAGATCAAGAAGTTCAAACACTAAGAGTCTGGGTTCGGGGCGGGCTTGCTCGCCCCGAACATCTCATCAATTGGCGTGCTACTCAGCCGGAGCTGGGATCGAACTTGGGGCAGAAACCTCATCAGCTTGATCAGCCGGTGCACGCAGGCAAAGCCGCAGCAGCGGCGGCACTGTGAGCAGCGTCAAGAATGCTGACATGGAAAGCCCGCCAACCACCACGGCACCAAGGCCGCGATAAAGCTCAGCGCCTTCACCTGGAATAACCACCAGTGGCAGCATGCCCATGATGCTGGTGAGCGTGGACATGAAGATCGGGCGGATGCGGTTGCGCGTCGCCTCTTCAATAGCCTCAATGGGTGGCATGCCCTCTTCACGCAAATTGATCAGCGATTGGTGCACGATTAGGATCGCGTTGTTCACCACAATGCCCACAAGAATGATAAAGCCGAGCAGCGTCAGCATATCCAGCGGCTGCACTTGGAACGTGTTGAGCAGTGCCAATCCACCGACGCCACCTGCGGCAGCGACCGGCACAGAGACCAAAATCACCAGCGGCAGAATGAAGCTTTCAAACAAGATCGCCATCACCAAAAACACGATGAGAAGTGCCACGATCAGATTGATCTGAATGGCATCCCAGGTCTGGCTCAGCTGATCGGCGGTGCCTGAAACCGTCAGGCGAATACCCGGCGGCAGGCCTTGCGCTTCCATGGCATCAACCACTTGGGTTTCCAGCATGGTCACAGCGGTTTCCAGCGGCAGCGCATCGGATGGCCGCACCTCCAGAGTCACGGTGCGCAGGCGGTCACGGTGACGTACTTCGGTTGGCCCAGCTGTCACCACGACATCGGCAAGCGCCGACACCGAGATAATCTGACCCGATGGTGTAACCACCGGAAAGCTGCCCACGTCCTGTGTGCGCAAACCCGTCAAAGCCGAGCGATCGCCAAGCAGAACCAGGTTCAGCCGGTCCGCACCCTCGGTGATCTCCGCCACGCGCAAACCGTCATTGTAGGCATCCACTGTTGCCGCCAACGCCGCAGCATCGAGCCCTGCATCGGCAAGCCGCAGCCGATCGGGGATCAGCCGGATTTCCGGTGCACCCAATTCAAGGCCAGGAATAGGCCGGAACTGGTGACCCTCTGAGCGAGGCAGAATGCCGGACACCATGCCAGCAGCCTGTCCAGCAACCGCAAGGATCGTCTCCAGGTCTTGGCCAGAAACATTCAGTTCGATGGTGCGCCCGCCGCCAACGCCCTGACCGAACAGGGATGGCTGCGTCATGAAACCGAAGGTGCCTGGTTCGGCAAAAATGGGTTGCGATAGGATGGGAATCAGATCGCCAGCCCGGGTGCCATCCATGGCTGTTGCGCCGACAAAGCTGTTGCCTGGCGTTGCCACAAAGAAGAAGTTTTCGATCACCGGCGTGCCGTCTTCCAACTCAAGCGCTGGCGCACCTTCCCACATCGGGCGAGCGGTCTGTTCTATGCGCTCGGCAATCGTCTCGGTGGTGTCCAGATTGTAGCCTGGTGGCGGGATGATCAATCCGAAAACAAGGTTCCGGTCACCCTCCGGCAGATATTCCAGTTGGGGCAGAAACATCACGCTGGCAGTGATTGCAGTACCGGCAATCAACGCCACCATGGTAACGCCCAACGCGCGGGTGCGCACCGTGGCTTGCACGTACATCATCACCAGCGCCTTGAAGCCGCGACCCAGATGATCAATGCCTGGCAGCGGCAGTGTTTTTTGCTCGCCGCTGGAAAGCAATCGGCTCGACAAAGCTGGAATAACGGTGACGGCAACCAGCAGTGACAACAGCACCGAGACCGAGATCGCAACCGCGATATCTCGGAATAGCTGCCCCGCCTCAAGCTGCATCACCAGGATCGGCACGAACACCAAAACGGTGGTGAGCGCGGAGACCAGAATGGCGCCCCACACCTGCTTGGCTCCACGATAGGCAGCTTCGCGTCGCCGCATGCCGGTCTCGCGAAGGCGGTAAATGTTTTCCAGCACGACGATGGCCGCATCGACGATCATGCCAACAGCAAAGGCGATACCGGCCAGCGAGATGACGTTCAGCGTTCGCCCGGTCGCGGCCATAACCACGAAGGTTGCGACAATGGACACCGGGATCGCCAGCGAAACCACCAGGGTAGCGCGTAAACTTCGTAGGAAGAGCAGCAGCACAAGGGCGGCCAGCCCGCCGCCGATCCAGATGTTCTGCGTCACCAGATCGATGGCGCCTTCAATGTAGACCGTCTCGTCATAGACCTGCTTCAGCTCAAGGTTCTGATCGGCGACCGGCCCAGCGGCCAACTCATCGAGCGTGCGGCGAACCTCTTCCATTGTCTCAATGACGTTGGCACCGCGTTCGCGCACGACATTGAAAGCGAGACCTGGTTCTCCGTTGAAACGCAGCCGCACCGCTGACTCTTCATAAGCAAAGGTGACGTCAGCCACATCGGCCATGAGCACACGGCCAAGAGAACCGCCTGCGGACCCATTGTCGGTTTGCGAGCGCAGCACAACCGATTCCACCGCATTGATGGTGTTGAGGTTGCCCTCTGCACGCACAACGTAGCGCCGCTTGCCTTCTTCGATATCACCGGCTGACAGTGAGATGTTTTCTGTGCGCAGTCGGTTCACGACCTCAGGCACGGTCAGCCCAAAGCGTGCTAGCCGTTGTGGATCAACAATGATCTGTAGTTCGCGGCTCACGCCACCAAACACATTGACCGCTGATACGCCTTCCACGCGCTCCAACCGGTCTTTGACAATATCCTCGATAAAGTCGCCAAATGTTGGCAGCGACTGGGTGTTGCCTTCGCCAGCCAGCACCAGAACCCAAGCAATGGGGCTGTCATCGCCGCCTGATGTGTTGAGCGTTGGTTCAGAGGCCTCGTCGGGATAGTTGCCCACCCGGTCCAGGCGGTTGGAAACCAGCAGCAAGGTCTGGCTCATATCGGTGCCGATGGCGAATTCCAGCGTCACTGTGGCCTGCCCCGATGAAGAGGACGAGGTCATGATGTCGAGCCCTTCCAGCCCGCGCAAAACATCCTCTTGTGGGTTGACGATCTCGCGCTCGATCTCAATTGGCGCTGCCCCTGGCCAACTGGTCGAAATGGTCACCACCGGTGAGCTAACATCCGGGGCCAACTGCACCGGAATACGCGACAGCGCCAGGCCGCCGAACAGGATCGCCATGATAACCGTTGCGACAACGGCAATGGGGCGATCAATGGCAAAACGAATGAGATCCATGGTGCTCGCTCCCTAGTTTTCCGAAGCCGTGTCGGATGCGCCGTCAGATTGAGCCGTGTCGGCGTTGGTCGCCTGTATCGGCTGGCCGGGGAACAAACGCTCATTGCCTCGCACGACCACAAAGTCGCCTTCGCTCAGCCCGCCAAGCACTTCAAACCGGTCACCCATAGCAACGCCCACTTGAACTGTGCGTGGTGTGGCAACGCCTTCTTCATCCACAAAAACCGACCAGCCATTGGCGCTCTGGGTCAAAGCATCTTTGGGAACTGACAGCGCATCGCGTGGTTCATCGGTGGGCACTGATACGGTGATCGATTGGCCCACCGCCACGCGTCGCGTTAGGGATTGCAGATCGGCCACAAACCGAACGGGCCGGGTGCGCGTGCTGGCAAACTCGGTCGGCAGGATGGCGCGCACGGTGAGGTCCAGCGGCGTTCCTTCTTCTGTCTCGCCGCTAAGGATCAACTCAGGCGAAAGTCCTGCGATATATTGCGCGGGCACATTGGCTTCGATTTCGAGTGTTGTGACATCCAAAATCCGGGCCACTGGATTGCCGACAGAAATAAACTGGCCTGGATCGGTTTCCACCGAAAGCACCACGCCGCGGAAGGGTGCTGTGATCTGTGCACGCTCAAAATTGTAGCGCGCGCGCTCCAGAGCGGCCTGGGCATTGAGCAGCCTTGCCTGCGCCTCAGCCAACTGGCCGCGCGCCTCAGAGAAGGCGCCGCGCGTGTCTTCCAAGCGACCTTCAGAGAAAGCCGCACTGCCGCGCAAACTGTCGGTGCGCGTGAACACATCCTGGGTGCGAACGACGCGTGCTTGCGCCACTTCAATGCCCGCTTCGGCTTCGGCGAGGCCAGCCTCGGCTTGCGCCAGTTCAATGCCGATCAACTGGCGGTCAAGCACGGCCAGCACGTCACCCGGTTCCACCAGATCACCAACCAACACGCCCACTTCGTCCACGATGCCAGCAACCCTGGCTGCAATGGCGCTGTCGCGGCGCGCAACGATTTCACCAAACACCGGGCGTGTTTCAGCCAGCGTGCGCGTTTCGACGCGCTCGGTGACAACAAGCGAGGGACCACCCTGCGCGAAAACAGCGCTGGTGGGCAGAACAACGAGCAAAAGGGCGGCAATTGGAGTCGCGCAAAGGCGGGGAAGAAATATCATCTATGGTGCTTTTTGGTTTGGGATCACGCGAACCAAAACAGAGGGCTGCGCGCATCAATGTTTCTGGCATAGGCCAGAGTGTTCATACGACTGGTGCGAAATCTAGTGGCGAAGACTGCGGATGCCAAAGCAAAGTGACGCGCTTATGTCGCTCACCATGCTGTTCATCTACCTCACGCTACGTTCGGCAAGTCGTGCCCTAGTTTTGGGGCGGAAACAACACCGGCGCATCACCCTCCTGCCATTGCGCGTATTTCACCATCATCGTTTCAAAGCGCGGTGAGGCCAAAAACCGGGCGAGCCAGGTTTGGAGGTTGGGCCAGGGCTGGGCGTCAAACCAGTCTTTGTCGATGAACGCGAACTGGCGCACGAAGGGCAAAATCGCGTTGTCAGCAAGGCTTTCGCGACCAAACATCCAATCATCAATCTGCGCGTTGAGGTCGGACAAAAACACCGAAGCTTTGTCGCGTTCCGCGTTCGGGTCGGTGCCCGGATAGCGCGTTTCATACTTGGTGCGATCAAGCGCCTGCTTGAACGGACCATCAGCCCGCTGGATCCAAGCGTGGCCCTCGTCTGGCATAGCAAGCCAATCGTCCGGATCATTTTGCTTCAACGCCCAAAGCATCACGTCCAGGCTTTCGTCGATCACTTCGGTCTGTGTGACGAGGCACGGCACCGTTGCGCTGGGCGAGACATCCAAAAACGCTTGCGGCTTATCGCGCAGCACAACCTCGCGCAGTTCCACCTCAACGCCCGAAACCTGCAAGGCAAGGCGCGCCCGCATGGCGTAGGGGCATCGGCGAAAGGAATAGAGAACCGGTATCATCGTGGCGCCGGTTTACACCGCAGCGACAATACAAAGAAGAGCTTTTAACGTAGCAACCAGGATGCCGTGTCTTCGTCGGTCACAAGATGCGTTGCGAACCCGCCGTGCAGTGCCGCTTCAATGGCCTCGCGCTTGCTTTTACCACAGGCGACCAGCATGCGCATGGCAATGGCACGCAATTGGTCGAGCGAGGCGCCGATCAGCCGACCTGTCAGCGGCCCATCCAGCCAGTTGCCATCTTTGTCGATGAAGTGGCCCCAGAAAACACCCTTGGCACCCATCGCCAGATAGGTATCCAGCTCGTCCTGCGTGGCCATGCCTGAGCCCACCAGGGTGAGTGGGTGGCTCAAACTGCCAACCGAGAACAATGCTTTGGTGAGGTCTGCCAGCTCATTGAGTTGCCGAGCAATGATCGGTTCCTCGCGCAGTTGCGATGCCAGATCAACCGAGGACACAACGGCAGGCGCGTGCAGCGTGCGGCACGGCGCCAGTGTGCGCCGGGCGATCTCAATTGTGCAGGCTTCGGGTGCAAACAGCGCGTTGAAATCCATCGAGCCGATCAGTTGGTAGCAAGTGAGACCCGGCACTGGCCCGTTGGGAAACGTGTTCGCCACATGCTGGATGGTTTCACCCCATGCGATGCCAAGTTTGTCGCGCGGCTCCAGTAGATCACGCATGGCCGAGGCTGCCAGTTGCCCTACCCGTTCCAGCACCCCTTCGTCTCGCTGCGGCTCCACATCATTGTGGGCGATATAGCAGTCTGTCAGGCCATACCGCTCGGTCAGTTTGCGCGATAGCGGTGAGGCGGTGAAGCTTTCGCCACGAATGCGGATATCGACAATGCCTAGGTCACGAGCAAGCCGCAGATAGTTCACGATGGTCGCGCGAGACAGGCCTATGCGCTGGGCGATCTCGCTCTGCGTCAGCCCTTCGCGATAGTAGAGCATGGCCACATGGGCGAGCTGCGCTTCGGAGTGGTTGGCATCCTTGGCTGTCTTCCCGTCCGGCATTCAGGCTCCTACCTCAACGCGGCTTCGATGTTGCCGCCATCGACCGTTACCACATGGCCGGTGGTGCGTTCCATGCGAGCTAAGGCGGTAAAGGCATCGGCCACGTGATGGGCCTCCACTTCGCGCTTCAACAGATTGCCAGCCATGTAGGCCGCTTCGTCGGTGCCACGCGCTTTGGCCCGCTCGGCGATGAAGTCATCCGTCAGCAGACCAGAGCGGATGCGATCGGCATTCACGCCGTTGACCCGAATGCCCTGATCTCCAAGCTCCAGCGCCAACTGCCGCATAAGGAAGAAGGTCGTTGCTTTGGGCATGCCATAAGCGCCGAAATTCTTACCCGGATTCACCGCCTGTTTGGAGATGTTGAAGAGCATCTGCCCGCCACGACCCTGACGCGCAAACAAAGCCGCCGCTTCCTTGGCGAAGCGCTGATGGGAGAAGAAGTTGAGCTCAAAGGCCGCCCGCAACTGCTCATCGGTGAGATCAACCAAAGCGCCGCTGAGCGCCGCTCCAGCATTGGAAACCAGAATGTCCAGCCCGCCGAACCGTTGCGTCACCTGATCCATCGCCTGTTGGGCAGCATCGGGATCGGTGACATCCAGCGCCAGGCCATCATGGCTGCCGCCTAAGCTTTCCAACGCGGTTGCCAGTTGATCCCTGTCGCGATCCACCAGAAAGATACTGGCACCGAGGGCGGCAAACGCTTTGGCAATCGCCTGCCCAATCGCTCCGCCGCCGCCCGTTACCATCACCACGCGGCTGGCAAAGGCAGCCGGTTTGCCCTTGCCGAGCTTGGCCTGCTCCAGCGACCAATACTCCATATCGAAAAGATCGTTCTCTTCGATGGGTTTGAAGCCGCCAGCATCCTCACCAATGGCGCGCACGCGCAAGTTCTGCTCACCGAGGTCCGCGGCCACTTGGGCCGCCTTGTCTGACGTGCCGACACCGATCAGCCCAAAACCTTCTGCCCACACCAAATTGGGGTTAGGGGAGAGCATCTTGCGGTCGTTTCCAACGCGCGCATTTTGCCGGGTGAAATAGGCCTGATAGTCGGCTTTGAACGCGTCGATCTTGGCACTGATCGTTTCTTTTGAAGCCAAATCGTTGGCAGAGAGCACCAACGGTTTGGCTTTGGTCCGGATCACATGGTCCGGAGAAGCAACGCCGCGTGTCGCCAAATCAGCAGCATCGTTGCGCTCAAAGAATGCCATAACATCTGGTCCGTTGCGAAGCGCCAGAACTGGCATAGGTGCATCGCGGTCGCCCGGCGCCAAAGCGCCGCGCAACCGCGCCAACCCATCGGGAGCCTGGGCTGGCAAACGTACCTGAAGCGACGTTGTTTCCTGCATTTTCAGGAAATCAGCCACCTCATTGGTGTGCGAAACAATTAGATCGTAGCTGGATTTGGCATCAGGCCCGAACGCGAAGTGGCCATGCTTCAACAGCAGCAGGCCCTCAACATCGGGGTTGGAATCGTAAACTTCCGCCGCAGCCTTGGCCAAGGCAAAGCCAGGCATGATGTAAGGAACGACACCCAATCGGTCGCCGAAAATCTGCCGCGCGACATCCTCGGCGTTGGGCAAATTGGCCAGGACCAGAAACGGCGTGGCGTGGGTGTGATCGACAAAGGTGTGCGGCAGAAAGGCGTGCAGCAGGGTCTCAACGGACGGGTTTGGCGCGGTGGAATCAAGAAGGTTCTTCCGTTGTACATTGACCATCTCTTCATCCGACAGAGCGTCAAGCGCGCGCAGCGCAAGCAGCGGGTCAATACGAACCCCAGGCAGCCCCGGCGCTTGGATGGTATCAAGATCCCAGCCTGAACCCTTTACATGCAGCACGCGTTGCGGCTCACCGAACAGATCAGGTCGTGTCACCTTCACCGAGGTGTTGCCCCCGCCATGCATGACGAGGTCTGGGTTCTGGCCAATGATCTGGCTTGTGTAGACGCGGTGCGCCAGCACTTTGTCGGCCTCGCTGGCATCGGGCCCAAGCGCATCCACCCACGCTTGCGCGCCCGCATCACTCCATCGATTGTCGATCATATCGGTTAGGCCGCCGCACGTTCAGGAAACAGTGTGGCCAAGCCCTCTGGCGAGGCCGCACAGACGCCCCGCTCGGTGATAAGGCCGGTGACGAGGCGGGCAGGGGTCACATCAAAGGCTGGATTGCCGAGCGGCGATCCGTCTGGCGAAACCTGCGCCTCTCCAATTGACCGGTCTGCCAATACGCCTTGAATGTGCGAGACCTCACGGCCTGGGCGCTCTTCGATGGGAATTTCCTTCACCCCATCCTGCACCGTCCAATCGATGGTGGGCGAGGGCAGGGCGACATAAAACGGCACGCCATTGTCGTGAGCCGCAAGCGCTTTCAGATACGTGCCGATCTTGTTGCAGACATCGCCGCGCGCTGTGGTGCGGTCGGTGCCGGTGATCACCATATCCACTTGCCCGTGTTGCATCAGATGCCCGCCTGCATTGTCGGTGATGTAGGCGTGGTTGATGCCATGGCTGCCCACCTCCCAGGCGGTTAGCGCGCCTTGGTTGCGCGGGCGGGTTTCATCCACCCAAACATGGATCGGCAGGCCAGCATTAGACGCGTGATACATCGGGCTGGTGGCGGTGCCCCAGTCGACGGTCGCAAGCCACCCGGCATTGCAATGCGTCAGCAACCGCACTGGTTCACCGGCTGGCTTCTTCGCCGCGATCTGTTTGATGATTTCTAGCCCGTGGACGCCGATCATGCGGTTGATCTCAACGTCCTCGTCAGCAATCTCGTGGGCGAGCTTCATCGCAGCATCGGCGCGATCAGCCGGAGCAAGCGGCTGCAAATGCGTGCGGCACCGATCCAGCGCCCATTTCAAATTGATCGCTGTTGGGCGGGTGTCATGCAACACATCCCAAGCTGCGTTCATTGCAGCATCGGAGGGATCACGACGCATCTCTTCGGCCATGCCATAAGCGGCGGTGGCGCCGATCAGCGGAGCGCCACGCACCCACATGTCGCGGATCGCGGTGGCGAAGCTCTCAAGGCTTTTCAGCGAGACGATCTTGAACGCGTGCGGCAACCAGCGCTGGTCAATGATGCGTACCTCATCGGTGCTCGCGTCATACCAGATGGAGCGGTAGTGCGTGCCATCGACTTTCATAGCAAATCCTTTGAATTTGTGGTGCGCGCAAGCGCGATCAGCGCATCTGTGTCGGCGGGCCGCTCAAGCAAAATGGCGCGTCCCATATCCAAGCTGCGCGCTTCCAGTTTGGCGCGCGCCGCTGTGTCTTCAATCGTTTCGAAATCAGCATTGTGAGCCAGCGTCAGGATGCGTCGGTGCAGCTCCACGCCGCAAAAGCCCATCGCATCGTTCCAGATGTGTTCCAGCAACGCATCGCGCGCGCCATCGGAGGATTGTCCCTGATCTTCCCAAAGCGCTGAGGGATAGAGAATGCCCGTGCGCTCACTGGCCCATAGCCGCACAAATTCAGCGTGGAAGGTTTTGCAGGTCTCATGCGTGACGTGCAGCAACCAGTCTTGATAGCCATCCAGTTCGTCGGCAGATCGATGGGCGGGCTGGCTGAAATAGGCCATCAAATAGTTGGCGATCAGCATGCCAAGGTCGAAGCCAAGTGGCCCGTAAAAGGCGAACTCAGGATCGATCACCTTGGTGTCGGTGTCCGTGCACATCACCGAGCCGGTGTGCAGATCGCCATGCATCAATGTTTCGCCACCGGAGGTGAAGCGCATCAGCATGAACTGTGCAGCGGCCTTCAGCGCGGGATCAGCACGTAGCTCATCGACGACCGGCTGAAGCTCTGGCGTGTGATGATTGCGCTCAGCGTCATAATAACTGTCGGTAAACACCAACTGTTCGGTGATGTCGCACAGCTCCACATTGTCGCAGAACAGCGCGGTATCAGCCTTCTTCTCGCCAGCGTTCATCGCAAGGTCGGAACCACGGAAGGCAGTGCGGGCACAGAAAAGTCCAAGCGCCTGCCCAAGTCCGTCTACACGCTCGCCCTTGATCAGCTTGCCACGCAAAATGATGTGCGGTGACAGATACTCCATCACGATCAGCGCTTGGGCTTCATCGAAATGGTAGATGTCCGGCACCATGCCAGGATCGCGTGCCGCTTGGCGTGTGAGGGCATGATATTCAAAAAAGGCACGTTTCAGTGGAAGTGGCCAGCTGTCGCCGACCAGGCGCACATAGGGCAGGGCCTGCTTCACAACCACACGGCCAGATGGCCCAGTGACGATGAACACCAGGTTCAAATTGCCATCGCCGACCTCTTCAACCGACCAATCGGCTGGATCAGCGCCAACACGCGCGGAAAGATCGGCCACGCCAACTAGACGGCCAGGCAGCGTTTCAACGCTAAGCGCTTCATAATCATGTGGGGTCTGCGTGGTCGCCACGGGTCCGTTCCTCCTTATGCTGCGCACCTCATTTGGTGGGTGCGCCTGCTCGAACCTTGTTTATTGGCAGTAAGTCTGGTCGTCCAATTCGCCATTTGTCAAGTGCTCTTGACTTTTGCCATTTGGGCGCTCACGATCATGGTCAGGGAGCAACCATGGACAAACCATGGGCGAACAACAAACAGGCCATTAGCCTATGCAACACGCCGCGTGCCGCGTCGTCGGAATCGAAAAAGCCTTTGGACCGAACCGCGTATTGCGGGGCATCGACCTTACGATCCCAGCCGGTCAGATCACTGTGCTGATGGGCGCGAACGGCGCTGGCAAATCCACTTTGGTGAAAATTCTTTGTGGCGTGCACGCACGCGATGGCGGCAGCATCGAACTGTTTGGCGAGCCGTTTTCCCCCACATCACCAAGCCAAGCGATTGAAGCTGGCGTGGTCACCGTCCACCAGTCGATCAACGATGGTGTGATCCCTGATTTGGATGTGGCCTCCAATCTGATGCTCGACCGGTTGAACGAACCGGGTGCGAGCTTCTTCATCAACCAAGGCAAGCTGCGTAAAGATGCGCGCAAGATCGCCTCGGCCATGGGGCTGGACATTGATGTGCGCACGCAAGTGGCCGATCTAGGCGTCGCTGAGCGTCAGCTGATCGCCATCGCCCGCGCCATGGCCAAGGATCCGAAAGTTCTCATCCTTGATGAGCCGACCTCATCGCTGTCAGCCACCGAGGCGGAACGTCTCTTCAAGCTGCTCGATCATCTGCGCGAAACCGGCGTTGCGATCCTCTACATTTCCCACCGCATGTCGGACATTCGCCGCATCGCTGACCGCATCATCTCCATGCGCGATGGACAGATTTCCGGCACGTTCGAGACCACACCGCTGGACTATGAAGGTGCGGTGACGGCGATGCTTGGCCACGCCATGACGGCGGTGGATATCAACGTCGCCACCAAAGGCGAGCCTGTGATCGAACTGGACGGCGTGAAACTTTCTGAAGTTGGCGCGCCGATCACTTTAACGATCCACCGCAACGAGGTGGTGGCGATCACTGGGCTTCTGGGAAGCGGCAAGACCAAGCTCGCCTCAATCCTGTTCGGCATGGAGAAGCCGCTCGCTGGCCAGATGCGTTTGGCCGGTAAGGCCTACACACCCGCATCACCGGAAGCTGCCATCGCCGCTGGTGTGTTTATGTCGCCCAAAGACCGCGCGTCGAACGGCGTTATCCCAACCTTCGATATCACGCAAAATCTCACCTTGCCGTTCACCGCCCGCCATGCCCCTCTCTCCTTTCTGAGCAGGGCCAGTGAAAAGCGGACGACACAGTCTATGATCGAGCAATTGGGCGTTGTGTGCCAATCGCCCTCCGATGACATCGGCACGCTGTCAGGTGGTAATCAGCAAAAGGTGATGGTTGGCCGTTGGATGGCCGAGGCGAGCCAACTGCTTGTGCTGGATGAGCCTTTCCAGGGCGTCGATATCCGCGCCCGCCGCGACATTGGCCGTTCCATCCGCGACACGGCCGGTGAACGCGCGACCATTGTTTTTGCTGCTGAGCTTGATGAGGCACTGGAAATCGCGGACCGCATTCTTGTGCTCTACGAGCACAGCCTGGTGGGCGAGCACCGCAATGAGGATGTCGATCTGGGGGCTATGCTGGCGCAAGTGTCCGGTCAGGCTACCCAGTCTTCCAACATAGAAACCCACGCTTCATGACCACTGACACGCAGACCTCCCAACCTGATGCCACAAAGCCTGTTCCCCCGAGCGTGGACCGGTCCCAGACGCTGGTAAACCTCGCGATCCGCTATGGCTTTTTGTGCCTGCTGCTGGGCTTGATTGTCTTCTTCTCGCTGGCCACCAACGGATTTGCAGGACCGCGCTCGGCCGCCTTCATCTTTCAATCCGTGGCGATCACCGGCATTCTGGCGCTTGGCGTTACTTGCACGCTGGTCGTCGGCGGCTTCGATCTTTCCATTGGCTCTGTTGCAACATCAGCGCTGATGCTCTCGGCCTACATGATGGTGGTGCTGGAACAGTCGGCCTTTGTGGCAGTGCTCGCCTGTCTGGTAATGGGGGCTTTTGTTGGCCTCATCAACGGTTTGCTGATTGTGAAAATGCGTGTTCCAGACCTTCTGGCAACGCTCGGCATGATGTTCCTGCTTATTGGCTTGCAACGTATCCCGACCGAGGGTCGCTCCATTTCCACCGGCATGACCTTGCCGGGCGGCGAAGTGGCTGAAGGCGTCTTCTCGCCAGCGTTTCTATGGCTTGGCCGTCACCGGTTCGACTTCGTGCTGGAGGATCTGATCCCGGTGCCCGTCATTGTGTTCCTGGTCGTTGGTCTGCTCGTCTGGGTATTCCTAGAACTCACCCGCCATGGCCGCCTGATGTACGCCATCGGCTCCAATGAACGCGCCACCGCGCTCGCTGGCGCCAACGTCAACCGCTACAAAATCACCGCCTATATGATCTCCGGCGTGATGGCCTCCATCGGCGGCATCCTGCTTGCTGCGCGCCTTGGGCGCGGCGACATCGCATCGGGCAACAATCTTCTTCTTGATAGTGTTGCGGCCGCCTTGATCGGTTTTGCTGTGCTTGGTGCTGCCAAACCCAACGCCTTCGGCACGGCCATTGGCGCGCTGTTCGTCGGCGTTCTGTTGCAGGGCCTCACCATGATGAACGCGCCTTACTACACCCAGGATTTCGTCAAAGGCGGCGTCCTAGTCGTCGCACTGATGTTCACCTTTGCCCTTTCCACGCGCAAGCGCGGAGGGGGCCACTAACCGAGCCACAGGCTTGCAAAAAGACCGAACTTGAAAAGGGAGAAACTCCAATGATCGGCACAAAACGAACTTTCATGAAAATGGTGGCAGGTGCGCTTGTCGCCTCCACCGGCATGACGGGCGCTGCACTTGCCCAGGATATGCCAGCGCCGTTTGACAATGCTGGCGACGTGCAAATCGCGCTGGTGCGGTATCTCTCCACCGGTGACTTCTTCCAGGCCTATCTGGCTGGCGTTGAAGCCCAGGCCGAAGCGATTGGCGTGGATCTGCGCGTTTTTGACAGTCGTCAGGATGCGGCGTTGCAAGCCGACATGGTCGACCAGGCGATTGCCCTCGGTGTCGATGGCATTATCATCCAGCACGGGCTGACAGAATCCATGCGTGAAGCTGCCCAGCGCGCTGTAGATGCGGGCATCAAGGTCGTTGCGTTCGATGTGAACGTGGAAAACGAATCCATCCCGCAGATTGAGCAGTCTGACTATTTGCTTGGTCGCATGGCGCTGGATCAGGCCATTGAAGACAACGGCACTGAGTGGACCGCTGGCTACGTTTACGTACCAGGTATCGCGCCGCTCGACCGCCGCGATGTCGCTTGGCAGGAAATCCGTGAGGAAAACCCTGGCATCGATGAAGTCGCCCGTTTCGGCACGCTCGACAATCCGATTGCCAACTCCAATGCCAACCAGGCCCGCTCGGTTCTCCAGGCCAACCCCAACATCAATGTGGTGTTCGCGCCGTATGATGAGTTCGCCAAAGGCGTGGTGATTGCGGTGAACGAGGCTGGTATGTCCTCAGATGTTTCGATCTACTCTGCCGACGTCTCCACCGCCGACATCTCGGTGATGCGCGAGCCTGACAGCCCATGGAAAGCAACTGTTGCCACCAACCCTGCTGTGGTGGGTGAAGTGTCGGTGCGCGCGCTTGCCATCATGCTCGCCGGCGGTGATCCAGGTGCGCAGGTTATTGTGCCACCAACCCTGATCACCCAGGATTTCCTCAACGAGGCGGACATCTCCAACATGGCAGATCTCTCCTCGGCGATGCCGCAGTTCCAGCACGCTGATGTGGCGATGACCGACTGGATGCCGCTGCCACCACGTTAAGGCTGACCAGCCAAAGCGATTGCAAGGGGGCCGCATTGGCCCCCTTGTTATGTCAAATGACGCCGCAGAATTCATTTTGACAATTGTCAGTTCATTTGACTTATGCAAATGTCGTTTGACACGTTCTCCAAAGGAAAGGTGGCGATGGCAATGATTCGTCGGAACGCAAAGACCACTGAAGAAATTGCTCTTGGCATTCGCCGCCGGGTGTTCGAACACGCGATGCACAACAATGGCGGCTATCTCAGCCAAGCCTGTTCTTCTGCCGAGCAGTTGGCCTGGCTTTACAACGAGCAATTGGAGCTTGGCGCGCCAACGCTGCCGATGATCCCAAAACCCTTTGGCGGCGTGCCATCGGCTGACAATCCGACCTATCACACGGGCGCTGGCTACAACGGCCCTGAGCGCAGTGACCTCGACCGTTTGTTCATCGCGCCTGCGCACTACGCGCTGGTGGCTTATGCGACCCTCATTGAGGTGAACCGTATGGCGCCTGAAGGCCTGGAAATGTTCAACAAGGACGGCTCGTCGGTCGAGATGATCGGCGCGGAACATTCACCCGGTATGGAAGTGCACAATGGCACGCTGGGCATTGGGTTTTCCACCGCAGCTGGGCTTGCGTGGGCACGCAAGCACAAGAAAGAGACCGGCAAGACCTGGGTCTTCATGTCCGACGGCGAGGTGCAGGAAGGCCAGACCTGGGAGGCCATCCAGTGCGCTGCCCATCACGGCATCGACAATCTCTACGCCATCATGGATGTGAACCGTCAGCAGTGTGATGGTGCAATGAGCAGCGTCATGGAAGTTGGCGACATCAAAACCAAGATGGAAAATTTTGGCGCTGTCGTGGTTTCCATTGACGGTCACAAGCTCGATGAAATGCGTGATGCCGTGGCTGAAAAGCATAAGGGCAAGCCGCTGATCATTTTGGCCAACACCTCGCCTTTCCGTGGCATGCCCACGCTTCAAAGAAGGTTCCCGCGCTTGCACTATGTGCGCTTCAAATCCGAAGAAGAGCGCGCTGAAATGAACCACGACATTGCCCGCGCCCTCGGCGTTGATCCTGTCGATTACCAGGGAGCGCACTGATATGCCGGAGATGGTCAGCCGCCCGTATGAGCGGGCCTTTGAAGCCTATGCGATGGCGCACCCAGAAGTGCTATGCCTGTCCGCCGATCTCACCTCGTCTTGCGAGATCGATAAGTTCCGCGACAAGCACCCCGACAAGTTCTTGTCTCTGGGTATGGCCGAACAAAACATGCTCTCCTTTGCCGGTGGGCTGGGCATGGCGGGCTTCCGCCCGTTCCTGCACACGTTCGGCGTGTTCCTCTATCGCCGCCCTTACGATCAGTTGATGGCGTCCATCGCCTATCCGCGCAGAAAAGTGCGTTTGATGGGCTTTTTGCCTGGTGTCACGACACCGGGCGGCATGACCCACCAGGCGATTGAAGACATCTCGGTGATGCGTTCTATCCCCAATATGACGATCCTGGAAACCGGCGATGCGACCGAAGTGGAGTCGATCTGCGAGGCCGCTGACTCGATTGACGGCCCGGTCTATTGCCGCGTGCTGCGTGGCTCTGTTCCGCGCCTGTTCGATACGCCGATTGAAGTTGGCAAGATGCGCGAACTGGCGCTGGGCGAAGACGTTCTGATTGTCACCTCCGGCATCAGCACCGAAGAGGCGCACCGCGCGCGCGGTGCGCTCGAAGAGAAGGGCGTCTCGGTGCGCCATCTGCATCTGAACACAATCAAACCGTTCGATGCCAAAGCCATGTTGGACCATATCCAGTCGGTCAAAGGTGGTGTGGTGACGCTGGAAAACCACGTGACCGAAGGCGGCATCGGGTCGCTGCTTGCCGAGATTATGGCCGACAATGGCGTTGGCAAACGCCTGGTGCGGCTGGGCCTGAAAGACACCTATGCCCATGGCGGCTCGCGTGGCTATCTGATGAAATATTATGGCCTGGACGCCACCGCGTTGGTGGCTGGTGTGGAAGATCTGCTTGGCACCCAGCTCGGCATCACCGAGGATGATCTGACCACCGCACGTGTCGATGCTGTTCACTCCACCGTCAAAGCCGAAGGCCTCTGATGGCTGCCGTTCCAGAGGGCCGGTTCAAGGTCACCTATCGCGTTTTTGCTGGCTCGCAGACGCACGCCGAAGAGCGTGCAATGGGTATCGCATTGGAGCAAACCGTGGAAATCCCGCGCGACGTGGTGCCTGCGGGGTTCGTGGAAGACACTGTTCTGGGGCAGGTGGAAACCGTCACGCCATCGGGCGAGGGCATGTTTGATGCCGTCATCAGCTATTCGCTGCACAGCACCGGAACCGAGCTTCCGCAACTCCTGAACGTGGTCATGGGCAACACGTCGATCCAGACGGGCGTCAAAACCATCGGTATCGATCTCGGTCCGCTGGCAGACGCCCATCCGGGCGCACGCTTCGGCATTGCAGGCGTGCGCAAGCTGGCTGGCACGCCGCGCGGCCCCCTGCTTTCTCCGGTGTTGAAACCACAGGGCTCCAGCGCCCAGACACTTGCCGACATCGCCTATCGTTGCGCTATCGGCGGCGCGCATCTGGTAAAGGAAGATCATGGCCTGACCGATCAGCCCTGCGCTCCGTTCCGCGAACGCGTGCGGCGTATCGGTGAGGCAGTCGCCAAAGCCAATCAAGAAACCGGGCGCACGACGCTCTATTTTGCAGGCCTTGCTGGTCATAGCGAAGATCTGATGGAAAACGCCCGCTTCGCCAAAGACCATGGCGTGCACGGATTGCTCATCATGCCGGGGCTTTTTGGCTTCGATCTGGTGCGCCGCATCGCCCGTGACGATAGGCTGGCCATGCCGGTGATGACGCACCCAAGCTTCCTTGGCCCCTATGTGCTGTCTAAGGATACAGGCCTTACGCACGCGATGATGTTCGGCACGCTGCAACGCATCGCAGGGTCGGATATTTCCGTGTTTCCCAATGTCGGCGGACGCTTTGGCTTTACAGGCGAAGAATGCCTCTCCATCGCTGGTGCCTGTCGTGACCACACGGCACCAGGACCGGGCATCTTTCCGTCGCCCGGTGGCGGCATGAGCGTGGAGCGCGCCACCGACATGATCGACATGTATGGCGAGGATGCCGTGTTCCTGCTCGGCGGCAATCTGCTGCGCTATGGTGACAACATTGGCGAAGGCCTAGCCGAGCTGCATCGCGCGATCGACGCACGCCTCTAACCGGCAGTTTCCTCTGACGCCAAAAAGGCTTGCGCTTCCTCAGGTGTGTTGAGGTTGAGGAATGGCGCGCCGGTGGGCCATGCGACCGGCCACGCGCCCACCCCCTCGGCCAAACTGTGCAGTGATCCCGACGCATCAACGCCTCCACGCGCTTTGATCAGCTCTGACACATGCCAGTGTGCAAAGGTTGGATGAATGCGTTTTGGATCAGCAGCCATGGCGCTGCCAGGCATCTCGATCAGCTTTGCGTAGAGATCATTTGGACACTGCGGTGCATCGACCGGTGCAGTGAGAAAAGCATCCGCCTCGGCGTGATGCTCCTGCATCCAAGCCAGCATCCCAAAAATGCCAGCCAACGGACCTTGAAAGTCTGGATCATCGGCCACTGTGGCAAGGCCGGTGCCATAATCATCGGGGCCGACCAAACAGACCCGATCCACTTGCTGTGTGAGCCGCGCGATCACCCGATCCACCAGCCGCTCACCGCCCAAATCAAGCAGAGCTTTGTCTTCGCCCATGCGGCGGCTTTTTCCGCCGGTCAGGATGGCTGCAATACGCATGGCATTGGCATAACCGCTTTTGCCGGGTGAGCGAAGTGCTATAGCAAAACTTCAAACCGCCAACGCAGCAGGCGCACCTGTGACGCTCGATCAAATCAAGACCTTTCTCTTCATTGTGCGCTACGGCTCGGTGCGCGCCGCTGCCCAGCAGCTGCACATCACGCAACCCGCTTTGTCGGCCCGCCTAGCAGCGCTGGAAGAAAGTTTGGGCGCACCGCTGTTTGAGCGCCGCGCCAAAGGCTTGGTGCTTACCAAATCGGGTGCCGATTTTGCCCCGTACGCCCGGCAAATGATGGATCTGGTGAATCGTGTGCGGTCCGAGATCACCCCGCGCGATAAGCTGACCGGTCAGCTGCGTATCGGCGCGGCAGAAACCATCGCCCAGGCCTGGTTGCCCGCTTTGGTCTCAGCAGTGCAGGCGCGCTACGATGCGCTGACGATTGAGGTGTCGGTGGATATCTCCGTCAATCTGCGTGACCAACTGCTTGACCGTTCCATCGATCTGGCGCTGCTGATGGGACCGATCTCCGAATACAGCATTGAGAACATTGAACTGCCCTCGTTTGAGCTGGGGTGGTTTTCAGCGCCCGATCTTTGCCGCGATGGCACGCCCGACCTCAGCACCGTGGCGGTCATCACCTATGCCCGCAACACACGGCCTTATCGCGAGGTGCATGCCGCGCTGGTGGATCGCTTCGGCCCCTCAGTGCGCTTGTTTCCCTCCAGTTCGCTGTCCGCCTGTTTTGAGATGGTCACCGCCGGGCTTGGTGTTGGCGTTCTGCCCATCCGTCTGGCCCAAGCGCGCATCGCCCGCGGTGATCTCCAGCCGTTTGATCCGGGCTGGTCGGTCAATCCATTGCGCTTCACCGCCTCTTACCTTGCCGAACCGGTTGATCGCGTGGCGGCCCAGGCGGCTCTGATCGCGCGCGACGTCGCCTCTAAGTGATAATAATAATTTATCGATACCTACAAATAATCACGATTTGACGTTATCAGCATCGAGCCGTCACTCTTCAAGGATACGAAGAGGAAGCCCCGTTGCTACAGACGCCCGTGCCATCAGAAACAAGCCATGCTGCCCTGAAGGCTGAGCCGTTGGCGACGGTGCGCGAGGCCATCCGCGAAGGTGCCTACACGCGGCATACTGCCGGTTTGGGCGCTGGGCATTTGCAATGCAATTTGGTCATTTTACCCCAATCTGATGCCAAAGACTTTGAAGGCTACTGCGCGGCCAACGCGCAGGCCTGCCCGCTGGTCGGCATGAGCGAGACTGGTGACCCGACGATCCCTTCACTGGGTGCTAATATCGATCTGCGCACCGACGTGCCGTGCTACAATGTCTATCGCGATGGGGTGCTCGACGCCTCGGTCACCGACCTCAAAACACTCTGGCAAGACGATTGGGTGGCCTTCGCCATCGGCTGTTCGTTCACCTTTGAGCGGGCCTTGATGGAAGCAGGCATTGCTATGCGCCATGTGGAGCAGGATCGCACCGTGCCGATGTTCATCACCAATCGTCCGACTGTGCCAAGCGGCATGTTCCATGGGGCGACGGTCGCCTCCATGCGCCCGATCGCAGAGCCTGATGTGGATCGCGCCAAAGCCATTTCTGCGCGCTATCCCCTTGCCCATGGCGCCCCCATTCACGTCGGCGATCCCAAAGAGCTTGGCATCGTTGACCTTAACGCACCCAACTGGGGCGACCAGCTGGATGTGCTGCCGGGCGAGGTGCCCGTGTTCTGGGCCTGCGGAGTGACGCCGCAAGTTGCCATCACCAATGCCAAGCCCGCCATCTGTGTGACCCATGCGCCTGGTTCCATGCTGATTACCGATCTCGATGAATTCCATGGAGCCGTCGATGCGGCCTGACACCGATCACAAAACTACAAAAACACTGCAAACAGGAGAAACTTTCGATGAAACGCACTCTGATCCTCACCCTATCCACCGCGCTCGGCGCAACGCTCTTAGCCGCCCCGGCAACGTCTGACGAGTTGGCCGTTGTCGGCTCATGGAGCGGGCTTCCACTTCACCGTCAGTTCGAAGCGCCGTTCTGGAACGACGTCTTGAGCGAAGTCAGCCAAGGCAGCCTGTCTTCGGCGCTGACGACCCACGATCAGATGGGTATCGGCGGCGGCGATGTGTTCCGCATGCTCGGGGATGGCGTCTTTGACGTTGGCATGACCGTTGCCGACTATGCCGTGTCCGATGCGCCAGAGCTTGAAGGCCTGGATGTGCCTCTGATCGCGACCGATGCGGCCTCTGCTCGCACCATGGTGGATGCGGCTCGCCCAATGGTTGCTGACATTTACGCCGACACCTTCAACGCTCACGTGCTCGCCATCGCACCTTACCCACCGCAGGTCGTGTTCTGCAACGCCGATGTCGCAAGCCTTGCCGATCTTGAAGGCAAGAAAATCCGCGCATCTGGCCGTATGACCGCGCTGTTCCTGGAGGCGTTGGGCGCTGAAGGCATCACGCTTGGTTTCGGTGAAGTCCCCGGCGCGCTGCAACGCGGCGTTGTCGACTGCGCGATCACTGGCGCTGGCTCTGGCTACAATGCCGGTTGGTGGGAAGTCTCCACACATCTGCTGGCGATCCCCCTTGGCGGCTGGGATCCGGTGGTGACAGCCATCAACATGGACACCTGGAACGGCCTGTCCGCAGAGGATCAGGCAACGCTGGAATCAGCCATCAAAGAGCAGTTTGAAGACCCAGCCTGGGAAGTGGCGCAGGATGGTCTCGCCATGGATATTGCCTGCCTTACCGGCACATCGGAATGCACCCTGGGCGATGCCCGCGACTTGACGTTGGTTGAGGCCAGCGAAGAGGATGTGGCCCGCGCTCGCGATATTCTGGTCACTCAGGTTCTTCCCGATTGGGCAGAGCGTGCAGGCGATGATTGGGCGCAGCGCTGGAACGCCAGTGTCGGTGAAGCAACCGGTGTGTCCATTCCACTGAACTAGAGTTCCGACCCTAACCAACAAACAGCCCGGACCCAACCAATGACCGCTGAGTCCCCTCTCATGGATCACCTGATTGACCGGGCTGTTTTGAGCCTTCGCCGCATCAACGATGTGTTCGCTGTTGCGGCGGGGCTCGCCCTTCTTGTGACCGCCGGCTACATTCTGGCCGACATCATCTTGCGCCGCTTTGACGCCTCGTTCGGCGGCACGGATGAAATATCCGGCTATGTCATGGCCGGTGTCACCAGCTGGGCGATGGCGTACGCGCTCACCAAGCTTGCCCATGTGCGTATCGATTTGGTCCGCGCGAAACTTCGCCCGCTCGGCCGCGCACTGATGGACTGTTTGGCGCTTTGGACACTGGCAGCCACTGCGCTTTATATCGCCTATCAGGGGTGGCCAGTGCTTGCCCGATCCATCCGACTTGGCTCCACCGCCAACACACCGTTAGAAACGCCGCTTTGGATCCCGCAAACCCTGTGGTGGTCTGGTTGGGCCTGGTTTGCTTTCTCGGCCTCTGTTCTGGCGTTGGCCCTGCTGTGGAACACCGCACGCGGTAGGCTGAAGCAAGCTGAAGCCGCCGGTGGCGTGGGGGCCGAGCTATGATCGCCTACATCGCCTTTGGCCTTCTTGGCCTGCTGGCCGCCTCCATCCCAGTTGGCATCGTGCTCTTTGTGCTGGCGTTCGGCATTGATGCGTTCTTCAGCCCTTTCCCCCTCATGCGCGGCCTTGGTCAGATCGTCTGGTCGTCGTCCAACAGCGCCACTCTCATCGCCATTCCGTTTTTCGTGCTGCTTGGCGAAATTCTGGTACGCAGCGGTGTCGCTGAGCGCACCTACACCGCCCTAGACCGCTGGGTGTCATGGCTGCCCGGCGGTTTGATCCACGCCAACATCGGCACGGCTACACTGTTCTCCGCGACATCTGGATCATCTGTGGCAACCGCCGCCACGGTGGCCACCGTTGCCATGCCGCAGGCCGAGCAGCTCAGCTACAATCCGCGGCTCTTCTCAGGTGCCATCGCCGCTGGCGGCACGCTGGGCATCATGATCCCGCCCTCAATCAATCTCATCGTTTATGGGTTTTTGACCGAAAGCTCGATCCCGCAACTTTTTCTTGCAGGTTTGATCCCAGGCCTGCTGCTGGCGCTGATGTTCATGACGATCACCGCCATACTCTGCACCATCAAACCTTCACTGGGAGGACCATCGCGATCCTCCAGTTGGGGTGAACGCATGGCGGGCTTATCTGACCTGTTGCCGATCCTGTTTCTGTTCGGCGCGATTGTCGGGTCCATCTACACCGGTTGGGCAACGCCCACCGAAGCGGCTGCCATTGGCGTTGCCATCGCGCTGCTGATTGCCGCCGCTAATAAGGGCCTGTCGGTGCGCATGCTGGTTGATAGTTTGCGCGGCGCGGTGCGCATCACCGCGATGATCATGCTGGTGGTGATTGGCGCCTATGTATTGAACTTTGCGCTGTCATCCGCCGGGCTTGGGCGTGCGCTTCAGGACTTGATGGCCAATCTTGGTCTGACGCCGTTGATGACGCTCTTCGTCATCATCCTCATGTACATCATCTTGGGGTTCTTCATTGAAACCCTGTCACTGATGGTCGCCACCATCCCGATCATCGTGCCCATCGTGGTTGGGCTTGGTTACGACAAGATCTGGTTCGGCATTTTGATGATCATCTTAGTCGAGATGGCTCTCATCACGCCGCCGGTTGGGTTGAACCTCTTCGTAGTCCAGGGCGCGCGGCGTAGCGGCTCCTTCACCGATGTGATGATCGGCGCCATCCCCTATGCGCTGGTGATGCTGCTTATGGTCGGTCTTCTGATCCTGTTCCCGCAGATCGCCCTCTTCCTGCCCTCCGGACTTTAGGAGAACCCATGCCTCTGACCTTTTCAACTGACGCTGGTCCGCTCACGGTCACGCCCACAGCTTTGACAACGGCGGGGTTCACTGGAAGAGATGAGGCGGCGGTACGCCACCATATTGATGAGCTTGCCGAACTGGGCGTTGCCCCTCCCTCTCAGGTGCCCTTGTTCTACCAGCTTTCACCAAACCTGCTCTGCCAAACCGAAGAGCTGACAGTGATCGGCACACAAAGCTCCGGTGAGGTGGAGCCTTTCCTACTGCTTGCCGACGGAGAGCTTTGGCTGGGCCTTGGATCCGACCACACCGACCGGGCCTTTGAGACCACGTCGATTGCTCATTCCAAGCAGCTCTGCGGTAAGCCGGTAGCTGGAGAGCTTTGGCGTTATGCGGATGTGAAGTACCGACTGGATACGCTGGAGCTTTCCTCGACAATTGTGGAGAACGGTCAGCAGGTGACCTATCAGGAAGGCACGCTGGCTGGCATTCGACCGCTGGGGGAATTGCTCGAACGCCATCCGCTCGGCGAAGGTGAAACTATGCTGTGTGGCACACTCGGCGCCGTCGGCGGTGTTCGCCCGTCAGCCAAATTTTCAATGGAGCTCCGCGACCCGCAGAGCGGTCGTTCGATCAGCGCAGACTATGCGGTAAGCACACTGCCTGTCGTGGCGTGACGCCAGCCCAAAGACCCTCGGGTCCAGAACCGGCGCCACACTTTTTGTCCGTCTAGACTGTGCCGCCTAGCGAGCCTTCCAGCGTCGCCAGTTCCTGGCCACCGGCCATCAGGTCTTGCAGCTCTTCCGGCGTGATCTGACCGCGCTGTGCGGTGCCCAGCGTTTGGCCGCGATTGAGCACCGTGAACCGATCCCCCACAGCCATCGCATGGCGCACATTGTGGGTGATGAACACCACGGCCACATCCTGCTTGCGCACCTTATCGATGGTCGCCAGCACGTTGGAGGTTTGCCGCACACCAAGCGCAGAGGTTGGCTCATCAAGGATGAGAACCTTGGCCCCAAAATGCACGGCGCGCGAAATGGCAACCGTCTGGCGTTCACCGCCCGACAGTGTTCCCACCGCCTGGTCCGGTCCACGCAGATTGATGCCCATTTTGCGCATCTCATCCATGGTGGTGGTGTCGGCTTTTTCCTTATCGAAGAAGGTCATGCCAAGCACCTTTTTCACCGGCTCATTGCCCATGAAGAAATTGCGACTGACCGACATCAGCGGGATCATTGCCAGGTGTTGGTGAACCGTCGCAATACCAGCATCCATGGCATCGCGCGGGTTCTCAAAGTTCATCGGCGTGCCCTCGAAGTGAATTTCACCCTTCGTTGGTTTGTGCACACCAGACATCGTCTTGATGAAGGTCGATTTACCAGCACCATTGTCACCCAAAAGGCAGTGACACTCGCCGGGATAGATATCCACCGAGACGCCGGCCAGTGCGATCACCGAGCCAAAATGCTTCTCAATGTCTTTCATCTGGATGATGGGAGCGTGTGTTGTTCGCGTGTTCATGGTTCTACTCCCTATCGTTCGCCGGTTATGATGCGACGGATATAGGTGTTGAGAACCACCGCACCGAGCAAGATAACGCCCAAGAAGACCCGGAAGAGCGAGCTTTCCACCCCAGCAAAGAACAGGCCTTGCTGCACCACACCGAAGATGAGGGCACCAAGCGCCGCGCCAAGCACTGAGCCGTAGCCACCGGTAAGCAAGGCCCCTCCAATAACCACAGCGATGATGGCCTCAAACTCCTTGAGCAGACCGCGGTCCGCACCAGCCGAGCCAAATTCCATTACCTGGCAGGTGGCAAAGACGGTGGCGCAGAAGGCTGTGAACATGAACATCAAGATTTTGACGCGGTTCACAGGGACACCGGAGTTGCGGGCCGATTCAGCATCCCCGCCTGCGGCAAAGATCCAGTTGCCGAAGCGCGTTTTGGTCAAAAGCACATGGCCGAAGATGACCAGGATGATCGCCCAAATGATCAGCATGGGCACACCATCGATAACGGCCTGGCCAGCGCGGTTACCGCGCTCGAACGTGTCGATCAGGCCGAGGTCGGCCAACCATTGGAAGAAACCCGCGCCGACCTTGCCGCCAAACAGTGGGGCCAGCCAGTCACCTTCAGCAGCGTCGCGGATGCCGCCAATGATGGTTTTGTTTTCAATCGTTTGCGGCAGATAGATCGTGAAGCCGCGCAGGATGAACAAAAACGCCAGCGTGACGATAAAGCTCGGAAGACCGGTGCGAATGACAATGAAGCCGTTGAGCGCACCGATGGCCAGACAAAGGATGAAGGTGAAGATGATGGCCATCCACATTGGCCAGCCCAGGGTAACCGAGAAGATGGCAATGATCATACCGGCAAAGCCGATCATCGAGCCAACGGAAAGATCAAACTCGCCAGCGATCATTAGCAGGCAGGCGCCCACAGCGATGATCATGAACTGTGCCGAAACAATCGACCAGTTCATAATGCCTTGCGCAGCGAACATGCCGCTGTCGAAGGCAAACAATATGAAGAAGGTGAAGACGGCGATGGTGCCGACAATACCGCCAAGCTCTGGGCGGATCATGGCCTTGCGAAAGGCTGATATTTCTTTGACGCGTTCATCGCCCTGATCTGGGCCTGCGTCAGGCGTTGTTGCTTCTGACATGATATCCCCCCGGGGACCTGGTTTGAATTATCTGGTTTGTATGTCGCGCTTCATACGGCGCGTTTAACAAAAAAGGCCACGCCCAGTGGTTCTTCCGATGGGCGTGGCCGGTCATGGGTAGGTAACAGAGGCCTTGAACATCATCGCGTCAGGGCCTCTGCGCATTGGGGTTTAGCGGTACTCGCCAGCGTGCTCTTCAACGAGCGTCAGGCCATCGGCAGTCACGAAGCCTGGGCCGGAGTTGATGTTGTTGCCTGGCAGAACGCCGTAGCGGTCATAGTTGGCAAGGATCACAACCGGCATATAGGCCTGCAGGAATGGCTGCTGGTCGATACCCCAATTGATGACGCCGGCTTTGATGGCCTCAACGATTTCATCACCCAGATCGAACGTGCCGAAGTGGATGTCGCCCGCCATGCCGTTTTCTTCCAGCGCCTGAATTGTTGGGTTGGCGGAAACTGGGCCGAGGGTCAGGATGCCATCAACGTCTGGGTTGGCCGAAAGATAAGCCAGGACGCGGTTTTTGACTTCTGCCGGATCGGTGCCTGAATCCATCATGGAATCGCCAAGCTCAACGCCCAGACCATCAGCATAGCCGCGGCAGCGCTCGCCAACGGTTGGCTGCTGAATGGCATGGTTTACACAAAGGAAGTTGGTAACACCTTCGCCAGCCGCGCGCAGGCCAGCCGCATAACCAGCATCATACTCAGGCTGACCAACATACATCAGCGCGCCCACTTCGCGAGCCTGCTCTGGCGTGCCTGTGTTCATGATGATGACGTTGATGCCCTGGTCAACAGCATCAGTGATTGGGCCCTGCAACACATCAAAGTCGGCTAATGTGGTGATGATGCCGTTGGGTCCAGAGGCGGCTGCCTGCTCGATGATGCGCGCCATGTCGGCGATATCACCGGTTGGCGGGTTGCGGTACTCAACCTCAACGCCCATCTGCTCGCCAGCGAGCGCGATGCCGTTTTTGATGGTGTTCCACCAGCTGTCAGAATCTGGAGCGTGGCTGACAAGCACATAGCGCTCGCCTTCAGCGGACGCGGTGGTTGCAGTCATCAGCGGTGCAGCGATGACGGCCGTTGCAATGGCGAGTTTCGCGAGAAGCGACTTCATGATTGTCCTCCCAGACAATTGTGGTTTGTTCTTTGTGAGGGGGTTGATCCCCTTCACAGCGGAGCAAAGCACAGCACAGCCATATTTGCAACCGGTTGCAAAATTGAAGCTACAAAGCCATTCTTTCTGATGCTAGTTCAAGCGCCTGGATCGCGGGAGTATGGGAGGAACGTGCGAGGCAGGGTGGCGTAAAGGCGCTGCCAGATCTGCAATGTGCGGTGGCTGGAATGAAGGCAACGCTGAAGGATGTGGCGCTTAGAGCTGGTGTTTCTCGCTCTGCGGTCTCGCGAACGTTTACCGATGGTGCGTCGGTGTCGGCCAAGATGCGCCAGAAGGTTGAGCGCGCCGCGCGCGAGCTTGGCTATCACCCCAATGCGCTGGCTTCTAGCCTCACCACCGGTCGCACCAAGCTGATCGGGCTGATCTCCAATAACTTCCACAACCCGATTTTTCTGCAGGTCTTTGATCTGTTCACCCGCGGCCTTCAGGAGCGTGGACTGCGACCTTTGCTCGTCAACCTGACCGATGAAACCAATCCCGAAAAATCAGTGCGTATGGTCCGGCAATACTCCGTTGATGGAGTGATTGTTGCCTCCTCCACGCTCAGCCCAGATTTTGCCAAAGCCTTCAAAGAGGCAGGCATTCCAGTGGTGCACTCTTTTGGGCGCCACACCACCAGCCCCAAAGTGCATGTGGTGGGCATCGACAATGTGGAATGTGGGCGGATGGCGGCGCGCGAGTTGATCGCGTGCGGATACACCGACGTGGCCTTTCTGGGTGGCCCGGAATCCGCCACGTCCACCCAGGATCGCTACACCGGGTTCACCACCGAGATCGCGCGCCATTCTGGCATCACGCTGCGCTACAGCTTTGCAAAAGCCTATTCGTTTGATGCGGGCCGCGATGAGATGGCCAGGCTGTTGAAGGGCGATAGCAATGGTACAATGGCGCAAGCCTATTTCTGCGGTGATGATGTGCTGACCATCGGCGCACTGTCTGCGCTGCAAAGGGCCGGCAAAAAGGTGCCAGAGGATGTCGGGTTGATAGGCCTCAACGACATGGAACTGGCGCGCTGGGAGAACATCGATCTCTCCACCATCCACCAGCCGATATCGCAGATTGTTAGCTCATCGATTGAGCTTGTGGTCTCCATGCTCGAAGAGCCAGACCGCTATCCCGAAGCGCGGCTGTTCCCCTGCCGTGTGGTGCGACGCGGGACGCTGCCGAAGGTGTAGACCGCAATCATATCGCTGACGTTGACATCCGATGCGCTGCCAAAGCTGCCATCTGTCTTGCTTGCTACTTTTGGTCCGCATAAGACGCCATGGCTTACCATCTTCGACAGAATCATTTTGCCTATGTTGCGGAGCAGCAGCTTGATCGCCCGGAAGAACCTTCGATGATCATCAAAGTTGCGGTGTCCGGCTATCGATCCTTGCGCAATCTGGTTGTTCCACTTGCGCCCTTGACGGTGATCACCGGGGCCAACGGCACTGGCAAATCGTCGCTGTATCGGGCGTTACGCATGCTCGGCAACATTGCGCAAGGTCGAGCAATCTCCACTTTGGCGGAAGAGGGAGGATTGAATTCCACAATGTGGGCTGGTCCCGAGACGCTATCACGCGCGATGAAGTCCGGTGAGGTTCCAATTACAGGAACGGTCCGCAGAAAGCCCGTTGGTCTCAAGCTTGGCTTTGCATCGCAAGACTATGGCTACACGGTCCAGCTTGGACTGCCTTCTGAGATGTCCGCCTTTTCCAACGATCCGGAGATCAAGACCGAAGCACTGTGGATCGGTGAGCAACTGCGCCAAAGCCGTGTCCTGGCTGAGCGCCGCGGACCCAGCGTACGCATTCTAGCAGGCGACGGTTCCTGGACGCAGGCTGTGACTTCGCTTGCACCGTTCGATAGCATGATGACGCATGCAGCAGGTCCACAGGACTCGTTGGAACTTCTTTATTTGCGCGAAAGGATGCGTGATTGGCGGTTCTACGATCAGCTTCGAACGGATCGCGACGCGCCCGCCAGAAAACAAAGGATCGGCACAAGGACACCTGTTCTGGCAAGTGACGGTGCTGACCTGGCGTCTGCTGTCCAGACCATCCGCGAAATCGGCGACCCTGACGCGTTTGATAAACTGATCGGCGACGCTTTTCCAGGAAGCTCCATAGAGGTCCATATCAATGATGGGGTGTTCAGTCTGCATATGTTTCAGAGGGGACTTTTGCGACCATTGAACACAGCGGAACTATCAGACGGAACTCTACGGTATTTGCTCCTGGTGGCAGCCCTTCTGACACCGCGACCTCCAAGCCTGATGGTTTTGAATGAACCAGAGACCAGCCTTCATCCCGACTTGATACCGCCCTTAGCCCGCTTGATTAAAGAGGCCGCCAAACACAGTCAGATTGTGGTCGTCTCTCATAATCAGGCACTTGCCGATGCGCTTAGCGGAGACAATGTGCTTTCACATCGCCTGGAAAAAGACACCGGCGAAACAGTGGTCCCAGACGCAGAGCCGGTTTCATGGACGTGGCCTAAGCGATAGATGCTCTATGTTGGCTTTGATACCAACCGCCCCTACCGAAACATCGGCGGGCGGGCATCCACCCAAGCACCGTTCTGCTTGGCGGATTCCACGCTGGCGTAAACGGCCGCCATGGAACGCAGACCATCCTCAGCTCTGGGGAAATGGTTGGCCACTGGATCGAGCGCCTCACCAGAGTTTTCCGCCTGAATAGCTGCCGCCAAATCCACGTAAATGTTGGCGACCGCGAGCGGAAAACCTTCCGGGTGGGCAATGGGCACGCGAGAAAGACGCGCGGCCATATCGGAGATTCCAGCTTCTCCCTTTTCGATGATTTCTGTGCGGCCACCCAGCGGGCTCCAATAAACCTGACCAGGCTGCTCAGAGGCCCAGCGCATGCCGCCTTTTTCTCCAAAAATCTGAATGTCGAGGCCATGCTGACGGCCAAGAGCAATGGTGGACGTCCAAAGCCGCCCGACCGTGCCTTTGGCCGTGCGGAAGTTCACCATCGCATCGTCTTCCAGCACCCGGCCTGAAACGGTGGAGGCGAAATCCGCCGACAGTTTTTCAACCTCATCACCGGTGATGAAGCTCGCCAGATGCAAGGCATGGATGCCGCAATCGGCCATCTGGCCGGATACACCAGCCTGCGCCGGATCATAGCGCCAGCGCACGCGTGGATTGTCCGCATCATCGCCAGCCGCATGATGACCGTGGCTGAAATTGGCAACCACCGTACGGATAGCACCCAGGTCTCCAGCGTCCACCATGTGGCGCATGTGGCGGATCATCGGGTAGGCGCTGTAGGCGTAGTTGACGGCACACACTTTGCCGGACGCTTGCGCGGTGCGCACAATGTCTTCACCTTCTTCCACCGTCATGGTCATCGGCTTTTCACAAAGCACGTGAAAGCCAGCGTCCAGGAACGCTTTGGTGATCTCATAGTGGGTGGAGTTAGGCGTTGCGACAGTAACCAGATCGATGCGGTCATCTCGGCCCTGCTCGCCTTCCAGCATCTCTTTCCAGTCGCCATAGGCACGGTCTGCCGCAATGCCCAGTGTTTGCGCATAGGCGCGTCCAGCCTCTGGATTGTGGTCCAGAGCGCCAGCGGTCAGCGAGAAATGTCCGTCCGCCATCGCGCCCATACGGTGCGCTGGACCGATCTGGCTGCCTTCGCCGCCGCCCACCATGCCCCAGGAGAGTTTTTTCATGCGCGTGATCCTCTAAAAACCGATTGAGGCAAGATAGTCGCGATTGTATTTGGCGTCTGCCAGCGGATCGGTGTTGCCGAGTGTTGGATCAATATCCTGCTCAACGGTGCACCAGCCCTCAAAGCCTGCATCCAGCAAAACCTGGCGCACTGCCGGGAAATCCACGTCACCCAGCCCAAGTTTGCAGAAAATGCCTTGCCCGCACGCATCGTAAAAGCCAGTGCTGTTGGCGATGACATCGGCCTTCACGGCCGGGTCGATATCCTTGAAATGCATGTAACTGATGCGATCCATATGGCGCTTCATGAAGGCGACCGGATCAAAGCCCGCATAAGAGTGGTGGCCGGTGTCAAAGCAGATTTTCAGGATGCTCTCGTCCACCTCATCAAGTAGGCGCTCCAGCTCTGGCTCAAAATCCATAAAGCCACCGGCATGGGCGTGAATGCCGACGGTGAGACCGTACTCCTCGGCACCCATTTTTGCGACATGAGCAATGCGGTCGCGATAGGCTTCCCATTCGGCTTGGTCCATCTGTTCGGCGGCATCAGCGCGACCAGCGGTCGGCGCGCGGCGCGGCGAAATCGAGTCAATGATCACCAAATGCTTAGCACCATGGGCGGTGAGCGCCTTGCAGGTGCGTACCGAGCCATCCAGCACATCATCCCAGGCTTGCGGGTCGTGAAACGCACGGAAGATAACGCCGCCGATCAACTCAAGATCATGCTCGGCCAGCGCATCGGCCACCTGTGGCGGGTCTTCGGGCATGAAGCCAACCGGGCCAAGCTCGATGCCTTTGTAGCCCGCCGCCGCATTGTCTTTCAGCACGGAACGCCAATCCGGGTTGCGCGGATCGCCTGCAAATTCCACACCCCAGGAGCAGGGCGCATTGCCGATTTTTATGGTCATATGGATGGTCCTATGCCGAGCCCACTTGAGCCCAAGTCTTGTTCGCTTTGGAGGCACGGATGGCCTCAATCACTTCGCTGACGGCCAGCCCATCCTTGAATGTGGGCCAGACCGGTTCACCGGTTTCGATGGCGGTCAAAAAATCTCGCGCCTCAATGATGATTTGATCTTGATAGCCGGTGCCGTGCCCTGGGCCTTGGCAGAACGCCAGATAATTTGGGTGGGCCGGGCCTGTCAGAATTTTGGTGAAGCCGCGCTGCGCGTCCGGCCCCTCGGCTTTGTAGAGCCAGAGCGCGTTTTGATCTTCCTGATCGAAGCGTATCGCACCTTTGGTGCCATGGATCTCATAGGCGTAGCCCATCTTCCGGCCCGTTGCGATGCGGCTGAAATAAAGGTGTCCCATCACGCCGCGTTCGAAACGGCACATCATCTGGGCGTGATCATCGTTCTTCACCGCCACACCACCGCGCGAGGTGTGCACAGTTTCAAAGTCACCCATCACGCTCTCGACAGGGCCAAGCAGCGCCATTGCGCAGTTGATCATGTGCGGGGCCAGGTCGCCCAGCGTGCCGGACGCATCGTCCTCGGTGCGCCAATTGGCGGGCAAATCGGGGTCGGCCAAAAAGTCTTCGGTGTGCTCGCCGCGGAACCAGGTCACGTCACCGATCACACCCTCTTCGATCAGTTGGCGCGCATAGCTTGAGGCGGGCGTGCGGATATAGTTGAAGCCGACCATGTTCGGCAGGCTGGAGGCTTCAGCCGCCGTAACCATGGCCCGCGCATCCTCAATAGAGGCACCCAACGGCTTCTCACAGAACACAGGTTTGCCCAGCGCAAAAGCAGCCTCCGCGATCTCACGGTGAAACGCTTGCGGGCTGGCAATCACCACCGCATCAACGGAGGGATCGTTCACCAACTCGCGCCAATCGGCAGCGGCGCGCGCAAAGCCAAACGCATCGGCGTAGCGCTGTGCAGAGGCATGGCTGGAAGCCGCGATCATCTCAAGGCGCGGGCGCAGCTTGGTCTCAAAGACAGTGCCAACGGAGGCCATCGCAGCAGCATGGGCCTTGCCCATATAACCACCACCGACAATGCCAATACCTATGTCTCGGCCAATATCTTGGCGGTTTTGCATGGCGCGTGCTCCCGGAAATCCGTTGCTTCGGACCTGTTTTTGTTGGTTGCCCATGAAAACATATTGCAACCGGTTGCAAAAGCGGTATCCTCACATTGCGTTTTGGTCAATGGGCAAGTTTGCTTGGGCACGTTTCGTCCGCTGTTCAATCCGCCAAAAAACAAAAGTGTTGATCACAGGGGATGGACGCAATGTCCCAAGGTTCCGGCGTAAGCGAAACCATCGAGCTAACGGTGGCGCAGGCCATCGTGCGCTATCTGACGGCGCAGTTCATCGAGATCGATGGCCAAAAAACACGGTTGTGTGGCGGTGGTTTCGGCATTTTCGGTCACGGCAATGTGCCCTGCCTGGGCGAGGCGCTTTACGATGTGCAGGATATTTTGCCGCTCTATCGCGGGCAGAACGAGCAATCGATGGGCTTCGCGGCTGCCGCTTATGCCAAGTACCATCTGCGCCAACGCTTCATGTTCTGTACCGCGTCTGCTGGCCCAGGCACGGCGAACCTTCTGACAGCCGCGGCGCTGGCACACGCCAACCGTTTGCCGATGCTCATGCTCTGCGGTGATACTTTTCTCACCCGCTTGCCCGACCCTGTGCTTCAGCAGTTGGAGCATTACGGCAACCCGGCGCTCGGCCTCAACGACGCGTTCAAGGCTGTCAGTCGCTATTGGGATCGCATCACCCATCCCGCGCAGATCATGCAGAGTTTGCCGGCGGCCATCGCGACCATGCTCGATCCCGCCGATTGCGGCCCAGCTTTTCTGGGCCTGCCGCAGGATGTCCAGGGCTGGACCTATGACTATCCGGTTGAATTCTTCGAGGAGACCACCCATCGCATTCGCCGCCAGTCACCCGATGCCGCCGAGATCGCTGATGCTGCTGCTGCGCTGAAATCGGCGCAGCGCCCGGTGATCCTCGCCGGTGGTGGTGTGCAATATTCTCGCGCGGTTGATGAACTGACAGCCTTCGCCGAAGCCCGCAATATTCCAGTGATTGAAAGCATCGCAGGTCGAGCCAACCTCGTCGCCACGCACCCTTTGAACATTGGGCCCGTCGGCGTGACCGGTTCCAACAGCGCCAACACAATCGCAGAGCAGGCCGATGTGATCCTTTCGGTGGGCTGTCGTTTGCAGGATTTCACCACTGGCTCGTGGACGGCTTTTGCGCTGGACGCGCAGATCATCGGCCTCAACGCCGCGCGCCATGATGCCGGCAAGCACCGCTCGTTGCCCGTGGTCGGCGATGCCAAGCTTGGCCTCAATGCTCTCGACGAGGCGATCGGCGGATACACAGCTCCAACCGCCTGGACGGACAACGCCAAGGCCGAACGCGCCAAATGGGATGCCTATGTCGCTGACAATGTTAGCACCACGGCCACCGACGGCTCCAACCGGCCCAACTCCTACGCCCAGGCGATTGGCGTCGTGAACGCACTCTGCGACCCGCGCGACCGCGTGGTGACAGCAGCCGGTGGTCTGCCTGCAGAAGTGGCCGCCAATTGGCGCACGCTCGACATCGGCACGGTGGATGTCGAGTTCGGCTTCTCCTGCATGGGCTATGAAATCGCCGGTGGCTGGGGCGCACGCATCGCCCAGAGCGAAAACGAACCAGACGCTGAAACCATCGTTTTTGTCGGTGATGGCTCCTATCTGCTGATGAACTCTGACATCTATTCCTCGGTGCTCACCGGCAAAAAGCTCATCCTTCTGGTGCTCGACAATGGCGGCTTTGCCGTCATCAACAAGCTGCAAAACAACATGGGCCAGGAGAGCTTCAACAACCTGATCGCCGACTGCCCAACGGTGCCTGAACCCTTCAATGTGGACTTCGCCGCCCACGCTGCCTCCATGGGCGCGCTGGTTGAGCGCGTGGAAAACCCCACCGAGCTTGGTGAGGCCTTCAAACGTGCCAAAGCGGCCAACTCCACCAGCGTTATCGTCATGAATGTTGATGCCTATGAGGGCTGGACCAAAGAGGGGCACACCTGGTGGGAAGTCGGCACGCCGTTCGTCTCCAACAAGCCAAAAGTGCGCGCCGCCAATGCCGACGTCGAAAGCGCACGCAGCCGTCAACGGAAAGGTGTATGATGAAGCGCTATTCGCCCGATACCGTTGATACAGATGAGATCGTTCAAGAGCTGTTGAACGGCGAGGGCGTGGTGCTGCTTTCTGGGCTTTTTACCCCTGAGCAGATCGCCGAAGCGCGCGCCATCATCATGCAGCACTCTGAGCAGGCTTCCGAAAAGGTCACTCATTTTCAAGGCGCGGCGGAAGCTGAAGGCACTATCAGCCTGCAACGGCGTGTGTGGAACCTGCTTGCCAAGGGCGAGGTGTTTTCGCAAATGGCCACGCACCCGGTGCTGATGCAGATCCTGCGCAAGTTCCTGGGCAGCGAGTTCATCATGGGCTCCATTGCCGCCAACCGCTTGCTTCCAGGTGGGCCGGGTCAGGAGCCGCACGTGGATTATCCCTACTGGGATTTCCATGAGCCAGACACGCATCCGGTAGGTCTCAATGGCTCCTTCCCGATGAACGCCCAGGTCTCGGTGATCCTTGACCCGTTCACCAAGCAAAGCGGCGCGACGGCCTATGTGCCTGGGTCACAGCGCGAGCTGCGTTACCCCCGCGAGAGTGACAGATTTTTCGAGCGCTGCGCTCAAATGGAGGGTGAGCCCGGCGATGTTGCGCTGTTTTATGGTGTCACCTGGCACTGCGCGATGCCCAACCAGTCTGATCATGATCGCAATGCCGTGCTGATCCAGTACCTGCCGAAATTTGTGAAGCCGATGGAAGATATGCCAGCCGCGCTGCCGCAAAGCTTCGTCGATGAAGCGAGTCCGGATATGCGCCAGCTTCTTGGCCTCAACTACCCCTATCCTGAAGTGCTGGATGCGGCCAAAGCGGGCAACACGGAAGGTCGCGCGTAAGTGAGCTTGGAAACCGTTCTCGCAGGCATTGCCAAAAACCGCTTCATCATTGTTGGGCGGGTTGGCATGGACGTTGTGGCCGATCCGCCAGGCACCCGCACCGAAGACATGCAGACAGCCATCGTTGCCATGGGCGGCTCGTCGGCCAACATCGCAGCGGGTATCGTCAAGCTTGGCGGCCAAGCTGATCTGGTGACTCGCGTGTCGGATGATTCCATAGGCCGTTACTGCACCAACCAGCTGAAGCATTATGGCGTCGGCACACACTATGTGCGGCCCGTTGGCGGCGAGCATCGCTCATCCTTGGCCGTCTATGAAAGCACCATCGAGGATCACCAAACGGTCATCTATCGCAATGGCGCCGCGGACTTTGCGCTTTCCAACGATGATGTTGAAGCGGTCGATTACAGTGCTTATGGCGCGCTGATCACAGCGGGCACCGTGTTTGCCGCTGAGCCTTCCAGATCCGCCACCTTCCGCGCCTTTGCGGTGGCCAAACAGGCAGGCTTGCCGATCATCTTCGACGTCGACTACCGACCTTACTCTTGGCCCTCACGTGAGGTCGCCTCAGATGTGTTGTCACGTGCCGGTGCGTTGTCGGACGTGATTGTTGGCAATGATGTCGAGTTCGGCTTTATGGCTGGCGACTATGACAAGGGGCTCGATAAAGCGCGCGAGCTTGCTGGGCAGAGCGCGGCAATCACCGTTTACAAAATGGGTGAAAAAGGCGCGATCACCTTTGCCGGTGGCGAAGGCAGCATCAGTGAGGTGCGCACGGGAATTTATCCGGTCGACGCACTGAAGCCCGAAGGGGCTGGCGACAGCTTTATGGCTGGTTTCATGGCCTCGCTTGCCGATGGTCACGGCATGAAAGAGGCGATCCTACGCGGCTCAGCCTGCGCCTCTGTCACAGTGTCGAAGCCTGCTTGCTCGCCAGCAATGCCAACCACCGCCGATCTCGATACCTTTCTGCACCAGCATCCCGGCCCAACAGAAACATAAAACAAGGCCGAATGGCCGAAAGGACATGCCATGCATATCCCGCCCTATGACAACAAGAACAAACCCATTGTCGATGTGGAAGACGCGGTCGTTCCGCTGAACTATTTCAACATCGTCAAGCTAAAAAAGGGTGAGAGCTTTGGCTACGCTGTGCCAGGTTTTGAGACCTGCATCGTGCCTGCGACAGGCTTGATCGACGTATCCGTTGGTGGCTTTGAGGCCAAAAATCTTGGTGGCCGCGGCGTCGATGTTTGGGATGGTGAGCCGGAGGGCGTTTATGTGCCCACGGCGGTGGAAGCCCGTTTCACCTGCCTCTCCGATGAGGCAGAGGTTTTCATCGCGGGTGCCAAGTTCGATGAAACGCTGGAACCGTTTGCAGTGCGCAAAGACGAACTGGATCTGGTTCAGTACGGCTCGGACGACACCAAAACCCACCGCAAGATCAAACACATTCTTGGGCAAAAGCAGAAGGACCGAGTGGGTCGTCTGTTGGTCAGTGAGCTCTACACTGTGGGGCAGGGCGGCTGGTCAGGCTTCCCCAGCCACAAGCACGACACCGATCGCTTGCCCGATGAAACCCGGCACGATGAAACCTACAATTTCCGTTTCCGTCCGAACTACGGGTCAGGTGTTCAGATGTTGCAGCGTGTCGATAACGAACCGGGCGATGCCTACCACATCGTCGATGGCTCAACGATTTGCCTGGACAAGGGCTACCACCCCTGCGCGGTGCTGCCGGGCTATGAGATGTACTATTTCACCATTTTGGGCGGCCTCTCGCAGCGTTCCCTGATCCAGTACTTCCAGCCCACCCACGCGGCGCAGTTGCACACCATTCCTGGTATTCTGGACATGGTCGCGAAATTTAAATGAGCCTTTTGACATGACGGTTGCGACCCTCGCTGAGGTTCTTCAGCCAGCCCTGAAAAACGGCTACGCCGTGGGCGGCCTTGTCTGCCTGGGTTGGGAAGATATGCGCGCCTATGTGGCCGCTGCCGAAGCTGAAAACGCGCCTGTGATCCTTCAAGCCGGGCCAAGTTGCCGCGAACACACCCCGTTGCCGGTGCTAGGTAAGATGATGCGTCATCTGGCGGAAAACGCCTCCGTGCCCGTCGTGCTGCACCTTGATCATGGCTACACGTTTGAAGAATGCCAAGAGGCCTTGGACAGTGGCTTCACAAGCTTGATGTTCGACGGCTCACGCAAACCGCTGGCCGACAACATCGAAGAGACGGCACGCATCGTAGAAATGGCCCATGGCGCGGGTATTTCCTGCGAGGGCGAGATTGGTTTTGTTGGCTATGATGGCGGCGAGGCTTCGGCGGGCACCAACCCGCAGGAAGCCGCGCAATTTGCCCGGCAAACCGGCGTTGATGCCATGGCGATCTCGGTCGGCAATGTGCATCTTCAGCAGGAAAGCAATGATGGGCTGGACGAGGATCGCATCCGCGCCATCGAGGCTTTGGGCGATACGCCGTTGGTGATCCATGGCGGCTCCGGCGTGCCGGTGGCGCAGCGCACGCACTTGGCGAGAACATCGAAAATTTGCAAGTTCAACATCGGCACCGAGCTGCGCATGGCGTTTGGGCAGGCGCTGAGAACGGCGGTCAATGCCGACCCGGATCGCTTCGACCGGGTGCAGATTTTGAAAGAAACCCACGACCCGGTGGAGCAGGCTACACGTGCGGTTATTCGCGCCTTTTCAGCGCCACCTCAGAGAGATTGATTCATGCTGCGTATCGGACTTTTAGGTTGCGGCCGCATCGGCCAGGTGCACGCCCTCACGCTTGCCGGTGTTGAGGGCGCAAAGCTCGCCGCCGTCAGCGATGCCATGCCTGCCGCCGCCAATGCGCTGGGCACAAAATACGATGTGCCGGTGATGACATCGGATGAATTGATCGCATCAAGCGATGTGGATGCGGTGGCGATCTGCACGCCGACAACCACCCATTTTGATCTGATCCATCAGGCGGCAAATGCTGGCAAAGCGATTTTTTGCGAGAAGCCGATTGATCTCTCCACGCAGCGTACACGCCAATGCATCACGGCGGTGGAGGCTGCAGGTGTGCCGTTCATGACCGCGTTCAACCGTCGGTTCGACCCAAGCTTTGCCCGTCTGGAAAGCCAGCTTCGTCAAGGTCTTATCGGTGATATTGAGCTGGTGACGATCCTCTCGCGCGATCCGTCTCCACCACCCGTCAGCTACATTGAGCAGTCCGGTGGTCTGTTTCGTGACATGATGATCCATGATTTTGATATGGCGCGGTTTCTGCTCGCCGAAGAGCCGATCCGGGTTCACGCTGTCGGCGCAAGCCTCGTCGATCCAGCAATCGGGCAGGCCGGTGATGTGGATACCGCTGCCGTCACGCTGCAAACCGCATCAGGTCGCATTTGCCAGATTTCCGACTCCCGCCGCGCCACCTATGGCTATGATCAGCGCGTGGAAGTGCATGGTTCCAAAGGGCTTTTGAAGGGCGAGAACCAGCACGAGCACTCGGTTGTGCTCGCCAACGGCGACGGATTCCAAGGCGCGCCAACCCAGCATTTTTTCCTGGAACGCTACGCCCGTGCCTACGCCCGCGAGATGGAACATTTCGTGGAAAGCGTCGGCAAAGGTGCCACGCCATCACCGTCGATCCATGATGGTTTGCGCGCCCAGATGCTGGCCGATGCGGCCCAACAATCCTTGGAAACCGGCCAAGCAGTGGATGTCAGCTAGGGTCTGGACCCTAGTCCAAATCATCCACGGTATCGACATCTTTCAGCGTGCCCTTTGGCGCCTCCACTAGCGCGTCTTCCGGAAGGGCTTTGAGCAAAGGCCCGGCACCACGATCCCCAGTTGCGGCCAACAGGTCTTCGGTCATGGAACTTGGAAAACAGGCCGGTGGCATACGGTGCTTTCCATCGGTGCTGGCGGACGCAGAATTGGCTGAACAGCGGTCCACAACGGCGCGCAAATGCTCGCTCGTCACCAGAGGCATATCGCCCAGAACAACCAGGATTTGAGACAGACCGTCCGCTAAACCATGCGGACCGTCTGCAAAAACATGCGGACTAAGGGCGGACCAATGCAAAATTCCGGCCCTTAGACTGGCGGACTGAGGCAGACCGTCCGCTTTTAGTCTGCATATTTCGAAGCCATAAAGCAGCTCGGCTACCCTCTTATCGCTCACAACTGCGATCAGATAATCGAGCTTGGCACCGCGCATCGCATCGGCGGCGTGGCTCACCAAGAGCTTTCCACAATAGGGGACAAGCAATTTGTTATCCTCGCCAAACCGGCGCGAGTGTCCGGCGGCGAGCAGCAGTCCGGTGGTCGTCATTTTGGTGACATGGCTCTGGCCAAAACCTCAGCCAAAACCGAGACCGCTAGCGTGCCAGCATCGCGTGCTGAGGGGATCAGCCCCACCGGCCCGACCAGTCGCTCAAGCTCTTTGTCCGCCACCCCCATCGCTGCCAGTGTGGCCAAACGCGCATCGCGGGCGCGCTGGCTGCCCTGCGCGCCGATGTAAAACGCATTGGTCTTCAACGCGCCTGCCAGCAGCGGCGGTTCCCAATCATGATCATGGAAGAAAAGCACCACGGCGGTGCGATCATCCACGGCCAAATCCTCCGGGAAAAGCTGGCGGGTGAGGTGCCGCGTCGGGCATCCCGATGCGCTGCCATCAGCCAAGGTTTCAGTATCGGGGGAGAGCAGCAGGTTGGGGTAACCCGCCGACTGCACCAGGGCCGCAAAGGTGCTCGCTTCCGGCCCTTTGCCAAGCACCAAAAACCTGATGTCGGGCGCCAGATGCACGCGCAGCACATCGCCGTCGCGCCCGGTGTCGCCGTGGTCTTCCAGGCTCATCGCACCGGTGGTGAGATTGATCACCAAAGTGCAGGGCACGCGTGCTTGCCGGTTCTGCGCCACCCTGGCCAAAATCGCCCGATTAGGCTTGGGGAGCAGCGCGATATCCAAGCCACCGCCGCAGGGTAGCTGAATGTCCATGAACGGCGAGCCTTGTCCGTAGCGCACCACGGTTGGTTGGCCCTTTTCGCGCGCGTCCATAGCATGCAGCGCGATGTCGGATTCCACGCAGCCTGACGATAAGGTGCCCGCACGCTCGCGTGGTCCAAGCACGCTCATCATCGCACCCACCGGGCGATAGGAGGGGCCTTCAACACCAGCGATCACGGTAAGCACAGCATCGTCAGGCCCATCCAAAAGCGCTTGGATGGGGTCTTTCGCCGGGCTGGTCGTGGCATCAAGAATCGTCATCATTGCTCTTTTGTCAGCCTTTCTAGACACCGCCGTCTGCTCCGTTTTAGGGTCGCGCACCACGTCGTCTCACCAAGACAAAGCAAAACGGACGCGCCTTGACCAGCCCCAACACGCCAACCTCCCCGATATCGCCGCCTTCGTCCATCGATGCGACGATCAGCATGCTGGCGGCAGAGAATTATGTTTGCGGGCGCGACCTTGCGACCGTGGCGTTTCTATCGCTGTCGCTTGGCAAGCCTCTGTTTCTGGAAGGCGAAGCTGGCGTCGGTAAGACCGAGATTGCCAAAGCGTTGGCGAGCGGCCTTGGGCGAAAGCTCATCCGCCTGCAATGCTATGAGGGATTGGATGCTGCTTCAGCGATCTATGAGTGGAACTTTGCCGCGCAGATGATCACCATCCGCACCGCTGAGGCGGCGGGCAATGCCGACCGTGAAGAACTACAATCGGAACTGTTCTCCAGCGACTATCTCATTCGCCGTCCGCTGCTTGATGCGTTGCAGCCCCACGCCGAAGGCCCACCGGTTCTGCTGATTGATGAGGTGGATCGCACCGATGAGCCCTTTGAAGCGTTCTTGCTGGAAGTGCTGTCTGATTTCCAGGTAACGATCCCAGAGCTTGGCCCCATAAAAGCGACTGAGCCGCCGATTGTCATCCTCACCTCCAACCGTACCCGCGAGGTGCACGACGCGTTGAAGCGCCGCTGCCTCTACCACTGGGTGGATTATCCAGCGTTTGAGCGCGAGCTGGAAATCGTGCGTGCCCGCGTGCCGGAGGCCACCGAAACCCTGTCGGCTCAGATCGTGGCGTTCGTGCAAGGCTTACGCAATGAGGATCTGTTCAAAGGGCCAGGCGTTGCAGAAAGCATCGATTGGGCGCGCTGTCTGGTGGCGCTTGATGCCGTCGCGCTATCGCCTGATCTCATCACCGACACGCTGGGCGCGGTGTTGAAATACCAGGATGATATCGCCCGCATCGCAGGCGCTGAAACCACCCGCCTGCTGGACGAGGCGCAGGCAACCCTCGCCAAAGCGTCCTGACCCAAATGGTCCAGCCCACCCGCCATCTGTCTGATCTTGATGGGCGTTTGGTGGAAAATGTCGTCCACTTTGCCCGTGCGCTGCGCAAAGCGGGCGTTCGCGTTGGCACGGCGCAAGTGGAAACCGCCCTACGAGCTGTGGAACAGGCAGGGTTCACCAGCCGCATCGATTTCTATCACACGCTGCGCGCGACCATGATCCACCGGTCCGATCAGTTGGAAGTGTTCCACCAAGTGTTCGCGATGTTCTGGCGTGATCCAGAATTTTTGAACGCGATGATGCATATGCTGTCGCCGCAGCTGCAAGACACCACGCCGCCGAAAAAGCGCGATGCTGGTGCCCGCCGGGCAGCCGATGCGCTGGGCGACCCACCGCCTCCCCCGCAAGATGTGCCTGAAGAAAATAAGGTTGAAACTGAGGCAGCGCTGAGCTGGTCAGCACTTGAGGTGATCCGCACCAAAGACTTTGAACAAATGTCTGCCGCTGAGCTGCGCGAGGCTGAAAAAGCCATCGCCACGCTTTCGCTGGATGCGCGCCCGCTTACCTCACGCCGCCTTCGCCCAACCACACGGCGTGCACGGCCGGATGCCCGCGCGACACTGCGTGCCTCCATGCGCCGTGGCGGAGAAATGGTGCGCATTTCACAGCGGGCGCCAGAGGTTCGCCCGCCCGATCTGGTGGCGATCTGCGATGTCTCCGGCTCCATGGCCACCTATGCCCGCATGGTGATGCGCTTTCTGCACGCGCTTGGTCACGCGTCAGGAGCGAGCGGTCGTTCCAGGGGAACGGAGCGAGCGACCAAAGGCCAGTGGGGCCGCTTGCACACCTTCACCTTTGGCACTGAACTCACCAACATCTCCAGGGCCATGGCGCGCGGCGATGCCGATGCGGCGCTGGAGCATGTGGGCCAAGAGGTGCGCGACTGGGAGGGTGGCACGCGCATCGGGCCAGCACTGGAGCAGTTCAACAAGCGTTGGAGCCGCCGCGTGCTTGGTCGCGGCGCGGTGGTGCTGCTCATCACCGATGGGTTGGAACGCGATGATCTTGATCTTCTGGATGCGCAGATGAAGCGTTTGGCGCTTTCCTCGCGCCGCCTTATCTGGCTCAATCCGTTGCTGCGCTGGGATGGGTTTGCGCCCTTAGCCGGCGGTATCCGCACCATGCTGCCGCACGTTGATAGCCTGCATGCGTGCCACTCTGTGGGATCGCTCATGGAATTGGCAGAGGCTCTAAATATGCCCACCAAACAAGCAACAACGCGGCCCAATTTCGCACCGCAAAATAATGGTGCAGTGCATCCAGCCTAACGTTGCATAAGCAACCGTGGTCTTGCGCCGTGTTGTCGCTTGATTTCTTGTCTTCAGAAGATACGCTCCCGGTAACAAGAATAAGATCGGGAGGTTTTGCAATGGACATGCAAGGCGAACACCGCATCGCTGCCCCGCGTGAAGCGGTGTGGGCGGCGCTGAACGATGATGACGTTTTGCGGGCGTGTATTCCCGGCTGTGAAAGCCTGGAAAGAACCTCAGACAACGAACTCCATGCCGTTGTGGTGCAAAAGATTGGCCCGGTGAAAGCTCGCTTTGAAGGCGAGGTGGAACTGGCCAATATCAATGCGCCGGAAAGCTACACCATTCAGGGTGAAGGCAAGGGTGGCGTGGCTGGCTTTGCCAAAGGTGGCGCTGACGTCACCCTGACAGAAGAAGATGGCGAGACCCTTCTTTCCTACACGGTGCACGCCATGGTTGGTGGCAAGATCGCTCAGCTTGGCAGCCGCTTGATCGATTCCACCGCCAAGAAGCTGGCGGGCAAGTTTTTTGATAATTTCCAGGCTCATCTGAACCCTGAGCCTGTTGAAGAAACCGCCTGATACTTCGGGCAGAAGAACCGCCGGGCAAACCGGCGCGGACAAAGGATACGAGGGGTCAACCCTCGTTTGATTGGGAGAACATGCAATGACCAACGTCTCAATGACGGTGAACGGGAAGGCTGTAAGCAGCGATGTCCCGGACACCACCCTTCTTTCGGAGTTTCTGCGCGAGGCCCTGCGCCTCACCGGAACGCATGTTGGCTGCGACACCAGCCAGTGTGGTGCCTGCGTGGTGCATGTGGACGGCAAAGCTGTGAAGTCTTGCACGGCGCTGGCTGTATCGCTGGAAGGATCCTCGGTGACCACGGTTGAGGGCGTTGCCAATGGCGATATGCACCCCATGCAAACCGCGTTCAACGAGCACCATGGCCTGCAATGCGGCTTCTGCACACCGGGCATGATCATGACCGGTATCGATATGGTCAATCGCTACAAGGCCGCTGGCAAGACACTTGATGAAGCTGCCATTCGCGATGAGCTGGAAGGCAATATCTGCCGCTGCACTGGCTATCATAACATTGTCAAAGCAATCGAAGACGCCGCCGCCAAAATGTGAGCGAGCCTTGAGGGAGAAACACAATGAGTGACGGAATTGGCGCCCGCGTAAAGCGCAAAGAAGACAAACGGTTTCTGCTCGGCAAGGGCAAGTACACCGACGATATTCGTGTTGAGAACCAGTCCTACGGGGCTTTCGTGCGCTCGCCGCACGCCCATGCACGCATCAAAGGCATTGATGCCTCTGCCGCGATAGCCATGGATGGCGTGATTGCCGTTCACACTGGGCCTGAGCTGAAAGCCGACGGTATCGGCGACATCATCACTGGGTGGGCCATCACGTCGAAAGACGGCGAGGCAATGAAGATTGGCGCTTGGTCACCGCTGGCCACCGAAAAGGTGCGCTATGTTGGCGACTCCGTTGCCATCGTGATCGCTGAAACGCAGGCCTTGGCGCGTCTGGCTGCTGAAGCCGTTGAGGTGGATTACGAGGTGCTCGCACCGACGGTTGCCACCGGCGAGGCCATGAACCCAGGCCAACCGCTGGTGCACGATGAAATCGCCAGCAACATGTGCTTCGATTGGGAAGTGGGTGATGAGGCCAAAACCGATGCGGGGTTGGCAGGTGCTGCGCACATCACTGAGATTGATCTGATCAACAACCGGCTCTCACCCAATGCCATCGAGCCACGCTCGGCCATTGCGGTGTACGACGATGCTGAGGATCACTACACACTCTACTCCACCTCGCAGAACCCGCACGTGGCGCGCTTGGTGCTCTCGGCGTTTTACAATGTCGCGCCAGAGCACAAGCTTCGGGTGATCGCACCGGATGTCGGTGGTGGCTTCGGGTCGAAGATTTACATCTATCCCGAAGAAATCACGTGCCTGTGGGCCTCCATGAAAACCGGTCGTAGTGTTCGCTGGACGGCGGAGCGCTCCGAATCCTTCATGACAGATGCGCATGCGCGTGATCATGTGACGTCTGCGAAAATTGGCTTTGATGCCGACGGCAAAATCGTTGGCTTTAAGGTCGACACCATCGCCAACATCGGCGCTTACGCCTCGCTGTTCGCGACCGCCACACCAACCTACCTTTATGGCACGCTGCTTTCCGGCCAGTACGATATGCCGGCGATCTATTGCAACGTGAAGGCGGTCTACACCAACACGGTGCCAGTGGATGCGTATCGCGGGGCAGGGCGCCCTGAAGCGACTTATGTGGTCGAGCGCATCATGGAAAAAGCGGCCCGCGAAATGAATATGGATGTGGCAGAGCTGCGCCGCAAAAACTTCATTCGCGATTTCCCGTACCAAACCGAAGTGTTGCTCGCTTACGATGCTGGTGATTTCGACGCCGTGCTCAACATGGCGCAGGAAGCAGCTAACGTTGCAGGCTTCCCTGCACGCAAGGCAGAAGCTGCCTCACGCGGTAAGATGCGTGGGCTTGGCTACTCCTGCTTCATCGAAGCGTGTGGTCTGGCACCATCGGCAGCGGCTGGGTCGCTTGGCTCGGGCGTTGGTCTGTGGGAATCCGCTGAGGTTCGGGTGAACCCGGTGGGCACCATCGAAATCCTGACCGGTGCGCACAGCCACGGTCAGGGTCATGAAACGACCTTCGCCCAACTGGCTGCAGAGCGTTTCGGCCTGCCCATCGACAATGTCGCCATCGTTCACGGCGACACTGACAAAGTGCAGTTTGGCATGGGCACCTACGGGTCGCGTTCCGGCCCGGTGGGCATGTCTGCGGTGATGAAAGCGCTCGATAAGGTTGAGGCGAAGGTGAAAAAGATCGTCGCCCACAGCCTGGAAGCTGCCGAGGATGACATCGTCATCGAAGGCGGTGAAGCGAAGATCGCAGGCACCGATAAGAAGATGGCGTGGCACGAGATCGGCCTTGCCGCCTACATGGCGCACAATCTGCCTGAAGGCATGGAGCCAGGCCTCAAAGAGACCAGCTTCTTTGATCCGGTGAACTTCTCCTTCCCGTCTGGTTGCTTCATCTGCGAGGTCGAGATCGATCCGGATACCGGTGTCACCGAAGTTGTCCAGTTCGTGGCTGCTGATGATTTCGGTACCATCATCAATCCGATGATTGTCGAAGGTCAGGTGCATGGCGGCGTGACGCAAGGCATCGGCCAGGCTCTGATGGAAGGCGTTGTCTACGATGACGACGGCCAGCTGCTCACCGGCTCGTACATGGATTACACCATGCCGCGCGCTGATGATGTGCCCAGCTACACCATCGGCCATGGCTGCACCCCGTCCCCAAACAATCCGTTGGGTTTGAAGGGTTGCGGTGAGGCAGGTGCCATCGGTTCACCGGTTGCTGTCATCAACGCGATTGTCGATGCCATCGGCACCGATGTTGAAATGCCTGCAACACCAAGCCGTGTTTGGGCCGCCATTCAATCCTCGGCCATGCCGCAAGCTGCAGAGTAGGGAGACGCACCATGTATGCATCCAACTATCATAAGCCATCCTCGCTCAGCGAAGCGGTCTCGGTCCTGTCTTCCAATGAAGACGCCAAAGTGCTGGCCGGTGGGCAGACCCTTCTGCCGACCATGAAGCAGCATCTGGCCGCCCCATCCGATCTGGTGGACATTCGTGCCATCGACGGGATGGTCGGCGTGTCGGTCTCTGGTGACACGGTGACCATCGGCGCTGCCACCACCCATGCCGAAGTGGCATCCAGTGCCGATGTGCAAGCGCACATTCCAGCGCTGGCATCGCTGGCTGAAGGCATTGGTGACCCGGCGGTGCGCCATATGGGCACCATCGGTGGTTCCATCGCCAACAATGACCCAGCGGCCGATTATCCGGCGGCTATTCTTGGCCTCGGCGCGACGGTGGTGACATCCAAGCGTGAGCTCGCAGCCGATGATTTCTTCGATGGCATGTTTGCTACGGCGCTGGACGAAGATGAGATCATCACAGCGGTGAGGTTCCCCAAACCTACCAGAGCAGCTTACGCAAAGTTCCCCAACCCAGCATCACGTTATGCCATGGCAGGCGTGTTTGTTGCCCAAACAGGTGGGGGTGTGCGTGTGGCGGTTACCGGCGCGGGGGCTGATGGTGTCTTTCGTCACAATGGCATGGAAGCAGCCTTGAACAGCGACTTCTCAGCCTCAGCCGCTGACGGCGTTGCCGTTTCAGCCGATGACATGCTCTCAGACATCCATGGTGATGCGGCGTACCGAGCCAATCTGGTGAAAGTCATGACCAAGCGTGCGGTTTCAAACGCGCGTTAACACACCCCACTGCAACTTTAACAAGTAAGCCGGCGCAAGATAATATCATGTGCCGGCTTACTTATATTCAAATTTACGTAACGTAATCAAAATGGATCAAAGAGAAGCACTGTAAAACGAGGAAATGAAGTCGTATTCATTCGAAAAAAACACTACCAAGGGTTGTTTACTAGGGTTGCATTAAGAAATTTGGGAAAAAGGTAACGTCTCACGTAAGGGGAAGATACCATGGCCCGCATGATGCTTAACGTAAACATTTACACGCGTATTCTCATTCTATGCATGATCCCACTAGTTGCGTTAATTGGTCTGGGGACAACAAAGCTGATCAGCGAACGCGAGTATATCGTATCCTCGACATCAGTGTTGGGGGTTGCTGAACTTGCTCCAACCGTTTCTCATTTGGTGCACGAGCTGCAAAAAGAGCGTGGCATGTCGGCTGGGTTCATCGGATCAGGTGGACAAGCGTTTGCCGACAGGATTGATGAGCAACGGGCACTGACCGATCACGAGTTGGCCGCGTTCGAAACGGCAATCTCGCAAATTGAATCTGAAGCAAAGATCCATGTGATTGATGAGCCGGTGGAAAGTGCTCTGACAGCCTTGTCAGACTTGCGCGCACGCCGCGCTAGCATTGATGCGCTTGATAGCACGGTTGGCGAGATGGCGGGTTATTACACGCCGGTTATCGGCGATCTTTTGCGTGTCGTCTCAAGCATGGCAACCGTAATTGATGACGCTTCGATGCTGCGCCCGGTGCTTGCCTATATCGGGCTTTTGGAAGGCAAGGAACGGGCCGGTGTTGAGCGCGCCATGGGTGCAGCAGGTTTTGGGTCCGGCGCGTTCTCGCAAACGGTGTACGACAACTTCATCCGCCTAGGCGCGATGCAAGACGTTTACTTCGACATCTTTCATTTCAACGGTCATCCCGATGACATCGCGTTCTTTGATGAACAGATGGCCGGCCCCGTGGGAGCCGATGTTGAAGCCTTGCGCCAGTTGGCTGCTGGGGCGCCTTTTGGAACGGACATCTCTGGCGTGACTGGTCCACAATGGTTCGAGGTGAGCACACGCCGCATTGATGCTCTCAAACAAGTTGAGGATCGTATCGCCGATCACCTGAGTGAAGCTGCTTTGGCCAATGTCGCCGCTGCCCAACGGGAATTTTGGGCCGTGGCTGGTATATTGGTGGCCTTGATTATCTTCACATCGCTGGTGTCCTATTACGTTGCCAAGTCCATAGCGCCGCCCATTCGCAAGTTGGCTGCGAGTATGCGTGCCATCGCGGCCAATAATTTTGAGACCGTTGTTGAAGGTGCTTGGCGATCTGATGAGATTGGCGAGATGGCCCAAGCTGTTGAAGTATTTCGTGAAAATGGCCTTGATCGCCACCATCTTGAACAGAAAGCCCAGCACGATCGCGAGCACCAATTGCGCAGGCAGCAGCACGTTGAGACGATCGTCTCGGGATTCCGCGAAAACATCGCCAGCTCAACGAGCCAAGTCGCGGACCAAACCAGCGAGATGCGCGAGCTGGCTGCTCGTTTGATGAGCGTGGCAGGCAACGCCTCAGATGAGGCTCAGACTGCTCATACGGCGTCCAATGGTGCTTCATCGAACGTCCAGACCGTAGCTGCAGCGACAGAGGAGCTCACCGCATCCATCCGTGAGATTGCGAGCCAAACAGACCGCGTAAGCACACTCATGGATGCTGCGGCCAAGCGCGCATCCACCACCAATGAGGACGTTGGCCAGCTGTCGCAGTCGGCCGATCACATTGGCACGGTGATCGGACTTATCAGTGACATCGCTGAGCAAACCAACCTGTTGGCGCTCAATGCTACCATCGAAGCGGCGCGTGCTGGCGATGCTGGCAAAGGGTTTGCGGTTGTCGCTTCTGAAGTGAAGGAGTTGGCAACCCAAACGGCCAAAGCCACCGAGGAGATTGGTCAGCAGATTGCCGGTATTCAAACGTCGACCACTGGCACCGTCGAGTCCATTCAGGCGATCACAGAGTCGGTGGATGAAATCCGCCAACTGACCACGGCCATTGCCGGTGCGGTTGAGGAGCAGGAGGCCGCAACGCGAGAGATTGCCAACTCTATTGGTGCAGCGTCCGAGGGAACGGAAACTGCGGCAGACAAAGTCGCCTCGGTGAGTAAGGCCATTGATGAAACTGCCACTGAGGCCAATACAGTCAACAGCACGGCCGACATTCTGACCGAGCACTCCAAAGACTTGATGGTCCAAGTTGAAGGCTTCCTGGACGAAGTGTCGAAAGATGTGGAGGAACGTCGCGGGGCATTGCGTGTGAAGATGTCCGAAATTGTAATTATTTGTGAGGCTGGTCGTCGTCATCGCACCACGATGCTTGATGCCAGCAAGACCGGGGCAAAAATCGAGCCTATGGAAAGCATGCAAGTTGGTCAGAAGGTCAGTATTGAAATGGCCAATGGCCGAACACTCGTAGGCACTGTGCGACGACAGGGTGAGGACGGGATGGGTTTGGAATTTGACGAAGCGATCGACGATCCAACCTTTCTCATTGGCCAAGGCCTGTCAGAGGACGGCCTTCAAGCCGCCTAGCGATTCCCGTCACCCTAGGCCGGTTCCATTCCGGACCAGGGTGACGGTTTTTACCCCAATCTCCACAATTTTGTGTGGGATGCACCTGCAACAGCAACGTTGAAAGTAGCCGCAAAGGCCCATCAGCCAGTGCTTTTGCTGTGCGATACCTTGCTTCTGGCGCGTGGCGGCTCCTACGCTTGAGCCATCAGATCGCACAGATGGAAGGGCTCGATCATGCGACGTTCGATGATTATAGCGGCGTGCTTTGCAGCCAGCTTATCGTCTGCTCAGGCAGCAGATACCTATTCATTCTCACCCACGCCGATGGCTTACAATTGGACCGGCTTTCATGTCGGTATCGTTGCCGGTGCTGCAGGTGGGCAGTTTCAAAACAACGTTCCTACAAACCCTGGACCACTGGACGAAGGTGGCGGTTTCACCGGCGGTGCGGTTGTCGGTTACACGCACCAGCTAAGCCCCAACTGGGCGGCGGGCATCGAGGGTGAGGTTTCCTACCTAGACATTGATGCGCGCACCGGAACCGCATCCTTCGAAGAGCAATGGATGGGCACCTTGCGTGTGCGCGCGGGCTACACCTGGGATCGCTATTTTGCCTACGCAACGGCTGGTGTTGCGATGACCAGCGTGGAGGCCGCCCTTGGCACCTCCTCCAACGATGAAACAGTTTTGGGTTTCACCGTGGGTGCAGGTCTTGAAGGCCACATCACCGGCAATTGGACGGGGCGGATTGAGTATCTGTTTGTCGATGTGCCCGAAGAAACTTTCGCTGTCACCGGTGGCCCCATTGTTGGAGGCTCGAACAACCATGTTGGCCGCGTTGGTGTGTCTTACCGCTTCTAACCGCCTGTCTTAAGGAGACATCCTATGCTTAAAGTTCGCACTTTTGTTGTCCTCACATCCCTGTCCATCTTGCTGGCGGGCTGTGTCGGCGGCATGTCTTAAAGACCCCATCTTGGCCGTTTGCCTTACACGTATCGGCTGACCAGATTTTCCAAAATCTCCTGCTGCCCGGACCTTGGTTCGGGCCGCACATCGTTTGATGTGACATGGGCAAAAATCGCCCCCAAATCATCATCGGCCAGCATCGCTTTGGCCTGCGGTGTATCCCAGCCCGCATAGCGCGCCTGGCGCAGCGCTTCCAGCTTGCCATCCTCCAGCATCGCCGCCGCAGCTTTCAGCCCGCGCGCGCACACGTCCATCGCCCCGACATGCCCCAGAATCAGGTCTTGCGGGTCAAGCGACTGACGGCGCAGTTTGGCATCGAAATTGGTGCCGCCGGTGGTGAAGCCACCAGCTTTTAGAACTTCATAATAGGCCAGAGCCACTTCGGGCACAGAGTTGGGGAACTGATCGGTATCCCAGCCTGACTGATAGTCATTGCGGTTCATATCGATGGACCCGAGAATGCCCAGCGAGGCGGCCAGCGCCAGCTCGTGCTCAAACGAGTGCCCGGCCAAGATCGCGTGGCCTTGCTCGATGTTCACCTTCACCTCGTTCTCAAGACCAAAGCGTTTCAGGAATCCATAAACGGTCGCAACATCATAGTCGTACTGATGCTTGGTTGGTTCCTGCGGCTTGGGCTCGATTAGGATTGCGCCCTCAAAGCCGATCTTATGCTTGTAGTCGACCACCTTCGCCAGCATGCAACCGGCCTGTTCAGCCTCGCGGGAAAGGTCGGTGTTGAGCAGCGTTTCATAGCCCTCACGGCCACCCCACAGCACATAATTCTCGCCGCCAAGCTTTTGGGTGGCATCCATGCAGCTTTTGATCGTCGCCGCCGACCAGGCAAAGACATCTGGATCAGGATTGGTGGCGGCACCCGCCATAAAGCGGCGGTGAGAGAAGAGGTTCGCTGTGCCCCAGAGCAGCTTGGTGCCAGTGCTTTCCATCTTCGGGCCGATGTAATCGACCATGCTCTCAAGATTGGCCAGATTGTCGGCGAAGCTCTCGCCTTCCGGGCGGATATCTGCGTCATGGAAACAGAAATAGGGCGCGCCGAGAATAGCAAACATCTCGAAGGCGACATCGGCTTTAAGGCGCGCCATCTCCATACTGTCGGCACCAAACCAAGGGCGGTCAAACGTCTGGCCACCAAACGGATCACCGCCCGGCCAGGCGAAGGAGTGCCAATAGGCCACCGCAAAGCGCAGATGGTCTTCCAACCGCTTGCCGAGCACCATCTCGTTGGGGTCGTAGTGCCGGTAGGCAAAAATGTCGTCGCTATCTGGTCCAGCATAGCGAACGGCTGGGATGTCCCCAAAAAATTGGCTCATGAGAGTGTTCCTATAGCATCGCGTGCCGCAACATAGCGCGCATATCCATCATCAAAGGCGTGAGTGAGGTCAGCATCGGGTTCGACGGACCGAGCCATGGCCGGTTGGGTCGCGATCTCCGCGCCTGCGCCTGTGGCGGCCATCAGGCCAAGACGCGCGGCGCCGAACGCACCGCCCAAATCACCGGCGACCGGCACATCGATGCGCACACCAAGCGCTGTGGCGATGGCGGCAAGCCAATAGTCCGAGGCGCTGCCTCCGCCCACCGCAATGACGCTATCAAGTGTGGTGCCCGTGGCGGCCAAGGCCTGCTGGCAGTCTTTCAGCGCAAACGTCACACCTTCCAGCACCGCGCACGTCGCAGCGTGTCGGTCGGTGGCATGCTCTAGGCCAAGAAACGCACCGCGAATTGCTGCATCATTGAGCGGCGTGCGCTCACCGCCCAGATAAGGCAGGAAGAGCGCTTTGCCTGGTGCCTGAAGGTCGCCCAGTGCACCGGTGAGGCTGGCTGGATCATCGCCCACCAGTCCGGCATACCAAACCAGCGCGTCTGTGGCGGCCAAAATCACACCCATCTGGTGCCAGGTGCTAGGAACGGCGTGGCAGAACGTATGCACGGCTGTGTCCGCATCCGGTCGGTAGCTATCATTGGCGGCGAAGAGCACGCCCGATGTACCCAGCGAGACGAACGCTTCACCCGCCTTCACCACGCCCACACCGATGGCCGAGGCGGCATTGTCGCCACCGCCGCCTGCAACCACAGCACCTTTAGAAAAGCCAAAACGCTGGACCAACTCATCGCGCAATTCACCAGAAACGTCTGACCCTTCAACCAGCGTTGGCATGTGATCGCGGGTGAGATGACATTTGGCAAGCAGCGTGTCCGACCAGTCGCGCGCACCGGTGTCAAGCCAGCTGGTGCCTGCTGCGTCGGACATGTCGGACGCGTAGCCGCCGGTGAGCCAAAGGCGCAGATAGTCTTTGGGCAGCAGAACCTTGGCGATCTTTTCAAAGACTTCCGGGCGATGCTTGCGTAGCCACTCCACCTTCGGCGCAGTGAATCCTGGAAAAACGATGTTGCCAGAGAGTGACCGGAAGTCCGGGTCGCCATCCATCGCGGCGGCCTCATTGGCCGAACGCGTGTCGTTCCAAAGAATGCTTGGCCAGAGAACCTTGTCGGCAGCGTCCAAGGCTGTGGCGCCATGCATTTGGCCCGATAGCCCGATGCCGCGCACTGCTTTTAAATCAATGGATTGCTTAAGCTCGCCCAGCACGGCCTCACAGGCTGAAATCCAGCTGTCCGGATCTTGCTCCGACCAGCCAGGATTGGGGCGTGAAACCTCCAAATCGGCTTTGGCTGAGGCGACCAGCGTTTGGGTGTCATCAATGACAACGGCCTTCAGGCCGGAGGTTCCAAGGTCAAGTCCAAGATACATGGTGGTCCATTCATTGCGCTGTTGATGCGATCTGTTCTAGCAGACGCGCCACAGCCTCGGCACCTGGATCATTGTGCCCGGCGAGTTTTTCCTCAGAGATATATGTTGCACGGCCCGCCTTCGCTTTGGTGATGGTAGCCGTGCCATCGGCTCCAGCGCGCGCGGCGGATGCTGCAGCCTGCAAGCCATTAGGTAAAGCATCCAACGCCGGTTGCAGTGCATCGATCATGGTGCGGTCGCCAACGCCTGCACCGCCCACTTGCGCGATGCGATCAAGCCCGGCCTTCAGTGCATCCACGGTGTTGGAGCCGTTGGCCGACGCATCCCCTGCGGCGGCAAAAAAGATGGCGAGCAACACGCCCGATGAGCCGCCCATGGTTTGGCTAAGTTCTTGGCCGATGGCGCGATAAAGCTGGGTTGTGTCCGCCAGTGGCAAGCGTGGCATCGCATCAATCAGAGCGCGCGACGCGGTGGCCAAAGTCGATCCGGTATCGCCATCGCCTGATTTGGCATCCAAGGCGTTGAGGTCGGCTTCGGCAGCGATGAGTATCGTGCAGCAGCGGTTCAAAAAGTCTTCGGTACGCGCATGGGCTGATGGTGTCGGCTGAATGGGCGCCAAACCATCGGGAAGCGGCAGCACAGCCTCAGCCGCAACGGGCAGACAGCCTGGCCATGCACGTGGCGCAACCGGCGTCATTAAGGCCGTCTGCCAGACGCTCTCAATCGGCAGCAGCGATACCGAGAAACCTTGCATATCCAGTGATGTCATCAATGGGGCTGGACCCACCATCCAAGTGATTTGATCGCCGATGGAAGAGCGGGCAAGCTCCTCGGCCAGCACCGACATTTCCAGCGGTGTGGCACCACCCAAATTGTTCAGCAGCGCAACATGCGGGCCATCACCAATGGTGGGCGCCAGCTTGTCCACCACCATGGCCATCGCGTCTTGCGCGCCGGAATAATCCACCTGCTCAATGCCAGCTTCCCCATGGATGCCAAGGCCGAGTTCGGCTTTGCCAACCTCGATCCGTGCCTCTTTGGGCGAACCAGGAATGGTACACGTGTCCAGCGACATGCCGATAGAGACCACCTGGGAAATCACCGTTTCGGCGGTTTTTGTAACCAGTTCAAGATCAGCGCCTTGGTCGGCCAGCGCGCCAGCGATCTTATGTACAAACAGCGTGCCTGCCACACCGCGTGCCTGCGGCAGATCGGGCAGGGCCACATCATCATCCACCACAACCATGGAAACCTTGTGCCCGAGCGCCCGAGCGCGCTCGGCGGCAAGACCAAAGTTTAGCCGGTCTCCGGTGTAGTTTTTCACGATCAGCAAGCAACCCGCGGGGCCAGTGACGGCCAAAATGCCAGCCAGCACGGCATCCACCGAAGGCGAAGCGAAGATATCGCCGCACACTGCCGCCGTCAGCATGCCCTGTCCGACAAAGCCTGCATGGCTCGGCTCATGGCCTGACCCACCACCGGACACCAGCGCGACCTGGGATTTGTCCCAGTCGGTGCGCACGACAACTTTGATGTGCGGATAGCCATCCAGCCGCGCAAGCTTACCACCGGCGGTGCGCAAAAGGCCGTCAATGGCTTCGGTGACCAGCGTCTCTTTGGCGTTGATGAACTGTTTCATAGGGTCGTCTCCTTAGGCCTAGGCCAGGCGGGCGCCATCGGCGGCGAAGTAGAGGGCTTTGCGCGGTTGAATGGCCAGTGTGTCGCCGGTTTCCAGCGTGGTGTGCACATCGGTGAGGGTGATGATGTCATGGCCTTCCAAGGTAAGGTGCAGGCGCGTCTGGTCGCCCAGATGCTCCACGCGCACGACCTTGGCCGGTTTGCCAAAGGCGCCTTCAGCACCTTGCTGAATATGTTCAGGGCGCATGCCGATGGTGGCAGCCCCATCGGGGGCGCCAGCAAACAGATCGGCGGGCAAAAAGTTGATACGTGGCAGGCCGAGGCGACCGGCGACATATTGGCTGACCGGGTTCTCATAAATCTCGCGTGGGCTACCGAATTGCACGAGCTTACCCTCGTCGAGCACGCCAACGTGGGTGGCCATGGTCATGGCTTCGATTTGATCGTGGGTCACATAAAGCAGCGTTGCGCCAAGGCTTGCCTGAATGCGCTTCAGTTCCACGCGTAGATCCGTGCGCAGCTTGGCATCGAGCGAGGAAAGCGGCTCATCCATCAGATAGATGGATGGGTCGCGCACCAGGGCGCGGCCAATGGAAACACGCTGCATTTCACCACCGGAAAGCGCGGTGGCCTTGTTGTCTAGCTTGTGCGGGATTTGCAGCACCTCGGCCACCTCCTGCACTTTTTTGGCAATCTCATCTTCCGGGGTTTTGAGGATCGGTGAGCGCAGCGGAAACGCCAGATTGTCCCGCACCGTCATGTGCGGGTAGAGCGAATATTGCTGGAACACCATCGCCACATCGCGCTGCGCGGGCGTCAGACTCGTTACTGAATGCCCGCCAATGCTGATGTCGCCTGCGTCTGGTTTTTCCAGTCCGGAGACCAGCCGCAGTGTCGTGGTTTTGCCAGCGCCGGTTGGCCCGAGCAGCACCACAAACGCCCCGTCTGGGATGTCCATGCTGATGCCATCAACAGCCTGCGTTGATCCAAACGCTTTGCTGATGCCAGTGAGCGAAACCTCAGCCAAGATTACCTCCCGGGCGATGAGCGCCTCCCAGACCCAGAACGCCGATGTTGAGATTGGAACGCAGGGCGTTGCCGGTCTGGCTGTTGAACAGCGTCAGCGTGGAGGCATTGAAGGCAAGGCCAACGCTGTCGCCCACCGATGCGCGCCGCTCAGACCCGATGCGCGCCTTCAGCTCACCGGCGTCGGTCGCCAGGGTCACGATCTGCGTTGTGCCGAGATATTCAGTCGCAAGGATTTCCCCGCGATAGGAGCCTTCGTCCGACAAGCGCACATGCTCTGGCCGCACGCCGACAGTGATGTCGCCATCAAAAGGCTCGCGCATCTCTGGGATCAGGATTGAGTGGTGGTGCAGGTTCACCGCTGTTGCGCCAACGTCCAGCGTGCCATGGCCTTTCAAAAAATTCATCGGCGGTGAGCCAATGAAGTTGGCCACGAACATGGTCGCTGGTTTGTCGTAAATGTCTTGCGGCGTTCCGAACTGCTCGATCACGCCATGGTTCATGACCACAATCTTGTCGCCCATCTGCATGGCTTCCAACTGATCATGGGTCACGTAGACGGTGGTCGCGCCCATGCGGTCATGCAGGGCGCGCAACTCCTCGGCCATGTGCTCACGGAACTCAGCATCCAGTGCACCAAGCGGCTCATCCATCATGAAGGCTTTGGGATCGCGTACGATGGCGCGGCCCAGCGCAACGCGCTGACGGTCACCCCCTGAGAGGCCACCAACCGGGCGGTTTAAAATATCTTCGATGCCGAGGATTTTCGCGACTTCAGCCACCTTCGCTTTCACCTGGGCACGCGGCATGCCTTGGCTGACAAGCGGGTAAGAAATGTTTTTGCGCACATTCATGTGTGGGTAGAGCGCGAACATCTGGAACACCATAGCAATGTCGCGCTGGCTGGCGGGCTTTTGGCTCACCTCTTCACCATCGATGTAAATCTCGCCAGAGGTTGGCAGTTCTAGCCCGGCAATCATGCGTAAGGTCGTGGTCTTGCCACAGCCAGACGGTCCAAGCAGCATGAAGAACTCGCCGTCTTCGATTCTGAAGTTTGAGGATTGCACGGCGGTGAAATCGCCAAACTCTTTGCGCAAATTTTTGATGATGATCTCAGCCATGCTGCGCTCGTTTGTTGCTGTGATAGGTGAGCGCGGATGCGATGCACATGGATAGCTCGTCAGTTGGCAAAGGGCCTTCAGGGTCGATCAAAACGGCTCGGTTTCCTTCATAGGAGAGGCGCGCCCCGTGCGTGCTGCGCCATTCATCCACCAGCGAGGTTTGGCAATGCACGAACAGTTTGGCGCCGCCGGTTGTTTCATCAGCGCCAAGACGGATGGTCGTGCCGGAGCATCCAGGAACGTAAGAGGGCTGGCCCCATTTTAAGGTTTCTTTGACCGGCGCAACGCCACGCGCATCGGCTTCGGCAAGCACCAAGTTGCGCAGTTGCAGAACGCGCGTGCGTGATGGTTCGGGCATCGCGTCGATCACGACTGCGACCTCAGCAGGCATGTCAGCAGGTGCGGCAGGGGTTTGCTCAGCCACATCGCTACTCCCGGAAATGGCTGACGATGATGAACATCACCGTGCCCACCAGCGTGACGATGAACGAGTAAGTGTAGAGCTCAATCGCGAATGGCTGCATGAGCATGACCACACCGGTGGCGATGAGGACGGTGGCAACCATCTCCCATGCGCCGCGTCGAAGGCCAAAAATGCCGGAGAAAAACTTGCTCATTTTCGGACGGCTCCGAAAGTTATTCCTCTCAAGAGATGCTTCCTCAGCAGCACCGTGAAGACCATGACGGGGATCAGGAAGATCGTTGCGCCTGCGGCCACCGCTGGCCAATCCTTGCCGGACACGCCGATGATGGTGGGGATGAAGGGCGGTGCGGTTTGCGCGTTGCCGGAGGTCAGCAGCACGGCAAAGGCATATTCGTTCCAGGCAAAGATCAGACAGAAGATCGCGGTTGAGGCGATGCCGGTAGCGGCTTGTGGCAGGACGATTTTGTAGAACGCCTGAAAGCGCGTGTACCCGTCGATCAATGCCGCTTCTTCATACTCGATGGGTATCTCGTCGATGAACCCTTTGAGCAGCCACACTGATAGAGAGAGGTTTACAGCCGTGTAGAGAAGGATCATGCCCAGATGGGTGTCGCTGAGGCCAAGGTTCCTGAACATCAAAAAGATCGGAATGGCCACGGCGATGGGGGGCATCATGCGCGTTGAGAGGATGAAAAACAGCAGATCATCCTTCAGCGGTATCTTAAACCGGCTGAACGCATAGGCAGCCGCCGTGCCGAGGATCATGCACAGTGCAGTGGATCCAAACCCGATTATGACGGAGTTCAGGAATCGCTCGCCATAGCGCGATGGACCGGTGATCACGGTGCCGCGGTCGTGCGCGATCTGCTCGTACCATGTTTCTGGCGGGCCAGCGCGTTCAAGCATATCATCGGTCGCGCGGGTGCGATCGGTGAACAGGTTCACATAGCCCTCAAGCGTCGGCTCAAACGTCACCACAGGCGGGTAGGCGATGGAATCGGCGGGCGATTTGAAGCCAGTTGCAATGATCCAGAGCAGCGGGATCAAGGTGATGACCGCGTAGCCAACAACCAGCGTGCCAGCCACCCATTTGGTGCGTGCGGAGGGTTCAGTCACTGAAAAGCTCATCGTTCTTTGACCTTGTTGAGCGCCTTCACATAGACCGAGGCGAGGCCAAAGACGGTAACAAACAGGATGACCGCATAGGCGGAGGAATACCCCGTTCGCCATCTCTCAAACGCCTCGCGCTTCAGGTCGATGGAAGTCAGCGTGGTGGTGTTGCCGGGTCCGCCGCCGGTGAGCTGCACCACCAGATCGAACATTTTGAAGTTCTCGATGCCGCGAAACAGCACAGCCAGCATCAGGAAGGGCAGCACCATAGGCACGGTGAGCGTCCAGAATTGCCGCCACTTCGACGCCCGGTCGACTTCGGCGGCTTCATAGATGCTGTCGGGGATGGATCGCAGCCCGGCCAGACAAATGAGCATGACAAACGGCGTCCACATCCAAGTGTCTGCGATGACAATCGACCAGGGCGCAAGGTGAACGTCGCCAATCATGGAAAAGCTGGCGGGATCAACGCCAGTGAACAGCGCCACGGCGTAGTTGAACAGGCCGATTTGCGGCTGGTATAAAAACGTCCAGAAATTGCCGACCACCGCTGGCGACAACATCATCGGGAAGACAATGATCGTCGTCCAAAGATCGTTGCCCTTGAACTTCTTGTTGATCAGGTAGGCCAGCGTGAAGCCGATCAGAACCTGCAGCACAATCGTCCAGATCAGGAAGTGCGCCGTGGCCTGCATGGTGTTCCAAATGTCAGGATCACCCAGGATGCGTTCATAGTTGCGCAGGCCCACCCACTCCACATCGTTGTTGGGGCGGTTGACGCGGAAATTGGTAAAGCTTAGCCGGATCGTCCAGATCAGCGGAAAGATGTTGACGGCGAGCAGCAAAAAGAGCGTCGGTGCAACAAAAATCCATGCAATGGCGCGGTCAGAAAGCCCTCGGATGCGCCGTGCCATAGGCTTGGGTGTGTTTTGGGCGACCTTTTCAGCAACAGATTTGGGCATAATTCGTCCTTTGGGACATCCTTCGCAAGCGGGTCCCATTAGTGGCACCAACTATGCACATTTGCCAAAAAGATGGGGGAGAGGTGCCCAGCCGACAGACCTTAAGAGGCCCACCGGCTGGGGAGAGGATCGTGTTACGCCGTTGCAGAGTAAGCTCTCTTGTCGCGGCGCCAGACGAAGGGTGCGCGTTAAAGCTTACCTTCATCCTCAAAGATTTCGGTCCAATCGCGAACCAAACCATCAAGGGCTTCCTGTGCCGTGCCATCGCCCGCGATCACATAATTGTGCACGCGGTCCTGCATGGCGAGCAGAAGATCGGCATAGGCAGGCTCTGCCCAAAAGTCCTTCACGATGGCCATCGAGTCCAGGAAGGTTTGGGCGTAGGGTTGGCTGGTGGCAAAGCCGGGGTCTTCAACAACCGCGCGCAGGGCCGAATAGCCGCCAAGTTCCCACCATTGTGCCTGTACTTCAGGCTGGGCAAACCACTGGATGTATTCTAGTGCGGCATCCTGCTTGTCTGAATAGGCAACAACGGAGATGCCTTGGCCGCCCAGCTGAGCAAACTGACCTTCAGGGCCAGCAGGGTTGGGGAAATAGCCTGATCGGCCACCACCAACGGTCTCATCGGCTTCAACGCCTGGCCAGATGAAAGCAAAGTTCATCTGCATGGCGACTTGTCCGGAACGATAGGCGTCAATGTTCTCGCCCATATACCAGTTGGATGAACCTGGAGGTGCACCGACTTCGTAAAGGCTGCGGTAGAACTCAAGGCCCGCGACGGCACCTTCAGAGTTCACAAACCCATCCAGATCATAAGGCTGATCAGGGTTTTCGTACAAGAAGCCGTAATTATACAGCGCGTTTGTTACCCCCATTGTGATGCCTTCAGACCCACGCTCGGTGTAGATCGCAGCGCCGTAAACGGTTGTGCCATCAATGTCGCGGCCCTGGAAAAATTCAGCAATATCGCGAAGCTCCTCAAGTGTGGCAGGTACACCCAGCTCGCGGCCGTAGGTTTCCTGGAATTCGGCTTGAAGCTCAGGGCGCTCAAACCAATCGCGACGGTAGGTCCAGCCCACCACGTCGCCAAAAGCTGGCAGGGCGTAATAGTTGGGCGTGTTTTTGGGCCACTCAGCGTAACCGGTCACCGTGGCAGGGATGAAATCATCCATGGTGATATTGTTGGCATCAAAAAAATCATTCAGCTTCACATAGTGGCCGTTTTCCGCGCCGCCGCCGATCCACTGGCTGTCGCCAATCATCAGGTCGCAAAGCTGACCGCCGGAGTTTAGCTCGTTGAGCATCCGGTCGGCAAAGTTGGGCCATGGCACGAACTCAAAGTTCATGGTGTGGCCGCTCTCTTCTTCAAACTGCCTTGAAAGCTCCACCAGCGCATTCGCAGGGTCCCATGCGGCCCAGCATAGCGTCAGGTCTTCTGCCTGGGCTGCTGTGGCGGGCAGGCCAACGGCGCCTGCAAGGCCAAGCGCACCTGTCAGCGCGGTGGCGGCCATCAGTTTCAGTGATTTCATAGGAAAGTTCCTCCCGTTTTGTCCTCTGCCGCCTTTTGCGGCGTTTCTTGAGGATTGATGGAAACCTAATTGAGGTACGCACCTCAAAGCAAGCAAAAAATGAGGTGCGTACCTCAAAAAAATGATTCGACAGTGCCTGTCGGGCGATCGGCTGTGCGCAACAGTGTCGGTGTTTCAGTAGGTTGGAGATAGATTGGAGATGAAGAGAGTAGGGGGCAGGAAGGTCGTAGTAAAGGGTCTTTACAACCTGAAGTTTTACTTATGAAAGAATCAATTTTCCTATCAAAATCAAGACTCTGTTAAATGTGGTTATGGGATATTTTTTCTGGCGGTAAGAGTGAAGGTTGAGTAGGTCAAAGCAATGAACCCAGCAGCAACCATGGCCTCCAATAAGCATGGCCAACGGATGAAACCCGTTCTGATTGCTGGTCAAGTTCGCATCGCTGGTCTTCTGATGGCCGCTCTGGTTCTTATCGTAGCGCCACTCGATACTCTGATTGGTCTGTTCGATGCGCTTTATGACGAGGGCAATGCGCCGCGCACCCACCCACTGACTTGGACGTGCCTGCTGTTGGCCATGATCGCAACGCTCTCCCAGCGTCCGATGCGCACGAGCATGCCCGTAGAACAGTTTCTGTGGGTGGCGGTGTTGGCGTTAGCATCGGTCAAAACATGGCTGGGACCAGCCATTGACCAACTTGTGCCGGATGTGCGCTTGGGGTCCATGGGGTGGAACACTGCGTTTGCCTTTGGCTTGGTGGCTCTGGGTCAACTCTTACGTCAGTCTCAGCCAGCGCTGGCTATGATCTGCGCCATCGGCGGTGTGTTTTTGGCATGCGTCGCGCTCAACGGATTGGTGCTTGGAAATCACGATTTCTACGGCGAGATGGCTGCGCCAACCGCGTTTGCGATCTTCGGTATCGGTTTGGCCAATCTGCTGCGCTTCTCGCGTCGCTCTGGCTTCAGACTGATCCTCAGCGATACGGCAGCCGGCCGCCTGGTTCGCCGTCACGTCATGCTGTGGGTGGGATTGGCCTGTGTGATGCCGCTGGCCTTACGCACAATGCAGTTTTCAGATGGAGCAAGCTTCGCGCTTCTCTACACCGCGCAGATGGCAGCCGTGCTTGTTGGTATCTTGTATTTCGGCGTGCGGTTTGCCGGGTTGCTCGATAACGCGCAGCGGCTTGAGCGGGAGCTTGTGCGCGACGCTGAAACCGATCCATTGACCGGAGCGGCCACACGGCGTGCCGCCATTTCCTACTTCGTCAAAAACAGCTGGCGCACCACAATGGGCGTTGTGCTGTTGGATCTTGATCACTTTAAAAAAGTCAATGACGAGCATGGCCATTCGGTTGGTGACCAGGTGCTTCAGGCCGTTGTTCGTGCGTTGCGCAAAGAATTGCGGGTCACCGATTTGATTGTTCGCTGGGGTGGCGAAGAGCTTTTGGTGCTCATCCCTGCCAGCGATGTAAAAATGTTGCGCGTTCGCGCTGATGCCCTGCGCATTGCCATTCAAATGGAAACAGCTGCCGATCCGTCCATTCCAGGTGTCACGGCCTCCTTCGGCGTCAGCATCGCCAAGGTTGGTATGGAGCCAGACATGGCAGCGGTTTTGGATCACGCCGATGAGGCGCTTTACCAAGCCAAAGAGCTTGGCCGAAACCGTGTGGTGATTTTTGGCGATAAAAAGACGCCACTCACCCTCGTTAAGGCAGCCTAGAGTGCGGGTCAGAATCGGCTGGCCAAACAGCCCAGTGGTTCAGCTCTCGCACGCGATGGCATGCACGTCGCGGTCGTCGACCACCAGAAGCCCAACATGGGCCGCTTGCCTGTCGCGATAGGCTTGCATCGTGCGTAGCGTCACCAGGATCTCTTGGACATTTGGATCAGCGAAATCGACTGAAAGCCCGTCGGGCGTACCAAAGGCTTGACCAACAATGATTTCAGTATGCTCCGCTTCGGGCAGCATCGCATAGGTGCCCGAGGGCGTTTCAATGGTTGCGTTCACGATGGCGAAGACGGGCACACTGCCGAGTGTCAGCGTCACGTGCACCTGCGGATCATCCACGCCAACACAGGCCAGTGTGGCCGTTGCTGATGCTGGTGTTGCTGCCGCAACCAGCATGGCGAGCAAAGTAAGTGTCGTTGGTCGGCAGAAATTGGTCATCCACCCATTCCTTCTAACTGTGCCCGCCACGCACAGCCTATCATATGTTCAAGCCAACCCACGCACCGTTGCGTGACGACGAACGCACACACGCATCCACAAAGGCAACACCGATCAGGCCGTCTTGAACGGTGGGATACACGACATCGGGTGAGGCGGCTTTGCCTGCCTGTGCAGCCCGGATGGCCTCGGCAGCCTCGGAGTAGATGGTGGCAAAGCCTTCCAGATAGCCTTCAGGGTGACCAGGCGGCACGCGGGTCGCCCGCGCCGCGGCCTCGCCAGAGCCTGCCCCACCACGGGTGATCTTTTGCGGTGGTTTGCCGAAGGGCGAGAACCACAGCGTGTTCGGCTCTTCCTGATGCCATTCCAGCCCGCCCTTCTCGCCATAGACGCGCAGCTTCAGCGCGTTCTCGTTGCCCGGTGCCACTTGGCTCGACCAGAGCATGCCTCGTGCACCGCCTTTGAAGCGCAGCATCACATTGGCATTGTCGTCCACCCGGCGACCATCGACGAAACTGGTGAGTTCAGCGCAGAGCTCGTCCAGCTCCAAGCCCGAGACGAACGAGGCAAGGTTGAACGCGTGGGTGCCAATATCGCCGATGCAGCCACCAGCGCCTGACTGGGCAGGGTCTGTGCGCCAGGCTGCCTGCTTCATGCCGGTCTGTTCCAAAGGTTCGGTCAGCCAATCCTGCGGGTATTCAGCCTGCACGACACGCAGCGTGCCCAGCTCGCCAGCTGCCACCATCTCACGGGCCTGCCGGACCATAGGGTAGCCGGTATAATTGTGGGTGAGCACGAACACGGCATCAGATTTTTCTGCCGCCGCGACCATCTTTTTCGCTTCGGCTAGAGTGGCCGTCAGTGGCTTGTCGCAGATCACATGGATGCCGCGTTTCAAGAACTCGCGCGCTACCGGATAATGCATGTGGTTGGGCGTGACGATGGCCACTGCGTCGATGCCATCCTTCAGCCGTGCTTCGCGTTTCGCCATAGCAATGAAATCATCATAGACGCGCGAAGGATCGAGGCCGAGATCTGCGCCGGAGGCCTTCGATTTTTCCGCTGTCGATGAAAACGCACCAGCCACCAGTTCAAACCGATCATCAATGCGGCTGGCAATGCGATGCACTCCGCCGATAAACGCATCGCGTCCACCGCCCACCATTCCGAGGCGGATGCGTCCGGCGTTCTGCTCTGATTTGCCTTCAATCGCCATCAGCTAGCCTCCTAGTCCAAGCATTTTTCGGTTTGCTGTGTCGTGGGTTCCGCCGTCAGCAAAATCATCGAAGGCGCGCTCCGTGACGCGAATGATGTGGTCTTTCACGAACTGCGCACCCGCGCGCGCGCCGTCTTCGGGATGCTTCAGGGCGCATTCCCATTCCACCACCGCCCAGCCATCGAAATCGTATTGGGTGAGTTTGGAAAAAACCTGTTTGAAATCCACTTGGCCATCGCCCAGCGAGCGGAAGCGCCCGGCGCGATCCACCCAGCTTTGATACCCGCCATAAACGCCCTGGCGCCCGGTTGGGTTCAGTTCGGCATCCTTCACGTGGAACATTTTGATCCGCTCGTGGTAGATGTCGATATTGTCCAGATAATCCAGGTGCTGCAGCACGTAGTGCGAGGGATCGTAAAGCATGTTGGCGCGAGCGTGGTTGCCGACCCGTTCCAGGAACATCTCGTAGGAAATGCCGTCGTGCAGATCTTCACCTGGATGAATTTCATAGCAAACATCCACCCCGCAATCCTCCGCGTGATCAAGGATAGGGCGCCAGCGTTTGGCGAGTTCATCGAAAGCGGCTTCCACCAAACCGGCAGGGCGCTGCGGCCACGGATAGACATAGGGCCAGGCCAGAGCGCCAGAGAAGGTCGCATGCGCCGTGAGGCCCATATTTTTGGAAGCTGTGATGGCCTTCATCACCTGGTCCACCGCCCATTCTTGTCGGGCTTGCGGATTCCCGTGCACGCTTCGATCGGCAAAGCCATCAAAGGCGGCATCATAGGCCGGGTGCACCGCCACCAACTGGCCTTGAAGGTGTGTGGAAAGCTCGGTGATCGTGACACCGTTCTCAGCGGCCTTGCCCAACACCTCTTGGCAATAGTTTTTGCTTTCCGCCGCTTTGTCCAAGTCGAACAGGCGCTTGTCCCAGCTTGGCATTTGAACACCGAGATAACCGCACCCGGCGGCCCATTTGGTGATCGCATCGAGCGAGTTGAACGGTGCGTCGTCACCGGCAAATTGTGCCAAAAACAGCGCCGGCCCCTTGATGGTTTTCATGTGTGTTCTCCCGAGTGATGGATTGGATTGGCGCGTGTGGCGCGTCTCAACGTCGGTATGGGATGCCTAGGGAAGGTTTTCCCGCAGCACGATTTCAATGCGGATGCGTTCCTGACTTTCGATAATCTCTCGGCCGTCGCACTTGGCCCGCAGCACACGCGTGGCACTGCGTACCAGATGGCCAACATTCTGCGTGATCACCACATCCAAAAACCCGTCTCGCAGCGCTTGCTCAGAATGGGTGGTGAGCTCATGGCCAATGACGATCAGCCTATCCGCCAGGCCATGCTTGGCGATGATTTTTGTCACCCCACGTGTTCCCGCGCCAGCACAATAGATCCCGACCACATCCTCATGGCTGGCAAGCGCCCGCTCGATCACCTGCGATGTGCGCTCCAGCTCATCATGACCCTCCAGAGAGGGCAGGGCGTTGAGCATGGGAAATTGTTCGCGCATCACCGCATCAAACCCCAAGCGCCGCTGCACCATATCGCGCGCATGGGTGGTGTTGACGATAACGATGATCTTGCCCGATCTGCCGCCGACAAAACGGCCCATCAAAACCCCAGCGGTTCGCCCAGCAGCAATGTTGTCGATGCCGACGAAATGGTCGCGCTCCGCGTTCGGCTGGTCACTGACCAGGGTCACGACCGCGATGCCGCTTTCTTTCATGTGAGCGATCATATCGCGCACGACCGGCGTCTCATTGGCCATGATTGCCAGGCCGTCGATCTGCTGCGCTTGCAGTGTTTCCAGCGCGCGGATCATGGCCACTGAATCGTTCAGCGGCACTTCGATGGTTTGCAGCTCTGCACGATCCAAACGCAGGCCAGCGCCGGCTTCTTCAATGGCCTCGCGCAGGGCTTTCAAGAACTGGCTCTCGCCTTCTGGCAGGACAAACGCGAAGCGATAGTGCCGCCCGCGCGCCAGATTGGCCGCATGAACATCGCGCACATAGCCCAGCTTATCGATGGCGTTGTGCACGCGCCGTGCCGTCATGGAGCGCACGCCCGGACGTTCGTTGAGTACACGGTCAACGGTCGCCAGACTCACGCCCGCTTCTTCGGCAATGTCATGAACTGTGGGTTTTCCCATCCCTGCCTTGCGTGCCCTCGCCAGTGCTTCTTTTTTGTCGGGCGAGGGTAGGATGGCTCTCTGAGGTACGTCAATCAGAATTAGTTGGCGCTTGCGATATTGGCGCGCGATCTGTAGCTCTTAAAGAAAATCAATTGGGGGGAACAGACATGAAAACACGTGCAGCCGTCGCCTTTGAATCCGGCAAACCATTGGAAGTGGTCGAGGTCGATCTGGAAGGCCCGAAAGCCGGCGAAGTGCTGGTGGAGATCAAGGCCACCGGCATTTGCCACACCGATGAATTCACGCTCTCCGGCGCTGATCCTGAAGGCGCGTTTCCCGCCATTCTCGGCCATGAGGGCGCTGGCGTGGTGGTTGAAACCGGGCCGGGCGTGACCTCGGTGGAGGTCGGTGATCATGTGATTCCGCTCTACACGCCCGAGTGCCGCGAGTGCGAGTATTGCCTGAATGGCAAGACAAACCTCTGCCAGAAAATTCGTGCCACGCAGGGCCAGGGCGTCATGCCCGACGGCACCAGCCGTTTCAGTTACAAGGGCGAGAAACTGCTGCACTATATGGGCTGCTCCACCTTCTCCAACTATTCGGTACTGCCAGAAATCTCGCTCGCCAAGGTCCGCAAAGATGCGCCGTTTGACAAGATTTGCTACATCGGCTGTGGCGTCACCACGGGTGTAGGCGCGGTGATGTTTACCGCCAAGGTGGAACCCAATTCCACCGCTGTGGTGTTTGGCCTGGGCGGTATCGGTCTCAATGTTATTCAGGGCCTGAAACTCATTGGTGCCAAGCAGATTGTTGGCGTGGACACCAACCCTGCCAAGCGCGCCATCGCCGAGCAGTTCGGCATGACTCACTATGTGAATCCCAAGGAAATTTCCGGTGATCTGACCGGTCATCTGATCGAGTTGACCGGCGGCGGTGCGGACTACTCGTTCGAGTGTATCGGCAACACTGAGGTAATGCGCGTTGCGCTGGAGTGCTGCCATAAGGGCTGGGGCGAGAGCATCATAATTGGTGTGGCGCCGGCGGGCGCTGAAATCTCTACAAGACCCTTCCAATTGGTCACTGGCCGTGTGTGGCGCGGCTCAGCCTTTGGTGGGGCGAGAGGGCGCACCGATGTCCCAAAGATCGTCGATATGTACATGGAAGGGCGCATCGATATCGATAGCCTCATCACCCACACAATGCCGCTGGACGACATCAACAAGGGCTTTGATTTGATGCATGCCGGTGAGTCGATCAGGTCGGTGGTGCTGTACTGATGGCGTTTCAGCCCGTTCAATCCTTCGCCTCGTTTGGTGGCAAGGTCGAAGTGTTCGACCATGCCTCCGATGCCTGCAATGGCACCATGCGCTTTGCCGTCTATTCGCCACCGCTGTCAGCCCAAGGACCCGTGCCAGTACTCTGGTATCTCTCCGGCCTTACCTGCACCTGGGCGAATGTGAACGAGAAGTCCGGCATCCAGCGTTACGCCGCTGAGCACGGCATCATGGTCGTTTTTCCAGATACATCGCCTCGCGGCGAGGGTGTGGCCGATGATGAGGGCTATGATCTGGGGCAGGGCGCTGGTTTCTATGTGGATGCCACGCAAGACCCTTGGGCGCAGCACTTCCAGATGGAGACCTATGTTACCAAGGAACTGCCAGCATTAATCGCGGAGCAGTTTCCCAACGCCGACATGAACCGCCAGGGCATCACCGGCCATTCCATGGGTGGGCACGGCGCGCTGACCCTGCATCTCAAACACCCTGACTCTTACGTCAGCGTTAGCGCCTTTTCGCCCATCGTTGCGCCGACCCAGGTGCCGTGGGGGCAGAAAGCCTTCACCGCCTATCTTGGCAGCGACACCGCGCAATGGGCCAAGCACGATGCGTGTGAACTGGTGAAACAGTCGCCGACCAAAGCGCATATTCTAATCGATCAGGGCGCGGCGGACAATTTTCTCGACGAACAGTTGCGTCCGCACTTGTTTGGCGATGCGTGTGCTGAGGCTGGACAAGAGGTCAGCATTTGCATGCGCGAAGGCTACGACCACTCCTATTATTTCGTTGCCAGTTTCATCGGCGAGCACATGGCCCACCACGCCAAGGCGCTCAAAACTTAATTCGTGACCCAGTCTAGTTCGGTCAGCTCTTCCTGATTAAACAGGTAAAGCTGCTCTTTCGGTGTCGCCATCGCGTGAATCCAGGCGCGAGGATCAACGCCCATATCCACCAGCAGTTGCTGCGCCTCTGATGAGATGTGCTGCGCACCGGCCATCCCATCTTGAAGCGTGCCGATCTCAGCATCTGACGTGAACACCTGGTGCACGCCAAACCAAACCGGGTCGGGCAAGGCGCGCTCCACGCCGCCGGAAAAAGCCAGCGGGCAAGAGGATGCGCAATAGCCATGGCGGGCCACCGCGGTGTCGATCTCACGCTCGCGCAGAAGTTCGGCCATCGCGATCGCATCGCGCACGCTGCCGCCAGGTGAATGGAAGGTGAGGGCCGTCAGCTCCGGGCTGGCGTCGATAAATTCTTCAAACGCGACATAGCTGCCCGCATCGATGCGCCCGACAGCGCTCGCCGCGCCATTCTCGCCCATATGGAAGGTGATGGACGCTGAAATGGCGTCATCCGGGTCCCCGTCGAAGCCGGGCAGCGCCACCTGTTGATCGGAACGTCGAGACGGCGCGGAACGCGGATCATAGCGACGCACCTGATCATCATTGCCGGGCGTCCGTCGCGGGCCGAAATCCACCCGTCCTGGATTGCCAAACGGGTTGCCTGTCTCAAAGGCCTGTTGCTCACCGAGAAGCGAGCGGAAGTCGTAAGCAAGAGCCGCAGCTGACCCGAGGACGAGCGCCGTGAACAGAATGCCGAGCACAAGATCGCTGGTGGCGAACTTGCTGTCGTTGACAGTGTCCTCAGCCACGCTCAGCGATCCCGCTTGATGGTGGGCAGAGCAGTTGGTAGCGGCGTCACGCCCGGCTGATGGATATCGGCCTGTTCGGCTCGTTCACGCTCGTCTTCCTGCTCAGGTTCGGCATCCGGTTCTGGTTCCGGCGGAGTGGGCGTCGCCGGAACCGGTTGTGGCGGCTGCATGGAGTTGTAGAGCTTCAGCGCTTGGTTCATCTCATGCACCGTCACGTGATGGGCATCCATTTCTGCGCCTTCTTCACGGCGGATGGCCGAATGCACGCCGGCCAGGATCAGGATGAGCACCGCAGGCAACAGATCGATGGAAATCGCTCCGGCCCAGGAGGGCAAGAAGTCTTCGGCATAAAGCAGCACGGCTTCAGGCGTGGAAAGCGGAACGAAGCGCACCGGTACCACATCGTCGCGGGCCAAAATAGCATCGGCGGCGCTGGCAAGTGCGTTGGACTGCACTTCAATAGCTGACTCCACCCGCGAGACGATGGCCGCCTGGCGCGAGGCAAGCTCTTGTGTTCCGCCATCCACCTCTGGCGCCACAAAGGCGGCCGAAAGATCTTCAGCAGCGCGTTTCACAGCTGGGGCGATGGAGGTTTCGGATAAAGCCGCGATCACACCTGCCAGTGAGACAGCCTCTTCTGCATAGGCGATGGCGCGCGGCTCGATAGGCCCAGCGGCCGACACGATGCGGCGCATATCACCCAGATAGTTGCCGCCCTGCTCGAACAGGGCATCGCTTTCCACGCGCGCCGCGCGCACTTCGGCGGCCAATCCTTCCAACTGGCCAGACATCTGATTGAGGAGCTGCACGACCGTGCCAGAGCCGGATGTGCCCGTCAGCGATCCCGTCGCGCGCTCTTCTTGAGCAAGCCGCCGGAACCGTTCGCTGGCGAGCTCGATATCGGGCAATAGGCCTTGGGCCGCCAGCGCATTGTTGTGCGCCTCTGACAGCCTGGATTGATACTCTTCAGTGGTGTTCGCCAAGTGCTGTTCGATGGCAGCCCCACCGGCCAGGGCCGCTGCATTGAGCCAAGACGACATGGCCACAATCATCAGCGAGCCAAGCACCATCGCAATCAGCATGGTGCGCTTCTCGGTGCCGTGCTTCACGTGTGGCACGAACTGGATGAGGTAGGACCAGAAGGCGTAGATGCCAATGGAAACGGCGGTGGAATAGATGAGCGCGCCAAAAAACACCACCGGCCCAATACCTTGCAGCAAGCCGCGCACGCCCAAATAGGTGTAGACGCCGCTGGCCAATGCAAGAATGGCCAAGGTTAGCTTGGTGGTGGTTTCAAGACGGCTGACGCCGCGCCGCAGTGCTTCGGCCATGCCGGTTCCTTTGCGCACATAAACACAATCAGGCGTTTGCCTGACGCTGCACTATGGCGAAAGTCGGACCGAGGCGGAAGCTCGATAAGTTGGTATGGCTAAACCTTGTAAGCAAGGCGCAGCGCCCCCCAGTGGCGGCCTTGAATGTAAATCGGCACCGACAGGTCTTTCATGATGGTGAACTTGCCGCCACCCATATCGCGCCGATAGGACTGCATGAGGAATGGCTCGGTGCTTTGCCCAGCGCGCAGACCCACTTTGTCGTTGAACATGCGTCGGTTGCGGCTATTGGCAGCGTTCCACACGGGATCATCGCCCTGTGGCTTGCTGAACGCTTCATTGTGCGTCGGCAGATAGCCGTTCACATCAACGCAGGCGCAAAAGACGATGCGATCACTGCTCTGCGCCACCGGCTCTTGAATAGTTGGTAGCACACGGTCGGCGATGGCTGTGAAGCGCGTTGTGACTTGCTCCGGATCGGAACCAGCAACCGGCTTGTAGTCCTGATCAAAGAAATCCTGTGTGGTCGCTCGGCCAGCCTCAATCTCGGCTGAGAAGGCATTCTGCACAGCGTCCACGGCTTCACGCGCCATATCAAGGAAACGACCCTCATCGGTGTCGATATCGCTATCGGCCGTCACACCAACCAAGCGGTCGGTTTCGTCCACGGCTTTACCGATCCGCTCATGCGCGGAATCAAGGATCACGCTGTTGCCGGTCACCGTCTCCTGCATCGTGGTGACGTTGGAGGCAAAGTCCTGCGTCGCCGTCTCGATATCGACAATGCCATTTTCCACCACGCTTGAGGATGAGCCAATCTCTTCGATAGCCTCGGACAGCTCCTGCACCACCTCATCCAGAGCGCTTGTGCTTGTCTGAACGGCTGAGACGCCGGTCAACGCGCCTTCACCAAGCCCGATCAGAGCATCAGCTTCCTGGTTGAGCTGAGTGAGTGTTTCCTGAATTTGCTGCGTGGCGTTTGAGGTTTCGCCTGCCAACTGCTTCACTTCACCGGCAACCACAGCAAAACCGCGACCGGCCTCGCCAGCGCGGGCCGCTTCGATGGTGGCGTTCAGCGCAAGGAGATTGGTTTGCCGGGCGATCTGGTCGATGGACTGCGAGACATCGCCCACACTGACCAACGCGCCTTGCAACCCTTGCAACTGGGTGTTGATCTCGGTGACTGAGGCGATCAACGCAGCGATGTCTTCGCCAGCTTTCCCCAGTGCCTCGCGCGAGCGCTGCATCGTATCGCCTGATGCATTGGCGACCATGGCCGTGGTGGTGACAGCCTCTCGGATAACGCCGGTCTGAACCTGCGTTTCCTCTGCAGCTTGGCAAAGCAGGTTGAACGCTTCCTGCAAGCCGGTGGTGGCTGCATTGGCCGTTTCAATGGTGCCTGAAACATCCACCATTTCCACGCCAAAAGTAGAAAGCGCTTCGGCTACTGAGGCTAGGGTCTTGGATGTTTGATCAGATGACGTTGACGCGACATCCTCCGGCACGCTCTGGCTGGCAACGTTCTCCGCGCCGCTTTCCGGCGGCAGCGCGTCCAATGGTTTGTCTTTCGATTTGGTCTTCAAAGAAAACATCGGGTCCACATCCACTGCGTGTGTGAGTTGGTTTCAGTAACAAGCAATGGGGCTTTGAAGTTAAAAATATAGAAACAAACGTCTCCAAACGGTGATGAAATGGCGCGCAGCGTAAGGTCATTACTTATTGAGAATTACAGTGGCGATCGCAAAACTCGTGATCATTTGAACAAAGCAGCACGTAAGGCCGCCAATGCAAGAAAAAAGCCAGCCACCTTGCAAGCGTTTGCATGAATGGCTCGTCGCGTTAGACTTGAACGGGTATTTAGCCAATGGATCAAAGCGCAATGACGGCTGCACACAGTAAGGATCGCTAGGCGATGGTAGGCACGCCCCGTCTGCTCTGGCTACTGCTTGCCTTGTGGGCTGCAGCATTCGCAGGGTCTTTCATCGCCTACACGGTGATTGAACCAACAGGCACCAGCTTCACCAGAGGCGCCAACAGAGTGGGCGCGTTTCTTGGGTGGCAGGCCACTGCCATCGGCTTTGCCGTGGTGTTGTGGTGGCGCGCGCGTCAACTGATCCTCGCCACAGGCACGCAATGGCTGATGCGGATGCCAATTCTGATCGCGCTCGGCTTACTCGTTGCGTTTCTTATTTTTTTCGCATGGGGTGTTTGGGCTGGCGGCAGCGGAGTCGTCTAGGGTCGCGAGCCTAACCGCGTGAGGTCACCAGTTTGACCACAGGATTGATCACAACGGCGACAATTGGGATGAGCACCAAACCCCATCCAAGCCCAATCACACCGTCCACCCCGGCGGTGATGGCCCATTCCACGAACCCCTGCGCGGTCGCGATGCTGCTCGCACCAAGCTCAGCCCAGTGGTGGATGGTGTCATAGATCACTGGAAGTCCAAGATCCCTAAGCCCGTGCACAATGATGCTGCCACCCACCCAAAGCATCGCTGCTGTACCGACAGTGGAGATGATTGTCATGATCAGGGGCATGGCTGTGACCAACCCACGGCCAAAGGCGCGAGTGGCTGACAAACGTCCGATCTGCGTCAGCTTCAGGCCAACATCGTCCATTTTCACGATGAGCGCCACGGCGCCATAGACAAGCGCGGTGATGGCGATGGCGACGATGGCCAAGGTGATGCCGCGCGTGATGACACTGTCTGACTCGATAGCGGACAGGGTGATGGTCATGATCTCAGCGGACAGAATGAAATCCGTCTTGATCGCGCCCTTCACCCGCTTTTCTTCCAGGTGGGCTGCATCAAGTCCGTGCTCGGTATCGACCGCATGGTGCTTCTTGCTCGAAAACAAATGCGCGATCTTTTCCGCGCCTTCATAGCAAAGATAAGATCCGCCCAGCATCAATAGGGGCGTGAGCATCCATGGCGCAAAAGCGCTAAGCAGCAGGGCAACGGGCAGCAGAATGATCAGCTTGTTGAAGAACGAAGCCCGCGCGATCTTCCAGATGATAGGAAGCTCACGGGTGGCTGGCAGCCCGGTGACATATTTCGGCGTGACAGCAGCATCGTCGATTACAATGCCTGCGGCTTTGGTGCCCGCTTTGGCCGCTTGGGCAGCGACGTCGTCAAGCTGCGTGGCGGCGAGTTTGGCGATGGCTGCGACATCGTCCAGCAGGGCAAGTAGGCCGCTCATGAAGGCTCCGATCCTCGTTTGGCTCAGTTAACCCCAACGCGTGAAGATCACAATGGTTCGTTGGCTTTGCTTTTAGGGTCTGGCGACTTGCTCCCAACACCGCGCTCATGCGATGGGTGCGCCGCAAACAGCGTCTCTCCTTTGGTCGCTTTCAAGGATGCATTATGTCTGTTCAATTCGCCGTCGCCGGGCTCGGCTATGTCGGCCTTTCCAATGCCGTGTTGCTGGCACAAAAGTTTCCCGTCACCGCCTGCGATATCTCCGCCGAACGCGTGACGATGCTGAATGAGCGCACCTCGCCGATCAGCGACCCGGAGTTGGAAGACTATCTGGCCAACAAGACGCTCGATCTGACGGCAACGTTGGACACCGACAGTGCCTACCGGTCAGCTAGCCATGTGATTGTGGCAACACCCACCAACTATGACCCGCAGACCAACGCCTTCGACACATCCTCAGTCGAGGCCGTGATTGCGGACGTTTTGGCCGTCAGCGATGATGCGCTGATCATCATCAAGTCGACAATCCCGGTGGGGTTGGTGTCGAGCTTGAGGGAAAAATTCGGCTCAGACCGCATCATCCATTCGCCGGAGTTTTTGCGTGAGGGCAAGGCGCTCCACGATAATTTACACCCCTCGCGCATCGTGGTGGGAGAGCGGTCGGATCGCGCGCAGGCCTTTGCGCAAATGCTGGCAGATTGCGCCATCAAGACCGACATCCCAACGGTGCTGACCGACCCTGATGAAGCTGAAGCCATCAAACTGTTTGCCAACACCTATCTTGCCATGCGCGTGGCGTACTTCAACGAGCTGGACACCTATGCGCAGATCGCAGGCATGGATACCCGCCAGATCATCAAAGGCGTGAGCCTCGATCCGCGCATTGGCGATCACTACAACAACCCATCCTTTGGCTATGGCGGCTATTGTTTGCCAAAAGATACGCGGCAACTTTTGGCCAATTACGACGCCGTGCCGCAGAACCTGATCCGCGCCATCGTGGACGCCAATACCACGCGTAAGGATTTCATTGCCGATGCGATCATCGCCAAGAACCCTGGCTGCGTGGGTGTGTATCGCTTGACCATGAAAGAGGGGTCGGACAATTTCCGGGACTCTTCTGTTCAAGGCATCATGAAGCGCATCAAAGCCAAGGGCATTCCGGTCATCGTGTACGAGCCGGGTCTAGAAGCTGTGCACTTTTTCGGGTCGGCTGTTGTGCGTGATCTCGATCAGTTCAAATCTGAGTGCGACATCATCATCGCCAACCGGCAGGCTGATGAACTGGCTGATGTCAAAGATAAAATCTTCACCCGCGATCTCTTTGGAGTTGACTGACGACCATGGTCACCGCAACGCAAAAAACAGCACTTGTGACAGGCTCAGCCGGTTTCATCGGTTCTCACGCCAGCCAAGCCCTGCTGGACGCTGGCTACAGGGTGGTCGGTTTCGACGCGCTGACGGATTACTATGACGTGCAGCTGAAACAGCGCCGTCATCAAAGGCTACTGCAGAACCAGCATTTTAAGGCTGTTGAGGAGCGCCTTGAGAGCCCGGGGGTCGTTGTTGATCTGGTGGCGCAAGAAAAGCCTGACCTCATTATTCACCTCGCCGCTCAAGCGGGCGTGCGCTACTCCATCGACAATCCACGTTCCTACATGGACAGCAATTTGGTGGGTACGCTGGAAGTGCTGGAAGCAGCCCGCGCGACACCGCCCCAGCATCTGATGATGGCGTCCTCAAGCTCGGTTTATGGTGCGAATACTGAGATGCCCTATGCCGAGCATCACAAGGCCGATCTGCAAATGTCATTCTATGGCGCGACGAAAAAAGCTGCGGAATCGATGACGCATTCCTATGCGCACCTCTACGGCGTGCCGATGACGCTGTTTCGGTTTTTCACGGTGTACGGTCCTTGGGGCAGGCCGGATATGGCGTTGTTTAAGTTCACCAAAGCGATCCTCGAAGGGCAACCCATCGATGTCTACAATCACGGCGATATGCGCCGCGATTTCACCTTCATTGATGACCTCGCGCGTTCCATCGCCGCCTTGGCTGATGTCACGCCCACGCTTCCCGATACCGTGGATGATGAGGATCGTGATGCTCTCGGCCTCTCGCCTGTTGCGCCATGGCGTGTGATCAACATTGGCAACAATCAGCCCGTGCAACTCATGGACTTCATTGAAGCCTTAGAACGATCATTGGGGAAAAAAGCCAAGCGCAACATGCTGCCCATGCAAGCCGGCGATGTACCGATGACCTGGGCTGATGCAACGCTGCTGTCCCGCCTTATTGGCACATCACCGGCAACGCCGGTGGAAGAGGGCATTGCACGGTTTGTTGCCTGGTATCGCGACTACTATCAGGCCTAAATCGTCTTAAGGTCAGCGCCTTTCTCAGGGGCGCGTTCGCTGCACCGCACAATCGAATCTGCTTAAAAAGCTCTAGGAATGGCCTTGCCGCTACGCCATGTGCCGTGTATTGCATACGAATGCAAAGCCAGGGTGCGTAAAAGCCCCAGGCAGCGCAAATGTTCCATGTCCGCGTCATCAAGAGCGCGATCCTTAGGAGGAAATTACATGACAATCTTCAAAACGATGGCGGCAACCGGCCTTGCGTTGGGCCTCATGGCAGGTGCAGCCAGCGCGCAAGATCAGCGCTTGGCCTTCGGCGCGACCAACGCTCAATCCTCGCACTATGCTTACTTTGCGTCGTTGGCGCAGATCGTGAACGACCACGCTGAGGGCTTCCAAGCCTCTGTGGTGGAAACGGGTGCCACGGTGGACAATCTACGTCGCATGGCGCGCGGTCAGTTGGACATCGGCTTGGTCACCACGCCAGCGCTCTTTCACGCCAACGAAGGCATCAATACATTTGAGGGCGAGCCTATCGCCTCACAGCTTTTGTGGGCCTATTCTTTGGCGCCGCAGCTGATCATCAGCCGCGCCGACTCCGGTTATGAAACGGTTGAAGATCTGGATGGCCAGCGCTTCGGCCCAGGCCAGCGTGGGTCGTCCACCGAAGCCACATCTCAGATGGTGATGGAGCTTCTGGGCGTGGCCCCGGAATGGGTGCGCGGCACCAATGGCGAGCTTGCCAACTTGATCAAAGATGACCGCCTCAACGGGTTCGTGAAATCTGCCGTTGGCACTGACTTTGATCCACTGACCACAGATATTGCCACACTCACACCGCTGCGTGTGCTGCCGGTGTCTGACGAAGGCATTGCGACGATCCAGGAAAACCTGCCTGAGCTTTCTATTGTCGATATGCCAGCCAGTGAGCAGCAGGGCCGCGATGAGCCTTACCGCACGTGGGGCTTCATGATTGCTGTGTCCGCGCAGCCTGACATGACCGAAGAAACCGCCTACGCGATCACCAAAGCTGTTTTGGAAAACCAGGAAGCCCAAGCAGCCGCCTTCCCAGCTCTTGAAGGCATCGATATCGGCGCGCTGACGGTCGATTTCGCCACAACGCCCATGCACCCTGGCGCCATTCGCGCCTTTGAGGAGCTTGGCTACGATGTGCCCGACAATCTGCGTCCGGCCATGTAACGACGCGTAAGCGCGCAATCTGTTGGGGCGATGCGCATGCGTGTCGCCCCGATACCTAGCAAACGGCAGAACAGGGCAGTCACCATGATAGAGGTTGACGACAAGGTCGGCACCGAAGAAGTCGAATCCCGTTCGTTGCGGGAAAAAGCCGTCATCGGTGTTGCGGTGGTTCTCGGCTGTTTCATTTTCTACACGGCAGCCTTTGGCGCATTTGAAAGCCTTATCCAGCGGTCCATTTTTGTCGGCTTGGCCTCAACGCTTGCTGTGCTTCTCACCCCGCTTGGTGGCGGCAAAAAGTGGCGTGTGCTCGGCATCGTGATCGATGTGGTGATGCTCGCCATCGTCTGGTTTGCGGTCTATTCGACGATCACCCGCTTTGAAGAGATCATGGTGCAGCGACCTTTCGCTGAAAACCCAGATGTCTGGTTGGGCGCAGCCACGCTTGTCGTGATTTTGGAGTTAGCGCGGCGCACCGTCTCGTTCCTGTTCCCACTGCTTGTCGGTCTGATGGTCGCTTATGCTCTGTTTGGCGACCAGATCCCCGGGCGGTTCGGCCACCGTGGTTTTGATCTCTACTATGTGACCGAAACGGTCTTCCTGTCTGACCTTGGCCTTTGGGGCATGCTGGTGGGCATCGCATCCACGACGCTTGCCGCGTTCGTGCTGTTTGGCGCGTTCTTGCTGCACACTGGTGCCGGCAAAACCTTTTTTGATTTGGCCGCCCGCGCCAGTGGGTCTTCGCCTGGCGGCGCGGCGAAGATCGCCACCATCGCCTCCGGCTTCTTCGGCATGATTTCCGGTTCAACGGTGGCCAACGTCGCGACCACCGGCAATTTCACCATCCCGCTGATGCGCAAGCTCAACTACCCACGTGCCTATGCTGGAGGCGTCGAAGCCATTGCCTCGACGGGTGGCCAGCTCGCCCCACCGATCATGGGCACGGCAGCCTTCGTGATGGCCGAGCTTGTTGGCGTCAACTACTGGACGATTGCTGCTGCGGCGCTCATCCCGGCGGTTCTTTTTTATCTCGGCATTTTCATGACCGTGCACGTGATCGCCAAGCGACGCGACTTCGGCAATATCGACACCGAAGGCATGCCAACCTGGCAGGAAGCTTTGGACTGGCGCCGTATCGCGCCGATCATCGCGTCGCTCGGCGGTATCATCTACGGGGTCTTGAACGGTAACTCGGTGGAGACGACAGCGTTCTATGGCATCCTTGCCATGATCGCAGCCTTCATCGTTGCGCGCATGACAGCCGGTGAATCGCTCTGGTTTGCGATCAAACAGTTGGCCCCGGCCATCGTGACAGGCGGCAAAGGTGTGGTGATCGTAGGCATTCTTCTGGTCGCCGCGCAGGTGTTTGTTGCACTGCTCAACTTGACCGGCGTTGGTGTCACGCTCACCAGCATCATTCTTTCCTATGCGGGCAACAACATCGCGCTGATCGCGGTGGTGATGGCCATCGTCTGCCTGATCGCAGGCATGGGGCTGCCCACCTCGGCCGCCTATGTTCTTGTGGCAGCAGTGTTCGCCCCTGCGCTGATCCAGGCCGGGCTGCCGCCGCTGACCGTGCATTTCTTCGTGCTCTATTACGCAACGCTCTCCGTGATCACGCCGCCGGTGTGTGTGGGTGTGTTTGTCGCCTCCACCATTGCAGAGGAAAAGTGGCCCAAAGTCGCTTTTGAGGCGGTGCGTCTGGGCGCCATAGCCTATCTCCTACCGATCCTTTTCCTGGTTTATCCCGGTCTTTTGATGCAGGGCTCATGGCTTGACGTTGGTCAGGCACTGGTAACAGGCGTTACCTTCACCATGTCGCTTGCCTTCCTGCTTGGCGTTCAGCCATTGGCAGGGCGCAGCAAAGCCGAGGCGCTGGTATGGGTCGTGCCGCTTGCTCTGTCGGTCTGGCCAAGTTGGCCAGCAACCATGGCTGGGGTTGCGGTGCTGCTTTCTCTTATGCTTGTGCGATCGCGGTTGACGCCGGTCGCTGAAACTTCCTGACTGACCGAACACGCACTGACGAGGAATCCTTCATGATCACCTACCTGAAACGCGGCAAGCCCGAGGCGGAGCGCTCTGATGATGATGCCAAGGTGCGCGCCATTGTCGAAGGCACGTTGAAGGACATCGAGGCGCGCGGTGATGCGGCGGTGCGTGATCTGTCAGAAAAGTTCGATGGCTACACGCCAGAACGTTTCCGCCTGACCGATGATGATGTGACAGCGCTGATGAACAAAGTGTCCTCGCGCGACATGGACGATATCAACTTTGCTCAGGATCAGGTGCGCGTGTTCGCCCAGCATCAGCGCAACTCAATGGTCGACATCGAAGTGGAAACGATGCCCGGGGTCATTCTTGGGCACAAGAACATTCCGGTGCAGTCGGTGGGGTGTTACGTGCCTGGCGGCAAGTTCCCAATGGTGGCGTCGGCCCACATGTCGGTCGCAACCGCTGACGTGGCGGGTGTCCCACGTATCATTGCCTGCACGCCGCCATTCAAAGGCGAACCAAACCCGGCGGTGATCGCAGCCATGAAGCTTGGCGGTGCGCATGAGATTTACGTACTGGGCGGTATTCAGGCCGTTGGTGCGATGGCCATCGGGACGCAAACCATCGATCCGGTGCACATGTTGGTCGGGCCAGGCAACGCGTTCGTTGCCGAAGCCAAGCGCCAGCTGTTTGGTCGTGTTGGCATCGATCTGTTTGCCGGTCCAACTGAGACCATGGTGATCGCTGATGAGCACGGCGCCGATGCTGAATTGTGCGCCACCGACCTTTTGGGTCAGGCTGAGCATGGCTACAACTCACCCGCGGTTCTGCTGACCAATTCAGAGAAGCTGGCACGCGACACGCTGGACGAGATCGACCGACTGCTCGGCATGCTGCCCACCGCTGAAACCGCCCGCAAAAGCTGGGAGGATTATGGCGAGGTGATTGTCTGCGAAGCCTATGAGGAAATGCTGGAAGTTGCTGATGATATTGCCTCTGAACATGTGCAGGTGATGACGGATCGCGATGATTGGTTCCTGGAAAACATGACCTGCTACGGCGCGTTGTTCTTGGGCGCGCGCACCAATGTGGCCAATGGCGACAAGGTGATCGGCACGAACCACACGCTGCCCACCAAGAAGGCGGGCCGCTACACCGGCGGGCTTTGGGTTGGCAAATATCTGAAAACCCACAGCTATCAGAAGGTGCTCACAGATGAGGCCGCTGCCCTGATGGGCGAATATTGCTCACGACTTTGCATGCTTGAGGGCTTTGTTGGTCACGCTGAACAGGCCAATGTGCGTGTACGCCGCTATGGTGGCCGCAACGTGCCTTACGGTGAAGCGGCAGAACCGAAATTAGCCGCGGAGTGAGCGGTTGTGCCGAAGGCACAGAGCGAACCCGCAAGGGAACGAATAGGTAGTCGGTCTGAATAAGCTGTTGTTCTGAAGGAGCAGAGCGTTTCGGTCAGGAAAAGTCAGTGGTAATTCAGCAGGCCCAGAACCTTTCGGCAAAGAGAAGTGTGAGTATGAAACTCCCGAAAACCCCCTCCACGCGTCTTGATGGCAAGCGGGCCTTTGTTGCTGGTGCTTCGCGTGGCATCGGTCTTGGTTGTGCCGTGGCCTTAGCTGAGCAAGGCGCTCATTTGGTGTGCGCCGCGCGGGGCATGGATCAGCTAAACGAGGCTGTGCAAGCGATGGCTGCCGAGGGGCATAGCGTTGAAGCCGTTCAGCTCGATGTGGCCGATATTGATGCGGTAAAAGCCCTTTTTGATGCGCAAGCGCCGTTTGATGTTGCAGTCAACTCAGCGGGCATTGCCCGTCACTCATCGGCGCTGGAAATCGACTTCGAAGATTATCAGGCCGTTATGGACATCAATGTACGCGGAGCGTTCGTGCTTTCGACCGAAGCGGCGCGCGGCATGATAGCGGCTGGCAGGGCTGGGTCGATCATCCACCTGTCCTCGCAGATGGGTCATGTTGGCGGCATCGAGCGCGCCGTCTATTGCGCGTCCAAACATGCGCTTGAGGGCATGGTGAAGGCTATGGCCATTGAGTGGGGTCCGCAAAAAATCCGTATCAACACCATTTGCCCGACCTTTATTCGTACCCCGCTTGCAGCTGTCACGCTGGATGATCCAGAGCGGCGCGCTTGGGTGGAATCCAAAATCAAGCTTGGTCGCGTTGGCGAGATTGAAGACATTATGGGCGCGGTTGCCTATCTCGCCAGCGATGCTTCGGCGATGGTGACTGGAACGTCTTTGTTGATCGACGGCGGTTGGACGGCGGGTTAACCGTCGGTCAGAGCAACAAGGTTGCCGGTTGGACGGCGTGTTAAGCGCTGACGGTAGGGGGTGCCTGGCCGCCGGTGAGCGTCAAACGTCCACAGTTCCATCTGCGCGTTTTTCGACGAGCACAGGTGATGGCTGGACGGCGAGGGTGGTGCGCCTTAAACCTGTTGCTGTGAAGCATTTTGTATTCTCTTGGCGAACGGCAGAGCGTGGGGCTGCGCTTGATGGCCCGGCGTAAGGTTACGTCCATCGATGTTGCGCGCGAGGCTGGCGTTTCGCAGTCGGCTGTTTCACGCGCTTTTACGCCTGGTGCCAGCGTCGCTGCTGAAACCAAAGAACGTGTCCATAAGGCCGCGATCAGCCTTGGATATCGCCCGAACGCCATCGCCCGTTCACTGATCACCCGTCGGTCCCACATGATCGGTATGGCGGTCTCCTACCTCGACAATCATTTTTACCCTGAGCTGGTTCAGGGCATTTCTGACCAATGCCAGAAGCGTGGCTATCACGTGCTGCTCTTCACCGCTGGCGAGGGAGATGCTGCCAACACTGAGTTGCAGCGCGCTTTGGATTATCAAATCGATGGGCTGGTGCTGGCATCGGTTTCGCTGTCGTCGGAAATCGCCAACCGCTGCCACGCCGCGGGCATTCCAGTTGTTATGGTCAACCGCGTATCCGATGCTCCTACTGCGTCCAAAATCACCGGCTCCAACGAGCTTGGTGGACGAACGATTGCGCATTTCCTGGTGGCAGGCGGCCATAAACGCATTGCCTATCTTGCTGGCCTTGAAGAAACCTCCACCAACCGCGACCGCGAGCGGGGGTTCTTGGCGGGACTTTCTGAGAAGAACGTCACCCTGCACGCTCGCGCTGTCGGCAACTACGATGCAGATCAAGCCGCCAAGGGTGCCATCGCGATGATGCAGACGCCCGAACCGCCTGATGCGATTTTCTGTGCCAACGACCATATGGCGATCGCGGTCATGGATGCGTTGCGCAATGGATTGGGCCTCAACGTACCTGAGGATGTCTCCATTGTTGGATTTGATAATGTCGGCCCGGCGCAGTGGCCGACCTATTCGATCACCAGCTTTTCGCAGCCGGTCGATGCGATGATTGAAGCGACGAGTGAAACCCTATTCGAAGCCATTGAAGCGGCTGTCGAGGGGGAGGCATTTGAAGCAGAATCCATCGAGTTGCCTGGCTCATTGATCGTGCGTGGATCATCGAAGAATCCGTCTGGCAGTGGCGACACGTGGGCAATATCTGAAGAGAGCTAAGTCAGCTCGCCTGGCAGGCTGCGCACTGTCCATGCACCTCTATGCTTGCCGCGCGTGCTGCGAACCCAAGAGTCTGACCTAAGGCGTCCACGTCTTTGGCAAGTGCATCGCCATTCACTTCTTCCACGCCGCCGCATCCATCGCAGAGGAAGAAAACTGTATGCGAGCTCGCGCAATGGGCACCGCCACAGCACGATGCGTGAACACAGGCAATGTAAGCGTTGGCGCTCTCCAGCTTGTGCACCAGACCATGATCGCCCAGCCATTTCAGCGCCCGATATATCTGTGGTGGCGCGCGCAATCCCTCTTCGCGCAGCGCGTCTAAAAGCTCATAGGCTGACTGCGGTTTGTCAGACTGCGTGAGCTGACTGAGCACGAGCTTGTTGTTGCGCGAAAGCGGCGTGGAAAGAGGCAGGGCTGTGGAAACAGGAGCGGTCATGAGCGAGGAAGCCAGTGTTCGATTGACTTGTTATGGTATAACATACTAAAGCCTGAGCACACCCCTCGCAACTGTCTTTTTTGGAACGCTCCTTGGCGCACACCCACAGCTCCCCCACTTGCCTTCGCTTTGAGGATCTGACCTTGGGCTATGGCCCGCACCCGGCAGTTCATGGGCTTTCAGGCACCGTGCAGCATGGTGATTTGCTGGCCATCATTGGCCCAAACGGATCAGGTAAATCCACATTGCTGAAGGGCATTGTTGGCAGCCTGTCGCCTATGGCGGGCACGTGCGTGCACACAGATGGGTGTCGCGTGGCCTATCTGCCGCAGCAAGCAGATATCGATAAAACTTTTCCAGCGACGGTCTTTGATTTGGTCAAACTTGGCCTCTGGCCCAAGCGTGGGCTGCTTGGCCGCATGACACAAGCAGATCGCGCCGCCATCGCGCGGTCGCTGGAAGCTGTTGGCCTAGAAGGCTTTGAAAAACGCACCATCGACACGCTTTCCGGCGGGCAATTGCAGCGGGCATTGTTTGCGCGTGTGCTGCTGCAGGATGCGGACCTTATTTTACTCGATGAACCGTTCAACGCCATCGACACCAAAACGGTCGATGATTTGGTACGGGTGATTGAGCAATGGCACGCGGAAAACCGCAGCGTGATCGCTGTGATGCACGATTTGGATTTGGTGCGCGATCACTTCCCTCAGGCCATGCTGCTTTCGCGTGAGCCAATTGCGTGGGGTCCGACGGATGATGTGCTTCAAGCTGAGAATCTGCTTAAAGCCCGCCGCTTCCATGCTGCATGGGATGAAGATGCGCCTTGGTGCGCCGATCATGATCACACGCATAGCCACGGGCAAAAGCACGATCACGGAAAAGCCGCGTGATGGATATCAACGCGCTCTTGATCGCGCCCTTTGCTGACTATGCGTTTATGCAACGCGCGCTTCTGGGCGGGTTGCTGATCGCGGTTTCGGCTGGACCCATCGGCGTTTTCTTGATGTTGCGTCGTATGAGCTTGACCGGCGATGCGATGGCGCACGCCATTTTACCAGGCGCAGCACTCGGCTTTCTCATCTTCGGTTTAGATCTCATCCCAATGACGCTGGGCGGCCTCATCGCGGGGGCACTAGTGGCAGCCGGTGCAGGTTTGGTCGCGCGCTTGACGGTGCAAAAAGAAGACGCGGCCATGGCCGCCTTCTATCTTATTTCCCTCGCGCTTGGCGTCATGATTGTCTCACTGCGCGGCTCCTCCGTTGACCTGATGCACGTGCTGTTCGGCTCAGTCTTGGCGCTGACCCAAGAGAGCCTGCTGATGATCGCTGGCATCGCGGCGGTCAGCCTGGCGACGTTGGCTATCATCTGGCGCGCGCTGGTTGCCGAGTGTCTTGATCCAGGGTTTCTGCGGTCGGTTTCCGGATGGGGACCAGTGGTGCACTTTGCATTTCTGGCTCTGGTTGTTCTCAATCTTGTGGCCGGTTTCCAAGCCCTCGGTACACTTCTGTCGGTCGGTCTGATGATCCTGCCCGCTGCCGCTGCCCGCTTCTGGGTGCGCCGTGTGCTGTCCTTGTGTGTGCTGGCAATTGCCATTGGTGCTGGGTCAGTCGTGGTGGGCCTTTTGATTTCTTTCCATGCGGCCATCGCGTCTGGCCCAGCGGTCATCTTGGCCGCAGGCGCTGTGTACTTCGTATCCTTACTGGCCGCGCCGCGAGGTTTGGTTCGGCCAGCCCTTCCAACTCAACGACATAAGGTAGCTTAATGCGTTCCTCGATTGTTGCACTCACTTTGTTGTCGACGACCTCTTTGGCGTCCGCTGACTCTTTGGATGTTGTCGCGTCCTTTTCGATACTTGCGGATATCACCGGCGTGGTAGGCGGTGATCATGTGTCAGTCACCAGCCTGGTTGGCCCCGGCGAGGATGCCCATGTCTATCAACCGGTCCCCACAGATGTGGTCGCTGTCGCTGGCGCAGATGTCGTGATCACGAACGGTCTTGGTTTTGAAGGCTTTCTTGATCGCCTAATTGAAGCAAGCGACACGCAGGCCACTATCATCACGGCGAGTACGGGCATTGATGTCATCGAGGTTGGCGAAGACGATCACCACGATCATGATGACCACAACGAGCATGCGCATGATGACCATGGCCACGACGAGCACGATCATGACGAGCATGCGCACGACGACCATGGTCACGACGAGCACGATCACGACGAACATGCCCACGATGACCACGGTCATGAAGATCATGGTCACGATGACCACGACCACGGCCCCAACGACCCACACGCTTGGCAATCGCTCGATGCGGCACAGATCTATGTTGCCAACATTGCCGACGGTCTCTGCGAAGCTCTACCGGACCACTGTGGTGAGTTCACTGCAAATGCCCAAGCCTATTCGGCTGAACTAGAGGCCTTGGAGGCCGAATGGGATGCCGCTTTGGCGGACGTGTCTATGGATGGACGCACGATCATCACGAGCCACGACGCCTTTGGGTATCTCGCGCGCGATTTCGATCTCACTATTCTTGCGGCACAAGGTATGTCGACCGAAAGTGAAGCCTCAGCAGCAGATGTTGCGACGCTGATTGACCAGATCCGTGAAACCAGTGCGCGCGCTTTGTTTGTTGAGAATGTCTCAGATCCGCGTTTGCTGCAGCAAATCGCGGATGAAACCGGTCTCGATGTGTCGGGCACCCTTTATTCGGACGCCTTGGCAGTAGACGGTGATGCTTCAACCTATCTGGGCATGATGGAAACCAATCTGCGCGCTATTTCAGAAGCGCTTCTGTCGACCAACTAAACAGCAGGTTCTAACTGGTCTGGCAGCGCAACACGGATCGGTCCATCAGTACGATGGACCGTTCGGCTGCGTGTGCCGACGTTGAAAGCCGACTGAACATTCTCGCCTGATAGAACCTCCTCAGGTGATCCGTCGGCCAGAATGGCTCCTTCTTTCATTAAGATGATCCGGTCAGCATACCGTGCGGCAAGGGCCAGATCGTGCATGACCACGACAACGCCATTACCACCGCGCGCTTGGCCTGCCAACACGCTCATGATCTCGAATTGATAGCGCGGGTCGAGCGAGGCGAGGGGTTCATCGGCCAGCAGAAACGAAGCTTCCACTGCCAGTGCCCGGGCCAGCGAAACGCGCATCTGTTCGCCTCCTGAGAGGGTGAGAACTGATTGATCGCGCGGATCTTTAAGGCCCATCGTGTCGAGCACACGCTCAACCACATCCTCGCCCTGACCGTCATGAGACTGCCCACCGTGAGGATACCGACCAAGGGCGACAACCGCCTCAACGCTAAGCGGCCAGGCGTGGCTTTGTCCCTGTGGCAGATAGGCAATCTGCTTGGCGCGCTCTCGCGGGGAGAGCGAGGATAGGGCTTTGCCATCCAGCTTTGTTTCACCGCCATGGTCAATGAGACCAAGCAGAGCTTTAAGCAAAGTGCTCTTGCCCGCGCCGTTGGGGCCAAGAACAACAGTCAAAGTGCCAGTTTCCAGCGAAAGATCAGTGGGTTGAAGCAAGCGTGCCTTACCAATCGAGACACTGAGATTTTTGGCTTGAAACATGCTCATAGCGTGGCTCGCCCAGCCAGTGCGCGCCGTTCACGCAACACCAGACCCAGGAAGAAGGGCGCGCCGACAAGCGCCGTAACCACGCCCACTTTCAACGGTTCGCCGCTGGTTGGCACGATACGCACCAGAAGATCCGCTGCCAGCAGCAAGCACGCGCCAGCCAGCGTGGCGGGCAGCAAAACGCGCGCTGGATCATAGCCCACCAACGGGCGGACCAGATGCGGTGCAACCAAGCCGATAAAGCCAATCGTACCTGCCACTGAAACACCGGCGCCAACTGCCATCGCAACACCGACGATCAGCACCAGGCGCAAACGCCTAACGTTGACACCGAGGCTGGTGGCGGTGTCTTCGCCGAGACTCATCACTTTGAGCGCGCGTGCCTGGGTCGCGATGAGGGCTGAGCCGATGATGATGAACGGTCCCGTCATCCAGATGTGCTGGAAAGAGCGATCTTCCAGGGACCCAAGCAGCCAAAAGGCCACTTCAAGTGCCGCAAATGGGTTGGGCGAGAGGTTGAGCGCAAGCGACGTGCCTGCCGCTGCAAAGCTGGAAAGCACCAAGCCGGCGAGCAACAGCACGATGATTGGTGCATCACGGCCTGCCAGCAGCATGAGGGCTCCGACCGACGCCAAAGCGCCCACCATGCCTGCCACAGGCAAGGCAAAGGAGAGCGTGCCAGCCAGCCCTGAACTGATCATAATCACGGCGCCCAGCGCTGCCGCTGACGGTGCACCAAACAGCGATGGTGAGGCAAGTGGGTTGCGCACCAATCCTTGGAGCGCCGCGCCGCCTAGGCCTAATGACCCGCCGACAAGGATCGCAAGCAATGTGCGTGGCAACCGAATTTCGTAGACGATCAGCGCCAACCGTTCGTCAGCGCCTGTGAGCGCAGCCAAAAGCTGATCGAACGTGAAAGCGGTCGTTCCAACCGCCAAGGAAAGTGCGGCCAGCACCAGAAGCAAAACAGCAAGGCTGGCGCTGAGCCGCATTACATTATGCCCTTAAAACGTGGCCCGAATACCGCCGTATAAAGACAGTCTAGGCGTGTTGTAGCCGTTGATCTCTTCATACTCGACATCGAACAGGTTTTCGACGCGACCATAGATCTCCAAATGCTCATGCGCTTGGTAGGATGCGGTTACATCAACCCGCGTGTAGGGGTCCAATGGATCGCGTTCGCGAGACCGAGAAAAGCGTTCGCCGCCCACCCAGTTGACCACACCAGACACGCGCAACCGATCTATGCCGATGTAGCTCAGTGTCACCTGCGCTTCGTGTTCAGGGCGACGCTGAAGCCGATCACCGGTCGTGGCATCCTCGGCATCGAGATAGGTGTAGTGCGCCGATGCATCCAGATGGCCTGGGATCACGCGCGCATCTGCGGTAACCTCTATCCCCATCAATCTGGCTTCATCGATGTTCTCCCAAGCCTCAAGCGCAAAGGACCCGAACCCACCGGTGTAGACGTGCAAGTCTTCAATTTCTTGGTAGAAGCCGGTGATGTCGACAGTCAGCCGACCGTCAAAGAGGGTCTGGGTGATACCAAGATCAGCGCCCCAGCTTTCTTCTGGACGAAGGTTGGGTGTCGCAGCACGTTGGCGCAGACTTGGGGCCTTGGCGCCTGTGCCAACGCTTCCGTGAAAACGGGTCTCTGTGTCATAGAGCTCATAAACCGCGGTGCCACGGCCTGTAACAAACGTTCCAGCGTCCGCAAAATCGTCAAACCGTACGGCTGCTGAGAGATGCAGCGCAGGTCCAATCGAGAACTGCTGCATTGCAAAGGCACCCCAATACAGCTCATCCTCATCGAACTGCACCGTGCTAACCTCAACATATTCGGCAGACTGTTGTTCGCCGGTCAGTCCATAAAGAGTGGTGCCCAACGCGTCCCAACGTATCTCGCCAGTATACTCCATACCGATCCGGTTTCCGGTGTAATCATCAACATCTGCGTTTTCGACAAAGCTTCGTTCGGTCGAGGAGCCAAAAGCAGTGACTGTTTGACGCCAGCGGCCATCGAAGCTTTCGTGGGTCGCGCGGGCATGCCCTGTTATTGAAAGCCGGTCGGCCTCACCTTCAGGATCAGTGCTACTTCGATCGTAGTTGGTTTCAAGGTCTGTGATTTGAAACGCTGCATCCAACGATAGGTTTTCTGAGAGATTGGCTTGGCCGCGCAGACCGCCGGTCCATTGTCGCGAGCCATCTGCTTCATCATTGCCAGCTCGGCGCGAATACCCTTGAGTTGAAAAGTGTTCTGCATATCCAGTGATAGAGAACTGATCGCCACCATAACCGGCCCGCAAAGCTTCACGATGCGTTCCGAAGCTGCCCCCTTCAACGCCAACAGAGCCAGACAAGCCACGTGTTGGTTGACGTGTTGTAATGGCGATAACCCCGCCGATAGCATCCGAGCCATAGAGAGCTGATTGCGGTCCGCGAAGAACCTCAATCCGCTCAATCGAGCCCACCGGCAGCATGGTGAAATCAAAGGCGTTGCGCGTTGACGTGGTGTCGCTCACAGGCACACCGTCGATCAGCACCATTGTGTGCTGACTCTCAGCGCCACGAATGCGCACATCGGTCGAGGAACCAAAACCCCCTGAGGAGTTGAAGCTGACGCCAGGAGAGGCGCGAAGGATTTCTGCAACGGAGTTTTGCCCCGCCTGTTCAATCTCTTCGCGGGTGATCACGCTCACCGCGCTACCGGCCCGCGCGATGGGCGTGGCGATACCGCGATATGGCGCGAAAACGGTGATTTCCGATTGAGCGAATGCTTGAGGGGTGGAGAGAAGGGGTGCGGCTACAGCCGCAACAAAAAAGCCGGCTAAAAAGCCGGGCGTCGATACGCGTACCATCATCAGACCTTTACTGTTTCGATCTGGTTGTTCACAACCACCCGTCACGGCGTGTGTCCCGGGCGTGTAACGACTTGTTAAGGCTTTGAAATTGGTTCGGCAATCAATCCAAAGGGGTAAAAAGGTACAGCTCTTTAGCCTGTTCGCGATGTTGCTTGCGCTCGCCGTTCCGGTGCAGGCGCAGGCAGACGATGAGCGCACGGTGCGTCCAGAACGCATCGTTTCTTTGAATATGTGCACCGACCAGCTGCTTTTGGCGCTGGCCGATCCCGACCAGATTGTTGGTCTCAGCCGGTTTGCCGGCAATGAGCGGCTGTCCTACGCAGCCGACCAGGCCGCCCCTTATCCACAGCTTCCTGCTGCGGCCGAAGCGGTGATCGCGCTGGAACCAGACCTGGTTCTCACCGGTCTTTTCACCAACCGTGCCGCCAAAGATATGCTCGCGCGCTTTGACTATCGCGTTGAAGAGGTGCCGTTTTCTCGCTCACTGGAAGAGGCGTATGCGGCCGTTCACTTGGTGGCGCAGATGGTCGGGCATCCGCAGCGTGCACAGGTTCTGATCGATCAAATTGATGCCGCACTGTCAGCAGCGCGCTCCGATGAACAACTCACCGCTCTCATCATCCGGCGTCGCGGCTACGCCACCGGCATCGAGTCGTTGATCGGTGATCTGCTCGCACAACTTGGTATGCCATTGGCCAGTGAAGGATTGGTTGGTGCGCGCGGTGGTTTTGCCGATCTTGAGACCATCATCCGTGCCGAGCCGGATGTGCTCATCACACCCACGCTCACTCAACAGGGTGAGGACCAAGGTTCGGCGCTTCTTGCTCACCGCGCGCTCAACGAACGCTATCCCCCGTCACGCCGGATCGCTATGCCGGAGCGGCTGACGCTCTGCGCAGGTCCCTCCCTGATCGAAGCCATCGAGACGATCGCCAACGAGCGCGATCAAGCGTTTCAAAGGCTTGCTGGTGGCTGAGTGGTTCGCCTTCAACGCGCTTGCGTTGTCCCTCGCCATCGTTGTGGACGCCGTCTTCGGTGAACCCAATTGGCTATGGAAACGCGTGCCGCATCCCGTTGTTCTGATCGGCCAGTTAATCGGTTGGTTGGACCGGCGGATGAACCATCAGCAGCACACGCCGTTTCGGCAGATGCGCGCCGGTATCACAGCGCTGATCCGTGTGATCTTTGTTGTTGCCGCCCTGTCCATTGGTCTGTCGGCTTTGGCCGGATGGGTTCACCCTGGTCTGGCCTTTCTGGTGACGGTCCTACTCGGCGCGGTGCTTCTGGCTCAGCGTTCACTGCATGATCATGTCGAGGCGGTTCGGTCACCTCTGGCAGACGGTGACCTGCCCGCTGCGCGACAGGCGCTTTCGATGATTGTGGGCCGCAACACCGAAAAGCTTGATGAGTCAAGTGTCGCGCGGGCTGCGCTGGAGAGCCTGGCAGAGAACCATTCTGATGGCGTCATCGCCCCCGCCTTCTGGATGCTGATCGGCGGCCTGCCGGGCATTGCGCTCTACAAGGCGATCAACACTGCCGACTCGATGATCGGTTACAAAACCGAGCGTCATCTGCACTTTGGCTGGGCGGCGGCGAAGCTGGATGATGTCGTAAACTTTTTGCCCGCGCGCCTGTCGGTTGGGCTGATCGCGCTAAGCGTCACGATCACCGGTCTTGCCGGTCAAAAGCGAGCGTTTGCTTGGCCAGATTGGGCCGTCATTCGCCGCGACGCGCCGAACCATGCCTCGCCCAATGCCGGGTGGCCGGAGGCAAGCTACGCATCGGCTCTCGGCATCGCACTTGGCGGCCCGCGCACCTATCCAAGCGGCACCGTCGAGGCGCCCTATATCAACGGTGCTGGTCGGAAGAATTTGGAAACAGGCGATATCCGCAAGGGGCTTGCGCTGTTCCGCGCCACATGTGCTGCCACGCTTTTGGTGGTGGTTTTGATCGCTGCTGCTATCGGCTTTTTGCAATAGCCAGAAGGCCATCCACGTCCAGATGATCAGCCAGATGATCGGCCAAGCTATCAAGGGCTGATTCAACGCGAGCTTGATAGGCAACGGACGCGCGCGCCCCCAGTCGTTTCAGAAAAGCTACGCGAAAGGCATCGCTGGCAAAAAGGCCATGCAGATAGGTGCCCATCACCCGACCATCCGTCGACACCGCGCCATCGGTTTTATCGTTGAGGGTAAGCAGAGGGCGCTGACGGTCAGGGCCTTGTGTGTCGCCGAGGTGGATTTCGTACCCCTCGACCGCAGTTCCGGTTTCCTCGTGCACACCCTTGGTGAAAGTGGTGGTTTTATCGTCTGAAAGAGTTGTTTCCACATTCAGCAAGCTAAGTCCGGGCTCACTGCCTGCAGCGCCTTCGACACCTCCTGGGTCAGCAACACTGCGCCCCAGCATCTGATAGCCGCCGCAAAGACCAACGACATGGCCACCTCGACGAACATGGGCGGCCAGATCAATGTCCCAACCCTCGGTTTTGAAGGCTTTCAGGTCCGCGATGGTGGTTTTTGATCCCGGCAGAATGACACAGGCGGCGTCCGTAGGCAGCGGTGTGCCGGGCTCGATGATCCGTAGATCAACGCCGGGCTCCATACGCAGTGGATCAAGGTCTTCAAAATTGGCGATCCGGCCCAAACGCGGCACCGCGATTACCAGGCCGTTGCCGGACCCATCGGCAAGCCCAAGCACATCCTCGGCCGGTATGTCACGGGCCTGATCGAACCAGGGGATCACACCAAAGCTCGGCCATTCGGTGCGCGCCACGATCTCTGCCAAGCCGTCATCAAACAGGGACGGGTCACCACGAAAACGGTTGATGAAGAAGCCTTTCACCAGCGCCAGATCATCAGGTGGTAGCAGCGCGTGCGTGCCAACCACGCTGGCGATCACACCACCACGGTCGATGTCGGCGCAGAGAACCACGGGCACCTGGGCCGCGCTGGCGAAGCCCATATTGGCGATGTCTCCAGCGCGCAAATTCACCTCTGCCGGGCTTCCTGCGCCTTCAACCAGGACGAATTCAGCGTCCGCTTCCAGCCTTGCAAAGCTTTCCAGAACTGGCACCATCAGTTCAGCTTTGCGCGCGCCATACTCTGCTGCCCTCATCGTGCCCCATACTTTGCCCTGCACCACAACTTGGCTGCCAACGTCGGTCTGCGGCTTCAAAAGCACCGGGTTCATGTGCACATTTGCCGCGACGCTTGCCGCCTGTGCTTGAAGCGCTTGCGCTCGGCCAATTTCGCCTCCGTCTTCGGTGACAGCGGCGTTGTTCGACATGTTCTGAGGCTTGAACGGCAGCACCCGCATGCCGCGGCGAGAAAGCAACCGGCACAGCCCCGCAACGATCACCGACTTGCCGACATTCGAGCCGGTGCCTTGGATCATCAGGGCTGGTGTTCTTGACACCTAGAACTCGATACCTTCTTGCGCTTTCACGCCAGAACGGAAGGGATGTTTTATCTGCGTCATCTCGGTAACCAGATCAGCGATGTCGATAAGGTCTTCAGGCGCGTTCCGCCCGGTGACGATCACATGCACATCGTCAGGCTTTTCATCACGCAGGAATCGCACCACCTCGGCAGGGTCAATGTAGGCGTAGCGCAGCACAATATTGAGCTCATCAAGCAGCACCAACTTGTGCTCGCCGCCTGTGATCAAGCCTTTTGCTTTTTCCCAGGCAGCTTCGGCGGCGGCGATATCGCGCTGGCGATCCTGCGTTTCCCAAGTGAAACCCTCGCCCATCGTGTTGATGGTGACGAGGTCCGAGAAGCGCTCCAGGACGGCGCGTTCCCCGGTTTCCCATTTACCTTTCACAAACTGGATCACGCCAACGCGCTGACCGTGCCCAAGCGCGCGGAACACCATGCCAAAGGCAGCGGTGCTTTTGCCCTTACCCTTACCGGTGTGAACGATGAGCAGCCCTTTTTCGATAGTCTTCGTCGCGATGATCTTGTCGCGCGCGGCCTTTTTCTTACGCATCTTTTCCGCGTGGCGCGCATCAAGCTCTTCTTCGGTCATCGTGGCTTTGTCAGTCATTCGGCAGCTTCCTGGTTGGGGTGCGTCAGCTCATGGAGCAAAGTCTGTGTGGTGTTGCGGCGCGGGGTCCAGAGGCCGCGATCCAGGGCCTCAGCAAACCGTGCTAGCATATCGGCGAGCGCTGGCGCATTGGCCTCTTCAATGAAGTCACGCACGCTATCATCGGCGATGTAAGCCTCAAACAGTACGTCGAAATGGTGGTCGCTCACGGCTTGCGTGGTGGCGGCGAAGGCAAAGAGATAATCCAGCGTCGCCGCCATCTCAAAGGCTCCTTTGTAGCCATGGCGCATGACGCCCGCGATCCATTTCGGGTTGGATGCACGTCCGCGCACCACCCGCCCGATCTCTTCTTGCAAAGTGCGTGGGTGAGGGGCTTCGGGCCGAGCGTGATCAACGTGGTAGCTTGTCGGTGCTTCGCCGCGCAGCGTTTCAATCGTCGCCGCCAGTCCGCCCTCAAACTGATAGTAGTCGTCGCTGTCGAGCAGATCATGCTCGCGATTGTCCTGGTTCTGCACCACGGCTTGCGCGCCGCGCAGGCGATCCTTCAAAAGGCCTTTTTCAACATCGCCCTGACGGCCAGCGCCATAGGCAAACCCGCCCCAGGCAATGAAGGCTTCAGCGAAGTCTGAGCGTTGGGTCCAGCCACCTTCATCAATCAGTGCTTGCAGACCTGCGCCATAAGCACCGGGCATGGAACCAAACACGCGATAGCCCGCCATGCGATCTGCATCGTCTTGGGTTTTGCCAGAGGCAAGCAATGTGGCTTGGTCGGCCTGCACACGCGCAGCCAGCGGGTTCATATCAGCCGGTTCGTCCAGCGCAGCGACAGCACGGACAGCGCTGTCAAACAGTTCAATCTGGTGTGGAAACGCGTCGCGGAAAAAGCCGGAGATGCGAAGGGTCACATCCAAGCGCGGGCGCCGCAGCTCCGATAAGGGCGTGATCTCAAAGCCCGTCACGCGGCCTGAACCGCCATCCCACTCTGGCGCGACACCGATGAGTGCTAGCGCCTGGGCAATGTCATCGCCGCCGGTGCGCATATTGGCCGTGCCCCAGCAAGTGAGCACCAGGCTCTGCAACCATTCGCCATGATCTTGAAAGTGGCGGGAAAGCAAAGCTTCGGCGCTTTTCTGACCAATGCGCCAAGCGGTGGGTGACGGCACAGCGCGCACATCGACAGCAAAGAAATTTCGCCCTGTTGGCAACACATCTGGGCGGGCGCGGCTGGGCGCGCCAGAAGGGCCTGGCGGCACAAAGCGGCCTGATAGCCCAGCCAGCAGGTTCTTCGTTTCATGATCAGGCGATGCCGTGATGCGCGGCTTGAGCACGGTATCAATCCAGCCCATCACAGCCTGCGTTGCTGGGCCAGGAGCTTCCACATCGCCTTGCACCAGTTTTAGCGCAAAGGCTTCCAGCCGCTCAATGCCATCACCGATGGTGCGCCAGACGCCATCATCTTCGAGTGCATCAGGTTTTGCCAGTGTCCAAGGCTGTCCGAATTCACGTGTGAGGGGATCGAAATCCAAACCAAAGTCAGATGCCAGTGCGCGCGTCAGCGAGACGTCTTGTTCACCTGATCCCCTGGGAAGCCGCGCGATGGCAACCAACAAATCAGCGACTTGGAGCTTTTCCGGCAACTGCCCAAAGATGTGTAGCCCGTCACGGATTTGCATCTCTTTGAGATCGCAGAGAGCGGTGTCGAGCGTGATGAGATCGTCGCCCACTTCACCCTTCAGCCCGATATCCTCGGCAAGGCCGGTTTCTTGCGCAAACCCGATAATATCGCGGGCCAGCGCCTTGGCACGACGCGGGTCGCTGGCTTCGGCAAAAGCGTAATCATCGAGCAGCGCTTCAAGTTCCTGATAGGGGCCGTGGCTTTCAGCGCGGGTGAGCGGAGGCGTCAGGTGATCAAGGATCACCGCAGCCGTGCGCCGCTTGGCCTGACAGCCCTCGCCAGGATCATTGACGATGAACGGGTAAAGCGTGGGTAGATCGCCGAGGATTGCCGTGGGAAAACAGGCGTCGGACAGTGCGAGAGCCTTGCCTGGAAGCCACTCCAGATTGCCGTGCTTGCCGAACTGGATCAGCGCATCGCTGTGCTGGCGCAGATAGGCATAAAAGGCCAGATAGCCGTGCGGCGGCACGAGATCTGGGTCGTGATAAGTGCTTGCGGGATCGATATTGTAGCCACGGGCAGGCTGGATGCCGATCAGCGTGTTGCCAAAGCGATGCAGAGGTAGTGTGAAGGCGTCGCCAGCTACCTGCGGATCATTGTCGGGTTTGCCCCAGCGATCCGTCACTTGGTCGCGCACGGTTTCTGGCAGTGCATCGAAGAACGCCTGATAGTCGGCGAGAGACAACCGTTCGCGTCTTGCCTTGGAGAGCAGCAGTGCCATCAACGCTTCGGACGAGCGCGGTGCATCGCCGATCCGATAACCGGCCTCTTCCATCGCGCCCAGAAACAGTCCAGCGGATGCTGGCGTGTCGAGGCCAACCCCATTGCCGATGCGGCTGGTTTTGGTGGGGTAGTTGGCCAGTACGATCCCCACGCGCTTCCCGCTCGCCGGTGTGTCACGCAGTTTGGCCCAACGGGCGGCAAGCGATGCCACGACCTCGACATGTGAAGGTTCAGGCGCGTAGGCTACCGGTGCAAACTCGGTGAGCGGATCGCGTTTGCCTTGGCGTTTGAAGCTGATGGCCCGCCCGTGAATACGGCCATCTAGCTCCGGCATCGCCACATGCATCACCAGATCGGTGCCGGGTAGCCCCCGTGAGCTTTCTGCCCACGCTTCATGAGACAGGCCGGACAACACAGCCTGGATCACCGGTGCGCCTGTCACGCTCAGCGGGCCGCCATCGGCGCCATCGCTGGACCCGGTGGAGGCAAAGGCGGTGGTGTTGAGGATGACTGGTGGGTCGATTTCCTTGAGCAAATCATCCAGAAAACCGACCGCTTCGGCGTCTTTCAAGCTCGGTACGAACATTGGCTGTGGAACCTGTCCGCGATCTGCTAGAGCATCGCAGAGAGCACGGATGGGCGCGGTGGTCCCGGCCTGTAAAAGGCTGGTGTAAAAAACGATCGGGATGGAGCCTGGCGCCGCAGATGCATCACTCGGCAGCAGGGTTTTCGGGTCGCACAGCCCAAGGCGCGGCAGGGTGCTAACTTCAGGGGCGTCCGGTTGCTCGCCGCGCGCCAAAGCGTCTAAAAGCTGAAGCGCCTTCACGCGATTGGCCGGTCCGCCCTCCACGCAAAGCTGCCAAAACCGTCGCACCAATGGCATCGCCACAGTGGAGAGGGCTGCAAGGTCAGCGTTCCACTGCCCTTCGTGCGGCATCACCATGAGCTTGACCCCTTGGTGTGCCAAAGCGGTCAAACGCTCCATCCCGTAGGACCAATAGCTTTCCCCGCCGATGAGCCTGACCACAATCAGCTTGGCATGTGCAAGCGTGTTGTCCGCATAGAGATCGACCGAATAAGGGTGCTTCAGCTGCAACAGACTTGCCATACGCAGCGATGACACCATCGACGCTTGGCGCGCATCAAGCGCGAAAGCTGATAGCTCGGTTTCGGCGGCTGACAAGAACACGATGTCGCCAGGCGACTGGGCCAGGTCAACCGGCTCATCACCATCATCAGCGCGGCCCGCTTGTGCGGCAAGAACGTGCATCTAGGCCGCGTTAGCCAGGCCGGGAACGTCGGAGAGGTCGGCCAATGGGCTAAGGCCGATGACCACCAGACCAGCCTTTTGCGGCCTGCCGGAGGTGTCGAAATGGCTAGTAACGCGTGGTCCAACGGCCTGCACCACCACTGGTGCGGATTTGCCTTCCACCTTTGCGACGCCTTTCACACGCAGCACGCCAGGCTTGGCGCACAAGGTACTAACAAACGCATCGAGTGCCTGCTTGGACGCGAAGGCCGGTGGCGTCAAAACACGCGAGTCGAACTCATCATGGCTATGATCATGGTGATGGTGATGGTCATCATGGTCATGATCATCCTCGTGATGATGATGACCAGCTTCGCGACCGTGCATGTCCTGCTCGGCACTTGCACCCAGACCAATCAACAGATTGGCAGGCAGACCGTCCGCGGTGGAGCGCACCACACCCACCCCGGCGCGTTTGGCGTGCAAAGTGTCGTTCACTGTCTCCAAAGCTTCGCTGGTGATCCGGTCTGTCTTGGAGAGCACTACAAGATCAGCGCAGCGCATTTGATCGGCAAAAAGCTCTTCCACGGGCGTTTCGTGGTCCAGGCTGTCATCGGCGGCGCGCTGGGCCTCGACCTTTGCAGGGTCTGGCGCGTAGAGGCCATGGGCCAGCGCCTCGGCATCGGCCACGGTCACAACCCCATCTACGGTCGTGCGCGCGGCAACGCTTGGCCATTGAAAAGCCTGCACCAGCGGTTGGGGTAGGGCGAGGCCCGAGGTCTCGATAACGATATGCTCGGGGGCCGGTTCGCGGGCGAGCAGCATCTCCATCGTTGGCAGAAAATCATCGGCCACCGTGCAGCAGATGCAGCCATTGGTCAGCTCAATCACGTCTTCGTCGGCACAACCTTCAATCCCACATCCTGCGATCTGCTCGCCATCAAAGCCCAGATCACCAAACTCATTGACCACCAACGCGATGCGTTTACCGCCAGCGCTGCGGATCAGGTTCTGGATCAGCGTGGTTTTCCCGGCGCCAAGAAAGCCAGTGATGATGGTGGCAGGGATCGGTGCTGTCATGGAGAGGGTTCCTTAAGGGTCAGCGGTAGACCGGCGGCGATGAAGTGAACATGGGTGGCAAGGGCGGCGAGGCGTTGGTTGAGGCGGCCTTGAAGATCGCCAAAACGCCGGGCGAGGGCGTTTTCTGGCACAATGCCAAGGCCGGTTTCGTTGGACACCAAAACAATCGGTCCGCGCCGCACAGCCAGCGTGTCGATCAGCCGGTCGAACTCTTCATCCATCGGCGCCTCAGCCAGCAGCCGGTTGGTCAACCACAGCGTCAAGCAATCGACAAGCACAATGGTTTCGGGCGCAAGCTCGCGCACCAAGGCGCTAGAGAGGTCATGCTGCTCTTCCACCGTTTGCCAACCATCTTCAGCGCGCTGCGATTTGTGGCCCGCAATACGGGTGTGCATTTCATCATCGTAAGCGGCGGCGGTGGCGATGTAGACGCGGTTCAGCCCAGTGGCGCGGCACAGCGCTTCGGCGTGCCGGGACTTGCCCGAGCGGATACCGCCAAATACAAAGGTGCAGGGAAAAGGTGTTTCGGCCATCACACGCATCATTGTTGGCGAGGATAGGGGCACCGGAGCTTTGTCAGCTCGCCTTTGCGCCCCGGAGCACCCCGTCCGGTTGGTTTCAAAACGGGGTTTCAACCCCAGCTCTGGCAGGTCTCCTGGCTCGCAGCGTTTGCCGATCCATGCGCCTTCCCACCTCATCAGGCAGTGGCATACGCACACATCGCGCTGCTTACAGTTGCGGGGGCAGCCGCGGCATTGCGAAGAAATTCTTCGCGCACCGCATTCCCTTTTCACCGTCCCATTGAAGGGACAGCACCAAAGCGATTTGAGTGTATCAGCAAAATTGGATGCTTGGGAACTGCGTCTTTTGCCTGTGGGCATTTTGCCAGCACCAGATGATGCGGCTACAACACGGCCTCCAACCGTTGCGTGAGAGACAGTATGCGCCCGACCCACCCGCTATATACCGGCATGCCAACCACGATTTTCGAGGTGATGAGCCGTCTGGCCATGGAACATAAGGCGGTGAATTTGGGCCAAGGATTTCCCGATGTGGATGGGCCCGAAGAGGTGCGCCGCGTCGCTGCCGAAGCCCTGATGGAAGGGCCAAACCAATATCCACCGATGATGGGCCTGCCGGAACTGCGCCAGGCTGTCGCTGATAGCGAGCAGCGCTTTTTTGACATCCAGCGCGACCCGGCCGATGTGCTTATCACCTCCGGCGCGACCGAAGCACTTTCCGATTGTCTGATGGCCTTGGTGGAGCCGGGAGATGAGGTGGTCGTTTTTGACCCCTGTTACGATTGCTATGTGCCACTGATCAAGCGCGCTGGCGGCATACCTAAGGTGGTTGCGCTTTCCTCACCTGATTGGAGCTTTTCGCAAACCGATTTGGACGCGGCCTTCAGCGACAAAACCAAAGCCATCCTGATCAACAATCCACACAACCCAGCTTCCAAGGTGTTTTCACGGCAGGAACTGGAGCGTGTGGCGGCCAAACTGATTGCCTATGATGCCTACGCGATTTGCGATGAGGTTTATGAGCATCTGGTGTTTGGCGACGCCAAGCATGTGCCGCTCGCCACGTTGCCCGGCATGGCGGAGCGATGCGTGCGCATTGGCTCGGCGGGCAAGAGCTTTTCACTCACCGGTTGGAAGGTTGGTTACGTATCGGGGCCATCATCCCTTATTGCCCCGATCACCAAAGCGCATCAGTTCACCACCTTCACCACACCACCCAATCTGCAAAAGGCCGTGACGTATGGGCTTGGCCTGCCCGACAGCTATTACCGTGGCTTGGCCGACGATTTGGCGGCGAAACGCGACCGGTTGGCTTCTGGTCTGGCCGCGATCGGCTTTCCCACCCTACAAGCGGATGGAAGCTATTTCCTGATCGCAGATATCGGCCAGCTTGGCCTTGGGTCAGATGTTGAAGCCGCCCAGCGCATGACGGTGGAAGCGGGCGTCACGACGGTGCCCATGTCAGCTTTCTATGCAGGCGAAGCACCAAACCATCTTCTGCGCTTTTGTTTCTGTAAACGCGATGAAGTGCTGGATGAGGCCGTCGCACGGCTGAAAGCTTGGCGCGAACGCGGGTTTAGGGCGGCTGCTTAGAGTCCAGCTAAGCCACTGTGCGGTTGCCTTCGACCACCAAGTGCGCGGGCACAGTGCGCTGTGTGGTCAGGTCATCGGTCGCCCGGTCCCACCACCGCATGCCGACAACAGCACCATCGGGCGTTTCGTCAAAGATATTGTCGCGGATCACGCTTGGCCCGACGCCATCAACCACCGACACCATGACGCCAATCGGTGTGCGGCGAACAAGGTTCTGCGAGACGATCACATTACGCAGATAAGGCCCCCAACCGGCGTTGATGCCGTTGGTTGCCGCATCTTCGATGATGTTGTTGGCAACGGTGGTGTCGGCTTCAACACCAATGCCGGTGCCATAAGTTGTGGCGTCTGTAGGCAGGCGGCTTGGGCCCGCGATGTTGCGCACAATGTTGCCCTGCACCACCGCCATGCGGCCATTGTCGATGAAATTGGCAATGGAAATGCCATTGGCCGCACCATCAATCACATTGTTTGCCACAATCGCACCCTGGAAGCCGAACTCGGCAAACATCGCCACTTCGCCCGATTGCGTGCAAGTGTTGCCGACCATCTGAATGTTTGAGGCGGCGTTGCAACGCACGGCCGAAAAAACGCAATCATGGATCGTGTTACCGGAAATGATCACATCATCAGCGCGGAACACATTGATACCGTTGCCGTGGGGGCCCGTGCCGCCGGAGACAGCGCGAATGCGCTCAATCCGGTTGCCCGTGATGATCGTACCGTCGCGGCCCTGGCTCCAACGGAAGACCAGAATACCATTGTCAGAACAGTCGCTGACCACATTGTCGCGGATGGCCAGACCTTGCGCATCATTGGATTGAAACGCCGCGCCAAGAATGCCGGACAATGTTGAGCGTTCGATGCGCCCGGCAACCCGGTCGAAGGTCACACCGTCTTTCAGCGAACCCTGTATGGTGCAATCCTCAATGGCGATGTTCGCGCCGGTTGAAATATGCAGCAGGGCGGGCGCGTAGTCGGCAAGCGGACGGTTGTTGCCATCCAGCACCAAGCCCTCCAACCGCACATCGCGCACATCGGTGCCAAACATCAGATGGCCGTCGCCGGCATAACGGATGCGGCTGCGACCGGGCACGCCGACAATCGTTATGCCAGACGGCAGGTCGATGTTGCTGACCAAATAATCGCCCGCAGGCATGAAGAGCGGTTGCCCATCTTGCGCGGAGCGATTGATCGCCTCTTGCAAAGCGACACTTTGATTGTCCAGAGCGCCGGGGCGCACGCCCAATGTGGTCGCATCCAGCGATCCACGTAGATCAGCCAGAAGCGTCTGCGCCGTTGCTGATGAGGGAACCAAAAGACCAGCGCCGACCAATGAGCCGGTGAGGAAGGTGCGCCGTGAAAGGTTGGGCCTTGATAAGTTGCGTCGCGGTGAAACGGTTTGTTGTCTCATGCGCGGGGTTGCGCAAGCACCGTGCCAAGCATGTCTGTCTCATTGTGAGACAGTTACAATCCGGCCTGCTTAACCAAGTGTTCAACAGCGATGGAAGGCGCCAGTGTGCCATCAGCAACGTGTGCTTCAGCCGTTTCAATGGCGTTGCGCAGCTCCGGATCGCGGGTCAGCCGCTCCATGGCACGTTCGCGCAACATATCGCGCATCCAGCCCAGGTTTTGGTCTGTGCGGCGTTTGGTAAAAAGCCCGGCGGCTTGGTGCTTTGCGCGATGATCCTTGATGGTCGCCCAAAGCGTTTCCAATCCATCGCCTTGGAGCCCGGATTGGGTGAGAACCGGCGGCTTCCAGACCTTTGAGGTGGGTGCCAAGATGTCGAGGGCCGCGCGATAGTGGGCCGCTGCTTTGCGTGCTGCTGGGGCATTGTCGCCATCGGCCTTGTTGATGGTGATGATGTCGGCGATCTCCAACACACCCTTCTTGATGCCTTGCAGTTCATCGCCCGCACCTGGCAGCATCAGCACGACAAACACGTCCACCATGTCGGCCACAGCGGTCTCCGACTGGCCGATACCAACGGTTTCCACGAGCACCACATCGTGCCCAGCAGCTTCGCAGAGCAGGATTGTCTCGCGCGATTTGGCTGTCACACCACCCAGCGTGCCCGCCGAGGGCGAGGGGCGAATGTAGGCCCCCTTAGAGGCGGCCAAACGTGCCATCCGTGTCTTGTCGCCAAGGATCGAGCCCCCCGTGCGGGTGGAGGAGGGGTCCACCGCCAGCACCGCAAGCTTATGGCCTTGCTCAATCAGCATCGCGCCAAAGGTATCAATGGTGGTGGATTTGCCCACGCCGGGCACGCCCGTCATCCCAATGCGGATCGCATTGCCGGTGTGTGGCATGACCTGTTGGATCAGGGCACGGGCCTGGTCACGATGGTCAGGCCGCTTGGATTCCACAAGCGTGATACCGCGCGCTAAGGCCGCCCGCTCGCCCGCTAGGATCGCGGCTGCAAGCGCATCAACATCAAGACTGGTGGTGCCGCTCACGGCTCCCAGATCATGCGGTTGAGCACCGCATCGTTCAGCTCATTGCCGCGCGGCATGCGCCCTTCGCGCCAAAGCGGCACCGAGTAAACATAGGTAATGGCGCTGCCTGAACGGCGGCACACCGCCATCTGCTCCCAGGAGCCGGACCCTTCCTCACAGTTCATCGCATTACCGCCGGTCTGCCGATAGGTCATGCCGACACGCGCACCGCGTGGACCAGGAACATCCTCAGAAACAATCTGCGCACCGGTGATACGCCCGCCTGATCCTTGAAACCGCGCCATCTGCAAGCCGGAAGGCCCGAACGCAGCAAGCTGCGCGATCACCCGACCTTGATAGGTGGCATTGACGGTTTCCACCCGCGCACCGCCCAACGCATCAGATATTGCGCTGGAGGAAAAGCGTGTGGATTGATCCACCAATCCCACCCCGGTTTCGCTGAGCGCAAGTCCTGGCACTGTGGTTGGCTGAACGGCAACGGGCGCGGCATATTCATCGCGACCCGCGCAGGCGGCTAACATAAGGACAGATGCAAAAAGAACGGCGATGCGAAAGGGATGTTTGGGCAAAGGGATCACTCGAGAAATGGTATCTGCCAAACCTTGTACCGGATTCTTCGCCAAGAAAAAGGCCAGCCGGATAGGTGCTCTACCGGAGAAGCTTGGGTGAACTAGCGCACCGTGACAGCAGTCCCCGACGCGGTGACCATCAACATGCCACCGCCACTGCCAACCGTCACCGTTTCATAATCCAGATCGATACCGATGACTGCGTTCGCGCCGATGGCCTCGGCACGCTCTTGCATTTCTTGCATGGCGATGGAGCGGGCCTTGGCAAGCTCCTTTTCATAGGCGCCTGAACGCCCGCCGACAATGTCGCGAATGCCCGCGAACAGATCCTTGAAGATGTTGGCGCCCAAGATCGCTTCACCGGTCACGATGCCGCGATAGTCGGTAATGGTCTTGTCCTGCAAGGTGGACGTGGTGGTCATGATCATGGCGTGTCTCCTGATTCCAGGCCTGTTTTCCGTGTACTGACCGGCATCTAGGCAGCGCGCGCCCAAAGAGCAAGCGCACGCTGTCGATCAAAGGGTTGAAAGTTCTGTATCAAACTATATAGTTTGACATAGAACTAAATGGAGATCCTTATGACTGACACCAATTCTCAAAAACTTGCGAACCCCTCGCGGCGCAAATTCATCCGTGTTCTTGGCGTAGGCGGCATTGTTGTCGGCGCCTCAGCGCTGGGTGCTGGCACTTGGCTGACAACGCGCGATCCTGCTGCTGCCCGCGAGCCTTGGCAAGAAGCTGGGCAAGACCTTGCAGGCTTTGGCGATGATGCTCGGGTGCGGGCACTGTCCTACGCCGTTCTGGCGCCCAATGCGCACAACCGACAGCCTTGGTCGGTGGACTTATCAGAGCCGGATGCCCTGACGCTTTACTGCGATCTTGACCGGCGATTGCCGCAGACCGATCCCTTCGACCGGCAGATCACTGTGAGCTTGGGGTGTTTTGTCGAGCTTTTCACGCTGGCTGCCGCTGAAGATGGATTTGGCGTTTATGTGGACCTGTTCCCGGACGGTGAACCCTCTCCCCGGCTCGACGCAAGACCTGTCGCACATCTGCGGTTGGTGCCGGGCGCAGGCACACGAGATCCATTGTTTGCTCAGATCGTCAGCCGCCACACCAACAAGGAACCGTTTGATGTCGCGCGAACCGTCTCTCCAATAGACGTGGACGGCATTCTTTCTGCCAGCAGTGCAAGCGGGTCACTCCGGGCTGGATCGACCCTTGATGATGCCAAAGTTTTGCAGCTGCGCGACCTAACCTGGCGCGGCCATGAGATTGAGAGCTTCACGCCGCGCACCTTGCAGGAAAGCATTGATCTGATGCGCATCGGCAAAGCTGAGGTGATTGCCAGCCCCGATGGGATCGACCTGTCCGGCCCGCTGTTTGAGGCGTTGAATGTGACGGGTTTGCTCACCCGCGAGCAGCTCGCTGACACCAGTTCCACGGCTTTCCAACAAGGCTTGGAGGCTTATCGGGAGATGATCTTTTCGGCCATTGGTTATGTGTGGCTGATCAGCGATGGCGACACGCGTGCGGAGCAGATCGCCGCCGGGCGCGCCTATGTGCGCATGCATCTGGAAGCAACGGCGCGCGGCATCGACATGCATCCGCTGAGCCAAGCGCTCCAGGAGTATGAGGAGATTGCTGCACTCTACGACGAGGCAAAAACCGTCTTGGGCGCACGGTCAACACAGACCGTGCAAATGCTGGCGCGCATCGGTTATGGTCCAACCATCAATGCCAGCCCGCGCTGGCCAGCAGAGACCCGTATCCGGAACACATAATGCCACAACAACCTGATGATCCCGCGCTCTTTGCCCTGTTCAACGAGATCGGGATCATCAGTCAGCTTGCGACCACGATGTTTGAACGGGTGATGCCGCATGGTCTGACGGTGGCGCAATTCTCATTGCTCAACCACTTATCGAGGCGTGAGGAACCACAGGCACCGCTGAAATTGGCCAATGCGTTCCAGGTGTCTAAGGGCACAATGACCAGCACCATTGGGCGTCTAGAAAGCAAGGGTTTTGTGGAGGTGACACCCAATCCCAAAGATGGGCGCGGCAAGTTTGTCGCCATCACCGAGACCGGCCTTGCAGCGCGCAACGATGCCGTGGCCGCCCTTGGTCCTGACTTGGCCTGGCTTTCTGACAAGACCGCTTCACATGACATAAGCGGCTTGACGCAACAGCTCGTGGCGATCCGCGAACTGCTTGATGCACGCCGTGATTAGCCCTTACTCAGCAGCCTGTTGGGCGTAGCCAAGTTTCGCATTCAGGTCTTCCAACAACTCGCACGCCGCGTCTGCGATCACTGTGCCTGGTGGGAAAATGGCCGCAGCGCCAGCTTCCTTCAGCGCATCGAAATCCTGCGGTGGGATCACGCCGCCAACCACGATCATAATGTCCTCGCGGCCTTCGGCGGCAAGCGCAGCTTTAAGCGCCGGCACAAGCGTCAGATGGCCCGCAGCCAGAGACGACACGCCAACGATATGCACATCGTTTTCCACCGCCTGGCGCGCAGCTTCGTCTGGCGTGGCGAACAGTGGACCAATGTCGACATCAAAGCCGATGTCCGCGAAAGCCGACGCGATGACTTTCTGGCCCCGATCATGCCCGTCCTGGCCCATCTTGGCGACCAGAATACGAGGGCGGCGACCATCAGCCTCTTCAAAGGCATCGGTCATCGCGAGGGCACGTTGGATCGCTTCGGACATTTCGCCTGCCTCCCGTTTGTAGACGCCAGAAATCGCCTTGATCTCGGCGCGGTGGCGCCCAAAGACCTTTTCCATAGCGTCCGACATCTCGCCAACAGTTGCGCCTGCCCGGGCCGCATCCACGCAGAGCGCCAGCAGGTTGCCGTCTGCCGCCGCGCCGTTGGTCAGCGCGGTGAGGGCGGCATCCGTGGCCGATTGATCGCGTTCAGCGCGAAGCTTCGCGAGTTTCTCAAGCTGTTGCTCGCGCACGGACGCGTTGTCGACTTTCAGAATATCGAGCGGCTGTTCACGCTCTGGTTTGTAGCCGTTGACGCCGATGATGGATTGCTGGCCGCTATCGATGCGTGCCTGAGTCTTGGCGGCGGCTTCCTCAATCCGCATTTTTGGAATGCCAGCCTCAATGGCTTTGGCCATGCCGCCTAGCGCCTCAATCTCCGTGATGTGCTCCATCGCTCTGTCGGCAAGGTCACGGGTTAGCCGTTCCACAAAGTGCGAGCCGCCCCACGGATCGATCACCCGCGTCGTTCCGCTTTCCTGCTGAAGGAAGAGCTGCGTGTTGCGGGCGATGCGGGCGGAGAAATCCGTAGGCAGTGCCAGCGCTTCATCCAGCGCATTGGTGTGCAGGCTTTGGGTGTGACCCTGTGTGGCGGCCATCGCTTCCACGCAGGTGCGGATGACATTGTTGTAGACATCCTGTGCTGTCAGCGACCAGCCAGAGGTTTGGCTGTGGGTGCGCAGCGCGGTGCTCTTCGGGTTGGTCGGCGAGAACTCCTCGCCCATCAGCTTCGACCAGAGCAAGCGACCGGCGCGCAGCTTGGCAACCTCCATGAAGAAGTTTGTGCCAATCGCCCAGAAGAAGGAAAGCCGCGGCGCAAACGTATCGATGTCCATGCCCGCGCCAACACCGCGACGGGCATATTCGATGCCATCGGCCAGCGTGTAAGCAAGCTCCAGATCCGCCGTCGCACCCGCTTCCTGCATGTGATAGCCGGAGATCGAGATGGAGTTAAACTTCGGCATTTTGGCCGATGTGAATGCAAAAATATCGGAGATGATCCGCATCGATGGCGCAGGCGGATAGATGTAGGTGTTGCGGACCATGAACTCCTTCAGGATGTCGTTCTGAATGGTTCCGGCGAGTTTGTCAGGCGACACGCCCTGTTCTTCAGCGGCGATGATATAAAGCGCCATGATCGGCAGCACGGCGCCGTTCATGGTCATCGACACCGACATGGTGTCCAGCGGAATGCCGTCGAACAGCTGTCGCATGTCGAGGATCGAGTCGATGGCCACACCCGCCATGCCGACATCACCTGATACGCGCGGGTGATCGGAATCATAGCCTCGGTGGGTTGCCAGATCGAACGCCACCGACAGGCCCTTTTGCCCGGCAGCAAGGTTGCGCCGGTAGAAGGCATTGGAGGCTTCGGCGGTTGAGAACCCAGCATATTGGCGCACGGTCCACGGACGCTGCACATACATGGTGGGGTAGGGGCCGCGGACATAAGGCGCCAGGCCTGGCAATGAGTTGACATGCCCGAGACCCTCTCTGTCGCTGGCGTCGTACGCCCGTTTGACGGCGATGCCTTCTGGCGTTTGCCAGTCATTTCCAGAAGCCTTGTCAGGCGCGTCGTGGCTGGAGAAGTCAGGCGTCGGCAGCTTGGCGAAATCAGGCAGAGAGGGAGTTTGGGTGCTCATGATTCAGCTCCTTGTGCGCTCGCATTCCAAGGCCATGGCGCTATAGGCTCACAATAGGTTTTCAGCCCATCTTTCAGGGCAAAGCGGACTGGCGCTACGTCTTCCACATCCACTGGGTACTCTGTTTCCAATTGGAAGACTGTGGTGCCCGTAAGATGTCGCTTACCGCTCTGAAGCTGCGCGATCTTGTCAGCGCTTGCGGCTTCAACCTGGTTCTGGATGTGGCCAGATGCCAGCGCTTCGATCACGCCGCCCTCGCGTTCAATCGCTTGGAAAGTGTCCCACGCCGTTTCGCACAGCGCCTGCGTGTAGCTCTCATAAAGACCGGAGCCCGCTGCCGGATCGCTGACCTGATGCAGATGGCTTTCTTCCATCAACACCAGTTGCGTGTTGCGCGCGGTGCGCCGGGCAAACGGGTCCGGATAGCCCAAGGGCAGACTGAAGGGCAGGGCTGTGATGCTGTCCGCCCCACCAACGGCTGCGGCAAATACGGCGGTGGTGGCGCGAAGCATGTTCACATGCGGATCAAGGCGGGTGAGCATGCGCACAGAGGTTTCGGCATGAATGTGCGGCGCAAAGGGCGTGATGCCCGCTGCTTCCATCAGCTTGGCGTGTAGCAGGCGCAGGGCGCGCAGCTTGGCGATACCGGCAAACTGGTCGGCATCCACAGCCACACCCAGCATGGTCTTTTGTGCTGACAGAGTTGAGTCATCGCCGCTCTTCATGGCAAACACCAAGGAGGCCAGAACAAAAGCCAGCTCATCGGCATCGGTGCCCCCGGCGTTGTGGACCACGCGTCCATCGGCGCGATAGATCGTTCCTTTGAAGCCATGCTCAGCCAGTTGGCCAAAGTGGCGGGCTTGCGCCTCGCGGGTGGACGGGCCATCGCCGCGCAAGCCACCGGAGCTGGCGAGCAGGCTGGCCGGATCCAAGCCAAAGTCCACCGAGATATGGGCGTTGGGCGTTGTTCGACCGTCCAGATAGGCGGCCAAGGCACGCGCATCGCGGGCACGGGCGGGCGATGGTTCCAGCGTCAGCCGCACCGCATCCACCAACACATCTTCAAGGATGCTCGGCAGCGCCTTGAGGTCGATGCCATAGCCCAGCGATCCCGCCGCACCTTGGCTGACCAAAAGCAGACCGGAGGCACCGCCTTCAAGTTCGGCCATGGTTTGCGTGTAAGCCGATTGTGTATCCGGGTGATCCACCCGTTGCGCCACGATCCAGGGCGTGCCACCACCGCGCATAGCAATCGGCTGGCCGTCGGCAGGCGCGTAGAGCGGGTCAAGCGTGATGCCCTCATCACTCTGGCTTGTCAGGCTTTCGATCGGCGCGCCTTTCAGCGCTTTGTCGACAAGCCCTTTCCAGCGTTCAAATCCGGTCTCATCAAAACCCGTCGCTTGCATTGCCTCGCCTATCGCGCTTGTTTCTTCGCTGGTGCAGCATTGATTTTACCCATCCCGAACGCACAACAAAAGCCGGCCAGGCACTGATTGGCCTAAGCCTTTGGGATCAGACCCGAAAGACCACGCCCCAATGACCACGCTCATGACAGGTTTACCTCATGCGATCCTTATCCATGGTGCCTGGCAGGGTAGTTGGGTTTGGCGCGATTTTGCGCCTCTTCTGGAAAAGGCTGGCTTCACACCCCACGCTATCGATCTGCCGGGCAACGGGGCGGATGATACGCCGCTGGCTGATGTCAGCCTTGATCTTTATCTGGCCCATATTGGTGCGCTGATCGAACGGTTGGAAGGCGACATCCTCATCATTGCGCATTCCGGCGGTGGGGTTGTCGGCACGGCACTGGGTGAACGCTATCCGCAGCGCATCAAATCAATCACCTATATCGCAGGCATGATGATGCCGTCTGGCTGGCACTTTGGCGACGTGTTGCGTGAAGAAAAAGCAGAGGAACGCGGCCTGCTCGGTATCGGGCCTTATCTAGAATGGAACGAGGAGCGTACGGTGAGCTCTGTTCCGGTTGAGGCTGGGGCGAAGATTTTCCTCAACGATCTGTCGTTTAATGTCGCGTTGAAGGGGGCGAAAAACCTCACGCCACAGGCCGAGCCGGGTAGGGCGCTCAAGACCGATTGGAAGAAAGAGGGCTTTGGCACAATTCCCCGTATCTATGTGGAATGCGCGCAGGATCTCTCAGTGTTGCTGCCAATCCAACAGGCGATGCAAAAGCTGGTGCCGGGCGCGCGGCGCATTGCGCTTGACGCCGGTCATGCCCCGCATGTTTCACAGCCTGCTGTGCTGGCAGAAGCGCTGATCCCTGTGCTGGAAACCTATTCAGGTTGATAGAGCGGGACAGTGGAGATCGCCATCTTCGCAGAACCCTGCTCCACTTCCCGCGCGTGGGTAATGTAGATCAGCGTCTGGTTATCCTGATCGAAAATACGGCGGACGCGTAGTGACTTCCAAATGATCGAGCGGCGCTCGGAAAAGATCGACTCACCCTCGTCCGACATATCGATATCGCCGATAACGATTTCACCGGTTTGACGACACGCGATGGAAGAATTGGACGGGTCCTCAAACCAATTGCCGTTTTGTAGTCGATCGATGATTCCGCGCTCAAAATAAGCCACATGGCACGTCACGCCCGCAACCTCAGGGTCAGCGAAAGCTTCGATAATGATGTCGTTGCCGAGCCAATCGACATCCACATTGCCCACCTCTTCGGCATGCGAAAGGCCAGTGCTGGCAGCTAAAGCAAGGGCGGCCAAGGCGGTTTTTGTAAAGGTCATAAAGAGTGTCCTCAAAACTTGGGTTAGTCCGTGATCACCGAAGGTTGCGGGTCGGAATTGTCCGGCTGCAAAAGGGCGCTGAGATCAGCACCGGTGTAAAGGTCAACCTTACTCGCCCTAATCGCCTCTGCTGCCTGCCGATCTGCATCATCGATCTGTCCGGCAGTGCGTAAAATGATTTGCTGGATGCGACCTGGATGCCGCTCGATAGCTTCACGGTAAACCAGAGCGTCGTGCTGGCCAGAATCTCCGATCAGCACGAAGTTCAACGTCGGATTGGCGGCCAAAATCGTATCAATCGCTTGGCCCTTGTGTGAGCCGTGGGAGTCGGTGACGAACTTCGTTGGCGAAAGGCCCATGTCTCGCAGGAAAAGCGGACCTCTCGGCACGTTATGGGTGGTAAACACGCTGGTGAGATAAGCGTGTAAATTCCAGGGAGATGAACTCACGTAGAAAACGGGGTTCGTAACGTCATGCAGCTGTTTGAGCAGTTGAGCGGTATCCCGAAAAACCTCACGGTCGCTCAGAAATGTTGTCGCGGTGGTCCACAAGTTCAGCGCTAAATTGTGGGCGCCGGTTCTCATTACCGTATCGTCGATGTCAGATATGATGCCAAGACTTGCCTGTTGGGTGGGCACGATAATGTACGCTGACGTTTGCACATCATAATCGGGAAGGTCGATGACGATCTGATGTTCGCCAGGCTGCATGGCTGGCACGAGAAGGTGAAAATACCCTTCTCCATCACTCACGGTTTCAACCTCACCAACGCGCACGCGCACATCAGCCAGCTCTTTGGTCCAGAAATTGCGGACCATGTTGCGGACCGCATTCCAGCGTGACCGTTCGGTAAGTTGGGTGGAATAGCGGTGCTGCGAAAGAATGCGACCGTGAACAACCGTCCCATCCGGCGTCGCATAGCCAATATAGGCATCGATGAAAGGCTCGCCGGTCGCTTCGCTAGGACGTACGGCATCCCAAAGGGCCTCGATCTTCAGAGAAACGGTGTGCAGAACGCTTTTCAGTGCTTGGCGAGTGCCGGTATTGTGTGATGTCGTCATGTTGGTGATCGCCTACCAATCGCTAGCGTGACTGTTGCCAAGCTTGTCGGCTCTGAAGGTGTTAGCCACCCCGTCATGGAAGCCTCACAAAATTCTACACACAGACTCTAACCCCGACAGGCGAACTTAGTTCCATAGGGTGCTTGCCGCTTTGGGAAAGCAAGGCGCAACGAGCGATTGTATGATGAACGTTCTGCGCGGTAGGGTGGCCTCTTGTTCGCGCACGGTGATCGGGGGATGTTCGTGACCGACCTTTTGCTTTTGACCTTTCTGTTTTTGATCGCTGGCGTGGTCGCCGTGCCCATCGCATCGCGACTGGGCTTGGGCTCTGTGCTTGGGTATCTCATTGCAGGCATTGTTATTTCGCCGGTTTTGGCCTTTCTGCATGTGGATGTCATCGCCATCCAACACATCGCCGAGTTTGGCGTTGTGATGATGCTTTTCTTGGTTGGCTTGGAGCTTGAGCCAAAGCTGCTTTGGTCCATGCGTGCCCGGCTTTTGGGGCTTGGCGGTGGGCAGGTTGGACTGACAACACTGGCCGTAATGGCGGTGTGCATGGTGTTTGGTCAACCGTGGACGGTCTCGCTGGCCGTCGGCCTCGTCTTCGCTCTGTCTTCCACGGCGATCGTTTTGCAGACGCTCAACGAGAAGGGTTTGATGAAAAGCGACGGCGGCCAGTCGAGCTTCCAGGTGCTCCTTTTCCAGGACATTGCCGTCATCCCGATGCTGGCCCTCATCCCGCTGCTCGCTATGCCAGAACTGATGGATATCGCCACCGGCGCTGCTGGACATGGCGCAGATGTTGCTCACGGGTCTGAAACCGCTACTGGCGAAGGCGATCATGGCTCAGGCATGAGCCTGGTAGCCGGTCTTCCAGGTTGGCAGGCGGCTATCGTCACGCTGGCCGCCATCGGCTTTGTCATCTTGGGCGGCAACGTTCTAACCCGCCCAATCTTCCGCTTTATCGCAGTGGCGCAGCTGCGCGAGCTGTTCACCGCAACCGCGCTCATGATGGTGGTTGGCATCGCCTTGTTGATGTCTCTTGTCGGTCTTTCCCCGGCACTGGGAACCTTCTTGGCAGGCGTTGTGCTTGCCAACAGCGAGTATCGTCACGAGCTGGAATCCGACATTGAGCCCTTCAAAGGGCTGTTGCTCGGCCTGTTCTTCATGACCGTGGGCGCGGGCGTCAATTTCGCACTGCTCTTCGACAATCTGGCAGTTACAGTCGGGCTGACGCTCGGCCTTATGGCGTTGAAGATCGCCGTGCTCCTCATGCTCGCCATCATCTTCAAGATCAGAGGCGCTGACCGATGGCTCTTCGCGCTCGGCCTTGCCCAGGCGGGCGAGTTTGGCTTTGTGCTACTGTCCTTCACGGTGGCCAACGCGGTGATCCCAACAGGCCTTGCCGACCAACTGCTGCTTGTTGTGGCGCTATCCATGCTGCTGACGCCTGCGCTCTTCATCATCTACGACAAGCTGATTGCGCCGCGCTATGATGAAGCCCAGGCGCGCGAGCAGGACGAGATTGACGAGGCGAGCCAGGTCATCATCGCTGGGCGCGGTCGCGTGGGCGGTATTGTTGACCGGATGCTGTCCGCTGCCGGCTACAAGCCGACGGTTATCGACTTCTCGTCCAAGCAAATCGACAACATGAAGAAGTTTGGCGTGCGTACCTATTTCGGTGATGCCACGCGGCCGGACTTGTTGGCGGCGGCGGGCATCGCTGAGGCGAAACTTCTTGTGGTTGCCATCGATGACAAAGAGCAGATCACGGAACTTGTGCGCTACGCGCTGCAGAACTACCCCAACCTACACGTACAGGCTCGGGCCATTGACCGCGATCATGTCTATCATCTCTATGCCGCTGGTTGCCGAGACATCATCCGCGAGACCTATGACAGCTCCTTGCGCATGGGTCGGTCGGCCTTTGAGGCGCTTGGTCTGTCACGCGAACAGGCCGATGCCATGACCGAGGCGTTCCAGGAAATGGATCGCGACGCGATGATCAGCGTTGCCGATGTTTATGACCTCACCATTCCACCGACGGAGAACGAGGCCTATCTCGCGCGCATCAGAGAGGTGCTTGGCCCATGGCAGGACGAACTGGGCGCCAAGATGAAGGCCATAGCAGCGTCTGGCCCTTCTCAGGCTTCATCCAGCGCACCGTCAAAAGCGGTAGATACGCCACCCGCCAAGAAGACCAAGAAAAAGGCCAAGGCCACAGCAAAGACTGCGGCTAAAGCGAAGCCCGCCGGAAGCTAAGCGGCCTCCTAGAAAAACGCCTGTAGTCCGGTTTGCGCCCGCCCTAGGATGAGCGCGTGGATGTCGTGCGTGCCCTCATAGGTGTTCACCGTTTCCAGGTTCTGCGCGTGCCGCATCACATGGTATTCGGCCATGATGCCGTTGCCGCCATGCATGTCGCGGGCGTGGCGCGCAATATCGAGTGCCTTGCCGCAATTGTTCCGCTTCATCATGGAGATGATTTCCGGCGCAGCGATGCCTTCATCAAGCATCCGTCCGGCGCGCAGCGCGCCTTGTAGACCAAGTGAAATCTCGGTTTGCATGTCGACCAGCTTCTTCTGGAACAGTTGTGTCTGGGCGATGGGTTTGCCGAACTGCACCCGCTCCAGACCGTAAGAACGGGCGCGGTGCCAGCAGTCTTCCGCGGCACCCATGACACCCCAGGCGATCCCATATCGTGCGCGGTTGAGGCAGCCAAATGGGCCTTTCAAACCTTCAACGCCTGGCAACAGGGCATCTTCGCCCACTTCCACCTCATTCATGACGATCTCGCCGGTGACCGACGCGCGTAGGGACAGTTTGCCCTTGGTGGTTGGAGCAGACAGGCCCTTCGTTCCCTTCTCAAGAACAAAGCCGCGGATCTTGCCATCATGCGCATCTGATTTGGCCCAGACCACAAACACATCGGCGATGGGGCTGTTGGAAATCCACATTTTCGCGCCGGATAGGCTGTACCCGCCATCGATCTTTTTGGCGGTCGTCTTCATGCCGGATGGATCGGATCCGGCATCAGGCTCTGTGAGGCCGAAGCAGCCGATCAGTTCGCCAGTGGCCAGTTTGGGCAGGTACTTTTCTTTCTGCGCATCCGAGCCATAGGCATTGATCGGATACATCACCAGCGAGGATTGCACGCTCATCATGGAGCGGTAGCCAGAGTCGACGCGCTCCACTTCGCGGGCCACCAAACCATAGCTCACATAACCCGCACCAAGGCCGCCATACTGTTCAGGGATCGTGACGCCGAGCAGACCCATCGCACCCATCTCAGCAAAAATCTCGGGCGTCACCTCTTCGTTGAGGTAAGCATGCTCGACACGCGGCAACAGCTTGTCTGTGGCGTAGGCGCGCGCGCTTTCCACGATCAGCCGCTCATCTTCTTGTAGCTGTTCGGACAGATGAAAGGGATCGGCCCAATCAAACGGGGCGAGCGATGGGCCATGGCCTTGGGTGATTCCGTCAAGCATGAACATGCTCTCCTGTTGTGAGTTTAAAGCGACCGGCGCGGTAGCCGAGCACAGCTGCGCTCAAAAGCCCGTTGCCAGAAAGATAACCGCTATCGGCAGAGCCCGACACCCCGCCCGCCGCACCTCCGGTCGCAAAGAGGTTAGGCAAAGGTGCACCATCTTTGTGTAGAACTCGGGCGTTGCCATCCACTTTCAACCCGCCTTGGGTGTGGAACAGCGCCCCTGTGACTTTCACCGCGCAATAGGGCGGGGCCAGGGCAAGCGCAGCGTCAAAAGTTCGGCCAAAAGCGTCTGTGCCCGACGTGCTTGCAAAGCTTGCCTGAAGCGCACGCGCATCAAGGGCAAGCGTTTCTGCCAATCCTTCGACTGTGTCGGCGGTCTTCACCGCACCTTGGGCTTCGGCGTCCTGAAAGTCTTTGAACTGACGAGCGATGGCCGCGATGCGGTCATCAAAAATCGCGTAGGCGATGCCGCCTGGCTGTTCCAGCACATGGCGCGCCGCTTCTGAATAGCCTTGGCTCTCATCCCAGAAGCGCTCACCCTTTTGGTTCACCTGGAAACCGCCTTGAGTGATCACTGCCCAGGTAATCAAAATACCGTGTGGGTGGGACACATTGCCGTGGCCTTGATAGCTACTGAGGTCAGCCGTCTGCGCGCCCAGCGCTTTGCCCCAGGCAATAGCATCACCCTGGTTGCCATCGTGACCGAAATAGAGCGCGCCTGAGATGGCGGGCGTGAGATCGCGCACCATCTCGGTGTTTCCGCCAAAGCCGTTACACGCAAGGATCAGCCGATGGCAGGCGATGTGCTCTTGGCTGCCATCGGGCAGTGTCGCAAGCACGCCGGTGATACTATCGCCCTCGGCATAGAGTGTCTGCACGGTGCGCTCGGTGGCGATCAAGATATCATTGGCTTCGCAAGCCTCGCGCAGCGCGTTGATTAGCGCCTCTCCAGATCGCGATGGCAGCCCATGCATACGGCGGTGTGTGTGTCCCGGATAATCGAAATCATCGACCAGGGTGAACGGTAGGTCGTGGGTTTCGGTGAGCCAAGCCATCACCTCAGCAGACCCTTCGGTGAGCGCTTTCACCAGCTCTGGGTCAGGCTCATCACAGGCCTTTTTCATGATGTCGGCGGCAAAAGCGTCAGGGGTATCTGCGATACCTGCAGCTTCCTGTTGAGCTGTTCCAGCGGCAGGGATCAGTCCAGCGCTCAGTGCCGTTGACCCGGATGGCACCGCGTCGCGTTCCAGCACCAGCACATCCTGGTCGATTTCCTGGGTGGCAAGCGCGGCAACCAGCCCAGCGCAGCCTGCGCCGATAACAAGCGTTTCGACCTCAAGATCGGCCTCACCGGAAGGTGTCCGCAGAACGCTCATTCCTCGCTCTCGTCGTAGCGCTTGCCTGTCGTCAGCATCGCGTCGGTGCCAAGGCGTTCGTTCAGCGTAGAGAAATCAAACATGCGCTCTTTAAACGGGGTGTTCGTGCCGTTGGATTTGAGCGAGGCGTAATAGTCCTCTGCCGTTCGTGCGATGGCTCGCACGATCCCGCCAGGAAAGATGACCAGTGAGAATCCAATGGCGTCTAGGTCAGCGGCGGTGCGCATGGGGGTTGCGCCGCCTTCCACCATATTGGCCATCAGTGGAGCGCGGCCCTTAAAGCGCGTCACAATGCCGGTGAGTTGTTCCATGCTTTGCGGCGCTTCAATGAAAAGGGCATCGGCCCCTGCGTCGATATAATGGTCTGCGCGCTCAAGCGCGGCGTCAAAACCCTCCACCGCGATGGCGTCTGTGCGGGCGATGATTAGTGTGTCATCCGATGCGCGCGCATCTGCCATGGCTTTAATCTTGCCGGTCATCTCATCGGTGGAAATCAGGGACTTATCGGCCAAGTGCCCGCAGCGCTTCGGGTAGGTCTGATCTTCAAGCTGAAGGGCGCTGGCCCCAGCCCGCTCGTAAAGCCGCATGGTGCGCTGGGCGTTGAGCGCATTACCGAACCCTGTATCGGCATCAATGATCACTGGTAGGTCAGTGCGGTCGCGGATCAGCGCCATCGTGTCCGTCATCTCACTGACAGATGTGAGGCCAATATCAGGTCGGCCAAGACGTGTGTAAGCGACCGCAGCCCCAGAAAGATAAAGCGCTTCAAACCCCGCTGCCTCGGCCAGCGAAGCTGTGAGCGCGTCATAGACGCCAGGCGCGACGAGGATTGGGTCTGCATTCAGACGTTCGCGTAGGGTCATGAGGCTGCCCCCTGAACGAGATCAATAGCCTCTGCACACGACATGACCTGCGTGACCGTGCCAAGCGAGATCAGGGTCGCGTCATGCACATCTTGTTTAAAAGCCGCGCACCCGTCGGACAGCAAAATTGTATTCACGTTGCGCAGATGGGCATCGCGTACCGTCGAAGCCACGCCACCATTGGTAACAATCCCACCAATGATCAGCGTCTCGATGCCAACCGCGCGCATGATGTATTCCAAACGCGTCTGGTAGAAGGCGGAATAGGCCACCTTCTCCACCACAAAGTCAGCGGGAGCCAACGCTTCCACCAGCGTGTGGCCAAAGCTGCTCGGTGCGAAATCACCTTTGGTGAGGAACGGGCGCAGTTTTTTCAGGTGCGGCGCGATCAAAGGTTCACCGCCTGGTCCAGGCACCAAAGTGAACTGCGCTGATACATAATACCCGCCCGCCGCACGCACCGCATCGACCACCGGCTTCACACGGTCTGGCAGGACAGCAATCGCAGAGGACGATTGCCCCGCACGCCCATAAGCGCCCTCGGGGTGCAGGAAATCATTCTGCAGATCGATGGTCAGAACTGCTGTCTTGGCTGGATTGAAATCCGATAGATCGCTCATGCTGCCGCCTGCCGTTCAATGATAAAATTGCCAAAGCTGTCCACCCGACCGCTGAATCCAGGCTCCACCAAGATCGTCGTATCGGGCTGGGTCAAAATGGCCGGGCCGTCGATCACTGTGCCCACGGGCAGCGTCAGGCGGTCGTACAGTGCGGTGTCATGCCAGGCGCCATTCATGCGAACGCTGCGTGACCCATAGGGTGTCGAGGTGGCGTTGGCTTCATCCGGTGCCAGCGAGGAAAGGTCAAACTTCGGTCGTCTGCCGATGGTGCTGGTACGCAAGTTCAAAATGCGTTGTACGCCGCCTTCCAAAAGGCGGCTGAAAGCTGCGCGATAGGCGTTCTCAAACGCATCTCTGATCGCATCGCTGGTCGGCGTAATTACCTGCGAGCCCGTCACCTCAACGGTGATAGGCACCGCCACCGTGTGGGTCTGCCCGGCATAGGCCATGTCCAATTCTACCTGGACATCACGTGCGCCGAACTGCACGCCGGAGGCATCAAGCAGGGCCATGCCTTCATCGACATGGGCTTGGATCATGGTGCCAAGCTCGGCCTCATCAAGCGCCGCCAGGGTTGTGTTGATTGTCTGCACAAAATCCTGGCGCATATCGGCAATCACGCAGCCGAGCGCCGATGTCACGCCTGGAAAACGAGGGACCAACGCGCGCGCGAGTTCGCACTCATCCACCAGTGCGCAGGCATGCAACGCCCCGCCACCGCCAAAGGGCATGAACGAAAAGGTCTGCGGGTCGTGTCCGCGCTCAATGCTAACCAGGCGGATGGCGCCAGCCATGCGGGCGTTGGCCACTTTCAAAATGGCTTCGGCGGCATCTTCGGTTTCCAAGCCAAGGGGTTTGCCCACATGGGTGTCGATGGCCGTTCGCGCTGCCTCCACGTCGAGCCTATCAAGACCGCCTCCGATTGGCTTTTCTGCATCGATGCGGCCAAGCACAATATTGGCATCTGTCACGGTCGGTCGGTCATTGCCGCGGCCATACGCGACGGGGCCGGGGTTGGAGCCTGCGCTTTCCGGTCCGATGTTGAGCAATCCACCCTTGTCCACCCAGGCAATGGAGCCACCGCCCGCGCCGATGGTGGTGATCTCGATCATTGGCGTGCGCACGACCATGCCAAAATCGATGCTGGTCTGTGCAGCAAGCGCCGATTGACCGTCGGCGATAAGTGAAACATCAAAGCTGGTGCCACCGACATCGCCGGTGATGATGTTATCATAACCTGCGCTGGTGGCGATATAGGCCGCCGCGATGACGCCCGCTGCTGGCCCAGAAAGGGCGGTGCGTACCGGCAGGCGGCACGCGGTGTCCACGGCCATGACACCGCCGTTCGATTGCACCAGCAAAAACTCGCCACCAAAACCACCATCGCGCAGGCCCGATTCAAGCCGTCCCAAATACCCAGCCACTTCCGGTTGAAGATAGGCGTTCAGAACCGTTGTGGACGTGCGTTCAAACTCGCGAATTTCAGGCAGAATTTCGCTTGAGACCGATACGTGTGGGTTCGGCCAAACCGCACGAAGCGCCGCTGCTGCCTCCCGCTCATTGGCAGGATTGGCGTAGGCGTTGATGAAAATGAGCGCGACCGCTTGGCAGCCCATGGCAAGCAGCTCGCGCGCAGCCGATTCTACGGCAGCGATGTCCACTGGCGTTTCAATCGTTCCATCAGCAAGCGTGCGCTCCGGCACTTCCAAGCGGCGGTCGCGCGGCACCACAGGTTCGAAATTACCACGCAGGCCCCAGGTTGCGCGGCGGTCCCGGCGACGCATTTCCAGCGTATCGCGAAAGCCTTGGGTGGTGATGAGGCCGATCTTTGCGCCCTTGCGCTCCAGCAACGCATTGGTGCCTGCCGTCGTGCCGTGAACCACCGTGCGCATGGTAGAAAGATCATCGCCAGCGCTTTTCACACCGGCAAGAAAGCCAGCGGATTGATCAGGCCGCGTTGTCGGCACTTTGGCAACGCTGGCCCTACCGGTTGCCTCATCAAGAATGAAAATGTCGGTGAACGTTCCGCCGACATCAACGCCAACAATGCTCATGCGTCTTCACCTCGCCACGCAGGGCCGTACGCATCATCTGCGGAGGGTTCGCTAAGGAAACCAAGCGCGACATCGCGAGCGATGGCTGCAGGCTCGCGCTTCTCGGGCGGCCCATACCCGCCACCGCCCGGCGTCTCCAACCGAACACGCTGCCCGCGTTTCAGAGGGATGCCGACCATCTTGGATGCCAGTGCGGGTTCGGCCCAGCCTTCGTCGGTTTCGAACGCAAAATGGTTTTTTGCGGCTTCCTGCCCACCCGCGACGCCTTGCGGGGCGAAACGTCCACGCTCGCCAAACAGAAAGGCTTCGGCGTTTTCTTCCAGAAGCTCGATCTCGTAGACCGCGCCAAGGCCACCACGATGCGTGCCGTGCCCAGCGCTGTCAGGTCGCAAGGCCCATTGCCGGAACATCACTGGGTAGGCCGCTTCAAGGATTTCAGCAGGTGGTATTGTTGCCGTGGAGATCGGCGCGTTGCCATGGTTCAAGCCATCGCTTTCCAGCGATCCACCATGCCCGCCGCCATAGAAAGAGAACATCACCCAACGTTGGCCATTGGCCTTCTGCCCAGCGATGGAGAGCGCATTGATGGTGCCATAGGCATTGGCAACAATCCGCTCAGGCACGGCTTTGGCGGCAGCGGAAAAGATCACATCGATCATCCGCAAGATGGTTTCAGTGTAGCCACCGGTCGGTGCGGGGAATTCGGCAGACAGCAACGACCCCTCCGGCACCTTAATGGTGATGGGCCGCATCACACCGGCATTGGCTGGCAGGGCGGGGAAGATGTGTTTGATCGCCACGTAGCAGCAGGCAATCGTCGTCGGTAGGGCAATGTTCACTGGCCCGGCGGTAACAGGCGCGGTGCCTTCAAAATCGACGGTGAGTTGATCACCGCGTACTTCCAGTGCCACCTTGATCGGCAGCGCGGTGTCCGTGATCCCATCATTGTCCAGATAGTCGGTTGCTTCCCACCGCCCATCGGGCAGGTCGGAGAGTTCGGTGCGCATCAGCGCCTCGGCCCGGTCGCCCAGCTTGGTGAAAGCCCCGCCCACGGTATCGGCGCCATAGCTATCAAGCAGCGCATCCAGGCGTTTGACGCCGAGATCAAGCGCGGACAACTGACCGTTCAAATCGCCACGGGCGGATTGGGGGAGCCGTGTGTTGCGCAAAATGATGTCGATGATGTCCGTCTGAACTGTACCGGCGCGCACCAGTTTCACTGGCGGCAAAACCACCGCTTCCTGGAAAACTTCGCGCGCCGAAGGGTTGTAGTTGCCCGGTACAGCGCCGCCCAGATCATGCCAATGGCCTACCGAGGCCAGGTAGCACAACAGTTTTCCATCGCGGAAATAGGGGCGCACCAGCCGCATGTCGGACAAGTGCGTGCCACCAATGTGCGCATCGTTGAAAATGTAAACGTCGCCGTCAGCCAGATCTCCATCGCGCGCGGCCTTCTCGATCACCGCTTTGACTGCAAACGCCATCACGCCGACGAAAATCGGCAGACCCGATTTCCCTTGGATCAGCGTGTCGCCGGTTTGAGCATCATAGAGCCCGTGCGAGGCATCATGCGCCTCAGCAATGATGGGGTTGAACGCGCTGCGGAACAGCGTGGCGTCCATCTCATCGGCGATCTGTTCCATGCGCCCGGCAAGAACCGCCAGCGTGATCGGGTCAATATCGCGCTCAGCCATTTTTCGCCTCGCCCATATCGTTCCAAACGTCTTGGCGGGTCAGCTTGCCGCCCGATGTTTCAAAGCGGTCGATGAAGCGAATACTCTCAAAGGCGGTGCCATCCAGCCACTCGCCTGACAGCGAGCCAAAGCAATAGACAATCGGTCCATCATCACCTGACGCCGTGTCAAAGCGCTCATAGGTTTTGCGCACAAAACTGTAGCGTGGCTTGGCCCAGGCGATTAGCTCTTCAAGCGTGGTCATGGTGACGCCACCAGGAAAGGTCATCGTGAAAGTGTCGGCGAGCATCTCCTTAGCGGAATCAAGCTTACGCGCTTCCATATGACCAAGAAACTGCCTGACCAACTGCGCCGCATCAGGTAAAGCTGGGGAAGGCGGCCTGTGCTTGCCACCGCGCATGTAGTTGGCGGATTGCACCTCGTGCAGAGCGATGATGATGGCGTCTGGATTGGCTGGCACCACCTGACAAACAGCACCAGTCAATGCCGAGCAAAGACGCTCTTTTGCTTCCTCACTGTAGCCTTCGATCATCGTCACTGCGACTGATGGCATGGATGGGCCTCCTCACAACTTGTATCTTCTATAAAACAGGTTTTGTGAATATCATAGGACAAAAATCTTGCATTCCACAAAACAGCCGCTAGTCTAAGCTTAATCAGCGTGGAGCTTTGTCAATGGTCGTTCAGCCATCGCCAGACATGACAGACAGCATTCCCGAAGGCGGGAAAGCGCGCCGGGTTTATCTGCAGCTGAAGGATGATATTGCGCGCGGCGTGCTCGAAGATGGCGCAAACCTCCCCGGTGAGCACAAGCTGGCCGAAACCTATAGTGTCTCGCGGGTGACAATCCGCCGGGCGCTGGAAGCGTTGGCTGGCGATGGTCTGATCGAGAAGCGCGCGGGTAGCGGTTCCGTTGTGCGCTCAAGCCGGGCAACACGGCAGACCATTAAAGCCGACATCGCCAATCTTGTTCCTCACCTTGCCGAAATGGGGGCGAAGACTGAAGCCCGTCTGCTGGAGTTTGGTTATCAGCTTGCAAGCGCCGCCATCGCCAATGCGCTTGGGTTGGCCGAAGGCGCGCGCGTTCAGCGCGCCGTTCGCGTGCGTCTGATGGACGGTCAACCGTTTTCTCATCTGGTAACGCATGTGCCTGAAGACGTAGCGCTCAGCTATTCTGAAGCCGACCTTGCAACGCGCCCGCTCTATTCATTGTTGGAGTTGGGTGGCGTGCGGATCGACAGCGCTCAGCAATCGGTGTCAGCGACGCTGGCAGCGCCGGATATCGCCAGCGCTCTTGACGTTCCCACCGGCTCAGCTCTTCTTTCGCTGGAGCGCGTCGTGCGCGATGAGCAAGGGCGCGGTGTTGAGCATCTGGCGGCCTCTTATCGCCCCGACCGGTACCAGCTTTCCATGTCACTGGACCGTGTAGGCGATGGCGAGAACCGACACTGGGAACCCATCGTTCAACTTGAAACCGACCTGAAAAGCGCCGCGCGTGTGGCCTCATGAGGGCCCAAACGCTCTTTGACCGGTTGTGGAACTCCCACGAAGTTCTTCGCCGCGATGATGGGGCGTCACTTCTTTGGGTGGATCGCCATCTGGTGCATGAAGGGTCGCATCACGCCTTTGGTAAACTTGCAGTGCGCGGATTGAACGTCGCCAATCCAGAGCTCACCATCGCCGTCAGTGATCATTATGTGCCGACCCGTGAGCGGGCGTCTGGCGGCGCCAATGATGATATCCGCCGCATGATTGCGACGCTGGAAACCAATGCCAAAATGCACGGCATTCGCCATTTCGGCCTCAACGATCCGCGCCAAGGCATTGTTCATGTGACAGGGCCGGAGCAGGGCCTCACTCTCCCGGGTCTAATGGTGGTTTGCGGCGACAGCCACACCTCCACCCACGGCGCGTTTGGGGCCTTTGCCTTTGGCATTGGAGCGACTGAAGTGGCGCACGTTCTGGCGAACCAGACCCTGTGGCAGACCCGCCCAAAAACCATGCGGCTTACCTTTGACGGTCAATTGGCAGACGGCATCACCGCCAAAGACATGGCGCTGCATTGGATTGCCAAACTTGGTTCGGATGGCGCCCGCGGTCACGCGATCGAATATGCTGGCAGTGCGGTTCGTGCGCTTTCCATGGAAGCGCGGATGACGCTGTGCAACCTCTCCATTGAGGGAGGTGCCAAGTGCGGCATGATTGCGCCTGATGAGACGACTTTCGCCTATCTGAGAGGCCGACCTTTTGCTCCCGCTGGTCTGCAGTGGGACGAGGCGGTGGACGATTGGCAGATGCTGTCCAGCGATACGGACGCAACGTTTGACCGCGACATTGAGATCGATGCCAGCGATGTCGCGCCGACGGTCACATGGGGAATTGTTCCCGAACAGGCGGCGCCGATCTCTGACACCGTTCCAGTTGATGCGCCGCAAGACGCGCTTGACTATATGGGCCTGAAAGCCGGGCAGGCGCTCAATGGGCTGCCCATCGATCAGGTTTTCATCGGCTCATGCACCAATGCCCGCATCGAAGATTTACGCGCAGCTGCAGCCGTAATAGCTGGTCACCGTGCAAAGGTGCCAGGCATCGTCTCACCGGGTTCCATGATCGTCAAAAGACTGGCTGAAGCCGAAGGGCTTGATCGCATTTTTATAGATGCCGGTCTGGATTGGGTGGCCTCCGGTTGCTCCATGTGTGTTGCCATGAATGGCGATGTGGTCGCGCCCGGCAAACGGTGTGCCTCGACAACCAATCGCAATTTCCGTGGCCGCCAGGGTCCGGGTGCTCGCACCCACCTTATGTCACCAGCGATGGTGGCGGCTGCTGCGGTTGCTGGCGAACTCACCGATGCGCGTGCTTTGCTCAAAGATCGCCCCTTGGCTGGAGCAGCATGAGCATGGCGGGTTGGCACAAACATGCTGGGCTTGCTGTGGCGCTGCCGATGGAAGGCATCGACACAGATCAGCTCATTCCGGCGCGGTTCATGTCCACGCCGCGTGCTGAAGGCTATGGCCGATTTCTGCTGCATGATCTTCGCATTGACAACGAGGACAAGCCACTCAAACATCATCTCCTGAACCGACACCCAGACGTTTCTGTCCTGGTGGCTGGGCGGAATTTTGGCGGTGGATCGTCACGCGAAGCAGCGGTCTATGCCTTGGTCGATTTCGGCATCAAGGCGGTGATTGCACCAAGCTTCGGCGACATTTTTGCAGGCAACGCTGTCAACAATGGCTTGCTGCCTGCCCGGGTCACCGAAGCCGACAACACAGCTCTGTTCAAGGCTCTTGGCAATGATTTTGGCTCGCTCAGCATCGACTTGGAAACCTGCCAGATCACGCTTGGCGAACTGACAATTCCCTTCGCGCTGGATCTGGTTTGGCGCACCAAACTTATCGAAGGCTGGGACGATATCGACATGACCGCAAAGCATGCGGATGCCATCGCGGCCTTCACTCAGAAAGACCGGGCCGCGCGCGCTTGGGCCTATCTAGACGCAGACATTTCACCACGAATGTAACACCCAACCGGCGCGTCAGCGCCACTTTTCGGACGGTCAAAAAGAATGCCGCCGAAACCCTAAAGGAGAGGACTTATGAGAAAAACTCTGATCATTGGCACGATGGCCGCAAGCACCATGTTGGCAAGCGCCGCATGGGCTGAAGACACCATTACCGCCGTTCACGCGTTCCCTGAAACGCTGATCTACACGCAAAGCTTCCTGTCTTTCGTTGATATGGTCAATGAGCGTGGCGAAGGCGTTGTTCAGATCGATGTGCTTGGCGGACCCGAAGCCATCGGCATGTTCCAGCAACCAGACGCCGTACGCGATGGCGTGGTGGACATGGTCTACACCCCTGGATCGTTCTATGGCGGCGCTCTGCCAGAGAAGGACGCCCTCGTGGCCTCCAACCTGACAGCCATCGAAACGCGTGAAAATGGCGGCATCGACCTTATCAACGAAATCCACCAGGAAAAGATGGGCCTCTATTACCTTGGCTGGTTTGACTCCGGCGTCACCTACAATCTTTGGTCGGTCAACGAACCAAGTGTCGATGAAGATGGCAACCTCGTGATCGATGACATTCGCCTGCGTGGCAACGCTGTCTACAACGCCTTCTTTACCGACTATCTGGAAGCTCAGGTGATCGATCTGCCGACAGGCGACGTTTACTCTGCGCTTGAGCGCGGCACGGTGGATGCGACCGGCTGGACGCAGATTGGTTTGATCGATCTGCGCTGGAACGAGTTTTTGAACTGGCGCATCGAGCCGAACTTCTTCTCCACCGACCTTGGCGTGATCGTAAACCTAGAAGCGTGGAACAACCTGTCAGAAGAAGCGCGCACGCTGGTGCAGGAAGTCGCCATCGAGCATGAACGCATGAGCGTGGAAGCTCTTCGTGCCAAGCGCGATGAAGACTTTGCAGCGCTCGAAGAAGGCGGCATGCAAGTGTTCTCGCTGGAAGGCGATGCCCGCGCGGCCTATCTGGAAGCCGCCCGCTCCACGACCTGGAACCGGATGCAGACCTTGATGGAAGAAAGCCCACAGGGTGCAGGCAATTATGATCGTTTGATCGAATTGTTCTACGATCCGGCGATGGACTGATTTTTTAAGACTGACGCGGCGCTTGTCCTTAAGCGCCGCGTCGCTTTCTTCTCAAATTGAGTGCGCGCATGGCCCTTCTCACCCGCCTGTATGATCGCTTTGTCGATGCCATGGCGCTGATCGCGGCGGGCATGCTTATCTGGCTGATGGTGTCGGTGATCACCTCTGTGCTCATGCGCAACGCGGGCATTCAGCCCTTCGCTTGGCTTTTTACCTCCGCTGAATATGCGATCCTGTACATGACGATGCTCGGCGCACCCTGGTTGGTGCGCAAAAAAGGTCATGTGCATATCGAGCTTGTCACCGCCGTTTTGCCGCCAACCCTGCGTCGCTTGCTCAGCCGTCTTGTGGCGGCAGCCTGCGTTGTCGTCTGCCTAATCCTTACCTGGAAAGGTATCGATCTGGTGGCCACGAACTTGGAGCGCAACGATTTCGACGTGCGCGCCTACTTCTATCCGCGCTGGCTTCTCACCATCACCTTCCCCATTTCCTTTGGCCTGATGGCCATAGAATTCTCACGCTTCACGTTCGGGCGCGATTTGCTGCACTCAGGCGAGGCTGGCATTCATGAATAAGGCTGCACGCTGATGGAATGGTATGAGGCGCTCGCCCTGCTGCTTGGCGCGATTGTTGCGCTTATGGCGCTGGGCATGCCGATTGCGCTGGCTTTTCTGGCGGCCAACATCATCGGCGCTTGGATTTTCATGGGCGGCGAGCGCGGTGTCGCGCTGCTACTCAACAACGGTTTGGGCGCACTCACCAAATTCGCGTTGATGCCGATCCCCTTGTTCTTACTGATGGGCGAGGTGTTTTTTCACACCGGCCTTGGCAAGCGCATGTTCAACGCCATCGACCAACTGCTCGGCAAACTGCCGGGGCGGCTGTCCTACGTCACCGTGCTTGGGGGCACCGGGTTCTCCACCCTATCGGGTTCTTCCATGGGCTCCACCGCGCTGCTTGGCTCGCTGATGGTGCCGGAGATGTCGGCGCGCGGCTATAAGAAGAAGATGTCCATCGGGCCCATCCTTGGCACCGGTGGTTTGGCCATCATCATTCCGCCATCGGCTTTGGCAGTTTTGCTCGCGACGCTCGCACAGATCGATGTTGGCGCTTTGCTGATTGCTGGCGTCGTCCCTGGCCTCATACTGGCTGGTCTCTACATCATGGCCATCTTTTTGATGACCCGGATGGACCCCGATGCCGCGCCCGCCTACGAGGTGCCGCCACTCTCCTTGGGAGCAAAGCTTGCCCTGGTTATGACCGACGTCGTGCCGATGGTTGGCTTGATGGTGGTGATCGTTACGCTGATGATCGTCGGCTTTGCCACGCCTTCCGAAGCTGCCGCCTTTGGCGCCTTGGGTGCGATCCTGCTGTCGATTGTCTTCCGGTGTTTCACCTGGGAGGCCATGAAGAAGTCGATCCATGGCGCGCTGCGGGTCACGCTGATGGCCTATCTGATTGTCTTCGGCTCAGCGACGTTCTCGCAGATACTGGCCTTCTCGGGCGCCTCGCGTGGGTTGATTGGTTGGGCGACCGGGTTCGATCTCGATCCTTTGGTGATGCTAATCGTGATGTTCGGCGTGCTGCTGATCTTGGGTATGTTTATGGAGCAGATTTCTATCATGCTCCTGACCGTACCAATTTTCTTCCCGCTGGCCCTCAGTCTCGGGTTCGAGCCAATCTGGTTTGCGCTTATTATGCTGCTGGCGCTGGAAATCAGCTTCACCACACCGCCGTTCGGGCTGTTGCTCTTCGTGATGAAGGGTGTCGCGCCGCCAGATACGACGATGCGCGATATCTACATCGCAGCCATCCCGTTCATTGCGTGCTCGCTGCTGTTGGTCGCGCTGTTGATCGCGTTCCCGAGCATAGCGCTTTGGCTTCCGTCGCTTGGTTAGACCAAGCTAAAGCCCGCCGATGCAGGTGTATTTTGTCTCCAGATAATCATCGATCCCCTGCCAAGACCCTTCCTTGCCAAGGCCGGATTCTTTAAGGCCGCCAAACGGGATTTCTGGCGCCACAATCAGCACCTCGTTGATGCCGATCAGGCCGTACTCAAGCTTGTCTTGCAGGCGGAATGCGCGCGCAAGATCGCTGGTGTAGGCGTAGGACGCCAAGCCATAATCGGTATCATTGGCAGCGGCGATGGCCTCCTCTTCGCTCTCAAAGCGATAGACCGGCGCGATGGGCCCGAAAATCTCTTCGGTGGTAACGCGCATGCTGGGCGTTGCGTTACCGATCACCGTTGGCTGATAGAAAAGTCCACCGCGATCATGCCGTCCACCGCCGGTGACAAGGTCGCCACCCTTGGAGAGCGCATCGGCAACCAGCTCTTCAATTTTGGACAGAGCCGCATCATCGACCAGTGGGCCTTGTTCTGAGCCGTCTTCGGCACCCGGCGCCACTTTCATCGCGGACACGCGCTGGGCAAAAGCTTCGACGAACCGATCATAGATCCCCGCCTGCACAAACAGCCGGTTGGTACAAATGCAGGTTTGTCCAGCATTGCGGAACTTGGCGATGATCGCGCCATCCACGGCTTTGTCGAGATCGGCGTCATCGAACACAATGAAGGGTGCGTTTCCACCCAGCTCCATCGACATGCGTTTCACCGTGCTAGATGCTTCTGCAAGCAACTGTTTGCCGATTTCTGTCGAGCCAGTGAAGGTAATCTTGCGCACTTTTGGGTTGGACGTAATCTCACCGCCGATGGCGCGTGCACTGCCTGTGAGCACATTCACCACGCCTTTTGGAAACCCGACCTGTTCTGCCAGATGCCCCCACACAAGGCCGGAGAGCGGCGTGGCGGTTGCCGGTTTCACCACCACGGTACAGCCAGCTGCCAGCGCTGGTCCGAGCTTGCGGGCAAGCATGGAAGAGGGGAAGTTCCACGGGGTGATCGCGGCCACCACGCCAACTGGATGGCGCGTGGTCATCAGTTTGCGACCGGCGATGGGTGAAGGGATGATCGCGCCATTGGTCCGGCGCGCCTCTTCGGCAAACCACAGCACATAGGCAGCCGACGAACCCACTTCAGCGCGCGACTCGGACAGTGGTTTGCCCTGCTCGGCGGTTAGCATTTGCGCCATGCCTTCCAGATTGTCCTGGATGGCATCATGCAGCTTGCGCATCAGCGCCACACGCTCGCCAAGCGTCAGCCCGGCATAGGCTGGAAAAGCCGCGTGCGCGGCGTCAATGGCGCGCTGCGCTTCAGCCTGGCCAGAATTGGGCACAGTCGCAATGGTCGCGCCCGTCGCCGGATCGGTGACGTCGATTGTCTGGCCGCTATCGGCGCCCACCCACTGCCCGTCGATGAGGTTCGTCTCGCGAACGAGGGATGCAAAACTGGTCATGGAACAAATACCTTAAGAGGAAAGAACGTCGTCGGTCGCAGCGCGCAGTGTTTGCGCAACGATCTTGATTTCTTCGGGCGTGATGCAAAGTGGTGGCGCAAGGCCGATGGTGTTGGCTTCCGGCATGGCGCGAGCGATCACGCCCCGCTGAGTCATGGCTTCAGCTATTTTCGGCCCAACCGTCATGGGCGGAAACCAGTCGCGCTTGGCCGGATCGGCGGCAAACTCTACCGCCGCCATCAGGCCAATGCCGCGCACTTCTGCGACATTGGGGTGCCCTTCCATGGTCTCGTTGAGCGCTTGCTGGAACACCGGACCCATCGCGTGGGCGTTCTCAACCAGACCCATGCTGTCGACCATATCGAGGGTAGCGATACCAGCCGCCGCGCTGACAGGATGGGCCGAATAGGTCCACCCATGGGCGAGTGGGCCGAAGTCGTCTGTACCCTGCATCAGCACGTCGAAAATGCGCTGCGAGATAATGGAGCCCGACAGTGGTGCATAGGCCGAGGTCAAGCCTTTTGCGATGGTCATGAAGTCGGGCTTCAGATCATATGTTTCTGTCCCAAACATCGCGCCGGTGCGACCAAACCCAGTCACCACCTCATCAGCCATCAGCAGAATGTCATGGCGGCCGAGAACCTCTTGAACCCGCGCCCAGTAGCCTTCTGGCGGAGGTATGATGCCGCCGGTGCCCATGGCGGGTTCACCGATAAACGCGCAGATCGTGTCCGGCCCCTCGCGCTCAATCATCGCCTCTAGATCATCGATCAACCAATCGACGAAATCAGCCTCACTCATATCCGCGTCGGGCCGGCGCAGATATTGCGGGCTGTGGGTGTGCAGGAATCCATCAAGCGGCAGGTGGAAACGGGCGTGATAGGATGCAAGCCCCGTCATCGAACCAGAGACGATGCCCGAGCCGTGATAGGCGCGCCAACGGCTGATGATTTTTTTCTTTTCCGGCTTGCCGCGTAGAATGTTGTATTGCCAAGCATATTTCACATTGCTGTCGTTTGCGTCCGATCCAGACAAACCAAAATAGACCCGCGCCATATGATCGGGCGCGCGGTCCATGATCATCTTGGCAAGCCGAATGGCGGGTTCGTTGCCTTGACCAGCGAAGGAATGAAAAAAGGCGAGCTTGTGCGCCTGCTCAGAAATTGCATCTGCAATCTCGGTGCGACCGTAGCCCGCGTTCACGCAGTAAAGGGCTGCAAATGCATCCAGAAAGCGGTTGCCGTCACGATCCTCAATGTAAACGCCCTCACCACCCGTCACGATGCGCCCAGGCACGTCACCGCGCGCATGGTTAGCGGTGTGCGTGGTCGGGTGCAGCAAATGGTCCCTGTCCCAAGCGGCCAGCTCATCATTGATGCGAGGGTCGAGGCTCATATGATGGTCTCCAAACGGGTATTGGCAATAAGTTCGGGCACGCTTGCCTGATTGGGCAAGGCCAGCAGCATGGCCACCATGCCTGCAACTGTTTCTGGCGTCAGGCGGTCAGCTTTTGGTGTTGCGCCTGCCACGCCTGCCAGAAGACCAGTGTCGATAGCGCCAGGACAAAGCGCAGTGGCGCGCACCCCATCATCCCACGCGGCATGGCGGACGGCCTGCGTCATCGCCAGCAGCGCATGCTTTGTCATGGAGTAGCCGACCGACGTTCCGCCGCGGTAGCGCTTTGCATCGGTAGAGGCAATGTTCACCAGACGGCCCTTGCCGGTCCTGCGCAAATGCGGAAGCGCCGCCTTGATCAGCCGGAATGGCGCTTTGACGTTGACGCCCCACATGGCATCCAGATCAGCCTCTTCGCCATGCTCAAAATCGACCATGCGCATGATACCAGCATTGTTCACAAGCGCGTCGATCTGGCCGTACTGGTTGGCGGTTGCCTCCACCCAGGGCTGCGCGCTGGACGGATCGTTGGCGTCAAAGGGATGGGCCGATAAGGCGCCTGAAAAGGCACCAGCCTGCGCAAGGTCACGCAGACCCAGTGAAACCGTCCAGCCGTCTTCGAGTAGTTTTTGAGTGATAGCGGCCCCAAGGCCGCGACCGCCGCCCGAAACCATGACGACCTTTGTCATTAGAAGAGGCCTTGATAAACGCCGCCATCGTTGACGATGTTTTGGCCCGACATGAAGCCAGCCTGTGCCGAGCAGAGATAAGCAATCAGGTCGCCGCATTCCGATGGATCGGCAAAACGTCCTGCAGGGCACGTCTCTTTGCGGTTCTGCACAATCGCCTCATAGGTGGTGTTACCACGCTTGGCATGACCATGAAGATTGGTGTGCAGTGCATCGGTGTCAAACAGTCCGGGGCAAACCGTGTTGATGGTTATATTGTGCCCAATCAGCTCACGCGTCATGGCTGCCGATGCGCCCGACAGCGCAAGCCGCGCCGCATGGCTGTGCGCGAAGCCAACCTGTGGGAATTTGATGAAGCTCACCGACATGTTCACGATACGACCGAAACGCTGCGACTTCATGCCAGGTGTAACAGCTTGCATCATTTCGACCGAAGACAGGAAGTGCACTTCCAGCCAGTAGCGCCAGTCTTCAGCTGTAATTTCATCATAGGGCGTTGGTACTTGGCGAACGCCGGGATTGTTCACCAGAATATCGGTGGACCCGCCGGCGGCATCCAGGATCGCTGCACGTCCCTCTTTCTCGTTGAAATCGGCAGCAACAGGGATTGCGTCAACGCCGAACTCATTGCGGATCGCTTCGGCCGCTTCGCTAAGCGGGCCTTCGCTGCGTGCATTCATCACAACCGACACACCTTCGCGCGCCAGAGAACGCGCGGTCGCTAAGCCAAGCCCACGGCTTGCAGCGGTCACGATTGCCCGTCGACCTTTCAATCCAAGATCCATCGTCAGTCACTCCTAGTTGTCGGTCTGCAGGTGTTAGGCAACCTGCTTGTTTGTTCCAATCAGGCTGTCCATGCCAGCCTGCAGGCCTTTAAGCGCAGCCCCAGAAAGCGGACGCAGCGGCGGGCGCGGCACGCCACCGCCAGGGAAGCCGAGAAAGTTCATCGCAGCTTTGGTCGCGGGGTAAAGCGTGCGACCTTCAGAAATGAAGAGCTCCGTCATCGCTTGGCCGGTGGCTTGCAAAGCCCATGCTTCATCCATTTGGCCAGCTTTGGTTTTGTGCCAAAGCTGCATGCAGTCTTCCCAAACATTGGGGAAACAGTCGATATGGCCATCCGCTCCCGCCAGCGTCGCGGCCACGCCGATGGTGGACGATGGCCCGCAGAACACGCGGATACGATCTTTCACCATGTTGAGTGTCTGATGGAAATTCTGCCAGGCCCCACTGCTTTCCTTGATGGCCACCACATTGTCGAGGTCCGCCAGCTTGTCAGCGATGGCTGGTGTGATGGCGTTTCCGGCATTGCCGGGGATGTTGTAAAGCACGATTGGCAGCGTTGATTTCGCGTCGATGGCGGCGAAATGCTCAATGGTTTCGCTGTCAGAGAGGTGAGCGAAATAGGCTGGCATCACCAGAACAGCGTCCGCGCCTGCCGATTTGGCGGCATCGATCTGCTCAACCACCTCGCCTTCGCGGATCGCTCCTGTGCCGACAATAGCTGGTCCGCGGCCTTTACAGGCCTCTACTGTCAGTTCGGCCAAACGTTCGCGCTCGGCCAGCGACAATGCCCAGAATTCACCTGTGCAGCCAGCGGCAACAATCCCAGTTGCACCCGCGTCCAAGAGGCGATTGATGTTGCCGACAAAGCCTTCCTCATCCAGTGAAAGGTCCGCATGAAAAGGCGTGGTGACCGCCGGCATAGGCCCGGTCCAGTCAATGCTGTCTCTGTTCATGGCAGTGCTTTCTGAAGAGCGGTGGATGGCATGTCGGTAACGTTTGTCTCCGTAGGTCGGTTGAGCCTCGGCCCTTTGGGACCAGGACCAAACACATGGGCGTTGTCGGCATCAAAGGAGAGCGAGACGGACTCGCCGGGGTTCCAGGATTGTGGAGCTGGCACCCGGCCGGTTAGCCGATGCCCGCCGGAAAGCTCTAGAACCACGATGTTCTCATGGCCGGTTTTTTCAACGACCTGGATGACGCCTTTAATCGGGCCTTCGCCAATCAGCACATGCTCCGGGCGCACGCCCAGGCATGCTGGTCCAACTGCGGCATTGTCACCGAGTGGCCCAACAGGCAACGAGATCCCATCGGCCTTGAAGACCCAGGTATCACCTTCGCTTGAGAGTTCCCCATCCATCAGCGTCATACCAGGCGTGCCGATGAAGCTGGCAACGAACCGGTTGGCTGGCGCTGCGTAGACCTCCGTGGGCGCTGCGAACTGTTGAAGCTCCCCACCTTCCATCACCGCAATGCGATCCGACATGGTCATCGCTTCAAGCTGATCATGGGTCACATAGACCATGGTGCGGCCAAGGCGCCTGTGCAGCTCCACCAGCTCCACACGCATGTAGCCACGCAGTTTAGCGTCAAGGTTCGACAGTGGCTCGTCCAGCAAAAACACTTTGGGATCGCGCACCAACGCACGACCAAGGGCAACGCGTTGTTGCTGACCACCGGACAGCTGGCGCGGTTTGCGGCCAAGCAGCTCGGTGAGTTGCAAAAGCTCGGCCGTGGCATTGACCTGGGCAGTCCGTTCAGCCGACGCCACACCACGTTTCTTCAGCGGATAGGCGATGTTCTGCGCCACGCTCATGTGCGGATAGAGCGCGTAGGATTGGAACACCATAGCGATATCGCGTTGGCCCGGCGCCACATCGTTGACCACGCGATCACCGATACTAATCTCACCTGAGGTTGGAAATTCCAGACCGGCCAGCATGCGCAGTGTCGTTGTCTTGCCGCAGCCTGACGGGCCAAGCAGCGAGACGAACTCACCTTCTTCAATGGACAAGTCCAGCCCATGAACAGCGGTAAAAGACCCGAACTCTTTTCGAACCTTGGAGAAGACCACAGCGGCCATGAACTAACCTTTCACACCGCCGGCACCGAAGCCGCGGGTCAGATAACTTTGCAGGAAGGCGAAGGCGATAATGAGCGGCACGCTCATCATCACCGAGGCGGCCATCAGCAGTGACCACTCAATGTTGAAGGATGAGACCAGCATGTTCATCACGCCGGTGGTCAGCGGGCGCGCGCTGTCGGAATTCACCAACACCAGCGCATAGAGGTATTCGTTCCAGCTAAGGATGAAGGTGAAAAGCGCGGTGGAAATGATGCCAGGCAAAAGCTGCGGCAGAATTACATCCCAAAAGGCGCCGAGGCGCGATGCACCATCCACCAGTGCGGCGCTTTCCAAATCTTCCGGAATGCCCGCCATGAACGAGCGCAGCAGCCACAAAGCATAAGGCAGGGCAAACGTAGTGTAGGCAATCACGAGGCTGAAGATTGTGTTCGACAGCCCAATGCTCACCAGCAGCAGATAGAGCGGAATAATCAGTACAACCGATGGCAGCAGATACGTGAAGAGCACCAGGAACGCCAAGCTCTCGCGACCGCGGAACTTGAACCGCACCAGACTGTAGGCGCCAAGCGTGCCAATCGCCACAACGACCAGGGTGGTCGCAGTCGATAGGATCACCGAGTTGCGGAAGTAGGTGAGGAAGTTGGTGCGCTCGATCAGGTGCCAGTAGTGCTCAAACGTCCATGTTTCAGGCAACATAGTGGGCGGACGGCGGAACAGCTCAAAGCCTGGTTTAACCGAGGTGACAAGCATCCAAAACAACGGGAACGCCACCGCGAGCACAATGCCCCATGCGAAGATATTGAACGCGATCTTTTTTATGGTCGGCATCAGGCGTCCTCCTCACTGCGCGTGCGGCGAATGTAGACAAGCATGAAGACGAGCATGATCAACATCATCACCACAGCGAAGGCCGACGCCATGCCCATATCGTTGAGCGCGAAGGCTTCTTGGTAGACGAGCAATGGCAAAGTCTGTGTATCGCTCAACGGACCACCACCGGTCAGCAGGAAGATCAAGTCAAACTCTTTGAAATCCCAAATCGCACGTAACAAGATGATCACGACCAGCACATCGCGCAGTTGCGGCAGAGTCACGTCAAAGAAGCGAGCAATCGGACCAGCACCATCGATCTTCGCAGCTTCATACAGCGAGTCGGGGATCGTTTGCAGGCGCGCCAGCACGGCGATCACCACGAAGGGAAAATACTTCCACGCGCCAACCAAGATCACCGAAATCATCGCGTTGGGCATCGTGCCCAAATAATCCATTGGGAAGTCGATGATGCCCACCGTGATGAGCAGGTGGTTCATGATGCCGTAGAGGTCGTTGAACAGCCACTTCCAAACGAGCACGGCAACGACCGTGGAGATGAAATAGGGGAAGAGGATCAGCGAGCGGGCAAGGCTGCGAAACCAGATGTTTTGGTGCAGCACCAGCGCCATGCCAACGCCAAACAGGATCTGCAGCGACAGGGTACCAACCGTCCAGATCAGTGTGTTGCCGAGTGCGTTCCAGAATTGGCCGGTTTGCAGCAGCTCGACATAGTTGGACAGGCCGACAAACTCGCCTTCCAGGGTCGGGGTAAAGATATTGAAAAAGGACAGATAGATCGCTGAAAGCAGTGGGTAAACGATGACTGCACAAAACACCAAGACCGTCGGCGCGATCAGCATCACGCCAAGCATGGCGTAGCGCTTCTCAAGCAGTGTTTTTGGAGCGGTGGACATCGTGTTCTTTCAAGTGTCGCCAACCGCCCCCCAACTGAGCTGAGGGGCGGTCAAATATCGCGAAGCTTAAGCTGTGGGCTTAGCCGTTGACGATCGCTTCGATGGCCATAGAGGCATCGCTAAGCGCGGTATCAACATTGTCGCCGTTGAGCACAACCTTCTGCACCAGATCGGAGATCACGTTCGAGCCGATGATTTCACCAGCCTTCTCGTTCGACTGATGCTCTGCACTCTCATAGCCAAGGTTGAAGCCGCCAGCAGCGCTCTCCGCCATCAACTCAACTTCTGGCGCGTACTTCTGGATAATGTCATTATCCTGGTACATCGGATTGTTGTTGATCGACTGAAGCACGGGCAACACGTGGCCTGGTGCCGCGTGCAGCTGTTTGATGTAGCCTTCTGGATCGAACAGGAACGCCGCAAACTGCTTGGCAGCGTCAATGTTCTGCGACTGCGCCGGGATGAACACTGACGGGAAGTCATTGAACGTCCATGGTGCGACATCGGTGGAAATGCGCGGGTAGCGCACGCAGGTGATATGGTCGGCGATGCTCGGGTTCTGATCGCGTACATTGGCAAGCACGCGACCGGTGTAGATGCCCGTCGCGGTTGCACCAGACACAAAGGCCGTGATGGCTTCACCCCAGGAATAGTTGGTTGCCCCGGGAGGGCAGTACTCACGCATCTCGCGGTAGAATTCCAGCGCGTTGCGTGTGCCTTCATTGTCGATGGCGACATCAAGATCAGGTGAGAACACCTGCCCGCCAGCCTGGTGAATGAAGCCGATGAAAATCAGCGACGTCATGGAGTTGCGACCATAAGGAAGTGGTGCGCCGTACAGGCCACCGGTCTGCATGGCAGAGACAGCGGCGCGCAATTCGTCCCAAGTTTCTGGTGCACTGTCGATGCCAGCCTCTTCCATCAGATCTTTGCGCAGCCACATCATGTTGGCGGCGGAATTACCGATGCCGGTACCGCAATAGTTGCCGTCGGCAGCGCGATAGACGTTGTTAGCACCGGGGAAGAAGTCATCTGAACCGATGGCTTCGATGACGTCGTTGAACGGCACCAGCAGGTCATTGGCGTAGTAGGACTGCACGGCGAAAGATGGCAGGTGCGTGACGATGTCGGGCACTTCACCCGATGAGAAGGCAGCTGCCAACTGCGGCGCATAGCCTTCATCGGATGTGGTTTCAAACTCAACCTTGATGCCTGGGTTGACTGCTTCGAAATTGGCAATTTGAAGTTGGTAGGCTTCAACTTGAGCCGGTGCAGCTTGCGGCGACCACCAGCGAAGCGTGACATCACTTTGTGCCCGCGCAATGCTGAACGGTGTAGCGGCCAAAGCTGTTGTCGCGGCTAGGCCCTTAAGAGCCGTTCTGCGCGAAATACCGTGCGCATTGTTTTTTATTTTAGTCACGTTGAAGTCTCCCATTTCTCCAAAAAGTTCACATAGCGAACGCTTGTGCGATAATTCACCGATCTGGCGGCGTGTGCAAGTGTTTTTCCGCAATTCTTCGCCTGCCAGTTGCCAATGCGGTATGGTAGGCAGACATTTGTACGGAATCGGTCCTTTCTTTATGGGCCAAGAACTGATGATAAAAAGCGAGGTTCCATGGCCGGAAAGCCAAAGGACAAGGCTACTGGTGACCGTGCCGGTGCAGTAAAAAGCAAAGCAAAGGCTTCCGATGCGCCCTCTGGACTGATGACGGCTGCTCCTGATGAGATGGATGAGAACGGGGAAAACGCGCCCAATTCGCGCGATTACGTCAGTTCTCTTGCGCGTGGCCTGGATGTACTTCGCGCGTTCAATAGAACACGCCGCAAGATGACCTTGTCGGAGGTTGCCGCAGAGACCGGAAACACCCGTGCTGGCGCGCGCAGAATTCTTTTAACTTTGGTGCGAGAAGGCTATGCCGTGGCTGATGGGCGGCTGTTCGATCTCACACCGCAGGTGCTTGAACTCGGTTTTTCGGTGCTATCGTCCAAGGGCACGTGGGACATTGCCCGTCCCTTCATCGAGCATCTGTCTGAGGAAACGCGTGAAAGTGTGTCCGCGGCGATTCTCGATAACTACGACGTTGTGTATGTCAGCGGCACACAGTTTCACCGCGTCATCAGTGTCGGCATTACGGTGGGACGTCGTTTTCCCGCCCATGCAACCGCAACGGGTCGCGTTCTTCTGGCTGGTCTGCCAGAAGATCAATGGTTGGGAATGCTGCAGAGCATACCGCTGACGCGCATGACAGATCGTACCGTGACAGACCGAGGTGAGTTCCGGGAGATCTTGGAAGATGTGCGCGACAAGGGCTGGTCCCTTGTCGATCAGGAACTGGAAACCGGGCTGATGTCGATCGCCGTACCGCTTTACCTGTCGTCGGGTGTTATGGCCGGGGCCATCAATGTGGGCGTACCAACGTTGCGCATGACAACCACCGAGATGGAGGATTTCATCTTGCCCAAACTGCAGGAAACGGTCGGTAAGATCACACAGGCTTTGCGGCGCTAAAGTCAGGCCGCAAAGCGAAGCGGCGAAAAGCGCCCGACGTCCATAGTAGGCTGTTGGCCAAGCGCGATTGATGCCGCCGCCCGTCCAACCAGTGGCCCAAGCGTGTAACCCGCATCCCCAGGTATGGCCATGACGATCCGCTCCGCGCCCGGCAAACGGCCTATCACCGAAGCGCCGTCGGTTGTCGTGTTCATGCCAGCCCAGGTTCGGATGATGCGCAAGCCAGCGATGCCAGGAACAAGTTTAGCAGCAAGCGCTACATTGCCCATCAGAGAGGCTGATTGAACAGCGGGTGGTTTCACGTCGCCGCGGCTTTTTGCAGGCCAACCTCCGCCGATCACGATCTGACCGGAACCGAACTGCTTCAATGTGATTGAGCGTTCGGCATGTTGCACCAGATGGTGGATGGCCGGTGCGCCGGATTCGGTGATGTTCATATGCAGCGGTTCTGCCTGGCTTGGGATGGAAATCCCAAAAGGTGCGACCAGATCTCCGGTCCCCCACGCTGCTGCAACGATGACCTGCTCAGCGCCGAAAAATCCATCTGAGGTGCAGGCCGAGATATCGCTTGGGCTGACATCCAGCTGGGTAACATGTGTCACACGGCGCACCACGCCGAGCTGTTCGGCCAGAGCCTGCAGCTTGGCATTGGCAATAAGAGGATTGAGCTTGCCCTCATCCTTGCAGAGTTCAGCGCCGACGATCTGCGGCCCCAGCCAGGGTGCCACTTTGTCCAGGGCTGAACGGTCAAGAATGTTCACCGCCAAGCCTTTTGCAGCTTCGCGTTTGGCCTTGGCTTCTAGAAAAACCAACTGCTCGGCGCTCTCGGCCAACATCAGCCCGCCTTTGCGCACCAGGTCTATTCCGCCAAGTTCTTTGTCCAGACGAACCCATTCTTCGGCGGCCTCACGGTAAAACGGCAGCGAGGCTTCCACATTGGCCACTTGGTCAGGATAGAGCCGCATAAACCGGCTTTGCATTTGCACATGCAGTGAGCCTGCGTTCGCATCTGAACCAGCGTTGATTCCAGCATCCAGAATTGTGACCTGTGCGCCTTGTTCGGCCAGAGCAATGGCGGCGATGGTGCCCGTTACACCGCCGCCAACGACAAGGGCATCAGTCGCCGTCATCGGCTGCCTCGCCTAGTGCTTCCTGCGCCGCCAAAATGGCTGAGATGGCCACAGGTTTGATCGGCACGCGTGGCGCAAAGAAGCTGAGATCTTCAATCGGCTTGCCTGTCGCATCTGAAACCATGCGTGCAGCAACCGGACCGCAATAGCGCCCTTGGCAGCGGCCCATGCCAATGCGGGTTGCACGCTTCAGCGTGCCGACATGGCCGGGCGCGGTTGAAAGCCCGGCGCGCACATCGCCAAGCGTCAACTCCTCACAGCGGCAGATCGTGGTTTCATCTGGCATAGGCGTCGTGTCGCGTGGCGCGATATCATAAAGTTTCCAAAGCTTGCTTTGGAATGTGCGATGTTTGGTCAATGTATGCAGCTTTGCTGCCAGGCCTTCACCATTTCCATGACCTGTCGCTGCGGCCGCCCAAGCGCCTGCGATCTCACCTTCAATCCGTGCTGCTGGCGCACCACCAAGACCAGTGCAATCGCCAATCGCGTAGAGTCCAGAAACACTGGTCTCCATGCGCTCATTTTTCTGACAGCGCAAATGTCCCATCGCCTTGTCGTAGTGCATCTGTGCGCCTAGCAGACGGAGGATTTCGTTCTGCGGCTCGAAGCCTGCGTTCATGCAAAGCGCATTGATATGCACCGTGTCTTCGCGGCCTGAATGGTTTCGAAATGTTGCGGCGAGCCCATCCTTGTGTTTGGCAACGGCGACAAGCTCTGCACCATTGTGAACCTTGATGCCGTGCTGACGCAGGCCAGCCAGCATGCCAAGGCCCTGTGCCGTAAGCTTGGGGTCAGCCACCGCCATCGCCAGCGCTGTGAGAGGTTTGGCAGTAGCAGGCGGCGCGCGTTCGGCGAGGTAGACGATTTCTGCGCCACCTTTGGCCAGTTCCAGTGCCACCTGAACATTCAAAGGGCCTGACCCGCAAACCGCAACGCGCTTGCCCGGCAGTGTCTGATAGCTGCGCCAAAGCGTTTGTGCTGCGCCTGTTGTCATCACGCCTGGCAGTGTCCAGCCCGGAACGGTAACAGGACGCTCATAAGCGCCAGTTGCGATGATGGCCGTCTTAGGCTTTGCGATGACTGGCGTACCTTCGCGCTGGCCAAGAAACATCAGGCCATCAAACGCGCCCCAAAGCTCCACGCCCGGTACCAGTTGGGCGCCTGCGGCCTCGGCCTCGCTCACCAGGCGTGCGCCATCGCCCTGCTGTTGATCAAGGACTGTGCCATTGGCGGCTTGCTTGTAGTATTGGCCACCGGCGACCTTGCGTTCATCCAGCACCATAACGGATGCACCCGCATTGGCCGCTGCGATGGCCGCCGACAATCCGCCCGCACCGCCGCCAACAATCAAAACGTCTGGTGACAGATGCAGAGGTTTCTTGGCGTGAGTTTCTGCCGCCGTGCCAAATTCCGGCAAGGCCACTTGGCGGGACACTTTCACGCCGTCCTGAACCGGCGTCATACAAGCTCGTTGGTTGGGCTCGCCATTGACGGTGACGAGACAGTCTTGGCAGACGCCCATGCCGCAGAAGATGCCACGCTCATCATCTTTGGCGGTCTCTCGAAAGGCACGAACTCCGGCCTGCGTAAGCGCTGCTGCCAAGCTCTGACCGTTCTGGGCGGTGATTTCTTGGCCCTCAAAGCGGAAGGTTTTTGTGCTCATGACGATGCTAATCCCGCATCAGCTTATCGCGGGCTGCAATAAGCTGTGCCACTGCGCGGGCGCGCCATTGAGCGCGGTCTGCAAGGCCATCGGCTGGCAAAGCGTCGCGTCGTTGTGCATCCACGTTGGTAACCAGTGCATCGCTCCACTTCACTGTTTCACCGCGTGCCTCGCCCATGCGTTTGTAAGCTGGGCCCATACGGGCAGCGTGAGCTTTGATGCCGCCAGGCGTATTGAGTTCAGCGGTTTCGAACGGGCCGGAAAGCGCCCATCGTGGACCAAGGCCCATGCGCATAATCGCCTCAACCCCGGCCACATCTGTCACGCCCTCATCGACCAGCCGGTAGGCTTCACGCAGCACCGCACCTTGCAGGCGGTTCAGCACAAAACCTTCGATCTCGTGGTTCAGTTGAACGGTCTCAAACCCCGCAGCGCCAAAGATGCCCGCAGCCTTTTTGGTTGCGGCTGGATCCGTGCCGGGTGCGGGCACAAGCTCAATGACCCGCAGCACGGCTGGTGGATTGACCGGATGCGCGACAAGGCAGCGTCGCTGCTGCGCAGTGTCTGGCAAGATCTGCGATATCGTGATTGCCGACGATGCAGTGGCGAGGATTGTATCCTTGTCCGTCTGGGCCAACAGGTCTGCAAAGATGGCTTGTTTGGTTTTAAGCATTTCTGGACCGCATTCTAGCACCAGATCGGCGTGCTTCAGCTTCTCTCCTGGGTGGTCAACCACACTCACATGGCCCGTACCGCCGCGCGAAAGACCTGCTGTTTGGATCGCCCCTTGCTGTACGGCCAAGCCAGTATCCACCGCATTGCAGCGGTCTTTGTCGGGGTCGGCGAGGATCACATGTGCGCCAGCATCAGCAAACACGGCGGCAAAGGATACGCCGATGGAGCCTGCGCCGAGGATCGTGATCATGGGTGATTTTGGCGATTTGTCTTGCATGAGTTCACATAACGCACAAGTGTGCGGGAGAGGCAATCGAGAATTGGGCCCAAACTGGGATCCAAGATATGGACATCAGTGTTGGAGGGTTTTGCCGTGGAAAACAATCACTCGCTTGAAGGGCGTTGCGCTGTAGTTACTGGCGCGGCAGGTGGGCTAGGGCGCGCGATTGCCGAACGCCTGGATGAGGCCGGAGCAAGGATCATCGCCGTAGACCTGCCTTGTATGGTGAGTGATTTGCCCAAAGCTTGGCAGGGCGTCGGGATAGATCTGGCAACTGATGAGGCTGATGCGGCCCTTTCGGCATTGGCATCGCAGCTCAGCACGGTTGATATCGTCGTCGCCAATGCTGGCCTGGTTCCGCCTTGGCGCGGCATGGAGGCCTTAGATCGGGCAGAATGGGATCGCGTTATGCGCGTCAATGTCTGGGGCGTGGCGGCCACCATCGGCGCTTTTGCCGACGCACTGGAGGCTTCCGGTCACGGTTCAATTGTCGCAATGGCATCTATCAATGGCTACAAAGCGCATCCCCAGCAGGTGCTTTACACAGCCTCGAAACATGCGGTGATTGGGGTGATGCGTGCCGCAGCCCTCAACCTTGGACCACGCAACATACGCGTCAACGCGTTGGCACCAGGGCCCATCGCGACTGAGGCGTTGAAGGGCAGGGTAGAGGCGCGCCATCAGACAGGTGGACCATCACCGGATAAAGCATTGCTGGCCTTGGCTGGCGAGTCCGCATTGGGCCGCCTCGCCACACAGAGAGACGTGGCGAATGCGGCCCATTTTTTGGCGTCGGACGCCTCGGGGGGAATGACGGGGGTCGTTTTGCCTGTCGAAGCGGGTCTGGCTTAGCTGCTTGGCTTAACCGCGCGCAGCCCAGCCATTGGCAGCCAGAATGTCGTGGCTGGCTTTGATATCGCCATCTGGGTCTGCACCTTCGGCCAAAGCATCGGTGATAATTTCAAGAACGGTCACACCAACATAGCCGATGTCGTTGAGTGCTTTGGCAGCTGAACCCGGATCAACAATGCCGGTGCCAAGCTTCTCGTGTTTGAAGTCATCATAGCCTGAGTCGGAGATGTGAACATTCTTCACCAGGCCGCCCAGCATGCGGATGGCTTCGGCTGGGTCTTCCTTGATAAACGCGCTGTTGCACACATCAAAGTTCACACCAATTTCCGGCCCAATCAGCGCTGCGGTGTCGACCATATCTTTGGCCGTTGGCAGGTAGGTGAAAGGCACGTTTTCTAGCAGAAGCTGAACGCCAGTGCCTTTGGCATAGGCCACCAATTCCTTCATGCCTTCGACAAACCAATCCAGCATCCATTGGTGCGGCGGATTGATCAGGCTGTTCACCGGGCCAGGAATAGCGACCACATAGGGGCACTCCAACTCGGCAGAAAAATCAATGGCTTCTTTGTAACGGTCAAGCGTGTAGGCCCGCATCAGCCTGTCCACACCGTTCGGGTTGTTATCCAGCAGGGGATAACAGAAGCTGCTGACATGGCCGCCTTCGCCATTGAGCCATGTTTTGTATTCTTTGCGATCCTTCACCGTCAGCTCACGCGGCCAGCAGTGCGGCGGAAAGATCATCAGCTCATACGTGTCATAGCCAAGTGATTTCAGATGCTTCAGCGCATCCAGGCCACCATGAGAGTAAAGGAAGGGGAAGGTGCTGGCGGCGACTTTAAGCTGCGACATGGACGGACCTTTCTGCTTGTCTGCATTTCCGCGCCATGTTCAAATAGCGCACACAAGTTACTATAACGCACGATTGGCATCGATCAATCGCATTTTCCAACAGGTTTAAGGTCATTCATGTCCGCTCAATTGTTCACACCCCTGCAACTGGGCGGGATCGCCTTGCCCAACCGCATCGTCGTCTCCCCCATGTGCCAATACGCTGCCACCGATGGCGTGCCCGGCCAGTGGCATTTGGCCCATCTCGGGCAGTTCGCCATGTCCGGGCCCGGGACCATTTTTGTTGAGGCGACAGGTGTTGAGCCCAATGGGCGTATCACGCCGGGCTGCACTGGCCTTTATGATGATGCGTGCGAGGAAGCCTTCGCCACCATCGTTGCTTTTATGAAGTCCATTGCCGATGTGCGCATTGGCATTCAACTCAGCCATTCTGGACGCAAGGGCAGCACGGTGGCGCCCTGGGAAGGTGGCGGCTTAATCGAAGGCGAAGGCGTTTGGGTAACCGATGCCCCATCAGCAGTTCCGTACTTGCCAGGCTGGCCAGAGCCGCGGGCCATGGATGACGCCGCGCTTGCACGCGTAAGCGATGCGTTTGTGGACTCAGCGCGGCGCGCGGACCGCGCAGGGTTTGATCTGATCGAGCTGCATGTGGCCCACGGCTATTTGTTGCATGAGTTTCTTTCACCCATCACCAACACGCGCCAAGATCAGTATGGCGGCTCATTGGAAAACCGCATGCGCTATCCGCTAGAGGTTTTCAAAGCTGTGCGCGCGGCGTTCCCGGCTGAAAAACCGGTTATGGTGCGACTGTCGGCCACCGACTGGATCGAGGGCGGATGGGACATGGACGGCTCGCTCGCCTTTGCCCAAGCGTTGAAAGGTGCTGAATGTGAAGCGCTGGACATCACGTCTGGCGGTCTCGACCAGCGCCAGAAGATCACGACGGGTCCCGGTTATCAGGTCGGGTTCGCAGAAACGATCCGCCACGACGTTGGCATCCCAGTGATGGCCGTTGGCCAAATCACCGATCCCGTTCAGGCCGAGACCATTGTCGCAACCGGACAGGCCGACTTGGTTGCGCTGGCTCGCGGCATGCTGTGGGACCCACGCTGGACCTGGAAAGCGGCGGTGGAACTGGGTGCTGAGATAGCGCTGCCTGCCCCTTACTCACGCTGCAACCCTGCGCTTGCCGCAACACCTTTTGTTAAACGGAGCTAGCAATGTCTGAGCTGACAGGAAAAACCGTCATTGTCACAGGGGCCTCTAAAGGTATTGGCGCCGCAACCGCTAGGGCGATGATCGAGGCAGGCGCAACCGTGATCGCCCACTATGGCGGCGATCGGTCAGGGGCAGAGGCCGCCACCGACGGTCGGGCCCATCTGATCCAAGCCGATTTCAAAGATATGGCTGCCGTTGACCGCTTCTGGGATGAGGCCGTTGACTTGGCCGATGGGCGTGTCGATGTGTTGGTCAACAATGCTGGCATCATGCGCCAAACCGGCGGTTTCGCCGACCCCATAGATGAATGGGATGCCGTTTGGGCTGAAGCCATGACGGTGAATGTGCACGCACCAGCACGCTTGATGCGCCATGCTGTCAATCGTTGGCTGGATGCCGGGGAAACCGGATCCATCATCGGCATCGGCAGCTGGGTCACAACCCGCGGCACATCCCATCCCGGCGCCATCGCCTATGCGGCATCCAAAGCTGCCATATCCGCCGCCACCAAAACCGTCGCGCGTAACTACGCCGCAAAAGGCATTTTGGCCTACGTCATCGCCCCTGGTGTGGTGCGCACGCAAATGTCGGTCGATACCGCGGTAAAGCTTGGTGGTGAGGATGCTGTCACTGCCACTCTGCCGATGGGTGAGTGGGTGCCGCCAGAGGATATCGCCGAAACCGCGGTGTTCTTGGCGACAGGTCGCGCACGGCACTTAACCGGCGCGACCATCGACCTTAATGGCGCAGCTTACATCCGCTGATGCGATCGCTCATGCAGTTACGCGGCAGCAACTTGCCGGCCTTCGATGGTATCAACGATCCGCTCCAGCTCTTCCATCAAGGGCACCATGCGAGCAACGCGTTCGCGGCCTTCCTCGCCCAGGCTTTCGAAGGTCGTGATCGGCGCACGTACATCGCCAACTGGATATCCGGCAGCAGCTGCGAGCGCCTTGGAGTAGCATTGGTGACCATAGAGCGGATGGCCAGCGGTGATGATGGTGTCGAATTTTCCAATCACCGATTGCACTGCCTGCACATCATCCCAGCGACCCTGCTCGGCCCATTCAACGAACTTCACCGAGGCACGTGGAATGAAGTTGCCATAGGGGTTCACATAGCCCTTGGCGCCCATCTTGTAGCTTTCCAGAACCCGTTGCCCAGCCCAGACATTCATAAGTCCGCCGCTCTCAACGGTGATGTCATGGATGCGCTCGATGCGTTGGCTTGCCTCCTTGATGTAGCGGATCTGATCGAAGCTCTTGGTAAGCCTGCCGACCAGTTTGGCGCTCATGTCCACGTTCGATGTAAACGGATTGTTGTAGAGCATGATCGGCAGATCGCATCCCTCGCAGATCGCCTGATAATAGTTGAAAATCTCATCGTCCGTTGGCGTGTAGTAGTAGGGCGGAATGATCATCAGTCCGTCAGCGCCAAGGTCCTCAGCCTGCTTGGAATAGCGTACAGCGTTGGGCGTGTAGGCGTTCATTGTACCGACCCAAACGGTGATGCGGCCGTTGATGTATTTGACCGTGTGATCGACGAACTGCTCGCGCTCCTCATCGGTCATGGTCAGGAATTCGCCGGTCGTGCCGAGAATGATGATGCCGGGAACGCCACACGCCATTTGCCAATCCAGGAACTTTTCCCAAGCTCGAAAATCGATGGCATGTCCACCGTCGGTGAACGGTGTGACGGTGACGGTGTGACTGCCGGAAAAACTCTTTGGCGTGGGGGTCGTGGTCATGCTGTCCTCATTGGATCGAAGCGGAAGGGGATGCTGCACTGATGGCAGATCGTTTTGATGTTCTGGTGATCGGCGGCGGCATCACAGGACTGATGACCGCGTGGAACCTCGCCGAAGCGGGCACCTCGGTGGCGCTTGTTGAAGCCGGTGATCTGGGCACGCAGGCGTCCGGCGCCAATGCTGGGTCGCTGCATCTGCAAATCCAGTATCCGGAGTTTGCCAGTTACGGCGAGGACTGGGCGCGCGCGTATGGTCCGTGCCTTGGGTTTTTGAAAGACTCTCTGGCCTTGTGGCAGAAGCTTTCCGATCGCGTCGGCGAAGATTTGGACGTTAAGCTTGGTGGTGGCGTTGTTGTTGCGCAAACCGATGCGCAGATGGAAATCATCGCCCGTAAGGCCGCCATTGAAGCCGAGCATGGCGTTGAGACGAGGCTGCTCACCCGCGATGAATTGCGCACCATCGCGCCGTACCTGTCTGACAAAGCGATTGGTGGCGGCTATTGCGCGCTTGAGGGCAAGGCCAATCCACTGCGCGCGACCCCGGCTGTCGCAGCCGCTGTTCAAAGCGCAGGTGTTATCATTCATCGCAACACCGCCGTTGCAGGCATTAGCAAAGAGCCTGAAGGCTTTAAGATCGTAACCTCGCACGGGTCGTTTTACGCAAAGCGCGTGGTCAATGCCGCAGGTGCCAAGGCTGGCGAGATTGCTGCCATGCTCGGCGTGGACATCGAGATCGACGGCTTTCCACTTCAGGTCACGGTCACCGAACCGGTGGCCCCGTTGATCCCGCATCTGGTCTATTCGGCGGCTGGTAAGCTTTCGCTGAAACAAGCCGCCAATGGCGGTTGCATTATAGGCGGCGGATGGCCCGCGGCGCGCCGCGCAGATGGAACGCTCGCCACTGATCCGCAAAGCCTTACCGGTAACATGGGCATTGCCGCTGATGTCGTGCCCAAGCTTGGCCAGATACGCGCGGTGCGCAGTTGGACTGCTTGGGTCAATGGAACGCCGGATTGGCGGCCGATCCTTGGGGAAGTGCCGGATCAGCCGGGCTTCTTCCTGGCGCTGTTTCCTTGGGTGGGGTTCAGCGCAGCGCCGATGACGGCGCAGGTGACGGCGGACCTCATTTTGGGCCGCCAGCCTGCTACCTCGCTCAAAGGCATCTCCGTCTTGGCTGACTGATCGGATAGATGGCACGGCCTATGCAGCGCCACAATTGGCTTGCAACCCGTTTGCCAGCTTGCGCTTGTAGGCGCGCCACGTCATCGCCCATTGGCTTGGGTCCTCAAAGACATCACCCTTCACCTGCGCAACCGGTTGATTGTGTGGGGCTGACTTCACCATCTCAGGGTCAGTGCGCGCCTCTTTAACGATCTTGGCAACCACGTCGATCCAGAGATCAATGTCTTCTTTAGACCACAACTCACCGGCTTCCGGCGTGAACGGTTCAGCCACGATCCAAGGCTCATGGCTCATCCACCAAGGGTCGATGCCATAGTCGGCCATGCGGTTCGCAAAATCGACAGTTCCGATGCCGGTCTCTTCCATCAAGGGACCAAGCGACCAGCGCGTCATCTCCATACGATGGGCTTTCACATCGGGGTTGGAGATCGCAAGGCCGTCGATTTCAGACAGTCGCTTGTCCATATAATTGTTGGCGACCACAGAGATATCAGAGGCCAACTGAATACCGTCTGCCCCCATGCCACGCGCCCAAGCATAAGCTTTCACAACTTGGGGAACATTGCCCCAATATTCGCGCACCTTGCCGGCTGATTTCGGGCGATCATCATCGAGCCGGTAGCGATCGCCCTCTTTCACCACAACCGGTGTCGGTAGGTAGGGTGCCAGCGCATCTGAACAGCCAAACGCACCGACGGCCGGACCGCCGCCAGCCTTCGGTGCGCCGAAGGTTTTGTGCAGCATGAACATGCAGGCGTCGAAGCCCAGCTCGCGCGCTGACAGCTTGCCCATGACACCATTGAAGTTAGCGTGATCGTAGAAGCAGAGCGCACCTGCATCCTTGGCAACGCGCACCCACTCTTTGATCTCAGGGTTGTAAATGCCCATGTCGTCAGGATTGTTGAGCATGATGAGCGCGGTTTTTTCGCTCACCGCTGCCTTCAAAGCATCCAGAGATGGATAACCGTTTTCTTCCAGTGGAAGGTTCACGACTTTGAAGCCCGCCGCAGCCGCCGTTGCTGGGTTGCAGGGGTGCGACTGGGCTGATGTCACCATCTCGGTGCGCTGGCCGAGCAGGCCTTTGTCTTTCCAGTAAGCGCGAGCAAGCGCTGTCATGGTGTAAGCAGCATCGGCGCCGCCACCAGCCTGGAAGATGAACTGATCCATGCCGGACAATGATCGCAGGATGCCATCAAACTCATGGATGATGCCGAGCACGCCCTGCAGTGTATCCTCATGCTGATAGGGGTGCACCTCTGCCAGCTCTGGCCGCAGCGTCGCGTACTCGGACGTCTTGGAATTGTACTTCATGGTGCAGGTGCCAAACAGGCTGACACCCATCATGCCAAGTGTCATTTGGCTGAGATGCAGATAATGCCGCTGCGCTTCGAACTCGGTGATCTCCGGCAGTTCCGGGCGATCCTTACGCGCCATCGCGCCAGGGATCAGGTCTGCGCCAACGCTGCTGGCGACCTCAGATTCAGGGGCAGGAAAAATCTGTCCACGGCCACCGGGCCGGCCCATTTCCATGACCACCGGCTCGTCCCATTTTGCGGCGTGAAAATTTGGCAAACGGCTCATGACAGAACCTCCTTCATGGTATCGGCAAGGCGTCTGATATCAGCGGCGGTGTGCACTTCAGTCACGCAGTAGAGCGCGGCCTGACCAAGCCCCAAACCTTCATCGGAAAGGTCCTTGCCGCCGAAAATCCCTTTGGCACGTAGGCCATCGTTGATGTCTGAGACGGTTTTGCCCGTGTCATCGAAATTGACGATGAACTCCTTGAACTGCGTGTCCGGCCAGACGATGCGCACGCCGGGCACCTCGCCCAGAAGCTTTGCGGCGTAACGCGCCCGCGAAACGATCAGGCGGCCTACTTCGGCAAACCCATCTGGGCCAAGCATGCTCATATAAACCGACCCTGCAATCGCCCACAGATAGGTGGAATTGCCGGTCCAGTCATTGCCATCTTCGCGCATACCGTAAGAGTTTTGGTGCGGACATGCGAGGCCGAAGGCGTGTTGGCCTTCTTCAAGGGTTGATGCGATGGAGACCAGGAACCCATTGTAGCTGCGCACATAGGCCTCTTCATCACGCGAGGCTATGAACCCGCCAGCACCGCCACCGCACTGCATGTGCACGCCCAGAGGCTGCACTGGTCCGGTTACAATGTCGGCACCATAATCGCCGGGCGCTGTCATCACGCCAAGGCTTATCGGATCGACGCCGACAATGGTTTCAGCACCGGCCGCACGGGTGAGCTTCGCAATCTCGGCAGCGCCAGTTTCAATGGTCCCAAGATAGGCCGGGTTCTCGAAATAGACCGCTGCGACGTCCGGTCCAAGCTTGGATTTCAGATCACCCAGATCAAGTTGGCCTGAGGTCGGATCAGCAGCGACCATCACCACCTCGATAGCGCTTTCCATCTCCTGCGGTTGGCAATAGGTCCGGATCACCGACAGCCGTTCCGGGTCAGAGAGCTGCGGCACCAGAACTTTCTTGCGCCCGGTGATTTTGGCCGCCATACGGATCGCGTGGCCAGTTGCACAGCCCCAGGAGTAAACAGGCAGCTGCACCACATCCAGGTTCAGCAGCGCGCCCAGCTGCGAGGAGAACTCAAACCAGGTTTGGTTGCGACCATGATCGGATTGATAGCTGCCCCACACATTGGTGGCGAACTCGGTGCGCCCAACGATTTCATCGACAATGGCCGGCACATGGTGTTGCCAAACACCGGCGCCGAGAAAGCTGAGATTGTCCTCACAGCTTTCATTGCGCTTCAATCGCGTGACCAGATCGCGCTTCAGTTCCATCTCGCTGGTAAGGGCAGGGGGCAGATCAAGCGGGGTCTTGCGGTAGTGATCTTGCGGGATTTGTTCAAACAAATCCTCGACCGAAGCCGCACCAATCTCGGCCAGCATGTCATCAATCACACCAGGTGCTGAAAGCGCCATCCACGGGTGAGATCGAGACTGTGTGGGCCTGGGTTCGCTCGACATGCAATTCTCCTCAGATCACGGGCAAAGGGTTGGTTGTCTGGGTGGGCGTACAAATAGTGCACAAAAGTTCACATAACGCACACATGAAATCAAGCCAAAGATGGTGTGAAATCAACCGGCGGAAAGCCGCATCAGTGTTTCGCGGCCAGGTGCCGTATGCACGCGTAAAAAACCCTCAAGCCGCGCATCCAAAATGGGGTCTCCGCTGTCCACCCAAAGGCGTGGCTGGGCAAGACCCATCAGCTTGTCTTCGGCCGCCAGAACAATCAGTCCGTCGCGCCCGGCTTGGGCAAGCACCTTGGGGCTGACCTGCTGGTTGCCACGACCGATGAGAAACCCTTGCTGACCCGTCACACCCAGCACGATTTTGACAGGCCCATCGCCCAACAGCGCTTCTAAATCCTTCGATCCAATGTCGCGGCCAACAACCAGCCCGCCCCGTATTGCATCAATCCCCAGCAGCGTCGGGCTATGTCCAGCCGCTTGCATCACCACACCGGCGCTCGTGCCAGGCCCGATGACATACAGTGTATCGGGGTCCATCTGCCTGGCCAATTCCGAAGCGGCCCCGGCCAGCGCAGCGCTCCAATCCTTCCGCAATCCACCTTTTGAGGCCTGGATGCGGTTGGCAGCCATGGGCACGCGAGCATGACCGTAAAGCTCCGGCGCGATGTGGCCCTCACGCAATGCAGCTTCATCGATGTCCATCACCTCAGCATCGTCAGTCCAAGCGATGCGATCAGGTGTGGTTAGGATATCGGCCAGCAATGCACCCGCTGCCTCGGAGGAAATGGCAAACACGCCAGAGTGCATTTTAACCCCGCAGGGTATGCCAAGCATCGCTTGCCCCGACTTGAGTGCTGCGCTGACGTCGCGCGCCGTGCCGTCACCACCAGCAAACACGATGAGATTGCAATCGACCATCGCTTGGACGGCAAGGCGGGTGTCTCGGGCAGTTTGCGAGCCGTCTGTGAGGTCAATCGTTGAGACATCAAGGTCCAGCCCCTTTGCCCAATCGGTACCTTGTAACCCTGGTGCTGCGATCAAACGGGCACCCGGTACGCGTTCGGATAGTCGTGTCAGTGCGCGTCGCGTTCGTGGACCAGCCTGCGGTTTGGCACCCCGCGCCAACGCCTCGGCCACTGTGCCAGGGCCATCTGTACCCTTCAAACCAACCCTGCCGCCCATTCCGGCAATCGGGTTCACCACCAATCCGATCCGCATCATTTCCCGCTATATGACTTTCCAACATGCCAGGCACTTAGTGGCCTTGCGCCCTTGTTCAATATACGCACACATGTTCGAAAACGGAGATAGAAATGAGTGCTAGCCCATCCGATCCTGCCATTGGCAATGTGCCTGTCCGTTGCCTGGTTACAGGTCTATGGCAGATGGCCGACCAGGAGCGTGATGGGAAAGTGTTCGACCTCGATAGCGCAGCACATGCCCTGGTCGACTATGCCCACGACGGGTTCGACACTTTCGATATGGCCGACCATTATGGCAGTGCTGAAATTGTCGCTGGAATGGCCCACAAGGCGATGCGAGAGGCTGGCGAGGCACCCCCAACAATTCTAACCAAATGGTGTCCTGCGCCTGGCGAAATGGATGCCGACACAGTGCGCAAGGGCGTGGAAACGGCCCTAAGACGGCTCGACCTACCGGCCATAGACGTGATGCAGTTCCATTGGTGGCGCTATGAATCGCACCAATATGTCGATGCACTTGAGCACATGATGCAGCTGCGGAAAGAAGGGTTGATCCGAGAAATCGGTCTCACCAATTTCGATGCCGCTCACCTGCACCTTCTCTTGAAGAATGGCATTGAGATCGCCTCGAACCAGGTCTGTTTTTCATTACTTGACCGGCGCGCCGCCGGTGATCTGAGCGCTGTGGCCGCAGAGCACAACGTTGCTCTGCTTGCCTTTGGCACGCTGTGCGGTGGTTTCTTGTCTGACCGCTATGTTGGAGCGGAGGAACCTGAGAACATCGCTGATTGGAGCCGCATGAAGTACAAGCGGTTTGTTGATACGTGCGGTGGTTGGGCACCGTTCCAAGCGCTGCTTTCTACCTTGGCTAAGGTGGCCAAAAAGCACGACGCATCGGTGTCCAATATCGCCACCGCTTGGACGTTGGCACATCCGGCCATCACAGCAACGATCATCGGTACGCGATTGGGCGAAGGGGAACACCGAGCCGACAATAAGCGTGCGCTTGCTGTGGCTCTGGACGATGACGATCAGGCGGCCATCAGCACCTGCCTTGATGCTATGAAGCCAATCCCTGGCGATTGTGGTGATGAGTATCGCAAACCGCCGTTCCTCACTGCATCCGGCGATCTGAGCGATCATTTGGACAGCCTGCCCCCCGTTTTCCCCGTGGCCGCCAGCACGGCACGCCCATCTCGGCAACGCGCAGAGAGTGGATCTATCTGGGAGGAAAAGGCAGGCTTCGCCCGCGCCTTACGAACCGGCAACCGCATCACCGTCAGCGGCACGACCGCGACAGCGCCAAACGGACACGACATTTGTCCTGGCGATGTGAAAGGGCAGGCGGTCTACATCCTCGACAAGATTTCAGCGGCCATCTCATCGCTCGGCGCCAGTTTGGACGATGTCGTGCGCACCCGCATCTACTTGACCAAAGAAGAAGACTGGGAAGCGGTTTCGCAGGTGCATGCACGCTATTTTGCCGACGTGTGTCCGGCAAACACGCTCATCGCCGGGATCACATTGATCGGGCCTTATGACGTCGAAATCGAAGTCGAAGCGGAAATGGAACCACCTCAAGGTGCGACATAGCGGTTTGCACGTACGGATGTGCCATTGACAGGATGGTGCGACAAAGCGTCATAATCCGCACGAAAGTTCGTAATGCGCACAGAATGACATGCGGGCTCTCTTCCGATGGCATTCTGCCCACCGGACAAACTCAATGTGGAGGAAGATCAATGATCAAACGCACCCTTGTTGCGGGCTTAACGGGCCTTGCCATTCTTAGTGCCCCTATTGCGGTGGCTGAAGCGCGCACCCTCGATGAGATTCTCTCAGAAGGTGTTTTGCGTGTTGGCATCAACCCCAATTTCCCAAATATGAGCACGCGCAACGACTCCGGTGATTGGGAAGGCTTCGACATTGATGTCGCCAACGCACTGGCAGAAGGCCTGGGCGTGGAAGTCGAGTGGGTGCCCACTGAAACACCTCAGCGCGTGCCATTCCTTGTGTCCGACCGGATTGATGTTTCGCTTGGCGCTCTTACTCGTAACGCCTCACGCGCCATGCTAATCGACTACACTGTGCCGCTGCACACCGAAGTTTTGGCCGTGCTTGCAACCTCAGAGATCGAAGGCGACAGCTGGGAAGACTTCAACCAAGACAGCGTGACGCTTGCCAACATGCGCGGCAACTGGACCGTGGGTTGGATCGAAGAGAACATGCCCAATGTTGAGTTGGAGCTTGTCGATACGCTGGCCGATACGGTTCGCCTGGTCGCTCAAGGCCGCGCCGATGCGATTGTCGAGAACATCGATTTCTTCATGGCGTTCACCGAAAACTACCCAGATGTTGACTGGCGCGTGGTCGAGAACCCGATCTTTGTCGCCTACTGCGCGATTGGTGTTGCCCAAGGCAATGACAACCTGACCGAAGTGCTCAACATTCTGCTCTACGGCCTTCATTCCTCAGGCATGATCAACGAAACCTGGGAAGCGCATTACGGCTCGCCGATGCTGCGCGAAGTTGTGCCCAACCCCTACTTCTAGAGCCTTCCCGACGCTTCGTCTGGTCTTGCCACTCCTGCGGCAGGGCCGGGCGGGGTGTCGGGCAGTTTGCCGCTTTCTCGGCGTCGATACCTTCAGGGTCCCATGAATTACACGTTTCAATATCGCGTCGTCTGGGACAATTTCGATGCTCTCATGGAAGGCGCCTGGCTGACGTTTCAGCTTGGCGTTGTCGCCTTTGCCGGTGGCGTATTGATCGGCCTTTTTGGGGCGGCCATCAAAACCTATGGTCCCGCACCGCTGCGCTGGTTGGTCGATGGGTATGTGGTTTTCATCACCAACACACCGGCGCTCATCCAGATCTATTTTCTCTATTTTGGTCTGCCCGAGGTTGGCTTGCGTTGGTCAAACGAGGCCTGCGTTCTGATCGGGTTGATCCTCAATGCTGGCGCTTACCTCACCATGATTTTGCGTGCCGGATTTATCTCTGTGCGGAAAACTGAATTGGAAGCTGGGCAGACTTTGGGTTTCTCGCTGGTTCAGCAAATCCACTACATCGTCGTTCCGCACATCGCGAAGTCGGTCTATCCGGCGCTGGCCAATTTCTTCATCGTTGTGCTCGTTATGGGCACCTCTATCGGCGCGCTGATCGGCGTAGACGAACTCACTGGCCAGGCGATCAACCTTTCCACGATCAATTATCGCTGGCTTGAGTACTTCTCTGTCGTTGCCGTTCTCTACGTTATTTTGACATTCATCGCTTCCATCGGATTGGCACTGCTTGGCCGTTGGGCATTCCGCGTCAAGGCGAGGATTTTCTGATGGCGGGGCGTGTCTAATGGAACGTATTATCGAGCAGTTGCCGCGCTTTTTCACCGCCGACAACATGGCGCTGCTTGCCCAGTCGGCAGGGCTAACGCTGGCGATGACAGCAACGGGCTGCCTTATCGGTTTTGGATTGGCGTTTGTTTTGGTTTACCTGCGCCAGACACCTGGCCTGTGGGCGCTACCCTTACGCCTTATCTGCATCACATATGTGGAAGTGTTTCGGCGCATCCCGTTCATCGTCGTCATCTATCTGGTGCTGTTCTTCATCCAGACGGTCTCCACCGATGCCTCCCTCTTCACCATCGCGGTTATCGCCATCTGCATATATGCAGTGGCCTATACTGCCGACATTATTCGTGGCGGCATTGAGTCCGTTTCGCCAACGCAGATCGAAGCGGCCAAGGCCATGAATTTTGGCCGCCTGCGCACACTTCTCACGATCACTTTGCCGCAAGCTTGGCCAATCATTGTTCCCCCCGCCATCGCCTTTGCCGTCTCGTTTATCAAGGACACCGCGTTGGTTAGCCAGATTGGTGTTTTTGAGCTGACGTTCCGCGGTAAGGAATTGAACAATCAGGGTTTTTCCGCCCTGCTTGTCTTCGGCACGATTGCTATGTGCTACTTCCTTATGTCCTTCCCGCTCAGCATGCTGGGCCAATATTTGGAGAAACGCCTTGCCACACCTCGCGGTCAACGCTCTGCGCGCAAGTTACGGGCCGATTGAGGTCTTAAAAGGCGTGTCCTTCTCCATGGAGAAGGGCGAGATCATTGGGTTGGTCGGACCGTCAGGTTCGGGCAAATCAACGGTGTTGCGCACGCTTGTGGGGCTCACGCCGGCAACGGCTGGTTCCGTGACAATCCATGAAAAGAACATCGATTATTCAAGCGGCGCATCTGTGAGGGACGCTCGTGATCAGATGGCGATTGTATTCCAGCAGTACAATCTATTTCAGAACATGAGCGTGCTGAAGAATGTCACCGTGGCCCCGGAGAAGATCAAAAAACGCCCCAAGCAAGAAGTGCGTGCCCAAGCCGAAAAGCTGTTGGCGATGGTGGGCCTGGCCGACAAGCTCAATGCTTACCCCGACCAACTCTCTGGCGGGCAGCAGCAGCGCGTGGCCATTGCGCGTGCCTTGGCACTGAAGCCAGAGATCTTGCTGCTCGATGAGGTGACCTCTGCGCTTGACCCGGAGTTGGTCAACGAGGTTCTGGACACAATTCGTCGGTTGGCGTCCGAAGGCATCACCATGATCCTGGTCAGCCATGAAATGTCGTTCATTCGAGAAGTGGCCGACAAGGTGATCTTCATGGATGAGGGCGAGGTAGTGGAAGAAGGCCCGCCAAAACAGATGTTTGATGCGCCCAATACCGAACGGGCGCGCGACTTCTTCGGCAAGATATTACGGCACTGATTTCAGCCTAAAGCGCCATCCGATCGGTGAAGAAATCATCACGCACATCTTGAAGAACGTCGTTGCGCTGCCTGGCATCCTCGCTGCAAAGCCATGCCATAACCGAAGCTGGTACCAGCGGATCGACCAAGTCGCTTTGGGCGATCTTTGAGATTGGGTTGAGCCCCGCCTGACGGATCGAGCCCTGCATGTCGGTGTCCGTTGGTGGTATGCCGATGAACACGCTGCGCACATCATCGTTCGCCAATTCCATGGCAAACATCTGTGTCAGCATGCGCATCGCCGCTTTGGATGAGCAGTAGGCTGTCCATCCTTCCATGGGAGTTGTGGCCGCCCCAGTGCCGGCGTTTACCACCGCGCCTTTGGATGCTTTCAGAAGGGGTAATGCGGCCACCACCATGCGGTGAACACCGAGCACATTCACATCAAAAGCCTGGCGCATGCTGTCGGTTGCAAGGTCCGCTGCATGGCCGATGGGCGCAATGACACCGGCATTGTTCACAAGAACATCAAGGCGCCCATCAACAGCCTCAATGGCTTCGTCAACCTGTTCCTGACTGGTAACATCCAGGCTGATGGTCTGCGCGCCTTCCAACAGTTCAGGAACGTCCACTTTGCCGTAGATACCAGCGATAACGCGGGCGCCTTTATCGACCAGGATGCGGGTCAGTGCGGCGCCAATGCCGCGGTCTGCGCCGGTCAAAAGAATGGTGCGGCCTGAAAGGTCCGGCACGGTAATTGGGGCGAGATTGAACATTTCCTCTTGACCTCACTTTTGTCTGGTTATTTAATTGGTCTGTCCAATTTGACGGATACAGCGCGAGCCGCTTGGTGTCAAAGCTCAAAATGAGCGTGCACCAAGAGGCAAACAACAAAGCACTGATCCAAATCGGGAGGTGGGCCACACTATGCGTATCCGCGCCATAGAACCGTTTCCCATTGCCTATCCCGATCCCAATGATTTCGGCACGATCCGTCGCACGGTGCTGGTGAAAGTCACCACCGAAGAGGGAGCGGTTGGCTGGGGTGAATGTATCGCCATGTGGCCAGAAGCTTGCAAGGCGGTGGCCACGGTCATTACTGACGGTTTGCTGCCCGTGCTCAAAGGTGACGATGCCACCGACACGGCCTCCGCTTGGGAAAAGATGCGCCGTCATGTCTGGTGGTATGGGGAAGGTGGCATAGCATCGCTGGCCCTATCCGGTGTCGATATAGCGCTGTGGGATATTGCTGGCAAAGCCGCTGGCAAGCCGCTTTATGAGTTGTTTGGCGGCCTCAAGCATGAGCGGTTGCTCGCCAATGCCTCAAGCCATGTGAACAAGAACGGCGAGGCGGCCTGCGTTGCTGAAGTTGTCGGCTTCTTTGAGGCTGGATTTCGCTCCACCAAGCTGGGCTTTGCCAAGAAGGGCGAGAGCAATATTGGCGGTGATCCTGACACAGATGTCAGCTTCATTCGCGCCCTGCGCGGTGCGCTGGGTGATGAGGCGGAAATCCTAGTCGATATTGGCAACGGCGTGCGTTGGGATGTCGAGACAGCCATTTCGGTCTGCAATCGCATGGGCGAGTACCGCATCGGCTGGTACGAAGAGCCGCTCTATCCAACCGATGATGCAGGTTACAAGAAGCTGGCTGCCTCGACGCAGGTACGCATTGCCTCTGGCGAGCGTGAGTTCACCGAAGCTGGCTATCGCCGCCAGATGGAGATGGGTGCTGTCGAGGTCTACGGCGTTGATCCGGCGCGCGTAGAGGGCATCACTGGGTTTCGGCGTGTCGATGCGCTTTGCTCGCACTATGGCAAGGTGATCAATGCTCATGCCTGGTCCACCGGCATCACGACGGCGGCCAGTCTGCACCTGTCACTCGCCTCGCCGAACGCTGAGATTTTCGAGTACAAGCCTTTCGGTGTTGTGGTTCAGGATGAGCTGATTGGCGAAAAGCTCTGGCACAAAGATGGCTGGGCCTACCCTATCAATGCGCCGGGCTTGGGCATCGATGTGCAGGAGGATGTTGTGCGACGTCTGGCGGCTGCCGCATGAGTCGCGCCCCAAATCGCTTTGGCATGAAGGCCCCGACGGTGGAGGATATCACCTCGCCCGGCTTTTCTGCACCGTGGGATGCGCCAATGGTTCCGCCATTCCCGTTCAAGTTTCGCGATTGCCAGATCATGACGCTCTATTGGCGCACCGATCCAGACGCGATTGATTTTCTTCTCCCTCCGCCCTTGAAACGTACCGGAGATATCGCCTGCGCGCATATCTACCGGATGAACGATCCGGACTGGATCGGTCCCTATGGCGAGATGAACGTTATGGTGGGTGCCGAATTGCCTGGAAGAGCGTCTGGAGGCTATTCGCCCTACCTGGCGTTATCCTCTGATGGTGGCGTGGTCCATGGCCGTGAGGTTCATGGCCAACCCAAGAAGCTCGGCAATCCGAAGATTGAAACGCGTGGTGACTTGTTGGTTGGCACAGTGGAGCGCAATGGCATCGACGTGCTGACCGGCACGATGGCCTACAAGCAACGGGCAGTTGATCCCTCCACCATCAAGCCACACTTTGATTTTGCCACCAACATCAATCTGAAAGCCATCGACCACATCGATGGCCGTCCGGCGATCCGCCAGCTCACCTCGCGCGCGCTGACTGATGTGATCGTCCATGAGGCGTGGGCAGGGCCTTGCACGGTAGAGCTTCGTGCCAACGCGCAGTTGCCTTTATTCCGACTGCCGGTGCTGGAACCGTTGGAAGGCTTCTTTTGGCGCGCTGATTTCACACTCATCGCAGGCACGATCTTGCATGACTATTTGGAGACATCCTCATGACCACTGGTGGTGCAAGTGCGCGTGTGGTTGTTACCGACACGATCTTCCCCAATCTCGATCAGGAAGAGGCCGCCGCGCGCGCCGCCGGTGCCGAGTTTGAGGGCTTTCAGTGTAAAACCGCAGATGACGTGGCTGCGGCTGTGCGTGATGCCGATGTCGCCATCGTCCAGTTTGCCCCTTTCACTGTTGATGCCGCTAAAGCTGTGAAGCCTGGCGCCAGGGTCATCCGTTACGGTGTTGGCTATGACAACATCGATGTAGCTGCGGCCCGCGAAGCCGATCTGAAGGTCGGCTATGTGCCCGATTACTGCACCGATGAGGTGGCTGACCACACAGCATCGCTGGCCCTGTCTCTGTTGCGTAAGCTCCCCACATTGGATGCATCGGTGCGTGCTGGCGAATGGGCGGCGGTCAAATATTCCAAACCGCTGAAACCGTTCAACGAAACCACCTTCGGTTTTTTTGGGATCGGTCAGATCGGTTCGGCAGTTCTTCAGCGCATTCGGGGATTTGGTTTCCGTGTCATCGCTTCTGACCCAGGCTTAACCGCACAGGAAGCACACGCCTTGGGCATTACGCTGGTGGATGCAGAAACGCTCCTCGCCACCGCTGACATCATCACCTGCCATGCGCCTGCGACCGAAGGCACGATAGGATTTTTCAACGCGGCCAACCTCGCCAAGATGCAAAAACACTCGCTGCTGGTGAACACCGCCCGTGGCCAATTGATAGATGAGAACGATCTGGCCAGCGCCCTTCGCTCAGGCACCATCGCCGGTGCCGCACTGGACGTCTTCACCCAAGAACCACTGCCGGAGACCTCGCCTTTGCGCAACGTGCCCGGCCTTATCCTGACGCCCCATTCGGCTTGGTATTCCGATGCAGCCATCGACCGGCTTCAGGGCTTGGTGGCCCAGGATATCACGCTGGCCCTGAAAGGGGAGGGCCCACGCAAACCGGTGCCCTGATCGTACATGAGATCCCGCGCGAGCCGGGACCCCACACCCAATTGTGGATCAAGCTCGCACACGCAAGAACGGCACGCCACAAGGCGGCCAATCAGACCCGAAACGGGAGGAAATGATGAAACGTCTTACCACAAGTTGCGCCGCTGCGGCGCTCCTGGCAGCCAGCATGTCGGTTGTCGCTATCCCTGCTGCCGCTGACATGATGTTGGAAGGCGGGCAAGAAGTGGACATGGTTCTGCTGCCCAAATTCCTTGGCATCTTGGTGTTTGACCAAGCTAATGAAGGTGCGCAGGAAGCCCATGCCGAACTTGGTAATCCTGGCGAACTGCTGTTCGTTGGCCCAACCCCTGAAAACTCAGTGGCTGGTCAGATCGAGATCATGACCACCTCGGCCACACAGGGCCAAGGCGCTGTGATGCTTTCCAACAATGCTGGTGACCAAATTGTGCCGTCCGCTATGGCCGCGCAGGAAGCTGGCACCCGCGTGGTGACCTGGGATAGCCCCATTCCATCGGGTGAAGGCGAAGATGTCTTCGTCGCGCAGGTGGACTTTGGTTCCATTGGTGTGGTGATGGCCGACATGGCGCACTCGATTCTCGGTGGTTCTGGCCAGATGGCCGTGCTTTCGGCAACGCCTGATGCTGCCAACCAGAACGCCTGGATCGCAGCCATGGAAGAGGCGCTGACCGACGACAAATATGCCGACATTGAACTGGTTGATATCGTCTATGGCGATGACCAGGCAGAGGTCAGCTACAACCGCGCGTTGGCGTTGGTCGATCAGTATCCCGACCTTGGCCTGATCATGTCGCCAACCACAGTTGGTATTCAGGCATCGGCCAAAGCGATGCAGGATGAAGGTCTCTGCGAACAGGTCCGCGTGTCAGGTCTTGGCCTGCCGGCGGAGATGCTCTCCTACACGCTCAATGGCTGTGCGCCTGAGTTCGCGCTCTGGGACTTCCGCGACCTTGGCTACCTCACCTATTACACGGCCTATGGCCTCGCGACGGGTCAGCTGTCAGGCGATATCGGTGAAACCTTCACCGCTGGTCGCATGGGTGAATACACCATCGAGGAAGACCCCGGCCGCGAAGGTGCAAGCCGTATCCTGATGGGGCCATTCACTGTCTACAACGCTGACAATGTGGAAGCCGCCGCTCAATAAAAGAGTGCTTCTTTTCTCCCCGAACTCCGGCGCGGCATCGTTACGCTGCGCCGGAGCTTGCTTCACTCAACGCCGCTAGGGCTGTGATGACCGCTCCTGTTCTATCACTCGATCATGTGTCCAAGCGTTTTGGTTCCACGCTGGCGCTCTCTGACATGTCGCTCACCCTGCACGCAGGTGAAGTGCACGCCATTGTCGGTGAGAACGGCGCTGGCAAATCGACCATGATCAAGACAATGACTGGCATCCACCAGCCGACCGAAGGCACGGTGTCGGTGGATGGCAAAGTGCGAACCATTTCTGGATCGCAAACGGCGCGCGAACTTGGCATCGCCGCGATCTATCAGGAGCCGATGGTGTTTCCCGATCTGGATGTCGCGGAAAACATCTTCATCAGCCAGGTTGGTGGTGGTTGGCTGCAAAACAAAGCCAAACAGCGCCGTGACGCCGAGATGCTTATCGAGCGCATCAGTATGGATTTGGACGTTGATCGCGCGGCCAGCGGGTTGACGCTGGCCGAGCAGCAGGCCGTCGAGATTGCACGCGCGCTGTCCCAAGATGTGCGTGTGCTGATCATGGACGAACCGACGGCGTCCCTATCGGCCCATGAGGCGGAACAGTTGCGCCGCATAGCGCGCCAGCTGGCAGCTGATGGTGTTGCGGTTGTCTATATCTCGCACCGTCTGGAAGAGATTTTTGAAGTGGCCGACCGCGTCACTGTGATCCGCGATGGCGAACATATTTCCACGCGTCTCATCACCGAGACCGACACCGATACGATGATTGCTGAGATGGTGGGCCGCGAAGTGGGCAACTACTTCGCCAAGGGTGAGAGCCATGCCCGCGATGAGATGATTCTCAGCGTCAGGGGCCTGTCGCTCGATGGTGTGTTTGAAAACATCGATTTTGAGCTGAAGCGCGGTGAAGTGCTGGCCATGGCTGGGCTGATCGGCGCGCGCCGCACCGATGTTGCGCTGGCGCTGTTTGGCATTCACCCAGCCACCGCTGGCACGGTCGCCTACAAGGGTGAGCCGCTCAAAATTACCTCGCCAAAGCAGGCGATGGATGCTGGCATTGCCTATGTGTCCGAAGACCGCCGTAAGCTTGGTCTGGCCATGCCGATGGCGATCCGCGCCAATATCTCCCTTGCCACCCTTAACGACTTTCTCTCCAAATTCGGGCTGATCAATCGTGTAAAGGAATCGGATACCGCGCATCATTTCCGCGAACGGCTGAATATCCGCACACCCGATGTTGAAACGCAGGTTGAGATGCTCTCTGGCGGTAACCAGCAAAAGGTTATGCTCGCCAAATGGCTGAACATGCAGCCGGACCTCTTGATCTTCGATGAACCGACACGCGGCATCGATGTGGGTGCCAAGGCCGAGGTGCATGATCTCATTCGAGACTTTGTGCGCGATGGCGGCGCAGCCATCGTCATCTCATCGGACCTGCCGGAAGTGCTGGCGATGGGCGACCGCATCCTGGTGATGCGCGAGGGTGAGCAAATGGCCATTCTGGATCATGAAGAGGCCAATCAGGAGCGCATCATGGCGCTTGCCACCGGGCAGGATGATCCTGGGAGGGTTGCGGCATGATGCGCGCGCTTTCCAACCTTAACCCGCAGACCTTGCGGATTATCGCCTTGCTACTCGTGCTGGCCTTGGTCATCCTGTTCTTTTCCACGCAGATATCGAACTATCTCAACGGTCGGCTGTTCAACCGCATATCCTCGTCTGTCGCCATCATGGCGCTGATTGCCACGGCACAGACGCTGGTTATCCTCACCCGCAACATCGATCTGTCTGTCGGCTCAGTGGTCGGCTTCACCGCCTTTGCCACCGGCAGCCTGATCGCCGCCATGCCGGAGCTGAACCCGTTGCTGCTGGTCACATTTTCCATGCTGTTCGGCGCATGCTTTGGAGCATTCAACGGATTCTTTGTCGCTTATGCACGGGTGCCGGCGATCATTGTTACATTGGCGACGATGGCGCTGTTCCGATCACTGCTGGTGGAGTTTGCTGACGGCAAATCGATCACCTCATCTCAGTTGCCGCAGTGGCTGACCAGTTTCCCCAACACACGCCTGTTTGAACTCGGGCAGTTTCAATTCCGCGCCTCGTTCGTGATCGCTGTCGTCATCGTGATTGCGGTTCATATCGCGCTGCAACGCCTTCGGGTCGCGCGCAAACTGTATGCGATTGGTTCCAACCCGGAAGCCGCTGAGATGGCAGGCATCAATCAGAAGCTGACGGTGTTCTTCGCGTTTGTGTGTGCAGGCGCGCTGACGGGGTTGGCCGGGTTCATGTTCCTGGCGCGCTTCGGCAACATCACCGTTGTTGCCGGGCTTGGTTTTGAATTGAAATCGGTGGCCGCTGCCGTTGTGGGCGGCGTCAACATTTTCGGTGGCTCCGGCACGGTCTTTGGCGCGCTGATTGGCGCGGTGCTGGTCGATCTCATCGAGACCAGTCTGGTGCGCTGGCCGCTGGTATCCGAGTTCTGGCGCGAGGCGGTGCTCGGCACGCTCATCCTGACTGCCGTTGCGCTGGATGCTGTCGTGATGCGTCGTCTGATGGCGTTGCGGGCTGCCAAACATCACGAAAAGCGCGAGAAGGAGGTGTCGCATGGCTAAACCATCCGCTCTCGCCACTATGTGGGCCAAGGTTCAAACCTGGGAAGGGTTTCTGGTCTGTGCGCTCATTTTCATCGTGCTGATGAACACCGCGCTTTCCCCGCAGTTCATAACGCTGGGCAACCAGGTCAACTTGTTCCAGCTTTCCATTGAGAAGATCATCGTCGCACTGGTTATGACGTTTGTGATCATCAATGCGGAGATCGATCTCTCCGTTGGTTCCATGATGGGCCTGGCAGCTTGCGCCTTTGGCTTCCTGTTTCAGGCAGGTGTTGATCCCGTCATCGCCATCGTTCTGGTGTTGATCATCGGCGCGGCGGGCGGTGCTCTCAATGGCTTCTTCATCACCACCATCGGTCTGCCTTCCCTAGTCGTGACATTGGCGACATTGATCGGGTTTCGCGGTCTTGCGCGCGTGCTTGTGGAAGATCGTGGCATCACTGATTTTCCAGAATGGTTTGATGCGCTGGGCCAGCAAGGGTGGCTTGGTCCAATCCCATTCGCTTTGATCGCTTTCGGCGTGTTGTTTGTGATCCTCTATGTGCTGCTTCAACGGACAGGCTTTGGCCGCAAAACCTATGTGATCGGCACCAATCGCGAAGTTGCAGCGTTCGCAGGCATCGATACGAACAAGCACAAGATGATCCTGTTCATCATGTCTGGGCTGGTGTCTGCTTTTGCTGGCCTGCTCTACGCGGCGCGCGTCGGAGCGGTACGCGGGGATGTAGCGCTTGGCTTTGAACTCGACATCATCACCATGGTGCTGCTGGGCGGCGTGAGCATTTTTGGCGGTTCGGGCACACTTCTTGGTACACTGCTGGCGATTCTCATCGTACTCAATTTGCGCAATGGCATGGCGCTGCTCAACATCACTGGGCACATCCAAACAGGCGTGATCGGCATCTTGCTCATCGCCTCCGTGCTTTTGCCCCGCGTGAATTTACCGATGCTGCGGCAGGGCAAAAAACAACAGGAAACCAGCTCATGACCACGGTGCAGAAGCTTGATTTCGAGCGCCCGCTTGAGCGTATGCCTGTTGGCGAGATGGTCGCGCGGCGCATCCTGGATATGGTAAAGGCGGGCACGCTGAAACCGGGAGACCAACTGCCAACTGAACGCGATTTGGTGCAAAGCCTCAACGTCTCACGCCCGTCTGTGCGCGAGGCCATTCGTGGACTGGCCATTTTGGGTGTGGTCCGCACAGTGCAAGGCGGTGGCGCTTACATCTCCGATCTGGATGCTGAAGCACTGCTGGGCCCGATCCAGTTCTTTCTGTCTCTCCAGGATCTCAATGTCAGCGAACTGTACGACGCGCGCTCCTTGATTGAGAGCGATGTTGCGCGCCGCGCGGCCATCAACATGGATGGTGCAAGCCTAGCCCGGCTGGAGGCCATCTTGGCCGCGCAGTCCAAGTGCTTAGACAATCCTGACGCCTTTCGCGCCTCCGATTATGCGTTCCACGAATTGATTTGGATTGGCTCGGGCAATGCGTTCTTGAAGCGCATTGGTGAGAGCTTGAATGTCATCGGCTTGGAGTTTCGCAAGCGCGCTTCGGAGAGTCCGGCGGTTTTGCGCCAAAGCTACGCCGACCATCAGACCCTGGTTGCCGCTCTGAAAGCGCGCGACGCTGATGCAGCGGCCAAGGCCGCTGAACAGCACATGCACAACGTCTACCGCGTGACGATTGAACAGCCAGACATGAAGAAGGGGGAGGGTTCATGAGCGCACAAAACAAAGCCCGTTTGGGTTTGGTTGGCGCTGGTTGGTGGGCAACGTTCAACCACATTCCAACTGTCCAAAAGAGTAATTTTGCTGACCTCGTCGCCATCTGCGATTTGGATGAAGCGCGTTTGGCTGAGACAGGTGACCGTTTCGGGATCGCCGGACGCTACACCGATCTCGCGGCCATGTTGGCGTCAGAAAATCTCGACGGCCTCCTGGTGTCCACGCCTCATGTCGCCCACCGTGTTCCTGCCGTCATGGGTCTCGAAGCGGATTGCCATGTGCTGGTGGAAAAACCCATGGCAACGACCGCTAAGGATGGTTGGGCGATTGCAGATACTGCGGCCAATGCTGGCAAGCACGTTCTGGTGCCCACAGGTATGAACTTTGAGTGGTTCTCCATGAGGGCCGCGCAATGGGTGCGCGACGGCCGTATTGGTGAGGTTCGCCATGCGGCCTGCCAGATGGGGTCAGCGCTTTCGGACCTTTTTGCCGGTGAACCGATGCTGGAAACCACCGATCATATGTATCGCCCGCCTGCTTCCACGTGGGCCGATCCCAAACGTGCTGGCGGCTATGGCTGGGGGCAGCTTTCCCACGTGCTTGCTTGGCTGTTTTATGTTTCTGATCTGCGCGCGCAGAGCACTTTTTGCATGGTTGGAAAGTCGCCTACCGGCGTTGATTTTTATGATGCGGCCACCGCCCGGGCCACAAATGGCGCGACCATCTCCATGTCTGGCGCGTCCACCGTGCCCAAACATGTCGGCATGCACATGGACATCAAAATCTACGGCAGCGAAGGCATGATCGATTTCAACAATGCCGACGCGAAGCTTGCTCTCTATCGCGATGACAAAGCCGATGAGGTCGTGGAGATGACCGCACAGGACGGCGAGTACAATGGTGCTCTGCCCGTCGAAGTCTTTGCTCAGCTTTGCGCCGGTGAGCCGGTAGAGAACGCATCCAACGGCGAGAATGGTGCACGTGTGACCGAGTTGCTGCACGCGCTTTATCGTTCCGCCGAAACCGACAGCCTGATCACGATTGGGAGCTAACACGATGCCTGCCAGTGAGATGAAACTCAGCACCACCTGCTGGACGATGCCAGCCTGCACGCTCGAAGAATGCGCAGCCATCGCCAAAGGGCTCGGCATTCCCGCACTGGATGTTGGCTATTTCTATGCCTCAGCGCTCGACAAACAAGCCATTCTCGCCGATCCACTGGCCGAAGCTGAAAAGGCCAAGGCCGTTGGCATCGCCATGCCCAACCTCTACCATTTGTTTGGCGAGTCTTTGGACGGCCGCAACCTGGCTTTGCCCGGCACGTTGGATCAGAACCTGAAGGACTTGAAGCAAGCGCTCATCTTCGCTGATGCGGCGAATATCGCTACCATCTTCGTCCTGCCCGGTGTGGTGAACCCTGGCCAGTCTCGCGAGGATGCTCTCAAGGTCTCAGTTGAGAGCTTGAAGACAATGAAGGCGCTGGCCGATGACCACAAGGCAAGGCTTTGCTTTGAGCCGCACGTGCACTCTTTCGCTGAGCATCCCGACATCGCGCGGCAGCTTTCCGAGGCATCGGGCGTTGGTGTCTGTTTGGACTATGCGCACTTCACGTGTTTGGGCTTCACGCAGGATCAAGTAGACCCGCTGGCAGCCCACGCTGCTCATGTGCACCTGCGCCAAGCAACGGCGGGCAAACTGCAAGAGAAGTTTGACCACGGCACGCTGAACTTCCCGGCCATGTTCGCCACGCTTAGAGACGCAGGCTACAGAGGCTATCTGTCCATCGAGCCGGTGCATCAGGAGTATATGAACACCTGGTTTGACGACAATCTCACCGAGATCGTCGCCCTGCGCGATTGCTTCAACACATGGAATAGGGGGTAGGGTCATGGCCGGTTATGCGTGGGTGCTTGAAGTGCGCCCTGGGTACGAAGAAGAATACAAGAAACGCCATGATGAAATCTGGCCCGACATGTTGGAGGCCCTGCGCAAAGCTGGCATCTCTAACTACAATATTTTCCGCCACGGTCTGACGCTCTTTGGGTATTTTGAAACGGATGACCTTGAGGCCACCAAGGCGGCGTTGGCCGACGATCCCATCAATGCCAAGTGGGCCGAATGGATGGGGCCAATCATGAAGATCGAGATCGACGAGCAGAGGCAGTTCCCGTTCCTGTTGCCCAAACAATTCTATATGGCGTAGGTCATTCTGATCCCTCCTGAACACTGTTCCAACAAAGAGAGACTTTCATGAAACTGATGCGCATCGGTCAGCCTGGCCAAGAGCGTCCCGCAGCTTTGGATGCTGAAGGCAAGGCCCGTGATCTGTCCGGCCATGTTGACGATATCGCAGGCGCGGCCATCACGCCGGATGGCATTGCCAAATTGCAAGCCCTTGATCTCAGCACGCTGCCGGAATTGGACGTTGATCGAATCGGCCCTTGCGTTGGTGGTGTTGGCAAGTTCCTGTGCATTGGCCTCAACTATGCTGATCACGCCGCTGAAAGCGGAATGGAAGTGCCGCCGGAACCGGTCATGTTCATGAAGGCAACCAGCGCGATCTGTGGCCCCAATGATGATGTGCTTGTTCCTCGGGGTAGCGACAAGTGCGACTGGGAGGTTGAGCTTGGCATCATCATCGGTAAAGGCGGCGTCTACATTGATGAGGCCGATGCTATGGATCACGTTGCCGGGTATTGCGTGATCAATGATGTGTCTGAACGTACTTTCCAGATCGAACGGGCTGGTCAGTGGGTGAAAGGCAAGTCAGCCGACACTTTTGGTCCGATTGGCCCGTGGCTGGTGACCCGTGATGAGGTCGCTGATCCGCAGGATCTTTCCATGTGGCTCGAAGTCGATGGCACGCGCCATCAAGACGGGTCTACCAAAACCATGGTCTACGGCGTGCAGCACCTTGTGCACTATGTCAGCCAGTTCATGTCGCTGCAGCCTGGTGATGTTATTTCCACAGGCACCCCTCCAGGCGTTGGCATGGGCCTGAAACCACAGAAGTGGCTGCATGGCGGTGAGACCATGCGCCTTGGTATTGAAGGTTTGGGCGAGCAGCACCAGAATGTGCGCCGGGCCTAGAAGGTAGACAGCCTCTGGCGTAAGCGGTTGGCGCTTGCGCCGGAGTGCCGCTTCAAGAAAAAAAGCCCCTTGCTTGCGCGAGGGGCTTTTTTCATCAGTGGTTGTCGCGCGGCAGGTTGCGGGCGATGCGCTGATAGGCCGTCGCCAGTTCCAGGCAGCCGCCTTTGTCCAATTGCCCGACATTGGCACGGTAGATTTCTTGCCATGGCGTTTGATGCTCAAGCTCTGGCTCTTGCCATGCATCGCGCCGCGCTTGCCATTCGTCTTCAGGCACAACCGCGTTGAGCGTCCCCGCCTTGAGGTCGAGCCGCACTGTGTCGCCGGTTTGCAGCAGGGCAAGCCCGCCACCGACAACCGCTTCAGGCGACGCGTTGAGGATGGATGGACTTTCTGAAGTGCCCGACTGCCGACCATCGCCAACCGTCGGTAGATGGTTGATGCCCTTTTGGATCAGCGCGTCGGGTGGCTGCATGTTCACCACTTCGGCCGACCCAGGATAGCCCACGCATCCCACATTGCGGATGAAGAGCATGGTATGATCATCGATCCCCAGGCTCTCATCATTGAGCCGCTCGTGATAATCCTCCGGCCCCTCGAACACGACAGCGCGGGCTTCAAACACATCGTCTTTCAAGAACCGTGTGCGGAAATCATCAGAGATCACCGAGGTTTTCATCAACGCGCTGTCAAACAGGTTGCCTGACAGCACCAGAAAGCCTGCCCTCTCGCGCAGGGGGGCAGCGACAGTGGTTATGACGTCGGTGTCCTCACTGCGCGCGCCGTCCAGCGCGTCAGAGACTGGTTTGCCGCTGGCAGTCATGATGTCGCCATGCAGGTGTCCCGCTTCCAGAAGCTCACCCATCACGGCTGGTACGCCACCGGCACGGTAGAAACTCTCGCCCAGATGCGAGCCCGCCGGCTGCATGTTGACGATCAGCGGCAGATCGAAACCGATCTCCTGCCAGTCGGTCACGTCCAGCTCAACACCAGCATGGCGCGCAATTGCTTGCAGGTGCGGTGGGGCATTGGTGGAACCACCAATCGCTGTGTTGACGCGGATGGCATTCTCAAAGGCTTTGCGCGTTAAAATATCCGACGGTTTCAAATCCTCATGCGCCATCTGAACAGCGCGTTTACCAGTCTCAAAAGCCATACCCATGCGTTCCCGGAAGGGCGCGGGGATCGCTGATGAACCAGGTAAGGTCATGCCCAGAGCCTCGGCCATCGCGTTCATCGTTGAGGCGGTGCCCATTGTGTTGCAGTGGCCAAGCGAGGGTGCCGAGGCGCAGGCGCGGTCAATGAACTCATCATAGTCGATCTTGCCATCGGCCAGCAGGCGGCGGCTCTCCCAAATGATGGTCCCGGAGCCAGCCCGTTTGCCCTTCCACCAACCGTCCAGCATAGGTCCGCCATTGAGTGCAATAGCAGGAATATCCACTGTCGCTGCGCCCATTAGCTGTGCAGGCGTGGTCTTATCGCAACCGGTTGTTAGCACCACCGCGTCGATGGGGTAGCCGTGCAGCACTTCGACAAGACTGAGATAGGCAAGGTTGCGATCCAGTGCAGCTGTTGGGCGCTTGCCGGTCTCCTGGATGGGATGCACCGGGAACTCCATAGGAATCCCACCAGCATCTCGAATGCCAGCCTTGATGCGGTCCATCAAAAACAAATGGATTTTGTTGCAAGGCGCTAGATCGGAGCCTGTGTTCGCGATGCCGATCACCGGACGACCCGATTGCAGTTCCTCACGCGTGAACGTCTGGTTTTGATAGCGCTCCAGATAGAGTGCCGTCATGCCGGGATTATCGGGATTGTCGAACCATTCTTGAGACCGAAAACGCTTGCTCACAACCAATATCTCCCATCCAGGCTGCACTTTCGCAGCACTGTCTCGTTTAAAAATTTTGCCGTCACGTTATGGTATTGCAGTCGCGATGGCGAAGCTAGGTCAAGGTTCAAATGGCTCACACATCAATCGAGACGTTGAGGCGTATTATTCCACGGCATCACGAGACGTTCGGGAAAACGGCAGTCTTTTTCACCACGCCGTACACAAAGCTGCTGTCGATTGACCCAACACCGCCGATGGGATGCAGGTAACGGCGCACGAAGTTTTCATAGTCCGGCAAATCTGCCACCACGACGCGCAGCAGATAATCCGACGATCCTGTCATCACAAAGCACTCCAGCACCTGATCAACGCGGGCAATCCTGCGTTCAAACTGCTGGACCGTGGCTTCGGTATGCGCCGCCAATGTAACGCGCACAAACACTGTCACAGGCAGGCCATAGGCTTCAGCATCAATATCGGCGCTGTATCCTCTAATGGCACCGCTTTGCTCCAGCAGTTTCAAGCGGCGCAGGCAAGGTGAGGGTGACAGGTTGACCGCTGCTGCAAGATCCTGATTCGTCATGCGTCCATTGCGTTGCAATTCGCGGATGATTTGTCGGTCTTTCTGATCCATAGCGCCCTCTGTTGGCATATAATGCTAAGATGAGACCATTTCAGGCCATAATTAGCAATCTATGCGAGACCCAAAATCGCTATCCTGTTTCCAGAAACTTTGGAGCTTGCTATGCGAAATTATCCGGGCAGCTTTGCCACACTTGCCATCCACCACGGTTACGACCCGATGGACAATGAAGGCGCGTTGACACCGCCTTTGCACCTCACATCGACCTTTGCGTTTGAGACCGCTGAAGTCGGCGGGGAGCTTTTTGACGCTCAACGCGACGGGCATGTCTACTCGCGCATTTCCAACCCAACGACCGATTTGCTGGAGCGTCGTATTGCCGTTCTTGAGGGTGCAGAAGCTGGGCTGGCATTGGCCTCTGGAATGGGCGCCATCACCGCAGCCATGTGGACGCTGCTCGCCCCAGGCGACGAGGTGATTGTCGACAAGACCCTTTACGGTTGCACATTCTCTTTCCTGCAGCACGGCTTGGCAAAATTCGGCATCACCATCACCCATGTTGATATGACGGACCCGGAAAACCTCACGGCCGTCATCAGCAAGGCAACCAAAATCGTCTACTTCGAAACTCCGTCCAATCCGAACATGCGATTGGTGGATATCGAGGCGATTGCCAGCATCGCCCACATGTCTGGTGCCAAGGTGATGGTCGATAACACCTACGCGACCCCTTATCTGACGCAGCCCATCAAACATGGTGCCGATCTGGTTGTGCATTCCGCCACCAAATATCTTGGCGGCCATGGTGATGTGGTTGCCGGCTTGTTGGCAGGCTCTGCTGAGCTTGTGCAAGCGATCCGTCTTTACGGCATGAAAGATATGACCGGCGCGGTCATGGCGCCCTTCAACGCCATGCTCATTCTGCGCGGCATCAAAACGTTGGAGCTACGCATGGATCGGCATTGCGCCAGTGCGCTGGCGGTGGCCGAAATGCTCTCTCAGCATGACGCGGTGCAGACTGTTTGGTATCCCGGTTTGCCAAGTTTTGCGCAGCATGAACTGGCCAGGCGACAGATGGCGCAATTTGGCGGCATGATTGCCTTTGAAGTAAAGGGTGGTCAGCAGGCGGGCATGGAGATGATGAACCGGTTGACCATGATCACCCGGGCGGTGTCGCTGGGTGATGCTGAAACACTGATCCAGCATCCAGCCAGCATGACACATTCAACCTACACGCCGCAGGAGCGAACCGAGCATGGTATTAGCGAAGGGTTGGTGCGCCTATCCGTCGGACTTGAAGGCGTCGATGATGTGCTTGCCGATCTGGAACAGGCTTTGCCCAGGTCTCCACTGCGTTCGGCTGCTTAGTTTCATGGCCAGTCCTGTCTTTTCTGTGGGCAAGCCTGATATTTAGGCAGGCAAGCTTCCTGCCAACACATTGACTCGCCTTTGGGTCGGCGCGATCATGTACGTTCATATTTTTTGAGCGTGATCTTTTGTCCCTGCCTTTCCTTCCAGCCCGATATGGTGGCGATCATGCTTGATCTGATCATCCGCAATGCCCGGCTCCACCGCCGGGTCGATGACGCAAGCAACAGCGATGCGCCTAGCACGGTTGATATCGCCGTTGCTGGTGGACAGATCGCCGACATCCAACCTCGCATCGTGGGTGATGCTGCAAAAGAGATTGATGCGGGTGGCTATCTGGTCTCGCCACCCTTCGTTGATCCGCATTTCCATATGGATGCGACGCTCAGCCTTGGTATCCCGCGTCTCAACGTATCAGGCACGCTGCTTGAAGGCATTGCGCTTTGGGGTGAACTCAAGCCGCAGCTGACCCAAGAAGCCGTGGTTGAGCGCGCCCTGCGCTATTGTGATCTGGCTGTATCCCAGGGGCTTTTGAGCATCCGCAGTCATGTCGATATTTGTGATGATCGATTGCTGGCTGTTGATGCCTTGTTGGAGGTGAAGAAGCAGGTTGCCGGAGCCATCGATCTGCAGCTGGTCGCCTTCCCGCAGGACGGGCTCTATCGCTCGCCCAATGCTGAAACCAATCTGGTGCGCGCGCTCGATAAGGGCGTCGATGTGGTTGGCGGCATCCCGCACTTTGAACGCACCATGGCTGATGGTGCCCGCTCGATCACGCGGCTCTGTGAGCTGGCGGCAGATCGTGACTTGCCCGTCGATATGCACTGCGATGAGACTGACGATCCGCAGTCACGGCACGTTGAAACGCTTGCTGCCGAAACAACACGGCTTGGGTTGGGCGAACGGGTTGTTGGTTCCCACTGCACCTCAATGCATTCGTTCGACAACTATTACGCCACCAAGCTGATACCTTTGATCGCTGAAAGCGGCATGCAGATCATCCCCAACCCGCTGATCAACATCACGCTTCAGGGGCGCTCTGACACCTATCCAAAGCGCCGTGGTTTGACCCGTGTTGCGGAGCTGCGCGCTGCCGGTGTGACTGTCGCCTTTGGCCAAGACTGCTGTATGGACCCCTGGTATCCACTGGGGTCTGGTGACATGCTGGAAGTCGCTCATATGGCCGTGCACGCACTGCCCATGACATCGCGCGAAGGCATGGCGTGGGCCTTTGATGCGGTGACGGTCAACGGCACTAAGGCGATGGGCCTGCCCGACAGCAGCCTGCGTGTTGGCGGTCCTGCCTCTATGGTGGTGCTTCAGGCGCGCGATCCAATTGAAGCGGTTCGCATGAAGCCGACCCGCCTGTTTATCATCCGTGAGGGTCGTGTTTTATCGCAGACCCTGGCACGCCAAGCGTCACTTCATCTTGAAGGACGCCCAGATACGCTTAATCCTGCTGATTACGCGCCGCCGCTTTCTGGCGGTTGATGCCGTTCTGCTCCCAAACCCACTTCCAAAAAGGATCTCCATCATGAGCTTTAAGATCACACGCCGCACCGCGCTTCTGGGTGCAGCCAGCACGCTGGCGATGCCAGCCATTCTGCGCAACGCTTACGCCATGGACGCGGTGAAGGTTGCCGGTGTTCACAACAGCCCAGTGGAAAACGCGTGGAACTCACGCATCCATCTGGCGCTTCAGCAGGCCGCTGACGCGGGCAAGATAGCCTATGAGTTTTCTGAAGCTGTGGCCGCGCCCGACTACCCCCGCGCTATGCGTGAATACGCTGAGTCTGGCGTTCAGCTCATTTGGGGCGAGTCCTACGCCGTTGAAAATGAAGCGCGCGAAGTGGCAGCCGACTACCCCGATGTTGCCTTCCTGATGGGCTCATCAGGTGGTCCTGAAGGCGACAACTTTGGTGTCTTTGGCACGCGCAACCACGAAGCCGCCTACCTAGCTGGCATGCTGGCTGGCAAAATGTCGGAAACAAACACGTTTGGCTCGGTCGGCGGTTTCCCGATCCCCGAGGTGAACCTGTTGATCAATGCGTTCCGTGCGGGCGTTTCAGAGGTGAACTCAGATGCAACGTTCCTCAACGGCTTCATCGGTGCTTGGTTTGATCCGGCTCGTGCCAAAGAAGCTGCATTGGCGCAGATTGATGCCGGTGCGGACATTCTGTTTGGTGAGCGCATCGGTACAGCAGACGCGGCGCAGGAGCGTGGCATCAAGGCCATTGGGTCGCTGATCGACTACACCCCACGCTACCCTGAAACAGTGTTTGCCAACGCGATCTGGAACTATGGCCCAACCATCGATGCCATCGTGGCCGATGTGATTGCAGGCGATCCTGTGGGCAAGGATTACACCGAGTTCTCCTTCATGAAGCATGGCGGCAATGAACTGATCTTCGTGGAAGACATGGTGCCTGCTGACGCTATCCCTGCGATGGAAGAAAAGCGTGCCATGATCGAAGCGGGTGATTTTGACGTGCCCATCAACAATGAAGAGCCTGCCTAAGGCGCGCTTACGTGCATGACGCAACAGCTCTCGCCGCGCTGGTCGCGGCGGGGGAAATGACGTGTGAAGAGCTTATGCGCGCCTCGCTGGATCACGCCGAAAGCTGCGCAGACCTTGGTGCCATCACACGCCTGGAACCTGAACTTGGTCTAGCTGCTGCGCAGCAAGCTGATCGCGCACCTATTGCAATGCGCAGCGCGTTGCATGGATTGCCGTTTTTGGCCAAGGACCTTGGCGGTTACAGCGAAGGTTTGATGCCAACTGCTGGGTCGATGGCGCTGGCCGAGCGCAGTGAAGACCCCGCTGACGATGACACGCTTTTTGCAGGGTTTCGAACAGCAGGACTAATCCCTTTCGGTCTAACAACTGTGCCGGAATTCGGTTTGGCACTTACAAGTGAGCCGCCGAGCCAAAATCCAGCGCGCAATCCATTCGACACAAACCTGTCTCCCGGTGGATCATCAGGCGGCGCTGCGGCTGCTGTAGCTGCGGGCGTGGTTGCTCTGGCCCATGCGACGGATGCCGCAGGCTCGATCCGTGTTCCAGCAGCCTGTTGTGGGCTGGTGGGTCACAAAGCCTCTCAGCATCGCATTCCAGGAGCGCCGCATTTCAACAACCATCTGATGGGCATCGCCAGCGAGTTGGTTGTCGCCCGCAGTGTGCGTGACGTTCGTGCAGCGTTTGAAGCCGTACGCTTGGACCATCCAACAGCCAAAACACCGATCCACCGCCTTGGCATCTGTGTGCCCGAACTGGCCAGCAACGCTACCTCCGCCAAAATGGAAGAGTTTGCGCGGGCTGTGCGGGCTGCGGGATTGGATGTTGTCGAGCACCAGGCGCCAGACGCTTTTGGCGCGCGTGCGATGGTAATCGCCGGAACCATCTTTGCGGCATCGCTTGCAAGCTGGCTCGACAGCGTTGGCATCAGCGATGATGAGATCACGCCGATTTGTGCGGCGGTTGCGGCGCGTGGCCGGGCGATGGCTGCGCCAACACTTTTTGATACACACACCGATTTGGTCCGGCTAACCCATGAGAGCCAAGCCTTGTTTACTGACGTGGACGCGTTGGTGATGCCAGTGCTTTCCGATGGCCCGCCAGCCATAGGTGCCTTCGATCCCGCGCAGACCGATCCCGACGCTCGGTACGCACAAATGAATGCGGTGGCGCCCAACGTAGCGCTCGCCAATGTTGCAGGGCTGCCATCAATCGCTATGCCGTTTGGCATGATGCCCTCTCCGCGCGATCACGTGCCTTTTGGCTTCCAAATCATAGGCCCCATGAACAGCGATGAGGCGCTTTTCGATATCGCGGCGCGGATCGAAACACTCGCGCCTTCCATTTCCTTCCCCCACCCAATTGCAGGGTTTGGCTAATGTTGCGCAACCAGGTTCTTTCGCTCAACAACATCACCATGCGTTTTGGTGATTTGGTGGCCAACGATGCCATCACCATCACCCTTGCCGAAGGCGAAATTCTTGCCCTACTCGGCGAGAACGGTGCTGGCAAAACAACGCTCATGAATATCCTGTTCGGCCATTACACCGCTGATGAGGGAACGGTTGAGGTGTTCGGGCAGCGTTTGCCACCTGGCAAACCGCGTGCAGCGATTGATGCCGGTGTTGGTATGGTGCATCAGCATTTCACGCTCGCAGGCAACCTCTGCGTGCTTGAGAACGTGATGCTCGGGTCGGAGCCGCTTCGCCTGGTTAAAAGCCAACGCAAAGCCGGGCGGGACAAGCTCTTGGCATTGGCCGAGCGCTTTGGATTGCCGATTGATCCAGATGCACGGGTTGGTTCGCTTTCCGTGGGTGAGCGGCAGCGGGTTGAAATCCTCAAAGCGCTCTACCGTGATGCCAGAATCTTGATCCTGGATGAACCGACCGCTGTGCTAGCCCGACCCGAGGCTGAACGCTTGTTCAAAACGTTGCGGGAAATGGCGGCAGGTGGATTGTCGATCATCTTTATCTCCCACAAGCTGCATGAGGTTATGGCCGGTTCAGACCGGGTGACCGTGTTGCGCGGTGGTAAGGTGGTTGCAGAGCGCACAACCTCGCAGACATCGCCGCCGGAGTTGGCGGAGCTTATGGTGGGCCGCCAGGTCAAGCGCCCGAAGCGCACCGAGCAGGCTGCCGGTGAGCCGGTTCTTGTTGCCAAAAACGTCAGCGCTGGGCCGCCTGATGCGCGCTCTTTGGATGACATAACGATGAAGGTTCGCGCTGGCGAAATTCTCGGCATTGTTGGCGTGTCTGGCAATGGGCAAGCTGCGCTCGGCGCGCTTTTGGGTGGCCTCGAAACGCCCAGCAATGGTCAGTTGCACTTTCATGGCGTGGGTGGAGAACCACAGGATCTTGCTAAAATGGCCCCGCGCCAAAGGGTGAAAGCAGGCATAGGGAGGGTGCCAGAAGATCGCCATGCCGAGGGCGTCGTTGGCGAGTTTACGGTCTGGGAAAACGCAGTTCTGGAGCAGCTGACAAGTCGGCGCTTTTCTGCTGCAGGTTTCGTGCGACAAACCGCGGGCCAGGATCACGCCAAGCAGCTTATCGAGACGTATGACATTCGTGGCGCCAGCCCTGCCACGCGCACCCGGTTGCTCTCAGGTGGGAACATGCAAAAGCTGATCTTGGGCCGCGTCCTTGCCGCCAATCCGCGATTCATTCTTGCCAACCAACCGACGCGAGGCTTGGACGAAGGCGCGATTGCAGCCGTGCATGCCCATTTGCTGAAAGCCCGCGAAGAGGGTGCTGCCATCCTCTTGATCACCGAGGAACTAGAAGAAGCCACGGCTCTTGCCGACCGTTTTCAGGCCATTGTGAAGGGTAAACTGTCGGCCCCCCTTGTCGCCGAGGATGCCGATGCCCGAACCCTTGGCCTAATGATGGCAGGTCATTGGGATGCGACAACGGATCACTGCGATGCGGCTTGAACGACGAACAGATGTGCCAGTCTATTTGGTCGCGACGGCGCCGCTGGCTGCCATTGGCGTAGCTCTGGTTTTGGGCTCGGTGCTGATTGGCATGGCGGGGGTTAATCCGCTGGGCGCATATGCACATTTGATCGATGGCGCATTCGGTTCGCGCCTAGCGATCACCGAAACGCTAACGCGTGCCACGCCTCTCATCCTTACCGGCCTTGCAGCAGCAGTGGCGTTCAGATGTCGTCTTTGGAACATTGGCGGCGAGGGCCAGTTTTACGTCGGCGCTTTGATGACGGCATGGCTTGGCCATTCCATCGTTACGGTCCTGCCAGCGCCTTTGGCCTTCGCGCTCATCTTGGCCAGCGGCATGTTTGTTGGAGCGCTATTGCTTGCGGGACCGGCATTGATGCGGCTGAAATTCGGTGTTGATGAGGTTGTCACCACACTGCTCCTCAACTTTGTCGTCATCCTCTTCATCGGCCTCATGATCGAAGGGCCACTGCGTGATCCGTTGGCATTCGGTTGGCCGCAATCGGTGCCTGTGGATCGGTCCCTGCGTTTGCCTGATCTGGTGGAGCGCTCGCGCCTGCATGTCGGACTGCTCATCGCGTTAGCCGCTGCGCTGATCATCTGGCTTGTGCTCGCACGAACGCGCTTCGGGCTGGAAAGCCGCGCGGTTGGCCTAAACGCGAAAGCAGCATCCTTTGCTGGCATCTCTTTACCGCGCACAATTCTCGGCACAGCCTTTCTGTCTGGCGGTCTTGCCGGTCTTGCCGGTACGGTCGAGGTGCTTGGCGTGACGGGCAATGTCACCACCACCCTATCACCGGGTTATGGCTATTCCGGCATTGTGGTGGCCATGCTTGCCGCTCTTCACCCGCTTGGTGTCGTTGCGGCAGCGGTGTTTGTGGCCACCATCTTTGTGGGCGCGGATGCCATGGCACGCGCCACAGGGGTGCCGAGCTTCATCGCCGACGTCATCATGTCGGTCAGCCTTTTGTGCATGCTGGTGGCGCTGCTTTTCACCAGCTATCGCGTGCGGCGTTAGGGGCAGGGGTATGGGCGAAGCCATAGACATCCTAACCAGCGCCAGCCTTTGGGCCGCCGTGCTGCGCATTGCAACGCCGTTGATTTTTGGTGTTCTTGGCGCGCTTTTGTGTGAGCGCTCCGGTGTATTGAACCTTGGCATCGAAGGCATCATGACCATGGGTGCCATGGTCGGTTGGCTTACCGTGTTTTTGGGCGCAGACCTTTGGACCGGCCTTGTTGTTGCCGCTTTATCTGGCGCGATGATGGGCTTGTTGCATGCGATGCTGACCGTGCCCTTGGGTCTGTCACAGCATGTGTCCGGGCTTGGGATCACCCTGTTTGCATCCTCGCTCTCCTACTATCTTTACCGATTGATCGTCGAAGTCGGCAGCTTGCCCCCCACCATTGAACCTTTCCGCGCCTTGTCCATTCCGGTGCTCTCTGACTTGCCCTTTATCGGCGAGGTTTTGTTTCAACAAAGCGCGCCCACCTACCTGGCACTTCTGGCCGTTGCCATCCTTGCTTATGTTCTGGCGCGCACACCGCTTGGCCTTGCCATTCGCATGACCGGCGAGAATCCACACGCTGTCGATGCGCAGGGACTGGACCCAATGATGATCCGCATCGGCGCGGTTATGGCTGGGTCAGCCTTGATGGCTGTCGGCGGCGCGTTCCTCACCATGGCGGCGTTCAACAGCTTCTTCCCTGATATGGTGCAGGGCAGGGGTTGGATTTGCATTGCCTTGGTGGTTTTTGCCTCATGGCGCCCTGGCAAAGCGCTTCTTGGTGCCTTGCTGTTCGCGTTCTTCGATGCGTTCCAACTGCGGCTGCAAACCTCAGTTGAGGGCGTGCCGTACCAGCTGTTCCTGATGGCGCCCTACATCTTGTCGATTGTTGCGTTGATCCTGGTGGCCCGCCGCGCGCAAGTGCCCGAAGCGCTCATGGCCCCGTATCGTCGTGGTGAGCGGTAACAGCACCGACCTTAGAATATCGCGGCAGGCAACCAGGTGGCGATCACCGGGAACGTCCAGATAAGCAGCACGCCCACAGCCTGCAGTGCGATAAAAGGCGCAACACCTGCATAGATGTCGGTGGTTGCGACTTCCTTAGGGGCCGCACCGCGTAGGTAGAACAACGAGAAGCCAAAGGGTGGGGTGAGGAAGCTTGTCTGCAGGTTGATGGCGATCAGAACACCCAGCCAGATCGGATCGTGACCCATCAAGATCAAGCTCGGTGTCACCAGCGGCAACACGATCACTGAGATTTCAACGAAATCCAAGAAGAACCCCAAGACGAAAATGAAGAGCATGCAGAACAGCAGCGCGCCGGTCGCGCCGCCCGGCATGCCTGCCAACAGATCCGCCACGCGCTCTTCACCGCCCAGCCCGATAAACACCAGCGAGAAGATCCCTGCTGCCAGGATGGTGGCGAAGATCATAGCCGTCATCGTTAGCGTCGATGTCATCGCTTCGTGGATCACTTTTGCTTGGATACTTGCGCGTACGGCGAAGAAAACCGCGACGGCGCCAATCAACACCAAAACCGCATAAACCGCGCCAGCAATGTAAGCGCCAATGTCCAGATCGGTGCGTTGCAGGCGTACCGGAAAAAGCCCTGCAAGGATGCCAACCGCAACAAGTGCTGCCGTGCCCAGGAGGATGAGACGCCGATCTACGCCCAGCCGGTAGCCTGCCATCAACAACGTGCCGACAGCACCAACCGATGCTGCTTCAGTTGGCGTGGCGATACCACCTAGGATTGAGCCGAGCACAGCAAAAATCAGCAGAACAGGCGGGACGACAGCCCGGACCACTTCAGCGCCATCCGGCTTGGCAAGATCAGTTGGTGCAGGGGGCATATCGCCTGGCCGCAAGGCCCCGCGCACAAGAATGTAGAGGAGATAAAGGCCAACGAGCAGCAATCCAGGCAACAACGCCGCCGCAAAAAATTGTCCAACCGAAAGAGCCTGCACGGAAAAGGTGCCTTGCTCATACTGAGCCTGCTGATAGGCGTTCGACATCACGTCGGCCAATATGATGAGCAGCGTGGAAGGCGGGATTATCTGCCCCAGCGTTCCGGCGGTGCACACGATGCCGCTGGCCACGCTTTTGCTGTAGCCTGCGCGCAGCATGGTCGGCAGAGCAATCATGCCCATTGCCACAACTGTCGCGCCGACAATGCCGGTGGACGCCGCCAGCAGCGCACCAACCAGCACCACTGAAATGCCAAGACCGCCGCGCAACTGGCCGAACAGGCGGCCCATCGTATCCAGCAGGTCCTCAGCGATGCGGCTTTTTTCCAGGATTGCGCCCATCAGCACAAACAGTGGAATAGCGATCAGCACCTGGTTGCTGATGAGACCGAACACGCGTTGGCCCATGGCGCCAAGCAGCGAAACATCCATCACGCCCAAAGCCCAGCCCAAATAAGCAAAGGCGATGCCGATGCCTGCAATGCTGAACGCGACCGGGAAGCCGAGAAGAATGGCGACGATCAGCGCCCCAAACATGATCAGATCGAGATATTCGGCCACTAAGAGGTCTTTCCAGAGAAGAGACGAACCAGCGACGACACCGATTGCAAGATCACAAGAACGCAGAAGAGCGGGATCAGCGTTTTTAGCAGAAACACACCTTTGATCCCGCCAACAGACAGTGGCCCTTCAAAAATGGCCCAGGCGTTCCTCACGGAAGGCCATGACCAATAGAGAAGCGCCAGCATGGATGGAAGCAGAAGGAAGAGATGGCCAAAGATATCGATCCGGCGACGGGTCTGCGGCGTCGCTTTGGCATAAAACACATCAACGCGAACATGCTTGTCGACCAGCAGCGTGTACCCCGCACCCAGCATGAACAAGGTGGCATGGAGATAGAGCACGCTTTCCTGCACGGCGATGGAATTGACGCCAAAGATGTAGCGGCCAAGCACAATGGCAAATTGGATGAGGACCATGAACAGCGCCAGCCACCGCAGCATATGCGCGGTGGTTGTGTTGATCTGATCAATCACAGCCGCAATGCGTTCCATGAGCCCTCCGCGGCTGGTTGTTAAAGGCGCGCGCTGGGCCGCGCGCGCCTTCTCTTGGTGTTTAGGGTCCGGACCCTAGTAGCCCATAATGCCTGCACGGGCATTCATTTGGCCATTGTCAGCATAGGTCATGTACCCGCCAACACTATCGCGATAGGCCACAAAGCTTTCGGTGATCTCTTTGACCAGATCGTCATCATCCTGACGCAGCTCATCAATCACTTCGCCAGCAGCAACGCCCATGGCTTCGATCACATCCTCTGGGAACATTTTCACCATGACGCCATGCTCTGCGACCATGCTCTGCAAAGAGAGCGCATGCTTGGTGGTGTATTCGGTCCAAACAGGGTTGTAGAGGCTCTCACAGGCAAAGCTGACCGCTTGTTTCAGGTCATCTGGCAGGCCGTTGAAGACATCGGCGTTCACACCGCATTCTTCGGCCGATGACGGTTCGCCAACGCCAGGCCAATAGTAGTTCTTAGCGACCTGATAGTAGCCTAGAGCGCTGTCGGTCCACGGGCCAATGAATTCACCAGCATCCAAAACACCGGTTTGCAGGGCCTGGAACATGGCCGGGCCTGACATTGCTTCGGTCGCCATGCCGAGTTTGGTGGCCATTTCAGAGGCCAGACCCGTGGTGCGGAATTTCAGACCGCGCAGATCTTCCGCCGAGTTGATTTCATCGCGGAACCAACCACCCCATTGCGGGCCGGAGTTGCCGCACAGGAACGGCTTGATGCCGAACCGGCCATACATCTGATCATAGAGCGCCTGACCACCACCATGGTAAAGCCAGCCGAACTGTTCATCAGCGCGCAAGCCAAAAGGCTGCGAACCGAACAGCAAGATACCTTTGGATTTCGATCCCCAATAGGCGGGCACAGCGTGGTAAAGCTCGGCGGTGCCTTCGCTTACGGCATCAAACACGCCGCGGCCAGGAACCAGCTCACCAGCAGCAAACAGGTTCACCTCAATGCGACCACCAGACAGGGTGGCGATGCGGTCGGCGAGGTTCTGCGCAGCGACACCTGGTCCAGGCAGATTTTTTGGCCAAGCGGTTACCATCTTCCATTGGCGGATATCCTGCGCGATGGCGGGAGTTGCCAGAGCTGTTGCCGCGGCACCAACCGCGCCAGCCTTTAAAAACGTCCGTCTTTCCATGGGTCATTCTCCATTTTGGTGGTTTTAGCCAAGAATTTCAGTCTAATATTGCAGGCAGTTTCAGCCCATTCTCCCGCGCGCACTCACGCGCAGTCTCATAGCCAGCGTCCGCATGGCGCCATACGCCGCTGGCCGGATCGTTCCACAAAACCCGTTCAATCCGTTTGGCTGCCTCGGGCGTGCCATCGGCACAGATGACAACGCCCGCATGCTGGCTGAACCCGATCCCAACACCACCGCCATGGTGGATGCTCACCCAGGTTGCGCCCGAGGCTGTGTTCACCAGAGCGTTCAGCAACGGCCAGTCACTGACGGCATCTGAGCCATCAAGCATGGCTTCGGTTTCGCGGTTTGGGGAGGCGACGGAGCCGCTGTCCAAATGATCGCGGCCGATAACGATGGGCGCTTTCAGCTCGCCGCTGGCCACCATATCGTTGAAGGCCAGCCCTGCGCGATGGCGATCACCCAACCCGATCCAGGCGATCCGCGCTGGCAAGCCCTGAAACGCGATCCGATCCTGCGCCATGTCCAGCCATTTGTGCAGATGAGCATTGTCCGGGAAGAGCTCTTTCATCTTCGCGTCGGTTTTGTAGATATCCTCTGGATCACCGGACAGCGCGCACCAGCGGAATGGTCCGATGCCGCGACAGAACAGTGGGCGAATGTAGGCCGGCACAAAGCCTGGGAAGGCGAAGGCGTTTTCCAGGCCTTCTTCCAGTGCGACCTGGCGAATGTTGTTGCCATAATCGAGCGTCGGCACGCCGGCGTTCCAGAAGTCGACCATGGCCGCCACGTGCGTTTTCATGCTGACACGTGCTGCTTTTTCGACCTCTTTGGGTTCGCTTTCCTGCTTGGCTTTCCATTCAGCAATCGTCCAACCTTGGGGCAAATACCCATGGGTCGGATCATGAGCAGACGTTTGGTCGGTCACGATGTCGGGGCGGATGCCACGGGCATAAAGGTCTGGAAAAATGTCAGCCGCGTTGCCGAGCAGTGCAACAGACTTGGCCTCACCTGCTTTGGTCCAGCGCTCGATCATGGCCAACGCCTCGTCCAGGCTGTCAGTTTTTTCATCGATATAGCGGGTGCGAAGGCGGAAATCGATGCTGTCTGGGTTGCACTCTACGGCCAGGCAACATGCTCCGGCCATAACAGCCGCAAGTGGTTGGGCACCACCCATTCCACCCAGACCGGCGGTAAGGATCCACTTGCCCGTCAGATCACCGTCATAGTGCTGACGGCCCGCCTCCGCGAAGGTCTCGTAGGTCCCTTGAACGATGCCTTGGCTTCCAATGTAGATCCAAGACCCAGCGGTCATCTGGCCATACATGGCCAGACCTTTCTTATCGAGCTCGTTGAAATGATCCCATGTCGCCCAGTGTGGCACCAGATTGGAGCTCGCGATCAAAACCCGAGGCGCATCGCTGTGGGTTTTGACCACTGCGACTGGTTTGCCTGATTGGACGACGAGCGTCTCATCTTCCTCAAGCTCTTTGAGGCTATCGACGATCAGATCAAAATCTCTCCAGGTGCGCGCCGCACGTCCGATCCCACCATAAACCACCAGCTCATGTGGGTTCTCGGCCACATCGGGGTGAAGATTGTTCATCATCATCCGCAGTGGCGCTTCGGTCATCCAGCTTTTTGCGTTCAGCTCTGGACCTGTCGGTGGATAGATATCGCGGCTGTTCCTGCGGGGGTCGCTCATTGAGGCTTCCAGTTATTCAAAGTTTGAAGGATTGTTTTTAGATGTCCGCGAAGGCTCTCGGCCAGCGTTGGCTCATAGGTCCATGGCGGCTGCTCAAGCATGTAGGTGGATTGCGCCAGCTCCATCTGGATCGCGTGCCAGCCTTCGCTCGGGCGGCCATAGTGGCGTGTCGTCCAACCGCCTTTGAAGCGGCCATTGACTGTGGAGCTGTATCCCTCAGCCTTGGCACATAGGTCGCTGACCGCTGCTTCAATCGTCTTGTCGCACGTGGCGCCAAGGTTTGTGCCGATGTTGAAATCCGGCAATGTACCATCGAACAGAAACGGGATGTGCGAGCGGATGGAGTGGCAATCATAGAGGATGGCGAAACCATGCTGATCGCGCGCACGGCTTAGCTCGGCTTCCAGCGCAGCATGGTAGGGCGCGTGATAGAGGGCATGACGGCGCGCAACCTCTGCGGCATCAGGTTCTTGGCCGTCATTGTAAATGGCGTTGCCGTCAAAATCGGTGGTCGGACAAAGGCCAGTGGTGTTTTGCGCCGGATAAAGGCTTTGCCCACATGGGTCGCGGTTCACATCGATCACATAGCGATGGATTGTCGTGCGAACGCTTGAGACGTTCTCGACCAGTCCAGCGTAGAGATCGTGAATGTGCCAGTCGGTATCGGCGATCTCTAGGCCGCGCGCGTTCAAACGGGCTGCACAGTCATCAGGCAGATCAGTGCCGGTATGCGGCAGGCCGAGAACCAGCGGGCTTGAACCCTGTGTCACCTCAAGAAACGTCAATACGCCAACACCACATCAGTTGCTTCGGTCAGTTCGCCCTTGGCCACCAAGGCGGCAGCGGCGTGAATATCGGTGGAGAGGTATCGGTCCTCGCCCAGTGGCGGTACGGCGGTACGAAGTTTGGTGATGGCCGCTTGCAAGCGCTGGGAGGTTTCAAGCGGCGCGCGGGCAGCAATACCTTCAGCACCACAGATCGCCTCAATCGCCAGAATGACCGACAGATTTTGCGTCATTTTGTGCAGGCGTCGCGCCCCATGGGCGGCCATACTCACATGGTCTTCCTGGTTGGCAGACGTGGGTGTGCTGTCGGTCGAGCAAGGGTTGGCCAGGTGTTTGTTCTCGCTCATCAGCGCGGCTGACGTGACCTCGGCGATCATCAAACCGGAGTTGAGACCGGGGTCGGGCGTTAAGAACGGCGGCAGATCAAACGATAAAGCCGGATCGACCATCAGCGCGATCCGGCGTTGCGCAATGGCGCCTACTTCGGACACGCCAAGCGCGATCATATCGGCGGCAAAGGCGACAGGCTCAGCATGGAAATTTCCGCCAGAAACGATCTCACCGGTCGACGACAAAACCAGTGGGTTGTCGGTGACGGCGTTGGCTTCGGTTTCCAGCGTCTGCGCGGCAAAGCGAAACAGATCGACGGCAGCACCTGTCACCTGCGGCTGACAGCGAATGCAATATGGATCTTGAACCCGGCTGTCGCCATCGCGATGGCTTTCGCGGATAACGCTGCCTTGCATCAAGCTGGCCATGGCCTCGGCCACGTCTATCTGGCCGCGATGACCGCGCAGTTGATGTATCTGCGGTGTCAATGGTGCGGTTGATCCCATGATCGCATCGGTGGACATAGCCGATGTCACGATAGACGTGCTCGCCATACGCCAAGCATCAAACAAGCCCGCCGATGCACAAGCAGTTGAAAACTGGGTGCCATTGATCAGTGCCAGACCTTCCTTAGGACCAAGCACTAAAGGGGTGAGATTGGCGCGCTCCAAAGCTTGCCCGCCAGGCATGCGCGTGCCGTCAAAAAAGGCTTCGCCTTCACCGATGATCACCGCGGCCATGTGCGCCAGCGGTGCAAGATCACCCGATGCCCCAACGGAGCCCTGAACCGGCACAACTGGGATGACGCCCCGCTCAAGCATCGCTTCGATCAGCCCACAAAGATCCCACCGAACGCCCGACGCTCCGCGACCCAGCGACAAGAGCTTGAGGGCCATCGTCAGCCGCGTTGTTGGCTCTTCCAAAGGTTCGCCAACGCCGCAGCAATGCGACAGGATCAAATTGCGTTGCAGGCGCGAGGTGTCTTCAGAAGGAATTTTGACCGAGGCCAGTTTCCCAAAGCCGGTGTTCACTCCATAGATTGCTTTGTCACCCGATGAGGCCTGCAGGACGGCTGAGGCAGAGGCATCGACGCCGTTTTTGGCAGAGGGGGCGAGGCTGGCAATGCCGTCACCGCGCCAAAGGGTTTCCAACTGAGCAATGGATGTTGCGCCTGGCTCTAGGATCATGGCTCGATCACCCCGCCGAAAACACGGCTGTGGAGCGGGTTGATCCCAATCCCGTAGGCAAGCTCTCCGGGTTCTTCGACATTCCAGATTGCTAAATCAGCTCGTTTGCCCGGGGCGATTACACCGCAGTCATCCAGTCCCAAAGCGCGCGCGGCATTGCGTGTCGTGCCCGCAAGTGCCTCTGCCGGGGTGAGCCCAAACAGCGTGCAGGCCATATTCATCGCCAGCAAAAGCGATCCCAGCGGGGAGGAACCTGGGTTCCAATCCGTGGCAACAGCCATCGGAACGTTATGGTCGCGAAAAGCCTGCACAGGTGGTTTTTGCGTCTCATGCAACGTGTAGAAAGCGCCCGGCAATAGTACGGCAGTGCTTCCAGCCTCGGCCACGACCTGAGCATCGGCATCGGTCGCGTATTCTACATGGTCTACGGACAGTGCACCGAACCGCGCCGCCAAAGGCGTGCCGCCAATGTTGCTCAGTTGGTCAGAGTGCAGCTTAACCGGCAGGCCAAGCGTTTGCGCCTTCATGAAAACGCGCTCGATCTGGGCCGCGCTGAAAGCGATGCCCTCACAGAAGCCATCAACAGCATCCACCAAGCCCTCGGCATGCGCCGCTTCGAGCGCCGGGATGCATACTGTGTCGATGTAGGTATCGGCATCCATCCCATCGGGCACCGCATGGGCACCAAGGAACGTGGTGACCACACGGACTGGACGATGCTCACCGACCTTGCGCGCCGCACGCAGCATTTTCAGTTCCGTGTCATGGTCAAGGCCGTAGCCTGATTTGATTTCGATGACCGACACGCCTTGCGCGATCAAAGCGTCAGCGCGTACCAGCGCCGCATCCAGAAGGTCGGCTTCGTTTTGGTTGCGGGTCGCCGAAACGGTTGAGACGATGCCGCCACCTGCGCGGGCGACCTCTTCATAGCTTGCCCCATTCAGGCGCATCTCAAACTCGCGCGCGCGGTTGCCGCCGTAAACGATGTGGGTGTGACAATCGATAAGGGCCGGCGTGATAAGACGACCATCACAGGGTGTCTCTTTGAGACCCGCATAGCGATCCGGTCGGTCACTGGATGGTCCAACCCAAGCAATGTGGCCGTCATCGACGACGACCGAAGCATCGCGAACCAAACCGTAACCGTCGGTGCCAGAAGCCATCGTGGCGACCGTGGCATCGACAAGAAGGTAGGGGTTCGACATGGGTTGTTCCGTATAAAGATCGTGCTTATCATTAATATGTATATACATATTAATGTCAATGGAGTCGTGGAAGTGCAAATTATCCAGGCAAAGCAGATGCTTACTCCCAATGGCTGGGAAGCAAACATGCATGTTTGCATTAGCAAAGATGGGCGCATTGAGCAGGTGGAAAAGCTTGATGCCGTGACGCAAACCACGGTGGACCTTCTTCTGCCCGCTCCGACCAATTTGCACAGCCACGCGTTTCAGCGTGCCATGTCGGGACTGACCGAAGCGCGCGGCCCCGATCCAAGTGACAGTTTTTGGACGTGGCGGCGATTGATGTACCGCTATCTTGACCAGCTAATGCCAGACCATATGCAGGCAATCGCAGAGATGGTCTTTATGGAAATGCTGGAAGCCGGCTATGCCAGTGTGGCCGAGTTTCACTACCTGCACCATGGCGTTGGTGGCGCGTCCTACGCCAACCAGGCCGAGATGTCTGAGCGCATTGTGGCGGCAGCGCAAAACACTGGGGTCGGCCTAACCCTTTTGCCCGTGCTTTATCAGTTCGGCGGGTGCGACAAGCGCGCATTGGAAGGTGGGCAACGTCGCTTCGGCTGCACGCCAGATCAGTTCGTTCAGCTTCACGCCCAGGCAGGGATAGCAATCAAAAAAGGCGCCGCTGATTTTTCCATCGGCGTGGCTCCTCACTCATTGCGCGCCGTGGACGGTGAAGGTCTGGACACTGTGTTGGGGATCGTTGGCGACAATCCGATCCATATGCATCTGGCCGAGCAAGTTGCAGAAGTAGAAGAGGTCCAGGCTCATACCGGCGCCCGCCCAACAGAGTGGCTGCTCGACAATCACCAAGTTGACGCCGCGTGGTGCCTGATCCACTGCACGCAAATGACGCTTGAAGAAACGCAGCGCTTAGCGCAAACGGGCGCTGTCGCGGGTCTCTGCCCAATCACCGAATCCAGTTTGGGTGATGGCATCTTCAACGGCACACAGTATCTGGCTGACGGCGGCAGCATAGGGGTTGGGTCGGACTCCAACATTCACATTGCTTTGTTCGATGAATTGCGCACGCTTGAATACTCCCAGCGCCTGCGCGATCGCACGCGCGCTGCTTTGGCGACCCGGTCCAAATCCACGGGGCGCGTTCTTTTTGAAGGTACCGTCAAAGATAGCGCCCAAGCTGCTGGGCGGGCATCTGGCCAAATCGCCGAGGGTGCTTGGGCCGATCTTATTGGCATCAGCGCCGACAATGCGTGGCTTTGCAACAGGCAGGGTGACACGGCACTCGACAGCCTGATATTTGGCGGTCATGGCCACGCCTGCATCGAACACGTTTGGAGCGCTGGGCGCCATGTGGTCAACGATGGTCTGCATTCAGATCGAGAGCGCATCATGCGAGCCTTCCAATCCACTGTTGAACAGTTGGGCCAAGACTTTTGACCACCGCCACACGCCTTTCCTGGACCGATGTCCGCGATCACATCCATGCCCAGATCTTGGATCGGACCTATCGTCCTGGCGACAAGCTTCCGCGTGATGAAGACATTGCCAAAGACCTAGGGTGCGCGCGCAGCACGGTGCAGCGGGCCATGCAGGATTTGTCAGACGCTGGCATTGTGGAACGCAAGCGCAAAGGCGGCACCCAGGTTCGCACCGATCCGGTCACCCGGACCACACTGGATATCCCCATCACCCGCAAGGAAGTGGAACAACGCGGTGGTATCTACGGCTATCAGCTGTTGAACCGCACCGTCGAAGACATCGCGCCCTGGGTTCGTGCCAATTTTGCGCTTAGCCAGCCAATAACAATGCTGCACGTTGACGCCTTGCACCTGGCCGACCAACGCCCTTACATTTTGGAAGACCGGTGGATCAGCACCGAAACGTCTCCTGAGATTCTATCCGTTGACTTGGCAACAAACAGTGCCAACGAATGGTTGGTGCGCAACAAGCCCTACACGCGTTGTGATCTGCGATTTTACGCCGTTGAGGCCGATCAGAAGGTGGCGGACAAATTGACTGCGCCACTCGGCTCAGCGCTTTTGGTGATTGAGCGGAGCACTTGGATTGATGATCATCCCATCACGACAGTGCGGGCCGTGACCAGACCGGGCTATCAGCTGCTGACCCAGAACTAGCCATGCAGGCACGTTGTTGCTCGTTGCGATGAACGTTGAAAGGTTTTCAAGGCCTTCCGTTGAGCAAGGTCAACGGAAAACCGTGCCCCGCCACTATTGTTGCCTAATCACCAAAAGGGTTTTCCATAGTGTCCATTCGCGATCACCAGCTTCCTTTTCTTCAACATCTGCCCGAAGAGTTGAAAGCGCAGATCATCCGTTATGCTCGCCTGCAGCATGTGAAAGCGGGCAGTGAGGTTTTCGGTCCAGGAAATCCAGCACAAAACCTCTATCTTTTGGTTTCAGGCACGTTGCGTGTGCAAAAACTTGCCGAAACAGGTCGCGAGATGGTGCTGTACCGTGTGCATGCCGGTGAAAGCTGTATTCTCACAACGGCGTGCCTGCTGGCCCACGAAGACTATGCAGCCACAGGCCTCGCCGAAACTGACCTTGAAGTTGTTGCCATTCCTCAGGCGGTTTTTGATGACTTGATCGCAACGTCTGAGGCCTTCCGCGGCCTCATTTTCAAGGCCTATTCGCGCCGGATCACTGACCTGCTGACTGTGATTGAAGAGGTGGCGTTTCGCCGTGTTGATCTGCGCTTAGCTGCCAAGTTGATCGAGATGGCAGGGCCAGGCGATGAAGTACGCGCAACGCATCAAGATTTGGCAATTGAACTTGGCACTGCGCGCGAAGTTATCTCCCGGCAATTGCAAGAGTTTCAGCGGCGCGGCTGGTTATCGCTCGGGCGTGGATCACTGACGCTGCAAGACAGAACAGGGCTCAATGTGTTCGCGCACAGCGATGATCATCCGGCGACATAATCTTGTGTGACTTGGTTACAGACGGCCATACCAACCAATCGGTACAAGCCTTTCATGCAACCAAGAGAGGACCGAAGACAATGAGCATGAATGTAGGGAACGTCGATCGCGCCATTCGTGGACTGGTTGGGTTGTTTTTAATTGTCGCACCGTTTTTGGGAATGTTCGGCCTGGCAGCCAGTGGCACAGTTTCTTATGCGATGATCGCCATTGGCCTTGTGCTTGTTGGCACGGCTCTTTTCCGTTTTTGCCCGGCCTATCGGTTGCTTGGCCTTTCGACGTGCCGGGGTTGATGCATGGCGACTGAATTTACGCCAATAGCCTCGCTGGTTGGCGGGCTGTTGATTGGGGTAGCGGCTGTTCTTCTGATGGCTGTGCGTGGTCGCATTTTTGGCGCGACCGGCATTTTAGCAGGCTTCCTGCACCCCGCTGATCGGTCCGACTGGACATGGCGCGCACTGCTCCTGGCTGGCATGGTGACCGGTCCGCTGGTGCACGCGCTTCTGTTTGGGCAAATGCCTGACATTCAGGTGCCCGTGAGCACAGCTGCGATGATCATTGGCGGCGTGATTGTCGGCGTTGGTGTAACCTATGGAGCTGGCTGCACATCCGGTCACGGTGTGTGTGGCATGGCTCGCCTCTCCAAGCGCTCCATTATCGCAACGCTCACCTTCATGGTAACCACCGGCCTGACGGTCTTTGCGGTTCGCCACTTGCTGGCAGGAGGAATCTGATGCGTCACGTGCTGACATACCTCATTGGTCTGATTTTTGGCGTTGGCATTTCTATGTCCGGCATGGCCAATCCGGCAAAAGTGATCAATTTCTTCGATATTGCCGGGACCTGGGACCCAAGCCTTGCCTTCGTCATGGGTGGTGCGGTCGTTGTAGCCTTCATCGGCTATCGGTTCGTGCTGCGGCGTGAGCGCCCGGTGTACGAACCAGCTTTCGACATCCCAACGCGCCGCGACGTGGATGCGCGGTTGATCGGCGGTTCCGCCATCTTTGGCATAGGCTGGGGTATTTCCGGGTTCTGCCCAGGCGGAGCCTTGCCAGCACTTGGTACACTTGATCCAAATGTCTTGATCTTCACGCTGGCATTGATGGCCGGCATCTTTGCAGCCCGCAGTCTGATGCGATTGACTGTCCAGCGCCAAGCCAAACCCAAAACAACTTAACAGCTGACAGTGGAGGTAAAACGATGACCCAATCTCATGCCAAACCTGATGTCACCGCCTTCTTCGATGAGGCAACAAACACCATCAGCTACGTGGTCAAAGACCCGAACTCTCAAAGCTGCGCGATTGTCGATTCCGTGATGGATATCGACTACGCGGCTGGACGGATCACCTTTGACCATGCCGACACAATCATTGCGCACGTGAAAGCGAACGAACTGGGCGTTGAGTGGTTGCTCGAAACGCATGTGCACGCCGATCATCTGTCCGCTGCACCCTATTTGCAGGAACAGCTGGGCGGCCAAATTGGTATCGGCAAAAACATCACGGTCGTTCAGGACACATTTGGCAAAGTGTTCAATGAAGGCACTGAGTTTGCTCGCGACGGAAGCCAGTTCGACCGTCTGCTCGATGATGGCGATACGTTTGCTATTGGCGATATGCCGGTCGAGGTCATGTACACGCCAGGCCATACGCCAGCTTGTCTGACCTTTGTGATTGGTGATGCAGCCTTCGTTGGCGATACGTTATTTATGCCCGATGGTGGATCAGCACGCGCTGATTTTCCAGGCGGCGATGCAGGGCAACTTTACGACTCCATCCAAAGGGTTCTGGCGCTGCCGGACGAGACACGCCTGTTCATGTGCCACGACTACGGTCCCAATGGTCGCGAGATTCGATGGGAAACAACCGTGGCGGATGAGAAAGCCCACAACATCCATGTCGGTGGCGGCACCTCGCGTGAGGACTTCATTGCCATGCGCGAAGCACGCGATGCGACGCTTGCCATGCCCAAGCTGATTATCCCGTCACTTCAGGTGAATATGCGCGCCGGACAACTTCCGCCTGCCGATGAGGATGGAAAAACGTTCCTCAAAGTCCCCGTCAACGGACTGTAGGAGGTGGCCAATCATGGACATCCGTCAGATCAGTGAAACCTATGCCGTCTGCGACCAGATCAGTTCTGATGATTTGCCCACAGTAGCACAATCAGGATTCAAATCGGTGGTCTGCAACCGGCCTGAGGGCGAGAGCGCTGACCAGGAATCCTTTGACACGATTGCCAAGACGGCGCGTGGCTTGGGGATAGAAGCCGCCTTTCTGCCGGTTGCACCGCAAGGCGCAACGGAAGAGGACCGCCAAGCATTTGAGCGGCTCTTTACCCGCTTGCCCAAGCCGGTTCTTGGCTATTGTCGCAGCGGTAATCGGTCGGCAACTCTTTGGCATGGCATGGGACCAGCCGCACGCTCGTCGAGCTAGCGCATGGCCACGAAGACATTAGAACCACGCTTTGCGCGGTTCTTACCGATCCTTGCCTGGGGTCGTGCCTATAGCCGAGCAGATCTAATTGGGGATGGCGTTGCTGCGGTGGTGGTGACGATCATGCTGATCCCACAATCGTTGGCCTATGCCTTGCTAGCCGGTGTGCCTGCAGAGGTTGGGCTTTACGCCTCAATCTTGCCACTGGTTGCTTATGCGCTCTTTGGTTCCAGCCGCACCTTGTCGGTAGGACCGGTGGCTATTGTTTCCTTGATGACAGCAGCGGCACTGGCGCAACTCAATCTGCAATCGACGACGGCTGTTGTGATGGCAGCCGGTGTGCTGGCCCTTCTGTCTGGCCTGATCTTGCTGGCCATGGGTGTACTGCGGCTCGGATTTGTGGCCAATTTTCTCAGCCACCCCGTTATTTCGGGATTTATCACAGCATCAGGCCTGTTGATCGCGGCCAGCCAACTGAAACATCTGCTCGGTGTGCCGGTTTCTGGTCACACACTGCCTGAAATTCTCATGCAGTTGGCGACATCTATCAGCCAGATCAATGTCCCGACACTGGTGATTGGTCTGCTTGCAACAGCTTTTCTGGTTTGGGTGCGCGGTGGTCTGGCAAAGTTGCTCGAAACTCTGCGAACGCCTGCTGGGTTGATTGGCCCATTGGTGAAAGCCGGGCCCGTCTTTGCTGTGGTTGCCACAACATGGGCGGCCTGGCAGTTCGATCTGGGCAGTCAAGGTGTGAGCTTGGTAGGCGAGGTGCCTTCAGGTCTCCCGCAGCCTGCCATCCCCGCTTTTGATGCTGATCTTTGGCTTGCCTTGCTTGGGTCTGCCGCCCTGATCTCTCTGATCGGGTTTGTGGAATCGGTATCGGTCGCGCAGACATTGGCTGCCAAACGACGACAACGCATCGACCCCGACCAAGAGCTGATCGGTTTGGGCGCTTCCAATGTCGCTTCAGCAGTTTCCGGCGGCATCCCAGTGACCGGAGGCTTTTCACGGTCGGTGGTCAATTACGACGCGGGTGCACAGACCCCAGCCGCTGGAGTTTTAACCGCGGTTGGCATTGCCTTGGCGGCGTTGTTTCTTACGCCCTATCTGTTCTTTCTGCCCAAGGCGACACTGGCCGCTACCATCATCGTGGCGGTGCTCACACTGGTTGACCTCGCAATATTGCAGCGCAGCTGGCGCTATTCGCGCGCTGACTTTTCAGCTGTCGCGATCACCATGGTGCTGACATTGTTGGTGGGTGTTGAGGCGGGTGTGGCCAGCGGTGTGGTGCTATCTTTGGTGCTCCACATTTACAAAACGTCGCGACCACATATTGTAGAGGTCGGGCTGGTTCTTGGTGGCGAACATTTTCGCAACATCCTGCGCCATGACGTTGAGACGGACCGGCACGTTCTCACCCTGCGTATTGATGAAAGCCTCTACTTTGCCAATGCGCGCATGATGGAAGATCACGTCTATGCCCGCGTTGCCCAGGACCGGGATGTTCGCCATCTCATCTTGATGTTTTCCGCCGTTAACGAGGTGGATATGAGCGCACTGGAAAGCCTTGAAACGATTAATGACCGCTTGAAGGACATCGGTATTACCCTGCACCTTTCAGAGGTGAAAGGCCCAGTCATGGACAGGCTTCGTCGCTGCTCCTTTTTGGATCATATGACTGGCGACGTTTTCCTGTCGCAATATGACGCGTTCCAAGCGCTCCGCCAGCTACCGCAGCCGGAACGGTCGGCAGCTTAGTGCTGACATTTAATGCGCAAGCAGAACCGGCAGGTCGGTCTGCGCAATCATGCTGCGCGTTGTGCCGCCAAACATGATCTGCCGCATGCGCGAATGATCATAAGCACCCATGACAATGAGACCGGCTTCAACCTCACGGGCGCGCTGCATCAGGTTGTCGGCAATTTCTTTGCCGCCACTTGGATATTGCTGCACATTCACGGTGCAGCCCTGATGGCTCAGCCAATGCGCAACGTCTGAGCCCGGGTTCTCGCCATCGCGCAAGGCTGTCATCACCGGATCAAACACCGCGATTGTGACGTCTTCAGCAGCGCGCAACATGGGCATGGCAGCACGGATGGCGCGCGACGCAGGAAGCCCGGAGTTCCAACCGACCAGCACTCGTTTTGGCAACAAAGGTTCTGGCGCATTGAGGGCGTTGAGCACAACGGCCACAGGTGCATGAAACAGCGTTGAGCTCACCGCGTCATTAAACAGGTCACCTTCAGTGCGCGTATCATCAAGCACCATGACCAGATCGCTTGTCAGGGCACGACGTGCCAGCGCATCAGGAAAGGCCACGGGATCGGCAGAAAGCACACTGACGTTGCAAGCTGTGCCACGGTCAGCAAGGTAGCCCTTGAGATCGCGGGCGCAGGAATCCAGTTTGGCCTTGGCGTTTTCCAGGTCTTTTTGCCAGTCGCCATAGTCACCGATTGCCGCAAAATCACCCATTCCCGTGGCATATATGGGCAAGGTCGGTAGGCGCCCAAGAACAACCACGGACAGATGCAAGCCGCGTTTGGTAGCAACCTCGCACAAACTCTCAAGTGTTTCCGGTTTTGCCTGTCCGCTGGTTAGGACCAAAACGCTTGCCTTGTTCATCGCCATTTCTCCTCTGGGGTGAGGGCAATGATGACGCAAACTGCCGGGTTTCTGTTGATCTGGCGCAACGGCGCGATGGTTGGGCAAACCTTGCAAATGAACCGTTGCGCAATGTCAACGATACGTCGCGCCACATTGCAAAGCTGACAATTGGTAATGGACTTGGGGCAAGCCCTTGGAGGATTTGATGTCTGCAAACCAACTGTTGGCTAACCGCACCGACGCTGGCCGTCGCCTGGCTGATGAGCTGATGCATTTAAGAGACTCCCACCCGCTTGTGCTGGGACTGCCGCGCGGCGGCATACCAGTGGCCGCCGAAGTGGCAGAAGCGCTCAACGCGCCTCTGGAGCCGATGTTCGTGAACAAAATTGGTGCCCCCCGGCAGGAGGAGCTGGCGCTTGGTGCAATCGCTGATGGACCCCACCCGCAGCTTGTTCTCAATGAAGAGATCATGAGCCGCTTGCCACCGGATTCAACATACATTCGTGCCCAGATGGATCAAAAGCTTGAGGAAATCCGCCACCGTCGTGCCCGCTATCTTGGTGAACGTTCGTTATCGGATCCGGCCGGAAGGACCGTCATTTTGGTCGATGATGGCATCGCAACCGGCAGCACTGCGAAGGCTGCGCTTGCTGTTTTACGCAAAGCAAATCTAGCCTGGCTGGTGCTTTCTGTGCCGGTTCTACCGGCACAAAGCCTCAAGGAATTTCAATCGCTGGCCGATGAACTCGTTTTCCTATCAGCACCGATCTGTTTCGGGTCCGTCGGTGAGCACTACCAAAGCTTCCGACAGGTCAGCGATGCCCAAGTTATCAATCTGCTCAACCGCCACGCTGCAAGCCCTTCAATCAACGAACCTGACCTCTAGCGCGGGTCCCAGCATATCTTTGTCAGCGAAGCCGGGCGTCTTCAGACCAGTGATTCCGCTAAACTGCTCCAGCGCGCCACGCGCCGTACGAAGTCCAGGTTCGCCTCGTAACCGCTCACAGCTGCAACCATCCGTTTTGAACAGAGATCGCCAGTGCCTGTTCGCGCGTGAGCGCCCCTAGCTTCTTGCGGGCATTTTTGAAGTGAAATTCGACAGTTGCTGGCGAAATAGCGATCCGCTCAGCAATGCGTTGCGTGCGCAGCCCTTGCGCTAGAAGTGTCAGACATTGCCTCTCGCGTCGACTTAGACTCTTCGGCTCAGTTTCGCAGGCCAGTTGGTCGTCCAGAATGCGCATGAAAAGCGCATAGCTTTGGATCGCGACCCGCTGTGCCGCTACCTTGCGCTCAGGTCTCATCGGCTTATCGCCAGCCGGTGTGAGCTGCCATCCAGCCGTTTGATCGACACCAAGAGAGAGTGTGAAGCCACCGCTACATGGGGCATGCGCAAGTTCATGCGCCGCCAAGTCAGCGACGTTTGAAAGCGCAGTATCGGAGCGCAAAACGCAAAGGGCACCCGGCAGCAAGTCGTGCCGCAACACACAAGTGGCGCTAGGAAAACCCAATCGCTCTAGCGTCTCAAGCGTATTGATCCAAGCTTCCTCAAGTGAGGGATGAGACCATCGGTCTTCACAATCCGATGGTTCGGTATCGTTTTGCAATTTACGTTTCATGCCATTGCCATCAAGCCACGGGTTTTGGTGGCCAGTGTGTGCGCTGGTGCATCGCTGAGGCTATGGGGCAGTTGCCCTATCGGCAAAAAAGCGCTTACGTTTCAATGGGGACATGCTGCGGAGATTTGAGCGAATGCTCGAAGCGATCAACAAGATGCAAGCCGCCATACTCTCTGGCTATGATTCATCAACCGATGTTTGGGCCGACGATATCTGTTCCTCCATGGGTGCTCTTCTGGGCACAGACCATGTGTATTTTATTGAGCCGGAAGAGCCGTCTGATCAGCCTGGTCAGGAAAACTTGGGCGTCTATAGCCGGTCGATAGGGCAAACCTTCGCAGACGGCATCGCATCGCACTTTGAAGGCTTCGACGATGATGGCTTTAGCCTTTTCCGTGAGGATTACGCCTCAGCTTTGCACCGTATCATTCGCGCCTGTGGCGTTGGTGCCTATCATGATGCACCGCTTTACAACCGCCGCATTCGCGAATCGATGGAGCTGCATCAGGAGGTCTTCAAGCCGGTTGGTCTTGAGCGCCAAATGGCGCTATCTGCACCGTTGGTGCGCGGCGAAGCGATGCTGATCGCTGGGTTCGGGCACAAAGATTTTCCCGAGCATGATGATGAGCGCCACCAAATACTTCAATTGCTCACGCCTGCCTTTGAGGCCGCCATTGCCTTCCGCGCGCGGTTGAAATCCAACTATCTGGAAACCTGGAGCGCCATGGAGGGCGCTGGCAAACCCTTTGCTGTGGTCAGCATCGATGGGACGCTTCTGTTCCTTAGCGAAGAGCTTCAGACCTATCTTGTCGGTGAGGACAATCGCACGGATGTGCTCGCGGCGATCCTCTCTATGGCGCAAGACACGACGCATGCCTTACTTCGCAACCCTGGGCGCGCTCTGGCCCAACCTGTGCGTCGCGCTACGATAGGCCAAAGGCACCACCTGTTGCGCGCGCGCATCGGTAAGGCTTTCAACGGGGATCCTGAGGTTCACATCTGGGTCGAGCCGCAATCGGGCAGGGTGCTGAACAACGATCTGGCCCGTGCCTATGGCCTGACGCCCAGAGAATGCGAAGTGGCCGCACTGATTGCTGACGGTTTGCGCGATAAAGAAATTGCTCGGCGCCTGTCTATCAGTCCGCACACGGCACGGCGCCACAGTGAAGCGCTGCTGCGCAAGACTGAACTTTCCAATCGCGCCAGCCTTGGGCCGCTCCTGTTCCGTCCGTTTTGAACCACGCGTCGAGATTGTCTCGCCTGACCTACGGAAATTGGTAGCTGTTCGAAGCTCATCCGTTCGGCTCTGTATTGGTGACCTTTGTGGGGCGACCAGACAAACCAGGATGATGCGCATGACCACACCATTGAAAGCCACCATTTCCTCCGGCTTTGCCTTAGCCTTGATGGCCTGCAGCGCAAACGCCAACGAGCCGGTCAGCATTTGCTTGGCCGCTGGCAGCGAAGCCGATGGTGTGACGGCCATGATCCATCACGCTGACGATAGTTCTGTTCGCGTTGATAGCCCTTACTCCGATAATCCCAATTCGCGCATAACACGTTGGTCCGAAGACGGTTATTTCGCACGGTTCTGGGGCTCCGTGGCGCCTGCGCTTGTGGAGATGGATGGCTTGAGCACGGACGCCTGTGACGATGGCTGGCGCGATATCTTGGTTGTGACCTTCGAGGATGGAACCGTTCTTCGGCAGGAGGCGTCGTGCCCGCGCAATCCAATTCATCTTCTGCGCAATGAACTGGCGATGAACACGCCAAGCTTCGTTGAAAACGCAAATCGCGAAGAAGTCGAAGGCGCGGTGGACGGCGTCTACAATCCTTGCGCCCAAGAGTGGTAGTTGGCGATTGTTGCGTGATTGAGACCACAGCTTCCTTGTCGAATTCGATAACTATGTGAACGCTGCCGCATGATCTCAAACCGCGACTAAATCAACCCGTGAGAGGCCAACATTGACTGGACTTTTCAAACGCTTGCTTGCCGCAAGCTTCAGCTTTCTTGCCCTTTGCACCCTGCCCGCGAACGCGCAGCAGAGCGAACTGGAGCGCGCGATCCTGGTTTTTGATGGATCGGGGTCGATGTGGGGCCAGATCGACGGGGTCAACAAGATTGTCACCGCGCGGGAGACCTTGGCGCGCGTGCTGCCGACATTCCCCGCCACCATGGAACTTGGCCTGATGGCCTATGGTCACAATCGACGTGGTGACTGCAACGATATTGGAATGCTGGTGCAAACGGGCCCCGTGACAACAACGGCCGCGCCAATCTCCGATGCCGTCAACACGCTGAACCCGCGCGGTAAAACACCGCTGTCAGAGGCCGTGCGCCGGGCCGCGCTGGAGCTGCGCTATACCGAAGAACGGGCCACCATCATTCTCATCACCGATGGTTTGGAGACCTGCGAGGCTGATCCCTGTGCCCTGGCCAATGAGCTTGAAAGTGCTGGTATCGACTTCACCACCCACGTTATCGGCTTTGGACTGACCGAAGAAGAAGGCCAGCAGGTTGCCTGCCTGGCGGAAAACACTGGTGGCAGCTACTTCCAAGCCACGGACGCCGATGCATTGGGCGATGCTCTGACGCAGACGGTGGCCTTCGTGCCGCCACAACCACCGGCTCCTCCGGCACCAACTGCATTGGAACCAGTTGAGCAAAACCTGTTCGTCACTGTGCGGTTGAATGCGGCCAGTGAGCCATTGACCACGCAGGACCCTATCCGTGTGGAGTGGGATTTAGAACCGCTGGACCCGCAAATTGACCAGGCGTCCGTTCCCTTCATTGCGGCGGTACCAAGCTTTGAGAGTTTCGTGGAGCCGGGCTGTTACAGGCTAACAGCCAGCACCAATAGGGGTTTGCAAGCCAGCCAGGAGGTCACACTTACCGCGACGGAGCGAACCGATGTTGACCTGGTTTTTGGCGCTGGAACGCTCGATCTGTTTGCCGTGATGTTGAACGATGAGTTTGCCCTCTCCAACACCGATTTTGGCTGGAACATTCGTAACTTGGACACGGATCGAGCGTTCACCGTGTACGCCCGCAATGCACGGGAGATCGTTCCTGCGGGGCGCTACGAAGCCTCACTGATCATCGCGCGACTTGAAAGCATGTCGCCTGGCACTGTCTCGCTAACCGTCTCGGCAGGCGATGTGACCGAGCAGGAGGTGATCGCTCCGACAGCGCGGGTTGGATTTCAGGTCTTCAATTCGGATGGCAGTGAGCTAACGAATTTTCAGCTGCGCCATCAGGTTTATCGTGGCCCCCTTGATGAAAACGATCTCATCGCCAGCAAAATCGGAAGCGACACTTATTTCCTTTTGCCAGGCCGATACACCGCGCGCTTTGAAGTTTGGGATGACGGTCCACGCCGCACGGTTGAAACAGTGTTTGAACTGGGTGCAGGGGATGATCAGGTCATCGAAGTCACCATGCCAGACGCCTCCCAATGATCGCAGTTCCCCTATTGAACCATCAAACGGAATAAGCTCATGAGCTGGAAAACTGTTATCGGCGTTGCCATGGCTTTGGTGACCCAATTGGTGCTTACCTCATCGCCGTCATTCGCCGATCCCAATACCTGTGTTGGCAGCGCTCCCAATGGTTCAGCCCTTACCGTTCATGACCAGCCCAATGCGCAAAGCGCTGTGCTTGGTGGCATCGGCGTCGGGCAATGCGACATCACGGTTACCAATCAATGCGAAGGCAACTGGTGCGTTATCGTCCACCAAGGGCTGAATGGCTGGATAGAAATGCGGCATCTCACCGGCAGTCCAGTTCAACCACCGCAAGGTGCTACCGGTGGCCAGTCAGGTGGTGCGCCTCAAACATTTGAGATCATCGGTGGCAGCGGTACGGTCACGATGATGGGGCAAACCCAACCGACACCTGTTGATCCTGGTGGCACGGTAAGCCTAACACCGGTTGATGATTCAACCGCACGCCTCAACCTGCCAGTAGCAGTCTTTCCAGGCCAGCCAACGATGCGTCGCGGCCCTGGGGGTGTTTGGACAGGCTCCTTTGGAGAATGGGCCGGTATTCCAGCCACTGTGACGGTCACCATGCGCGACCTGAGCGGACCAACACCATTGCTGGTGCTTGATGGAACCAGCCCCATCGCGGAGTTTTTCATCGAAATGCAGCTCCGTCGCGTTGGAGGCGTGCCAGCCGTTCAGCAAGGTGGTGGGCAAGCCGTTAACCCAGGCCTATCTCCTCAGCGCGGAACCGCTGCGAGGGACAGTTGCGCACAGTTGGAGGTCATCAGCGCGCGTATCAACGCAATGGGCGACACCGATAGTGTCCAGGAACTGCGTGGCATTTACGTGCTGGCCGACCTTGCCTTCGGTGGCGCGCAAACCCCTGACAAGTGCCAGAGGGCACTCGATATGATCGCGGCCTCGCCAACCATTCAAAGTCTTCTTGCGGCTGGCGCGAACCGGCCTGCTATATCAACGCCCAGCCAGCGTGCCGTGCGCAACACAGGAGCAAACTGCACGACCGTCAATGAGATTGCGGTAGCGATTGAGCAAGCCAACAATCGCCGTCTGAGTGGCTTGTTTGGGCAACTGATTGATGCGGTTGGCATCATGGACCTCTTTGCCGCCAATGAAGACCAGTGCGGTCGGCTTCTGGATTTGCTGGAAATGGAAGGAATCGTGGATGCGCCGTCTGTCGCAGTGCAAGCAGCCATCGGACCGAGCAATGGCACGCCACCATCACCGACGCCAGTCCAACCTCAAGGTCTCAGCAATGCGTGCCGTGAGGTTTTGGTAATCGATCAGGCGGTTGAAGCAGTGAACAACCGCACTGTATCAGCGATCTTCGCCAGTAGCATGCAGTCAATCCCTATGACCGATGTGTTTTCAGCCACCGAAGGCGATTGCTTGGCGTTGCTGGAATTGTTGGCAATGGAAGGAATGGGTTCACCAGATCAGGTTCGCTCGTTGGCGCGGCAGTTTGGTGAAAACAGCACGCCCGTTGCGCCAGCACCATCATCACAATCAAGCGGCTCTTTGGCAGCTTGTGATGCCTTAGCTGGTGCGATCCGGCCCTTCTTGCGGGGAGGTGAGGCAGGCCCGCGTCGTGCTGTGCTTGGTGCACTTCAGTCGAACGGTATCAGTGATGTTAGGAATGCTTCTGACCAGGCGTGTGCTCAGGTGATGGCCCAACTGATCGTCGCAGGAATCCTGGCTGATGATGGTGTGGCATGGGGTCCAAGTGCCGCATCACAGCCATCTCGTCCAACGCAACCTGATGCGCCGACGAACGACGAAGCGTGTTTGGCCCTAGGCGACCGTATCGTTACGGTCGTCAATCGAGGCATGAATCGAGAGCTCACCTTGCTGAGCAACATTCTCGCCGATACGGGTATTCGCTCTCTTTCGAGAGAAACCAACACAGCGTGTGCCTCCGCGCTGAACGATGCCGTTGCGGCTGGAATTGGGCAATGATGTCATGAGGGGAGGGCGGTTCGCCCACCCCAATATCTGACCGGCCGATTAGCCTTGCTTTGCCAGATCGATAGCCGCTTTCAGATCGTTCAGATCACCGATCTGATTGGCCAGGATTAGCACCAGCCGTGCGTTCATGTCGTTGGCTTCCTCATCCGACATGTCGCGCTGCGCGTCAGTCAGCATCTCGTAGAACGCATCCGGCTTTTCGATGTTTGGCTTTAGATTGATACTCATGACACAGTTCCTGCCGTTGCACGGGCGATAGCGGCCCGGATTTTGTCGATGTCGAACGTGCGCCAACGCGCGGCGACATGCTGATCGGGACGGATGAGATAAACCGCACAGTCCTCTCCATCATAGCGCTGTGCTGCCAGGCTTTCGGTATCTTCAAAGTCCTTGCCGGCAACGATCAGTTTGGGCGTGAACATACCGGCTTCAACCGGTGCGGCGTCCAACCCGAAGACCAGAAGAGCGAACCCCTCGCCAAGCTGCTCCAGCAGCCAGGCATCCTGGCCACCGACCTTTATCGGGGCATCAGCGGCACAGGTGCCAGGCACCATCAGCCCTTTCCACGCCCCTTCATCAGGCGTGTTCAAGGAGCTTTCCACATAGGGTGTCGGCGTGGACAGACGTCCGGAGTTCACCAGCGGGCGAGCGAACTCATGGGCTTTGGCCAGGCTCAGCACGGCATTGCGATAGCGGCGCGATGCGTTGTTTTTCGGCGTGATGAAATCCGTCGAGCGGGTGGAATTGAGCAGATTATCGTCCGCTGCAAACGCCCGTTCCTCATGATAGCTGTCGATCAAGGCTTCCGGCGCTTCGCCGCGCAAGACAGCGGCAAGTTTCCACGACAGATTATCGATATCCTGCACGCCGGTGTTCGCTCCACGCGCCCCAAACGGTGAAACCTGATGTGCGGCATCGCCGGCAAACAGCACCCGTCCATAGCGGAACTGATCGATACGACGGCATGCGAACTGGTAGACGGAAGCCCATTCCAACTCAAACTCCACATCATCGCCTATCATGGCTTTGACACGCGGAATGATGTTTTCAGGTCGCTTCTCCACCTCCGGATCGCTATCCCAGCCAAGCTGGAAATCCAGCCGCCAGACATCATTCGACTGTTTGTGCAGCAGCGCCGACTGGCCACGGTGGAAGTCCGGATCGAACCAGAACCAGCGCTCGGTCGGGAAATCGGCCTTCATGACGATATCGGCGATCAGGAACCGGTCCTGGAAGAACTGGCCCTGGAACTGACCGTCCACCATGCGCCTGATGTCAGAGTTTGCGCCATCGCAGGCAATCACCCAGCTGGCCTCCATGTTGAAAATGCCATCAGGCGTTTCAACGGCGAGCTCGGCATGATCATCATGCGAATGCAGCGCCACAACTTTGTGCTTCCAGCGCAGATCGACGAGAGGGTTTTTCTCACACGCCGCGACCATATACTCTTCAAGATAATACTGCTGAAGGTTGATGAAAGCTGGGATCTTATGACCCTCTTCGGGCAGAAGATCGAACGTGTAGACCTCCTTGTCGCGGAAAAAGACGCGGCCAAGCTTCCACTCAATGCCTTTGTCGAGCATCGGTTTGGCAACGCCCAAACGATCCCAGATTTCCAGTGGGCGTTTGGCGTAGCAAACAGCGCGTGAACCGACCGAGACCGTGTTGTTGTCGTCCAGAACGACAACCTTTAGGCCACGCGCAGCAAAATCGAGCGCAGCGGTGAGGCCCATGGGGCCCGCACCAACCACCACCACATCGTGGCGCAGCATCTCGCCCGACTTCTGCTCCGGCGACTGAATGTAGTCGAACTCGGGAAAGTCGTAAGTGTTAAGCATTGCCGGCTCCAACGTCCTTCTTGTCCAGCTCTTTGGCGTGCAGCCAGTCGGCGTGCTGGGGCGCCTTTTTGGTGCGCGACCATTCTTCCAGCATGTCCCACTTCACCGCATCCAGGCGCTTGATCATCGCCTCTTCGTCGGGGTCTGGGCAGGCCAGTTCAACGCGGTGGCCGTTGGGATCGAAAAAGTAGATGGAGTGGAAGATCGAGTGATCGGTGACGCCCAGAACGTCCACGCCATTGGCTTCCAGATGCTCCTTGAAGCCAAGCAGGGTTTCCCGGTCTTTCACTTTGAAAGCGATGTGTTGCACCCAGATCGGCGTGTTCGGGTCGCGGCCCATCTCCGGCTTGGTCGGCAGTTCAAAGAACGCCAGAACGTTGCCGTTCCCGGCATCCAGGAAAAGATGCATGTAGGGGTCGGGCTCATGGGTAGATGGTACCTTGTCTTCAGCGATGGCTAATACAAAGTCCATGTTGAGCATCTTGGTGTAGAACTCCACCGTTTCCTTGGCGTCTTTGCACCGGTACGCTACGTGGTGGATCTGGTCCAACTTCAGGTTTTGCGCCGTCATGATTGTTTCCTCCTGTTAATCATTGCATTTGCAATGAATAGCGCAAACCACTACCTTAACTTTTGACGCAGGTCAATTTGTTGCATATGAAACAATCGAATTCACCGCTCTTCTGGAACCATTCATGAAGCTTGAAACCTACTTTCCCTATTTGCTGGCAGCCACCGCTGAAGCCTTTTCACGTAAACTGGTGGAGGTTTATGGGCGGACCTATGGCCTGTCGCGCGAGGAGTGGCGGCTGCTTCTGTTGCTGGCCGATGCCGGCGAGCTAAGCTCGTTGGAGCTGGCCAAGCGCACCACGCTGGACAAGGTTCAGGTGAGCCGCGCGGCGCAAAAACTCGAAGACAAAGGTCTGATTAGCCGCTCCGTGCCCGCCTCGGATCGAAGGCTGCGCGTCTACACCTGTTCGCGGGAGGGTCAGGAGCTGTTTTCAAAAGTCTTCCCCAGTGTGCAGACACAGGCCGATGCTATTCTGGATAATATGAGCGCGCGGGACCGGGCGAATCTTGAGGCCGGTTTGAAAGCGCTGGCCGCCGCCGTGGCCACGCACACAGAGCAGATGGCGCGGGACGACACGTAACAGGCCCGCTAAAGCGTTTCGTTCATCAACCGATCCAGCGCCAGTTGCAGCGCTTCGGTATCCTCGCCAAGGATCTGGTTCAATTCGGCCTGAAAATTCTCAGCAATCGGGATCAGCTTGCCCAGCAGCTCTGAGCCTTCCGGCGTCAGGGTCAGCTTCAGCAGGCGTTTGTCGCTGCTATCGATCTTCTTGGCCAGATAGCCCTTGGCCTCAAGCTTGGTTGCAGCGCGGCTGACTTTTGAGCGTTCGAGGCTAACGCGCTGTTCAATGTCCCGCACCGAAAGATCCTTGGTGTACCCGACATTCAAGAGCACCCGCCATTCAGGGATCGATATGCCGAACTCCTGTTTGTACTGACGGGCCAGCTTGCTGCTGAGCCGTCCTGCCAGAACGACAAACCGGTAGGGCAGATATCGCTCCAGATCGAAGTCCGGCAGGGCAGAGGTCATGGCGCGCACCTTTTCTCGTTCTCCTCACTTTGGCGGAAAAGTCGTTGCATGTGCAATAATTTTCTTGACTTTATCACAGTCGCGCTGAATGATCGTATCAAATGCAACGATTATCGGATCGACGCCGAGGCGCGGAAGACAGTCGGCGCAGCATTCTTATCGGCAGATGCAGTGTCCTGAGAGGCGCAGCCGATGTTTGAAAGCAAATCCAAAGGGAGGATGACCACATGAAAATGAATCTGTTTACTGCCGGAAAAACCATCGCTGCGCTCGCGGTCGGTGCAACATTCCTGACGTCGGGCGTAGCGCTCGCCGATACCACGCTGGCCATGTCCAGCTGGCTGCCGCCACGCCACCCCATCGTTGTTGATGCGATGCGCCCATGGGCCGAAGAAGTGGCCGAGGTCACTGAAGGTCGCGTGACGGTGCGCATTCTGGCCCGTCCGCTTGGCGCGCCACCTGCCCATTACGATATGGCAGCCGACGGCATTGCCGACATCACCTACGGCCTGCATTCCTTCACCACCGATGATCGTTTCGAGCGCTCCCGGATCGGTCAGTTCTCTTTCCTCGGCGATGATGCCGTATCCGGCTCAACAGCCTTTTGGGATGTCTATTCAGGCATGCTGGATGCGCAGGCTGAGCATGAGGGCGTGAAGCTTCTTGGTCTGTTCGTGCACGGCCCAGGTGTGCTGCACAACAATGTGCGCTCGATCGAAACGCGGGCTGACATTGAAGGCCTGAAAATTCGTGTTCCCGGCGGCTACATCTCCGATCTGATGTCGGATCTGGGCGCTGAAACGCTGTTCATGTCCTCCGGCGAAGTGTTCGAGAAACTCTCCCGCGGTGTGATCGATGGTGTCACGTTCACCTATGAAGCTGTGACCGCCTTCAACCTCACCGAAGATCTCCAGCACACCATGCGGGTGCCCGGCGGGCTGTACAACACCACCTGGTTCCTGGTGATGAACGAAGGTGCCTGGGAAGGCATCTCAGAAGAAGATCAGGCCGCCATCGAAGCTATCTCCGGTGAAGCCTTTGCCGAACGTGTCGGCACAGCATGGAACAATGCCGACGAGCGTGCGCTGGTTGTGATGGAACAAGCTGGCATCGCGATCAGTGATGCGCCCGATGAATTGCTGGAAGCCATCAAAGCTATGGCGGCCATTCGCGAAGCATCCTGGGCCGAAGCCATCGCTGAAGACGGATTTGACGGTGAAGCGGCTCTCGCCGAGCTGCGTGAGCAGACCGGCGTGGACTTCTAAACAATGGAGCAGCTTCGGCACAAACACCGGGGAAATGACGGCGGGCTTGATATCAACAAGGTCCTTCAGAACACCCTGGGTGTCGGGGCTGCCCTTCTCCTCTTCAGCCTTATTCTGGTGACCTGCGTTGATGTGATCGGGCGGTACTTTTTTTCCGCCCCTCTCAGCGGCGCGTTCGAGATCACCGAGCTTCTTCTTGCCGCCTTGGTGTTCACGGCACTGCCGCTGACCACCGAGCGCCGGGAGCATATCGAGGTCGATCTGCTCAACGTCTTTATCAATGACACGAGCAAACGCTATCTGAGCGCCTTTGCTGGGCTGTTTTCGGCCGCACTGCTGGCAACTCTGGCTTGGCGTCTGGCGTCTCACGCGGTGTCGGCAGCCGAAGATGGTGCGACCACCAATGCCTTGGGCATTTCGCTTGCGCCATTTGGTTATCTGGCAGCTTTCTCCTGCTTGGTGAGCGCATTCATCGCCTTCATGCGCGGGATCTATCCCCCGTCTCACCTCACCGAAGACGGGTCAAACGGAAACGGGCAGGACGACCATGTTTGAGGCGCTTCTTGGGTTTGCCGTCCTTCTTGGCCTGATCTTGCTACGCGTGCCGATTGCCTTCGCCATGGCCGCAGTGGGCGGCATCGGCTTTGCGCTTTTGCGCGGCTGGCAACCCGCCTGGGCCATGACCGGCCAGGTCGCGTTTGATTCCGCGCTGTCCTACAGCCTGTCAGTCATTCCGCTCTTTATCTTCATGGGCAATGTGCTGGCCGCTTCAGGCGTAGCGCACGGCTTGTTCGCAGCGGCAGATCGCATGTTCGGTCGCACACGCGGTGGCCTTGCCATGGCCTCGGTGTTTTCCTGCGGCGGCTTCTCCGCCGTCTGCGGGTCCTCGCTGGCGACCGCCGCAACCATGTCCAAGGTGGCGATGCCCTCCATGCGCAAGTTCGGTTATGATGACCGCCTGGCCACCGGCTCCATCGCCGCTGGCGGCACGCTGGGCATCCTCATTCCGCCTTCGGTCATTCTCATCATCTATGGCCTGCTGACGGAAACCAACATCGCCAAGCTTTTCATTGCCGGCATCGTTCCAGGCATTCTGGGCATCATCCTTTACCTTCTGGCGGTGAAAATCGCCGTCTGGATGAAACCGGAACTTGCCCCCGATGTGGTGAAGGAGAGCGAGCCCATGACCCGCTCCGATCTCATCGGCGTGCTGTGCGTGTTCGGGCTCTTCCTGTTCATCATGATCGGCATCTATGGAGGGTTCTTCACCCCCACCGAAGCGGCCGGTATGGGGGCAGGTGCCTCGGTGCTCATCGCCATCGGGCTGCGCACCATGACATGGCGCGATTTTCTGGTCGCGACCTTCGACAGTGTGCGGGCAACGGCGATGATTTTCGCCGTGGTGATCGGCGCGGAGTTGTTCTCCAACTTCATCAATTTCGCCGGATTGCCCGATGCCTTGGCCACGCTGGTGTTTGATCTAGATATGCCGGTCTGGGCGGTCATGCTTGTGATCATCCTGATCTACATGATCCTGGGCTGTGTGCTGGAAAGCCTGTCCATGGTATTGCTGACGGTGCCGGTGTTCTACCCGCTGATGTACCAGCTGCCATTCACCAATGAACTGCTGCTTAACCCTGAACTGGCGCTAATCTGGTTCGCCATCGTGGTGGTGGTGGTCACCGAGATCAGTCTCATCACACCGCCGGTCGGCATGAATGTCTTTGTGCTGAAATCGGTGCTGCGGGACGTGTCGCTGGGCACCATCTTCAAGGGTGTGCTGCCCTTCTGGTTTGCTGATATTTTCCGTCTGACATTGCTGGTGACGGTCCCGTGGCTTTCTTTGTGGCTGGTTACTGCCATGTAGCAGGAAGCCTTCGCCCATCCCCCCCATTTCACCTCGCCCTCGCGGAGGAAACCATGAACGCATCAGCTTCGCCCACCCCGATGATCCAGGCACCGTCTTTGCCGGGACCGCATCACGGTTACATGCCAGGTTTCGGCAACGATTTTGAAACCGAGGCGCTTCCTGGGGCCTTGCCGCAGGGCATGAACTCGCCGCAGAAATGCGAATACGGCCTTTACGGCGAGCAGCTTTCAGGCACGGCGTTCACTGCGCCCAGCCATCAGAACGAGCGAACCTGGTGCTACCGCATCAGGCCGTCAGTGAAACACTCGCACCGCTACGAGAAGATCGATCTGCCATATTGGAAATCAGCTCCCAATGTCGTTGAGGACGTCACTTCGCTTGGTCAGTATCGATGGGATCCTGTGGCCCACTCTGGTCAGGAAACCACATGGCTGACCGGCATGCGCACCATGACCACGGCTGGCGACGTGAACACCCAGGTCGGCATGGCAACGCACATCTATCTGGTTACCCAATCGATGATGGACAGCTACTTCTTCTCCGCCGACAGCGAACTTCTGATCGTGCCGCAGGAAGGCCGGCTGCGGTTCTGCACCGAGCTTGGCATTATCGATCTGGAACCCAAGGAAATTGCGATTATCCCGCGCGGTCTTCTCTACCGGGTGGAAATGCTGGAGGGGCCATGCCGTGGTTTTGTCTGCGAGAATTATGGCCAGAAATTTAAACTTCCAGGACGTGGCCCAATCGGCGCGAACTGCATGGCCAATCCGCGTGATTTCAAGGCGCCGGTTGCGGCCTTTGAAGACCGCGAAGTGCCGTCAACGGTGACCATTAAATGGTGCGGCCAGTTCCACGAAACCAAGATCGGACACTCACCGCTGGATGTCGTTGCCTGGCACGGAAACTATGCGCCGATGAAATATGATTTGCGCACCTATTGCCCGGTCGGCGCGATCCTGTTCGATCATCCCGATCCATCGATCTTCACCGTGCTCACCGCGCCTTCTGGCCAGCCGGGCACCGCGAACATTGATTTCGTTCTGTTCCGCGAGCGTTGGATGGTGGCCGAAAACACCTTCCGGCCGCCCTGGTACCACAAGAACATCATGTCCGAACTGATGGGCAACATTTACGGCCAGTACGATGCCAAGCCGCAGGGCTTTGTGCCCGGCGGCATCAGCCTGCACAATATGATGCTGCCCCATGGCCCGGACAAGAACGCCTTTGAAGGCGCATCCAATGCCAAGCTGGAAGCTGAAAAGCTCGACAACACCATGTCCTTCATGTTCGAGACCCGCTTCCCGCAGCATCTGACAGCCTTCGCCGGCAAAGAGGCCCCTTTGCAGGATGACTACATCGATTGCTGGGAGAGCCTGGAGAAGAAATTCGACGGCACGCCGGGCAAGAAATGAAGCGCAAGAAATGAAACTGTATTCCTACTGGCGCTCAACAACTTCCTACCGCGTAAGAGCCGCCCTGAACATCAAGTCTGTTGCCTATGATCTGGTGCCGGTCGATCTGGTGGCCGGGCAGCAGCGCGATGAGGATTACCGCGCGCTCAACCCCAACGCAGGCGTGCCGACCCTTGTGCTTGATGATGGTACGGTGCTGACCCAGTCGCTGGCGATCCTGGACTATCTTGATAGCGCTTGGCCGACGCCGCGCCTGATCCCGCAGGATCCGATAGATCGGGCCAAGGTAATGGCAGCGGCCCACACGGTGGCCTGCGACATTCACCCGGTGAACAATCTGCGGGTTGTTGATCAACTGAAATCGCGCTTTGGCGCGACACCGGACCAAGCGCGCGAGTGGATGTGCCATTGGATCCGGCAGGGGTTTGCCTCGCTGGAGCAACAGCTTGCCGAGGACACCCGATTTTCCTTCGGACCTGACCCTGACATCGCCGATCTTTGCATCGTCGCGCAGATTTACAACGCGCGGCGCTGGGGCCTGGACCTGCAACCTTTTCCAAAACTGCGCCGGGTTGAGGCCGCCTGCCTGGACGTTCCAGCCATAGCAGCGGCCCATCCGGACCACCAAAATGATGCGCAAGAAATGACGAGAGAAACCGCATGACCAAACGGCTGACCTCCTGGGTGGAAAGCGCCAACAGCGCCGACACACCCTTTCCCCTCAACAATTTGCCCTATGGCGTCTTTTCAACCGCCGAGACCAATCCGCGCTGCGGCGTGGCCATTGGCGACCAGATCCTTGACGTGCAGGCCCTTGAGGTGAACGGCCTCATCGAAATCGGCGGCGCATTCGCTCAGCCGTCCTGGAATGCCTTCATGGGCAAGGGCAAAGTGGCCTGGGATGCACTACGCGCCCGCCTCACCGAAATTCTGGCCGAAGGCAGCGCCGATCAGGCCAAGGCAACGGACCTTTTGACTGCGCAGAACGATGCAACCATGCATCTGCCGATCCGAGTGTCCGAGTACACGGACTTTTACGCTGGACGCCACCACGCAACCAATGTCGGCACCATGTTCCGTGGCGCAGAAAATGCACTGCCGCCCAACTGGCTTCATATCCCGATCGGCTACAATGGCCGTTCTTCATCCGTGTTTGTGTCGGGCACCGATGTTCGCCGTCCCTGGGGGCAACTGAAGGGCCCGAACGATGACAAGCCGCGTTTTGCACCGAGCCAGCGTTTCGACATTGAACTTGAGATGGGCGCGATCGTCGGCACGCCAAGCGACGGCCCGATCACCGTGCAGGAAGCCGATGAGAACATCTTTGGCTATGTCCTGCTCAACGATTGGTCTGCGCGCGATATCCAGGCCTGGGAGTATCAGCCTCTTGGTCCGTTTCAGGCAAAGGCGACCGCAACCACAATCGGCCCTTGGATCGTAACCGCTGCCGCGCTGGAACCGTTCCGTTGCGAGACCCCAGCGCGTGAGTTCGAGCTGCTGGATCACCTCAAGGATCAAGGCCCAATGCTCTTTGACATCGACCTGTCCGTCACTTTAGCGCCGCAAGGCAAAGCAGCTACCACCATCGCGCGCACCAACTACAACGAAATGTACTATTCTGCCGCACAACAGCTTGCCCATCACACCACCTCTGGCTGCGCGATGCGCACAGGTGACCTTTTGGGTTCCGGCACGATCTCCGGCCCGGAGAAGGAAAACCGTGGCTCCCTGCTAGAATTGAGCTGGGGCGGCAAAGAACCCTTTACTTTGGACACTGGCGAGAGCCGCAGCTTCATCGAAGATGGTGACACGCTTGTGCTGCACGGCGCTGCCAAGGGCGACGGATACACCATCGGGTTTGGCACATGCTCGGGCACCATCCTGCCGGCTCTCAGCAACCCCTATGAGCGCACCTAGCTCACCTACATTTTGCATCACTGCGCGGCTTGTAGGGCCGACAAAGAAGGAAAATCACATGGCCAAGGCATTCGCATCGCAAGGCGATATGAGCGAGAAAAAAATAACTTTTGATGAGATTGGCCAGGGCCTTTGGGCGTTCACCGCCGAAGGTGATCCCAATTCCGGTGTGATCATCGGCGATGACAGCGTGATGATTGTGGAAGCGCAGGCAACACCGCGTCTTGCCGGTCAGGTCATTGAGAAGGTGCGCAGTGTCACCGACAAGCCGATAAGCCATGTGGTGCTGACGCACTATCACGCGGTGCGTGTGCTCGGCGCATCAGCCTACAAGGCCGATCAGATCATCATGTCTGATGTGGCGCGCTCTATGGTGGTCGAACGCGGACAGGAAGATTGGGACAGCGAATTCCAGCGCTTTCCGCGTCTGTTCGAGGGTCATGAAAGCATTCCTGGTCTGACTTATCCCACGACGACGTTCAGCGACTCCATGACGGTCTATCTCGGCAATCGCCGGGTCGACATCAAACATATTGGCCGCGCCCACACAGCCGGTGATGCGGTGATCCACGTGCCTGATCAGAACGTCATGTTCACCGGTGATATCGTTGAGGATCACTCAGCCTGTTATTGCGGTGATGGCTATTTCGGCGAATGGGGTGGCACGCTGGACCGCATCAAGGCCTATAATGTGGACGCGATTGCGCCGGGTCGTGGCGATGCTTTGGTCGGCCATGAAGCCGTTGACCGTGCCATTGAGAGCACCCGGGACTTCGTTCAAAGCACATTCATCCCTGCCCAAAGGGTGGCCATGAAAGGCGGCTCACTCAAAGACGCCTGGGATGCGGTGCGCGAATCCTGCGATCCGAATTTCAAGGACTACGCCATTTATGAGCACTGCCTGCCGTTCAATGTCAGCCGTGCCTATGACGAAGCACGTGGCATCTGGCATCCGCGCATCTGGACTGACAAGCGCGACATAGAAATGTGGGAGCAGCTTCAGGGGTAGGCGGGTTCCAACGCGCGGCAGTATGGGACCGGCCTAAACGCCCAAATGGGCCATAAGACCGCCGTCAACCAGATAGTCACCGCCCGTGCAGAAGCCTGATTTCTCGCTGCAAAGAAATGCAATCAACTCGCTGGTCTCATCCACCGTGCCAACGCGTCCAATCGGGTGAGCTTCACCAAATTGGGCGATGGCAGGTTCAATGTCATTGCCCGCGCCAACAACCTCTTGTGCGGCAAACTCCAGCAGGGGCGTGCGCACAGAGCCTGGGCTAATCGAGTTCACCCGCACCTTATCTTTGGCGCAATCCACGGCCATCGCGCGTGTCATGGCGTGAATGGCGCCTTTGGTGGTCGCGTAAGCCAGCACATTGTTTTGATTGCCATGGCCCTGCACTGATGAGACGTGAACAATCGCGCCGCCTTCAGCCTTCATGAAGGGATAGGCATGGTGGCTGGTGAGAAAACAGGATCGCAGATTGATCGCCATCACCTTGTCCCAATGCGCACTGTCGGTGGTTGAGATGTTGCCGTAGGTCTGGATGGCAGCGGCGTTCACCAGAACATCAATGCGACCCTGCGCTTGCCCGATGGGTTCGATCCACTCACGCACACTGGCTTCGTTGGACACATCCACATGCGCCACGGTGACATTCAGTCCTTCAGCTGCGGCCTCGGCTTTTTGATTGTGCGCATCATCGTTCCCGCACAAGAAAACCTTTGCGCCCCCTCGTGCTAGGCGAAGAGCTGCGCCCAATCCAATGCCGCTGGAGCCAGTGACCAAGGCGGTCTTTCCTAGAAAATCCTGATCCATCACATGCTCCTCAGTTCGCGGCTGCGATCAGCGCCTTCATGTAACCAACGGCGAACGCCTTTCCAGCATGCCAAGGTGCGTCGCACTCCAACTCCGGGGTGTGGTCCGGGATCAGCACGCCTTGATAGTTGGCAGCCTTAAGAATGCTGATGATCCGCGCCATATCGATGTCACCTTCATCAATGAACACTTCATGATAGTTGGGCACTTTTCCGCGCACGTTGCGGAAGTGAATGTAGCCAATGCGATCAGCCTTCGCGAACTCTTCCACGGTTTGATAAATATCGCCGTCGGACATTTCTTGTAAGCAGCCTAAACACAGTTCAGCACGGTTGTTGGTCGATGCGTTGGCGGCAAAAGCACGTCGATAGGCATCGTGTGAGTTGATCAGCTTGGCACTCATGCGCAGCGCCTCAACCGGTGGGTCATCGGGGTGCGCGGCCAAGATCACGCCTGCCTCTTCGGCCACCGGCAGCATCTCATCGAGAAAGCGCTGGTAGCGATCCCATATCTGCGCTTTCGTCGTCTGCGCTTGGTGACCAGGCCCTACATCATCACGGTAAGCCATGTTCCAAACCATGCCTTCGGGGATGGGTTTGTTGGGATCAATGTCGCGCTCATCAAAACCCACCGACATGGCGCCGCCACGCGCATACGGTCCGCGGGTCCAACCCCACACGCCTGTGACGGAAAAATTGTAGCCAATGCACGGCACGCCTGCTGCCCCGGCGGCGCGCACAATGCGTTTCAGATGTGCGATTTGTTCATCGCGCTTTGGCCCATCCAGCAAAACATCGTGCCAGTGGCGCACCGCAAAATTCTCAATCGCAGCCAGTTTGAGATCGAACTTTGCCAAGTCTTCGATCAGTGTGGCAAACGTTTCTTCAGTCCAATCATCCACTTGGCCCATGCCCCAAGATCCACTGGTGAGCGAGCTGTCATGGGCATCGTCGGCAAGCTTTGGATCAGCGGAAAAATAGTCTTCCAAGTGCGCAACAATATGAGTCACGCCAAGCTGTTGGGCGAAACGGTAGTGACGCTCATTGAGCATCTGGCGATAGAGACCGAGACCGATTTTCATGCAGCCCTCCTATAGGGTTATGCCACCATCCAGGACGAACTGCGTTCCGGTCACATAGGCGGCGGCATCGGAAAGAAGAAAGGCAGCGACTTCAGCGATCTCATCAGGTTGCCCCAGGCGGCCAACGGGCTGGCGGGCAATGAAGTTGGCGAGCGCCGCTTTGGGGTCTGGCGCACCATCGATACGCGCGTGAAGCGACGGGCTCTCCACCGTCCCGGGGCAGATGGCATTGGCGCGGATGCCCTGACTGACATAGTCAGCGGCAATGGACTTAGTAAGGCCAAGAACGGCGGCCTTGGTGGCTGAGTAAGCCAGCCGATTGGGAATGCCCTTCAGGGATGAGGCGACCGATGCCATGTTCACAATCGACCCACCACCGCTGGCGATCATTGCTGGCACAAAAAGTTGGCTTGCCAGAAACATGGAGGTGACATTGATCTGCCATGAGCGATCCCAAGCGTCTTTGTTGGTGTTGGCCAGCGTGCCTTCATGCACCCAACCAACGCCGTTGTAGAGGCCGTGCCATTCAGGACTGGCTTTGAGACAAGCCTGTAAATGATCTGTGTCGGTGGCATCGCCCGCCAGCGTTGTCAGCTTGCCCGTATAGCTGCCTGCATCTTCGGCCAGGGCGGCAAGCGCATCGCCATCAAGGTCGGTGGCTACAACCCTCGCGCCACCGCCAAGCAGGCGCAGTGCTACGGCTTTGCCAATCCCCGCGCCAGCAGCGGTGCAGAGGATCGTCTTGCCGGTTAGATCAATCAATGTCTCAGGCATGGTGTTGCCCCAATTTTGGGTGGGTTAGTGCGGTCATGATGCCGCGCAGTTCAGCCAGACCCTTCAGGCGGCCAATCGCCGAGTAGCCGGGGTTGGTGGTCTTGGTCTGATCGTCCAGCAACAGTGGTCCATGGTCGGGGCGCATTGGGATCTGCCAATCTTCGCGACCAGTAGCGCGACGATTGGTTTGCTCAGCGAGCAAGCCATCCAAAACCGCAACCATGTCGACGTCTCCGCCTAGGTGATCGCTTTCGATAAAGGATCCATCAGGCTCACGCGTCACATTGCGCAGATGGACAAAGTGAATGCGGTCGCCGAATTGCTTCACCATTGCTGGCAAATCGTTGTCAGGGCGCGAGCCCAGCGACCCAGTGCACAACGTCATGCCGTTGACGGGTGAGGGCGCAGCATCCATCAAAGCCTGGTAATCGGCTGCGGTGCTGACAACACGTGGCAAGCCAAACAGCGGGAAAGGAGGGTCGTCCGGATGAATGCAAAGGCGCGCACCACAGGCTTCAGCCCGCGGCACCACAACTTTCAAGAAGGCGGCCAGATTGGCGAACATGGCGGCATCCTCGATGTTTGAGAAGTCAGCGATTTTCTGTCGAATACTCTCGCGGCTGTGTGAGAGTTCGGAGCCTGGAAGCCCGGCGATAATCGTGGTTTCGAGTGTTTCGATAGCATCGCTAGAAAGCGTGGCCACACGCGCTTCAGCGTTTTTCGCTAACGCGGGGCTGTAGTCGGCTGGCGCTCCATCGCGCTGCAAAACGAACAGGTCATAGGCCGCGAAATCCACCGCATCAAAGCGAAGTGTCAGTCCACCGTTGCTCATGGGATGGCGCAGATCAGTGCGCGTCCAATCCACGACCGGCATGAAATTGTAGCAGATGGTGAAGATGCCTTGCTCCGCCAACCGCTCCATCGTTGTGGCAAAATGCTCGGAGTAGATGGCAGCTTCGTCGGTGCCGAGCTTGATCGATGGATGGATCGGGATGCTCTCCACCACGCTCCAGGTAAGTCCGGCCTCTTCGATCAACCGCTTGCGTTCAGCGATAGCATCGCTGGACCAGGGGCGGCCATCATAAGTCTCGTGCAAAGCTGTCACGATGGCTTCAGCACCAGCTTGGCGGATGTCAGCTAGGGTCACAGGGTCAGTGAGGCCGTACCAACGCCAAGCCTGCTGTAAACCCGGGTTCAGGCCAGTTTTCCCATCGGCGTGCATCCCAGCGGCGTTTGGCGCGCTTGCACTCAATCCCCTAGCACCCGGCATTCCGTTCCTTTCAGATCAGCTTGATGTTGTATCTTTTCAATCTGGTCCAACAATATCAAGAGGAAAATTGGTTATGCCGATTTCTCATATGCAATCTGAGATGCATGTTATTTGTGTGTTCCTTATAAAATATTGAAAATAATAGATAAAATATTTTTCGACGGTTGGGCTTGTCATCGGCGGGATTTCACGCAACCATGAATTGGACCAACAATTAGGATATTGGCGTGCCGACCAGCACATCTCAAGAACGACCATTGGACGCCCGCGATGCCGGAGATGGCAGCGCCGTGGACAATCTCGTCGAGCAGATCAAAGCCTATATTCAAGCCAACGGTCTGACCGTTGGTGATACGTTGCCATCTGAACGTGAGCTGGGCGAGAAATTCGCCGCGGCACGTAACACGGTGCGCGAGGCCGTGCGCATTCTCAAAGCTTACGGCGTTGTGGATGTGCGCCCAAAAATCGGCGCGGTCATCGTCAATCGGCACATGGATGCCGTGCTTGACCTGTTCTCGTTTCAGCTAACGATTTCGCGCGAAACCTTCTTGGATATCCAGGGGTTCCGCCGTTTGATCGAGGTCGGCTCGGCAGATGCTATCCTGGCCGTTTTGACCGATGCTGATGTTGGACGCTTCCACGCCATCAATGATTCCATCGTTCAGGCCACCTCGGCTATTGAAGCCGCTGAGCGTGATTTTGCCTTTCATGCCGCTTTGTTGGAATTGGCCGACAATCAGACAGTGCTCAACGTCTACACGACCATGAAGCCGATCATCGTGAAGCTCATGGAAACCGGCAAGGAAACGCACGGTCTGCAAGGCACGCACGATACCCACGCAAACATTCTTCAGGCTCTGGAAAAGCGCGATCGGCTTGCGTTCCAATACTGGATGTCGAGCCATCTCGATCATGGCCTCAATTTCATTGAACAGACAATGCCTGCCGACGGCGTAACCAGAGGCGGGCGAGCGGGCGCCTCGTAGCGGGCCACCACAAATCGCCGATCACGTCGCGCGTGACCGGCCAAAACCCGCCGATCCAACAGGCGGACCGAACAGGAGGAAGACCATGCCATTTAAACAAACCTTGTCGAGCCTTGCGCTTGCCGCGACGTTGGCCACCGGCGTCGCTGCGCCTGCAATGGCGCAAAGCGATGTCACCATCGCCGCCGTCGTGTTTCAGCAGGATCAGTTTTTCCGGACCATCCAGCTCGGTATGAATGCCGCCGCTGACGATGCTGGTGTTGAGCTGCTGGAAGGCAATTCCAACAGCCAGCCGGAGCAAGAGATCAGTCTGATCGACACCTACATTGCGCGCGGTGTGGATGCGATTGTGATTTCACCGGTTTCCGCCGTGGCATCGATCCCAGCTCTGATGCGCGCCCGTGATCGTGGCATCCATATCGTCACCTACAATTCCAATGTCGATGACACATCGATCCCGGTCTCTTATCTCAACTCAGCGCAGCGTGACTTGGGCAACTCCACCGGCATGATGGCCGCTGAGTTCATCGCCAATGAGTTGGGTGGTGAGGCCAATGTGGCAACGCTGGGCTTCCGCGCGCTGCTACCAGAAATCTCTGCTGATCGCGTCGATGGCTTCATCGAAATGGCCGAAGATGGCAACACCATCAACGTCGTGTCCCAGCAGGATGCATGGCTGGCTGAGAATGCGATTCAGGTGGCTGGCGACATCATCACCGCCAATCCTGATCTTAACATCATCTACGCCGCCAATGAAGGTGGCACGGTGGGTGCTGTGCAAGCTGTGCGCAACGCCGGCAAAGAAGGTGAAATCTACGTCTTTGGCGTTGATGGCACGGAGCAGTTGGTGTCGTTCATTTTGGATGATGACAATGTGCTTCAGGCCGTCACCGCGCAACAGCCTTATGTGATGGGCCAGATGGCCGTGGAAGCAGCCATCGCCGCGATCAATGGCGAAGCCACTGAAGAAGCTGTGATCGTGCCTGTGCTTGGCCTGTCGCGCACTGACCGCCCTGCGGTTGAAGAGTTCCAAGAGTACCTTCAGTCTCTCAACTAGGGTCAGGACCGTAAATTCCCTCCCAGAACCAACTGGCGGGGCGGCGTAAGCTGCCCCGTCCTTTTTCAAGCGCCAGCCCAGCTAGGCCTACCGACCAGAAGCCTGTCAAAAGCCTCCATGTCCGCAGCGATCCAAACCCAATCTCTGACCAAAGTGTATGGCAATGTCGTCGCGCTTGACGATTTTAGCCACACGTTTGAACCTTCACGCATCCATGCGTTGATGGGGAAGAATGGATCTGGCAAATCGACGTTGGTGAAGATGCTATCTGGTGTCACGCAGCCGACCGAAGGCACCATGGCGCTGGATGGGCAAGACGTGAGCTTCAAGTCCCCGCAAGACGCCTTCGACGCAAACATTGTCACCGTGCACCAGGAACTTTCTCTGGTGCCTGAACTCTCCGTCACGGAGAACTTGTTTCTTGGCCGTTTGCCGCATTCGCAAGCGCTCGCCATCAGCCATATCGATTGGGGTAAAGCCCACCGGCAGACTGAAGAGCTATTCGCCCGCATGGGCCTGGACCTCGATCCCAAAGCGACCATTTCCAGCCTTAGCGTTGGTCAGCAGCAGACGGTCGAGATCGCCAAGGCCATGTCATTCGATCCGACCTTACTGTTGCTGGATGAACCAACCTCAGCGCTCGCCACCAAAGAGGTGGAGATGTTGTTTGGTCTGTTGCGCACTCTGAAAGAGCAGGGCGTGACGATGATGTACATTTCTCATCGCATGTCCGAGCTTGCTGAGATTGCTGACACGGTCACGGTACTGCGAGACGGCCAACATGTTGGGTCGATTGAGATGGCGGCCTCTTCGCTCGGCACCGTAGTCGACATGATGTTTGGCGATGTGGCGCGCGCCACCCGGCCGGCGCGCAACGCTGCGATCCCCAAAGACAATCCTATTCTGCAAGTGCGCGGCCTCACCCGCGAACCTGTCTTCCGCGATATCTCGTTCGATCTGCGGCGTGGGGAGGTTCTGGGCTTGGCGGGCATGTTGGGCGCCGGGCGCACCGAGGTGCTGAGATCCATCTTCGGCGCCGACCCGCTGGATGCGGGCGAGATAGTCTTAGACGGCAACACCATCCCTGCGCCAACGCCGGAATCTATGGTGCAGCTTGGCCTCGGCTACACGCCGGAGAACCGCAAAGAAGTGGGGCTCGTTCAAGAGCATTCGATCCATAACAATCTGTCGATGGCGAGCCTCTTCAAGCTTGCTCCCAATGGCCTCATCACCAAATTTGCAGAAACCCCTGGGGTCTCTAAACAGATCGATCAGCTGCACATCAAGGTTGATAGCCCTGACCTGCCGGTGTCCTCGCTCTCTGGCGGCAATCAGCAAAAGGTCGTGATCGGGAACTGGCTGAACATCGACCCGAAAGTCATGTTTTTTGACGAGCCAAGCCGCGGTGTCGACGTCAACGCCAAGCAACAGATTTTCCAGATCATCTGGGAGCAAGCAGCCTCTGGCCTGTCTTCCATATTCGTCTCCACCGAGTTGGAAGAGATGCTGGAAGTCTGCGACCGCATCCTGGTGATGAAAGAAGGCGAACTTCTCGGCGAGTTGGATCCTTCCGAAACAACCCTCGCCGAACTCTACACCGCCTGCATGGAGGGCCTTTGATGGCGCTGAACCTGTTCCGTCGTTACCCGATGGAGATCATCTTGGTGCTCATGTACATTTATCTGAGCTTTGCCGCGCCTGGCTTTGCCACGCTCGACAACCAGATGAATGTGCTGCGCAACATCACCATGCAGGGCATTATTGCCTTCGGTATGACGATGGTGATCGTTTCGGGTGAAATCGATCTTTCGGTGGGGTCCGGGGTAGCATTCTCTGGTTGTGTTACAGCTTGGGTGACCGGTGCGCTTTCCGATAGCATCGGGCCGTGGCCTGCCATCACCATTGGCGCTATCTGCGCCATGGTGCTGCTGTTTGGTGTTGGTGTGTTCACTGGCAAATTGCGCCAACATTTCAACATGCCAACATTCATCACGACGCTTGGTCTTTTGACGGTGCTTTCCGGTTCCGCCAACCTCATCACCGGCGGTTTCCCCATCACCAGCTTTCCGTTCCAGTTCAACTTTCTGGGCGCCGGGCTGCTTTTTGGAATTCCGTTCCCGGTCTACATCTTCGCAGCCGTTTTTGGATTTGTGTACTTCCTGATGAACTACACCAGTTTTGGTCGCGCGCTGTACGCGGTGGGCGGCAATCTGGAAGCAGCACGGCTGTCCGGCATTGATGTCTGGAAAACCAAAACGCTGGCATTGGGCATCACTGGCGTCTTCACCGCCATGGCAGGCGTGCTCATCGCCTCGCAAATCCTATCCGGCAGCGCCAGCGCTGCGCGTGGTTGGGAACTGGATGTGATTTCCGCTGTCATCATCGGCGGCACCAGCCTGTTTGGCGGCAAGGGCACCGTGCGCGGTACGCTGATTGGCGTGCTGTTCCTCGGCATCATCGTCAACGGCATGACGCTGCTCAACGTGTCTGAATACTGGCAGCTGGTTGTGCGTGGGGCCCTAATCATCGGTGCTGTGCTTTTGAACCACGCGCTCGATAGCTCGGCCAAGAAGCACTAGGATGCGGCAATGATTGGCGAAGTCAGATGCGTTGCACCAACCGGCGATATCTGTGGTGAGGCGGCCACCTGGTCGGCTGACGAGAACCGTGTCTACTGGGTCGACATCAATCGCTTTCTTGTCCACCGCATAAACGTCACAAGCGACGCTGTCACCAGCCATCTGTTTGATGAACCCGTTGTTGCGCTCTCACTGACGACACGCGACGACACTCTGCTGGTCGCGCTTGGCTCCAAGCTTGTTTTGCTCGATGTGGAGACCGGCCAACGCCAAGATCTGGGCGTTACATTGCCTGGTAGCCCGACCGTTCGTTTTAACGATGGCCGCACTGATCCGAATGGCGTGTTTTGGATTGGCTCCATGGGCAACAATGTCGGGTCTCAAGGAGAAAATCTCGACGTCACTGACGGGCTGGGCAAACTCTACCGCTATGCTGTGGGTGGTCCGTTGGAAGAAGTTGAAGCTGGCATTGGCATTGCCAATACGCTTTGCTGGTCACCAGACAAATCCACCTTCTACTTCGGCGACACGTTGAAGAACGAGATTCGCGCCTATCCCTTCGATGTGGCCACCAGTTCCATTGGTGAAGGCGAAACCCATTTTTCCGGTTTTGAACGCGGCTTCCCTGATGGTTCCACCATCGATGTAGATGGCTACATTTGGAACTGCCGCTTCGGCGGAGGCTGCATCGTGCGCATCGCCCCTGATGGCAGCATGGATCGCATCATCGAAATGCCGGTGAAAAACATCACCACCTGCTGCTTTGGCGGAGCTGACCTTTCAACGCTCTACGTCACCACCGCCAGCGTAATGAAGGATGAAGGTGACCGACTGGCTGGTAGCCTGTTTGCCATCAAAACCCAAACCCGCGGACTGCCGGAAAACCGCTTCAAGCTCTAAGGATCAACCATGGATATCGCCAATCTCACCGAGCGTTTGGATGCCTGTTACTCAGGCGCAGTCTATGATGTGATGCGTGCGCGGGACCTTGAAAACTGCGTGCTGCCGCACTCCATCGTTGGGCTGGACAATGAAACCCGCGTCGCTGGGCCGATCTCAACGCTGCGTGGTGTGGCGTTTGATGCCAACCGACACGATGAAGAGGTGGATTATCTTCTGCCGTGGGTGGAATTCCTCGCCAGCGCACCTGCAGGCCATGTCGTGCTATGCCAACCAAACTCTGAGCGCTTGGCGCTGATGGGCGAATTATCGGCTGAAACACTGAAAGTGCGTGGCGTGCGCGGCTACATCGTTGATGGTGGATCGCGCGACAACAGCTTTATCCACTCCATTGGATTCCCAGTCTTTTGTCGCTTCCGCACACCCCGCGATATCGTCGCCAAATGGGTTCCACAGGGCGTTGATGACCCCATCACCATCGGTGATGTGCTGATCGAAACCGGCGACTTTGTTATTGCCGATTTCGACGGTGTGGTGATTATCCCCAAGGGCATTGTCGAAGAGGTTGTTACCGAGGTTGAGGAGGTGATCAGCGCCGAAGACAAAGTGCGCGCTGCCATCCTCGCTGGCACCAATCCGGTAGATGCCTACAAGGCCTATGGAAAGTTCTGAGTCATTTCGCTCCCTGAATTGGGCGTACGGGTCGTTAACGGTTCAGCGCTTGGGAGCGATGCTTGCGCCGGTTCGTTTTGATTTGCCTGATGGTCGATCCGTATACCCAATGCACATCCCGCCCTGGGCGGATGAAAGTCTGTCTGCCAACCTTCCACCAATTCTCCGTGGCTTGCGAGGCGAGTGGCCCTGCGTTCCTTTTGGCGCCGATGAGCCGCAGACGCTTTCAGCGGAATGGCATTCATCGATGGGACAGCCATCGCCTTTGCCGCCTAACACGCCCACGCATGGAGAAAGCTCTAACTGTCTTTGGGATTGGCTAAACGCCGATGACAGGCGTCTAGCGCTCCATCTCAGTTATCCCGATGATCACTCAATCGCTTGGGTCGAGCGTGAGATCATTCCTGACCTCAATGCACCAGCCATCGATTGCGTGCTGCGAGTGATGCCGCGCACCGATTGCCGTCTGCCGATTGGCTTGCATCCAACCTTCGCCGTGCCACGCATGACTGGCAGCGCGCGCGTCACCGCGCCGAGCGCCAACCATATTCGCAGTTATCCTGGCTCTCTTGAGCCAGGTGCGGACATCTTCCAAGCAGACGCCGTGTTTGATCATTTGACCAATGCGCCAGACCATTCCGGAGGGCAGATTGATGCAAGCCGCTTGCCTTTCGAGGCCCCAGGTGAAGACCTGCTTCAACTGGTAGGCGTGGAAGAGGGGTTTGCAGCATTGGACAATCACGAGGCCGGTTATCGCGCAACGCTGACATGGAATGCTGAGCAATTTCCCAGCCTCCTCATTTGGTACAGCAATCGCGGTCGGCAGCATCCACCTTGGAATGGGCGTCATACCGCGCTCGGCTTGGAACCCATTTGCTCCACGTTTGACCTTGGCGCTGGTATTGCGTCGGCTGACAATCCCATTGCGCGTCAAGGCACGCCAACGAGCCATTCGTTTCTGGCTGGCAAGGTCTTTGAAACACTGTACCGCATCGCCGTAACGCCGTTTGCCTAACCTCTGGGCGGACGCGTTCCCAACAAAAAGCACAATCCTTTGAACGACTCGCGTTGACGAGCCGACAGGTTATGTTTACAAAAATAAAAAACCTGTCATACAAGTTTTAGGAGACTGGTTTGCAGATACAAGATACTCAGATAGAAAAGAACGGTGCAGGGCGCGTCAGCGAAACGATTGGCGCGATCACGCGTCACATTCGCGCGCATGAACTGATGCCTGGCGATCGTCTGCCGTCTGAATCGGCGCTTTCCAAGGATTTGAAGGTTTCCCGCACCGTGGTGCGCGAGGCGTTCCGCTCACTGGCGGCAATGCGGATCATTGAGCTCAATGTCGGCAAGCGTGCCACTGTCGCCAATATTGATCACGGCGCGATGTCGCTCATTATTGAGCATGGCGTGCACACTGAGCAGATCAATGTGCAACAGATCTACGATGTGCGCCGCACCATCGAAACGCGCATCGTGACATTGGCGGCGATCCGCCGGTCTGATGATGAAGCAAAAACCATTCTGAAATTGGCACAGGCAATGGCCGATGCTTTGGGCAACCCTGAGCAACTGATGGAACATGATCTTTCGTTCCATCTGGCGCTTGCCCAGGCCAGCCGTAACCCCGTGTTTGAGCTGATCGTTGGCGCCTTCCAGGGCATCACCCGGCAGACCTGGCCCATCGGTTGGAAGAGCCGCACCAGCGAGCAAGCTCGCCAGACCATGATTGACACACATCTGCGTATCGCCAAGGCGGTCGCGGCAGGGGATCCCCAGCAGGCGGTGGAAGCGATGAGCAAGCACTTCGATGAAAGTGTTCACGCACTTCTTCAGGCTGGCCTTTCGTGAGGACTTTGGCGTGAAGATCACCAAGCTTGAAACCATCCGCATTGCCGAGCGGCCCAACCTCCTTTGGGTGGAAGTTCACACCGATGAAGGTTTGGTTGGGTTAGGCGAGACGTTCTTCGGCGCTGCAACGGTGGAAACCTACGTCCATGAGTACATCGCCCCGCGTGTGATTGGCCGCAATCCACTGCAGATCGATCTCCTGGCGAACGAGTTGGTTGGCTATCTCGGCTTCCGCTCATCGGGCGCTGAGGTGCGCGGCAACTCCGCTTTCGACATCGCTCTGTGGGATATTTTCGGCAAGGCAACCGGTCAGCCCATTGCTCAGCTTCTGGGTGGGTTTAGCCGCGAGAGCATCCGCACCTACAACACCTGCGCCGGTACCGAATACATCAAGAAGGCCACCGGTCAGACAACTGCCAACTACGCCATGAATGGCGGTGGCGCCCAGTATGATGATCTCAACGCCTTTCTTAACAATGCCGATGAGTTAGCTCTGTCGCTGAAGGAAGAAGGCATCACGGCCATGAAGATCTGGCCGTTCGACATCGCCGCTGAAAAGACCTGCGGACAGTACATTTCGGCTGCTGATCTGGATGCTGCGCTGAAGCCTTTTGAGAAGATCCGAGAAGCTGTCGGCAACAGCATGGATATCATGGTTGAGTTCCACTCCATGTGGCAGCTCCTACCAGCCATGCAGATTGCCCGTGCGCTCGAGCCCTTCGAGACGTTTTGGCATGAAGATCCGATCAAGATGGATTCGCTCTCCAGCTTGAAGCGCTATGCGCAGGCCTCCAAGGCTCCCATCTCTGCATCCGAAACATTGGGCTCACGCTGGGGCTTCCGCGATCTGCTGGAGACCGATGCCGCAGGCGTCGTGATGCTCGATATCTCGTGGTGCGGTGGGCTGTCGGAAGCGCGCAAGATAGCCTCCATGGCCGAAGCCTGGCACCTGCCGATCGCACCGCACGATTGCACAGGGCCGGTGGTGCTGGCCGCGTCCACCCATCTGTCGCTCAACGCGCCAAACGCGCTGGTTCAGGAGAGCGTGCGGGCCTTCTACCACACTTGGTATCGCGACCTCGTTACCGCTCTGCCGGAGGTCGCAAACGGCATGATCACCGTTCCCCCAGGCCCAGGTCTTGGGCTCGAACTCAACCCGGAACTTAGCCGGGCTTTCACAGTGTCGCGCAAAGTGTCCGACGCTTCCACGGTCTAAAAACAGGCCCAACCTGCTCTAGGGAGGAGCAAAACCATGAAACTCAAACTACTTGCTGCTGCGGCCATGCTCGCAACCGTTTCCACACCCGCTTTGGCGCTGGATATCGTTTTCACCCACCACTCTTCTGCCTCCAACACGTTTTGGCAGGCTGTGAAAAAGGGCTTTGATGATGGTTGTGAACGCGTCGATGCCGACTGCCAAATGATCTTCACACAAACCGAAGGCTCTGTGCAGGAGCAGCTTGCCAATATGGAAGCGGCTCTTGCCCGCGAACCCGACGCGATCCTCACCTCCATCGTTGATAACACCGCACTTGATGAGATTGTTCAGCGCGCTCGCGATGCCGGTGTCATCGTCATTGGCGTGAACGTGGATGATTTGGAAGGTGCGGCCGGCAATGCTCGTCAGGCGTTCGTTGGTCAGGGCTTCCTGCCTGCTGGTTATTCGCTTGGTGAGGCCCAGTCTGCCAACTTCCCAGAAGAAGGGCCCATTAACGTTCTGGTTGGTATCTCGGCTCCCGGCCAGAATTGGTCAGAACAGCGTGGTGCTGGCGTTCTGTCGTTCATGGAAGATTACGCAGCGGCCAACCCAGACCGCGAAGTGAACTTTGAGCGCATCGACTCCGGCACTGATCTTGCCACCGTGTCAGATCGCGTCGGCGCATATCTCGGTGCCAACCCAGAAACCACCGCCTATTTCGACACAGGCTTCTGGCATGCTGGTGTTGCCCGCGTGCTGGCAGATCGCGGTGTTGAACCAGGCGAGGTTCTTCTCGGTGGGTTTGATCTGGTGCCCGAAGCTGTTGAGCAAATGCAGGCCGGTTATATTCAGGTTCAGGTTGATCAGCAGCCCTACATGCAGGGCTTCATGCCCGTGATGCAGGTCTATCTGTCAAAAACGATTGGCCTGGCGCCAGCAGACATCGATACAGGGCAGGGCATCGTGACACCTGCAGATGCTGACGCGATCATGGACCTGTCGGCGCAGGGTCTACGTTAAATCGGGCCTACGCTAGGACTTCCTCAAGTCTCCCTAAGAAGGTCGGCGCATGGACGCGCCGACCTTATCTGACCCTCTGTTTTAAGGACGCCGCGTTCCATGAAACGCCTCCTCAAACTGTCCCTGCAGAAGCCGGAACTGGCAGCCCTTTTGCTGCTGGTGGTCTTGATCGGCGTCTTCCAGTTTACTTCCAACGGCTTCTTCTTGAGCTACGCCAATATGCGTGGGCTTTTGGGCTTCCTGCCTGAAATGGCATTGGTTGCCATCGGCGTGACCTTGCTGATGATCTGCGGCGAGTTCGATCTTTCCGTTGGGTCTGTTTTTGCGTTGATGCCAATGACGATGGCCGTGCTGATGGTTGCGGGGTGGGGTTTTTTGCCCGCTGTCGCTCTCGGCATGCTGGTCTGCGCCGCCATCGGTTTCATCAATGGCTTCCTGACGATTAAGTTTGGCATACCCTCGTTCATCACCACGCTGGGCATGCTCTTTATGGCGCGTTCCATGACAGTCGTGATCTCCGGTGGCTTTCCGCCGCGCCTGCAAATGGATCGCATTCCTGAGCAGCTCTTCATCGCTTTTGTTGGCCCTGGCGATCTGCTGCGCGCATCATTTCTCTGGTTCGTTGGCATCGCCTTGTTTATGGCGTTCCTGCTCAGCAAAACCAATTTCGGCAATTGGGTGCGTGCCACCGGTGGCTTTTTGCCGGCAGCCCAAGCCATGGGCATCCCGACCGCACGTGTGAAGATTGCCTGTTTCATGATCTGCTCCATGCTGGCCGGTTTTGCTGGCATGATCCAGGTGCTGCGCCTTGGCTCCCCCTTGCCTTCCATCGGTGAAGGGCTGGAACTTCAGGCTGTGGCCGCAGCGGTGATCGGCGGAACGTCGCTCTTTGGCGGCGTTGGTTCGATCCTTGGCGGTGTCATTGGAGCCACGCTGATCCGTGTGATCGACAATGGCATGGTGCTGAGCCAGGTCGATAGCAACTGGTTCAAGTTCGCTGTCGGCGCACTCACTATCCTCGCCGTCGTTGCCAATGCCTGGCTGCGCAAACGTGGCCGCGCCATGAAGGTCGAGACATGAAAGTGGAGACATGATCATGGAAAGCCCAATTATCGACAATCCCATAATCTCGGTGCGCAATTTGCACAAATGGTATTCCGGTGTGCACGCGCTCAAAGGTGTCTCGCTGGACTTCAAACCCAATGAAGCGGTTGGCCTTGTCGGTGACAATGGTGCAGGCAAATCAACCCTGATCAACATCCTGTCTGGACTGCATACAGCAGATGGCGGTGAGGTGTATGTTGAGGGGGAAAAGGCCTCAATCAACAACCCGCGCGATGCGATGGATCTGGGGATCGAGACGATCTACCAGTACAATTCCATGGTTCCGATCATGTCGATTGCCCGCAACATGTTCATCGGTCGTGAACCGTTGAAACTGTCGCTGGGCGGCATCGGCATTCTCGATGAAGCCAAGATGCGCGAGCAAAGCGTGGAAGCCATTGCCGATGTGGATCTGCATCTGCGCTCGCCTGATGCGCTGGTTGGCGAGCTTTCCGGTGGACAAAGGCAAGGCGTTGCCATTGCCCGTGCCATGCACTTCCGTTCCAAGGTGATGATCCTCGATGAGCCGACCAATCATCTGTCGGTGAAGGAAACCACCAAGGTGATCGGCTTTGTAAAGTCGCTCAAAGAGCAGAACGTCACCGGCATCTTTATCAGCCACAACATGCACCACGTGTTTGCCTGCTGTGATCGGATCGTCGCTATGGCGCTGGGTGAGGTCGTGCTTGACAAGCCGGTGGGTGAGACGAGCATCGATGAAGTGCATGATCTGTTGTGAGGAGAGAATGATATGACGGATCTGTCCGGCAAAAATGCACTGATTACCGGTGGTCTGGGTACGCTTGGTGCTGCGATGGCGCAAACCCTTAAGGCCGCTGGTGCTGACGTCACCATTCTTGACCGACCGGATGCCACACCGCTTGAGGGTTATGGCTATCTCGGTGTTGATCTCAACGATTTGGCGGGCGCTGAGGAGACAGTCAGCAAGGCTGGCCCGTTTGACATCCTCATCAACAATGCTGCGCTCATCATCAACAAGCCCCATGATGCGTTCTCGCTCATGGAGTATGAAGATCAGATCCGCGTAAACTCGTCAGCTGCCTTTGCTCTATCGCGGGTGTGTGCACCTGCGATGAAGGAAAAGGGCTGGGGCAAGATCATCAATCTCACCTCCATCACGCTCAACGGTCAGTGGGACGGCTATGTGCCCTATGTTGCCTCCAAAGGTGCCATGCTGGGGCTGACAAAAGGGCTGGCGCGCGAGCTTGGGCCTTTCGGGATCAATGTGAACGCCGTAGCACCCGGCGCAGTGAAGTCAGAAGCTGAGAACCGCGTGTTTGCTGACCGCTTGCAGGAGTACAATGACTGGGTGCTGGATCGTCAATGTTTGAAGTCGCGCATCGAGGCCAGCGATGTGGCGGACCTTGCCCTGTTCCTTTGCTCGGATGCTGCTCGTATGATCTCTGGTCAGAACATGGCAATTGATGGTGGCTGGTAAATGCTGGAACTGAAGGCGGGTGAGGCCCGGTTAAGCTTACACCCTGCAATGGGGGGCGGTGTTGCAGGACTATGGGTGGGTGAGAAGCCTGTTTTGCGACCCTGGTCTGGCAATATCGAAGACGGACCGTTCGCGCTTGCTTCCAACATTTTGGTGCCGTTTTCCAACCGGATTGATGGTGGGTTCACCTTTGAGGGTACGCACCATGTGATGGCCAAGAACATGGATGGTGATCCGTTCGCAATCCATGGTGATGGTTTCCAGCAAGCCTGGGAGGTCACAGCGGCCAATGACACTGAGGCAACACTTATGTTGTCCAATGGTTCGTTTGGCCCCTATCGCTACGAAGCGGTGCAGACCTTTGCGCTCTCTGATGGCAAGCTGATCAACACGCTGACCATGACCAATCGGGCCAAAATTGCACTGCCCTTCGGCGGTGGTTTTCACCCCTGGTTCCCGCGTACAGAACAGACGCGGCTGCAGGCCAATGCACCTGATCACTGGCCAGAAGGTGAGGGCAGTTTGCCTGCAACCCCTTCGCCTCAATCACCGCCTGAAGACTTTGATTTCGCAGATGGCAAGCCGCTTCCAGATCGCTGGATCAATTGCGCCTTTTCCAGCTGGGATGGCACAGCGCGCATCAATCAGGGAGCGGATGCGATCTCGCTCACGCTTGCCAGCAACACTCTGAAAACCGCCATCATTTACTCACCCGAGCCTGATTGCGGTTTCTTCTGTTTTGAACCGGTCTCGCACCCGGTCAATGCTCACAACTTGCAAGGAATGCCAGGCCTTAAAGTGCTGCAGCCGGGTGAAAGCCTGACGTTGGATATGTCTTTGGATTGGGGATCCGAGTGATGGATTTTGTGCCTATCCATGACGGTCGCTATCAGGTTGCTGAAGGTCCGGTGTGGGATGCCCAAATGGGTAAGCTCTTCTGGGTGGATATCATCGGCAAGACCATTCACGCCTTTGAGCCAACCAGTGGCGAGCAACAGGTCTGGCAGTCTGAGGATTTCCCGACAGCGTTGGCACTGTCCAAGTCTGGCGATAAGGCACTTGTCGCCTTGGCATCGGGCATAGCGTGGTTGGACCTGAACACCAGCGGGTTCACACCTTTTGCTGACCCGGACGCTATGCCAGGCAATCGCCTCAACGAAGGCAAATGTGACCCACAAGGTCGGTTCTGGACTGGATCTATGCAAACCAACCTGAATGAGGATGGCTCAGGTTGCGACATGGATCGAAACTCCGGGGCATTGTTTCGCGTTGACCCGGATGGCTCCACCAGTTGCCATACCGAGCGTGACTTCGGCATTTCCAACACGCTGGCTTGGTCGCCCGATAGCAAGATGCTTTATTTCGGAGATAGCATCCGTAATGTGATCTTCGCCTATGATTGGAACCCCGATGAAGGTACAATCAGCAATCAGCGTGTTCTCCTTGAAGGCTTTGAGCGCGGCGCACCTGATGGGTCAGCCATAGATGAGGATGGCTGCCTGTGGAACACCCGTTTTGGCGGCTCATGCCTTATCCGCATCACGCCGAAAGGCGATGTGGATCAGGTGATAGACGTGCCCGTTACCAATCCAACCAGTTGCACCTTTGGCGGGCCGGATCGCAGAACTCTGTTCGTAACATCGGCACAGTTTACCTTGAGTAAGGATCAGCTAGCCGCTAACCCGTTGGAAGGTGCAGTTCTCGGCTCAAATGTCGAAATTGCCGGAATGACTGACCACCGGTTTGGAGCCTGATAAAGTGACTTCTCTTCTTCTTGGCCGCGTTTGGCGTGCGGATTCTGGGCGCTCTATCGGACCGTCTGTTGTGACCGTACGCGGTGGTGACGTTATGGACATCACCAGCAAGCACGCGCCAACGGTGCGCGATGTATGCGAGTTGGACGATCCAGCGCAGTATGTCGTTGGTGCTGAAGGCGAAGTGCTTGGCTCGCTTGAAGAGATCATGGCCGCACCAATTGGTGATGAGACGGTCACCCATCTTCTGGCGCCGTGTGATCTGCAATCAGTGAAGGCGTGTGGCGTCACCTTTGCCGGTTCCATGGTCGAGCGTGTGATCGAAGAGCGTGCCGCTGGTGACCCTTCGGCTGCTCAGGCAATCCGTGAGCGGATTGGGGCTCTAATTGGCGAAAGTCTGAAGAACATCACACCGGGCTCCGATGAGGCCATGGCGGTGAAACAGGCACTGATCCAAGAGGGTCTTTGGAGTCAGTATCTGGAAGTGGGCATTGGCCCGGACGCGGAGGTGTTTTCCAAAGCCCAGGTGCTTTCATCAGTTGGGCACGGTGCCAAGGTTGGGCTGCATCCGTCTTCGAAATGGAACAACCCTGAGCCAGAAGTGGTTCTGACGGTTTCATCAGAGGGGCGGATCGTTGGTGCCACTCTGGGTAATGATGTGAACCTGCGCGACATTGAAGGTCGATCGGCGTTGCTGCTCTCAAAAGCCAAGGACAACAACGCGTCCTGCGCCATCGGTCCGTTCATCCGCCTGTTTGGTGATGCGTTTACGCTCGATACAGTGCGCAATCAGACGCTGACCCTGCATGTGGAAGGCCCAGATGGCTTCGTGATGCATGGACACTCCGATATGGCACAGATCAGCCGCGATCCAGCCGATCTGGTGGCGCAGACCATGGGTGCACATCACCAGTATCCCGATGGCATCATGCTGTTTTTGGGCACACTGTTTGCCCCGACCCAAGATCGTGACCCAGATGGCGCGCCCGGCGATGGGTTCACCCACAAGCTAGGCGATGTAGTGACTATCTCTTCACCTGATCTCGGCGCGCTTACCAATACAGTCGATCTCTCTACTAACTGCCAGCCTTGGACCTTTGGAACACGGTCGTTCATGACCAATTTGGCGGCCCGAGGCCTTCTCTGATTCAACGGGATTCTAGCCGACTGATTTAACGGCGAAATCAATCAAGGACTGCGCGTGGGCAGCCATGGCTTTGCGCGCTGCACTGGCGTCGCTGGCCTCAAGAGCATCCAGAATGGCAATGTGCTCCTGGGATGTGCGCCGCAGTCTATCGGCCAGCCGCGCTATTTCAAAAAGCCGTGTGGTGGTTCTCAGTTCAAACAGCATGTCGGCCATGATGGTGTTGCCGCATGCATTGATAAACAAGCCATGCACTTGGTCATCGCAAGCCCAGTGGGCATGGGTGTCATAGGGCTCAGATTGCTCAAGCTCAAGCACACGAGCGCGGGCCTCATCCAATGCGGCCATATCCACCCGTCCTGCCGCCAAAGCCGCAGCTTCAGCCTCCAGAATTTTGCGCACATTCATGCTTTGCAGATAGTCTCTCAGGTCAACCTGCCGCACCACATAAGGTTGATTGGAGAGCTTGGTGACCAGCCCTTCGCCTTCAAGGCGTTGCAAGGCCTCACGCAATGGCGTGCGCGAAACGCCAAGCTCGTCGGCAAGTCTTTGCTCAACGATGCTCTGCCCGCCCTTTAGCACGCGATCCTTTATCATGTTCGATAACGCCAAATAAGCGCGGGTCGATGCGTTAGGCGCAGGTGTGGAACTCCGCGGAGCGGACGCTTTAGCTTGCTCTGCCTTTGTGCGTTCTCGTGCGGTGGCGTCCATCATCCTCTTTCATAGCCCGGTCTAAAGCGCTGTCTGCCCTTGTTTTTATCCAGCAAGGGAATCGCTTAGCTGGACACTTTTTCTTACAGAACTTTTTTCTTGTGTTCGAGCCTAATGTGTGGTGCATTCCAATTGTATACAATAAGTGTACGTAAAATTGACGCGTCACGCAATTCGGCTACCGGGTCGATCAGGAGAAGTCAGTGCATCCAGAAGCATCCAGCTTGGCCGGATCACCTTATGGTGAGTACGATGATCTGATCGATCCGCAGCAAGCCGATGCTCTGGCGTTTTTGAAGGCTCTGACTGCAGCGCAAAAGGTTGGCGAAATCGAAGTTCAGGCGTTGGTGCGTGAGCGTTTGGAGCAGGCTGGCTGCGCCGTTGATGCCGTCGAGTATGATCCAGCTAAGGTGCCTGTGGTTGGTGAATTTGCGGGCGGGCGGGCGCAAACGCAGGGTGAGCGCACCAATGTCGTTGGTCGCTTGAAAGGTGATCCGGCCTATCGTTCGCTTTTGCTTTTCGCCCATCCTGACAGTGAGCCTTTGGCCGATCTGGAAAGTTGGAAGGCTGATCCCTTCGACGGGACGGTCAAGGACGGACGCTTCTACGGCTGGGGTGTGGCCGACGATTTGGCGGGCGTCGCCGCAGCTACACTGGCAATAGAGCGAGCTGCCTCGCAAGGCATTGAGCTTGGCGACGTCATCATGGCCAGCGTGCCGAGCAAGCGTCATGCGCGCGGTGTTGCGGCCGTTTTGCATGATGGATTAACGGCAGACGCATCGCTTTATCTGCACCCGGCTGAATCAGGGGCTGGCCTCAACGAGATCAAGGCCTTCGCATCGGGTCATCTGGAATTCCGCATAACAGTCGAAGGCCAGTTGCCTGACACAACGGAGCCTGGACACACAGCTTTCGCGCATTTGGCCATCAATCCGGTCGACAAAGCCATGCTTGTTATCGCTGCTCTTAAGGCGCTTGACGTTGAGCGCGCCGCGCGCGTGCACAATGACACGCTGGATGCTGCTGTCGGTCGTTCCACCAACCTCATGATCTCTAATCTCCAGTGTGGCGAGGATGGGCGTTTTGGGCGCGTTAATGACATGTGTGTGATTGGCGGTGCTGTGTCCTTTCCTCCCGGCGAGGCGATGGCAGATGTTCAAGCTGAGATTGAGCAATGTATCGCCAGTTGCGCTGGTCAAGACCCATGGCTGCGCGACAGTAGACCCACCCTCGAGTGGGTTTCTGGTGTGACTGGCGCGCATTGCCCTCCCGATCACCCTCTCTACCAAGTTACAGCGCGTGCTGTGTCGGCAGTCACCGGCGCCGAGCCGCACGTGAACCCCATGCACACCTCAAGCGATATCCGCAATCCCCCCGTGCAGAAGGGCATTCCCACCGTCGGGCTTGGTGGTCTGTGCGGTGACCTTAGTCAGAATGGCCGGACCGATGAGTGGATTGATCTGGATGACTACTTCCGCACCATCGACGCGACGGCTGCCGTCATCGCTGGCTGGTGTGGCTCACCGCGTGCTGCGTCTGGGTAACGGCACGTTCTCATCGGCAAACCGGAAAAATCCGGGGCAATCATTAAACAGAGGGATACATCAATGAGCACTTTCAATCATCTTCTCAGCGCGGCTGTTGTCGCTACCGTTTCGCTTGGCGCCACAAGTGCATGGGCACAGGATTGCCCGGCTGACCTACCGGTCATCGAGCCGGGCAAATTGACCATGTCGATCAACGCGACCATTCCACCGCGCCAGTTCATCGACAGCTCGGGCAATCTGCAAGGCATGCACCCTGATCTTGGTAATGAAATCGCCAGCCGTCTGTGCCTGGAGCCTGTCTACATGAATGTTGGTTTCGAGGTGCAGATCCCAGGTTTGGCCAATGGTCGTTGGGATATGGTCAACACCGGAATGTACTACACCGAGGAGCGCTCGCAGATCATGCGCATGGTGCCCTATGTGGTGAACGCCCTGGCCATCGTGGTGGAAGAAGGCAATCCCCTGGGAGTAACTGGATACGAACAACTGGCAGGTCAGCCGGTTGCGACCGAAATTGCAGGGTTCGCCGATAATCTTATTCGCGAAATCAACGATGCTCAGGTTGCCGATGGCATGGAGAGTATGGAAATCCAGGCGTTCAACACTTTCGCTGAAGCGTTTGCGGCACTTGGCGCTGGTCAGGTGCGCGCTGTCTTCGGTCCTGACGCGACTGCTACCTATTATGCGCAGCGCGGCCAGTTCGACGTTGGCGCCAATGCCCTCAATCCTGGCCTGCCAAGCTCGTTTGGCTTTGATGCCGACAATGAAGTGCTGGCACAGGCTGTGCGCGATGTGCTTGCCGACATGATGGAAGACGGAACGTATGCCGAGATCATGGACCAGTACGGCGCCACCAAGATGGAAGCCTGGGACCAGTGGACCGGCGACTTCGAAGTGCTCCACGCGCCCGAAGGCTGATTGACCGCGATTGTTCCCTGATCGCGATATCCGGCGCGGCGAACACTAAGCTGCGCCGGATTGCTGTTTGATCAACCCACACCATCTGGCCGGAGCACACCATGAACTGGAGCTGGGATTACTTTTTCCAATATCTAACCAATGGCCTGATGATTGAAGGTGCTTGGGCGACGATTTGGCTATCGGTCGTCTCTATGATTCTTGGCCTGGGCCTGGGGGTTCTGGCTGCACTGTTCAAGATGTACGGCAACAAACCGCTGCAAGCGATTGCTAACTTTTACATCTGGCTGTTTCGCGGCACGCCAATCCTCATTCAGTTGGTGATCATATACACCGGTTTGCCGCAGCTTGGCATTCGTCTGAACGTCGTTGAGTCAGCCATTCTCGGTCTTGCATTGAACGAAGGCGCATATCTGGCAGAGATTATTCGCGCTGGAATCATGTCTGTCGACAAGGGCCAGAACGATGCGGGGCGCTCCCTTGGTATGACCTGGTGGGAGCGGATGCGTATCGTCATCCTTCCGCAGGCCGTTCGCACGATCATTCCGCCGTTGGGCAACCAGTTCAATGGCATGCTGAAAACCACCTCGCTGGTTTCGGTCATTTCCATGGAAGAGTTGATGCGCAATGCGCAGATGTTGGCGCAGGTCGAGTTCCGTATCTTGGAAGTCTATCTGGTCGCCGCGCTTTGGTATCTGCTTTTGGTTTCGATCTGGAGCGCGATCCAGGTTCGCATCGAAGCGCACTATGAAAAACCTTTTGGCCCGGCGGCAGCGATTGCTCCGGAGGGCGAGAAGGAACTCAAGAAAGCCATCGGCGCGGCGAGCACAGCATGAGCGAACATATGACAGCCAACACCGACCATGACCAAACCGCCGATTTGGCGCTTGGCGAGCCAGCAGAAGCTCAGGAGCGCCCGATCAAGACGTTGGGCGATCCCATCGTGACAATTGAGGATGTCACCAAGTCCTTTCATGGCACCGAGGTGCTTAAGGGTGTGTCCCTAACCGTTCGTCATAGCGAGGTCGTTGTCATTGCTGGCCGGTCTGGTAGCGGCAAGAGCACACTGCTGCGCTGTATCGATCAGTTGGAAACCATCGATAGTGGAAAGATTGTCGCCTGCGGACATTTGATGGGGCTTCGCGAGAAAAACGGTAGGCTTGTGCCTTTGCCTGATCGACTGGTTGCGCAGCAGCAGCGCGACCTCGGCATGGTGTTTCAGAACTTCAATCTGTTCCCGCATATCTCGGTCATCGACAACATAACCGTTGCGCCCATCAAGATCCAAAAAGTACCAAAAGCGCAGGCTGTCGAAGAGGCTATGGCACTTCTCGAACGTGTCGGCCTGCCGGAGAAGGCCAATGCCTATCCCCGTCAGCTTTCTGGCGGCCAACAGCAGCGCGTTGCAATTGCCAGGGCCTTGGCAATGAAGCCCAAGGTCATGTTGTTTGACGAACCAACCTCTGCACTTGACCCTGAGATGATCTCCGAAGTGCTCGATGTGATGGTCGATCTTTCTCATCAGGGCATGACAATGATTGTTGTCACGCATGAGATGGGTTTTGCCCGCGCTGCGGCGGATCGGGTGCTTCTCATGCATGAAGGTGTGATCGTCGAAGAAGCGCCGCCTGAAACGTTCTTCACCGCGCCAAAGAGCGAGCACACTAAGGCTTTCCTTTCCAAGATTCTGCAGCACTAGGTGGGTTGAGTTTTGACGTCGCCATTGTCTTCTTCACCCGGCGAGCCGGTGGTGCGCACCGTTTGCGGAGACCGGCCAGCTTCAGACTTTTCGTCGGTATTGGTACACGAGCATGTGCTCTTTGATATCGCGCCGGTGGGCTCTGATGTGGCTTCCAGCACGCCGATTGCGATGCGCACACGCTGGCAGACCGATTATCGATCAAACGAGAATCCAACCAATGCCCGTCAGCAAGACTGGGATATCGCCACCGACGAGTTATGGGCCCTCAGAGACGATGGCGGCGATCTGATCGTTGATCAATCAACCCATGGCCTCAAACGCGACGCAAAGGGTTTGCAGAGCGTCTCGCAGAGATCTGGATGTTCCGTTGTTGCAGCGGCGGGCACTTACACCTCAGCCTATCTTGATGCGGCAATGCAGGCGATGGACGTTGAAGCGCTCACGGAGCGTTTCATCCAAGAAATCACGATCGGCCTTGATGGTACGGATATCAGAGCTGGGCTTATCGGCGAGATCGGATGTTCCTGGCCGCTTGAACCCCTTGAGAAACGCGCCCTTCAAGCAGCAGCGCGGGCCAGTCTTCATACTGGCGCTGGCATAAGTATCCACCCAGGGCGTGACCAGGATGCCCCCTTTGAGATCGTCGCGATCCTTGAAGCCGAAGGTGCAGATCTTTCACGGTGTGCAATCTGCCACATGGACCGAACTTATCCCGAGGGTAACGGCCCAGAGGAATTGGCGCGTACAGGCGTGATGGTTGAATGGGATTTTTTTGGCATTGAAACGTCGCACTATTGGATGGGCGATGTGGAACTGCCAACCGATCGCGGGCGCCTCCGTGCAATCCAAGATCTGTTCGACGCTGGGCTCGAAGCAAGCGTCCTCATCAGCCAGGACATTTGCACGCGCACACGGCTGCAAAGCTTTGGTGGGCATGGCTATGGCCATATCCCGCGCAATGTACAGCCGCTGATGGAACGGTGCGGCTTTGATGCTGATGAAATCGATCAGCTTATGCGCATCAACCCTTTATCCTTGCTTGCTTTTTCACCGGAGACTTCTGTATGAGCACCCCGTTTCGCGGCACCTACACCGTCATGATCACGCCTTTCGATGAGGCAGGGCGCGTTGATCTGGCGGCGCTTACCCGGTTCACCGAATGGCAGATCAAGCAGGGTATTCACGGGCTCATCCCGCTGGGCTCGACTGGGGAATTTCTGTCCCTGACGGATGAAGAACGCGACAGCGTCGCACGCACTGTCGTGGACGTGGCTGCCGGCCGCGTCCCGGTTCTGATCGGTACCGGTGCTGAATGGACCGATACCGTTGTTCGCGATAGCCGCGCCGCCGAGGCTATGGGTGCGGATGGGGTGATGATCATCCCGCCCTTCTATTCCACACCAACGGAGGATGAGCTTTTCCGGCACTATGAACGGATTGGCGAAGCCATTTCTCTGCCCATTATGATCTACAACAATCCAGCGACAACCAACATCGACATGACGCCACCTATCGTCGCGCGTCTCAGCCAGATCGACAATGTCAGCTACATCAAAGAGAGCACGCTGGAAGTGACCCGCATCCGCGACATTCTGGAGCTGTGCGGGGATCGAATGACTGTGTTTGGAGGTATCTTGGGCTTTGAATCCTTCGTGGAAGGTGCCGAAGGTTGGGTGGCGGTTGGTTCAAACATCATGCCGCGTGAATTTGCTCGTCTGTTTGCCTTAACCGCCGATGAAAAAGACTATGACGCGGCCCGAGCGCTCTACAGAGATGTCCTTCCGATCATTCGGATGGTTGGCGGGCACCATTATGTATCGGCCACAAAGGCAGCGCTACGCATCATAGGGCAGGGTGTTGGTGAACCGCGCGCACCGCGCTTGCCAGTGGATGCGACCCACCACGCACAGATTTTGGACACGCTGGCCAAGCTTGCACTGGCCGTCCCAGAACAGACGCGCCAATCGGCATGACGGCCGACGTATCATCGCCCACCCATTTTGAGTTTGAAGGCGAGCAGGTTGATGTAAATCCTGGTGACACACTTGCCAGCGCCCTTGGGCGCGCGGGCCATGTTGTGCAGCGTATCACACGTACCGATGAACCACGCGGTGTCTTCTGCGGTATCGGGCTTTGTCACGACTGCCTGGTCAATGTGGACGGCAGGCAGGGACAGCGCGCGTGTATGACCTCCGCTGAAGACGTCCGGCATGTGCATCGCCATCGCGAAGCTGCGCGGTCTGAGCATTCAAACGGCTCGCTGAAGCCGCTGGCACCACAATCAACAGATGGCGTCATGGCCGAGCAAGCGGTGGACCTTGCCATCATCGGGGCAGGGCCAGCTGGTCTTGCCGCAGCGCTGCATGCTGCAAAGGGCGAGAGTGATCTTTCCATTCTCCTTATCGATGAGCGCGATTATGGGGGAGGGCAATACTTCAAGCCAGACCTGCGCCCTTCTAAGCGCCGCAAGGATCAACAACACCAGGCGGGCGATGCTTTGCGCGCGCAATTTGCGCAGACCGATGTGGCCCATCTAACCGGCCACACGGTTTGGTACGCCCAGCGAGAAAAGGACGACATTGTACTCGGGGTTTTGGGCGATCACGGCGCTCTGCTTGTTCGACCCAAAGCGCTAATCTTGGCCACCGGCGCCTATGAGCAACCGCCCATGGTGCCCGGCTGGACCTTGCCCGGTGTGATGACCATCGGCGCCGCGCAATCGCTGGTGCGCAGTTACGGCGTTGTTCCGGGCAAGCGCGTCGTTGTCGCGGGCAATGGACCTCTTGGTCTGCAATTGGCCTGCGAGATGATTGCAGCTGGTACGCCGCCGCTGGCCATTATCGAGCGGGCATATCCCAGCCGTTTTGCCAACATCGCATCACTCGCAAGCGCGGCCTGGAATGCGCCTGATCTGGCGCTTAAAGGCGCGCAGATGCGCGCGCAGGTTAAGCGTGCCGGTGTCGAGATCCTTGAAGGCTGGCAGCTTGCAGGTTGCACAGGCGACGGCCAAGTTGAGGTTGCGACCTTTGAACAGATCAACGGTACGGGCGCTGAGCGACGGATTGCTTTGGATGCGCTGTGCGTCGGCGAGGGGTTTCTGCCGCAAGCTGAATTGGCGCGTTCTCTTGGTTGCGCGTGCGACCAAGACGGAGACACCGGTTTCCTTATTCCGCGCCACGATGATCAGTGCGCCACGTCGCAGCCAGATATTTGGATCGCTGGTGACGGGGGTGGCATGGGCGGGGCTCAGGCTGCGTTGGCAGAAGGTGAAATTGCCGCGTTGCAGGCGTTGCGCTGGTTGGGAAAAGAACCGGCCTCGATCAGAAATGCTAAGGCAAAGCTTGCGCGGGCCAAGCGTTTTCAACGCGCACTCTGGTCGCTCTACGCTGCGCCGCCGCGTGATTCAGCCAGCGATGAAACACTACTCTGTCGCTGCGAAAGCGTGTCGTTTGGAGATGCGCGCAAAGCGGTCGCGGAAGGTGCATCTGACCTGGGTGCTCTCAAACGCCAGACCCGGCTTGGTATGGGGCGTTGCCAGGGTCGGTATTGCAGCGGTCCGGCCGCACGTCTGCTTGGCCAATCCCAACTGTTTGCACCACAGTCCCCGGCGCGGCCCGTTCCTATTGCAGCTTTGGCGCTGGAAAAACCCGAATGGGGAGGCCATCGCCAGAGCGAGCTATCGCGAGCCCGTCCACCCGAACGTGATCATGATGACCTCAATGATCTGCCAGAAAAGGCCGATCTGGTTATCATCGGTGCGGGTATTATGGGCGTTGCCGCGGCGTTACACGCCAGCGCTGCCGGATTGGATACAGTTGTCGTTGATCGCGGTTCTATCAATGGAGAGTCTTCAGGTGGCAATGCGGGCAGCCTGCACATGCAGCTTCTCTCCTTCGACTATGGCGAGAAGACCGGCGGGCGAAGCGAAGCTCTGCTACAAACCTTACCCTTACAACGCGATGCCATATCGCTCTGGCAGGAGCATGAACGTGCTCTGGAAACCTCGTTTGAGATTGCGCTCACCGGCGGACTGATGCTCGCCGAAGAGGGCGCGCAGATCGAATTTTTGAAGCAGAAAGTCGATGCCGAGCGGCGCAACGGCATTGAGGTCGAGCTGATTGACCGCGACACAATCCGCTCTATCGCTCCAGCTGTTTCAGATAAAATGATCGCTGGTGCCTGGTGTCCGGGCGAGGGGAAAATCAATCCCTTGATCGCAACGCCTGCGTTGGCGCGTGTCGCCAAAGACAATGGCGCGCGTTTTGTTGAAGGCGTCCACGTAGGTGCTCTGAGTTATGATCAAGGCGTCTACACGGCCGAAACGAGTGCCGGGACGATTGCCTCCAAACACCTCATTCTTGCCGCTGGGGGCTGGACCGGCGCCTTGGGCGCGATGCTCGGTGTGAACCTTCCGGTCCAAGGTGCCCCGTTGCAGATGATCGTGACCGAGACCGCACCGCAACTTGCACCCTGTTTGCTGGCCCATGCTGACCGACATTTGACGATGAAACAGGCTTCGGTTGGCAACATCATCATTGGGGGCGCCTGGTCCGCTGGCACCGATAAGGGCAGCGGGCACACGCGCATCCTGCGCCCAAGCCTTGAGGGCAATCTCTGGGTTGCGGAAAGGGTGGTTCCTGACCTTGCAGGTCTGCGTATGTTGCGATCTTGGGCTGCGATGAATGTTGATATCGACGGGGCTCCAATGGTTGGTCCTCTGCCTGGGCTTCCTGGCGCGGTGGTTGTTGCTGGCGCCAATGGCTACACGCTTGGGCCGCTGCTTGGGCAGGTCGCAGCGCAATCCATCATCGACGGTGCGTTGCCTGCCGCCTATCGACGCTTTTCACCCGAACGCTTTGCCTAACGCAATGATCTTCATGCGCGCGAACAATCGCGCGCGCTCAATCACTCCATTTGAAAGGAAAAATAATGGAAACGCTTAAAGTTACTGCCGCGGGGTTCACATTCTCAGGTCATTTTGAAAGCGAGCTCGCACCTAAAACGGTGGCCGCCTTTCGCGCTCAGATGCCCTATGTGAGCCAAATCGTGCATGTGCGCTGGAGTGGCGAAGGTGTGTGGGTGCCGCTTGGCGATGCCGATTTTGGCGTGGAGTATGAAAATCACACCAGCCATCCTGCTCCCGGACACATCATCCTTTACCCGGGCGGTATCAGCGAGACTGAGATTTTGCTCGCCTATGGTGGTGTGGACTTCTCTTCCAAGATGGGACAACTTGCCGGCAATCACTTCATCACGCTCACCGGTGGGTTGGAGAATTTGCCTGCAGTTGGTCGCCGAGTGCTTTGGGATGGGGCGCAGCCTATTCGCTTTGAACTGGACTGACGATGTATTGGGTCTGGACGGCGAGAGATAAACTATGCTCGAAGACCACACTTACATGCCTTTGAATGGCGTGGAAGTTGTGAGACTGTATACCCATGGCAATCGAGAACGCGACAGGTGAGGCCACACTCGCCCCAGATTCATCGCCGCACGAGCATGCGCAGGACACACCCACGTCTGATCCTGCAGGTGAGAAGAAGGCGACATCATCTGCAGGTGGACTCAATCTGTCGACCCTGACCTACAAGTCAGTCTCAGAGATGATTTTCCACTCCCGCTTACGTGGCGGCGAAGTGATCGTTGAGCAACGGCTGGCCGAAGCGCTGGGCGTCTCGCGCACGCCGTTGCGCGAAGCTTTGCAGCGATTGGAAGGCGAAGGCCTTGTTTGTAAGGTGGCCAATCGCTCCTACGTCGTCCGTAAAGTCGGCCTTCAAGAGTATCTGGAGAGCCTAAAGGTTCGAGAGATTCTGGAACCGGAGGCGGCGGCTATGGCCATTGGCCGTATCGCGCCATCCACGTTTCGCACCGTTCGTACAGAACTTGAACAGCTCCAGGATGCCACGCTTTATCACACCGATTCCCATTGGATATCGGACGATAATCTGCACACGATGTTCGCCAATGCTTGCGCCAACACGGTTTTGGCCGAAACAATTCAGGCGCTGCGCACAACGACCCGTCTCTTCGAAAGTGACCGCTTGGCTGACCGTGTGATCCCAGATTCGCAAGAGCATCTTGAAATTCTCAAGGCACTGGAAGCTGAAGATGCCCGCGCTGCCCGCCGCGCTGTGCGAGCCCATATCCGTTCGCTGATGCGCTATGCCACTAAACTGCTTCGTTGAGATCGCGTCTGTTCACATTGAACAGCTGTGCTGGCGTTTTGCTGATTGCTGGAACGAGGATATCTGCAGGAACACTGCAGGCTTCAAGTAACAGAACAAAGCCACGCAAGCCTTCGACAGGCGGTGGAAGCAGAAACACCCCGCAATCGCTGGAAAGCACGAGCCTGTCCGGCCCAGCGGCCAATGCCAACGCTGCCATCTTTGGAGCGGTGACACGCGGTATGGTGTGCGTTTCGCTGTCGACATGCGTCAGGCCGGCCTCTGTGGCATGACTGACGAAGAAGAATGAGAGTTCCACCACCGCGCCTGCAGCGACAAGAGCGCGCACATCATCGGGTTCATACGCGTTAGCAGGCACAAGAACCTTTTTGATGCCCGCAACGACCGCCGCCTCAACCACCCGAAAGGCTTCATTGGCGCTCAGATGCCCAGTGTTCAAAACGACATCGGCCTGCGCCACCAGGTCAAAGATTTTGAGCAAAGGGTCGGGCAGAGGGCCTTGCATGGGAATGGCAAGGCAAGCTTCGATATGAGCTGGCGAGCGGCCTTCGGAACGTGCGACGTGCTTGGTGTGATGCGTCGGTAACGAGACAAACCGCGCGCCCTGTCCAGGTCCGTAGCCGCTTCCAAGTGCAGCCTTAACTGCTTCTGGCGAGAGACCACCGGCAGGTGGCTCCATGATCAATCCACCAAACACATCAAGCCGGATATCTGGCCTGGCGCGGCGTATCAGAGCAGCCAGAACCGCTGAGTTTGAGAAATTGTCCATCAGGCCAAGGCCGACCATGCCAGCTGCTTCAGCTTGATCGGCAGCTTGCAGCGCGTCCAAACGACGGGCGTTCAGGTGTGGACATGCATGCACATGGCCATCAACAGCGCCGCGCAGAAAGTCTCCTTGGGCGTCCAGGCTGGTCATGCGAACACCTTTGCGGTCATCAGTGGCGCAAAATCTTGGCGGTGAAATCGCGCAGCCGATCTGTCTGCGGATTGTCAAATACCTGATCAGGTGGGCCAGCCTCCACCACGCTGCCCTGATCCATGAACACCACACGGCTTGCCACTTCCCGCACGAACGCCATTTCGTGACTGACAATCAACATCGTCATGCCTTCATCGGCCAGAAGCCGAATGGTATCGAGCACCTCTGTTACAAGCTCTGGATCAAGCGCTGAGGTCACCTCGTCGAGCAACAGAATATCGGGTTTGAGTGCCAGGGCCCGTGCAATGGCAACGCGCTGTTGCTGACCGCCGGATAGCTCGTCAGGATAGGCACCGAGTTTGTTGCCAAGGCCGACTTTGTCCAAAAGCTCGGCGGCCAGAGCTTCGACATCCTTGCGTGCCCGCTTCTTCACGATATCAGGCGCGATGGTAACGTTGCGCAGCGCAGTCATGTTCTGGAACAAATTGTACTGCTGGAAAACAATGGCGAACCTGTCGCGGGCCTGACGCAGTGAGTTGCGGTCTCCATAGTCAATGGAGTGGCCGTCGATTTGGATGCCGCCAGTGTGCGGTCGCAAGAGCCCGACCAGCGTGCGCAGCAATGTGGATTTACCTGATCCAGAGGGGCCGATCAGAGCGGCGATTTCGCCTTTCTCGATCGATAGATGCACATCTTTTAATACATCTAACTTGGCATAACCTGCCGAGATGCCGTCAACAGTGAGATAGGCCATTGTCTTCCTTACTCGCGTTTGGCGATGGCTGTTAGACAGTCTGCCATCTGCCAGCGCATGGATGCGTTGCCGCTACGCCCATCTGCGCTGCCTTCAACATTTCATATTGACAACACGGTTCGCGGTGTATCGGAGATTTGCCGCTTTGCGCTTGCGCGTTGATCCAAAACCTGCGTACTTTGCCTTGAGAGATTGTGCAACCATTGTATGCAATTTGTATCATAAGTGCCAGAAGGATCTTGCTATGACTGACTCTAAGAACCCAGGTAAATCAGCGAAATTGACTCGCCGCGCCACATTTGGCCTCGCCGCTGGAGCGGCCACTATTCCTGTTGTTGCGGCCACTTCAGTGACACCTGCATCGGCTCGACCATTGGAAGACGTGCTCTCTAGCGAAACCCTTCGGGTTGGTATCAATCCCACTTTGGTGCCGTTCGGCGTGTTCAATGATCGCAACCAGATTGATGGGTTCGACTATGACATCGCGGTGGAACTGGCGCGGCTGATGAATGTCGAGCTCGAGGTGGTTCAGGTCGGCAGTCCCGACCGCATTCCATTCCTCCAGGCTGATCGTATCGACATCGTGCTTGGTGCGATCACCCGCACGGTGGCCCGCGCGCTGGTGATTGACTACACCATCCCACTGCACACCCAGACCGTCGCTGTGCTGACGAAAGAAGAAACGGCAGTGCCGATCATCGCCCTGGGTGATCTCAACAATCCCGATGTGCGCCTTGTTCAGGTGCGCGGCACCATCGGCGTTCCGTGGATTGAGGCCAATGCTCCTGAGGCCCAGCTAACGCTACTCGATAATTATCCCGATACGTTCCGTGCCATGCAGCAGGGCCGTGCCGATGCGATGGTTGATGTCATCGAGTCCGTTGTCATTCCGATGCAGGATGTTGCGGGCGTGGAATGGCGCATCCTTGATGAGACGATCAGCAACACATGGGTCGGTGTCGGTGTTCAAAAGGGCAACCACACACTGCGCGATTTCTTGAACATTGCCCTGTTCGAGATGCACCAAAATGGCTTTGTCGATGCGACATGGGAAAAATGGTTCGGTGTGCCAATGCAAACACCGGTGCCCCTGAACCCGATTTTCTAGGTCGCCAAACACTCAACTGTTCTAACTCAACCAACCATGTGACGCGAAGGCTGGTGCCAATTCGAGCCTTCGCCGGAGCTACGCATGCAACTGCAATATGGGCAGATCGTCCAATACATTCCCGATCTTCTTGCAGGGGCGGTCATCGCGCTAGAAATCGCGGTCATCGCCTTCGTTTTGGGCGCATTGATGGGGTTGTTTGGTGCGGCCGTCCTGACCTACGGCAACAAGCCATCGCGCATTTTGGTGCGCATGTATGTCAGCTTCTTCACCAACACGCCGCAGCTGGTGCAAATCTTCTTTCTGTTTTTCGCGCTGCCGGAGTTCGGCATTCTTCTGAGCCCCTACCAGGCGGTTCTTCTTGGCATGACGATCAATGCTAGTGCGTATCTAACGGAAATCCAGCGTGCCGGTTTCCAGTCCATTCAAAAAGCCGAAGTGGAGGCGGCCGAGACGCTTGGCTTTTCTCGTGTGCAACTGGTCTGGCACGTAATCGCACCGCACATTGTGCGTGCGCTCTATCCCGCACTTTCCAATCACTACATCCTCATGACGCTGGGCACATCAATGGCCGCGATCTTCGGCGTAGAAGAGGTCACGGGCAGGGCCCTCAATGCCAATGCGATCAGTTTCCGCTCCTTTGAAATTTTCTCCATCACGGCGCTGATCTACATCGGGCTCACCATCATCGCCTCGATTTTGCTCTACGCTGTCGGGCGTTGGTTGTTCCGCGTCAAAGTGAAGGCCTTCTAGGATGGGCGCGCTCGAACAGCTTTTGGAAGAAGCGCCACGTTTCTTCACCTATTGGAACATCATCTTTTTGGCCGACGCGGCTAAGAACACGCTGATGGTCTCCTTTTTCGGCTGCCTGATCGGTTATGTCGTCGGTTTCGTGATCGCCACGTTCCGTGTCGTCCGCGTCAATCCCATTCCACCGTTACGTGCGCTTTTTATCCTCTACACGGAGACTGTGCGGCGCATTCCATTCCTTGTGCTTCTTTTATGCGTGTTCTTTGCCTTCCAGCTGTCAGGGGCCGAGACATCTCTTTTTGTCATTGCCACGACCGCCGTTGCGCTGCGCATGTCGGCCTTGGCGGCAGAGAACATTCGCGCCGGGTACGAGTCCATCAATCCGCTGCAATGGGAGGCGGCTCTCGCGATGAACATGACGCCGCTCTCAACGCTGGTACGGGTCATCTTGCCGCAAGCATGGCGCGTCATTCTTCCGCCCTCGACCATCCACACCGTCAGCATGATCAAGGAAACCTCACTGATCTCGCAGATCGGGTTTTTGGAGCTCACCTTTGCCGCACGCATGCTCAACCAGCGCGGGTTCTCGGCACTCATATGTTTCGGCACGATATTGGTGCTCTACTTCGTCATCTCTTGGTCCTTCGCTCGTGTCGGACGCTACGCTGAGAAGCGGTTGGTGCACGAGGCGCGTAAGCCCACAACCAAAACAGAGACTCAAACCACCTTGAAGCAGCAGGGCGGCGTGTTGTGACAGGCAAGCGCAAGAGCACCGATCATCGAGCAAGCGTCACCATAACGGTCGATGGCACGCCTCTAAGCGTTCCACGTGGCGAGCCGTTGGCGACCGCTCTGCTGTGCGAGGGCCACCTCTGCATGCGTTGCAGCCCAAATGCCGGAGCGCCACGTGGCGCGTTCTGTTTCATGGGTGTGTGCCAGGAATGCAGCATCGAGGTTGATGGACATCTGGTTCAAACCTGCCTGACCCCGGCGCAAGAGGGCATGGCAGTTCGACTAAAGGGGGCGCCTTGATGGCTCCAACTTTGACCGATCTTATTGTTATCGGTGCTGGACCAGCGGGAGCCAATGCGGCGATCACTGCCAATGCCCATGGCGTCGATGTGCATCTGTTTGATGAAGCACCGAAGGCCGGTGGCCAGGTATGGCGTGCACCGATTGACGATATCCCGGAAGGCAAAACACCTGAGGCCCGCCAAGGGTCGGCGTTGCGCGGTCGCCTTGCTGCAAGTGGCGTGACGGTTCACACCGGCCAGCGTGTTTGGTCGGTGTTGACCAAATCCGATGGTTGGTTTCAAGTCGATAGCCTTGGCCCCGACGGCCCAATGACGGTACAAGCGCCACGTCTTGTCGCCGCCACTGGAGCGTATGAACGGATCGTGCCTTTCGAGGGCTGGACAGTGCCCGGCGTGATGGGCCTTGCTGCGGCGACTGTTCTTTTGAAATCTCATGGTGTTGTGCCGGGCGAACGCCCCGTGATCGCAGGCGCTGGACCATTGCTCTTGGCGGTTGCTGCCGGCATGCTGGATGCTGGCGTGAAACCTTTGGCCATCATCGATCTTGATAGCCGTGTTGGTTGGCTGATGCGCCTGCCAGCACTTCTGACACGTCCAAATCTTGCTGCACGCGGTGCTGGCTGGGCAGCGCGCGTGCGCGGGGCAGGGGTGCCGATGCTGCATCGCCATGCTGTACGTTCGGTCGATGGGCACGACCAAGTGAAACGCGTTACCGTTTCTCCTGTGGATGCATCGGGGGCCTTCACTGCCGGTGATGACACCCATTTTGATGCCGATGCCCTGCTGGTCGGTCACGGACTGACGCCTGGAAGCGACATTCCGCGCCTTCTTGGTGCCCGGATGCGGCATGACGCCTTGCACGGTGGATATGTGCCCGAGATGGATGCATTTGGCCGCACAAGCATCGATGGCCTGTTTTCCATTGGAGATGGCGCAGGAATTCGCGGCGCCGACGCAGCCGTCACAGCAGGGCAAGCCTGTGGTTTGGTCGTGGCTCACGAGGCCGCTCAGTTGGACACCATTAGGTTCGAGCGCGAGGTGGCCCCGCTTCGCAAAGCTTGCAACCAACAGAAGCGTTTCTCTGATGCTATCGGCGGCGCCTTGGCGCTGCGCTTAGGGCAAGTTGTAACTGTGCCAGAGAGCGCCATTGTTTGCCGCTGCGAGGACGTCACTCGCGGTGAGATCGAGGCCGCTGGCGATGCTGGGGCGAGCGATGTCAATCAGCTCAAGCATTTCACCCGTACTGGCATGGGTCCATGCCAGGGAAGGATGTGCGGAGAGGTCGCCGCGAGCTTGCTCGCACAGCATCTGGGCGTTGAGCGCCAAGCCGTTGGCATTTTCACCGCACGTCCGCCGTTGCGCCCGGTCGCGATCGGCGAACTGACGGGCAGCTTTTCTTACGACGACATTCCCATCCCGGAGCCTGCACCTCTATGACACGCGCCCAATGAGCCATGTACATGATCTTGCGGTGATCGGCGGCGGCCTGCATGGCGCCACAGTTGCACTTTTTGCCGCGCGCGGCGGCATGGATGTCGTACTGCTTGAGAGAGGCGCGCTCTGCAGGGAAGCCTCTGGCGTCAATGCAGGTACCTTGACCATGCAGATGACCCGTGTGGCGCTGATCCCCTATGCGCTTGAAGGACACCGCATGTGGGCCAATGCGCCCGATTGGCTTGGCCATGATGTTGGTGTGCAAGTTTGTGATGGGCTGTCGCTGGCCTTCACTGAAACCGAAGAGGCGCTGCTGTCGGAACGCGCGGCGTTGCGTCTAGAGGCTGGTGCTCCCATCGACCTTATCGGGGCAAAGAAAGCCAAAGAGATCGAGCCCGGTTTGGGCCAGGGCGTACGACTGGCCGGACATTGTGCAGTTGATGGCTACGCCAATGCTTATCTAACAGGGCTGGCCTATCGCAAGGCGCTGCTGGAAGCTGGTGTCACGCTCCATGAGAACCGCGCCGCGACGGGGGTTGTGAGCGAAGATCCCGGGTTCACTGTGAGTACAGTAAAAGAGCCGCTCAAGGCCCGTAGGATCGTCCTGGCAGGCGGCGTATGGCTGGAAACCATGCTCGGGTGGTTGGGCGTCAAGCTGCCGATCAAGACCTTGATCAACCAACTCGCCGTGACTGAGCGTCTGGCACCTGTGATGCGGACGGTTGTCGGCATTGCAAGCGGGCTTTTGTCTCTCAAACAATTTCCTCACGGCACGGTGGTTGTTGGCGGTGGGTGGCAAGCGCTCGGTGATCGAGAAACGGGAACTGGCACGCTCATCCCCGACCGAGTTATTGGCAATGCGCGGCTTGCTATCCACGCCATCCCGGCGCTCGCCAAGGCACGCTTGGTACGCGCATGGACCGGCTTTGAAGCTGAAACAGCAGATGCCATGCCAGTCGCTGGGCCTGTGCCCGGCATCAAGGACGTATTTGTCTGCGGCTCAGTTCACTCCGGTTACACGAGCGGGCCCTACATCGCCAAGCTGTTGGCAGACCAGCTGCTAGGCCATGAACCAGCGATGCCGCTGTTTCCAATGGATCGTCTGCTTGTCCCTCAGCCTCAAACAATTGGGAATGCTGCATGAGCCAGACACTTCACACTAGGCTCGGCGGTGTTCATGCGGCAACGATCGTTCCAATGAGGCCTGATTTTTCGATCGATGAGGCGGCATTGGTAGCCCACTTGCAGTGGGTTACCGGTACGCCCGGGATCAAAGGTGTGCTCATCAATGGTCATGCTGGCGAGAACTTTGTGCTCACCCCGAACGAGAAGCGCCGTGTGGTTGAACTGACACGGCAGAGTGTTCTACCGGACTGTCTGATTTGCAGCGGTATCAACAACGAATCCAGCTTGGAAGCGGCCAAGGAAGCCGCCGCCGCTGAGGCCGCCGGAGCTGACGTGTTATTGGTGTTTCCGCCGAACAGTTTTGCCCTTGCGCAGGACCCGCGCTGCGCGGCTCTTCACCAGGCCCATATACGCGATGCCTGCTCGTTGCCGCTGCTTGTCTATGGTGCGGCGTTGAATGCTGGTGCGATGTCGTACCCGCCCGAGACACTGCTGCAATTGACCCAAGATGAGCGCATCATTGGCATCAAGGATGGCAGCTGGGAAGTGGCGGCCTATGAAGCCAATTGGCGTTTGTTCGAAGAAAAACGTGAGACCTTTGCTGTGCTTGGTTCCGGCGATGAGCATCTGTTGGCAACCTATATGGTTGGCACCCACGGTAGCCAGGTCAGTCTGGCCGCCCTTGCACCAGCTTTGATCGTTGCGCTTTACCACGCCGCCACGACCAAGGACTGGGACAAGGCCCGCGCTCTGCACGATCAGGTCTATCCACTGGCGCGTGCCATCTATCGCGAAGCGCCTGGGGGACGCGCAACGTCGCGTATCAAAGGCGCGCTACAGCGTCTTGGGCATTTGCAAAGCGATGCCGTGCGACCACCTCAACCAGCTCTGAATGACCATGAACATCAGCTCATCGAGCAGGCATTACAGGCAGCAGGCCTCCTTACGTGATTGACGCAAACTTCTAAGGATATTCCATGGCTCACTATGATCTTGCGATCCGTGGCGGAACGGTGGTGACCGCAGGCGATAGCGTGCGCGCCGATGTTGGCATTCGCGACGGTAGCATCGTCGCGCTGGGCGATGCCATCACTGGGGCCGCGCGCGAAGTGGATGCCAGCGGCTTGTTGGTCATGCCAGGCGGTATCGATAGCCATGTGCATATCGAACAGCCGTCTGGCCCCGGCATCGTGATGGCTGATGATTTTGAGTCTGCCACCCGGGCGGCCTTGGCGGGCGGCAACACGTTTGTCATGCCCTTTGCCTTGCAAGAACGCGGCAAGAGCCTGCGCTCTGCAGTGGAGGGTTATAAGGCAAGTGCCGAAGGACGCTGCCACATCGACACTGCATTTCACTTGATCGTTTCCGATCCCACGCCACAGGTGCTTGGCCAGGAGCTGCCGGCATTGGTGAAGGATGGGTACACCTCGTTCAAGGTGTTCATGACCTATGACGATCTGGTGCTCAGTGACCGCGAACTGCTCGAGGTATTTGATGTAGCACGCCGCGAACGCGCTTTGGTCATGGTCCATTGCGAGGGCTATGATGCCATTCGCTTTATGACTGAACGGCTGGAGAAGGCAGGCCAGACGGAGCCTTACTTTCACGGAGCGTCCAGGCCGCAGATTGTGGAGCGCGAGGCCGCCCATCGTGCCATCAGCCACGCCCAGCTTGTCGATGTGCCGATCATGATCGTCCATGTCTCAGGCCGTGAGGCGATGGAGCAGGTTAAGTGGGCGCAGGACCGTGGTTTCAAGGTCTATGGGGAGACGTGCACCCAATACATCACGCTGACCGAAGACGATATGAAGGGCCTCAATATGGATATGAGCGGCTCAAAATATGTCTGCTCACCGCCGCCGCGTGACAAAGCCAGCCAAGAGGCAATTTGGGAAGGCATTCAGCAGGGCGTGTTCCAGACCTTCTCGTCCGACCACTGCCCGTTCCGCTTTGAAGGTGCAGATGGCAAGCAAAACCCCAAAGCAAAGACATCTTTTCGCTGGGTGCCCAATGGCATTCCCGGTGTCGAGACGCGGTTGCCAGTGTTCTTTTCCGAAGGTGTCTCCAAAGGCCGCATCACGGCTGAACAATTTGTGGCACTGACGAGCACCAACCACGCTCGCATGTATGGGCTTTATCCGCGCAAAGGTTCCATTGGTGTTGGCTTTGATGCGGATATCACGCTGTGGGATCCCTCGCGCAAGGAAACGATCCGCCAGGAAAATCTTCAACACGGTGCAGACTACACACCGTGGGAAGGTTTTGAGGTGACCGGTTGGCCTGTCATGGTGGTCGCCAATGGCAAGGTGGCCATGGATGACGGCGAGATACTGACAGAGCCAGGTCACGGGGAGGTACTGGAACGCGATATCTCGCCTTTCGCTGCGGCCTGAGCCAAAAAGACAATACCCGCTGGTGTAGGCCGAGACCCATCTGCCCCAAGAGATGGGAAGCGGTTCCAACGAGAGGTTGGCGCGAAACTTGCTCTTTTTGTCCAGACCAAGTTCCCCAAGCCACATCTGCAGGAGACACTCGATTATGGCTTCACCCAGCACCGCAACAGTTTCTTTAAAGCAGGCAACCGCCAAATCGCTCCCAATTGTTGATCTGTCAGGCTTTGGTAAGGGGGACAGCGCGCGCGATGCGATTGTGGCGCAAGCCTTGCGTGCAGCCTGCGAGGACAAGGGCTTCTTCTACGTCGTTGGCCATGATGTTCGACCAGACCTGATTGAAGCATTGCGCACGCAGGCAGTAGCCTTCTTTTCCAAGCCCCTGGCACACAAGGAGGCCGTCTCCAAGGACCTATCGGCTTGCAATCGCGGCTATGAGCGCCTTGCCGCGCAGACGCTGGAGAAAGGCGGCTCGCCTGACCAGAAAGAGGGCTATTACATCGGTGTGGAGGTCCCAGAAACCGACCCGCGCGTGCTTGCTAAAAAGTTCAATCACGGGCCGAACCAATGGCCTGCCGAAATGCCGGAATTTCGGCAGGTGGCTGATGCGTATTTTGAAACCATGGTCGCCTTCGGCACCAAGCTGATGCAGGCGATGGCGCTGTCGCTGGACCTGCCGCGTGACTATTTCGCGGGCTTCACCGCCGATCCAATGTGCACCTTGCGGTTGCTGCACTATCCACCCCAGCGGCCAAATGCTGAGCCAGATGAGAAAGGCTGTGGCGCACACACCGATTTCGGTGGCCTCACGCTGCTCTGGCAGGATGAGGTCGGCGGTCTTGAGGTTTTTGACGAAGACGGCTGGATACCCGCTCCACCTATCGAGGGCGCCTTCAACGTCAATCTGGGCGACATGATCCAGCGTTGGACCAATGGGCGTTATCGCTCAACGATGCATCGCGTGATCAATCGCTCTGGTCGTGAGCGCTACTCCATCCCATTCTTCTATACCGGCAACCCGGACCATGAAGTGCGGTGCATCGAGACGTGCCTCGCGCCCGGTGAAACGCCGGCCCACCCGCCAATCACAGTCTCCGAACATCTGCAGGCGATGTACAAGCAAACCTACGCTTAAACATTGTAGAGCCGCTCCATCGTAGCCTGGTGATCGGCAAGGGCTTTGTCCAGATCAAAGGCGGTGAAAGTGCCGTCTTCGATCACCTGAACGCCATTGATGAAAGAGTGGTCGACCTTGAAGGGTCCGCACCAAATAAGCGCCGCCAAAGGGTCACGCTGTGAGCCTGACAGTCCCAAATGATCGCGCTTCACGGCGATGAAGTCGGCGCTCATGCCCGGCGCGATCTGGCCAATATCGTCTCTGCCCAGGAGCCTCGCGCCATGGCGCGTCGCCATGCCAAGCGCTTCACGGGCCGACAAAGCTTGAGGTGAACCAGCGAACCCACCGCGCCCGCCCGGCTTTTCGGAAAGATAGCGCGTCGGCGCGACCCGCTGCAGCGAGATGCCGAGCCGCGCTTCCAGGAACAGATTGCCGGTGTCGTTGGAGGCCGAGCCATCGACGCCGAAACCTACGGTCACGCCAGCATCCAACATCTCGCGTGCCCGCATGATGCCAGAACCGCACCGCATATGCGCCGACGGGCAGTAAGTCGCGCCGGTGCCAGTGTCGGCAAAGAGTTTGATCTCCCGGTCGTTCAAAAAGATGGCGTGAGCAAACCAGACATCATCGCCCATCCAATCCACGCTCTCGCAGAACTCGATGGCGCGCATGCCGTAGATCTCGGTGCAATATGTCTCCTCATCCAGCGTCTCGGCGATATGGGTGTGCAACCGCACGCCCTCATGCTGACGGGCGAGCTGCGCGGCCTCTTTCATCAACCCGTCGGTGACGGAAAAGGGCGAGCAGGGCGCCAATATGATTCGGTTCATCGCGTGGCGGGACATGTCGTGATACTCGTGAATGAGGCGCTCGGAGTCCTTGAGGATCGCCTCTTCATCCTCCACGCAATTGTCCGGCGGCAGACCGCCTTGGCTCTTGCCGCGCGACATGGCCCCGCGTGAGGCGTGGAAGCGCATGCCGATCTCGCGCGCGGCCTCGATAGTGCTATCCAGCGTGCAATCGTTCGGAAGAATGTAGAGATGGTCGGATGCCGTCGTGCAGCCGGACATGATGAGCTCAGCCATCGCGATCTTCGCCGACACCTTCACCGCCGCATCGTCCATTTGCGCCCAAATCGGGTAGAGCGTCGTCAGCCAAGTGAACAGCACATCGTCCTGCACCATGCAGCGGGTCATGTTCTGATACATGTGGTGGTGGGTGTTGATCATACCCGGCATCACGACATAGCCAGACCAGTCGAAGACGCTGTCTGCACTGGCGGCTTCGCCGGCCAATTCGGTTGTCGTGCCGACTTTCTCAATCACATTGCCGCGCACCAGGATCGCGCCGTCGGCGATCTCGCAGGCCTCATCATCAAAGGTGCCCAACACGTCGATGTTCTTGATTAAAAGTGAGGCATTTTCGGCAGGTGTCACGGCAATTGGCCCTCCAAGTGAACAGATTTTAGGCGATGCATGCTCGCCTAACCGTTGCCTGGAAAAATCGAGAATGCCAATCTGTTAGGCATGATGAAGTATTATGCATATGCCCGCAAGGGCGATGCCTGTCGCCGGGATTTTGCGGCGTGATGGACCACCAAACACTGGTTTTCGATGGGACCCTGGACCCGGATGCGTTTCTGGCATTCTGCGCCCATCGCGCCCAACGACTTTCGATCGACCACAAGGTGCTGGAGCGCTCGCCAACGCGCGTCGAAGTCACCCTGCGTGGCCACGCAACCCTGATCGATATGTTTGAAATGGCCTGCAGTCTCGGGCCTGAAGGTAGTGTGGTGGTCGCCACATCCAGGAAAGCGGCATGAGCGCGGGTCGGAGCGAGCCTGTCGCTGTCGCCCTGTCGCGCGATGTTCCGTTCGGCACCTCGATTGGCGTGCGGGTGGAGGGCATCGAATTTGTCGTTTGGCGCGATGAGAGTGGCAAAGCCCATATCTGGGAAGATCGCTGCCCCCATCGCGGCATGAAGCTGTCGCTCGGCTTTGTACGCGGCGACCGCATCGCGTGCCTCTATCACGGCTGGGAATATGGCACCGACGGTGTCTGCCAGAAGATCCCCGCCCATCCCGATCTTCCGGTCCCTGACAGCATCACCGTGGGCACCTTTGGCGCGGTCGAAAGCGGCGGATTGATTTGGCTCGCCGCCGAAGAATCAGCCTTCGAAGTCGAGCAGCTGCACCCTGTGCGCAGCATGATGGTGGAGGCCGATGTCAGAGACGTGGAAGCGCCTGAAGGTACCCGTGTTTTCCTCCAGCCCGTGAGCGCCAGTAAAACCATGCTGCACATCTGTGTGGAGAATCGTGCCGACGCGAAAATGGCTCATTTCTGGTCGCTTGGCCTGCGGACCGAGCTTGAGGGCGCGGCCTGATGGGCACTCCGGTTCTGTATGATTTTGCCCATGATGCACGCTGCTATGCGGTGCGGCTTGGTGCGAGCCTGATGATGCGCGAGATCACCATCAGTGATGTCGACGTGATGCCGGGCAAAGAGCACCTTTCACCCGAGATGCTAGCGCTCAACCCTAAGGGCAACGTGCCTTTCCTGGTGGATGGCGAAGTTCTGCTCACCGAACCGGCGGCGATCCTGACCTATTTGGCCAAAGGAACGCCGTGGGAGCCGCAAACCCCTGAGGGCAACGATTGGATGATCTTTGCCAGCGAGGCGCTTTCCACTTTCAACACAGCGCGCCACGCCGCCCTCTTCAGCCAACCAGGCACCGCGGATTTTGACGGCATTGCGCATGGCACACGTCAGGCCAAAACAAAGCTGCGGCAAATGGAAGACCAATTGAGCCTTGGGACGCTGCGCAGCGACACTTTTCTCGCAGGTGGTTTGCCGGGCATCGCCGACATGCTGGCGTTCCCAGTCTTTGCCCAATCTCGCGACTTGCGCATTGAGCCCGAAGCCTATCCAGCCTTGCGCCTTTGGGCGCGCCGCGTGCGCAAGCTTCCCGGCTTTATCGGCATGCCCGGCGTGCCGGATTATCACTGATGCCGTTCATCGCCCCCAACCAGTTGGAGACATCCTACGACGTCATCATCCTGGGCGCTGGATCCGGCGGCTGCGTGGTGGCGCGGCGCCTGATCGATCAATCCGATGCGCGCGTGCTCTTGGTGGAAGCGGGTAGGGCGGACTACGATGCCGCGCCTTTGCTCGACCCAACCGCCTGGATACCACTGACGGGCGGCGACTATGATTGGGGTCTTTCCTATGCGCCCAACTCGCGGCTGAACAACCGCCGCATTCCTATCCCGCGCGGTAAGGTCCTTGGCGGGTCCAGCGCCATCAATGCGATGATGTGGTATCGCGGCCACCCCACGGATTACGACCGCTGGGATGTGCCCGGCTGGGCATGGGAGGATTGCCTGCCAGCCTTCAAGCGCTGTGAGACCTGGGAAGAGGGCCCAAGCGACCTGCGTGGTGGTAATGGACCACTTCGCATCAACCGATCCCCCGATCCCCATCCCGTCGCGCTGGCGGTGATCGAGGGTATGGCAGAGCTTGGCTACGCCAGGTTGGGCGATCCCAACGGTCCTTCCAACGACGGCGTCGGGCTCGCCAATTACAACATCGATGCTGGCAAGCGTTGGTCGAGTGCGACCGGCTATCTGGAGCCGGTGCTCGCCCATCCAAACCTCTCCATCGTGACGGACATGCGAGCCAAGCGCATCATCATTGAGGGCGACAAAGCGGTTGCGGCCGAGCTGATCATTGAAGGCCAGCCCTTTGTGGTTGAAGCGTCCTCGCTAATCGTGCTGGCCGCCGGTGCGTTTGAAACCCCGCGACTGCTGACACTTTCCGGTCTTGCCGATGAGAGCGCGCTGCGGCGCCTGGGGATCAACACACAGGTTCATCTGCCTGGCGTTGGTCAAAACCTGCAGGATCATCCGCTGCTGCGCGCGGTGAACTTTCGCGCCAAGCAGCCTTCCGGCCCAGCCCGCGACAATGGCGGCGGGGCGATCGCAAACGTGTGCTCTCACGCAGGTCTTGATCGGCCTGACGTGCACATGCTGCCCATCCAAAAAGCCTCTGGCGGGCTAGATTTGCGCCAAGCCTATGACACCTCCGGCAATGTGTTTGCGCTTGCACCAGGTGTCATGGACACCAAAAGCGTTGGGTCGGTCACCGTGACGGGTGACAGCCCGGACGACCCGCTGATTATCGACCCCAACTTCTTTGATCATAGCGATGATTGGCAGGCCATGCGCTTTGGCGTCAGGCTGGCGCGCGATGTGGCCCGCACCAAGGCATTTGAGCACCTCTATGACGGGCTCGCCGCACCCACATCTCTTGAGACCGACGAAGAGATCGACGACTTCATCCGCTTGGCCTGCGCGACGTTTTTCCATTGTTGCGGCACGGCGAAAATGGGGGCGGCAGGTGATCGGATGGCGGTCGTCGATGCGGGCCTAAAGGTACTTGGCATTGACGGATTGATGGTCGCCGATGCGTCGATCATCCCCATCATTCCTACCTGCAACACGCACGCGCCCGTCACCATGATCGGCGAGCGCGCGGCCGAGTTCCTCATTGATGAATTGGCCCGGCACGGCTTTTGCAACGCTGACGCAAACAGTCAGGCGGTCCCTGCATGAGCGGCACCCACATTCTTGCCAGTGATACAATCCTCACCATGGATGCCGAAACATCGGTCATCTTGAATGGGGCAATTGCCATTCACGGGCAGACGATTGCCGCGATTGGCCAGCGTGAGACTGTGCTGCAAGCCTACCCAAGCGTGCCGATCAAACAGATGGGAGATGCGTTGCTCATGCCGGGCCTTGTCAACGCACATGCGCACTCAGGCATGTTGCGCGGCACGGCTGAGCACCTGCCGGTTTGGGAATGGCTAACGACGCACATCAACCCCATGCACAAGGTTCTGAACGCCGAGGAAGCGCGCGCGGCAAGTCGCCTTTGCTACGCCGAGAGCCTGCTCGGCGGCACGACCACAGTGGTTGATATGTGGCGCTTTATGGACGGCAGTTGCGAGGTTGCCAGCTATATGGGCAACCGCCTGGTTGCCGTGCCCTATGTCGGCGCCCATCCGGACTACGACTATTTCGAGAGCCTTGATGACAATGAGGCGCTGCTTGACAGCTGGCAGGGCGGTGCCGATGGCCGCGTGCGCGTATGGGTTGGCCTAGAGCATCCCTTTTACACCAACGAGGCAGGCTGGAAGCGCTCGGTGGATATGGCCAACCGCTACAAGACAGGCATCCACACCCATTGCTCCGAAGCGCAGATCGAGGTGAACGAGTTCCATAAGCGCTACGGCAAAGCGCCGGTCAGGGCGCTGGCGGATTTTGGGTTTTTTGATACGCCGCTTGCTCTTCTCGCCCACGCGGTTTGGCTGTCAGAAGACGAGATCGCATTCCTCGCCGACAAGCCGGCCAGCGTTTCGCACAATCCGATCTCCAACATGAAACTCGCCAGCGGAATAGCCTCGGTCGAGGCTATGCGCGCTGCTGGCATTCCGGTTGGCCTGGGAACGGACGGCGAGAAAGAGAACAATAATTTCGATATGTTCGAGGAGCTGAAAGCAGCCTCGCTGATGGCCAAGCTGCGCGACCATGATGCCGCCGCGCTCGACAGTTGGCAGGTGCTGAAAATGGGCACCTGCGAGGGCGCGCGCGCCATCGGACTTGGCGACCAGATTGGTTCGCTAGAGGTCGGCAAACAGGCTGACATCATCGCGGTCGCCACGGACACGCCGCGCATGACGCCATTCTTTGCCGATGGCCCTTACTTCAACCTGCAGCACAATTTGGTGCACGCGGTGAAGGGATCGGATGTACGCATGACCATGGTCGCCGGCCAGATCGTGGCCGAAGACGGCAAGCTCGCGAACGACGATATAGCGGACATTCTGGCCGAGGTTCGTGCGCTCGCGCCGGGTCTGTTTGCCCGCCGCGCCGCCTTTCTCGAAGAGCACCGCAACGGCACCGTCCAATGGGTCGCGGGGTAGGGGAGTCGATGGCCAAAACGACCGATCCTGTTGCTCTCAACCAATGGTACGCTGTCGCCTCACGCGATGAGGTCACATCCAAGCCTTACCGCACGCGCTTGCTTGGACAGGACATCGTCTTGGTCGAAACCACCAGCGGCATCGAAGCACGCGAGGTATTTGAAGGTAGTCAGGGGCCAGCGCTGCCAGTGCACGAAAAATTCGGGTGCCTCTGGACTACCCTTGGACAGCCCAACGCACAGATCTTCGATATAGTCGAGAGCGAAGAGCCCAATCGCCGCTATGTTCCCTGCGGTTGGTTCAACCTGCGCGCGTCGGGTTTGCGGATCGTGGAGAACTTCCTCGATATGGCGCATTTCCCGTTCGTGCACACCGACATTTTGGGGGCGGAACCGCACACCGATGTTCCCAAATACGAGTTCGAAATCCGCCGCGATGTGGATGAGGTCTGGGCCACCAACTGCACTTTCTTTCAGCCTCAGGTGACCGCGGGAAGCGAGGGCGCATTTGCGCAACTGACCTACCGCGTGCCGACGCCGTTCACGGTGATGCTCTACCGCGTCAGCCCCTCCGACCCGTCGCGATTGGATGCGATTGCGGCGTTCATCCAGCCGATGGATGAGGATTTCTGTCGCGCGATCCCGGTTATGTATTTGGTCGATCCCGACAGCAGCCACACCGCGCTGTTGAAGTTCGAACAGGTGATCTTTGCGCAGGACAAGATAATCGTGGAGAACCAGCGCCCGATCCTTTTGCCGCTGCATGCGCAGGATGAAATACCCACCCGCGCCGATGGGTCGTCCGTCGCCTACCGCCGATGGCTGAAGGAAAAGGGTCTCACCTACGGCACCACCAGCGAACCGAGAGTGGCTGCCTGATGCAGCTCGTTCGGCCCTCGTCCTTAAACGATGCCGTTGAAGCTCTGGCCGAGCCCGGTGCCAGAGCGATCGCCGGTGGGACGGCATTGCAATTGACGTGGGAAGCGGGGGCCGAGAAGCCCAAGACGCTGGTTGATGTATCTAAACTTTCCGAACTGACTGGCGTGAGCGAACAAGCCGACGCGATCTATATCGGTGCGCTGATGCCTCTGGCAGAGCTGATGCAGAACGCTCTCATAATCGAGCATCTGCCACTGCTGGCACGCGCGACCCGTGATGTGGCCGGGCCATCAGTGCGCACCATGGGAACGCTTGGCGGTCAGATTGGCTGGGGCGTTGGCTGCCTGTTGCCCGCACTGGTGGCGCTCGACGCGCAGGTGGTCCTGGCAGGCGTGGGGGGTGAAGGTATCCAAACCTTGGCAGACTATCTGGCCAATCGCAGCGATCCACTCATCGCGGCCGTTCTCATGCCCAAGCAGACATCGTCACATTGGCTGTGGCACAAGGTCGGGCTGCGTGCCGCCTTCACTCCGGGCGTTATCGCCGTTGCCGGTGTTTGGACGCAGCAGGATGGTGTTTTTGCCGATCTGCGCCTGGCGGCAGGATCCGGCGCGACGCCTCCCCAACGGCTATTCACCGTCGAAAAGGCGCTAACTGGCAAGACGAGTGCCGATGTCGACTTGCCCATGATCGCGCAAGCAATCCAAGCGCCTGATGATCCACTGCGGACCGGCACCTACCGCAAACGCGTTGGTGCAGCAGCCCTTGCTGCAGGGCTTCGTGGTCTGCCGATGCTGACCACACAAACAGAAGGACGATTGCCGACACCCGTCTCTGCCCCGCAGGGTGAGCGTGTGCTTTCGCGCGAAGTTGCTAATGGCGATTGGCATATCCGCGCTGACTTGGATGATAAGCTCAACGGCGCGCCGGTCTTCCTCACCGATGCGCGCAGCACTGAGATGTTGGTTGGCGCGATCCTACGCGCGCCACACCCGCATGCCAAACTGATCTCCATCGACACAAGCAAGGCCGAGGCACTGCCTGGCGTCCACGCTGTGGTCACCCACAAAGATGTGCCGGGGCTGAATGCTTTTGGCATTGTCATTCAGGATCAGCCCGCGCTTTGCAGCGACGTGGTCCGATACGAGGGCGATCCGATCGCCGCCGTCGCTGCCGATACCAAGGAAATCGCCAAGACGGCCCTTGATTTGATCGTGGTAGATTTCGAACCACTGCCGACTATCGGCGACCCAATCCAGGCTTTGGCCCCGGAGGCCCCGCTGCTGCATGAGGGCGGCAATCTTCGCAAGACGGTCGAACACAAGGTCGGTGATGTCGAGGCGGCGTTCGCCAGCGCTGCCCACATTGTTGAAGACCTCTACATCACGCCGCGGCAAATGCATGGCTTTATGGAAACCGAAGGCGGCGTGGTCGAGCCGACCGATGAGGGTGGGATCCTTGTGCGTGTGGGCGGCCAGCATGGCGGGCGCGATCGGACACAGTTATCGCGTATCCTGAACCTGCCTGAAGACAAGATCGAGGTGGTCACGTCTCCAATCGGAGGCGGTTTTGGCGGCAAGGACGAACTGACCGTTCAGCCCGCACTGGCGCTGCTCGCCATGAAGGCCAACCGCCCGGTGCGGCTGCAGCTCTCGCGCGCCGAGTCGGTGAAGGCTGGCACTAAGCGCAACGCCTTTCAGATCCGTATGAAGACGGCCTGCGATGAAAACGGCAAACTTGTCGCCCAGCAGGTAGATGCCATCGCGGATGGCGGAGCCTATGCGAGCCTCAGCCTAGGCGTGATCGAAACCGCCATGGAGCACGCCTGCGGCCCCTATTTGGTGCCAAACATCGACGCGCGCGGACGGCTGGTTGCGACCAACAATGGCACCTGCGGCGCGTTTCGTGGCTTCGGCTGCAACGAGATGACGTTTGCCGTGGAGAGTCAGATCGAGCGGCTGGCGCAGATGGTTGGCATCGACGCCGTGACTATGCGGCGGCAGAACGTCCGCCAGCCGGGCATGCCTGGTTACCTTGGTCAAAAGGTTGCGCCGACGGAGCGCCTTTCCGCCATGCTGGATAGTGCGGCGGCGAGCCCGCTCTGGACCCTGCCGCAAGGTCTGTCGGAAGATGGGCAATGCTGGGTCGGTACCGGCATGGCGCTTTGCTACCAGGGCAATGGGCTTGGCACGTTGCCCGAGGACGAGGGCGAGATCGAACTGGCGCTCGCTGCTGATGGCCAGATCGAAGCGCGCTACGGCCTGGATGAGATGGGGCAAGGCCTGGTTCCAGCGGTCGCCTCGGCGGTGTCCAGCGCGCTTGGTGTGGCACGCGAAGATGTCCGCGTGATTTTTGGCGATACGCGCTCAACACCTGACAGCGGATCCACCACCGCCTCGCGCGGCACCTATATCGTGTGGAAGGGTGCACAACTGACGGCACCTGGCTTCAGGCAAGCCTTGTTGCAGGGCGCTGCGGCAGGCGTGCAACGCAAGCCCGACCAGTTGATGCTGGTGCCCGGAGGCATTGGCGAGGCCGGCACCAACTCCGGTGAGCCACTGACCACCTTTGGCGAACTGGCAGACCAGATGACGCCCGACCAAAGGCCGGTTGAACGCCAGTTCTGCGCCTACCCCAAATCCGAGTACACCGAAGGCAATGCACGCTTTCTCTTCATCTCAGGTGTCACCTTGGCGCGCGTCGCGGTGGATCGCATCACCGGCATGGTGAGCGTGCTCGATATGGCCCAGCATTCGGCCTCTGGGCCTGTGCTCGACATTGCCTCTTACCTTGGCCAGATGGAGGGCGCCGCCAGTCAGGGCATGGGCATGACGTTGACTGAGCATGTTTTGATCGAGGGCGGCCGCGCCGTCACCGGCAACTTCGACACCTATATCATGCCTTCCATGGCGGACCGGCCGAAATGCATAGCAACCTACGCGTTGGATGAGTTGGACGAGGGCGATCCCTACGGCCCGCGCGGGGTAGGTGAGTTGGGCATCACCGGCTCGGCGCCCGCCATCGGCAACGCGGTCGCCCGTGCATTGAGCCTGCGGGCTGATGTTGTCTGGCCGAACCATCTGCCGCTGTTGCCCGAAACGCTTCTCAATTTGATGGAGGCGTGATGCTCGACCGGCCGACCTTCGAAACGCTAACACTATCCTTCACGCTGAATGGCGAAACCATCACGGAGACGGTGGGCGCCGAAACGCGTCTTGCCGACCTGTTGCGCGAACAGCTCTTTCTGACCGGCACGAAGATCAGCTGTTCCATCGGTAGATGCGGCGCGTGCAGCGTGCTCATTGATGGTGTTGCGCAAAACGCCTGCCTGCTCTTCGCTTGGCAGGTAAACGGCAAAACCGTGACCACCATCGAGGGTATCGATCGTGTGACGGTGGCTGCCCATGTGAAAGCGGGCCTGCGCGAAGAGTCGGCGTTCCAGTGCGGTTACTGCGCGCCGGGTTTCGTGGTGGCTCTCGTGTCGTTCTTGTCGGCCAATCCCACCGCCGATGATGAAGCCGTGATCGCCGCGCTTGAGGGAAACATCTGTCGCTGCACGGGCTACCATTCCATCTTGCGAGGCGCTCTGAATGCGGCGGCGCGGGTGCGTGCTGCTCACGGTGATACTGGCCAAACCACATGACCATCCATTTCACCCGCACCACGGCCGATACCGAAGAGGCCAAGGCCTTTCTTGGAAAGGGTCCCAAGCAGTTACTCATCGATGGCGCGTGGACCGATGCGACCGGTGGCGATACCTTTGAGACCCGCGATCCGGCGACGCTAAACCCGCTGGCCCATCTCGCAAAAGCATCCGCCGTGGATGCGGACAACGCGGTGGCAAGTGCCCGAAACGCCTTTGAAGATGGGCGTTGGCGGAGCCTAACGCCGTCGGCACGTGGCAAAGTGCTTTGGAAAGTGGGCGAGCTAATCGATGCTCACGCTGACGCGCTTGCCGAGCTCGAAACGCTCGACCAGGGCAAGATTTGGGGCACGAGCCGGTTTGCCGAGATACCCGCAAGCGCTGAGCAGTTCCGCTACTTCGCTGGATTTGCCACGAAGATTTCCGGTCAGACCATTGCACCGTCGATCAACTATCAGCCACCGGGCAAGCAGGTGGTGGCGCACACGCTGCGCGAGCCTGTCGGTGTCGTGGCGGCCATCACGCCGTGGAACTCGCCTTTGTTGATGGCCGCCATGAAGCTTGCTCCTGCCTTGGCGGCGGGATGTTCAGTGGTCTTGAAGCCGGCTGAGGATACCTCTCTGACAGCGCTTTACCTGGGCAACCTCCTGCTAGAAGCGGGCATTCCTCCCGGCGTCGTGAACATCCTAACCGGCTATGGCCATGAGGTCGGCGCGCGCTTGGCCGACCATCCTGATGTCGATAAGCTCGCCTTCACCGGCTCAACCGCGACGGGCCGCAAATTGATTGCAGCAGCGGCGGGCAACCTCAAAAAGCTCACCCTGGAGCTCGGCGGCAAGTCGCCCTTCATCGTTCTTGAGGATGCTGATCTGGACGCGGCGCTGGACGGCGCTATGCGTGGGGTATTTGCCAATGGCGGGCAGGTCTGTGTTTCCGGATCGCGGATCTATGTCGCGCGCACGATCTTTGATCGGTTCGTTGATGGATTGGCTGAGAAAGCCACCGCCATGCGGCTTGGGCACGGGCTTGATCAACGCACCGAAATGGGCCCGCTCATTCACCCCGCCCACGCCGCCAAGGTCGCGGATTATGTAAGCGGTGCCGCCAAGGACGGCGCAGCGATTGTCACTGGCGGCGGGATCGATGGCCCGCATGACAGTTTTGTGCGCCCCGCTGTCATCGCCAATCCGAAGGCCGACAGCGCTTTAATGCGCGAAGAGGTGTTCGGCCCCGTCGCTGCGGTGTGTGCCTTTGATGATCTCGATGACGTCGTGCGCCAGGCCAATGACACGCACTACGGCTTGGCGGCCAGCGTCTGGACGCAGAACCTGTCCAACGCCCATCGCCTGTCCGCTGCCATCAAGGCGGGAACGGTTTGGATCAACGGACATTCCTACTTTTCGCCGGAGCTACCGAAAGGCGGCTGGAAAGAGTCTGGCTGGGGCGTTGAGAACAATGCCGAAGGCTTGGACAACTATCTGCAGACCAAGACGGTGTGCAGCATCTTCTAGCAACCTGGCTTACTTGCTCCCTACCCAAAAGCCTTCATGCACCACGGCGCTTTCCTCAGAAAGCAGCGGGCCGACGACCTCCACCGTGCGCTGACCAGAGTCGAAAACGGTCTTGCAGGGTAGATCCATGGTCAGGTTGTCAGGGTCGGGGCCGATAAGGTCCTTCAGCGCGCGTTCGCTCATGCCATGGACAACGCGGCCAACGCCCGCCCAATAGACCGAGCCTGCGCACATCGCACACGGCTCAGCGCTGGTGTACATGGTGCAGGTGCGCAGAAACTCGGTGTCGAAGGTGGTCGATGCCTCCGTCATTAGGTTGCGCTCCGCATGTCCGGTGGCATCACCCTTGGTTCCTCCGGTGTTCATGGCTTCCAAGAGAACCTTGCCATCGGCATCCGCCAACAGCGCACCAAAAGGGTGGTCGCCGCGGGCGCGTGACTGCTTGGCCAACTCGATGGAATGACGGATCAGCTCTTCATCGCGCTGAGGTGAAATGGGCATGGAGGGCCTCGCATCTTGGTCGTAAAACGCGTTATGCATAACATCTGTGCAACCACGTAGCACGCCTATTTAGCAGGCAAAATGATGTCAAGTTCTGCATCAGGTGATCGCTATTGAGGCGTTTGAGGGGCCGCCCCCCCCTCTTTCTGCGCGCAACCTCATGGTTTCATAGTTAGTGAGTAGAAGCGGTCAGGTGGATCAGCTCCGTCCAGAAAAACGAGCTGTAAATCGGGACATTGCTCGGCCTTTGATGTCAGCCTTCGGCGTGTCGCCCGAGGCTTAACGGCGAACGGATCTCCTTCCCGATCTGCCCGCCCAAGGAGCCGAGTTCACCGCATGCTTCTTCTCTCCTCCCAACTGGCGCGATGCTCACCGGACGTCTCTTCGCACGAGCGTTGTCGCCCCCAGTTATCCAGTCGATCCGCCGGTGCCACACATTGCGTGGCGCCGGATCACACAGCGTGTGCGACTGGGAAAGGAAATGATATGAGCCTGAAATCACTCTCCGCCGCGCTTTTGGGCGGCATGACCATACTGGCAACCGCGACCTCGGCGCATGCGCTGGATGCTGTGACATTCCAGTTGGACTGGCTGCCCGGCGGCGACAAATCCCCCATTTATGTATGCATTGAACAGGGCTTCTGCGAAGAAGCTGGCATTGAAGTCACCATCGAAGGTGGCCGCGGTTCCTCCGAAGCTGTCACCAAATTGGCGACTGGCATTTCTGACATTGGCACAGCAGGCCTTGGCGCGCTGATGGCGGCTGCTGTCACCGAAGATGTGCCGGTAACCGCTGTCATGTCCTACTTCAACCAGGGTCCACACGCCTTCTATACGCTGGAAGGCAACGGCATTGAGGCGGTTGAAGATGTGCGCGGCATGACCATCGCCACGTCACCCTTTACCTCTTCAAATGTTTACTTGCCGCTGATCCTGGCCGACATGGGCATGACCGAAGAGGACATCGTCCTTAACAAAATGGACCCCGGCGCGCTCGGACCGACCCTTATGACGGGCCAGGCCGATGCGATTATTGCTTGGGTCGTCGATGTTACGCGCTACACCACCCAGGCTGAAGAAGCTGGTAAGGACATCGTGGTGATCCCGTGGTCAACCGCTGGCCTTGATCTCTACTCCGCCTCGGTGTTGGCCAACGATACATTCTTGGCCGAACGCCCCGATGTCGCGCGTCGCTTCCTGGAAGCGTACCAGCGCTCGGTTGTCTTCGCCTCGGAAAACCCTGCCGAAGCGGCCGCAGCCGTTGTGTCTGTGGTGCCTGAGCTTGATCTCGCCTCCATCGAAGGTGGCGTCAACGATGCCATGCTGCTGGTCTTCAACGAGGTCACAGAAGCAGATGGTCTGGGTGTCTTCGAGCCGGGTCGTCTGGCTTCCACTTGGGCACGTGTTGCCGCCGCGCAGGGTTTTGACCCTGAGGCGCTCGACCCGGAGACGATCGTCGACCGCTCGTTCATGCCTACCAACTGATAGCTGAACGAAGGCACGACCAGATGCCCAATACCGCCGCGATCGCGTTTGAAAATGTCGGCCAGGTTTTCGCCACGGACACTGGTCCGCTTGAAGCGCTTCGCGGCGTTTCCACCAGCATTGCACGGCACGAATTTGTTGCCGTGCTCGGACCGTCAGGCTGCGGGAAGTCCACCCTCCTGCGCCTGACCTCCGGCCTCTTAAAGCCAACATCGGGCAGCGTGAAGGTCTTTGATCTGGAGGTCACCGATCCGCGCGATGATATCGGTATCGTGTTCCAAAAACCGACCTTGCTGCCCTGGGCAAACACCATCGACAATGTGCTCTTTCCACTCAAACACCGTGGAGGTTTTGTCTCCAAAGCGGACCGCGAACGCGCCGTCGATCTCGTGAAGATGGTCGGGTTGGAAGGGTTTGAGAGCCGCCTTCCGAACGAGCTGTCCGGTGGCATGCAGCAACGCGTTGGTATCGCCCGCGCTCTGCTAATGGACCCGGACATCTTGCTAATGGACGAGCCGTTTTCCGCGCTTGATGCCCTGACTCGCGAGGACATGGGCTTTGAGCTTCTGCGTATCTGGCAGGAGCGACCGAAGACGGTGCTCTTCATCACGCACTCCATCGCCGAGGCTGTATTGCTGGCCGACCGCGTGATCGTCATGACCGATCGCCCCGGCGGCATTCTTGAAGATTTGAAGGTGCCGCTCGATCGCCCCCGCACCATTGAAACCACCACATCAAAGGTGATGCATGAGTTTGCAGGATATCTCCGCAGCCTCCTCCTCAAGCGCGCCGCTTGAGGACTCCAAAACGGCGGCCACCCCTGTGGCATCGCCAGCGGCTGCGACAGCTGTGAAGGTTCCGCTGATCCGCCAGATGATGGCGGTGCCAGGCCTGCTGCCGGGCCTGACGATTATTGCCCTGCTGGTTATCTGGGAGCTGGCAACGCGCATCTTCCCGATCCCGAGTTTCATTCTCCCGGCGCCTACCCGCATCGGCGGTGCAATCGACGCTGTGCCAGCCGATCGCTGGTTTGACCATGTTTGGGCGACACTAAGGGTTGCGATGATCGGCTACGTGATTTCCATCTGCATCGCGTTACCTGTGGCGATTGCGCTCACCCGGTCGAAAGTGGTGTCGGCGTGCCTTTATCCGCTACTCGTCGTCATCCAATCCACGCCTGTGGTGGCCGTCGCGCCGATCATCATCGTGATCCTTGGCTCGGGCGATGCACCGCGGGTGACCATTACGTTCCTCATCACCTTCTTCCCGCTGGTGGTCTCGATGACCACGGGCATGATGGCGACGCCGCGCGAGCTGATCGAACTCTCCCAGAGCCTCAAGGCGCCGGCCTGGCGCGAGTTCACACAGATCCGCATTCCCTATGCGATCCCCTACATCTTCTCGGGCCTCAAAATCTCCATCACACTGGCTGTCATCGGCGCGGTGGTGGCGGAGTTTGTGGCGTCCTCGCAGGGGCTCGGATTTTTCATCCAGTTTTCGACGTCCAACTTCAAACTACCTCAAGCTTGGTTGGGGCTGGGCTTTTTGGTGCTGATGTCGCTGACGCTCTTTAATCTGGTGGTGTTGGTTCAACGCATCTTCTTCCCATGGTCGATCCCCAAGGATGAGCGGTGACCAGCTTTCTCATCCATGGCGCCGAAGGCATTCTCACCGGCCAGCTGGGCGAAGCCGCGCGCGCCAGTGGTTCCATCCGTGTGCGCGACGGTAAGATCGCCGCCATTGGCGATCTGGCGCCAGAGCTAGGCGAAGAGATCGTCGATGCCTCGGGCTGCGTTGTGACGCCGGGCCTGGTGAACAGCCATCACCATCTTTTCCAAAGTGTTCTGAAAAGCGTGCCCGAAGGCATGAACGAACCGTTGACGCCTTGGCTGCGTCTGGTGCCCTATTCCTATTGGGATACGCTCGATGCCGATGTGATGCAGGCCGGTGTGACGCTCGGCATGGCTGAGCTTGCCTTGTCCGGCGCGACAACCATCGCCGACCATCACTATTTCTATTCACACCGTTTCGATTTCGACCCATCGACGATCCTCTGCGAAACAGCGCAGCGCTTTGGCGTGCGGTTCATGCTGGGGCGAGGGGGCGCAACGAAAGCACGTGCGTTCGACTCCCCCGACATCGTGCCGCTCCCGACCGAAAGCTTCGATGCCATGCTTCAAGCGGTGGAAGCCGATGTGAGCCGTTGGCATGACGCGGCGCCGGACGCGATGATGAAAGTCGCCTTTGCGCCGACGACGCCGACTTATTCCCTGCTCGAAGGTGAGTTGAGGGAGATCGCCCAGGCCACCCGCGCTATGGGCGTGCGGCTCCATTCCCACCTTTCGGAAAATACCGGATATGTGGATTACACGCTAGAACACTACGGCAAACGACCGGTCCATTGGCTTGCCGAGCATGACTGGTTGGGGCCTGACGTGTGGTTTGCCCATCTCGTCGATTGCGATGAGAGCGAAGTACAACTGCTCGCCGAGACCGGAACGGGCATGGCGCATTGTGTGCAGGCCAATGCGCGCCTCGGGTCTGGCGTTGCCCCGGCAGACCTGTTGCACAAGCTTGGCGGAACCGTCTCTTTGGGCGTGGATGGTGCTGCGGCCAATGAAGCTGCCGACATGATTTCCGCGCTGTACATGACCTATTGCACGCACCGGATCTCCAAAGGGGTTGAGGCCGTTGATGCGGAAACCTGCCTGCATTGGGCGACCGCGGGTGGCGCCAAAGTTCTCGGTTTTGAAAGCATCGGAACGCTGGAGGTCGGTAAAGACGCTGACATCGCACTCTTTGATCTGTCGGCGCCACGCTACCTTGGCCAGCATGATCGACTGATTGGCCCCCTCGTCGCCGGTGGCCAAGCACAGGTCTGGCATTCGTTCGTCAAGGGAAGGCCACTCGTCGTTGATGGGGGGCTACCTTTTCTCGACATGGACCAGCTTTCGCACGACTGTTTCCAAGCGGTCGAAACCATCAAAACGCGCCGCGCGCACAAACTGAAGGAGGCTTGCTAACGCATTCACGATCAGGAGTAGAAGCAGGCAGCGCAGTATTCTTGCAAGGGCGCAGGTCATTGCTCCGTTTGACGTTTTCTCGCCCGAGTGGCGGACAAATCATTCAACCCTGATGGAGACAAACATGGCCAATGCAGCCGATTACGCCCTGAAAGAACTCAACAAAGAGACCACCATCGGTGGCGTGGGCCTTGAGGTGGAACGCTCTGTTCCGCGCATCGATCTGACCGATTTCGATGCCCGCAAGTCCGAAATCACCGAGCAATTGTGGGAAGCTGCGACCGACACGGGCTTCTTTCAACTGGTCAATCATGGCGTGCCGATCCACCTGATCGATGAAGCGTTTCTGATGTCAAAGGCCTTCTTTGACCTGCCGCAGGAGGTCAAGGCGCACTACCCCATGGCGCGGGGCACCAACTCCGGCTGGGAGTACAAGGCGCAGGTGCGCCCCTCAACCGGCACCGCGGATCAGAAGGAAAGCTATCAGGTCACCCTTTCGCGCATGGATGAGCTTGGCCTCTGGCCAACCCCTGAAGAACTCGCGGGCTTCAAAGCCTCTATGCTCACCTTCGAGCGCGCCAACTGGGGTGTTGCGATGAAAGTTCTGGGCTGCTTCGCCGACAAGCTCGGCATGCCGACGGACTTCTTCACCACGGCCCACGACCCGATGAAGCCAACCTACCAGTCCACCGTGCGCCTCATTCATTATCTGGCGATGAAAGATGCCAAGCAGGAGGACTACAAATACTGGCGAGCTGGCGCGCACAGCGACTACAATTGCCTGACGCTCTTGCATCAGCGCACGGGGCAGGGCGGTCTACAGGTCGCACCGGGTAAGGACCAGGTGGACGGGCTCGCCTGGACGGAAGTGGAGCCGCTCGACGGCATCATCACCTGCAACATTGGCGACATGCTGATGCGCTGGTCGGATGATTTGCTGCAGTCGACGCTGCACCGCGTGCGCATGCCCAAGCCAGGCGAATATGACGGCCCGCGCTATTCCATTGCGTTCTTCGCGCAGGCCAACAAAGACGCCATGATTGTCGGCCCGCATGAGAAGTATGAGCCCATGAGCGCCGGCGACTACATGCAGATGCGGCTGTCAGCGAATTTCGATAAGAAGGAAGCATGATCCGGAGGGGTCGTGCTTGCCATTTCATTGTGGCGGCGATTGCCCGGGTGTGCCTCTAAGGTTCGCCAGCCGTGATCGCCGTCGCACGCGCTACCAAGCTTACTACGGATAGCAAAACCTGCTGAGCATCCCATCGAACGGTGGCTTGCGATCACCCAGGGCCGGTGTTGTGGCGCGCAGATGCAGAGTAGCGCCACCTGCGGCGGAAAGATCACGCCCGTCATGGCTTCTGCGCTCCTCTCGCCAAGAGCAGAAATGGTGATGGCTCCCATCGTCATCTCAGAACCGCGCAATCGACCGGCGCGCGCCCGAGTTACCAGATCGCATCACGCTCATTGTTTCGTTCAGCGTGAGGTCTTGTGCGTCCATCAGCGCTGGCGCGACAAGGCCTCGACCACGCGAAGCAACAGCGACAACAGTATGAACGCTTTTGGACGTCTCGAAGGGGTCGGCGGTGCACTGGACTTGCCGCTACCCGACTGGCCCAAAAGCACCGCGAGCTCGCCAGCGTAAAGTTCCAGGTCGACGTGCCGCAACGCTTCGATTTTTACTGTGCCGGTATCAAAGACCTTACTGATACCTTGGGTTGTAAAGACGACGTCGCTGAGCATTGACGTTTGCTGGTCAGCTTAAGCTTGGTTGAATTGATCAGAACCACCATTGCCGCATTTTCGCTGTTCCTGGCTCGGTTCAGGCGAGATTGTGACAGCACCGGTAGCCGGGTCTGCTAACCAACGATGCGCTTGCGAGCGTTTTGTGTGTGAACGGTACTATCGATATGCCAGTTCAAAAGCGCGCTGAGCATCTCTTGTTTCACCGGCGCTTGGTTTGCATCATCCCAAAGGTTCTGCGTTTCGCCGGGGTCCGCTTCAAGGTCGAAAAGCTGTCCATAATCCTCACCTTGAAAGTGCACCAGCTTGTGCGTGGCTGAGCGCACCATGGTGAGGAACCGTGCGCCGGTGAGGTTCACATCCCCGCCTTGCTCGCAATACACATAGTCGCGGCCATCAAAAGCTTGGCCTTCCAGTGCCGGGTTCAGGGTTTCGGCCTCAAAGCTTCCGTCAATCTGCGCTCCCGCCCATTCCAGGATCGTTGGCCCAACATCAAAAAGCTGCACCAGCTCATCCACAGTGCGTCCGCCAGTGAAGCGTTCTGGCGCGCAGATAATGAGCGGCACGCGGGTCACCTCTTCGTAAGGCGCCCATTTCTGCACTAACCCATGATCACCCAGACAGTCGCCATGGTCTGAAGTGAAAATGATAATGCTGTTGTCCAGCTTGCCCCGCATTTCCAGCGTATCAAGGATCGCACCAACCTCGCGGTCGATCATTTCCATGTTGGCATAGTAGTAGGCGCGCATGCGGTGCAGCTCGTCACGCGTGGGGTTCAGTTTCCAACTGACGGAGTCATGGTCGACTTCCACATCATGGCGCCGTTTTTCCTCAAAGGGTGGTGGCAGTCCGTCCAGTTCAGCCTGACCCACCTCAGGCAGTGGCAAATCACGCGCCAGATATTTCTCAGCCATCTCTGGCGTCGGGTCATAGGGGGGGTGCGGACCGGGGAACCCGATCGTCATGAACAAGGGTTTTTCAACAGGCTTGGTCTCTAACCACCAACGCGCCATGCCTCCAACGAAGTTGTCCGATTGCAAGTGCTCTGGCAGGTCCCAGGTGAAAGCGCCCAACCTATCTTTGTAGTCAGGCCGCTTTCGATATTCCTCACGCTGCTGCTTTTTCAACCCATGGGCTGCCAGCGCCTTGTCCCACTCATCAAAGAACCAACGCCCTTCCATATAGCGGTCTTTGTTTTCCACCACGAAGCGCTCATCGAACCCGGCAGGAGCGTCATAAGGAATGGTGTGCATCTTGCCGACATTCACGGTGTGATAGCCTACATCTTGTAAGTCAGAGACCCAGGTTTTGTTCCATGTCTGACCGTTGGCGAGCACGCCGTTGGTGTGAGGATAGTAGCCAGTGAACAGGCTCGCCCGGCACGGCACACAGCTTGGAGCCGTCACATGGCAGTTTGAAAACGTCACGCCGCGCTCAACCAGCCGATCAAGGTTTGGCGTGTCCATATGGGAAGCCCCAAGCGTGGCGATGGTATCGTAGCGCTGCTGATCGGTGATGATCAGAACAATATCCGGCTTCTCATTCATGCGTTGGTCCTCATTACAATTTTAGCTCGAAGAAGCGGCCCGCCAGCACATCAAGATGAGCGTGCATGGCTGTTTGCGCCATCGATGGATCACGGCGCTTTAGCGCCAGATAAATGGTGCGATGGTCAGCGAGCGAACGCTCGCGATTTTCCCGACGACGGGTCTTGCCGTACCAGGTTGACCACAGCGCGCTTTCGCGCATCTGCCAGAGGTGCTCAATGTAGGAGAACATCAAATTGTTCTCTGCACCCTGCGCAATCAGGCGATGAAACTCTTCGTCTGCGGCATCAAAAGTCGGCACGTCATCTAGCGCGGAGCTCATACGGGCTATGTTGGTTTCAAGCAGGAGAAGCAGCGCATCGCTCATGCGTGTTGCAGCCAAAAAGGCGGCTTGGCCTTCAACGACACGGCGCACTTCCAGCACTTCCCAGGGGCCAACAGCATCGGAGTCGATAAGGTCGCCACGATCTCTGTCGCGTGTTGCTTCAGATAGGACGACAACGCCCGATCCAACGCGAATGTCCACATAGCGCATGATCTCCAGCGCGAGCAGGGCTTCACGAACCGTGGTTCGACTTACTTGCAAATGGCTGGCCAGTTCCCGCTCGGGAGGCAGCTTGTCACCGGTGGCAAAGTCACCGCGATTGATCCGCTCCGCCAAATCCTGCGCGATCTGCAGGTAGCGCCGCCCGCCACTGGGTAGATCAAGCATGTTCATGCAGCGCTCCTCGCTCTTCTCGACAGCCGTCCCATGATGGTCGGCCAAAAGATCGTGAGTACGCTGACCGCCAAAAACAGCAAGGCATAGGGGCGCTGCAAAATGGCGCTAACATCGCCGTCGGTCATCATGAGGGATGCGCGCAACTGCTCCTCGGCAATAGGGCTGAGAACGAAACCAATCACAAAAGGTCCAAGCGGTACCTTGGCCGCCTCCAGACCAAGACCAATAACGCCAAAACCAACCATGACCCACACATCGGCAAAGTTGGAGTTGACCGCGTAAGAGCCCACCACACAGAACACCAGAATGACGCTGAGGAGGGCAGAACGAGGGATATTCACCACCTGTGCAATGTACTTAACCGCAGACCACATCATTAGCAGCATGATGAGATTAGCGATCAAATAGGCAGCGATGATGCCATAAGCGATATCGGGCGCATTTTGGAACAGCAGCGGCCCTGGCTGCAGATTGTGGATGGTCAGCGCCCCGATCAAGATCGCTTCGGTCACACTGCCGGGAATACCCATGGTGATGAGTGGAATAAGCGCGCCACCAATGGATGCATTGTTGGCGGCTTCTCCTGCAACGACACCGGGCTCATGACCGGTGCCAAACTTTTCCGGCTCACGCGAAAGCTGTTTGGTTGTGGAATAGGAAACGAGGGCGGCAATGTTGGCACCTATACCGGGCAGAAGGCCTATCCATGTGCCAATGATTGATGAGCGCACCATGTTTGGCCCATGCTTTCGGATGTCTGATGCATAGATCGGTAGGCGTTGTTTGGGTGCCTCGATGGATTTCTTGATGGGTGGTGCTGAAGCATCTCTGAGGATTTGACTGATGGCGAATGCGCCAATGAGAACTGGCAACAATCCAAACCCTGAGAGCAGTGTGTCGCTACCGAACGTCAGACGTGCTTGACCGATTGAACTGTCGATGCCTGGCAGCGCAAAGGCCATGCCTAGGGCTGCTGCGAGTAGACCTTTCGCCAAAGAGCCCTGCGCAAGAACGGCCAGCATCACCAATGCCATCAGCACGAGCGTGAAGTATTCCCAAGGGCCAAATTGCAGCGCAAAACGCGCGAGGGAAGGGGACATGCCAGCCAGAAAAAACCAAGAGAGCACACCACCCACGACGGACGCCGTGATGGCTAGCGCCAGAGCACGCTCGGCCATCTGCTTTTGCGCCATAGGGTAGCCATCAAATGTCGTGACGATGGAGGCAGGTGTGCCGGGCATGCGCAGCAGCACCGCGGTAATCAGACCACCGGAAATGCCACCCACATACTCACCGATTAGGAGCGTCACAGCACCCACTGGATCCATGTGGAATGTCAGCGGCAGGGTGAGCGCAATCAGCATGGAAGCGGTCAGGCCCGGGATGGCACCCACAACGATGCCAAGCCCTGTGCCGATAACCAGCAGAAGAATGTTCTGGAATTCGAACAGCTGTTGGAATGCTTCAAGCATGCTCAGCCAATCCGAACGAACAGATATGTGGAAAAAATGTAATCCAATGATAGGCTTAGCACCAAGCCCATTGCGGCGTGGACAAGCGCACTGCGCACGCTGACACGATGCATCGCCATTCCAGCGCACATGACGAACAGTGTAGTCGCCACCACAAAGGGCACGCGCGCAAAGTCCAGCGCTGCGATGTATGCAATCAGTAAAGCGAAAACGATGGCACCGCGATAAGGCAGATGAAGGGCTGGCTCGCTGATGTTTTTGTGCGCGGCTTTGACCAAAGTGAAAATCGCACGCGTGGCCACAGTCAGGGCCAGCAAAATCAAAATGCCGCCCAAGATACGTGGCATTGCGGCAGAGCCAAGCGGCTCCCAACGCGGCGGCGGTAGGCTGGAGGCTCCAACAAACAGGATACCCGCGCCTACAATGACACAAGCAGCAAGTGCCAGATCGCCAAAGGCGCGCGGGCGGGAGTGTACATGTGTTTCGGCGGCAGATGCCATGGCGTGTATGTCACTCCTGGTGGAAGCAACTGGCGCTCATTCCATTGCAGAGCAAGCGCCAGGTGCATGCGTTTGGCTTGTGCCTATTGAATGGTCGCAGCTACTTCTTCCAAAGCGCTCAAAATGCCTTGCGCATGGTCCATCGCCTCATCACCACCTGTCCAATAGGGCTCCAACGTGTGGCCAACAAAGTACTCCACAACGTCGGGATCGTTTATTGCCTGTTCCAGCGCACTCGCCAGAGCATCGACAACATCATCAGGCGTGTCTGCCGGCGCAAGCCACCAATTGGGGTTGGCCCACTGCACATCAAAGCCAAGTTCAGTGGCGGTTGGAACGTCAGGTAGTTCTGGCAAGCGCTCGCGACCAAAATAGACCAGCGCGCGCAAGCCATCACCTTGGGCAAGGTATTCAGATGCGGCGAACAGAGCGATATCCGCATTGCCGCCTAACACAAGGCGAAGCCTATCGGCGCCGCTGTTGGCGGTCACATAGCGGGTTTCAAATCCTGCCGCGTTGGCGAACATGCCCCCTACAAAGTGGGGAATGGTGCCAATACCCACAGCTTCAACCAGGCCACGCGGATTGGCTTTCAAATGGTCAACCAATTGTTCGATGGTCTGGAATTCGGAGTCTGCATTCACGACCCAAACCGGGCTGCCGCCACCTGTGTAGCCAATCGAGCGGAAGTCGCTGAGGTCAAAATCCCCCAGTTCCATTGCCATCGCAATCAGCGACTGGTGATGCCAATGCATGATTGTGTGGCCATCAGCATCGCCACGGCGCATCTGGTTCACGGCATTCGCGCCAGCACCACCATCTGTGTTCATGACGACCATGGGCTGCGATAGCCAACCATTCTCTTCGATGGACTCAGCCATCAATCGCGCGACAACATCGGTTCGACCGCCTGGACGGAAGGGTACGATCACGCTGATGGGTTCGGATGGAAATTCCTGGGCGTTGGCCTGCTCAATGCCGATTGCACCCGGCAGAGCGATAGCGCCAATATTTAGAGCGCCCAGGGCAGCTGCCGTAAGGGCAAGGCTGCGAAAACGATGGGTCAGGCCAGTCAGTGAAGTGATGGTATGCATTGTATCCTCCCAGTGTGAACATTTCGATCACTTGTTAATTATTGGTCCATCCAATATGAGAGAAAACCAAAATTGTCTAGACCAATTTTGAATGGACGAGCTGTGTGATGGATTCCAAACCCAATATTGTCATGGTGATGACCGACCAGCATGCAGCGCGGATCCTAGGATGCGCCGGCGATGAATTTGCGCAAACACCTGCGTTGGATCGATTGGCCAGCCAGGGCACACGCTTTGAAAATTGCTACTGCCCATCGCCGCTTTGTGTGCCCTCACGCATGGCGTTTTTGACAGGTTTGGAGCCCCATCAATCAGGTGTGCTGACGAACGATGATTATCTGGCCTCAGACATCCCCACCATTGCTCATGCTATAGGATCAGCCGGGTACGACTGTCATTTGGTGGGGCGGATGCACTTCTATGGGCCTGATCAGCAGCATGGATTCGCCCACCGTCCCATAGGCGATATCGGGGCCAGTTACCCAGGGAAACCACCGCCTGATATCGGATCGCTGACAAAGGGGCGGGGTAACCGTGGCCCCGAGTTAGAGCATTCAGGCGCCGGAGAAACGTCCTACCAGGCCTATGACCATGCGGTGATTGAGAACGCCCATAAGACCTTGCAGGAGGTTCAGGACAAATTCGAAAAAACCGATCGGCCTTACTTTCTTCTCATCAGTCTTTTCTGTCCGCACCCGCCCTATATTGCGCGCCGTGATGACTATGACGCTTTCGCCGAAACGCTACCCGGTCCGCGCCTTAGCAAGCCCGTAAGTGAGCCATCTGCGATAAGCGATTGGCGCAAGGCTGGCAGAGTCGATGCGGTGAGCCATGAGGCAACTCGCAAAAGCCGTGCGGGCTACTATGGCTTGGTCAAAATGATCGACAGGCTCGCCGGATCGATCTTTGATGCGGTGGCAGACCACCCCAACACACTATCCATCTACACCTCAGACCATGGTGAAAGCCTTGGAGAACGGGGCCTTTGGTGGAAAAGCACGATGTTTGATGAAAGCGCGAAAGTGCCGCTCATCATCCGCGGCTCAGGATATGAACCAGGTCAGGTTGATGATCGCGTTGCCAACCTCACAGACCTATCAGCAACTTTGCTTGCGGAAGCCAATGCATCGGATTTGCCAGGCCACACCGGCGTCAATCTGAAAACCAAAGATGATTGGTTAGACCAAACTATCAGTTCCTACTATGGCGGTCTGATGAATATCGATCTGCCACCGCTTCAACACAGATTGATCCGCTCAGGAGATCTGAAGTTGGTGATGTACAACAACGCCTCACCGACCCTTTACGACCTGGCCGATGATCCCGATGAGCTCGTCGACCTCGCCAACGACCCAGCTTATGCAGAGCATATGACACAACTGTCCGCTCGTTTGCTCGACGGGTGGGATTCGACAGCCATTGCGCAACACCAATCCTTTACGCGAGAGCGCACCGCCATCATCCGTGACTGGGTGAAAACAACCAATCCACCAGAGCCAATGCGTTGGTTCGACCCAAACAAAGATCGCAACAGGTATGAGTGAAACAGGTGCTGGAGAAAGCTGCTGATACCTGCTTCGGGAGCATGGTTGCGCTTGGTAGGCGATCAGTTTGGCAAAGTCTCATCCAGAAACCCAAGGGCTTTGATCTGCTGGTCAGCAAGCTCCGTGAGCCGATCAAACGGCCCGCTTCCACCAAGATTGCGGCGATATATCATGCCGGATTGAAACGAGGCTTGTGCCGTCTCCGTGGAAACCGCACTCAAGCCAGCTCCGTGCGAGGAGGTGATGAAGCTTGAGGGTAAAAAGGCGAGGTAATCGCCTTTGCGCAGCAACTCTAAAGCAGTCAGCATGCTTTCACATTGAACCGCTGCCAGGCCTTGGCTCCCGGTCTGTTTGGCAATCGCCTCCATGATCATGTCCAGATAGGCTACTTCGCTTTGGTAGGAGAGCCAGGAGTAGGCAAGCAAATCGGTTGCTTCGACACGTTCAAGGGCAAGGATCGGATGATCTTGCCGCGCAACAACGGTCAGATGGGACGTGAACAAGGGCTTGCGCACGAGAAACGATGACAGACTATCATTGCGCTGGAAGCCGCCGCAAAAAACATCCGTTTCACCATTCTGCAGCAAGGGCAGAGCATCGCTGTAGTTCACCGATTTCAATGAGATCACAAGGCGTGGATAGGTGCGCTGCAATTGCGCTACCGCGCCCGGCAAGATCGAAGACATCCAGACCGGTGCCGCAGCAATGCGCATGGTGCCACTTTCCCCCTCCCGCAGGGTTAGAACGTCTTCATTGGCAAAGGCGCACTCCCGCAAGATGTGCCGAGCGTGCACAAGGGCGCGTTGGCCCAGCGATGTCAGGTGCACACCTCTGGAGCGTCGCTCAAAAAGTGGCGCGCCAGCTTCTGCTTCCAGCATTTTGATGCTGCGGGTTATGGCCGGTTGCGTAAGCCCAATGTACTCGGCTGCCTTGTGCACAGTTCCGTGCTCAACTACGGCAACGAAGCGCGAGAGATTATCGAGGTTGCTGAACATATTGATTAGCAAAAATTATCAAAATCGTATTTTTGTCAACTGTGATTTATCAAGATGATCTGGCAAGCTATCTCAAAAGAAGAAAGCTCAACCGGGAGAACCAACAATGTCGAGCACACAAAAAGGCGGCCTGTCTCGCCGTACCTTCATGCAGTCCACTGCAGCTGGAGCAGCTGCCCTTGGGCTAGGTACTGGCCTTGGCGCAAGTTCTGCGCAAGCCATGGGCGTGCCAGCGTCCATCAACACCATCACGCCAGGCTCAACCCTGCGCTGGATAGATAGCGGCGACCAGAAAGCGGTGTTCTACCGCCAGTTTTTCGCAGATTACGCCCAGGCTCGCGGTATCGACATTGTTTATGATCCGCTGCCCTGGAACGAGATCGCGCAGGTCGTACCGCTTGGTGTGCGCAACGATTCCGCCCATGATGTTTTCGCGCTCCCCCAAAACGTGAACCCAGCCGATGCTGTCGCCCAGGACTGGGTGCAGCCCTATGATGATTTCATCCCCAATATTGAGGAATGGAAAGCAGGCTTCCCGGACGGGGCCTTCCTGCCGGGCATCAATGTGTTCAATGGCAAGACCTATGGTCTGCCCTTCACATCCAACAAGCGCTACGGCACGCACCTTCTGTTCAACCGTGCATACATGGAAGCCGCAGGCTACGACCCTGAAGATCAACCACTGACATGGTCTGGTTTCCGTGACGCGGCGGCCAAGATCACAGAAGCTGGGGCGGGGCGCTATTACGGCTTTATCATCGGCGGATCTCAGCTTGGTCGCTGGGCACAGACCGTGCGCAATATGGGCCGCATGGCCGGCGCCAGCGCCGGTGGTGACAGCGTTGTGGAAGCAGACATCGACTTCCGCACTGGCGACTATGTCTATGACAGCGACCAGTATATTGAAGCTGTTGAGCTGCTGATTGCCATGCAGTCTGACGGCAGCATTTTCCCGGGCGTCATGAGCATGAATGCCCCTCAGGCGCGTGCCTTTATGCCTCAGGGCGCTGCCGGCATGATCATGCAGGGCCCATGGAACATTGGTGGGTGGGAAGGTAATCACCCCGACTTTGATTTCGGTGTTGCCTCCGGTCCAGTGCCCGATGAAGGCCCCGTTGGCAAATTGACCATCGGTCAGGGCGCTTTGGCACCCAACACCATGTGGATGTTCAAGAACTCACCCCATGGAGCCATTGTCGGTGAGATTTTCCACTATCTGGGCACGCTGGAAGGCCAGACGGCCTGGGCCAACATTGTTGGCGCGGGCGACCCTCCGATCTTTCCTGCTGCGCTGGACAATGCTGATATTTCTCCACGCTCCAAATTCGCATTGAGCATGTTCAACGACCAAATCCGCGTCGGTCCCAACCCTGTTGTAGGGAACAGTGCCATGGCGCAGGTGATTGGAGCTTTCCAAGCACCGGAAGTGAACTTTGCCCGCACGGTTCAAGGTCTCGTCGCTGGTGAGTTGACGGGTGTGCGTGCCGAAATGAGTGCATTGAAAGACCGGTACAATGCAGCACTTGATGCGGCTTTCGAAGAGGCCAAAGCAGGTGGAGCAGAAGTCGACAGGTCCGATTTGGTGTTCTCCAACTGGAACCCGGATGTCGATTTTGGCGCTGGCGATTACTAGGGCCAGACCCTAGAGCATACCTCCCTAAGCTATCGCTCAATCCATCTGCAGAGGGGGCGTCAGGTGCAACTGACGCCCTTTCTCTCCCCACAAACCACCAGGGTCATGCCGTGTTGCGTCAAAGCGCTCTTTATCGCTACCGCTATCAGTACCTTATGCTGCTGCCCGGGCTGATCCTGGGTGGGATGTTCGTTTTCTATCCAATCTTCGCAGCGCTGTATTTCGCTCTGCACGATTGGTCAGGGTTCAATGCTGAAAAGGTGTTTATCGGCATTGAGAACTTCACACGCCTGATTGGTGATCCGTTTTTCTGGTCGGCATTCTACCGCTCGCTGATCTTCCTGGCAGGCACGGTTCCAGCGCAGATGATCCTGGCGCTCTTTCTGGCAGTGATCCTGAACAACCGCCTGCTCAAGCTTTCCACCTTCTTCCGCACCTTCATTTTCCTGCCTGTCGTCACGCCAGTGGCGGTGATCGGTATCGTGTGGACCTTCATGCTCTCGCCCTTCAACGGGCCCATCAATGGATTGTTGCTGGACATTGGGTTGATCTCCCGCCCCATTGATTTCCTGGGCTCATCAGACACTGTCATGCCTTCGGTGATCGGGGTGTATGTCTGGAAATGGCTCGGCATCACGCTGATCTATTGGCTGGCTGCCCTGCAAACCGTGCCCTCGGAAATCTACGAGGCCGCGCGCCTTGATAACTGCAAAGGCATGCGGCTGATCGTTTATGTGATCCTGCCAATTGTCTGGCCGTTCGCGATCATGATTTTGCTGATTTCAGCGGTCGCTTCGCTCAACGTTTTCCCACTCATCATGTCGATGACCAATGGCGGGCCATTCTTCGCCTCTGAGGTCATGGAAGTCTTCATCTATCGCAAGGCATTTGCCACAGGCGATGGATCAATCCCAGAGCTTGGCTATGCCGCCGCCGCCGGTGTGTTCTTCGGCGTTGTCGTCCTCACGCTCACCATCATTCAGGCGGTCATTGCGCGCCGGGCAAGAGGTGGTTCTGTTGGGAGGGCACCGGTATGAACACGCTCGCCATTTTGAACCCAAAGCGGATCGTCTTTGGCGATCACAAACCAACACCGCAGATTGCCTTGGTAAGCTTCGGTCTGACCTGCCTGTGTCTGATTTGGATTTATCCGTTCCTCTGGATGATCTCGACCAGTCTGAAATCCACCGGCGAAATCTTCGCCGGAACAGGTCTCATTCCCGAAGTTTTTGAGTGGCACAATTATCGCCGCGCCTGGGTCGAGGCCAATATGGGCCGCTACTTCTTCAACACGCTGTTTGTGACCGTGGGCTCGGTCATCATCGTCACCTTCTGCACGGCAACACTGGGCTATGTGCTTGGGCGCTATCGGTTCCCGGGCCGCAACGTTCTGTTTTTTGGGTTTGTCGCGACTGTGTTCATCCCGCAGGGCTTCACCATCATTCCCGTGTTTGAGCTTTTGAGCTTCCTGGGTCTTTCCTCCAACCTTGTCGGACTGACCATCGCCACATCCGGCCACGCGATGGTGATCTTCGTGCTGCTGTTTGCAGGCTATTTCAGCCAGTTGCCGGACGAGCTGGAAGAGGCCGCGCGCGTGGAAGGCGTCAGTTTCTTCCGCATCTTTTGGTTCGTCATGCTGCCACTGGCCCGTCCCATCGTGGTGACGGTGGTGATCATGCAGGTATTGCACGCCTGGAACGACTTCCTGCTGCCGCTGGTCATCACGCTGGCAAACCCTGCGATCCGGACTCTGTCGGTCGGACTGTACGCCTTCAAAGGTGAGCAGTTCATCGATTGGTCCGGCATGGCCGCCGCCGCCACCATTTCCATTTTGCCCATCGTCATCCTGTTCATTTTGCTGCAGCGCTATTTCGTGAACGGGCTTGCTGGCGCGGTGAAGGGGTAGATCGAGCATGAAAAAGCCCAACATCCTTCTCATCACAACCGATCAGCAGCACTTTTCCGCGCTTGGTGTGGTCAATGACGCCATCAAAACCCCAAACCTTGATCGCCTTTGCGCGCAAGGCACACGGTTCGACAAAGCCTATTGCCCAAGCCCCGTCTGCACCCCATCAAGGGCCAGCATCATCACCGGTCTCTATCCCTCCCATCATGGGGCCTGGACGATTGGAGTAAAACTGCCTGAGGACGTGCCAACTGTTGGCGAACATCTGTCCAAGGCAGGCTACAAGACGGGTCTGATCGGCAAGGCGCATTTTCAGCCATTGGCTGGTGACAGCCTGGAGAAGCAGCCAACACTGCGGGACATACCGTTCTGGCGCGGCTTCAACGGTCCGCACTACGGCTTTGACCATGTGGAACTGGTGCGCAGCCATGCTGATGAAACCCATGTTGGCCAGCACTATGCCGCATGGATGGAAGACAAAGGCCTGAAAGACTGGAAAAACTATTTCCAGCCTCTGCCGGGAGAGGACGCGCCCAACGCACCGCAAAGGGCGCAGAACGCTCCTTATTGGGCGCGCAAAGATCGGCACTGGGATCTGCCAGAAGACATGCACTACACACCGTGGATCGGCGAGCGGTCACGCGCCTTCATCAATGAAGCACAAAACGACGAGCAGTCGTTTTTCCTATGGGCAAGCTTCCCCGACCCGCACCCCCCTTATGCGGTGCCTGAGCCATGGGCCTCCATGTATGACCCGGAGGATATGGAACCTGGCAGCGTTTCCCAGGGCGAGCACGAGCGTAACGCGCCACACTTTGCCAAAACGCAGGAAGAAGACCCTGATTTTGGCAGTTGGCATCAGCCCCATGAAGCCCATGGCTGCGCCAGCCACCTTTATCCGCGAGACGAGTTGAAGAAAGACATGGCCGTCTATTACGGCATGATGAGCTTGCTTGATCGTGAGATTGGCCTGATCCTGGATGATCTGGACGCTCGTGGCTTGAGCGACAACACACTGATCGTGTTCACCACCGATCATGGCCATTTTCTTGGTCAGCACGGCTTGGTGGCCAAGGGCCCCTTCCACTACGAGGACATGCTGCGCATTCCCTTCATCGTGTCATGGCCAGGCAAGGTGCCAGAAGGCCAAGTGAGCGATGCGATCCAAAGCCTTGTTGATCTGACACCCAGCTTCTTGGATGCGGCCGGGCTAGGCGCGCCGACTGATTTGCAGGGCGTATCACAGCTTGACGTTTGGACAGGGCAGGTTGCGCAGGCGCGCGATTTCGCGATTTGCGAGAACCGACACAACCCCACCATGCCGCACGTCACGAGCTACATGAATGCGCGCTACAAGATCACCGTCTATCGCGAGGGTGATGAGGGTGAGCTGTTTGATCTGGTTGAAGATCCAGGTGAAATCCACAATCTCTGGCGTGATCCCGCCAGTACGGCACTGAAAAGTGCCATGCTGCATGAGATGATCCAGGGTCTGCAAAAGTCTGAGCCCATGAAAATGCCAAGAGTCGCACAGGCTTAGATATCTCAAAATTGGAAGAGACGGCGTGGATCCCAAACTGGCCACTCAGCTTGGATCATGTTCAGGTTGCCGCGTTCTTGCCCCAGTCTGGAGTGAAGCGATTGGATAGAACGCACGCTGCTGCTCCAGAGGCTTTCGCCCATTGTGGGTTGTGGCCGATAGTGGTGTCCACCTTGAGTTTGCGGTTGCTCAGCTCAGCTTCCAATGCTTTGCAAAGGACTGCCCTATCTTCTTCTGCAAGCGATGTAACGAGCACGACACGCGGGATATCCAGGAAGGCCAGCAAACCAAAGGCGACTGAGGCAAGGCTGCACGCAACGTCGCCGACCCAGCCGGTAAAAACATCTCTCGCACTGTCCGGCAGTTGATTGCCCATCCAAACGTCAGTTGAGCCCAGCCTGGCTGCCATCAGCTTTTCTTCCAGCGCAGCTAAGCCGGGGAGGACTGACAGCCCCTCATCATGACCGACTTGCGCCTGTCCATGCAGCACCACACGCGCCTGTGTGCGCGCGCCAACATGGCAGTAAAGGAAGCTTGAACCTGTTTCCTTGCCACCATAGAGCACGTGGCCTGTCGCTGCGCTGGTGGTGTCGTCCAGGATGTAGCAAGGCAATCCAGTTTGATGGGTCAATTGAGGTTCCACGGCATCCAAGCCAGAGCCTGGATGCCAGCCATTCTGGCCAATTCCACGGTCGCGAGACCAGTGCACTTGATTCACACCAAGGCCAAGACCAAGGCAGCGCTCGCGGGCCGCAACGGGCGCAGCCGAAAGGATATCGGCTGCCAAATCAGTTACTTGATCGGCGACATCTTTTCCGGTTTCAATTGCCTGGCGGTGTGTCTGCTGCAAGACGCCTTTGAAATCCATCAGGCAAGCATCCAGCACGCGCGCACCAGCATAAATACCCAGCGCGAAAGCGCCTTCGGGATGAAGCGAAAAAGGCGTGGTTGGTGGACCGACCCGCCCACGGCTTGTTTCGCCTTCCAGCAACAAGCCTTCTTTGAGCAAAGCGCGCACGAGCACTGAAACCGTCTGAGCAGACAGGCCTGTGTTCTGGCCAATCTCCAATCTGGAGAGCGTGCCTTCACGCCGCAGAAGGTCGAGGATCAGGCGTTCATTGTGCCCGCGCACGCTCATCTGATTGAGGCCGCCTGCGCTTTTCTGTGCTAGCAGAACAGGGGCAGGGGCAAATCGCATATCGGGCATGAGAACTCCTGATTCTATGCATGCATCTGAAACACTAGCATGCGCTAGCGCGATGCCGTTTCGGGCCATCCGATCAGCTCGATTTGTGCGGCCAGTGCTTCGCCAAGTTTGGAATGACCGGCAAGATCGAGGTGGAAACCATCGTCAGTGCCTGAAGTCACCACGCCGCCGGCATCAAAGAAGTGCACTTCCATCGCGTCGGCGACTTTTTCATACTCTTGCGCCAAATCCTTGGACTTTTCATGTGCGCCAGCAAAGACGGGTTCCCATCCACGAAGATCCTTCAGCACCGGTGGGGGCGATACCAGCAACACCTCCGGCATCCGGCCATCATGGCCGGCATCAGTGGTCGCGATATCTTCAATCAAAGCGCGAACACCCATGGCGATTTCGCTCGCCGGTTTGTTGAAACGGATCTTCAGGTCATTGGTGCCAAGCATGAGGATAATCGCATCCAGCGGGCGGTGGCTGAGCAGGCAAGGTGTGAGATAGGTTCGACCGTTGCGATAGGCCCCTTCAATAGGATCATCACTAACGGTCGTGCGCCCACTGAGGCCCTCTTCGATAACCAGCCACTGCTTGCCCAAATGGTTGCTCATCAACCGTGGCCAGCGCTCGGTGGGTCCAAATCGGTCAGCTGGTCGATCAGCCGATGTTTGTCCGTAAGTGTTTGAATCGCCGTAACAAAGAACGCTTCTCATGCGCAGGTCATTCCTTCTTTTCGTTGGTTGCAGCGTGCGCTGACGCTGACCTCCCATTGATCAATTCCTAGCAGCAACCAATCACCACATCAATAATCATTCAACATGAATAACTATTGACATGACTTAGTGACTGTGTTGGTTTTTGCGTCGAAGCCGCCGCCAAAAGAGCGGGGACACATCATGGAAAAGCCAAACTGGGAGGAACCAGAATGAGTACGTCAACCACCATGCGTCAGCTGACACGAGGCGGTATTCTCGTCGCTGCATTGTCGCTCACCGCACTTGCGCCACTACCCGCCGCCGCACAGAACGACGGTCCCATCATTGTCGTCAGCGGCCCACTCTCCTGGCCGTTCTTCGCTGCCGTTAAGCAGGGCTTTGACGATGGTGCAGAGGCTTTTGGGTTGGACTATCAATATGTGGCGGTGACCGACACCGCCAATATGACATCAGATTATCCGCGTCTCCTCCAGCAAGCGATCAGCCGTAACCCTTCGATGCTGCTGGTTGGCAACTTCTTTCCCGACGGTATGGATCCATTGATCGCTGAAGCCACAGCGGCGGGCATTCCCGTGCTTACTCACAATTCTGGTGAGGCGCTTTGGCAGGGCAATGGCTCACTCGGATTTGTCGGTGAAGATCCCTACCAGATGGGCTACCGCGCTGGTGAAATTCAGGCCGAAGCTGGTGTCACCGAGGGTCTCTGTTTCAATCAGGTGCCCGGCAATCCAACCGTTGAACAGCGTTGCACTGGCTATGTCGATGCCATGGAAGCTGCTGGTCTTGAAACAGTTTACCAGACCATTGGAACCGGTGATGCCACCAACCCGCAAGCCATGGCGCAGGCTATCAGTGGTACCTTGCAATCCAACCCGGGAATTGATGGTATCTACACCTTGAATGCAGTCCCTGCCATGAGTGCGTTGCGTGCAGTGGAAGATGCGGGTCGCGCTGGCGAGGTTATGATTGGTACGGCTGATCTTTCCAACGAAGTCCTGGAAGCCATCCGTGATGGCGATATCGCGTTCGCGATGGACCAGCAGCCCTACCTTCAAGGGTTCATTTCCATGCAGGTGGCCCATCAGTATCTCAACTATGGCATGCATCCGATTGGCGCCATCACCACCGGTCCGCTGGTGATTGATCAGGAAAATGTTGAGCGCACGTTGGAAGTAAACCAGGAACACCCCGGTATCCGCGGCGCATCATAGCGACGTTGTTTTAGCCATTTTTGGCATGACGGAAAAGGGAGAGCGACATGCTCTCCCTTTTTCTGGCCTCCAGAAAATGCAGTCGATAGGCTGGAACTACGAACTGCCCAGAAGAAGAAGATTTTGATGATGGCAAGCGTGTTGAGGCGACCCGAAATTGGCGCAATCGCAGCTTTTTTGATGACCTATTTGTTTTTTGCCGTGTTCACGCATAGCAATGGTTTTGTTAGCTGGAATGGGTTTGTTGGGTGGATGAACCTGGCAGCCGAATTGGGTATTGTGGCAATCCCCGTCGCGCTTCTGATGATCGCTGGCGAATTTGATCTGTCCATCGGGTCAACTGTTGGGGCATCCTCCATGGTGCTGGCCATCGGGACCACGCATATGGGTATCCCCATCTGGCCAATGATTGGCTTGGCTCTCGTGATTGGCGTGCTCATTGGTTTGGCGAACGGTCTGGCGGTTGTTCGTACCGGTCTGCCATCCTTCATTGTGACGCTCGCAACCAATTTCATCGTTATCGGCGGTACGATGGGCATCTCGCGCTTGCTGACCAATGTGACATCCAGCTCCATTGAAAGCAGTGCCAGTTCAAAACTGGTTTTCGCTGGGCGTTGGGAGCAGGCCAACATCTCCATTCTTTGGTGGCTTTTGGCCGCCGTGATTGGCTGGTGGGTTCTTTCCCGCACCGTGTTTGGCAATTGGATTTATGCCACCGGCGGCAATCTACAGGCCGCGCGCGGGGCAGGGGTTCCAGTAGAGCGGGTGAAGATCATCCTGTTCATGGCCACCGGTTTTGCAGCGGCGCTGGTTGGCATTATCCTGGGTGTCCAGTGGAATTCTGGCAATGCCACCTACGGGATGGGCTATGTGTTCCAAGCTCCGATCGTGGTTGTGATCGGCGGCGTGTTGCTTAGTGGAGGCTACGGGACGGTTGGCGGCGTGGCCGTCGCGACCGCACTATTCGGTGTGATCTCAACCGGCATTTTCTACACTGGATGGAGTACGGACTGGATACAGCTTTTCCTCGGTGCGCTTCTTGGCGCCGCCGTGTTGGCCAACAGCTATGTGCGCAAAATGGCGCTCTCGGGAGGGCGCTAGCATGTCGACCCAACAACCCATCCTGGAACTGAAGAACGTTACCAAGCGTTTCGGCAACACCGACGCACTCTCCAAGGTTTCCATCAGCCTGACACCTGGTCGCATTCACTGTCTGCTTGGTGATAATGGCGCAGGCAAATCCACGCTCATCAAGGTGATGTCCGGTTATCATGGCGCAACCAGCGGTGAGATTGCATTCGACAGTAAGCCATTAACGTTCGCCAGCCCGCGCCACGCCAGGCACTTGGGCATTGCCACCGTGCATCAGGATGTTGGCACCATTCCTCTGATGACAGTTGGGCGTAATTTCTTCTTGGGTGCGGAACCCAAAAAGGGCTTCGGGCCGTTCAGTCAGCTCGATAAGGCCAAAGCCAACGCCATTGCACTTGAGCAGATGCAACGTTTTGGCATCACGCGCATCAAAGATGCCGAACAGCTTGTGGGAACGATGTCGGGTGGCGAGCGGCAGGTGCTTGCCATTGGCCGTGCCATGTATTTTGGCGCCCGCGTCTTGATCCTTGATGAGCCAACCTCTGCCTTGGGTGTCAAAGAGTCGGCCATCGTCTTGAAGATGATGAAACAGGTGCGCGAGGACGGCATCGCGGTGGTGTTCATCACGCACAATGCGCGCCATGCGATGGCGGTTGGTGATGATTTTTCTGTTCTCATCCACGGCAAAGTTGCGGCTCAATTCAAACGCGGAGAGGTGACCCGCGATGAACTGCTCAACCTGATGGCTGGTGGTGAAGACATGGCCGAGCTGGAAGTTGACCTTGAGGCGGTTGAATGAGCCTTTTTCTAGGTGTTGATGTGGGCACCAGCGGCGCACGTGCTGGCGTGTTTGATGCTGATGGTCGATTGCTGGGTTCAGGAAGCCTGCAGTTCCCACTCTACCAATCTGCTGAAGGTTCAACTGAGTATGCAAGTGCTGAAATATGGCAGGCTGTTTGCTCGGCGGTGAAGGCAGCGGTGGCCGAGACGTCGGTAGCGTCTGATCAGATTGCCGGCATCGGGTTCGATGCGACTTGTTCTATGGTGATCACACCGGGCGCCGATGGTCCGGTCAGCATAAATCAAAACAGTGTTGAAGGCCGCGATAGCATTACCTGGCTCGATCACCGCGCCGTGGATCAGGCCGAGGCGATCAATGCCAGCGGCGCTGCGGTGCTGCGAGCGGTGGGTGGGCGCATCTCGCCTGAGATGCAGGTGCCCAAGTTGGCTTGGCTGGCGAAGCACAAGCCAGATGTTTTGGCCAACGCTGGTGGCTTCTATGATTTGCCTGATTGGCTGGTGCACCGCGCGACGGGCAGTGAGGTTCGCTCCCTATGCTCGCTGGCATGCAAATGGACATACAATGGCAATGGGCCCGGCTGGGACAGAGTTTTCTTTGATAGCCTTGGGCTCGGTGCACTTGTGGCCGATGGCGCAGGGCGCCTGGGCAACGATGTGCGTCCACCGGGCGATTGTGCAGGCAATTTAACCGCGCAAGCTGCCAGTGAGCTTGGCCTATCAGAAGGCACGCCGGTCGCTGTGAGCCTGATCGACGCGCATGCTGGCGCCCTTGGCACGTTGGGTGTTGCTGATGTGGGCCAGCACGCCATGGCGCTCATTGCTGGCACCTCAGCTTGCCATATTGTCCAGACGCCGCAAGCCAAGCCTGTTCCTGGTGTCTGGGGTCCCTATGCCGACGTGATCTTTCCTGGGCAGTGGACATTGGAAGCTGGTCAGTCAGCCTGCGGAGCTTTGCTGGATGTGATCATCGCCCGTCACGCGGCGTCAGCTGAATTGGCGCAGAATGGCAATGTTCATGATCAGTTGGCTGAGATTTTGAACCACATGGCAGGCAGTGGCCCGGTCAGTTCTTTGACGCGTTCGCGCCACGTGGTGCCAGACGTGCTTGGCAACCGCTCACCACTGGCCGATCCCTCACGCCAAGGGGCGATCTGGGGGTTTGGTCTTGAAAGCGGTCCAGAAGATCTGGCGTTGGATTATCTGGCCGGCATCCAAGCATTGGCCTGCGGAACCCGGCACATTCTGGACCAGATGGGCGAGCACGGCGTGCGCCCCACCACCATCGTGGTGAGCGGTGGGTTGATTCATAACGCTTTGTTTCTGGCGGAGACAGCAACCGTCACAGGCTGCCAAGTTCTGGTGCCTGCTACGCCTGAGCCTGTGCTGCTTGGCAGTGCTATGCTTGGCGCTGTGGCAAGTGGGGCGCAGCCCAATCTTGCAGCTGCCATGCAAGCCATGGGGGGTACCGTCATGCAGCGCATTGAGCCTGATGCTGAGACGGGTGACTTCCTCGAGGCGAAGTACAAAGTTTTCCGCCATATGCTTGATGACCACGCCATCTACGCCGAGATTATGGCGACCCAAAAGGCGAACGGAGAGATGTCCCAATGACCGATCAATGTGTTGCGCTGTTTGCCAGCGGTGATCTTCGGCAAAGTGCGAACCAGACATGCTGGCCTGCGCAGGCGCAGATGGAAGAGAAGCTGGCCGCCGCGCTGGCACAGTACGGATGGAGCGTGCAGCGCGCTCATGCGTATGATGAGAAGCGTGGCCACGGGTTTCTGGCGTCCCAGCGTGAGGGTATGGATGCTTTTGCTGGCGTCGATCCGCATCAACCAATCATCATTGCTGAAGCTGTTTGGCAATACTCGCACCATGTGCTGCCCGGGCTGACCAGCCATCGTGGACCGATCCTCACCGTCGCCAACTGGTCGGGACAATGGCCAGGACTGGTTGGCATGCTCAATCTCAACGGCTCACTGGTCAAAGCCGGCGTGTCGTTCAGTACACTGTGGAGCGAAGACTTCACCGATACCTATTTCCTTGATCGCTTGGAAGCGTGGCTAACGACCGGCACGTGCAGCCACGATGCGAGCCATGTTCAACCTTGGAATGGAAGTGACCTTCCCAACGAGTTGGACGCGTTGGCTGACCGCATAGCCGATGATCTGCGCACCAACAAAACGATCCTCGGCATTTTCGATGAGGGTTGTATGGGCATGTACAATGCCATCATCCCTGATGAGCTGTTGATGCCAATGGGTGTGTTCAAAGAACGCCTTTCCCAATCAGCGCTGTATCATGCCAGCAAGCAAATCGACGATGCGACAGTCCATGCCACTCTGGACTGGTTGAAGGCCAAAGGCCTTACCTTTCACTTTGGCCAGGACCCTGCCACTGATCTCACCGAAGGTCAGGTGCTCGACCAATGCCGCGTGTATCATGCGGCGGTTCAGATTGCCGATGAGTTCGGCTGCGAAGCCATTGGCATCCAATACCAGCAAGGGCTCAAAGACCTTCTGCCCGCCTCTGATCTCGTTGAGGGTATGCTCAATAACGATGACCGTCCTCCGGTGTTTGCCGCCAATGGCCAGCCCATTCGCCATGGTCAGGCGATTGTCCATTTCAACGAGGTAGACGAATGCGCTGGGCTGGATGCCGTTCTCATCAACCGTGTCCATAGGGCGTTGGGTGAGCCGGTAGAAACAACGCTGCACGATCTACGCTGGGGTGCCAACGAGACCTCAACGGGAGAAGACCGCTTTGTTTGGGTGTTTGAGATCTCTGGTGCTGCACCACCGGCGCATCATGAAGGTGGATGGGCTGGATCAGACAGTCTGCGACAGCCGCCCATGTATTTTCCGCTGGGCGGGGGCACGCTGCGCGGTGTGGCCAAACCTGGGGAGATCATCTGGTCGCGTATCTTTGTGGAAGACGGTGCTCTGCACATGGACCTTGGCCGCGGCCAAGCTGTTCGTCTGCCAGACGAGGAAACACAGCATCGATTGCAATCCACGACAGAGCAGTGGCCCATCATGCATGGCGTTCTCAATGGCGTGACTCGTGACCAGATGATGGGCCGCCACCGCGCCAACCACATTCAGGTCGTCTACGCACGCGATGCTCACAGGGCAGATACAGCACTACAGGCACGTGCAGCGCTGGCAGCAAAACTAGGCATTAAAGTCAATCTTTGTGGAACCGCACGTGCTGGCTAGGGCTGCTCCGGCTATGCCGAAATTTGTCGCTGTGATGGCGCGCTAACGCTGCTGCCGTTCCCCGTTGGCCTGTGCATTTGCGCTCAATCAGGCGATTGCCGGTTCACATACAAAGAGGCGCCGTGCAAAGTTCCAAGCTATGGACCTGCGCCAACTAAAGTCATTCATTGCGGTTGCTGAAGAGTTGCATTTCAGGCGTGCTGCCGAGCGCTTGGGCATGGCGCAAACGGCACTGTCTTCTCAGGTGCGCAGCTTGGAGGAAGAGCTTGGGTTCCCTCTGCTGTTTCGCACAACGCGACATGTCAGCCTAACCCAAGCAGGAGCCGTGTTTCTTGATGAGGTGCGCGCGGTGCTCGACCGGTTGGAAACAGGCGTCGAGCGCGCCAGCATTGCTGCATCGCAGGGGCTCAATCGCTTGCGCCTTGGCGGAATTGACGCGGCGCTGGTCTGGTTTCTGCCACCGGTCATAGATCAATTCCGAAAGCGGTTTGCGGACATTCGCTTACCCCTGACCGAGGTTTCAGCCTCCAAGCAGCAGGTGCAAGAGCTTCTGCGGCATCGCATCGATGTTGCTTTTTTTCGCCCTCCAACGTCGGTGGAAGGGGTGGCCTGGCAAACACTGTTTGAAGAAGATGTGTTCGTTGCGTTGCCTGCCGCCTCGCCACTGGCGGATAGGCCCAGCTTGTCTGCGCAGGACCTTCAAGACACAAAGATCATCACGTATGCCCGGCATGCCCGGCCACTTCTTTCGGCCATGGTGATGCAAAGCTTTGAGGCCGCCGGTGTACAGCCAGACATTGAGCTTGAGGTGCTGGATAAGTCCACGCTTCTTGCCCTTGTTGCACAAGATATCGGTGCTGGATTGGTGCCGCAATGGACCGCTCAAACACCCGTCAAAGGCGTAAAGTTCCGTCGTTACGATAGCGCCGTGGAACCGCTGAAGTTTGGCGTTGCTTGGCGGCAAAATGATGATGGCGAAACGCTGCGTGCCTTCCTCGATCTAACGCGAGAAGAGGCCAAGCAGGTTCAAGCGCGGTTTGCGACTGACTCCTAAGTCACGCAATTGGTGTTGCGCGCTGCACCGTCTGCAAAGAACGGCTGCCATTCGGCTAGCACCGCATCTGGGCATTCTTCGGCAAGGTAATGACCACCTGGCAGAGCGCGCCCACGCACATTCATCGCTCGTTCGCGCCACAGCGCCAGACAATCGAAATGGGCTTCAATGGCACCTTTGTTACCCCACAGGGCAATCACTGGCATGGGCAATAGACTGGTGTCCGCATCATCATGGGCAATGTCGATGCCATAGGCCGCGCGATAGTCCTCACAACTGGCATGGACCACAGCGGGGTCACGGAATGCAGCAAGATACTCATCCAACGCTTGGCGGTTGAAGGGTAATGCGCCTGCCGACCCTGAGCAGCATTTCTTGCACCAGTAATAATCGGGGTCAGCACCGATCATGCGTTCCGGCATTGGGTAAGGTTGGATCAACCAGTACCAATGCCAGTAAGCCGCAGCAAAAGCGGACGTACCGTCGCGGTACATCTCACGGGTGGGGGCAACATCCAGTGTGGCCAGTGCCAACACCTTGTCTGGATGGTCGGCGGCCAACCGATGAGCCACCCGGGCCCCGCGGTCGTGGGCGCCAATCATGAAACGGTCATGGCCAAGGGCATGCATCGCTTGCACCAGATCAGTCGCCATCGCGCGCTTGGAGTAGGGCGTATGGTGGGCATCGCTCTGTGGCTTTGCCGAGCGGCCATATCCGCGCAAATCAGCGCACACCACGGTGTAACGCTCTGCCAGCACTGGCGCGATTTTGTGCCACATCGCTGATGTTTGCGGATAGCCATGCAGCAATAAGATAGCCGGACCGGTGCCAGCGGTGCGCACAAACACTTCCGAGCCGTCGACGTGTATTAGATGCGTTTCAAAGCCATCAAAAAAGCTCTCGGCGTGTGCAGCATCGTGACGAATACGATCAGGATCAATCATAGGCATCGGCGTTCCATAGGTGTGAATGCCTTGGTCATCTCATAGGCCTCACACTGCCATTTATAACAAAAAATTATATAATATTTTTCGCTCAATATATGGATATCTCCCGCTTAGCGTTGCCGCAAACAACGGGAGAAAAAGCCATGAAACTCACTCGCAGATCCTTTGCTCAAAGCGTCCTAGCCGGTGGTGCCGTCACATTGGCGGCACCAGGGTTGGTGCGTGCGCAATCGTTTCCATCGCGCCCCATCACTTATGTGATTCCGTTCAACCCTGGCGGTGAAAGCGATGTGACTGCTCGCTTCCAACAGCCCTTCATGGAAGGGATCACTGGCCAGAGTGTAGTGATCAGCTCGCGTCCAGGTGCCGGTGGTGCGACCGCGTGGTCGCAACTCAACGGTTTGGAAGCTGATGGCCACACCATCATGAACACAATCGTACCGCACACCATTTTGCAGCCCGCCTTGCGCGACGTTGGCTACCAGATTGACGACATCAACAATGTCTACTTCTTCCACTACACACCCGATGCGGTGATCGTGCGCGCCGATAGCCCTTATCAATCGCTGCAAGACTTGATTGATTTTGCAGCTGCCAATCCCGGCGCACTGACCCTGGGTGGTTCTGGCACCAACACAGCCAACCACTTGGCGGCTACGATTTTTGGTCAACTAACCGACAGCCGCGTGACCTATGTGCCCTTCGGCGGATCAGCCCCTGCCATGGCGGCGGTTCTTGGCGGCCAGATCGGCGGCGGCATGAGCTACACCACCCAAAGCATCAACGCAGGTGACCAGGTGCGCACGCTTGCCGTGGCGACCGAAGAACGTGTGGCCGCCATGCCCGACGTGCCCACTTTCAAAGAACTGGGTATCGACCATATCGGCGGTGCGTATCGCGGGGTGGCGGTGCCTGCCGGAACCCCAGAAGATGTCATGCAACGCTTGTCGGACATCATTGGCGAGATCAATGCCACTCCCGCCTTCCAACAGCAGATGACTGAAGCTGGTTATGTGCTGGCGGATGTTTCCCTGTCGCAGGTTCCGTTGTTCCTTGAAGAACGCAAAGCTGCCTACGCTCCGGCCATTGAGCTCCTTCGCGGCGCCTAGTTCAGCGCGGCGAGCGTCCGACCGGTGACGATCCGGTTGGGCGCACTTCTTTCATCCTCGGAGTTCTCATGCTCGAAGCGGTCCTGTCGGCGCTGACGCCGTTCAATCTTGTGCTGGCGTTTGTCGGTGTGGTGCTTGGCACGCTCATCGGTGCATTGCCTGGCCTGTCGGCTACCATGGCTGTGGCCGTGCTGGTGCCCTTTACCTTCACCATGGACCCAGCTTCCGGGCTCATCGCGCTGGGCGCGGTGTACACCGGCGCGATCTATGGCGGCGCTTATGCGGCCATTCTGGTCAACACGCCTGGCACACCGGCGGCCATTGCCACGTCGCTGGATGGCTTTCCCATGGCCAAGCGCGGCGATGGTGATCTGGCGGTCACGATATCCTGCTTTGCGTCAGCCTTTGGCGGCATTGTCGGGGCGTTAGCGCTGCTGATTGTCGCTCCGCCATTGGCCACCATCGCGCTAAGCTTTGGGCCGGTGGAGTATTTTTGGCTGGCGATCTTTGGCTTGTCGCTGATTGCGGTTCTCTCACGCGGAGCGACCCTCAAAGGGATCATTGGCGGGTTTATCGGGCTTGGCCTTTCCACCATGGGGTCGGCGGTGATCGGCGGCGATGTGCGCTACACGTTTGGTGAGCCAGCCTTGCTGGGTGGTATCCACATCATCCCAGCGCTTATCGGCATCTATTGCGTGCCCGTGCTGCTCAATATGGTCGGCAACAGCGATCCGCATATCGAGCGGGCACAAAGTGGCCGCGGCACGCGCATCCCCGAAGCGCTTGGGCTATTGTGGCGCGGCAAATTCAATCTGGTCCGCTCGTCTGTTGTCGGCACTGTGGTGGGTATTCTTCCGGCAGCCGGCGGCGCGGTGGCGGGGCTTGTTGCCTATTCAGAAGCGCGGCGCACCTCCAAGGATCGCGCTCAATTCGGTAAGGGTGCACCCGATGGGGTGATAGCATCAGAATCGGCCAACTCGGCCACGGTGGGCGGCGGCTTCGTGCCAACACTTGTCCTCGGTATTCCTGGAACACCACCGGATGCGATTATTTTGGGCGCGCTGCTGGTGCAAGGCATTCGCGTGGGTCCGCAGCTGTTCACCGAGCAGGCAGATTTGGTGTTCACGTTCGTCTTCGGGCTTTTGATCGCAACGATCCTGATGATCCCAACTGGTCTTGTTATCGGACGTTCCGCCTACCATGCGATATCTTCCATTCCCAAATCGGCTCTTGCAGCTGCCATCGGCGTTTTGATCATCATCGGATCGTTCGCTGTGGAGCAAAACACGCTGCACGTGCTCATGATGGTGGTTCTGGGTGGATTTGCCTGGCTGGCGTTGCGCTACGGATTCGAGCCATCGCCCATCGTGCTTGGTCTGATACTAGGGCCCATCGCCGAGCAGGGCTTCGTGCAAGCCTGGCTAATCGGAACCGCGTCGGGGGATCTGTGGGGGCAATATTTTGGTCGCCCGATCTCCTTGGCGATCATCTTCTTCACGCTCCTTACCTTGCTGTGGCCGATCTGGTCGGATCGACGCGCTGCTCGTAAGGAGGCCCGCCATGTCTGAGACTGCGCCTGATAGCCTTATCCACCGCTTGCTCCACCGCGATCTCTTGCCATCGCTGGTCCTGTTTGCGCTGGGCGGCTACGCGATGTGGGAAGCCAGCACCATGTCGGTCATGGGGCGGGTCTTTCCAACCCTGGCAAGCCTCGGTCTGCTTCTGGGGTCGCTGGCATTGGCCTTCCGTGCTGTATGGTGGCAACCAGCGCCCGTTTTTTCTGTTGGAACCGTTCGCCGTCCGCTGGCGCTGCTTAGCGTCTTGTTCGGCTGGGCGCTGCTCTTGCCGGTGATCGGTTTTGTGCCCGTCTCGATGGCTGGAGTTTTCCTGGTCAGCCTTGTTGCAGAGCAGGAGCAGCGGCATCGACGCGGGCTTTTCATCCAAGGCGCGGCGCTTGTTGCGCTGGTTCTGTTCATCGCCGTGGTCTTTGGTCAGGTTCTCAAGGTCAATCTCCCATGATGTCTCCCCCCAATACGCTACCACGCACGCTGTATGAAAAGCTGGTCGCGCAAAACACCGTGCGCCGCATCGATGATGAGACGGTGCTTCTCTATGTCGATTTCCACATCATGAACGAGTATACCTCGCCCCAAGCCTTTGCCGGGCTGCACACAGCGGGAAGAGAGGTTTGGCGGCCAGAAGCACATCTTGCCGTGGTCGACCATGTGAACCCGACCCGCCCGGTTACCCATGTCGAGGACATTGAGGATGAAGGCGGGCGGCTGCAAATTCAGACGTTGGACGCCAATTGCAAGCGCCATGGCATTGAACTGTTTGACCTGTTCGATCCGCGCCAGGGCATTGAGCATATCGTCGTGCCTGAAAATGGCATGGCCTGGCCCGGCATGGTGATCGCATGCGGTGACAGCCACACCACCACCTATGGGGCTTTTGGTGCCTTGGGTTTTGGTATTGGAACCTCAGAGATTGAGCATGTTCTGGCCACGCAGACACTTGCCTACACGGTGCTGAAGCCTATGCGGGTCACGGTCAATGGCGCGCTTGGGCCAGGCTGCACCGCCAAGGATATTGTGATGGCGTTCATTGCTGAGGTGGGCGCTGCTGGCGCCTCTGGCTATGCTGTGGAGTTTACAGGCGAGGCGATTTCCGCCCTCGACATGGCCGGCCGCATGACCATCTGCAACATGGCCGTGGAGGCAGGAGCCCGCGCTGCCATCATACCGCCTGATGAAACGGTGTTCGCCTATCTCAATGGGCGTGATCGTGCACCGTCCGGTCTATCTTGGGATGAGGCGCTTGCTTACTGGAAGACCCTCGCTACAGACGAAGGAGCGGTTTTTGCACGTGAGGTGGCTCTGAACGCGTCGTCCATTGCACCGCTGGTGACTTGGGGCACATCGCCGGATCAGGCGTTGCCCATTTCCGGCGCTGTGCCTGACCCTCTGTCGCCGGCTGATGAGCGCGCGTTAGACTATATGGGCCTGTCGCCGGGCACGCCGTTGCAGGCTATCGCCATCGACAGAGCCTTCATTGGTTCTTGCACCAACTCACGGATTGAGGATTTGCGCCGTGCCGCGAGCATCGCGCGTGGCAGACAGGTTGCGCCTGGTGTCACAGCGATTGTTGTACCTGGCTCCAAACAGGTTCGCGGGACGGCGGAAGCTGAAGGTTTGGACTTAGTTTTCAAAGAAGCCGGGTTTGAGTGGCGCGGGTCAGGGTGTTCCATGTGTCTGGCCATGAACGATGATGTCGCTGCCGATGGCGAACGCTGTGCTAGTTCCACCAACCGCAACTTTGAAGGCAGACAGGGAAAAGGCGCGCGCACGCATTTGATGAGTCCAGAAATGGTTGCCGCCGCCGCCGTCACTGGCTATCTGATCGATGCCCGCACTCTGGATCGGAGCGAGCCGTGACCCCCTTTACCACGCTCACCGCCATCGCGGCGCCCTTGCCGCAGCCCAACATCGACACCGATGTTATCATGCCCAAGCAGTTCCTGAAGCGCATTGACCGCGAAGGTCTGGCCGAGGGGGCATTTCATGATGTGCGCTTCAAGAATGGTAAGCCTGACCCCGACTTCGTGCTCAACCAACTGCCTTATGATAGCGCGAAGATCCTCGTGTGCGGCGACAACTTCGGCTGCGGGTCGAGCCGGGAATATGCCGTCTGGGGTCTGATGCAGCTAGGCATACGCGCAATCATCGCGCCTTCAATCGCCGGTATCTTCTTCGGCAATTGCGAGATGAATGGCCTGCTGGCCATCACGCTGCCAGATGATGAGGTCGCGATGCTGTTGGCGCGTGTCGCCAATCCCGACAGCGCGACGCTGACAATCGACCTGCCGAGCCAAACCATTGAAGCGCCAGGCATGATGGCACTGTCGTTTTCTATCGGTGAGGCGCGCAAACATAACCTGATGGCAGGTGTTGATCACGTCGGCCAAACACTTGGTTGGGCAGAGGACATCAAAGCTTTTGAAATCCAGCAAGGCAACGCGCGACCCTGGATGTGGAGTAGAGGTAGAAGCATTTGAGCGCCTAACTGATTTTCCGGTACCCTGGCATCTTGGTTGGAGTTTCGCCATTGTGAGCCATCACGATTTGGGGGAAGCGGGATGTCCAAGAAAGTTATGGTGCTGACATATCCAGGATGCCAAGCACTTGATGTTGCTGGTCCGGTTGACGCGCTACTGATGACAAACGAGGTTAGCCAAGACCGTGGTGGCAATGCCCTTTGCTACGACATAAAACTGGTGGCCGCTCAAAGCGGCGCGCTTGGGACGCACGGCGGCGCTATACGCCTTCACGTTGATCACGCCATTTCAGAGATCACCGATGAAGAACTGGCAGAGCTTGACACTTTCATGATTGCCGGCGGGTTTTCCGCCGTCAGCCTACGTGCCGAGCCAGGCGTCATTGCCTTCATTCAACGTGCTTCCAAACACGCCAAGCGTATTGCATCGGTCTGCACGAGTGCATTCTTGTTTGCGGAGGCTGGTGTTCTTGATGGGCATGTTGTCACCACACATTGGCGTGTCGCAGACCGCCTTGCCCATGACTACCCGGAGATCAAAGTCGATGCAGATGCGCTGGTCTGCCATGATGGGAAAATCTGGAGTTCAGGTGGCATCAGTGCTGGGGTCGATCTTGCTTTGGCGATGGTAGAAAACGACTTGGGTGCGGACATGGCGCGCAGTGTGGCGCGTATGATGGTGATGTTTCTAGCCCGTCCTGGCGGACAGGCACAGTTTCAAAATCCAGTTGTCGATACCAAGGACATAGCGCCGCCGACGGATCTGCGAATTCAGAGCATCATTGATCTTATCCGCTTGCATCCTGCAAAAGACCTGCGGCGTTCCGCCCTGGCAGAACAGTTCAACCTTACCGAACGCACGCTTGCCCGGCGCTTCCAGTCTTTTACGGGAATGACCATCGCCCGTTTTGTTGAAGAGGTGCGGCTTGGCCACGCTCGAATGCACCTTGAAGAGTCAGAAGTGACGTTGGAGAAGGTTGCAGATCGGGCCGGGTTTAGCTCGGCCGATTCCATGCGCCGGGTTTTTACCAAACGCCTTTCCATCAGCCCTCAGGACTATCGCGCACGCTTCAAAAGCGCCATTCGCAGCAGCCCAAAAGAGAACAGGCCCCTTCAGCCGATGTCCTGAACTGTCGGATATCTGTCCTATGATGGCCAATCCTTCCCCGACATAGTCACAGCTCTAAACTTTTAAGGTGCGAACCAACGCACCTTGCACCTGTTGTGGGGTCACGCGTGCTGGATGAGCTGGTTGACACTGTATTGCGCCTAACCGACAGCAACAGCTCACACTGGGTCTACCTGCTACCCAACCTTGGCCTCATCGAACCTGGACCAAGTTAGATGGGTTGGCTGCGGTACTATTATCAACCGGCAATACACCTCTTCTCGCTTGGCCTTTTCGCCCTGGGTGGGATTTGGCTATGGCTGATACCTATCACCATCTTCTTCCTCACCGCCGTCCTTGATGAGCTTTCGCCAGATTTTGAAGAGGCCGAAGAAACCAGCATCTATTCTGACATACCCCTTCTTCTGACGGCAGCTCTGGCTTTGGTCGTTGCCGCCGTGTTTGTGATAATCGCCTCTTCGTCATTGGACGCAAGCAGCAATCAAGTGGCTATGACGCTTCTCCCAAAAACTTTTTTTGAACCACAGCCTTTGTGGGCATTGGCCGGTGGCGCTCTCGGTGTTGGCATGCTGATGGCAGCAGCTTTCAACATCGGTCATGAGCTGTCTCATCGTTCTGACAGCAGATTCCACCTGCTGGTCGGGCAGATCATTTGCACACTGTCTCTTCATTCCTGCTTTCCCATCGAGCACGTCTATGGGCACCACAAAAACGTCGGGACGCACCTTGATCCGACCACGGCACGGCGCAACGAGCCGTTCTGGTTCTTTATTGGGCGGTCCTTTCTGGGAACCTATCGCAACGCCTTTCGCATCGCTCACCGTCGCGCGTCGCGCCATGGTGGAACTGTGTCGTTCATCAAGAACCGCGCGATGCATGGCATCGCCATACAGATAACAGTTTTCGCAGCAGCATTTGTGCTTGGGGGATGGACAGGCCTTGCCGCTTACCTTGTGGCAACGATCATCGCCCTCATCATCATGGAACTGTTTCAATATGTGGGCCATTACGGCCTCATTCGGGTTCCGGGAACACCGGTTAGGGCTGCGCACGCCTGGGAGCTATCGGGCCAAGGATCCAGCAGCTTTACCATCAACCTCACATGCCATAGTGATCACCACATCTCGGGACAAAAACCGTTCTGGCAATTGCGTTTGACCAACCAGGCACCAACTCTGCCCTACGGTCCATTTCCCGTTTTGGCGCTGGCGATGATCCCGCCGATTTACTTCAAGATCACGCAGCCAGCGCTGGAAGAATGGGACCGCACCCTGGCAACGCCAGCAGAGCGGACTTGGGCAGCGCAAATGCAAAAGAGCAAGAAGCAACCAAAGAGTTTGCCTTCGCCGACCGCCGGGTCACAGCGAGTGTCTGACACGCCGAATAGCAGGGGTCAGGACGCATGATGGACGCCTTCGGTCAATTTGCCGTGCGCAAGCCGTTGGCCGCGACTTTTCTTGTTCTTTTGGTCTCGCTTTCAGCAGCCTTCGGGATAGTGCAACTGCAAGTGAACGACGGGATGCAGACCGCGTTCGCTGGTGAGACGCCAGTTTATCAGAACTTCCTAGAGCACCAGCAGCGGTTTACGACATCAGAATCCGATATCGCCATTCTGTTCAGTGCGCCCGAACCTTTTGGGCCAGCCGAGCTGGAAACCATCCGCAATTTTGTGTTCGATGCGTCGCTTGCCACGCATGTGGAATCGGTCTTCTCGCTGTTTTCCCTTCGCACATCACCCGATGAAGGCAATCGCACCACGGCGTTGTTCCCCGATGATCTGCTGACCATTGACGATCTGCCATCTCGGCTTTCCAGCGCGCGGGAGCATGCGCTTGGTGGCGCGCGCCTTCTGTCGGAGGATTTTCACCAGACGATTGTTATCGTATCGCTGTCGCGCGAGCACAGCGAGCTTGAACCTGCGCGGCAAACGCTGGCCGAGCTTGATAGCTTTCTTGAGCCTATTGACGCTTCCAGCGCGCTTTCAGCGGTTGCAACGGGCATGATCCCGATCCGTCAGTCTGTCATTGACGGCCAGATAAGCGATCTGCTGGTTCTTAATGCTATCGGCATTGTGCTCGGGTTTCTTCTCTGTCTTTTGGCGCTCCGCTCGCTTCCGCTGGCCCTGCTGACGGGCCTTTCGGCTGCCAACGCGCTTTTCTGGGTGCTTGGCGCAATGGGCCTGGTCGGGTTGGAAATCAACCTTCTGACCAATGTGGTGCCGGTTCTCATCCTTGTGCTGGCACTGGCCGACAGTCTCCACCTAACCTTGGATCTGCGGCGTAACCTGCAGCCTGATGTCACCGCAGAGCAGGCCATCAGCCGTGCCATGCGCCGGGTGGCACCGGCCTGTGCCTTGACATCGTTCACGACGGCTATCGCCTTCGCTACCCTTTGCATCTCCGATTCTCAACTGGTCAGAAGCCTGGGGTGGGCTGGCGGCATGGGCACGCTCGTTTCGCTCTGTTCGGTACTCCTGATCCATCCGCTGGCGTTCCTGATTGCGATGAAAAGTCCGCGCATTGAGAAGGCTTTGCGTGCCAGCCGTCCGTCGCGGGGCGCCATCTTCAGCGGCAGCAAACTGTATAAATTCGCCTTAGGTTTCCCTCGCTTGGTGTCAATGTGCTGCCTTGCTTTGCTCGCTATGGCCATTGGCACGTTCGCGTTCGCCAAGACAGAATACTCTTTCCTGGAAAATCTTTCCAAGTCCGATCCGGCCATGGTTGCGCTCGGTGAGGTCAATGCCAATCTGACCGCGACAGCAACCATCGATATTCCAGTGAGGCTGCCCGTCGGTAATCTCTCCAATCCTCAGTCTCTGTCCGTCATCAGAGCCGTGGCAGAGATTGCGCAGGCAACGTTGCCAGATGCCAGCTTAAGCTCGTTCGACGATCTCGTGCGATGGATCGATAATCCCGATGAGATATCTGGCTTTTTTCGGGCACGTTCCATATTTGAGGGCCTTTCTCCCTCACAGCAGTTGCGGTTGATTTCCGAGGACCATTCAACGGCGATGGTGCGCGTGTTCCTGCCCGATCGCGGCGCACGCGAAACCCAAGCCATCCTGGCCGATCTGCAAAACGCTTTTGATGCAAACCCATTAGCGCGCGACGCGGTGCAGCCACCCACGGGCTTGCTCGCCATGTCGGCACAGATCAGCCTGGGGATGATCCGGCATCTCAATGTCAGCTTCAGCATCGCGGTCGTAGCTGCCGGCATCTTTGTGGCGATCTGGTATCGCAGTCTAGGCTATGGCTTGCTGGCGCTTGTGCCCAATGTCCTGCCGATCGCCTGCGTCGGCGCATGGCTCGCGCTCAGCGGGAATGGCCTCCAGTTCTCCAGCGCAATCGCACTGACCATCGCTTTTGGCATCGCGGTCGATGACACGATCCATGTTCTCAACCGGATGAAACTGACGGCACCCGCCGATAAGCCTTATGATCTTGACGCGATCAGGCAAGCATTCAAGGAAATCTCCCCTGCTTTGGTGACAACAACGCTGGTGCTTGGATTTGGAATTCTGGGCACACAATTGGCCAACATTCCCACCATCCAGTATTTCGGCGCGCTCACCATCGCCGTGTTTGCCTTGGCGCTGCTGTCTGTTCTGGTCGCGCTGCCGGCTCTCATGGTGGTCATGTCAAGAATGCTGGAGCGGATGCCTGGCTATTCCCGTGAGACGTGAGGTCCGTCAGAGCGCATCTGGGTTAACTTTGAAGGTTGAACGGGGCTTTTCCGCTGGATCGCAGCCTTCCATGCATGACTGCGCCAACCCTCAAAAATGCTAAGCCAAAGAGGACGCAGAACCCGTAGGGTTTTGGCATAAAGCGTCAGGACGAGCCGACGCCAGCCGGTCTGCCGCGTGCGATGCCAATCAATGTAATCCAGTGCAGCAACAAAAAAGGCTTTCTCCGAGATTGGCCCTATGACGTTTGGGCGCTCCCACCGAAAATCGACAGCATGACCAACCACGTCGCGATAGTCCTGAGCCGCAAGACCGATAGCCACTGAGAGATCGTGATAGACGTGCGCCCGAACGCCCAGTGATATCAAAAGAAGATGTGATGTGATCGGCGAGCGCATTGTCAGGCGTTTTGCGAGCCAGTGATAGCGACGCCAGGGCATGGGGGCTTGTGTGTGTTCACCGGTCAAATGGCCAGGAACGGACCTGTCATAAATGTCGTAGAAGCGGCGCACCACCAGATATGGAAAAAGCGGATTTTCAACATCGCCTAGCGCCTGTAACCATCGCGATGTTGTCTCGCGGTAGAGGCCGACAAAAAGGCAATGCACCCGCTGACCTGGTTCGTCCGGCATGGCTGTGAACCGGCGCCTGGTTTCTTCCACCAGAGGAAGAACATCCTGCGCTCTGGCACTGGGAGACGTTATCGCTACGACCAAAACCTGCTCATCGTGCTTCCCTTTGACCTAGCGGTGCCACCAGCCGTTTCGATGCAGGCGTGCGAAGTGCCATCACAAGTCCCAAGGCTGCCAAGGGGATCATCGTGAACAAGCACTGTCCCTCCACGTCGGCATAAAGGGAACTGGCTGGAACGAGCGTTTGATTGATACGGATCAGCTCCAGCTGTGAACTGCCGACAACTGGATTCAATAGGTATTCGCCTGCAAAAGCTGAGTAGGCCAAAGGCACTGAAACCCAATACGTTCTAGACCGAACCAGCTTGGCAAAGCGGCGTTTTGGATGAAGGTAGAGATAGGCCGCAAAGCTCTGGAACATCAGCCATGTGACACCGAACCAGCCAAGATAGTTGCTGATCGGGATACCCAGATGCGCGCCTCCATCCAGCCAAACCCAGCGGCCCTCAAGGGTCGCTCTTAAAGGATCCATGGAAAGATCCCAAACGACCATGGCTGTGGCAGCCAAAAGCGGCACGCCCAGCAACGCAAAACGATCAACATGTGCGCCACGGCGCTCCAACACAAGGCAAGCAAGCGACCAAGAGGCATACCCCATCAACGCGTATGCAGGCAGCACAAACACCGGCACGTGCCAAAGATAAGGGGCCATAATTTCGGTGTAGTGGTAGTTCCCAAATGGGAAACCCGTGATCATGCTTACCGTCTCGGAAATCCAAGCAATAGCAAACACAATCAACACAAATCGTCCAAGCGCTCGGCCGCCATAGCGCGCTCGACCGTGCAGAAAGACATAAGCGATCAGTGCTGAGGCAACCACTGCTGGCGAGTATTCTTTGATCCACCCTTGCGGCTCACCCAGCGCGTAAAGCGCGTTGCCGGCCCACGCAATTAACGGAAGTGCGATGAGCCAGTTTGCATGTCGCATTTCAGTCTCATATCTGGTGTTCACTGCGCAGCATCCTGACGTCGAAACACCAAATCTCGTGTGAGCTGCCAGTCGGAAGTCGATTGCAACGCCGTCCATTCTTTGAGCGAAAACTGCGTTGCGTTATCGAGGGTAATGTCCAGGCGAGACCAATAGTGCTGGCCTTCGAACAGCATCCCCGTTTGCGTCGTGAGCGAGATCACGTCGCCATTGCGACTGCCCGTCAACTGAACGGGGCCCTCCAGGGTCGATAGAGTGACGGAGCCACCGATCGTGCCATCTTGGCGGTCAACTACAGCCATTGTGACATGTGCTGCCCCGGCAGCGATCGCGCAACGCCCCTGAACGGTTAGCTGACGTCCATTGTTGCCCGAAGAAACACTGACCCTGCAGCGGCTGCTTTCTAGAGGCGCATTGGGATGAGCAACCACTCGGCCCGATGCTGTCCAGTCCCCAGCCAGGTCCGCAAAGGCAATATCAGCGTGCGCTGGGCTAACAAATTGACCAGCGGCAACCAGAGCACACCAAACCAAAAGCCAACGCATTAGGGTGAGTCCAAAAGACTGAGCGCGAAGGGGTGTATTGCCGGTTGATAACGGTACCGCACCTAACTCATCCAGCACAAGCGACCTCACCAAAGACCCAGGGCGCGTTGGTTTGCACCCCCAAAGTTCAGGGCTGAAACTATGTCCGGGAAGGATGGGGCATCATAGGACAGATATCCGACAGTTCAGGACATCGGCTGAAGCGAGCCGTTCTCTTTTGGGCTGATGCGAATGGCGCCCAACAAGGATCAGCGTCCCCATCAACACGTCAACGCAGCTCAATAAGTGGCTCGGCCGCCGGAAAGATCAAAAACAGCGCCAGTCGTGAAGCTGTTTTCAGTGCTGCAAAGCCAGCCAATCATGTTGGCTGCTTCGCTCACTTCCAGAAAACGACCGCGGGGAATTTTCGACAGCATGTAGTCGATGTGCTCTTGGCTCATCTGATCGAAGATACGTGTTCGCGCTGCCGCAGGCGTCACGCAGTTTACCGCGATGTCCTGCGTTGCGTGTTCCTTGCCCAGCGTTTTCGTCAGCGCCATCACGCCTGCCTTGGAAGCAGAGTAGGCGCCCGCATTTGGGTTGCCTTCCTTGCCAGCCACAGAGGCAATGTTCACCACCCGGCCATAGCCGGTACCGGCCATGTGCCGTAGCACTGCGCGGCAGCAATGGAACACACCATGCAAATTGACGGACACGATCTGGTGGAATTCTTCTACTGGGTAGTCGATAACTGGCGCATTAGATCCAGCTATGCCCGCTGATGTCACCAGCATATCGATTTTGCCAAGTTGCCCGGCAACATCATCAGCAAGCGCTGCAACAGCATCAGCGTCAGTGACATCGATTGCCGCTCCCTGCGCTCGCGCGCCAAGTCCTTGAGCGGCCTTGTTGGCCAGATCACCGTCCAAATCCCACAGCACCACATGGGCGCCACGCTTATGCAGATGCTTGGCAACCGCGTAGCCTATGCCTTGTGCCCCACCGGTGATGATGGCCGATTGTCCCTCAAACATAACAGTCCCTTTTTTATTATTCAGCGCGGTCGCTGGCTTTACCGTAGGGCGGCGAGAACCTCATCTGTGTTGGTCACCAGCGCCACGTTCTGCATGGCGTAATTGATCGAGGCGTTGTGCCAATCTGCATTCATCGTTGAGCAGCCATCCTCAGGGATCACCATCACATAACCTTTGTCAGCGCCGGTGCGCGCGGTGTGCTCAACCGACATGTTGGTCCACGCGCCCGTTTCGATGATCATGTCACGCCCCTCGGCTTTCAGGATGGTTTCCAACTGGCTGCCCTCCCAGGCCGACATGCGGTTTTTCTCGACCACATAGTCGCCGCCCTGTGGCTCAAGGCCCGCCACAGGCGATCCGCCCCAAGTGCCTTTCACAAGTGCGTTGTTGTCGATGGTTGCTTCAAACAAAGGGGCGTTGAGGGTGAGGCCCGGACCGCCTGGAGGAACCAGAAAGTGCACATGGATCACGGGCACACCAAGCTGGCGGCAACGCGCGGCAAGTTTGGCGGCATTTTCAATGGCGTTCTGCTCGCGGCAATGCGCTGGCGAGCCGGACTCAGCAAACGCGCCACCTTCCATCACCACATCATTTTGCATGTCCTGGATGATCAGTGCGCAGCGTGATGCATCGAGTTGTAGCGCTTCGCCACTTGCTGCCGAGGCACTGTGCGATGGGGTGTTGGTTGCAGCAGCAGTCGCTTGCCCGCGCGCGCGCATGAACGGTTCGTTGCGCGGCCCAACCTTAGTTTCAATCGCATAAACGCTTGTTGATGCGCACACATACAGCGTGCGCCAGTCCGGTCCGCCCCAATGCAGATTCGCTGGTAACTCGGGGATCGCGACCTTGCCGATCAGTTTGCCTTGGATGGTGTAAACCCAAAGTCCGCCGGGGGCGGTGACCCAAATATTGCCCTCGGCGTCGCACTTCATGCCATCGGGCACGCCAGGTTTCAGGGTATCTTTGATGCCGGAAGCAAAAATGCGCCCGTTTGCCAGCTTATCACCGTTTACATCATAAACGCGGATGTTGGCTTGCTCGGTATCGTTGATGAACAGACGATCTTCGGTGGGGCAGAACGTCAGCCCGTTGGGCATGTTGAACGTATAGCGGTCGACCACCAGCTGCGGCTCGTCACCGGGCCTGTGATTGGGCGGAAGGCGAAAAACGCCCTGCCAGCCCAGCTCGCGCGGCCGCTCCACGCCAAAGCCGGGCATCCGGCCATACCAGGGATCAGTGAACCAGATCGATCCATCGGACATGACGCAAATATCGTTCGGCGAGTTCAGTTCACGGCCCTCAAAGTGGCTACACAACACTGTGCGTGTGCCATCGGGTGAGAACCGCACGACGCTGCTGGTGGAGTGCTCGCAAACCAACAGGTTGAGCCCGGCGTCATACGTCATGCCGTTGCCCTTGTTGGAAGGCTTGAGCACCTCATGCACGCCGGACTGATCGAGCTTACGGCGCACGTCCCCTGGCATATCTGAGAACAGCAAATGCTGCTCCACCGGGTGCCAAATAGGCCCTTCTGTGAAGGTGAAGCCCGATCCCACCTGGCGCACCGGGGCGTTTTCGTCGATCAGTGCGTGAAAGGCAGGATCGAGTGCTTCGTGTGTCATGGCTTTTTCCCTGTTTCTTGGTGCCTTACATCGGGAACCAGTCGCGTCGCGGCACAGACTGGCTAACCGGGCCCGGCACTGCCATGTCCAATCGACCAACAACCTGGCCGTTTTCGATCAGTGCAGGTTTGTCGTGCACCGGCAGCAGGAACTTTGCGCCCGAATGCATGAGCTTGCGAACCTGCGCCTTTTCGTTTCGCTTAGAGCCACCATGGTTCCCCGTTGGCTGGATTTCTTCAGGCCCAAAGGTGTGGATTGGGTTGATGATTTGATCATTGAAATCGTAGATCACATCGCCACACAGCGTGGCGCGGCCTTCTGCGGTGTCCACGTGCACGTTCATGGAGCCCTCGGTGTGTGCACCGGCAGCTTCCAGATAGACGCCGGGAATTAGCTCGATGGGACCGGAGATTTCCAAGTCTTCCAGTCGCAGAGCGCCGGGTGTGTGTAGGCGCTCGACAAGGTGCATGATGTCGGGCTTGGGGTATTGTGGGTGCATCAAGCCAGAGACGGAGTATTCCAACTCGCGGCGGTTGATCACCACCGTGGTGTTCATGGGGAAGTGATCATCCTTGCCCGCGTGATCAATATGCAGATGGGTGTGTAGAACATAGCGCACATCGCCAAGTTTCACGCCGTGATTGGCAAGCTGCTTCTCGATCATGTTTTCGTGGAACTGCAGGCCGCGCATGCCAAGCGTTTCCATGATCGCATTGTCGCGATAGCCGGTATCGACAACGATAGGATACTGACCGCCAAGGATCAAAAAGCCATACACCGGCACGCGGCGGGTGCGACCACAATCGCGCGCCAGCACTAGAAAACTGGATTCCAGCTCAATATCGCCGTAGTCGAGCACTTTCACTTCTAACGCCATTGCGTCCTCCCAGGGTCAGTCTGTTGTTCTAGTTGAGCCGGTAAACACGGCTTGCAGTTGTGTTGAAAACGGCGGCTTGTTCGCCGGTGCTTAAGGACCCTGCCGCCATGCGGTGTGCGTCCAGAAGTGACGAGTAGTCCGTCCACAGCCTCTCGATGGGGAAGTTCGAACCCCATAGGCAACGATCTGAGCCAAACATCGCCACTGTCTCGCGGGTCAGCCAGGTGATGTGCTGCGCGTTGCGCTGATGGATGAAGGTGCCAAAGCCAGAAAGCTTGGAAACCACATTTGGTCGCTGGGCGAGCTTGGCCATTTGGGCGCGCCAGTGCGTGCGGCCCTCAGCGCTGGTGTCAGTCAGCATGCCGGCATGCTGCAAAATGAACGTGACGTTCGGGCACGCGTCGGCCAGCTCGCACGCGCCGTCTATCTGACCGGCGAACACCTGAAGATCGAATGACCAGCCATAGTCAGCAAGCCTTGCGACGTTGGCCTGCACGGTGACGTCTCGGCAGACATCCGGGTTTGAGGCGAAGCGGAACAGCGGGTTCTCATGCCAGTGAAACTGTTGGCGGATGCCGCGCATACGCGGATAGACCGTCAGCTTGTCGAGTGCCGGGCGAACATCATCAATGGTCATGTCAGCATAGCCAACAATACCGTGCGGCCAGCCAGTTTCCTGCGCAACTTTGCTCACCCAGGCGACCTCACACTCGGCCTGGTCTACCGGCCAATTGGCCTGCACATAGACAGATTTTTCAACGCCTGTTTGGCGGGTATCTTGGAGGTATTCGGCCATCAGATAGTCGCGACGGATCGGCTCATAAGGTCCGAAAATGCGTGGCTGCATAGGGCCAGCAAGCCAGGGCAAATCGGCCTGTTGCCAAACATGGAAATGGGCATCAATAACCTGCATCACCGAGCTCCCTTGGCATAGGAAAGGACCTCATGAGCAAGCGTTTGCGCTGAGGACCCATCGCCGATGTCATCAATCATCGGCACGATCATGCGCATCGCTTCGGTGTCAGGCCGAAAGGCGGGGTCTGCGGCCAACGGCGAGAGCCAGAGCGTGGACCACGAAAGACCGCGTAGCTTGTTCATTGCGGCAATCAGTGCTTCTGGTCCGCCGCGCTCCAAGCCATCAGACACGATGAGGGTCAGCGCACCGCGTGCAAAGGATGCAAAACGCGGCACTGAAAGAAACACCGCCAATGCTTCGCCCAGCCGTGTGCCACCATCCCAGTCGGCCACAAGGCCTGACGCAAGTGTCATCGCTTGGTCGCGGTTGCGATGCTTGAGCGCGCGGGTCACGCGGGTAAGGCGGGTGCCCAGTGTGAACACTTCTACGCGTTCGCCAGCTTGAACCAGCGCGTGAGCAAAGCGCAGGCGACTATCTGTGCCCGCTTTCATGGAACCGGAAACATCAATCAGCATCAACACGCGGCGTTGGCTTTGACGACGGGTACGGGTGGGCAATTGAGCAATTTCGCCATCCCGGCGCAGCATGTCACGAAAGGCGCGGCGTGCATCGGCAAGGCGCCCTTTGCCACCGCGTGTGCGGCGTGATGTACGGCGGGGCAGGGCGCGGGGTGCGTTTTTGGCGAACAGGCGCAAGGTGGCGTCTTCATCCTCGGCTACCAGGTCGCGCTGGTTCAACCGTTCAGCCTGCGTGGCATCGGCGCCCGATGGATCTTCCTCATCGGGGTCGGGCAGAAGCTCAAACTCGCCACCATCATAGGCATTGGGCATGTCTTCTGGTTCGCCTTCGGCGGGCGCTGCAAAGCTGCGGCCCAGAAAGATGCTATCAAACACCGCATCAAAATCTTCATGGCGTTCCGGCGCCGGGCCAAACACAGCATGGGCAGCGCGGCGAATGTCCAGCATTGAGGTTGGGCCGAGCAGGCCAACGGAGGCCAAGAACATCTCCGACTGTTCTGGCGCTGCCAAAAACCCTGCTTGGCGAAGGGCCATGGAAAATTCCAGAAACGGTGTTGCCGCTTTGGGCAGGAGGCTCACGCTCATGATGCCACCCGTTCCAACAGCGCATCGACCTGCGGCGCCATGAATTCCAGATCGTCTTGGTCTTTCAGCACCACGCCAATGGCGCGGGCGAAAGCGCGTGGCCAAGTGGCGCCTTGTTCGTGCAACAGCGTGGCGGCTTCTGCCCACTCCACCGTTTCGGCAACGCCGGGCGGCTTGGCCAAAGGTTGCTCGCGTAACTGCCCCACGGCGGCGACCACTTTGTGAGCTGTGTCTTGCGCAACCGTTGAGGCGCGCATCATCACGATGTTGGCTTCCAGCGCAGGGTCGGGATAGCCGATCCAATGATAGACGCAGCGACGACGCAGCGCTTCGTGCAACTCGCGGGTACGGTTGGAGGTCAGGATAACAATAGGTGGCTCAGGCGCGCGCAGGGTGCCGCGCTCTGGTATCGACAGTGTAAAATCCGACAAGAATTCTAGCAGAAACGCTTCGAACTCATGGTCAGCACGGTCAATTTCGTCGATCAGCAGCACGCGGTCGCGTGGTTGTTCCAGCGCTTGCAGGATGGGTCGGGCAATCAGAAATTCATCGCCATAAAGGTTCACATAATCATCGCCTGCCTGGCGGATTGCCAGCATCTGACGCGGGAAATTCCACTCATACATGGCAGCCGAAGCATCGATGCCCTCATAGCACTGCAAGCGGACCAGCTCGCGCCCCATGATTGAGGCCAATGCTTTAGCCGCCTCGGTTTTGCCAACCCCTGGTGCACCTTCCAGCAACAAGGGTTTTTGCAAGGACAGCGCCAAAAAGGTTGCCGTCGCCAGATCGTCGGACGCGATGTACTGCGCATCACGCAAGGCCTCGGCCAGCGGTTGCGGTCCATTCAATCCGGCAGGGAGCTGGCGAACGGGCACGGTTAGCCGGCCTGTTGAGCGGGGTTTTGGCGTGAGATCATCTGCCGTGGCTTAGCTCCGCCGTTTGCCTGCAGGCCACGCAACACTTTCTCCGGCGTCACTGGCAGTTCGTAGAGGCGCACACCCACGGCATCATAAACCGCGTTCACAACAGCGGGCAGAACCGGGTTGGCGCACATTTCGCCAGGGCCCTTGCCGCCATAGGGGCCATCTTCAGCTGGGCGTTCGAGCACGGAGATATGGTGCGGGGCCAGATCACCTGGCCCAGGCATCAGATAGTCGTTAAAGTCGACCGGCCCGTGATCGCGCTGCGGATAATAGGGTTCCGTGGTCTCCCATGCCGCATGGCTCATGCCCATCCAGGCACCACCACGAAGCTGCTGTTCCACCATGCCAGGGTTCAGCGCACGACCAACCTCGTAGGCTGATTGCATGTCGGTGACGGCCACTTCGCCGGTCTCGTCATCCACCTCAACTTCGACCAGCATGGCAGCATGCGCAAAGGTGGTGACGGGCGACATCTCACCGGTTTCTGGGTCCACCTCAGAAAGAGGGATAAGGAAGATGCCACGGCCTGCAATGGTGCGGCCTTGCTTGAACTGGGCTGCCTGCGCGGCGGCCATTGTGGTGATAGAACGCGATGGCGCGCCCTTAACATGGATGTTGCCTTGCCCATCGGTCACAAGATCGGCCGGGTCCACCTCCAGCTCCTCGGCGGCTGCTTCGAGCATCACCGAGCGAGCCTCTTGTGCGGCCATAATGACGGCGTTGCCCATACGGTGTGTGCCGCGGCTGGCGAACGAGCCCATATCATGCGGGCCAGTGTCACTGTCAGCGGTGTCCACATAAACATCCGCCAGAGGCACACCAAGCGTTTCAGCGGCAATCTGCCGGGTGACCGATTTCATGCCTTGGCCAAGATCGATGGCGGACAGAGCGACGGTGAACTTGCCGTCTGGATTGGAGTGCACCAGCGCCTGCGAAGGATCGCCGCCAAGGTTCATGCCGATGGGATAGTTGATCGCCGCAAAGCCACGGCCTTTGTGAACAGTCATCAGCGTCTCCTAAAGCCGGAGATGGAGGAAAAGCGGGTGGAGGAACGCTTGCGCGTTGGCGCCGTATTGGTAGGTGGCGTGGGGGGAGCTGCGGGTGCAGTTGGGGGTGCTGAAGCGGGGGCAGGTTGATAGGATGCGGGCTGCGACACCGGTGAGGCAGGTGTCGGTATCTGCGTGGACGGCACACTGCCCGTTGTGGCGTTGCCACCACCTTTGCGGGCATAGGATGTGCTCTCAAATCCTTGCACTGCGCCATGCTGGTCCGTTGCGGTGAAGCCAGGAATTTGGGCGCGCGCGCCGCCGCCATCGCGCAGCGATGAGGCCGCTTTGGACTCTGGCTTGATGGTGATCCCGGCCTTCTCGGCCACCACCTGGCAGCACTCAATGAAGGCGCAGTTCTTCGCCAACCGCCTATGGGCTTTCATGTCGCCATCTCGATAGGAATTCAAAATACGCAGATCGATGGGATGCATGCCCACCTTTTCGGCCACCTGATCCATGTGCGACTCGATGGAAAAATCGACGCCTGTGATTCCAAATCCGCGCATGGCGGTTGCTGGCGTGCGGTTTGTGTAAACGCAGTACACATCGGCATACACATTGGGGATGGTGTAAGGGCCGGGCAGGTGGCCGACCGATTTGATAACAGCGTAGGACGACAGGCGGGTGTAAGCGCCACAATCAAAATAGCCGCGGAATTTGCGAGCCACGATGCGCCCGTCATTCATCACCCCATCGGTGATGTACCAGCGCTCAGCCCCGCGTGGTGCGCCGACCTGCATTTCCTCTTCGCGGTCCCACTGCGATTTGCAGGGCTTACCAGTGAGCATTGTGCCAAGGATGGAAAGTGGCTCGTGGATTGAATCGACCTTACCGCCAAAGCCGCCACCCACGGTGCCGCCGATAAAGTGCAGCCGTGACGATGGCATGTTCAACACCTTGGAGGCCGTGCCCAGCGAGAAAAACAGCGCCTGTGTGCCGGTGTAGCAAACGTAGCGACCGTTCTGCTCAGGCGCAGAAATCGCTCCGCACGTTTCAATGGGCGCTTGCTCAATCGGCGACATCTGGTGGCGCGACTCCACCACGTGGTCTGCGGTTTTCATTGCCGCATCCACATCACCAAAGCGCAGCTTTTGGTGGTCGTATTTGCCGTGATAAACAAAGGCGTTGCCAGGGTAAACATCGCATACGGTGGGGACGCCGGGCTTCAGCGCCTCTTCCACATCGTGCACATGGGGCAGTACCTCCCAGTCCACCTGGACTCGTTTCACAGCAGCTCGGGCTTCGGCTTCTGTGTGGGCAATCACAGCGGCCACCGGCTCGCCGACATAGGCGACCTTTTTGTCGGAGAGGACAGGTTCATCATCCAAACCGAAATCAAGCAGAGCTAGCAGCGTGTTGAGGTTGGTGGGCACATCCGCGCCGGTCACAATGCGCACCACGCCGGGCATGCCTTGCGCTTGTGACGTGTCGATACGTCGGATGCGGGCATGATGATGCGGCGAGCGCACATAGCGCATGTGCAGCAGGCCATCGAACAGATTGTCATCGTAGAACGGTGAGCGCCCCGTCACATGACCTTCTATATCCTGACGGCGAACGCGCTTGCCGATCTCGTTGAGATTTTCATCGCGCTCATCAGCAAAGAACTCTTTGCGGAATTCAAACGTGTTGGTCATGTCATTCATGTCGATGACCTCCCACTAGGGTTTTGGGAGCCATGCGCCACTTGCAGGATGGCCTCAATGATCGGTTCATAACCGGTGCAACGGCAGAGATTGCCCGAGATGCCTTCAATCACTTCCTCACGCGTGGGGTTCGGGTTGCGCTCCAGAAGCGCGCGGGCAGAGACCAGCATGCCAGGTGTGCAGTAGCCGCACTGCGCCGCGAAATTCTCCATGAAGGATTCTTGCAGTGGGTCGAGCTGCGCGCCATTTGCAAGGCCACCGGCGGTGCCCACGGTTTTGCCATCCACCGTTTCAGCCAAGACTAGGCACGACAGTTGTGTTTCCCCATCAATGGTCACCGTGCATGCCCCGCAGGTTCCTTGGCCGCACCCATATTTGGGGGTCAAATCACCCACGCTGCGGCGCAAAAAGTCCAGCAGGTTCTGACCCGGATCAGCGAAGGCCGCCGTGGGCATGCCGTTCAATGTCAGGTTGACGGGCTTTTTGGCCATTATCGACCTCCCATGGATTGCAGAAGGCGGCGCAAATGCACGCCTGCCACCTGGCTGCGATACCAACTGGTCGCCAGCGGATCGGTCGGTGGGTTGAGGCCTTCTGCCGCCACTTGAACGGCTCGCTCCATCGTCGATGCATCCAACATTTGGCCTTCTAGAACGCGCTCAACGCCAATACCGCGCATGGGGCGATCACCCATCGCGCCCCACGCCACGCGCGCACCGGAAATGCGCCCACCCGATTGTGGGGCATGCACAGCAATCGACAACACAGACACGCCTTTGGGCTTCACGCGGCTGACCTTCAAAAACCCAAAGGTTCCCATTGAAGGGCGCGGGACCTCGACTGAGGCCACCAGGCCAGAGGGTCGCTCGCGCTCGCGCAACACATCATCGATAGGCCGTGCGCTGCCTGACCCACCTGCCATGGTCACCTGTGCGCCAAGTGCGAGCAGAGCGACTGCGAAATCGCCATAAGGGTGGGGGGCAAAGATGTTGCCACCAACCGTGCCCATATTGCGCACCTGCGGCCCGCCGATTTGGCGTGCGACGGGGTGCAGAAAGTCAAGTTCACGCTGGTTCAAGACTTGCGCCATTGTGACGCCAGCCCCGATTGTTACCCTGTCGCCCATGGTGCGAATATCAGTCAGCGCGGGGTCTGTGGCACGGATCAAGCGAGGCGGTGCCTCACCAGCGTTTACATCGCGCATGAGCACGGTTCCGCCACCCATATAAGCGCTCTCAGCGTTCATCTGGCGCGCAGCGTCGGTGAGCGTCGGCACGGTCTGCACATCAGTCATTGTGTGCGCTCCTGGGCAGAATTTTGGGTCAGGCCCATTGTTTCGCGGATCGCATCGAAGCCGCCTTGGTAGACGCCCTCCGATACGAGTGTTTTCAGTTCCGCTTCACGCCCCTTGGGTGTGTCGAAGCGGCTTTCCCAGCTCCAGAACGTCCAGTCGCCATCGGTGACCGGTGTCAGGCGGACATGGGCGACATAATTGAGAAGCGGAATTGGCGTGTCCTCCAGGCAATAGGAGAACGCCATATCGATATCTGATAGGGTCAGCAGGCGCTCACGCAGCTCTGACCCGTCGGCCAGCTTAAAGCGGCGCACGCACCCGACCATGTCCGATGGATTGGCCCGCTCAATCGCACTTTGCGCAACAGCCGGGTGCCAATCCTCGTGGCCGTTAAAGTCGCGCAGGATTGCCCACACATCCTCAACCGGCGCTTCGATGATCGTGCTTTTGACCACTTTCACCATGGTGCGCTTACACCGCCAGCTGCCGTTTGAGGGCAGAAAACCCGGCTTGAAACACGCCATCGCCAATGCCGTCTACCAGGCCTTCTGCCTCGGCGTCATCGCATTCAAACTCCGCGCTCCACTCAGCAAAGCACTTGTCACCATCTGTGATGGGGGTAAGCCGCAGCGTTGCCACATAGTCCGTCAGCGGCATCGGGCTTTCCAAAATCGAATAGGTGCAGAACATGTCGTAATCCGACAGGCCCAGAAGCTGCTCGCGGATACGTTCACCGTTTTGCAGGTGAAAGTCGCGGATGCAGCCCACCTTGTCTGCCGGTTCGCCATTCTCAATGCGACTGTCGCGGATGGAGGGGTGCCAGCGTGGTAGGCCATTGAAGTCGCGCACGCGCTCCCAGACCTTGGCTGCCGGCACATCAATGACCGAGGAGATATAGACGCGAGCCATCTACTTTTTGCCCCCATCTTTGCCAGAGTCTTTGGAGGAATCCTTGCCTTGGCCTTTGTCTGACCCGCCATCGCCAGAGGACCCTTTTCCTTTGGCAACTTCATTGGCCACGCGCTGCATGTCGGACGCTTCGCGGATCAGCCCCCCCTGCTTGGACAGGTTCGCTCCATCAATACCGATATCAGCCAACAGATCATCGATCAGCGGGGCTTGAACGCGGTAGCGAAGGGCAGAGTTGATCACCTCGTCGGTTGGAGAACCACCGCCAGGACTGCCGGTGGTTCCACCAACACCGCCGCCATCCAGTTGCATGATGCGGATGTCCTGGATTTTCTCCAGCGGCTTGACGCTTGCCGAGACAATGCCTTCCACATGTTCCAGCATTTTGCGACGGAACAGCGACGCGCGGGCAGGATCGGTGAGTACGTTTTCGGCCTCGTTGATAAGGCGTTGTGCTTCGGCTTCGACCGCAGCACGCATCTTTTGTGCTTCGGCCATATGCTTGGCTTCTGCAGCGGCCTTTTCGGCCATCAGCACGTCGACAGATTTTTTGCGGTTGGCCGCTTCTGTCTCGCGCACGGTCTGCACTTTTTCTTCTGCTTCGGCGGCCCGCGCACGCGCTGCATCAGCTTCAGCACGGGCAGCACTTTCTTCAAGCGACTTTTGGTACAGCACGATGGCTTTTTCCATCTGCACTGTTTCCACATCGCGCTCGCGTTCCACTTCCAACCGGCGGCGCTCGGTTTCATGACCGATGCGGATTTCGTCCAGTCCGCGCTCGGAGGCAACGCGGGCGCGCTCCACCTCTTCTTGGCTGGCAATTTCAGCTTCGCGCAGCATCTGCACGCGGGCAACTTCCAACTGCTCGAGTGAGCGGCGACGCTCCAGCTTGGCGGCCTGGATTTCCCGGTCACTGCTCACCTCAGCGGTTTCTACCGCCTGGCTTGCCGCGATCTCGGCCTGCTTCACGGCCGCTTTTGCCGTTGCGCGCTCAGCATCCACTGTTTTGCTTTGGGCGATGCGGGCCTGCTCAATGGCTTCATCAGCGGCAATCCGGGCCGCATCAATTGCCTTGTTGCGCTCAATCTCGAGGTTTTGCGTTGCTTCATCGGCAGCAATGCGGGTAGCAGCAATCTGCTTCTCGCGGGCGATACGTGCGGCCTCAACGGCCTCGCTTGCAGCAATCTCAGCAGCTTCAACAGCCTGCTTGCGGTCGATTTCCAACTGACGCACGCGTTGATCTTCTGCGATCCGGGCTTCAGAAACATCCGCCGCTTGTAGGATGCGAAGCCGTTCGGTGGCCTCACGCGCCGTGATCTCAGCTTCCTCGAGCGACTTCTGGCGGGCAATCTCGCGCTGCTTGATGTCTTCTTCACCCTTGATGCGGGTTTGGGCCAACAAAAGGTCCTGTGCCATGCGGCGTTTTTCATTCGCCTCATTGGCTTCAATCTCAGCTTGGCGCACCGACTTCTGCCGTTCGATCTCCAGTTCTTGAGTCTCGCGGTCCTTGGCGATCCGTGCCTCGGTCACAGCCTTCTCTTGGGCAATGCGGGCGCGCTCGGTTTCTTCGCGCGCGGAAATCTCTTCGGCTTCGATTTCTTTCTGGCGCGTGATCTCTAGCGCCTGAGTCTCTTTCTCGTTGGCGATACGTGCTTCAGTGATCGCGCGTTCTTGAATGATGCGCGCTGTCTCGGTTGTTTCGCGCGCGGCGATTTCTTCGGCCTCAATATCCTTCTGGCGGGCGATTTCGCGGCCACGTATCTCACGTTCCGACGCAATGCGTGCTTCGGCGATGCCACGCTCGTTTGCAATGCGCGCCTTCTCAATGGCTTCACGGGCCGTGATTTCCGCACTTTCGGCTTCGGTTTCACGCTCGGCACGTTCTTTGGCCAATTCAGCGCGCTGCTGTGCGCGGTGGAACTCAACTTCGCGTTCCTGTGCAAGGCGCGCGCTTTCGCTTTCGCGTTCAATATCCAGTGCTTGCTTTTCTGCTTCCAAATTGCGCGCACGGATTTTGATCATTGAGTCTTGTTCAATGTCGTTGCGCAGCTTGCGGCGTTCCTCAATGTCTTTGATCAGCGAGGTCAAACCTTCAGCATCAAAGCGGTTGGATGGGTTGAAATATTCAAGCGCAGTCTGGTCAATATCGATGATCGCCACCGACTCCAGCTCAAGGCCGTTCTTGGCCAGGTCTTCCTGCGCCACTTGACGAACCCGCTCCACATAGCTGTTGCGGTTCTCGTGCATGCTCGCCATTTCCATTTCGGCGGCGATGGTGCGCATAGCGCTTTCAAACTTGCCCGACAAAAGCCCGTGCAAATTCTCTGCTTCCAGCGTGCGACGGCCCAGCGTGGAGGCGGCCATAGCCACCGACTCACGATCCTGGCGCACGCGAATGTAGAATTCAGCTTCCACATCGACACGCATGCGATCTTTGGTGATCAACGCCTCATCTTTGACGCGGCTGACCGCCAAGGGCAGGGTGTTCATGTTAACCGGGGTGATGTCGTGAATGATCGGCCAGACAAAAGCGCCGCCATCAATCACCACTTTTTCGCCCAGGAAACCGGTACGTACGAACGCCACTTCTTTGGTGGAGCGCTTGTACAGCCACTGCATCACCCAATAGATGATCGCGATGACGATTACCGCCACGATCAGCCATAAAATGAGCTGTCCTATCAACTGTCCGGTCATGATTTGTCTCCCGTTCCGCTGCTTGTTTCAGCGACCCTTGATGCGCTTGAACGCGCGTGTTTGTTCTGTCAGCGCCACTTCGGTTGGCAGCCGTTCCATGGAGCTAGCGCCGTAAAAACCGTGGCAGGTTTGCGAATTTTTCAACACGAAATCAGCATCATCAGGCATGGACACTGGTCCGCCATGCACCAAGATGATCGCGTCTTTGTTCACTTTGAGTGCCGCTTCTGCCCACTCGTCTACCAGCCCTGGGCACTGCTCCAGCGTGAAGGCGGTATCTGCACCGATGGCGCCGCCTGTGGTCAGGCCCAAATGCACGACGATGACGTCAGCACCGGCCTTGGCCATGGCCTCGGCGCTTTCCGGACTGAACACATAGGGCGTGGTCAGCATGTCGCGCTCACTGGCCAGCTTGATCATATCGACCTCGTGGCCAAAACCCATCCCGGTTTCTTCCAGATTCGCCCGAAACGTGCCGTCGATAAGCCCGACGGTAGGAAAGTTCTGCACGCCGGAAAAACCAACACGCTTAAGCTCATCCAAAAACACTGGCATCAGGCGGAACGGATCGGTTGCGCACACCCCTGCCAAAACCGGCGTGTGCTTCACAACTGGCAGAACCTCACCCGCCATCTCCATCACCACCGCGTTGGCATCGCCATAGGGCATAAGACCGGCCAAGCTGCCGCGACCGGCCATGCGGTAGCGGCCAGAATTGTAAATAACAATCAGGTCGATGCCGCCTGCCTCTTCGCACTTAGCCGACAAGCCCGTGCCAGCGCCGCCGCCGATAATGGGTTCGCCATTGGCGATGAGCGTGCGGAATTTTTCCAAGATTTGATTGCGCGGTATCATTTGCTTGCTCGTTTTCCTCTCACAGGGCGGCCGCCGTGCAATGCGCGATAGGCATCAGCAATGGTGGCGGCGAAAGATGGGTCGTTGATGTGGTCAGGCACGGTGATCAACTGACGATTGGATGTCGCCCGCACGGTCGATTTCAATGCGCCGAACAACGCTTTGTTGGCATCTGGATCATAGAAAGCTTGGCCCGGCGCATCGAGCGCCGATACGCCGCCTTCGGTCAGGTAGAAACGTACCTGACCTTCCATTTCGTTCAGGCGGTTACCAATCCAACGGCCAATCGCATCACACTCTTCGGGCGTGGTGCGCATCAGCGTCACTTGCGGATTGTGCTCGTAAAAGGTGCGATGCTTGTACTTATCAGGCACGGTTTCTGGAGGGCCAAAGTTCACCATATCGGTGGCGCCAACCGACCCGATATAGGGCATGCGTGTGCGGATAACGGCACCGAAGCGATCTTCGGTCGCTGGGAACACCCCTCCGGCCACCATATCGCAGATCTCGGTGGTTGTTAGATCGATAACCCCAGCCACTTTGCGTGAGTCAATGAGCTTTTCCATCGACTGGCCGCCAATTCCGGTGGCGTGGAACACCAAGCAATCAGCTTCATCGTTAAGATGACCGACAACCTGTTGCACTGCTTGCGTGGTCACACCAAACATGGTGAGGCCTATGGCGGGCTTACTGGCGCGTTTTTCAACGCTCTCGCGGCGGCCCTGCACCATGCCAACCATCGCGTTGGCTGCGTTGCCCAAAACTTCCTGAGTGAGCGCGTTAAGGCCCTGCACATCAGCAACAGAGTGCATGAGTGTGATGTCTGACGGGCCAACATATTGGGCCACTTGGCCCGAAGCGACGGTGGAAACAATCAGCTTGGGCACGCCAACAGGCAGCGCACGCATCGCAGGTGCCACCATGGCTGTGCCGCCAGAGCCACCTGCCGACAAAACACCGGCAATGCCTGACTGACGCTCAATCCAGCGCTCAAAGGCCAGCACCATGCCAGCCACCGATGTACCGCGATCGCCTGTGAAAACGCCCGAGGCACCACGTGGGTGGAACGCAGCGATCTGGTGCGCCGGAACTTCGGCGCCTGAATGGCCGCCTGAGGTGGAAAGGTCCGCTATCCGCACCGGTAAACCGGCGGCTCTGATAATGTCGCGCATGTAGCGCAATTCTTCGCCCTTTGTGTCGAGGGTGCCGGCCACCAGCACCACGCTTTCACCCGGTGAGGTGAGGGGGCGAATGTCCACCTGGGCAACGCTGGTTGTGGTGGGAATGGATGCCGTGGCAACGCGTGCCAGCCGTTCGAGCTGGTCTACGGGAACCGGCTTTGACCAGCGGTTGGGAATGGTGGGGTTGGAGTTGTAAATCTTGGTGGCGTGGCTGGTTTGGGCTGGTGAGGCATCGTCGCCAGGACCTTGGCTTTCCGGCTCTGGCGTGTCGTCATGGGCATGACGGCCCACGCCCAAAAGGCGCTGTTGGAGCTCGCGGTCGCCGGCCAGTTGGCCAGCAGGTGCTTTCTGCGCGACGCGACCATTGACCATGATGGCCACTTCATCGGCCACCTCGCAGGCTACGCCGATGTTCTGCTCGATAACAAGCACATCCATGTCGCCTTCTTCGCCCAGCCGCAGGAGCATTTCTTCGACCTGATCGACGATGACGGGGGCAAGGCCCTCTGTCGGCTCGTCCATCACCAGCAGGCGAGGGTTGGCCAAAAGTGCGCGCGAGATGGCCAGCATCTGTTGCTCACCACCCGAAAGCTGTCCACCTCCATTGTTCTTGCGTTCGGCAAGGCGCGGGAAGGTGGAGTAAACCCGCTCCACCGTCCATGCGCCCCCCTTTTTGGCGAGCATTTTTAGGTGCTCATCAACTGTGAGCGAGGGCCATAGTCGGCGGCCCTGTGGCACATATCCAACGCCTAAAAGCGAGATTTCGGTGGGGTCCTTGCCGACCAGTGACTCACCATCGAAGGTGATTGCGCCGCTTGCAACTGGGACCAGGCCCAAAATGGCTTTGCAAAGCGTGGTCTTGCCCATGCCGTTGCGGCCAACCACCGACAACACGCCGGAGTCTAGCCGCAGATCAACGCCCTGCAGCGCATGTGAAGCGCCGTAGTAGACATTCAATCCGCTGACTTCCAGAGCGGCGGGGCCGCGTCGGTTTGCTGGCGCCATCACTCGTCTCCGTGTCCGAGATAAAGCGCCTGCACTTCAGGGTCGTTTTCGATTTCCTCTGGCGTGCCTTCTTTGAACACGCGACCATTGTGCATCATGGTCACGCTTTCTGCCACGCGCAGAGCAACGTCCATGTCATGCTCGATGATGACGTAGCCAATGTGACCGGGCAGGGACGTGAGGATGTTGATCAACTCAGTGCGCTCGGTCGGAGAGAGGCCAGCAGCAGGCTCATCGAACAGGATCAGCCGTGGCGCGCCTGCCAAAGCAAGTGCGATTTCTAGCTGGCGCTGCTGGCCGTAACTAAGCTCGGAGACGAGCGTATCAAAAACATCGGTCAGGTTAACCGCTTCAATCAGCTCGTCCACTCGCAAACGCAGCGGATCATTGCGGCGGGTACGAAACAACGAGAAGCGACCGCGCGAGGCGCCACGACAGGCCAGGTACACATTGTCCGACACAGTAAGCCCGCCAAACAGCAGGCTGATCTGATAGGTGCGGCGCAGGCCCCTGCGAATGCGCTCATAGGCCGGGAAGCGCGAGACATCCTCACCAAACAAGCGAATGGTACCGCTGGTGGGGAAAAAGTCGCCGGTGACGCAGTTGAACAGCGTCGTTTTGCCAGCACCGTTGGACCCCAGAACCGCACGGCGCTCGCCAGAGCCTACCGTGAGCGTGATATCGGAAATGGCGGCCAGAGCGCCAAACATTTTTGTGACGCCGCGCAGCTCCAAGGCATTGCCTGAGCTAACCGATCCAATGCCGTTTGATGGGGCTGGGACAGCAATCACATTCACGACACGTCCTCCCCTGTCAGCGGGTCGCCGCGCTGCTCACGCCGCGCTTTCCACCGGTCCCAAAGGCCTAGAACCCCGTCGGGTGACCAGTAAACGATCGCCAGAAAGCCCAGGCCGATCAGCAGGTTGAAACGCTCTGAGGATAGGCCGACAGAGAACAGGAGGTCGGGCGCAAAGGTGCTGAGCACCACGTAGATGATTGCGCCGATGAACGAGCCAATGGGTCGCCCAATGCCGCCGATCACCGCTATAACCAGGATGTCGATGACCGCCGGAATGCCTGCTGTGCCTGGAGCCACTTGCGCGTTTTGCCAAACCAGCAAAATGCCACCAACAGCGGCGATAATGCTAGCAAATGTGTAGGCCGCGATGCGGTGTGCAATGACATTGTAACCGAGCGCTGCCATGCGACGGGGATTGTCGCGCACCCCCTGAAGCACAAGGCCAAAGGGTGCGCGCGATACATAAACGACAGCCAAGTAGGCCAGGAATGCGCAGCCCAGGGTGAGATAGTAAAACGGCATGGGCTGACGCCAATCCACGCCAAACAGCTGTGGCGGTACCACCAGGTTGAACCCGGTGTAACCGTTGAAAATGCCGTAGTTTTGCCGGGTGAAATAGAAGAACGCCGAGGCAATCGCCAGCGTGATCATGATGGTGTAGATGCCCTCGGTGCGCACCGCCAGCGCGCCGACAAGCGTGCCAAAAATGGTCGCCACGAGGATGGCCGCCGGTATGTACAGAAACCACGGCATGCCTAGCGATAGCTCTGCGATACCAGAGACACCGAAGATCGCCACCATATAACCGGCCATTGCCGCAACCGACATCTGGATCAGGCTGACCATGCCGCCATAGCCGGCAAGGAACATCAGCGATAGGGCAATCATACCCAGAATGAATGTCCAGCCGAACACCTGGAACAGTACAAAATCATTGGCGACAGCAGGCATCAGCAGCAGGACAACACCCAGCACCCACGCAGCAGTGGGAACACGCTCATACCAACTTGAGGTGTTGGAGGCGTTTCGCGACACATCTGGGTTTTCGATCACAGCCATGGCTTAGCGTGCGTCTCCCAACAGGCCTTGCGGGCGGAAGGCGAGGACAATTGCCATGATGAGGAAGGTGAAAACCACCGAATAGGTGGGAGCGTAAACCAGGCCCAACTGTTCTGATAGCCCGATGATGAGCGCGCCAATGGCAGCGCCTGGGATGGAACCCATGCCACCAACTATCACCACCACGAGGGAAGCAAGCAGAAAGCGTGTGTCCTCGCCGGGGCTGAGCGATTGAAACGTACCACCGACAATGCCTGCTATGCCGGCTAGACCAGCGCCGAACGCGAACACGCCAAGGAAAATGTACTGAATGCGCACGCCCGAGGCGGCCAGCATTTCACGGTCATCCACACCTGCGCGTACAAACATGCCAAGCTTGGTGCGGTTGAGCAGGAGCCACATGCCAATGCCGATCACAATGGCCGCCAGCAGAATGGCGATACGCACTGCCGGGTAGCGCAAGTAAACAATTTCGCCGGAATCGCGAATGGACGATATGATCGGTAAGGTGGCAGGGCCTGAAAGCCAATCAGGCGCAAAAATCGTGTAGCTTTGGCCTCCCCAGTACCACAGCATCAAGTCGGCCAAGACCACTGAGATGCCGATGGTGACCATGGTTTGCCGCAGGTCCTCACCGTCCATGCGACGAAACACCTGGTGCTGCAAAACGATGCCGACGATGGCGACAATGATGAACACAATTGGGAAAGCGAGGAGCCAGGAGCCTGTGAACTCAGAAATCTCAAAGCCGAGATAGCCGCCCAGAAGATACAGCGAGCCGTGCGCCAGGTTGACGTTGCGCATAAGACCGAAAATGAGCGTGAAGCCCGAGGCTACCAGAAAGTAGAGTGCGCCAAGGGTGACGCCGCCAAAAATGGCATTGAGGAAGATGCGTTTGCGGCCAAGCACTTCTTCTAAGCCTGGAGGCCAGGGCGCAAAAATCAGCCATACCACCACAGCTGCTGCCAGCAGAATGATGAGGGACCAAATTGGACGTCGGGATGCAAAAGCAATCATCGGCGCTGCGTTCTCCTTTGCGACGAAGCTAACGCGGTGGTCTAGCCGGGGTCATACCCGACAGTCTGTTGATTGCGCTTTTCGTCGGCAAAAGATCGCGCAGCTGCGGTTGCATTGCAGACCGCAGTGTTTTGGACCGTTTCGATTGTGCGCTGCACCCAAGGAAAGGCTGCAAATCCATGAATTTGCGTGTTTTTTGGTCAATCGCACAGCTGATTTATCCGCAGGTAATCAGAATGGATTGGCCACATCAATGGACTGCACGGAGCGGCGATAATTGGAGGGTGGGACCACGCCATTGGAGATGAAAAAGCGCGAGAAGCTAGCCTGACTGGAGAAACCAAGATCCAGACCAATGTCAGACACTGGAGCCTGCGTAGCGCTGAGTTGCTCAATCGCTCGCTCCATCCGCAAAGCGTTGAGATAGAGATTGGGCGTGAGGCCTATCTGGTTACGAAACAGCTTGTAGAAATGGGGGCGAGACAGCCCAACTTCGCGGGCAATGAAGTTTAGCTCAAACTCGCCACCCAGATTGCGCTGAATAAGGCGCACAGCATTGCGAATGCGAAAATCAGGAGCTGCACCTGTTGGTCCGGTGAAAGATGAACCCTTCTCAGTCCACTGCCAGGACTGGTCATAGGCTGCCTGGGTCAACATGCATAAACGATCCTCGAGCAGAGGGTCATCCATATCGTGATCTAGCATAACCCGTGCTGTTTCCGCGACAAGACGGGCCAGATGGTCGGTGACTTCGATACCTGGGCGGCCAAAGCGCATGGAGGCAGACACTTGGCGTGCAACCTCCAAAAACCAACCAGGTCGGATGTAGAGTACAAGGGCTAATGTCGGCGCGCTGTTGTCCAAGGGTTCGTAATAGTGCGCCTGCCAAGGGCTAACCGCGGCTGCCTGGCCTGGAGAAATCGGCGAGCAGTGATCCTCCGTCACCATCTGTCCAGCAGGGCCGGCCACATGGAAGATGAGATGGCCTTCACGATGCCCGTGCGGCGCCATCTTTTTGTCCATGGAGTAAAGGCATACGCGTCCAAATGCGCCGTGAAAGACAGCAAGAGCTGTGCTCATTGGTTCCACCCTTTCAGCAATTTGCTGATACTTTTTCTTTTTTAAGTAGGTTCCCTTAGCCCGCAAGGAAGGTCAAGGTCGTTTCGTCCGAATACGCTTTCAGAGCGCTTGATCGAGCAGCGCTCGATAGTCTGCCTGTGTGGCGTGGCGTGGGTTGGTGAGGTTGGCCGGATCGGCCGCCGCGCGCTCTGCAACATGGTCAAGGCGCGCGGAATCAATCTCCAGACTGGTGAGTGTTTCAGGTAAACCCAAGCGGTTGCTTATGGTCGAAAGCGCATCCACCACGTGGTTTTGGCCGGGCAGGGCCATCGCTTCCACGATCCTCTCATATTGGCTGCCAACCGCTGGGGCGTTGAAGGCAAGCACGGGGCGCATCACGGCTGGGTGAAGGCGCCCATGGGCTAAGTTGATGTCGCAGGCTGCCTGTGTGGCGCGTGCCAACGCTTCCACACCGCCAAGACCTTTTTGCGAGGCAAGGCCTGCATTAAGGGCAACGGCCAAAAGCTCACGGTGCGCATCCAGGTTGCCGTGTTCGGCAACAGCGCGTTCCAAAAAAAGCGCGGAGCGGCGGATGCCCTCTAAGGCGATGCCATCGGCAGGCGGGTTGTAGGCGGTGGCCAAAAAGGCCTCAATACAATTGGTCAATGCATTGAAGCCGTTGGCGGCCAGTGTCTGCTTATCAGAGTCCAGCGTCATTGTTGCATCGCAGAGAATAGCGGCAGGAAGGGCGGCAGTTCTGGGCTTGGTGATGCCTGGCATGTGAACAGGGCCAAGGCCCACAGTCGCCACCGTGGTGGGGATGGCAATGAGTGGGTGCGCGCGGGCACCGGTGTGCTTGGCCGCGAGCAATCGACCGAAATCCATAGCAGTTTTGCCGCCTATGCTGATGATGGAGTCGCATTCACCAGCGCTCAGCACCTGGATTGCAGCGCCTAGTCGGTCGGCACTCACGCTATGTGGCAATTTGGGAAAGGATGTCAGCACCACGTCTGGTGACATCGCGTCTTCAATGCGGGTCAGCGTTTGCCCGTAGCGCCCGTCAGCATCGGTAAGCAAGAGAGGGCGTCGCGTGGCTAGCCTGCGCATTGCTTCTGGCAAGGCGTCTTCCAGTACCCCGTCGGCGAAGTGGACGCGGGTAAGAAACGTGATCAATGACATTCTCGGTCCCTCCCCAATGGCTCAGATCTCTTGTTGGATCTGTTTAAGGCTTAGGCGGTTAGGAGACAGGTCGTTGGGCGGCCTGCTTATCAGTGCAGAAAGCTCGTCTTTGGCTGCTTATCTGATGGTTCGCAGCCACTGCATTTTCGTGGGCCAAAATGAACAAGGCCGGGCAATTGCCCGGCCTTGTCGTGTGTTGCTTGCGTTAACCAGCGCCGCCAAGCGCAGTGCAGTCTGGCGTGTCGCGCGAGGGAAGCCCCATCGCCCGGAACTCATCTGCGCTCATGCCGAGCGTCTGGTTCACGCCTTCCTGGGTTGCCACCAACTGGTTGGTGAGGCCGCCTTCGCCATCTTCAACAACTTCGTTGATGAACACGGTGCCGGTTGCCTGACGGTTCTCGTTCAGCTCAACCACGCCAAGCGGTGTTTCGAGTGCAAGAGCACCCAGCGCTGCTTGGAAGGCCTGTGCATCTTCAACGTTGCCGTCAACTTCGTTGAGGGCTTCGATGGCAGCAAGAGCAGCCACATAGTAGCCTACGCCGAACAGCGATGGAGCAGGGAAGCGCTCATCTTCAGGGAACGCTGCCTGATAGCGGGCGACATACTCCGTCCATGCTGGGTCGGTATTATCCACCGCCAGAGGGCCGGATGTAGGCGTGCCGATCAACGCATCCTTAGCGCGACCGCGCGAGGTAAGAACCGTCTGGTCGGCCATAATGGTGCCACCGATCAGGTTCGTTTCCGACCCAGCCTGTTGGTACTGGTTGAGGAAATTGATGGCATCTGTGCCACCCACACCCAGATAGATCGCATCAACATCATCTGGCAGGGCAGCAATCACGCCACCAAAGTCTGACGAGCCAAGCGGCACCCAGAAACGTTCCACGATTTCGCCACCAGCGCGGCAGAAATCAACAGCAAAGCCGAGGAAGTTGGTGTAGCCGAATGAATAGTCGGCGGCGACGGTTGCAACACGTGTCCAACCTTTTTCTTCGACAACGTAGGAACCGAGGCCTGCGCCCCATTGAGCGCCATCCAGGTTGAAGCGGAAGAAGTTGTCCGCTGGATCAACCCAGGTTGTTTCCAGGGCACCAGAAATGCCGTTGATGATCGTCACATCCGGCACTGTCTTTGCGTAATCGCGCAGCGCAATGCCTTCGGAGCCGGAAAGTGGGCCAAGGATGATGTCCACGCCATCCTGCTCGACCAACTTGCGTGCTTGGCGCACGGCGGTGTCGGGCGTGGTATCGGATGGTGCCACAACGTATTCGATGGTGCGCCCGCCAGCTTCAAAGCCAACCTCTTCCAAAGCCATCTCAACATTACGCACGCCATCGGCGCCGCCTTCGGCAAATGCGCCTTCCAGCGCAACCAAAATGCCGATGCGAATGGGGTCGTCCTGAGCCACAGCAATGGCCGGAACGGAGATTGATGAGGCCAAAACGGCCGCAAACAACGCCTTTTTCATGGGTATCCTCCCTATGCACAGAGCAGGCTGAACTTCTTGTGGTCGCCGAATCTGCCGCCTGCTGCAAAAGCGTCCAGCAACTGCCTCAACAGTAAGCGAGCTCGCAGGGCGCAGCGATGACCTGAGGTTTTCCGCAATACCCCAGGGTCTCTTTAATGGCTGTGTTGTCGTGGCTGATTGACCTCGTCGGTGGTCGCGCGATCAGAAGCGGTTACCCGCCAATAATGTCAGCGGTCGCTTTATACTACAGTTAGCCAGGGGTGTTGGTAACGTGACTCGCCAACTTGTTCGAATTGGACTTGGCAATGACTGGTCACCTATTACGAACAGGCGAGAGGTATCGGCAAATTGGAAGTGGGAGGCGTTGCAACTTGGTTATCATCAGATATGTGACACGAAGCACCGGTCTTGGGTTGGCCAAGCCTAGCCCGTAGGGAGCACTGATGGACACGACAACGAGACTTGCATTTGCAAAGACAACCGCCGCCGTCGCTGCAGCGTTTGCGCACGAAAAGTTCAAATCGCTGGATCAACTGACCATTGAAAGGAAAGGGCACCAGGACCTCGTTTCCGAAGCTGATCGAGAGACTGAGACACTTATCCGCAAATCTATCGAGAGTAACTGGCCGGATGACGGAATTGTCGGCGAAGAACATGGCCGCAAACATGGCACAAGCGGTTACGATTGGGTGATCGACCCAATCGACGGCACGGCGAACTATGTCAGCGGTATTCCCCATTGGTGTGTTGTGTTGGCCTGTACCTTTGAGCGCCTGCCGATCCTAGGCGTCATCCACGACCCAAACACCGATGAGGTGTTCAGCGCGTCCAAGGGGCAGGGTGCGCATGTTAACGGCAAGCCGCTCAAGGTATCGGAATGCCGCGCGCTGAGTGATGGCTCAATAGCAACGGGAACGTCTGGCCATTCGAACAATGATGAGGCATCGTCGCTGGTAGGCGCTGTACTGCACGGGGGCGGAATGTATTTCCGCTCGGCATCTGGCGCGCTTATGCTGGCCTATGTCGCCGCCGGTCGACTGCTTGGCTACATTGAAGACCATATGAACTCTTGGGACTGCTTCGCCGCGCTCTTGATGGTTGCTGAAGCAGGGGGCGAGCACGTTCCTTTGGATGCCCAAACAGCGCTCGAAGACGGTACGCGTCTGGTGGCCGGTGCCCCTGGCGTTTATCCACAACTGATCCAAATAGCTGACGATGTGTATGGCAGCTGAGCTCTGATTAGCCCAACGCGTCCCACGTCAGTGCATCAAAAGCGATGTGGCAAGAGTCTCATCAACCAACAAGCGTTTGACGAACCCTGCCCTTAAGACTGCCAATGTGGCAGTCGTCTTACGCTTGCCTGACGCGAGTATGACCGTGTCCATGTCGGCCATTTCGTTGGGCCGAACACAGGGCGTGCAATCATTCAGCGGTGTGTCGGCAACCGAACCATCCTCGGTGAAAAACACGCCACAGCAGTCTCCTACAACGCCAGCGGCCTGCAATTCCTCTTTCTGCTCGCCAGTAAATATTTCGCTTTCAAACAGGATGGCGCCTGGTCCGCATTCTCCGACGCTCATCAATGCATGATCTGCGGCCCGCGCCGCTTGAAGAGCCTTGTTCACGAGCCGTTGTTGCATGATGGTCTGGCAAGCCTCGGCGCTGTCGGCAAGGAAGGGCGCGGGCATCAGCATGGCGCTGCTTTGGGTCGTCGCCGCCAAGCGAATGCAAACGTCGCCGGGAGCAGTGTGGGTTGCGTCGGCGACCGATCCCATGATCGAAACGAAACGCACATCGTTCTTGCGTATGCGCGAAAGGTTGTCAGCCATCGCGGAGAGCGTCCGACCCCAACCCACACCGATGGTTATCGGTTCGTCCACCGACAAAACACGTGTCAAATAATTGGCGGCGAGTATGCCCACCGCGCTGCGCCCATAGGCTTCGTCTTCCTGGCTGAGTGGAACGGGGGCGACCTGGACCTCTTCAAGCGCGTATTTCGATGCCAGTTGGTCGGCGAGCGCCAGTGTTTTTGAGGTGCGATGCTCGACCGAAATGCGCACCAAGCCTTGCTCGCGCGCGTCGGCGAGCATGCGTACAACTTTGAATCGTGACACGCCCAAGCGGTCGCTGATGTCCTGCTGGCTCAGATTGCCAACATAGTAAAGCCACGCGGCTTGCGCGACATCATCTTGGACGCGGCTTTCTGCGGCCGACATATCCAGATTTCCTCCCGTGAAAGCCGATCGTCAAAACGCTTGACGTCGATTTTCGCGTAACTATAGTCACATATGTGCAGAGCCTGCACAAGTGTTGGTGCGAGATGTTTCGGTCGAGTTTGCCGAGGGTTTCCGCCACTCTTTAACGACGTAGTCGCCGAGAGAGCGGCCTAAAAAAACGCCGCACGTCGGCGAAAGGGAGAAACACCATGAAGACACGTGTCACGTTGTTGGCCGCTGCACTTATGGCGGGTACCGCCAGTGTAACGGTTGCCGATGACCATTCTGCCGACATCGCAACAGTGGTTAAAATCGCCGGTATCCAGTGGTTCAACCGCATGGAAGAAGGCGTGCAAGCGTTTGCTGATGAAACGGGCAACAACGCCTTCCAAGTCGGCCCTGCACAGGCTGACCCGCAGCAACAAGCCGCTCTGATCGAAGATATGATTGCCCAGGGTGTTGATGCTCTCGCGGTTGTTCCAATGTCACCAGAAGCGCTCGAGCCTGTTCTGGCTCGCGCCATGGAAGCAGGCATTGCCGTCATCACCCATGAAGCTGCGTCCCAGCAGAACACGCACTATGACATTGAGGCCTTCGTGAACGAAGACTTCGGTGCCAACCTTATGGAACAGATGGCCCAGTGCATGGGCGGTGAGGGCGAGTACGCAGTGTTTGTGGGATCGTTGACCTCGCAGACGCACAATCAATGGGTTGATGGTGCGATCGCCTATCAGGAAGCCAACTATCCCAATATGACCTTGGTTGGCGACAAGAACGAAACCTTTGACGACGCCGAGGATGCCTACACCAAGGCGCAGGAAGTGCTGCGCGCCTTCCCTAATGTGCAAGGTATGCAAGGTTCTGCCTCCACCGATGTTGCTGGTATTGGCCGGGCTATTGAGGAGCGCGGACTTGAAGATGACACCTGCGTGTTTGGTACCTCGCTCCCATCAATCGCCGGACAGTACATCGAAACCGGCGCAGTTGACGGCATCGGGTTCTGGGATCCAGCCGTCGCGGGGCAAGCGATGAACCAGCTTGCCGTGATGGTCATGAACGGTGAAGAAGTCACGGACGGCATGGACCTGGGTTTTCCAGGCTATGAGAATGTTCGTCTCGACGGCAAGGTGATCTACGGCACCGCTTGGGTGAACGTGGACGCCGACAATATGGCTGATTACCCGTTCTAACCACCCAAGTCCAAAGGGCGGCTTCGCAGCCGCCCTTTTTCCTCTGAATGCTCTGACCAGTTTGAAAGGCTTGGCATCCGCCGTGGCCAATCCCGACGCGTATCCCACTACGGAACCGCTGATCGATCTGCGGGCCATCACCAAACGCTACGCCGGGGTGACGGCGCTCGACACAGTGGATTTCACTGTTGCGGCAGGTGAGGCCGTTTGCCTGGCTGGTGAGAACGGTTCAGGGAAATCAACACTGATCAAGATCATATCGGGCGTTGAGCAGCATACCAACGGCGATATCTACATAGACGGCGCCAAGGTTGATCATAACAACCCACGGATAGCCGCTGCCCATGGCGTGATGGTGATCTTCCAAGATTTCTCACTGTTTCCCAATCTGCAAGTCTACGAAAACATTGCCTATCCCAGTCAGTTGGGCGCGCAAAATCGGCTTTTTGATCGTGCAGCAGCGCGAAAGATGGCGTCTGCTGTTCTCTCCAGGATCGGCGTAGATATCGATCTTGATGCGCGCGTCGAGTCGCTCCCAGTGGCGCAAAAACAATTGGTGGCCATAGGCCGGGCGCTGGCTTCGCAAGCACGTTTGATCATCATGGATGAGCCTACAACTGCGCTTACCGAGCGAGAGGTTGCCAGGCTCCTGGATATCATCCGCAAGCTGAAGGACGATGGCGTGGCGGTGGTGTTTGTCAGCCACAAGCTCGCAGAAGTTCTCGAAGTCAGTGAGAAGGTGGTGGTGTTGCGCAACGGCAAAAAAGTTGCTGATGGGGACGCCAAAGACTTCGACACCAAATCACTGGCGTTCCACATGACCGGCCGCGAGGTGCCAGAATCGGCCCCTGAACCCATGCAAGCGGGCGCAACCACGTTGATGCAGGTCGAGGGCCTATCAAAGACGAGCGTTTTTGAACACGTCTCGCTAGAATTGAAGGCGGGCGAGATCCTTGGCATCACCGGCCTGCTTGGAAGTGGTCGAACGTCCCTTGCAAAAGCGCTTTTTGGTCTTGTGAGGCCGGATGCTGGAACGATCCACTTTGATGGCGCCAAGGTACCCCTCGGCGACCCACTTGCTGCTTCAAAAGTCGGCATCGGCTACGTTCCCGAAGATAGGCTCACGGAGGGCCTGTTCCTTACCCAATCCATCCTGAGGAATGTCGCGATTGGGCGGCTCGACAACCACTCCAAGGGCGGTTTGTTGGATATGGGCGGACTATTGAGTGAGGCCGCCGACTGGATCAGCCGCCTCAAGATAAAGGCGCCGGACATTGCCGCGCCCGTTCAATCCCTCTCGGGCGGCAACCAACAAAGGGTGTCTCTTGCCCGCTGGCTATCGCGTGCGCCAAAAGTTTTGCTGCTCAATGGTCCAAGTGTCGGCGTTGATGTTGGTTCGAAGGCGGACATCCATGACATTATCCGTGATCTGGCGAAGAATGGGATCGGCATCATTATGATATCGGACGATCTGCCAGAGCTCCTGGCCACCTGCCACCGGATTTTGGTGATGAAGGATGGTCGCATCACTGATGAGCTTGCCAGCGCTTCAACAAACGAAACTGATCTCGCACGTCGGCTTGCCTCATAATGCTTACTGGATTGCTTCCCAAGGGCTTTCTGACCCGCAACGAAACTCTGGTTGCCGGTGTCATTCTCGCCTTCTGTGTTCTTGCAACGCTGTCTGACCCTCTGTTTTTCACGGTCACCACCGTTTCGGACCTTTTGCGCGCCTCCATCGTGATTGGCATTCTGGCCATTGGTGCGATGGTGGTTCTGATCTCAGGCGGCATCGATGTCAGTTTCACCGCTGTTGCTGTGTTCGCCATGTATGTCGCGACGCGGATCGCGCTTGGCGTATGGCCGGACATGCCCTGGCCGATGATCTTTGCCCTTGCCATGGTTGTGGGAGCAGGCCTTGGCGCCATCAATGGGCTGTTTATAGCCTTCTTCAAGCTGCCTACCCTCATTGTCACGCTGGGAACCCTGTCGGTTTTCCGCGGGTTCCTGCTGACGTTTGTCGGCTCGCAAAGGATTTCCGATCTGCCGCCTGAGATGCGTGATTTTTCTCGGGGTGTTCTGGCGCGGGGGACAACGGAAGCCGGGAACTTCTATTCGATCCCATGGTCGGTTCTGGCGCTGCTGGCGGTCATCGTCCTTACCTGGTTCATGTTGAAAAAAACGATGTTGGGTCGCTCGATTTATGCGATTGGCGGAAGCCAAGAGAGTGCTCGGCGTATCGGCATCAACGTGCAGTGGACGCAGTTTTTCATCTACGTCTATGTCGGTGCGCTCGCTGGGTTGGCGGGCATCATTCACGGCTCGGTTGGCCGGATGGCTGATCCCTTTTCCCTTGTTGGACTGGAACTGTCGGTCATCGCGGCTGTGGTGCTCGGCGGCGCTCGCCTCATCGGAGGCTATGGTACGATCACAGGCACGCTCTTGGGTGTTGTTTTGATCGTGCTGGTGCAGACCAATCTTATCGTTATTGGCATCCCGACTATCTGGCAGTCTGTTACCATTGGACTGCTGATTTTGCTGGGCACAGGCGTGCCAGCCTACCGTGCCAAACGCGCCGCAGCCCGAGCCGGTTAGGAGAACAGCATGAGTGGTGGACCACACCGAGCACAAGGCTTCACAGAAGCGCCGGAGTTCAAGCTTTTGATCATCGCGGTCGCGGTTTTCGCATTGATGGCTGTGCTTGCACCAGAACGCTTTCTGTCCGCGCAAAACATGACCTCCATGGCGTTCCAGTTCCCCGAGTTCGCCATTCTCGCGCTCGCCATGACCATCACCATGATGACCGGTGGCATCGATCTCTCCGTGATGGGTGTCGCGAATTTCTCGGCGGTGACGGGCGCCCTGATTCTGACCACCTTTGCCGACCCTGGTATGGGGACCGGTGACAGCCTGATGTGGCTGAGCGTTGCGCTTCTCGCCTCGCTTGCTATCGGCGCAGCCTGTGGCCTGATCAATGGAACGCTCGTGGCGCATTTTGGCTTGCCACCCATTCTTGCCACGCTTGGCTCCGGGCTCGTTTTCACCGGTTTTGCCATCGCAATGACCGGCGGCAGTGCGGTGATGGGCTTTCCCGATGTGGTGGCATGGCTTGGCAATGAGCAGCTGTTTGGCGTGCCGGTACCGCTGATCCTATTCGTCGTCTTGGCCGTGTTGCTGCACATCCTATTGACGCGCACCGCTTTCGGTCTGCGGGTTACGATGTATGGCGCCAACCCCTTGGCGGCGCTCTATGCGGCAGTGGATATCAATCGCATGATCCTCAAGGTCTATGTGATTGCGGGCATGTTCTCCTCGGTCGCTGGCATGGTGATTATGAGCCGCGCCAACTCTGCCAAGGCTGATTACGGATCATCCTATTTGTTGCTGGCCGTCCTGATTGCCGTGCTGGGGGGCGTCAATCCTTATGGCGGCTATGGCCGCGTCATCGGCGTTATTCTCGCGGTATTGTCGATGCAGTTTCTGTCGAGTGGCCTCAATATGCTGCAAGTGTCGAATTTCGCGCGGGAGTTGATTTGGGGTGTGCTCCTGATCTTTGTGATGATCATCAACACCCACGGCATACCGGGCCTTAAGAGCCTTAAAGCAACGCCATCCAAGTGACCCTTCCAAATGTGACCCTTCCAACCCGCCCGATAGGAGAACGGTTATGAAAAAGATACTCAATCAGCCCGAAGCGTATGTTGATGAAATGCTGGAGGGCTTTGTCGCGGCACACCCTGAGCACTACGCCATGTATGGGGACACCGGAAAGGTTGTGACCCGGGCGACCAAGGCCAAAGATGGCAAGGTTGGCATCGTCACCGGCGGCGGATCGGGCCACCTGCCGGTCTTTACCGGTTATGTCGGTGAGGGCCTCTTAGATGCTTGCGCAATTGGGGACGTGTTCGCCTCGCCCTCCGCCGAGCAAATGGCCGATGCAATGCGGGCGGCCAATCATGGCGCTGGCGTGCTTCGCCTTTATGGTAACTATGGTGGCGATGTCATGAACTTCGACATGGCCGGCGAGATGGTCGAGTTTGAGGATATCGAATGCACCACCGTTTTGTTGGCAGACGATGTCGCCTCGGCGCCGCCAGCCGAGGCAGAAAAACGTCGCGGCGTGGCAGGCATGGTTTACGCCTTCAAGATCGCAGGCGCGGCAGCAGATGAAGGGCGCGATTTAGCTGGCGTGACCGCTGCCGCCCAAAAGGCCGCCGATGCGTGCCGCTCCATTGGCGTGGCGCTGTCACCTTGTACAGTGCCGCAAGCTGGCAAACCGACCTTTGAGATCGGCGATGACGAGATGGAAATGGGCATGGGCATCCATGGCGAGCCCGGCGTCTGGCGCGGCAAACTTCGGACGGCTGACGACATCGCTGGCGAGGTGATGGATCGCCTTCTTGCCGACATGCAGCTTACCTCCGGTGACCGTGTGTCGGTGATGGTCAACTCTCTTGGCGCAACCCCTCCTGAGGAGCTGTACATACTATATAGGATCGTCAAAGCGCGCCTTGAGGGCGTAGGCGCAACCATCATCATGCCGCTGGTGGGTCGCTATGCAACATCGATGGAAATGGCAGGCGTTTCCTTCACGCTGTTCAAACTTGACGACGAGCTGGAAACGCTTCTCAAAGCGCCCTGCGACTGCGCCTATTGGAGGGTCAGTTGAGCATCGACAAAGCAGGTCTTCTGGCTGCCATCGACCGCGTAGCGGCAGCGATGGAGCGCGACTTTGATGAACTCAACACCGCGGACGGTGCGCTGGGTGACGGTGATCTCGGGGTCACCATGACCCGCGGCATGCGCGCTATCGTCGAGAAGAAAGACGAATTGCCCGACGATCTGGGCATGGCCCTGTTCCAGTGCGCGCAAGCCTTCACCAAGTCATCGGGTTCATCCTACGGAACGCTGATGGCAACGGGTCTCATGAGCGCGGCCAAGGTTTTAAAAGGCCAATCGAGCATCAATGTCGATCAGGTCAGCGCTTTAATCGCGGGAGCGCGCGACAAGATGCAGGAACGGGGCAAGGCTGAACTAGGCGGCAAAACGGTTCTGGATGCGCTCGACTATGTGGCCAAGGCCACCGATGGCGCAGCTGATGCGGCGCAGGCCTCCGCTACTGCCGTGGATCAGGCGTTGGACGATTTTCGCAACAAGCCCGCCACGATAGGGCGGGCCAGGATATTCGGCGAAAAAAGCATCGGGATGGATGACCCGGGCATGCTGGCCATGCAACGCATCGTGAAAGCTGCTACCGGCACGGACTAGGGCGCTTCGCCGCTGTTAAATCAGGGTTTTAGATCAAGGGATCTTCGCCGCCATAGTGGCGGTTTGGATAGTCCGCGTGAAGCGCCTGGTCAGCCTCGGTGAATCGTTCCCGGGCAAAGTTGTGCTGGTGCCAATACGGGTAGATGAGCGGCAGGCGGCTTACATCGTTGAGGCGCTGAAGCTGCTCCTCCGTCAGTTGCACTTCAAGCGCTTTGAAGTTTTGATCAAATTGTGCCGCTGATCGGCCACCGACAACAAGTGACGAAATGGCTGGTCGGGTCAAAAGCCAAGCCAGCGCAATCTGCGCGGCTTCCACTTGGTGCTCTTCCGCGATCTCAACCAAGGTATCCACGATGTTCCAAAGCCGCTCAGTGTCCCGGATCGGCGGTTCGTTCCAACCCGCCGACTGCCGAGACCCTTCCGGTGCCTGATCACCCCGTCTGTGCTTGCCGGTAAGCAGGCCTGCGGCGAGCGGCGACCAGACGAGAACGCCAATGCCCTGATCGACGGACAGGGGCAAAAGCTCATACTCAGCTTCGCGCGCTTCCAGAGAATAGTGAATTTGCTGGGTGGCGAATCGACTTGCGAAACTTGGCGCCGCCGCCATCGACTTCATGACGTGCCAGCCAGAATAATTCGAGCAGCCAACATAGCGCACCTTGCCGTGCTGGATGAGCGTGTCGAGTGCGGCCATTTTCTCTTCGACGGGTGTCGCGCCGTCCCACTCATGCATGTAGTAGATGTCGATATGATCGGTGCGCAGGCGCTTCAAGGAGCGCTCGCACTCGCGGATCAAATGCCAGCGTGAAACGCCTTCATCGTTCACGCCTTCGCCAATTTTCATGCGCGCTTTTGAGGTGATCAGGATGTCGTCATAGCGGCCCTCCAGCACTTCTCCCAAGATCTCCTCAGACAGGCCGGTTGAGTACATGTTTGCGGTGTCGAACAGGTTCACGCCATGATCGATGCACAGATCGACGAGCCGCCTCGCGTCCGGGACCTGCTGGCTGGCAACCATGCCGAACGGCCCCCGGCCACCAAACGTGAAGGTGCCCATGGTGATGGCGGAGACCTTCAGCCCAGTTTGCCCAAGATTGCGATACTGCATGTGATTAACTCCCTAAGCACTGCGATTTTTGCAGACGTTTTCTATCTTTTGCCGCCGGATGTACATGGCTGACGGAAGCCAACACAGACCAAACAGATACTCAACCCAACGCCTTACAGAGCGCGCGCGCGCTGTCGCCATCGATGATCAGCGCTTTGACCGCTCCGCTGTTCAGCAAAGCTTTGGTCGCAGGCACTTTTCCAAGCCCTGCCGACAAAAGGACTGTTTTCATCGTGCTGAGGCGGTCAAGACCCACGGCAATCACACGGTCATTCAATTGGTGTGGCACAGGCAATCCGTCGCAAGCGAAGAAGATGCCGTTTGTGTCTGCGACGGCGCCTGCGGCCCGCAGAGATAGCAAATCCTCAGCAGAGATCATGTTTTGCTGTCGCAGCAGGGATGCCTCTGTGAGCTCTCCGACCGACACAAGGGCCAGGTCCGCCTCGTTGGCCAATTGCATAATCCCGGAGATGCCGCCTTGCGCCAAGAACACATCGCGGTCTTCTGCGCCGTCGGCGATGAAAGGTGCTGGCAGGAAGTACCCTTCAGACCCTGTTGCTTTGGCCATGGCGTGGACGACCTCGAACGGGTTGAAGGACGAGTTGCTGGCAAGCGATCCCATTAGGCTCACAAATTTCGCGTTCGGTGCCTGAATGCCCGATAGGTTGCGGCTGACGCGTTCAAGTGTCCGCCCCCAACCTGTACCAATGATGGCGTCAGGTTTCGCCGTGAGCTGATCGCGCAGGACCTGGGCCGCTGCGGCCCCAACCATGTTGAAGGCAATTTCTTCCATCGCATCGCCTGCCTGGTCCGTTAAACCCAGTGGCGGCGTCGCGATGCAGAAATCAAGACCAAACGCTTGCCGGATGGCATCCTCCTCAACGAGGAGACCTATGTCGCGTTCATTGATGGAAATGGACACCAAGCCGGAGTCGCGTGCTTGCGAGAGCAGCTTGTTCACGCGGGCTCGGGTCAGCCCCAACCGCTTGGCGGTCTCTTCCTGATTGAAGCCGCCATTGTAATAAAGCCAGGCGGCCTGCGCCATCAGCTGGTTGGTGTTCTCGTCAGACATGCTTGCTCGATCACGCATTCTCCAACACCTACAAAAGCAGAGTTCTTGCCTGCGGGAAAGCCGAAAAATTACAAATGTAACATTGGTGGACAAATGTGATCGATGTGCTAAATCTGGGCTCTATACGCTGAAGCCGTCAGTTCGCGCCAGCACCATGAGATCTGTTTGAGGAGCGACCCGTGAACGAGGTCATCAGCACCATTGAGCCTTCTTCCAGCAACTCCGGTTTGCTCGCGCACTACAAGGCTATGCGGCGCATACGTACTTTCGAGGATCGTGTCGGCGAGCTCTATTTGCGCGGTGAAAGTGCAGGGTCGATGCTGCACCTTTCCATCGGCGAGGAAAGTGCTGCGGTCGGTGTCAGCGCTGCGATGCATGACGGTGACACGTTCACCACGCACCATCGCGGGCACGGAATTTTCCTAGCGCGCGGCGCCGACCCCGACCGCATGATGTCGGAAATTGGCGGCAAGGCCAGCGGCTATTGTCGCGGCAAGGGCGGCTCTATGCACATCGCCGATATGACATTGGGTCACCTTGGGGCAAATGCGATTGTTGGGGGCGGCATACCTGCTGTTGTCGGCGCTGCTCTTGTGGCCAAGCGACGGGGCAGGGGAAGCGTCTCCATTGCCTTCTTCGGCGATGGCGCGATGCAGCAGGGCATCTTGTACGAGTCCATGAACATGGCCGCACTTTGGAACCTGCCAGCCGTGTTTGTCTGCATCAACAACCAATGGGGTATGGGCACCCGTATTGATCAGGCGACGAAGGCAACGACGTTGCACGAGCGTGCGGCGTCGTTCGGATTGAACGCTGAAACGGTCGATGGCCTCGGTGTGCTTGATGTCGTCGATGCCGCAACGCGCATCGTCGATGGTGCCCGCGCTGGAACGCCAGGGTTTCTGGCCGTTGATTGCTTCCGCTTCTTCGGCCATGGACGCAAAGACAAGAGCCCCTACCGCTCAGAACAGGAAGAAGCCGAGGGACGGGCCAAGGATCCCGTTCTTCACGCCCGCAATCTCTTGATGGATCAGGGTGTCTCGGAGGCCGAGTTGGATGCGTTGGACGACGCGGTGTCCGCTGAAATGGACGCGACAATCGACTTTACCAAAGCATCTGACGAGCCGGACCTCAACTCGATGTTTCGAGATGTCTTTGCGCCTGGCGAGCCCGAACCCGAGCCGGTCCAGACCCGCATTGACCGTGTCTTGGCCAGGGAGTAGCCGCCATGCCCAAACTCGCTTATCGCGACGCGCTCAAACAGGCCCTCAACGACGCCATGCGCGAGGATCCCGACATCTTCCTTATCGGGGAAGAGGTCGGTCGCTATGGCGGCGCTTACGGTGTCACCAAGGGTCTGATCGATGAATTCGGTGCTGAGCGGGTGCTCGATACGCCGATCTCAGAACCGGCCATTATTGGCACAGCTGTTGGCGCAGCAATGGCTGGCATGCGCCCGGTTGCGGAGCTCATGTATGTGGATTTTCTAGGCATGACGATGGATCAGCTGTGCAATCAAGCTGCCAAAATTCGCTACATGTTCGGCGGTCAGATTGGCGTTCCAATGGTGTTGCGGACGCAAGGTGGAACAGGGCGCTCAGCGGGCGCACAGCACAGCCAGTCGCTCGAGGCTTACGTGATGCACACGCCAGGCCTGCGGCTTGCCATGCCCGCCACCGTGTACGACGCCTACCATTTGCTGCGCCAGGCGCTGAAACAGCCGGACCCGGTCGTCTTTATTGAACACAAGAGCCTTTACGCGATGTCTGAAGAGGTCGACTTAACGGTGCAGCCGCCCGATTGGGGACAGGCAGCGATCCGCCGGCAAGGACGCGATCTGGTGATAGTGAGCTACTCCCGCCAAGTGCATTACGCCTTGCAAGCAGCCGAAGAATTGGCCGAGCAAGGGATTGAGGCGACGGTGATCGATACGCGCACTCTCAACCCGCTGGATTTTGAGACGATCGGAAGGGAAGTCGAAAAAACAGGCAAGGCTATGGTGGTATCGGAAGCCGCAATGACCTGTGGTGTGGCCGCCGAGCTTGCAGCGCGTATCACAGAAGAGTGCTTTGATTTTCTTGAAGAGCCAGTGGTGCGGGTCGCGGGCGAGGATATCCCGATCTCCGTTTCGGTTGAGCTCGAAAAGCATTCCGTGCCAACGCCGGAGCGGATCGTCGATACCGCTCGGAAGATGGTTGTATGAGCGGTCTCTTGAAGATGCCCCGCATGGGCGAGACCATGGAGGAGGGCACGTTGGCCGCCTGGTTGGTCGAACCGGGCCAACCGTTCAAGCGCGGCGATGCGATCCTGGAGGTTGAGACTGACAAGACCGTCGTCGAGTTTCCTGCGCTCGGGGATGGGTCGTTGATTGAAGCGCTTGTGGAACTCGGCCAGATGGTCAGTGTCGGTACGCCCATCGCGCGCATTGATATTGGCGATGGACCGGATTGGACCGACGACGGTAGCGCGAACGCAACAGCTGACGTCGAGGGCGAGCTAACCACAGAGACTGAAGACAATGTGCCCGCGCGCGTGGTTGAGAGTCCAGGTTTGGCCTCACCCGGGGCCGAGGGCAACACGCGGCGTGCGACGCCGCTGGCGCGACGCCTGGCCGCGCAAAGCGGTCTGGATATCGCTGAGCTGCAAGGAAGTGGGCGGCGCGGTCGCATCGAGCGGCACGATGTTGAAGCGGCCCAAGTCATGGAGATCAAAGCCAGGGGAGGCATGCCGTCTTCGGCTGACTTGCAAACGGGTCATGGCCTTGCTTGGCTTGAAAAAGGGCCCGCTGATGGCGCGCCCATCATGTTCATTCATGGGTTCGCAGCCGACCACACTGCCTGGGCAGGCTTGCAATCCCACATGGCACGTGCCGGATGTCGCACACTTGCCGTCGATCTGCCGTCCCACGGTGCAACGGCACTTGATGCTCACGACGTCGACGATCTGCACCCACCGCTATCCCAAGTGGTGCAGCAAGTCGGTTCGCAACCCGTCCATCTGGTTGCCCATTCCATGGGTGCTCTGGCGGCCGTTAAATTCGCACAGGCGCATCCGGTAGCCTCGCTCACACTGATTGCACCCGCAGGTATCGGAAGGCGGATCAATACGGGCTTTTTGGATGCACTCGCCACGCCCAAAAGTGTCGATCATGTTCGTTCGACACTTAAGCGGCTAACCTCAGGACCCAATGGACTCTCAGAGGGTGCAATCAACGGCATTTTCCAGCAGCTTAAGCAAGGACGCGCGGCGGCGCTTGCACAATCCTTGGCTGGCGCGAGCGGTCAAGCAGTGGATATTCGCGCAGACCTCGCAGCGCTGGCCGAGGATGTCCCCGTGACTCTGATACTCGGTCATCGTGACCAGATACTGGATTGGTCAGAGGCGCTTGACGTCTCACCTTTGTTGAGCGTCCACCATTTTCCCGACGTCGGTCACATGCCCCACTGGGAAGCACCGACAGATGTTCAGATGATCCTGGAGCGGAGAATTACCCGATGAGCAAAGAGAAATTAGCGGCGGCAAAGGCCCGCCTAGGCGCTTTCGCCAAGACCAGCCCGGTCTTGTTCCAGGGCTTTCAAAAGATTGCTTCGACGGCCACCCGGGAGGGGAACTTCAGTGCGGCACAAAAAGAACTGATGGCGACCGCAATTGCCGTGACACAGGGCTGTGATGACTGCATTCTTTATCATATCGACGCGGCCAAGCGCCACGGAGCGGATGAAGAAGTACTCATTGAAGCGCTCGAGGTCGCTGTGGAAATGGGCGGCGGACCGGCCGTTATGTACGCTGGAAAGGCGCTTGAGGCTTTCCGCACGGTTTGAACCATGACGCCAGCATTCGGGAGGGGAACATGGCTTATTTTTTGACGGTTGATGGCGGGACAGAGAGCCTTCGGGCCAGGGTTTACGATCTTAATGGAACGTGTTTGGCAAGCCGGGCTGTTCCCTACAACACGCAGTTTTCTGCCGGAGCGCGCGCCGAGCAAGACCCAGCCGATTGGTGGACAAGCTTTGTCAAAGCCTCTCGCGGTGCGATCACCGAGGCCGACGTCGAAGCGGGTCAAATTGAGGCCATATGCTACGCAACAACCTGCTGCTCCGTAGTCGCACTGGATCAGAATGGTCACGCTATTCGCCCAGCACTCATTTGGATGGACGTGCGCGCCAACGAGGAAGCCGAGGTCGTGCTGGCTACGGGTGATGACGCGTTGGCGCTCAATGGCGGCGGCGCTGGGCCCGTTTCGGCGGAATGGATGATCCCCAAAGCGCTTTGGCTCAAGCGCAATGAGCCGGAGAACTTCGATCGGGCCTTTCGGATCTGCGAGTATCAGGATTACCTGACGTTCCACCTTACAGGTCAATGGGCCGCAAGCCTGGATAACGTTGGTCTGCGCTGGCATTATCGCAACCGTGACGGAGGTTGGGCAGCGTCCATGGTTGAGGCGCTTGGTATCGGCGATATCCTTGATAAGTGGCCACCGCGCGTGGTCGCTCCCGGTGACGTTATAGGTACACTGACTGCTGCGGCGGCAGATGCGCTTGGTCTCTCTCAGTCGGTAAAGGTTGTTCAGGGTGGGGCGGACGCGTTGATCGGGATGATCGGGCTCGGTGTTGCCCGGCCTGGGCAATTGGCGATGATTACAGGCTCGTCGCACCTGCAGTTCGGGGTGACGGAAGCACCGCTCAACGCTGCTGGTGTTTGGGGCGCCTACGCCGACATCGTCTATCCCGATCGTTACATCGTTGAGGGCGGGCAGACGTCGACCGGATCGATCATCAACTGGCTTGGCCGGATTGCGGGCGGGCTCGATTTCGATGAGCTCAACGCCAAAGCTGCGGAGCTTTCGCCGGGCTGCGATGGGCTGATTGTGCAGGATCATTTCCAAGGCAACCGCACGCCTTATACCGATCCGCTGTCCCGTGGCGCCCTTGTCGGCCTGACACTCGCGCATGAGAAGCATCATATCTTCCGCGCCGTCATGGAAGGCATCGGCTTTGGTTCACGCGCTATTCTCGATGCCTTCAAGGACGCTGGCTACGAGGCTGGAGAGATGACTGTTGGCGGTGGAGCCTCGGCTTCCAATCTATGGCTGCAAATTCACGCTGATACTTCCGGTATTCCGGTGCGCGTTCCCGCATCGCCCGATGCGCCGTCGACCGGCTCTGCTGTCCTCGCGGCTCTTGGCGCCGGCCATTTTACCACCATTGATGAGGGTATCGCAGCCATGGTTCATCCAGGCCGGATGATCGAGCCAATACCCGCTAATGTCGCGCAATATGAAGAGATCTATGCGCGCTACAAATCACTCTATCCCGCCCTGAAAGACTGCTTGGGTCGGTAGGGATCCCACACCGGCAAAATCGCTAAAGGCGAAGAACACTGCCCTCAAGCTTTGTCAGAAGGCGTTGAAGACGGTGCCAGGTTGGCTCACCTGATTAGGTCGATCTTTGCGCCTTGCGAATGATGCGGGTGGCCAATTCCCGCACCACACGGCATTGGTTGGACCACGTTGAGATTGAAATTCCAGCGCCCGATACATGTCGCTGCTACATTCTTACCTTCAAATGCAGAGTTGTAATCGCGTTGTACGTACCAAGTGGAACAAAGAGCATCTATGAGCGGCCGGTCACAAATTCATGGGCGCCAACTCTCCATCGCACCGATGATGGATTGGACCCAAAAGACAGTTAATTCAACGTATTAACCTTCGCTTCGTGCGATATCCGTGCTCCTAGTTGTCAAAAGCAACCCAAGGCCATGATCACAGCTTGGTGCTACCTCGCGCGTCGGTTGGTCCAGTTCCGAATTGGCCGCAACCAGCGAGAAGCGTGCGGCGAACTCATTTCAACTCAAGAAACAAGGCTGAAGAAAAATGTTCTTTTTGAGCCGATCACCAGTTCCTTTGGTAGTGACATATTCGTTTTAGCTGGCCGAACTAATCGTATTGCTGCGCGAATTAAAAATGTCCCTATCCAGTTGAGGAGGCTGATGGGGTAATGAGTTGAAGCGATTTTGGGACTTCCTGCGTTCAGCATCGAACTGAGTTCGCTTGCATAGCCCCTCCGGATCAAGTTCCAATGATATTCGTCTAGCCGCTTTGTAGAATGATAAAGTTATTCATTCTCCGCCTGGGCGAGATAGATGGTTTGGGTGAAAGGGTCGCCGGTGAGCGGATTGTCAAACGTCACAGGCTCCGCCCAGACTTTTGGGAAGGCCGCACCCAGGCGTTCGAGAAAACATTTGTCCGCAACCTTGTCCGACCACAATCCGAAAATGCCACCAGGTTTCAAGTGGCGCTTGAGTGCGCGCAAACCATCGATCTGATAGAAACTGTTGCTACGCTCATCGAGAAGATGGTCGGGGGCATGGTCGATATCGGCAAGCACTGCATCGAAACGCCGCTCAGGCCCCGTAGGATCAAACCCATCACCGGTGGCCATGGCGAAGAAATCACCTTCCACCATCCGGCATGACGGATTGTCGACCAGGCGTGTGCCGATAGGCAGAAGACCAGCCATGTGCCATTCAATCACCGGCTTGAAGTACTCGATAATAAGGAGCTCAGAGACCGCATCCTCATCGAGAACAGCCTGGGCCGTGTAGCCGAGCCCAAGCCCGCCGACCACTATGTTGAGAGCCTCTCCGGTGCAGGCCGCAACGCCCAATTGCGCCAGTGCGACCTCGGATGCGATGAAATGGCTCGACATCAAAAACTCATCGCCGAGCAGAATCTCCCAGACATCCACGCCAAGCACCACATCATGACGGCGACGCAGGCTGAGCGCGCCACTTGACGTTGGACAGTAGTCGAGTTCTTCAAACAACACGCTCATCCCATTACAACCTTCAAACAGCCTAGTGATCACGATGCCGGGCTAGCAGCCCTGCCTTTGTCAGCGGGTTCACGGGACGGCTCAACGCCAACGACGTCTAAGTCAACACGCAGTCGTCTGGCGCGGCATGCGGTTCTCTCCCACAAGCTCATCGGTCCATTAGCGCCTCTCGGGTGAAAGGCCAGTGACTTAGCTGCACGAAACGCCCGCCATCGCATTCTATGACATGGCGTAGAGTATGGCGAGTTCGGGTACGGTTGGCTCACTGTTTGGAGTGTACCTTTTCGCAATTGGTAAAAAAGGTTCGGCATCAAATCAAAGCGAACGGACCTAAAGCTGCTAACAAGAACGCGACTTAACTTTAGGGAAAGTCAGCTTCCTATTTGCCTTTTGTTGAATTCAAGTTCACGATGTAATCGATTGCGACGATCAAGATAGCCCTGATCGCGACGATCTCATGGACATGCAACCACGCCGCCTATGATCGTCGGAGCATGTCGAACTGGAGGAATGCATGTTTAAATCACTCAAACTCGCAACCGCTGCCCTTGTTGTGGCTGCCGTTGCGCCAGTGGGCGCAGCACACGCTGAAAAAACATTTTACTGGGTGTCGCACGGCTCACCCGCGGACCCTGTCTGGACCTATTTTCTCGATGGTGCCAGGCAATGGGGCGAAGACACTGGCCATACGGTCAACACCTCGTTTCACAGCGGCGACGTTCCGTCCCACCAGGAAGCAATTCGTGCAGCCATCGCATCTGGTGCTGACGGCATTGTGACATCAAGCCCTGATCCAGGCAGCCTGGTTGAAGTAGCCGCCGAGGCCAATGCAGCGGGCATTCCGATCATCAACATGAACACCCCTGATCCGACGGCCAGTTTTGACGCCTATGTGGGAGGCGATCTGGTTGTTTATGGCCGGTCTTGGGCGCAATATCTGGTTGACAATGAACTTGTCGAAGAAGGCGATTTCGTCTGGATGCCTGTCGAAGTTCCCGGCGCGACCTATGCTGTGCAGGAAGAAGAAGGCATCGCGTCTGTTTTTGAGCCGTTGAACATCACATGGGAAGTGACCGATTCAACACTCGACCAGGCCGAGATCATCACCCGGATGTCAGACTACATGATCGCCAATCAGGGTGAGATTGATGCCATTATCGGGCTCGGTGATTTGGTGACCGGTTCAATCAAAAGGGTCTTCAATCAAGTTGGTGTTGCAGCGGGCGATATCCCAGTTGTCGGCTGGGGTAATTCGCTTGATACCACCCAATCGGTGCTGGAAGGCTATGTAAATGCGGCCCAGTGGCAAGACCCTCAAGCCACGTCCTATATTGGCCTATCCTTGGCTGCCATGGCTGCCAGTGGCATTCCCACCGGCTTCGACGTTATCACCGGCGCGCTGTATGAGGTTGATACGGCGCAGGTCTATGATGACGTGCTGAGCGGCAACTGATGCAAGCATCAAAGTGGCACCCAAATGGGTGCCACTTTTCTTTGCGGATGATGTTTCCAGCCCGCCCTGCGCGCTGATCTTTCCGTACCGCCCAATGTGCTACCCCATCAGACAAGGCCTCGATTGCGGTTATGCAAAGCGTATCCAAACTTCTTAGCAGTCGGCCCGAAGTCGGCCCGGCGATCTTGCTCATTCTGCTGATTGTCGTTTTCACGTCGATCAATCCAAATTTTCTATCGATCCTCAACATTTCCAACACGCTGGCTTTTACGGTGGAGTTGGGCATCATTGCGCTGGCAATGACGTTGCTGATGACGTCGGGAGAGTTCGACCTTTCGGTTGGTTCCGTGTTCGGTTTGACGCCTGTGATCATGTGGTCGCTGTTCAATGGTGACGTCATGCCGTTGGAGTTGGCGTTCGTTGTTGCGCTGGCCATTGCCATGTTCATTGGCCTGGTCAACGGGTGGTTTGTAACCTACCTGAAAATCCCGTCCTTTTTGGTCACGCTCGGTATGCTGCTCGTCGCGCGCGGCACCGCGCTCTATGTCACCGACGGCTTTCCGCAACGTACCTGGAATGCCAGTGGCCAGTGGCTCGCCGAATTCCTGGTGGGCGACATCTATGTCGGTTCCATGCGGCTCTACATGTCGCTGTTTTGGTTCATCCTGATTGCTGCGGCACTGCATTACGTTTTGCACAAGACCAAAGCTGGCAACTGGATTCAGGCATCGGGTGGCAATGCCCAGGCTGCCGCTGCGCGCGGCGTCAATGTGGTCGGCACCAAAGTCAAACTTTTCATATTGAGTTCAACACTGGCTGGGTTTGCCGGGATCATCAGTTCTATCCGTACCTCAGCTGCCAATCCCAACAGCGGCACGGGATATGAGTTGGAAGTCATTGCCATGGTTGTCATTGGCGGTACTGCGCTGATGGGCGGGCGTGGCACGATCATCGGCACCGTGCTCGGCATCTTCATTTTGCGTCTGATGCGCAACGGTATTGTGATGGTTGGTGTGCCAGGGCTTGCCTACAACATCTTCATCGGGGCGATCATCCTGGGCATGATGGCGCTGCATTCTTGGCTTGACCGCCAGAACCATTCGGGGAGCTGATCCATGGGTGAAACTTTGATCTCGATGGAGAGCATCTCCAAAAATTACGGCCCGGTTCGCGCGTTGGAGGACGTCAGTCTGACGGTGAATCGCGGAGAAGTTGTCGGCCTTTTGGGCGATAATGGCGCGGGCAAATCGACACTTATCAAGATCCTGTCAGGCGCCGTCCCAGCCTCCAGCGGTGACATAAAAATCAAGGGCAAGACCGTCGATATGCGCGGCACAACCGATGCTATCGATAACGGCATCGAGACCATTTATCAGGATTCAGCACTCGTCACCCAATTGTCGATCGCGCGTAACCTGTTTCTTGGGCGTGAGCCGATGACCGGCCCGAAGTTTCTGGGTCGGCTGGACAACAAAAAGATGGAAGCGGTTGCCTCCGAGCTGTTGCGCGAGGTCGGTATCTCGAAGAACATCCCGCCTTCAACCCCCATCGGCTCCCTGTCCGGCGGTGAACGACAGGCAGTCGCCATTGCGCGTGCCATGTACTTTGACAGCGATCTGATCATCTTGGATGAGCCAACAAACAATCTGGGCGTTGCTGAGACGCAGGGCGTCCTACAATTTGTGCGCAATGCCCGCGAATCTGGCCATTCCTGCATCTTCATCGCCCATAACATTCATCATGTGTTTCAGGTGGTGGATCGCATCGTCGTGATGCGCCGCGGAACGGTGGTCGCCGACGACATCGATCCGAAAGCAACCACTGTGGAAGAGGTGGAGCGCGTCATTACAGGCATGGACCACTGAGCGAAAGTGCCGGCCTGTTGTCCTAAGCGTGCCGGCTCCGTAGGACATTGACTTTGAGACGATCAAGGACACGATAACAACGCTCATAGCGTTACCTTACTGTGCACTGGCCACTCAATCGGAGTGGGCAACAGTTCTTTGCGGGCGTTCTCTGGTGCGAACATAACGGGTTGCAACCCCCAACAGCGAACGTTTGACCAACTCATTCATTTTCACCATTTCGGTGCGTGTTGTCGCCTTACCTGCCTGGAATATCCACACCTCAGTGATCGTTAATGATCGCTTTGTGTAGAATATGATCACTATCGCTGCTTGACCTGTGTTCATCCGCAATATCGCGGCGTAATCGCATGGGAGGGGAGTGAAATGATCAAAGAGCGACGTCAAAGGCGCATTCTCAGTATTCTGCAAGCAGATGGTATGGTCGATCTGGCTGAGCTTAGCCGAGTGCTGCCAGATGTTTCGCGCGTCACGCTGCGGCGCGACGTGGCTGAACTTGCTGACGCAGGTGCATTGAAACGCACACATGGCGGTGCGACGCTGCCAGACGCTCAAGTGCTTCGGTCCTCGCCGTTCATGCCTACGTTGGTCCCCGATGAGCCGGTGCGAGCACAGCTGGATGACATGGATGCGGTCGTTTTGCCCCCAATCGAAGGGCGAGGCGGAGATGCTTTGCGTCGCCAGATCATCCGGCGGGGTATTCCCTTCATTGCTGAATCCTCACCGCAAAATGGTGGCATCTATCTGGGGCCGGACAATGCAGCGGCCGGTTTCGCACTCGGTGAGGTTGCTGGCCGCGAAACGCAAGGCAGTAGGGCAACTGTTCTCTTGGTCTGCCAAGCTGAGCTTGCCAATACGCGGGCGCGCACGGACGGCTTTTTGGCTGGGTTACGTAGCTCCTTTACCGGAGATCTCACGGTTCTGCGCGTCAATGGCAAAGGTTCGTACAAGCCGGCATTACGCGTGGCTGCCGATGCGATGAGCGCCAATGTTAATCCTGACGCTGTTGGCCCAATCGACATTGCTTTCGGCGTCAACGACCATACCGCGCTGGCAATAATGGAAGCTGCGAAGGCGGCTCATCAAACTATCCGGATCTATGCGTGCGGCGGGGAGCACCCCTCCTTTGTTGGCCAGCTTGCCGAGCAAGCTTCCTTACGTGCCGTTTCTGCGTTCTTTCCAACTGTTGTCGGTGCCTATGCCATCGACCTTATCGCTCATGCCCTTAGGGGGAACGACATTGTCGATCAGGCGGTGACGCCTCATGTCGTGCTAACGGCCCAAAACCTGGATGATTACTACCAGCATCAATCGGGCGAGTGGGTGCTTCGCGAAGACCATTTGGCGCGTATCCCAGGTGTTCCTATGCGTCCTGCCAAGAGCGGTAAGGTAAGCGGACGCGTTGGAATCATGCCGCATTACCCGGCCCACGATTGGTATCGCTCGATGATCCAGTCCATGCGTGAACGCTGCGGTGACCATGGCTTAGAGCTTGTGGTTGCAGCACCGCATCAGGGCATTTCAGCCGAAGTGTCCCGCCTGCGACGGGTCGTGGCCCAAACGGCGCTTGCACGCGTCCACCCTGACCAAACCATTATTCTAGGGGAAGGCGAAGCAACGCTGTTCCTTGCCGAGGCGTTGCGAGCAATAGCCTGCGATACCCCCGCACGCATTCGCGGCTTAACCGTTATTACCAACTCGCTTGATATCCTCTCCCGCCTGGAGGGGGCGCCAGAAGTAAAAGTCATCTTGACCAGCGGTGAGTATCAAGCGGCTGACCGCTGCCTTGTTGGCCCAAGCCTTGGCGCTCTTTTTGAACTGATGCGTGCTGATACGGCATTCCTATCCGTCGGCGGCATATCGCCAGACTTTGGAATTTCCTCGCTTGATGAGCGTTTGGCGCTCGCCGCATCGCGCTTTGTCAAAGCGGCGCGTCGAACCATCGCCCTTGCTGATCATACCGCCGTTGGAGCAGACGCCAACCACCGCATTGCTCGAGCAGGCGAATTCAACGAACTGATTACCGATGACGGTGCGCTGCCCAGCGACCGCCAACGGCTCCGCACTGCCGGAGTGGATGTAACTGTGGCCGAAGAGCCTGCTGCTTCCGCACCGGAGATTAACGGTGGCGTGCGCCACCGCTCTGCATAACCAAACTGCATTCAAATCCCTGGGAGGATACAATGAAAAAGGCACTACTCGCTTCCGTTGCCGCTGGCGCTGTACTAATGGCCGGAGCCGTCAATGCGCAGGAGATTACCCTGCAATTCTGGGACAACCAGCAGACAGAATCCGGCCTTTCAGAAGTTCAGCAGGCGGCCGTTGATCGCTTTATGGAAGAAAATCCAGACATCGCCATCGAAGTCACCACCATTCCCTATCCTGAGTATCAGCAGCGTCTTCTCACCGCCGTACAGGGTGGAAATGCGCCAGACATCGCGACGCTTGACCAGATTTGGGTTGGGGCGTTTGCACAGGCTGGCGCGGTGGCAAACCTCGCCGATATGGCCTCAATGAGTGGCCTTTCGCGTGACCAATTCTTTGGCGGTGCTTGGGACTCAGCTGTCTTTAACGATGGGCTCTATGGCATCCCGTTTAACGTCGATGTTTGGCAGTTTTCATTTTACAATGAGGACCTGTTCGATGCTGCCGGTATCGACCCATCCTCAATCTCCACATTTGAGGGTTTGCGCGCTGCAGCGGAAGCCTTGACCGGCGACGGTCAGTTTGGCGTTGGCCTGTTCGGACATCGCGGCGAAGACACCGTGGTTGTCGTCAACTCGTTCATCTTCTCCAATGGAGGATCGGTGCTTGCAGCGGACGGATCCTGTGCCCTCAATGAAGCACCTGCAGTGGAAGCGATGACCTATCTTCAGGACCTTGCCGAGTTTGCACCTTCGGGCATTTTGAACGCTAACTCGGGCAACATGCGTGAGCTTTTCCTCAATGGCTCGCTTGCTGTCGAGTTCTGGCCCGCGCTTGAGCAACCAACCCTGCAGTCTTCGGACATCAATTGGGGTTTTGTGAACGGCACGGCGCCCGAAGGCATGACGCCAATCGGTACCTTTGGTGGTTGGAACCTGGCTGTGTTTGAAAGCTCTGAGCACCAGGAAGCAGCTTGGAAGTTCATCGAGTTCATGGTGCGCGAAGATGTGAACGGCGATGTGGTCGATCTCGTCCCAGCCAACATGGCGGCTGCCGAGGCGTTCCTGGCCGAAAACCGTGAAGGCCCGCAGGCCATTATGGAGCATCTGGGCAACGCACAGGCCCGCCCCCTTTCAGCGCGCTATCTTGAAGTAGCCGATATCCAGATGACCCTGTTCCAGGACATGTTCTCTGGTGCCAATGTGCAGGAAGCTGCTGACGCGGCCTGCATGGAGATTGATGCCCTCAACTAAAGCGTCTTCCCCGATACCCATCTGCGGCCGCGGGGCGGTTCTGCCTCGAGGCCGCTTTTCCCGTGCGTTGCTCCGCCTCGTTGATGACCTTGGATTGTCTTCATGACCATGCGTAAAGACCGTTGGCTGGTTTGGGTGTTTCTAGCACCCACGCTGCTCCTGCTCGGTGTTTTCTTGTATTACCCGATGGTCGGGACGGTTATTGAGAGCTTCTACGACACATCGTTCATCAGCCCGGAGCCTCGCTTTGTTGGCTGGGAAGTGTACGAGAAGGTACTAAGCGGGCGCGATTTTAATCAGGTTTTGATGAATTCCGTCGCCTGGACCCTCGGCGTTGTGCTGCTTCAGAACGTACTCGGTTTTTTCGTTGCGATGCTGCTCAATCAAGGCTTGCCGGCGCAAGGCGCGCTGCGCGCGATTGTGATGCTGCCCTTCGTTCTGCCCGGCGTGGTGGCGGCGATCCTATGGCGGTTTATGTACGATCCACAGCTTGGCTTGGTGAACTCTTTGCTCATTCAGTTCGGTCTGATGGAAGATGGCGCGGCCTGGCTTGCTTCTACCGACACCGCGATGGCGGCTGTTATTTTTGTTGCGGTTTGGAAGGGCTTTCCATTCTCTATGTTGATCTATCTGGCAGCGCTGCAAAATGTCGACAAAAGCCAGATGGAGGCCGCAACGTTGGATGGTGCAGGTCCAATTCGTCGCCTCCTCGATGTGACGCTGCCGGCCATCAAAGACGTGGTCATCGTCAACATCGTGCTGACGCTGATCCTCACCTTCAACTATTTCGACATTGTCTGGGTGCTGACCCGTGGCGGTCCGCAAAACGCGACGCACATCTTCCCCACGCAGATTTTTGAGACCGGATTTGGCCAGTTCCGTTTTGGGGAAGCAGCCACCTATGGCGTGTTCTCCATTCTCGTACTGGCTGTGCTGGTGGCGCTCTATGCCATCGTTCAACGCGCTGCCTCCAACCGGAGGGCAAGCGCATGAAGCAAGATCGCAAGACGCGCGTTCTGTTGATCGGCTTTCAGATCCTGCTGGCGGTCTTTGTGCTGCTACCATTCTTCTGGATGCTTTCTGTTAGCCTGAAGCCACCGACCGAACCCTTCGCCATCCCAGCCCGACTGTGGCCCACCGAACCCACATTAGACAACTACGTGACCGCGTTTCGTCCGGAGTTCCGCACCTACTTCTTGAACTCGATGATTGTGTCAGGTGCCTCGGTGGTTATCACGGTGACGCTTGGCCTGCTCGCCGCATACAGCTTCAGCCGAGCGCAGTTGGCGATCATGACGGTGCTGACGGGCATGGTTGTGCTGGCGCAGATGTTTCCACATGCCGCTATTATCATCCCATTCTACAAGATGATGCGTGCCGCTGACCTGCTCAACACCTATTGGTCACTGATCATCGCGTATGTGTCTGTCACCCTGCCGGTGGCCGTTTGGATGCTGCGCGGCTTCCTGGTGAAACTTCCGGTTTCACTTGAGGAAGCGGCAGCTATTGATGGTGCGGGTCCGTTGCGGGTTTTCTGGGATGTTGTTGTGCCTCTGGCTCGCCCCGGCATCATCGCGACGGCAGTCTATGTGTTGATCGTGACCTGGCAGGAGTTTCTGTTTGCGCTCTCGTTCACCTCGACCCGCGAAATGCGCACGCTGCCTGTCGGCTTGAACGATTTCATTGGCCAGTATGGCATTCGCTACGGCGAACTGATGGCCTCATCGGTGATGGTCTCGCTGCCGGTTATCGCGGTGTTCTTCTTCCTGCAACGCTACTTTGTCGCCGGCCTTACCGCTGGCGCGGTGAAAGGGTGACTCCCATGGCGCTTCTTGAGCCTTCTGATCTTGCGCCCGGTGTGCGGCAGTTGTTGTTCAATCGACCTGACAAGATGAACGCGCTGTCGACTGAGCTGATGGCGCAGTTTGATGTCGCCTTGGATGAGGCCGCCGCTGACCCTGCCGTGCGTGTCATCGTATTGCGCGGTGCGGGTGGCAAGGCCTTTGTGGCGGGGGCGGACATCGCCGAGTATCAAGGCGACAAGCGGCCGGAGTTCATCGCCTACCAAATGAATTCGCGCCGGGTGTTCGACAGGCTGGAACGGCTGCCTAAGCCGGTCATTTGCGCCATTGATGGATTCGCGCTGGGCGGTGGGTTCGAGATCGCTCTGTGCTGCGACATCATGATTGTTTCAGAGAATGCTCAGCTTGGCCTGCCCGAAGGTCGGCTTGGTCTGTCACCAGGTGGTGGTGGCACGCAACGGCTGATCCGAGCCGTGGGCAAATATGCTGCCAGCGATTTGATGCTGGCTGGTTGGCGCATGAGCGGCCAGCGCGCCTTCGAGCTGGGTCTGGCTGCGGAAATTGTGGCGCCAGATGCGCTTGATGATGCCGTGCTGAAACGCGCCCGTGCCTGCCTTAAGACCGCACCGCTGGCGCAGGCAGAGATGAAGCGACTGATGCGCGAAGGTTATGATGCGCCCAGCGAGAGCGCCAAAAGCTACGAGCAGGAAGTGCTGTTCAGGCTCTATTCCACGCAAGACGGCCAGGAAGGCATTGATGCGTTTCTGGAAAAACGAGACCCTGAATTCAAAGGGGCATAGGGCGAACAATGGACCAAGCATTCGAGGGAAAAGTCGCCGTGGTCACCGGCGCGGCCATGGGCATCGGCCTTGCATGCGCGCAGACCCTTGCAAGACAGGGCGCGAAGGTTGTGCTCGCTGATATTGACGCGCAAGCCGGTGAAGCCAGCGCCGAAGCCATTGGTAAAAATGCTCGCTTCATTCATGTCGATGTCCGCCAGCTTGATCAGATGCAAGCTATGGCCGACCTGGCTGTGTCGGCTTTTGGAGGCATCGACATTTTGGTCAATAACGCCGCGCGCGCCATCGGCGGGGTCGTCGATGAGATGAGCGAAGAAGATTGGCTCACCATCATCAACACAAATCTTTCTAGCGTTTGGCGGGGCATGAAGGTGTGCGTGCCACACATACGAACGCGCGGTGGTGGCGCCGTGGTGAACATGTCGTCCGTCCAGGGCTTGATCGGCTTCCAAGGATGGGCGGCTTACGCCGCGGCTAAAGGGGGTATCAACGCGCTGACCAAGCAGAGCGCCATTGATCTGGCGCCGCACGGCATCCGCGTGAACGCGGTAGCCCCGGGCACCATTATGACACCCCTGAATGAGAAGCTTTTCGACAGCATGGATGACCCTTCAGAGTTGATTGAAACCTGGAACAAGGCCCATCCGCTCGGCCGTTTTGGGCAAGCGCAAGAAGTTGCCGATTTGGTGGCCTATTTGGCATCCGACAAGGCAAGCTTCATCACAGGTGAAATTGTGCGTGTCGATGGCGGCCTTGCCGTTCGCGGCGAATAGATTGGGAGCCTAAGATGGCAACTGTTGAGCTAACCGGTCTTGGCAAACGCTTTGGTGATTACACCGCGTTGGAAGGACTGAACCTTGAGATCGCCGATGGCGAGTTTCTGGTGCTGCTTGGGCCCTCAGGCTGCGGTAAATCCACCACCATGCGGCTGGTCGCAGGACTTGAAGAGCCGAGCCAAGGCGACATCCGCATTGGCGGTAAGCTGATGAACGATATACCAGCGCGCAACCGTGATCTGGCGATGGTGTTTCAGAACTATGCGCTATACCCGCACATGACGGTGGGCGAGAACATTGGCTACCCGCTGAAGATCGCCAAGATCAAAACCCAAGAGCGCCAGGAGCGGGTGCGCGCGGCGGCTGCCAAAGTTGAAATGGACCAGTTGCTCACCCGGCGTCCATCGGAGCTCTCTGGCGGGCAACGTCAGCGTGTGGCGCTTGCTCGTGCCATTGTGCGCACGCCCGAACTGTTCCTGATGGATGAGCCGCTTTCCAACTTGGATGCCAAACTACGCACGGTGATGCGCGCAGAACTGAAGCACCTGCAAAAAGAGTTGGCGACCACAACGATCTACGTGACGCATGATCAGGTTGAGGCGATGACGTTGGCGGACCGGATCGTCATCCTCAATGATGCCCGCATCCAACAAGTTGGCACGCCTGCACAAATATATGCGCGCCCGGCCAACATCTTTGTTGCCGGTTTCATCGGGTCACCGCCGATGAACCTGATCGAAGGTGAGATCAGCGGCGACACCTTCACCCACGCTGGTGGGGCGTTGTCCTTGCCCGGCGCCTCCGATGGGGCCTGTGTTCTTGGCATTCGGCCTGAAGATGTGAAGGTCGCTGAGGCTGATGGTCTGCTTAAGGGAATGGTCTATTCCAGCGAACTGCTCGGCGACTCGACACTGCTTAACGTACGGGTGGGAGGAGCCTTGATCGCTGCCAAAGTAGGCCCGGATGAGGGCCGCGACATGGACAGCGCGATTGGCCTGACATTCGATCGATCCAAGATCCATCTGTTCGACAAAGTCACCGGCGCGCGGCGCGATTGATCCGATGAGCGCCTATTCCTTTCATCGTGGACAAACGCCACTTTTGCCGCTCGAGCGAGCCAGCATTCTGTTCGATGGCACGTTTGCCGATCCCAAACTCAGCCACCCTGAGGGTATTGCCGTGGGGCCGGATGGGTGGATCTGGGCGGGCAATCAAGATGGTGACATTGTACGCGTGGCGCCTGATGGCACGGGCTATGAGCGGGTCGCTTCGACCGGCGGTTTCGCGCTGGGCCTCGCCTTCGACGGTGACCGCGCGCTGTTTATCTGCGATCTTAAACACCCGGCAGTTTTCCGGCTCGATTTGGCCACCGGCGATCTTGACCGCTTCATCGCGCCGGGCATCAAAATTCCAAACTTCCCATTGGTAGACACGTCCCGCGGGCGGCTACTCGTTTCTGATAGTCACGCTTCTGGAACACCAGGACCCGGCATTTGGTCCTATGATTTGCGTTCGGGACAAGGAGAGCTTTGGTATGCGAAGCCGCTGAATTTCGCCAATGGCATGGCGATGTGTCCTGGAGAACACGCCCTCTACGTGTGCGAAACTTTCGTGCCCTGTATCACGCGCATCCCCATTCTGGCGGATGGTTCAGCTGGTCAGGCAAGCATGTTTGCTGGCGACTTGCCGGGTCTACCAGATGGTATCGCATTCGATAGCGCCGGTCATCTGGTGGTGGGATGCTATGAGCCCTCACGTCTGTTGCGGATTAGCCCTGACGGCAAAACAACAGACATTTTGATCGAGGATATCACCGCCCACACGCTGTGCCATCCCACCAATGTCGCCTTTGCCGATGACACGCTTTACACCGCCAATCTCGGGCGCTGGCACTTGACCAAAATCGCTATGGATGTTGGCGCGCCCGCCCTTTGGGAGGCCGCAAATGTTTAGCGGCCTCACATGGGATCATCCGCGTGGTTATGATGCTTTGGCGCAGGCCGAAAAACAGGTGAATGCTGGCCGGACTGACGCGCTCCTCCATTGGAGCAAGCAGCCGCTTGAAGGCTTTGAATCAGCGCCAATCGCCGAGCTTGCGGCCGAGCATGACCTGTTGGTGCTCGATCACCCTCATATCGGGGAAGCGGTCGCCAATGACTGCCTGCACCCATTGGAAGACCTCTATTCCACTGACCAGATTGAGGCGTGGAAAGCCCAAAGCATCGGCCCGTCGTTCAAGTCTTATCGCTGGCAAAACAGAACGTGGGCGCTACCGCTGGATGTTGCCACGCAGGTCATGGTGCGGCGTGCCGATAGGGTGCCCATCGCCCCAAGCAACTGGGACGAGGTTGTCGATCTGGCCGCGAGGCAGCCGGTGGCACAGTCTCTCGCTGGACCTCATGCACTGCTAACGCTGTTTTCTACGGTCGCGGGCATGGGAGGGTATGTCGGTGGTGAGACATTGCTGGCCTATGATGTGGCCGAGCAAGCACTGGCCAAGATGCACCGCCTGTATGCGTTGCGCCCAAAGGGCAGCGAAAGGCTCAACCCAATTGGGCTTAGCGAAGCGATGGCGCGTGGCGAAATCGCGCTTGTCCCGCTGCTATTTGGCTATGTCACGTATGCGAAGGCGGGTGCGGAGCAGCTCACTTTTTCCGACACGATTGGCGCCAAGCGGCCCGGAACCGGTGGAGTGTTAGGTGGCACAGGCATTGCTTTTTGCAAGCACAGTACGCCGACCCGGGAACTGCTTGATCATATCGCCTGGCTGATGCACCCAGACACCCAACGTACTTTGATGCCTGCCCATAACGGTCAGCCTTCAGCCCGCTCGGCCTGGCGGGATCGTGCTGTCAATGATGCTTGGGGCGGTTTTTACTGCGGTTGCGTGAACACTGCAGAAAACGCGCTGCTGCGCCCTCGTTTCGATGGATATATCGCCTTTCAGATCCAGGCCTCAGCATGCATTCGCCAGGCACTGGAAATAGGTGAAGACGAAACCACCACTGCGCAAGCCCTGCGTGGTCTTTGGAGCGCAGCGCGCGCCGCCGCCAAAGGGCCGCTCGAAACCGACCGAGGATACCATGGCTGATCAAGCCCTCTCGCACATCACGATCTTAGACTTTTCGCACCTGTTGCAGGGCCCATTTGCCACCCAGCTTCTGGCGGACGCTGGGGCCAACGTCATCAAGATCGAGCGGCCTGGCCAAGGGGAGATGTTCCGCGGTCTGACATTTCGCAACAAGTGGGTTGGCGGATTAGAAAGCCCGAACTTTCTTGCATGGAACCGTAACAAGCGCTCCCTAGCGTTGAACCTGAAAGCGCCAGAGGCACGTGATGCTATTATGAAAATGGCGCAGAGCGCGGACGTCGTGGTGCAGAATTTTCGCCCCGGCGTCATGGCGCGGTTGGGCTATGGCTATGAGGATTTCAAAGCCGTCAATCCACGCATCGTGTATTGTTCCGGCTCGGGCTATGGCGAGGACGGACCCTATGTGAACCGACCGGGCCAAGACATGCTGGTGCAGGGACTAACGGGCATCATGGCGGCAACTGGCCAAGCTGATCAGCCGCCCACGCCAGTTGGAGCAGGCTTCTCCGATCAGGTCGGCGCGATGAACATGGTCTATGGCATTCTCACAGCGCTGCTTTGGCGCGAGAAATCGGGTCTTGGCCAAGAGGTGAAAATCAATCTGCTCGCCGGGATGCTCGCCCACCAAAATCAGGAAATGGTGACGGCGATGAATTTTGGCGAGGATTTCAAGCGCCCCAATTCTGGCATTGGACATCCCGGTATGGATGCGCCGTTTGGCACCTATCCAACGCAGGACGGTTGGGTGACGATTGCCATGAGCCCCTTCAAAACGCTGGTGAGTGTGCTGGGGAACGATGATCTGCTGGTCTATGATGACCCTGAAACCCTGTTTGCGAAGCGTGACGAGGTTTGGCGCAAGCTAGCAGCAGAAACTGGCAAATGGACCTCCAAGGACCTGATGGATGCCATGCTTGCCGCTGACATTTGGTGCGGGGAAGTGAAGACACATTTGGAGGCTGCTCAAGATCCTCAGGTGCAACATTTGGGCCTGATACAGAGTTACGACCACCCCAAGGCTGGCACGGTGAAAGTGGTCGGGCCGGCTGTTGGGTTCAGCGCAACGCCAGCCTCTATCAACCGCCCTGCGCCCCTTGTCGGTGAGCATACACGGCAGATCTTGCGTGAGCATGGACTGAGTGCGACCGATATTGACATGCTTATCGAAACGGGCAGTGCAGGTGAGCCCCCAAAGGGCTAGAGAGTTGCGGTTCCTTGTGAGAACAGAGCCAGTCTCTTCACCTTTCCAGCGGTTGTTTTATCATAGCGCGTTGCCAGACGACGAGAGCACTGATCTCGTTGAAACTGCGCTCCACTTGGTCAATCAGAGCATGGAGGATGCCATATCGTGGATAGGTTCTTTCCGGTTGATCTTGCCGGAGACGACGGATGTGCCGCGATCCTGGGCAAGGACTCGTGGGTGTGGGCGCTGTCGTAGCCACGGTCGGCAGTGAAGACTTCAGCTTGAAGTCGTTGGACCTTCACGGCGACGAAGCGCCACCAGAAAAAGGTTTAAAGAACACCCCCTCAGTGTGCGCCAGCAGCAAACGAGCCGTGGTAGCCTCCGCAAGAGCTAACTTGGCTGATAGGATCGATGATCTGGGAGCTCCAGTTCGTCGATTGAAGCCTAGGTGGTTGATAGCTGTTGCTTTAGGCGCGGCCTAGTACTGTGGTTTTGTGGGAAACCAGTCTGGTTTTGCCTCATTCAGATAAGCGCCGGTGATTGTATCAACCTTGAAGCGGGCTAACTGGGCCTCATCAGGCTTAACGCCTAGGCCAGGCGTGTCAGGAACCTCAAAGGCGCCTTGGTTCAGGCGCGGTGGTTGGTCCGATACATCGCTCGCTAGATATTTCCGCTCCGTATCGATAGCCAAACTCATGTTCGCGATCGATGCTGCCAGATGAACATAAGCTGCCTGACTAAAAGCCAACTCTGCGCCGGAGTGCAGGCCGACTTGGATGCCATGCGCTTCACAGATCCCAGCCGCCTTGATGACCTGCCATAGGCCACCAGCCTGGTGCGGGTCGAGCAGCACATAGTCGGCGGCGCCCAGTTTGGTGATGGTGCCAACATCTTGCAGCGTATAGGCGCTCTCATCGAGTGCGATGGGAACCGGTTGTGATCCGCGCAGCGCGGCGGTGCCGACAAGATCATCAAGCTCCAATGGCTGTTCGACATAGGTCGGGTCGTAGCTCTTCAGTTTTTCCAATTGACGCTTAGCGGTCCCGGGGTTCCAGGCGCCGTTTACATCCAGTCGCAACGCGTCATTGCCGATGGTTTCCCTGGCCACTTGAGCCAAATCCAAATCGCTGGCCTCATCGAAGCCAACTTTGACTTTAAAGTTGCGATAGCCTTCTCCGGCAAATGCCTTCAATTGCTCACGAAGATCACTTGGGTCTTTTGTGAATGTGTAGGCAGCAGCGCGCACTTCCTTACGCCAGCGGCCACCCCATAGCGCCCAAAGAGGTTGCTTGGCGATCTTCCCAAACGCATCCCACATCGCCATTTCTAATGCCGCTATAGCCATCACAGCCGCGCGCTTGTGATGATAGTACCCCGCTCCCATCACCTTTCGAAAAAGCTGTTCGGCATTCGAAACCGGCATGCCAACAGCAAGCTCAGCAACGCGCTCAAAAGCGGCAGGCACCGTATCGATCAGGCACTGCGTTTCGCCCCAACCTTGCGTCCCACACTCTGTTTCTATCCGGCAGATCAATCGTGTGGTGCCGTCGCGCACGCCCGATCCCCAGTGGATCGTCTGCGTAAAGGGTACTTTGACAAGCTGGTGCTGAACGTTGGTGATGCGCATGGATTGATTCCAAAAACTCGTTGACTTGAAACTTAGTTCCAATTTAATGAAATTGCTAAGGGGAAACACGCTTCATGCCAAGGACCAAATTGAATCCCGTTGATGAAACGCCCGACGTTGCTGGCGCGCAACCGGGCATGCAGGCTTTGGTGCGCGGTTTACGGATCCTCGATTTGATTGCCGAGGCGCGTGGTCCGATGCGCTTCACAACGCTGCTTGAGGGGTCAGGGTTGCCCAAGGGCACGCTCCATCGCATTCTCCAAACGCTGATCGATGAGCGTTATGTGCGCCTCACGGAACGCGACCAAAGCTACACGCTTGGCTCAAGGCCGTTTCAGCTTGCGCACAGGGTCTGGGATCAGTTTGATCTGAAGGGGGCGGCCGAGCCGGAGCTTCTGCGCCTTTCCTCGCTCTCCAAAGAAGCTGCACGTCTTGGCATTCTGGATGGTGGGAAAGTTCTCTATATTGATCAACGCGATACGCCGCATCAGATAAAACTTGCCAATGGTGTGGGATCGCGTGCTGCCGTGCATGCCACTGCGTTGGGCAAGGCAATGGCAGCACACATGAGCGCTGCCGAGCGCCGCGACCTCATTTCCGATACGGATTTGACGCCTTTCACCGACCAAACCATCATCCAGCCAGGCGATCTTGATCAGCAACTCAACATCATCAAGGCCCGTGGCTATGCCGTCAGTTGTGGGGAGCAGCATGATGATGTGAACGCTGTTGCGGCCCCAATTCTTGATCACCGCGCCCGGCCCATCGGTGCCGTTGGTATTGTCGGGCCCGCCTATCGACTCCCTGAAGAGAAGCTCCATGCGTTAGGCCGCGATATGATTGAAGCCGCGCGCCGTATCGCAGGCAATGTCGGTGAGTTGGCAATGTCCATAGCAGTTAACCCGCGCCCACTGGGCCTCGTGCATGACACCATAGACGTTGCAATTCCTGGCACGGATTTTCTGGCCGAAGGTCCTTTCTGGGATGCGCCAACGGGGCAGTTGCATTGGGTGGATATTCTGGCGCCCTCGGTTATTTCCGCCAATGTCGAAACAGCCGAACGCCATGCGCGACCTATGCCCGAACTGGTTGGGGTTGCGATCCCCAAGCGCTCAGGCGGGTTCATCTGCGCGACCGAAACCGGCATTCGTGCGCTGGAGCCAGGCGGCAATGTGGTGACACTTGCCGAACCTGAGGCAGATCGCCCGGGCAACCGGTTCAACGATGGAAAATGTGATGCCAAGGGCCGTTTGTGGCTTGGCTCGTTAGCAATCAACACCGAACCTAACCAGGGCGCACTTTGGCGATACGATGCGTCCGGCGAGGCCGTTCAGATGGTGTCAGGTGTACACATCTCCAACGGCCTGGGCTGGAGCCCGGACCATAAGACATTCTATTTCACCGATAGCGGGCCGCGCATTATCTGGGCCTATGATTTCGACCTGGAAGCCGGGACTCTCGGCGAGAGGCGTTTGTTCACCAAGATCGAACCAAACGAGGGTGTACCAGATGGTCTGTGTGTGGATGCCGAAGGCGGCGTGTGGACGGCCCTTTGGGATGGCTGGGGTGTGCGGCGCTACCGCCCGGAAGGCACTGTGGATCGCACGATCATGCTTCCCATTCCGCGCCCCACCAGTTGCACCTTTGGCGGGCCAGACCTTACCACGCTCTATGTAACCTCTGCACGCGTTCGCCTTTCAGCTCAGCAGCTGGATGATGCGCCTCTCTCGGGCAGTATTTTCGCCATTCAAACCGACATCAAAGGACAGCACGACATCCCGTTCGCGGGCTGAACAGGCTGCATAAAGGAAACGCCGATGGCTGATCTTCAAATCACCGGGTTGCACAAGGCCTATGGCAATGTGGAGGTGCTTAAGGACATCAATCTGTCCATCGCGCATGGAGAGTTTGTGGTGTTCGTTGGGCCGTCGGGGTGTGGCAAGTCCACCTTACTACGGATGATCTGTGGGCTTGATGAGGTCTCCTCAGGCTCGCTTGCTGTGGGTGGTGAGATCGTCAACGACGTGCCGTCTTCCAAGCGGGGCATCGCGATGGTGTTTCAGTCTTACGCGCTCTATCCGCACATGAGTGTGGCAGCAAACATGGGCTATGCACTGAAGTTGGCCAAAACGCCTAAGGATGAGATCGAGCGTCGCGTGCATAACGCGGCCAGCATTTTGAAAATTGAAGACTATTTGGACCGTAAGCCACGTGCACTTTCCGGTGGTCAGCGTCAGCGTGTGGCGATTGGCCGGGCAATTGTTCGCGAGCCAGAAATTTTCCTGTTCGATGAGCCGCTTTCAAACCTTGATGCTGCCCTGCGTGTGGATATGCGCATTGAGTTTGGGCGCTTGAAAGAGCGGCTGGGCACAACGATGGTTTACGTGACCCATGATCAGGTGGAGGCGATGACACTGGCCGATAAGATTGTGGTGATGAACGAAGGGCGCATTGAGCAGGTCGGTAGTCCGATTGAGCTTTATGATCGGCCGGCCAACCGGTTTGTTGCTGGCTTTATTGGCTCGCCTAAGATGAATTTTCTGCCCGTCACCAGTGCAGGTGGCGAGCATACATTGCCCAGTGGTCATATTACGCTGCCCGATATGCCGGCAGGTGTTAGCGAAGTTGGTGTGCGACCTGAACATGTGCGTGTCGGCAAAGACGGCATTGCCACCGTCAGTGGCACCATCGTCACCACAGAGCATTTGGGTTCTGACACATTTGCATTGGTTGATGTTGCCGCCGATCAGCGCCCAGTTATGGTCCGCCTGCCAGGCGAGCAGCGTTTACCAAGCCGAAGCACGGTGGACCTGACCTTTGATCGCGATGTGGTCTATCTGTTTGCCTCAAATGGCGCCGCAATACCTCTGAATGATGCTAAAGCCGATGCGGCCTGATGCTGGAACGCTCGGACCATGAAGAGCTGCATCCAGTTAAAATAGAAGCGGCCAGTTACCCGTCTCTGGCGGGGCGCGGCGTGGTGATCACCGGTGGTGGTTCTGGCATCGGCATGTATTTGGTTGAAGCGTTCTGCGCTCAGGGCGCGAAGGTTGGATTCATTGACCGCGATGCCGCAGCAGCCAGGCATGTGGTCAATGCTTGCACCCAAATGACGGGTAATGCGCCAACCTTTGCGCAGGCGGATGTCACCGATATCCAAGCGCTTCAATCAGCTATTGATGCGCTTCGCGACGTGATCGGTCCAATCACCACCCTGATCAACAATGCCGGCAATGATGATCGCAAGCCGCTGACCGATGTGACGGCGGACTACTGGGATGAACGCATGAATGTCAATTTGCGGCATCAGTTTTTTGCCGCGCAGGCTGTTCTCTCCGACATGCAAGAGGTCGGCGGCGGTGTCATCATCCATATGGGCTCCAACAGCTGGATGCAGGGCGCGCCGGGGCTGATATTTTACACCACGGCCAAAAGTGCGATCCAGGGCCTAACCCGCTGCATGGCTCGCGAAGTGGGTGAGGCAAACGTTCGCGTCAACTCCATCGCCCCAGGCTGGATTCTCACCGAGCGGCAAGTGAGCCGTGCCAAGGCGATCTATCAGGGCAAGTTTGACGACTATCTGGAGCGACAATGCTTGAAAGAGTTTCTGCTGCCACCTGATGTTGCGCGTATGGCGCTTTTTTTAGCTGCTGACGACAGCCGCATGATCACCGGGCAGACATTCATCGTTGATGGCGGTGTTGTCTGACTCAAGATCTGACCAGTTTTTTGGAACGTAGTTTCAAAAAACTATTGCGCGCGATGAAAACCCTTGCTAGCCATATCATGGAACCGAGTTTCAAAAAGAATCCGGTTGTCCAATCCACCGGGAGGAATCCATGTCTATCGTTACCAATCTAATGCGCGGAGCCATCATTGGGGGCGTGCTTGGCGCCAGCGCTACAGTCGCCCACGCGCAAGTGGAGTTTATGAGCTGGACGGTCACCGAAGAGACTGGCGAAGCTGCGATCAACTCCATGATCGAGAGCTTTGACGGCGAGGTTGAAGCGCAGGGTTATGCTTGGGGTGAGATGAACCGCAACTATTTGCTGCGTTCGCGCTCCGGCACGGCGCCTGATGTTGGCCAGAGCCAGGGTCGCTTGCTGCCGATCATCGCCAATCTTGAAGGTATGCAGGACCTCAACGACGTTATCGGCCGCGAAACACTGCTGGAAATGTTTGATGAGGGCTTCCTTGCTATGGGCGAGGTTGATGGGCGGCAGGTTGCTTTGCCCTGGATCACCGGAACCATCGGCATGGTTGCCAACCGCGAAGTTCTAGATGCTGCTGGTGTCGATGATATTCCAGTGACGGTAGACGAGTTTCGCGAGGCTCTTGTTGCCGTGCGTGACAATGTTCCCAACGCCGTGCCGCTTGGCTTGGCGACGAAAAATGCCAACTCCATCTTGCTCGACTACATGACGTGGGTTTGGATTTTTGGCGGCGATCCGTTGAATGCCGATGGCCAGCCCGACGTAAACTCTCCTGAAGCGATCGCTGCGCTCGATTTTATGGCGAGCGCAGTCCAGGAGCGACTGGCTGCTCCTGAAATTGACCGGCCGGATGCCCGCCGTCTGTTCGCTCAGGGTGCAACAGCTTTCTACATCGATGCCCCCGTTGCACGCACCTTTGCACGCCAGTTCTCTGGCAGAGGTGAAGAAATCGATCCAGCGGTTGTTCCGATCCGCGCGCCGGTTCTGAATGCAGGCGACACACCAGTTTCACTCCAGTGGGGCCATGTGTTGGTGTTGTTTGGCGATGAAAATGGCAACGCCGATAGCGATGCGGCGCGTTGGATGATGCATCTTTTAGCCGATGAGCAGTTGATCGACTACGCTGTTGGTCAGTCTGTGCTCCCGGCTACACGAAGCGGTATCGCCTCCGATGCTGTTGAGGCTGATCAGTATCTTGCTGACTGGGCTGCAACAGCTGTCGCGCCGCGCCGCAACTCCATCGCCTCGTTGGAAAATGGTGCAGAGATTGCAACCATCATCGGTGAGGAATACCAGGCCGCAATTCTGGGCCAGAAGTCAGCCGAAGAGGCGGCCAACGACATGCAGTCACGTCTGGAAGAGGCGATGAACTAGGCGTTTCCTGCACACAGCGTCTCCCACTGGTTGGGGGCGGCATCTCCCAGACATTTCTTTAGGAAATGTATTTTCGCCGCCCCCGCCACTTTTCTACCGATTGCCTGAATTCACGAGTTTTCCCGCAACGACACACGGCACCTGGAAGGATGCCCGCTTCGCGTCGTTCAGTTTTCGAACCAAACCGGAGCCAGTACCATGACCAATCCATATCATCTCACCGATACAGAAATCGCAGCCTTTCACCGCAACGGCTATATCATCCGCAAGGGTCTGTTCAGCGACCAAGAGGTCGACACACTCAACAGCGTGGTGAACAACGATCCAAAAATTGCTGAAAGTGTCTATGGGCTAGCCGATGCGCAGGGCGCGACAACAGAGTTGGCGCTTTGGCACCATTTGGGTGACGACATGTTCGCCGCTGTGGCGCGCAGTCGTAGGATTGTCGATAATCTGGAAACCCTGATGGGTGGGGAGATGGCCTTCTACCATTCCAAGCTCACCTTGAAGCGCCCCAAAGTTGGCGGCGCTTGGGATTGGCATCAAGATTATGGCTACTGGTATCGCAATGGATATCTGTTTCCGCATATGGCCAGCGTTTTCATTGCGCTTGATCCCTCCCGCAAGGAAAATGGCTGTCTTCAGGTGCTAAAGGGCTCACACCATCTTGGGCGTATCGAGCATGGCGTGAATGAAGGTCAAGTCGGTGCCGATATGGTGCGTGTTAACGCAGCGCTGGAGAAGCTGGAACTGGTTTATGCTGAAATGGATCCAGGCGATGCGCTGTTCTTCCACGGGAACACGCTACACGCGTCCAGCGCCAACACATCCGATCACACACGCAACGTGCTGCTGTGCTGTTACAACCGCGCTGACAACGCGCCGTTTCTTGACCGCCCAAACAATGGGCACTCCAAGATCGACAAGCTCGATGACGCCCGCGTGATGGATTACGCAACCAAACCGTTGGATGCTGAGCGTCCGTTCGACAAAGCCATGGTCTCCGCGTGAGCGATAGCACACTACCTCTCGGGGCATCGGAACCGGGATTGCCGGTGTCTCGCCATGCCAAGCGCGGCGGCTTGAAGGCTGGCGAAGGGCGCTTCGGCGTCCTTCTCCTGGTTCCAGCGCTCACTGCCTTTGGCTTGGTGGTGTTCTGGCCGTTCCTCCAAGCGCTCGGCCTGTCGTTCTATGAGTACACGCTGCAGACGCCTGAACCGGTCTGGAACGGCTTGGAGAATTTTCGCGAAGCGTTGACCAGCTCTTCGGTGCGCCAGTCTTTCGTGGTCACCGCCATCTATGTGTTTTTTGCCACGTTCTTTTCCATTGTTCTTGGTCTGGCGTGGGCGCTGATACTCAACCAACCGTTCCGTGGACGTTCAGTTTTGCGTTCGGTGTCACTGCTGCCCTGGATCATGCCATCGGTGGTCACAGCGTTCCTTTGGGGTTGGATTTTCAATTCCCGCTACGGGTTGCTGAACTACGCCGCGCTGGAAACTGGCATGGTGGAGTATCCGCAGGCTTGGCTCTCCACATCCGGCGGCGCAATGGCGGCGATCATCATCACCAAGGTTTGGATATCCATTCCGCTGTTTATGGCGTTCTTTTTGGCTGGGTTGGCGTCGCTCGATCGCGAGCAGATTGAGGCGGCGCGCGTTGATGGCGCCGGCAATTGGCCGGTGCTCAAAGACCATATCCTACCGCATCTGCGACCTGTAATGCTGGTGGTCATTGTGCTCGCCATGATCGGCAACTTGCAACAGTTCGATACCATTTGGGCGCTCACGGGTGGCGGGCCGGTGAGGGCAACCACCGTTCTGTCCGTGGAAGTCTATCGTCGCGCATTCGAGCAGTGGGACATCGGTATGGCGGCCACTGTCGGTGTGCTTTGGGTCGCAACCATTCTGCCACCAGCCTATTTCTATCTGCGCCAATTGATGAAGGGCAGCGACTGATGCTTGACCTTTCCTCCATTCAAGCCAAGCTTGTGTTCGGCCTTATCGCAGGGCTTATCGCACTGTTTCTGTTCTTCCCGGTCTATTGGTTGGTCGTGTCGGCGTTGAAGCCTGACGCGGAGCTCTATTCGCTTACCCCGACGCTCTTTCCCCAGTCGGTGACATTCACCCATTTCCGTACGGCTCTGTTCGAGGGTGATTTGCCATTGCACCTCTCCAACTCGTTGATCGTGTCTCTGTCTTCAGCCACCATCAACGCGACACTCGCCGTCTATGCCGGCTATTCGTTCGCCAAATACCGCTACTTTGGACGCAAGCCGGTGATGCTGTTCATGCTGTCGGCACAGATGTTCCCATTCGGCTTGCTGCTCATCACCATCTACCCGATTTTTACCAGCTGGGGGCTGATCGACACCCGGCTCGGGTTGATGCTTTCCTACATCGTGTTCGCGCTGCCGGTGGCGACTTACATGCTTTATTCCTACTTCAGCCAAGTTCCCAACGAGCTGATTGAAGCAGCACGGGCGGATGGCGCCAGTGACCTGCGCATCTTCCATACCATTGTGCTTCCCATCTCCATTCCACCCATCGTGACGGTTTTTCTCTACTCCTTCATGTGGAGCTGGAATGATCTGCTCTATTCCCTCACGCTCATCATTTCAGATGATAAGCGCACGGTCGGTCCGGGGCTTCTTCTGAATTATCTCAACGAGTCCAATGCCGATTGGGGCGGGGCGATGGCAGCTTCGCTGCTGGCTGCGTTGCCCGTGGTGCTCGGGTTTATGGCCTTGCAGCGTTATTTCATCCAGGGCGTGACGGCAGGAGCAGTGAAATGACCTTAAAGGGCACGTTTCCGGTCCTTTGCACGCCGTTTCATGACGATGGCACAATCGACCATGCAGGTTTTGACCGGCTGGTTGAATTCATATTGGAAGCGGGTGCCGATGGATGTGTCTATCCAGGCGTTGCCTCCGAGGTGGATACGCTAAGCGACGATGAGCGTGCCGATATGGTTGCCCGTCTAGGTGCACGGCTGAATGGTCGCATTCCTTTCATTGTTGGGGCAAGCGCAGACAGCCCAGCGACCGCTGCCTATCATGTTCACCTAGGCGCAGAGGCGGGTGCTGCCTGCGCGATGGTGATGGCGCCAGCTAAGCTTGGCACCGATGATGGCGCGCACACGACCTTCTTCAGACAAGTGGCCAAGGTCAGTGCGATCCCCATCATGTTACAAAATGCGCCGTCACCGATAGGCGCGGGACTGTCCGCCGAGACGGTCGCAACAGTCGCTAGTGCCATACCGGGCGTGCAGTACGTCAAAGAAGAAACCATGCCCTGTGGGCAAAATCTCACCTTGATCCAAGATGCCTGCGGGGACGCTATCAAAGGCGTGTTTGGCGGGGCAGGTGGGCGCTACATCACCGATGAGTTGGCGCGCGGATCGTTGGGAACGATGCCCGCCAGCGAGCTAGCCGATCTGCACGTAGCCCTGGTGCGGGCTTGGCGTTCTGGCGATGAAGCCGAAGCCCGGCGACTGTTCATGGTCTCCATGCCCGCGCTGAACTTTCAGGCGATCTTTCGCATGCACATGACCAAAGAAACTCTGCGTCTGCGCGGTGTGCTGGACAGCACTCATGTGCGCGGTAAGGGACCGGTCATGGATGCCGGTGACCGCGCCGAACTGCATGCCTTGCTAGACCAACTCGCGCCCGAACTGACGTTTGCGCCCCTTGCCCTGAAAGTTGCTGCTGAATGACCCGAAATGCTCTGGACACGATAGCCAAGGTTGAATGTTTCATCGTGCGTATTGCCCGCGATGTGCCTTATCTCGGGCCGCTGCGCGAGGGCGAGTTCATCAACGATAAGGGTTATCTGATCCGCAATGGGAACAGGTCGATCTATCCAGCTGATGACCAAAGCGTCATCATTAAAATCACTGGCGAAAGTGGCAAGGTTGGATGGGGTGAAACCTATGGCATTGCCGCGCCCGAAGCGGTCAAAGCCATTATCGACAATCTGCTTGCGCCTGTCATGTTAGGCCACGATCCGTCTGATCCGGCGCCATTGCACGAAGATCTTTATGATCTGATGCGCGTGCGTGGCTTCTTTGGCGGTTATTATGTCGATGCACTGGCGGGCGTTGATATCGCTGTTTGGGACCTGTTTGGTCGACTGACGGACCTGTCCGTCGCCCAGCTTCTTGGTGGTCGTCGCCACACAACATTGCCTGCCTATGTGAGCGGTTTGCCTAAGGCGACCTTGGCCGAGCGCTGTGACCTCGCCGTCGAATGGGTGGCCAAAGGTTTCAAGGCGATCAAGTTTGCTGCAGCTATGTCAGACGATGGTATCGTTAAAGAGATGGCAGCGCTGCGCGAAGCGGTTGGCCCCGACATTGATCTGATGGTCGACCTGCACTGGAAGTTCGAAGCCAGCGAAGCCATTCGCCTTATCCGTCGTCTGGAACCCTACAATCTCTACTTCGCTGAAGCGCCAGTACAGCCCGAAGATCTGGAAGGCCAGGCACGCGTCGCGCAAGGCATCGGCGTGCCATTGGCGTTGGGCGAGGAGTGGCGCACAACGTATGAGTACCGCCCGCGCTTTGAGGCGCGCGCCATGGGCATTATCCAGCCAGAAATCGGGCACACGGGTGTAACCGAATTTGCGCGCATCTGCACAATGGCGCAGGCATTCCACACCAAAATCATCCCGCACGCATCGATATCGCTCGGTCTCTTCACTGCGGCCTCGCTGCAAGCAACGGCGGTTGCGCAACACGTGCCCTATCACGAGTATCAGCACTCGATCTTCGACAGGAACCTGGCCTTCACCGAGGGTGACATGGCTTGTGCAAACGGTCACTACACGATCCCAACTGGCCCTGGGCTGGGGGTGGTTCCGTCCGACGCATTGCTTGATCTTTTGGAGGGTTAGAATGGCCAATTGGTCGGGCATCTATCCCATTCTTTATGCGTTCTGGGACGAGCAAGGCAGGCTCGATGAAGCGGCTATGCGTCGCCAAGTTGAGCACTGCATTGCCACCGGCGCTCACGGCATCGCGGTGCTTGGGCTGGTTACTGAAGTGCACAAGATGGACATAAATGAGCGTCTGCATCTGGTGGAAATGGTCGGTGATATGATTGCCGGGCGCGTGCCTTATGCCGTAACAGTCGGAGAGCCATCGCTGGCTGGGCAGATCGCTTTTTCAAAAGCTGCTGCAAACGCGGGCGCGAACTGGGTCATTCTTCAACCACCTGCCATCAAAGGTACCTCACAATCTGATTTGATAGACTTTTTTGGTCAGGTGGCAGAAGCCGTGGATATCGATGTCGCGGTGCAGAACAATCCGGTCAATCTGGATGTGTCGCTCTCCACCGACGGGTTGATTTCGCTCCATAAAGCTCACCCCAATATCTCTATCCTCAAGGGCGAGGGGTTCTCCGTCGATATCGCCCAAGTGATTGAAAGTTCCGGCGGTGCCTATCAGGTGTTCGGCGGCCATGGCGGCATCGAATTTCCAGCCTTGCTGCGTTCAGGCGGAGCAGGGCTCATTCCGGCGCCAGATTTTTTGGCGCCGCAAGTTGCACTCTATGAACTTTGGCGCTCGGGCCGGGTAGCTGAAGCGGAAGCCATTCATCGCAAGATACTGCCTGCGATCGTCTTCATGTCGCGGTCTGTGCCTGCGATGCTGTGTTACGGCAAACGCCTCTTCGCACAGCAGGTCGGTATCACCACGATCAATGATCGTACGCCAGCGCTCCAACCTACACCGTTTGGTTTGGATGAGATAGCGCAGTTCGCTCGGGATATTGCTCAAGCAACATCAGCTGTCTCTGCTGATGCAGCCGAGTAGCGAGGCGGGCCATGCCATTCATCGGCGTTGATTGGGGATCAAGCAGTTTTCGCGCGTATCTCTTGGATGACAACCGTGTTGTTGATCGCGTTTCAGCGGACGACGGTCTGAAAAACTTAAATGGGCGCTCATTCGAAAGCGTTCTCGAACGTCATGTTGGTCGATGGCTTGATCAAGTCGATGATATCGTCCTTAGCGGGATGATTACGAGTCGCACCGGTTGGGTGGAGACGAGTTATATGCCGTGCCCAACACGCATCGATGGTCTCATGGAGCGTGCCGTTCGGCGGTCTGTTTTTGGCAAAACGCTTTGGTTCTTTCCCGGGCTTTGCCAACTGGAACCGGCGCCGGATGTTATGCGCGGCGAGGAACTTCAGCTTTGCGGTCTTGATGCCTATGCGGGCCGACGGTTTGCGGTGTTGCCGGGGACGCACTCCAAATGGGTCTGTTTGGATGGTGAAACCGTGACCGGCTTCCGGACCATTGTGACCGGTGAGCTCTATGAGCTGCTGCTGCGTGGCTCACTGACCGGTCTGATTGCCAAGGGTGAGGAACACTGCCCTCAAGCTTTCTTGAAAGGCGTTGAAGACGGAGCCGGTTCTGCCCACCCGATTACGTCGATCTTTGCCCTTCGCGCAGGCGTCCTGCTGGAAGAGTTGCATGCGGACGCTGTAGCTTCGCGCCTCTCCGGTCTCCTCATCGGCAATGAAGTTCGCGAGGCGCAGGAGATCTACGGCACTATTCATGTACCAATTTTCCTGCTCGGACGCAGTGGATTGGTTGGTCTCTACCAACAAGCCCTGACGCATCTGGGTTTCGATGTGTCGATTGCTGACCAAGATACGACGCCCCGCGGCTTTATGCGCATGGCCGGCACGGCTTCGAATGCCCTTGATAGGAAAATGCTGACGACAATTGGCTGAACATGTCGAGCGGCAGTCTTGTACCTAAAATGTCCGACGATTTGCGGTCCTTAACTGCCAGAAGTGGTTGTGAGCCGATACTGCCTCGAGCCGTTTGTTGATTACGCGAAATCAGGTTGGAACTTCAGAAACGCGCTCGCGCGTCTAACAAGTGAAGAGCATCTATCAGCAGCGGATCGCATACTCCAAAGCACCGGTTTGGTCTCGTCCCCATCATGGACTGGACGAAAATTTGCCCTTTATCAATTGCTTGAAAGGCATGGCGCTCGATATCTACACGTCAAGCGATCAAACAATCACAAGTCTTGTCGCTGCGTTCGCGCTACTGCTGCCAAAGCCGACCACTTTCGTGTTTCATGGATCAGGGTGAAGACGGAGCGGCCGTTTAAGATGTGTAGTTTTGGATGCGCCCAAAGCTAATCGCTCTACATTTATCTCTTAAGGTTATCACTAACCAAGCGGCTCTCTCATCAAAAACTAGGGCGTGCAGTTCAATCGCTTGGAGCGGCGAGACAAGGTCTATCATCCAACTGACACGCTGTTGATCGGGAACGCGCCAGCGTATCCTTTCAAATGCTGATTTTTGTCAACCAGAGACGGTTTGCCCTACGGCAGGGTCCGACTGCGAAAAGTCCGGCTCTCCACAACGCAGAATGCGAGGTGCCAGCGACGGTCGATCTCGAAGCTAGAACAGCAGGAGAAAAGCAATGATAAGAGCGGTTCAAACAACCCTTGTTGCAGTGTTTATTGCAGCTCTTGCCTGTTTGCCGACGCACGCTGCGGAAACGGTTGGTGGTGATGTTTTTGAAGCCGAAGCCGATGCGACGATCTCTGGGACATCATCGCGTGATGCCTTTGTATCCGGGTTTTCTGCCTCGCTCGACGGAACCGTGGCTGGTGACGGCCACGCAGCGGGATTTGACGTAGACGTCAGTGGCTCAATAGGCGGCGATCTTTATGTTGCCGGGGCCAGCGTATCGATCAGCGCTTTGATTGGCGAAGACCTAACGGCATCTGGATTTTCAGTACGTCTACGTTCTGCTGGACGTGTGGAAGGCAACGCCCGCTTGATGGCCGGGTCAGTGAAAATCGAAGGATCGGTCTCAGGCAGCTTAATGGCCACCGGTGGCAGCCTCACACTTGATGCACCTGTGGCAGGCGACGTGCATCTGACCGGCGGTAGTATTTCCTTTGGCGATGATGCGCGCATCGATGGGACGCTGGTTTACAGCGCGCCCGATGAGATCGATATCCCTGAATCGGTGATAGCGTCTGACCGCGTCCGTTACGTCGCGATGACCGACTTTGATGGGTTTGAGAGTTTGCGCGATGCGATGGATGATCCGCAAAGGCTATTGTGGCCCTCTCTGGTTGCCGTCATGGCGGGCTTCGTCATCACGCTAGCGTTCCTTGTGGTGGTTGCAGCGGTCTTCTTGGCCTTGCTGCCACGCCGGGTGGATGAGGGGCTGCATGTTGCCATGGCGAAGCCGGGCCTCGTCCTGCTTTCAGGTTTTCTCGCCATGGCGTTGTTGTTCGGGCTTGTACCGATCAGCGCCATGACGCTGATTGGTGCACCTTTTGTGCCCATCGTAATGCTCTTGATTGTGGCGAGTTGGGTCGCGGCCTATTTGCTTGGTGCCTATACGCTTTCCATGCGCATTGGTGGCGCGTTTGGCGCTGGCGGTGAGACCAACGCAGCCAAACTTGTGGTTTTGACCATTGGCCTCGTGGTTTTGGCAGTTCTCAATTTTGTGCCGTTCATCGGCTGGATGATAAACTTTGCCGTGGTGCTTTTGGGTGCCGGTGCGATTGCGTTGATGTTTGTTGGGCGTATCGATTGCCAGGCATTGTTGCCGTCGCAAGCTGAACCCGCGCTAGATGAGCAGTTGCTGCCAGGTATTGATGATGAGGGTGAGATTAAACCGGACGCCACCAAGTGACTCTACGCACGGCTGGCGGGCAGACGGCACACGTTATCATCGTCGCTCTTTGCCTGCTGCTAGCGAGCGCGAGTATGGCGTTTGCCGCATCGCTAAGTGTGGTTGTCGATCTGTCCGATCAGGAGATGACAGTTCGCGAACAATTACGGACTGTGCACACATGGCCCGTGTCAACGGCGCGCGGCGGCTATTGCACGCCAGTTGGAACCTATCGCCCCATCCGATTGGAGCGCATTTGGTATTCGACCATGTACAACAACGCACCCATGCCGCATTCGATCTTCTTCCATGGTGGCTATGCAATCCATGGGACCACCGAAATCGATGATCTGGGTCAACCTGCCTCGCACGGTTGCGTTCGGCTCCACCCAGATAATGCGCGAATCTTGTTCAATATGGTGCTCAATCACGGTCGCAACGCCACTCAAATTGTTATCCGGCACTGACGCTATCGCCGTTCAACCGATCATGCACGCGCTGGCGCAGCTGAACCACTTCCTCATGGTCGCTACCAAAGGTTTCTGGCACACGAATTGGTGGTCCGACCTGTAGCTTCACACGCGCAAAGGGGAGGGGGATTTTGAAACGGTCCCAGCGACGCCTTATCGTCCAGTTGGGCTGGCTAGTAACATGGATGGGCACTACGAGCGCGCCCATCCGCGCGGCGATGTGCAGAGCGCCTGGTTTCACGATGTGGCGAGGCCCAAGCGGCCCGTCAACCGCAATGCCGACCAGCACCGACTGGTCGATGTCACGGCGCTTGTCGCGAAGGACCTTGCGCATGTGATGATAGCCTTGACGTCCCGGCGGAAGCAGAGACGGGGCGTAGCCGAAGGTGCGGCAGATACTAGCGATGATTCTGCCACGAAAGGATTGGCTGGTGAAAACCGTAACCGGTCGTCCACCCGCAAGCGCAAACAATGACAGATAGGAGCTGTGCCAAAACACGGCCACAACAGGCACGCCCGACGCGATTTGCTCATCGATCTTGGCCAGCTGGCTTGCGTCGCTGCGCCAGGTCAGCGCTAAGAGATGCAGCAAAAACGCACCGATCTTTCCGATAAGCGTCGCGCGCCAATCGCTCGCTTGTGAGGACGACTCTGTGTCCTGTCGACTCTCGTTTGTGGCTTTAAGGGTCACGGTGAAGCCGCGTGCGATATTGGATTGTCCGGCGGCAACAAGACTGCATCCGACACCGCGCGAGCGATGTTGGAAACGATATCGAGCTCACTCTCCAACCTGCGTCTTGCGATTTCCCACGCACTAGCCTCTGGCACTTCACCTTTGGGTTCGCGTGCAAGCACATCGCTGTAGAGTGCCAGAGTGCGCTCCAGGCAATGCTCGGTTGAGAACATTTCTGCCGTCTGACGCGCAGCTTGTCTGAGTGCTTCCAGGTTCTCTGATGGTAGGCTGGCCACCCATGCCAACGCGTCGGCAAGGGCAGGCGCGGTGGTGCTCTGTGGCAGCAGACGGCCATTGATGCCATCATCCACAACCTCACGCACGCCAGGTGCATCAAGCGCTACAACAGGCACGCCAGCAGCCATGGCTTCAGTCAAGACAAGCCCTTGCGTTTCAGAAACGGATGAAAAGGCGAAAAGATCCTGCGCTGCATAGGCGTCCCAAAGAGCCTCACCAGTTAGCACGCCGGTGAAGCGCACCCGATGGTCCAATACTGTATCGACAAAGGCTTGCTCCATTGGTGCGCGGTATGCGCCATCGCCGGTGATCAGTGCGGCTGCGTTCGGTTGGCGCTGCAGTAAATCCACCAGCGCTTGGATCAGAATGTCGAGGTTTTTCTCTGGCGCCAATCGCCCAATATGACCGACCACGAATGCATCTGACGCAAGGTTCCAGCGGTCTCGCGCGCGGTCGCGCTTGCCCGAAGCAAAGGCATCTACGTCAATGCCGGTCGGTACAACCGTGATCGGCGCTTTCACACCGTTCAACCGAAGATGATCGACAATGCTTTGGCTCGGTGCAATCACGTGATCGCACAGGTCGCAATAGCCATGGGCGAGGCTGAGCACGAGACGTTTCAGCCAGTCGGAGTCTTGCGCAATGTAATGGCCGTAGAGCTCGTAGCGTGTGTGATAGGTAAAAATGATTGGTATTTGGTAGATCGCAGCGACGCGAAGTGCGGTATCTCCCAGGAGGAAAGGGTGGTGCGTATGCACCAGATCAGGCGCAAATTCCTCAATCACCTCACTGAGCGGCCAATTAAGCGGCAGAGGCATCGAAAAATCGCTGCCGCCGAAGCGTTGCAACGCCACCACCCGCTCAACGCCTTCCTCTTGATCAGGGGTTCCCGGAAATTCTGGCGCCACGACCAGTACTCTGTGGCCATGTCGTCTTAGGCCCTCAACCAGACCGCTGACGCTGCGGGCAACACCACCAACATGCGGAACATAGGTGTTGGTGAGAACGAGGATGTTCACAGGCTTTGATTACCCAAATGGTGCAAGGGCATATGCCAACATATCGGCACCTCAAACGGCCTCAAGCGCTTTGGTAATCTCTTCAATGGGCCGGTGAACATAGTCTCCGGTAACTTCCTTCAGCACAGATTTTTGTGCTGCCGCGCTTAGGTGCTGGCGCACATGACCCAAAGTTTTGGCGTCCATCATCAACACCAAATCCATCTGCGGGGACTTTTCGATTACCTCATTGATTTGCTTGGCGAGATCTTTGGAAAAAGATGCCTTGTTGATTGCTTTCCAATCGGTTTGTTCGACCGCAGTGCGGCGTCCGCCGGCGATGGGGTAGCGACCGGGTCGTTCGGCACCCAATTCACCGGTGCTTTCACTTGTCGTTTCACTCGACGCGCGAACAACCATCTCCCAGGCCACCGCTTGCCCAACGTTCTCAAGGATGAGGTGGCGCTGGCCATCGGCAACGATAACAAGTGTGGCGTGCGGTAGTTTCACGAGAGGTCTCCGATGAAATGGTCTGAGGGCAGTGCTCAAGTCATCATGGGCGCAGTGCTCAGGTATTGACGGTGATCAACGTGAGGCGTTCGGCCTTATCATGAAGGTTGAAGAGCCGGCTGATCGCCTTGGCGCAATCAGGCTGTTGAGCAATGTCAACGGTGTAGTCACCACGCCTCGTAATCTTCTGCCATCAGCGCATGGCTCGCAAACGGTCGTGTCAGGGAAAGACAGGAGATCCCCAATGAAACGGATGATGCTCATCGCAACCTTCTTGGCAGCAGTTGGAATAGCCGTCCCGGCAAGTGCGTTTTCTGTATGCCAGATCACCGATATCGGCGGCATTGATGACAACAGTTTCAACCAAACAGCCTGGCAAGGCGTTCTGGATGCGCAGGAGCAGTTGGGCGCCGACCCCCGGTTTTTGGAGAGCCAAGCTGAGACCGATTATGAGGCTAACCTCAACTCCGTTCTCGGGGGCAGTTGCGATCTGATCGTCACCGTTGGATTTTTGCTTGGTGAGGCGACGCAAACGGCTGCTGAGGCCAATCCCGATCAGATGTTTTCAATCGTTGATTTTGCTTACGACCCAGTCATCCCCAACGTATTGGGGCAAGTCTACGCGACGGATCAGGCGGCCTTTTTAGCTGGGTATCTTGCGGCGGGAATGACCGAAACCGGCGTGGTGGGCACCTTTGGCGGGATCAATATTCCGCCTGTGACAATTTTCATGGATGGCTTCGCTTGGGGCATCAACCACTACAACGCCCTCAATGGTACCAGCATCGCGCTGCTCGGTTGGGACCCAGAAACGCGTCAGGGACTCTTCACCAACAATTTCGACTCTCTCGATGATGGCCGCGCTTTTGCACAAAACCTCTACGATGAAGGCGCTGATATCATAATGCCTGTTGCCGGCCCGGTTGGTTTGGGGTCGGCTGCCTTGGCAGATGAACTTGGCCCAGATTTGCTCAAAATCATCGGTGTTGACGCCGATCTCCATGAGACAGATGCGCAGAACGGCCATGTCTATCTCACGTCGGTGACCAAGCGCATGGATGCGACGGTTTTTGAGGTAATCGAGCTTGCTATGGCGGGTGAATTTGCTGGCGGCGTTTTGGTCGGTACCCTGGAAAATGGTGGCGTGGGACTGGCATCTTTCCATGACATGGATGCCCTGGTGCCAGACGCGCTGCGACAGCAGTTGGAATCGCTGCAGGCAAGCATCATCGCCGGCGACCTGATGGTCGGCCCATAGGCCGACCGCCGCAAAAACAGCAATCAGATTCTGGGATAGGTTCGATGGATGTTGAGCTGCGCGGCATCACCAAGCGCTTCGGCAAGGTGGTGGCCAATGAGGACGTCAACCTCACCATGCGTGGTGGTGAGGTTCTCGGGCTTTTCGGCGAGAATGGTGCGGGCAAGTCAACGCTCATGAACGTGCTCAGTGGCCTCTACTCTCCGACAAGCGGAACCATTCTCTTGGATGGCAAGCCGGTGACCTTCGATGGGCCTGGCGATGCGATCCGCGCCGGTATTGGCATGGTGCATCAGCACTTCATGCTGGTACCAGTGTTCACGGTTGCACAGAATGTGGTTCTGGGTGTGGAGCCGATTGGCCGGTTGGATCGGCTTGACCTCAACGCAGCTCGGGCACAGCTGGCTGACATCAGCGAGCGCTATGGTCTGAGCGTTGATCCAGACGTGCTTGTTGAAACACTGCCCGTTGGTCTGCAACAGCGAGTCGAGATCATCAAAGTGCTATTTCGCGCTGCCGATATTCTGATCTTCGATGAGCCGACAGCGGTGTTGACGCCGCAAGAGGTTGATGAGTTTTTTGAGATTGTCCGCACGCTGCGTGAAGCGGGTAAGGCAATCGTCCTTATCACTCACAAGCTGCACGAGCTGCTTGAGATATCCGATCGGATCAGCGTGATCCGCCAGGGACGGATCACCGGCGAGGGTGATCCCAAGACACTTAGCGAAGCGGACCTTGCAGAAATGATGGTTGGTCATCCGCTGGATTTCGATCTTGGCAAAGCTGCGGCTTCCCCCGGTGCGCCATTGATGGAAGTCGCCAACCTGCATGTCTCTCACGATGATGGATCAAAGGCCGTTGAGAACTTGAGCTTGGTCGTGCGTAGCGGCGAGATCGTCGGGATCGCAGGGGTTCAGGGGAATGGCCAGACGGCACTTGTCGAAGCGCTTTGGGGCGTGCGCCCAGTTGATTCCGGCCAAATCCTTTATGATGGCCAAGACATCACCACAGCATCGGCACGGGCGCGCCATCGCAAGGGCATCGCGCACATTCCTGAAGACCGGCAGCGCAATGGCCTGGTGCCCAATTTCACCATCGCCGAAAACATGGTGCTGGACACCTACTACACATCAGCCTTTTCCAGCGGGCTGTCGATGCACTGGCCCGCCGTGCATGACGCGGCGGCGCAGGCCGTGCAGGCTTTCGATATCCGCACGCCGTCGGTTCATGAGAAGGCCGTGAACCTTTCCGGCGGAAACCAGCAGCGCCTGATCGTTGCTCGTGAAATGGCGCGCGACACAAAGTTCTTGATCGCCGCGCAGCCGACGCGCGGACTAGATGTCGGCTCGGTCGATTATATCCACCGCCGGATTATCGCGGCGCGCGATGAGGGCGATGGGGTATTGATTGTGTCGTCGGAACTCGATGAGATCATGGCGCTGGCTGATCGCATTTTGGTGATGTTCAAGGGCCGCATCGTGGCAGAGTTCGATGCCGCCAAGAGCGTTGCCGACAAGACGGATGTCGGACTGGCTATGGCAGGTGCGCCGCGCGCTTCTCTTACCGGAGAAGCGGCATGAGTGACACTGACCGCTCGCCCACAATGGCGCAGTTGATGGAGCGTGCCGCACCTGCGCGAGCTGAGTGGGAAGATCTTGTGATCGTGCCCATCTTTGCGGTTCTGGTCGCGCTGGCGCTTGGGGCGCTGATCATGCTCGCAACCAATGTCAACTTGGCAACAATCGGTCGGTCGTACGTTGCGCTGCTGACAGGATCGGTCGGCTCGCTTAACGCGCTGTCGGAAACGTTCACGGCCGCCGCGCCGCTTGTTTTAGCTGCACTTGGGCTGGGTTTGGGTTTTCGTGCCGGGCTCTTCAACATCGGGGCCGAAGGGCAATTGCTGATGGGTGGCTTGGCGGCGGTGCTTGTTGGCTTCCTTGCGGCGGGTTTGCCATTCGCGATTCACCTGCCTCTGGCCCTTCTGGCCGGAGCGCTTGTGGGTGGCCTTTACGCTTCTATTGCAGGTTGGCTGCGTGCTGCGACTGGTGCCCACGAAGTGATTTCCACGATCATGCTCAATCTCATTTCTTATCGCTTGCTGGACTATGTCCTGCGGTTGGATTGGGTGCAGCGTGCTGGGCGTTCTGACCCGATCTCACAATCGGTTGCAGCTTCCGCAGAATTCCCACGCCTTCTCACCTGGATCGACCCAAACCTACGCGTCCATGCCGGCATCTTTTTGGTGCTTGGAGCGGTCTGGTTTGTTCATTGGCTGATGTTCCGCACCACCCTTGGTTTTGAGTTTCGCGCCAGCGGCGAGAACCCTGACGCGGCGCGATTTGCAGGTATGCGTTCTGGCCTCATTATTGTCTTGGTGATGGCACTGGCTGGCGCTCTGGCAGGTTTGGCAGGCGCCAACCAAGTGCTTGGTGTTCTTGGCCGGGCAACGCCTGGGTTTTCTGCCGGTATTGGCTTCGATGCGATAGCCGTTGCGCTGCTTGGCCGCTCCCATCCAGTCGGTATTTTGGCAGCAGGCCTTTTGTTCGGCGCCTTAGAAGCTGGCGGACGTCAAATGCAAGTCGATGCCGGTGTGAGCATTGATCTGATAGGGATCATCCAGGCGCTCATCATTGTGTTCATTGCTGCGCCACTTCTTGTTCGCGCGATCTTCCCGTGGGGCTTCCGCCTGAACGCCGACAGAAGCGATAAGGAAGCGCAATCATGACGATGGCGCCCACCGCCACACATGCCGCGCCCGCGCGTCGGCAGTCGCGTACGATCGGCTTTGTCCTGCTAGCGCTTGCGATTTTTGTCGTGTTTGTCTTCGCAATGGACAGCCAAGGCATTGCCGTCTTCCGTTTGTCTCATCCGCGCGATGCGCTGCAACTGCCGCACCTAGGCGTCCCAGCACCACCTTTTCTCTACGTGGTCGCTGCGGTGCTGGCGTTCCTTGGCGCGCGCGAAGTCATTCGCGGTGGCGGCAAATGGAGCAACATGGTCCTTGGCATCGGCCTTGCGCTTCTGGTCTGCGCATTTCTGGTGTGGGCAACGGCAGGCAAATCCTTTTCGATGGTCGGCATGCTGCAGGCGACAATGGTCGCGGCGGTGCCCATCGCCCTGGGCGGACTGGCTGGGGTGTTGTCCGAACGCGTGGCGGTGGTGAACATCGCCATCGAAGGCATGCTGCTGGCAGGCGCATTCACCGGTGCGCTTATGGGGTCACTGCTCGGCGGTCCCCTGGGCCTTATTGCCGCCGTTGGCGTAGGAGGCCTGTTCGGTTTCATCCTCGCGGCGCTGGTGGTCACCTACCGGGTCGATCAGATCATCGCTGGTGTTGTTATCAACCTGCTTGTGCTCGGTCTGACATCCTATGTCAGCAGTCAGGTTTTTGCCGAGCATCAGAACCTAAACAACGCACCGATCTTTGCTCGCTGGAAAGTCCCATTACTCGGTGACATCCCTTTGATCGGTCCGGTGCTGTTTCACCAAAACCTGTTCGTCTACGGCGCTTTGATAATGGTATCGGTGGCCACCTACTATCTGTTCTATACGCGCCACGGATTGCGTGCCCGCGCGGTTGGCGAGCACCCTCGCGCTGCCGACACGCTTGGCATCAATGTTTATCGTACGCGCTACATCAATGTCACTGTCGCAGGCATGGTTGCGGGGTTTGGTGGTGCCTGGTTCACGCTTGGGTCGGTCGGTCGGTTTGATGAAGGCATGACCGGCGGGCGGGGGTACATTGGGCTGGCCGCGATGATCTTTGGTCGCTGGCACCCGGTTGGCGCGTTGGCGGCAGCGCTAGTTTTTGGGTTCATGGATTCCCTTCAACAAAAACTGGCTCTGCTTGGAACACCGATCCCGTCAGAGTTCTTGGCCATGGCGCCATACATTGCAACGATCATCGTCGTCGCCGGATTGGTGGGACGTGCGCGAGCGCCCGCCGCAGATGGCAAGCCGTACATCAAGGAGTGATTGCTGCGGAGACAGCCACGCACACAAAAGCCTTCGGCCTTATGTGGCCGAAGGCTTTTGTGTTGGAAGAACTAAAACCGGGTTTAGCGCGAGAACAGCACCGGCCGCTTGGCGTGTTGCAGCAACTCTCGCGACGCCGCACCATGGATCACATCATAGACGCGAGAATGCCCAAACGCGCCCACTGCGATCAGATCACAGCCACGCTCAAAGGCCTCACGTTCAATCACATCAGCCACTTCATGGCGTTGCCAGGCACGATGACCGATACTTGTTTCAATGCCGTGGCGATCAAACGTTTCGGCCAACTCCGTAAGTGTTGCATCATGCGTCAAATCATCATCTTGGCCGTGCACACGCAGCAGATGCGCCAAGCTGCCATCCTTCATGAGCGTCAAGACATCATGGGCAGCGCGGGCGGCTTCCCGCGTATCGTTCCAACCGACAAGAACCGATGATCCAATTGTATCGGCGGAAAAATCCTGCGGAATGACCAAAACAGGCCGCCCACTGTCACGGATAACCTCTTCCTGCAAATGGTGCTGATCGGATCGCTCTTGGTCTGGGTCTTCATTGGGAACCAACACCAGGTCGACCGTGCGCGCGCTGTCGAGAATCCGATCGGATGCCTTGGTCGACTTAGTTTTCTGTAGGCGCCATTCAGAGGGAAAGTCTTCGTTTTCGGTATGGCGATCAAAAATGGCCTTGATCGCTTTGGCCTGTTCCATCTGCGATTCATTGAAGCGTTCAAAGACACTTTCAGGAACATGCACAGCGATCCCCGGATAAACCGTCATCGCTTCAATGGTATGTAGCCCGGTAAGATGCGCGTTGTGCTGCCGCGCGAGAACAACCGCTGCGGACATAAGCGCATCTGCAAGGGCCTCATTGGTCAAACAGACCAACAGTGTTTTGATCGCCATCTTGATTGCCTTTGTTTGGGTTGCCGCGCGGGCAGGGCGCCCGCGGAACCTAATCAACCCGCCTTGATTTCAATCTTCCGATTGGCTGTTGCAGTTTCAGCTGGTTTTGCAATGCGCAGGTTCAGCACCCCATCAGCATAGCTCGCCTCGACTGCCTCATCTTGCGGTGTGAAGCCAAGTGGAATGACACGGCGGAAACTGCCAAAGCTGCGCTCTACCCTGTGCCAGTCTTTTGACGTGTCCTCGCGTTTGTCGGTTTTTGTGCCTTTTATGATCAAGTTTTCGTGCGAGACGAAAACATCAAGATCCTTCTGATCGACGCCAGGCACATCAACGCTCACTTCAATCGCATCGTCGGTTTCTGCCACATCGATGGCCGGCACCAAATGATGGTCACCCCATTGCGGCATGCCGTTAAAGCGATCGAAAAAACGGTTCATCTCAGATTGGAAATTTTGCAACATCGGCCAACCGCCTTGATCGGCAGTGGGTTTGGAAAGTGGCGTTTCGCTCGACATATCAAAGATCTCCTGTTCATGGGTTCCGAAGAGCCGGATTCGGCGACCAAAGACCTAGCATCGGTGTTTTTGGTCCGGTTGATCGCCGTCAACTGGCCCAGCCGATCACCCGGCTAACTCTTGCTGCACACACATCTCGCAACGCGTTTGTATGGACGCTTGCCAACGATAGGAGTGCCGAATGTCTGCTCAAGGTTTGGAAGTGATCGACCACACGGTTCTGCTCACCCACGAGTGGATCAATGATCTGCGTGACCGGTTGGGTTGGGAAAGCAGCCGCGATGCGTTACGCCTTTTGCGGGTAACATTAGCGCAGGTCCGCGACCATCTGGGCCATGAAGAGCTGGCACAACTGTCAGCGCAAATGCCGCTCCTCATCCGTGGCATTTTCTATGAAGGTTGGTCACCCTCACGCACACCACTGCATGAGCGCAGCATCGAGCAGTTCATGGCGCCGATTGAAGCCAAATGTGCTGACGTTCAAGATTGGCGTGGCAAGGAAAGCGTTTCAGCGGTGTTTCAGACACTCAACGAAAAGATTTCTGATGGCGAGATCAATGATGTGCGCGCCGGTTTGCCACAGGCAGTCCGTGACATTTGGCCAGTGTGAAGAACCCCGTTTTCCACGTGAGCGCATCAGTCCAACAAAGCAGCGTTCTCCAGTCGGTTGTGATCTAAAATGATCACTGTCTGCGCATCCTCCAAGGCAATAATGCGAGCTTTGCGTAGACGTGTGATCGCCCGGCACACCGTCTCAATGGTCAGGCCGAGGAAGTCGGCGATATCAGAGCGTTTCATGGGCAGCACAATACGCTTGTGAACGCCATCAAACGTGCCGGTACGCTCAGCCATGACCATGAGAAATGATGCGACCTTCTCAGGTGCAGATTTGCGTGCCAGCATCATGAAATGATCCTGCATGCCACTGATTTCTTTGAGAGCTGCCTGCAGCAAACGCGCATGCAAGGTAGGATCTCCCGCACCGCTTTCCAAGGCTTGGCGACGATAGGCAACCACTTCCCCAGCCACCAGAACATCACAATCAGTGTGGTGCACGGTTCCATCGGGGAACCCAACAAAATCGCCGGGAAGAGCAAAGGCGATCACTTGTCGTGAGCCATTTTCAAGAACCCGTGTTAAGCGTAGTAGCCCGCTGATCACTTCATAAACATTGTGTGCTTCGTCGCCCTCATGAAACAAATGTTGGCCAATCGAAACAGCGCGACGCGCGTGCACTTGGGCTTGTGAGATCGGCGCGACAGGGATATCGCCAGTGTCATGAAGATCATCGAAAGGGCTTGCGAGTGTGACGTACATACGTGATGCCTCTTTTGTTACATGCACGTTTACTAATGAAGCCCCTTTGTCTCAGCCAATTCGATGGTTTGTATCAAAGTGTATCGGGCTGTTTGCTACCAGCATTGGCGGCGTTGTGAACACCTAAGCTGGAGAGGCGTTATGATGGCGGAAAAGCGCATTCTGGTCGTCGAAGACGACTCTAAGATACGAGCTCTGCTTAGAAATTGTTTCCAAGCAGACGGGTACAGCGTCAGCGAGTGCAGCGATGCGTCCTGTGTCGATCAGGCGTTCGCCGACCATCAGCCGGATTTGGTAACTCTCGATATCAATCTGGCAGGCGAAAATGGCCTTGATATCGCCCGCGAGCTGCGCCGCACCTATGATGTTCCCATCATCATGGTCACAGGCAAAGATGATGTTATCGACCGCATTGTTGGCCTTGAGTTGGGAGCAGATGACTACATCACCAAGCCGTTCCATGTGCGCGAAATGCTGGCCCGCGTTCGCTCGGTCTTGCGTCGCTATGATGGCCACAAACATGCGGAAGTTCCGCTTCAGGTGACGCCGGAGAGTGACGTAGCAAGTGTCGACCTTGATGGCTTAAGGATCGATCTCAACCAATTGACCATGCGCGATCGTGACGACCGCCTATGCGACCTAACGACAGCCGATTTCAAACTGCTCAAAGCCTTCCTGGAAAATCCCAATCGGCCACTCTCTCGTGATCGGTTGATGGATCTGATCGATGGACCGGAATGGGTGCCGCTTGATCGCACAATCGACAATCAAGTGGCGCGTCTACGCCGCAAGATCGAACGCGATCCTTCTCATCCACTTCTCATCAAAACCATTCGGGGCATTGGATACATGCTCACCGTTGCTGCAAAGCCGATAACCTAGGATTCCAGACTTAAGATCGAAACCCTAGACGCGGCCCAGTGCTCTAAAAACCGCCTCAACCAAGTCGCCTTGACGATAGGGTTTGCGAAGAACAGGGTACTCAGAACCAATGTTTCGGTCCTGCAGCACACTTTCAGAAAAACCTGATGTGATGAGAACGGGCAGATCAGGGACATCCATCGCGATCCTTTGCGCCAGTTCATAACCAGACATCGAGCCAGGCATCACCATATCGGTGAACACCAATGCAAGGTCCATGTCGGACTGGATTAATTTCCAGGCGATATCTGCATTCGGTGCGCTGATGCATTCGAACCCCAAGGCCGATAGCCGGGCTTCAGAAAGCCTGCTTATGCGTGGGTCATCCTCGACGATGAGAATGGTTTGGCCTGCACCAAGGCGCTCTTCTGCCGGATAGAGATGGGCGTCTTGTGTTGTAGCGATTTGCTCGTGATCGGCAGCAGGGAAGTAGAGGCTTACCGTCGTGCCCTGACCGGGTTCACTGTAAAGTGTAATGTGGCCACCGGATTGTTTGGTGAAACCGTAAACCATCGACAGCCCCAACCCCGTTCCTTCGCCGACCTTCTTGGTGGTGAAAAAGGGTTCCAGAGCCAGCGATCGTTGTTCTTTGCTCATCCCATCACCGGTATCGCTGACGGACAGTCGAACATAGCGCCCAGGTCCGACACCCAATTCCTGGGCGAGATAGGTATCATCGATCTCAACATTGCCGGTCTCAAGGAAGATGCTTCCGCCGTTGGGCATGGCGTCCTGAGAGTTCAAAGCAAGGTTGAGGATGGCAGTCTGCAGTTGGGTTGCGTCAGCGCTGACCGTCCAAAGGTCTTTGCCCATTGATACGTCAATTTCGCATTGGGCGCTGATGGTATGCTTGAGCAGTGAAATGGCCTTTGACAATCCGTCATTGAGATCGATTTGACCGGCACGAAAAGGTTTTTTCCGTGCGAACATGACCAGCTGTGAGGTGAGCTCGGCCCCAAGTTCGGCAGCAGCAAGAGCGTCGGCAATCAATTGGTCAGCATTGCGCGGCATGACCTTTGCATCGAGAAGCTCCAAATTTCCGATCACCACGGTCAGCAGATTGTTGAAATCATGCGCGATGCCGCCCGTCATCCGCCCAATGGCATCCATGCGTTGCGAGCGCGCTGCGGCCTCTTCAGCAGCCCTTCGTCGAGTCAAATCATGCATCATCGCAACAAAGGCGATGCTGCCATTGATCTCAGCTTTGCCAAGCGCAACGTGGACTGGAAACACCGTTCCGTCGGCGCGCAGTGCCTCCACTTCGCGTCCTTTGCCAATCACACGCGCATCGCCGCTTGCCACGTAACGTTCGACATAGCGCTCGTGTGGTGCGCGCATGCTTTCCGGCATAAGAATGCTGATCTGACTGCCTACCAACTGATCCTGCGCGCGACCAAAAAGCGTGTTTGCAGCTTTGTTCGCGCGCAGGATAACGCCGGTTTCATTGCTGATGATTATGGCATCGACTGTTGCATCCAGCAGGGCATTCAGGATCTGGCTGTCGTCTGAAAGTCCGGTGCTTTTGCCCATGCCCTAACCTCTGTGTACGCTCGCCGTGAACCATTACAGATCACCTGTTGCAACGCTAGGCCGATGCCATTTTGGACCCGGAGAGGTCCTTGGAGACAGCCAAATAAGCAATGAAATCCGATAGGGTCACCACACCAATCAACGCATTATCGCGAACCACCAGATACTTCCTCCGACCAGTTTGGGAAATCCGCTCCATCAGTGTTTTGGCGGCTAGGTCAGGTGCAACACAATTGTCGTTGGATGTGCTCTCAAAGACATCTTCCACTGTCGTGGTGTGCCAGTTTTCCCTGTCAATGCGACGAACCATTCGCGTGTCAACATAGCCCAGCAAAACCGTGTTCTCGACGACCGGCGCAAAACTCACCGCATTGGCCAAGAACACTGAGTTGACCAAGGCATCAATTGACATATCGGGATCTGCAACCACAGGTCTGCGGGTCAACAAATCGCCCACTGTGCGTCCGGCCAGCGCGGTGTCAGATTCAAGCCGCTGGTAAGCGCCACGGGCAACAGCAAGCAGAAACAGCCCAATCAGCACCGGCCAAAGCCCCATTACGGAACCACTAAGAAACAGGTTGGAAAGTCCAAGCGCAATCAGCAGCCAAGAGAAGATCGAAGACACGCGTACGGCCTGCCGGGTTGCCTGTATCAAATCACCGGAACGCGCCCAAAGCAGCGCCCGAAATACACGTCCCCCGTCAAGCGGGAACGCGGGTACCAAATTGAACAGTGCGAGCACAAGATTGATGATCGCGAGGTAGGACAGAATCGCGGCACTGAGCGGCCAACTCATAAGCTCGCTGGCAAGATGGGCTGACGTCCAAAAGAGCAGCGCCAGGAATAGGCTTGCCAGAGGCCCAACAATAGAAATGTAGAATTCATCTTTTGGTTTTGTTGGCTCGGACGCGAGTTCTGCCACGCCGCCGAAGAGGAACAGCGTTATGCCTGTTGTCGGCACGCCAAACTGCCGTGCGACCAGTGCATGCGCCATCTCATGCAGGATGAGAGATGCGAACAGGCCGAGCATCGCGATCACGGCCATAGGTATGAGTGTTTCCTGCCCGCTGCCGGGAAATTCCTGCGCAAAATAGCCGGTTGCCAAGCTCCAAACAATCAGTGCCGCAATCAGCAGCCAGCTTGCATCAATCTTGATGTCAAACCCCGCCAAACGAGCAATACGCAATGGGTGACCCCACATGGCTGAGCATCCTCCTTATGCGGATATTGCTCGGCTTGAAGCGTTGACCGTTGAGCAAAGTCAAGCGCTGATCATCGCCCGTGACCTCTTTGATGCTGATGGCTCACTTTGGCTCTGTGATCAGCTTCACCAGTTCAGGAACAACAATCAGCGGCAGCGCAAAAAGACCTATGGTTAGCCATTGCTCGGCCAGCAGTGGTGCGGTGTGTAGAACGACCTGAAGGGGCGCCCAATAAACCGCCGCAACTTGAACAAGTAGCGTTGCGGCAAGCGTCATCAGCAAGAACGGGTTGCTCAGCCACCCGATCTTTGAGCAAGGGTGGCGCAGTGACCGAAAGGCAAAAACACTCATCTTCTCAAACACGATCATCGCGGTAAACGCCGCCGTGCGCGCAACATCCACACCCAGCGGCAATGTCTGATAGAAAATCAAAAGGCTCGCCGAGCCTGTGTAGGCTGCGAATACAAGGATGACCGCCAGACTGCTCAGCCCAAGGATCGGAGTCTTGCTGTCGCGCGGTGGACGTTTCATCTGGCCGCGCTCGGCCTTTTCCAAGCCCAGCGCAACAGCCGTCACGCCATCGGTAACAAGGTTCATCCAAAGGATCTGCGTGGCCAAAAAGATCAGCGGTCCGCCAATCAGGATGTTGGCCAAAATGGCCACGATTTCTCCGGCATTGGACGTCAGCAGGTAGCGGACAAATTTGCGGATGTTGTCAAACTGCCGGCGCCCTTCCTTGATCGCCGCAACGATGGTCGCAAAATTATCGTCCAGCAGAACAAGGTCAGAAGCATCGCGCGCGACCGCGGTGCCTCGCTGACCCATAGCGATGCCGATGTCCGCCTGTTTGAGCGCTGGCGCATCGTTGACACCATCGCCGGTCATCGCGACGATTTTGTCCTGTGCCTGCAGCGCTTTGACCAAACGAATTTTATGCTCGGGTTTTGCACGAGCAAACAGCACATCGCCTTGTAAGGCGCTCACCAAACCTTCGTCGGAAAGCCCCTCAATATCATCTCCGATGATGGGATGTTGCACTGGTATCGACAGCTGGTTGGCGATGGCTTGCGCCGTGACAGGGCTGTCACCTGTGATCATGATAACGCGAATGCCAGCGCTCTTGGCCGATTGCACCGCTTCCAACACTTCTGGGCGAGGCGGGTCGATAATCCCAACCATAGCTGAAAAGACCAAGTCGCGCTCAGCCAGATCGTCGTTGGATTTCGCTGGCCTTGAGGCAAGCGCAATGACCCGCAGCCCGTCAGAGGCCAACTGCTCATAGGCGTCAAGAATCTGGCGGCGAACCTCCCCGGTCAGGGGCGCCGTACCTTCCGGTGTTATCACTCTGTCGCAGCAATCCAGAACACGTTCCGGCGCGCCCTTGCAGTGCAAATAGGGTGGAGTGCCAACCACCACGCTCATGCGCTTGCGTTCACTGGTAAACGGCAGTTCGCCAAGCGGTTCCCGGTTTGCCGGTAGCTTCACCCACCCTTTGTAGGCGAGCACTACCAGCGCGCCTTCTGTTGGTGATCCATGCATCTGCCACGCGCCAGCATCGCGTTGAAGTATTGCATGGGTGCATAGCGCAGCTGTGGTCAGCGCAGCATCAAGACAAGCATCATCGGCGGCGCGTATCCGGCCCGTCTGGTTGTTGATATGGCCGGTTGGGTCATATCCGGTGCCGGTCACGCTAAAGGACCGATGCGGCATCCAAACTCGCGTTGCCGTCATCTTGTTTTCGGTCAGTGTGCCCGTTTTGTCGGTGCAGATCACAGAGGCCGCACCAAGCGTTTCAATGGCCTGAAGACGTCGCACGACGGCATTTTGGCGCGCCATGGCCGTTGCGCCCAAGGCTAACGTGATCGTAACCACCGCCGGAAGTCCCTCTGGCACGATGGCAACGGCGAGCGACAGGCCGGTCATGAAAAGGTCGGCCGCGTCTTGGCCAGCCCAAACCCCAACAGCGACGACCAGGGTGGCAACACCAAAAGCGACAGCACCCAGTTGTCCTGCCAATCGGCCCAACTGAATCTGCAACTGGGTTTTCTGTTTTGTGACACGACCGGTGAGGTCGGCAATCTTGCCGAATTCGGTGGCAAGGCCAATGGTCGTCACAAACCCTTCGCCGCGTCCTTCCACGATGGAAGTTCCGGCAAACACCATGTCGTTGCCTTCGAGTGTGTCCTTGTCAATCACATGGGACTCACCGCTCAGCACGCTTTCATCCACTTTCAACTGGATGACTTCGGTGAGTTCGATGTCGGCAGGCACGCGATCACCGGCCGAAAGAATGACCAAGTCACCGGGAACAAGCTCCCGCGCTTCAATCACCTGCTCGCGCCCGGCGCGTACCACCATGGCGGTCGGTGACATGAGCGACCGAAGGGCCTCTAAGGCGTTCTCAGCGCGCCATTCCTGAACGAAGCCGAGCAAACCGTTGAGCAGCACAACCAGCCCAATGGCGAGCGCATCGATGTATTCGCCAAGATAAAACGCGATGGCGGCTGCAAAAATCAGGATGACAACCAGCAAACCGGTGAACTGGCGTGCCAGCAAGCCAAGGGGATGAGGCTTGCGCGTCTGCGGCAGCTCATTCCATCCAGATGCCTGCCGTTGTGCCAGCACCTCCGGTTCGGACAATCCTTGCTGACGTTTGCCCTTGATGGGCCCCATAGGCTGATACCTTACTGCGCGCGTTGCGCGGAGCTATGCAACAAGGACTGATGCCACCAGTTGATTGCAGTCAATCGTTGATCTCCACGGTCCAGAGACAACCAGCTGACAAAGCTACTCAATGTCTCTCTGCAAGACAGCGCTGCCATCGGCCAGATCGTCGCTCGGGTGGGTTACGACCCACGCTCCGGCAGCGAGCCCACTGAGCACTTCGACATCTCGCGCGTTTCGATGGCCCAGCGTGACCTGAACTTGGCTTGCAACACCGTCGTCAACAACAAAAACGCCCCAAGCATCGCCAAGCCGGAAAGTGGCACTGAGCGGCACCTGAAGAACATCATCGCCCTGCCATTCCACAACGCGTAGAAACACCGAAAACCCATCGCCCAGTGCCGTGCGATCTTCCAACGGCGATATCAATTCGAAGATAGCATCGACACGCTGCTCCTCAATGCCCAACGCTGAGACTTCGGTGCGAGCGGCCGGTTCTATGCGGATGAGCTGGGCCTCCAGCGGTGCTGATCCACCCCAGCGATCAACGATAGCGCGCGCGCCAACATCCAATCGTACCGCGTCCACAGACAGGATGTCCGCAACAATCTCCAAATTGGACGGATCGCCGATTGTCACCAAGCGCGTTCCAGCGTTCACAGGTCTGGCACTGATCTGATCAATGGCCAGAACGCGACCGTTGGCTGGAGCATACAGTGGGACACAACAAGCGCCGTCGCGGTCCCGCTCATTGCCCGGCTCAATCAATTCAGCCTGCGCACGCTCCACGCTGCTTTGTGCCATGCTGATCCGAGCAAGAGCGGCCGCCTCAGCTGCATTGGCGATCGCGAGTCGTTCATTGGCGTCTTCAAGCTGCGTCACGCTAACAACGCCCCGTGACACCAGTGTTTGGGTTCGGTCGAACTGCGACTGGGCGCTGCGAAGTTGTTCTTGCGCGCGCGCCAGATCGGTCTGCGCAACCAAAAGCCCAGCTTCGGCCTCGCTCACCGCCGCGTCGGCTTGTAGACGGCTGCGCGTGTCCAAAAGGCTGGGAGCAACAGGGTCCACGAAGGCAACCACCGTTTCACCTGCGACAACGGTATCACCCACCGAAACCGGTGATCGACGAGCCAGCCCGGCAATCGGGGCTGAGACTTCATAGATGTCGCGGATCCGTGTCTTACCATCCACATCAACGGTTACTTGCATCGGGCCAAGGGCGACCTCCTGCAAGTCCACCAAAACCGGCTCGGTGCGAAAGGTAAGCCAAAGTAGTCCGGCCAGCAGGCCGCCGCCAAGCAAAACGAAGAAGAACAGACGAAGAGATTTTGGCATGGACTCACTCTCTGGTTTTCATCACGGCCACCAAGTCCAGTCGGTCCAGTCGGCGGCGGACCAAAAGAACCGAACCCAGCGCAGCAGTGAGGACCACAAGGCTGGCGGTGGAAAATGTCGCGGGTTTCAAGATAAGGGGCAGGGCATAGAGATCGCTCGAAAAAGCGTTGACCATCGCGCCGGTGAAAAGTCTTCCAAGTGCCCAGCCCAGCGGCTGAGCAAGCAGCGCCAAAAGCATCGTCTCTCCGACAAGAATGTAGGAAACCTGTCCACGGGTGAAGCCCAAGATGCGTAGGCTTGCCAGTTCGCGGGCGCGTTCGGATAGCTGGACGCGTGCGCCATTGTAGGCAACACCGATGGTGATCAACACAGCGATCACCATGTAGAGTGTATTCATCACAACGACGTTCTGACGGATCGTCTCCTGAAAAGAGCGCCGTGTCTGCGTCATCATGATGGTGCCGACAAGTTCTGGAATGTCAGTGATTGCAGCGTGCAAATCGTCGATTTGCGCGTCGTCCAGTGTCACGTTCGCAACCGATACGCGTGGTGACTGACCGAACAGCTGATTGAGATAACCAAGGTCCACATAGGCGCCCAAGCCAAAATATTGATCCACCAAGGCCGAAACGGTCAGCTCGTATGTGCCTTGTCGCCCAGACAGAAACTCAACCTCAATACTGTCCCCTGGAGACACGTGCATCTGATTGGCGAGCCGCCGTGAAAGTACAATGCCACCTGGTGGTGCGTCCAAAACTGCGCCACCGGCGACCACCACCCGACTGAGATCTGGCGCGGGCAGACGGGCCTCTATCGAGACCCGCTTTTCATAATGCTCGTTGCGCAGCATTGCAGCTTGATATTGCTGGCCCTCGACTTGTCGCACGGCGGGCAATCGCGCCACGTCCTGCAGGGCACTGAGCGGCACATCCTCGGCAAACAACAGCATCGCGTGCTGTCGGTTGGATTGATAGAACGCCAACTCGATGATCTCATCCAAACTGTCTGACATGAATGAGGATGTCATCACCGCCGAGACGGCCAACGCTAAGCCTAGTGACGTCAATGCACTGCGCCCAGGCCAGCGGGTCAGGCTGCGCAGGATCATGATCGTGGGCTGAGACAGGCGCGCGGCTGCCATTGCCCGGTCGATCGCAGTCTGCCGAAAGCGAACAGGTGTTGGCGGTTGCATCGCAATAGCCGGCGCAAGGCGCGCTGCACGAAGGGCGCTTCGCGATGCGCCAAGGGCCGCTGTGAGAAGTGCCAAAACAGCTGACACGCCATAGACCCAAAGTGAGACGTGAAAGATGAGAAAGGGGAAATCAAAGTAGCCTGCATAGAGCTCAGCCAAACTGCGCGCGAGCCATGTGCCTGCCGCCCATCCAAAGAGGATGCCGACGACTGCGATAAGGCCAGCGAGCAGCAAATAGTGCACGCAGATTTCCACATCGGAATAGCCTAGTGCTTTGAGCAGCCCGATTTCACTGCGCTCCAAAGCGATGATGCGCCCCATCACCATCGCGACGAGAAACGCTGAGATGCCAAAAAACACAGGCGGCAGAATGAATGCCATGCTGCGAAGTTGTGCAATCTCAGCATCGATGAACGCGTTCGAAAGCTGGTCCTTGCGCCCAATGGCGCCCAAGCCGCCATAAGGATCGAGCAGATCGTCCAGAGCATCAAGCACTGGTTCAAGTTGCGTGCGTGCACCCACTGCCAAGCTGATTTCGTTGAAGGCACCCACCATATCAAAGGCTGCTTCAGCAGCACTGCGCGGCATCCACAAAATGCCAAACGTAAGGTTGTTCGGCATCAGCGCGCCTGGACCCAGCGTATAGATAAACTCAGGGGAGAGAAGGGTTCCAGTGATCGTCAGCGTCTGCTTGCGACCATTGAGATTGGCGTCGAACTGATCGCCCAAAATGAATCCGTTGGCGAGTGCGAAAGGTTCATTGACCGCAACTTCGCCTGTTTCGGTCGGCAGGCGGCCAGTCCGCAAAAGAGGAACATTGAGCCGTGGTTCACCAATCTGGGGCAGTGATCGAATGCTGCCGACTGCTGTTTCAACCTGACCTGGAACATCAAGAATGACAGTGCCAGTAACGCGCGCTTCAACGCTTTGCACGCCAGGGATTTCCTCGATCTGTTGCACAAGCCGCATCGGTGCTCGACGGGCGTCTGCAAACACATCAGCGAACCGGTTGCGCTCGTAGTAAGCTTCGCGCGTCTCATCAAGTGCCCGGTACATGCCGAACGACGTGATGAGAATGGCAACCCCGCAGGCTAATACGATGGCGATGGCCAGCGCCTGTGCCCATAGCCGCTTGAAATCACGCAACAGCTTGCGATCAATTGCATGCATTGCCATCACCAAACGATCTCCGCAGGGGCGATGCGATCTGTGTTCACCTCAAGGTCAACGATGCTGCCATCTTGAAACCGCACCACGCGGTGCGCCATGCGGCGGATTTCTGCGTTGTGGGTAATCACGACAGTGGTGGTGCCGAAGTCGCGGTTGATCTGATCGAGCGCTTCAAGGACCTGGACGCCTGTCTTGCTATCGAGCGCACCGGTTGGTTCATCGCACAGCAACACCTCTGGACGCTTTGCAATGGCTCTGGCGATTGCCACACGCTGCTGCTCACCGCCGGAAAGCTCAGAGGGAAAATGCGACATACGCGATGTCAGGCCGACCAGCTCCAGGGCTTCCTCGGGAGGCATTGGGTCGCGGGCAACATCGGTGACCAACTGCACGTTCTCACGCGCGGATAGGCTAGGCACCAGATTGTAGAACTGAAAGACAAAGCCAACATGGTCGCGGCGATAGGTTGTAAGCCCGCGATCATTAAGGTCGGTCAGTTCCATGTCGCGGAACCAAACATGCCCCTCGCTGGCATGATCCAGGCCGCCTAAGATATTGAGCAAAGTCGACTTGCCACTACCCGATGGGCCTAACAGTACCGCGAGTTCGCCAGCGTAGAGCTCCAGATCGACACGCCGCAGCGCTTCGATTTTTACCGTGCCGGTATCATAACCTTTGCTGACACCTTGGGTTCGGAAAACGACGTCGCTGGACATTGAACTTCGCTACGGTTGCAGTTTCTCGCCGCAAGCATTGAAGGATTTTCCCAGCGTATCTCTTGAGCAAGGTCAACGAAAATGGATCAAATGGGTCGCTGTGTCCCATTCGCTTACCACTCGATTTAAGTGGATCGCCTTGGGTCTTGGCATAAGGGCGTCTTGTGCGTTTTCGGCGCCCACAGTGCACACATGTTATCCGCGATTGGTGGCCCGTTCGCCGTTTGCGATCACCGTTTCGATCAACTGGTTGACCTGCATCGGTCTTTCCAACGGCACACAATGGCCGCTTGCCGCGATCTCATGCAGTTCGGATCCCGGCATGGCGTTATGGAGAGCGCGTGCTTCTTCTGGCGGCGTTGTCGTGTCGCTTTTGCCGACGATGATGGTTGTTGGGCACATGACCAGGGCGAGGCGATCTAGCATGTCGTTGCGTGCAATGATCGCCTTTTGCTGTTTCTCATAGGCCTCCAGACCAACCTCCACCGCCGCATCGGTCATGCCGCGAAAAGCTGGCGTGTCGAGCAGGGTCGGGTCGGTGCAGTTCAAGGCCAGGTTGGTCCGATTGACGAACCCGATGCCCTTCTTTTGCGCGATGGCCATCTGGCGATAGCGATTGTGGGCACTGTTGTCCGTATCGGCGCGCTGATGTTGCGATCAAGGTCAGACTGATAAGTCGGTCAGCGATCTCAGGCAGCAGTTGAAACGCCAGATAGTGCCCGCGGTTTGAAACTCCGTGTTGTGGAGCTGCGGTGGCCAACAATTCGCCCACGCCGAAGGCGATCGTTCCAGATCTTGGAAAGGACTGTATCCTGCCCGTTAATTGCCGCGGCGACTACTATAGTTAGCAAGAACTCACGCTGTTTGACGTCCGCGCCACCCGTGCCCAGCTGGTCCAGACATATGAAGACGTGCACTTGCGCGACACCGCTAAACGGCCTCCTACTGGGCGGATGCAGCCACGTAGCGTGCGCCTGAGGCTTCAAAGAGCGGCGAGCGGATCGCGCCGCGCACGAGGTCGCGCTGTTGCGCCACGTCACGCCACCGGGTGCCTTGTTCCATCGCTACAGAGATTCCTACCGGTGTGATTTCGGCCTTTTTCAGAAGCTCAAGAACAGCGGCAAGCGATGTTCCCGAGCTGACGACATCATCTACCACCAACACTCTGCGCCCCTTCAGCAACGCGACCATGCGTGGATCAAGGTAGATGGTTTTGCCCCTGTCTGGCGATGTAATGGAACGCATCGGCTGCGATAGTGTGTCGGTGTACCAGAACTTGCGCGATGTGCCTAAAGGCACCATCCGCTGGTGGCCAAATCGTCGGGCGACCGCATTGGCCAACGGCAGGCCAAGTGTTGGTACACCGACTACGACATCGGGCGCTTCTGCATGCCACTGCTGCACCATGACATCGGCCAGCGCGTCTTCAACCTCAAAGGAGGCTTGATTGATGATCAGCGACGCCAGCGCCCCACCACCAGAACCAGGAAGTTTTCGCAAGGGCAGCAGCAATTGCCGCCCATCTGGCAGGCTCGCCGGATAAGCATCGTGATAGAGCGTGTCCGGTGCAGATGGATGTGTGCCAGGTGCATCAAGCCGTTGCCAAAACGCATGCGGTTCCAGGCCTGTTGGCATGCTCATCGGCAACCTCCTTGTCTTGTTTCTGGCGATGGGTCACACAGGTTTGGTATAGGACACCAAGGATTGGCAAGCCATGTCTGACACCCTTTCCATTGACGCTGCTGAGCTGGATATGCTGGTGGCCCTGCGCCATGATCTGCACGCCCATCCTGAGTTGGGATTTGAGGAAGAGCGGACCGCTGGCATTGTCGCGCAAAAGCTCGCCGAGGCTGGCATCGCTGTGGATTGTGGCCTTGGGAAAACCGGTGTGGTTGGCACCTTGAAGGTGGGCGAAGGCACCGACCACATAGCCTTGCGCGCTGATATGGATGCACTTGCCATGCCGGAGACGGCGCAGCGCCCCTACACATCAACGCAGCCGGGCAAGATGCACGCCTGTGGCCATGATGGCCATACAACCATGCTGCTCGGGGCGGCGCGACACCTTGCCAGAACGCGCAACTTCAATGGCACGGTCCATTTTATCTTTCAGCCAGCCGAGGAAGGTCGTGGCGGTGCCAAAGCCATGATGGATGATGGCTTTCTGGCAAAGTTTCGCGTTGATCGCGTCTATGGCCTGCACAACATGCCCGGCCTTGGTCCCGATCAGATGGCGGTGGTCTCGGGTCCTCAATTGGCCTCCTCGGACAGTTGGGAGGTCACATTCACCGGCGTTGGAACGCATGGTGCCAAACCGCATCTGGGCCGTGACCCGATAACGGCGGCTGGGCAGTTCCTGTCGTTGCTGCACACCATTGTTGCACGCATCGTTGACCCGCTGGAGCCAGCGGTGGTGAGCGCCTGTGCCCTGGAAGCAGGTGATTTCAAAGCTCTCAACGTTATCCCCAACACCGCGCGCATTGCCGGAACAGCACGAGCCTACAGCGCGGAGGTCCGCGATCAGTTGGAGCAAGAAATTGGTTCCATCGCCAATGGCATTGCACAGGCTTTAGGGGTGGAGGCGAGCTATCACTTCACCCGGCGGATACCACCGGTGGTGAATGACCCTGACGCGACGGCACGCGCGCTGGCGGCCGCGCAAGCGGCTCTTGGTCCAGCGCGCATCCGCACAGCGTTTCCGCCGTCCACGGCTGGTGATGACTTTGCGTTTTTCTCTCAAAGCGTTCCGGGTTGTTACGTGTGGCTTGGCAACGGCCCGGCCGTTGATGGCGCGCTGCATCACAACACTGGCTATGATTTCAACGACGCGGCCATCCTGCCAGGCATTGCCTTCTGGACGCGGCTTGTGGAGATGGATTTGGCGGCCTAGCGGCCAAGGCCGCGCCAAAGTGTTTCAAGTGCCGCCACCGGATCGATTCCCATGGCAACCTCGATCAACGCTCCATCGGGAGCCTTCTCTAATCTGCCAGGATGTGCCTCGCGGTCGATGGTGAGGCGCAGGGTCTGGGTTTCAAACAGCTCCGGCGACAGCGCCATCAGCATGACACAGGGGTCATGCAATGGCCGCGACTGGCGATCAGTATGACTGGCAAAATAGGTGCGTATCAGATCCGCAGCGAGCAGGGCAGCTTTGGTACCCGATGAAGCCAGCCGGTCCAGATCAGCAGGCGATGCGCGAAGCTTCCGTGTCACATCAAGCGGAACAAGCGTCACTGGTACCGGCGCCGCAAAGACCAGCTGCGCTGCCAGCGGATCACACGCCATGTTGAACTCGGCAAACGGTCCGGAATTGCCTGGCTCGTCGAGCGTTCCGCCCATGGCAATGATCCGCCCAATGCGGGCATAGGCGGCTGGCTCATCGCGCGCCAGCTGCGCCAGGTTGGTCAGCGGGCCAAGGGCAAGAACTGTTAGCGCACCCGAAAGGGCAACGCGCAGCCTGCTTGCCAGAAACGGTGTTGCATCTTGCGCCTCTGGTGGCCTCTGTGGCGCGGACAACACCACGCCGCCCAAGCCATCAGAGCCATGGATCGCTGCCTCATCACGTCCAGCCCCGTGCAATGGCCTTGCCGCACCGGCTGCATACGCGATGTCATCGCGTCCCATGGCGGCCATCAGGCGTCCGATATTTTGAGTCGTGGTGGTGATGCCGATATTGCCCGCCACCGATGTCATGGCGTCCACAGCAAAGCCCTGGCATGCCAAGGCGTAAAGAATGCCCACCGCATCATCAAGACCGGGGTCAGTGTCGATAAGCACTCGTACAGGGCGCTTACTCACTCTTTAAGGTCCGACAGTGCGGCAAGCACCCGCACAAACGAGCGGATGCCGCCGGTAAAGCTGGACAGATCGTACTTCTCGTTGGGGCTGTGGATGCGATTATCGAAGCGCGCAAAACCAACCAGCAGCGTGTCCATACCCAACTGCCGCTTGAACTCACCAACGATTGGGATTGATCCCCCTGTGCCAGCCAGCGCAGCCTCTGTTTTCCACTCCTGGCTCAGTGCGTCGCGGGTTGCGGCCAGATAGGGGCTATTGAGCGGCAACGACAGGGCCGGGCTCGCCCCATGTGAGGTGAACGCGACCGAACAGTCCTGCGGCACGACAGAACGAATGTGGCCACGAAAGGCATCGCGTATCTTGGCCGGGTCTTGACCCGCCACAAGCCGAAACGACACTTTGGTCGTTGCCTTGGCCGGGATAACCGTCTTGAAGCCGGGGTCTGTGTAACCACCCATAACGCCATGGATCTCAAAGCTTGGGCGCGCCCAAACCTGCTCCATGATCGAATAACCGGTCTCTCCGGCTGGTATATGCAAGCCAACGTCAGACAGAAATGCGTCCTGATCAAAGGGTAGACTTTGCCATTGTGCCTTGATTTCAGGGTCCAACTCCTGAACGCCTTCATAGAAGCCTTCAAGGGCCACGCCACCATCAGGTGTACGCAGGCTCGCTAGCGCGTCAGCGGTGACCTGAAGCGCATTGCGCGCAGCATTGCCGAACATTCCCGAATGCAGGTCCCGGTCGGCGCAGGTGATGGTGAATTCCTCGCTCACCAGGCCCCGCAGCATGGTGGTGATTGCAGGCGTGTTGCGATCCCACATGTCGGTATCGCACACCATCATAACATCGGCGCGCAATTCCTCTGCGGTCGCTTCCAGGAAGGGTGCCAAGCTTTGCGAACCGGACTCCTCCTCTCCCTCAAACAGCATGGAAACCTTGATGGGCAGGCGTCCGGTCACGCTCTTCCAGGCTCGGCACGCCTCGATGAATGTCAGAAGCTGGCCTTTGTCGTCCGATGCGCCTCGCCCGGTGATATGGGTATCACCGTCCGGTGCGGGCTTGAGCGTTGGCTCGAACGGATCCGTTTCCCATAGCTCTAAAGGATCCACGGGTTGCACGTCATAGTGGCCGTAAAACAGCACATGAGGCCCGTCGGCCTGCGTGTTGTGGCCCACCACCATCGCATGACCCTCGGTGGGACGCACCGAAGCATCAAAACCCAAATCACTCAGCTGATCGGCCAGCCACTGCGCCGCCGCGCGGCAGTCATCGGCATGGACTGGAACGGTGGAGACGGAGGGAATGCGTATGAACGCAAACAGCCGGGCCAGACTTTCATCCATATGGGCATCGGCATGGTCAAGCACTCGGTCTAGCAGGGCTTGCTGGTCTGTCATGCTGTTAGCCTTTCTGGGCGAGGCCCGCATCAATCACCGCAATCTCGGCACGAAATTGGTTGGCCACCTGGTTGGCATCGGCCAGCACTTTGGCAGGCTCCATGGTTTGCACCTCACGGTCGAGCAGCAGCCATGCGCCATCCACCATCACGTCACGCACATCATCGGGCTTGGTGGCAAAGACGAGAACCGAATAGGGATCGTAAATCGGCTGCATCCGGGGAGCGGACAGATCAATGCGGATAAGGTCGGCTTGCTTACCGATTTCCAACGACCCAGTCTCGGCATCAAGCCCCAAGACTTTCGCCCCTTCAATCGTTGACATGCGCAAAAGCTCACGCGTTGGCAGGGCTTTGCGAGAACCGCGCAAAACCTTGGCGAAAATGGACACCACACCAAACTGCGAGAACAGATCAAGCGTGTTGCCACTCATCGGCCCATCGGTCGCAATGCCCACGGCGATGCCAGCTGCCCGCATGTCCTCAACCCGGGCCATGCCGCGCCCAGCCTTGCCGTTGGACCGTGCATTGTGGGCAACCCGCGTGTCGGTACGGGCAAGGGTTTCAATGTCACCATCGTTGAGCAGCAGGCAGTGTGCAGCGATCGTACCAGGCTTCAATAGCCCCGCAGCATCACACACTGCCGTGGTGGACATACCGTGTTTGTCAGCCGCCCAGGCCACTTCATCCTCAGTCTCAGCCAAGTGGATTTGAATGCGTGTTTCTGGGTGGTCGTCATGCCAGCGGGCCACGCGCTCTAGAATGTGCATCCCGGTGGAGTAGGGTGCGTGTGGCGCAATTGAAGCCGTGACGCGGGGCTGCCCGGCGCAGGTTTCCACAAGCGCATCGCACAGCGCAAAGCCCTCATCAAAGCTGCGATGGTCGGGAGGGTTAAAGTCAGCAAGCGTCTGCCCCACCACGCCACGCATACCACTGCGCACGATGACGTTGGCCACTTCGGTTTCGTGGTAGTACATGTCGGCAACGGTTGTGACGCCACCCATGATCATCTCAAGGGCGGAAAGGTTGGAGCCAGCGCGCACCATGTGCGGCGAGACGAACTTGCGCTCCAACGGTAGCATGTAGCGGAACAGGCGATCATCAACATCCTCGCCCAAACCGCGAAACAGCGACATGGCCATGTGACAGTGTGTGTTCACCATGCCGGGCATAACGATATCGCCACCCATATCGTGTACATTTGCACCGGTATCATCAGGGGGATCGCCATCTGCGATGCCTGTGATCTTGCCGTTTTCGATGAGCACCCATCCGCGTCGATGCTCCCGCATCGCGGCGTCCATCGTCAGCACCCAAGCGTTCGTCAGAAGCGTTTTCATTCCGGCTTCAAGATCGCGCACTGATCAGGGTTCGGCTGAAGCACAGCCTTTGTGCCCGGTTCAAAGGGTGTTGCAAGCGAGCCGTTCGCGACCAGATGGCCACTACCCGAAACGCCCGTCTCCATATCGCACTGATACTGATAGGCGCGGCCGAGATATGTGCGCAGGCCAAGGGTTGCAGGCAGGCCTTGTGCTTCAGGGTCCTTGGTGACAATCAGCCCGTCGGGCCGTGTGGCGAGGATGAAATCATCCGGTATCGCCCCCAAGCGGTCCTGCGATAGCGTCACTGTGGCACCGCCTTTCGTCGCAGCCTGAACAGTGTCACCATCCCTGCCTGTGACCTGAAACGCGATAAGGTTTTCAAATCCAACGAAGCGCGCAACAAAGCTGTTGGCCGGGCGCTGGTAGAGCGTTTCTGGCGCATCCAGCTGCATGATGCGGCCTTGGTCCATGATGGCCACTCGATCCGAAATCGAAAACGCCTCTTCCTGATCATGGGTCACGTAAAGCGCGGTGGTCCCATTGGCGCGCTGCAGTTGTCGGATCTCCACGCGCATATCGACCCGCAGTTTGGCATCCAGGTTCGACAGCGGCTCATCGAACATGAGAAGTGGCGGCTCGATCACTAAGGCGCGTGCCAGGGCAACACGTTGCTTCTGGCCGCCGGACAGCTCGCCGGGCAAACGATCGGCCAAATGGGCGAGGCCCACCCGCTCCAGCATGGTCATCGAGCGCTGATCTTGCTCACTCACCGCAAGTTTGCGCTGCTTGAGGCCAAAGGCGACATTCTGTTTCACGGTGAGATGGGGAAACAGCGCGTAGCTTTGGAACACCAAACCGATATCACGTCCGTGCGCGGGCAGGCGGGTCAAGTCCTTGTCGCCCAACCGGATTGTCCCTGAGGTTGGCTGCATAAAGCCTGCAACCAGCCGCAGGGTGGTGGTTTTGCCGCAGCCAGAGGCCCCAAGAAGAGACACCAGTTCGCCATCGGCGACATCCAGCGACAGCTCTTCGAGCACTTTGATCTTCCCATAGTGCGCTGTGATCGTGTCGATATGCAGGGGCAGTGTCATGCGATGGAAGCCTTGTTATTTTGCCACAATCGTGAGGCCGAGCGTGCGCTCAACGATGATCATGACGATAATCGTTAGGATCATCAGCAGCACCGAGACCGACGCAATGGTGGGGTCAAAGAACTGCTCCACATGGGCCAAAATCTGGATGGGAAGCGTCGAGATACCGGGCCCCGTCAGAAACAGTGAGACGGATACATCGTTGATGGATGTGATGAACGCCAGAATAAACGCTGCGATGACACCGGAGCGTACGTTCGGCAGCACAATGGTGAAAAAGGTTTTGGTGGGGTGGCTGCCCAGTGAAATGGCGGCCTCTTCGATAGAAAAGTCGAAAGAGGCAAGCGCCGCTGAAATGACCCGCACAACATAAGGCAGCACCAGCAGCGTGTGGCCGATTAGCAGCGTCAGGAACACGGGCACTCCAAGCTCGACGTTGACAGAGCGCAGAAGCGAGAAGCCGATCACGATTTCCGGAATCAGGATGGGCAAGATCAGCAGTGTCGAAAGCCAGCCGGGCAGGTGGATGCGGTGCCGGTTGAGCGCATAGGCCGCCGGAATGCCGATCAGCAGCGCTAGAAAAGTGCCGAGCAGCGCCACCTGCAATGACGTCACGATCGTGCGGCGAAACGCGCTGATCTCCCAGATATTCTCAAACCAATGCAGGGTCAGGCCCCGCGGTGGGAAAGCCAGAAAAGTGGTGTCTGAGACAGACGCGCCGAATATGATGACCAGGGGGCCAATCAGGAAAAAGTAGACCAGCACAGTCATGAAGATCAGCAAGGGATGGATGCGAGTGGGCATGTGTATGCGACCTCAGGACGTCATTGGGTTGAGGCGCTTGGCCATGCGCGTCATGACAAGCACGGTCGTGACGATCACCACCACCATGATGGCGGCAACGGTGGACGCGCTGACCCAGTCAAACGACACCATGGCCCGTTGATGCAGGAACGTGCCCATCATCATCTGCCGGTTGCCACCAAGCAGATGGGGTGTGGCATAGGAAGTGAAGCTGGCGGTGAACACCAGCACCGCGCCCACAATCAGCCCTGGCGTTGCCAGTGGCAGAACGACTTGGAGAAAACTGGCAGTTGGCGAGGCACCGAGAGATGAAGATGCCTGAAGCAGATCGTCGGGGATGTTCTCAAGCACCCCGACCAGCACCAACACCATCAGGGGCACGAAGATGTATACCATCGCCACCACGACGGACGTCTGCGTGTAAAGCAGCGCGATAGGCCGCTCAATAAGGCCGGCCCACTCCAGCGTATTGTTCAAGATGCCGTTGCGTCCCAGAATGATGAGCCAGGCAAACGAGCGCACAACCACGCCCGTAAGCAGCGGAAAGACCGCCAGCACGATCAGGATCGACTTCATCCACGGTGGACACCTTGACACCACATAGGCGGTCAAAAGACCGAGAACCAACGATATCACGGTCGTAATGGCGGCAACCTCAAAGGTTCGCCACAGCACGGTGCGCTGGAAACCGGAGGAGAAAAACTCAGTGTAAGGCGCAAAGACACCACCCGGAGCGGTAAAAGTCACGCTGATGGTCGCTGCGACCGGAATGATCAAAAACAGCGACACGGCCAGCGTCGCCGGAGACGACAGCATCCAGCCCGCAAGACGTCTCATGGCAGCTCCAGATTGTATCGGTAGAGAATAGATTCTGCGGGCGGGGTAGCCTCGCCCGCAGGTAACATGGAATTGCGGCTTACATGCCGAAGACTTCGTTCCAGCGGTTGATCCAGTCATCAAGGGCCGCGTTCATTGGAACGTAGTCAACTTGGTTGAGGCTGGACAGTAGCTCATCGCCATACGTCCAGCCGGCAGCTTCTTCCGCTGTCAGCGTGACGCCCTCGTTTACCGGTGCATCTACACCGCGCACGGCGAGCTCCTGCTGGATTTCGGTTGAAAGCACGAAGTTGATGAACATGTGCGCCAGTTCGACGTTCTGCGAGCCGGAGGGAATGTTGATGGTGTTAAGGGTGGCGATATCGCCATCTTCCAAATCAGCCCAGACAACTGACGGCACGGCAGCCTGCAAGCGGCCAAGCGCGAAATCCTGCGCCATCGACACCGTGATCTCGCCGGTGGAGAACAGATTGATCATCTCCGAGCCGGTGTTGTAGTTGGTCAAGACATTGGGGACCAACCCTTCCACCTGCGCAAAGGCAGCATCGGGGTCTTCGTACGCATCAACATCCGCGCGTGCGCCAGCACGCAGAACCACCATCGGCCCTGCGGTGGTGGTGATGCCTGGCAATGAAACCTGAGAGCTTAGATCCTCGCGCCACAGATCATCCCATGAGGTGATCGGTGTTTCCAGCTCATCACTGTTGTAGACGATGCCAACGCGCCCAATGGTATAGGCTGGGCCGTACTCGCTCTGCGGTTCCTGTGCCAGTGGATAAATTTGCTCAATGTTCGGCACCATCGCACGGTCGACGGGCTGGAACAGGCCCAGCTCAATCCCAAGCTGGGAGAAACGGTCTGTGAGGTAGATGACGTCAACGCCTTCGCCACTGCGCAGTTGAAGGCGGCTCAGCCGGTCGGCATTGTTGCCGGTTTCAAAAACGACTTCGCAATCACACATTTCCTGGAACGGGTTGATGATGATCTCTTGCAGCGCATCGCCATTGAAGCCCCACCAGGAAACGGTGAACGTACGGTCCTGTGCCATAGCGGGTGCAGCGGCCAGCATGGCGGCAACGGACGCCGCAGCGATGCTCAATGTAGATAAATTTTTCATGGTGGTCCTTGATGATATGATCGGCCGGACACAAATCCGGGCCAGTATGAACGCAATGGCGTTTGGTAAGTTAACCGGCGAAACGGCCCCAACGTCAAGCCGACCACACAGGCACCTTGATCACTGTTTGATGAAATTGTGGGCAGTTACCAGACGATGGGGTGCGTCTCTCCGGTGGCCACATTGACAAATCCTGCCGGTGCGCGCTCGCTTGGCGCCACCAGCACCCACCGCCATGGGGCACACGTGAGGGTGGCAAAGGCCAGCCGTTCCGGAAAACCCGGAAGCCAGCGCGGACTGAAGGTGGGCTCGTACATCCAGTCGATCGTTGCGCCCTGCGCATAAAGGTGCTGCATCTCGCTATCGAGTTCTTCCGGTGGGCGGCATGTCATCAGCCCACCCACCTCATAGCGCACTGTTGCGACCAGGGTGCCTTCGCGCACCAGCGCCCAGCCTCCCTGGATATCGCGCAAGGCATTCACAGCCTGTGCCATAGCGGCATCAGACGATCCGACCACCCATATGTTGTGCTTGTCATGACCCATTGAACACGCCAGCGCCGTATCTGGCGTGCGCGGTCCGGTTCCAAGCCAAAACATGGCCGAGGTCTTCCCGTCGCCGGAGAAGCGATCAACGATGGCGAACTTGGTGACGTTGCGATCACTGTCGCGTTGCACCTGACCACCCGCAACAGGCAGCTCCATGGTGATGAAATCATCGTCCCAGTGGAAAGGGCGCAACAGCGCTGCTTTCATGGTCTCCCGTCCCGGGTCTGCAGCAATGGCGAAGTCAGCTGCTGTGATCGGGCGCGTGATATTGACACTTTGCGTCGCCCAGTCGGGCCAATCGATCTTCGGTACGGCCTTAAGGTAAGCACCCTCGGCGGCCACCAGCTCACCGTCAGCCCAGACCTTGGTTATCGACAGGCTATTAAGGTCATCCAGCAGCACGATATCGGCGAACCGCCCCGGCGCAAGCGATCCCACCCACGGTGTTAGCCGCATGTGACAGGCCGGATTGATGGTGACCATCTGAATTGCGATTTCCGGTGCAAGTCCAGCCTCTATGGCAAGGCGTACATTGTGGTCGGTCGCCCCCAGTTTCAGGGTATCGGAGCACGAACGATCATCTGTTGTCAGAGCAAACTGGCTCCAGTCGCTCAATCCCGCTTCCAGAAGCCCCTTGACCATTTCAGGCAGGGAGTGGGGGCGCAGTTCCATGAACAGGCCGCGGCGCGCCTTGTCTAGCACCTCCTCGGTCGTCCAAGCCTCATGGTCTGAAGCAAGGCCTGCAGCTGCAAATGCATTAATGGTGGGCACATCGCGAATACCTGCCGCGTGGCCTTCCACCACACCGCGTTTCTCAAACGTCGCCTCGATCATCCCCCATAGCCGATCATAAGATGGGTTTTGCGGGTCCCAGACGGCGGGCCAATCCATCACCTCATCCAGACCTGCCACCATCAGGTGGTCAGCCATGAAGCCAAGCTGTTCCTCATAGCCAAAATACCCGCCACCCCACTCATAGGCCGTAGGTGGCACAGCCGAGCCTGGTAGAGGGAAAATCTTTTGCGGGCTGCCCATCAGCCGCGCCTTGAACCAAAATTCCAGATTGCCTGGTCCATTGACGTTGGAAAACTCATGGCTTGCTTCACATGTCCACGTGTTGCCGTGCGGCAGCACCAGCGCGGCCTCCCACTCTGGGGTCACGTGTGAGGATTCGATATGCTTGTGCACCTCACCAAAACCTGGAACGGCAAAGAGCTTCGGCTCCTGAATTTCGCGGTTTACCTCGCCGGGATAAGAGCCAGCCGGACCCACATAGGCAATGCGGCGGCCCACCATGATAATCTCTTGATCTGTCAGCCACATGCGCGTGTGAACATCCAGCAGCTTACCAACACGCAGTTTGGTGTCGGCGGGCTCATGACCGAGTGCAACGCGCACCAGACGCTGGCGAATTTTGACTTCATCGGCGGCGCAGATTAGCAAATCATCGGGGTGTGTTGGATCGATCATAATACGGCCATCTGAGGTGTATTGTGGGCGACCGAGGCTTGATACAGGGCGATCACGCGATCAGGGTCCGCGGCTTCCACGATCCTCACGTTTGGGGTGCCAAGACGACCTGAGGGGTCAACCACAGTCATGCCGCGGGTCACGCCGGATGCCAAGGCAACCTCCACGCACGCCTGCTGCGACTTGGTCACGATAGTGGGGTCAATCACGACGGCAGCCGCCAGCGGATCAACGAAGCGCATATGATCGCCACCGCCAAAACCTTCGATAACCGACCGGGCGTGATGTGCCAGCGCGTTCGAGAACACTTGGTTGAGACCGTCAGGCAGCGCAGCAAAGTATTGATCAACCTCTGGACCGTCTAACTTTTGAGCCAAGCAGGTTTCCCAAGGCACCATGGTGATATCAATGTCGGCTCCAAACACGATGGCCGCCGCTTCGGGGTCGCTGAAAATGTTGAATTCGGCAGCCGGTGTGATGTTGCCCCGCCCGTGCATCGTACCGCCCATAATGGTGAGTTGACCGACACCCGCGACGCAACCAGGTGCTTGGCGTAACGCAAGGGCCAGATTGGTCAGCGGCCCGATCATGAGGAGATCAACCGCCTCACCTTTTTCTGCAGCTTCTTGCAGCGTAGCAACAAAGACACCAACCCCATCACGGCCCGCCGGATTAGGGATTGTCGCTGGTCGCGGTGTGCCACCCAGCCCATCAGCGCCATGAATGTTGGTTGCATCGATGGCAGGCTGAGCGAGCGGCTGGTCCGCCCCTATGTGAACGGGAACCTTCGGCCTGCCTGCCACAGTCAGCACCGAGAGAATGTTGCGGGTCGCAGCCGATACATCGACATTGCCGAAAACCGTGATGATCAGATCGGGCGTTCGACCAGCTGCGATCAGCATCAACAGGGCCTGTGCGTCATCCACGCCACCATCGGTATCCAGTATGAGCTTACGCTCCATGTAATCGCGGTCCGCTTGATGTGCGTTGATTTCAGGTCAACAAAGCAGACCCAAGACTAACAAGTCCAGACCCAATCACACCGGCGACAGGTCGCCAGATGGTGAGACGGTCAGATTTGACCGCCACTCTAAAACGCCGTGAACCGTAATGATCGCATCGCACGAGTATTTATTGAAGGGTAGATAATGCAACATGCTGATGCTTGCGGTTTTGAAGCGGGGAGAAACGGCATACTGATCGCATCATCCGCTGATCGCTTAAGCTGGAAGGTTTGGTCCTCGCTCCATAGATCAGTGACACGCCCACCGGTCTGGCACAATGTTGCAAGGACGAAATCGATCTGAGTGAAACGAAAGAGGACAAGTGTTTGAAATATGGTTATAGAAATAGCCAAGTCCGAACGACAGATTTTCTAAATTATCGAAAAATATATGAGATTTTCCATTGCCCCCATGATGGATTGGACCGATCGTCATTGCCGATACTTTCACCGGCTGATGTCGCGACGCGCCGTGCTCTATACGGAGATGGTGACCGCCGATGCCGTCATCCACGGTGATCGCGACCGGTTGCTGGGCTTCTCGCCGCAAGAGCATCCCGTCGTGCTCCAGCTTGGTGGGTCCGATCCTCAAAAGCTGGCCGAGGCCGCGCGCATTGGTGCTGATCATGGCTATGATGCGATCAATCTCAATTGCGGTTGCCCATCGGACCGGGTGCAGTCCGGCACATTTGGTGCCTGCTTGATGCGTGATCCTGCCCATGTGGCGAGGCTTGTCGAGGAGATGAAACGCGCCACCAACGTGCCCATCACCGTGAAGTGCCGCATTGGCGTGGACGATCAGGAGCCGCACCAGGTGCTGCCCGATTTCATCTCAAAAGTGCGTGACGCTGGCGCTAATGCGGTGATTGTGCACGCGCGCAAAGCCTGGCTGGAAGGGCTTTCACCGAAAGAGAACCGCGATGTTCCACCGCTGGACTATGATCTGGTGCTGGCGATGAAAGCGCAGTTCCCGGATCTCTGGATGGGTATCAATGGCGGCATTGCAACCTTGGAGGATGCCAAGACGTTGCTTGAACGAGGTATTGATGAGGTGATGGTCGGGCGGTCGGCCTATCAGACCCCTGCCGACATTCTGCTGGATGCCGATGAGGTGCTATTCGGCGATCCACCTACCACCCAATCACGCGGCGATGTGGTCCGTGCCATGCTGCCCTATATTGAAGATCATCTCATCAAAGGTGGCCGCCTCAACCAGATCACGCGGCATATGATCGGCCTGTTTGCCGGTTTGCCAGGCGCGCGCCAGTGGCGACGCATCCTGTCCGAAGGTGCGCACCTGGATGGGGCAGGGCGGGACCTTGTGCTTCAGGCTCTCAGCGCTGTGGAGCAACGCCAAACGCAAAAGGCCACAGCGGCATAACCGGCTGCGGCCTGTCAAAATTCACCAGCGATTAAGCCTTACGTGAACTGATCCATACCGGGGATCTGCGCCACGATCTGGCTCACCACATCATCGCCAGCCTTTTCGCGGGCAAAGCCAACAACTTCCTGCGTCACGCCTTGTATCTGGCCCATATCAAGCCCAGCACTCATCAGTTCGCTGGCCGCCGACATCAACCCACCGGACTGACCACCCATCAAACCACCAACAGCACCAGCCAGACCACCTAAGCCGCCGCCGGAACCGCCCATCAGGCCTCCAAGCGCGCCCGCAAGTCCGCCACCGGCTTCCTCACCATCGTCGGCGAGATTGGCGATAAAGGCCTCAGCACCGGGAATGGCCTCGACAAGTTGGCTCATCGCATCATCGGGACCTTCCTTGTTGAGGAACCCAAGGATCACCCCAATGGCTATCTGCGCGGTTTGTTCGTCGATGCCCACAGCGTCCGTGATGCGGCCAATCAGCTCTTCCATGCTCAATTCCTTCCTGTCCCGAGCGAATATGTTGCGCGCACCCTTGCGTCGCTCGAAGCTGGATTTCAAGGCATTTCCTTACGTCTAGCCCTTGCATCCCAGGACAAATCCCAAGACAAAGCGATACTTTGACCGGTCAGACCCTGGCCTGCCGCCATTCCCTTCTAGCGATGAGACCATCATGTACAAAGACGATGCCATCTACCTTGGAACCGCAAGCTCCGACACCGACACGCCGTTGCCGCAACATCTGGCGCTGAAGCTTGCCAACCGGCATGGGCTGATCACGGGTGCAACCGGCACGGGTAAAACGGTGACCTTGCAGATTATGGCCGAGGGTTTCTCGCGCGCTGGCGTTCCAGTGTTCTGCGCCGACGTGAAGGGCGATCTTTCCGGCATTGCAGTGGCAGGCACCAGCAAAGACTTCTTGGAAGCACGCGCCGAAACCATCGGCTTCAAGGATGAGTACACCTATGAGGCCACACCGACGATCTTCTGGGATCTGTTTGGTGAAAAGGGCCACCCGATCCGCACGACGATTTCGGAAATGGGGCCACTGCTTCTCTCTCGCTTGATGGACTTGAATGAGACGCAAGAAGGCGTGCTCAACATTGCCTTTCGCATCGCCGATGAAGAAGGCTTGATGCTGCTGGACCTCAAAGACCTGCGCGCCATGCTGCTCAGCCTGGATGATCGCAAGGATGAGATTTCGGCCAAATACGGCAATGTTTCCACCGCTTCCATTGGGGCTATTCAGCGTCGTTTGCTGGTATTGGAAGATCAGGGCGGTGCCAATTTCTTTGGCGAGCCAGCGCTGAAAATTGCCGACTTCATGCGCACCCACACCGATGGGCGTGGCATCGTCTCTGTGCTTGCTGCTGACAAGCTGATGAACAATCCACGCCTCTACGCAACGTTCTTGCTGTGGCTGCTGTCGGAGCTTTTCGAAGAGCTGCCAGAAGTCGGCAATCCGGACAAGCCACGCGTGGTGTTCTTCTTCGATGAAGCCCATTTGTTGTTTGATGAGGCCCCCAAAGCGCTGCTGGAACGCGTTGAGCAGGTCTGCCGCTTGATCCGCTCAAAGGGCGTGGGCGTCTACTTCGTCACCCAGAACCCATTGGATGTGCCCGACGAGGTGCTCAGCCAAATCGGCAACCGTGTGCAGCACGCTCTGCGCGCCTTTACCCCGCGCGATCAGCGGGCTGTGAAAGCCGCCGCTGAAACCTTCCGCCCCAACCCGGACTTGGATGCGTTCGAAGTGATCACCCAGCTTGGCGTTGGCGAAGCGCTGGTCTCGACCCTTGAGAAAAAGGGTGTGCCGTCCATCGTCCAGCGCACACTCATCCGTCCGCCTTCCTCGCGCCTTGGCCCATTGGAAGATGATGAGCGCGCCGCGCACATCAAAACCTCACCCATCCTTGGTCAGTATGACGAGGCAGTGGATCGCGAGTCTGCTTACGAAATCTTGAAAAAACGTGGCGAGGACGCAGCCGCCGCTGAAGCGCAAGCCTTGCAAGAGGAAGAAGAACGCAAGGCCCGCGAGAAGGAAGAGAAAGAACGCGCGCGCCGCCGTGATGATTATGAAGATGAGGAAGAGGATCGCCGGTCTGGTAGCCGCCGCACACGCTCGGGCTTCGACATCCCTGAGTTTGGTCCCCGCAGCCGCAACTATGATTATGGCGAGCGTGACAGTCGCCGCACAGAGCGCCGCACATCTTCGCGCTCAGGTTCGTCGCGCCGTCGCTCAACGCGCCAATCACCAACCGAAGCGATGATGAAATCCATTATGCGCTCCGCTGGTACGCAGATTGGCCGTGCGGTTGTACGTGGTATTTTGGGCAGCTTGCGGCGGTAGAGCCGTAAACGGATTTTTGCCGGGACCCATTTCAGTGAGCTTGGCCGCGGGCGCCGTGTTTCGTGAACGCTCATTGAAATGGATCCATGGGACAAGCACAGGGATGACGGGAGAAAGTGGCGGCTAACTCGGCGTCACCGGATACTTTTCACCAAGATCATCCAACCCGGTACGGATAAGCTCTTCCAGCACGCTCTCATCCACATCTGCAAGCTTATTGAGGTAGAGGCACGACTTGCCGATCTTGTGCTTGCCAAGCCGATCAAGGATGGCGCTGTAATCCTGGTAACCCGGCATAATGTGGATGCTCAGATTGGCCTTGCGTGGTGCGAAACCCGTCGCCAGAAAGTCGCCCTCGCGCCCACTGGCATAGCGATAGTGATAACTGCCATAGCCCACCATGCTTGAGCCCCACATTACTGGGTTCCAGCCGGTCACCCTCCGAAAGAGCGCATCAAGCGCCAATGAGTCCGCGCGCTTTTTTTCCGGCTCTACCGCATTCAGAAATGTTTCAACGCTTGCGTCCGTCTCGACGGTCTTGTTCTCTGCCATCTCTTGTCCTCCGGTTCTGGAGCCGATTCTATCATGACCACATCATCCCCGTCACTCGACCCTGCATTGAGCGCTGCCGACGCGCAGTTTGAGCAAAGCCTTGAGCGCCTGTTCGCGCTGCTGCGTATCCCGTCCATTTCCACCGATCCGGCCTATGATGGCGAGGTCAAAAAGACCGCCACCCACGTCCATGGCGAATTGGAAAGCCTTGGGTTTGAGGTCACCACGCACACCACGCCCGGCCATCCGATGATCGTTGCCAAATGGGATAATGCCGCAAGCGATGGCCCGCGCGCGCTGTTCTATGGACACTATGATGTTCAGCCGGTCGATCCGCTGGAGCTATGGGACCGCGACCCGTTTGACCCTGTGGTGGAGACCCGCGCCGACGGTTCCAAGAAGATTATCGCCCGCGGCGCTGCCGACGACAAAGGTCAGATCATGACTTTCATCGAGGCGTGCCGGGCTTGCATTGAAGCAACAGGCACGCTGCCGATCCCGATCACCATCATCTTTGAAGGCGAGGAAGAGTCAGGCAGCCCCTCTTTGCCAGCCTTTTTGGATGCCCATGCCGATGATCTAAAAGCCGATGTGGCGCTCGTCTGTGACACCAACATGTGGGATGCGCAGACCCCGGCCATCACCACGCGCTTGCGTGGCCTGTTCGGCACCGAAGTGGTGATCAAGGCCGCCGACAAGGATTTGCATTCGGGTCTTTTTGGCGGACCCGCGCGCAACCCAGCCCATGTGCTCGCTTCTATCATTGCAGACCTGCACGATGAAAATGGGCGCATCACCTTGCCGGGGTTTTACGATGGCGTAGCTGAAGTGCCGGGCGACGTGATGGCCAGTTGGAACCAGCTGGGCTTTTCTGCGGATGAATTCCTCGGCGCGGTAGGGCTGTCCGTGCCAGCGGGCGAGAAAGATCGCACTGCGCTGGAGCAGATGTGGTCGCGCCCAACGCTTGAAGTGAATGGCATGATTTCTGGCTACACGGGGCAGGGGTTCAAGACGGTTCTTCCAGCCCAAGCTTCAGCAAAAATCTCCTGCCGGTTGGTCAAAGGCCAAGATCCTGAGGCGATCCGCCAGAGTTTTGAAGCCTTTGTGAAAGCGCGTCTACCAGCCGATTGCGAGGCAGAGTTTCATCCCCATGGTATGGGCCCAGGCATTGAGCTTGATGTCACCGGGCCTGCTTTTCAGGCCGCTAAACAGGCGCTGACCGATGAGTGGCCCCAGCCCGCGGCGTTCACGGGCATTGGCGGTTCGATCCCCATTGTCGGCCAGTTTCAGGATCGTTTGGGCCTAGATAGTGTGCTGGTTGGCTTCGGTCTGGCGGACGATCAAATTCACTCGCCCAACGAGAAATATGAGTTGGAAAGCTATCGCAAAGGCATTCGGTCCTGGGTGCGTATTTTGCACGCGCTGGCGGACGCGTGATGAGAGCCGTTTGCGTCTTTTGCGGGTCCAATCCCGGCAATCACCCCGACTATGCCGCTGCGGCGGAAGCGCTTGGCCAAGCCATCGCCAAGCGCGGCGCAACGCTGGTCTATGGCGGGGCTGAGGTGGGTTTGATGGGCATCACCGCCGATGCCGCCTTGGCCGCAGGTGGCGAGGTGATCGGTATTATACCCAAAGCGCTGATGGACAAGGAAATCGGCCACAAAGGCCTGACCCGTCTGGAGGCCGTTGGCTCCATGCATGAGCGTAAGGCACGCATGGCCGAGCTTTCAGACGGTTTTGTCAATCTGCCTGGTGGCACGGGCACGCTGGAAGAGATGTTCGAAGTGTGGACCTGGGGTCAGCTTGGCTTTCACGACAAGCCGATTGGGGTGCTGAATGTGCGCGGGTTCTACGATCCCCTGATGGCGTTTCTTGACCACCAGCGCGATGAGGGTTTCGTCAAACCCGGTCTGCGCGACACGCTGTTGTCAGCCGGTGAACCGGAGACGCTTCTCAACGCGATGGAGGCATACCAGGCGCCTGTCGTCCAAAAATGGGTGGAACGCGAAACGCTCTAGCACGGCTCATTTCAGCTTCTGTCAGCAAACGTCAGGAATCGGCCTAAATGCCTTCCCGCCATTGACCGCGCGCAATGGCATTTGCCGCCCTTCGTGGTTTTCCTCAATCCAACGAAGAGGAGACCCATGGCTGCCATCAACAAAGACGAACTGCGTGCTGTCACCGAGAAGGAGTTTACCAAGCTCATCAAGCTGCTGGATGAACTCAGCGATGACGACGCCAACTTTCAGAGCGCTGACGATGATACTTCGATCAAACAGGTGATAGGCCATCGCGTGCATTGGATGGATTTGTTCTTCGGTTGGTACGAGGATGGCAAGGCAGGCAAAGAGGTGGAAGTGCCAGCCCCCGGCTACAAATGGAACCAGCTGAAGCCTTACAACGCCAAGGTTTATGAAGCGGCGTCTAAGCAGTTATGGCCTGATGTCTTGGCGCAGCTCAAAGAGCGCCACACGGCGTTTCTCGCCTTCATCGATAGCTTGGAAGATGATGTGCTTTACGCCAAGCACATCTATCCCTGGACCAATGATTGGACGCTTGGGCGCTGGGCAGAATCCTCCGGCCCCAGCCACTATCGCTCAGCGGCGAAATTCGTGCGCAAAGTGAAACGCGAAGCAGCTAGCTAAAGCGCAGCCAGCCCGTTTAAATCTGCCAACACAGCGGCCGGCGAGAGGTCCAGATATTCATCAGGCATACCAGCACGGTTGATCCAAACCGTGCGGAAACCAAACGCTGTCGCGCCTGCAATGTCCCACCGGTTGGAGGATTGGAACGACACTTTGTCCGGGAAGGTGCGGAACTGGCTTGTCGCCATATCATACACGTCCTGATGCGCTTTGTAGGTGCGCAGCTGATCCACTGAAAGCACGGCATCCAAAAGCGCACCAATCCCGGCAGCTTCCACCGCACCCTCCAGCATGGAAGGCGAGCCATTGGAAAGGATGGCGAGCTTTGCCCCGCCCTCTGACAGGGTGCGCAGCACGGCTGGCACTTCAGGGTAGCAATCAAGGCGCGAATAAGCCGTCAGCAGATCATCGCGATAGGCCCGGTCAACGCTTGGCACCAGCGCAAAGGCCGTATCGAGCGCCTCTTCGGTGAGCTGCCAAAAGTCCTTATAGCGCCCAGCCAGCGCCCGCACCCAGGAGTACTCCAGCTGCTTATCGCGCCAAATCTGCGAGAGCTTTGCGCCATCTGGCCCAATCTGATCGGCGTAGCGGCGCACGGCGGCATGAACGTCGAACAGGGTGCCGTAGGCATCAAAGATGTAGACCGGATAAGGCATGGAAAAGAGCTCGCTGAGCAGGGAGGAGGGATGCTGCGCAGTTCTAGGGGTGTGGGGTTCAAGGTCAAGCCTTGCCTATGGCTGATAGGCTTGCGAAGAAGAACGCAACGCATTGCTTTCCTCCAACCTTTGGCCACGCCATGAACCATCACGCACACTCAGCCAGTCACCATCACGGCGCATCGCAACTGCCCGATTGCTGGACCTTCTTTGATGGCAGTTGGCAAAAGGGCAACACGCCGGTGGCTGGGCCGATGACCCATGCCTTTTGGTGCGGTTCAACGGTGTTTGATGGTGGTCGCATTTATGACGGCATCGCGCCCGATCTGCTGGCCCATTGCGCGCGCGTGAACCGCTCCGCTGAGGCCCTGAATTTGGCCCCTACAATGGACGCTGAAGAGATCATGGCGCTGGCACGCGATGGCGCGAAGAACTTCTCTGCCGATCAAGCGCTTTACGTGCGGCCCATGTATTACGCTGAGGGTGGCGGGTTTATGGGCGTGCCGCCGGATGCCAGCACCACCCGTTTCATTATGGTGCTGTTCCACGCTGATATGCCTGACCCGGCAGCGGGCATGACCATTGGGGTGTCCAGTTTCCGTCGTCCGACGCTGGAAACCATGCCGACCAACGCCAAGGCCGGTTGTCTTTACCCCAACAATGGCCGCGCCATTTTGGAAGCGCAGCAACGCGGGTTCCAGAACGCGCTCGTGCTCGACATGCTCGGCAATGTGGCTGAACTTGCCACCTCCAACGTGTTTTTGGCCAAGGATGGTGTGGTGCGAACGCCTGCGCCCAATGACACGTTTCTGAACGGCATCACGCGCCAGCGGATCATGGGTCTCTTGCGCGATGATGGCATCACGGTTGAAGAGGTGAAGCTCACCGTGCACGATTTTCATGAAGCTGATGAAATCTTCTCCACCGGCAACTATTCTAAGGTTATGCCGATAACCCAGTTTGAAGATCGTGAGCTTGCACCCGGGCCGTTGGCAGCCAAGGCCCGCGCGCTCTACACCGCCTTTGCCAATGACGGGTCGCACGCCCTGTGAGTGCACAGATCATGCAGGCGCAGCGCTGCCAATTGCTACTGATTGATGTTCAGGAACGTCTTGTGCCTGCCATGCAGGACTCCGACGGCGTGGTGGGCACCTGCGCTTTTCTGGCCCAGAGCGCAGGCCATTGCAGCGTGCCGGTGATGATCTCCGAGCAGTATCCCAAGGGCTTGGGGCACACGGTGCCGCCGCTGCTGGAAGCTTGCACCCGCCCCACCGTGGTGGAGAAAACGGCCTTCTCAGTGGCGCAGGAGAAAAAGCTTCTCGACAAGCTGCGCAAAAAACGCAGCGACCAGCGGCGCGATCAGATCATCATTGGCGGCGTGGAAGCCCATGTTTGCGTGCTGCAATCAGCGCTTGAGCTTTCCACGCTTGGCTTTGAAGTCTTCATGGTCGCCGATGCTATTTCCTCACGCCATATCGGCTCGCGTGACATTGCCCTCTCGCGCATGGCCCATGCAGGCGTGGTGCCGGTGACCAGCGAAATGGTGGCCTTTGAATGGCTGGGCGATGCCAAAGCCAAGGCCTTCAAGCCGATCAGTGCATTGGTTCGAGCACGTTAAGCGGCATGCCTTCACCAGAATAGTCCACCCAACCGTCTGGAACCTATTGTCGGCGTCGGGGTTGGGCCTTAAGTAATGACCCTAAGGCAGGTTGGTCTCGCATCAGCTTCGCCGATCTTCTTCTTAACCCCCGATTTGCGGAGACATTCCATGGCTTTCGAACTGCCTGATCTTCCCTATGCTTACGACGCGCTTGGCCCATACATGTCGGCTGAAACGTTGGAGTTCCATCACGACAAGCATCACCAAGCCTATGTCTCCAAAGGCAATGAACTGGCTGAAGCTGCTGGCATGGCCGACAAGTCGCTAGACGAGATCATGAAGGCGAGCTTCGGCTCCAACGCGGCGCTTTTCAACAATGCCGGTCAGCATTTCAATCACGTTCATTTCTGGAAATGGATGAAGCCAAATGGTGGTGGCACCTCGCTTCCAGGCGCGTTGCAGTCAGCGATCGATTCCGATCTTGGTGGTTATGACAAAATGCAGTCTGACTTCATTGCCGCTGGCGTTGGTCAGTTTGGCTCAGGCTGGGCTTGGATTGCTGTCAAAGATGGCAAGCTGGAAATCATGAAAACGCCAAACGGTGAGAACCCCGTGGTTCACGGCGCAGCGCCGATCCTCGGCTGCGATGTTTGGGAGCATTCCTACTACATCGACTACCGCAACGCGCGCCCGAAATACCTCGAAGCGTTTCTCGACAGCATGGTCAATTGGGACTATGTGGCCGAACTTTTCGAAGCCACACGCTAAAACATAATGCAACCGTGCGTAGCGCCGGGCTTCCGGTGCTACGTTTACGGGTTGTTAGGTCTCCCTGGCTACATCCTTGCCGATGGTTGGGGAACCTCATTACGCAAACAAGTCGGCCATTGTGCTCGACGACAATCCGCAGATGCGTGGCATCTTGCGTTCGGTCCTGAACACGATGGGGTTGCGTTCGGTTGCCGAATTTTCAGACCCAATAGCCGCTCACAATTATTTAGAGGGGCACCACGTAGATGTTGCCATTGTGGACCTTGTCCTCAACAGCAGTATCAATGGCATGGAATTGGCGCTGGCCATTCGGCACAATCCAATGGTCGTCAATCCGATGATGCCGATGATTATGGTCACCGGCTACGCCAGCGCATCAGTCATCACGCAAGCGATCAATTTCGGCGTGGATGAGCTGGTCACCAAACCCTTCAGCGCCCGCGATTTGATGGCACGCGTGGAAAAAACCTTCAATCGCCCACGTTCTTACATCCGCACACCGTCAGGCTATTTTGGCCCCGACCGCCGCCGTCGCGTTGACCCGATGTATCGGGGGCCAGAACGGCGCCAAGACGATTTGGCTGATGTCTTGGATTCGCAGGGCAAAACAGTGCGCAAAGCCATCAAGACACTGCGCCCAGACCCGGTTGTCGAGAAGCGCGCTGTCGAAGAATCTGTCTTTATGCTCGACTAGAGTCGCCGCCACTACCTGGCGACCGATCAGCAGGATAGGATTGCATGACGCCTGGGTTTTTGATTTCTGCACCATCCTCTGGTGCTGGCAAGACAACTGTCACGCTCGGTCTGCTGCGCGCTTTCTGCGATGATGGGCTGACGGTGCAGCCGTTCAAGAGCGGCCCCGATTACATCGACCCAGCGTTCCATCACGCCGCCTGCGGTCAGCCTTGCTACAATCTCGACAGCTGGGCCATGCGGTCTGATCTTTCCACCGCAATCGCGGCGAAAGGCCGGCCTGCCGAGCTTGTGATCGCCGAAGGGGCAATGGGCCTGTACGATGGAGCGGAGAACCTAGGCGCCAGCGGGCATGGTTCAAGTGCTGAATTGGCCGTGCAAATGGGCTGGCCTGTTGTGTTGGTGGTCGATGTCGCCAAACAGGCCCAATCAGCAGCAGCCGTGGCATTGGGTTGCGCAACGTTCAATCCCAACCTGCCGTTTGCCGGCGTTATTTTAAACCGCGTTGCCAGCGCCCGCCATGAACGCCTGGTAAGGGCAGGGATGGAGGCGGCTGGGTTGCCCGTGTTGGGTGTGCTGCCGCGACGCGATGGTTTGAGCTTGCCATCACGACATCTCGGTCTGGTCCAGGCCATGGAACATCCCGACCTGGATCAAACCATCGCCGCGGCCGCCGATGCCGTGCGCGAGCATTGTGATCTGGACGCGCTGCGCGCCAGCGCCAAGACTTCACCGCAACCTGCCGGGAGGAATCCTCTATCACCACCGGCTCAACGCATTGCCCTGGCGCAGGACGAGGCCTTTTCCTTCCTTTATCCGCATCTGCTGGACGCTTGGCGGCAAGCTGGCGCTGAGATTGTGCCGTTCTCGCCGCTTGCCGATGAAGCGCCCGATCCATCAGCCGATCTTGTCTGGCTACCTGGCGGTTATCCGGAATTGCACGCCGGACGGTTGGGAGCGGCAGATCGATTTCTAGACGGCCTGCGACACCATGCCAAAACACGGCCCATTCACGGCGAGTGCGGCGGCTACATGGTGCTTGGTGACGCTTTGATCGACGAACATGGCAACCATCACGCGATGGCCGGTCTTCTCGGCCTTGTCACCAGTTACCAAACACGCCGTCTTCACCTCGGCTATCGCCAAGCCGAAATGCTGGCCGCGATGCCTGGCTTTACCGCCGGCGCGACACTGCGCGGACACGAGTATCATCATTGCTCGATCATCGCGCAGCCTGATGCCGCACTGGCCAACATCACCGATGCATCGGGCAATGCAGTTTCTGAAACAGGCTCCTACAGAGATCAGGTGACCGGAACCTTTTTCCACCTCATCGCGCCCGGTGACTAAGCGGTTTGTCTTTTAGGAATGCTGGTTCACCCCGGCGACCGCAATGGCAAAAGCGAACACCTCACCAATCTCATCCAAGCGATCAAAACGTCCCGCCGCGCCGCCATGGCCCGCATCCATATTGGTTTTCAGCAACAGGGGCGTATCGGATGTGGCGTGATCGCGCAGCCGAGCAACCCATTTGGCAGGCTCCCAATAGGTGACGCGTGGATCGGTGAGACCGGCCAGTGCAAAGATCGCCGGATAGTCTTGCGCGCTGACCGCATCATAAGGCGAATAAGCCTTGATGCGATGGAACGCGTCTTCATCCTCAATGGGATTGCCCCATTCCGGCCACTCCGGCGGGGTGAGGGGAAGCGTGTCATCAAGCATGGTGTTCAGCACGTCGACAAAAGGCACCTGCGCGATGACGCCGGCGAATTTCTCTGGCGCCATATTCGCCACAGCGCCCATAAGCATGCCACCCGCTGAACCACCTTGCGCAACAATCTTACTTCCGTCGACGATGCTTGCGCCCACCAGGTGATCGCGCGCGGCGATAAAGTCAGTAAACGTGTTCACCTTGTGCTCGGCCTTGCCCTGTTTGTACCAGGCAAAGCCCTTGTCCTTACCGCCGCGAATGTGGGCGATGGCGTACACAAAGCCGCGATCCACCAGCGATAGCGCATTGGTGGAGAAGCTTGCGGGGATCGAAATCCCATAAGAGCCATAGCCGTAAAGCAAGCAGGGCGCCGACCCGTCGTCTTGATGGTCGGCGCGCGTCAGCACGGTCACAGGCACTTCTGCCCCATCATCAGCTGTGGCGAAGATACGCCGCACGCTATAGTTCGCTGGGTCGTGGCCGGACGGCACCTCTTGCACCTTGCGCACGGTTTGCGCGCCAGTGGTGAGGTTAACGTCGATGGTGCTTTGCGGCGTCGTTGGCGATGAATAGCTGAAGCGCAGCGTGTTCGTCGCGTACTCGTAGTTGGTGCCGATGCCCAACGCGTAAGCCTCTTCATCAAAGGCAACTGCATTCACAGCGCCTTCGCCGTCGCGATAGCAGAGCCGCGGCAGCCCGTTCGCGCGCTCCAGCCAGACCAGCCAGCTTTCAAAGGTCATATGAGCGAGGATCAGGCGGCCTGGTTCATGAGCAACCAGGTCAGTCCAAGTGTCTCGGCCGGGCGCTGACAACGATGCTGTAACGATCTTGAAGTCCTCAGCGCCATCGGCGTTGGTGAGGATGATCAGTGCATCGCCTTGATCCTCAACCGAATATTCGTGACCAACCTCGCGCGGTGACACGCGGAAGAGCGCGGCATCAGGAGCATGCAGATCAAGCAGCCACACTTCGCTGGTCTGGTGATCATGGCAATCAATCACCAAGAACCTGCCCGACTGGGTGCGACCAACGCCAACAAAAAAGCCGGAGTCCTTCTCCTCATAAATCAGCTCGTCGTTGGCGGGATCAGCTCCCAACCGATGGCGAAACACCTTGGAGGGGCGGTGATTGTCGTCCAGCAGCGTGTAGAAAACGCTCTTACCGTCGGCAGACCAAACGCCGCCACCACTGGTTTCCTCAATCGTGTCCGGTAGGTCGTCACCGGTGGAAAAATCGCGGATGCGCAGCGTGTATTTTTCCGAGCCTTTGTCGTCTGCCGACCAGGCCATCAGCGTGTGATCGTCACTATGCGAGGCACCACCAAAACGGAAATAAGCTTTGCCTTCAGCGAGCGCATCGCCATCCAGCAGGATCGTCTCGTCTCGACCATCCACATCACTCTTTCGAGGCGTGCGCACGAACAGGGGATGCTGTCCGCCCTCGCGATAGCGCGTGCCATAATTATACGCCCCGTCGGGCGCGGGCACCGAGGCGTCATCCTCTTTGATGCGCCCGCGCATCTCTTTCACCAGCGCCTCTTTCAGCGGCTGCAATGGCTCCAGAGCAGCCTGCGCATAGGCGTTTTCCGCCTCCAGATGCGCACGGATATCAGCCGCCAACGTCTCAGGCTTGCGCATCACCTCTTGCCAATTATCGGCGCGAAGCCAAGCGTAGGGGTCGCTGAGTGCGACCCCGTGGATGGTACGCTCAGTGCGGCGTTGCTCTGCTTGAGGCGCGGGCAAGGTGGGGGCGGTAAAGGTCACGCGTCTCTCGTCAGTCTTGGTCTGTTTCAGGCTCAAAATGCAGCGCCACGCCGTTCATGCAGTAGCGCAAACCGGTTGGCTGTGGGCCATCGGTGAACACATGGCCAAGATGTGCATCGCAGCGTGAACAGCGGTTTTCCACCCGCCGCATGAAGAACGAGCGGTCTTCATGGTCGGCCACTGCGCCCTCACCAATCGGCTGGAAGAAGCTGGGCCATCCGGTGCCGGAATCGAACTTGGTCGACGCGTCAAAAAGCGGCTGGCCACAGCACACACAGCTGAAGGTGCCGTCACGCTTTTCCTCATTGTACGGGTGGCTGAACGCGCGCTCTGTGCCGTGCTTGCGTGCCACTTTGAAGGCTTCAGGCGTCAGGCGCTCTTTCCACTCAGCCTCCGATAAGCTCATCGGGTCTATATCGGCGGGCAGGGGGCTGTAGGTTTTCGTCATACTTGCCTCTTCTCATTGGCACCAAAAGTCTGAGGCGAACATAGGCGCTTGTGCGCGAACAACAAGCAGGCTTTCGCGCGCATTTTAGTGAGCAAAACGTGACCTGCTTCACGTGTCATGCTTGCGGCTCTGCCGATGAGCGGGCGTTAATCTGTGCATTTCAGGAACAACTGCGATGCTTTGATGTCGATTGTGCACCGAAAACCATTGACCGGGCGTCCAGGGTGTATAGGTAATCATCCCAACACCTTAGCTCGCATCATCCGATTCGAGCATCGCGCTCGCATACCTGCAACCATAGGCATCTCCTTTCAGTGATCGGCCCCGACAGTCCCGCTGGCTTTTATCTCGCGCTTGCCGCGCCGTTCATTGCCGCCGCCATCGCACCGTTTGCCCATAAGTGGCTAGGCCACCGCGCAGCCTGGCTCTTGGCGTTGGCGCCAGCCTTCATCATCGTCCATTTCCTCGGCTACATGGTTCCAACCGAGACCGTTGATGGGGTTTTGCCATCGGTCGCTGAAGGTGGCCGTTATCTGTTCGCTCTGCCTTGGGTGCCGTCGCTGGGCATTGGCGCGAATTTTTATGTCGATGGTCTGGCCCACACCTTCGCGTTGCTGATCTCTGGCATCGGTTTTTTCATCGTCCTTTACGCCGGTGGCTATTTGAAAGGCCATGAGCATCTCGGGCGGTTCTTCTCGTTTATTCTGCTCTTCATGGGCTCCATGCTCGGCGTGGTTTTGGCTGATGATGTCATCATGCTGTTCGTCTATTGGGAGCTGACCTCGATCACCTCGTTCCTGCTTATCGGGTTCAACCACAAAGCCGAGCGCTCGCGCCGCGCTGCCATCCAGGCGCTCATTGTTACCGCTGGCGGTGGCTTGGCCTTGCTGGCTGGTTTGCTGTTGATGGTGGCTTACACTGGCACCTTCTCGCTGTCGGAAATGGCGACCATGGCACCGGCCATCAAAGCCTCGGTTCTTTACGTGCCGATCCTATTGCTGGTGCTTGGTGGCGCCTTTACCAAATCGGCGCAATTCCCATTCCATTTCTGGTTGCCCAACGCCATGGAAGCGCCGACGCCCGTCTCGGCCTACCTGCACTCTGCCACCATGGTGAAGGCGGGCGTCTATCTGCTGATGCGGCTTAACCCGACGCTGGGCGACACGGTTCTCTGGTCGACAATTCTGCCGATCTTTGGCTGTGTGACGTTGCTGGTCGGCGCGATCCTCGCTCTGCGCCAGACTGATTTAAAACTGATGCTCGCCTACACCACCGTTGCCTCGCTCGGTCTTCTGGTTGCGCTGACGGGCACCTCGGACGAAGCCATCATCAAGGGTGCAGCGCTCTATCTGGTTGCCCACGCGCTCTTTAAAGCCGCGCTCTTCATGGTGGCAGGCACCATCGATCACGAGGCGGGCACACGCGACCTCACCAAGCTTGGTGGCCTGCGCGCGGCGATGCCGATCACGGCCGCTGCTGCCTTGTTGGCAGCGCTCTCGATGGGTGGCCTGCCGCCTTTCATTGGCTTCCTTGCCAAAGAGTACATGTACAAAGGCGCTGCCTATCCCGACCTACAGTCCATTCTGCTCACCACATCACTGGTGCTCGGCAACGCGATGATGTTTGCCGCCGGTTTTGCCGTCGCTCTGCGTCCATTCTACGGGCAGAAAAAAGAAACACCGAAGGCTGCGCACGAAGGCCCACTGATGCTGTGGGCTGGCCCGGTCACGCTGGCCTCACTCAGCCTGATTGGCGGGCTTCTTGCTGCGACCACAGGTGATGTCGTTATTCAGCCGTTGCTATCAGCTATTCTGGGCGAAGACGTCTCGGTGCATCTGCATCTTTGGGAAGGCTTCAACATCGCTGTTGCGCTGTCGCTGGTGACCATCGCCATCGGTACCACGCTCTATCTGTTCCTTGATCAGGTGCGCGGCGCGATTGCCCGGGTGCTCGACTTTATCGGATGGGGGCCAGACAAAGGTTTCGATCAGGCGCTCGCTGGTTTGGTATCGATTTGCTATGCCATCACGCGCCGCATCCAGTTCGGCCGCATGGAAGGCTATATGACGATCACTTTCGCCCTTGTGGCGGTGGCGTTGATCGTGCCGATGACAGTCTATGGCGAATGGCCAAGCCTCACCGAACTGCCCGACGTCAGCGATGCAACGTTCTACGAACTGGCCGTGGTCTTCATCGCGCTGATCGGTATCGCCGCTGTGCTGACCGCCTCCAATCGCCTGACGGCCATTGTATCCCTTGGCATTCAAGGCTTTGCAGTCGCGCTTATCTTCATGCTCTTCGGCGCTCCGGATCTTTCGTTCACCCAGTTCATGGTCGAGACGCTCTCTGTGGTCATCTTGGCCTTGGTCATGACACGCATGGCGCTCTTCAAGCGCGATCATCGCTCGTTTTGGCAGTCCATGATGGATGGAACCATCGCCGTCGCCTGCGGTATCGGCCTCACCGGACTGTTGCTTTCGGTGCTCTCGCATCCGTTTGACAGCCGCCTGTCAGAGTTCTTCGCTGAGCACTCCTACCCGATCGCCCAGGGCCGCAACATCGTGAACGTGATCATCGTGGATTATCGTGGCCTGGATACGCTGGGCGAGATTGGCGTGGTGCTAATTGCCGGCTTGGCGATCCTCGCCCTGGTGCGCCTGAAGCCTAAAACCAAAAAGCCCACCAACACTGATACCGCCGCCCAGCAGCCGGTGCGGGAGGCCGCAGAATGAACACGGTTATCTTCCGCGCCTTGGCGCCTTACCTCACCACCTTGATGGTGCTGTTTTCGATCTTCATTTTGCTGCGCGGTCACAATGAACCTGGCGGAGGCTTTATTGGTGGCCTCATCGCCGCCTCAGCGCTGGCCATTTACGGCATCTCCAACGGTGTGCCTGCGGTGCGCCGCGCAATCTGGGCACACCCGATCCATATCGCTGCCTTCGGCTTGTTCGTCTCCGGTCTGTCCGGCCTTCCATCCATGCTGGTCGATGCACCGTTTCTGACAGGCCTTTGGGGCACGGTGTACCTGTTCGGCGTGGAGTTGAAAATATCGACGATCCTGTTCTTTGATATCGGGGTTTATCTGGTGGTGCTGGGCACGATTGGCGGTATAGCCTTGGCCCTTGAAGAGCGCACGGACAACTGACGATGGAGTTTATTCTTTCCCTTCTCGTTGGTGTCTATTTCGCAGCCTCCGTCTATCTGATGCTGTCGCGTCACGTGATCCGTCTGCTGCTTGGCGCCGCGCTGCTTTCCAATGCGGTCAATCTGCTCATCTTTACCGCAGGGCGCCTGGTGCACGAAGTGCCACCGGTTATTCCGCTTGGACTTACTGCGCCGCCAACCGTCACAGCCAATCCTCTGCCGCAGGCGCTGGTGCTGACGGCCATTGTGATTGCCTTTTCCATCTTTGCCTTCCTTTTGGTGCTCGCCATGCGCGCCTACCAGGAGCTTGGCACCGACGACACTGACCATATGCGCGTGGCTGAGCCGGTGGATGCACCGCGCCCACCGCAAGGCTACTGAGGACTGAACGCATATGGCCGGTGAAACCGCCTCCTCTTCTTACGTTGATCTGAGCGTCGCCTATGTCGACGCCACGATTACGGCTGCCGATTATCTGGTGGTGCTGCCCGTGGCTGGGCCCCTTATCATGTCCGCTTTTGCTCTGATGATGCGTCGCCAGCCGCACCTGCAGCCATGGATCGCAGGGATCACGCTTGGTGTTGTCTTCATTGGCAACTTGGCCCTTACCGCGCGGGTGCTCGACAGCGGTCCGGTTTTCATGGCCATGGGCCGTTGGCTACCGCCCTTTGGTATCTCGTTCAACGCCGATGCGCTGGGCGTCATCATGGCGCTTACGTCATCCTTGGTGGCGCTGGTCGCTGTTCTTTACTCGGCCAAGAGCGTTGATGGGGATGGTCGCCGCTATGGGTTTTTTCCCTTCCTGTTGATGCTCACCTCAGGGGTATCCGGGGCGTTTCTCACGGCTGACCTCTTCAATCTCTATGTCTGGTTTGAGGTTCTGCTGATTTCATCCTTCGGCCTGATCGTGCTCGGCAACTCGCATGCGCAGCTTGATGGTGCGGTCAAATACGCGTTCTTGAACCTGGTGGCCACAACGCTGTTCTTGATCGGCGTTGGCTACACCTATGGCCTGTTTGGCACACTCAACATGGCCGATCTGTCACTGCGCATTGCTGAAAGTGAAGGCATGCCGTTGGCAACGCTGGGGGCACTGTTTGTCTTTGCGTTTGCGATGAAGGCTGCCGCCTTCCCGCTTAATTTCTGGCTACCCGCCAGTTACCACACGCCCAACATTGTCACCTCGGCGGTGTTCGCAGCGTTGCTCACCAAAGTGGGCATCTATGCCCTGCTGAGGGTGGCCGGCATGCTTTATCCGGGTACGTTTGAAACCTTCCAAGATGTGCTCATCTGGATTGCAGCCCTAACTTCCCTGTTGGGCGCAGCGGGCGCGCTTGCCAGCACAGACATTCGCAAGGTGTTGGGCTTTCTGGTGCTCTCAGGCATCGGCGCCATGTTCGTTGGCATCGCCATCGCAACGCCGGATGGTCTGCGCGGCACGATCCTTTACGCGGTTCACTCCATCCTGGTCATGGCCGCGCTTTACCTGGCCGCTGGCGTGATCGGTCGCATGAACGGCTCGTTTGATTTGCGCTCTGTTGGCGGCCTGTACCGAGCAAACCCTTTCTTCGCCGCCATGTTCCTGGTTCTGGTATTTGCCATATCCGGCCTGCCACCTTTCTCCGGCTTCTGGCCAAAAGTGATCCTGGTGCGCGCGTCCATGGTTGCGGGCGAGGGCTGGCTGACAGCGGCCTATCTGGTTTCCAGCTTTATCGCCATGATTGCGATTGGCCGGGTTTGGCTGTTTGCCTTCTGGCGCAACGATCTTGATGGCGTGGCAATCCCGGTGACAGGTCTGTCGCTGGATGAAGCGCGCGCCTATCTCACGCCGATTGCAATCCTCGTCATTGTCATCATCGGCATCGGGATCATCGCCAATCCGGCGGTCAACTTGGCAAGCCTTGCTGCTATAGGCCTGGTCGATCCATCGTCCTACGTTACGGCCATTTCACCGGTGGCGCCATGATGGCGCTACAAACCGACCCAAGGCAGGGAGCCCACACATGACCGGAATGTTTCTCGTCAACGTGCTGTTGGCTGTGGCCTGGGTGTTTATCACCGGTGGTTTCTCCTTCCTCAACGGCCTCTTCGGCTTCCTTTTGGGCCTGGGCGCGCTGTCGCTCATTCGCGAGCAGATCGGCACCATCGGCTATGTGCGACGGGTGCGCCGCGTTACCTCGCTTGCTTTCCTGTTCCTCTATGAGCTGGTGATGTCGGCTATCCGTGTGTTCAAGCTGGTGCTGACGCCGGACCTATCAAAGCTGGAGCCAGGTTTCATCGCCTATCCACTGACCGTCGATCGTGATTTTGAGATCAGCTTGCTTGCCAATCTGATCACGCTGACGCCCGGCACGCTATCGGTTGATGTCTCGGACAATCGCCGCACGCTCTACATTCACGCCATCCATGTGCCTGACCCTGAAGCCTTGAAAGAAGACATCGCCACCGGGTTCGAGCGCAAAATCATGGAGGCATTCCGATGACGACACAGGATTTTCTGGTCCTCTGCTCTCTGATCGCCCTCGGTATCCTGGTGGTGGCGTTTTTGGTGATTGCTGTGCGCATCATCATCGGGCCAACCCTGCCGGATCGGGTGTTGGCGCTCGATATGCTGGTCGCAACCGGCATTGGCTTTATCGCTGTTGTCGCGGTGAAAACCGGTTACTTTCTGTTTCTTGATATCGCCATTGCGCTTGGTCTGGTGGGCTTTCTGGCAACTGTTGCCTTTGCTCGCTTCATTCTTAAGCGTGACCGCCCGCCCGAGGCTGATGCCAATTTAATAGACATCGAGCATGAAGCACATCCGCCACGCGACACAGACAGCAAGTCTAAGCCGACTGTACGCGTGCGTGCAGGTGGAGGCGCGTCATGAGCGGTGTTATCGACATTCTGACAGGTTTGATCATCATCACAGGTGCAGTCTTCACCTTGGTTGCTGCCATGGGCATCTTGCGCTTTCCTGATCTTTACAGTCGCAGTCATGCTGCATCAAAAGCTGGAACCTTGGGCTCTGGCCTCTTACTTGCTGCCTTGGCGCTTCATTCCGGTGAGCTGGGTGTGGTCACCCGCGCGTTCGCGGCATTCCTGTTCCTTCTCCTTACGGCACCCATTGCTGCACATTTGCTTGTTCGCGCTGCCTATTATGTTGGTCACAAGCCGTGGGAAGGCACGCAAATCGATGATTTGGCAGGTAAATACAAAGATGATGGCCGTAACTTACGTTGCGACAGCCATGATTGACCTTCGCAGAAAGTGCGAATGCCTGTGTTGTTTGCGTTTCATTAGGTAAACTTGTTTCAACCATTTGTGTCACACTGACATGCTACTTATCTTTGCGTGGCAGCTTAGTGCCCGGTAATAAGTAATTGTTCTGTAGTCTGAGAATCAGCTTCAAAACGTATTTTCGGCCATGTGGTCACAAATTTGCCCGCCCCGCGCCCTTTAATACCCGGACAGGCGCGTGCAGGTGTGAAAGGAATAAGTATGAGCGAACAAACAGCCGAAGCAACAGAAGCTGTCGACACCCAAGGAATGTTGGTTGATCTTACCGCCGACATCGTCTCCGCCTACGTTAGTCACAACGTCATTCCCGCCAGCGATCTACCAGTATTGATCAATGATGTGCATGGCGCGCTGGGCACATTGATGGGCCATCCGGCTGAGCCACCCAAGGAAGATCAGAAACCTGCGGTGCCGCCGAAAAAGTCGATCACACCAGATTATCTGATTTGTTTGGAAGACGGTAAGCGCTTCAAGTCCCTCAAGCGACACTTAAAAACGCACTACGATCTTTCGCCAGAGCAGTATCGCGACAAATGGAACCTGCCATCTGACTATCCGATGGTTGCACCCAATTATGCTGAAGCCCGCTCGCGTTTGGCCAAAGAAATGGGTCTTGGTCAGCGCCGCGCGAAAGCAAGCTAACCTGTACTTGCGGCGTGGCTTTAGAGCCATGCTTCAAAACTTACACTGCCTGCCACGCGTGAATGCGTGACAGTGGACAAAGAAAAGCGCTCAGGGTCATCCCTCGGCGCTTTTTTCTTTGCGCAAAAGATCACTAAACTTATCCCCGTTGACCTGCCCATGGATAACTTAGGAATTTATACCTATAGTGTCCAGCGAGGAGGTTCACGTGACGATTTCGCCCTTTCCAGTCTTGCCGCAGTATAGTTCCGGTGGCCACGCCATCGCATCTAGTGCCGAGAACCCCTCGAAGCCTAGCGTTCGCGACGCCAAGGTCTTGCGCGAAGATGGTCTGGTTCAAGCGCGTACACGCAATGTCGAGGCGTGTGTTGCTTTGGTGTTTGGGGTGCGCCACGAATCGCTGCGCGCATCCACGCGCGGAAAAGCCCATATTGCCCTTGCCCGCCAGGTGGCCATGTATCTGTGCCACACAACGCTTGGGTTTTCTTTGACCACGGTTGGCGACTTGTTTGATCGGGATCGCACAACGGTGGGGCATGCCTGCCGCGTTGTCGAAGATCTGCGTGACACATCAGACTTTGATGCCCGACTGTCTTACCTGGAGCACACTGTTTTGGCCGGGTGTATTCTTGCGCCGCAGCCAGTCTCCACGCCCACGCGGGAGAGCGCCCATGTCTGAACGCGTTTCACGCCGGACGGCACCAGACGTGCCAGCACGTCCCATGGAGCTTCAACGAGCCCTCAAAGCTATCGGCAAAGGGCAATCAGCGTCCAAGCGCCAGTTTGATTGGCTGAAAAACCAGGGGTTCATTGGTGGCTCAATCCAAAAGCCTGTTCTGACAGCCAAAGGTCAGATGATTGTCGATGCCGACATAGCGGTGATCAAAGATGATCTGGACGCCGCCGATGGCACGCTCCATTTGCCCGATGCGATGGACCGTTTGGCAAAGCCGCGCAACGGCGAAGATCCTCTGATTGATCCGTGTGATCTGGCAGCTGCACGCAAATTTCAAAGCGATCTGCAACGCGCTGGGTTACGCCAAAGGATCACGCAAAGCTGGTCACTGGCCTCGCTCAGTCAAAGCGGTGGCAATGGCTCAGGCGGCAGTGCATCGCGCCATGAACCGGTTTCCATGCTGGATGCTCGTGAACGGGTGAACCGGGCGTGCGCCTCCATCGGGCCAGAGTTTTCAGGCCCGTTGATCGACGTCTGTCTGTACGAAAAGTCGCTCACCGGCGTTGAGAAAGAACGCCAATGGCCGGCACGCTCTGCCAAGCTGGTGATTGCGCTTGGATTGCGCGCCTTAGCCCGCCATTACGGCCTCACCCGAACGGCGACCGGTGCTGCGGCCAACATCCTTTAAGCGCTTGAAGCACGGGTAGGTCAGGCCGCGTTGGCCTGCTCTGCCTCCCGCCGAATGCGCTCGATCATCGAACGCAGCCCATTGGAACGCTGCGGTGAAAGATGTTCATCCAGGCCTAACACGGCCATGCGATTAAGCGCGTCGATCTCCAACGCATCGCCAGGCGTGCGCCCATTGTAAAGCGCGAGCACAATGGCCACCAATCCACGCACAATGTGAGCATCGCTGTCGCCACGAAAGTGCAGCGCGCCTGTTTCATCAGGTGCATCGCGCACCAACCAAACCTGGCTGGCGCAGCCAAGCACCTTGGCGTTCTCATTGCGCTCATCATCGTTAAGTGGCTCAAGCGTGCGACCAAGCTCGATCACATAGCGATAGCGATCTTCCCAGTCGTTCAAGAACTCGAAATTGTCACGGATTTCGGAGAAGTCAGCCATGCGCTTGCCATCCAGACAGTGTGGCGCCCCGATCGATCATCGGAGTGTCCAGCAAGCAGATAGCGGTCCGACCCTCGCCCGGCAAGACCGTTTGCACCAGTCTTTTTGGAAGAGCTTAAAGGGGAGGGTGCTCACTGGCTGGAATGCGGCCATCGGCAGCCATGATCAATGCAGCCACATCATCGCGGCTCACATCGCTTTGTGGAAGAGGCGCTGACATATCGTCATCCGCGCGCACCTGAAGCGTCGCGCCTTGATCACCGTCGGCAAGCCAGCCCTGTACAACACCTGCGGAGTAGACCGCTTTCTTGCGCAGCACATCTACAGTGGCAGCGCCGGTGGCGCAGGCGTTTGGATTGCGGTCACAAAAGCCACGCATATCGCTGACCACGGTTTGCACCGCCGCAAACGTCTCAAAGGTGCCTGGACCGTCGGCAATGCCTGCCTCATCGCGGTCGATAGGCAAAATCAGCAAGATTAAAGCCAGCCAAAAGGCTGTTCGTATCAAAAACATGGTGGAGCGTCCGTCCCGTTGAAGCTCGATTGCGCTCAACCTAGCAGGCAGCGGTGAAAGGCGCGTGCAAGTGGGGCCGCACTTTTGAGGCAACATTGAGCCAAAGACGACACGTTTCAGCAACCAAGGGTTAACCATGGTATCGGGAAAGAACCCTTCAAATGCCATCAATCGTGCTCGTAACGCGCACCCTTTACAGTTCATTCAACGCTGCCTGCGAGCGTGCCTTGCGAAGGGGTTTGCACATTGGATGCACACTCCCCCCACAGGCAAAGACGCGGTTTGATGAGTATCAGCGTACAGACCGAAAACCCATCAAAGGGTGCCGATGGCGCGCCGCGCGCAGCGGCTAAGCAGTCCACGCGTGGGCTTTCGCCACGCCGTGAAATGCTGCGCTATGCGCCACTGTTTTATCTTTCCTGCATCGCTTCATTGGCCTGCTTGGCGGTGACAATGCCCATTGCCATTTCGGCAACGGGGCAGTTGCCACAAACACCACTTTTGTTGGCGTTGGCCGTGCATATGGTTGCCTTTGGCCTGTTCTTCTTCGCCGGGCACGTGCGCGATGGCGCGCTGGTGTGCACAGCCGGTCTGATCGGTTTGCTGTCATGGGCAGCCGCGTTGACGGGCGGTTTGTCGTCGCCATTGATGGTGCTGTTTTTGATCCCGCCAATTGAAGCCACCCTCACACGGCGCATCCGCTGCACGCAGCTTGTTTTCATCATGACGCTTGCTGGGGTGGTGCTGGCGGCAACGGTTTCTGCGCCGTTGAATGCAGACTTTGCGATTTCCAACAGCCAACTGGTCTTCATGACCATGCTGGGCATGCTCTATACGCTCAGCTTGGCAGCACGCATTCTACGCGCCAACTCGATCAAAGATATGCGCGCTAAAGCCGAGCGTCGCGCGGTTGAGCAGTTCCACACCGTAACCCACGATGTGTTCCTTATGGTTCAGCGCGATGGCACGGTGTCGCAAGCCTTTGGTGCTTTGCAGGCGGTCCTGGATTGCGACGCTGATGGATTGGCGCGCTCAGGCCTCATGCACCGTATCCATGTATCTGATCGACCGAGTTTTCTGGCAACGCTTGACCGTGTGAGCGCAACAGCTAACCGGGACACTGTAGACGTGCGCTTGCGCACTGGTGCTGATGATCAGCCACAACGGTTCATGTGGGCTGAAATTGATCTGTCCGTGCTGCCCGGTGCAAACGGTCAGAGTGAAATCTGCGCGCTCATCCGCGACATCAGCGCTGTCAAACAGCGCGCCACTGAACTTACCTTGGCGCGCGAAAAAGCAGAAGCCAACGACGCGGCAAAGGGTCGTTTCCTGGCCACGATGAGCCACGAGCTGCGCACGCCGCTTAACGCCATTATCGGTTTTGCCGACATTCTGGACGAGGAAGTGTTTGGCGCACTCGGCAATGATCAACAGCGGGAATATGTCGGCCTTATCCGTGAGTCCGGCGGCCACTTGTTGCAACTGGTCACCGATCTGCTCGACATGTCGAAGCTTGACGCCGGCCATTTCCAGATCGTTGCTGAGCCCTTTGCATTCGCCACAGTTGTCGACCGCTGCACGCGTCTTGTCAGCCAGCAGATCGAAAAAGCTGGGCTGACGCTGACCATTGATGTGCCCGATACCCTGCCGGAACTGGTGGCTGATCAGCGCGCCATCCGCCAGGTGCTCATCAACTTGCTGTCCAACGCCTGCAAATTCACTCCGTCGGGCGGCGCCATCACGCTGCGCGCCCGTAAGGATGGTGGCAACCTTGTTTTGTCCATCATCGATACCGGGATCGGCATTGCGGCGAAGGATCTTGGCAAAATCGGCCAGCCCTTCTTCCAAGCCAACAATGCCTATGACCGTGATCACCAGGGCACCGGTCTTGGCCTGTCGGTGGTCAAGGGCCTGTGTGAGCTGCACAACGGTTCAATGTCGATCTCCAGCGTTGAGGGCGAGGGCACCACGGTCACGGTGCGCATCCCATTTGCTGGGCCAAGCACCGTGGACATTGGCCCGACCGATCCCGATGTCGCCAACACTGTTGTTCTGGCCAAGCTGCAACGCGAGCGGTCCGCCGCTCCAGCAGCACAGGAACCAGCAAAACAGGAAACAGCCGACTTTGATCAGGTTGATCCAGACGCACCACAACAAGACTTGTTTGAAGAAGAAGGGCACCGCGCTCATGGTTAGGCACGAACCCACCCTTGATGGTCACCAAAGCCACGGTGAACAGCCTTATGTCTATCATCGGCCAGCGCGTTCGGCGCATGCTGACGACGCCTATGACGATGGCGGCTATGACAACGACTATGGCTATGATGACGAGCCGCACGGCTTCATTGACCGTATTCTGGCAGCGCCAGGCAAGTTGGCCATGACCACGGTTGCCCTGGTCGCCTTCGCCGTTGTTGGCGTGAATGCCGCCTACATGCAGCCCGGCGCGCATCCAGCCCCAATGCTCTCAACACGCGGCGATGCGCCAGCACTGGCCATGCCACGCGAAGAAAGTGGCTTAGCGCAGCGCGCTGTTACCATGGCACCGGCACCGATTGTGCCGCCAAGCCGTTCTTATGATGCAACGGCATCCATTCAGAACCCAGCAACGCGCGCTGGTGATGATATCGCCTCGCTTCTACCCCGCCAGCCCTATGTGGTGCCTTCCCCCGTGGCGCGTCCGCAGCTGGTTGCGCAGCGCGTTGCTCAGCCGACATCACAGTCTGCGCCTCAGCCAATCGCAACTGTGCCAGTCGTGACTGTGCCAGTGGAAACGCAGCCATCGGCACCAATGCCACGCCGCGTTGAAACCATTGCGGTCAACGATGCCATTGGCGCGCTGCTTGCGCCGGTCCTTGCGCCCAACCCAACCGCTGGCACCAACCAACCGCTGCCGCAATCAGCCAGCACGCGCTCGGTGCAGCCCGTTGTGGCCGCCGTTCAGGCGGTTCTGGCCGATATGGGCTATCAGCCCGGCAGCATTGATGGGGTGATTGGCCCGAGCACCGAAGAGGCCATCCGGCGCTTCCAACTGCGCCGCGCCTTGGAACCCAATGGACAGATCACCAACGACTTGCTGCGTGAAATCGAACGGGTAACCGGCACGCGGATCAGCACGTCCTAGCGAGGTGCTAGAAGGCAGCTGATCGGTGAAGCCGCAGTTCTCGCGCTAGAGTCGTTTTTCAAAAAAGACGTCGGGGTACGGGTCGTCATTGAACCGCTCAATTTCTGTCCAACCCATATTTCGGTAGAGATTGACGGCCTCGAACAAAGCGCTGTTGCTGTCCAAGCGCAGCACATCCATCCCCAGTGATCGTGCCGCGTCTTCAGCGGTGATCATCAGGCGACGTGCCAGACCCAACCCTCGCGCAGCCGGGGCTATCCACATCCGCTTCACCTCTGCTGGCGCGTCATCATTGCCTTTAACGCCAACACAGCCCACAGGCATGTCGCCAAGTCGCGCGACCACAAACGTTCCATGGGGCGGTTTCATTTGGCGCAGCTCTGGATCACCAGCTTTCTTCAGGTCGAAGTCGAGCTTCAGCCTTTCGCCCAGCTCCGCTGCGTAGGCGTTCAAACACTTGGTTGCGATGTCCGAGGCGTAGTCAGCTTCTTCGAACACGATATCGTCACGCGAGAGAGCGATGGTGACGATGTCCATGGCATCAAGCAGACGGCGCGCATCTTTGTGCCGTGCCAATATAGAAGCAGCCCGCTCATCGGACAGCTCCTCATAGATGTCGAATTCCTTTTTGCCCTCCGGCGTAAGGCTGGCAATGCGGCAACGGCGGTCGGTTGGGCTTAGCTTTGTTTCGACCAGACCTTCAGCTTCAAGACCGCGCAGCAGGCGGCTGAGGAGTCCGGTGTCCAGTTTCAGACAGGCCCGCAGCTCGGAAACATTTTCGTATCCAAGCCCAATGGCATTGAGAACCCGCGCTGCGCCCAGCGGTCGTCCTCGATTGAGATAGCGATCCTCCAGCGCGCCGACTTCTACGGCGACGGACCGACCAAAATTGCGAACCCGGGATATCTGATCTTGATGCATTTAACTGACTTTAGTCAGCTAAATCGAAAGCTCAAGCAAAATCTTGGGTGTTTTGCGATGAGCGACCTGGTGATGTGTGGCACTTTATGGGCTAGCGCTTGGCTGCCACCCGGCCTTTTTTAGAAGGTGCGAGCACCTCTCTGCGGACAAAGCTCACCTTAGCCGCACGGCCAACAACGGTTGCTGTCCCTCCACATTCTTATCCGGTGCGTGCTAAATTGTGCCAATGAAAACCACTGACAGAAACCGCGCCAAGATCGCAAAAGCAGCGCTATACATTGAGCACAATCTTGCGGAGCCGCTGCGTGCTTCGGATATCGCCAAACACGCCGGTCTGTCCGTCTTTCATTTCCAACGATTGTTCTCTGCATACATGGGAGAACCGATAAACCAATACATTTCTGCACGCCGATTAGAGAGCGCTGCAAAGAAGCTAGCGCACACGCCAAACGTCAATCTGCTTCAGCTTGGGCTCGACAGTGGGTTTCAAACGCACAGTGCGTTCTCAAAGGCGTTCAAGACCAAGTTTGGCGTTGCTCCATCAGCCTTTCGGAAGGCACCGAGCCCGTTGCGAGAAGGGGCCGACCAAGGTCGCAAGCTGCTTGTGAGTGCCCCGCAAAGCAGATTTCTTGAGATGATTGAGGTGGTGGCTCTGGCGAGTTTCTACTTTCAGTTCCGCACATCTTCCGGGACATGCGACGGGCGGTTTTTCCAACAGAACGACCAGGACATTGGTGAACAGTTCGCCGCGCTTCTTGATGAAAACCCTGCGCCCGACCTGTTCCTGATGAGTTGCTTTCCCGATAGCCCGCAGAACCTCAATGACGGGAACGCTCCTGTCTGGTTTGGTGGGGCCTTCTCCGCGCCAACACAATCATATTGGAGCAAGGACTGGTATCAGTTTGATGCCGGCGAGTGGGCTGTTTTTGAGCATCGCGGTGAGTACAGATTTCTCTACCAAACCTGGAACAGGATCTACCGCAATTGGTTCGCCCAGTCGGACTATCTGCTGCGTGACGCGTCTCCGTTCGAAGCATACCTGACGCCGACCAAAAACAAGGGACCGTCGCAACCGGTGACGAAGATCTACATTCCCGTCAAAAGGGCATGATTGGAACAGCACTGCCTGCAGCGGGACCGTAGGACAGCCTCAAACTCTAGTTTGAGGTCTGACACCCAATGCATCTTCATCAACACTCCGCGACCCAAATCGCTACCGCACTGAACGCAGGCTCACTGGATGCGAGCCGCGTGCAGCAAAACCAGCTGGATCGCATCAACACCCACAATCCCGAGATCAACGCGGTTGTGGCGCAGATCGATAGACCACATGGTCATGCTGGCGGTGATTTATCCGGCTTGCCGATCACCGTTAAGGATCAGATCCATGTTGCAGGCTTTGCCTGCACCTTCGGGTCCAGTGATCACAAGGAGTTTCAGCCCAACAGCACCGCACCCGTTGTCCAACGGCTGCAAAACGCCGGAGCAGTGGTGATCGGCAAAACCAACCTTCCGCCTTTTGCGATGGACTTTCAGTGCAGCAATTCACTGTTTGGCACGACCAACAATCCGTGGAACCGCGAGTACACAACAGGTGGAAGCAGCGGTGGAGGCGCGGCTGCGGTGGCGGCTGGTTTGAGTTTTCTTGATGTTGGGGCGGACCTAGGCGGGTCCTTGCGGATTCCAGCCTCTTTCTGTGGAGTTTTCAGTTTGCTGCCAACAGAAGACGTGCTGCCAAGTGATGGCATGATGGCCAACGGGGCGCCGTCGCTGAAGCATTTTGCGCGCATGGGCCCGATTGCACGTACACCTGAAGATATTGGGTTGGCGTGGGACCACCTGAACAATCAGGAAGACCGTGATCAAGAGGCATTCGTGATGCCAAGGGTCAACTGGAGTGTCGACTGTGCTGGCATCGACGTGTGTCACTCAATTGCCCTTTGCTTTGAGGCGGCGACCAACCGTTGGGCTAAGGCTGGATTTAAGGTCTCACAAGGCCATCCAAACGATTTCAGTTTTGGCCTGGCCCGTCGCGCCTATGGTGAGATCATGGGCTATGAAACCGGCGAATTGATGCCTGCTCCAGCGCGGTTGCTGGCGCGTCTGTTTGGTCGCGCAAGTGCACGCCGCTCGCCGGAGTTTCTTGCCAATGTCATGCTCGGCTACCGCCACGACAAAAAGCGCTATGCATCTGCGCTGGCACAAAAACACAGATTGTCCGCGATCCTGGACGCGTTCTTGGGATCAGATGGCGTTTGGTTGCTTCCGGTCACGGCGGCCAGTGCCTTCAAACACATGAAACCGACCAGTGATCGCGGCGGTGTCCGCGACTATGCTGACCCGTTGTTCATCAATGGTCAGCCGGTCAACTACTTTGATGCGCTTACATCGTTCGTCACACCCATTTCCCTGACGGGTCATCCGGTTGTCACCATTCCGATCGGCCTGGACGCGAACGAGCTTCCTGTCGGTGCCCAACTGATTGGTAGAAAGGGAAGCGAAAACCATCTGATCCAGACGGCTAGCGCTCTCTGCAGTGCATTGGAGTTGGTGGAGTGTTGTTATCTGCAAGGCCAATAGCTGGGCTATCATACCCAAGCAACAAGCTATCACTGAAACCAGAAAAGTTTAGCCGGATAGCTGCCGTTCGCCGCTGCACGGCAAACCCCGCATTTGGGCGCAAAGCTTTGACCTCCTAAAACGCCACGGTTTCGGCAACCAGAAAATCAACAACATCGCGCAGCGCCTCTTGCGGCGTTGCGCCGTCCTCTATCCGCTCGCGGTAAAGCGCCAACTGCTTATCAGCCGAGGTGCCCTGCTGGCTGATGGTGCGCAAATGCGCCAACTCGGTTTCGCAGCCCAGTTCACGAGCATCCTCGCTGAGCATATCGATCAATTCCTCGATCAGCTCGTCCATCGGCACCAGCGAGCCTCGGCCAAAGTCGACCAGCTCGCCCTGCACGCCATGGCGCTGGGCAAGCCAGCGGTTTTCCTCGATGAGGAAGTGCGAGTAGCTGCGCCATCTCTGGTTTTTGCCTCGTAGCCGGTAAAGCATGCGCGCCAAGCACTGAAACAACGCTGCCACCGCAGCTGCATCGGTCAAATTGGTGCACACATCGGCAACACGCATCTCAAGAGTCGGAAACTTGTCCGATGGGCGCAAATCCCACCAAATCTTGGTCGCGTCTTCGATAAGGCCAGCGTTGATCAGCATGTTGATCGTGCGCTGATACTCCGAGTAGCCAGCAAATTGCTCGGGCAGGCCGGTGCGCGGAAGCTCATCGAACACGGCCAGACGGTAGCTTTTCAGGCCAGAAACATTGCCCCGCCAAAACGGCGAGGAGGTGGTGAGCGCCAGCAGATGCGGCAGAAAATAGGTGAGCTGCGCCATCAGATCGACGCGCAAATCATCATCCTCAATGCCCACATGCACATGCATGCCGCAAATGACGAGGCGCGCCACAACCATTTTCAGATCATCGGCCAGCGCGTTGTAGCGCTCCTTGTCGGTGTGTGTCAGGCGGCTCCATTCGGCAAACGGGTGGGTGGAGGCAGCCATCGGCGCTAAGTCAAACTGGGCCGCCGCCGTGTGCAAGCAACTGCGCATATGTTGAAGCTGCGCCCGCGCTTCACCAACGGTATGGCAAACCTGCGTGCCCACTTCAATCTGGCAGCGCAGAAACTCGTGCGTTACCTGATCGCCCAGCACATCTTTGCACGCCTCAAAGGCCGCTTCTGGAGGGTTGGCCGCCAAGTCTCGGCTCTCCCTCTCCACCAGCAAATACTCTTCTTCCATGCCAAGGGTGAAGGAGGGCGCTTTGTTCATGGTGTTTCCTTACTGCCCTCATCAGAGGCCCTAGGTGAAAACGCCATTCAAGACGTGACCGATGCCAAATGCAACGATGGCTGCGGCTAGACCTATGGCCAGCGTCTCCAGGCTGGAGCGCCACCAGGGGCTGAGCGACCATTTGCTTTTGCCAAAACCAATGCCGGCAAAGGTCAACGCCGTGGCGGCCAAAGCGATCCATCCGGCGTTCGACAGGCCCATTAAGAACGGCACCAGTGGGACCAACCCGCACACCAAAAACCCGCCAAAGGTTGCCATCGCCGCGCGCAAAGGAGAGCGGCGGGCGGTCGCCACGCCATACTCTTCAGACAGCATGGTCGCGATCCAAACATCGCGGTTGGCCGTGATCACCTCCACCGCGTCTTCCAGCACTTGGCCGGCAAAACCTTTGGCGGCAAAAATCTGCCGGATTTCCTCGCGCTCGCCCTCAGGAAACCGAGCGATGTGATCAGCCTCCACCGCTTCCAGGCGCTTGGCATCATCATTGTCGGCCTTGGTACCAAGATAATTGCCCGCCGCCATGGAAAGACCATCGGCCAACAGATTGGCAAAGCCCAAGATCAGAATGATCTTTGCCGACAGCGACGCCCCCAGGCTGCCAGCGACAATCGCAAACGTCGTCACCGCGCCGTCGATGCCGCCATACACCCAGTCTTGCAGGTAGTTGGCGCGGTGCCCGTCGCGTAGTCGCGCGGCGATGCCCGAGGGCGTGTGGGAGTGATCGGTGGCGCTCATGGGGCAAGCCTATCATCTTGTTTAGAATCGTTCTAGCTTGTTGCGCAATTCCCCGCTATGCGCTCGATCAACCGGGTCAGAAGGCGCTCTGGGCCCTCCCATCATTGAAATCGGCGCGCGTCTCCATTAGGAACCGCCCATCCTTCGTGCTTTTGTGTGTGTTTGATCTGTCAGACCGAAGGGTTTTTTGGAGAGAGTAAAATGCCCGTGTCCAATTCGATGTCGAAATTGCCGTCGCGCCCTCTGGCCGATTGGAGCCCCACCTCATGGCGCGAGAAGCCCATTCTGCAGGTGCCAAGCTATCCAGACGCGCAAGCTGTCAAAGATGTTGAGGCACGGCTGGCAAGCTATCCCCCGCTCGTTTTTGCAGGTGAGGCCCGTAATTTGCGCGCAGAACTGGCGCGGGTAGCCAAAGGCGAAGCGTTTCTTCTTCAAGGTGGCGATTGCGCCGAAAGCTTTGCTGAGCATGGCGCGGACAACATCCGCGACTTCTTCCGCGCGTTCTTGCAGATGGCGATTGTGCTGACCTATGGCTCGGCCCGCCCGGTGGTCAAGGTTGGCCGTTTGGCTGGTCAGTTCGCCAAGCCGCGCTCCTCCGATATTGAGAAGCGCGATGGCGAGGAACTGCCCTCCTACCGCGGCGACATCATCAACGGCATCGAGTTCAATGCCGCCTCCCGCATTCCCGATCCTGCTCGTCAGGATATGGCCTACCGCCAGTCAGCAGCAACGCTGAACCTGGTGCGCGCTTTCGCGTCGGGGGGATATGCCAACCTTGAGAATGTTCAGGAATGGATGCTCGGCTTTGTGGCCGACAGCCCGCAGGGCGAGCGCTATCAGGAGCTTGCTCAGCGCATTTCTGAAACCATGAACTTCATGCGCGCCATCGGCATCACGTCCGATCAGTACGCCCGCCTGCGGGAGACTGACTTCTACACCAGTCACGAAGCGCTGCTGCTTGGCTATGAAGAGGCGATGACCCGCAAAGACTCAACGTCCGATGATCCCGATGCCTGGTACACCACATCCGGCCATATGATCTGGATCGGTGACCGTACACGTCAGCTGGACCATGCTCATGTTGAGTTCTGCCGCGGCGTGCGCAACCCGATTGGCATGAAGTGCGGCCCGTCCATGGAAGCTGACGACATGCTGCGCCTCATCGACCGGTTGAACCCGCTCAACGATCCAGGTCGCCTGACACTGATTGCCCGCTTCGGCCATGACAAAGTGGACGCCCATCTGCCGGAACTCATCCGCGCGGTGGAACGCGAAGGCAAATCGGTTGTCTGGTCCTGCGATCCGATGCACGGCAACACCATCACCGCCAACAACTACAAGACGCGCCCGTTTGAGCGCATCCTTGGCGAGGTGGAGGCCTTCTTCGATGTGCACGAGGCCGAAGGCACCTATCCTGGCGGCATCCATGTGGAGATGACCGGCAAGAACGTCACCGAATGCATGGGCGGCGCCCGCGCCATCACGGCCGAAGACTTGCAGGATCGCTACCACACCCATTGCGATCCACGCCTCAACGCCGATCAAGCGTTGGAGCTGGCTTTCTTGGTGTCAGAGCGCCTGAAAAAGGGCCGTTCGGAAACGCCGGTACAGCTTAACGAAGCCGTTTAAACGGCCAAGTTTGCTCAGCAGGCATTGAAGATTGAAAAAGCGGGGCTTCGGCTCCGCTTTTTTGTTGGCCGTCAGGCTTCCTCGTCCTCATCCCAATACCACCACGCCACAGCGTAGGTGATGGCGAAATAGATCGCGAAGGTCACCGGCCCAGACACCACATTGTAGGTCACCCAAAGATCGGTGGACGTATTGCGCCACACCAATTCGTTTGCCCCAGCCAGAGTAAGCGCCAGGCCGATCCAAGCGATGTGCAGCACGGTCCACCCGGCTGGGATCATCTCCAGCTTGTAGCCCATCGAGCGCTGCAACATGCTCGGTCGCGCCAGCATGCCAGCGGCCAGGATGATCGCAAAAGATACACCGCCGATGGTTGGTTTGATTTTGATGAAGCGCTCATCATCCTGCAACAGCCCGGCGCCCAGCATCACGACGGAAAGCAGAACCGTAGAGATGGCCAAAAAGGGCAACTGACCATCGATGCGGTAACGCAGAAACACCGCCAGCATGGCGGCCAGGATCGCCGCACCGGTGGCGACATAGAGGGTAGAAACGGCGTTCACGCCTAAGAAAACAAGGCCGGGCAAGAACTCAAGAAGAAGGCGGCGGTCTAAAATGGGGGGATCTCACAAGGCTGGAATCGATTTCGATCTGATATCAAGCTGAGGAATGGTCGCGCAACGAAAACCGGTGCCATTGAGGTTCAACGAAAAGACTGTCACGCAGACCATGGATTGTGGTGCGAGGACTTCGGCTCTAACCTTGCACAATCTATTGGCTGGAGACTTTTATGACCGATTTCCCCACTGTCTTCGTCTCGCATGGCGCACCCAGCATCGTGATTGACGAGATTGAGGCGCATCACTTTTTGAAGGACTTACAGTCCTACATTCCCAAGCCATCAGCCATCATCATCAACTCAGCGCATCATGAAGCGGCGGGGCCAACGGTGGTCCGTGACCCCAATCCAGGCATGATCTACGACTTTGGCGGTTTTCCTGATGCGCTGCGCCAGATGGTCTATGCGGCACCCGGCGACATCGCACTTGCCGACCGTGTGACAGCGTTGCTCCAAGGCGCAGGTCTTTCTCCCAACAACGCGGAAGAGCGTGGCTACGACCATGGCGCGTGGAACCCGCTGATGCTTGCCTTCCCGCAAGCCGATATTCCGGTTGTTCAAGTTTCCATCGACCCCAACGCCGATGCTGCCTGGCACATGAAGCTGGGCAAGGCGCTATCGCCTCTGCGGGCCGACGATGTACTGGTGCTTGGCAGTGGGCACATCACGCATAATCTCAAAGAGATATTCAATGTGATGCGAGGCGGCGAAGCAAACCCTGAGCTTCCCGCCAAGGTCTCCGCCTTCACCGATTGGTTTCACACCAAAATTACTACTGGTGACACAGCTGCGGCACAGAACTGGTTGGTTGAAGCCCCGTTCGCACGTGACAACCACCCAACCGACGAGCATTTTTTCCCTATCTTCACCGCATGGGGTGCGGCAGGCGAGGGTGCCAAAGGCGAGCGTATTCACGCGTCCACCCAAATGGATGGCATTTTTGCCTGGGATGCCTACCGATTTGCATGAAACGCTGGGATCATTCTTAAGCCAGCGCTTCGAGCATCTTTTTGATCTTCGATGCCTTCTCAAAATGATCCAGTTCATGGGCTTCAATCCACCATCTGGCGGCCTCCATGAGCAGAGCGGGATCATCGTTTTTATTGGCAAAGAACGCGTAGAACGACAGACCAACCGCTTGCCCCTTTTGGGCGATCTTCCGCTCGCAGATAGCGATTGCCTTCTCTCGCAGGGATGCACGCACTTTCGTCTCCTTGGCTGTTGGCAACTGGTATCACATTGCCAGTCCAGAATCTGTCAGCAGAACGTGCCCTGGGTTTGCTAGGCGTCGTTTTCGCATAATTTGCTCAAAGTGAACAAAAGGGTGATTGCCACCCGCAGCCCGGAGCGTTAGACCGCTGGCCATGAGCACCGACACACTGAACATCGCCATCGCCCAGCTGAACCCCGTCATGGGTGATTTGGCCGCCAATCTGCTGATGGCGCGCGATGCGCGCATGCAGGCCAAACTGCTGGGCGCCGATGTGATCGCGTTCAGCGAGCTTTTTATCTCTGGCTATCCGCCCGAAGACCTCATCGACAAGGATGCGTTCATGCATGCCTGCCGCGAGGCGTGCGAGGAACTGGCGCTGGAGACCGATGATGGTGGCCCGGCGATTTTGATGGGTACGCCGTGGTTGGAAAAAGACGAGCAGTCCGGCGAAGACAAACGCTACAACGCCGTTGTGCTGATGGATGGCGGCACCATCACCGGTATGCGCGCCAAGGTGCATCTGCCTAACTATTCGGTGTTTGACGAAAAGCGCGTGTTTGATGCCGGTCCCATGCCCGGACCGTTGGAATGTCGCGGTGTGCGGCTCGGTGTGCCGGTGTGCGAGGATGCCTGGTTCGAAGATGTCACCGAGTGCCTAGCCGAAACCGGCGCGGAACTGCTGATTGTGCCCAATGGCTCGCCCTGGTGGGAAGCCAAGAACGATGAGCGCCAGCAAGTGATGGTGCAGCGTGTGGTCGAGACCGATCTGCCGCTTATCTACATCAACCAGCTGGGCGGCCAGGATGAACTGGTCTTCGACGGTGGTTCCTTTGCGCTGGCCAAAGACCGTACGCTTGCGCTGCAAATGCAACAATTTGAGCAAGGTGTTGAGGTGCTCAAGGCTGTGCGCGCCGATGATGGCTGGACGTTTGAGCGTGGGCAGCTCGCCACCTTGCCAGATGATCTGGAAGCCGACTGGCGCGCCTGCGTCATGGGGCTTGGCGACTATGTGAACAAGAACGGCTTTCCCGGCGTGGTGCTTGGCCTTTCGGGCGGCATCGACAGCGCCATCTGCGCTGCGATGGCCGTCGATGCGCTTGGCGCCAGCCGCGTGCATTGCGTGATGATGCCTTATGAATACACCGCCCAGCATTCACTGGAGGATGCTGAAGCTTGCGCCAAGGCGCTCGGCGTGCGCTACGATGTGGTGGAAATCCACCGCCCCGTGGAAGGTTTTCTGGGTGCATTGGGACCGCTGTTCGAAGGCACGGACGAGGGCGTGACCGAAGAGAACCTTCAGTCGCGTACCCGCGGTACGATCCTGATGGCGCTGTCGAACAAGTTCGGCTCTATGGTGGTGACCACCGGCAACAAATCAGAAATGTCGGTAGGCTACGCCACGCTCTATGGCGACATGAACGGCGGCTTCAATCCAATCAAGGATGTGTACAAAACCGATGTCTATCGCATGGCCGCGTGGCGCAACGCCCATCATCCAACAGACCTAATGGGCCCTGGCGGCGAGGTCATTCCAGAGCGCATCATCACGAAGGCGCCATCTGCTGAGCTACGCCCGGATCAGACCGATCAAGACTCGCTGCCAGAATATGATGTGCTGGATGGTATTTTGCGCGGTTTGGTTGAAAATGAGCAATCCATTCAGGACATCGTCGCAGACGGCTATGACCTTGAAACGGTGGCCCGCATCGAGCACTTGCTCTATATCGCAGAATACAAACGTCGCCAGGCGGCACCGGGCGTGAAGCTCACCAGCCGCGCCTTTGGCCGCGACCGCCGTTACCCCATCACCAACCGTTTCCGGGATCGCCGCGATCCGGCTCATCCTTCTGGCACATCGGATTAATATGACAGTAGTACGCTTCGCCCCGTCACCCACGGGTTATCTGCACATCGGCAATGCCCGCACGGCTTTGTTCAACGCCCTGTTTGCGCTCAAAACCGGCGGACAGTTCGTGCTACGCCTCGATGACACCGACATCGCCCGCTCCACGCAAGAGTTCGCCGACACCATTTTGAACGACATCGCTTGGCTCGGTATCCAAGTGGATAGGCAGGAAAAACAGTCCGCACGCATGGAACGCTATGATGGCGTGCGCGATGAGTTAATGGCCAACGGCCTTCTTTATGCGTGCTATGAGACCGCCGAAGAGCTGGACTACAAGCGCAAGCGCCAGATGGCGCTGGGCAAGCCACCGGTTTACGATCGCACGGGGCTGAACCTCTCCGATGAAGAGCGCAAAGAGCTGGAAGCTGAGGGTCGCACACCGCACTGGCGCTTCAAGCTGACCGGCAAGCGCGTGGAGTGGGATGATCTCTGCAAGGGCGCGCAAACCATTGATACCGCATCGCAATCTGACCCGGTGCTGATCCGTGAAGATGGCTCGTATCTCTACACGCTGCCTTCGATCATCGATGACATCGATTTTGGCATCACCCATGTGATCCGCGGCGAAGACCATGTGTCGAACACCGGCACGCAGATCGAGATTTTCGAAGCTCTTGGCGCCAGCGCACCAAGTTGGGGTCACCACAATCTGCTGATCGCCGCTGATGGATCCGCGCTCTCCAAGCGGCACGGGTCACTGTCGCTGAAAGCCCTGCGCGAGGACGGCACCCAGCCCATGGCGGTGGCAAGTGTCGCCACGCTGGTCGGCACATCCATGGCCATCGCGCCGCGCGAAAGCTTGGCGGCCCTGGCTGAAGACTTTGATTTGTCAAAGGTTTCATCCGGCCCCGCCCGCTTTGAACCCAAGCAGATCGCTGATTTCTCTGCCCAGATGGTCCACGCGTTGGAACCTACCGATGTTGCCGATACACTGACCAGCCTCGGCATTCCTGCCGATGTTCAAGCTGAGCTTTGGCTCGCCGTGCGCAAGAATTGCGATGCGCCAAAAGATGCCAAAACCTGGTGGGACATGCTGAATGCGGACGCCGTAGAGAGCGATCTGGAAAGCGATGATGTCGCCTATATCCAGTCCGCCATCGCGCAGCTGCCCGAAAGTGAGATCACGCAGGAAACCTGGGGTGATTGGACAGGCGCTTTGAAGGCCGAAACCGGTCGCAAGGGCAAGGCGCTTTTCATGCCGCTTCGCAAAGCACTCACTGGGCAAGAACGCGGTCCAGAAATGGGACCCGTCATTGTGCTGCTTGGTCGGCAAAAGGTTCTAGACCGTCTGCAAAAAGCAGCGGACTAAAGCTGGAAAGAAGCGGATGGTCTGCATGGTTTTGCAGACTAACAGCGGACCGTCCGCATCAGTCTGTGTCGAATCCATGGTTCAAGCTAATTGTTGAAATAGCCGTAGTTGGGACCCACCCGGCGGACAATCTGCTCGCCATCTTGTTCGGGACGGGTCAGGCGGCCAAGCCCTGAGAAGCTCATGCCAGCATCATCGAGCGCCCGGGTTTCCGGGTCGCTGGCCATATCTGGGCGCGCTGTCGGCTGCGGTACCTGCGGGCCAGTTGGTCCGGCGGCAATGCTGGTTGATGCCCGCAACTCTTCCAGCACCACCGCAGACGGGGTGCAGCGATTGTCCGGGTCGAAATTGTCACGGTACGCAAAAGCATAGCTTTGTGTGGTGTAGGGCTCGCCGGTCAGCGTGTTCATCATCGCATCGACCTGCTGGCCGGGGTTGCGATAGGCGAACAGTTCAACACTGGTTCCAGGGCACATGGCAGCGCAAAGGCTGCGGTCCTCATCGAACCGGTCGCGCGTCGTCGAAAAGCTAATTGGCCAATAAAATCCATCACTTGTGCGCACACACATGGTGCGGAACGTGTTGCCGCGCAGGCGGAACTCTGGCTCTCGGGTGAATTCGCCAGGGCGATCAAAGCCTCTGGTACGTGGTTGGCCGGGCATCACAATACCTGACGGATCATCGGGGCGCCGCGCCACATAGGTCGGCTGCGAGCGAATGCCGAAAATCGCTTCCAGCAGATTGCCAGGCTGCACCGCTTGGCGCGCTTGCTGCTGTTGCACCTGTCGCTGACCTGGCCCACACTGGGTGGCAAACACTCGCTCCAGCTCGGCAATGCGCCGTGGATCACCGCGACCACCGCCCGAACGCGCAGCTTGCCGCCGCATCTGGTTCAAATTGGCTTGCATCTGATTGAGCGTTGCCACAATCGAACCGCACTGTGGCGAAGCGCCAAACGCGCACTGGAACCGGTCGAACGCACCTTGCGCACGGGCCATTTCACGCATTTGCTGATTGATGGATTGTTGCAGCTGGCTTGATCCACCGCCGCCATTATGCAGCGCCGCCAACTCGCTTTGAATACGGGCGCAAGAGTTCTGAGCGTGGGCCTGTGAGGTGAAGCCAAGGCCGAGCGCGAAAACGGCAGCACCAAGCGTCAAAGCTTGGCGTTTCAAGGCCTTTTTCCAATAGTGATGGGCATTTGCCGTCACGTGCTCATCCACCTCGTGGTTGCCATACCAAGCTTTGCTCAAGAACGTTGGTCTTCCAACGCCTGAACAGCCGATACGTTCATCCTAGCCAACTAGGGTTAGCCAAAGGTTGGCCAAACCGTGGCAATCGACCATTTGGTGGTATCAGGGCCTTAATGAACCCAAGATGAATAGCGCTCATCGCGCTTTGCGGGGCGCTTGGCTGGCCGGGCTTCGAACTGCGGCAGACGTTCGCGAGCACAGGGGGTTAGCCCGCTATCCAAATGCCTAAGGGTCACCCGGGCGACGGTATCCGCATCCTCAGCTTGCAACACAAAATCCTCTCCGGCTTTCAGCCAAAGCGCTGCAAACAAACGGCTTTCTTGTTGTGTCAGGCTCATGGTCTTACCTTCCCTCGTGAGCCAAAACCCCTCTTGTTGGGAGTTGCTGGCTGCGGATATCACATTGCCGAACACTGCACCCAAAACGGAGAGCTTGCCGTGTTCACCATCACACCTTCGGTGCACATGTATCGCTCGCGACACGTTGCACACCTGCACTGACCAACCGATTAAGGCTTGACGAGTTTGCCCAAAAACGGCAGGGAAAAGGCCATGTTTAGGCCGTATGATTATCAAAGCCCTGCTGAAGCTGCTCAAAGTGCAGCCATTAGCATTGTGGAGATTTGCAGCTAGCGCACCCATCGCTGGCACGGCCCCGTTTTGCTCCCATCCCTATGAAACGGTTCCTCGCCAGCGGCGGGCTAACCTTTGTTGCGTTACACCTGTAACGCTTTCAACGATGGAACGAGCACGATGACTTTGCAGTTCACCAACACCGCCACGCGCACCAAGGAACCTTTTGTTCCGATCGACGAGAAAAACGTGCGTCTGTATGTGTGCGGGCCGACGGTGTATGACTTTGCCCATATCGGCAATGCGCGCCCCGCTGTGGTGTTCGACGTGTTGTTCCGTCTGCTGCGCCATGTTTATGGCGACGATCATGTGACCTATGTGCGCAACATCACCGACGTGGATGACAAGATCAACGCGCGGGCCAAGCGCGACTTTCCCGACCTGCCGCTGAATGAGGCCATCGCCCAGGTGACGGAAAAAACCACCGCGCAATACCATGCTGATCTGGAAGCGTTGGGCTGCCTTCAGCCAACCCATGAGCCGCGCGCCACGGCGCATATTCCTGGCATGATCGCAATGATCGAAACGCTGATCGCCAAGGGCAATGCCTATGTGGCCGAAGGCCAAGAAGGCGGAGAAGTGCTGTTCGATACGCAGTCGATGCCCAACTACGGGGCGCTTTCGAAACGCAACCTTGATGAGCAGCAGGCCGGTGCCCGCATCGCTGTGGAAGGCCACAAAAAGAATTCTGGCGATTTCGTGCTTTGGAAGCTTTCAAACGCAGATGAGCCGGGTTGGGAAAGCCCATGGGGCAGGGGCCGTCCCGGCTGGCATATCGAGTGCTCGGTCATGAGCGCCCATCATCTGGGCGAGACTTTTGACATCCACGGCGGTGGGCTGGATTTGATCTTCCCGCACCACGAGAATGAGATTGCTCAAAGCTGCTGCGCTCACGGCACCGATAAGATGGCGAACACCTGGCTGCACAACGGGTTTGTGCAGGTCGAAGGGCGCAAAATGTCGAAGAGCGAAGGCAACTTCGTCACCATCCATGATGTGCTGCACACGGAAAAAGTAGGTGGGCGCAAATGGCCGGGCGAGGTGGTGCGCCTGGCGTTGTTGATGACCCACTACCGCGAGCCGATGGACTTTTCGGTCAAGCGGCTCGAAGAGGCGGAGCATCTCGTCAACGGCTGGGCCGATACCAAGATGGCGCTCAATAAGGTTTTTGGGGCTGAGATGGCCAGTTGGTCGATCACCGACATTAGCAGATCTAGCCTCGTCGATGATCTCAACACGGTACCATTGTTCCAAGAGCTTCAACGTGTCGCCAAAGCCGCCCGAGCTGGAAGCAAACCAGATGCAATGTCATTCGTACTGGCTCTCAAACTCCTCGGGTTCGACGACATCGAGGTGTTGAGTGGTGAGGTGGAGAAAATAATTGGCCTGGACGATGAGTTTAAGTTGGAAGTTGATGCCGAGGTGCAAAAACGCCTTGCCCTAATCGCCGATAAAAACTGGGCAGAGGCTGATCGCATCCGCGATGAGTTGGCCGAACAAGGCATCCAACTCAAAGACGGCAAAGACCCAGAAACCGGCGAGCGCACCACCACGTGGGAGGTGAAGCGATGAGCACATCTCTCTCCGGCGGGTGCCAATGCGGAGCCGTGCGCTACCGCGTGACCGGCACGCCCGAAACGCCGCACCTCTGCCACTGCCGTATGTGCCAGAAAGCGTCCGGCAACTATTTTCTTCCGCTGGCGTGGGTGCCTGGTGACATGCTGACGATCAAGCGTGGCCAGCCGTCTTGGTTCCACTCATCCGATCCTGTTCGCCGAGGCTTTTGCGCCACCTGCGGCACGCCGCTTTTTTATGACCCTGTGTCGGAAAAAGGGATGGCGTTCACGCTGGGCAGCTTGGATGATCCAGCCGCTTTGCCGCCACACACCAATGATGGCGAAGTTAGCCGCGTGCCGTTCTTCCATTTGTTGGCCGGTCTGCCATCCGCAGAGATCGGCATGGATGATCTGTCACCCACCATTGCCGCGACGAACCACCTGCACCCTGATCATGACACGCAAAGCTGGGAAGCAAAGCGATGACGAAAGAACGCCTCTACCTCTTTGATACGACCCTTAGAGACGGCCAACAAACCACGGGCATCGACTTCTCGCTGGACGATAAGATCACCATCGCGCGCATGCTTGATGAGTTGGGCGTCGATTATGTCGAAGGCGGCTATCCCGGTGCGAACCCGACCGACAGCGCTTTCTTTGAAGAGAAACGCACGCAGAACGCCACCTTCACAGCCTTCGGCATGACGCGGCGGGCGGGTGTTTCGACCTCTAACGATCCGGGCCTCAAAGCACTGATCGATGCAGCGGGCGATGCCATCTGCTTTGTCGCCAAGAGCTGGGATTACCATGTGCGCGTGGCGCTAAAAACCACCAACGAAGAGAACCTTGCCTGCATTCAGGACAGCGTGATGGCAACGTTGGCCACCGGAAAAGAGCCGATGGTGGACTGCGAGCACTTTTTTGACGGCTACAAGGCCAATCCGGACTATGCGCTGGCGTGCGCCGAGATCGCCTATCAGGCTGGTGCGCGCTGGGTGGTGCTGTGTGACACCAATGGCGGTACGCAACCCGATGAGATCGAGGCCATCGTCAAAACCGTGATGGAAAAGGTGCCAGGCACGCATCTGGGCATTCATCCGCACAATGACACCGAGCAGGCTGTGGCCAATGCTCTAGCAGCAGTGCGCGCGGGGGTGCGGCAGATCCAGGGCACGCTGAACGGCATTGGTGAGCGCTGCGGCAACGCCAACCTCACCAGCCTGATCCCGACGCTGATGCTGAAAGAGCCGTATGCCAGCGCGTTTGAAATCGGCGTCTCGCCCGAGCAATTGGCCAAGCTGACAGTGACCAGCCGTGCGTTCGATGAAATCTTGAACCGCGCGCCGGACCGCCATGCCCCCTACGTTGGCGCTGGCGCCTTTGCCACCAAGGCCGGTATTCACGCCTCGGCGGTGCTCAAAGAGCCGGAAACCTATGAGCACATTCCCCCAGCTACTGTAGGTAACACGCGGCGGGTGTTGGTGTCTGATCAGGCCGGTAAATCCAATCTGGTGGCTGAGCTGACCCGTCTTGGCCTCGAAGTCGATCCCAAAGACACGCGCCTCAATGATCTGCTCGCTGAACTGAAAGAGCGCGAGGCCGCTGGTTACAGCTATGAGGGCGCAGATGCTTCGTTGGCGCTGCTCGCTATGGGACGGCTTGGCACCGTTCCAAGCTACTTCAAGGTGGATAGCTACAAGGTGGGCGTGGAGCGTCGCTTCAACGCCATTGGCCAGGAAATCACGCTGTCTGAGGCGGTTGTGAAGGTAGAAGTGGATGGGCAGCGGCTGATGTCGGTGGCCGAAGGCAATGGTCCGGTGAACGCGCTGGACAATGCCCTGCGCAAGGATCTCGGACGTTTTCAGTCGGCCATCGAAACGCTGGAACTGGTGGACTACAAGGTCCGTATCCTCAACGCCGGGACGGCAGCAATAACGCGCGTTTTGATTGAAAGCGAAGACACCGCCACGGGTGAACGCTGGTACACCGTCGGCGTGTCGGAAAACATCGTGGATGCCAGCTTTCAGGCATTGGAAGACAGCATCACCACCAAACTGATGCGTTCCGACGGTCTGATGATAGCCCCGGCGGCGGAGTGATTGCATGACCTGCCCGATGGCGCGCGCGAGCAAACCGACAGACCTTCCGGGGCTAGAAGCGCTCTACCCGGCAGCCTTTCCCGACGAGGATCTTGTCGCGTTGATGCGCGCTCTTACGGTGGAACCTGATGTGCTGTCGCTGGTCTTGGACCAATCTGGCGAGATTATCGGACATGTCGTTTTCACCCCATGCCGCATCGCTGACAGTCGCGCCACGCTCGCTCTTCTGGGGCCGTTGGCAATCCATCCACACTGGCAGAAGCAAGGGCTGGGTGGGTCACTCGTGCGCGAAGGGTTGGCCCGCTTGCGCAAACAAGGCATGGCAGGCGCGCTCGTTTTAGGCGACCCAGGCTATTATGGCCGCTTCGGATTTGTGGCCGAACCAGACATCGCCCCGCCGTACCCCTTGCCGGACGAGTGGGCTGGCGCCTGGCAATCCCTGGCGTTAGGTGACGAACCGCTGAGCGAGGGGCAGTTGAAAGTCCCAACGGTCTGGGACGATCCTAAACTCTGGGCGGAGTAGGTCTACAACCGCTCCAGCGTGTCCTCATCGCCTTCCAAAGCTGTCTCTGAATAGCTAGCAACTTCTTCGCGCAGTTTTGGCACGATTTGGCTGACATCCTCGGTGATCAGATAGCGAATCATGGTCTGCTCTGTGATGAAGCCTTCATCGATCATGTGATCCATGAGTTCGGTCAGCGGTCCCCAAAAGCCGCCAATATCGGCCAGAAGCACCGGTTTTTTGTGGCGGCCAAGCTGCGCCCAGGTGATCATCTCCACCAACTCTTCCAACGTGCCGATGCCGCCGGGCAGAGCGACAAAGGCATCGGCCTCTTCAAACATGCGGCGCTTGCGCTCGTGCATATCGTCGGTGATCACAAGGTCTTCCACGCGGCGCAACATAACCTCGCGCTCTTCGAGAAACCTTGGAATAACCCCGGTTACCTTGCCGCCAGCGTCCAGGCAGGCCCGGGCAACGGTGCCCATCAGGCCAACCGATCCACCACCGTAGACAAGCCGTATGTTGGATGATGCCAAGGCCTCGCCGAGGCCCTGTGCAGCTTTCTCATAGGCGGGATTTTCGCCGGTGCGTGAGCCGCAATACACGCATACTGAAGTCAATTTGCTCATTCGTCCTGAGTGACACCGCCCAAAGCAAGCGTCAACCACCGTTCTCCCGACCATTGGCCTTCCTTGCGTGCACTGCAAAACGGTACTAAACCCAGGGGAATCGGCCTTTTGTGAAGGAAAAATGATGAACTCTGGTGTCGTGGGTGCCGTAGCCCTACTGGCGGTTGGTGGCGCGCTCTATCTGGGATCGACCTATTTGGGCGATTATTTCAGCGAGCCTGATGCTGCAACGCAACAGGTTGCTGGTGAAGACGCTGAGGGCCAAGGCGACGGCGATGCTACTGCGCTTGCCTTGGTGCCCGAGGCTGCCGAGACGGCCATCGATGAAACCATGGAGGCCGTTGGCGAGGCTGTCGACGCCATCACAGACACAACCGAAGATTTGGCCGACGGCGCTGTCGATGCTGTGACCGAGACAATGGAAGCCGTCACCGAAGAGATGTCTGAGGATATGGCATCTGAAGAGATGGCCATGCTCAGCGAAGAGGCCGCTGGTGAGGTTCTTCAGAGCCTAGGCAACGATTTACCCGAAGAGGCTTCTGAGCCTGGCACAACACCGGTATTGGATGTCGTGCGCGTCGAGCCTTCCGGTGAAGTTTTGATTGCAGGCAATGCGCCCGAAGGTGAGCGTGTGGGCCTGGTCTACAACAACGAAGTTGTGGCTGAAGCCGAGGTGACCGAGGGCGGTGATTTTGTGCTGGTGCCTGATGAGGCATTGCCTACAGGTGAGGGCACGCTGGAAGTTGTTGTGATCGATGAAGATGGCAATCGCGAAACCCAGTCGGACGAGCAGGTTGCTGTCGTGCTGCCTGAAGACGGTAACGAGGCCGGGTTCCTGGTCGGTGTGCTGCGCCCAGGCGAGCCGGTCGAAATTATCGAGCGTCAAGCACCTGAAGTGGACGTTGCCGCCACCACTCAGACGTCAACCGACGTTACGCCTGAGGTTGCTGAAACCGCCGAAACAGACACAACCACTGAGGTTGAGACGGCCGCACGTACCGAGCCAACAGCAGACGCTGGCGATGCACCGTTCGTCATTGTCGATGCCATTGAACTTGAAGGCCAGGAAATCTGGATTGCTGGCGCCGCTGCACCAGGCACTGTCATTCGCCTCTATCAGGACAATGAACTGCTTGGTGAAACCGTCACCGGCGAAGAGGGCCGCTATCTGTTTGAGGGTGCGCTCAGCGATGCCACCGGTGAAGTGACAGTGCGCGCCGATGCACTGGCCACTGGATCAGCGGATGTTATCGCGCGCGCCGAGGTGCCGTTTGATATGCCGGGCACTGAGATGGCAGATGCAGACATGGTAGACACGGATATGACCGATGCGGCTGCTGAATCTGCGACCGAGGCGATTGAAGAGGTGGCTCAGACTGCCAGCGAAACGGTAGATGCCGCCAGCGACGCTGTGGCCGAGATTGCCGACAACGCCGTTGAGGCGGCAAGCGGCGCTGCTGAATCCGTAAGCGAGTCGGCAAGTGAACTGGCAAGCAATGCAGTTGAGGCTGCAAGTGATGCCGCAGAGGCTGTTGGCGATGCCGTCGAAGAGGCAGTGGCCCCTGCAGCTGAGATGGCCGACACCAGCACGGCCAGTGAACAGCCCACCGCCAACGAGGCCAGTAATGCAACCGAAACTGCGGCTGCAACACCTTCGCAGGCGGTGGAAACCGCGCCGGAAACGGCAACCGGCGCGCCGGAAACTGCTGCGACAGAAACAACAGAGGCAAACGCGACACCGGCAGCCTCCAATGAGCGCGTGTCAGTTCTGGACACAGGAAGTGTCATCATTCGTCGTGGGGACAATCTGTGGCGCCTGTCGCGCCGCGTCTTCGGTCAAGGCATCCGCTACACCTCGATCTATGATGCCAATCGCGATCAAATCCGTGATCCGGCGCTGATCTTCCCGGGTCAGGTGTTTGAATTACCGACTCCGCAGGAAGAATGGGGTGCCGTGCCTGGCGTGGAAGCGCTAGAGCCGGACCAAATCCCTGGATCTGAAAGCACGCAGAACTAGGTCACGTTCTCATAAATGAGGCTGATTTGGTATCAGCCAGTTTGTTTGCCTACACGGCGCGAGGCCGCCAGAAACCATCGGGTTTTCAAGGGCTTGCAACACCGTAGGCGAGCAAACTGGCCATATGCTTCGCACGGCCAAACGGCTTTGATCTGCTGTGTCTCGCCTCTCAACCGGGCCAAAGCCCGCTTTTCGAGCCGATCCTTGCAGCTCTTTGCCGGTTGTGCCGCCAAATCCAACCTCATTTATGAGAACGTGACCTAGGGTCTGGACCCTAGTTTTCCCAGGCCAAACACGAAGCAGGGGTTGTCGCGGCAGCCGCGCGCCCCTAACTCATCGTTAGATGACGATGAATGCCCGGACACAGCATTACAACACCGTCGCGCATGATGATGAGACTTTGGCCCGCATCGCCAAGGCGCTTGCTCATCCTGCGCGTTTGGCGCTTTTGCGTGCGCTATCGGCTGAGCCGTGCTGCTGCGGTCACCTCGTCCGTGACCTCTCGCAACGCGACATGGCGCTGGCGCAATCCACCGTCTCCCAACATTTGCGTGTGCTTGTCGATGCCGGTCTGGTGACCCGCACGGCCTGCGGCGTGGAAAGCTATTTCAATGTGAACGGCGCTGCCGTCGATGCGGCCTTGGCCGGATTGGCGACGTTGGCCGCCGCTAAAAATCTCGAAAAGGCGTAAGGCCCCATGGCGATTGCCGCCGATACACCACAAGACAAAAACCAGAGCGAGAAGCCAGCCCTTTCAGTCGATGATCGGGCGATGGGCGACACGCTCAAAGTTCTTTTTCCCTACATCTGGCCGCATGACCGGCCTGACCTCAAAATGCGCATCTACATCGCGCTGTTCATTCTGGTGCTGGCAAAGTTTGTCACTGTGCTGGTGCCCTACAGCTACAAATGGCTGACGGACTCGCTCACCGGCGAACTGGGCGCGCCCGCGAGCGTTCCCGAGTGGCTGATTGTGCCGATGATGCTGGTGATCGCCTATGGCGTGGGCCGCCTTATGATGGTCGGCTTCAACGAGTTGCGCAACGCGCTATTTGCCAAGGTCGGTCAGCACGCGGTGCGCCAGCTTGCCAATGAAACCTTCCGTCACATCCACCGCTTGTCACTGCGCTTCCACCTTCAGCGCCGCACCGGCGGTTTGTCGCGCATCATCGAGCGTGGCACCAAAGGCATTGAGATCATCATCCGCTTTTTGATCCTGACAGCGGTGCCCACGATCCTGGAATTTGGGCTGATGATCGCCGTCGTCACTTATCAGTTCGATTGGACGTATGCCGGCATCGTGATTGCCATCGTGGTTGCTTTCATCTGGTTCACCAAAGTCGCCAGCGATTGGCGCATCGCAATTCGCAGAGCGATGAATGAGGCTGACACTGACTCAAACACCAAGTCTGTTGACGCGATGCTGAACTACGAGACGGTGAAGTACTTCAACAATGAGGCCATGGAGTCGCGCCGCTTTGATGGGGCGATGGCCAAATATGAAAAGGCAGCCACGCAAACCTTCACCTCGTTGGCCACGCTGAATTTTGGCCAAACCTTCATTTTCACCATCGGACTGGTTGCCTGCATGATTTTGTCCGCCCAGGCTGTGCAGGCTGGCACGCAGACGCTGGGTGATTTCGTCATGATCAACGCGCTGTTGCTGCAGCTGTGGCAGCCGATGAACTTCCTTGGCTTCGTCTATCGCGAGATCAAGCAGGGCCTGGTCGATCTGGAAACCATGTTCGATCTGTTGCGCCAGAACCCGGAGATCACCGACAGCAACGATGCCGTGCCGCTGGATGTGACGGGCGGGGCCATTCGCTTTGACGACGTGCACTTTTCCTACGATCCCAACCGGTCGATCTTGAAAGGCATCTCGTTCGAGGTGCCTGCCGGTAAACAGGTGGCGCTGGTTGGTCCATCGGGTGCCGGAAAATCGACGATTTCGCGGCTGCTCTATCGCTTCTATGATGTCAGCGACGGCTCCATCACCATCGATGGGCAGAACCTTAAAGATGTGACGCAGGCGAGCCTGCGCCAACAGATCGGCATGGTGCCGCAGGACACGGTGCTGTTCAACGACACCATTGCCTACAACATTCGCTATGGTCGCATTTCGGCCAGCGAAAAGGAGGTGCGCGAGGCAGCGCGGATGGCGCAGATCGCAGACTTTATCGAGCAATTGCCTGAAGGGTTCGACACCCAGGTTGGCGAACGCGGCTTGAAACTATCCGGCGGCGAAAAGCAACGCGTGGCGATTGCTCGTACGCTGCTCAAAGCGCCACCGATCCTGATCCTGGACGAGGCGACATCAGCGCTGGATACGCAGACCGAGAAAGAAATCCAGGCCGCGCTTGATGTGGTCTCCAAGGATCGCACCACGCTGGTCATCGCCCATAGGCTCTCCACTGTCATCGATGCCGATGAGATCATCGTGCTGAAGGCCGGTGAGATTGCCGAGCGCGGCACGCACAATGAGCTTCTGGAAATGGATGGGCTCTACACCACCATGTGGAACCGTCAGCGCGAAGCCAGCGAGGCGGAGAAGAAGTTGGCGGAAACGCGGGCCCAGGACATCGAAGGCGTCATTGACCGCGGTCCCAGAGCAGGTGAACCCAGCCCGGCCTAAGGCGTTCAGTGCCAACTTTCTCGACATGGACGAGTGAACCCGGTAGGACCGGCAATCCCCTCTTTGTGTCAGTGAGTTCCGTTCCTTCATGAGCATTGCCCAATCGATCCGCACCGCCATTCCACCGATCAACCCGGCGGGCTATCCCTTTATCGGCCTGTTCGCCCTGGCCTCATTTGCGCTGGGGTTTTTGTCGGTCAGCCTGTTCTGGATCGGCATTGGTTTGACGATCTGGTGCATTTTGTTCTTCCGCGATCCAGCGCGGGTAACGCGTGTTGATGATAGTCTGGTGATTAGCCCTGCCGATGGTCGCGTGTGCTTCATTGGCCACCGGGCGCCGCCGCCGGAACTGGAACTGGGTGACCAGCCGATGCGCATGGTCGGCATTTTCATGAACGTGTTTGATGTGCATGTGAACCGCGCGCCGGTCTCTGGGTCGGTGACCAAAGTCGCCTACAAAGAGGGCGCGTTTTTCAGTGCTGATCTTGACAAAGCCAGCGAGAAGAACGAGCGCAATGGCTTTGTGTTCGCAACACCGCACGGGCCGCTGGCCGCTGTCCAAATTGCAGGGCTTGTGGCCCGCCGTATTCTAGCTTGGAGCGCTGAAGGCGATAGCGTAACGGCGGGTGAGCGCATCGGCATGATCCGTTTCGGCAGCCGCGTGGATGTTTACTTGCCTGAAGGCGCGATGGTGGATATCGCCATGGATCAGCGCACATTGGCCGGTGAGACGGTGATCGCCCGTTTTGGTCAGGCATCCACTGGCGAACGCTTTCACCGGACGAGTTAACGCGGTTGGCGCTTGCGCCAGAGCAGGATTAGATGCTGTGACTCATACATGAGCGGGTTGTTCCAAGATTTTGAGCCAGGCGCGGTTGGCGCTTGCGCGAGAGCGGAGAAAAATGGCCGCCCGGGCGGCAAGCATCGAACTGGCACGTCGAGATGAGCGGGTTGTTCCAAGATTTTGAGCCAGGCGGCAAACCGGGCTCTAAGCGTGGCAGGCGATGGCGCAGGCTCAACCGTGTGCCGTTGCGCATGGTGCTGCCCAATATGGTCACGCTGCTTGCGCTCTGTTCGGGGTTAACGGCCATTCGCCTGGCGCTGGAAGGGCGGTTGGAGCTTGCCATGATGGCGATCCTGCTCGCTGCCTTCCTTGATGCTTTGGATGGCCGCTTGGCGCGGATGCTGAAGGGCACCAGCCGCTTCGGCGCTGAGTTGGACTCGCTCACTGACTTTGTGAATTTTGGCGTCGCGCCTGCACTTATCCTGTATCAATCCTCGCTGTCAGCCATCGACAATTTGGGGTGGATTGCAGCGTTGCTCTACGCGATTTGCGCAGGCTTACGTCTCGCCCGCTTTAACGCGGCCTTGGATGTGGAAGGCCCTGACCACAAAGCCAACTTCTTCACCGGTGTTCCGGCTCCCGCCGGTGCTTTGGTGGCTCTGTTGCCGATGTATTTCGCACTGCTCGGCGGTGATTGGCTGACCGGTTCACCGATCTTGGTGGCCGCCTATATCGTGGTCATCGGCTTGTTGATGGTGTCCTCGCTGCCGACCTTTTCCGGTAAGAAGATCGGCGCGCGCTTACCGTCAGATAGCGTGCTGCCGCTGATGGTCGCCTCGGCTGCGATGATTGCTCTTTTGGTCGCCTTCACCTGGCAGGTGCTGATCGCGCTCTCCTTCGCGTATCTCGCTGCGCTGCCAGCGGGTGTTTGGTACGCACGCAAACTCGATGCCAAAGCAGACGCTGCCCATGCGTCTGACTAGTGATTTTGTCGTCAGTGCGCTGGTGCGCCGCGTGGAAGGGCAGGGCGCCTACGCCACGGTTGCGCGCCGGGGCGATAACACCGCAGGAGCGATTTTCGTGCTGGTGGATGGGCTGGAGGGCAAAGTCGTACTCTATGGCCCTGCACCGCCCCAGATGGACGATGCGCCAATGCCTGACGGTGCCGCGCTGACAGGCAACCGGCTGTTCGCGGTTGTGCCGCTCACGCCCGCGCCAACACGTGCGGCTGCCGATGAAGCGCTTGCGCGTCAGGTGCGCTTTGATCCCGATGTATGGGTGGTGGACATCGAAGATCGCCAGATGCGCGCCTTCGTACCAGTGGTCAAAGAGTAGTATGATGACCCATTCCGTCTTGGTCAGACCGCTTTGCGGAAACCCTGGCGCGGTATAGGCGTAGTTTCGGCAGCCAGCGACATGATCGAACGCGTCTGCGGGCGCGCTGATGGCTCTGGGCTGGCTGATGACGCCGCCGTCTTCGGCGTCTCACCGCGCATCGCACCAACGATCAACCGAGCTGTCGCATCAGGCATCGCGTTAAAGCGATCCACCAAAGCAAACGTGTCGCGTGGACTTCCAGTCAGGCCGGTTTTGCCCAGGATCAGCATGCGCGCAAAGGCTGTCGAGGAAAGCCCAGCGGCCTTAGCGAGCACCAATAGCGCATCGCCATCGGCTTCGTCCAAAAGCTTGCCGACCAAAACGCGGTCGAGCTCTAAGGTCTGGGCGAAAAGATCAGCTAGCTTGGAAGAGTCGCGCAGGGCGATGACGGTCAGAAAAGCCAGATCAGCATCGTTGCGCGTTGGATCAAGCGCTTTGCGCGCCTGCTGCAAACTTACCGTTCCAGGACGATCTTCAGCAAGGCGGCGCATCACCGCCCGGCGCCCGGCGCTATCAAGCATGGCAAAATCCTGCGCGCTGCGGCGTGGATCAGCGGTTCCCGTCGGATAAGCGGGACGTGCGGGCGCGACCACTTCTGGTTCGGCGGGTGGCTTGGCAGCTTCTGCTACACCGCGCTCGACCAATTTCTGCGCATCGGCGCTGAAATCGGTCTGACGGTTGTCCAACAATGCCTGCAACACTGGTCCGCTACCATCGGCCACCAGCATCGTAACGTGTTTGCCTTGCAGCGTATGGTGCCGCGCGATCAAGGCACGAATCTCTTCACCGCCCGTTTCCAGGAAATAGGCGATGGTTTCATCGCCCAGCCGGTTGGCACGAATAAGAGTGTGGGCGGCGCGCTCACTGGCGCGTGCCAGGCGATCCGCCAGACCGCTGTTGACGTCCTCACGGCTCGCCACGGCCTTGGCCAGCGCAACCAACTCTTCATCGCTGGCAATGCCGATATAGCCGTGGGCAAGCGCTGTTAGCCGGGCCAACTCTTCAGAGCGGCCGCGCGGCGTGAGCGCTAGCAAAGTGGAAACTGCGCTCAACAGCTTAACACCAGCGAGCGGCGAAGAGCTTTTGCCCCCAGACGACGGGGCGCCTGCACCGGCAGAAGGGCTGCTGCTTGAAAGTGCAAGCACCGCCTCTGCGGCATTGTCATCCTCTGCGCGTGTGCCCGATGAACCGGCGTTCTGTGCCGTATCGGACGTGTCTCCAAACGTTGGAAGGTGCGCCATAGATGGTCTCGTTGTGTCGCCGCGAAAAAGAGACCTTCGTTGTGCCCGAAGTCCGTTAGCAAAGGATTAACCTTGCCACTTTCTTAATGCCCCAACACGAGGCGATGGCGGCGCTGATTCGCATAAAACATGGCACCGCTAACCAGACGCACAAAGGGCTTGGCTCTCTTAAGAGCAGTTGAAAAGATCATGGGTGACGGCAGTCAACAACGCAGTTCCCGCTTACAGCGCGGCTCCAAAAAGGCCGCGAGTGCTGGTGCACGTGTGCGCCGCGCACCCAAGACGGTTAGCAATGTTGTGCCGCTTGCTAGCGCCAAACGTTCAGCCCCAGCACCGCTGCCTAAAGGCACGTTGCCGAAAGGCCATGAGGCGCAGATCGTGTTTTTCACCGGTGTGCAGATCGTCCGCAATGGAACGCAGGGCTAGCCGGGGGCCGATGGGCCGATTCATCTCAAGCAAAGCTTTGGTCGCTGGCGCTTGCGCGCTGACTTTGGTCGGATGCGCTCAAACCGGTGATTTTGGCAGGCAGCGTCCCAACGTCATCAATGACAGTATTCTGCCAATAGTCGGCATGGTCTCGACGTACACCGCGGGCGAGCCAGTTTCACATTTCAACTACACCGACGATGAACGCACGCTGCGCAACCTCGGTTGGACGTTGGTGGTGCCCACTCACGCGCAAGACTGGATGGGCCGCACAGCAGCGCAGCTTCAGCGCGCCGAAATCGTGCGGCGCATGGACCTGGTGCTGAGCCCAGAGCGCTATTCGGCCATGTTGTCCGGTCAGCGCTATCAATCCAGCGAAGCGCGCTACACGCGCATCATGGACGATGCCATCAAAGATATGGCGGCCATCGACCCGTACATGGCCTACGTCGCCCGTGTGCGCATCGCTGATGAGCAGCGCGTCAACGCCGCGTTTGGATTGCCGGATATCGGTGCGTCGGAACTGGCGGCCGCCCATGGACGTGTGGCTGAAAACCAGCGTCAGATGGCCTGGGTGAAGCGGGCCATGCTTTTCCGCCTGTACGCCTATCGTTATGCGGTGGATCGATTGATGATCCAAACACCGTCGCGTCTGGCAGGCCAAACGATTGAGCGGCTCAACGCTCTGGAAGCGATGATCCAGAACGCGCTTGCGGTGGACCTTGAACAAGCTCCGATCAATCATCCAGGCCAGATGGTCGATCTGCTGGAGATCGTTGCCAAAGCTTAGCGACCGACGTCTTACTCGTCGGCCGTCGGCTCCAAGTCTGGCCGTATCACCGGTTGAGGCACGCTTGGTGGGCCCGATGGCGTTGCTGGCCCCTGGGGTGTTTGCGAGCCATCCTGATCTGTATCGGGCGCTGCAAAGGTGAAGGTGGCCAGAGAACACTGCATCTGCGCCAACTGATCGCGCAAAGCCGGGCGCAGCGCGTTGTAGGTGGCAAGTCCACTGATCCGCACCAGACCCAAAGGCCCATCCATTTCCACCACCAGCGCATCGCGTGGCAGTTGCGCCCCGGCAGCAGAAAGATCACGCGCCAGAGCAGGGCGCATCACCAACAGTTCCAGCCCACCGCCAGAGGCGGCATTGTGGTTCACCGAGCCGACCACCAAGCCACTGAGTGTGTGCACGGAGATCGACCAAAACGGCACATCAAGGCTACCGGCCACGCGCACTGCGCCATCACGCAAGTCAAAACTGCAATAGACGCTATCCTTACGATCATCGGCATAGCGAAAGCTTGGGCGTGGCTCGCCCGCCTGGCCGGTATAAAGGCGCGGTGCGGATTGACCGGCGGGAATAACCTCATCGATCAAAACACCGCGACCAATCGATGGCAACGCGAAGACAATCACGAAGTGCACAACCAGTGTGGCCAGCAGCGTGAGCCCCAGCCAGAGGCTAAGTGCGCTTGCCACTTTGCGCAGGGTGGGGCGATTGCGCTTATCTGGCGCAAAGAAATCAGGATTGCTCATCAACCGCACCCAGACCCGGTTGACGCCACATCGATGATAGGCAGGGAGGCTTCACCGCTTTCCGGCACCGAGGTGATCGCACCATCATAAACATGAAGCACCAAGCTGATGGGTGTGTCAGAGCCAATCAGCATCGAATTGGGTGCCAAAGGACGCGGGCCAATGGTCAGCGAGAAACTGCCATCAGCATTGTAAACAATGTCCTGACTGTGCATGGCGAGCCGTGACGCTACACCGGAATCTGTCTCACCCAATTCAAGCGTTGCCCCACTTGGCTGCGCCAGAGACAGCGTCCACAGGCGGGCAATCTCGACAAACCCCGACACGGTGATCGAGCAATTGGGGATGAGAGGCTGGCCGGTGTGAGATGCCAGGGCAACAAAGCGCATGCCTTCGGCGCTGCCTGGCGGAAGTTGACCGGACGAGGCGATAAACGCGTGGGCATAGGGATCAGCCGCCGCATCACCAACGGCACGTACCGCTTCCCATGGGCCGATGTGCAACGTACCGGTCGGGCGCAGGGTCTGCGTGGCGTAAATGGCGCTGACTGTGCCAGCAACGACGGCGGTCAACGCCATCGACAAGAGCCATAACAAACGCGCCATAGGGGTCAGGACCCGCTGATTTGGTTGAAATGGTATGCGGCCATTGGTTTGGATAGAAGGCGCGAAGCTGCAGGAAACCAACTGGTTTTCAAGGCTTCGCAACGCACTAGGCTGGCCAATGGACCATATCTCGAAGAGACGCGCCTCTGGCGTTGATCTGCCACGTCAAGGCTCTCGACCGGGATGGTGACCCGCTCATCAAGCCTTTCCTTGCAGCTCTTAGCCATAGGACGCGCCATTTCTATCAAATCAGTGGATCCTGGCCCCAGTCTAATTCGCCTGCTCAACCTGCAGGTCGTTCGGGGCGATTGGCGCGTCCGAGGTGCCCAGTGCGTCAATGGCAAAGGAGGACCGAAGCTCACGGGTATTTTCTGGATCAAACCGATTGGCCACGCCTTGCAAGGTTACCATCAGTCCCTCGCTAAGATCGCTGGCGAGCGCTGGGCCATCCTCGGAGGCATCACGCGCCGTCACCAGTTCCACATCATCACGCACGGCTTCATCCACGCCGGGCAGCAAGGGTGGCTGGCTGTCACGGTGGGCCAGCTCCATGATGGACTGCCACGTCATCGCAGGCAGGCGACCGCCGGTAAGATTGGCCGTGGAGGTGAAATCATCATTGCCGTACCAAACGCTGGCGGTGTAGCGGCCCGTGTAACCGATAAACCAAGCGTCGCGGTAGGCTTGCGTGGTGCCGGTTTTGCCCGACGCTGAGATGCCTGGCAGTTGCGCCCGGCGGGCGGTACCCGCCTCAATCACCTGGTGCAGCATGCGGTTCATTCCGGTCACCGCCTCAGCGGACAAAATGCGTGGTGCAGCAGGGCCATCAACAGAGCGGTCATAGACCAGCTCACCGTCCAGCGTGCGCATCTCCATAATCGCATAGCCACTGGTGCGATAGCCGCCATTGCCCAGCGAGGCGTAAGCACTGGCCATGTCCAGCGGCGTCACCTCGGCCACACCCAACGGCAAGGGCCGGGTGATCGGCAGTTCTGATCGGATGCCCATATCATAGGCTGTCTCAACGATAAGGTCGCGGCCCATCGCTTCGGCCAAACGCACGGGCACGGTGTTGATCGAACGGGCGAGCGCGGTGGTCAGCGTGACCCGGCCACGATAGCTGCGGCCATAGTTGCGCGGGCTCCAGCCACCGATGGTGATCGGCGCATCGACAACGATAGAATTGGGCGTGTAGCCGTTCTCAAGCGCGGTGGCATAAACGAACACTTTGAACGATGAGCCTGGCTGGCGCAGCGCGTGAACGGCACGGTTGAATTGGCTTTGGCCATAATCGCGCCCGCCAACCATGGCGCGCACCGCGCCATCATTTTCCATCAGCACTGCAGCCGCTTCGCGCACCCGGTAAGCACGACCAGATTCGGCCAGATTGCCCAGCACTGCGCGTTCCGCGCCGCTTTGCAGACGTGTGTCGAGCGTGGAGCGCACCACCAGCACGCGCTGGCCTGGCGGTGCGATCTCGCGCACCTCTTCAAACACCCAGTCCAGGAAGTGGTTGGGCGCAGACAGCGCATCGCGTGGCACCGCTGAAGCTGGGTTCAAGCGCGAGAATAGCACCTGGCCTTCGGTCAAAAAGCCTGCTTCCACCATATTGGAAAGCACTTCGCTGGCGCGCTGGCGCGCTGCGGCCAGGTTAAGGTGCGGCGCGTAACCGGCAGGTGCTTTATAGAGGCCCGCCAGCATGGCTGATTCTGCCAGCGTGATATCGCGAACATCTTTGTCGAAATAAAACTCGGCTGCTGCCACCACCCCAAAGGCGCCACCGCCCATATAGGCGCGGTCAAGATAGAGTTTCAGAATGTCGTCTTTGGTGAGATTGACTTCCAACCAAAGCGCCAGAAACGCTTCGGTGATCTTGCGCATCAGTGTGCGCTCGTTCGACAGGAAGAGGTTTTTGGCCAACTGCTGGGTGATTGACGAGCCGCCCTGCACAACGCCTTGGGCTCGCACATTTTCAAGCAGCGCACGCATCGTGCCAATCACATCGATGCCAAAGTGCGAGTAGAAGCGCCGATCTTCGGTCGCCAACGTGGCTTGGATCAAGTGGTCCGGTATCTCAGAAAGCGGCACGCTGTCATTCTGCAACACGCCGCGGCGGCCAATTTCTTCGCCATAACGATCCAAAATGGTAACAGCAAAGGTGTCTTGTTCACGCCAATCACTGGAAATGCGGTCAAAGGCAGGAAGTGCCAGAATCAGCGCAAGCACCGCGCCCATCGTCCCGAATGTTGCCAGCTCGTCGAGAACCTCCACGGCCATGCGCTTGATACCGCGCACCCGAAAGCGTTCAAAAAAGCGGCGGATACCCGATACAAAGCTGCTGAGTGAGCGACCGATAACGTAAAGCGTGGTGTCGAGCGCCGCATCGATTTCGATAGGACGCGGCAGGCCGCGATGCGGCCGAAGAGCAGAGCGTTGTGGCTCTTCACGTGATGGCGCTGTGGCCTCTGACGGATCAGTCTCGGGCGGTTTTTGTGGTGTATCGCTCATCGGTGGCGTTCAAACGGTCTCGGGCAGCTAGAACAGGTGCATAGCAGGGGGCACGCGGAAGGTATGGCAAAGTGGCGCTTGGCTCACAAGCATCTACATCACACAACTGCCTTTCTTTTACGCGCCTGAAGCGTTGGCCGCCAGCGGTGAATTTGCTAAAAGGCAAAGTCAGATGAACCTGTGACTTTTCCGCCAGCAAAGGCCCCATGCTGTGGATCAACAAACCGACCCAAGTTCGACCGGAACGGCGCTGCCGTTTTGGCAGACTAAGACTCTGGAAGACATGTCGCGTGCGGAGTGGGAAAGCCTGTGCGATGGCTGCGGGCGATGCTGCCTGTCCAAGCTTGAAGACATAGACAGCGGCGCTATCGCGTTCACCTGTGTCGGTTGCACCCTGCTGGATGCCAAAACCGCGCGCTGCAAGGATTATCCGAACCGATTTGCCAAGGTGCCCGATTGCCTGGCCATTACGCCGGAGATGGCGCGCAACTCAGCTTGGCTGCCGCCGACCTGCGCCTATGTTCGTGTGGCAAGTGGAGAGGGCCTTGCTTGGTGGCACCCGCTAGTATCGGGAACCTCTGAGACAGTTGAGGCAGCGCGAATCTCCGTTGCGGGCCGTGTGATCAGCGAAGATGAGGTCGAATTGGCCGATCTGGAAGACCATATTGAGAACTGGCCGGACGAAGATCCGATGGTTCCACCAGAAGAATATTATCAAGTCGGATCAGGCATTTAGCCTTCTTTGGTTGAAAGAAATAAGAAAATAATCCTGAAAATAGGAAAATAGTCCTTGACCCACCGTGCGGTGTTCCTGTAGACATTGGGCATCATCGCAGAAATGGGCCAACCCAGATGGAATGCCATCGGGGTTGAGTGTCATCTGCGCGGCCCCGTTTTCCCCTTTCTGTTTTTTTCAAGCGGTCATGCGCAAGCATGGGCCGCTTTTCTTTTGCCCAAAGCTCAAAATCCACGATGAAATGAGGATCTGCCATCAATGCCCGTCACGCCTGTCGAGATCACCGAAGAAGAGTGGGCCGCGGTGCGCGCTGCCTATGAGGGCGAGGTTTTCTCCATCGATGAGATCACCGAGCAGTTCGGCATGTCGCGGACACGGCTTTACAGCCGCGCGGCTAAATATGAGTGGGCCACCCGTCGCGACACCCCGCTTTTGAGCAAACGATATGGGGGTCCCCCAGATCCTAAAATGGCCACACCAACCGAAAAACGAGCCGCGCTAGCTGCGCGGCTTTTTCATGCTCTGGAGGAGCGAATCATGGCGATTGAAGAAGAAACCATTCAGCCCGATGCGTCCCACGGCGAGCGCGATGCCAAGGCGCTGACGGCGATGGCAAGAGCACTCGATATGCTCGGTGAGATGCTGGAAGCCACTGAAGCAAGCACCAACACCAAAGAGAAAACCGTGGATCAGGAGATCAACGCCGATGAGTTCCGCCACGTGCTTACGAACCGCCTTGATCGCCTGCGCCAAGGCGGGAGCGAGTGAGGACTTCACCAAGCGTTTAAGCGATCATGCCGTCCTGCGGCTCTGCTTCGATTGGGACAGTTGGGCGCGACCTGATCAACGTCCACCGATCAAGGCTTGGTCGAAATGGATGCTCATGGGTGGTCGCGGCTGCGGCAAAACCCGCGCTGGGGCCGAATGGGTGCGCGGCGCCATTGAGGGCAGGGCACGCTACGCGCCGAAACCGTGTGGTCATCTGGCCTTGGTTGGCGAAACTTTTGCGGATGCCCGCGAGGTCATGGTGGAAGGCGTGTCTGGTCTTCGCCAGATCGCGCCGCCTTGGAATAGGCCGCGCTATGAAGCCACGCGCAAGCGGTTGGTTTGGGAGAATGGCGCGGTGGCTCAGCTTTTCTCCGCCGAAGATCCGGAGTCGCTGCGTGGCCCTCAGTTCGACGGGGCTTGGTGCGATGAATTTGGTGCACCGGCGGTCGATCTCGGTGGAAACCAACCGTCCGCCTTTCCCAGTGACAAACCGGACAATGACAGTCTGCCGTTTGGCTCCAAGGGCTATCGTGACGATGCCCAGCAGCGCGCGATCCTTGATACGGCGCTGAAGCTTTGGGGTGAGGAAGGTAGCGCTGCCAACCCGCTCTCGCTGGTTGATGGCAGGGCAATGATTGATCCGTCTGCGGTGCATCTGTGGACCTGGGACGCGCGGCCCTTTCCACTTTTCCCCTATGCCAGCGATATATGGAGCGATGGCATCAACTGGACGCGCGGCCATTGGCTGAATGGCCGGCTGGGCGCTGGCTCTTTGGGATCAGTGATTCTGGCGCTGTGCGAGCATTTCGATCTGCCGCCCATGGATGTTGGTGGCGTGCACGGCATGATCGATGGCTACACGCTCTCCGAACCGACCAAAGCGCGCGTGGCTTTTGATGATTTAAGCACCGTTTTCGCGCTTGATATCGTGCCCAAGGCACGTTCAGCCAAAGTCACGATGCGCAAGGCCGCGCCTCTTGGAGACGTTGCGCAAGACGGGCTCGTGGCGCCCGCCGAGGGTCCCTTGATAACCGTGGCGCGTGAGGACCGTGAAATGCTACCGCGTCAGGTGACACTTGGTTTTGCGAGCGCCATGCATGACTATCAAACAGGTGTGGTCCGCTCAGCGCGCGCCGATGGCATCAAAGGCCCTGACCAGTTTCGCTCCGTCGCGGTGAACCTTGACCCGCGCTTTGCTGGTCAGATCGCCGAGCGTATGCGCCAAGAGCAGATCGTTGGCGCGGAGACCTTGCGTTTCACCTTGCCGCCAAGCCTGCGCGCTCTGGAACCAGGCGATGTGATCGACGTGCACGTGGGTGATGATGTTAAGCCGCTTCGCGTAGCCATCGACCGACTGATCGATGGGGCCGAGCGCACTGGCGAGGCGCACTGCGTTGATTCATCACTGTACGATCTGGCGCCGGACAGCGATCTTTCAACGCAAGTTGCTCTGCGCCCAGTGTTCGGCCCGCCTGATTGCATCGTGCTTGATTTGCCCAGCCAATCGAATGGTGAGAGTGCCCACAATGTGAAGCTCGCTGCGTTTGCTAGCCCCTGGCCAGGGTCGCTGGATGTCTATGCGGGCAGCGAGGCAGCAGGGTTCGACTTTGTCCAATCTATCGCCACGCCCTCTGTCACGGGAGTGTTGGTCGATGATTTGGATCCCGGGCCGGTTGCCTACCCCCATCGCGGCGGCAGTTTTCTGGTCGATGTGCCGACGGGCGCGCTTTCGTCCATCACCCAGCAGGCTTTGTTGGCCGGTGGCAATCTGGCGGCGCTGATTGCCGACGATGATCTGGAAGTTATCCAGTTCGCCAACGCTGAGCTGGTCGAAGAGGGCCGTTATCGCGTGACCAATCTGGTGCGCGGTTTGGGTGGCACCGAGGATGCCGCATCTTCCCTCACGCCAACAGGCGCCCGGTTCGTGCTGCTTGACGAGAATCCAGTCGACCTCAATCTCTCAGCCCAAGCGCTCATCAGCGGTACCACGTTGCGGGTGGAGCCGCACAGCGGCGGCGTTGGCACCTTTTCACGCACCGACGTCACGCTCACCGCTATTCCCCGCAGCCTCCAACCCTTGGCGCCCGTGCATCTGCGCGCTGCCAAAGCTCTAGATGGCGCGATGACGATCAGCTGGATACGCCGCTCGCGCGGTGCAACAGACCTTTGGGAGCTGGCCTCCACACCCCTCAATGAGGAAGCCGAGCTCTATCGTCTAACCGCCCGGTACGGTGAAACCGTGCTACGTGAATTGGAAGTCACCGAACCGCATTGGGCCTACAGCGCCGCCGACCAAGCCGCCGATGGCCTTTCCGGTGGGGAGACGCTTAGCATTCGAGTCGCCCAACTTGGCACCGGTGGACGTTTGGGCGCGCTGCGAACCCTGGATCTCACACTCTGACCAATTCTGAGCGTATTGTTCAGTTCCAGTTCATCCAATGCGCGCTATAGACCACGCTATGAGTTTTCTATCCGCCCCCCTCCCGACACTTCGATTCGGCCTGCTCTCAGGTTTGATGGCGCTTGCCATTGGGCTCGCCAGCACCGCTCCGGTCGTTGCGCAATCGTGCCTGTCAGCTTCGCAGACCCGTTCAGCCATTGCATCCGGTGAAGTGGTACGCCTGTCGGTGATCACGTCAGCCGCGCGATCGGCCGGTTTCAGCCAGGTGGGGTCGGCAGCGGTGTGCGGATCGCCGGGCAATTATGTCTACAGTGTTGTTGCCAGCAGCCCGAATGGCAGTTCGGCGCGCCTCACGTTCGATGCGCGTTCTGGCGCGCTTCTCTCGCAACGATAACGGTAACGTAGGGCGGCATGAGACTTCTGGTTGTTGAAGATGAGCCAACGCTCAACGCGCAGCTTAAGCAAGCGCTTGAGGAAGAGGGCTATGTTGTGGACGTCGCCTTTGACGGCGAAGAAGCCTCGTTTCTTGGCGAGACCGAACCCTATGATCTCATCGTTCTGGACATTGGTCTGCCACAAAAGGACGGCCTGACCGTCCTTGAAGACTGGCGCGCCGACGGCATCAGCATTCCCGTTCTCATCCTCACCGCCCGCGATCGCTGGAGCGACAAGGTGAAGGGGATGGATGCAGGCGCCGACGACTATGTCGCCAAGCCTTTCCAGATGGAAGAAGTGCTGGCGCGCGTGCGGGCCATTTTGCGCCGTGCCGCTGGCTTATCCTCCAACCAGCTCAACTGCGGCCCCATCGCGCTGGACCTCAAAACCAATCGCGTCACCGACAACGGCATGGCCGTGCGGCTCACCGCACAGGAATATCGGGTGCTCGCCTATTTGCTCACGCAGTCAGGCAAAGTGATCTCGCGCACCGAACTCACCGAACACATTTATGATCAAGACTTTGACCGCGACTCCAACACCATCGAGGTGTTCGTTGGTCGTTTGCGCAAAAAGCTCTCGGTGAACATCATCGAGACCGTGCGCGGTATGGGGTATCGCATCCAAGACCCCACAGCAGCATCCGATGCTGCCGATGCGCAGGCCAAAGAGTAGCTGCGCAGCCCATGGCCTCTCCCACATCCCCACAGACAAACCCTCTTGCACAGTCTTTGGCCGTTCGGCTTGGTGTGCTCGCTGCGGGCGGATCGCTTGTCGCGCTGGTGCTGGCTGGCGCTGTGATGGCGGCTTTGCAGCGCGCGGGCGCCGAGCGGGCGTTTGATCAACGCCTTGCGGTGTTCGTCACCCAACTTTTCGCTGACTATGCCAACCGTGATGTGTTTGATGCCACAGCGCATTTTGCCAATCCGGCCTTCGCGCTGCCCGGCTCTGGCTGGTACTGGGTGGTTGGTGATCCAGAGACCGGCGAGCCGTTGTTTGCTTCCTCCTCGCTTTTCGATCCACTTCCTGCACCGCAATCGCCGCCATCCTCAGGCCAGCCTCTGCCGGAAGGCCCGATCAGCCGACCTCTAGAGCTTGGCGGGCAACGCCTACGGCTGGTGGATAGGCTTTATAATTTTGAAGGCGAGCAGGTGCTGGTGCGGGTCACCGCGCCAACGGACGGGCTGGACGCTGAAATCCGCAATTTCCGTGTGGCGCTGGCGCTGACTCTGGGCGCCATGTGGGCTGTCCTGCTTGGTCTTTCCTATCTTCAGGTGCGCATCGGTTTGCGCCCGCTTCAAACGCTGCAAAGCGCCATAGCCGATGTGCGGGTGGCCAAAACACGAGAGGTGTCTGGCACCTTTCCGCGCGAAGTGAGCCCGCTGGTGGATGAGCTGAACGGCCTTCTGCAAGCCAATGAAGCCATTGTTGAACGGGCGCGCCACCATGTTGGCAATCTTGCCCATGCGCTCAAAACCCCGCTGGCCGTGATCCTAAACAGCGCCCGAGGCGAGGCCGACACGGCCACCTTGTCGCGCATCAGCACCGAAGCGCAATCCATCGATGATCGTGTGCGGCTCTACCTCGATCGCGCGCAACGCGCTGCGACGCAGGCAACCTCAGGCAAATCAACGCCGTTGCGCGCGGTTGTGGATCCGTTGGTGCGCACCATGGCCAAGCTGAACCTGGATCAGGGCCTATCTTTCAGCGTCGACATTGACCCATCTGTGCGCGTTCGTGCTGACCGTGAAGACCTGGAAGAGATGCTTGGCAACTTGTTGGAGAACGCTTGCCGCCATGCAGACAGCAACGTCGCGGTGGCTGCACACAAAGCTGACGATCTTCATCAAACGCTTACCATCACCATCGACGATGATGGTTCTGGGCTTGATTCTGATGCGCGCGCGCTGGTGCTTAAGCGCGGCGAACGCTTGGATGAAGCCAGTCCAGGTTCAGGCTTGGGCCTATCCATCGTCAAGGAGATGGCGGAACTTTATGGCGGCACCCTCGTTCTAGAGGAAGCGCCCCTTGGTGGCCTGCGTGCTGCCTTATTCATACCGGCGGCTGCCCCAGTTCCGCCGGATTCATGACGCTAGTCGCCACCCGGCGCACGCGTATTTCTACATTGCACCAAACCTTAACGGGAGAAATTTCATATGACCAAGTTTTCAAATCCAACTGCACCGGTGGCCAAATCCGGCAGCAAAATGCCGAACCGGAAGGCAGCCCTGCGCAATGGCGCTTTTGCCTTGATGGCACTCACCGCTCTTGCCGGGTGCCAGTCATACGGCACCGGCCCGCGCGAAGGTGTTGGTGCGCTGGGTGGTGCTGTAGCCGGTGGCGTGCTCGGAAGTCAGATCGGATCAGGGTCTGGTCAGGTTTTGGCTACCGTTGGCGGCGCTGTCCTTGGTGGCCTATTGGGTGCCGAACTTGGTCGTCAGCTCGATGCCCAAGCTCAGCAGCGCTATTATCAGGCTCAATTCCAGGCACTGGAAACTGGTCGCCCCGGTGCGCCGGTCGCATGGCAGTCACCCACCGGCCCACGTGGTCAGGTGGTTCCTGGGCAAGCTTACCAGATCAACTCCACAAGGTGTCGCGATTACACCCACACGGTGTATATCCAAGGCCAGCCGGAAGTGTTGACCGGTACTGCATGTCGCCAGGCTGATGGCACATGGCGCAATGTTGGGTAAGCGCTGCGTGCCAACGCAGCGTTAACCCTCTTCTGGCAGACTTGGGACCACTTTGGATTGTAAGGGTCCCATGTCTGCCAACGCACGCATCGGCAGGCAGGAGTTAATCTCCCGCCTGCGCGAATATCTTGGTGAACTGAGCACAGACTCGCACCGCACCTTAACGCGGTCGATTGACCGTTCGCGTGCCCGCGGCGAACATTCACCGGTCCATGAAATTATAATGGATGCCCTGCGCGAGGTGATGGACGCAACGCCTGGCGGCGAGCGATCTCTGTCAGCCGAGCGGGCATTTTTCATGCCGCTTGAGCCGGTAATGGGCTCGATCTCACTTCCTGAAAAACAAGTTGGTGTTATCGACCGGGAGTCTTTGCGACCGATCTGGATATGGATTACCCGCGACTTAGCACCTGGCCGCTGTGATGAATCGTTAGCGGCTCTGCGTGCAGCCATTGTTGACGAAGAGCCTGATGCCATCGCTGAATGCGCTGATGACTTCCAGCGCGAGGTGTGCCTGCACACTGCAGCCCTGATGGCCGAGTACGACAAGACGCAAGGGTCGCTGAAACGTTTGGAAGGCCAGTTGGGCAGCTCGCGAGTTTTGGCTGATCTGCACGACATCATCGCTTTCTTTAAGCAAAAGCCTGTACTGAAAGCCTTTTTGGGCCGGTTACCGGACAAGCTGCCTGTGGGTCGAAGCGGCCTGGCCATGCTCAACAAGGCCTTGGACGTTTACGCCGATCATCCACCCGCCGATACGATCTATGCGTTCGCGGCTGTGTTGGATCGTCTCGGTTCGCCCAGCGATTTGGTCCGATTTGCCGTTTTCTACGCCAATTCCAGCGATCCGGCGCTCATTCGCGGCACCATGGCCGGTGGGGCCGTTCAGATCGCACTCAGCGAAGCCATGCGTGAGATTGAGCGCTTGCGGTTGGTGCTGGCAGGCGACCGCAATCTGGAAAAAGTCACGCAAAGCCTACGGCTTTATCATGAGCTCGTTTCTGCCATTGAGCGCACGCTGGATGAAGCGCCAGAAGATCCATGGCTCAAACGCTTGGCAACGGTGCGCGCCCGCGCCAGCGAATTGTTGATCAAAGAGCTTGATCCCTTGCTTCACATGATCAAACGCAGCGTTGGTGTGATGGAAGCGCGTGGGCGTGAGATCGTGCCCGACGCGTCCAGCCTTCAGGAGGCGGTGTTTGGCCTCACCTTGTTCATGGTGGCCAGCGAGATCCGTGGGTCTCTTGCGGTCAACTCGCTGATCAAGCAGATGGAAAAGAACATCGAAGATGCGCTGGAAAGCCAGGGCAAACAGGCAATCGATCGCCTGGCCAGTGCAAGCGAAGAAAACTGGGATGCCGCAGAGGCCCGTTCGGCTGGCGCGGCAGAACTCTTCGGTATCTACTTTGGTGGAGCTTATGGTGCCACCATGGTGCGCCGTCACGCCGCCACCGTCGAAGCGCGGGCCCGCGACATCGAGATTCAGGCAAAGCTGGCTGGCTAATCCAGCCTCATAAGCGGTGCGACATAGTAACATTCGTCTTGCACCCTCTGGACAATCATCGCGCCCAATCCTAGCCATGATCGCCAATCACATGCCGTATGAAAGCGGTTTGAGTGAGCTGTTTTGATCGGTTTTGGGGTGTTTGCGTGCTGGTTTGGGTTGTCTTTGCCGTTTTGACGGCGATCGCCGCGATTGCGGTGTTACTTCCTTATGCGCGTGCTAGACGTGAGGCTGGTGATCTGGGCGGTTCGGATGCTGAAGTCTACAAAGACCAGCTGTCTGAAATCGACAAGGATCTTGAACGCGGCGCGTTGAGCGAAGCCGAAGCTGAGTCTGCCCGCCTTGAAATCTCAAGACGTCTGCTCAAAGCCAGCGATCTTCCAGGTCAGCAAGAAGCACCGACCAGCAACCCGCCGCGCTGGCGACCGCGTCTGGTCTTGGCAACGGCATTCCTGGTCGTTCCGCTCTCAGCTTTGGCGCTGTATTTCTCCTTCGGCTCACCTGGCATGCCCGACAACCCGCTAGCCGAGCGTCTGTCGGCAACTGTTGAAAACCAGGATGTGGCAATCTTGGTTGCGCGTGTTGAGAACGCGGTGCAGGAAAACCCCGATGATGCGCGCGGCTGGGCCATTCTTGCCCCCATCTATGCCAGGCAAGGGCGCTTTTTTGAGGCGCGTGGAGCGTATCAGCAATTGCTGCGCATCGAAGGTGACAATGCCATTCTGTTCACCGATCTGGGTGAGGTGATCGTGGTTGAAAACCAAGGGCTCGTTACTGAAGAGGCGATGCAGCAATTCCGAGCTGCGTTGGACGTTGAACCAAGCTTCCCCAAGGCGCGCTACTACCGTGCTCTTGGTTTGGTTCAGGAAGGTCAGCTGGACCAAGCTCGCGAAATCCTAATCGCGTTGCGCAACGATGGTGGCCCCGATGCGCCATGGACGGCGAGCGTCGACGCTTTGCTTGCCGATATGCCAAGTGCTGTACGCGTGCCAGCGCCAGACACCGATGCCGCTGAGGCCATCATCTCTCTGCCAGAGCAAGAACGCCGCGCCGCTATCGAAGGCATGGTGGAAGGTCTGGCCGCTCGTCTTGATGACCAACCAGATGATCTGGCTGGATGGAGCCAATTGGTCCGCTCGTACGTCGCCTTGGGCGATCGTGATGCTGCCGAGCGCAGCCTTTGGACGGCACTTGATTTTTTCCAAGCCGACAATCCAGCGCGCCTGCGGCTGCTTACAATTGCTGAAGAACTTCAGCTCAACACCACGCCGCGGTGAGGCCGCTCTATCAGTGGCCATACTATGGGCATTTTGCCGCGCTTGATGCGCGTCTAAGCGACCCCTTATAAACCGTGATAACGCTGCGCGAGTTTTCACAACTCGACACGACGAGGACCTCTTCATGACCCGTAAGGGCCAACGTTTTCTTCTCATTGGAACAGCGCTTAGCGTGCTTGCTGTTGCCACCGGCCTGGTGCTGTTTGCAATGCGTGATTCCATCGCGTTTTTCTCCTCACCAACAGACCTTTACTCGCAGCCGACCAGCGAAACCCAGCGCATCCGTTTGGGTGGTTTGGTGGAAGAAGGTACCGTTATTCGCGGTGTTGGCGACACGGTGCAGTTCGGCGTGACCGATACCAATGCCACCATCAATGTGGCCTACACGGGTATCCTGCCTGACCTGTTTCGCGAAGGGCAGGGCGTGGTGACCGAGGGTTACCTATCGCCGGATGGCATTTTTCGCGCCGACACTGTGCTGGCCCGCCATGACGAAAACTACATGCCCACTGAAGTGGCTGAGAGCTTGCGCGCGCAAGGCGTTTGGCAAGGTGACGGTTCCGGTGATGCACAACATCCCCCCGCTGACCCACCTGCCTTGAATGCCTACTAGAACCCAGCCAGCACGGAGAGGCAGATGATCGTCGAAATTGGCCACTATGCCCTTGTGCTTGCCTTGGTGCTGGCGCTTGTCCAAAGCCTGATGCCGTTTTGGGGCGCGCGCATTGGCGATGTTGGCTTAATGCGCATCGCTGATATCACCGCACCGGTTCAATGCGCGTTCTTGGCCTTAAGCTTCGCCGCACTGACCTATGCCTACGTGGTCTCCGATTTTTCTGTCGTGAACGTTGTGATGAACTCGCACTCGGAAAAGCCGATGCTGTTCAAGATCACCGGCGTGTGGGGCAATCATGAAGGCTCGATGCTACTGTGGGTGCTGATCCTGGCAATCTTTGGTGCTGGTATCGCGTTCTTTGGTGGCAACCTGCCGCGTTCTCTCAAAGCCAATGTGCTTTCGGTTCAGGCCTGGGTCACGGTCGCTTTTCTGCTCTTCATCGTGCTCACCTCCAACCCGTTTGACCGGGTCCTGTCGGCGCCTGCTGAGGGTGAAGATCTCAACCCCATCCTGCAAGACATCGGCTTGGCGATCCATCCGCCGCTGCTCTATCTCGGCTATGTCGGCCTTTCGATCTCCTTCTCCTTTGCCATCGCCGCCCTTATTGAAGGTCGGTTGGATGCAGCTTGGGCACGGTGGGTCCGCCCCTGGACCCTGGCCGCCTGGGTTTTCCTGACGCTTGGCATCTCCATGGGTTCTTACTGGGCTTATTACGAGCTTGGCTGGGGTGGCTGGTGGTTCTGGGACCCGGTTGAAAACGCCTCTTTCATGCCCTGGCTTGCTGCCACGGCGCTGCTGCACTCGGCCATTGTGATGGAAAAGCGCGAAGCGTTGAAAGTCTGGACGGTGCTGCTGGCGATCATCGCGTTCTCGCTGTCGCTGCTTGGCACTTTTTTGGTGCGCTCCGGCGTGCTCACCTCTGTGCATGCCTTTGCCACCGACCCAGAGCGCGGGCTGTTCATTTTGGCTATCCTGATGGTCTTCATTGGCGGGGCGTTCGCGCTGTTTGCTCTGCGCGCCAGTGAGCTACGACAGGGCGGCATGTTCGCCCCGGTGAGCAGGGAAGGCGCGCTGGTCGTCAACAACCTCTTCCTGTCGGTGGCCACCGCAACAGTACTGCTCGGCACGCTTTATCCGCTGCTGCTTGAAGCGCTGACCGGCGACAAGATTTCCGTCGGCCCGCCCTTCTTCAATCTCACCTTTGGCCCTTTGATGATCCCGCTTCTGCTCGCAGTGCCATTCGGCCCGATTCTCGCGTGGAAGCGGGGAAATCTCGCCATGGCGCTAGAACGGCTCTGGTGGGCTGGCGCAGCCGCATTGGTCGTCGTTGCCTGCATCTTCGCACTGTTCGGCATCGATGCCTGGATCAAGGCGATTGCCATTGGCGTCGCTGTTTGGCTGATGCTTGGCGCGCTGGCCGATCCGCTGGGGCGGGTGAAAGCCTTTTCCTCACCCATCGGCGACACGTTCCGTCGCCTGATCAACCTGCCGCGCTCCGCCTGGGGCACGACCATCGCGCACTTTGGGGTTGGCGTAATGCTGCTTGGTATTGTGGGAGTTTCGGCGTTTGAAAGCGAAGAGATCACCACTCTCAATCCGGGCGAAACCGCCTCGATTGCTGGTTATGATTTCACCTTTGAAGGCATGCGCCCCAACACCGGCGAGAACTACACCGAAGTGATCGCCAGCTTTACCGCCCGTGAGGGCGGCACTGTGATCGCGGTCATGGAGCCTTCGCGCCGCGTCTATCCGGCGCGCAACTTCCCGACCACCGAGGCGGCGTTCCATACCGTCGATCTGTTCTCGCAGCTTTACATCTCACCGGGTGACCCGACCCAGGACGGCGGCATTGTCGTGCGCTTCTACCACAAGTCGTTGGTGACGCTGATTTGGATCGGCACGCTGATCATGTCGGCTGGCGGTTTGCTCTCGCTGATGGATCGCCGTTTGCGCGTAGGAGCACCGACACGGGCCAAGAAAGCCAAAACATCGGCTATCCCGCAAGGCATGGAGCCAGCTGAATGATCCGGCTGGCACTTGTAGCCTTTATGAGCCTGATGCTGGCGCTGCCAGCGCATGCCATATTGCCAGACGAGGTGCTGGATGATCCCGTGCTTGAACAGCGTGCGCGTGATCTCTCAGCGGAAATTCGCTGCCTGGTCTGCCAAAACGAGAGCATTGACGCCAGCAATGCGCAATTGGCGCGCGACCTTCGCATCTTGGTGCGTGAACGTCTGGTTGAGGGTGACAGCAACCAAGAAGTGCTTGATTTTCTGGTGGCACGCTATGGTGAGTTCGTTCTGCTGCGCCCACCGGTAAACCAAGCCACTGTGCTGCTCTGGTTCGGTCCGGCTTTGGTGCTCATTATCGCTGGCACGGTGATCTTTCTGCGCACGCGCAGGCGCAAGACGGCTGCTGCAACAGCGCCTGCCGCGCTGAGCGCAGATGAGCAAGCGCGCCTCAACGCGCTGCTCAAGTCCGACCAGGACTGATCTCCCTACACATACTGATCACCGACGCGTGCAAACGCGTGTAGAAGCTGTGCCTTGCAGGTGAGGGCGCGGCCGTGCGAGCGTGCGGCATCACCTATCGCGCCTTTTTAGGCCTTCTCCCAGGACCAATTGCCATGCCAGCCACCACCAGCCGCATCACCTTCACCGGTGCATCGGGCGCAGAACTTGCCGCTCGGTTTGATAAGCCAGCGGGCAAGCCGCGCGCCTGCGCGCTTTTTGCCCACTGCTTCACCTGCTCCAAAGATGTGTTTGCTGCCAAACGCATCGCCTCGGAACTGGCTGCCCACGGCATTGCAACCTTGCGGTTTGACTTCACTGGTTTGGGTCATTCTGATGGCGATTTCGCTTCCACCAACTTCTCCTCAAACGTCGCTGATCTTCTAAGCGCGGTGGAGTGGATGCGCGCCAATGGCGAGGCACCCTCCATCTTGATTGGCCATTCGCTTGGCGGCGCTGCGGTGCTTTCTGCCGCGCCCGATGTTCCCGAAGTGAAGGCCGTTGCCACCATCGGCGCACCTGCCGACACCGCTCATGTGGTGCACAATTTCCAGGCTAACATTGAAGCCATCGAACGCGATGGCAAGGCGGAGGTGAATCTGGCTGGCCGTACTTTCACGATTGAAAAACAGTTCCTGGAAGACGTGGCGAGCCAGAATATTTCGGCGCGCATTGCTTCGATGAAAAAGGCGCTGATGGTGTTCCATTCGCCTATCGACGCGACCGTCGGCATCGAAAATGCCGCGACGATCTACAACGCAGCCAAACATCCCAAAAGCTTTGTCACACTTGATGGTGCCGACCATTTGCTCACCAGCCACAGCGATGCGGCCTATGTGGCGCAGATGATCGCTTCCTGGTCAGAGCGCTATGTGCCTGCCGCCGAACCGCACGAAGCGGTGTTCTCCGGCGATGTTGCGACGGCCAAAATTTCGGTGGCCGAAACCGGCGCCGGCAAATTCCAAGCCTCAGTGCGCATGGGCGGTCACGGTATTTTGGCCGATGAGCCAGAAAGCTACGGCGGGATGGACACCGGTCCTGCGCCTTATGACATGCTGGCCGCTGCGCTGGGCGCGTGCACAACCATGACGCTGCGCATGTATGCCGAGTTCAAGAACTTGGAACTGCCACTGGTCGCGGTCACCGTGGAGCACGACAAGGTGCACGCCAAAGACTGCGCTGATTGCGGGGAAGAAATTGAAGGCAAAGCTGGCAAGGTCGACCGGTTTGAGCGCACGATCCATTTGTCAGGCAATGTTGCGCCCGACGTCAGAGCCAAACTCATTGAAATCGCTGACAAATGTCCGGTACACAAAACGCTGACCAAGGGCGCCGCTGTGGTCACTAAATGCGCGCCAGAAATCGCCTAAGGCCGCAAAGAAAAGCGAACATTACAAAGGTTTAACCCGATCGACATGGTGCGGTAAGGCGCGCGACACCAAATTGTTCTTCATCGCTGGGGGCCATATCGGCCCACGCACCGGTCAGACGGTGCGATAATGACTGGCAAAAAGGAACATTGGCGACATGACCGATCCAAATCAGACCTCCCAAAATTCGGCCTCCACAGGTGTGTTTCAAACCGACGGCGGCACGCAAATGCCGCGCCGCGCTCGGTTGCTTAACCGCAAAACCACACTGGCGCTCTCCACCATTCTGGGCCTTGGCCTGCTTGTGCCGCTGGCAGGCACAGCAGTGGTTGGCACCGTACAGCAAGCGCGTGCCGCTGAAGCTGTGGTACCCGATAGCTTCGTTGCGCCAACCGGCTTTGAAGACCTTGTGGATGCCGTGATGCCCGCCGTTGTGGCCGTGCGCGTTGAGGCCCCTCAGCCAGTAGAGACCTCCAATCGCGACATTGATCGCCTGCCCGATGGCACGCCTTTTGATCGCTTTTTCCGCCGCTTTGGCCCAGAAGCTGAAGAGTTCTTCCGCCGTGGTCCAGGCGGTGGACAAGGCCCTGACACACCGCGTCGTGGTGGCGGCCAAGGCTCTGGCTTCTTCATCTCTGAGGACGGCTATCTGGTCACCAACAACCACGTGATCGAGGGTGCTGGAACCGTCCAGATCGTCATGGACAATGGTGACATTCTTGACGCTGAAGTGCTTGGCACAGACAGCCGCACCGATCTGGCGTTGCTGAAGGTTGAAGGCAACGATTTCACCTACGTGCGCCTTGCCGCCGAGCAGCCACGGATTGGTGAGATTGTTTTGGCCATCGGCAACCCGTTCGGTCTTGGCGGCTCGGTAACCTCGGGCATCGTCTCGCAGCAAGGTCGTGACATTCAGCCTGGCCCGTATGATGAGTTCCTGCAGATCGATGCGGCCATCAACCGGGGTAACTCCGGCGGTCCAACCTTCAACATGCGCGGCGAAGTGGTCGGCGTGAACACGGCCATCTTCTCACCATCAGGCGGCAATGTCGGTATCGCGTTTGCTGTGCCATCGACCGTAACGGCGGACGTAATTGGTGACCTCATCGAAAATGGCGCTGTCGCCCGCGGTTGGCTGGGTGTGAACATCCAATCGCTGACACCGGAGCTTGCCGAAGGCATTGGCCGCGATTCCACCGAAGGTGCGATTATCGTGTCGGCGGCTTCTGGCTCGCCTGCCGAAGAAGCTGGCCTGCAATCGGGCGACACTATCCTGTCGGTGAATGACACCACTGTTGAAGGCCCAACCGAGCTCGCTCGTATCATCGGGGCGTTCGATCCGGATGAAACGGTCGAAATCCTTGTCTGGCGTGATGGCCGTGAAGAGGTCATCGACGTGCTCTTGGGCACGCTGCCATCAGAGCGCGAGTTGGCCAGCCAATTCCGTCAGCCGGATTTGGATCGCTCGCAGCCAAGCATTGTCGATCAACTCGGCATGACGGTCGCGCCTGCCTCTTCGCTGGGTCTCGACGTGGATGGCCTTGCCGTCACCGAACTCGACCCCAACGGTGTGGCCGCAGAGCGCGATCTGCGCGAAGGCGATGTGATCGTTGAGGTTGCCGGTCAACCTGTCAGCAGCATGCGTGATCTGACGTCCGGTTTGCGCAACGCTGCCCGCAACGGCCAGGCATCTGCCCTGGTGCGTGTTGAGGGCCAAAACGGCGCCTCACGCTTCGTGGCCCTGCCCACCGATCGCGGCTAACGCCTTTATCCCCAACGCTGGCACCCCGGCTTCAGCCTGTCGCCCCCGCCGGGGTACCAGTCGCGCATGGCGGACCCATGAGATCGATACTCTCGTTCCGCCCAATGGACTGCCATGCGCACCCTTATTCTCATGCGCTTGAGGCTGGTGTCCAAAGCGTTTTGCGTTTTATCTGAGAAGTGTATCGCAAATCGCGTTCGACCGTAGGGAGAGACAGCGAATTGCGGTTCAAATCAAACCAAAACGCGTGGCCAGAATCGCGCTACCCTCCAATCCCCAAAAAGCGAAAGGCTCGATCATGAAAGTTCTCATCATCGAAGACGATGTCGAGGCCGCCGCCTTCATCGTTAAAGGCTTTCGCGAAGCTGGCCATGCTCCAAGCTACGCCGCCGATGGCGAAACCGGGCTTGAATACGCCATGTCGGATGATTTCGACGTGTTGGTCGTTGACCGCATGCTGCCCAAGCGCGACGGCCTCTCCATCATCGCGGCCTTGCGTGAGCAGGGCAAACAAACCCCAGCGCTCATCCTTTCCGCTCTTGGCGAGGTGGATGATCGCGTGGCGGGCTTGCGCGCTGGCGGCGATGATTATTTGCCCAAACCCTATGCCTTCTCTGAGCTTCTGGCCCGCGCCGAGGTGCTCGCCCGCCGCACCACACCCGGTGAGGCGCAAACCACCTATCAAGTTGGTGACTTGGAGTTGGACCGGCTTTCCCACACGGTGAAACGCTCCGGCGAGGACATTCCCTTGCAGCCGCGTGAGTTTCGCCTGCTCGAATTTCTCATGAAGAACGCCGGGCAAGTCGTGACCCGCACGATGCTGCTCGAAAAAGTCTGGGATTATCACTTTGACCCCCAGACCAACGTGATCGACGTCCATATTTCCCGTCTGCGCTCGAAAATCGACAAGGGTCAGGACAAGCCGCTGATCCAAACTGTGCGAGGGGCGGGCTATGTCCTCCGCGACACGGCTTAGGCCTTTCCGCACCACAGCCTTCAAGCTTGCCGCTGGGTATCTGGTCGTCTTCGGCCTGTTTGCTGGCGGGTTGATTGGCTACCTGGTGTTCGAGACATCCTCGGTGCTGATCCGTGATGTGGATCAGCGCCTGACTGCTGATGCGCGCCGCCTTGGCCAACACTATCAGCGTGCTGGCATCAATGGGCTGTTTTCGGCCATGCAGGAAAGCGCGCAGCGCCCAGGCAACCGTCTCTACGCTTTGCTAACGCCTGATGGCGTGGAGGTGATCAACTCGGTTGGCCCGCTACCTGATGGTGTTTGGGACGAGGCTGGTTTGGCCCGCTTTGCCTACAAGCAAATCGGGCCAGAGGGCCATGAGCGCGATAGCCGCGCCATAGTACGCATCATTGTGCTGCCGGATGGATTCCGCGCGCTGATCGGTCTTGATATCGGTCAGACGGATGTGATCCGCCAGGCGATTGGCCGCGCGGCGATGGTGTCCTTGGTGCTGCTCGCCTTGCTGGCCGTCTTAGGGTGGTTCTATGTGAACAAGCGCGTCTTGAAACGCCTGGACGGCATCTCGCAATCCACGGCCCGCATTATGGATGGGCATCTGTCGGAGCGCATCGCTGTGATGGGCACAGGCGATGAGTTCGACCGGCTTGCCGATCAGCTGAATGTTATGCTCGATCGGCTTGAACGCCTGATGAATGGGCTGAAGGAAGTCTCCGACAACATCGCCCATGATCTGCGCACGCCGCTAACCCGCATGCGCAACCAGATGGAAGACGCTCTGCGTCAGCCGCCGGACAACGCAACCGACCGTGCCGCGCTGGAAAACGCGCTGGGCGAGGCCGAACGGCTGATGGCGACCTTCCAAGCACTGCTCACCATCGCGCGGGTTGAGGCGGGAGGCCGCCGCCATACGCTGTCTCAGACCGATCTTGGCCAGGTGCTGACCGACGTGATGGAGCTTTATGAGCCAGTGGCCGAAGACCAAGGCGTATCGCTGACCTTCAAACCCGCACCAGAAGCGGTGATGGCAACCGTGAACCGGGAATTGGTGGGTTTGGCCGCTGCGAACCTTGTCGATAACGCGCTCAAATACGGTGCAGGCGAGGGCGGCACAATCGAACTGTCTCTTTCTAAGGCCGCCAACGTTGCCGTACTAACTGTCACCGACAATGGTCCGGGCATTCCCAATGGGGATCGCGTCCGTGTGAAAGACCGCTTCGTGCGCTTGGACAAAAGCCGCACAGCCGATGGCTCTGGCCTTGGACTGGCGCTTGTGGAGGCGGTTGCTGCTTTCCATGATGGTGCGTTGGACCTCGGCGATGCTGAGCCTGGCCTGCGCGCCACGCTGACGCTTCCGCTGGGCTCGCCGGAGGCAAGCTCATGAGCGCCTCACTCGCAGACATTTTTGACGCCGCGCCGCATCTTCATGACTTGGCCGAGAAAGTGCACGGCACAGTCGAAATCGATCCCTCCGCGTTGCCTGCCATGCCAGAGGCTGTCGTTGCGGCCATCGAACTGTTGAAAGCTGCGCCGCTGGATGATGAAGCAGCGATAATGACCGCGCTTCGTGTCGCCAAACAGCATGCCTCATTGGCCATCGCGCTGGCTGATCGGTTGGGCCAATCCTCGGTGGATGAAACCACGCAGGCACTGTCCGATTTTGCTGATGCAGCCATCGAACACGCCGTTCGCGCTTCCTTCGTGCTCGAGGGCAGGGGTGAGCGTTGGCTTGGCAAACCCGATGCTGTGCAGGGCTATTGTGTGCTCGGCATGGGCAAGCTGGGTGGCGGCGAGCTGAACTATTCCAGCGATATCGATCTCATCGTTTTGTTCGATCCGGAAACGCTGGAAGCGCAAACGTCCGACAGAGTAGAAGCTGGACCTTTTGCTGTGCGTGTCACGCGCCGTTTGGTGCGCCTGCTGCAAGAACGTACCGGCGATGGTTATGTGTTTCGCACCGATCTGCGTTTGCGCCCTGATCCCTCCTCCACACCCTTGGCGCTCTCCATCGATGGCGCGCTGAATTACTATGAAGGGCAGGGGCGCACATGGGAGCGCGCGGCGATGATCAAGGCGCGCTGCGTGGCCGGTGATCAAGCGCTTGGTGCGCAGTTCCTCAAAGCGATCAAGCCCTTCATCTGGCGCCGCAGTTTGGATTATGCCGCCATCGATGCCATCCGCTCCATCAAGCGGCGCATTAATGCGCACAAGGGGTTCGGCGCTATCACAGTGCCTGGCCATGATGTGAAACTCGGCCGTGGCGGAATCCGCGAGATCGAATTTTTTGCCCAAACCCAGCAACTCATCGCCGGTGGCCGCAACCCCGCGCTGCGCATGATCCGCACCAAGCACGCGCTGCGCGGTCTGGCCGATTTACAATGGATTGAGCCGGAGGCTGCCAAGACGCTGTGCGTCGCGTATGACCAACTGCGCAATGTGGAGCATTGCATCCAAATGCTGCGCGATGAGCAGACCCATCGTCTGCCGCAGGATGATGAAGATCGCGCCAATGTTGCAACACTTATGGGCCAAGAGTTGAGCGCGTTCGATGAAAGCGTGCGCGCAACGTTTGAGGGTGTTCACGCTCAGTTCCAGGCGCTCTTCCCCGATGATCCAGATGAAGAAACACGCTTTGATCCCTTCGATGAGGAGCTAAGCGACAAGCTTGCGCGCCAACTTACTGAACTTGGCTACGAACAGCCCACCGATGTGCACCGGCTGCTACAGGGTTGGATGCGTGGGCGTATGAACGCCACGGCCACCAGCGCCGCACGCGAACGGCTGCGCGCCTTGGGCCCTGATCTTCTGCGTGCTTTTGGCCAGACGGATCGCCCAGAGGTCGCGCTGCGATCCCTTGATCGGTTCTTGAACGGCCTGCCTGCTGGCCTGCAATTCTTCTCCATGCTGGAGAGCAATCCAGCGGTTATGGACTTGCTGGCCCGGATCATGGGCACGGCGCCCAAACTTGCCGATACGCTGGCGCATCGACCGAGGCTGTTTGATGCGCTGCTTGATCCCCGCTTTTTTGGCTCACTGCCGAGCCGGGATTCCATTCGTGCCGATCTTGAGCGAGCGATGAATGAGGCGCCAACCTATGAGGCCAAGCTCAACGCCAGCCGCATCATTGGCCAGGAGCAGCACTTCCTGATCGGTGTGCGCCTGCTCTCGCAAACCCTGACAGCCAGTGAAGCGTCTGAGGCCTACACCGACCTTGCCGAGGAAACGGTGTTGGCGCTGCTTGATGTGGCGCAGGCTGATGTGCGCGAGAAGCATGGAGATTTCGATGGTGCCTGCCTCAGTGTGCTCGGTATGGGCAAGCTTGGCAGCCGTGAGCTCACCGCTTCGTCTGACCTTGATCTCCTGTTGATCTACGATTTGCCAAATGGGCAGGCCGAAAGCGACGGGGCGCGCGCCATTGCACCCTCGCAATACTACACGCGCGTGACTCAGCGGCTCATTTCAGCGCTCAGCGCACCAACCGCTGAGGGTGTGCTTTACGAGCTTGATATGCGCCTTCGCCCGTCTGGCAATGCCGGGCCGCTGGCAACAAGCCTTACCGCTTTCGAGCGCTACCAAACCGGATCAGCGCGCACCTGGGAGCATATGGCATTGACCCGTGCTCGGGCCTTTGGTCGTGATGACCACGGGTGCGCTGCGATCCATGAGGCGATCCAGCGTGTTCTTACCGGTAGGTCTGACACCGATAAGGTGCGTGCCGATGTGGTTGACATGCGGGCGCTGCTCGAACGCGAAAAACCGGCCAAAAGCGTCTTCGATTTGAAGGTGACACCTGGCGGTATCATCGATGTGGAATTTATCGCTCAGGGCATGCAGCTCTGCCATGCGCAGAAGAATGCTGATGTCCTGAATACGTCCACTGAAGAGGCGCTACAGGCCTTGCAGAAAGCAGGCTTTCTCTCTGCCGACGATGGCGCGGCATTGGCCGCTGCCCACCGGCTCTACGGCACTCTTTCCCAAATTTTGCGGCTTTGCCTGGATGGTGTTTTCGATCCAGCAACTGCAGCACCCAGTTTGCGTCGACTGGTCACCCAAGCTTGCGACTTGCCAAGCGTGGAGACTGTCAAGACGCATCTTGAGCACACACAGGCCGATATCCGTTCGCGGTTCAATCGTCTGTTTGTAGCCGCGGACGATGACCGTTCGCGTTCATCCCTCGGGGGCGACATTCTCGAAGGAAAACCCAATGACTAAGTTTAAAAATTTTACGCTTATCGCACTTGCTGGCACAATGCTGGCCACTGGCCTGACCGTATCAGCTATGGCCGATGATGACCGCTCTGGTATGCGTGAGCGTGATCGTGGCGCATCCAGTTTTCGCGCTGGCGAGCGTTTTGCTCGTGCCGATGCGGATGGTGACCGGATGATCTCACTGGAAGAGTTTCAGACCGGCACAACCGAGCGGTTCACCTCTATGGATGCCGATGGCGATGGCCTGGTGACGCCAGCTGAAATGGTGGCCGAGCGTCAGCAGCGCGCTGAAGAACGTGCAGCCCAGCGCATGGCCCGCATCGACACCAATGAAGATGGTGCCCTGTCTCTGGAAGAGATGACTGCGGCCAGTGAAGCACGCTTTGCCCGCATGGACCGCGATGATGATGGCAGCCTGGAACCGCGCGAACTGCGTCGTGGTTTCCGTGGCGGTGATCGGGGTGATCGTGATGGACGTGGCGGTCCACGTGGGGATGCAAGCCCAGATGGTGAAGTGATCGAGCAGTCGCTCTAAACGCCGTCAGCGAACAAAAAAGCGCCCCGGTTGTAGCCGGGGCGTAGACCCTTTCAGGCCCGAACCAAAACTGCACGCTCTAGGGTGCGTGCAGCGTCCGCTGTGGGTCCAGGGATCGGCCAATGTGCAGTGGGCCGTGAGCCAAGACAGGCTCAACACCGGCGCCGCCAAGTCGTTCCGCAGTTTTGTTTGATTGGCCATCAAGGGCAGTTGGAACACATTTGGTGTCGCAGCTACCCTCGTCGCTATCAGCATCATCAGTGCCGGTGAAGTGAACAGGAAGCGCGACGCCGACCAACGTACCAACATGTTCGCGTGATTTGATCCGCAGCGTGCCATTGTGCAGGTCAATCAGCTTGCGTGAGATCGCCAGGCCAAGCCCAGACCCTTCACGTGGGCGGGTCATGGCGCTGTGCACCTGCTCAAAGGGCTCAGTGACCTTGTCCAGCTTGTCTTCGGGGATGCCGATGCCCGTGTCGCGCACACTTAGGAAGAGCTTGTCTCCCTTGCACCGTGTGCGAACGATGATCGCGCCACCGCGCGGCGTAAACTTCACGGCATTGTTCAGCAAATTCAGCAAGACTTGACGAATGGCGTGCGGGTCGCATTCGGCAAAAAGATCATCGCCAAGATCTGTTGAGATCGTCACGCCAACTTTGTCGGCATCCAGTTGAACCATGCGGATGCACTCTTGCACGGCCTGCGTCACATTTTCTTTTCTCGGCGCTATGGTCACCCGGTCGGTGTCGAGTTTGGCCATGTCCAGCACATCGGAAATCACACCAAGGAGAAACTGGCCGCTGGTGTGAATATCGTTGGCGTAGCCGCAATACGTTCCGTTACCAAGCGGGCCGAGGATCTCCGTGCGCATGAGCTCGGAGAACCCGATGATGGCGTTGAGTGGCGTGCGCAGTTCGTGGCTCATATTGGCCAAGAATTCAGATTTGGCCTGGCTGGCGGCTTCAGCGCGTTTCTTCTCTTCATTGTAGCGCCCGGCAAGCGCCGCCATATCGCGCCGTGATCGCGTCAGATCACCAATGGCCCCGATAAGGCGCGTCTCAGAATCCAGCAGTGCTTGTTCTTTGTCCTTAAGCGCGGTGATGTCACTGCCCAAGAAAGCAAACCCGCCATCGTATGTGCTGCGCACAGTGACCTGGAACCAGCGATCATCAGGAAGCCCGCAGATGAACGGCTTTTCAATCATCTGGCCGTCTTCATTCACTTCCTGGCCAAGCAAGTGCGAGGCGCAAAGTTCCAAATCGAAGGGGCAGAGGGTGTTGCCATCATTGCCGCGCAAGTCGCCGCTGCGAGACAAGGCGTTGAAGCGGTTAAACCCGTCATTGCTGGCAACAAGGTTGCCCTTGGTATCCCACAGAGCAAAGGCGTCCGACACCGCCTCGATGGACTCGCGAAGATGCCTGTTGGCCTCGGTGGTTTTACGTTCAAAACGTCGCCGATCGGTGATGTCGTTGGCAGCCCCGATGAGGCGCAGCTTGGCCCCTGGCAGGCGGATCACCTCGGCATGCAGGTGAATCCAGCGCCACTGGCCGTTGGCGTGCAGCAACCGAATGGTCGCTTCAAGTTGGCCTTTGCGGGCTTTGCGCAGCGCTCGCGCCTTGAGAGCGAGATCACTGTTGCTGGGGTGCAAAATCACATCAAGGTCGCTGATGCTGAGCACTTTGCCGCTTGGTGTGTACCCAAGCATGTTGAACATGGAGTTGGACCAGTCGATGGCACCGCTGTCTAAATCCCAATCCCACAGGCCGCTGCGCCCCCGGTTAAGCGCTGTTTCCAAGCGAAGATGCGCGGTGGTGAAACGGTCGGTGGCTGAAACCGTGCGGTCGCTTTGCCAAATGAACGAGTAGCCGAGGATCAAGATCACCAAGCTGATGCCGCCCAATAGCGCGAGCTCGTTGTAGAGCTCGTCTAGCCAGGCTGATTGCAATGGCTGAGGGTCTAGAAGAATAGATACCTGCACACTCCCCGCAACGTCGGTCGCTTCGGCGCGCGCATAAAGGAGTTTCTGGATCGCTTCATTGCCGAGGGCAGCTGAGTTGAAATCCAATTCGGTCGGATAGGCTGTTGAGATGGTTTGCTCGCCGAGCTGCAACCGAGCTTCCAGCGGCGCGCCGATGCCATCATAGATAGTCCGAATGGCTAGGTTGGTGGCTTGCTGCACAGTAGCCGAATTTGGTGTGCCAGCGGCGGCAGCCATCTGTGCAATCACCAGGGCTTGCGTATCGAGCATGCCTTGCAGATGTGTCAGCTTGTCGGAGCGTTCAGTCCAAAGCGCGCTGACACGCACGACCATCAGCACAATCAGAAATGTGATAATAAGTGCCGAGGTGAGGTGCCGCAGGCGCATCGTCAGCGCGGTTGAATCCGGTGTGGTTGGCAGGGGTGTGGCGAGGGATGAAGGCTCAGCATCAAGTGGGCGAAAGGCATCGTGCTTGCCAAGTCGCTCTGCTCGATTGCCGGTTTGCTCTGTGCCGTGAGTGTCGCGTGAAAACGGCAAAGAGGTGCCGTTTGCCGCAAGAGCTGTCGCCCGCGCCATTGTTAATTGCCTTCGATGTGGTTGGTACTCTGGAACGCGACAGACTTGCGAATCACCCTGATTTGAATCGTTGCGAATCAGCTTGTCTAGAGTCTGAAGGGCGAAGACTTTAAAAAATTACCTAAGTTTTAACCCTTAGCCGTGTTTGCCGGCGTTAGGCGTCTAAAACCGGTATGAATCGGAGTTGATTCAGTCCCTGGGGGCAAGAATCGACCGCCCCTAGAGCATTTTCTGACAGAGAGACCTGCTTCGGACTGGATCCGGAGCAATCAGCTGTATTGCGTCGGAAAAACTCTAGGCGTCGACCATCCGCAGAACGATATCAGCCAAGTCAGCAGATATGTTCGGTGTCGATTGCAGCGCTTCCAAGGCTGCTTGGGCGTGGGATTGGCGTGAGGCATCCATGGTGCGCCAGGTGCGAAAAGCTGATGCCAGGCGCGCTGCCAACTGTGGGTTGCGCCCATCAAGCGTTCCAATGCGATCGGCCATCAAACGATAGCCGGCGCCATCAGCGGCATGGAACCCAGAAAGGTTGCCCGTTGCGAACGCCCCCAACAGGCTGCGCACGCGGTTGGGATTGTCACGGTCGTAGGACCTGTGATCCTCCAGTGCGATGAGAGTCTCAGCGGTTCCTGTCATCGCTTGAATGGCAAACCATTTGTCCATGGTCAGAGGGTCATCGTGGAACTCATCTTCAAAAGCCTGAAGTGCTTCTGTGGCCCGAGGGCTTTTGCGCTGGAGCAGCAGGGCAAGCGTTTTGATCTGCATGGTCATACCGCCTGCACCATGAAGAACTCGACCCAAAAGGTCCTCCACACCAGGGTCGCTGCAGCGCGAAACATGCTGCAAGAGGGCTAGAACCAGGGCGCGCTTTGCGGCAGCCTCTGGTGATATATTGCCGCTATCTTCCAGCCCAAAGCGCTCCAACGCCGCAACAATGGATTTGCCAAGATCATCGCAAAGATCACGGGAAAAACTTCTGCGCGCCTCCTCGACATTGTGCGGGTCGATGTTGCGGCCAATCGTACGCGCTAAGTCGTGTGCAGAGGGCAGGGTGATTGTGGCCGCGCGACCTGCCTGATCGGTATCATAATCGATTTCGCAGCAAAGCCCTGCAGCGATCATCGCTTCAAACAAGGCGTGATCATCACCAAGCGGTTCGCCAAGGGTCAGCCTGTGATAGCGCCTCTGCAAGGCATCGCTATAGAGCGACTGCAGATGGGCCCAACTGCTAAAGGTGTTGCTGTCGCGCGCGGCGAGAAACAGCCGGTCAGAGTCATCCAGCCCATCCACCGTGTGGTTCACCGGCGCCGAGTAATCTCGGAACAGCGAAGGACGCAGTGTGCCGTCTGGCAAGTTGGAGAACTGCACCTGCCCATGGGCTTCTTCCAGAAGGAATTGATCGCCAACAAAGCGGCCACCTTCAACGGCGAGTTGGTCTGCCGAAATGGCAACGTCACGACCTGCCTCGTCAACAAGCGCCAGACGGCATGGGATGGGCAAAGACGTCTTGTTGGGCTGTCCTGGCGTTGGTGATGTGGATTGGGAGAACGTCAAGTGCGCGGTGCGTGCATGTGCATCAGCCTGCCAATCGATATCCACCTGCGGTGTGCCAGCCTGCGTGTACCAACCCAGAAAATCTGGCCAAGCGCCGAGATCGCCGGCTTCAGCCTTCATGGCGGCCAAAAACTCTTCCAGCCGAACGGCCTGCCCATCATGGGTGGAGAAATAGCGATCCATCGCAGCGCGAAAGCGTTTCGGCCCTAGCCAAGATGCGATCATACGAACGATCTCAGCGCCTTTTTCGTAGACGGTCGCTGTGTAGAAATTGTTGATTTCGCGGTAGCTGTCAGGCCGCACCGCATGGGCCAGAGGACCACCATCTTCAGGAAACTGATGGGCCCAAAGATCACGCACATCACCGATGCGTTTGATTGTGCGATCATAGATGTCGCTGGTGTATTCTTGGTCGCGGAAAACTGTCAGGCCTTCTTTAAGGCAGAGCTGAAACCAGTCGCGACACGTGACGCGGTTACCCGACCAATTGTGAAAATACTCGTGCGCGATGATCGCATCAATGCGCTGATAATCCTCATCCGTCGCCGTTGTCGGAGAGGCCAGGATGTATTTGTCATTGAAGATGTTAAGGCCCTTGTTCTCCATCGCGCCGAGGTTGAAATCGGACACCGCCACGATGTTGAACACATCAAGGTCATAAAGCCGCCCAAAGCGCTCCTCGTCCCACGCCATGCAACGCTTCAACGCTTGCATGGCAAACGTGGCGCGCTCAGCCTTGCCAGGTTCGACATAGATCGACAGCGCAACCTCACGGCCATCGCGGGTGGTGAAACTGTCGTGAACTTGATCCAACTGACCGCCAACCAGCGCGAACAAATAGGAGGGCTTGGGGTGGGGGTCGTGCCAAGTGATGGAATGCCAGCCATCATCAAGCGCTTCAATCGGGCTTGGGTTGCCGTTGGATAAAAGCACTGGGCATGTGGCTTGCTGCGCCTCCAAAGTCACCGTGTAGGTAGCCAGAACATCGGGTCGATCAAGAAACGGTACGATGCGACGAAACCCTTCCGCCTCACACTGCGTGCAATAAACGCCATTGGTAAGGTACAGCCCGCTCAGCGCTGTATTGGCGGCTGGGTCAAGCGTGGTGGCAATCTCCACCTTGCTGCCTTCGCGCGTTGAGAGCGTGAACGACACTTGGCTGCGATCTTGCCGAGGCTCGATCTGCGCACCATTCACCCGAACATCGACCGGTCCAAGCGCATCGGCGTCCAGCACCAGTCGTGCGTGGCCGCTGATATGGTTGACTGCGGGGTTGGGGCGAACATGATAGGTCGCTCTGACCCGCGTGCGCGGTCCATCCAGACGCACAGTCATATCTACATGATCAATGAGAAAGGCAGGTGGTGTGTAGTCTGCCAGGTGAATGGATGGGGGCGTTTCGTTCTTCATTTGACGGGACAAAGCACGCAAGGCGCCAGCAGAACAAGACGTAGTAACCCGGTAGGCCAATCGCGCATATCAATTGGGCCAAACGCTCATCCCTAGGTGTCTAATCCAAGTTGCGTTCTAAGTCGCCTTGCCACAGTTCAGTCCGAGGCGTAGGCAATCGATCTGCCCATCTCTGCCAGCCGTCCGCTGGTGCTCATCCGACCCGTTGTCACGTTACCGCAGAAGGCCCTGTTTGCTCATGGAAGCTCTCTCCGCCATTCCCGTGGATCAAGCGTTCTACCTGGCTGCAGCACTGCTGGTTGCAGGGGCGATCACGGGCGTGCTGTCAGGCTTGTTTGGTGTCGGCGGCGGCGCCGTCATGGTGCCGGTGCTGTTTGAGGTGTTTGGCTTTGCCGGTGTTGATGAGGCCGTGCGCGCGCCCCTTGCTATTGGTACATCACTGGCGGTGATCATCCCCACATCCATCCGCTCATTCCGCGGCCACAAGGCACGCGGCGCTGTGGATATGGATGTGCTGAAAGTGTGGGCGGTCCCCATTCTCCTCGGCGTGATCGTTGGCGCGTTGATCGCCCGTGTTGCCGAGCCTTGGGTGTTTCTTCTGGTTTTTGCAGTGGTTGCAACGCTCAATGCGATCAAGCTGCTCTTTGGTCGGGAAAGCTGGAAGCTGGGCGAAGATTTGCCTGGCCCCTGGCCGATGCGCGTGATCGGCTGGGTGATTGGTCTGCTGTCCTCGCTCATGGGCATTGGCGGCGGCGTTATGGCCAACATGGTGCAGACGCTCTACGCCCGCCCGATCCTCAACTCCATCGCCACATCCTCAGGCGTCGGCGTGCTGATCTCCATCCCGGCAACCTTCGGCTACATCTATGCCGGTTGGCCACAGATGGACGTTGTGCCGCCGTTCTCGTTGGGTTTTGTCTCGCTGATCGGCGTGGCACTTCTTTTGCCGCTCACCGTGCTCACGGCCCCCTTGGGTGTGAAGATTGCGCACGCTCTGCCCAAGCGAACGCTGGAGATATCGTTTGGCGTTTTCTTGGTCATTGTCGCTGCCCGCTTTATTGCGGCGCTGCTGGGTGTCTAAAGCGTTTTGCGCTTTATCTCATTGTTTTGACGCTGTTTCGGACGGAAAACCGGTTCCCGCTTTTCCTGAGACAGCTCTAGCCAACAAAGCTTTGATAGCCCCAGTAGCCGATCAGTAAAACCGCCAGCAATCCGCCCCAAACCAACAGATGGCGTAGCAGTGGCGCCACCGGTTGCCCGCGTGTGAAAACCCCACCGCCCAAATAAACCAGCAGGGCAAGCATGGCAGTCACGGCGGCCAACTGGCCCGGTTCGACACCCAGCAGCGTGTCACCGCTACCACCGATCAAGAGCACCAACAGTCCGGTGGCGAGTATGGCCGCAGCCACCCATCCATAGATCGGCATCACTGTCCTCCGGCTTGGTCTTCGATGCCCGCGGCTTTGCGCTGCATCTTCAAGTGCTTCATCCGGTCAGGAAGCACGCTCATAACCTGAAGGCGCTGCGGATCGCTGAGCTTCGACCAGCGACCGATCTCATCCATTGTGCGCCCACATCCCAGGCAAAGCTGAAGCAGCGGATCGATCCGGCAAATCTGAATACAGGGCGACAGCACTGAACTTTGATGCGCAGGAGGAGGGGTTGCCGAAGCACTGTCCGAAGGGGTGTTCATGAAAGTCAAAACCAAACATGGGGGCCAATTAGCGAACGCTAAAGAAGCATAGAAGCAGATATAGAAAGCGCTACCAGTCCAGCAAGGTCTGTCAGCTGCTGATTTGCCCCCAAAACATCACCAGTCTGACCGTCAAGGTGCTTCCGCGCCCCTTTAGCGATGAGCAACGAGACGGTGGCTATCGCCACCACAATAGCGCCAAGTGCCAAGATCCCAGCAAACGGTCCAATGCTGGTGAGCATGGCCACGACCGCAACGCCCAAGCCAAGAAGCAACGCTGTAAGAGCCGCGCGCTGTGATGGGCGGCCAAGCCGCGCCGCCGCACCGTCCGGGCGGGCATGATCAAGCGCGCTGGCCAATCCCATGGTTGCTGCCCGGCTTAATGTTTGGGTTGCAACAAGCGCCGTTGCCGCCAGCCAAGGGCTGATGGCGACCAATGTGGCCAGCGCCAGAACCCGTGCGCCCACAGACAAAATCAACGCCAGAACGCCATATGTGCCGATGGCTGAATCGCGCATGATCTCCAGCTTACGCTCACGGGTGCGTCCGCCGCCAACTCCATCAGCGCAGTCGGCCAGGCCATCCTCGTGCAGGGCGCCTGTGACCAAAATCATTGCCGTTGTGCCAAGAAGTGCGACCAGAAGCGGCGTAGCGCCCAGGATCAGCGACACAGCCGCGACCAACCCGCCAATAGCGCCGACGATCACGCCGCAGGCTGCAAAAGCTGGGGCGAACCCGTCAGCCGACACGATTGGATCATCGTTCTCGCGCGGCAGAACCGGCAAGGGCAGGCGGGTGGCGAACCGCAACGTCCGATAGAGATCAAAGAAAAAATCCATGGTGCACCGGTACGCATGCATGCCCGTGGCGACAAGGCCAATTGCACCAGGATCGTACGCGCGCTATTGCGCCACCACATTTTTTGACCAAGGACCCAACACCGTGCCCACCGCCACTGGCCTGCCTTTTGATGATATCCGCGCCCTGTTTGAGCGCCTGACCCAGCCTGACTTGGAAGCGCGCGGGCGCGCGGCCCTGCGCAATGCCAACTTGCTCAAGCCAACCGGGTCGCTAGGCGAGCTCGAGGAGATCGCGCTCTTTCTTGCCGGATGGCAGGGCGTGGAGAAGCCACAAATCACGCGGCCGATTGTGGCACTGTTTGCCGGCAATCATGGTGTGAACGCGCAGGACATCTCGCGCTGGCCGATGGAAATCACCCAAACCATGGTCGATATGTTCATGCAGGGCGGTGCGGCGATCAATCAGCTTTGCGCTTTGCATGGGCTCGGCTTGAAGGTGTTTGATCTGGCGCTTGATATGCCGGTTGGAGATTTCACCGAAGAACCGGCCATGGATGAGAAAGGCTGCGCGGCCACCATCGCGTTTGGCATGGAAGCCATCGCAGGTGGTGTGGACTTGGTCTGCTTGGGCGAGATGGGCATTGGCAACACCACAGCAGCCTCGGCCATTTATGCCGCGCTTTACGGCGGTGATGTTGAAGGTTGGGTCGGTGACGGTGCTGGCGCCGACGATGACCAGCGCACCCGCAAAGTTGAGGCCATCAAAAAAGGCCTGGCGCTGCACGCGTCAGGCCTCAATGATCCACTGGAAGTTCTGCGGTGCTTTGGCGGTCGTGAGATCGCGGCCATGGTGGGTACCATTATCTCAGCGCGTGCTGAACGTATTCCGGTTGTGATCGATGGGTTTGTGGTGAGCAGCGCTGCTGCCGTGCTTCACAAGATCGATCCGGCCTTGCTCGATCATTGTCTGTTTGCCCACGTCTCCGCCGAGCAGGCGCACAAACAAGCACTGGATGCCATGGAGCAACGCGCCCTGCTCAATCTTGGCATGCGGTTGGGTGAGGGCACCGGCGCGGCCCTTGCAGCCATGTTGGTGAAGTCGGCTGCATCCACCCATTCGGGCATGGCAACATTCGCCGATATTGGTCTGCCAGAGGTCACAAGCCTGGAAGCTTAGCGCATTTCGGAAATGGCTATTTCTTCTTCGGCATTGGCTTGAGTGTCGAAGTGCACCTTGTGTCTTCCTTCAATGATTTCACCTGCGCCACTCCATTGAAAAGATACCAGGTCTTTTTGGACTTTTTGAACTTCCCCGCTCCTGGAACCGCACCCAGAACGCGCCAGCGCACCTTTTTGCTGGTGGTAACGGTCATTTTTAGCTCAGCAGGCATAGTTCCCCACCAACCGGCCACCGTTTTCCACTTGCCTTTTTTGCAAGTATAGCTCTTCGCATTGCTCATGGGATGCTTTCCGGGCAAATGCCCTGTATTTGTATGCCCACGACCCCGCATAGAATAGTAGGGTCGGAACAAACAATGTCAAAGAGCAGCGAAACAGACGCTATAATAAAGCGGCGCTAAGCAGCACGCTCATTTGCCATCGCCGGCATAGCTTGCATCACACGGTCGGCAGGGAAGACGGCCCGCACCAGGGTGCCTTCGCGCAGCTTTGAGTGCAGCTCAAAGCGGCCGCCATGGGTTTTCATCAACGCTTGAACGATGGGCAGACCAAGGCCAGTGCCCTGCTCGGCATGTTTGATAGCGATGGAACCTTGGCCAAACGAGGAGAGGACGACTGGAATTTCATCCTCAGGGATGCCAGGGCCAGTGTCGCGAACTTCGATCATCTGGCCGCCATCGTGCGTTGAAGCCACACGCACCGTGACCTCGCCATTGAGGGGGGTGAACTTGATCGCGTTGGACAGGAGGTTCAGCGTGATCTGCCGCACCGCGCGTTCGTCGGCCCAGAGTTTCAGCATGCCTTCCTGATAGTCTTCATGGACGGTGATGCTTTTGCCTTTGGCTTTCATCGCCAACAGGTGCGTTGCCTCTTCCACGGTGTAGGCGACCTGCACGGCCTCTTCGGTCAGCTCATGGCGGCCAGCTTCGATGCGTGAAAGATCAAGAATCTCGTTGATCAGATTGAGAAGGTGCGCGCCGGACTCATGAATATCGTTGGAATACTCGCGATACTGATCGTTCGGCAGTGGGCCGAGCACTTCGCCCTTCAACACTTCAGAGAAGCCCAAAATCGCGTTGAGTGGTGTGCGCAACTCGTGGCTCATGGTGGCCAAGAAGCGTGACTTGGCAAGGTTGGCTTCATCGGCGCGGCGGCGAGCTTCTTCGGCAATGCCGCGCTGTTGTTCCAACTCGGCGATCATGTCGTCTTTCTGCGCGCGTGCTTCCAGCAGGGCCAAAGTGGTGCGATGCATCTGCTGGGCGATGATCAGAAAGAAAAGCTGCACGCCCAAGGCGCCAAACGCCATGATGATGCTGATGGCATCGCCGCGCACGCCAAGTGACACTGCATAGCAAACGGCAATGGGTGTGGTGGCGCAGGCCGCTGTGATTGGCAGATGGTGGTTCAGCATCGCCGATGTCGCGATCACGACAATCAGGATGGAGAACATCAACGGGTCCATGCTGCTGAGTTCAGCAGGCAGGCCAACAACGTAGAGGCTGATCGGCAACAGCCCCCACACGATGCCGCGCACGGTTTCGGCGATGGAAAAATGGCGTACCCAACGCACGGGGTCGAGCGTATCAAGATCGGTCCGCGAAACCTTCTTGGCCATCAGCGCAACGAACAGCTGGACTGAGATAATCGCTACCGACCACGCGCCCGCCATGATCGGAGGCATCACAAAAAAGGCTGCCGCACACACCGCCACGGCAAAGGCCAATTGGAAGGCAAAGCCGCCCAAATGGTTGCCCGCAAACAGCGCAACAATCTGCTGCTCATAGGTCAGCGTTTGTCCGGTGGCGGAATTCAGACGCTCGCGCACACCGCGCACAGCAGTGCGTGTATCGCGCCGACGATCCGCCCGCGCGCGGCTTTGCGCGAGGCTGGAAACACCGGTGGCTTGCAAGCGTGTCGACATCGGGCCTTGAATGCTGTGAAAAAGCTGGTGTGCAGCGTACAGCCCAAAGTCTGCCAAAAGAGTGAACAGAGCCTTGATCATCACGGTTAATCGATCATGAAAGCGCAATCAGCACCCCAAGAATCGCTGACAGGCATAATGCGAAAGGCGAGGGCCTGTCGCCTTTGCCTTGATGCGCCTTCACGCTTGCCTGGGCTGCCGCATGAACCACGACCGGTGTTTCAGCTTTCCGTTAAGGCAAGAATCCTGTTGGCTGGGCAAGCGCCTGGCGCGCGTGTGCATGATTCAGGCAGGCCCTTCACTGACCCTTCCGGAGACCGATTGCGCGGATGGTTGGGGGTTGATGAAGAGACCTTCTACAACGCAGGCAAGCTTGCCATTGTGCCCATGGGTTTTTGTTTTCCTGGCTATGACGCCAACGGCAGCGACCTGCCACCACGGCGCGAATGCAAGCAAACCTGGCATGATCGTCTGTTCGCCAGCAGACCTGGCTTTGATCTGACTCTGGTGATTGGGCGCTATGCCCGTAACTATCACCTGCCGGACAAAAAACGCGAAAACCTCACCGCGACCATCCAGGCTCAGTCTGAAAATTTGGAGCAAACCAGGCAGGCACTCACCATTGTGCTGCCTCACCCATCCTGGCGCAACACGGCTTGGTTGAAACGCAACCCTTGGTTTGAAGCGGACCTGTTGCCGATCATTCAGGGGCGTGTCAGCGCGGCACTGGAAAATTCAAATATTGCATAGCCATTGCGACAAAGGGGTGTTAAGCGCCCAAACATGCAAAAATTCACTGCAATAACGGATTTCATAAAATGAGTTTGTTTGACTTGACGTTCGACGTGATCGACCGTCGCATCCTTGCTGCCCTGCAGGACGATGCGACGCTTTCCATGAACGAGATCGCCGCACGTGTTGGCTTATCTGCAACGCCTTGCTGGCGGCGCATTCAAAAGCTGGAAGAAGCAGGCATCATCACCAAGCGCGTTGCTTTGCTTCACGGGCCGTCGATCGCCGCAGGCGTATCGGTCTTTGTTTCCGTGCGCACCAACCAGCACACCGATGAGTGGTTGAAACGCTTTGCCGAGGTGGTGAGCGCCATGCCTGAAGTGGTGGAATTTTACCGCCTGTCTGGCGATATCGATTATCTTCTAAAAGTCGTTGTGCCGGACATTGCAGCCTACGATGCGTTCTACAAAAAGCTCGTGGCAAAGATCGATCTATCGGATGTCTCGTCATCCTTCGCGATGGAAGAGATCAAATACACCACAGCCCTTCCGCTGGACTATATGAAGGTCGACAAGCGCCCTGCAACAAGCGTTTGAGTTGGTATTGCTATCAACCACTGGGTGCTGTCTGGCCAAAGGCTGAGACGGCATTTCGGGCTTGGCTGAACCGATCCAGCACATCATTGCGCAGGGGTTGGGGCGAGAGTATCTCTCCCTCTTGGGGCAAAGAAATGCTGAGACCCATCCCATGAGCGCCTAGTGCTGCCGTGCCCAGAGCCGTCCGTTCTGCTTCGTTTGATCGCCGTGTTGGGCGGCCCAACACATCCGTCAAGAACTGGCAGAAATAGGGGTTGGCGGTCATGCCGCCGTCGATTGCGATGGGCTCAGACAGTTTGGTCGCAGCGCCCATGGCTGCCATCACCTCGCCAGCACGCAACGCGACCCCTTCCAGCAGCGCTTGCATCATATCAGCCGGTGTTGTGTCCAATCCTAAGCCCAACCAGGCGCCCCGTGCTGACCTGTCCCAATGGGGGCAAGCAAGTCCTGCCAAGGCCGGAACAAAAGCCAGCCCACGTTCGATAGCACGCCCTTCAAACTGGTTGATCTGGCTATAGTCTTCAAACAGGCCCAGCCCACGCGCCCAGTTCACCGCTGAGGCGGCCGCGTAAACCCCGCCGTCCAAGGCATAAACGGGCGCCGCGCCTTCAAGCTGCCAGGCCATTGTCGGCAAAACACCCTGCGTGCGCACCAATGGGCCGGTAACGGCCAAGGCGAATGCGCCTGTGCCAAAGGTGATCTTGGCCTGGCCGGGCGCGTGCCCACCATGGCCATAAAGTGCTGCTTGCTGGTCGGTCACACTGGCGCACAGCGGCAGCTCATGAGTATCCCCCAGCATGCCTGTTGTCGGCGTGATCCGCGGTAGGCATTCGATGGGAACGCCAAACAGTTCACACAGATCCGCGTCCCAGGTGCAGGAATCGATGGCCATCAACGATGTGCGAGACGCGGTCGTAACATCTGTCTCAAAGCGCCCCGTCAACCTGTCGCGAAACCAAGCATCTGTGGTGCCCAAGCGCAAATGTCCCGAAGCGGCAAGCTTTTGCGCGTCAGGTACGCTGGCGAGGATCCACGCAAGCTTGGTTGCCGAAAAATAGGGATCGAGCGGAAGGCCTGCCCGATGAAGGACCATGTCGGCCATGCCATTGGCAGCCAGTTTCCCTGTGACATCGCCGGTGCGCATGTCCTGCCAGACGATCACTGGGCCAACGGGTTCACCAGTGCGCGCATCCCAACCCAGGCAGCTCTCGCCTTGATTGGCCAAGCCGACGGCCACAGCTCCGGCATCGGCTCCGGCCTGGATGCAGGCTTCTATGTTGGTCAGCAATTCAAGCGGATCGTGTTCCACCCATCCTGCCTGCGGGTAATGCTGTTTGTGCGGCAGGCTGAGCAACGGCGTGACCTCGCCATCCTCGCTCACCATCAGCGCCCTTGTGCTGGTGGTGCCTTGATCAACGGCTAGGATCATGGGTCGCCTTTCACACGAAGCTGAACATGTGGTTCTGTTCCATAGCCCGGAAGCGGCAGCAGGATGCGCCGCTCTGGCCTCGTGCGCAAATGCTTGCTGGCGACCACCGCGCCTTTTGCCAGAAGATCCAACTTACCATTCACAGGCTTGCCAACCCGCAACTGCAACGCATCCAACCCGATTACCGGCTGTGACTTTAATGCAGGCGCGAGCCTTTGCGGAACGTGGGCCGAGAACGGGCCCGACAATGCAATTTTCTCGCCCATCTCAGGCGGCAAGTCTCCAGCCAGATAAGCGTGAATGGCGTGCGCGATAGCGCGTCCTTCAGACCAGCTCCACCCTGCTGTCTCAACCGCGCGCAACAGATTTCCGGCGGCGAAATAGCCCGCGAGCGTGCAGCGCCCATATTGGTCGATCTCAGGCCCGCCAGTGCCGGGGTCACGCTGGATCGCGCTGCCTGCCAGTAGTGGCGTGTCTGGCTGGAAGCGGCCGGTAACGATCAAGCCGTCTGCCTGCAATGTTTCGCCGTTGCTCAGACGAATGCCGTTAACGCGCTCATCTCCCTCGACGTGGGACACAATTGTGTTGGTCATCAATGGAATGCCGAGCATGCGTGGAAACAGGGCCGTCGGCCAGCGTGCGGTGACGCGGCTGTTGGGCTCAACCATCGCTGTGGGCCGGATGCCAGCCAATCGGCACGATAAGATCGCAGAAAAGGCAACAAGTTCGGTGCCAAGAATAACTGGGCGCCGAAACGGTGTCTGGCCGGTCTCCAAGATCAGTTGCAGTGCGCCGGTGGACATCACCCCTTGCGGCTTGGTTCCTCCGATCAGTCGTTCAGCCCGCGTTGTTTCGCGCGCGCCGGTGGCCAACAAGACCGCGCGAGCGTTTAGTGTGGCAGGCCCAGAGTTGGAGGTAACTTCAAGTGTTGGGCCGGGCAGCAGGCGGGTGACATTGATGCCGGTGTGGATCGCTGCACCTGCTGATATCGCTCTGCGCGCCAGTGCTTTGGCATAGCGCGGACCATTCATCAGTCTACGGAATTCGCGCAGGCCGTAGGGCGAGTGGCTGCAATGACGTGGCACGCCGCCAGCCTCAGTCTCGCGATCAAGAACGACGACATGTCCAACGCCTAGGTCTGCAAGCGTGGCAGCCGCTGCCAACCCCGCCGGGCCTGCCCCGATGATGATGACATCAGCTTGGTCTGGCAGATCAGTCGTCATGTGTCATCAGCAGGGGGCTTCGGTTTGGGTCTTCAGCTTGGGTCATCGGTTGTGTCAACCGACCCTTGGTCAGCTCCGCCAGAGCGCCTGCGCAATAATAGCCTTGGCAACGTCCCATGGTGACGCGAGTACGCCGCTTCAGTCCTGCCAGAGACCGGGCCGGCAAAGGCCCATTGAGTGCGGCAAGAATTTCGCGCTGGGTCACCATCTCGCAATGGCAGACAATGCCGCCATGGCCAGGGTTTTGCCAATCGCGAGGTGCTGTTTCGGCAATGTTGGGAACACACGGCCAAACAGGTTTTGGCACTCTCCACTGCGTGTCCCAGAGTGCGCGGACATGCTGCGCTATCCCCAGGGCAGCGGATAGCCCAGTGGAGCGGATACCACCGACGGTGATCATGTGCTCAGAGTGTTTGTTGATCCGGTAGTGTTTTTCTTCGGTCGCTGGGCGCAGGCCTGCATAAAGCGCCGTGATATTGTGGTCTTTCAGGGCAGGTAGAATGTCTTCGCCGCGCTTTTTCAGTGCGTCCAGCATGGATGGATCAAGGCTCGCATCGTTGCGGCTATCTTGTTCTTCAGCTGTTGGGCCGACCAGAAGATTGCCCCAGATTGTGCGGCAGACAACGATGCCTTTTGTGACTTTGGTGGGCACCGGCAGCAAAATATGGCTCGCCAAATCGAAGGCAGGTTTGTCGTAAACGACGAACTGACCCTTACGTGGTTTGATCGAAAAATCACTGCGACCAAGCAGCATTTGATCGACCTTGTCGCCGTAAAGGCCAGCTGCGTTGATCACCCCATTGGCCTGCACTGGGCCATGACTGGTTTCCAGATCCCAAGATGTGCCCGTGAACTGGCCGCTGGTCACCTCACAGTTGCGAAGAACGGAGGCGCCATGGCGTACGGCCTGGGTCAAATAGGCGAGCGGCGCCGCCCAGGGGTCAATCAGATATTCGCGCGGGACGCGAAATGCCGCGCGGGCTTGTGGGCCAAGCCCTGGCTCCAAAGCGCGCAGCTCGGATTCATCCAGCGGTTCCACATCGCCAACGCCATTGGCGCGCGCTTGGTCCATCAGTGCCGGAAGGGCAGCCTGTTCTTCCTCGGTCCAAGCAATCACCAGCGCGCCAGACTTTAGCAGCGGCAAGTTAAGTCGATCATGGATTTTTAGATATTCAGCATGCCCTGCAGCGATCAATTCGGCTTCCAGCGCGCCTTCGGGTGCATCAAAGCCAGCGTGGAGGATGGCCGAATTGCCCTTGGACGCGCCATCAAGAATGTCGTGCGCTTTCTCCAAAACCACAACCCGAGCGCCATCCATGGCAAAGGCGCGCGCAAGCGCACAGCCAACGACTCCCGCGCCGATAATCGCGATGTCGAAGGTCCCGTTGGTCGGGTGAGTGGTGGGCAAGGGTGCGGCTCCAGCAAGAGGGGAACGCTTAAGAAGCTGACATAGGTTGCCCGATCAGTCAATTATGCCTGATTAAAATGCCCGAATGGCTATAATTTGAGCAATATTATGTTGACACAGTCATTTTGCCTGGGCTTAGCTGGTGCGAATAAGAGGGCCAGGGTTTGAAACCAAAAGACCGTCAGCGCAAAATAATGGAGCTTGTCGACCATCAAGGCGAGGCCAGCGTAGACGATCTTGTCGCCACCTTTGATGTATCTGCCGAAACAATCCGCCGTGATTTGTCGCAGTTGGCTGAAGCTGGCGCATTGCAAAAAGTGCACGGCGCGGCGCGAAGGATGCGGTTTCTCGGCGAAGGCAGTTTTGCTGAGCGCATCGAAGACCAGGCAGGCGCCAAGGCAGAAATCGCCGCCAAACTGGTGCCCATGGTCCAGCCTGGCGAGACACTTTTCATGGACACCGGATCAACAACGCTGGCCGCAGCCACCGCACTTGGAGCTGTACCTGATCTAACAACGGTGACCAACTCGGTTCACGTCGCCCAAGCGATGGGAGGCGCGGAGGTGTTGCTGCTCGGTGGTCGCTTTCGCAGCGACAATGCCCAGACAGTGGGACCAGAAACCATTGGACAAATCGCCCAGTTTCGCGCCGACACCGCTGTGTTGACGGTAACCGCCATTGACCAGGCCGGGGGCGCGATGGATGCTGACCTGGAAGAAGCACATGTTGCCCGTGCCATGCACGCCCATGCGCGTCGCTGCATTGTTCTTGCCCATGGCGCAAAGTTCGGCAGATCAGCGGCGCACCGGGTTTGTCCGCTGGAGGCGATTGATGTGCTTGTCTGCGATGTGCCGCCTGAGCCTTCTCTTCTGGCCGCATTAACCCAGTCTGGAGTGACGGTGTGCTGAGCAAGATATGGGCGGAGTGACGTGATGCGAGCCTATGTGCGAGCAATGGACAAGCTGGCTGATTGGGTCGGCATCGTCGCGATGTATCTGATCTTCTTGATGATCGCGATCCTGCTCTTGGATGCGGTCACCCGCAATGTCATCGACATCCCGTTGCATTGGTGCATCGAAGCCGCGCAGTTCACTCTGGCTGCCTATTATTTCATGGGCGGAGCGCTGACCCTCAAAGACAATGACCATGTGCGGATGGACCTTTTCTATGATCGCCTAAGCGAGACAGGGAAGGCCAAGATGGACCTGATCATGATGGTCTGCTTGCTGTTTTATCTCAGCGTGCTGCTGTTCGGCTCTGTCTCGTCTCTCACCTACGCCATTGAGACGGGCGAGCGCCGGTTCAGCATGTGGAACCCGTCCATGATACCGATTAAGGCGCTGATGACGGCGTGCACGGTGTTGATGTTGGGTCAGGCCTTCGCCCTCATCATCAAATATTGGTACGCCGCCAAAGGGGAGCCCATCTCATGAGTTATGAGATGATTGCTCTCTTAATGTTCGCCTCCATGATGGTCTTGTTGTTGACCGGACAGCGGGTATTTGCCGCCATTGGGTTCGTCGCAAGTGGCATGGTGTTGATGCTCTACGGCACCGGCGGGGTAGAAATCCCGTTCAGCCAGGCGTTCAAGCTGTTCAACTGGTTCCCGATGCTCACGCTGCCCCTGTTTATTTACATGGGTTACATTCTTAGCGAGAGCGGCATCGCCGAAGACCTCTACCGGATGCTGCACGTCTGGTTCGGCAGGGTCCGAGGCGGGTTGGCGATCGGCACCATTTTGTTGATGGTTATCATTTCAGCAATGAACGGCCTGAGCGTGGCGGGCATGGCCATTGGTGCAACCATTGCACTGCCAGAAATGCTGCGCCGTGGGTATGACAAGGTGCTCATCACCGGGGTTGTTCAGGGTGGGTCGTCCCTAGGCATTCTTGTGCCGCCATCGGTTGTGATGGTGCTCTATGGCATGATCGCGCGCCAACCGGTTAGCCAGTTGTGGCTGGCAGGGGTGCTGCCCGGCCTGCTGATGGCAACGATGTTCGTCATCTACATTTGGGCGCGCTGCCGCGTGAACCCTGATCTTGCGCCCGTGGTTTCCGACGAAGAGTTGGAGATGCCATTGGGTGAAAAGCTTGCCCTTTTGCGCGCAGGCATCATTCCATTCCTGATCTTTTTTACCATGACGGGTTTGTTCGTGATGGGTGTTACGAGCCTGGTGGAAAGTTCGGCTGTTGGTGCAACCAGCGCAACGTTGGCAGCGGCGTGGAAGCGGCGGCTTAACTTTAAGATGATCCATGCGACCGCCCGCAAAACCCTCGGCATCTCCTGCATGTTCTTGTGGCTGATCCTGGCAGCGCTGGCCTTTGGCGCTGTGTTTGACGGGATTGGCGCGGTTCGCGCCATTGAGACGCTGTTCATTACCCGCTGGGAGCTAACCCCGTGGCAGGTAATCATCATGATGCAGCTTAGCTTCATCGTGATGGGCATGTTTTTGGATGACACCGCGATGCTCGTCATCGTCGCGCCGCTTTATGTGCCGTTGGTCAGGCTCTTGGACCTGGGGTTTGAAAACCAGCTGATTTGGTTCGGCGTGCTCTACACCATGACCTGCCAAATCGCCTACATCACTCCGCCCTTCGGCTACAATCTTTTTCTGATGCGCGCGATGGCGCCCAAGGAAATCAGTCTACTCGATATTTACCGCTCAATCTGGCCCTTCGTCATCATGATGGCGACGACAATCGCGCTGGTGATGATCTTTCCGCAAATTGCCCTATGGCTGCCAGAATATGTGCGTGGCCAATAGACCCCAAGGCCCATCAAGAGGCCAAACTCCAACCAAGTAGAGGAGAATGACAGTGACAGAAAAGATAATCAGTCCAAGCGAGAGGATACTCACGTCTCGGCGTAAGTTCCTCACAGCGGGCGCCGTTGGGGGCGTTGCCACATTGGCAGCACCCGCCATCGTGAAGGCGCAGGCTCCTATTCGCTGGCGCCTGCAAACCTATTCCGGTGCGCCGCTCGGTGCCCACGTTATCAAGCCGCAAGTTGATGCGTTTAACGCTGCTGCCAATGGCGAGATGGAAATCGAGCTCTACTACGCTGACCAATTGGTCCCCACCGGCGAGCTGTTCCGCGCCATGCAGAACGGCACCATCGATGCGGTGCAGTCTGATGATGCAACGATGGCCTCGCCTGTCGATATATCGGTGTTTGGCGGCTACTTCCCATTTGCCACACGCTATGCGCTCGATGTGCCAGCGCTCTTTGCCTACTACGGTCTCAATGAGATCTGGGCTGAGGCCTATGGCGAAGTTGAGAACGTCACCTGGCTCTCTTCAGGTGCTTGGGATCCGCTGCACGTCTTCACCAAAGACCCGATCCGCAGCCTTGCCGATATGCGCGGCAAGCGCGTGTTTGGTGTGCCAACTGCTGGACGGTTCCTCTCGCAGTACGGTCTGATCCCGGTGACCGTGCCGTGGGATGATGTGGAAGTGGCGCTGCAAACCGGCGAACTCGACGGGGTTGCATGGTGCGGCTTTACTGAAGCCTATGAGGTGGGTTGGGCTGACCTTTGCAACTATGCTTTGACCAACTCGATGACAGGTGCCTGGTTCGGCAGCTACTTTGCCAACACCGAAAGCTGGAACGCGGTGCCGCCGCACCTTCAGCAGCTCTATCGCAGCACCATCGACCAGTCGCACTATTACCGCGCGCAGTGGTATTGGGGCGGCGAAGCGCAGCTTCGTGTCGAAGGCGAGAAGATGGAACTGACCTCGTTGCCTGATGATGAGTGGGCACAGGTGAATGCTGATGCCCAGGTTTTCTGGGATGAAATCGCTGCATCTTCGCCGCGTGCTGGCAAAGTTGTTGATGCCTTCAAAGCCTATGCGGCCACGATGGAAGCGGCAGGTTACCCCTACCGCTAAGTCAGCTATAACACGACAAAAGCGAGGGCCTCACGGGCCCTCGCAATGCGTTCTCATGTGACGAAAGACAAGGCCATTGCCCGCAAATCTGACCTTCGAAGCCCTTAAGGCCGCTGTTGAAGCAGGGGAAATCGACACGGTTCTCACCTGCATCGTGGACATGCAGGGACGCTTGATGGGCAAGCGCTTTCACGCAGCGCATTTCATCAATGGTGGGCACGAAGAAACCCACGGATGCGACTATCTGCTGGCCACCGATATCGAGATGGTAACCGTGCCAGGTTACAAATCCGCGTCTTGGGAGGCCGGGTATGGCGATTATGTTCACAAGCCTGACCTAAGCACCCTGCGCCGTGTGCCATGGCTTCCAGCCACGGCCATGGTGATGTGTGATGTGCTGGATCATCATACGCACCAGGAGGTTCCGGTCGCACCGCGAACGGTCCTGAAACGCCAGATCGCACGGGCCAAAGCCATGGGCCTGACGCCGATGATGGCCACCGAACTGGAGTTCTTCCTGTTTGAGCAAGCGTTCGACACGCTGAACGATCAGGGCTATCGCGACCTCCAGACTCTCAGCCGCTACAATGTCGATTACGCCATCATGGGCACCACCAAAGAAGAGGCTGTCATGCGCGATCTGCGCAACGGGCTTTATGGTGCAGGCATCCCGGTGGAGAATTCCAAGGGCGAGGCTGAAACCGGCCAGGAAGAAATCAACATCAAATATTCCGATGCGCTTGATACCGCCGACATGCACACGATCACCAAGAACGCGACCAAAGAGATCGCCTTCGCGCACAATCGCTCGGTGACGTTCATGGCAAAATACGCAACGGACCGGGCGGGCAGTTCCAGCCATGTGCATCAATCGCTCTGGCAAGGCGAAACGCCAGCGTTTTATGACCCTGATAGCCCCCACGGGATGAGCGCCATGATGCGTTCTTATCTGGCGGGTCTTTTGGCCCACGCCTCTGATGTGACAGCGTTTTTGGCGCCATATGTGAACAGCTACAAGCGCTTCACCGAAGGGCTCTTCGCGCCCACCAAAGCCGTCTGGTCTACTGACAACCGCACCGCCGGATTTCGTGTCTGCGGGGCGGGCACTCAGGGCGTTCGCGTAGAATGCCGGATCGGCGGGGCTGATCTCAACCCCTACCTGGCTTTGGCTTCGCAATTGGCCGCGGGGCTGGACGGCATCGAAAAAGGGCTTGAGCTGGAAGCAGAGGCCTCCGGTGATGTCTACCAAGCCGCTGAAGCGCGCGAGATTCCAAAGACCTTGCGTGATGCTGCAAAGGCGTTAGAGGGATCAGTCATGCTGCGTGCGGCGTTCGGTGACGACGTTGTCGATCATTACGTCCATGCCGCCCGCTGGGAAATCAGTGAAAATGATCGGGTTGTAACCGATTGGGATATCAAACGCGGCTTCGAGCGCGCCTAGGGTCGAGACCCAAAGTAAAGAAACATGACCAACACCATCAAATGCATATCTCCCATAGATGGGAGCATCGTGGCCGAACGCTCTGCGCTCAGCCACGCCGACGCTGACGCGGCTGTCGCCCGCGCCAAAATTGCCCAAGCGGCCTGGGCAGAGCTGCCATTGGCCGAGCGAATGTCAATGGTACGACAGTCGCTTACTTCCCTCAACGCCATGTCTGACCGTGCCGTTCAAGAACTGGCATGGCAAATGGGCCGACCGGTGCGCTATGGCGGCGAATTTGGGGGTGTAAACGAGCGCTCAGACTACATGCTGGACATCGCAGAGGACGCCTTAGCGCCTGAAATTGTTGAGGACAGTGCCCAGTTCGACCGCCGGATCGAGCGCGCGCCACAAGGCGTGGTGTTTGTAATTGCGCCTTGGAACTACCCCTATATGACGGCGATGAACACTATCGTTCCGGCACTGGTTGCTGGCAATGCGGTGATGCTGAAACATGCCAGCCAAACGCTTTTGGTCGGTGAGATGTTGGCAGAGGCCTTTGCCAATCTGCCAGAGGGCGTGTTCCAGAATGTCGTTCTTGATCATGCAGGAACCGAACGGCTGATTGCAGCGCGCTCCTTTGGGTTTGTAAACTTCACCGGCTCAGTTGGCGGTGGTCGCGCCATCGAAAAAGCGGCAGCCGGCACGTTCACCGCGACGGGTTTGGAGCTTGGCGGTAAGGACCCTGCCTATGTGATGGCCGATGCCGACATGGATTGGGCTGTCGATACGCTCATGGACGGTGCCATGTTCAACGCTGGCCAGTGCTGCTGCGGCATCGAACGGATCTATGTCCATGAAAGCCTCTACGACGCCTTTGTTGAAAAGGCCGTGGCGTGGGTCAACACCCTGAAACTGGGCGATCCAACCGATCCTGAGACGACACTGGGCCCGATGGCGCATCCGCGCTTTGCCACGATTGTGCGTGATCAGATTGAGGCTGCCATTGCTTCAGGGGCCAAGCCGTTGATCGATCCGGTGCATTTTCCTGCCGATGATGGCGGTGCTTACCTTGCCCCACAGGTGCTGGTGAACGTCGATCACACCATGGCTGTGATGCGTGAGGAAAGCTTTGGTCCGGTGGTCGGCATCATGCCGGTCAAGGATGATGAAGAGGCTTTGGCGCTCATGAACGATTGCGCCTATGGCCTCACCGCCAGCCTTTGGACAGCTGATCCAGAACGTGCGCTGGCCTTAGGGCGCAGGATCGAAACAGGCACGGTGTTCCTGAACCGGGCGGACTATATCGACCCGGCGGTCTGCTGGACGGGTTGCAAAGACACCGGACGCGGCGGGGCCATGTCGGCCATCGGCTACGCGTCGGTCACGCGGCCGCGCAGCTACCATATGCGAAAGGTCAAATCATGAGCATAACGGCCAATTGGTCCTATCCCACCGCGATCAAGTTCGGGGCAGGGCGGATCACAGAGTTGCCGGATGCGTGCTCGCAGGCAGGGATGAACAAGCCGCTTTTAGTCACCGACCGTGGTTTGGCTGGCATGGACATCACCACGCGGACCTTGGATATTCTTCAGGCTGCTGGCTTGGGCGCAGCGATGTTTTCCGACGTCGATGCCAACCCCAACGAGGTGAACCTGGCTGCTGGGCTCGAAGCCTACAAAGCAGGTGGCCATGATGGCGTGGTCGCCTTTGGCGGCGGGTCTGGCCTTGATCTGGGCAAGATGGTGGCCTTCATGTCTGGGCAAACCAGACCGTTGTGGGACTTTGAAGATGTTGGCAACTGGTGGACCCGCGCTGATGCTGATGGGATTGCGCCCATTGTCGCCGTGCCAACCACTGCCGGGACGGGCTCCGAGGTGGGCCGCGCGTCGGTCATCACCAACTCTGCGACCCATGTGAAAAAGATCATCTTTCACCCAAAGGTGCTGCCAACGGTGGTGATCTGTGATCCCGAGTTGACCGTCGGCATGCCAAAAATGATCACGGCAGGCACCGGCATGGATGCCTTCGCCCATTGCTTGGAGGCGTTCTCATCACCGTTCTACCATCCGATGAGCCAAGGGATAGCGCTAGAAGGGCTGCGGCTGGTCAACGAGAACCTGCCCAAGGCCTACGATGATGGCAGCAATACCGAAGCACGCGCGCACATGATGAGCGCAGCCATGATGGGGGCGGTGGCGTTCCAAAAAGGCTTGGGCGCCATTCATGCGCTCAGCCACCCGGTTGGCGCGGTTTACGGAACCCACCACGGCACAACCAACGCCGTGGTAATGCCCGCCTGTCTGGCGTTCAACCGGTCTGCCATTGAAGACAGGTTGACCCAAGCTGCGGCTTATCTCGACATCTCCGGTGGGTATGAAGGCTTTGTTAGCAGGGTCTTGGAGTTGTGCCAGATGCTGTCCATCCCGTCAGGCTTGGCAGCGCTAGGCGTCGAAGAGAGCCGATTGGACGAACTCACAGCCATGGCCATGGAAGACCCAAGCGTTGGCGGCAATCCTGTTAAGATGACACTAGAAAACACCCGTAAGCTCTTCGACGCCGCCATGTAGCTGAATGTAGCTATGCAGAGGCGTCCGACGAACCTTAATTAGGTCAAGCGTTTGAGCAGGCTGGATGTATCCCAGCGATTGCCGCCCATGCGCTGCACATCAGCGTAAAACTGATCGACCAGCGCGGTGACGGGCAGAGAGGCGCCGTTGCGCTTGGCCTCATCGAGCAGAATGCCAAGATCCTTGCGCATCCAATCGACGGCAAATCCGTGGTCGAACTGGTCTTCGCTCATGGTTTTCCAACGGTTTTCCATCTGCCAGCTTTGCGCCGCACCTTTGGAAATCACACCAATGACCGCCTCGACATCCAAGTCAGCTTTCTGGGCAAAAGCAATCGCCTCTGAAAGCCCTTGAACCAAGCCTGCGATGCAGATCTGATTGACCATTTTGGTCAACTGACCGGCACCAACAGGGCCCATAAGACCGACCTGTTTGGCATAGCAATCAATAGCCGGTTTTGCCCGCTCAAACACCGCTTGGTCCCCGCCGCACATCACCGTCAAGGCGCCGTTCTCAGCGCCAGCTTGGCCGCCGGAGATGGGGCCATCAATAAAGTGAAAACCTGCTGCATCGGCTGCTGCACTCAGCTCACGAGCAACTTCGGCTGACGCGGTTGTATGATCAACAAAAATCGTGTCTGCGCCCATGGATTGGAAAGCCCCATCGGGGCCTGTTGTAACGCTGCGCAGATCATCATCATTGCCGACACAAGCAAACACCATATCGCAGCCCTTGGCAGCTTCGGCGGGCGTTGGCGCCATCTCGCCGCCATATTGATCGACCCACTTTTGCGCTTTGATGTCGGTGCGGTTGTAGACCGTCACTTCGTGACCACCTTCAGCGGCCAGATGCCCCGCCATCGGGTAGCCCATGACGCCCAAACCCAAAAATGCAACTTTCGCCATCGTGACGTTCTCCTTCGAATTACCGTTGTTGCAGGGCATAGGACGGTGGAAGAAGGATGACTAGTGGGCGAGCGCTAAATGGCGGGTGAGCCGGCGCTCCAACCGATCCCAAACCCGCCGCACAACCTCCACCGCTATCAGGTAGAGCAGCGCAGCCCAGAAGAACGCCTGGAAGTTGAACGAGCGCGCATAGGCAAGGTTGGTCACGCCCATTAGATCCAGCACTGTGACGATGGAGGCGATGGCTGAACCCTTGATCATCAAGATCAGCTCGTTGCCCAGCGGACGAAGAGCTACGATATAGGCTTGCGGCAGGACCACTTTGAAGAAAGTTGGCCATCGGCTCATGCCAAGCGCCTGCGCGGCCTCTGCCTGGCCCGCAGGAAGCGACTGAATGGCCCCGCGCATGATTTCAGCCTGATAGGCGGCGGTGTTCAGTGTGAAGGTAAGCGCGGCCACGTAGAACGGCTCGCGGAAGAACCACCAAAGGCCAGCGGCCTCAAAGGCTTCATTGAATTGCCCAGCGCCATAGTAGAGCAGAAACAGTTGTGCCAGCAGCGGTGTGCCACGAAAAAACGTGATGTAGGCGCGTGCGGGCAGTGTTAGCCACGTGCGTTTTGAAAGCCGGGCCAGCGCTATTGGCAGCGACAGCACCGCACCGACGCCGACTGACAGAAACACCAGTTGAAAGGTGACAATGATCCCTTCCAGATAGCGGTCCCAGTAGCGATCAACCAGCCGCCAATTGATGCCAGGAATGATCCAAGCGGCCAGCCCAATGATGATGGCAGCCAGCACAAGCTTGTCGAACAGTGCCTTGTCCAGGCCGAATGGACCTTTGGCCGCGGGCGGCTTTTTGGGCGCTGTTCGGCTGGCCACGTGTGCCGCAGTGCTTACCGTTTGATCGCTCATCGTGCGGCAAATCCCCGGTTGGCACGCCGCTCAAGCGCATTGGTGCCGACCGTCGAGATAAGGGTGAAGGCCAGATAGATGAGGCATGCTACGAGGTAAAAAAAGAACGGCTCTTTGGTCACGCCCACGGCCACTTGCGTTTGCCGCAACAGATCGTTGAGCGCGATCACCGAAACAAGCGAGGTGTCTTTGATGAGCACGAGCCAAAGGTTGCCGAGGCCGGGCAGCGCCAATCGCCAAAGCTGTGGCAGGGTGATCAGCGCGAACGACTGGATTGCGGTTAAGCCCAGCGAGCGTCCAGCCTCACCCTGACCTTTGGGCACAGAGCGGATCGCGCCAAGAAAAACTTCAGAGGAGAACGCGCCAAACACCACGCCCAACGCCACCACGCCGGCAGCAAACCCACTGATTTCAAAGGATGAGCCAGGTGCCACCAGTTGCACTATGCGGTTGGCCAGCAACTGCACCATGTTGTAAATCACGAACAGCGTCAGCAGTTCGGGCAGCCCGCGAAAAATGGTGGTGTACGTATTCCCGATAGCGCGCAGATAGGTGTTGTCGGATTCTTTGGCGAGCGCAATCGATAGGCCGAGCAAAAGCCCAAACGGCAGCGTTACCAGCGCGAGGCGAATGGTGAGCCAGGCACCAGCAGCCAGCTCATCGCCCCATCCCTCGGCCCCCCAGGCCAACAATCCCAACAATTCACTCATACGCGCTCCTCTGCCATCGGCAGGTCCAGCAAGGCTGGCCGTTTTGGCAGATACACGCCGCGCACCGAGGTGGGTGCGCGACGCATGGCATCAATCGATCAGATCAATAGACCGAGAACGGGAAGTATTTGTCGCTGATTTCTTGGTAGGTGCCGTTTTCAATAACGGCCGCGATGGCAGCATTGAAACGCTCACGCAGCTCATCTTCGCCCTGGCGGACGGCTGCACCAACACCAAACCCGAAATAGGCTGGATCATTGTAGGCATCGCCAACAAATGTGCAGCATGAGCCATCATCGTTTTCCATCCATTCGTAGAGCACGATGGAGTCAGCCAAGATCAAATCAATGCGGCCAGCGGCCAGATCGAGATTGGCCTCATCTTGAGTTGGGTACAGGCGAATGTCAGATTCGCTGTACACATCTTCCAAGAAGTTGGCGTGGATGGTTGCTGATTGTGCACCAATGGTCATGCCAGCCAGCGCCTGCGGCGAGGTGTCGGTGACTTCTGACCCGTCGCGCACCGCAAAGCGAGCTGGCGTTTGGTAGTACTTGTCGGAGAAATCGACAATTTCCATGCGCTCTTCGGTGATCGACATGGATGCCATGATCGCATCGTAGCGGTTGGCCAGAAGGGCCGGAATGATGCCATCCCAATCCTGCGCGACCAGTTCGCAGGTCACGTTCATTTCTTCGCAAAGCGCGTTGGCCAGGTCGATTTCGAAGCCGACCAAGTTGCCGTCACTGTCGGTGTAATTGAACGGAGGGTAAGCGCCTTCGGTGCCGATCCGTACAACGTCTTGCGCGGCCACGGAGCTTGCGCCGGCAATGACGCCGAGCGTGGTCATCGCCGCGATGGCGATACGGTTAAATCCTGTCATATGAAGTTTCCTAAGTCTTTCCCTGAAAGCTTTGCACGCCTGACGTCATAAACCAGCGCCAGATTTAGCAAGGCAGCGCGCAGCACACACCATTTGTGACGGTCGCGCAACGGGCCACGGCCTTGAAAGTGCCTCTTTTTCCGCGCCTGCCCGCAAAAGCGGCACGTTGACGTGGCGCATGCCACGCCTTTGACCAAGTGTGTAGTGATATGCCGTTACGGCATCATGGAAACCGTTTTGAACCTGGATTAAGCAGTGTATCGTCTCGGCAGCCAAAGGGCGCAAAAAGGATAAGACAAGCGTGTGGGATAAAATCAAGTCGGTGTTTGGTGGGCAGGCAGAGGCGGGTGTGCAGAACGATGCGGTAAGCCAAGCCATCAACCAAATCATCGATCCGAAATCAGGTCTGGAATTGGCCAAAAGCGGCCTGCTGTCACCGCCAACCCTTAACGATGGCCGTTTGTTCCTCACGCTTTCGGTGGCACCAGAAGATGTGCCAACCTATCAGCCCATTCGTGATGCACTTGAGATCACACTCAGTGCTTTGCCCGAGGTCGAGCAGGCCTTTATCGTGCTCAGTGCGCAGGCCCCGGCCGAACGGGTTGTGCCGCAAAGCAGTGTGAAGCCCGGCACAGTCAAAGATCCTGCACCCAAACAATCACCGGGCCCCAAGTCGACTACAAAACCCGCCGCGCAACCCACCGCGAAGCCCAATGTGCCACCGGCCAATCAACGGCGTATTGGCGGCATCGATTTCTCCGGGATCGGCGCGATCATCGCCGTGGCGTCTGGTAAGGGCGGTGTGGGCAAATCAACGACAACCGCCAACCTTGCCATCGCTCTGGCCGCTCAAGGGCTGAAAGTCGGTGTGCTGGACGCCGATGTTTATGGCCCCTCTATCCCAAGGCTCTTTGGCGTTTCCTCACCGCCCAAGTTCGATGAAAGCAAGCAAGCCACGCCGCCGACAGGCCATGGCGTGAAGGTCATGTCGATGGGTTTCCTGATCGAAGAGGGCACACCCATGGTGTGGCGCGCGCCGATGGTGGTGTCGGCGCTTACGCAGATGCTTTCTGATGTCGCCTGGGCACCGGAGGGTGAGCCTTTGGATGTGATGCTGATCGACATGCCGCCTGGCACCGGCGACACGCAGCTCACCATCTCCCAGCAGGTGCCGCTTGATGGTGCGGTGATCGTTTCCACACCGCAGGATTTAGCACTGATTGATGCCCGGAAGGGCGTGGCGATGTTCCAGAAGGTCGAGGTGCCGATCCTTGGCATCATCGAGAACATGTCGAGCTACATCTGCCCGCAATGTGGTCACGAGGCGCATATTTTTGGTCATGGTGGTGCGCGCGAAGATGCCGCCAGATTTGGCGTGCCATTCCTTGGCGAGATCCCGCTTCATATCGATATCCGCGAAACATCCGATGCTGGCACGCCCATCGGCGTCACCGCGCCTGATGGTCCGCACGCCAAAGCCTACAGCGTGATCGCCGACACCATGTGGCAGGACGTCGAAGCTCGCAAAGCGGGCAAGCGCAAACCGCCACAGATTGTTATTGAGGACGAGTTGGAACCGGTTCAGGCAACTGGGTAGCGCGCTTTTCCAGCGCGTTGGCCGTCACCCCTGCAATCAGGGCCAGAACCGCCAGCACGATCATCAGCGTGATCAGAGGCCAGAGGCCCAAATGCAGCGTCCACCCGACCACCACGGTTGCCATCGCGCCCACCATCACTTGTAAGGAGCCGCTGAGGCCTGAGGCTGTGCCAGCAAGCTCCGGGCGCACCGAAAGCGCGCCGGAGATCGAATTTGGCATTGTCAGGCCGTTTGCCAAGGACGACAACAACATAGGTCCAAACAGCGACAGCGGGTGCAGCGCGCCAAATCCGACAAGTATCGCCATCAAGACCATGGCGAGCAGCGCCATCACATTGCCGTAGAGGATCATGCGCGGCGGGCCGAAGCGCACTGAAAAGCGTCCAGAGATGTAGTTGCCCAGCGCATAACCAGCAGCAATCAACGTGAAATAGAGGCCATACTCCACCGGCGCCAGACCGAGCTCGCGCTGGGATATGATGGGTCCACCGCCAAGAAAGGCGAAAAACACGCCCGAGGCCAAAGCGCCGATCAATGAAAATGCCCAAAAGCGCGGCTCGCCCAGCAGAGCGACATGGCTTGCCCAAAGTGCAGTAGGTGAGAATTTCGACTGCTTGGATTGGTGGGTCTCGTGCAGCGTTGTGACGATCAGCACCAGCAGCGCCACGCCCAACAGGATCAGCAGATCAAACGAGGCGCGCCAGCCATAGAACCCATCCAGGAAGCCGCCGATAACCGGGCCGATCATTTGCGCGATGGCCATGCCCATGGTCACATAACCAAGCAGACTGGCTGCCTCATCGCGCGAGGCAACATCGCGCACAATTGCGCGGCCCAGTACCATGCCTGCACAGCCGCCAATCGCTTGGAAGCCCCGCGCGATGATCAGTGCTTCTATGCTGGTGGCAAAGCGGCAAAACAGGGTTGCGATCAGGAAGATAATCAGCCCACCGATCAGAATCGGGCGACGGCCAAATCTATCCGACAATGGTCCAATGGCGAGCTGTGAGATTGCCACTGCAAACAGGTAGACCGAAAGCGTCAGCTGCACCTGTGCATCGTTGGCTTGGAGATCAGCGGCCAGGCCAGGCAGCGAGGGCAGATAGATGTGCATCGTCAGCGGGCTGATCGACACGATCAGCACCAACAAAAACGTGCTTGGCCGCTTTGCAAGCGACATATCGGCGGTGGCGTTGGCCATGCCTGAGCAGTGCTTTCCGGTTTGGATTTGAAGCAGGAAAAAAGCGCCGCCGGTTGAGGATCAACCGACGGCGCCAACAGGAAAGCTCAGTGTAAGGCGCGAAATGCGATGCGCCAAGGGGGTATCCTTGCGGTATCACTGCCGCACCACCATGGCATCACGGGATTGGTTGGTTTTTAGACCGGCAGCGCGCCGTTTGGTGGCGCGTGCCGGTGTTTGCGCGGTGTGATGATCTTCAGCATGGCGCGCCAAAAACCAGTCCAAGCTGCCCTAAAAGCTTGTGCGCGCAGTGCGCGACCTTTTTGAAGGTTGGCTTGGATCGTGGGTCGGGAGGAAACGATCAACATGGGCCTGGCTTTCTTTCCAACGAGGGGTTTGCCCTAGTGCCGGTGCAGCAGAGCGTTGAAAAAGTCAGCCCAGGCCTGAGCGCGCGCTGTGTGAGCAGCATCGATGTGTGAGCGAAGGGTTTTACGTGAGGTGATGTCCAACATGGAAACGATTCTTTCTTCGGGGGGAATTTGATGTGGCTGTTAGCGTTGAATGATGTATGCGCCTTGCCAGCAGGGATAACAAACGGGTAGATTGCGGCATCGCATCAAAAAGTTTGATCTGAAAGAGTCGGTCAGAAGAGGTTTTCATGTCGCGCCTGCCAACACTCAATGGGCTGCAAGCGTTCGAGGCCACAGCTCGCCTTATGAGCTTTGCCGCAGCGGCAGAGGAGCTGAGCCTCACACCGTCAGCGGTGTCCTATCAGGTGCGCTCGCTGGAGGATCGTCTGGGCGTGGAGCTGTTCGCTCGGCTCAACCGTGCCATCGCGCTGACCGAGGCGGGAGAAACGCTTTACCCGGACATTCGTGAGGCATTCGCCCGTATGCGCGTAGCGGTGGACCGCCTTTCGGCCGACACGCCGGAGAACGTGTTGGTGGTCTCCACTGGTCCATCCTTCGCTGCCAAATGGCTCTCGCCACGCCTGTTCAGCTTTATGGATGAGCATCCGGAGATCGAGGTGCGCATCTCAGCGAGCCTGAAACTGGTCGACTTCAACCGTGACGGGGTGGATGTCGGCATCCGCTTTGGGCTGGGTAACTATCCCGGATTGGAGCAATTTCACCTGATGGGCGATGAGGTAACGGTTCTGGTCTCACCAGGCTTTCTGGAAACGCATCCTCTCACCTCGGCGCAGGATATCGCCTCTCAACCTTTGATCATCGATGAGTCGATGGCTTTCACCAAGGAGGCACCGACCTGGCTTACCTGGTTCGAGCACGCCAAGGTTCACTATTCCGGCGAACTAAGGGGCTTGCGCTTCAACCATGCCGACCATGCGATTGACGCCGCAGCCCGCGGTGTTGGCGTTGCGTTGGCGCGCACGTCCTTAGCGATTGGCGATATTGAAAAGGGCGTTCTGGTTGAGCCGTTTCCAGACCTTCGGTTACGAACCGCCTTGTCGTTTTTCCTTGTCATGCCACCAACTGCTCAGCTGAAGCCAAAGGTGGCGGCGTTCACGCAGTGGATCCACCGCGAACTGGACCTTCCCTACGACGGGGATTGAGGCGCCTGTTGCTGACGTTTGATCTGTTGTTCACGCACGATCATGTAGATGCCGCTGGCCACAACGATGGTAAGCCCAACGATCATCGAAAGATCAGGCCGGTTGCCGAACACCAGCGCATCGATGGCCAGCGCCCACAGCACGATGGAATAGCGGAACGGCGAAGTGACCGACACATCGCCGCTGCGCATCGCAACGGTGACCGCCAGATAGCCCATGGTGAGGAAGCATGCCGAAAGGCCAAGCAGCGCCATGGCCTGCGGAGTGGGGGGCACCCATTCTTCGAAAAAGGCGAGGAGAAAACCCATAACCATTACGGCAGCGCTGGTGACGAGGTTGATCGAAACCGCTGGCAGGCGCGGATCGATATAGCGCGTGGACATATCCCGGATGACGAAAAACGCCACCGCTGCCACCGCCCAGAGGCTGGCAGGCAAAAAGCCATCACCGCCCGGCTGAATGATAAGCAGCACGCCGGAAAAACCGATCAGAATGACGCTCCAACGCCGCCAACCAACCTGTTCTTTGAAGAACAGAGCAGCCACCGCCACCATCACCAGGGGAATCGTTTGCAGCACCGCATTGGCGTTGGCGATGGGGATCGCGATGATTGCGTTGTAGTAAAGCAGCGTTGCCATGCACTCGCCAAAAGCGCGCAGACCAACCGCCTTGTCTTTGAACGTTGGCAGGGACTTGTGGGCATCGGTCGCAAAGGCCATCGCCACCAAAATCGCAAGGATCGCGATACCGCGCATGGCAATCATTTGGCTGATCGGCATATCCTGCGCAGCCAGCTTAATACAGCTGTCCGTGCCAATGAAGCCAATCATCGCAAGACAGGTTGCCAAAATGCCGCGCGTGTTCGCTGACATTGATTGGTAAAAAGACATGGGGTGAATCGGTGGGTTGGAGCCTCGCCGTTCTCGGCCGCCCGCATGATGATGCTAGGACCTAAATGGTCACCCCGCAAAGGGAAAAGTCCGTACGGCTGTCCCGATTATCCGCCGGTCATGCTCATATGGCGGGAAACGGCAGGCGCAGCGCCAGTGCGATCGATCACAAAATCATGGCCCTTTGGCTTGCGGCCAATCGCTTCATCAATAGTGCGTTGCAGAAGTTCATTGCCCTCTGAGGCGCGCAAAGGTTCGCGCAGATCAGCGGCATCATCCTGACCAAGGCACATGTAAAGCGTGCCGGTGCAGGTGACGCGCACGCGGTTGCAGCTTTCGCAGAAATTGTGGGTGAGCGGGGTGATGAAGCCGAGCCGTCCACCTGTCTCTTCAACGCGCACATAACGCGCTGGACCACCGGTTTGATCGGGCAGGTCGGTCAGCGTGAAGGTGCTTTCGAGATCTTTGCGCACTTGGGAAAGCGGCAAATACTGGTCGGTGCGATCCCCATCGATATCACCCAGCGGCATGGTCTCAATCAAAGTGAGGTCCATGTCGTGCTCATGGGCATAAGCAATCATCGCTGGGATTTCTTCATCGTTGAAACCGCGCAGTGCGACCGCATTCAGCTTCACTTTCAGTCCAGCCTCTTGGGCAGCTTTGATGCCGTCCATCACACGGTCAAAATCACCCCAGCGCGTGATCGCCTTGAACTTGTCGGCATCCAGCGTGTCCAGCGACACATTCACGCGGCGCACGCCGTGCTGGTAGAGCGCCTTGGCGTGCTGCCTTAGCTGTGAGCCGTTGGTGGTGAGCGTCAACTCCTCCAAATCACCGGATTTCAAATGCCGCGACAGGCTCTCAATCAGGCTCATAAGGTTCTTGCGTACCAGCGGCTCACCGCCAGTTAGTCGCAGCTTTTTTACGCCTCGTGCGATGAAGGCTGAGCAAAGCCGATCCAGCTCTTCCAGCGTCAAAAGGTCCCGCTTTGGCAAAAACGTCATATCTTCTGCCATGCAGTAAACACAGCGAAAATCGCAACGGTCTGTCACGGACACGCGCAGATAGCTGATCATGCGACCAAAAGGGTCAATGAGCGGAGGCTCTGTTGTGGTAAGCGTAGTCATGGATCCGATCCTAAGCCGTGCTGCCGCCGTGTAAAGCGGATTTGGCGCTCACAATGTCACACACTGTGGTGGGGAACCATGACCCAGAGCAATGCAACCCGATGGCCGACGGAGTTGCGCCTCAAGGCAGGCAAAAAAACGCTACAAGTCAGTTTTGATGATGGATTGCAGGCCGATCTGCCTGCCGAACTTCTGCGTGTTTACTCACCTTCAGCCGAAGTGCAAGGCCACGGCGCAGGTCCGAAAAAGCTTGTGCTGGGCAAGGAAAATGTCGCCATCCGCTCCATCGAGCGGGTTGGAAGCTATGCTGTGCGCTTGGTGTTTGATGATGGCCACGACACGGGTTTTTACACCTGGGCCTTTTTGGACGACTTTGCCCAGACGCTGGACGACAAGCGCGACAGCTATGACAAGGAAAAAGCCACCGCCTGACGGGTCAGACGGTGGCTTCTAAACACAATGCGCGGAAGGTTTAGCCGCGATAGCCATTCCACAGGCCAGCAACGGCCGAGCGAACACCGAGGGTGTTGTCGAGGCGCGCGTTGGTCTGCAGTTCGTCGGCAAACGCCCAAGCAGCATCCACGCCGCGGGCGAAACGAACAATCGAGGATATCATGCGGTTGATCATTGTAGGGATCCTTTTGGTTGAGCGTTGCAAATGGGATTAGAGCAATTCGTTGTTGCAGTGCACATAGGCTCATCATGGTCGCAGGAGTAGATCGGAAAACGCACTTTTGCCATGCGGTTTTTGCATAGCGACTGATCGCGGAAAAAGTGAGCATTAATAGATGTTTAATAATGTTTCAGTCTGCACGGGCGCACGAAAAATGAATAAGGCGAGGCTGCAATATTGCGACGCAGCATTCACGGTTCCGTACCTTGCCTCTGAATTGTCGTGATCCATAACGTTGTCACCACCCAATTCGTAGGATCCTCATGCGCATCACCACCCACGGAAATGACTTGCTGGTGACCGACCAATCGCTTGGGTTGGGTGCCTTTGTTCTCAGCCTTGGCGTGCTGTTTTTGGCCGCAGCGTTGGGCCGCGTGGTGGACGGCAATGCGCTCTCGCCTGGCACGTTGTTTTACGTGGTTGCCGGGCTTTTCGCGCTGAAGACCGGGTTCGACAGGCTGGTCGCCACACAGCTTATCATCGATATGGATAAGAAGCTCTTGGTCGCCAAGCGCTGGGGCGTGGCCGGCACCAATGTTCAGCGTATCCCGTTTGAGGCAGTTGATGGCTTTTCCATTGAACCGGAAGGCCAAAACAAACGCACCGAGCTGTTTATTCAGACAAGCCGCGGGCCGGTTTTGGCATCCGGCGGCACAAAAGGCGTACGTGAAGCGTGGGAAGAGGTGGTGGCCGCTGTCGAAACCCATATGGGCCGCAGGGTCGCACCTTCGGACGCCTCAGAATGAAGGTTGAGGATGTTGCCAGTGCAGTCTTAGCCTTGCCAACGACTGCGCTCTGCTTGGATTTTGATGGCACCTTGGTGGACATCGCACCACGCCCCGAAGCGATAACTGTCGCCGATCACCTGCCTGCGTTGCTGCGCGCCTTGCGCGAGCGTTTCGATGACCGTGTGGCCATCGTCACCGGGCGCACCCATGCCGATCTTTCGCGTTATCTCAATGTGATTGGTTTTCCGGTCGCATCGAGCCATGGGGCAGAGTTTTCAGCGGCGGGTAGCTCCGACGTGCAATCGCTGATCGATCCGGCTGACCTTGATCCTCTTCGCCCAAAAATTGCCGAGGCCATAGAAAGCTACGCCGATGTTTATCTGGAAGACAAAGGCACTGCGATTGCCGTTCACACGCGGCCCAACCCAAGCGCCCACGATCCGCTGCTTAACCAAATGCACGCCTTGGCAGAACATGATGAGATGGTTCACGTGGGTGGCGGCAAAGGCATTGTGGAGCTTCGTATAGCCAGCGAAAACAAAGGCACGGCCATTACGCGGCTTGCCAAACTGCCTGAATGGCAGGGCGCACAGCCTGTTATGATCGGTGATGACACCACCGACAATGACGGCATGGCTGTCGCAAAAACATTGGGCGGCTTTGGTATCCAGGTGGGTGACGGCCCAAATGGAACCAAACTTTCACACGCGGCGTTATCTTTGGCGTCTGTGAACCAAGCCCATAAAATGCTGCAACTGCTCACACGGTAGCCCGCCGTAAGAAAGGACCCTCCTGCATGTCCGACTCTAATCGTCGTCTCGTCGTTGTCTCCAACCGAGTCGGCCCGTTGGTCAGTGGCGGAAAAGCTGGAGGATTGGCGGTCGCGATGGCCGATGCGCTCCAAGAGCGCGGCGGACTTTGGTTTGGATGGTCGGGCGAGTTGTCAGATTCAGGCAGCTGGGGCCCTATCAACCGAGAGACTCATGGCTCCGGGCCAACGGCGATCACACTGGCCACGCTGGATATGACCCAGGAAGATCACAGCCAGTTTTATGAGGGCTATGCGAACCGTGTGCTCTGGCCACTACTCCATTATCGCACCGACTTGATCGACTACGATCCTAAGGACGAGGATGGCTACAAACGCGTCAATCATCGTTTTGCAACCCGTCTTGCGGCGATGGTCGAGCCTGATGATCTGATTTGGGTGCAGGATTATCACTATCTTACCTTTGCCCAGCAGTTGCGTATGGCTGAGGTGAACAACCGGATTGGCTTTTTCCTGCACATTCCGTTTCCGCCGCCGGATGTTTTCAACGTGCTTCCAGGCGCGGACGATATGCTGCGCGCATTGCTTGCCTACGATGTTTTGGGTTTCCAGACACAGGGCGATGCGGAGAACATGATCGCACTAATGCTGGGGGAGGGTGGTGAACGCACCGGACCGTCAACTGTCGAGATCATGGGCCGTACTCTGACGGTCAAAGCCTTCCCGATTGCGATTGACGCGCAAAGCTTCGCTGAACTGGCCACGACAGAGGACGCGCAGATCGCACAAGCGCGCGCTGAGCGTCTTTTGAACGGACGCCAGCAGATCATCGGTGTCGATCGTATCGACTATTCAAAAGGTCTGCCGGAGCGCTTCATGGGCTTCAAAAAGTTACTCGAGGACTATCCAGAGAACTCCGGGCGTGTCTCTTTCCTGCAGATTGCACCACCGTCACGCGGCACATTGGATGCCTACGCGCGCATCCGCGAAGAGCTGGAACAGATTTCTGGTCACGTGAACGGGCGTTTTGGTGATATCGATTGGGTGCCGATCCGCTTTACGACACGTGGGCAGCCGCGTAGCGCGCTTGCCGGGCTTTATCGTGCAAGCCGGGTCGGGCTGGTGACACCGCTGCGCGATGGCATGAACTTGGTCGCCAAAGAGTACATAGCCGCCCAAGATCCCGATGATCCTGGCGTGTTGGTGCTTTCGCAGTTTGCCGGTGCAGCCGAACAAATGACTGAGGCTGTGCTGGTCAATCCCTATTCTGATGGTGATGTGGCTGAGGGCATCCAGACGGCACTGCGCATGGAAAAATCCGAGCGCATCGATCGCTATCAAGCCCTGATGGACATGCTGATGGAAAACGACGTCAATGCCTGGCGGCGCACCTATTTAGAGGCGCTTGAAGGGTGAAACGTCGCTACAAAAAAGTAACGGCAGGCCGATCACAGACAGACCGAAAAACAGTCATGTCCAGCATTTTGAACGGATAAGTGACTGATCGAATCTCGTTGATTGCTGCGCAATCAACTGCTGCCTGTTCCGCTTTTGGCTGCGCCAAAAGCTCTGGTGGGCATGACTGGGATTGAACCAGTGACCCCTCGCGTGTGAAGCGAGTGCTCTCCCGCTGAGCTACACGCCCGTCAACGAGGCGCTCCTCTTAGCCAGCGCCATGAGGAGCGTCAAGCTTTGATCAAGGCCGGTGTCAGTGTGACGGCACAAGCTCGTCAGCTTTTTCCTGCAGATCGGCAAAGGTGTCGATGATGACGTCAGGGTCCAGCGAACCGATGGGCTCGTTGCTGTAGCCAAAACTCACCGCGATCACCGGTACGTTGGCGTCTTTGGCTGCCAGAACGTCTGGCGGAGAATCCCCCACCATGACGCTGCGTTCTGGGTTACCGCCAGCAGCCTCAATGGTTTTGAGGATATGTTGCCCGTTGGGCTTGCGCTCAGCGAATGTATCGCCCCCGCAAATCGCGTCGAACCGCTCCGTCAGATCAAGAGCATCCAGCAACTGACGGGCCAAGCTTTCGCGTTTGTTGGTGCAGATCGCAAACGCCCAACCATCCTCTGCCATCTCTTCCATGGCGTCCAGAACATGCGGGAAGAGCATGGTGTCATCGGCAATGTTCTGCGCGTAAAATCCAACAAATTGCTCTGTCAGTTCGATGGCGCGCGCATCATCCAACTCGATATCATGTGCCCGGTGGGCTCGTTCAATCAGCACGCGCGCGCCATGGCCAACAAAGGCGCGCGCTGTCTCGAAATCGGCTTGCGGAAGGCCTTCGGCCGCCAACACATGATTGAGTGCGGCCACCAGATCAGGCGCCGTATCGGCAAGGGTTCCATCAAGATCGAAGATACACAAACGTGCTGAAGCGGTCATAAGGTTTCCCAAACAGATTTCGGTCGTGGAGGTGACGCGCGGATGCGCGCCATGATAGGCGGGGCGCGGCCCCAACGGATTGCCTCAAACCACAAGGACGCTCGACGCGCAATGGATCAAGATGCCCTCAAACGTGAAGTCGGCCGTGCCGCCGCCGCCAAGGTTGATGACGGCATGGTGCTTGGCCTTGGCACCGGTTCAACCGCTGAGGCCTTTCTGCATGCCTTGTCTGCGCGCGTAGAAGAAGGGTTGAAGGTGCGCGGTGTGCCGACATCGCAGCGCACGGCAGAGCTTTGCAAAGAATTGGGCATTGGCCTGACAGATCTGGAACGTGATCCAGTGCTTGATCTTGCCATTGATGGTGCCGATGAAATCGATCCAGACCTCAATCTGATCAAAGGCGGCGGGGGGGCCCTGCTGCGCGAAAAGATCGTCGCAGCGGCCGCCAAAGACATGCTGGTAATCGCTGATGGCAGCAAGCTTGTTTCAACGCTCGGGGCGTTTGCCCTGCCGGTGGAGATCATCCCTTTCGGCGCTGCCGCCACGCTAAGGGCGATGGAAGACGTTTGCGCCTCTTTCGGCCTTACAGCAAACACCTCGATCCGCCGCAATCTTGCCATATCAGAGGTCGACAGCGCGCCATTCCTGACCGACGGCGGCCATTGGATTGTCGATTGTGCCCTTAACGCCATTGATGATGCTCCTGGATTGGATCGGGCCCTGCGCGATATTCCTGGCGTCGTCGAAACCGGGCTGTTTATTGCAATGGCAAGCCAGGCCTTGGTCGCCAAAGATGGTGCCGTTGAAGTGATAAAGCCGCGATGAAGCATTGCCACATGTGATTGGCAGTCTGGAGGCGACGGGTTGCCCGCCGCGTCTGAACGTCCTATCGCAGGACCGTGGCGGACACGCTCCCTTGCCGCCACCTGTGGCGGGGCAGGGTGCAAAAAGAGATTTCGGTGCGGTGAGCTGCGCCACAGATGCAAAGCCTAAGGAAGGCCAGAAATGACACGAGTTTTCTCAGCCACAATGACTGTTTTTGGCAAAGTGCGCGAAGCAGCGAAAGCAAGCTTGGTTGTGCTGGCCCTTGCCGGGCTCAGCGCCCCGTTTCTGACGGCAGCAACGCCAGCCATCGCTCAAGATCAGGAAATCAGCGATGATCATATGCGTCTTGCTGCGCGCTATGCGGAGCTGTCGGGGGCGAACCTTTTGTACATCAACGCGCTCAACGCTCAGCGTCGTGATCTTATCCGCGCGCTTGCCAGTACCAACCCCGATATTGGCCCAACGATCACCGAAGTGACCGATATGGCCTATCTCGAAATGGCCGACGCAACTGGCCCCCTGTTTGAAGAGATTGCAGCGGTTTATGCACGTCAGTATCCGCAGGAAGACCTCCAGGTGATCGTCGACTTTTTCCAAAGCGATGTTGGACAGCGCTTCCTCGAAACCCGCCGTGAAGCCGATCAGCAAGCTTTTGAAGCCACCATCGCCTGGGGCGATGCGATCAGTGTTGATTTCCTTGCACGTGTCCGTGCCCTGTTGGCCGAACGCGGCATCGAGATGTAGGCTTCAGGCTAACCGACTAACCAAAAAGAATCATTGCTATGACCGACTCCGCCTTTAACTACGACCTCTTCGTGATTGGCGGGGGGTCGGGCGGTGTCCGGGCTGCCCGCATCGCGTCTCTCCACGGTGCCCGCGTCGCGCTGGCTGAAGAATATCGCTATGGCGGCACCTGCGTGATCCGCGGCTGCGTGCCCAAAAAACTGCTGGTTTACGCCTCGCATTTTCCCGAAGTGTTTGAAGACGCGCGCGGTTTCGGTTGGTCCGTCGGCGAGGCAAGCTTTGATTGGACATCAATGATTGCCCGAAAAGACACTGAGATCGATCGTCTCGACAACATCTACAAAACCAATCTGGAAAAAGCCGGCGTCACGCTTTTCAAAACGCGTGCTGAGATTGAAGGCCCGCAGGACGTGCGATTGGTGGCTGAAGACCGCACCATTCGTGCCAAAACAATCCTGATCGCCACCGGTGCTACGCCTTTCATTGACACAGATTTGCCCGGCCATGAGCATGTGATCACCTCCAACGAGGCATTCCATCTGGAGAAACTGCCCGAAAGCATTGTGATTGCTGGCGCAGGCTACATCGCCGTTGAGTTTGCGGGCATCTTCAACGGGCTCGGCGTTGATACTACGGTGATCTACCGGCGTGGCAACATCTTGCGCGGCTTCGATGAGGATCTGCGCTGCCATCTGCGTGATGAGATGGAGAAAAAGGGCGTAAAATTCGTCTTCGACGATGTTTTCACACGTATCACCAAGACCGACGATGGCAAGCTGTGCGGACACACATCTGTTGGCGAAGACCTGGTCGCTGATCAGATCATGTTCGCCATCGGGCGCACCGCCAACACCAAAGGCTTGGGGCTGGAAAAGGCTGGTATCAAGGTGCGCCGCAACGACTCAATTCCTGTTGCTGCTGATAGCCAAACATCGTGCCCAAGCATTTATGCCGTTGGTGACGTCACAAACCGCGCCAACCTGACGCCGGTTGCGATCCGCGAGGGGCATGCCTTTGCCGACAGCGTGTTTGGCAACAATCCGCGCACGGTCGATCATTCGCTGATTCCAACCGCCGTCTTCTCGCAGCCCGAGCTGGGCACCATTGGTATGACCGAGGAGCAGGCCAAAGAGGCGTGCAACAACATCGATATCTACAAGACCGAGTTCCGTGCGATGAAGCACGCCTTTCCAGGACGTGATGAACGCATGCTGATGAAGATCATCGTCGATGCCGACAACGACAAGGTGCTCGGCGTGCATATCTGCGGCGAAGGTTCGGGAGAGTTGATCCAGGCCATTGGCATTGCCGTTAGCATGGGCGCTACCAAGGCTGACTTTGACAACACCATTGCCGTACACCCAACCGCTGCTGAAGAGTTGGTAACGATGAAAGTCCCTGCTGTGCGCATTCGTGCGCCCGATCATCCCGATAACATGCTGGATGTGGGCCTGACCCCGCGGGGTTAAGCCAGCTTTTCTGGATCCCTAAAACAAAAAGGGCCGCCCAATGGGCGGCCCTTTTTCTATTCAGCTACCTGTGGCGTTCTACTCGGCTGCCTGTGGCAGGGGCACCATCTCTGGTCGCCGATCGTCATTGGCCGGACCGTCATCTGGCGTGCTGTCATCGCGGCCACGTTTGGCGGGCGGTGCTTTCACATCGCGGCCATAGGCGCGGGCGACAGTGCGGTAGGGCGCCACGTTGCCAACCAACCAACGATCCCAAGCCGCGAAGCTTGATGCCCAGACGGTTGGCAAACACAGCATCACCGGCACGATCACCAACGTCAGCAGTGTCGAAAAGGCAAGACCGGAGATCACAGCGGTCGCAAGCTGAACCCACCAAATAGAGGTGATCGAGCCAACCTGGATCACCCGGTCAACAAAGTTGAGGTTGATCTGCAACGCCATTGGGATCAGACCGGCAATCGTTGTGATTGTCGTCAACAAGATCGGCCGCACACGCTGTGCCGCAGCCTTCAACGCAGCCTCAATGGTTTCCAACCCATCGTCTCGGAACCGGTTGAACGTATCCATCAACACAATGGCGTTGTTCACCACGATACCAGCCAGCGCCACAATGCCTGTGCCGGTCATGATGATTGAGAAGGACTGTCCCGTGATCGCGATGCCCAGCAGCACCCCGAAGACGGCCAGCACCACCGTGCCAAGCGTCAGGATCGTTTGGTAGAACGAGTTGAACTGGGTGAGCAGGATGATGAACATCAAGAACAGTGATCCAGCCATGGCTTGCGCCAAGAACTGACCTGACTCTTGCTGCTCTTCGTCAGCGCCACGGAATCTGTAGGACACCGAAGATGGCAGGTCCTGTGCTTCCAACCAGGCACCGATCTCGGCAACCTTATCGTTGTAGTCGATGCCTTCATCCGCATTGGCTTTGATGTTCATCGTATAAGCGCCATCGATCCGCGTGATGGACGTGACCAGCTGCGCCGGTTCACGGGTCACGAAGTTCGACAGTGGCACCTGACCGTGCGCGGTTTCCAGACGCAGATCATCAAGCTGTTCCAGCGTGCGCTGCTCTTCGGGCAGGCGCACACGGATATCCAACTCTTCGTCAGTATCGTCTGGGCGATAGGTGTCGATCAGCACACCGGTGGTGACCAGCTGAACCATCGGACCCACTTCGGCTACCGAAGCACCAAAGCGACCAGCTTCTTCACGGTCGATGGCAATCTGCCATTCGATTCCGGGCAGTGGCGTATTGTCCTCAATATCGATCAGGCCTTCCACCGTATCGACATAGGCGCGAACCATACGCGTTGTTTCCAGCAGCGTGTCATAGTTTGACCCGCGCACCTCAAGCGTCACGTCCTTGCCGGTTGGTGGGCCGCCCTCGATTTCGCGAATCTCGGTGCGAATGCCAGCCAGATCAGCTGTCAAAGTCTCGATCTCAGCAAAGATTTCAGCCGCTGTTCGACGGTTGGAATAATCGGCCAGCTCGATCTGGATCTGACCGATCATGTCCGGGGGCACATCGGTAAGGCCGAGCGCATCGCCGCCGCCGCCACCGCCGCTACCACCAACCGGTTGGGTTGATGTCATCAAAGCTTCGATGCCAGCCACATTGATGATGCGGCTTTCCACTTCAATCACCAGGTCACGTGTTTCTTGCGCCGAAAGGTTGCCGCGACCTGAGATAAGCAGGATCGAGATTTCAGGCTCTTCTTGAACGAAGAACTCAAAGCCGGTGTCTGCGCGTTGGAACGCCACAAAGCTTATGCCTGCCATGGCAATTACACAGCCGATGGCGACCACGTTGCCAACCTTGCTTGTGGCAAAGTCTTGCAAGGTGCGCACGTAAACGCCGGTTAGGCCTTTGATCTGTTTGGCATCGAAGTGCTCACCGGCCGAAAGCTTAATGGCCTCCGCACGGCGGTTTTGTTCGGCGACAACAGCACGTTGTTGCTGCCAGCGAACCAGCGGTGCAAGCAGCGCACGCAGTGGCACAAACACCAGCAGTGCGACGACCAGCGCAAGCGCTATCAGCGCAGGCGGCATGCCAGCGCTCATATCAAGGCCCAGCAGTCCGCCAACCAGGCCCTGGCCAGCGGCAATGACGCCAAATCCAATGGCCAGCGCCATCGCCGCAGACACCAAACCCAACGCATGGCGACCCATCCAGTGAGCAGCACGCCCCACCAGACCGCCCGTGACGGGCAAGAACACCATCGCCGTTAGCAACGCCGCAGAAAGAACAATCACCACCATGAGCGGCAGATAGCCCATGAACTCGCCGGTCACGCCCGGCCAGAGCAGCATGGGAAGGAAAGCCGCCAGCGTTGTCGCGGTCGACGACACGATGGGCCAAAACATCAGCCTGGCCGCACGAATGTAAGCCTCGGTTGGTTCCAAACCTTCAGCGATTTTGCGGTCGGCGTATTCCACAACCACAATGGCGCCATCGACCAACAAACCAACCGTTAGAACCAAGCCAAACAGAACCATGATGTTCACAGTCTGCCCGGCCAGCGACAGGATGAGAAAGCCCATCATAAACGATGTCGGGATGGCCAGGCCAACCAACAGGGCTGACTTCAATCCAAGCGCGAACAGCACGACGATCATGACGAGCAGAATGGCCGTCACGATGGAGGCTTGCAGCGAGCCCTGCACCTCATTGATGCTGTCGGACATGTCGACCAGATAGTCGATGTGAACCTGTTCGGGCCAATCGGTGGTCACCTGATCGACAATTGCACGCACGGCAAGATTGTTCTCGATGATGTTGGTGCCAAGGCGTTTGATCACCTCGATCGCAATCGCCGGTTCGCCGTTGACGCGGGTGTAGGACACCGGATCCTGGAAGGTGCGACGGATCTCGGCCACATCGCCAAGCAGCACTTGACCATCATTGTTCTCGCGCAGTGAGATCGAGAACAGATCATCAGCGTTTTCAATCAGACCGGGCACTTTCACGTTGAAGCGACCGCCGCCAGTATCGAACACACCCGCAGGCACCAGAGCATTGTTGAGCTGCAGCGCGTTGAGCAACTGCGACTGCGTAATGCCGTAGGCTTCAAGGCGCGCAAGATCGATGGTCACTTCGAGCATTTCCTCGCGGTGACCCACCAGATTGGCTTCCAGGATGGTGTCGATGTTTTCCAGCTCATCGCGCAGCGTGCGTGCCAGGGTGTAAAGCGTGCGCTCGGGCACATCGCCTGACAGGGCCACCGTGATGGTGGGTACCAACGAGAAGTTGGTCTCAAAAATCTGCGCTTCGTCTGCCTCAGTTGGCATTTCGGCTTGCGCGCGGCTCACACGATCGCGCACGTCTGCCATCGCCTCGTCTTTGTCGAAGGCGATGTCAAACTCAAGCACGACACCAGCATGGCCCTCAGAGGCAATGGCGGTGATCTCCACCAGCCCATCCAAGCCTTGCAACTGGGTTTCAAGTGGTCGGATCAGAAGGCGTTCAGCATCTTCCGGTGACACGCCGTTCTGGCCCACAGAAACATAGAACACTGGCACATCAATGTCCGGGTTCGCCTCTTTGGGGATGGCGATGTAGCTAAGGACACCAGCGCCCACGACCACCAGCATCATCACGATGACAGTACGCGGTCGGCGCAGGATCATTTCGAGCATGCCGATCATTGGGCAACTCCTTCATCGCTTGCCGCGGCGTCTTGAAGCTGGTCTGGCGCTTGCGAGGTTTGTAGAATGCCCTCGTCCACCAGGGTCACAGCAACCTCTTGGCCAGGCTCGACAAAGTCCTGCCCGACCACGATCACCCGCACATCGCCATCAAGACCGGCGACCCATACGCCCTCGCGCTCATCACCAAGCAGTGTGACCGGGTTAAAGGACACCATGTTGTCATCATCAAGCGTGTGAACGCCAATGATGCCATTGCCATCCAAACCGAGGGATGAAAGCGGCAGAAGGTGACCGCTCACCGGTGGCAGATCGATGGCAGCTTCAGCTGTTACGCCGCCACGCAAAGCGCCGTCAGGGTTTGGAATGTCGACATCGACGCGGAAAGTCCGGGTCGCGGTGTCGGCGGTGGCAGAGATGAAGCTCACTCTGCCGTCAGCCTCTTCGCCGGTAACAAGCGAAACGTTTGCGTCCATGCCCACCGAAAGCGCGCCAATATCGCGCTCAGACACCTGACCGGTGATCACCAGCGGATCGACATCCAAAAGCGTTGCACACAAAGCACCCGGAGCGAGCTGTGTGCCAACATCAGCCAATGGAAGCTGCACAAGCCCTTCCACCGGGGCGGTGATAACGGTGCGTTCCAAATCAAGCTCGGCCTGATCGAAGGCTGCCTGCGCGCTATCAAACGCCGCTTGCAGCGCCGGCACGCGGTTTTGCGCGCCAAATCCATTATCAGCCAGAGACTGTGCAGCCGTCAGATCAACCTCTGCCTGTGCAACCGCTGCCCTTGCTTGGGTAAGCGCAGCTTGGCGGGTGGCTTCATCCAACCGGCAAAGCACATCGCCAGCAGCAACTTGATCACCTTCTTGCACAGCAACTTCGACCACACGGCCGCCGGTTTCTGCCGACACCATCACGCTGGCATCAGCTTCCGTGCGACCTCGCATCGCCAGAAAATTTGGTCGATCTTGCACTGAGAAGTCACGCGCCCGCACTGAAAACAGCTCTGGGTCATCCGCAGCCGTGGCTGTCGCGCGCACTGGATTGTCAGGATCAATCGGTCCTTGGCCGGAGAACATCGTCGTGCCGCCCAGCATGTAGGCCCCAACGCCTGCGGTCAGGCCTATGGCAAGGATGTGGGGAAATTTGATTGGAAAAGCCATGGTTCGTTTCTTCAGTTTATCAGTGCTTTGCCGCCACGTGGGCGCATTCGGGGGGAGGGTTATTCAGCTGCTATCGGTGCGATGTCGTTCACATCATCAGGTGAAGCGGTGCGGTGCGGCGCATTGCGGGCAACCTCGTCGCTGTCGGCCAGAATGCGCGCGCGATTGGCGTGCAGCCAATCCAATTGGGTTCTCATGCAGGTTGTGCCGTAGTCGGCAAGCCAACTGTCTTGGGGCATATCGCTCTTCATTTCGTCTATCTTTTGAAGCTCGTCCTCGACCTGGCTGATGTGCACGCTCAGCGCCTGCTCCATATCGCCCACGTCGAGAAGATCGGCACACATTGCAATAAGCAGAAACTCTGACCGAAAAACGTCAGGTGTTGGGCTCTCACGCAAGTTGGCGCGCAGTTCCGCGCGGCCTTCTTCATTCATCGAATAGACTTTGCGCGCTGGCTTTCCGTCCTGTTGCTCAAGTCGGCAACTTACCAGCCCTTCATCCTCCAGCTTGGCCAAAGCCGGATAGATTGAGCCGAAGCTGGCATCCACGAAATAGGCGTATTTGCCTTCCGTGGAGAGCTTTCGGATTTCGTATCCGGTTGCATCTTGGTGGTGCAAAATAGCCAGGCAGAGTGTGCGAACGTTCATTATAGGGTCCTTATGTCGAACGGGCATATATCAAACATGAATATGCTCGTCCAGTATGATCTCGCTCGATACGTCTTACCTAGGGTTGTGGATCATCAATTCTGTGTGAGAACCGCTCTTGCGGTCTTTTGATTGGCTATGTGGTTGTTTCTTTCAGCTTGTTTGCAGTGCGCGAAGCCTTTCAGTAACCAAAACAGGCAATAGTGACCGCCTCGCACGCGCTTGGGAGCGCAGGGAAGACGTTGCGATGGAGTTGAGGGACATGGTGCTGCACATCCAAAGGATGCAGATGGTGGGAGTTCGCGCGATTGGCACGGTACTCATCGCAACCATGCTTGTAGTAGGTTTGGCCGTGGCGCCAAGTCACGCTCAAGAGCAGGACCAGGGCCAAGGCCAAGACGAGAACCAAGACGAAGCGCAGGACCCTCAGGCTCTCTACGAGCAGGCGATGCAAGCTGAATGGACAGGCGACTATGCGCAGGCGCGCGCGCTGCATAGGCAAGCCGCTGCATTGGGCTTGGCGCGTTCACATTATCAGCTTGGTTTCTTGTTGCTTGATGGATTGGGCGGCGAACGCGATGTGGACGCCGCGCGCGCCCATCTGCGTACCGCAGCCGATAACGGCATCACGCTGGCGCTGGTCCCCTTCATATATTCCTATGATGATCAGGATGATCCGCAGCTCAATCCCGATGCCGCTATCGCAGGACATGCTCTGCTGGAGCTGGCGCTGCGTGATCTCGGCATGGCCGGCGACACAATCCAGTTCTGGAGCCCACCTATGCGCCGTCAGGTCCAAGTGTATCTGCAAGAGGCCGGCTATTATCGCGGTGCCATCGACGGGCTGATCGGTCAGGGGTCGTTGAACGCTTTGCGCGCATTCGCCCGCCAGCGCGCGCCGTTACCGGAGCTGCCGGGTCGAGGGTTCACAAGCCTTGTTCTCTCCGCGCAAGGCGTGACTGCTGATGAGCGTCCGCTGTTTGCTTGGCAGGATGTGGATGATCTGGTGGATGCGCGATCGGCGTTTGCTGGCGCGCGCGTGGAAGCAACACAGGAAGGCCATTGGCGCATCGGCGTAGACGATGTTGCACTGATCGACTGGCCCCGTGCGGAGGAAGGTGATGACGCGACCGAAGTGCTGATGTTCCAACTGCCCGGCAAGCCGCAGCGTACCGATTTTCAGTTCGGTATGAGTTTGGACGCTGTGGCAGAGGATGATCTCGGCCAATGCGCCCTGCGCGCCTCAGACGAAGACCCAATGCCACGCTACACCCGTCGCTGCGAAACCCGTATCGCCGGTGTGCATCTCCTCTTCCAGGCTGCGAACGGCCCTTTCGATGATGTGGAAACCTCGCTGACAGGCGCAACGGCACCCTATGGTGAGCGCTTGACCGCGATCGAACTGTCTCCACCGGTTGCGCTGCGCCTTGCTGAAAGCCAGAGCGAGTAGAGCAAGCAATTGGAAAAAAGCGCCTCAAACTTGGGCCTTGAACTTGGGCTTCCACGGTGCTATCCGCGCCACTCTGCGCATTGGGGAATAGGTTAACGGTAGACCCACGGACTCTGACTCCGTTAGTCCTGGTTCGAATCCAGGTTCCCCAGCCACTTCTCCATTTTCATCGACAAGACGACTTTGCTCTACAGCGCTTGCGTGTCCAAACGACGGCGCGTGGTTTCGATGATTTCCACATCGTCCAGGCGATCAGCCAAAACATCATGGCGCATCAACTGCCTTGCCAGGTCCATCGGCAGCGACAGCGTGATCTTTTCCTCGCTCTTCTCTTCGACTGTTTGCTGCGCGTTTTCGCCAGCGCCCATCACCATGCCACCGGCAACGGTGTTCAGCGTATCCGGATCGATCAGCACGAATGATCCTGTGGCCCGATTGTCCGCATAAGGGTCAAACACCCCATCCTCTTCCAAGTGCAGCGTGACGCGGCCAATTGCATTGTGCTGCAGCGCCTGCGCTGGCGCCCATGTCAAATCGTGCAGGTTGAGGGCGCTTTGCGGAGCGATTTGTGCACGTTGGCGGCGGCTGCCCGATTTCAGCCAATAGCGCTTCTGCGGATCAAGGCTTTGGGCAGTCAACACCACCAGGTCTGCGTTCACCTCGCGCGCACCGATTGGCGCGGATGCCTTGGCTGCAATCATGTCGCCGCGGGCAATATCAATGTTGCGATCCAGCACCAGCGTGACCGCATCACCGGGTGCAGCGGATGGCTGATCACCATCAAACGTCACAATGCGGGTGATGGTCGCCTCCAAACCTTGCGGCGCGACAGTGATGGCATCACCTACTGCCACACGACCACCGCTAACCGTGCCTTGATAGCCGCGAAAGCTTTCATCGGGGCGGCTGACGCGCTGCACCGAGAAGCGAAAACCAGTGGGGCTGTCGTCCTGAACGTCTGCGCCTTCCAGCGCATCCAGCAGGGTTGGGCCGGTGTACCATGGCATCCGCACTGAACCGGGCACGGTTACATTTTCGCCCTGTGGCGCTGACGTCGGGATGATGGTGACATGGTCCAGCGGCAGGTCTTTGGCAAAAGCGGTGAAAGCATCGGCAATCGCCTGGAAGGCATGCCGGTCATAGTCCACTAAGTCCATCTTGTTAACGACCAACACCACCTGACGGATGCCCATCAGGCTCACAATCATGGTGTGGCGGCGCGTCTGTTCCTGAAGGCCCGCGCGTGCATCCACCAAAATGATGGCAAGGTCTGCCGTCGAGGCGCCGGTGGCCATATTGCCGGTGTACTGCTCATGGCCCGGCGTGTCGGCCACAATGTAGGAGCGGTTGGCGGTGGAGAAATAGCGATAGGCAACATCAATGGTGATACCCTGTTCTCGCTCGGCTTGAAGCCCATCCAGCAGCAAGGAAAAATCGGGCAGGTTTAGCCCATCATTGTCATTGGAGCCGTTCTTATAAAGCCCAGCCACATGGTCCGACATCACCATCTTGGTGTCCCAGAGCAAGCGGCCAATGAGCGTGGATTTGCCATCGTCCACATTGCCGCAGGTGATGAAGCGCAGCGGACGCGCCGGCGTTCGCAAAGGGGTGGAAAGCGTTACCGGCGCGGCGAGGGTTGATAGGGTGGTCATCAGAAGTAGCCCTCACGTTTTTTCTTTTCCATGGAAGCGGCTTGGTCTTTGTCGATAGCCCGACCATTACGCTCCGACACGGTGGCGCTTTGCACCTCATCGATGATCTCATCCAAGGTCGTCGCGTGCGATTGAATGGCAGCGGTCAGCGGAAAGCAGCCCAGCGTGCGGAAGCGCACATCTTTGGTCTGCACCTGCTCGCCAGGCAGCAGTTCCAGCCGTTCATCTTCGGCCAGCATCATCATGCCGTCACGTTGCACCACCGGGCGCGGCTTGGCGAAATAGAGCGGCACAATGGGGATATCCTCGGCCTGGATGTAGCGCCAGACATCAAGCTCAGTCCAATTGGACAGCGGAAACACGCGGATGCTCTCACCCTGCCGGATCATGCCATTGTAGATTGACCAAAGCTCTGGGCGCTGGCTGCGCGGATCCCAGGTGTGGTTGGGCGTGCGGAAGGAATAGACCCGCTCTTTGGCGCGGGAAGCTTCCTCATCACGTCGCGCTCCACCAAAGGCTGCATCAAACTTGCCAGCATCAAGCGCCGTGCGCAGCGCCTCGGTCTTCATAATGTCGGTGTAGCGCGAAGAGCCGTAGGTGAAGGGTGTGATGTTCTCAGCTGTGCCACGTGGGTTGGTGTAAACCATCAGGTCCAGATTGTGCTCCTGCGCAACCTGATCGCGGAAGGCGAGCATCTGGGTGAACTTCCAGCCGGTATCGATGTGGAGTAGCGGGAAAGGCACCTTGCCGGGATAAAAAGCTTTGCGCGCCAGGTGCAGAAGGACCGAAGAATCCTTGCCCACCGAATAGAGCATCACGGGGCGTTCAAACTCGGCAGCGACTTCGCGAAAGATATGGATCGCCTCATTCTCCAGCGCTTGCAACGTTGGATCGAGGCGATGTTTGGCGGGCTGAGGGGGGGAATCAGGTCGCGGGGAAAGATCAGGCATTAGCAGTGTCCAACTGTGCGGGGGATTGGCGGGGAGAGGCGGGGTTTTCGGCAGTGTTCTCCAAGTGCAGGCCGCATTCCTGGCGGCTTTCCTGTTCCCACCACCAGCGACCGGCGCGTTCTGGCTCACCGGGCTTGATGGCTCGTGTGCAGGGCTCACAGCCAATGGAAGGATAGCCGCGCGCGTGCAGCGGATTGGTGGGAATGGCGTGCTTGGCAATAAGCGTCTGCAAAGCCTCGCTGGAAAGATCAGCCAGGGGATTGAGCTTGATAAGGCCGCGCGCGTCGTCCCATTCGGCAAACGGGATTGCTTTGCGATTGTCGGACTGGTCGCGGCGTAAGCCAGTGATCCAGGCGTCCGCGCCCTCCAAAGCCTTGGCGAGCGGTATCACCTTGCGGACGTAGCAGCAGACTTTGCGCGCTTCGACGCTCTCGTAAAAGCCGTTCAAGCCATAGGTGCTGATGTAACTGTCCACATCGCTGGTTTCTGGTTCGAACCGTTTGATCGCAAGGCCGTAGCGCTGCTCGGTCGTTTCAAGCAGGTCCAGCGTTTCTGGGAACAAGCGTCCGGTTTGCAGCGTCACCACCTGGATGGCGCGTCCATGCTCAGCAATCAGCGACGTGATCAACTGGTCTTCCAGGCCAAGGCTGGTAGTGAACGCGGGTTGATCAAACTGTTCTGCAATATGCGCGATCCGCGCTTCAAGCGGCAGAGCGGCAAGGGCTGAATTCAGGTTTGCAGCAAGCGCAGCGTGCGACATCGCAGGGTCCTTTCCAAACGTGCCCAAACGATGCGTGAGCGCCCAAATTTTGGAAAGAAACAGCGTTGCAGTGTAAGCGGTTGCATGAAAACGCTTGTCGGCGAACGCTCCAAATCACGCCAAATCTGGCACAAACTTAAAATGGTGTTGCAAGACTTGGCGCTGAATCGGTCATCAGCGCAAAATCCATCTGCATTTGATTTTTCACACCTGCATCTGCGTGGTTGATTTCAGCGTTTCCATGGAGAGGCTGGAGGTCACCGCGAACAGACGCACACGCGCGACCAGTCTTTTATAGAAGGCATCAAACGCGCGGGTGTCCTCCACGCGCACTTTAAGAAGATAGTCGATCTCGCCTGCTAGCCGATGCGCTTCTTGAATTTCCGGCATGTCCTGCACCGCGTCACTGAATCGCTCCAACCAGTTTTCTTCGTGCTGATCGGTTTTCACCGCGATGAAGAACACTTCGGTCTGCCCGATTTTTTCCGGATCAAGCAGCGCCACTTCGCCAGCGATGACGCCACTGTCTTTCAGCTTTTTGATCCGCGCCCACACCGGTGATTTGGAGGAGCCAACCTCTGCGGCAACTTTCTCCACCGACAGCGATGCATCGCGCTGAAGCACCTGCAAAATCCTGCGATCAAGGTCATCCATAGATAAAATATCCTGATTTTTGCGTCTATGTCAGAGTAAAATCGACTGATAATCGCGCGATTGGTGATATCAATCTTATTTTCTCCCTTATATTGGCAAAAGCGCAGGAAAATGTCCAATTACGTGTTCACGAAACGCCAAGGACAAACCGATGCGCGCGTTCCCCATTTTTGTTCAGGCCGAGGGCCGCACCATCATCGTTTTCGGTGGCGGTGCTGATGCTGCGGCTAAGCTGCGCCTGGTGGCGAAGACAGAGGCGCGCATCCTTGTGGTGGCGCAGGCGCTGGTTCCTGGCGAGATCGATCTTGGCGCAGCGCAGTGGGTGCAAATGGATCCGCTCAGCTTTGTGTTCCCGGAAAACACCGCGCTTGCCTATGCCGCGACTGGTGACGAAGCGTTGGATGCGAAGATTGCCGCCCACGCCCGCGCCAGCCACGTGATTGTCTGCGCCGCTGACCAGCCAGAGGTGAGCGACTTCATCACCCCTGCCATCGTCGACCGTGACCCAGTGGTTATTGCCATCGGCACCGAAGGCACAGCGCCGGTGCTCGCTCGCATGATCAAGGCGCAGATTGAAGCCTCATTGCCGCAGGTTTTGGGTGGCTTGGCCAAGCTCGCCAACAGTTTCCGCGATCGCGTGGCCGACACCATCGCTCCAGGTGGGGAACGCCGTGCGTTCTGGCGCAGCTTTTTCAAAGGTGCCTTGCAGGACCGCCTGGATGTTGAAACGGCCCGAGAACGCGCAGAAGCGATCCTTTCAGGGCAAAACGATGCCGAGGCCCGCGAAGGGTTCATCAGCTTTGTAGGGTCGGGCCCCGGTGGACCTGATCTAATGACGCTCAAGGCCCGCAAGGTCCTCGATGAAGCCGATGTCGTGCTTTTTGACGCGTTGGTTGCACCAGAAATACTAGAACTTGCTCGCCGTGAAGCGCTCATGGTCGATGTTGGCAAGCGCTGCGGCAAACACTCCCTCAACCAGCAGGACATCTGCGATCTCTTGGTCGAGCACGCCAAGCAAGGCCATCATGTGGTGCGCTTGAAGGGCGGCGATCCAGCGATTTTCGGACGCTTGGCCGAAGAACTGGATGCTGTGAGCAATGCAGGTCTGGCCTTTGAAGTCGTTCCTGGTGTCACAGCCGCCGCTGCTGCTAGCGCATCTGCCGCTGCCCCCCTGACCGAGCGCGGCCACGCCCAGGAGCTTCGGGTGATCACTGCTCATGGCGCGGACGGTGACGCAGATGTTGATTGGGCTTCGCTAGCCCGCAGCGACAGCGCCGTTGCCGTCTATATGGGCAAGCGTGCGGCTGCCGATGTCCAGCGCCAACTTGTCCTTAATGGACGCGCACCTGGTACCCCTGTTGTGCTGGTGGAAAATGCTGGTCGGCATGATGAGAAAATCCACCACACCAGCCTGTCAGCGCTTGGCGCCACGGCCAAGCGCACCAGCAAAGGTGCACCTTTGATGATGCTGATTGGCGTCGTCTCCCGCCGCGCCAACGCGCGCCCAATACAAACCCACGACCAAGCCCAGTCCACCATTTCAGACCGAAAGGCCGCATGATGGCATCCTCAAAGATCAAAGATGGCCCACGCATTCTCACCGCCAACGCTCTGCTTTCTGGCCGTGTTGTCTACTGGAATGGATCGGCTTGGTGCCGCTCGGTAGACGAGGCACTGCGTGCAACATCTCCCGATGAAATCGCCGAACTGGAAGCACGCGGCGCGGCTGAGGAAATGGTGAACATGGTGGTTGGCGCCTATCTGGTGCCCCTATCAGAAAGCGGCACCATAGAACCGCTGGAACTGCGCGAGCGCCGCCGGATCGGTGGCCCAAGCATCGGCTTGCCCGGCGCCGCTACCGCATAAAGCCCATTTCCGGACCGTCCCTAAGGATCCCCCCAAATGTACACCTATGATGCCCACGATCAGGCGCTTGTTGATGCGCGCGCGCACGAGTTTCGCGACCAGGTGGCGCGGCGCCTTGCCGGTCAGCTGACCGAGGATGAGTTCAAGCCCCTTCGTCTGCAGAACGGCCTGTACCTGCAACTGCACGCCTACATGCTGCGTGTCGCAATCCCCTATGGCGTGCTGTCATCCGATCAGCTGCGCATGCTCGGCGTGCTGGCGGAAAAGTATGATCGCGGCTACGGCCATTTCACCACCCGCCAGAACATCCAGTACAATTGGACGAAGCTGGAAGATGTGGCCGACATGCTGGACCATCTGGCCTCGGTGCAGATGCATGCCGTTCAGACCTCCGGCAACTGTATCCGCAATGTGACCACCGACGCGTATGCTGGTGTGGCCGCCGACGAATATATCGATCCGCGTCCGATTTCAGAGCTGCTGCGCCAATGGTCAACGCTGCATCCTGAGTTCGCGTTTCTGCCGCGCAAGTTCAAAATCGCTGTGACTGGCGCTGCGCAAGACCGCGCGGCGATGAAGTTCCATGATATCGGCATCTCAGTGAAGGCAGGTGAGGGCGGTGATCCGCTGTTCGACGTCTGGGTCGGTGGCGGTCAAGGCCGTACGCCACGCGTTGCGGTGCTGTTTGAAGAGAACGTTGCTCTGGACGATTTGCTGCCAACGCTCGATGCCATGCTGCGCGTCTACAATCTGCACGGCCGTCGCGACAACAAATACAAAGCCCGCATCAAAATCTTGGTCGCCGAGATGGGTTTGGAGACGTACCGCGCGGAGGTGAAAGCCGACATGGCGGGCCGCGACCGTGCGGTATTTGATACCGCACCGGCTGAGTATGCGCGCATCGCCGCCCAGTTTGCCGATGCCCAGCAACCTGCGCTGACACCCGTTTCGGTCTCCCGTGATGATCCGGCATTCGCTGCGTGGCTTGATGAGAACGTGATGGCCCACCGGGTGGATGGCTACGCCGCCGTCACCATCTCGCTGAAAGCTGAAGGCGCGATCCCTGGCGATGCCACAGCCGAACAGATGAAGGCCGTCGCCGATTTGGCCGAGCGCCATTCCGCCTCAGAAATTCGCGTCACCCACCGCCAGAACCTGGTGCTGCCATGGGTGCCGCAAGCCGAGCTGCGGGCCGTCTATGACGCGCTGGTCAGCCAAGGCCTTGCTGAAGCCAATATCGGCCTTGCCAGCGACATCATCTCGTGTCCCGGCCTTGATTATTGTGCACTGGCCACAGCGCGCTCGATCCCTGTTGCGCAAAAGCTCTCACAGGAGTTGCGGGCGCGCGAAAAACGCGAGGATTTGCGCGGCATCACGGTCAACATTTCCGGCTGCATCAATGCTTGCGGGCACCACCATGCCGCCACTATTGGTATCTTGGGCCTCAACCGCGCCGAGCAGGAAAACTACCAGATCACACTGGCAGGTCGCGCTGATGAGGGCGCGCAAGTCGGTAATATCCTAGGGCCAGGCTTTGCCGCTGAGGCGTTGCCAGGCGCGATCCACCGTATCCTCGACACGTTCCAGGCGCTACGCCGGACCGATGAAGATCTGGCTGATGTGTATGCCCGCGTTGGCAAAGACCCCTTCAAACAAGCCGCTTACGAAACGCTCGAACGCGCAGCTTAGTCTCTCAAGATTGGACAAACCCATGTGGATTTTCCACGCCTCCGGCACTTTGGAGCGCATTGAAGATGTGCCCGCCACCATCACGCTCGATCCAGAAGCGGCTGACAATGACACGGTTCCGGCAGGCACCAACCAGCCGGTCGCGATCACGTTCAAGAGCTTTGCTGATGGGCGCGGCTTCTCGCTTGCCCGGCGCCTGCGCGAAACACATGGCGCAGGTCTCACTCTCCTTGCTATCGGTCATGTGTTGCCAGATCAGGCCAGACACGCCTTTCAGAGCGGTTTCGATCAGATTTTGATTTCGGACAATGATTTTGCGCGCTATGGACGCCAAGCATGGGATGTTGCATTGCAAAATGCAGTTGGAACACTCTATCTCGGCGAAGCCTCCGGTGATGGCATCTGGGCACGTCGTCATTCAACAGAGCAGGCAGGCGCACGGTAATGCATCACGAGAAAGTTCTGGAAACCCACCACTACACCGATACGCTTTTCTCCTTCCGGACCACCCGTCCTGCCTCTTTCCGCTTCCGCTCCGGCGAGTTCGCGATGCTGGGGTTGGAGGTTGATGGCAAGCCGTTGCTTCGGGCCTATTCTGTTGCCAGCCCAAGCTGGGATGACACGCTGGAGTTCTTCTCTATCAAGGTGCCAAACGGCCCGCTGACCTCCCGCCTGCAAAAGGTTCAAGAGGGCGATGAAATCATTCTCAACAAAAAACCCACCGGCACGCTGGTGCTGGATGCGCTGCGTCCGGGCAAAAACCTCTATCTCATTTCCACTGGCACGGGCATCGCACCGTTCGCCAGCCTGGTGCGTGACCCGGAAACATACGAGAAATTCGACCGTGTGATCCTTACGCACAGCTGCCGCACAGTGCCCGAGCTGGCCTATGGCTTCGATCTTATGAAAACGATCAAAGAAGATGAGATGTTGCAGGAAATCGTTGGCGACAAGCTCACGCATTTCACATCCGTCACCCGCGAAGATCACACCCATGTGGGCCGCATCACCAAGCTGATCGACGATGGCACGCTGTTTGAGGCTGTTGGCGAAAAACCATGGGACCCAGAAATCGACCGCGTGATGATCTGTGGTTCCACGGCCATGACCAAGGATGTCAGCGGTGCCTGCGAGCGCCACGGTTTGTTGGAAGGCTCCAACGCTCGCCCGGCTGATTTCGTGATTGAGAAAGCGTTTGTTGGGTAACTTCTAGGGGGCTAGCCAACGCTCCAGGTTTTCAGCCACAAACGCATCATCATTGAGCTCCGGATAGTCCCGGTAGATACGCTCGATCTCGTCCAGTTGCCCGGGCCCCATCGTTTCATCAGGGTTCAAGCACCAGGTGCCCGGCAAAAGGCCCTGTCGGCGCAACACCTCATGGATCGCTGCGATACAACCAGCAAAGTTGTTGCGCACGTCGAACAAGACGCCGTTTGAATCTGTCACACGGGCATCAAGGCTCAGCCATTCGCTAGCGCTTCGCCCCGCTTGATTGGTGTGAATGTCATGCAGCAGCTCCACCGCCCGCTTCGTCCAAACCGCCCAATGGCCAAGCAGCCCACCCTTGATACGCAGCTTCACCATCTGACCGTCGCGCGGAAAGGCAAACTCGGTCAAAAGATCAGCAACGATGTGATCATCATTGCCAGTGTAAAGCGTAACTCTCTCTTCGGCTCGCGCGTCGACAACAGCTCGCACCACATCCAGCGTTTTGTAGCGATTGAACGGCGCGATTTTGATCGCGACCACGTTCTCGATTTGCGCAAACCGGCGCCAGAACTCATAGCGTAGCGTCTGCCCACCAACAGCGGGTTGAAGATAAAACCCAATCAGCGGCATCACCCGTGCCACCGCTTCGCAGTGGGCAATCAACGCGTCTTCGCTTTGGTCTTTGAGTGCTGCGAGGCTCAAAAGCACAGCGTTGTAGCCTAACCTGCGCGCAAGCTCGGCCTCGGCCACAGCCTGGGCGGTCTGTCCAATGGCACCGGCGACCATAAAAGGTTCACTGGCGTGCGCCTTAGCCTCCTCAGCGGCCAATTCCAGCACAGGGCGCAACAAGCCGTGGTCGCGGATTTCAAACTGCGTTGTGTGCACGCCCACCGCCAGACCAATCGCTCCGGCATCCAGGTAGTAGCGCGACAGCGCACGCTGATGACGCTCGCTCAACCGCCGGTCGGCATCCAAGGCCAAGGGGTGGGCGGGGATTACCCCGCCGCGGCGCAAATTATCCAAAGGTGTGGCGTTGGTCATGGCGTTCTCCATCAGCCTGCGGGCGTTGCGCGCAAATAGCCAAGCACGACCTCGACAATGTGGGTGCGACGCGTGGCAAAACATGTGTTGGCGTCAGGCAGGTCAAAGACCACCGACAGCGTCGCGCGGTTGGATGTGAAGAAGTAAGCAAGGCTCGCGATCGTGATATAAAGCTGCACCGGGTCCACGCTCACGCGAAAATCCCCGCGCGCAACGCCAGCTCTCAAAATGGCGGCGATGGTATCGACCAGCGGTGTGTTGAGGCGGCGCGCATCGTCGGAGGCTTTCAAATGCTCCGCGCCGTGCATGTTTTCATCATTGATCAGTTTGATGAAGCTTGGGTTGTCGCGCACGTAATCAAACGAAAATTCCACCAGCTTTTGCATGGCGGCGATGGGTGGAAGATCTGTGAGGTCCAGCTTCTGTTCAGCGGCGCGGATCTTGGCATAGGTCTGCTCCAAGACAGCGGTAAACAGCTCATCCTTGCCAGCAAAATAATGGTAGAGCAGCGCCTGGTTGCAACCTGCCAAACTGGCAATAGCAGCCATGCGCGTGCCTTCCAGCCCTTTCGTTGCGAACACGCTTTCCGCCGCATCCAATATGCGCTGGCGGCTCTTGGCGGCGTTCCGGGTTGCGGGGGCTTCTTTGACGTCAGTAGGTGCCATCGCGCACCTCAAAATGGGTCGGCTTGCCCAACGTTTTTCCACCCTTTTGCAGCCAGTGGGCCACCCAATCGATCATCGTGTCGACTGAAACCTCAGGCTGGCCGTAAAGCTCTTGCTGGCGGGTGGTGTCGATGATCCAGGCTTGCGGCTGCTCGCTGCCTTCAAAGAACGGCGTTTTGCCGAAGCGCTCACCAAAGCGTTTCGCCAGATCGCGCACCCGCTCAACATTTGGGCCGGAGAGATTAAGCGCCACGGCAGGACAGTCCGCCAGCGCTAAGGCGCGCAGCGCAATGTCGTTGGCATCGCGTTGCCAAATGATGTTGCAATGGCCGCTGTCGACCTGCACTGGCGTTCCGTCGAGAACGGCCTTGCCGATATCGTGCAGCACACCGTAGCGCAGATCGATCGCGTAGGAGAGGCGAAGCTGAACCACTTTGGTGCCATGCTCATTGGAAAAGTACTCAAACATGCGCTCGCGCCCAATGCAGGAATTGGCATACTCGCCAGGAGGCGCCAGCCGGTCGCCCTCCTTAGCGCCGGACCCATTCACATCGGCAAAGCTGTAAACGCAGGCGGTGGAAAAGACGGCAATGCGGGAGTCTTTGAACGCCTGTGCGACGATGGCTGGCACATGCACATTCATCGCCCAGGTCAGCGCCTGATTGCCTTCTGAGCCAAACTTACGCCCGGCCATGAAAACAACATTGGCGGTTTTTTCCAGCGCGTTGACGGCCCGTTCATCCAGCAGATCGCACGCCACGGTTTCAATGCCATGATCTTCCAGTGCAGCGCGCACGGACGGATCAGAAAAGCGCGCTACACCAATCACGCGCTTGCTTGGCGCCGCGCGTTTGGCCATGCGGGCCAGTGTTGGGCCCATCTTGCCGCCGACGCCCAAAATGGTGATGTCGCCGTCCAGTTTTGCCAGCGTTTCAACCAGAGCATCGCTCGGCGTCGAGAGCATGTCGTCCAGCATCGCTTCATCGGCAATCGTGGTGGGCTGGTGGACGGTCATGACAGTCTCCTTGGCAGTTTTGCGGGGTTCATGCGCTGGTTTCCTTAAGGCCAGGTTCTGTCAGCCCCAAGCTCTCAAAGGCCCAGTCTCCGGCTGGAGTCATGGCCTCCATGTCGGGCACGCACAGCGTCCCAAACCCTGGGCCATTAGCAGAGCGCGCAGACAAAAAGCCGGTGTGCGTGCGCAAGCGGGCGACGCCATAATCAAGGCCATAAAGATCGGGATGGGCGGTAAGCGCAGCATCGGCATCGCGCTGTGATAGATGGCTAAGGCCTGCGAAATAGTGGTGCGCATTGCGCTCGCAATGGCCGACACCCAGCGCCGCGACCAGCGCAAGGTCTGCGTTCAGCGACAGCACGGGCATGCAGGTCAGGTCTTCAGCAGACTGGAAATAGGTATCTTGGCCATCCGTCCGGTTGCGATGGGTGGCCAGCATCGCGTTGAGCAGCGATCGAAAAACGCCTTTGCAGTTTTTATGGCTGACACCGCGATAGCCAAGCTCCATGGCTTCATAAAACGCCGTGGTCCAACCATCGGCTTCGTCGATCAGAAGCGGTATGCCAATCTCATCCAAAGCCGCTTGATCAGGTGGGTTGGCGAAGGTCATGCGCCTATCAAGCGGTTGCTCTATAAAAAGCGCCTGACTGAGCATTGCTGATATCGAGCGGGAGGTTCGCAACCGGCTTGTGAAGTCTGCAAAATCGGCAAGGCTCCGGAACTGCTCATTGCCGTCCAGCGTGAACGCTATGGGGCGTCCGACTTGCAGCATCACGGCGCTGATCTTTTCAAGGCGCGCGCAGTCGGCATCGACATCGCCACCAAGCTTGATCTTCAAATAGCTCAGCTGATCGCGCTCGATATACTCGTCCAGCGTTTCCGGCAGGCCATCATTGGGGCTAACATTAGGGTCGAGATCTTGAGCGGTGATCGGGTCCACCATGCCAACCGTGTGCCGTATGGCCAGCTGATCCAAGGGCTGGGTGGGCATTGCTTCAGCCAAAGCCATGCCATCAAGTTCGCTAAAAATCTTACCAGCTTGCAGACCGAGGGAGGGGCTTTGGAGCAGGCTAAAAACGCTTTGCCCGCGTGCCCGTGCGACGCCATCCATCATCGCGCGCTCGACCATGGCAACGCCAAACGAGGCTCCCAGATCGTTGAAGTCGGCACGCAGCGCGTGCACGTGTACGGCATTGTCCAGCGCGCGCCAGTGATCGAACACCGTGCCATTGCCCAATTGCGTGGCGGTATCCAGCGCAGCGTTCAGCGTGTCCAGCAGGTCGTCAATGTTGTCGCGCGGCGTCTTTTCTGGCCGCTTGTCGAACCATTTGTAGGCGAGCAGTTCAGAAGCGTAACCAGTGACTTCTTTGCCATCGACCAGCATGTCCAACGCCAAGGTTGCGCTAGCAATGGCCTCGATGGTCACCGCACCAAAGCGAAACGGCATGCGGGCCTTGGCATTGGTGATGCCAATCTCACCGCGCAACGCTTTAACGGTGGCCGCATTCCTGATCATGCGCCGCACTCATGCAGGGCTTCGAACAAGCCTTCCACATAACCAGCGGCAAGCGCCGCAGCAGTGGGTCCATCGGGGTGATAATCGAACGGTTCGATGCCGATCAGGCCATCATAATCATGGTTGGCCAAAACACGCAGGATTGGCAAAAAACAATGCTCGCCCTGGCCGGGGCCACGGCGATTGGACTCGTTGAAGTGGATATGCCGGATCATACCCTTGGAGAGTTCTCGGTTGAGAACGCTGGATGGCGGGGCATCTTCTCCGCCCCAAGCTGCCGACGTGTCGAGCATGGTGGCCAAGCCCTTAGAGCCGGACCGCGTTACCAGCTCTTGCGCTTCTGCCACCGTGTTCACAAAATCGGTGAGCGCTGGCGCCAAGGGTTCCAAACAATAGGTGATCCCAGCGGCGTGCGCGGCATCTCCGGCAGCGGTGAGGTGGCCAAGGGCAATCTCTTCGGCCGCTTCCATGCCTCCCGCATCGCTGATGGGACGTTGATTGGGCGAGCCATGCACCAGAACCTTGCCGCCCAGATCATAGCAGAGCTCCACCAGCCCAAGCATGTGATCGCGTGTCTTCGACTGGACTGCAGGATCGTTGCTGGTCAGCGATAGGCCGCCAGGCACATTCATCAGCCAGTGCAGCCCGGTAATATGGATACCTTCGCCTTCAGCCATCGCGCGCAGGCTGCGCCGCTCGCTCGTGGGAAGATTGCAAGGATCATCAGAAAGCGTAAACGGAGCGACTTCCAGACCAATGTAACCGAGCCCTGCGGCAAGGCGGCATTGGCTTGCGAAATCAAGCTCTCGGATCACTTCGTTGCAGAGCGTCAGTTGCATGAATTATCCCGGCAATTGAATGAGAAAGATTTTGGAAAATACCGCCCAGATGACGAGGCTTGCGACCACAGCCAGGACTGCCGCGCCAATGAGTGTTTCAGCGAGGGACGCGCGTCTATCGGCGCGCATAAGTTCCACCGCAACGGTGAAACCGAAAATGAAAACCGCAGTGGCCGGCACGAACGGCAGATTGCCAAAAAGGCCAAAGCCATAGATTAGCAACGCGCCAAGCGTGAACGCGGTGCGCTTGACCGCGCGTGGCGTCCAGCTGGTGATGTTAAGCTGGCCATCGGTGCTGCGACGGCGCGCGCCACGCAGGGTGAGGATCACGCCCAACACCAAGATGATCGCGCCAAGCAGACCTGGTGTGATGCCAGGCACGGTAAGCGGATCAGCAGAGCGGTGCTCAAAGCGCGGCATGGCCAGAGCACCAATCAGAATGGCGGATCCTAGCGCTGTGACAAACAGCCCAAGCACGGTGTCGGTACGGTGCGATGGTGCACCAGCGACCTGAGAGGGGGCTTGCTCGCTCATACGGAGACCCTCTCGATCGGCACATGAGACGCGCTGGCAATCTGCTGCGCTGTCGGGATCGCCGCCAGCACCCGCGCTATCTCCAAGGCACCATCGTGCAACGGCACCATTGGTTTGGCGCCGTCCTTGATGGTGGCGAGAAACGCTTTGGCGCTGTTCTCCAACAACTGGTCGGGTGTGGCGTCAGGGAAAGCCTCGTTCCACGAGGTTGAAGGCGTAACATCGATGGTGCTTTCCATCTGGTCGAACCGCACCGATTGGAAGGTCAATCGATTGGCGTTGTAATCGAGCGTCAAACACCCTTTGTCGCCGACCAATCTGAGCACCTTGTCGGTCTGCGCACCGGGCACAAAAGCGTCTACGCCGTCGCCAGGTACAATCAGCCCCAGCGCCAAGCGGCCTGCAATGCCATTGGCATGCAGTGTCGTAAGCGACAGATCATCGGCAGCGTGATGGCCGGGCAATGTGATGCACTGCGCCCCGATCTGCGTGATGCTTGCTCCAGCAAACAGCCGCATCAGATCAAGAAAATGCACGCCGTCATTTTCCTCCAAGGCGACGTTGATATGGCGCCGCTTCCAGCCGCAAAAGCGCCCGTCCATCAGAACCAGGTTGCCAAGGTCACCGTTTTGCAGCACCTCGAGCGCACGCCTGGTCATGGGATGCGCGCGCAACAACAAATTGACCTGCACCAAACACCCGCTGCGATGCTGAGCCTCCATCAGGGCATGCGCTTCATCCAGCGTTGGCACGGCAGGTTTTTCCAACAGCACCGGCTTGCCCGCGGTCAACGCCTGATCCGTCAAAGCCAGGTGCGTGCTCGGCGGCGTGACGATGGTCACACAGTCCGCTTGCGGCAAAAACGCATCAATGTCTGCGCTGATCTGATCAGCGGCAAATCCATTGGCATCGGCATGTGCGCGGGCGTCCTCATTTGGGTCACTCACCAACACACGTGCGCCAAGCCGCGACCAGGCCGCCGCATGCCGCGCGCCAAAAGCTCCATATCCACACACCAGAACCGTTGTGCTGTTCATTCGCTGGCCCTTTGCGACCGGTTGAAAATGGTGGCGTGCGCGCGTGCCAATCGCCGCCGCACCCATGGCATGGCGAGCAGGATGGAAAGCAGAACAAGTCCAGCGATGATTGCGCTGATCGGGCGCGAGATAAAATCAATCGGATCGCCTTGGCTAAGGGCTAGGCTGCGTCGCAGATTGGAATCCAGGATCGGCCCAAGCACGACGCCCAGGATCATTGGCGCGACGGGAAAGCCGGTCTCGCGCATCAAGAAGCCCAAGATGCCGAAGCAGATCATTACCCCCACATCGAAGGGCCGCGATGCGATGGCAAACGCGCCGACCACGCAGAGCACGAAGATGACGCCCATCAGCCATTCGCGCCGCACTTTCAGGATCATCAGCAAAGGCCGCGTCATCAACAGGCCAAGCACCAGCATGGCAAGGCTGGCCCAAAACACCATGGCAACGATGGAGTAGAAGAAGTCCGGCTGCGTGATCATGATGAGCGGGCCTGGCCGCAGCCCGTGGATCACCATTGCCGCCAGCAGAACAGCGGCCGGTGCGGACCCAGGAATGGCCAGCGTAAGCACGGGAACAAACGCGCCAGGCACAGCAGCATTGTTGCCGGTTTCAGCCGCTAGCAAGCCTTCGACGGAACCTTTGCCAATCTCATCAGGGGTCTTCGACGCCCGGCGCGCAGCGGCCAACGACACCCAGGCGCCCATATCTTCGCCGACCCCGGGCACGACGCCCATAAACGTGCCGATCAGGCCGGAGCGCATCCAGGTTTTGGTGTATTTGGTGAACGCAAAGAAGGAGGCACGCGAGGTGCGGGCCACATGCTCCACCATCTCGCTGGCGCGGTTGCGCATCACCGACAGAACTTCGGCGCACCCGAAAGCACCCACCAGCACCGGAAGCAGGCCCAGCCCGCCTTCCAAATCCTGATAGCCATAGGTGTAGCGCGAATAAGCGTGGATGCTTTCCTGTCCAACCATCGCAACGGCCAAGCCAAAGAACCCAGCGATCCAGCCTTTCAGCGGATCACCCATGGCGGTCAGCTGGCCGCAGATCACGATGCCAAAGATCGCCAGCCAGAAGAACTCAAAGCTGGTGAACTCCAGCGCGAACTCAGCAAGCAGCGGCGCAATCATCGCCAAGCCAATCATGCCGACCACGGTGCCCAAAAACGAACCGATGGTGGCGATCACCATCGCGTCGCCCGCCTTGCCTTTAAGGGCCAGTTGGTGGCCATCCAGCGCGGTGGCGGCGTTGGCCGGTGTGCCGGGAATGTTCAAAAGAATGGCCGACCGGCTGCCGCCATAAATCGCGCCAATGTAGACGCAGACCAGCACCAGGATCGCCACATCTTGCGCCATGGTGAAGGTGAGGGTGGCCACCAACGCAACGCCAAGCGTCGCCGTGAGGCCGGGGATCATGCCGACCACGATGCCCAGGAACGTTGCGCCAAAGACGTAAAGCACTTGAGGCGACGCCCCAATTGCAAAGGCAGCCGAAAAGAACTGGCCGACACCGTCCATCGTGCGCGGGTCACTCCATAAGGGTCAAAAGATTGCAGGTGGCGAGGGTTGAAGCCTCTCGCCCAAAAGTGCCCAAGGGCGTAAAAAAGGGCAAAACGGCCCGGCGCCCCAAACAAGGCGCCGGGCCGTGGTGCATTAGAGCGCTTTAAGGGCGCGGGATGTCAAAGTCTTCCGGGCTGTTTTCAGCGGTGCCACCATCATACTGCTGCCAAGCATTGATGCTGAGCATTGGCATGGCTGCCTCTTGGGCAGCATCACCGTAGGATGGGTCAAAAAGCGCGCCACGTTCCGCAGCAAATGCCATCATCGCTTCAGAATTCATGATTGCGTCTTCCCAGACGGCGTCCATCGTATCGAACACCTCTTGCGGGGCATCAGCAGGAATCCAAACGCCGAAATAATTGTTGGCGCTCTGCACATCGGGCAGCCAATCGGTCACCGGAGGTACGGTGCCAAACCCATCAAGCTCCAGTGCCGAAGACGCGATCACCGCCAGCGGGCGCAAACGCTCTGCACGGATCATGTCCACCTGCTCGGTGGCTGTTTGCGAGGTGAAATCGGTCTCACCGGCAACGGTCGCGATCACCGCTGGGTTGCCGCCTTCATAGACGATCTGGCGGTAGTTGATCTCAGCAGCACCTTCAATCGCGCCCATGGCAATGGCACCGGCAGAGGTGAGGCCAGCAGTTGCCACAGTCAGCGGTTCATCGGAGGTTTGCAGCGCTTCCAACAACTGACCGAAATCTTCAATGTCGCTGTCAGTAGGCACAGAGATCAGCCCAGGGTTGGCCACGTGCAGGTAAAGTCGCCAGTCAGAAAGTGTCGCATCCAACATGCCGAGCACGGGGTAGGCGCCAAGGTCAGCGGCAGCGCCAGCCGCCATCATCATACCGTCATGGGGTGCATCCCAAACCGAACGCGTGCCCACTGAACCCGAAGCGCCTGGCTGGTTGATGATCACCACGTTCTGGCCAAGCGCTTCAGTCAACTCACCGGCAAGCACACGTGTTACCGTGTCAGTCGAACCGCCTGCGGACCAGGGCACAACAATGGAAACAGGCCCATCAGGCTGCCATTCTGCTTGCGCGATAGGCGCGCTGACAACCATGGCGGACACGGCCGCAACTGCACTCAATAAACGGTAGGCACTCTTCATGACGTTCCCCTTTTTAATTAACTGATTGGTTAGTTAGTTAGCGAGGATGTGGGATGCCCTGGGTGCTGTCAATGTTTGGAAAGTGCGAAGGGTGCGGTTGCTTGATCGCTTCATCGAAGTGATCCAGCAGTCCCGTTGTGGCACGCTCGCCACTTCGCAACGCCAAGTGATTGGGAACCATGCGTAAAGGTTGTAAGTTGATACTGGTGGGGTAAAGCCATGCAGGTGCCTTTGTGGGGTGTGCGAAACCAGTGATTGGCGCGCAACGGAGGTACTGGTGTTTTTTGAGTTGGGTCGGACTGCACGATCGTGAATGCGCATAGGCGGCTTGACCGCGCCTCTTTCTTTTCAACCTGTTCAGCTTGGCTGCTTGCGGTCACGGTTGTCGTTGTATCGGCGCTTCTGCCGGTTGCGCCCAGCCATGCGTTTGAGCTTTTTGGCGTGCAGCTCTTTGGCGCGGCTGAAGAGGACACAGAGTTTAGCGTTGGCGTGCCATTGCCATATGAGGTCGAGGTCACCATTGCTGGCGCGGATAATGCTGACCTTGATGAGGATGCTTTGCGCAGCGCCTCGGCGCTTTGGCGTGGCCGCGATGATCCAGCGCTCGGCTCTGCCGGGCTGCTGGCTGATGCGCGCAGCGACTATCGCCGCGTGCTCGGTGTGCTCTACGCCCAGGGCCATTATGGTGGGGTTATATCCATTCGCGTGAATGGCCAGGAAGCCTCTGGGCTCGAACCCGATGCCGACCTGGCTGAGCCGGTGAATGTGGTCGTCAACGTAGACCCAGGTCCGCTTTATAGTTTCGGTGTTTTGCAGATCGTCAACGCGGCGCCGCAAACCAGCGATCCGCGCGATGAAGTGCCAACGCTGCTGGAGATCGGCTTTGTTCCCGGCGCACCGGCAAAGTCTGGTGTCATCTTACAGGCTGAACGTGTTGCCGTGCGTGCCTGGCGCGAGCAGGGCCATGCTTTGGCCGACAGCGATGGCCGGGCCGTTGAGGCTGATCACCCAAGCCGCACGGTGGATGTCACGATCACCATGGCGCCTGATGGCCGCGCAACCTATGGCGGTCTGGCCATCGAAGGCGCCGAGCGCATGGACCCGGAATTCATCGCCTACATGGCCGATCTGCCACCGGGCCAAGAATACGATCCTGACGATATCGACGAGGCGAATGCGAGGCTGACCTCTCTCGAAGTTTTCCGCTCAGTGCGCATCGAGCAGGCCGCCGCTTTGGCCGCCGATGGCAGCTTGCCACAGACTATCTTTGTGCAAGAAATGCCCCTGCGGCGCATCGGTGCTGGTGGCACCATTTCATCTGTCGATGGGCTCGGGCTTGAGGCGTATTGGTTGCACCGCAACCTCTTTGGTCGTGCTGAACGGTTGCGCCTGGATGGCCGCGTTTCCGGCATCAACAGTGCCGACCCGGAAGACTTCACCTACCGTTTGGGCGCAACGTTCACCCGACCTGGGGTGATCACCCCGGACACACGGCTCATCGCCGCGCTTGCCGCCGAACGCGAAGTGCTGGATGCCTATGATCGAACATCGGTCTCAGGCGAAGTCGGATTGGAACATCCGTTCACGCCGGAACTGACCGGTCGCTTTTCCATCGAGGGTCGTCACGCGCACTTCGATGACACCGTGTTCGGTCAACGCGAGTTCACCAGCGCGGGCTTTGAGGCGCGTCTCACCTATGACAGCCGCGACATGCCGACCGACGCGACGTCTGGCTTCTTCTTGGAAGGCGCGGTCGAGCCCTTCTACGAATTTTCGCGCGGCAACCCCGGCGTGGTGGTTTCGGGCGAAGGCCGCGCCTACCAGTCCTTGGGTTTCGATGACCGCTTGGTACTTGCCGGTCGGCTAAAGGTTTCTTCGCTGATTGGCCCATCCATCGCCGACACGGCGCCGGATCGTTTGTTCCTGGCGGGTGGTGGAGGCTCGGTGCGCGGCTATGAGTACCGATCCATTGGCGTCACACAGCCAGGCGGGCAGATCACTGCCGGGCGCTTCCTGATGGAAGGTTCCGCAGAACTGCGCGCCCGCGTTACCGACACGCTGGGCGTGGTGGCCTTTGCCGATTTCGGCCATGTGGGTGCAGACAGCCTATCCGACTTCAACGAGGATATTCGTGTTGGTGTAGGCGGCGGCATCCGCTACCTCACGCCGCTTGGACCCATTCGTTTGGATGTTGCAACACCGCTTGATCCACGCGCTGGCGACCCCGATGTCGCTGTTTATCTTGGCATCGGGCAATCGTTCTGATGGTCTGGCGTCTCCCTCTTCTCGTTCTTGGCCTCGCGCTCATCATGGCCGCAGCGTTCCTGGCTCTGCCGGTGCGCGGGCAGAACGATGAAGCGCAGGAACGCTCACGCTTTCTCACCTTCGTTGAAGAACAGCTTTCCGCGCCGGGTCGTATCATCCGCATCGCTGGCATTGATGGCGCAATCTCTTCCAACGCGACGATTGGTGAGATCACGCTCTCTGACGAGGAAGGGGTTTGGCTGCGCCTTACCAACGCGCAGATTGTTTGGGATCGCTCAGCGCTGTTCCGTGCCCGCCTTGAGATTGAAAGCCTGTCGGCAGAAACCATCGATTGGCCGCGCATGCCGCTGCCGCAGGACCGTCCGCCATCGCCGGAAGCCACGGCTTTCGAATTGCCCGATCTGCCGGTCGAGGTGAACATCGATCGTTTGGCGATTGGTGAAGCGGTGCTGGGCGAGCCGCTGTTCGGCCTGGCCGCAACGCTAACCGGTGAGGGCAGCATCGCGCTGGCCGATGGATCGCTCGACACCAGCTTTGATGTCACACGCCTTGATGGGCCAGGCGGATCGCTGACTTTGAACGCGGCGTACACCGAACGTTCCACCGAGCTGGCCCTTGATTTTCAGCTGCAAGAGCCGGCCGACGGCGTTGTTGCCAACCTGCTCAATCTCGATGGCCGTCCGCCGGTGGATCTGTCCCTCACTGGCAATGGTCCGCTGGATGATCTCACCGTCGATCTGGCGCTTAATACCGACGAAGGCCGGGTGCTTGGCGGCGGTTTGCGCTTGCAAGAGGTGGAGGGCGGACGGTCTTTCAACGCTGATCTCCGTGGTCCGATCTCGGCACTCATTGCCCCGGCCTATCGCGGTTTTTTCGGTGCGGATTCCACGCTGGTTGCCAATGGCACATTGCCGAGCGAGGGCGGCTTCCAACTGGAGCGACTGGACCTTGAAAGCGGCACGCTGGCCCTTCAAGCCTCCGCTGCCACGGCATCTGACGGGTTTCTAACGGCGCTGGATCTGACCGCGCGGTTCGCAGCCCAGACCGGCGCCAGTGTTTTGCTTCCGGTGCCAGGCGAAGCCACCCGAGCCCGCGCTGGCGTGCTGGATGTGGCGTATGGCGGTTCCAATGGCGATTGGCAGGCTGCGCTTGGTCTTGATGGCCTGACGACCGACGCGCTTGGCATTGAAACGGTACGTTTTGATCTCACTGGCCAAAGCGCCAACCTTGCTGATGCGGCACGCCGTGCGCTCTCTTTCCAGGGCTCTGGCCAAGCTACCGGATTTTCCGCCGATGACCCTGCGCTTGTTGAAGCGTTGGGCCAGCAGATCGCACTACGCCTCGCTGGTGATTGGCAGGCTGGCAACCCAGTTTCGCTCGACGGTCTGCGGGTGGATGGCGATGCCTTCACGCTCGCAGCCGATGGCCAGATCGAAACGGGTGTGTTTGACGGCCAGATTGTTCTGGATGCCCGCACGCTCGCGCCGTTCAGCGGACTGGCCGCGCGCGATCTGGGCGGCGCGATGCAACTGGTCGCGCGCGGCACGCTTGATGCGCTGTCTGGCGGCTTTGATCTTAACTTGGACGGCAATGGCAATGCCTTGCAGGTAGGCGATGACATTGCTGACCGCCTGCTTGCTGGGCAAACCCGCATCACCGGCGGCTTGAAGCGCGATGCTGAAGGCACAGAGGCCCGCGACCTGCAGGTGCGCAACGATCAGCTTGCCCTGCGTTTGGATGGCACGCTCTCCTCCACCGCCGCTGATCTGGTTCTCCAGGCGGAGCTTGATGACCTGCGTCATATCAATCCCGGCGCATCCGGTGCCGCCAGCCTAAGCGCCACAGTTGAAGGCGAGGGTGGTCCGTACACGCTCAGCGCCACGCTCGCTGTGCCGGGTGGGCGCGTCTATGAACAAAGCCTGCGCGATGCTGACATCACGCTTTCCGGGCTATTGGATGAGGACGTGTTCTCCGGCGCCCTGAATGGCGCGGCGCAGTTTGGCAGCGCGCCGGTCGAACTGAGCGCGGACCTCATCGCCGGGCCTGACATTCGGCAGGTTAGCGATCTGCGTCTGGTAACCGATGGCGCGACCCTCACCGGTGATGTGCGCCAAGCGATCGAAACCGGCTTGCTCGATGGCGATTTGGACCTGAACGCCACCAACATCCGAACCCTTGCATTGCTGGTTCTGCAAGATGCTAGTGGTGCGGTGAATGCCGACGTCACGCTGCAACCGGCTGCCGATGGCCAAGCCATCGCTTTGACGGGCTCCGCCGACAATGCCGCTTTTGGCGATGCTCGCCTTGGCGCAGCCCGCTTTGATGTCGCGGTGCGCGATGCGTTTGGCACGCCGCAAATCACCGGCACGCTGAATGGCCAACGCTTGCGCGCCGGAGAGATCGCTGTGGCCAGCCTCCAAGCCTCAAGCCAAGCGTCCGGCGCGTTCACGGTGGCAGCTGACGGTATCTCCGCCCCGCAACTGCGGGCCGCGGGCCTGTCGTCTGCGCAGCTGCGCGCTTCTGGCCGTTACGCGAGCAACATCATTGAACTTGCCAGTGCTACACTGAATGCAGGCCAGGGCATCGAAGCTACCGCCAGCGGGCGCATTCCTCTGTCGGGCACCGGCCTCAATGTCGATGTGCGCGGCTCGCTGCCACTGGGCTTTGCCGAACGCTTTGCCACCGACCGGGCCACGCAGCTTTCCGGCGTTGGCACCGTCAACGCCACGGTGCGTGGTTCGCTCTCTGATCCGCAGATCACCGGCGCGCTCGCAGTGTCAGGCGGCCAGGTGGTGGATCCATCCACCGGCATCCGCCTCACGGACGTCACCCTTGCCGCGCGTCTCGATGGTCAGCAGGCGGTGATCGAACGCGCCTCAGCGCAGGTGCGTGGTGGCGGGTCGATTAACGCCTCTGGCAGTGTCGGTTTGGGCGAAGGTCTGCCTGCTGATCTGCGCATCGGTCTTAATGGCGTGCGCTACGCCGATGGCACGCTGATCGTCACCACGGTTGATGGTGATCTCACCATCACAGGCCCCTTGGCCAACGCCCCAACCTTGGCTGGCACCATCAATGTGCGCGAAACTGAAATTCAGATCCCGAGCAGCTTTGATTCCACCGCTGGCCTGATTGAGGTAGAGCACATCGCGCCGTCGCAGCGTGTGCGCGACACGTTTGAACGGGCGCGCGGCGCCAACCAAGGTGGCGGCAACCGCCAAAGCGGCCCAGCCCTTCGGCTCAACGTGCTGGTCAGCGCGCCCAACCAGATTTATGTGCGTGGCCGCGGTGTGAACGCAGAGCTGGGCGGCCAGGTGCGGCTGACCGGCACCACCAACAATGTCCAGCCCGTCGGCGCATTTGAGCTCCTGCGCGGGCGGTTCGATATTTTGGGCCAGCGCATCGCGCTTAGCGAAGGGTCGATCACGCTGGTCGGCGACATGGACCCGTTCCTCAACATTGTCGCGCGCACCACCGGCGATGCCATCTCGGTGGTGGTCGCTGTGCGTGGGCGCATCTCTGACCCAGTGCTCACCTTATCCTCAGAGCCTGAATTGCCGCAGGATGAGGTGCTGGCGCGCCTCATCTTTGATCGCGGCCTCAATGAGCTTTCCCCGCTTCAAATCGCGCAACTGGCGCTTGCTGCCAATGAGCTGGCGGGCAACTCGCAGGGCTCGGTGCTTGGCAGTCTGCGCGATGGCCTCGGTCTGTCGGATCTTGATGTCATCACTGACGATGAGGGCAATCCAGCCGTGCGCGCCACGCAATATGTGCAGGAAAACGTCTATGTCGGCGTTGAAGCGAGCACCGGCGGCCAGGCGCGTACGACGATCAATCTGGACATTACCGAGGACCTGACAGCCCGTGGATCGGTGAGTTCGGACGGAGAATCCTCGCTCGGTATCTTCTTTGAGCGCGATTACTAGAGCGTTTTGCATTTTAGTTGCGACAGTCTTATCGCAAATCGCGTTCGACCGATGGGAGAGGCAGCGAATTGCGATTCACGTCAAACGCAAAACGCTTTAGCCGCCCTGCGGAAGCTTAACGGTCCTTTTCAAACTATTTTGAGCACCTGCACACAATTTCCGCTTGTGCATTCATTTGCGTCATCTGACCGATCTCACCGCTCAATCGGCCTGTGTTTTGAGCGGTGCAGTAAAGTTGACGCTCGTAAAAATGATGAAATTTTCATCATTGGTCAAAACTTAGACATTCTACCTATTTGCAACCAGAGGGACGCCTTTGCTTAGCTCCCAGTGTCCGCATGCCTGACAACCCGTTTCGGCAAAGCGCAGGCAGTTGCAAAAGCTTTTAGGAGTCTCCCCCCAATGACCAAAACCGTGTCGAAGAAGTCCTTCATGATGACGCGCCGTGGTGCGCTCGGTTTGCTGGCCACCACCGCGCTTCCGTTCACACCGCTGCGCGCCTTGGCGCAGGGTGAGCCCATCAAAATCGGCATTCTTCATTCGCTGTCTGGCACGATGGCGATTTCTGAAACCACGCTGAAAGACACAATGCTGATGCTGATTGAGCAGCAGAACGCTATGGGTGGCGTGCTCGGCCGTCCGCTGGAAGCGGTGGTCGTCGATCCGGCGTCCGATTGGCCGCTCTTCGCTGAAAAAGCCCGCGAACTGATCTCTGTGGAAGGCTGCGATGTGATGTTCGGTTGCTGGACGTCGGTGAGCCGTAAATCGGTGCTCCCAGTGATCGAAGAGCTGAACGGTCTTCTGTTCTATCCAGTGCAGTACGAGGGCGAAGAAAGCTCTAAAAACGTCTTCTACACCGGCGCCGCGCCAAACCAGCAGGCCATCCCAGCCACCGACTACTTCCTGGAAGAGTTGGGCGTGGAGAAGTTTGCGCTGCTCGGCACCGATTACGTATACCCGCGCACAACCAACAACATTCTGGAATCTTATCTCCAGCAGAAGGGCATTGCTGCCGACGATATCTTCGTCAACTACACGCCTTTCGGCCACTCCGATTGGTCTTCCATTGTGGCTGACGTGGTGGCGCTTGGTGCCGACGGTCAGAAGGTCGGCGTCATCTCCACCATCAATGGCGATGCCAACATCGGCTTCTACCGTGAGCTTGCCGCCGCCGGCATCTCTGCCGACGACATTCCAGTGGTCGCGTTCTCAGTGGGTGAGGAAGAACTGTCGGGCCTCGACACGTCCAACCTGGAAGGCCACTTGGCGGCGTGGAACTACTTCCAGTCAGCCGATGCGGAAATCAACGAGGAATTTGTGGCGGCGTGGAAAGCCTTCGCTGGCGAAAACCGCGTGACCAACGATCCGATGGAAGCCCACTATATCGGCTTCAACATGTGGGTGCAGGCGGTCGAGCAGGCCGGCACCACCGACGTCGATGCCGTGCGCGATGCCATGTACGGCCAGACCGTGCCGAACCTCACCGGCGGTACGGCGGAAATGTTGCCGAACCACCACCTCACCAAGCCAGTTCTCATCGGCGAAATCCGTGACGATGGACAGTTCGACATCATCTCGCAGACTGAGGAAGTGCCAGGCGACGCCTGGACCGACTTCCTGCCAGAGTCAGCGGTTCTGACCTCCGATTGGCCGGGTCTTGGCTGCGGTATGTACAACACCGAGACGTCCACCTGCGTGCAGATTGAATCGAACTACTAACCCCTTGGTTCGCTCCTGATCCCGTGGGCGGGGAGGGCCATGCTCTCCCCGTTCATCGCGTGAGGCATCCCATTTCAATGTTCCAATCCGCCCGCCTTCGCGCCCTTTTGATCATCGTTGCGCTGATCTCTGCTACTCTTCTCGTCGGCAGCCCGGTCCTCTCGCAGGAGTTGGGATCTGTCCAAACGATCCTTCAAGACAATCGTGAGCTTATCGAAGAAAGCTCGCGTCGCACCATCGGCCCAGCGATTGATGCGCTTGGCGGCAGCGGACTGGAACGCGCGCCCGAGTTTCTAGCCGCTTGGCAAGCGCGCTCGGTTTTTCAGCGCGAGGCCGATGGCCTGTTTTTCATCGGCGAAGAGATTGATGGCACCGATCAGGCCATTGATCCCGACACGGGCGAGGCCGTCGAAGAGATCACGCGCGACACCTTTTCCCAACTGCGCCCCAATGGTGGCGTGCGCTCCATGATCGGCGCGGCTTTGGTGCAGTTCCAACTCTCCGATCCCGATCCAGAAACCCGTCTTGAAGCGCTGGCGGCCATCGCCCGCGATGCCGAGGAATCGCATTTGGGCGCGCTGCGCGCCTCGCTTGATGGCGAAGAGGATGCGGACATCTTGGCCGCCAAGCAGCGGTTGGAACGCATCCTCGCCATCGCTTACGAAGAGAGCGAAGCGCTGCGCATTGCCGCCATAGAAAGCTTTGCCGGTGATATCGGCCTTGATGTGCGCGCCGCCTTGAACCCGCTGATTTCGACGCGCACTGAAGTTACGGCATCACCTGAACCACCCGCCACCCGCAACGTGGCGCGCGTGTTGGAGCCGGGTTCAGAGGATCTGTCGCGTGAAGACGCCTATGCGCAGCTTGTTGCCGCGCGCCTGGCACCAGCCATCGTTTCCCAAGACGACATACGCGCGGCGCTAATCGACAACATCATGGATGGTGCGGTCGCGGGCGTACCCGTCGAAACCCTGGATACGCAGGAGGCACGGCTTGCTGCCTACCTGACGCTGGCTGCTGCGGGCACGGTGCCCACCACGCCAACCGAAGACGAGATCGACGCAGCGCTGGATGCCCACACCTTCTTTGAAAGCTACGCGGAGCGCTCGCCCGCCGTCACCGATGCGGCCAACGCCACGCTGCAATCCATCGAAATCAATCTGATGGCCAACCAGGCGCTCGATTTCTCGCTCGATGCACTGTCACTCGGCTCGATCTACTTTTTGGCCGCCATCGGTTTGGCCATCACCTTCGGCGTTATGGGCGTCATCAACATGGCCCATGGCGAGTTCATCATGATGGGCGCCTACACCGGCTATGTCGTCCAGCTTTTCGTGCCCGACTTGACACTTTCCATCCTCATCGCGCTGCCGCTCGCCTTCGCCGTTACCTTCGGCGCTGGGGTGGCTATGGAGCGGCTCATCATTCGCTGGCTCTACCATCGCCCGCTGGAAACGCTGCTCGCCACGTTCGGCATTTCCATCGCGCTCCAGCAACTGGCGAAAAACATCTTTGGCACGCAGGCCCGCCCGTTCACCGCCCCTGACTGGCTGGACGGCGCGCTGGTGATCAACGATGTTGTGGCGATCAGCTACATCCGCATCGCGATCTTCGCGCTGGCGCTGGTGTTCCTGGCCATCTTCCTCTTCGTCATGAACAAGACCCGCCTGGGGCTGGAAGTGCGCGCCGTCACCCAGAACCCGAAAATGGCAGCCTCCATGGGCATCAACCCCGACAAGATCAACATGCTGACTTTCGGCTTTGGCTCAGGCATTGCGGGGATTGCGGGTGTGGCTATCGGTCTGTTCGGCCAGGTGACCACCGAGATGGGCCAGCAATACATCGTGCAGAGCTTCATGACGGTTGTCGTCGGTGGTGTTGGCAGCGTCTGGGGCACGCTGGCGGGCGCCGGCATGATCGGCGGTTTGCAGAAGTTCATTGAGTTTTTGAACCCCTCCAACACGCTTGCTGCGCAGACCTACATGATCCTTTTCATCATCCTCTTCATCCAGTTCCGGCCCCGCGGCATCGTCGCGCTCAAGGGCCGCGCGGCGGAGATGTGATCATGCGGTTGTTCGGAACGAACAGAGCGGGGAGAGAATGCATGCGGTCGTTCCGCAGGAACGGAGCCAAGTAAAAATGCAGCGGACCTTCCTTGTCAAAAACCCATCGGTGATGATCTTCATCGCGCTGCTGGCCATCTTTACCATCACCGTGACGTTCCTCTCCGAAGGGCTCGGCACCGGCTTCGTCTCCACCGCCATGGTGAAGACGCTCGGCATGACGCTCTGCTTCTGCCTAATCGCCATCGCGATGGACTTGGTCTGGGGCTATTGCGGCATCCTCTCGCTCGGCCACTTCGCCTTCTTCGGCCTTGGCGGCTACATGATCGGCATGTGGCTGATGTACGCCCGCACCGAGGACATCGTGATTGCCTCGCTCGCTGGTGCCGAGCTTCCGCCCACAGACCAAGAGGTCGTCGACGCCATCGGCACGCAGATCTTTGGCGTGGTGGGCAGCTCCGAGTTCCCCTGGGTTTGGGCTTTTGCTGACAGCCTGTTCATCCAGCTGATTCTGGTGGTCGCGGTGCCGGGCCTGCTGGCGCTGGTGTTCGGCTGGTTGGCGTTCCGGTCCCGCGTCACCGGCGTTTACCTTTCCATCCTCACCCAGGCGATGACGCTGGCCCTGGCGCTCTACCTCTTCCAGAATGACTCTGGCCTGCGCGGCAACAATGGTCTGTCAGGGTTGCAGAACATCCCTGGCATGGCGGATACGCCGCAATCGGTCCTATCTGTCTGGTTTCTGTGGGCATCGGCGGTCGCGCTGGGCTTCGCCTACATCTTCGCCGCCTGGGTGGTGTCCGGCAAATTTGGCTCGGTCATTCGCGGCATCCGCGATGATGAAGCGCGGGTGCGGTTCCTGGGTTATCCGGTGGAGGCCTACAAGCTGTTCGTGTTCACCGTCACCGCCGTGATGGCGGGCATTGCCGGCGCGCTTTATTATCCGCAAGCTGGCATCATCAACCCGGCGGAAGTCGCGCCGATCGCGTCGATTTATCTGGCGGTTTGGGTAGCGATTGGCGGACGCGGGCGGCTCTATGGCGCGGTCATTGGCGCCGCGTTCGTTTCGCTATTGAGCACCTGGTTCACCGGCGGACGCGTGCCGAACATCGACCTCGGTTTTTACACCATCGAATGGGTGAGCTGGTGGCAGGTCGCACTCGGCCTCTCCTTCGTGCTGGTGACGCTGTTTGCACCCAAAGGCATTGGCGGGCTGTTCGATCTTTTGGTCAGGCGCCAAACACCCGATCGCCACGGCGCAGACCTTGGCCCCGACACCGGCTCGCTGCGTGAGAAGGAGGCGGAGGTTTGAATACCTTATTAGAGGTCTCCGGCGTGTCGGTCAGCTTTGATGGCTTCAAGGCCATCAACAATCTATCGTTCAATATCAGTGAGGCGGAGCTTCGCGCGATCATCGGCCCCAACGGCGCGGGCAAGACCACCTTCATGGACATCGTCACCGGCAAGACCCGGCCCGACGAAGGCCAAGTGCTTTGGGGCGAAACGAGCACATCCCTCCTGCGTTTGTCAGAAAGCCAGATCGCCCGCGCGGGCGTTGGCAGGAAGTTTCAACGGCCCACGGTTTTTGAAGACCAGTCGGTGGAAGACAATCTGTTGCTTGCGCTGAAAAAGAACCGTTCGCCCTTCTCCGTTCTGGCCTTCAAGAAAAGCGCTGAGGATGCCGACGCGATTGCCAAGCTGGCGGATGAAATCGGCCTGGGTGACCAGCTCACCCGCAAGGCTGGGGAGCTGTCGCACGGTCAGAAGCAGTGGCTCGAAATCGGCATGCTGCTTGCCCAAGACCCACAATTGCTGCTCGTCGATGAACCGGCCGCCGGCATGACGCTGGCTGAGCGCGAGCACACCACCGACATCCTGAAAAAAGCCGCCGAAACTCGTGCGGTTGTCGTCGTGGAGCACGATATGGAGTTTGTCCGCCGCCTGGATTGCAAGGTGACCGTGCTGCACGAAGGCTCGGTGCTCGCCGAAGGCTCACTCGATCACGTGACTCAAAACCAGGACGTTATCGACGTCTATCTAGGCCGCTAAACATGTTGGAAGTCAAAGACCTCACCCTGCATTATGGCGGCTCGCAGATCCTCTATGGCGTTGATCTGGAGGCCGAAGCTGGGCAGGTCACTTGCGTCATGGGCACCAACGGCGTTGGCAAAACCAGCTTGCTCAAAGCGATGGCTGGGGTTCATCCGGCCTCCGGTGGCACGATCACGCTCGACGGCAAGGTTCTTGGTAAAATGAGCGCCCATGGGCGCGCGCAGCATGGCATTGGTTATGTGCCGCAGGGGCGGATGATCTTTCCGCTGCTCACCGTGCGCGAGAATTTGGAAACCGGCTATGCCTGCCTGCCCAAGTCAGAGCACATGGTGCCGGACGAAATCTACGAGCTCTTCCCGGTGTTGCAAGAGATGCGCGGGCGACGCGGTGGCGACCTCTCCGGCGGCCAGCAGCAACAATTGGCCATCGCCCGCGCGATGATCCTGAAACCCAAAGTGCTCCTGCTCGACGAGCCGACCGAAGGCATCCAGCCCAACATCATTCAGCAGATCGGCCGTGTGATCGACTATTTGCGCGACCAGGGCACCATGGCGATTGTACTTGTGGAGCAGTATTTCGACTTCGCCTACGCCCGCGCCGACCGGTTCACCGTTTTGCAGCGCGGCGAGGTCATCGCAGCGGGGAACAAGGCGGAGCTGGCGGAAAGTCAGTTGCGGGGCGCGGTTAGTGTTTAGGATTGGAGGCACCGGACTAATAGTTCTTAGCGGTCAATGTCTCGGTCAGATGGAAGCAGTGTGGTTTTGACGTTTAAAATGGTAATGAGGTTTGATAGTTGGATTTCGAACGGTTAGAGCTACTGACGTTTCCTGTGTTCAAAAACGTAATACAAGCAAACGAAAAATCATTAAATAGCCAATCAATATGACAGCGCCGCGATTTAAAAAAACACAGGACTTGGATGAGTGGTCGGAAATGCTGTTTTCGATTTACGGGCCATCTTCGAATTATGCCAAATCGACGTTTGAAATTTACACGCACCTTGCAGAAGTTGTTGGTGTTTTGGGTAAACTGGTTTTCAAAAAGCGAGACAAAGAACATGCGTTAAGGTTCATTCCAAAAATTTTTGCTTGGAGTCTTGCATTGCATCGATCGCTTCCCGGGAAGCCGATGTTGGAGGAAATTATCCTAAAAAAATTTCCTACGGTCTGCCCTTATTGCATAAAAAGACCCTGTACCTGTTGGTCGGGCGAGAAGCCGACAATAAGTTCTGACCAACTTCGAAATCAATATTTCGCACACGCAGACCGTCAGGGAAGGTCTATAGCTGATTTACAGCTAATGTTTAGAAGAATCTATGGTCACACTTGGCCGAGTAATTTAGAAAAGGATAGCAATGGCTCATCGGTGACTTTAGAGTTCGTCTACATACGGATGACTGAAGAACTTGGAGAAATTGCAGAGTCCATCCGATTTCATCATTTATATCCAGAAAATTTTCAAAATGAATTTGCGGATTTTTTTGCTTGGTGGATAGCACTATCTAGTTGTTTGATTGATAGTTCAAATAAAGAGGAATCAACAATTGAGGACTTTATTTGGCAATCATACCCAGGATATTGTAGGGATTGTCAGATGCTACCATGTCATTGCCGCCCTGGTCCTGTTCGTGAAATGATGTCCAGACCACCCCCAGGTTTCGAGCATAGAACCGACAGCTTGACCTCGCTTCTAAATCAGGGGGCGTATTTAGAAGACATCAAGTCAGTCAGCTGTGGAGATCTCGTGGTTACTTTACCCTTTGCGTGCTGTCGATTTGATGTTGATGATTTCAAAACCGTCAATGATAGCTACGGCCATAATGCTGGAGATGCCGCGTTGAAGCATATTGGATCTGTGATCCAAAAAAAATCAGGAGAGCGATCTCGATGTTATCGTATCAGCGGTGATGAGTTTGGATTGCTACTTACTGACCGGACGGAAGAGGAAGCATCTGGCTTAGCAAGCCGCATATGTGAAGCGCTGAAAAAAAGCCCTGTCCGTTGGGTCAATAATGAAGGACAAGCCTACGAGTTTTCCGTCGGTGTTAGTGCAGGAGTTTCACAAGGGAACGACGTGCGTGAGATCGAGAAAGCATTTGAAAATGCAGATAAAGCTGCATATTTTAGCAAGGATCAAGGGAAAGGTAGGACGTCGAAATACTCTGACATTCCTACTTAACGTGATGACATTACTGAAAGCTGATTGTTTGTTGGTGAAGCAGAGTTTATTGTTCCTCGATGTTGATGAATGCCGCCACCAACAAATTCGCACAGGTTGAAAACTCAGCTCGGACTCACTTTTCGGTTGAGATGGCCATCAGCCCAATTCACCAGTGACGTTACCGCCTTGGCAACGACGGGGCTCACAGTATCTCTCTCAAATAAACGCCGCGGTTTCCCGCGGCGCTTCTTCATTCTCTAACTAATCCAGCCGCTTATGCAGCCAGATCAAACCGGTCGGCGTTCATCACCTTGGTCCAGGCGGCGACGAAGTCGTGCACGAACTTCTCGGCATTGTCGTCCTGGGCATAGACCTCAGCGTACGACCGCAAGATCGAGTTGGAGCCGAACACAAGGTCCGCGCTGGTAGCGGTCCATTTGACAGCGCCGGTCGCTCGGTCACGGATCTCATAGGTGCCATCATCCAGCGGGTGCCACGTGTAATCCATGTCCGTCAGATTCACGAAAAAGTCCGTGGTCAGCTGACCCTCACGGTCGGTGAACACGCCATGCTTGGACCCGCTATGGTTGACACCCAGGACGCGCATGCCGCCCAGAAGCACCGTCATCTCATGGGCGGTGAGGCCCAGAAGCTGTGCCCGGTCGAGCATCATTTCTTCCGGGCTCGTGGCATAGTCGGCTTTTTCCCAGTTGCGGAAACCGTCGGCCAGCGGCTCCAGCACATCGAAGGAGTCAGCATCGGTTTGCGCGTCCGTCGCATCGCCGCGGCCTGGCGCAAATGGCACCGCTACAGCGTGGCCGGCTGCCTTGATGGCCTGCTCCAGCCCAACATTCCCGGCAAGCACGATGACGTCAGCAATTGAGGCAGCGGTTTCTGAGGCAATCCGTTCCAGAACACCCAGCACTCTGGCCAGGCGCTGCGGCTCGTTGGCCTCCCAGTCTTTCTGCGGAGCAAGACGAAGGCGCGCACCATTGGCACCGCCGCGCTTGTCTGAGCCGCGGAAGGTGCGGGCGCTATCCCAGGCGGTGGCGATCAGTTCAGCTGATGACAGGCCGCTATCGGCAATCTTGGCTTTCACCGCGGCCACATCGTAGCTGGTGGAGCCGGCCGGGATCGGGTCTTGCCAAATCAAATCTTCGGCGGGCACATCGGGGCCGTAATAGTTGGCTTTCGGGCCCATATCGCGGTGGGTCAGCTTGAACCAGGCACGGCCAAACGTGTCGGCGAAATAGTCTGGGTCAGCGCGGAATTTCTGACAAATCGCGTTGTAGATCGGGTCGACCTTCATCGCCATGTCGGCGTCGGTCATCATCGGGTTATGGCGCACCGAAGGATCGCTCGGATCGACGGGTTTTTCGCTCTCCGGCATATCAACCGGCTCCCACTGGTGGGCACCGGCAGGCGATTTCGTGAGCTGCCAATCGTAACCAAACAGATAGTCGAAATAGCCCATGTCCCATTTGGTGGGCTCTTTGGTCCAGGCGCCTTCAATGCCGGAGGTAAAGGCATTGGTTGCCTTGCCGCCATGGCCGGGGTTGGCCCAGCCGAAGCCCTGCGTTTCATAGCCAGCAGCTTCTGGCTCAACACCGATATTGTCAACGTCGCCACGGCCATGCGCCTTGCCAACCGTGTGGCCACCGCAGGTGAGTGCCGCTGTTTCTTCGTCATTCATCGCCATGCGAGCAAAGGTCTCGCGTACGTGCAACGCGGTACGTGCTGGGTCCGGATTGCCGTTCACGCCTTCCGGGTTCACATAGATGAGGCCCATGTGCACAGCGGCCAGCGGGTTATCGAGCGTGGAGGGGTTGTCCAGATCGCCGTAGCGGTTTTCAGACGGCGCGAGCCATTCATTTTCCGCGCCCCAATAAACGTCGGTTTCAGGACCCCAAATGTCCTCACGGCCAAAGCCGAAGCCGAAGGTTTTTAGGCCCATGGATTCGTACGCCATGTTGCCGGCCAGTATGATCAGATCGGCCCAGGACAGCGCATTGCCGTATTTTTTCTTCACCGGCCACAGCAGGCGGCGGGCTTTGTCCAAACTGGCATTGTCCGGCCAGGAGTTAAGCGGTGCAAAACGGATGTTGCCCGAACCAGCACCACCACGGCCATCGCCCATGCGGTAGGAGCCAGCCGAGTGCCAGGCCAGGCGGATCATCAGGCCGCCATAATGGCCCCAATCGGCTGGCCACCAGGGCTGATCATCGGTCATCAGCGCTTTGACGTCGTTTTTGACAGCTTCAAAATCCAGGCCCTTCACGGCCTCACGATGGTTGTAGTCCGGGTCCATCGGATTGGTGCGCGCGCCGCGCTGGTGGAGAATGTCCAGGTTCAGCGCATCGGGCCACCATTTGGTCACCGGCTTTGCCATCGCGGTGTTTCCGCCGTGCATCACCGGGCAGCGGTTGAGGTCTGAAAGGACTGCGTCGTCCATGGAAGTCTCCGATCGTGGTAGGTTTGGTCTTTTGATCCGTGCGCACCGTGCCGCAGCCAAGCAACACGACTGTGTCGCTGTCGTAGCAAGTTCTGGCAATCAGAAGAAGTTGTATTTTCTGATTGGTTCGATAAGAACTGCTTATGAACAACGTGACGCTTAAACAGCTGCGCTACGTCGAAGCGCTCGCTCAGCACGGCCATTTTGGTCGCGCCGCCAGTGCATCGGCCATCTCCCAGCCCGCGCTTTCCATGCAGATCAAAGAGTTGGAGGAAACGCTGGGCGCCAAACTGTTTGAGCGCAGCGCCCGCGAGGTGCGTTTAACAGGGTTCGGCGAAGACTTTGCGCAGCGTGCCAGTGCCATTTTACGCTCGGTCGATGAGCTGGGCGATTTGGCCCGCGCCTCACGCGATCAGCTTGCTGGGCGGCTGCGCATCGGCGTGATTCCCACCGTTGCGCCCTATTTGCTGCCAACGCTAATCGGCAAGCTGGCAGAAAGCCACGGCGAGTTGGATATCCATGTACGCGAAACCATGACCCCGCGCCTTATCCAGGAGCTCAGCGAGGGCCGCATCGACACCGCCATTCTCGCGCTGCCGGTCTCGGAAGCTTCCTTCACCGAGGTGGCGCTGTTTGATGAGGATTTTCTGCTGGTCCGCCCGCGTGGTGAGGCCAATGACCCGGTGCCCAGCAGCGATGGGTTGCGCGACAGAAGGCTCCTGCTGCTTGAAGAGGGCCATTGCTTCCGTGATCAGGCGCTTTCGTTCTGCAACATCCAATCGATGCTGCCGCGCGATGGGCTCGACGGCAGCTCGCTTTCAACGCTGGTGCAGATGGTGGGCGCGGGTATCGGCGTGACACTTATCCCGCAAATGGCTGTGGCCGTGGAAACCCGCTCCGCGCCTGTTTGCGTCGCCCGTTTTGCTGGTGCGCAGCCCTCACGCACGATCGGTATGATTTGGAGGAAAACCAGTCCGCTGGCGGAGCGACTGGCAGAGGTTGCCAAAGTGGTCCGCCAAGCCGCCGTTGATCTCCAGCAAGCCAACTAAGAGCGCTTAGGTCGAGATCGGCACCAGCGCATCCAGCGTCTCTTGATCGAGCGGGCGATCGGTGCCGATGGTTTTGCGCGCGGTGACAAAATCATGCGGTGCGTTCACAGCCTCCACGGCCACCGGGTCGTTGCCCCGCATGTGATAGACCGCGAAAGACCCCGATGCCGGATCACCTTTGATGAAGGCTGCGCAATCAGCTTCTGGAATGCCCACCACCTGCAGCTTGGCATCATATTGATCCGACCAGAACCACGGCACGGCTGCGTGCTGATCCCCCTGGCCCAGGATTGCAGCGGCCACCACTTTGCCTTGGTCGATGGCGCTCTGAACGCTTTCAAAACGCACTTTCTCGGCAAAACCTGCATGCGCATGGCGCGCGCAGTCTCCGGCAGCAAAAATGGCCGGATCGCTGGTACGCCCCTGCGCATCGGCCACAATGCCATCATCCACCGCGACACCTGCCTTGCGCGCCAGATCATCATTGGGGATCACGCCAATGCCTGCCACCACAATATCAAACGGCAGCTCAGAGCCCGATCCGCAGACCAACGCACGGAAATCTGGGGTTTCCGTCATACCCGATACGGTGTCCGCCAGTTGAAAGCGCACGCCATGACCCACGTGCAGGTTTTGAAAGTGCGCCGATATGGTGGGCGAAGCGGTGCGCTGCATAGCCCGCGCTGCCTGATCAACAACCGCCACTTCGCACCCCAATTGGCGGGCGCTCGCGGCGACCTCTAAGCCAATATACCCAGCGCCAACCACCGCCGCATGCACGCCAGGCCTTAGTTTCGGTTGCAGCGCATGGGCATCGTCCAGCGTGCGCAAGGTGAAAATCGCATCCTCAGGCACGCCCATCACTGGCGGCAGGCTGCGCGCCCGTGCACCGGTGGCCAGCACCAGCGTGTCATACTCGACCACGCAGCCATCGCTCAGCGTCACCTGTTTGGCCTCACGATCCAAGCTTTCAGCACGCACATTCCGGCGCTCTTCGATCTTCTGGGTTTCGTAAAAAGCGTCTGGCCGATACCAAAGCGTCGCTTCATTCAGCCCATCTTTCAAAGCGGCCTTGGAAAGCGGTGGGCGGTGATAGGGCGGATAGGGTTCCTCACCCACCATCAAAATGGAGCCCTCAAAGCGCTTCTGCCGCAAACTCACCGCAACCTGAAAGCCAGCCTGTCCGGCGCCGATGATCAGCACATCGGCATGCTTACGCGCACGCACAGAGGAGGTGGTTTCAGACATGAGGAGAGCCTTGGGAAAGAAGCCTTGAGGGGTATCTTAGGGGGTGCCTTGGAGGGAACAGAGTGCCGATGAGGTATCACGACCAGCGCCTCATACAAGAGGCGCGCAAGCAAGCAGGCCAGTCCGGTTGCCACATTCGTCATCCATCCCTAATGTGACAGGCAAGTGACACGGGAAATGCTGGCGTTTGAACGACCGGCGTTGGAGCCCGAAGAAAGCAAACAAGCGGGACTGCGGCCAACAGAAACAGCCGTGCCACCCGCCGGACAGGTGCAACGTGGAAGAGAGTGGACCCAAAAGCGGTCAGCCTGCGATAGCAGGTGCCGGTATGGAAGGCAGACCAGAGGTTCGCGAAGCGCCGCCGAGCGCGCCTGTGCGCCCGGCAACAGAGCAGCCGCCGCACACGCAAGGCAACCACCCACGCACTCACAATCAGCGCCCGATGTCGGATCGTCCGGCCTATGCCGCGCTTGATCTTGGCACCAACAATTGCCGCTTGCTGATCGCGGAGCCCACCCGGTCTGGCTTTCGTGTGGTTGACAGTTTTTCCCGCATTGTGCGCCTGGGCGCTGGGCTCACCCACCATGGGGCGCTCAGCCAGGAAGCGATGGACAAGGCTGTAGAAGGCCTGCGGGTTTGCCGTACCAAAATGGAAAACCGCAATGTGGTGCGCCGTCGCCTGATCGCCACCGAAGCGTGCCGCCAAGCCTCCAATGGCGAAGCGTTCATCGAGCGCGTGGAGAAAGAAACCGGCCTCGCGCTGGAAATCGCCGACCGCCGCACGGAGGCACGTTTAGCTGTGTCGGGCTGCGCCACGCTGGTGGAACGCGAAGCCGATGGCGTGATCCTGTTCGATATTGGCGGCGGATCCACCGAACTTGCCTTCTTGGATTTTCGCAGTGGCAAACCGCGTTTCCACGCGCATATGCACCGTTTTATCCGCGCCTGGACATCACTGCCGGTTGGCGTTGTCACGTTGGCCGAAAGCTTTGGCGGGGTTTATGTCGACCGTCCGATCTTTGAGCTGATGGTCGCCGAAGTGCGCCAGATGATTTCTCGCTTTGCCGCGCGCGAAATGATGTCCCAATGCGTGCAGGGTGGCAAAGTGCACCTGCTTGGCACGTCTGGTACGGTCACCACGTTGGCTGGCGTGCATCTGGGCTTGGAGCGCTATGATCGCCGCCGCGTGGATGGCACCTGGATGGGCGCCGATGATGTGACTGCCATGACCGACCGGCTGATCGATATGACGTTTGATGAGCGTGTAGCCAACCCTTGTATTGGCGCTGATCGGGCCGATTTGGTGCTGGCCGGGTGTGCGATCTTCGAAGCCATCCGCCGCGAATGGCCGTGCGGACGCTTGCGTGTGGCCGACCGTGGTTTGCGCGAAGGCATGCTGGTGGAACTGATGGCGCAAGACGGCGTCTGGCGCCGGGATCGCCAAAACGGACCCAAAGGGGCGAACGGCAGGCGCGGGCGCTATCGCGGCAAGCGGCCCAACGCCATGCGCGCACCAGCACAGAGCTAAGCCTTTAACATGGTCAAATCCACCAATCCTCGCGGTGACCTTCACGTAAAGGTCAAAACCGCCAAGAAGCGCACGAACGCCTCAGCCCGCTGGCTGGAGCGACAGCTCAACGACCCCTATGTGGCCGAGGCCAAGCGTCAAGGTTGGCGCTCGCGGGCAGCGTTCAAGCTGATTGAGATCGACGATAAGCATAAACTGCTCCGCCGGGGCACCACCGTCATTGATTTGGGCGCGGCCCCCGGCGGCTGGGCGCAAGTGGCTGCCAAACGCGTTGGCTCCATGGAAGAAGACCCGATCATTGTCGGCATCGACAAGCTGGCGATGGACCCGATCCCTGGCGTGATTTTGCTGGAAGATGATTTCACCGACGATGATGCGCCTGACAAAGTGATGGCCGCGATGAAAGGCCGCCCGGTGAATTTGGTGCTATCGGATATGGCGGCGGAAACCACCGGCCACCGCAAGACCGACCATCTGCGCACCACCTATTTGTTCGAACTGGCCGCCGACTTCGCCTACCGCAACCTCGCACCGGGCGGGGCGTTCTTGTCGAAAGTCTTTCGTGGCGGCACCGAGGGCGATGCCCTGCGCGACTTGAAAGCGGCGTTCGAGAGCGTGCAACACGTCAAACCACCGGCCAGCCGCAAGGAAAGCCCAGAACTTTATGTGCTGGCTAAAGGGTTCAAGCAAAGCCCGTATTAGGCTGCCGTAACGCCTGTCATCCTCGCCCTTGTGGCGGGGATCCATTCCTTCAATCCCTGAAAAGCATCGATGTTTCAAGGATAGCCAAGCCTGGACCCCCGCCACAAGGGCGGGGGTGACGATCGAGTCATGGTGGGCGTTCTGACCACCACCGCTTGACCCGTCACCATCCCGTGTTAAGGGTCATCACCGGCGCGCGACTCGTATCGCCTCCGTCGGTTTTACGGAACAAAACCGGATGGAAAACGCATGGCGCACCTCGTTGAGCCGCTGCATGGCGGCACCGCTTTAACCTTCGATGATGTGCTGCTTTTGCCCGGCCACAGCCAGGTTTTACCCGGCGAGGCAGATGTTACGACGCGGCTGACACGGGCGCTGTCTCTCAATATTCCCATTGCATCTTCGGCCATGGATACGGTTACCGAGGCGCGGCTGGCCATCGCCATGGCGCAGGCTGGCGGTATCGGTGTGATCCACCGCAATCTCGATTCTGAAACGCAGGCCGAGCAGGTGCGGCAGGTGAAAAAGTTTGAGTCCGGCATGGTGGTGAACCCGATCACCATTGGCCCGGACGCAACACTTGCTGATGCCCTCAACCTCATGAAAATGCATCGTATTTCCGGCATTCCAGTCACCGAAGGCGGTGGCACCGGTGAGCCCGGCGGTGGACGTCTGGTTGGCATTCTCACCAACCGCGATGTGCGTTTTGCGTCCGACCCAGAGCAGCGTGTTTACGAGCTGATGACCCGCGACAATCTGATAACCGTGCGCGAGACGGTCAGCCAGGATGAGGCCAAGCGGCTGCTGCATCACCACCGCATCGAGAAGCTGCTGGTGGTCGATGATGCCGACCATTGCGTTGGCCTGATCACCGTGAAGGACATCGAAAAAACCCAGCTCAACCCCAATGCGGCCAAGGATGAGCAAGGCCGCCTTCGTGTTGCTGCCGCCACGACCGTTGGCGATGATGGCTTTGAGCGCACGCAGCGTTTGGTCGATGCAGGTGTGGATGTGATCGTTGTTGATACCGCCCACGGCCACTCGCAGCGCGTGCTGAACGCCGTGGAACAAGTGAAAAAACAAACCAACCACGTGCAAATCATCGCTGGCAATGTTGCCACCCGCGAAGGGGTGCGGGCGCTGATCGATGCGGGTGCGGACGCCGTGAAGGTGGGCATTGGCCCAGGTTCCATCTGCACCACGCGTGTGGTCGCAGGTGTTGGCGTGCCGCAGCTCTCCGCCGTTATGGAAGCCGCCGATGAAGCCAGCAAAGATGATGTGCCGGTGATTGCCGATGGTGGGGTCAAATCCTCCGGTGACATCGCCAAGGCGCTGGCTGCGGGCGCGTCGTGCGTGATGGTCGGTTCGCTTCTGGCAGGCACCGAGGAAAGCCCGGGCGAGGTCTATTTGCACAAGGGCCGCTCCTATAAAGCCTATCGCGGCATGGGCTCGGTCGGCGCGATGGCACGCGGGTCGGCAGACCGCTATTTCCAGGCTGAGGTCACCAACGAGTTGAAGCTGGTGCCAGAAGGCATCGAAGGACAGGTCGCCTACAAAGGCCCAGTCGATGGCGTGTTGCATCAGCTCACCGGCGGTGTTCGCGCCGCTATGGGGTATGTTGGCGGCGCGACCTTAGAAGAGTTTCGTCAAAGCGCGCGGTTCGTGCGCATCACCGGCTCGGGGCTTCGCGAAAGCCACGCTCACGATGTGCAGATCACCCGCGAAAGCCCCAACTACAACACTGGTTTATAGATGCGCCTTCCTGGAAGACTAGCCGCCGCCATCGAGGTGCTTGAAACGCTGGAGCGTGAGCGTCGGCCCGTTGCGCATGTGTTACAGGAATGGGGGCGAACCCATCGCTTTGCAGGGTCCGGAGATCGCTCCGCCATCGGCAATCTGGTGCATGATGCACTGCGCCATCGCCAGTCGCTGGCTGCCGCGATGGATGATGAGTCACCGCGCGCTGCGATTTTGGCAGCAGCGGTGTTTTTACCGGGCTATGCCGAAAAGGGTTTGCCCGACTTTGAGGGTGATCAGTTCGCCCCTGAACCGCTCACCGAAAAGGAACGTGAAGCGCTGTTTCCAAGCGGACGGGAGGCGGACGGTCCGCCCCAGTCTGCCGTTAGTCCGCATAATAATGCAGACCGTCCGCATCCTTTTGCAGACGGTCTGCCTCCTTTTGGCAAAAACATCGACAATTGTCCCGATTGGCTGCGCCCTTCGATGGAGCGCGTTTTTGGCGAGGACACTGTTACCCAAGTCGGTGCAATGGCAGCCCGTGCGCCGGTCGACCTGCGGCTCAATCCTTTCCGTACGCGCGAAGAACGCGCCGATAAATCCATCGCCCGCCACAAGGCTCAGCGCGACCCGGCGTTTCCACTTTTGCGGCGTATCCCGCCAACCGAAGGTTTTGCCCGCGCGCCCCATGTCACCTCTGATGAAGGGTTTTTGAAGGGGTTCGTGGAAATCCAGGATGCTGGATCGCAGATCGCTGCCGAGCTTGCCGTGGCAGGCATCAAGCCGCGCACGGTACTTGATATGTGCGCTGGGGCAGGGGGAAAATCGCTGGCGCTTTCCATCTTCATGGGCGGCAAAGGCCAGGTGTTCGCCTACGACATTGACCGGCACCGCATGAAAGATTTGTGGCCTCGGGTTAAGCGCTCCAGCCTGCACAACATTCAGGTGATCGAGCCGGGCAAACTTGGCTCCCACGAGTTGGCCAAGAACGGCGCCGACTGTGTGGTCATCGATGCGCCCTGTACTGGCACCGGCACGTGGCGCAGGCACCCGGACACCAAGTGGCGGCTGTCAGAGTCTACGCTCACCGCCCGTATGGACGATCAAAAAACCATTCTGGATCAGGCCGCTAACATCGTGAAGCCAGGCGGCCGCTTGGCATACATCACCTGTTCGCTGCTCGCCGAAGAGAACGAAGATCAGCTGGCCCCATTCTTGAAAAATCACGATGATTTCACACCCCAAAGTGCCGCTGCCATGATGGAATCTTTAGGCCGCGATGAGGTGCCTGGCTACCTGCCGTCGATTGCTTTGGAAGGTTTTGAAGCGGGAGCGCTTGGCCTACGTTTGACTCCGGAGATCTCCGGTACGGATGGCTTTTTCATCGCCTGTCTGACGCGAGATGCCGCATGAGCGAAACCCCAATCTTAACCTGGGGCAAAACCCGCATCCTTTTTGTGATGGCGACGGATCAAGAATACCAGGACGCGCTGCAAAAACGCATACCACCGCTCATCGTTGGCGTTGGTCCGGTAGAGGCCGCGCTGGGTGTCACCGCTGCTCTTGCCACCGCTAAGCCATTGCCAGACTTGATTGTTTCGCTGGGTTCAGCTGGCTCGGCCAAGCTGGAGCAAGGCACGGTGCATGAGATCAGCTCGGTCAGCTACCGCGATATGGATGCCAGCCCGCTGGGGTTTGAGAAAGGCGTGACGCCGTTTCTCGATCAACCGGCAACAATCCAGCTGGAAACTATGATCCAAGGCGTGCCCAACGCCTCGCTTTCCACCGGAGCCAACATCATTTCCGGCAATGCGTACGATGCCATCGACGCCGATCTGGTCGACATGGAAAGCTTTTCGATCGTGCGGGCGTGTCAGACGTTCGGTGTAGGGTTCTGCGGGCTGCGCGGTGTGTCTGATGGGGCCGAGGAGCTGCGCCACTACGGTGATTGGGCGGATTATCTGCACATCGTGGATGAGAAGCTCGCTGATGCTTTGGACCTGTTGAAGGCCCAGCTCGAGCGCCCAACCCATTGAGCCTGACGGACGCCTCGTTCTGGTCTAAGCTCGTCGCGCCCGGCACTACAGCCGGGCACATTTCTTATGTGCTGCTAGTTCTTTCCATGGTCATGCGCACCATGCTGTGGCTGCGGATCATCGCGATTGCCGCAGGCACGGCCTCCTTTCTGTATGGCTTTTTCTGGCTCAACGATCCGGTCACGGTGGTGTGGGAGGCGATCTTCGTTGCCACCAACCTCGTCCAGTTGGCGATTATGGCTTATGAGCAGCGCCACCGGGCATTGAACGACGATGAGAAGGTGCTGATCGATACCATCATGCCCAGCGCCAATATGGCACAAATTCGCAAGCTACTTGCTCTCGGCTCGTCTAGGGAAGCCGCACCTGAAACGGTTTTGTTCAAACAAGGCGAAAAGCCCAAAGAACTGGTGATCTTGACCCGTGGCACCGTACAGGTGGAGCGCAGCGGCCAAGTGATCGGAGCCTGCGGTGAAGGCGATTTTTTGGGCGAAATCAGCTTTCAGAATGGCGGACCTGCCACCGCCGATGTGGTGGTGACCAACCAAGCGCACTACACCGCCTTTGAAGTGGAAAGTTTGCGCAGTTTCTTAAAGCGTAACGCTGATATCGCTGGCACCTTGCAAGCAAGCCTTAGCCGCAATGTGGCGGCGAAGCTTGATCGCACAAGCCACGCGGCAAGTGGTGGCGCAGCTGGGGCAGCCGCGCCATCGACCTCGCCACCAGCCTGAGTGAAGTTAGCTACCGGGCAAGTTTTCAGTGTTACCAAAAACGATGCGCGTGATGGTGCCCAGTTCCTCACCTTCACCATTCACATAACCGATGCGACCCGGCGCGTAGTTCAACGTCCAGTCGCCGGAAGGGCCATCCTGCCAGGCCACGTGGTAGCCTTCATCTGTGAAGCGCCAATCGCCAGAAAAGGACGCCCCATCGGGCAAAACCATGTGCGCTTGCTTGGCGCTTTCATAATAAATCACCGCATCTTTCGGTGCGCCTATATCGACGTAATGGGTGGCGCCGACCATGATGACGGCGAGTGTCGTTTGAGAGAGAATGTCCATGGGAAACTCCGGTTGGATTGATATAGTCAAGATAATTGACTATCTATTTGTGACGGTTGACCAATAGAAAGTCAAGCATATTGACTAAAAGAAAACCCGCGCCCCTTTTTGAGCATTTGGGCATCCGTCTCCATCGAGCCTACGAGGCATGGCTCAGCGCGTTTGTTTCGGAGATGAATGCGGCAGGGCATGACTGGTTTACGCAGGGCAGGGCGACACTCATCGGGCACATTCCCCGTGATGGTTGTCGCCAAGCTGATCTGTTGGGCCGTACCGGATGGACCAAGCAGGCACTGCAACAAATGCTGGATGGCCTGGAGCGTCAGGACGTGTTGCAGCGTCGCGTCGATCCCAATGACAAGCGTGGCCGCTTGGTGGAATTGACGGATAAAGGGCACGCGGCGCTGGCCGATGCTGACCGCATCAAACGCGAGCTTTCCGCCAGGTTTGAGCGTAAACTCGGCCCCGCGGCTCTGGAGCAGTTGGAAACGTTGCTGGACAAGATGGTGGCGAATGAGGAACGTTTTGACTAAGTGCCTGATGTGCCACGCATGCACTTTCCATGGATCGATCAAAGACTTTGCGGTAGGCGATACGCCGACACATGTGCTGCCCATAAGGAATGCTGAAGAGTGACAACCATCTATGTTGATGCGGACGCATGCCCGGTGAAAACTGAGGTGGAGCGCGTGGCAACGCGGTTGGACATCCCAGTGGTGCTGGTCTGCAATGGCGGCATTCGCCCGCCAACCAATCCGCTGATCTCGCTGCACATCGTTGCCGAAGGACCAGATGTTGCCGACCAGTGGATTGCCGCGCAGTGTGGCCCGGGTGATGTGGTGATCACCGGCGATATTCCCCTTGCCGACCGATGCGTGAAGGCCGGCGCGCATGTGCTGCAACATGATGGGCAGCAGCTGAACGCTGCCAACATCGGCCCAAGGCTGGCCACCCGGGATTTGATGCAGGATATCCGCGCTGCTGATCCGTTCCATCAAGGCGGAGGCAGGCCCTTCTCCAAGGCAGATCGATCGCAGTTTTTGCAATCGCTTGACCGGGTCGCAAGGCTGGCTTTGCAAGGCAAATAAAGCGCTTAGCTTGCCTTGGTCTGGCAAGCCGCTATCTGGGCCGCCATGAGCACATCCAAAAGCCTGCCGCCCGAGCATATCAGCGAGATCGTTCAGATGGCGCTGTCCGATCATGTCAGCTTTGCCGACATTGAGCGCGAGTACGGTGTGGGTGAAAAGCAGGTCAAAGCCCTCATGCGCGATACGCTGAAGACCGGCAGTTACAAAGCCTGGCGCAAGCGTGTGCGCCAGTTTGGCGACCGGCGCGCCCACTACAAGTAACGCAAGCTGAGCACCGGCCCTTTCCTTTGCCATCGCGGCGTGCGATCCCGCTTGCCATGACTGGTGATCAAATTGCTTTGTTTGCGCTGTTTGGCGTGCTGTTCGCGTTTCTCGTTTGGGGGCGTGTTCGTTATGATCTGGTGGCGTTCACTGCGCTCTTGATTGCTGTGTTTGCAGGCTATGTCGCGCCCTATGATGCCTTCGCGGGCTTCGGTCATCCGGCCGTCGTCATCATCGCCTTGGTGCTGATTGTTTCGCGCGGCCTGGTGAACTCCGGCGCGGTGGAGCTGATCGCCCGCTTCGTGGTCGCGCCGGACAGGGCACTGCCCACCCACATTTCGATCATGGCTGTGGCGGGCGCGGCACTGTCTGCCGTCATCAACAATGTTGCAGCGCTGGCACTCCTGATGACGCTGGATATGGACGTTGCCCGCAAGGCCAAGCGTGCTGTATCCTTGACGCTGATGCCGCTCTCCTTTGCCACCATTTTGGGCGGTATGATCACGCTGATCGGTACGCCGCCCAACATCGTGATTGCCCAATACCGGCAGGACGCGCTGGGCGAAGCCTTCTCCATGTTCGATTTCACGCCCGTTGGCCTGGTGGTCTCCATTGTCGGCATTCTGTTCGTGGCGCTGATTGGCTGGCGGCTGATCCCTAAGCGCGATGGCACGCAATCGCTGGAAGATGATGCCGGGCTTTACGTTGCCGAAGCGCGGGTGAAGGAAGAGTCCAAAACCATCGGGCAGATGGTCCGTGATCTCTATCCCGACGCTATTGAGAAAGACGTGCAGATCCTTGGCCTGGTGCGGCGGGGCAAACGCCTGCCTGGCTTCTCGCGCACGCAAGAGGTGCGCAAGGGCGACTATCTGGTGCTGGAAGGTGACCCGAAAGCCATCGAAGCGTTCATGGGCGCTGCCGATCTGGATTTCGCCGGCTCTGAACGCCATGGCGGCCTGCGCGGCAACAATCTGAAACTCATAGAGGCCATTGTGCCCGACGGCGCGCGCATCGCCAACCGCTCAGAGATGGATGTGCGGCTGCTCTCGCGCCATGGCGTGACGCTTCTGGGTGTCTCGCGTGAGGGCAAGCGCTTTCGTGACCGTGTGCGCAGGCTGACGATCAAACCGGGCGATGTGTTGCTTCTGTTGGGGCCGGATGACCGGATGGATCAGGTCGCATCCTGGCTTGGCGTCTATCCCATCGCCGACCGCAAAACCGATGTGATTCAGCGCCGCAAGGCCTTTGCGGCCATCGCAGCTTTTGCAATCGCCATCGCGCTGGCGGTGATGGGCGTGACAACGCTTGCCATCGGCCTAGGCGCCTGCGTGGTCGCCTATATCGCTATGGGTTTGCTGGGGGGCGAGGACTTTTACGCCATGATCGAGTGGAAGGTGATTGTGCTGCTCGCCTCGCTCATTCCGCTCTCCGCGGCACTGGAAGCGTCCGGCGGCACGCAGCTGATCGCCGATGCCATTGTGGGTGGTACGCAAGGGTGGCCCGCTTGGGCCATCCTGCTGGTTTTGATGGTCGTCACCATGACGTTGAGCGACTTTTTGAACAATGTCGCGACGGCCTTGATCGCTGCGCCGATTGGCGTTTCGGTTGCCCAATCCATTGGTGCCAGCCCAGATCCCTTCTTGATGGGCGTGGCGGTTGCCGCCTCCTGCGCCTTCCTCACGCCCATCGGCCACAAGAACAACACCATCATTATGGGGCCGGGTGGCTATCAGTTTGGCGACTATTGGCGCATGGGGTTGGCGCTGGAAGTGATCGTGATCGCCGTTGCGGTGCCCAGCATCCTAGTGTTTTGGCCGCTTTGAGCAGCTTGGATCAATAGTAGCGAAGCTCCCGCACTTTGCCCCGGAACACCACATAGGCGAGCACTGTGTACGCCGCGATCATCGGCAGAACGATGATGGTGCCCGCCAGGATGATCATCAGGCTTTCTGGCGCACTGGCTGCCTCATAAATCGTCAGCTGCTCCGGCACGACATAGGGGTAGAACGAGTAGGCAAGCCCCAAAAATGCAAGCGTGAAGAGCAGCGTGCCGCCAGCAAAGGGCACATGGCGGAACCGATCCGTCGGGTCCGGCAATTGACGCAAAGCCCAGAGCAGCAAGCACGTCACCAGAAACGCTGTGATCGGCAGGGGCGCGAGTAGGATGATTTCTGGAACGGAGAACCATTTCTGGAAAATCCGCTCGGACACTAAGGGGGTCGCAAGCGAGATCATAACGAAGCCTGCAAGCAGGCCCCACAGGCTACGCAAGGCCCAGCGAACGGCTTTGGGCTGCAACTCGTCTTCGGTTTTGATGATCAGCCAGCAAGCACCGATAAACGTGTAGCCCGCCGCTGTGCAAAGCGCTGTCAGCAGCGCGAACGCGACCGTCAGGGCCGTCCATTCCAAGCCCATAATGTAGAGCCCGAGCATGAACCCTTGCGAAAGGGATGTGACCAGCGATCCGGTGAAAAACGCCCAGTCCCAGAGGTGCTTGTTATGGGCGGGCGCTTTCACGCGAAACTCAAAAGCAACGCCGCGCAAAATGAGGCCAATCAGCATCACCGCCACCGGGATATAGAGCGCCGTCAATATGGTGCCATGGGCAGCGGGGAACGCCACCAATAGCAGACCGATGGCTAGCACCAGCCACGTTTCGTTGGCATCCCAGAACGGACCGATGGACGCGATCATGCGATCGCGCTCCTCCACCGAGACCAGCGGTGTTAGCATGCCGATACCAAGATCAAAGCCGTCAAGCACGACATAGACCAGGATCGACACGCCCATAAGGCCGGCAAAGACCACCGGCAGCCACGTGGCGGGATCATTGAAAAGTTCAGACATTGATCTACTCCGCCGGGATCATGGTGACCGCAGCGCCGGAGCCCGGCGTCAGCGGTTTTTGTTCCTCGCCACGCGCGGCTTTGCGGGCGAGGTAGAAGAGCACCGAGACATAGGCGAGCGTCAGCCCGACATAGATCGCCAGGTACACCAGCAGCGTGGAAAGAACCATCGGCGCTGGCACATCGGCGACGGCCTCATAGGTGCGCAGGACGCCATTCACCAGCCAAGGTTGGCGACCAATCTCGGTCGTGTACCAACCGGCCAGTGTTGCAAGCCAACCGGAGAACGTCATTGCCACGAAGGCGCGCAACATCCACGGGTTAGGCGTATCCAATCCACGCCGCCAGATAACGCCAGCGGTCACCCAGGAAAGCGCGAGCATCGCAAGACCGGTGCCGACCATAATACGGAACGACCAGAACACAGGGCTCACGGGTGGATGCATCGGCGTGCCATCCTCAGCCACAAAGTCGTTGAGGCCAGGCACTTCGCCATCGGCATGGTGCTTGAGGATCAGGCTTGCCCCATTGGGAATGCCGATTTCAAAGCGGTTTTCCCGCGCTTCCTCATCGGGCAAAGCAAACAGGAGCAGCGGAACATTGCCCTGCGTCTCCCAATTGCCTTCCATAGCGGCGACCTTGGCAGGCTGATGCTCAAGCGTGTTGAGGCCATGGAAATCGCCAGCCGCAATTTGCAGCGGAATGAGCATGGCGGCCAGGAAAACACCTGTTTTGAAGGTGAGCTTTGCCGAGCCGGTCTTATCGCCGCAAAGCATGCGAAAGGCAGACAAACCTGCAATCAAAAAGGCAACCGTCAAGCCGCTGGCAAGCAGCATGTGCACCAGGCGGTAGGGCATGGAGGGGTTGAAGATGATAGCAAGCCAGTCGGTGGCATGGGCCACGCCGTCTATGATTTCATAGCCTGCGGGCGTGTGCATCCAGGAGTTCAATACCAGGATCCAGAACGCGCTCATCGTCGTGCCGAACGCCACCAAGAACGTCGCCAGCGTGTGCACCCAGTTGGGAACGCGCGAGAAGCCGAATAGCATGATGCCCAGGAACACGGCTTCGAGGAAAAATGCGGTGAGAATCTCATAGGCAAGCAAAGGCCCGGCGATGTTGCCAACCGCCTCCATGAAGCCTGGCCAGTTGGTGCCAAACTGAAAGCTCATCGTGATGCCGGAGACCACGCCAAGCGCGAACGTGAGGGCGAACACTTTAACGAAAAAGCGATATCCATCCATCCAGCGATCATCGCCCGTGGCGTTAAAACGCAGCTTAAAGAACAAGAGCACCCAGCCCAGCGCGATGGTGATGGTGGGAAACAGGATGTGGAAGGAGATGTTGGCGCCAAACTGAATGCGCGAGAGGAGAAGAGTGTCCATCATCAGCCGGTTTCCTTCGTCGATCGTTTGAAGGGCACAATAGTTTCCGCTTTGGCGGCGAACTTTTGCAGTTTCGAGCCCAGAGCCAGCAGCTGGACAAGCCGCTCGGTTTCCAGGCGGTTCATATCGTCATGCCAGCCTGTCAGCAGCTCAATCAGTTCCCGCAGATCACTGATCTTGGAGTGGGCATGCGCATCGCTGTCATTGCTGGGGGTTTGCATTTCCAGCTCGCGCAGCTTGGTAAGCGTTGGATCGATTTCACGCTTTTTGCGCTCAGCCACCAGCGTGCGAACGATTTCCCAAAGATCATCAGGCGCGGAGAAATAGTCGCGCCGATCATCGGGGATGTGCTTCAGGCGCACCAAGTTCCAAGCCTGAAGCTCTTTTAAACCCATCGAGACATTGGACCGGGAAAAGCCAAGCTTCTCGACAATCTGTTCGGCGTTCAGTGGCTGATCAGACAAGAACAGCAGCGCGTAAATTTGCCCAACCGTACGATTGATGCCCCAGCGAGACCCCATCTCTCCAAAATGGAGAACGAATTCCTGCTCCAAAGATGATAGCTGCATGTCTAAAATTTCCTGCATTTCAGTAATTTCTGAAATTACATACGTGCGGCTATGCTAATGGACTACCGTCAGACCTGCGGTGAGGCGTCGCAGATGCATGTGTGCTGATCCAAAACCCGCGTGCGACGGCGGAAAAAGGGGCTTTGCGACTTAGCCGCGCACTCCTCCACCGCTAATTGCTCGCTAGGATTGATCACACGGTGGCGCGCCTCTAAAGCTTGGGCATGCCAGATACGCCCCCCCAAAAGTCCGATCACGCCACCGTTCTCATCATCGATTTCGGCAGTCAGGTCACCCAGCTCATCGCGCGCCGCATTCGCGAGGCCGGCGTCTATTCTGAAATCGTACCGTTTCAGTCCGCTGATGCTGCCATCGACCGGCTAAACCCCGTCGCCGTGATCCTGTCAGGTGGGCCGGCCTCCACCAGCGATATTGGAAGCCCGCGCGCACCACAGCGTGTGTTTGATCTTGGCGTCCCGGTGCTTGGCATTTGCTACGGGCAGATGTCGATGTGCATCCAAAATGGCGGCAAGGCCGAAGGGTCGGACCATCGCGAGTTTGGCCGAGCTTTCGTGGAAGTGCACAAGGCCTCGCCGCTTTTTGAGGGCGTGTGGGATGTCGGCACCAAACACGAAGTTTGGATGAGCCATGGCGACCGGGTGATAGACTTGCCTGGCGGTTTTGAGGTGCTCGCCACATCGCCAGGTGCGCCCTTTGCTGCCTATGCCGACGAGGCGCGCAAGTTCTACGGCGTGATGTTCCACCCCGAAGTGGTGCACACGCCCGATGGAGCCAAACTGCTCTCTAACTTCGTTCATAAGATCGCTGGTATTGAGGGCGACTGGTCAATGGGCGCGTTCCGTGAGGAAGCGATCCGCCGCATCCGCGAGCAGGTTGGTGATAAAAAGGTTATTTGCGGGCTTTCCGGCGGCGTGGATTCCTCCGTCGCCGCTGTACTCATCCATGAGGCGATTGGCGATCAGCTCACGTGTATCTTTGTCGACCATGGCCTGATGCGGCAGAATGAGGCCGATGAAGTGGTCGGCATGTTCCGCGGTCAATACAACATCCCGCTCGTCCATGTGGATTCCGCCGATCTGTTCATCGGTGAGTTGGAGGGTGTTTCTGATCCTGAAACCAAGCGCAAGATTATCGGTCGATTGTTCATCGAGACCTTTGAAGCGGAAGCCAAAAAACTAGGCGGCGCCGACTTCTTGGCGCAGGGCACGCTTTACCCGGATGTTATCGAGAGCGTGTCGTTCACCGGCGGCCCATCGGTCACGATCAAAAGTCACCACAATGTCGGTGGGTTGCCTGATCGCATGAACATGGATCTGGTCGAGCCACTACGCGAGCTGTTCAAGGACGAAGTGCGCAAGCTTGGGCGCGAGCTTGGCTTACCCGAAAGCTTTGTTGGCCGTCACCCGTTTCCTGGGCCTGGTCTTGCCATCCGGTGCCCGGGCGGCATCACGCGCGATAAGCTGGACATTCTGCGCAAAGCTGACGCGATTTATCTGGACGAGATCCGCAATGCTGGCCTCTATGATGCCATCTGGCAGGCGTTCGCTGTGCTGCTGCCGGTGCAGACTGTCGGTGTGATGGGCGATGGCCGCACGTATGATTTCGTGCTTGCCCTACGCGCAGTCACATCCGTCGATGGCATGACCGCAGACTTCTACCACTATGACATGCAATTTCTGGCCAACGCCGCCACCCGCATCATCAATGAGGTGAAAGGCGTCAACCGCGTGGTCTATGATGTCACCAGCAAACCCCCAGGCACGATTGAGTGGGAGTAGGGCTAAATGGCTCTTTCGCAGATACTGAAATCACCTGGTGGGCTTATGAACAAAAGCACTTCAAAGCTATACGAGATTGCGGCGCAGCAGTTGATCTTAGACCGGCAATTACATCATCCTAACCCCCTTACAAAATTTGGGAAGAAGTGCTTCTCCCAGTCTGATGAGGATGGCATCACCTTCGAGATTTTACGAAGGCTTGGAATCGACGTTGGAACTTTTGCCGAGTTTGGTGTCGGTGATGGGCTGGAAAACAACACGCTTGCCCTAGCAGCAGCGGGTTGGACCGGATTTTGGGTTGGTGGTGAAGATCTAGCCTTCGATGTCAGCCAATCACCGCGGTTATCCTATGAAAAGGCTTGGGTGCACCGCGATAACTCCGTCGATCTTTTCAAGCGGGGGATGTCCAATTTGCCCTCTGATGATGTGGATGTGATGTCAATCGATCTGGATGGCAATGATCTGTACATTTGCGAGGAAATTATCGCTAAAGGTTCAAGTCCAGCACTCGTGATACTGGAGTGCAATGCAAATTTTCCGCCACCAATACGGTTTTGCATTGAATATGATCAGGCCCATGTTTGGGAGGGTGACAATTACTATGGTGCCTCATTGGCAAGCCTGGTCGATATGATGAAGACTTATGAGTATCAACTTCTTTGTTGTAACGCTGCGACCGGATCCAACGCCTTTTTTGTCCAAAATGAAAACACTCATCTCTTTTCGGAGGTGCCAGGCAGGATCGATGATATCTATGTGCCGCCTAACCATCACGTTCCACGACGGTTCGGTCACAGAACATCATTGCGAACCGTTCAACGGTTGATCTGTTGATTTGCGTTTGTCTGTCTCAACCAACGACCAGTTGGATAGTTTGAGGCAGACGACAATACAGCGACCCTCATAATTCTTGCTATCGATGCGGCGAGGAACTTTTTGGTCTGTGATCAGTGGCTACCTCCTAGGTTTATTGCTTGGTGTTTAAAATCATAGCGACTAGGCCGCCTGAGATGTTATTCTGGTCGGTAGCTGCAGCGGACGTGCATTTTTCGCATTTTCTTCGGTTCTTTCTACACCGGTTGTCGGCATTTCTCGCGATCGCCATGTGTCGTGCGCCACCTCCACCACTGTCGGGCTCGATCAATATGCCGTGGCGTCAATGCAATCGCATAAGGTCCACCGGTGACCTTCAACACTTCCGTTTGCGTAACATGTCCACCTATGCGTGCAACCACTTAGGAAGCGCACGCTTAAGTGTTCCTTAAGCCTATGAGCGCCTCTTGGTAGCAATATTCGGGATTGCATCTTTTGGGGGAAATTATGAAACTATCAATCCAACACCGATTGTTTATCGGTTTTGGCGCGGTGCTCGCTTTGGCGGCATGTCTCGCCGGCTTCAGCTACCTTAACAGCCAAACATCAAACGACTCATTCCAGCAGTACCGCACCAATGGCCGGGCCTCTGTCGGCTTTGCCGATCTGGCGCTGCACATCACCCACGCGCGTCTGGCGGTCATGAAGTTCCGCACATCAGACGATCCATCAACTCTCGCGACGGTGGAAGATTACGCAGCCAGGCTGGAGGAGACCAGTCAGCAACTCTTGGACATTGGTGTGACAGAGGAGCAGGCGGCTGTTCTCAACGCGATCCAGGCAGACTCTGCACAGTATCTGTCGTCTTTTGTCGAAGCCATCGCACTGCAGCAGCAGCGTCATGAAGAGTTCGACACCAGTCTCTCGCCTATCGGTATTGCGATCCGGCAAAATTTGACGGACGTTATGGACAGTGCCTATCGCGATCAGGACGTGGACGCTGCCTACTACACCGGTCGCGCCCAGCAACACCTTCTGCTTGGGCGCTTCTACGTTCAGGAATTTCTGCTGTCTAATGAGCAGGAAGCCCGTGATCGTGCCGAAGAAGAATTGACGGCAACGCGCGAGCAAATGGGCGATGTTTTGCGCGAACTGCAAAACCCGCGTCGTCGGGCGTTGATCCAGGAAGCGCAAGCCAATCTTGACCTTTACGAGGCATCTTTCGCCCGTATCTCCGAGATCATCCGCGCTCGCAACGTCATCTATTCCCAGCAGTTGGACGTTATCGGACCTCGGATCGATGAAGCCGCTGTCTCCGCTGAGTATGCGCAGGTCGCCGTTCAGAACGATCTCGGTCCCGTGCTGACTGAGCGTTTCCAGAGCAACAAGATGATCACGGCGGTTGTCGGCATTGTCATCCTGGTCATCGGCGCAGTCATTGCGATCTTCTTGTCTCGCAGCCTGTCCATCGCCATTGCGTCAATGACATCTGCGATGCGTGGTCTTGCTGACAATGATCTTGAGGTTGAAATTCCAGGTCGCGAGCGCACTGATGAGCTTGGTGAAATGGCCGCAGCTGTTCAGGTCTTCAAAGACAACATGATCGAAGGTCGTGACCTGCGAGCTGCGCAGGCCGGTGAACAACAATCCAAGGAGCAACGTCAAAAAGTGGTTGACGAAGCGATCCAACGCTTTGAAGCAGCTGCCACAGAGTCGATCAGCAAGGTCACACGGTCATCTGAAGAGATGCAGCATTCCGCTCAGTCTCTTTCTTCGCTTGCCGAGGACACGACCAGCAAGTCGACCACTGTTGCCAGCTCTTCTGAAGAGGCAACGTCAAACGTGCAGACCGTTGCCAGTGCGGCTGAAGAACTCTCCGCCTCAATCGGTGAGATCAGCAGGCAGGTGAATGAGTCGGCCAGCATGTCTCGTGAGGCCGTTGAACAGGCCGACGCAACGGGCAATCAGGTCAACTCGCTTGTCCAAGCTGCGCAGAAGATTGGCGAAGTTGTCAGTCTCATCCAGGACATCGCCGAGCAGACAAACCTGCTTGCGCTCAACGCGACAATTGAAGCCGCGCGCGCTGGTGATGCTGGACGTGGGTTTGCCGTTGTTGCTTCTGAGGTGAAGGGTCTTGCCGAGCAGACCGGTCGTGCGACCGATCAGATCGCTGGTCTCATCACCGACATCCAATCGTCAACCGAAGCATCGGTGACGTCGATTGAGGCGATCTCAGAGAAGATCAAGGCAATGGATTCCATCGCAACGGCAATCGCCTCGTCGGTGGAAGAGCAGGGCACTGCGACGCAAGAGATTGCCTCCAACGTTCAGCAAGCTGCGATGGGTACACAAAATGTGTCATCCAACATTGTCGGCGTGAACGAAGCCACGCAGCAAACTGGCGCTGCGGCTTCGCAGGTTCTTAGCGGTTCGACCGAGCTTGCTGAGGAAGCCAACGGGCTGCGCAAGAACATCGATACGTTCTTGGAGACCATTCGGGCCGCTTAATCGTCCCAATGCTCTAATTTGTTATACAAACCGGCGCCGCATGCCATGCGGCGCCGGTTTGCGTTTACCGGCACAAACGCGTGCCTGTTATGCGCCTTGCCCCTCGCCATAGGCCGTTTGATCTGCTAGCAGGCGCAGCGCTTTGCGTTGATCCCCCCACCAGATGACGGCACATTCCACTGCCGGTCAGGACCCAAAATGCTTTCCCTCAACACGCTGCGGCGCGAGTGGTTGTCCAACCCGCGCGGCGATATTCTTGCTGGCATCGTTGTTGCCCTTGCACTGATCCCCGAAGCCATCGGCTTTTCCATCATTGCTGGCGTTGATCCGAAAGTAGGCCTGTATGCCTCCTTTTCGATCGCCGTCATCTGCGCTCTGACAGGCGGACGTCCTGGCATGATTTCGGCGGCCACGGCGGCCATTGCTGTGCTTGTGGTGCCGCTGGTACGCGATCATGGGGTTGAGTACCTCTTCGCCGCCACCATCCTAATGGGCATTTTGCAGGTGATTGCGGGCTTCCTGCGGCTTGATCTGTTGATGCAGTTTGTGTCTCGCTCTGTGGTGACGGGGTTTGTGAACGCGCTGGCAATCCTCATTTTTGTCGCCCAGATACCCCAGCTGGTGGACGTTACATGGCTCACCTATCCGATGGTGGCCGGTGGCTTGGCGATCATCTATCTCTTCCCCTACCTCACCAAAGCGATCCCGTCTCCGCTGGTTGCAATCGTGGTGCTGACCGCCCTGGCACTGGCGCTCGGTTGGGAAGTGAACACCGTGGGCGATATGGGCCAATTGCCAGATAGCGTGCCGCATTTCTTCATCCCCAACGTGCCGTTCACATGGGAAACCTTGCAGATCATCTTCCCGTTTTCGCTGACCATGGCCGCTGTGGGCTTGCTGGAGTCCATGATGACGGCGCAAATCGTTGATGATCTTACAGACACGCCCTCCGATAAGGCGCAAGAATCCAAAGCTCAGGGGCTCGCCAACTTCGTCACCGGCTTTTTTGGCGGCATGGGCGGCTGCGCCATGATTGGTCAATCGGTGATCAACGTGAAATCAGGCGGTTCAACACGCCTCTCCACCTTTGTGGCCGGTACGTTCCTCCTGTTCCTGATCGTGGTGCTTGGACCGTTCGTCAGCCAGATCCCAATGCCGTCGCTGGTGGCGGTCATGATCATGGTCTCCATCGGTACATTTTCCTGGAAGTCGATCCGTGATCTGCGCACCCACCCCTGGCAATCCTCCGTGGTGATGGTTGTGACGGTGGTCGTTGTGGTCTGGACGCACGACCTGGCCCAAGGCGTGGCCGCCGGTGTGATCCTGTCGGGCCTCTTCTTCGCGTCCAAAGTGCGCGGCCTCTTCAATGTGGATTCCACGCTTTCCAGCGATGGCCGCACGCGCACCTACAATGTGTCGGGCGAGGTGTTCTTTGCCTCCACCGAGCGTTTTGCCGATGCCTTTGATTTTAAAGAGGTGCTCGACCGCGTGGTGATCGATGTCTCCAAAGCGCATTTTTGGGATATTTCCGCCGTTGGCATTCTGGACAAAGCGATTTTGAAGTTCCGCCGTGAAGGCGCGAGCGTCGATGTGATCGGTCTCAATGAAAAGAGCGCGATGATGGTCCAACGCTTCGGCGAACACGACAAAGAAGGCGCCGACACCGCGTCCACAGGTCACTAAGGAATCACGTGATGAAACGCATTCTCGCCTGCATCGATACCTCGCAATACGCCGCGCGGGTGTGTGACTACACCGCCTGGGCCGCCAAGCGGCTGGATGCCAGCGTTGAGCTTCTCAACGTCATCCAACGCACCAACGCTGCTGCCTCGCGCAAAGATCTTTCTGGTGCGATTGGCCTGGGCGTCAAATCTTCGCTTCTGGAAGAGCTGACCCGGTTGGACGAAGCCGAAGGTAAACTGGCCATCGAAAAAGGTCGTATTCTTCTCGATAGCGCGCAAGACCATGTGAAAAACCTTGGCGTTGAGAATGTGATCCTCACTCACCGCCATGGCGGGATCGTTGAGACGGTAGCCGAGCGCGAGGTTGATGTTGACCTTATTGTGATGGGCAAGCGCGGCGGTTCGCACGAGTTCGCCAAAGGCCATATTGGCTCGAAGGTGGAACGCGTTATCCGTGCGAGCAAAAAACCAGTGTTGATCGCCTCCAGCCGGGGCGTTGAGTTATCAAAGACCAACCCAGTAAAAGTCATTGTTGCCTATGATGGCGGCGCGGCATCCTCAGCGGCGCTGGGTTTTGCGGCGAAGTCTGCGCTGTTCACCGACATTGCGCTGGAAGTTGTTATCGCTGGGGCCAACGACTCGCGCCACCAAAAGCTGGTCGATAGCGCTAAGCAGTTTCTTGCCGAGCAGAGCCGCGACGGCGAGGTGGTTCTAAAAGATGGCGCGCCGGAGGCCGTGATTGGTGAAACCATGAAAGCCAATCCAGAGGGCTTCCTGGTTATGGGGGCGTATGGACATTCGCCGTTGCGCACCTTGATCGTGGGATCCACCACAACGGCCATGATCCGCACCATCCATGCGCCTGTGCTTTTGATGCGGCCATAAGCAGCTGGGCCGCAGGCCCGAAGCGCTAGCCCTCGCGGGCCCCTTGGCAGGTGATGCATAGACTTGCGGTTGGATCGGCTTCCAGGCGCTTGGGTGCGATAGGCTCATCGCAATCGATGCAATAGCCATAGTCGCCATCATCCAGACGGCGCAGCGCAGCATCAATTTTCACGATCTGCGCCTTGCGTGCACGTTCGGTCGCTGCGGCCATATTCTGCCCAGCCATGGCATCCATTCGCGACAATCGTCCAACCGACTGTTGGTCCAGCGTCACTGGCGCGCGATCATCTGCCGTGGCCTCGCTCTCGGCAAGCAAGCTTTCACGCAGAGCCGTCAGCCGAGCGCGAACATCCATTTCACTGCGTGATTTGTATGCGCGTGCGGTGTGGCCCGTAATCCTGAACCAGCGCAAAAAGAGCGCGCGCATTATCGGGGTGCAGGCGGATACAACCGTGCGAGGCGCGGCTGCCAAGGCGGCTGATGGCGCTGGTGGCATGAAAAGCATAGCCACCTTGAAAAAAGATCGCATGGGGCATCGGCGCGTTGTTGTAGGTGCGCGAACGCCACATGGTGTGCATACGCAGTGGTCGCCATGTGCCGGTGGGGGTGGAATAGCCCTGCCGACCAGAAGAGATGTTCCACTCATGCATCACTTCGCCATCAACGATGACCTGCATGCGTTGTTCAGAAAGATCGACCTTGGCAATCACAGAAGCCTGCGCTTGCGGCAGCCCCATAAGCGACACCACGCCAAAGGCCATCACCATCATCAAAAACCGAGAGAACATCACACCAATCTCCACAATAGCCGCACGCCAAACTCTTGCTGCCCCTAGAACAGAATGCAACACAAGCGTAGACGTTGGGTAAACCCGACGTGCATGTGTCGGGCAGTGCTATCCGTCACAAACGCGCAGATTGATGCGCACGGGCAACAGAATAAGAGATTGGGGACAGGCGTGATCGCGTTTTTCGGCGGATTGATCATCTTTTTGGGCATTCATTCAGTGCGCATTTTCGCCGCGCAGCCGCGAGACCGATTCATCGCGGCCAAAGGCGAGAACGCTTGGAAGGGCGCTTATTCGCTGGTTTCCATCCTTTCGTTCATCGCCATTATCTACGGCTACCAGGCCGCAAAAGCAGGCCTAGGTTTTGTTTGGGCGCCGCCGGTTTGGACGCGCCATATTGCCATCGTGCTGATGCTACCGGCGCTGATCTGTCTGGTCGCTGCCTACGTGCCGTCTAAGCTGAAGGCCAAGCTGAAACACCCCATGCTGGTTGCCATCAAAATCTGGGCTTTGGCGCATTTGCTTGCCAATGGGTTGGGCGTACACCTTGTGCTGTTCGGTGCGTTTCTCGCCTGGGCGGTGGTCGATCGCATTGCGGTCAAACGCCGTGGTGAACCCGATCCGGTGGCCCCTTCAGGCTGGTCTGGCGACATCATCGCTGTCGTGGCCGGCACGGTTGCTTGGGTTGTCTTACTGCTTTGGGGCCATCAATGGCTGTTCGGCGTCGCTCCAATCGGTTAAGAGCCTGCGATCCCGTTTTCCAAACCGAGCTTCCTCGATGTCTGTTCAGTCTGCCAAGCGCCGCATCACGGCGGTTGATATTGCCAAGCGCAAAAATGGCGACCCGGTGGTCGCGCTCACCGCCTACCACGCCCATACCGCCTCGATCCTTGATGAGCATGTGGATTTCATCCTGGTCGGCGATTCGCTGGGCATGGTGATGCACGGCATGGAATCCACCGTGCCCGTGACGCTCGACATGATGATTGTGCAGGGTCGTGCGGTCATGCGTGGCTCACAGCGCGCTCTGGTTGTCGTCGATATGCCTTTTGGATCCTATGAAGCCTCCAAAGAAGAAGCGTTTCATGCCGCCGCGCGCGTCATGAAGGAAACAGGCGCTGGCGCCATCAAGATGGAAGGCGGCGATCACATGGCTGAAACGGTGGAGTTTCTGGTCCGCCGTGGCATCCCCGTGATGGGGCATATCGGGCTGACGCCACAGGCGATCAACACGATGGGTGGGTTCCGCGTGCAAGGAAAGTCTGACGAAAACCAGGCTCAGACCGAACGCGACGCCTGGGCGATTTCCAATGCTGGCGCGTTTGCCCTGGTGATTGAAGGCACTGTGGAGCCGGTGGCCCGCAAGATCACGCAAGACATTCCCACCGTCACCATCGGTATTGGGGCCTCGCCGGCGTGCGATGGTCAAATTCTGGTGTTGGAAGACATGTTGGGCCTTAATGATTGGACACCAAAATTCGTGCAAAAGTTCGGTTCCATTCGCGAGCACATCGAAGAAGCTGTCACCCGTTACGCCGATGCCGTGCGTGATCGATCTTTTCCTGGGCCTGACCATGTTTATGCCCGAAAGCAGAAATAGCCGCCTTGCAGCACGCATTGGCGCGTAAACCTTGCGCACAAATCGGTGTCACTGTGTGGCCCGCAGCCAATTGCAGCGACAACGAACAAACACTATGGTCCGCCGCACACCGTGGGGCACGATGAGCAAAGGCCCAAATAGGCATTCATGACCGATATTTTCAGTGAAATTGAAGAAGACATCCGCAAAGACCGCGCCAAGCGGATGTGGGATCGTTTTGGCAAGTATGTGATTGGCGGGGCCATTGTCCTGGTGCTCGGCGTTGCCGCGTGGCGTGGCTATGACGCCTACACCACATCACAAGCCGCTGCGGCGGGCGACAGTTTCTTGGACGCTATCGCGCTGGTTGAAGAAAACCCGCAAGAGGGTATCGCTGCCTTTGACGCCATTGCAGCCGATGGGCCAGGTGGATATGCCGCGCTGGCACGCTTCCGCTCGGCAAGCACCTTGGCGCAGCAAGATGACTATGACGGCGCCATCGCCAGTTTCCAGGCGCTGGTGGACGATGCGAGCATCGACCCGCTGGTGCGTGATGTCGCGCGCGTTCGCCTTGGCTATCTGCTGCTTGATCATGGCGCGGCGGCTGACATTGAAGGCCTCTTGTTGCCTTTGTCGGAAGCGACCAATCCATTTTCCTATTCGGCGCGTGAGATCCGCGCCTTTGCCGCCATGAAGGCTGGCAATCGTGAGCAAGCGCTTGCGCTTTTCTTAGAATTGGTTGGTGATTTTGCCAGCCCCGAACCTGTGCGCTCTCGCGCCCGTGTTGCGCTCGACGTGCTGGCCAGCGATGGCACCAGCGCCTCCAGCAGCTAACGAGGATTTAGTTTCATGCGTTCACTCCTCAAACCTTTGACCTTGGCGTTCTGTGTTGGTCCTCTGCTTGCCGGGTGTGCCAGCAGCGTTGGCGATACATTGGACAATTTGAACCCGTTCAGCCGCGAAGATCCGCCAATTCCTGGTGAGCGTCGCGCGGTTGGCAGCGCCGCTGATCCGGTCCTTGGTGTTACCAACACGGCCGTTTCTATTCCTGGCGCCTCAGGTGCCATCGATTGGCCGCAGCCCGGCGGCAATGCCGCCAACAATCCCGGCCATGTGTCACTGTCAGGCGCACAAACCTGGAGCGCGCAAGCTGGTGTGGTCAGAGGCAACCGTCGTGTGCGCATGGCGGCTTTGCCGGTCGTCGCTGGTGGGCGTGCTTATGTGTATGATCCCAACGGCAATGTGACGGCTGTTGCGATTTCTGGCGGCGGCCAAAGCTGGCGCCGTGATCTGCGACCCGAAGGCGAAGACGGCCAAGTGGGTGCCGGCGGTGTTGCGCTTGGCGGTGGTCGCGTGTTTGCGGCCACAGGCTTTGGCCAGTTGTTTGCGTTGGATGCAGGTTCCGGTCAGACGGCATGGGCCATCGATTTGGATACCCCTGCGCTTTCCGCGCCGACATTTTCTGGTGACCAGGTTTATGTGATCACCCAGTCCAACACCGTTTTGGCCCTCTCAGCCACCGATGGCACGGAGCGCTGGCGTTTCCGCGGCGTTCCGGCAACCGCTGGTCTGCTCGGATCTGGTACGCCCGCTGTCTCCGGCAACACAGTCATCGTGCCCTATTCCTCCGGTGAGATCGTTGCTCTTAACGCCACCGATGGCGAGCCGCGCTGGGCTGATGCCGTGGTCACCGGCGCGCGCTATCAGGCGCTGTCTGGTTTGCGTGATTTGGTTGCAAGTCCTGTGATCGCCAGCGGCTCTGTGATTGCCACCGGCGTGGGTGGACGCACCATTTCGGTGGGCCTCGACTCTGGCAACCGCCAGTGGGAAACCAATGTCGGTTCCGTCCACACACCCATCGTCACTGGCGATGTTATCTTTCTGGTTGATCTGGAAGGCCGCCTGATGGCGCTTTCTCGCTCCACCGGTGAGATTCAGTGGGCGACACGCCTGCCGGGTGGCACCGGTGAAGGTCAAGAAAAGTGGGCAGGCCCTGCGCTTGCTGACAATGTGCTTTTCCTAGCATCCAGCGAAGGCAATGTGTTGCGGGTGAACCCCTCCAACGGTGAAGTGCTTGGCACAACCACAACCGGGGAAGACATCTTCCTGCGGCCCATCGCGGCAGGTGGTCGTTTGCTGGCCCTGGCCGCCGATGGCACCTTGCTAAGTCTGAACTGACAAAGCCTATGAGCGCTGCCCTTCCTTCCCCGCCGGTCGTTGCGATTGTCGGGCGGCCCAATGTTGGCAAATCGACGTTGTTCAACCGGCTGGTTGGCAAGCGCTTGGCGCTGGTTGACGACACGCCGGGCGTGACGCGCGACCGCCGCGAGGGCGATGCCAAGCTGGGCGATCTGGCGTTCACGCTGGTCGATACCGCTGGGCTTGAAGAGGCTGACGCCGACTCCCTGCAAGGTCGTATGCGCGTGCAGACCGAACGTGCAATCGAAGAGGCGGACGTTTGTCTTTTCGTCATCGATGCGCGCGCTGGTCTTACGCCCACCGATGCTGAGTTCGCAAAACTCATGCGCCGCTTTGGTGACAAGACCGTGCTGGTCGCCAACAAGGTGGAGGGCCGCAAAGGCATGGATGGCCTCTATGAGGCTTTCGAGCTTGGTTTGGGCGAACCGGTGGCGATCTCCGCCGAGCACAACGAGGGCATGGCCGATCTGTTCCAAGTACTGGATGGGCACTTTACCCGCCTCGCTGAGACCGCTGCCAGCGCGCCGCAGCAAGCTTCCTCTGAGATGCTTGAGCCCGAATGGGATGAAGAGGATGAAGACGCGCCCGATATCATCGAGGCTGCACCACGCACCCACCCGCTAAGGGTGGCGATTGTCGGTCGTCCCAACGCGGGAAAATCCACGCTGGTCAATCATCTGCTGGGCGATGAGCGCCTGCTGACTGGGCCTGAGGCTGGCATCACCCGCGACACCATCTCGGTGGACTGGGTATTTCAGGACCGTCCGTTCAAGCTGTTTGATACCGCTGGCATGCGCAAAAAAGCGCGGGTGCAGGAGAAGTTGGAAAAGCTGTCAGTCGCCGATGCGCTGCACGCCATCCAGTTCGCCGAATGCGTGGTGATCCTGATGGATGCTGAGCACCCGTTTGAGAAACAGGACCTTCAGATCGCTGACCTGGTCGCCCGAGAGGGTAGGGCGCTGGTGTTTGGCCTGAACAAATGGGACCTGGTCAAACACAAGGATTCGTTCCTCAAAGAGTGCGAGGAAGAGTTGGCTCGCCTGCTGCCGCAGGTGCGTGGCGCGCCGTTGGTGCCGCTGTCAGGTCTCACTGGCAAGGGCACCGAAGCGTTGATGCGGGCGGTGCTAAAAATGGATGACGTGTGGAACCGCCGTATTTCCACTGCTGCGCTTAACCGTTGGCTCACCGCCGCACTTCAGCAGCATCCACCACCGGCTGTTTCCGGCAGGCGTTTAAAGCTGCGGTACATGACGCAGGCGAAAGCCCGTCCGCCAACCTTTGCGGTGTTTTGCTCACGCCCCGATGCGCTGCCAGGCAGCTACACGCGCTATCTGGTGAACGGTCTACGCGAGACGTTTGACCTGCCCGGTGTGCCGCTACGCGTGCTGATGCGCAAGGGCAGCAACCCCTATGAAGCGAAAGCCAAAAAGCGGAAAATCAGCTAAGGCGTTTTCAGCAAAAGCGGGCACCGGTTTTGCGTCCGAAAACGCAGCAAAGCAAAAGTCTAACCGATCAGCTGGCACCTTGGTGGAGCAAACCTGTCTCAGCATAGGTGGGGCTGGTGAGCTCCATAACCGGCGCGATAACGTTTTCTGGCAGTGGCAGCGCCGACTGATCTTCACCTGGCACCGCTTTGCCGCGCAGGGCCGTGCGCACAGGGCCCGGGTCAAACAGGTTCACCCGAACAGGCGTGTTGATCATCTCCGCCGCATAGGTGCGTACCATGGACTCAAGCGCTGCCTTGCTGGCGGCATAGCCGCCCCAGAACGGCTTGGCCGCTTGCCCAGCCTCACAGGTGAGAAACACCGCGCGGCCCGCCTCTGATTGACGCAACAGCGGGTCCATGGAGCGGATAAGACGGTAATTCGCCGTGACGTTGACGGCCATCAGCGTCTCAAAGTCTTTCGGCTTCAGATGACCAAGCGGCGTGATCACACCGAGGGCGGCCGCATTGCTGATGAGCACATCAACTCGGCCAAAGCGTTCGTAAAGCGCAAGACCCATCCGGTCGATGGCGTCGTGATCCTTCAAGTCCAGCGGAACCAGTGTGGTGGAGCCGCCGGAGGCTGTGATCGCATCATCCAGCTCTTCCAACCCGCCAGTGGTGCGGGCCACCGCAACAACGTGAGCGCCAGTTGCACCAAACGCTTTGGCGATGGCGTATCCAATCCCGCGCGAGGCGCCGGTGACCACGACAACACGCGCGTCGGAGGAGCCGGGCTTAATCACCGGCTGAGCATCATCATTGGCAGGCTGGTTCATGAAGGTTCCGGGTGTCAGTCAGCTTCGACAAGCCGCAGGCGGTTTGCGGTCTTTTCTGTGCGGTCGGTGAGTGTGGTTGGGTAGTCGCCGGTAAAGCAGGCATCGCAAAATTGCGGCGCATCGCCATTGCGGCGTGCTTCTCCGAGAGCACGATAAAGCCCATCGATGGTGAGGAAGCCCAAGCTGTCCACGCCAATGGAGCTGCCGATCTCATCAATCGTTTGGCTCGAAGCGATCAAATGCTCGCGCTCGGGCGTATCGACCCCGTAGTAGCAGGCATCGCGCGTTGGCGGGCTGGCAACGCGCATATGAACCTCGCGCGCACCGGCATCACGCACCATCTGCACGATCTTTTTCGACGTGGTGCCGCGGACGATGGAATCGTCCACCAGTACAACGCGCTTGCCCTCAAGCAGCAGCCGGTTGGGGTTCAGCTTCAGCTTTACGCCCATATGGCGAATAGCGTCAGTTGGCTCAATGAACGTGCGTCCAACATAGTGGTTGCGCACAATGCCCAGATCAAACGGGATGCCAGAGGCTTCAGCAAAACCAATCGCAGCTGGGGTGCCAGAGTCAGGCACCGGGATAACCAGATCAACATCAGCAGGCGCTTCACGCGAAAGCTCTGCGCCGATCTCCTTGCGCACCGCATAAACATTGCGCCCCTCGACCATGGAGTCGGGGCGGGCAAAATAGACATATTCAAACACGCAGAACCGCGATGGTTTGGGATCGAACGGACGGTAGCTTTCCACGCCGTCCTCTGTGATCACCACCATTTCGCCCGGCTCAATATCACGCACAAAATCTGCACCGATAATATCAAGCGCGCAGGTTTCTGACGTCAGCACTGGGGCATCATCAATCATGCCGAGAACCAGTGGGCGCACTCCCAGCGGATCGCGCACGCCGATCAGCTTCTTTTCCGTCAGCGCGATCAGCGAGTAGGCGCCTTCCACCTGGCCCAGCGCGTCGGTAAGGCGGGCCACGATCTTCTTTTCCTGGCTGGTGGCAATCAGATGAATGATCGGCTCAGTGTCTGACGTCGATTGGAAGATGGAGCCGCCCTGGCGTAGCTTGATCTGCAGCTTGTGGGCGTTGGTGAGGTTGCCATTGTGCGCGACCGCAAACCCGCCACCAGCGAACTCAGCAAACAGCGGTTGCACGTTGCGCAAGCCCGCGCCACCAGCGGTGGAGTAGCGCACATGGCCAATGGTGCGATTGCCTTTCAGGCGCCCCAAAACATCTGGTTTGGAAAACCGGTCACCGACCAGCCCGATATGGCGCTCGGAGAAAAATTGCAGGCCGTCAAAGGACACGATGCCAGCGGCTTCCTGGCCGCGATGTTGCAGAGCGTGCAGCCCAAGGGCGGTTAGTGCAGCAGCATCAGGGTGCCCGAACACGCCAAAAACGCCGCACTCATCATGGAAGTGATCATCGTGCGCAGTGTAGGCGACCATGGGTCAGGCCCTTTCAGCGATGGCGTCGTGTGGTGTGATGAGGTTAGTGGCGGTCGCACAATCCGCAAAGCACCAGCACCCGGTCATCACGTTCCGGTGCTGGGGACAGCCGTTTCATCTTCATCATCATTGCCACGAATGCGATCAATGATCTGCCCTTCGGGATCATCTGGCAAGATGGCCAACAGTTCTGCCCCCAGATCATCGAGGAATGGCTTGGATCGCGAGTCGGCCACCCATTGGGGAGGATTCTCTGGAATGAAGAAGTTGAAGAACAGCGCCGCGATCACGAACAAAAGAACGGCTCGCGCTGCGCCGTAGAGAAACCCCAGCGTACGGTCGAGCGGCCCTATGGCTGAGTCGGCCACGACATCCGACAGCTTCATCGTGAGGTAGGAGACGATGATCAAAATCAGGAAGAACAATATACCGATAACGGCAGCCGTCGCGAACACATCCTCGGTGATGTACTGTTTGGCGAACGGCAAAAGCGTTGGGTAGAGGAAATAGGCACCTGCGGCTGCGGCCACCCATGAGCCGATGGAGAGCACTTCGCGCAAGAAGCCGCGCATCATGGCCAAAATCGCGGACAGCAATACGACCGCCAAAACGATCCCATCAAGAATGGTGAGCGTCATAGAATCGGGCCTCTTAAATGATGGTCGCGGCAAAAACGGGGGGTGCAACCTCGCGCACGCTCAAGCAATCCAGCGTGCAAAGGCCAACAGCCGCACCGTCCTTTTCACGATCCCGCACGCCGTTCAAGTGCAAGAGCGTCACAGCGGCGTCACAAATCGCCAAGTGCCCTAGGGTCAGCCGATCAGTTTGGCCTTCAATTTGCGCGTGAAACGCATTCGCAGGCTTTCGAAAAGCCAGATCAAGACGCGACCGAGTCGTGGTCTTGTCCTACTCGGCGGCCTGTTGAAGCGCGTTTCCTGATGAAGCCGCCGCCGCCGCAAGATCAGCGACCAAAGACTCCAGCCGGGTGTGAGCATTAAGCCGCAGACCGGTTTTTGCATCGCGCTCTTTGGCAAGTGGCGCTGTGATCGCTTCTTCAAAGCCAAGCCTAGACGCCTCTTTCATGCGCAAAACCGCCTGAGGCGCTGAGCGGATCGCGCCAGAAAGGCCGATCTCGCCAAAATAAACCTGCTTAGACGGCAGCGAGAGACCGGTGAGCGAGGCAACCAGGGCGGCTGCTACGGCTAAGTCAGCAGCAGGTTCGTTCAGACGAAGTCCGCCGGCTACGGCCAGATAAACGTCATGGCCGGAAAACCGCACACCACAGCGCGCTTCCAGTACGGCCAACACCATGGCAAGTCGGTTTGAATCCCAGCCCACGACGGCACGGCGCGGCGTGCCCAGCGAAGAGGGCGCTACCAGAGCCTGGATTTCCACCAGGATGGGACGCGTTCCCTCAAGCCCGGCAAACACCACCGATCCTGGCGTTTCCACCAGCCGGTCGCCCAGAAACAGCTCGGATGGGTTTTGAACTTCCTGCAGGCCGGTGCCGGTCATCTCAAAGACGCCAATCTCGTCCGTCGCGCCAAAGCGGTTCTTAACGCCGCGCAGCACACGGAAATGATGGGTGCGATCGCCTTCAAAATAGAGCACCGCATCAACCATATGTTCCACCACGCGCGGCCCAGCGATTTGACCGTCCTTGGTGACGTGCCCGACCAGAATGACGCTCGCCCCGGTTCGTTTCGCGTAGCGAATAACTTGCTGGGCGCAGGAGCGAACCTGAGTCACTGTGCCAGGCGCACTATCCACGCTGGCACTCCACAGTGTTTGAATGGAATCAAGCACCACCAGATCGGGCTGAGGCCCGTCTTCCAGCGTGGCCAGAATGTCTTCCAGATTGGTTTCGGATGCGATGGCGACCGGTGCCTGACTGACGCCCAAACGCTCGGCACGCAGCCGAACTTGGCCCAGCGCTTCCTCGCCAGAAATATAGATCACGCGGGCGTTCTTCTGCGCAAGCGCTGCCGTCACCTGCATCAAAAGGGTGGATTTGCCAATCCCAGGATCACCGCCCACCAAGAGAGCTGAGCCGCGCACAAAGCCACCGCCGGTCACGCGATCCAACTCGGTGATGCCAGAGGCCAGTCGGGGCAGGGGCTCTTCAACGTGATCGAGCGAGGACAAGCCCACGGCGCGCCCTTTAACGGCTGAGCTTTTGGCTGGGCCACCAAGGGCGCCGCCACCGCCCGATGCGCTTTCTTCAACCAGCGAATTCCACGCGCCGCAGCCATCGCATTTGCCAATCCAGCGCGGATGTTCGGTGCCGCAGTTCTGGCAAATGAAAGTGGATCGTCGCTTGGCCATACTCACTCACCATGGTCAATCAAAGGGGCAGTCGCGGGGCATCTCTCGTCGTGAGTCCTAATAACGGATCAATGAGAACAAAACAAGATCAAAAGATAAGGTCAGCCGCTCAGATAGGTTCTGGCATAGCGTGGACCAAGGCCGGTCAGCACTTCATAGCCGATGGTCTGTGCCCACCCGGCAACCACATCAACGGTGAGTTGCGAATTGATGAGTTCCACGAACATGCCAGCGCGAACGTCATCAAAATGCGCTTCGGTGATGTCAGCGGCCATGAGGTCCATCGACACGCGGCCAAGCATCGGCGCGCGCTTGTCGTTGATCATCATATGCGCGTTGGAATCATTGCCGACGAGCCGGTGATAGCCATCAGCGTAGCCTACGCCCAAAATCGCAATGCGGCTGTCGCGCTCTAGAGTTTTCGTTGCACCGTAACCAACAACCTCACCTGCCTTGGCTGGCCGTACCTGCATGATGCGCGCTTCCAACGTGACAACCGGGTTAAGGTCCACAGGTGCGGGAACAACCGATGCCCCACCATAAAGCGCGATGCCGGGACGGGCGAGATCGTGGCGAAAGCGTTCGCCCTGCAAGGTGCCTGCCGAATTGGCCAACGATCCGGGCACGCCTGGAAAGAGCGTGCGCACGTGTGCAAAATTGGCAATCTGCACATCGTTGAGCGGATGATCAGGCGTATCGGCGCAGGCAAGGTGGCTCATTACGTGGGTGAGGTTCAGCTGTTCAAGCAGCGCGGTATCAGCAGCCAATGCGTTGGCCTCAACCATCGTCAGGCCTAGTCGCGTCATGCCGGTATCAACGTGCAGCGCGGCTTGATGATCGCCGTTGAACGCAGCCCATTCGCGCACCTGATCCATGGTGTTGAGCACCGGGCGTATCGCATAGCTGACAAAGTCATCCGCACCGGCTGGCGTTAGCCCGCCAAGGCAATAAATCGCGGCCTCTGGCAGGTAGGTTCGCAGTTCAAACGCCTCCTGCGGCAGCGCCACGAAAAAGGTTCGGCACCCGGCGTTCCAAAGCGCGTGCGATACAGGTTCAAGACCAAGCCCATAAGCATTGCCCTTCACCACGCCCGCGCATTCGCCAGGGCTCGCAAGCTCAGCCAGCATCTGCCAATTACTGACCAGAGCGTCAAGATTAACAGTCAGGCGTCCGCCGCTGTGATCGGTGCTCACGTTCTGATCTCCAGATCAGAAATGATCGGGCACATGATCATCTTCAATGTAATCGCCAAAGCGCGTCAGCTCCGCCTCGAAGGTCAGCTTGGCTGTACCCGTTGGACCGTGGCGCTGCTTACCGATGATCACCTCAGCCAAGCCATGCACACGATCCATTTCTTCCTGCCAAGCAAGGTGCTCCTCGGTGTTGGGCTTAGGCTCTTTGCTTTGCAGGTAGTACTCCTCGCGGTACACAAACAGCACCACATCGGCGTCCTGCTCAATGGATCCTGATTCACGCAGATCAGAAAGTTGCGGGCGCTTATCTTCACGCGCTTCAACTTGACGTGACAGCTGAGATAGAGCCAGAATCGGAACATCCAGTTCTTTAGCTAACGCCTTGAGACCAGTGGTAATTTCCGTGATTTCTTGGACGCGATTTTCGCTGGAACGACGCGATGAACCTGTCAACAATTGCAGGTAATCCAGAATCAGAAGATCAAGTCCCTTCTGCCGCTTCAATCGGCGTGCACGAGCCGCCAACTGGCCAACTGACAGACCACCAGTCTGATCGATGTAAAGCGGGATGGAATGCATCTCTTGGCTTGCCATCACAACCTGTTCAAACTCGTTGGCCTTGATGTCGCCGCGACGAATGCGTGAGGACGAGACGCCCGACTGCTCAGCCAAAATACGCGTGGCCAGCTGCTCCGATGACATCTCCAATGAGAAGAACCCGACAATGCCGCCAGCCTCAGTTTCCACCTCATTGTTGACGCCAACACCACCGCGCCAATGTTTGGCAACATTGTAAGCAATGTTGGTGGCGAGCGAGGTTTTGCCCATGGCCGGGCGACCAGCAAGGATGATGAGGTCAGAGCGTTGAAGGCCACCCATGCGACCATCGAGATTATTGAAATAGCTGGGCAGGCCAGACAGATGGCCATCGCGTTGATAGGCGGCTGTTGCCAGATGAATGGCTTGTTCCAGCGCATTGTCAAAGCCAATGAAGCCCTGCTCGGCGCGGCCCTTTTCGGCCAGTGAGAAAAGCTGTTTTTCCGCCGTCTCTATCTGCGCGCCAGCCGAGGTGTCCACCGTGGCATCATAAGCAACGTTGACCATGTCTTCGCCAATGCCGATCAACATGCGGCGCAACGCCAGCTCGTAGACCATGCCGGCATAGTCAACGACATTGATGATGCTGGTGGCATCGGCGTGCAGGCGTAAGAGATAGGCTGGCACGCTCATTTCACCGATGGTTTCAGCCTCGGTGAAATAGGTCTTTACGGTGATGGGGGTGGCGACTTTGCCGCCGCGGATCAGCTCAGAAATCGTGGCAAACAGCTTTTGGTGCGGGGCCAGATAAAAATGGTGCGGCTCAAGAAAATCAACGACGCGATAAAACGCTTCATTGTTCACCAAGATAGCGCCCAAAAGGCCTGCTTCAGCTTCGGCGTTGTGGGGTGCCGAGCGCAGCGCTTCTGCGCCTTTCATAGCCGAAGGGGCCAAGGGGGCTAAGTCGTTCATAGGGTCCTCAATGTGGTCAGGCGCTCACCATAGCTGAGTCTGCTGCTCTTGTATGGCCGACATGGCAGAGCCATAAAAAAAAAGCGCCGGGCGTACCCGGCGCTTGATTCATCCTGTGGGGATTGGGGATGGGTGTGGATAGACCGTTGTTAGGCGGCGCGAACTTCCTCAACGAAAGTTGCGACCTCGCGCTTCAAGCGTTCAGCTTGATCGGCAAGACCCTCGGCAGAAGCCAGTACCTCACTGGCAGCCTTTTGGGACTCTTCGGCAGAGGAACTCACCGAAGCAATGTTGCTGGTCACTTCCTGCGTGCCCTCGGCTGCCCGATGCACGTTGGCAGCGATCTCCTGCGTGGCTGCAGCTTGCTCTTCGACCGCTGCTGCGATCGATGAAGAGATACTGTTCAGATCCTGGATTGTGTTTGAGATATCCGAGATGGCCGTCGCCGAATTTTCGGTGGCTTCCTGGATATCGGTGATCTGGCTGGAAATATCCGCGGTTGCCTTGGCGGTCTGTTCGGCAAGGTTTTTCACCTCACTTGCAACAACAGCAAATCCTTTGCCAGCCTCCCCAGCGCGCGCAGCTTCGATGGTTGCATTGAGCGCGAGCAGGTTCGTTTGTTCGGCAATATCCTGGATCAGCGTCACCACATCACCGATGCGTTGAGCCGCCTCGGAGAGCTTTCCAACCTTGGCCATGGTGCTTTCTGCTTCACGTTCAGCGGCACCGGCCTTGGACGAGGAATCGCTGGCTTGGCGACCAATTTCCGACACCGAGGCTGAGATCTCCTCAGCGGCCGAAGCCACAGTCTGCACGTTAGTCGATGCCTCATTGGAGGCTGAGGCCACGACAGAAGAGCGCTTACTGGTCTGATCGGCAATCCCAGTCATGGTTCGAGCCGATGTTTGCAGATCATCGGATGCTGTTGAGACCGATGTAATAACGCTACCTACGGCAGTCTCAAAGCCATCGAAAAGGGTCTGCAGAGTTGCCGCGCGGCGCTCCACTTGGTCTTGATTGTCCCGCTGCTGCTTGGCCAACTCTTCCTTTTCCAAAGCTTGCGCGTGGAACACGGCAAGCGCCTGGTTAAGCTGCCCAATTTCGTCTTTGCGCACAACTTTGCTGATCTCAACGTCCAGATCGCCATCAGCCAAGGCGTTCATTGCATTGATCATGCGAACAAGCGGACCGATGATCGTCTGGCGGATGATAAAGAACAACGCAAGCGATACGATCAAAATGACCAAGGCCAGACCAGCCACTGTATAGAAAGCTTGGTTGACCTTGGCGGCGGCCCTTTCGTCGGTGCTTGACGAAATAGCATCTCCGCGATCGGCAATCTGATTAAGCTCTGCAATCAAATTATCTGCAAGATCGTCAACCCTTTCGGCAGCCACGTCGGCCTCGGTTTCCGCCGCCAGCATATCGCGGTGGGTGTCAAAAATCTGCTCAGGTTCTTGGGCCTGTGCGACCCAGTTGTTGAAAGTCCCTTGGACGCTTTCAATGTTCGCCACGTCTTCCGGTGTTTCGGCAATGCTTACTAAGATGTCGAAAAACTCGGCGGCTGACGCTGCTGTGCTCTCGAACGCAACGCGGATCGTCTCCAGGCTTGCGCTGTCTTCCTCTGACAAATACTCGGTTGCGATGCCTTCGAGCTGTTCAACGACAATTTGAAGGTTTTTCGCCGCTTCAACGGCCGGATAGTCTTGTTCGAAGACCAGGCCGAGAAGATCATTTACTTGGCTTGCCGACGCTGTGCCGCTTGCAACAAGAGAATCGCCTTCGTCTTCAGCCAACTGCATTTCAGCTTCGTTGCTGGCGGCCATCTCTTCCAATTCGGAAAGCAGAGTATCACCAACGCCATCGAAAACCCTGGCCAAACGGTCGGCCTCGATTTCTTCCTCCAACTCGATCTTGTGAGCGTCGATCATCTCTTGTGTCGCGGCTAGCAGATCGACGCGGATGGCCGTCGCGCCTTCCAAGATCGCCTGCATGTCATCTTCAACGATCAGGCCGTCCAAGGTTGCATAATTCGCTTCAAATGCTTCAAGGGCCGCATTGAGCTCCTGCTCACGCCCCTCAATGTCAGTCAACTCCTCGTCCGCGAGGATTTCAACAGTAACTTTGTGCGCTTCGGCGACCGCATAAATCAGATCGTCGGTGGTTTCGACAACCGGGCCGGCATAGTCGGTGATCTCGTTCACCTGCGCCTCCACACCCTTCAACATGATGACGCCTACGACGCCTGCAGCCAGTCCAAAAACTGAAAGGGCGACAACGCCACCCATCAGTTTTGTAGAAATTCCTAGATGATTCAACATTTCAGCAACCCCAGATTGTGCTTAGCAGTGCGGGGAAAATCACGTGCTTTTACTTATGAAGCGTTAATGATAAACGTTATGCGTGTAATTATTGAGAAGGGAATCGAGCGTGGATAAGAACGGGTAGTGATGTAATACGATCAATCATTAAAAAAATTATTTTATATCAATAGCTTAAAAGGTGCATCACCATGGAGAAAAATTGCATGGGTTTTTAGTGGTTAGTTCAGTTTACGCCATGATGGCGTTAACCATTTTGTAGAGCAACTTACCGTTGCGTGAATTGCCGCTGTCTATCCTAGCCCAACCAAAAACGTTTTGGTTGTGCCGCGATTTGCTCCCTGCAAAAGAAAAAGCCGGGCATGGCGCCCGTCTTCTCGTGACCTGAGATGTTAGCTGATACTTTTGCTCAGCTGGCGCTCGACTTTTCCTCGTCGCTGCTGCCGTCTTCAGTCTGGGCAGCATCTTCAGCGTCATCACCCAGACCAAGCTCTTCGTCGTCCGGCGCGACTTCGAAGATGTCATCGGCGTCTGGTGCATCTTCATCCACCTCTTCCTCAAACTCAAAGCCGTCAAAGTCCTGCACGGTGAGGTCTTCGCCGGCTGCCTGGCGCTCAGCTTCATCTTCAGAGCGAGCAACGTTCATCGTCACTGAAACTTCCACTTCTGGGTGGAGCTGAATGATGACCGGGTGCAGACCAATGCTCTTGATTGGGCGTTCCAGGCGAACCTGCGAACGTGCAACGGAAACGCCATCGGCGGTTGCCGCTTCGGCGATATCGCGAGCAGCCACCGAACCGTAGAGCTGACCGGTTTCACCGGCCGAGCGGATGATGACGTATGTTGCGCCGTCCAGAGTGGTTGAAACGCCTTCCGCTTCGCTCTTGCGCTCAAGGTTGCGCGCTTCCAGCTGCGCTCGCTCAGCTTCAAACTTGGCAAGGTTGGCTTTGTTGGCGCGCAGCGCTTTGCCCTGTGGCAACAAAAAGTTGCGGGCATAACCATCTTTAACTTTGACGGTTTCGCCCATCTGGCCAAGCTTGGCCACGCGCTCAAGAAGAATAACGTCCATCTGGTGGATCCTTATATTGTGCGGATCGCGATGGAGCAGCATGTGCGGCGCAAAAGTCTTTAAAAAAACTGGCCGTCACCGATAGCAGGGGTCTTCATCCTGCTTGCTGTCCCGCGACCCTGTGGTTGAAGGGGCGGTTAGGTGGCGCGTCACCGCGCCACCAGCATAGTGTGTCGCTTATTTCACGACGTAGGGCAGAAGGCCCAGAAAGCGTGCGCGTTTGATGGCCTTGGCCAGCTCACGCTGCTTCTTCGCCGAAACGGCGGTGATACGCGAAGGAACGATTTTGCCGCGCTCAGAAATGTAACGCTGCATCAAGCGCACATCTTTGTAATCAATCTTCGGCGCGTTATCGCCAGAGAACGGGCATGTCTTGCGACGGCGGAAAAAAGGGCGACGAGCGCCAGCTGCTGCAGCCATTAAGATTTCTCCCCTTCGCTAGCAGGTTTGGATTCCTCGTCACGACGCGGGCGACGCTCGCCACGGTCAGGACGGTCACCACGACCACCAGGACGACGGTCATCACGGTCGGATTTGCGCATCATGGCCGAAGGGCCTTCTTCAAACGCATCCACGCGGATAGTCATGAAGCGCAGCACATCTTCGTTGATACCCATCTGGCGTTCCATTTCGCTGACAGCATCAGACGGAGCGTCGATGTTCATCAGCGTGTAATGCGCCTTGCGGTTCTTTTTGATGCGGAACGAGAGGCTTTTCATGCCCCAATATTCATTCTTGGCGACAGAGCCACCCATTTCAGTAATCAGCCCGGTGTACTGTTCCACAAGAGCGTCGACCTGTTGCTGCGACACATCCTGGCGGGCGAGGAACACATGTTCGTAAAGTGCCATGCACTAAACTCCTCAAACATTGGATCATCCGGCGCAAAGCCTCTTCAAACCAATGATCCATCCCAATCGGGAGAGGAGCGTGGCAAGAAAAGTTCGAGAGCGGGAACACGGGAAGCCGATGGTTCTTCCACCACCTGCCAGCTTACACTGACCTTCCGTTCAACCCCCGGCCGGAGCCTTTCATCGTGAAAGACCAGCGGGGCATACGCCAGTTTGCAAAGAGAGACAAGTACCCCACATCTTGACCTCCAGGCGCTAAGCGGCCAAACCGTGCTGCTCGACATATCCGCACTTTGATAATGCAAGGACGACGACCTATGGCCACAGCCTTTCTTTTTCCTGGCCAGGGCAGTCAAGCTGTTGGCATGGGCAAGGCGCTTGCTGATGGCTTCGCGGAAGCGCGGGCTGTTTTCCAAGATGTTGATGCGGCCCTTGGCCAGGATCTCTCAACCCTGATGTTCGAGGGGCCAGAAGACCAACTGACCCTGACGGCCAACACGCAGCCTGCCCTGATGGCGGTCTCCCTGGCGGCAACAAAAGCACTGGCATCCAAAGGCGTTACGGTTGCCAAGCATGCTGACTATCTGGCTGGTCATTCGCTGGGCGAGTACTCTGCGCTAGCCGCCGGTGGCGCGTTTGATATCCCAACAGCCGCCAAGCTCCTGCGAACACGCGGTGATGCTATGCAGTCTGCTGTGCCGGTGGGCGAGGGTGCTATGGCCGCTGTTCTTAATCTTGATCTGCCAGCCGTTGAAGAGATTGCCGCCAAAGCGGCCCAGATGGGGGAGCCTGGTGATGTCTGCCAGGCCGCCAATGATAATGCGCCCGGCCAAGTGGTTATCTCCGGCAGCAAGGCTGCTGTCGAGCGCGCCATTGAACTTGCCAAAGAGGCTGGTGCCCGCCGGGCGATCCTTCTGCCCGTCTCCGCACCTTTCCACTGCGCGCTCATGGCGCCTGCCGCTGATGTGATGCGCGGTGCTCTGGCCAGCGCCGTGATCCAGCAGCCGTCCAAACCTGTTGTTGCCAACGTTCTTGCCAGCCCCATCACTGAGCCTGATGCGATCCGTGCCCGTCTGGTGGAACAGGTGACAGGCCGTGTGCGCTGGCGTGAAAGCGTGGAATGGATGGCGGCCAATGGCGTGGACACCTTCCTTGAGATTGGCGCTGGCAAGGCGTTGTCGGGCATGATCAAGCGCATGGTTGACGGTGCGACCATCATGAATGTCGCCACACCTGATGATGTTGATCGCGTCGCCGATCATCTGGCGCACTAACAAAAGCCTATGGGGAAAAGCATGTTTTCATTGGAAGGGCGCACAGCTCTGGTAACCGGCGCTTCAGGTGGCATTGGCAGCGAGATCGCCAAGGCGCTTGTGGCAGCAGGTGCGAAAACTATCATTACCGGCACCCGCGAAGCGGTGCTGGCCGAGAAGGCTGCTGAACTGGGGGATCTCGCAATCCCGCTGACCGCCAACCTTTCCGACAACAACGATGTTGAGGGCCTTTTCGCCCGAGCCGAGGAAGCCGCTGGCGCGCCCATTGATATTCTCGTCAACAATGCCGGTATCACCCGTGACCAGCTTTTCATGCGCATGAAGGATGAGGACTGGGATGCGGTGATCCAGGTGAATCTCACCGCCGCTTTCAAGCTATCACGTGCCGCTGTCAAAGGCATGATGAAGCGCCGCTTTGGCCGTATCGTGCAGATCACCTCGGTCGTTGGCACCATGGGTAACCCGGGCCAAGGCAACTATGTCGCTGCTAAAGCCGGCCTCACTGGCATGTCCAAGGCGTTGGCTCAGGAAGTCGCAACGCGCGGCATCACGGTCAACTGCGTGGCACCTGGTTTCATTGAAACACCTATGACGGATGTGCTCAATGATGCTCAACGCGAAGGAATCCTGACCAAAGTTCCTGCTGGTCGCCTGGGCAGCCCGGCTGAAGTTGCAGGCGCCGTTGTTTATCTTGCCAGCGATGAGGCGGGCTATATCACCGGCCAAACGCTGCACGTAAACGGCGGCATGGCGATGATCTAACCGGGGTGGCGCAAGGCATTTGATCGCCACGCAACCCACAATTATCTGGCCCCAACCTGTGCCCATAGCACCCGCCTGACTTGCTGAACGCCATCAAGGTTGATATGGGGCCGCCAAGCGTTCTGCCGCGAAACCTGTTACGCCGCGAGCGAAACACGAAAAACCTACGTGCCTTGGGCGTCCCTGCCTGGTACGTCACAGTCCACATCATGAAAGGATGTACCTATGAGCGATGTCGCTGACCGCGTTAAGAAAATTGTTGTCGAGCACCTCGGCGTAGAAGCCGACAAGGTTGAGCAAAAAGCATCGTTCATCGATGACCTTGGCGCAGACAGCCTCGACACCGTTGAGCTGGTGATGGCGTTTGAAGAAGAGTTCAACGTCGAAATTCCTGACGACATGGCCGAAACCATCCTCACCGTTGGTGATGCGGTGAAGTTCCTCGAAGGCGCTTCCAAGTAGACGCCGTCTACTAAGCGTTGAGCGCCACGGCGCTCTCGCAGGACCTTTTTCACGATGGATGCAGGAACCCGCGCATGACAATGACCAAGCTTCGGCGTGTTGTGATCACCGGGCTTGGCATGGTCACGCCTCTTGGCGCGAACACCAAGACCACCTGGGATCGCCTTGTTGCTGGACAGTCCGGCGCTGGCCGTCCTGAGGGTTTTGAGGTGGACGATCTGGCGTGCCAGATCGCCTGCCAAATCCCTCGTGGCGATGGCACTGACGGCACGTTCAATGCCGACAGCGTTATGGTGCCCAAAGAGCAGCGCAAGGTTGATGATTTCATCGTCTATGCGATGGCGGCCTCTGATGAGGCGTTGGCAGACGCCAACTGGCAGCCGGAAAGCTATGAAGATCAGACCCGCACCGGTGTTCTGATTGGATCGGGCATTGGTGGCCTGAATGGCATCGCTGCCGGCACCATGACCTTGAACGAAAAGGGGCCACGTCGCCTCAGCCCGTTCTTCATTCCTGGTCGCTTGATCAACCTGGCCGGTGGCTATGTGTCGATCAAACATGGTCTTAAGGGTCCAAACCACGCTGTTGTGACCGCCTGCTCCACAGGTGCGCATGCCATTGGTGATGCTGCCCGATTGGTAGCGCTCGATGATGCTGATGTGATGGTTGCCGGTGGCACCGAATCGCCGCTCGGTCGCATCGCGCTTGCTGGGTTTGCTGCCTGTAAGGCGCTTTCGACTGGCTTCAACGACGCGCCGGAAAAAGGCTCACGCCCTTATGACAAAGACCGCGACGGCTTTGTGATGGGTGAGGGTGCTGGCGTTGTGGTGCTTGAAGAGCTTGAGCATGCCAAAGCGCGTGGTGCGACGATCTACGCTGAAGTGATCGGTTATGGCCTGTCAGGCGATGCGTACCACATCACCGCTCCATCGATGGATGGCGATGGTGCGTTCCGCTGTATGACAGCCGCTTTGAAACGTGCTGACATCAGTCCCTCTGAACTGGATTACGTGAACGCGCACGGTACCTCCACGCCTCTGGGCGATGAGATTGAGCTTGGCGCGGTTGAGCGTTTGATGGGTGATGCTGCTTCGGGGCTCACCATGTCGTCCACCAAGTCGGCCATTGGTCACCTGTTGGGCGCTGCGGGCGCGGTGGAAGCCATTTTCACAACACTTGCCATCAAGCACGGAATTGCACCGCCAACGCTGAACCTCGACAATCCGTCGGTGGAGACACCGATTGATCTGGTGCCTCACACGGCCAAGCAGAAGCCGATCCGCACGGCGCTTTCCAACTCCTTTGGGTTTGGCGGAACAAACGCTTCGCTTGTTCTTCGCGCTGTCGACTAAGCCATAACGCGATCACCTTTGGTTCCAGCTGATGCTGCCGATTGAGCGCGCATAAGCTGTGGATGAGGTCCGGCGGGGAGCTGCCATCGGGTAGGCCGTCAGGCCAAACTGACGCGGCCAAAACACAAACGGTTCCCTTGGAATCGCCACATTATGCCGCTTTGGACGGCCATCCTGAAAACTGTCTTGTCTCAAGGCTTGTGAGAAGGAAAAGCGTGGCGGCGAAATGATGATAGTGGGCGCAACACCCAGTCAAGAAGCGATGCCAGGATTGATTCCATGAACGATTCCAACAGCTCCGATGCCACACGTGTGAGCGAAACGCCGCGCAGCGCAGCGCAGGCGATCAAGCCCGAGGCCGTGGCACGACCCAATGCCAAGCACGCCAGACGCGCCCGCTCACCTTTCGTGGTGATGCTCAATGGCTTGTTTTCCGTGGCGCTTCTGGGCGTCGTGATCCTTGGCGGCTTGGCGTATTTCGCCAATGTGCGCTTCAACGCTGAGGGCCCGCACAGCACAGACCGCAACATCAGCGTTGAGCGTGGCATGGCGACCCGCCAGATCGCTGGTATGTTGGAAGCGCGTGGCGTGATTTCCAACGAACATATTTTCACCGCTGGTGTTTTGGCACGTCAGGCTCGATCTCGGCTTCAAGCTGGCGAATATGCCATCGATGCCCACGCCTCCATGTCTGACATTCTTGATATGATGGTCGAGGGCCGCACTGTTGTGTATTCGGTGACCTTCCCAGAAGGCTGGACCAGCCAACAGATGGTGAACCGTCTCAACGCCACCGAATTTCTGACTGGCGAGATAACCGAGGTCCCGCCAGAAGGCGCACTGCTGCCTAACACCTACGCATTCAACCGCGATGCAACGCGCCAGAGCGTGCTCGACCGGATGATCGCGGCGCAAGAATCCGCTGTTGCCGATATCTGGGAACGTCGTGTGGACGATTTGCCGATTGAATCCATCGAAGAGTTAGTGACGTTGGCGTCGATTGTTGAAAAAGAAACCGCCCGCGCCGACGAGCGCACGCGCGTCGCCGGTGTTTTCATCAACCGGCTCAACCAGGGCATGCGCATTCAGTCCGATCCAACGATCCTCTACGGCATTTTTGGCGGCGAAGCTTGGATGGAGGCCCGCCCCATCTATCGCAGCCAGTTGCGCGATGAGAGCAACCCCTACAACACCTACACCATTCCAGCTCTGCCGCCTGGGCCCATCGCCAATCCTGGCCGTGCGTCGCTGGAAGCCGTCGCCAACCCCTCGCGAACAGATGATTTGTTCTTTGTTGCCGATGGAACGGGTGGCCATGCCTTTGCCGAAACGTACGAAGAGCACAATCGTAATGTGGATCGTTGGCGAGAGATTGAGCGGCAGCGAGAAGCTGCGCGTGAAGCTGCTGAGGCTGAAGCGGCCGAAACGGAAGCCGCTGAATCTGAAGAGAACGCTGAGGGGGCTAGCGAGGATGGTGAGGCCACTGAAGCGCCCGCCACCGAACAGTAGCGCCTGCCCATGCCATTGAACTCCATGACCGGCTTTGCGCGCGCTGAAGCCAATCACGGGTCGCTCTCGATCCAGATTGAAGCGCGCTGCGTCAACGGGCGCTCCAGCGATATCAAGCTGCGACTGCCCTCCGGATTTGATCATCTCGACAAGCCGATCCGGGCGCTGTTCCAAGGCGTTATCCGGCGCGGCAATGCCAATGTAAACGTGTCTTTGCAGCGTGATACTGACCGCCAACCGCGCATTAATGTCGAAACCTTAGAAACTCTACGCGCAACGCTTACCGAGCGTGCAAGCGCTTGGGGCGATCCTGCACCAACGCTATCCGATTTGTTAGCACTGCCAGGCGTTGTTGAAATGGTGGACCCTGCCGCAGCCGACACAAGTGAAGAGGCGAGCCAAGCGCGTGATGCAGCATTGCTGGCCTGCGCCAAGACCTGCGCCACCGAGCTCGGCAAAGCGCGTGCCGCCGAAGGCGAGGCGATGCTCACCGTTTTGCAGGGGCTTGTTGCCGAGATCGAACGCGAGACCCAAGCCCTGGCCGAGCATCCAGATGCACGCGGTGAGCATTTGATGGCGCGGCTCAAAGGCCAAGTTGATCGGCTATTGGAAGATGCCAACCCGCTTGATGAACAGCGCCTGCATCAGGAAGCCGCTGTGTTGGCCACCAAGGCAGACATTGAAGAAGAGCTGGCCCGCTTGCGTGCCCATATTGATGCGGCGCGCGCTTTGCTGGAGGTCAGCGAACCCGTTGGTCGCAAGCTTGATTTTCTTGCACAGGAATTTAACCGCGAAGCCAATACAATCTGCTCCAAGGCTTCAACGATCACCGTCACCCAGCATGGGCTGGCCTTGAAGGCGTTGATTGATCAGGTCAAAGAGCAGGTTCAAAACGTCGAATAGTCGGCGGGCGGACCTTGGTGAGAGGCAAGCATGAGCAGCAAGCGCGGATACATTCTGGTTCTCTCCTCACCTTCTGGTGCTGGCAAATCGACCCTTGCGCGCCAGTTGCTTCAGGATGAGGGACTACCGACGCCCAAGCTCTCGGTTTCCGTCACAACACGCCAGCGGCGGCCTTCTGAGATCGAGGGCACGCACTATCACTTCATCGATGAGGTTTCTTTTTTGCAGCGCCGCGACCAGGGCGCATTGCTGGAATGGGCCGAAGTGCATGGCAATTTCTATGGCACGCCACGTGAGCCGGTGGAGCGCGCGCTAAGCCAGGGCCATATCATGCTTTTTGACATTGACTGGCAAGGCACCGAACAGGTGCGCGCTGCGATGCCGGAAGATACGGTGAGCGTGTTTGTGCTGCCACCAAGCTTTGAGGAACTGCGTGCCCGCATCATTCGCCGCGCTGAGGACAAGCCAGATGTGATTGAAAAGCGCCTGGAAAACGCCCGTGATGAGATGACCCATTGGCGCGATTATGACTATGTCATCACCAACACCGACCTGGGTGAAGCTTATGAACAGCTTCGCGCGATCTATGTGGCCGAAACCGTGCGCCGTGATCGTCAGCCAGGGCTTGAAGACTTTGTCGGCGAGCTGATCTCAGCTGACTAGAGCGTTTCCAGCATAAGTGGACACCGGTTTTGCGTCCGGAAACGTGACAAAACCAAAACCTGGAGCAATGCGAGTGAATCGGAGATCACGAAAACTACTTGAGTTCGCGATAGGTCTGGGCCAACGCCGCGAACGTCTCGATTGGCAACGTTTCTGCCCGTTCGGTGCCTTCCAGGCCAACGCGCGCCATAAGGTTAGCCAAACCATCTTGGCCAAGCCCTAAGCTTTTCAACGACTGTCGCACCATCTTGCGCCGCTGACCGAAGGCCGCCGCTGCGACCTTTTCTAGGTCCTTGCCCTGGCAGGGCAGAGGCTCGGGCCGTGGACGCAAATGCACAACGCTGGAGGTCACTTTGGGTGGCGGCACGAAGGCCGATGGTGGTACGTCAAACATCAAGTGCGTTTGGCAACGCCAGCCTGCTAGAACGCCCAACCTGCCATAATGCTTATCATTAGCCTGCGCGACGATGCGCTGCGCAACCTCGCGCTGGAACATCAGCGTCAGCCCGCCAAACCAGGGCGGCCATGGCTCGCTGAGCAACCAGCCAACCAGCAGCGGGGTGCCAACATTGTAAGGCAGGTTGGCGATGATCTGCGCCGACCCCTCCGTCGCGCCTATTTGATTTGTGAAGTCCACTGTGGTGGCATCGCCATAGATCACCTCGAGGCGGCCTTCACTGGCCTCTGTCAGCCGATCAAGGATAGGTCGAAAACGTTCATCGCGCTCAATGGCGATCACGCGTTTGGCGCCTTCCAAGAGCAGCGCGCGTGTTAGCCCACCAGGGCCTGGTCCCACCTCGACGACGGTGCCGTCGCTCAGGGGCAAACCTGATCTGGCGATCTTGCGGGTGAGGTTGAGGTCGAAGAGAAAATTCTGTCCGAGGGACTTTTTTGCCCCAAGCCGCGATCTGTTTGGCCCCAGGCTTTCCACCTCGGCGCGGACGCTTGGTAGGTTATCCAGGCTCACGCAGCTTCTCGTGCACGCTTGCTCATTTGATCGGCTAGTCTGATCGCTGCGGTCATGCTGGCAGGTGAGGCTTCGCCGGTTCCGGCTAGCGATAGCGCCGTACCGTGATCAGGCGATGTGCGCACGAACGGCAGTCCTAGCGTCACATTGACGGTGTTGTGGAAGTCCAATGCCTTCACTGGGATCAGCGCCTGATCATGGTACATGCAAAGCGCCGCATCAAAGGTCCGGCGAGCCTCAGCATGAAACATCGTGTCAGCGGGCAGAGGGCCTGTAGCATCTATACCCACCTGAATTAGGGTTGTTACTGCGGGAGCAATAACAGCATCGTCTTCACTGCCCAGGGTTCCCTCCTCCCCGGCGTGCGGGTTAAGCCCGGCAATGGCAAGCCGCGGTTTGGTGATGCCAAAACGCTTGGTGAGATCTCGCGCTGTCGCAATGCCGACATCAACAACCCGCTGCGTAGTGAGCAAGCCCGCAACTTCATTGAGCGGAATGTGCACGGTGACGGGCACGGTGCGCAGATCTGGCCCTGCCAACATCATCACAGCCATGGGGTGGGCGTCTGGCCAATGCTCTTGGGCAAATGCTTCGAGAAACTCGGTATGGCCGGGAAAGCCAAAGCCTGTGGCGTATAGATTGGCTTTGTGGATCGGCGCCGTCACCAGTCCAGCGCACAGCCCAGCTTTCACAGCCTCCAGAGCGCTTTGCAGTGCGGCCACTGTAACGGCACCTGTGCTTGGATCGAGTTCACCAGGGGTATCAGCTACGGTGCCAACATCCACGACGGACAGAGTACTTTGAGATTGACTTCTGACATCGTCAAGAGAATCCAGCGCAGCAATCTCAATGGCAAATCCCAGGCGTCTTGCACGGTTCTGGAACAGCGCTGGATCGCCAAAGACGACCGGACGTGGTGCTGAGGTTTCATTCTGTAGCTGCTGAAAGGCTTGCAGAATGATATCTGGCCCAATGCCTGCCGGTTCGCCCATCGAAACGGCAAGCGGGCGACCGCCATGAGGCATTGTCAGCACAGTCTCAATCAGTTGTTGGGACGAAGAATGGTGGCCGAGGCGCGCAGGTCGCGTAGATAGCCGCGCGAGAGCAAAAGGCCTTCTTCATTGCGCAGTTCACTTTCCACATCACGGCGCGCTTCAGCATCTGAGCGTACGTCGCGCTTATTGCAGACCGCAAACATCACCACACCTTCAGGTCCGTCTTCTGGTGGGGTAAGGCGACCGACGGCAGTTTCCTGCAAGAGCCCGTCAAGCTCCGGAGAAAGGTCGGAAGAGAAGCGGCGCGACTCGGCCTGAACGACCACGCCATTGAGCTCGCGGGCGGCGGAGATACCAGCAGCGCAGGATTCAAAACGTGAACGAAATGCTGTGGCTTCGCGGCGGCGTTGGTCCCGCGTGTTCGCGCCTGACCCTTCTGGAACAATGAACACCACTTCGCGCAACGTATACTCTGTTGTTGTCAGCTCAGTGCCGCCCTCATCGCCGGACCGGTTGTCGAGCGCAGCCAAAACGTCCTGTTCGTCAACGCGTACAGTTGCCTGAAACCGCGCGCGGATCACCTGATCCCAAAGGATCTGAGCTTCAATGCTGGAGCGCAACGTTGCCAGATCGACGCCTCGCTGACCAAGAGCCTGCCCAAGTTGTGAGACGCTGAGCCCACTGCGTGACGCAATGGTTTGCAGCGCTTGATCAAGTTCTGCCTGAGTGACTGAAATGCCCAGGCGCCTTGCTTCAGCGCGCTGCAAAGCTTCATCGATCAGTTCATTCTCGGCGCCTGATGATGCTTGCGCGCTGGATGCACCCTGTAGCCGCAGCAATGCAGTTCGTGCATTGATATCGTAGTTGCTGATCGGCACATCATTGACCAGGACCGCTGTGTAGACCGACTGCGCGACCGCTGGCGAAGTAAGCGATGGAACGAAATTTGGCGCGGCGAACAACACCGCGCCACCAAGAACCAGTGCACCAAGTCTTACGCCCATTGTCTGGCGCGCTTTGCGCTTTGTCTCTGCACCCATCATCTTGCAATCCTTCTAAACTCGCACGCTGAACGCCAAAGAATGAGCATACGCGCCAGCTAACGGTGGTCTTGCGCTGCTCTGAAACGCCCGTGCCTGCCAAATGTGCCCAAATTCGGCCCGTCAGGCTCTATTCTGTTCCGAACACGCTGTTGAATTGGTCATTGTTGAGCACTTGCGTTTCCACGCCGCCAATCGTGCGCAGGGAAACATTGAGCATCACGCGGCTGTCAGAAACACCGTCGTTAGCGTCCGGCGCGGTGTAGGTATAATTCACACCAAATCCAAAACAGTCGCAAATGTATTGGATGCCAGCGCCGTACCCAAGAATGTGGCTCTCTTCCAAATCATATTGGAAACTACCGGCCACCCGCCAGCTGCTGTTTACCTGGAGTGATGCTGAACCGGTAATTTGGTGTTGGTCTTCGTTGATGCCGCGATTGGGCTGGGCAGCCAGGTAGGCATAGGCCGCCGAACCAGCCACGCGGCCATGCGATGCCGATGCGATCACCTCACCACGTTCCAGACTGAAATCATCCTCATCAAAGCGACCTGAGCCCGTCAGTGAAAGTCGGTTTTGCAGGCGCGCCGTTAGCATCGCGACATAGTCTGACTGATCGGTTTCAAGACCGCTGTCAGCGCCATTGGGGGTAAGGATATTGGTGCCTGTTTGGGTCCAGGCATAGGGGTTCTCACCAGCAAGGTGAAAGGATTGTCCGATAACAGCGCTGAGCGATAGGCCATTGTCGAACGTACCGGAATACCGCACGCCGACATTGGCGCGGGTGCCGCCTTCCAGTTGGTCGTAACCGGAATATTTGTCCCAATCGAAAAGATTGGATGCGTCAAAGACCAGACTTTGTGAATCCTCAATGGGCACTTCACCCACATGGCTTGTGTCAGGGCGCACGATGAGCTGTGCCACCGGTTCCAAGACATGGCTGCTGCCCGGCGCGGTGATTAAGAACGGCCAGCGCCATTCCAGCCCTGCCGACGCCATACCGCGCGCGAATGAGTTTTCCCCATCATCAAAGACAACATTGGACTCATTGCCGAGATTGTAGCCGATCACATCGCCGCGGAAACCAACTTGCGGAGTGAACACCTGGCCAAGCGGGCCGATGAATTCGCGGCGCCAAGATACATCCAGTGTGGCACGGCTCATCTGGCCATCTAGACCTTCGTAAATGTTGACATTGTTGACCCCGCCAACGGTCTCGGTCTGAAAATAGGCATCCTCACGAACAATTGTCGTCAAATTCGCAAGAACTTGAAGCTCACCGCCGACATGAGAGGGCGTAAATCGGCGATCATAGTCGACCACTGGAAGTGTCCATGGCTGATTCTGATCGCCCTCAGAAATCGTGGCGACTTGAATGCGCTCAACACGCGCATCGAAGTAGCTGCGGTCGTGAAGCCCAGTTAGGTAGATGTCTGAAATGACTTGGCTCGCGCCCTCAGATTCAATCGCGTAGTCGCGGAAATAGCGTCGGTCGGATTGCCAATACAAATTCCAACCAAAGTTCCAGCGACTGTTCAGAGAAAAATCACCATTGGTGGCAAGGCCACCACGCCAGTCCTGATCGCCAGGCTGATTGTCAAATTGATCTCTATCGAATTGCCGGATACCCGAGGCGCGAACGCTGAACCCGCCATTCTCCAGTCGTTGCCGCCACTCAGCTTCAAGGTGCAGACCTTGGCCAGTGTAGACGGTTGGCGTGACCGTCAGGTCGTAGCTTGGGTCGAGAGCGAAATAGTAGGGCGTTGAAACGCCGAACCCCACCCGACTGTCGTGGAGGTATTCTGGACGCAAAAACCCGCTTTTGCGCTCAACGGTTGGATCGGTGTGCGCAAAGAAGGGCAGCCAGACAATGGGTATGCCGAAAAAGTCCAATCGAACATTTTCGTAATACACCATTTGGTCTTCTTCATCGTAAGTGATGGTGTCGGCATGAAACTTCCACGCCAGTGGCCGACCTGAACCTTCCGGGCAAGCTTCGCAGGCTGTGTAGGTGCCCTCTTCAAACTCCGTCACCGTGCCTTCGTCACGGCGGGTGGCGTTGCGTGCCGTGAAGAAACCACGTTCAGGGGTTTCAACGCTTAATGCGTCAACAAACCCATCGGTCAGCGTGTCGCTGAGATCAGCTGATGTTGCCCGCAGGACCGAACCACTTGGCTCAACCAGAACAACATTGCCGCGCGCCAATACGCGGCCTTCAGCACGATTGTAGATGACCTCGTCGGCCTCCACGGTGTAGCCGTCATAAAAGATGGTGACCGTGCCCAGCGCCGTGACCGTGTTTGCACCTTCGTTGTAGAGAAGCTCATCGGCTTCCAAGAACATTTGTGCGTCGGCATTCGGCTGTGTGAACCCAGGTACGTTCTGAGTTTGCGCCTGAGCTGTATTGCTAACGCCTAACGTCAAGCCCGCACTGACACCCGTTAGCGCGAGGGTGCTCGCCAAGGCGAGCATTGTGCCCTGGCGCAGTCGCGTTGCCAAAGATGCGCGCATCAAACCAGCCAAACTTACCCGTCCTCCAGGTGAAGCAAAGCGGTGATACCGAACAGGCCTGCTGCGATCGGTGGCACCCAAGCAGCCAGGATCGGATTGACCAATCCCGCCCCACCCAGGTCGCCTGCAATTTCGTTGATCACAAACACGATAAATCCAGCACTCAATCCAGCCACAACCAGCTTTGTTGTTCCCCCATGCCGAGAGAACCGCAAAGACACTGTTGCAGCCACCAACACCATGGCCATAAGCAGCATGGGCCGTGCGAGCAAGGCCTGAAATTGGAATCTATAGCGATCAGACGCAATGCCAGCCTGCTGTGCCTTATTTGCAAGGCTGGGAAGGCTCCAAATTGGCACAGACGTGGCCGGTGTGAACCGTCCTAGGACATCATCGGCGGTTAGAGGCGTGGCAAGCGAGAATACATCAACAGCGCGCGATTCTCCCTGCGTGTTGGTCATGCTCACATTTTCCATGTGCCAGGCGCCATCTCGCAGTACCGCACGCTGCGCATCCATCCGCTGGTTGAAGTCACCATTTTCATCAAACAACATGGCGCTGACTTGGTTCAGTGTTTGACCGCCATCTGTTGCAGAAGCGGCACGCACCAACGTCATGATATTGCCTGTCGATTGGCGGAACCAAATTTCACGATCCGGGTCAACATTGGTTGTGCTGCCTGCAAACCGTTCGGTCAAAATGGCATCAGAGTGTACTTTCATGGTCGCCGAGAGCGGATTGTAAAGCAGCGAGGCGGCGACCCCAACCAGTGCCGCCACGATGATCAATGGCACCAAAAACTGCCAAGCTGACAGGCCCGACGCGCGTGCGATGATGAGTTCAGAACGCCGCGACAGTGCAACCAGCGTCATCAATGCACCGATCAATACCGCAAAGGGCACAAGCTGTTCAGCAAGTGCGGGCAAGCGCATGGCTGAGATGGCGACGATGGCGGTAATTGGAACATCCAAATCGCCACCACGTCGCGACAACTCCATGATGTCGACCATGAACATCAACGCGAACGCGCCGAGGAAGACAAAGCCAACATGCTTGACAAAGGCCAAGGCGAGATAGCGGCTCAAGGATGCAGATAAACGCATAATCTACTCCGCGGCCTGAGGAAGGGTCGCGTCCTTCCTCTTATGGGGGAGTTTGGCGAGAATAAACTCTTTCAGGTCAATGCGCTGCGAGATCGATAGCCATCCAACAATCAGTACCACGATAGGGATCAGATAGAGCACAGGCCATGTAAAAGTTGCAGCAGAAATCAGCCCTGATGCGCCAAATTGAGAGCCCAGCAGAGCGGCACCACCGCCGATGGCGGCCAGCACGCGTTTGGCACGACCAGCACGCCCGGAATGCGGTGTGCCAAGAGCAAGCGCTACCACCATCGCAAAGGCAAGCGGATAGATCGGCAGCGCCATTCGGTTGTGCAATTCGCTCATAAACCGCCCGCGCTGACTTAGCAGAATAGGGTCGTCGGGGTCTGGATTAAGCAAATAAGCGGTCGATTGTTCAGACGGCTTAAAATAGCCCGGGTTGGTCGAGCGATCAGCAAAGCTCAGATCAATCGAATAGCTGTCGAAATAGAGGTAAGCTGTGTTGACGCGGCCTGACTCAGACTGGGATCGATTTTGGATAACCCCGTCTTCGACCGACAAAAACGCCCCTTCTTCGCCACGCACAATCGTGCCGCGCTGGGCAAAATAAATAACTTCTTGCGGAAAATCGCGCGTGTCAGCGATCATAATATCCGCCAGAACACCGCCCGGCTCGCGTGCCCGCATATGAAACGTCAAGCCCTCTTGGAGCGAGGAAAACGCGCCCTCGCGCACAACCGTGGCCAACAGATCAGCACGCACATCGCTGATCATGAAGCGCCAGGCTTTTTGTGCCGGCGGGGCAATCACATGGCCAAGAAAAGCCACCATCAGGCTGACCACCAGAGCGCCAGCCATGACCGGGCGCAGCAAACTCGCCGGGCTGCCGCCGGACGCATTGACCACGACGATTTCGCTTTCAGCACTCAGCCGGTTGAGCGTCATCAGGAGCGAGAGAAACAGCGCGATGGGTGCAACCACACTGACCATCTGCGGTAAGTTAAGAATCGTTAGCAGCGCAAACGTTGCAAGTGCCGCACCCTGATTGGTGACAACGTCCAGTTCTTGCAGAGCAACCACGCAGACAATCACCGCCGTTATAGCGATGAGCATGCCGACGAAAGTCAGCACCACCTGGCGAAACAGGTAGCGGTCAAACAAGCTGACGCGAAACACCTTCAAACGTTGATCACTCCCTACGCCACAGCTCAAATACGCAGTCCTGTTATCAGTCTGCCGCTGCGCGCCCAGCCACCGAACCGTTAAGCGCGGTAACCTAAAAAATCCCCAATCTTCATTGCCACTCACAATGGCTAAAGTTCGACCAAGAAAGTGGGTTAAGTCTTTGTAAACAAGATCGTCTGCGATGCCCAGTCACCTCATTGGCTTGAATGGGCAAATGCGGCAAACCTTTTGGGCAACGCTTGCCAAAACGTGCGTCATGGGCCACCTCAGGATGCAACACAGCGTGTCCGACCGGGCACCAAACGCTTTACCCAACATGAGGATTCAATGCCCCAGCTTTCCTTCACTTTTGTTGCGCATGCGACCGACGCCGATCTCAACGACCTGCTAGATGGTCCTCTGGTGCTCTTTGCAACGAGCGCTGAATCTTTTTCTGGCTCTGCAGCCAAGCTCGATGGGGCGGGCGAGGGCGCGCTGACGGCTGGTGCCAAAGCGGCGGGCTTTAAGGCTGGCTGGGGTGAAACGGTGAGCCTATATGCTTTGCCTGGGGCACCCTCGGATAAAACGATCCTTGTTGGCGCCAACCCAGACAAGGCCAAAGACCCTGAACCGCATCTCACTCTTGGTGGCAAGCTGGCGTCGGCATTGTCCAAAGCCACTGAGGCAACCATTATTGTCGACGATATGACCGCTGATGAGGCTGCTACCATTCTGGCCGGGCTGAAGCTGGGTGCCTATCGCTTCGATCGCTACAAGAGCCGGCCGGAGAATGGTGATGAGAACGGCGAGGAAGAAACGCCGCCACAGGCTCTGGCCATCACGGTTGTGACCACCGACAAAGAGGCTCTCGAAGCTGCATTCCATGAAGCTGACGCCATCGCCTCTGGCACGATCCTTGCCCGCGATCTTGTCAATGAACCGCCGAACATTCTCGGCCCCGAAGAGTTTGCAGGTGTCGCGCAAGCCCTCGATGAGCTTGGCGTTGAGGTGACCGTTCTGGACGACGCTGCCATGGAAGAGCTTGGCATGGGCGCGCTGCTTGGCGTGGCGCAGGGCTCGGCGAAGCCAGCGCGCATGGCCATCATGGAATGGAAAGGTGGCACAAACGACAAGCCCGTGGCCATCGTTGGCAAGGGCGTTGTTTTCGACTCTGGCGGCATTTCCATCAAGCCGTCTGGCGGCATGGAAGACATGAAGGGCGACATGGGCGGCGCGGCCTGCGTGGTCGGCTTGATGCATGCGCTGGCGGCCCGCAAAGCCAAGGTCAATGCCGTCGGTGTCATAGGCCTGGTGGAGAACATGCCAGACGGCAATGCCCAGCGTCCTGGTGACATCGTGACCTCTATGGCTGGCAAGACCATCGAGATCATCAACACCGATGCTGAAGGTCGTTTGGTGCTTGCTGATGCGCTGCACTACACACGCACGACCTTTGAGCCGAAGGTAATGATCGATCTGGCGACGCTCACCGGTGCCATTCTGGTAGCACTTGGCCAGGAGCACGCAGGGCTCTTCTCCAATGATGATGATTTGGCGACCGATCTGCATGAAGCCGGGCAGCGCACGGGCGAGAAAGTGTGGCGTTTGCCGATTGGCCCGGCGTACGACAAAATGATCAACTCGCGCTTCGCGGACATGAAAAATACCGGCGGTCGTTTTGCTGGATCTATTACCGCGGCCCAGTTCCTCCAGCGTTTTGTCGGCGACACACCATGGGCGCACCTTGATGTGGCAGGTGCTGCCATGTCTGCTCCCAAATCGGCGATCAACCAGTCGTTTGGGTCAGGTTTCGGTGTGCGCTTGCTCAACGACTATATCCGCGCCGTACACGAAGAGAGCTAGGCTTCTAAGCAATGGCTGATGTCGCATTCTATCACCTGCAGACCATCAGCCTGGAAACCGCCTTGCCACAACTGCTTGCCAAATGCCTTGAGCGCAATTGGCGGGTGGTTGTGGAGGTAGGTGAACCCAGCCGCATCAAAGACTTAGACGAACATCTTTGGACGTTTAGCGAGGCCAGCTTTCTGCCGCATGCAGGTGAGGGCGTTAGCGATCCAGAACGACATCCCATTTGGTTGTCTGCAACATCGGCCAACCCCAATGGCGCGGCGGTTCGTTTTTTCGTTGAGGGCGCTTTGCCCGACGAACAACACAATCTGAGCGACTACGAACGCGCGATCTTGATGTTTGACGGCGGCAACCTTTCAGCAGTGCAGGACGCGCGCGGCGTTTGGAAAACATTGCGGGATGCCGGTCACGCCCTTTCCTATTGGCGCCAGTCAGACACCGGTGCATGGCAACGCGCTGATCAGTGAGTTCCCACGGTTTTTGCCAGAAACACGTTTGACGAGCAGGCCTTTGTCATGCTCGTTTTAGCCATGGGGTAAGAGGCCCAAAAAGGGTCGGCATAGGGAGAGTATCCATGGCAAAACCATTGCGCACGTTTCAGCAGGCAATCGCAGCAACAGGGATAGCGTGTGCGTGTCTCTTGCCGACAAGTGTTGGTGCTGCGGTGTTGATATCCAACGAAAAGCCATCTGAGGCGGCGCCTGTTGCGCAAAAAGCCCCAACCGCGGCCCCGGCGGCTTCTTGCAGTGGATCGGCACCATCTGGGCTGGTCTTTGCCAACATCACCGAGATTTGCCCGCTGGTTGCGGAAGTTGGAACCGCGCGGTTGGATCGCGATGGCAATGGCGAGCAATACATTGCCGCAACGCTCAATGGCATCAATTTCGCCGTCGACGTTTACAATTGCGAGCCTAATTGCGCCGATCTCTCCTTCACCGCATCTTTTGAGATGGAAGGCCTAACGGTAGCCCTGATGAACGAGTGGAATTCCACGCGCCGTTTTGGCAAAGCCTACATTCGCGATGATGGCGATGCGGTGATCCAGATCGCCATCAACACCCGCCATGGTATCGCACTGGAAACCTTCCGCGATGATCTGGTGTGGTGGGAAACCGTGCTGCAGGACTATGTGGAGTTTATCGGCTTCCGCTAGACCCTTTCGCCAGCCTCTTCCAAAGCCGCATTGAGATCCAGCCAGCGTGCTTCCCAACTGTCGAGCGCTTCGGCGCCTTTGGCACGCCGGGCTGAGAGTTTGGCGCCCTTTTGTGGGTTCATCGCGTAAAGCTTCGGGTTGGCCAGATCCTTATCGATCTTGGCCAACTCAGCGCGGATCGTTTTAAGGCGCGTATCGGCCTCCGCGACCTGCTTTTTGAGCAGCGAAACATTACTCGGCCGGAGGGGTTTTGGCGCCGCAGGCTCGCTTTTCGGTGCAGCTTTCTTGGCTTTGGTACCAGTCTTGCTCGCTTTTTGCTTGCCGCCATCAACACCGCGCAGGATAGCGGTGCGGTAGGCCGAAAGATCATCCTCATACGGTTTCACAGTACCATCGCCGACTACCCACAGCCGGTCAGCCGTGGCCTCTATCAGGTGACGGTCATGCGAGATGATGATCACCGCACCATCATATTCTGAGAGCGCTTCCACCAGCGCCTCGCGGCTTTCCATGTCAAGGTGGTTGGTCGGCTCATCAAGGATCAGAATGTCTGAGCCATCAAAAGTAATCAAACCCAGCAAAAGCCTAGCGCGTTCACCACCGGAAAGCTGACCGGCAGGCGTGTCCATGCGCAGCCGGTCAAAGCCCATCTGGGCAGCTTTGCCACGCACTTTGGCCTCGCCCGCTTCGGGCATGCGTTTGCGTACGGTGTCGACGGGCGACTCTTTGGGGTTGAGGTCATCAAGCTGGTGCTGGGTAAAAAACGCCACCTTCATCTTGCCCGGAAACGTCAGGTCTCCCGCTTGGCGGGTGAGACGACCGGCAATCATTTTTGCGAAGGTCGATTTACCGTTGCCGTTTTGCCCGAGCAGCGCGATGCGATCATCCGGATCAATCCGGAACGTCATGCGTGAGAGGATGGCTTTGTCGTCTTCGTAGCCAACGGCCAGATCTCGCCCATTGATGAGCGGCGGCGCTTTGGGTTTTTCTGGCCCCTGGAAATGAAACGGGGCGACTCGCTCGTCTTGGCGCAGCGCCATCGGCTCCATCTTTTCCAGCATTTTTACACGGCTTTGCGCCTGCTTGGCTTTGGAAGCCTTGGCTTTGAACCGATCCACGAAGGATTGCATATGCGCTCGGCGCGCTGCCTGCTTGGCCTGCGCTTTCTCTTCAACGGCAAGCTGAATGCGGCGCTGTTTGTCGAATGTATCGAATGCGCCGCCGTAGAGTTGCAACCGACGCTGATCCAGATGCAGCGTTTGGTTGACCGCACTGTTCAGAAGATCACGGTCATGGGAAATGACCATCAGCGTGTACGGGTATTTGGCCAGATAACTCTCCAGCCAAAGCGCACCTTCAAGATCGAGGTAGTTGGTCGGCTCATCGAGCAACAAAAGGTCAGGTGCCGAAAAGAGCACGGCGGCCAAAGCCACGCGCATGCGCCAACCTCCGGAGAAATCCGATGCGGGGCGCTGCTGCGCGACATGATCAAAACCCAAGCCCTGGAGAATGCGCGCCGCGCGCGATTCTGCTGAATGCGCATCGATGTCGGCCAACCGAAGCTGGATGTCGCTGATGCGCGTCGGGTCGCTCGCGGTTTCAGCCTCAGCCAAAAGCGAGGCGCGCTCGGTATCCGCCGCAAGCACGATCTCCAGCAGAGCCTGCGGTCCTGCGGGCACTTCCTGGTCCACGCCACCAAGGCGCATGCGCGATGGCAGGCGAATTTCGCCGCTCTCTGGAGCGATCTCGCCGCGGATGAGCTTAAACAGCGTTGTCTTGCCCGACCCATTGCGGCCAACAAAGCCGACTTTTGCGCCGCGCTGGATGGTTGCTGACGCGCCATCGAACAAAAGCCGATCGCCCAGCCGATAGGTGAGATTGGAGATTTCTAGCATGGCGCCGAGCTAGCATTGTGCCGCCGCATGGTCTAGCGGCATATCGACAACACATGCACAAAAGAGGAGCTGGGCGATGCGATCACTCTATGAACTTTGCGGGGCTGAACCTGATCGGTTGTTCTCAGCCTATTCTTGGCGCGTCCGTTTAACCCTCGGCTACAAAGGGTTGGATTTCGAAAGCAAACCCACCCCTTTCACGCAGATTCCCAGAGCGCTTGAAGGCATCCATAAAACTGTTCCGGTTTTGGTCGATGGTGAGACAACAGTGACCGAGAGCTTTGAGATATGCCGCTATCTGGAAACCACTTACGCCGACACACCAAGCGTGTTCGGTGGCGACGGTGGCGTGGAAAATGCGGCGCTCATCGACAATCTGATTGTCACCGGGCTCTATCCAACCATCAGTCGCATGATCATTCTCGACATCCATAATCAGTTGGCACCCGAAGACGCTGACTATTTTCGGCAAAGCCGCGAAAAGCGCTTCGGCATGTCGTTGGAAGATGTGCAGCGTGGGCGCGACAAAGAGCGCCAGAAGTTTACCACCTTCCTCAAACCCTATCGGCGGCGCTTGGCTGACGCGCCATTCCTGGGCGGCGAGCGCCTGCTTTTCGCTGATATCGCGCTGGCGGCATCCTTTTGCTGGGCCAAAGCAACCTCACCTTATGACACGATGGACGGTGATGAAGTGCTGCAAGGCTGGTTTGACCGGGTGCTCGCCACCTGCAACCAAACACAGGCGCTGAAACTGGCGACTTGATGCTGGGGAGCGCAGCGGCTATAGCCCGCCCACCTGCTGTGCCGCTGGGGTCCTCCGGTTTGTGCACGCGGGTTTTTAGTTTCACCCCCAATACAAGATAGGATCGCCGCAATGGCCATCGAACGCACATTCTCCATGATCAAGCCGGACGCGACGCGCCGCAATCTTACCGGTCAGATCACCGCCAAACTCGAAGCTGCTGGCCTGCGCGTTGTCGCCGCCAAGCGCGTGTGGATGAGCCGCAAAGACGCTGAAGGTTTTTATGCCGTGCACCGCGAGCGCCCCTTCTTTGATGAGCTGGTAGACTTCATGTCATCCGCGCCAACCGTGGTTCAGGTGCTCGAAGGCGAAAACGCCATCACCCGCAATCGCGAAGTGATGGGCGCCACCAACCCAGCCGAAGCTGACGAAGGCACCATCCGCAAAGAGTTCGCGCTGTCGATTGGCGAGAACTCGGTTCACGGCTCTGATGCCGCTGAAACAGCGGCCGAAGAAATCGCCTACTGGTTTTCCGAGTTGGAAATCGTCGGCTAAAACCTAGCTGATACAAGCATTTAAAGGGGCGGTTCACCTATCCGGTGGCCGCCTTTTTTGTTGTTTTTGAAGGCTGCCAAAACTGCTCGTTTGATAGGTAGTTATAGTGTTTTAAATTTGTGCCAGGCGATAAACTTGTCGCTCACAGCGTTCGCGTTGTCTTTCAACTGAATCGCGGCATTGTAGGACTTCGCGCGCTCAAGTAGCCAGCCCCCTCGCTCATACTTGTCCTTCGTGATTGTTCGCCACGGATCCAAGTCTCGATCACGGACAGCTGGGCCTCTCCCCACCCCAGCAGCGTAGTCATCAAAGTGCTCAATCATGTCGCGAAGAGCTTTCAGGCTATTTTCCCCATGGCGGTTGAAGGCAATATCAAATGATTTCAATGCTTTGTCAGAATCTTCCTTAACTATTTGAAATTTACCGAGAGTCTTCACGGTCGTTCTATAAAGCCAGAGACGAATGATGAAATTCTCCCAAAGGTATTCGACCTCGAAGCAAAGTTTGTCATCATCAAGCAGTTCATCCAAGGCACGCCAGGAAATAACGAGCATGTTCCATGAATGCGTATGTCTTGGTTTGTAAAAATCCCAAATCCTGCCTTCTTTTTCAAAGCCCGATGTGTTGTTCAACTCGCCATTCCCAGTTTGTCCAATTTATCAAACACGCACGATGGTGACCGTCAATTTAGGCTCCAAGCAGTTGTTTTTCCACTACCCTTGACCATTGCCCGTCTCACCGACCAAAGCATCTCCACGCCCAAACCTGTCCAAAATGTCATGACGCACTTGTAACGGACAAACTGGGAACATGACGCACCCTTAACTGGTGCAAGGCCCGCGTCTCGCGCACGTTCACGGTGTGCTCACGAACCCGTGAGCGATCCGATGAAGAAGGGCGAATGCCATGACCGATACCGACTCCAAAAACGAACTGCTCAAGCGCCTTGGTATGGCCTCCATGGTCGCCGTGCTGCTTGCCACCACCGCGCTGCCAAGCGATGTCTTTGCCCATGGTAGCCATGATGAAGAAGTCGCAGCGACCGGCCAAGCGTTGGTGGAAGAAGACACAAACTGGCTCGACGAGCTTCTCGAAGAGCTGCTGCTTGGTTCCGTCGAAGCCGCAGCCAACATCTCGATCTCATCCAATGGCGCTGTGCGCACGATTGTTGCCGACGGTTTGCCCGACCACGCGCCTGGCCAGTTTCCCAATGCCAACAATCCCAACAGCATTTCCACCCAAAGCTACCGCTTTGAAATGCCAACCAATCCAAGCACCGGCGGTTCTCCAACCAGCGCCGACCGTTATGTCTTTGGCGTGGCGCTCAATGGCGTGATCTTCGATCCAGCAACAGCGGAATTTTGGAACAATGATCGCTCCTCAGGTTGGAACTACGAAGCCTTCGGGCCGCAGACCCGCTCGCTTGGTCTGGATGCCAGCAACGCCCATGTTCAGCCCAACGGCGCCTACCACTATCACGGCATACCGGACGGCCTTTACGACCGGTTGGCAAGCGCTGGCGCGCCAACTTTAATTGGCTATGCAGCCGATGGCTTCCCGATTTATGGGCCGCTAAGCTACGCCGACTCTGATGACCCTTCATCTGGTCTTGAAGAGATGACCTCAAGCTATGCGCTACGCCCCGGTACACGCTCATCAGGGCCTGGCGAGGCGTATGATGGCACCTTCACCGCTGATTGGGAGTATGTGCCAGGCACGGGCACGCTGGATGCTTGCAATGGCCGCGTCGGGGTCACGCCTGAATACCCTGATGGTACCTACTACTACGTGATCACCGACGAGTTTCCATTCGTGCCGCGCTGCTTTGCCGGGACGCCCGATGACAGCTTTTCCAAACAAAACGCGCGCTCCGGCTCAGCCCAGCAGCCGCGCCGTCGTCCGGGGGGGGAAGGCGGCGGATTGCGCCGCCCACCGCGTGCCCATCCTCCTACTCGATAGGACGGATACCAATCACGCGCTCATCTTTGATGGTCCAGCCGCCTTCTAGACCCCGGACGATCTCAGCCAGCGCGTGTGGGTAGAGCGCGTGTTCCTCCGCCAGGACGCGCTCTGCCAAACTGTCGGGCCCATCATCGTCCAGAACCGGTACGGGCTTTTGGGCAATAATGGGCCCGGCATCCATATCTGGACGCACAAAGTGGACCGTGCAGCCATGGAGCTTCACCCCGGCTGCCAGTGCCCGCGCATGGGTATCAAGACCTTTGAACGAGGGCAGCAGTGACGGGTGGATGTTGATCAACCGGTTGTGCCATTGGTCGATAAACCAGGGCGTCAGCAGCCGCATGAAACCGGCCAGGCACACCAGTTCGACGCGCGCTTTGTCTAACTCAACCTGAATGGCCTTCTCGAAAGATTCCCGATCGTTCTTGAAGCTCTTGTGATTGACGATAATTGTCGCGATGCCTTGGCCCTCAGCCCAAACCAGTCCCGCCGCATCAGGTCGGTTGGAGAGAACAAGAACGATTTCTGCCGGATAGTCTGGCGCTTTGGCAGCGTCGACAAGCGCCTGCATGTTGGAGCCGCGCCCAGAAATCAGAATGGCAACGCGCCGTTTCATAATGGCAGCGGCTTCTCGATGGTCACGGGCGTGTCGGTTCGTTGGACCACTGTGCCGAGAGCCATAACGCTCTCGCCCATCTCAGAGAGTTTGGTTGAAACGGCGCTGGCATCGTCTGCCGCCACGATCACAATCATCCCGACGCCGCAGTTAAACGTTGCAAGCATGTCGTGGGCTGAAAGGCTGGCCGTTTGCGCCGCCCAAACCATTTCGGGCGGTACGCTGACCTCTGATAGATCAAGTGAAACAGCCAAATCATCTGGCAAAACGCGCGGGATGTTTTCCAGCAATCCGCCGCCGGTGATATGTGCCAAACCTTTGATCGCGCTGGTGTCACGCTGCGCCGCGAGCAGGCTTTTCACATAAATACGCGTTGGGGTGAGCAACACTTCGCCCAATTTTCTGGTGGTATCGAAGGGGGTGGGCGCATCGTAGGGCAGACCCGCATCCGCGACGATTTTGCGGATCAGTGAGTAGCCGTTGGAATGGAACCCGGATGACGCAAGGCCGAGCACAACATCGCCGGCAGCCATGGTCTTGCGCGGCAGGATTTCATCACGCTCCACCGCGCCAACGCTAAAGCCAGCCAGATCATAATCTTTGCCCGCATAAAGCGAAGGCATCTCAGCGGTTTCGCCGCCGATCAAGGCGCATCCCGCTAGCTTGCAGCCTGTCGCAATGCCTTCCACCACATGGGCGGCGACATCCACATCCAGCGCGCCGGACGCGAAATAATCAAGAAAAAACAGTGGCTCAGCGCCCTGAACAACCAGATCATTCACGCACATGGCCACCAGATCGATGCCGACAGTGTCATGAATTCCAAAGTCGATGGCAATTTTGACTTTCGTGCCAACACCATCGTTGGCAGCCACCAGAACCGGATCGCGATAGCCGCAGGCAGCGATGTCAAACAAACCGCCAAAACCGCCCAGATCAGCATCCGCGCCGGGCCGCCGTGTGGAGCGAACGGCAGGCTTGATGCGCTCAACCAGTGCAGCCCCCGCATCGGTATCAACGCCTGCCGCTTTATACGCGTCTGACCCGCTCATAAGCATTCCTCTTTCAGCTTTGGCCACTGGGTGCCGCATTCCAGGCGCGAAAACAACTGGCAAAACAAGCACTGTACGTCTGGAACCTGTGGACCAGAGAGCTTATGTCTGAAATCACACCGAAACCATCAGCCCGATACATGAGCGCGCACGATCTATGACCATTCAACGGCAGGCAATTTTCTGGGCCCTTGCGGCAGCGGCACTGATCGCGTTCATCTACGTCTTCTCCAGCATTCTGCTGCCCTTCGTGGCGGGTATGGCGATTGCCTATCTGCTTGATCCAGCAGCCGATTGGTTTGAACGGCGCGGGTTTTCAAGGCTTTGGGCCACGCTTTCCATAACCGCCTTGGCCCTTATCATCGTGGTCGTCGGGTTGCTTCTGCTCGTGCCTTTGCTGATTGAGCAGACGATTGGTCTGATTGAAGCGCTACGGCCCTTTATTCCCGAAACGCTGCGCACCATCTTCGGCTTGGCGGACGAGGACTTCCAGGCGATCAATGCCATTATGGCGCCCGCCAGCGAAGAAGATCTGGCCGTGCGTCAGTCATTTTTCCCTTCTGAGATGACCTTTGATGCGATCATGAGCTGGCTTGGCACGCTCAATCTTGATCTAATTCGTGAATTCATCGAGGCAAATGCTGGCACCATGGCAGCGCTTGCCAGCCGGGTTCTTGATCAAGGCGCCGCCGTTGTTGGTGTGTTGTCGACGCTGATCATCACGCCAATTGTCGCAGTCTATATGCTCTACGATTGGGACAATCTGGTTGCCCGTGTTGATGGTCTGCTGCCGCGGGACCACGCCGATACGATCCGCGATCTAGCCAAAAAGATTGATCACGTGATGGCTGGCTTCATTCGTGGTCAGTTCATTTTGGCGATTATTTTGGGCACGTTTTACGCCACCGCGCTGACACTTGTTGGGCTCAACTTTGGCCTGCTGATTGGTCTGGGCGCTGGGTTGCTGAGCTTCATCCCTTACATTGGATCGTTCGTTGGCTTTGGCACATCGGTTGGTGTTGCGCTGGTGCAGTTCTGGTCAGAACCGCTGTGGATCGTGGTTGTTGCTGGTATTTTCGTCTTCGGTCAGTTTGTTGAAGGCAATTTTCTTCAGCCCAAAATCGTCGGCGATGCCGTTGGTCTCCACCCGGTTGTGCTGTTTTTCGCGATGCTTGCCTTCGGGTCGCTTTATGGCTTCCTCGGCTTGTTGATCGCTGTACCAGTGGCTGCATCCATCGGTGTTTTGACCCGCTTTGGTGTGGCACACTATCAGCAGAGCTATTTTTACAAAGGCACCAGCCGGTCCTCGGTCCCATCTGATGAGGGGCCGTGATGGCGTCAGCCGACCAGCTGGTTCTGGATATTGTCCCTGCGCCTTCGTTTGCCAGCGAGGACTATGTGCCTGGCGAGGCGAACGCCAAGGCGCGCGCGCTAGCGTCTGAGCTTGCATGGCCAACACCCATCGGCGTTCTGCTTGGCGAGGCAGGGTCGGGCAAAAGCCATTTGGCGCATATTTTTGCTGATCATTTCGAGGCGGTACACTGGTTCGATGGTACAATGCCCGACAGTCTAGGCGGTCAAAATGCCGTTATCATCGACGGCCTGGAGCGTCGGACAGGTCAGAGCGAAGATACTTTGTTTCACATGCTCGAAGCAGCGCGTGCTGCACAGATGCCTGTGCTGGTGACCAGCCGTGAAGCGCCGGAAAACCTCGGCTTGAAACGACCCGATACCGTGTCGCGTCTGCGGGCTGGATCACGGGCAACGATCGACCAAGCTGATGATGCTTTGTTTTTGGCCATAGCCATCAAACTTTTTACCGACCGGCAGCTCATGGTTGATCCGGCAATTGCCGATTATCTTCTGCAACGCATGGAGCGGTCGTACGCGAACCTCTCCAAGTTGATCGCGTTAATCGATGAACGCTCGCTTGCTGCCGGACGCTCTATCACCAAGCCTTTGGCCCGCGACGTGCTGGCTGCCTATGAACTGTCACAGAACTGATTTATCCCACTACGAGAAGGAACCAACAGGACACCGATGACCGAACCGACAAACTCAGTTGCCACGACCGAAGCTGAAGACCTCAGCGCCAACGACGACACGCCCATCTACGATCATCTGATGGCCTCGCCCGAACGGTTCATCAATCGAGAATTGTCGTGGTTGGGCTTCAATCGGCGCGTGCTTGAGGAAGCTGATAACACCCGCCACCCACTGCTTGAGCGCCTGCGGTTCCTGTCGATCTCGGCCAACAATTTGGATGAGTTTTTCATGGTACGCGTGGCCGGTCTTGTCGGCCAGGTTAACGAAAACATCACCAAACGCTCCGATGACGGTCTAACCCCCGCCGAGCAACTTGAAGCGATTGGCGATGAGGTCGCTGATCTGGCCCGCCACCAGCAGCAAGCCTTCAACGGGCTACGGGCCGAACTATCTGATGCTGGCATCACCATCATTGAACCGGATGACCTTGATCCGCGTGAGCGCGATTGGCTCGACGGCTATTTCTTGAGCCACGTTTTCCCAGTGCTGACGCCATTGGCTGTTGATCCGGCGCATCCTTTCCCGTTCATCCCAAACCTTGGCTTCTCCATCGCTTTGCAGTTGGAGCGGGTTCAAGAAAGCGAAAGCAAAACCACCAGCGCCAACGATGCGATGACGGCGCTGATCCGCGTACCATCCAAGATCGCGCGCTTTGTGAAACTGCCGCGCTTTGATGAAGCAGGCACTGGTCACCGCACCATCATGTTGGAGCAGGTGGTGCGCATGTTCATCTCGCGCCTCTTCCCTGGTTACAAAGTCACCGGCACAGGCGCGTTTCGTGTTATTCGCGATTCCGATCTTGAGATCGAAGAAGAAGCTGAAGATCTAGTACGCCTGTTTGAGAGCGCTCTGAAGCGCCGTCGTCGTGGCTCAGTGATCCGCTTGGAGATCGAAGCAACGACTCCACATTCGCTGCTTGAGCTCGTCGCCAAGGAACTGGATGTCGAGGACAATGAGGTCTTCAAGGTCGAGGGCGCTTTGGCGCTGAACGAGCTGTCCGAGCTTGTAGATATCGACCGCGATGATCTCAAATTTATTCCTTATACACCGCGCTTCCCGGAACGTATTCGCGAGCATGGCGGCGATTGTTTTGCCGCGATCCGCCAAAAAGACCTGGTGGTGCATCACCCCTACGAAAGCTTCGATGCGGTGGTGCAGTTTTTGCGCCAGGCGGCCTCCGACCCCGATGTCGTTGCCATCAAGCAAACGCTTTACCGCACCTCCAACAACTCGCCGATTGTGCGGGCACTGATTGAAGCGGCTGAGGCGGGCAAATCCGTTACCGCTCTGGTGGAGCTCAAAGCGCGTTTTGATGAAGAGGCAAACATCCGTTGGGCACGCGATCTGGAGCGTGCTGGCGTGCAAGTTGTGTTCGGCTTTTTAGAGCTGAAAACCCACGCCAAGCTGTCGCTGGTCGTGCGCCGCGAGGCAGGCAATCTGATGAGCTTCTGCCACATCGGCACTGGCAACTATCACCCGATCACGGCCAAGATTTACACCGATTTATCGTTCTTCACCGCTGATCAGGTGATCGCGCGCGATGTGGCGCGTATCTTCAATTTCATCACCGGCTATGCCGAACCAGCTGAGCTGGACCGGATGGTGGTTTCGCCGACCCGCATGCGCCAACGTCTGCTGGATCATATCCGCGCAGAGATCGACCATGCCCGCAACGCCCGTCCAGCAGCGATCTGGATCAAGATGAATTCGCTGGTCGATGCACAGCTCATCGATGCGCTTTATGAAGCGAGCCAGGCGGGCGTGAAGGTGAACCTCATCATTCGTGGCATCTGTTGCCTGCGCCCGGGTGTTCCTGGCCTGTCGGACAACATTGAGGTGAAGTCGATAGTTGGCCGCTTCCTGGAGCATTCGCGCATTGCCTGCTTCGGCAACGGTGCTGGCTTGCCCAGCGAAGAGGCGATCATCTACATGGGTTCAGCCGATCTGATGCCGCGCAATCTGGATCGCAGGGTGGAAGCGATGGTGCCCATCCACAACGAAACCGTCCATACGCAGATACTCGACCAAATCATGGTTGCAAGTTTGAAAGACAACCAGCAAAGCTGGGAGTTGTTGGCCGACGGACGTCACAAGCGGGTTCACCCCGTGCAAGGCGAAGAACCGTTCAACGCGCATCGTTATTTTATGACCAATCCGAGTCTGTCGGGCCGTGGAAAATCTCTTCAAGCGAACCAACCGCGTTTTTTCACGCGCCGCGCGCCCTGATCCGAGTGAAGGGCAGGGACGGCTTGAAGGCTATGGCCCGATCGCTGTCATTGATATCGGTTCCAACTCAGTCCGTCTGGTGGCCTATGAACGCCTGTCGCGTGCACTAACCCCGCTGTACAACGAAAAGGTCTTGTGCGGCTTGGGTCGCGGCTTGGCCAAGACTGGACAACTTTCTGACGATTCGGTGCAGCTGACGCTGGCAACGCTGGCGCGGTTTCGCCATCTTTCCGATCAGATGCAGATCAAGAGCCTGCGGGTTATCGCAACTGCTGCCGTGCGCGAAGCAACAAACGGTGATGCGTTTATGCAGAACGCTGAACGCATTCTCTCAGCGCCGCTGACTATTTTATCAGGCGATGAAGAAGCGCGTGCAGCTGCGCTCGGCGTGCAGTCTGGCTTCTACAAACCTGATGGCATCGTTGGTGATCTAGGCGGTGGCAGCCTTGAACTTGTTGAGGTGACACCTGGCCATATTGGCGATGGCGTTTCGCACAAGCTTGGCGTCATCCGCATGCAGGAAGAAGCCGGTGGTGATGCCAAGCGTGCCTACAAGCTGGCTCTGGACCGGCTCACCGGTGACGAAGCGGCAACCAGCCTTGCCAATCGCATACTCTACCTGGTCGGCGGTACATGGCGGAACCTTGCCAAGCTGCACATGGAAGTCACGCAATATCCTCTATCGGTGATGCATGGTTACGCCGTCGACGCCAATGTGTTCTCTGCTTTTTGCCAAGATGTGGCACGCGGCAAGTATGAGGGGCACGAGGCGATGCGCGCCGTTTCACGCAGTCGTAAGGCGTTGCTGCCCTTTGGCGCTGCTGTGTTGCGCGCTCTTTTTGAGGTTGGCAAACCCCATCAGGTGGTGCTCTCCGCCCTTGGTGTGCGCGAAGGCCTGCTGTTCGATGACCTAGAAGAAGCGGAAAAGCAGCGCGACCCCTTGCTGGATGCGGCCTATGAACTGGCGGTCCTGCGTTCACGTTCGCCCCAACATGCCCGCGAGCTGGCCGATTGGACCGGCGCTGCGTTTGAAGCGCTCGGCGTTGATGAAACCGAAGACGAGGCGCGGCTTCGTAAAGCTGCAAGCTTGCTAGCCGATATTGGATGGCGAGCGCATCCTGATTATCGCGGCATTCAAAGCCACAACATCATTGCCCATGCCGCCTTCAGCGGTGTTGATCATTCTGGGCGGCTGTATTTGGCGATGGCCAATTACTATCGTCACCAGGGCCTATCCAATGGCGTATTCAACGATGCTGAGGCCGACATTCTCTCTGAGCGTTTGGCCGAGCGGGCACGCCTTTTGGGTGCACTGTTTCGCGTTGCTTACGCGCTCACCGCATCCATGGCCGGTGTCTTGCCGGAAACCCGGTTGGACGGCTCAGAGCCGGAACGCCTTGCGCTTTTCTTGCCGAGCCATCTTTCCGGCCTACAAGGCGAGCGTCTTACCAAGCGTTTGAACGCGCTTGGTCGTTTGATTGGCACGGACGAAGCGGTGGTCGCTGTTCGCTAGTCGTCGTCTTCCGGCAGCATCGGGACCAGAACAGCGCGTTTGCCGCGTACGCCCAGCGCCATCTCGCCGGAGCGAATTTGCAGAGCCATGTCGCCAAAAAGATCACGTCGCCAGCCGCGCATGGCTTTCACATCTGTGTCGCCATGGATCGCGATGGTCTCGAGATCATCGGCATTGGCGATGATGCGTGGCGCAACGCCTTCACGCTCAGCGACAAGCTTCAAGGCCACCTTCAAAAGCTCTGCAATTGCAGGTGCGCTTTCTGGGTTCCGCTTGGATTTTGGCAGCTTGGGCAGTTCGTCAATCGCAAGGGCTGACACGCCTTGCAACGCTTCCACCAAACCACGCGCATAGGGCTGCTTTTCAAATCCACGCGGCACAGCGCGTAATCGGCCCAACGCGTCAAGCGACAGGGGGCGCTGCTGCGCAAGCTCATAGATGGCATCGTCTTTAAGGATGCGCCGCCGGGGCACATCGCGCGCCTGGGCGACTTCTTCGCGCCATTTGGCCACCGCTTTCAGCGCAGCAAACTCAATCGGCTTGCGCGCGCGAAGTTTTAGCCGCTGCCAAGCCTCGCTTGGATCAACCGAATAGGTTTGCGGAGCAAGCAGGGTCGCCATTTCTTCGGCCACCCAGCCTGTGCGGCTTTTCTTGTCCAAAATATCGGCCAGATGCTCGTACACATCGCGCAAATGCGTCACATCAGCTGCTGCATAGGCAAGCTGCGCATCGTTGAGGGGCCGCCGTGACCAATCGGTAAACCGATGGCTCTTGTCGATGGTCGCGCCAACCGTTTGCCGGACAATCTGGTCGTAACCAACCTGATCACCATAGCCACACACCATTGCCGCGATTTGCGTATCGAACACATTTTGCGGGATGGCACCGGTAAGATAGTGAAAGATTTCAATGTCCTGCCGGCCGGCATGGAACACTTTCAGCACGCTTTCATCTGCCAGCAAGGTGAAGAGCGGTGCAAGGTCCAGCCCCTCAGCCAACGGGTCGATAAGAGCAAATTCTTCCACGCCCGCCACCTGAACCAAACACAGTTGCGGCCAGAACGTCGTCTCACGAAGAAACTCGGTATCGATGGTGATGTAGGGCTCGTCAGCGAGGCGCGTGCAAAGTTGCGCCAGGGAATCAGTATCGTTGAGTAGTTTCATAGCTGCCGTCTTAGCTGCTTTGGTCGTCGATGGCGATGCGGTAGCCTTCCCATGGTTGACGCACCAGCGCCAACGGCGCTAAGCCGCTGCCCAACCACGCAAACGGCTCGTTTGCGCTTTTCTTTTTGCCTTCGAGGATGATTTTCATGTCGGACACCGGTCTGCATCGCTACCGCTCGCACACCTGTGGCGCTCTTCGCGCCGAGGATGTGGGCAACACCACACGGCTTTCCGGCTGGGTGCACCGGGTGCGCGATCATGGTGGTCTGCTCTTTATCGATTTTCGTGATCATTATGGCATGACCCAAATTGTGATTGATCCGGACTCGCCAGCTTTCTCTCTGGCCGAGACCGTGCGCTCTGAATGGTGCTTACGCATCGACGGTAAGGTGAAGGCACGCACACCCGAAACCGTCAATGACAGCTTGCCCACCGGTGAGATTGAAGTGTTTGCCACAGACATCGAGGTGCTTGGCGCGTCGGCCGAACTGCCTTTGCAGGTCTTTGGGGAGCCGGAGTTCCCGGAAGACACGCGCCTGCGCTACCGCTTCCTCGATCTGCGCCGTGAAACCCTGCACGCCAACATCATGACACGCACTCAGGTGGTGCGCGATATGCGCCGCCGCATGGAAGATGCTGGTTTTAACGAATTCCAGACACCCATTCTGACGGCTTCTTCGCCGGAAGGCGCACGCGACTTTTTGGTGCCAAGCCGCATTCATCACGGCCAGTTCTATGCGCTGCCACAAGCACCACAGCAGTACAAACAGCTGTTGATGGTCGCAGGCTTTGACCGCTATTTCCAGATCGCGCCGTGCTTCCGCGATGAAGATCCGCGCGCTGACCGCCTGCCAGGCGAATTTTACCAGCTTGACGTGGAAATGAGCTTCGTCACCCAAGAAGAAGTCTGGGACACAATGGAGCCAATCCTGCGGGATGTTTTTGAAGCCTTTGCCGAGGGCAAACCGGTCTCGCAGACATTCCGCCGCATCCCTTATGCCGAGGCGATCCGCCTTTACGGCACGGACAAACCCGATCTGCGCAACCCGATTGAGATGCAGGATGCCTCAGAGCATTTCCGTGGCTCGGGCTTTAAAGTCTTTGCCCGCATGCTGGAGGACGACGCCAACGCGGTTTGGGCGATCCCCGCCAAAACCGGTGGATCGCGGGCCTTCTGCGACCGCATGAACAGTTGGGCGCAGGGCGAAGGTCAGCCAGGCCTCGGCTACATTTTCTGGCGTGAGGAAGAGGGCGCGGTTGCTGGCGCTGGACCGCTTGCCAAGAACATTGGGCCTGAACGCACCGAAGCGATCCGCCAGCAACTGGGTCTGGAAGCAGGCGATGCTGCGTTCTTCGTGGCCGGCAACCCCAAAACGTTTGCCACCTTTGCAGGCAACGCACGCATCCAGGTTGGCACCGAATTGAAGCTGCTGGACGAAGATCGCTACGAACTTTGCTGGATTGTCGACTTCCCCTTCTACGAGTGGGACGAAGAGAACAAGCGCGTTGATTTCTCACACAACCCGTTTTCCATGCCAAAAGGTGGTTTGGAAGCGTTGGAAGCTGCGCAAGTCACCGGCGATGATGCCCTCATCAACCTGAAAGCTTACCAGTACGATTTGGTCTGCAACGGTTATGAGATCGCCTCTGGGTCAATCCGTAATCAATTGCCCGACGTGATGGTCAAAGCCTTTGAGATCACTGGTAAAACCCGTGAAGAGGTCGAAGAGCAATTCGGCGGCCTCTACCGCGCGTTCCAGTATGGCGCGCCACCCCATGGCGGTATGGCTGCTGGCGTAGACCGCATTGTCATGTTGCTGTGCGGAGCAAAGTCAGTGCGCGAAGTGGCGCTGTTCCCGATGAACCAGCAAGCGGTGGATCTGATGATGGGCTCGCCTGCCACAGCCTCAGCCGCGCAGTTGCGCGAACTGAACATTCGGGTCAACCCGCCACCTGCGACCAGCTAAGCAGCTAAAGCGTTTGGCGTTGTTAAACCTGGATCGCGTAACGCTGCCTGAAATCAAAGATTTCAACGCGTTGTGTGATGCTCTGTATTCAAGGTAAACGCGAAACACTCTAAACAGAAATGCGCTCAAATTCTTTGCGCGTGACGTCGATGTTCTCGTGCGTCGGCACGCTGTCCTCATTGCCCAGATGCTGGATGGCGTAAGCTGACGCTGCGCGCGCGAAGCGGAAATGCTCCGTCCAGGTGCGGCTGGGGAACTGCAGCATCGAGACGATGTACGCGCCGTGGAAAATATCGCCAGCGCCGTTGGTATCGACAATGCGATCCATCGGAACGGGCAAGGCATTGACGTGCTGGTGCTCGCCGTCTTGGCTGTAGAAGATAACGCCGTCTGAGCCCATGGTCACAGCGCCAACGCGGCAGCCATAGGTTTTCAGTTTCTCCAGCGCATCTTTTGGCTCCAGACCCCAGGTCTCGCAGAACAGCTCTGACACCACCGCAACATCGATATACTTCAACAGCTCATCGGTGTTCTCGCGCACGGCACCGCCATCGAGCGACGTGGCAATGCCGCGCTCACGACAGGCTTTGGCATAGTGCAGAGCTGCGTCACCTTGGTGACCATCGACATGCAGTACTTTGCAACCATCCAGATTAAGGTTGGGAAAGGGGTGTAGATAATCATCGTCGCGACAGCGCACGATAGCTCGCTTGCCATCTTTGGGCATGATGAAAGAAAGCGAGGCTTCCGACACCTTGCGTTCATGAATGCGAACACCAGATGATCGTGCCATTTCGCGGAACATCAGCGACAGCCAATCATCGCCGGATGTGCAAAGAAGATCAGGACGAACGCCAAGCTTGGCCGCAGCAAAGGCGGCCGTTACGGCATTGCCACCGTACGACACCGCATAATCATCGGCAATTGTTTTATCATCGCCCGTCGGAAGCGTATCCGTAAGAAAAGTAACATCGATGTAGGCGTGGCCGATGAACAGCGCTTCCATGAGCGGCTCCATGTGCAGAGATCTGTTGGTCGATGCGTTGCATGGCACTTAACGAAGCGCAGAGCAACTGGCATCCGATGTGATTGGTATCGTACAATACTTTGAAAATTTGCAATCCTGCTAGATGGTGGACATGGTTCAAGCAATTGGGCGCGCAATGTTTACCAGATGGCAAGTGCAGCAGTGCAAATTGAACCATCCCCGCACGTCGCGCGTGCCTCGCCCCCCGTTTGCATGAAAAAGTGTGGCGCAAAGCCCAAAGGTCACCTTTGAAGTTTGATGTTCGCCAGCTTTGTTTTTTTGCCGTCGGTTGCATCCTTGCACTAGCTCCAGTCATTGGAACCCATTGGCTTACTGGCAAGCACGCTATCTGGAGCGCCGAGCAGCATCTAGAGCGCCAAGCATCTTTGGTCGGTCGAAGCGCGGAAGCGCAATTTTTGGCTCTGACCGACAGGTTGGGACGCCTTGCCGATGCAGCCGGCAATGGCTGCAGCAACATCGATTTGGCGCGAATGCAAGCAACGGCGATCGACACACCGGCGATTTCCGCTGTTGCGATGTTGAACCACGACCGTCAAATCCTATGCATGTCGCCTGACTTGGGCACTGAAGCCTTTCAACTTTTTGGCGAACCCAGGCCGGTGTTCGATGAAAACTTCACTTTGGCGCAGGCGCGTATCTTGGACACCCGTATCACGGGGCTTTTGTTGGAACTTAGAAATGAGGCCGCGCTGCATGCGGTTTTTATTCCGCGCCAAATGTTACCGCACTTTTTTGACGCAGCCGAGGTGACAACTGGGGTTACCTTGTCGCTCGGTGAAACGGTGCTTTTTGCGCGTGATGCGACAGTCTATGAGGGTGCCAGTCGCGCAGTTATTGAGGCCAAATCTTTGCCGCTAGCTGGCGGCTCTATGCGTCTTCAGGTTGCGATCGACCGCAACCTCGTGGAGGCGGGCCTTGCGCCCATTCGCAATTGGGCGATCATTGGTTCGATTATTATTGGTGCGCTGATCGTTGTGCTTGTCACTCGCCTCATTCACTACACGCCAGCCCGGGTGAATCAGATCGAGCGAGCGATCAATCACAGCGAATTTGTGCCATTTTATCAACCTGTTATCGATATAGACAGCGGCAAACTTGTAGGTTGCGAGGTGTTGGTACGGTGGGTCAAACCAGATGGCACAACCGTCTCGCCTGGAGCCTTTATTGGCTTGGCTGAGCAGACTGGATTGGCCATCCCAATGACGCGCCGTCTTATGCAAACCGTGGTGCGTGATCTTGAGAAAGACTATGCAGAGCGCCCAGGCCTAAAAGTCGCGATCAACCTGTTCAACCAGCACTTCACGGACCTTGAGATTATCCAAGACGTTGAAGGTATTTTTGGCCCTTCGGCAATTGCCTACAATCAGGTGGTTCTGGAAATCACCGAGCGGGCGCCGCTAGAAAGTTTAGCGCAGGCCAAAGTTATCATGCGCAAGCTGCAACGGCTCGGCTGTCGATTGGCGCTGGATGATGCGGGAACGGGTCATGGCGGCTTGGCTTACCTGCAAGAGCTTGGGTTGGATATCGTGAAGATCGACAAGATGTTCATCGACCAGCTTGGCAAAGGCCGGATTGGCGAATCCATCACGCATACACTGACTGATCTGGCACATGAGCTGGATATGGATGTGGTTGCTGAAGGCGTTGAACGTATCGAACAGGTCGCGCATTTGCGGCGCTATGGCATCCGCCACGCGCAGGGTTTCTTGTTCGCCCCAGCATTGCCAGCCAAACAATATCTTGCGTTGGTGAAAAAACTGGGTGTGGCTGAAACTGGTAAGCGTGCGTCAAACCGGGCACAGGAAGCCAAGCGTAAAGCCGCTACTCTTCGCGCCGCAGCCGAGCAAATTGATGACGCCAAGATAGAGGCTGAGGCCGAAGCCAAGACAGTTGAAAAAGCAACCGACGAAGCCAACGCTGCCTAAGCACATAGACATTGGGTCCAGCCAATCGCTGCGCTATTGGGATCACCGTCCGGCGTCTTGTTTTCATAGGAGCCTCTAATGATCCACGCTATCGCCCTTGTTTTGGGTATGCAGCTGACCGGCGAGGGCATTGCTCGCATCGCCGGGTTTAGCGTTCCAGGCCCGGTGATCGGTTTGGTACTATTGGCTGTGTTGCTGGCGGCTTTGCCCAGTTTGCGTAAAGTTGTTGAGCCTCTTGCCAACACGCTGCTCGGCCATCTTTCACTGCTATTTGTCCCGGCTGCTGTCGGTCTCATTCAGCATTTGGGTGTGTTCGCCAACGATTTCTGGCCGCTCATTTTGGCGCTCAGCCTATCCACGCTTTTGACGCTTATCGTGACCGCCACCGTGTTCGTCCTGGTGGACCGATGGATGGGGTCTGCCAATGCTTCGGACGAGGCCAGCTAGATGGACGCTCTGCCGGTCGACGAGTTTGTTGAGCTTTGGGTCTTTCTTGAAGCGACGCCGCTGCTGTGGCTGACGGTGACGGTGATCGCCTACGCCATAGGTGACGGCCTTTCTAAACGCGCAAATCGCCATCCGCTGGCCAACCCGGTTGTGCTCGCCGCAGGCTGTGTGGCGGGCGTATTGCTGCTCACCTCAACCAGCTACACAACGTATTTCTCTGGCGCCCAGTTCGTGCACTTTTTGCTTGGCCCAGCCACGGTCTCGCTGGCGGTTCCCCTTGTTGCCAATTGGCCAGAGGTAAAACGACACAGCATGGCCATCGTTGCAGCTCTGCTGGCAGGCGCAGTGACCGCTGTTGCCAGCGTCTACATGCTGGCAGTGCTGTTTGGGATCGACGGGCCTGTGCTGTGGTCGCTCGTACCAAAGTCGGTGACCACGCCTATTGCCATGGGCATTTCGGTGGAGTTTGGCGGTATCGCGTCACTGACGGCGGTTTTTGTGATTATGACGGGTATCCTCGGCGCGATCATGGTCACACCGGTTATGAATGCGCTGCGTATCCAAGACCCCGCAGCCCGCGGGTTTGCTGCTGGCGTTGCCGCTCACGGAATCGGCGCAGCACGTGCTTTTCAGGTGAACCCTGTTGCTGGACTGTTTGCCGGCATCGCGATGGCCTTCAATGGTCTGGTCACCGCGATCCTTGTCCCGATCATCGCAAGGTTGGTCTAACCGGCGCTATCCACGCCGACTTGTGCGTCGACGCTGGCTAGCGCCGTCATGTTCACCACGCCGCGGCTGGTCACCGAGGGCGTAAGCACGTGGGCAGGCTTGGATGGGCCGATTAGGATTGGACCGACATGCAAGGCCTCACCGAGAACCTTGGTCATGTTGAGTGCAATGTTGGCAGCATCCAGATTGGGCAGCACCAGCAAGTTGGCTTCGCCTTTCAAATTGCTGTCGGGCATAACGCGGTCCCGCAGAACTTGGCTGAGCGCCACGTCGGCGTGCATCTCGCCGTCGCATTCAAAATCGATGCCTGAATCTTGCAATATCTGAAAAGCTTCACGCATTTTCAGCGCGGAGGGCGTTGGCCGTGATCCAAAATTGGAGTGCGAGACCAGGGCGGCCTTCGGCTCGATGCCGAAGCGGCGAATATGATGGGCGGCACGGATGGTGGTTTCGGCAATCTCTCGCGCCGGTGGGTCGTAGCTCACATAGGTGTCGGTCATGAAGTAACCGCCCTTGTCCATGATGAGCAACGAGAGCGTGGAGTAGTCAGCGACGCCGGGGCTGGTGCCTAAAATATCATGCACATGGCCAACATGACCGGAAAACCCGCCCTGCAATCCACACAGCAGCGCATCAGCATCGCCGAGCTTGACGGCGATGGCGCCGATCACGGTGGGGTTGGTGCGCACCACCGTGCGAGCTGCATCAGGCGTGATGCCAGAGCGACCAACGCTTTCAAAATAGGCGTCCACATAGTCGCGATAGCGCGGATCGTCTTCAGGGTTGATGATCTCGCAGTCCACGCCTGGTTTCAGCTTCAGCCCAAACCGTTTTGCTCGGTCGAGCATCACAGTGGGTCTGCCGATCAGGATCGGAACGGCAATGCCATCTTCCATGGCGATTTGAGCCGCCCGCAACGACCGCTCGTCCTCGCCTTCGGCATAGATGACGCGTTTGGGATTGGCTTTGGCCTGGGCAATCACCGGCTTCATGATGAGGCCGGAGCGGAACACGAACCGGTTCAGCCGATCCATATACGCGTCGAAATCAGCAATCGGCTGGTTGGCGACGCCCGTTTCCATCGCCGCTTTGGCCACCGCCGGAGCGATCCGCAGGATCAGTCGGTTGTCAAACGGCGAGGGGATCAAAAAGTCCGGTCCAAAGGTTGAGGACTGCCCGCCGTAAGCGCGTGCCGCGACTTCCGAAGGTTCTTCGCGCGCCAGTGCCGCGATGGCTTCCACCGCCGCAAGCTTCATCTCGGTGTTGATCGTGCGCGCACCAACGTCCAAAGCGCCCCGGAAAATGTAGGGGAAGCAGAGAACGTTGTTCACCTGGTTGGGGTAGTCCGAACGCCCAGTGCAGATGATGGCATCCGGGCGAACCTCGCGCGCAGCCTGTGGATCAATCTCGGGGTTCGGGTTCGCCAGCGCCATAATCAGCGGGTTGTCAGCCATCTTTTCCAGCATCTCTGCTTTCAGAACGCCGCCAGCTGACAGCCCAAGAAAAACGTCCGCACCTTCAATGACCTGACCGAGTGTGCGCAAATCCGTCGCCTGAGCGTAGCGATCCTTGTACGGGTCCATGAGTTCCTTGCGGCCCTCATAGACGCAGCCCTCAAGGTCGGTGATCCAGATGTTTTCGCGCGGCAGACCCGCTTCTTCCAACAATCCCAGGCAGGCGAGCGCTGCGGCACCAGCACCAGCCGTGACCAGCTTGATCTGCTTGATGTCTTTGCCGGAGAGCTCCAGCGCGTTGCGCACGGCTGCCGATACGATGATGGCCGTGCCATGCTGATCGTCATGGAAAACCGGAATATCCATCCGAGCTTTCAACGCTTCCTCGATGATGAAGCACTCTGGCGCCTTGATGTCCTCTAGGTTGATGCCGCCAAAGGTTGGCTCAAGCGCTGCCACGGTATCGATGAATTTCTGCGGATCGCGTTCTTCAACCTCAATGTCGAACACGTCGATCCCTGCGAATTTTTTAAACAGGACCGCCTTGCCCTCCATGACCGGTTTGGAGGCCAATGCACCGATTGCGCCCAAGCCGAGCACCGCCGTTCCGTTGGAGATAACGCCAACAAGGTTAGAGCGCGCGGTGTACTTGGCTGCCGTCAGCGGGTCTTTTTCAATTTCCAAGCAGGGCGCCGCGACCCCAGGCGAGTAAGCAAGTGCCAAGTCGCGTTGGTTGCCAAGTGGTTTGGTGGCTGAAATCTGAAGCTTACCCGGCCGTGGATACTCGTGATAAAACAGTGCCGCTTGGCTGAGCTGATCCTTGTCGCTCTGCGCGCTATCGGCTTTCACCGGTGTATCTTCATCCATTGTTTGCTCCCAGACATCCAAATCAGTGTTCAGGAAGGCGTAGCACACTCCTTGCTGCCGTCATCGCGCTGCTTGGGGAAAAACATCCTTTCCCTCTGGTGTCCAACCCAAAACCCTGGAAAACCGGGCCATAAACCCAAGTTTATTGCACCCTTTTTCAACCTCAGCGCAATGGGAACCGCGACAGGCATAGCCCACCTCTTCGACAGCGACGGGCACCCCCGCCCGGCGTGTTGTTGAAAGGAACTTTGAAAATGACCCTGCTGAAAAAAGCCCTGCTTGCCGCCTCCGCCGTTGTTCTTGTTGCTCCAGTTATCGCACTTGCGGCGCCCACTGTTGGCGATTCTGTTGGCACCAATTTGGAGGAGGTCATGAACAACCTCACCAATGCAGGCTATGAGGTGCGCGAAATCGAAGCTGAAGACGATGAGCTGGAAGCAGTCGTCCTGGCCGACGGACAGCTCCTTGAGTTGGAAATTTCGCCAGAAACCGGCATGATCCTATCAGTCGAACTCGAAGAGGACGACGATGAGGATGATGATGACGACGAGATGGGCAACTAAGCTCTAGCGACCGGCTGCGTTCACCAGCGCAGCCGGTTCACCTGTAACGGAAACGCTGATGCCAACCGACTTTTCTACGCTCGTTCGCCAAAATCTGGGTCTGTGGATTCTCTTTGTTCTGCAGGCCATGTGCGCGCTGTTCTTTGGGCTGGATGCCTTGGGTGACCTCATTGGGAACCAAAGCTTGGCCCATTGGGGCGAGTCCGACGTGATGGAGTATCTCATCACCGGCGTTTTGGTCGTCAGTCTCCTTTTCACCGGTCGGCAGCTTTTTACGCTGCTCACCCGGCAAAAACGATTGGAACAGCAAATGCAGGTTGCCTCTGGCGCATTTGCCGAACTTCTTGAAGCCCACTTCGATGCCTGGGCACTCACGCCTTCTGAACGTGACGTGGCTCTGATGGCCATCAAAGGCCTCTCGATTGCCGATATGGCGCGGCTTCGTGAGACGAGGGACGGCACGATCAAAGCGCAGTGCAATGCGGTCTATCGCAAGGCGGGCGTCACCGGACGCCCACAACTGCTCAGCGTTTTCATCGAAGACTTAATGGCCGATGGCCTAGCGACCAGCTAGCCCAAACACTCCATCCATCGATACCTCAAAGGATCAGAACAATGCGCCCACTTGGCCTGTTGATCATAGCGCTTGCACTTCTTTCGCCGCTTATCGGCTACATTCCATTGGCTACGCGCTATGATGTGATCCCGCTTATCAGCCAATACATTGGCATCGTAGCCCTGGTTGCGATGGCTTTTGCGCAGATACTTGCCACCCGATTGGCCGGTCTGGAAACGATTTTTGGCGGGCTGGATCGCATCTATGTGCTGCACAAATGGCTGGGCATTGGCGGCCTTGCGGCGGTGCTCATCCACGACACGATTGATGCCGATCTGCCGGCGCTGGGCCGTGAAACGCGCTTGCACGATTTCGCAGAAACTCTGGGCGAGGTGAGCCTCTACGGCCTTGTGGCGCTGGTGGTTATCACCATCGTGACGTTCATCCCCTACAATTTGTGGCGTTGGACCCACAAATTGATGGGGGCGTTCTTCGTCGCCTCAGTGGCCCACTACGCGCTGATCATGAAACCGATCGCCAACACTGATCCTGTCGGCCTCGGCATTCTCATCATCTGTGGTCTCGGCGTTGTCTCATGGGTGTACGCGCTGCTGCCTTATGGACTCTTTCAAGGGCGGGCAGCCTACCGCATCGCAGATATCGACAAAGAAGGCTCCTCTGTAGCCGTCACGCTTGAACCCGAGGGCAGGGGCATTGCGCATCAGGCCGGTCAATTTGCGTTTGTGCGCTTTGGTCATGAGGGCGTGTCAGAGACTCACCCGTTCACCATCTCTGGAGCACCGCAAAAAGATCGCGCGCTGCGTTTTACCGTAAAAGCTTTGGGTGACGACACGCGCAACTTCGCAAGACGCCTAGCGGTCGGCCAAAGCGCAAAAGTCTCGCGGGCCTATGGCCACTTTCGCGCCTACAAGGGCGAAAAGCCTTCGGTTTGGATCGCCGCTGGCGTTGGTATCACGCCGTTTGCGGCGTTTACTGGTGAGCTGAAGAAGCACAAGGGGCCGGTGCACCTGGTTTACTGTGTTCGCGATGCGTCCGATGCCGCGCATTTGGAGGAGTTGCGCGAGGCCGCACAGAACCATCCAAACTTCACGCTGCATCTGTTTGAAAGTAGCAAAGGTCAGCGCTTGACCACCGATAGTCTCGCTGAGCGTGTTGATGTTGATTGGCGCCAGGCGCGTGTGGCCTATTGCGGGCCAGAAGCCTTACGCGAAACGCTGCGCAAGGGTCTGATCGCCAAAGGGCTCAAGCGTCGTCACTTTGCCTTTGAAGCGTTTGAAATTCGCTCAGGGCTTGGTGTGCGCAAGCTGGCGGGCTGGCTGGTCAAGCGCTTCGGCGGATCTGGCGGCTCCTTCCACAGCGCTATTCAGCTCGCGCGCCGATAGTGCCTGCGCTTATCAGCCCGCGTGTAATCAGGTAGAGCGTCACGGCGTTGAGCACATGCCATGTGAAGTGCGTGCCAAGTGGCACCGCTTCGCACAGCGGCGTGTCCAGTGTTCGCAGCGTCAGTGAGAGCGCAAAAACGGGTGTGGCAAGCAGGAAGAAGCGCGCAAATGCATCGCCACGTCGTGCCAGAAACAAAGCAAACAAACCCAGCGTAACAAGCGCTGGCAAATAGCCTGCAGAGCCGCCGGGGACAACGGTTACGAGCGGGGAGAAACCTATCATCACACCCGATAGGAAGAACACAATTGCGCCCAGCGCCCCAACCTGTCCCGACAGTCCGAAGCGCCTTTGCAAGCCAATGGCCACCGCGGCCAGCATGAAAACCGTAATGGGAAGAACGTCTGCTATGGCGGCCCAGCGTGTAGCAAAGGTGTGAAACAAAAACGAGCCAACACCTATGATCGCAATGAGGCCAGTTAGCGCGAGCGCCGCGCGGTCGCCGGTGTCACGAAGCTGCCGAAACAAGAGATAGGCTGCGATCAAAAAAGCTGCATTGGTCAGCGCGTTCACGGGCTCTGCCCAAAACCCTGCGCCCATGCGCTCGCAATACGCGTCAATGAAATCGTTCATGGGATCTTTCTGGCCCGGTGGTCGCTGGACGATATGCCGTTGGTGGCGTAACAGATGCGCGCACCATCCCGAAGCCCCTGATTTACGATCTGTCGAGCACCCCTTGCTGTATCACTCCACCCGCGGCGGTCCTGAGCGCCTGACTTTTGCTGACGCCTTGCTTGCAGGCCTTGCGCCCGATGGCGGGCTCTATATGCCGCAAAGCATTCCCACGCTGTCGCATGACCAAATCCGCGCCATGCGGGGCAAGCCTTATGCGGCTGTCGCCTTTGAGGTCATTCAACCCTTTGTGGGCGGCACAATCGATGATGATACGCTAAGAAGCATCATTGATGGCGCCTATGGCACGTTCCGGCACACCGCGGTTACACCGCTGGTGCAGCTTGATGAGCGCCATATGGTTATGGAGCTCTTCCATGGCCGCACGCTGGCGTTCAAAGACGTTGCCATGCAGTTCTTGGCCCGCGCTATGGACCATGTGCTTGCCGAGCGCGACCAGCGCGCGACCATCGTTGGCGCGACATCGGGCGATACAGGCGGCGCAGCAATCGATGCATTTTTGGGCCGCGAACGCACCGACATGTTCATTCTCTACCCTGATGGTCGGGTGTCGGATGTCCAGCGCCGACAGATGACGACATCTGCTGATGGCAATGTCCATGCGCTTGCCGTTGATGGCACGTTTGATGATTGCCAGCGCATCGTGAAAACGATGTTCACCCACACCGCATTTCGTGAAAAGGTTGCGTTGTCGGGCGTGAACTCAATCAATTGGGCGCGCATCGTTGCCCAGATCGTCTACTATTTCACCTCCGCTGTTGCGCTCGGTTCACCGGATCGCAAAGTGTCTTTCTGCGTGCCGACCGGCAATTTTGGCGACATTCTTGCTGGCTGGGTTGCCAAGCAGATGGGCTTGCCGATTGATCGGTTGATCATCGCCACCAACACCAATGATATTTTGGCCCGCACCCTGGAAACAGGTCGCTACGAGGCTGATGGCGTTGTCCAAACCACATCACCGTCCATGGATATCCAGGTATCGTCCAATTTCGAGCGGTTGCTTCACGCGGCCATGGGCAAAGACAATGACGCGCTCAGCGGCCTTATGAGCAGCTTGAAGCAGTCAGATTCGTTCACGGTGCCCGATGAAGCACTGGCAGCTATGCGCGCTGATTTCTCCGCTTCCCGCGCCAGTGAGGATGCCGTGGCCACCACCATGAAACATGTTCTTGGCGAACAGGGTTATCTGCTTGATCCGCACACAGCGGTTGGCGTCGCCGTTGCTCACCATGTGGCGGACGAAGAAAACCTGGATCCCTCAATCCCGATCATCACGCTGGCCACCGCTCATCCGGCAAAGTTTCCTGCCGCTGTTGAAGCCGCAACAGGCGTAGCACCATCACTTCCGCCGCACCTTGCTGATCTGATGGACCGGCAGGAGCACATGGAGAAGGTGCCAAACGATCAAGAGGCGGTTGAAGCGTTTGTCGTCTCCAAGGCGCGCATTGCGGCGGGCGCTGCTTGACCGATATCTCCCGGCTTGCCTCCGGCTTAACGGTCGTCACCGAAACGCGCCTCAACGTGGAAACGGTCGCGCTCGGTGTTTTTGTCAACGCTGGCACGCGCGATGAACGCCCGGACGAGCATGGCCTCGCACACTTTCTCGAGCATATGGCCTTCAAGGGCACCAAGCGGCGTTCGGCCTACCAGACGGTCGCTGATATCGAAGCGCTTGGTGGTGACATCAACGCTGAAACCAGTCCCGAGGCGACCAGCTACACCGTGCGTATGCTGGCTGAGGATTGGCGCGTTGGGCTCGATGTGTTGCTCGATATCGTTTGCGCACCCAACTACCGCCAGACTGATATTGCGCTGGAGCAGGATGTGGTGGTGCAAGAGATCGCTGGTGCCATGGATGTGCCCGACGATCGCCTGATCGATGGTATCGGGTTGGCCGCTTTTGACGGCCACGCCATTGGCCAGCCGATCCTGGGCACCGAAGAGAAGGTGAGGGCATTGCGTCCGGAGGGCTTGCAAGGGTTTCAAGCGCGGACCTACGCGCCCCAAAACATCATTATTTCTGCCGCCGGAGCCTTGCGGCATGCCGATTTGGTGCAAGCTCTTGAAGATCTGGCACCGGCTTTTCCCTCCTTGCAATCAATGCCACGCACCGCACCGAAGTTTGCACCAGGCCGCTTTTTTGAAAAGCGCGATACCTTCGACACCCATCTGGCGCTGGCCTGGCCTGCGCCTGCGTTCGGCGCAGATGGGTCGATGGCTCACGCCTTTGCGGTTCAGATGCTTGGTGGCGGTATGACATCCCGGCTTTTCCAGTCGATCCGGGAGGAAGCGGGCCTAGCCTATGCCGTCGATGCCTATCAGATGATCTACAGTGATTGCGGCCTTGGCGTCATACAAACCGCCACGTCTGCCGACACGGTTGGCCCGATGATCGAACGCCTGCAAAACGAACTACTGCGCTTTGGTGAGGATATGCAAGAGGAAGAGCTCGTCGCGGCAAAACGCCAGTTCCGCGCCTCACTGGCCATGGCATCGGAAAACCTTCCAGGCATTGCGGCGCGGCACGCCCGCCAGTTGGCCATTTTGGGTGAGCTTCGCCCCCGCGAAAGACTGGAGCGAGAGATCGATGCCACAAGCCTTCAGGATGTGAAAACAGCGTGGCTTGCGATCATGCAGCAAGGCACGTTTGCCAAGGCTGCTGTAGGCGATGCCAAAGCCCTTGACCTTTGGGCCGATTGGTCGATGGTAAAGGACAAACAGCCGGTATAAGTTTCCTGCGCCCAACCTGTGCTTTTGATGCTCCAACACGCTGACTGCCCGTGACGTTCTTTCGTTCTCTTTCGCAACCATCGCCTCCCGTCTTTGAGAGCGAACGCTGCTCGGTTCGGGCACCTGAAGAGGCTGATTTTGAACGTTGGGCTGCGTTAAGGTCGCAAAGCCAGACGTTTTTGCAACCCTTTGAGCCGCGCTGGCCGGTTGGTGAACTCACACGACCATCTTTCCGTCGTCGTTTGCGCCGCTATGCGCAGGACGCCCGCGACAAGCAGGGCTATGCGTTCTTTGTGTTTGACCGCGATGGCGTGAACCTTTTGGGTGGTTTGACCATCTCCAATATTCGCTATGGCGTCAGCCAATCGTGCAGTTTGGGCTATTGGATGGGTGAGGCTCATGCTGGCAAAGGCTATATGAGCGAAGTTTTGCCAGCCATGTTCCCCTTTTTGTTTGGAGAGCTTGGCATGCACCGCATTGAAGCGGCCTGCCTTCCCGACAATCAGGCGTCTATCAACCTGTTGCAGCGCGTCGGTTTTCACGAAGAGGGGTTGGCCAAAGCATACCTCAAGATCGATGGGCGCTGGCAGGATCACCGCCTTTTTGCCAAAATCTCTCCGCTTTGACCGGGCAACCTGCGGCGAAAGGTCGATAGTTCGCCAACTGACACCGCTTGTGCACAAGGCCTTGAAACGATAGGGAACCAGGCCTTGGTGCGAACGTCTTTTCGCGCCATGATGACTCGCGCTTGTCTGAATTCAGTAACGTCATCAGACCGCCATCGGGAGAAGCCGCTCTTTGCGCCTGCTGCATGCCCTTCTATTGAGCCTAATTTGCCTGGTCACGACCCCGGCCGCTGCCCTTGATGCGATCAATGTGCCGCTGGATGTCGAGGCCCTGGATCTGACCCGCGCCGTCGACCGCTTTGTCGATGTTGGTGACCGCATTCAGGTTTCTACGGCACCAGGCCTTGATGGCATTGTGCGCCGGATTGAGGTGCGGGCACGCGAAGGCGATGGCAATGGAAGTTGGATCGTCTTTGCGCTCACAAACACGTCCAACGAACAGATCGACCGTCTTTTGGTCGCGCCGCACTTCCGCCTCGCCAACAGCAAGATCATCTGGCCCGACCTTGGCGCCTCGCGTTTGGTGGCCATTTCGCCCAGCCAGGGCCTGGCGCCAGAGCGATTGGAAAGCCAGGAAGCCGATGTTTTCCGCATCACGCTCGATCCCGGCGCCGTTGTTACCTATGTCGTGGAATTGCGCACGCCTGGCCTGCCGCAGCTTATTCTTTGGGAGGATGATGCCTATCGCGACAGCGTCAACGCCACCACGCTTTACAAAGGCATCGTCCTTGGTATCGCCGGTCTTCTGGCGCTTTTCCTGACGATCCTTTTCATCGTCAAACGCTCCGCCATGTTCCCTGCTGTGGCAGGCGTGGCCTGGGCGGTGCTCGCTTATCTCGCCATCGAGTTTGGGTTCTGGAACCAAATCTTCGACCTGCAACCGGGCGATGAACAGGTGAGCCGTGCCATTGCCGAAGTGGTTCTAGCAGCAGCTTTGGTGCTTCTAATTTACGCCTATTTGAGCCTTGGTGCGGTCCACAATGTCTTCTTCCGCATCGGGCTTGTCTGGGCGGCTTTCTTTTCCTCGCTGATTGGGTTGGCCGTTTTCGATCCGCAAATTGCCTCAGGCATCGCGCGCATGGGTCTTGGTGTGATCGGCATTGGTGGGCTGCTTGTCATCGTGCCGATGTCCTTGCAGGGCTATGACCGCGCCGTGCATTTGATCCCCAGCTGGACGGTTTTCATGGCTTGGCTGCTGGCTGCTTGGCTTGCCGTCTCTGGCTACATTGTCAACGATCTGGTCTCGCCTGCGCTTGCTGGTGGATTGGTTCTGCTGGTTCTGCTGCTTGGCTTTACGGTGATGCAACACGCCTTTGCCGGCGGCACGCTGGCAGAAGGGTTGGTATCGGATTCTGAGCGTAAAGTGCTGGCGCTTAGTGGGTCTGGCGATCTGGTCTGGGATTGGGATCTGGCTAAAGATCGCGTGTATTCCTCGCCTGCTACCGAAGATATTCTGGGCCTTAAGCGCGGCTCGCTGGCTGGCCCGTTTCAAGACTGGATCAGTGCCATTCATCCAGGTGAGCGTGACCATTTCCGCCATGTGGTGGAAACGGTGGTTGCAACCGGCCGGGGTCGTATCGATCAGACGTTACGCATGCGCGCCGAAGATGGGCACTTCAAATGGTTCCGCCTGCGTGCACGCCCAGTGGTTGCCGATGAAGGCGTGTTTCGCCTGATCGGCACAATGCTCGACGTCACCGAGATGAAGACAACGCAAGAGCGCCTGTTGCGCGATGCGATCCACGACAGCCTCACAGGTCTGCCCAACCGCGAGCTTTTCGTTGACCGAACACAGACGGCTCTGGAACGCGCGCGCGCTGAAGAGATTGCGCGCCCAACCCTTGTCGTCGTGAACATTGACCACTTTTCCCAGCACAATGATGCGGTAGGCACCAGTGCGGCCGACTCCTTGCTCACCATGGTGGCACGCCGCATTGATCGGTTGCTCAAGCCAAACGACACCTTGGCGCGGTTCAGTGGCGATCAGTTCGGCATCTTGTTGCTGTCAGAGCAGAAGCCTGCGTCCGTTGCCCGGCTCACCGAGCAAATACGCCGTGCCCTCAAAACACCGGTGGTGTTTGGTGATGATGAGGTCAATCTCACCGTTTCGATTGGTGTTGCGACCTACGATCCCAACGCCGATGGCGCTGAAGACTGTTTGCGCGACGCTGAAATCGCGATGGCTCATGCCAAGCGCCTTGGTGGCGACCGGTGCGAGGCCTTCCGTCCTTCGTTGCGCGAGCATGGCCGTTCCATAGCGGCGGTGGAAGCTGATCTTCGCAAGGCACTGGACAATGATGAGCTGACCGTTTTTTACCAGCCGATCATTCGCCTGGAAGATCGCAAGCTGGCTGGCTTTGAAGCGCTGCTGCGCTGGGATCACCCGCGCCACGGTCGTATGGCACCGGCTGAATTCGTGCCGATTGCTGAGCGCTCTGGCCTCATCATTCCTGTCGGCCTTTTTGTGCTGGAACGTGCGGCGCGGGACCTCAATCGCTGGATGCGCAACGATCCCAACGCCGCCGGCTTGTTCACCAGCGTCAACATTTCTTCACGGCAACTTCTGCGCCATGACCTGTTGAACGATCTGCGTGCCATTCTCGCCAGGGCTGATCTGCCTGGTTCAGCCCTGAAGCTGGAGTTGACCGAATCTCTGGTCATGGAGAACCCGGAATACGCCTCACAGGTTCTGGCGCGGTGTCGCGAGCTGGGCATCGGCCTCTCGCTTGATGATTTCGGAACCGGCTATTCATCGCTGGCCTATCTGCAACGCTTCCCGTTCGACACGATCAAGATCGACCAATCCTTCGTCACCGACATGGTGCCAGGAGAACCAGCTGTGGTGCTCGCCGCCATCGTCGCGCTGGGTCACGACCTCGAAATGGACATTGTCGCCGAGGGAATCGAAAGCGAAGAGGTTGCGGTCGAGCTTGCCAAACTTGGCTGCGAGTATGGCCAAGGCTTCCAGTTCGGCCATCCGATACCAGCGTCTGGCGTGCCAACGTTCTTGCGCTCGTTTGGCCAGGAAATTGCGTTGAAAGAGCAAGCTTCAGCGATTGCAGGGGCTGAACAACCAGCCATCGCTGCACCAGAGCCTGCATCGCCACCCCCCTCGGTCAGTGCGCAGCCGCCAGCTCGGCCTGCTCAACCTGCTGCCGCCGAAGCCTCGCCACCCCCTTCTCCTCCGCCTGCCGCCCGTCCAGAACGGCCCCGTGCTCGCCCTACTGCGACGCCATCAACGGCGCGTGCTGCCTCATCAACCAAGGGTTCTGATCGCGTTGAAAAGCCAACAATCAAACCGGCAGAGCCTTTGCGCAGCAAAAAGGCGTCTGAGCCCAAAGAGGACGAGGCCGTCGTCATTGAACATGACGCCAATGAAACTGGAGCGGATGACAAGAGCGCGGTAGCCAAGGATGGCAACCAAGACGCGAGCAAAGATGGCATCAAAGGTAAGCCGACCAAAGATCGTGTTGATGCGCCGTCGCACGCCAACGGTGTCGCTTCAACTAACTCGACCGCAACCAAGGACGAAGCCGAGACTGAGCCAAAGGCTGATGAAGAGAAAAAGCCACTTGGCAGGCCACGTCCAAGCGCTTTGGATCGTTACCGCAGCGGAAGTGGACGCGATCCTATTGGCACGCCCAAACCACTACTGCCTGATTGGCAGACAAAAAGCAGCAATGGTGCGGGCAGAAAAGACAAAGACTCAGAGACTTCGTCCGACGACGACCGGGACGTTTCGGCAGGTTCAGAGACGACTTCCAAGACTGTACAGCGCGAAGCTACAGCCAAGTAAGCAACTCGGGTAGGCCTATGGGGCTGTGGGCTGGGCCATCTAGGCTTTGATCAGCACATAGGTGCCGGGTGCGTCGATAAGCGGTGGGTAAGACTTGGAACCCATTTTTGGCGGCTTCACGCGCTCACCTTCCAAGCTTTCGGTCCACGCTTGCCAATCCGGCCACCATGAACCAGGCGTTTCGCCCGCCTTGGCTACCCAATCTTCGTAACGCCCGCGCGGTTCGTCGCCGGTCCAGTATTGATACTTGTTCTTGTCTGGTGGGTTGATCACACCGGCAATATGTCCTGAGCCGGAAAGCACGAAGCGTACATCGCCGCCAAAGAATTGCGAGCCAAGAAAGACGGACTGAGGCGGCGCGATGTGATCCTCGCGCGTTGCCAAATTGTAGACCGGAACTTTGACATCAGCGAGATCGAGCTTGACGTCATCCAGCACCATCTTGCCGCGCGACAGCGTGTTCTCCAGATAGCAATTGCGCAAATAAAACAGGTGGTTGGCCGCTGGCATACGGGTCGAGTCTGAGTTCCAGTAGAGCAGGTCGAAGGGCAGGGGGTCCTTGCCCTTTAGGTAGTTGTTGATCACGTATGGCCAGATCAGATCATTGGCGCGCAGCATGTTGAAAGCCGACGACATCTTCTTACCGTCCAAATAGCCTTTGCGGGCCATCTGCTCTTCCATAACCTTTAATTGCTCTTCATCCACGAACACCTTCAGATCGCCAGCGTGGGTGAAATCGACCTGCGTGGTGAAAAGTGTGGCGGATGCAATACGATCATCATCGGTCGCAGCCATGTACGCCAGCGATACCGACAGCAGCGTGCCGCCAACACAATAACCAGCGGCGTTCACCTGCCGCTCACCCGTGATGTCTTCGATAGCTGTCAGGGATTCCATGATCCCCTCGCGCATATAGTGCTCAAAACCCTTTTGGGCTTGCGTCGCATCGGGATTTATCCAGGAGACCACAAAAACCGTGTGTCCCTGCGCGACCGCCCATTTGATGAAGCTCTTCTGCGGATTGAGATCAAGGATATAGAATTTGTTGATCCATGGCGGCACCATCAGTAGGGGTCGCTTCAGCACGGTGTAGGTCGTTGGCGTATACTGGATCAGCTCGCATACATCATTGCGCATCACTATCTTGCCGGGCGTGGTGGCCATGTTCTCGCCAACCTTGAACTTGCGCGTGTCTGTCATGCGCACTTTCAGATCGCCCTGACCTTCCTGAAGGTCTTCAGCCAGCATGGAAAGGCCACGCACCAGGTTCTCGCCATTGCTGGCAAGCGTCTCTTTGATGAGTTCGGGATTGGTGCCCACAAAGTTGGTTGGTGCCAGTGCACTGGCGATCTGCTTCACATAAAACTGCGCTTTGTGCTTGGTGTGTGGGTCAAGGTCGCTCGCCTCATCCACCAGGTCGTCGGCCCAATTGGAAATTAGCAGATAGGCCTGCTTCAGCGTGTCGAAGAACTGATTGCGTGACCATTCAGGGTCTTTAAACCGGCGGTCGCGCGAATCCGGTTCAACGACCGGAGTCGTTTCTTCCCCCGACACGCGTGCCATAGACCCAGTCCAAAGGTCAAAGAAACCAGACCAAAGCCTTGTTTGCGCTTCCAAAAGGCGTTTTGGGTCAGACAGCCAATATTCCGATACCTGACTTAAGGTCTTAACAACCTCACCCATCTCGTCAGCCTGCACGGCGCGCACTTCGCCTTCTTCACGCGGCTTCAGATAGGCTGCCCACACCCGGCCCGATTGCTCAACGAACTTACCAAGGTTCTCGGCAAAGGCTTCCGGGTCGTTGATGGAATAATCTTCCAGTGGCCGATCATCAGGTTCTGCAGCGCGACGTTTGGTTTGCGCTGGCGCGTCTGGAGTTGGCGGCGTCACCGGCTTGTCCGGCGTTACCACCGCTTGCATCGGCTTTGCAGATTTGGCGCTGGTCGACTTCGTTGAGGCGCGAACCGCAACCTTTGCAGCGGTTCTGCGTGCCGACGCTTTGGTAGTCTTGGTTTTTGACGCAGCGGTTTTCGGTGCTGCCGCTTTTGAAGCTGTTGTTTTGGTGGATTTGGTTGCGGTGGAAGCCTTTGTGGCGGGCTTTTGGGTCGTTTTGGCGGCGCGCGATGAACGTGCCGGGGCCTTCGGCTCCGACGCTTCGGCGGCTTTGCCAGTCGCAGCCTTGCTGGTTGCTGCGGGCTTGGTCGTCCCACGCTTAGCCCGCGTTGTTTTCGCCGCTCGGCCTTTTGAAGGTGTGCTGTCGCCTGTCTGCGCCATCGCCAGATCGTTTCCTTATATCCCGCCAGCCAAGGTGACGATCACCGCCAAACCGGGTTTGCACCCTTGTTCCCTTAACGCTTCATTCACCATGCTCTAGCAGCCTGTACAATGACAAGATCGCATCTTGCATAGGTCATGCGCCTTTGCAGCAATACCAAACAAAGGCTTTTCGGGTGTTCCTATCAATTGCCCCGGTTGAACCTTTGTGAGACACAACGCCCGCAATGCAATGATGCGCCGCAAAGCAGCCACTGTTTTGGCGGCACATCGTTTAATGAATCGCCCTTAGCGGGCGTCTTTTTGCCCCGCACCGTTTTGGTGCCCAACCTTTGAGGTCGAGATGAACGAGTTTCACCATGTTCGCCGCCTGCCGCCCTATGTATTTGAGCAGGTCAATCAGCTCAAGGCGAAGGCGCGCGCGAACGGTGCCGATATCGTTGACCTTGGGATGGGCAATCCGGATTTGCCGACGCCAGAGCACATCAACGAAAAGCTGATCGAAACGGTGGGCAAGCCGCGCACCAATCGCTACTCCGCCTCGCGCGGGATCACCGGCCTGCGCCGAGCACAAGCCGGCTACTATGAGCGCCGCTTTGGTGTGAAGCTGAACCCGGATACCGAAGTTGTCGCAACGCTTGGTTCCAAAGAGGGCTTTGCCAACATGGCGCAAGCCATCACCGCGCCTGGCGATGTGATCCTGGTGCCCAACCCCAGCTATCCCATTCATGCGTTTGGATTTTTGATGGCAGGTGCAGCGGTGCGCTCTGTGCCGTGTGAACCTGGCCCTGAATTCTTTCATGCGCTCGAACGCGCCGTTCAGCACTCCATTCCAAAGCCTCTGGCGTTGGTGCTTTGCTATCCATCCAATCCAACGGCGCACGTTGCTGACCTTGAGTTCTACCGCGATGTGGTGTCGTTCGCCCGCAAGAACGACCTGATTGTCCTCTCTGATCTTGCCTATTCAGAAGTCTATTTTGACGGCAACCCACCGCCGTCGATCCTTCAGGTCAAGGGCGCCAAAGACGTGGCTGTGGAGTTCACGTCCATGTCAAAGACCTACTCGATGGCCGGGTGGCGCATGGGCTTTGCTGTGGGCAATGAGCGTCTGATAGCGGCACTGGCACGGGTTAAATCCTATCTTGATTACGGTGCTTTCACGCCTATCCAAGTGGCGGCCACTGCTGCGCTCAGCGGTCCGCAGGATTGCGTGGATGAAATGCGTGCCACCTATCAGGGGCGCCGTGACGTGCTGGTCGACAGTTTTGCACGGGCGGGTTGGGACATCCCATCACCAGCGGCATCCATGTTTGCCTGGGCGCCAATTCCGGACAAGTTCAAACATCTTGGCAGCTTGGAATTCTCAAAGCTGCTCATTGAGAAGGCTGATTTTGCAGTCGCGCCAGGTGTCGGTTTCGGCGAGCATGGTGATGATTATGTGCGCATCGCGCTTGTGGAGAACAAAGACCGCATTCGCCAAGCTGCACGCAATCTGCGCCGTTTCCTTGAAACTGCCGACGAGACTTTGCATAACGTGGTCGCCCTCAGCGCTCGCGGTTAGCAAACCAATCCATCGCATGCGCTGATACACCCTCTTATTGGCGGGTAATCCGCCAGCTTGGACGTACCGCGCATGACTCTACCATCCAGCGACAGCCCACTGCGTGTGGGCGTTGCAGGGCTCGGCACCGTTGGTGCCGCGCTCGCTCACCTGCTTTTGACCCGTGCTCAGGAACTCAGCGCAGAAGGCGCTCGCCCGCTGCGGCTGACCGCTGTTTCAGCGCGAGATGCGTCCAAGGACCGTGGCTTTGATGCCTCTGGTCTGACGTTCCATGCCAATGTCGCTGACCTGGCGCGTGATCCCAACGTTGATTTGGTGGTTGAACTGATTGGTGGTGAGGATGGCGCTGCCAAATCGGTGGTAGAAGCCGCATTGGAAAGCGGCAAACCTGTCATCACCGCCAACAAAGCGCTGCTTGCCGCGCATGGCCTTCACCTGGCGGCGCTGGCGGAAAAATCTTCTGTTCCGTTGCTTTTTGAAGCTGCTGTTGCTGGTGGTATTCCTGCCATCCGCGCACTGCGTGATGCGGTGCCGGGCCAAAAAGTCACCCGCGTATCTGGTATTCTTAACGGCACCTGCAACTACATTCTCACCCGCATGGAGAATGAGGGAATCGCTTTTGACAATGTGCTGGCCGATGCGCAGCGCCTTGGCTACGCCGAAGCCGATCCAACCTTTGACGTCGATGGGTTCGACACAGCACACAAGCTGGCAATCCTCACGTCCCTAGCGTTTGGGACCGAGATCGAAGCCTCCGACATGTACATCGAAGGCATTCGAGCGATCACACCGGATGATATGGCTGCTGCATCTGAGCTTGGCTATCGCATCAAATTGCTCGGCGTTGCCCAGCTAACCGATAGTGGCATCGAGCAACGGGTACACCCGACGATGCTGCCGCTGGATTCAACGCTGGCTCAGATCAATGGCGTGCTGAACGCGGTTGCTATCGACACCGATCTGCTTGGTGAGATTGTGCTCTCTGGCCCGGGGGCAGGGGGCGATGCCACCGCAGCGTCCGTTCTTGCCGATCTGCAGGATCTTGCGCGCGGACTGGAACCCAAGCCGTTGCGTCTGCCGCGCGGAACGCTTCGCCCGTACCAAAAGGCTCGCATGCGTGCCCATGAAGGCGGGTATTATGTGCGCCTGTCGGTGGTTGACAAACCCGGCGCCTTTGCCGCCATCGCCCAACGCATGGCCGAGCACGGCATCTCGCTGCAATCCATCGTGCAGCGTCGCAAGCCAACCGATACCGGCCCGCATTCGCACCAACCGGTAATCATCATCACCCATGAGACAATGGAACTATCTGTGCGTGAAGCCATGGACGGCATCGTCGCAGACGGGCATGTGAATGCTGCACCGCAAATTATCCGAATCGAGCGGTAAGCACGTGCTGCAAAGGAGCCACCTTTCATGACCAATTCCATTCTGACGCCGGGCGAACTCGTCCTTGAGCGTATTCTGACATTGGAATTGGTGCGGGTGACCGAACGCGCGGCTGTATCGGCTGCGCGCTGGCGCGGCCGTGGCAACGAAACCGAGGCCGATCAGGCTGCTGTGGATGCCATGCGCCGTGAGCTTAACAAGCTGCCCATCACCGGTGAAGTTGTGATCGGCGAGGGTGAGCGCGACGAGGCACCCATGCTCTACATTGGTGAGAAGGTGGGCACCGGCGACGGGCCCGAGGTGGATATTGCCCTCGATCCGCTGGAATGCACCACGGTCTGTGCGAAAAACCTGCCCAACTCACTGGCCGTTGTGGCGCTTGCGGATAAGGGCAGCCTGCTCAACGCGCCGGACGTCTACATGGACAAAGTGGCCGTTGGCCCAGGTTTTCCCAATGATTTGGTGAGCCTCGACAAGACCGCGACTGAAAACATCAAAGCCGTTGCTGACGCCAAAGGCGTGCCTGTGGAGCAGGTGTCTGCCTGTGTGTTGGATCGTCCGCGCCACGCGGCGCTGATCGCAGAAATCCGGCAGTTGGGCGCCTCGCTGCGGCTGATACCGGATGGTGACATCGCCGGGATCATTCACTGCACGACGCCAGAAGAAACCGGCATCGATATCTATCTCGGTATCGGCGGCGCCCCCGAAGGTGTGCTGGCTGCTGCGGCGCTTCGCTGCGTTGGCGGCCAGATGCAAGGCCGATTGATCCTCGATACTAAAGACAAGCGTGACCGTGCGCTGCGCATGGGCGTGACAGACCCAAATAAGGTATACCGGGTTGATGAGCTGGCTGGCGGCGACGTCATTCTGGCGGCAACCGGCGTGACAGAGGGCAATCTGCTCAACGGGGTGCACTTTGGCCCACATGTGATCACAACCGATACCGTTGTGATGCGCTCGGCCTCAAAAACGGTGCGTTGGATCAAAGGCAAGCACACGCTGCTTGAAAAATTCCATCTCGACTGATGATGCCGCGCTGGTTCTAAAAGTTGCTCGCTCCATTGGCGGGCAGCGCTGGTTGCGCCGTTTGGAACCGAATGATCCGCGTCCTTTTGCTATCCAAGAAGCCGCAGGTGTTAACGCGACCTTGGCCAAGGTGTTGGCTGGGCGTGGCGCAGATGCCCGCACCGCTACCGATGTTTTAAACCCCACCTTACGCAGCTTGATGCCTGATCCTTCGGTGCTGCGCGCGATGGACGACGCTGCGAGCCTTCTTGCCGACGCCGTGGAGGCCCAAGCAACGGTGGGTCTCTTTGGCGACTATGATGTGGATGGTGCAGCCTCCTGCGCACTGATGGCTCGCTGGCTGCTGGCACTTGGGGCCACCCCAATTGTGCACATCCCAGACCGCGTTTCTGAAGGTTATGGTCCTAACAGTGCGGCGATTGACGGCCTGGCTGAGCAGGGCATTGATCTGCTGATCACGCTGGACTGTGGAGCAACCAGCCATGAGGCACTCGCCCACGCCCAAACGCTCGGCTTGCCTGTCCTAGTTCTTGATCATCACCAGATGTGCGATCTGGGTCCTCCAGTCGAAGCTCTGGTGAATCCCAGCCGTCCCGATGATACATCCAGCCTTGGCCATTTGTGCGCTGCTGGCGTGACATTCATGACGCTAGTTGCTGCTAACCGTGAGCTGCGCAAACGCGGCTATGAGCAGAATTCGCTGCCCGACCTCCTTCAGCTATTAGACTTGGTTGCTTTGGCCACGGTGGCAGATGTTGTGCCGCTTACAGGCCTTAACCGGGCCTTTGTGGTGAAAGGCCTTCAGGTTACGCAAGGACGAACCAATACCGGCCTTGCCGCGCTGATTGAGGCATCCAGGCTGTCTGGCCCGTTGCGTCCCTACCATTTTGGTTTTGTGCTGGGCCCTCGCATCAATGCAGGTGGGCGCATCGGTGATGCCGCCATGGGCGCGCGCCTTCTGATGAGCACGGATGCCGATGAGGCGCGAACATTGGCGGCTGAACTCGATACACTGAACGCGCAGCGCCAGGCGATTGAGGCTGAAGCGGTTGAAAGTGCTATCGCGATGGTTGAACGCGAAGCTGACATGCCACCGGTCATCATGGTGCGCGATGACACGTGGCACCAGGGCGTGGTTGGCTTGATTGCGGCGCGCTTGAAGGAACGGTTTCATCGACCAGCCTTGGCCTTCACACTGACGCCGGATGGCACTTGGACTGGATCGGCCCGCTCCATTCCCGGTATCGACATTGGACAGGCTGTTCACGCACTGGTCGAGGCTGGGCTCGCTGACAAAGGCGGAGGCCACGCCATGGCAGCGGGGCTGACACTGGCGGATTCAGCCTGGAGCGACGCGCGAAGTGCATTGGTGGAGGGGCTCGACAAGGCCTCAGAAAGTGCAGCAGCAACCAGAAGCCTTGATGTGGACGCTGTTCTTACCGCCAGTGCCGCATCGCTTGATCTGGCCCATGCTATCGAAAGTGCAGCGCCCTATGGCATGGGTTTTCATGAGCCGGTTTTTGCCTTTGCCAGTCACCGTGTGACCTATGCTGGGGCGGTGGGAACCAACCATATCAAAGTCACACTGTCCGACGGGCAGGGACCTGACCTTGCTGCGATCGCCTTTCGTGCCGCTGAAACGCCACTTGGTGATGCTTTAATGGCGGCGCGTGGTGGTGGGCCGCTTCATGTTGCTGGAACACTATCAATCAACAGCTGGCAGGGCCGTGAAACGGTGCAACTGCGCATCCTTGATGTCGCCAACCCTTGATTTTTGCGGCCGGACAGGCCACCCAACCTGTTCATGAGCGAGCAAGAAACTCCACCCTTTTACAACGATTTGGACGCAACGCGTGACCATGCGTTGGCACTGGTAGTGCGTGGTGTAAAAGACCGCAAATCAGGTATGCACACGTTTGCTGTAGCAACGATTAGCGCTGATGGCGCGCCGCGTTTGCGCACGGTTGTTAATCGCGGATTTGATCCTCAAACGCGCACGCTGCGCTTTCATACCGATGCGCGCTCACCGAAGTTGGAAGAGTTGGCCAAAGATCCTCGTGCTGCCGTGCATCTCTATGATCCACGCGCAAAGACCCAGCTGCGCTTGGATACGATGGCAACGATCCATAGGGACAGTGATGTGCGTCAGACGGCATGGGATGCCACGCGCGATTTTTCCCGTGAGTGCTACCGCGTGATTCCGGCGCCTGGTGATGTGGTTGATACACCTCTGGCCGTCGCGTTTACCGAGGGCGATGACCCTGAAGAGGGCGCGCAGAATTTTGTTGCGGTCACGCTGCAATTGCATGCGATGGAGTGGCTTTACTTGGCCAGTCAGGGTCACCGCAGGGCGCGTTTCGCGTGGGATGAATCTGGTGACCTAAGCCAAACCTGGCTCGTGCCCTAGCGGCGGTGTCTATCTAGGGTTTTGCCTGTCGGCGCGAATAAGGGCATACTGTGCGAACGGTAAAGCGAGACCCTTATGCGCCTTTCAAAACAAACATCTTATGCCATCCGAATTTTGTTGGATTGCGCTCACGCGATGCCGCAGGCTGTGCGCTCCAGCGAGATCGCTGAGCGGCAAAAGATCAGTGAATACAACATCCAAAAGCTGGTCGCTCAACTGGCCAGCGAGGGCATTCTGTCGACTGCTCGCGGTCGAGGTGGAGGCATCAAGCTGGGACTAGAGCCAAAAGACATCAATTTGGGCCGTGTTCTGCGCATCACCGAACCAACGCGAATCGTTGTTGATTGCTTTGGCGAGCCAGTGGATTGCGCGGTGCGCCAGATCACGCCGGTGAACCGGATATTCGCCGCGGCCTATGACGGTTTTGTCGATGTGTTGGATAAGTACACGCTAGAAGACCTGCTAAAAGGCCATCAGATGGTGCCAGCGGCTGTTGCTTAGGGCTCGTCTTGCGGTTGGGCGGTAGGCCCAGAGCAATAGCGCAACTAAGCAATAGAGTTGGGATTTGCGCTCTCGGCGTTTGCTGCGCAAACACCTGCCGCACTTTCCACCAATCGCGACGCGATTGGCTATGGTACGCCCAACGGGACTCGAACCCGTGTTTCCGCCGTGAAAGGGCGGCGTCCTAGACCACTAGACGATGGGCGCACATTGAGTGTCTCAAATGTGCCAGACAGGCGGCCCTTATAGGGTGGGTCTGTTTGGGGTTCAAGCGGGTGAATCCAAAAAACTGCAAGCAGTCAAAATTGCTCGTTGAACCCGTTAAAAACCGAGCGAGCCTGGCGCAGTCGACTTGTTCCAATTTCCAACCGGTTCAAGTCTGGCCGATATCCGTTACGTCAAGCGTGTTCAACGTCGATTTATCGTAAACATATGGTTAAGGGGCTTGCCCGCCCGCGCCTGTCGAGGGCATCCTTTACATAGGGAATCAAAGTGCTTCGCCTGATGTTTGCTGAAACATGCGGCTGATTCGCAGCGATTTCAGCGCGTGTATGTGGCGGAATGCGTGGGTAGGGCTGGTTAGAATGACGGGTAAACCCCCTCTTGATCCTGAACTCATTGCCGAACTGGGCGATGACGCAGGCCTTGATGTTTTCGAGGTCGCAGGGCTCATCAAATGGTTCGATGTTGGTAAGGGCTTCGGTTTCATCGTGCCCGACAACGGCATGAAGGACATTTTGTTGCACGTCACCTGCTTGCGACGTGACGGATACCAGACCGCCTATGAAGGCGCACGCATCGTCGTCGAGGTGCTAGATCGCCCGCGTGGCCTGCAAGCGCTTCGGATCCTGTCGATGGACGAATCGACAGCGCTCCATCCCTCACAGCTACCGCCGTCCCGCACCCATGTGCAGATTACGCCGACCTCCGGTCTGGAGACGGCAACCGTGAAATGGTTCAATCGCATTCGCGGGTTTGGGTTTTTGACCCAGGGCGAGGGGACCGAGGACATTTTTGTCCACATGGAAACCCTACGTCGGTACGGCCTCACAGAACTTCGCCCTGGCCAAGATGTTCTGGTGCGGTTTGGCGATGGTCCCAAGGGCCGTATGGCATCGGAAGTGCGTCCTGTGAACGGCAGTTCCATACCGGCGTCACATTGATCCACAATACACTGGTTATGCCGCGTTTCGTTCTGCCTTTTGCCTTTCCATTTTTTTTGGCCGCCCTTCTGTGGACGGGCCTAGCGTGGGCATTTGAAGAATCCTCGCTCAGCGTTGAGACCTCGACGGGCTTGCACGAGTTCACCATAGAAATCGCCCGCACACCGCAAGAGCAGGGGCTGGGCTTGATGCACCGGCGCGAATTGGCGCCCGACTTTGCCATGCTGTTTCCCTTTTCCCAGGCGCGTGAAGCGTCGTTTTGGATGCGCGATACCTACGTGTCACTGGATATGGTTTTTATTGCAGAAGACGGGGTGGTGCATCGCATTGAACGTGGAACGGAACCGTTGTCTTTGCGATCAGTGCACTCGCGCGGCCCTGTGATAGCGGTGCTTGAGTTTGTCGCTGGCACAGCTGACCGCATTGACCTGAAGCCTGGAGACACAATCATCCACCCCGATTTGCAGCGTCAATAGGCGTTGGTCTGGTGCGCAGCAAACGCTGACATGCTGTTTTTTACCATTTGGTTGGGATCCCAGGCTTGACGCCCGCTCAAATGTAAGACAGTTCGTGGCAGACAATTTCGTATCGGGGCATAGCGCAGCCTGGTAGCGCACCTGTTTTGGGAACAGGGGGTCGCAGGTTCAAATCCTGCTGCCCCGACCACGAAATTTTCATTGCCGGTCGGCCGACCCTTCCGGCGCGACGGTGGAGAGAAAAGCCAATGGTTGCCCGTATCTTCCGGCCCACCAAAACTGCCATGCAGTCTGGCCTTGGCAAGACCAAAGGCTGGGTTTTGGAATATGACCGCTCGCAGCCGCGCTCAGTAGAGCCTTTGATGGGCTGGACGTCCTCTTCCGACATGCAGGCGCAGATCAGCTTAAAGTTCGAAACAAAAGATGATGCGGTGTCCTATTGTACACGCAATGGCATTGCCTTTCGCGTTGAAGAGCCCAAAGAGCGCGTTCGCCGCCGCGTCGCCTATTCTGATAATTTCAAATATGACCGACGGGTGCCCTGGACCCATTAGATCAGCAGCTTGTCGGCTGAGAACAGCTAGCAGCGGGCAACACCGACAGGACTGACTTCGGCCTCGTAGCTCAGCTGGATAGAGCACCGGACTTCTAATCCGACGGTCGCAGGTTCGAATCCTGCCGAGGTCACCACCAGCTAATTTTAGCGTCCAACGAAGAGCTTCTTCTGGCGATGGCCAAACCACCCAAAGACAACGATCCATCGCCGGACTCGCCGCCAAAAAGCCCTCGCAAACCGCGGGCTAAAACCGCTAAAACCGCCAACAAAACGCCTGCTCGCAATCGCTCAGCTGGTGAGACGACATCTACAACGATCGCCAAAGCACCTCCGAAGCGACGGAAGACAGTCAAAAACCACGCACCGACGTTTGCTTCCGCGATCACCGCTGATGCAGCAAGGAGTGCAGGCCTTTGGGCTGAGCCGGTAGGCGCGGACGACAAGGTCAATGCTGTCGCGCCAGTGCCTACCGGTGATGGTGCAGACGCGCCTGCAGCGGAAGCTGCGGCGGTATTTGCACCCCAATTAGCCAGCGTGACACAGAAAACACCGCCAAACTGGTTGCCTCGCTGGGGGTGGATAGATAGCTGGGCTCGCGCACTTACGCCGGTTTTTGAAGGGCTTGCTCGTCTTCGCGTCATCGCGGCGGTCTGTATTGCGTTGGTGGCCATCTCAGCCTTCACGCCAGGCTTTACCACCATCCCGCCGATCGACCGTGATGAATCACGCTTCTCCCAGGCAACCCGGCAGATGGTGGCCACGGGCGATTATGTGGAGATTCGCTTCCAGAATGATGCGCGGTATCAAAAGCCCATTGGCATCTATTGGCTGCAGTCAGCTGCTGTGACGCTCTATGGCGCTGAAGATGGTCAGGCACCGATTTGGGTCTATCGCACGGTATCGTTTGTTGGTGCGGTGGCGGCGGCTCTTCTTGTCTATTGGCTAGCGCTTGGGTTCGGCGCGCCGCCTGTCGCGTTTGCAGCAGGCTTGCTGGTCGCGCTTACCATACTTTTGGGCGCTGAAGCACGTTTGGCCAAAACCGATGCAATGCTGTTCGCGGCCATTCTTGTCGCGCAGGGGATACTCGCCAAAGCGTTTCTGGGCCGCCGCGACAGTTCGGTGAAGTTCTGGCATGCCGGGTTGTTCTGGACCGCTGTGGCGGCTGGTATCCTCATCAAAGGGCCTATTCTGCCAATGGTCGTGGGCAGCACCGCCTTGGTCGCCAGCCTCTTTGAACGCAAAATCATGTGGCTAAGGCGCCTGCGACCTGGGCTCGGCTTCATGTGGATGCTGATCCTCACGCTTCCCTGGTTCATCGCCATTGGTATCACGTCCGGTGGTGATTTTTATGCCCAATCGATTGGGCGCGATTTGTTTGAGAAAATCGGCCAGAGCCGCGAAAGGCCGTTCGTGCCGCCGGGCGCCTATGCCTTCGGGTTCTTCCCTGCTTTGGGCTGGCCTTTAGCGCCGCTCGCCTTCCTTGCGATACCATTTGCCATTGCCAGTTGGCGCGATAAGAGCACGCGCTTCTTGGTCGCTTGGATCGTGCCGACATGGGCGATTTTTGAACTATCAGCCACCAAGCTGCCGCACTACATTTTGCCAATCTATCCAGCACTGGCGATCTTGGCCGCGCGGATGATGGTCTATGAAAAGGTTCCCAAAGGCTGGCTGGCTGGCATCGCAAAAGGGCTCTTCCTGCTTATTCCAGTTGCTGGAACCATCGGGCTACCAATCGTTCTCTACGTGTATGGCGATAGCATCAGCCCGTTTGGTGTGGCTGTGATGGTCCTTGGGCTTGTTCTGCTGATTGGAGCATTCCTACTCATCCTGCGGTCACACGCGCGCGCAAGTCTCGTGCTCACCACAGCGGGCACGTTGCTGTTGTATTTTGGTGCCTTTGGCTTCCACGTTCCCGCAGCGCGAACCATATGGGTGACGCCGCAACTTGTGACGGCGCTTGATGGCGTGCGCTGCGAAAACCCTGAGCTTGCTACGCTTGGTTACAATGAACCCAGCCTCGTCCTCATGACGCGCACGGACTTGCGCCTGCTCGATTCTTCAGAAGCCGCTGCCGATTTCCTGGCGGCAAGTGGGTGCCGCGCAGCGTTTGTTGATGCGCCATTTGTTGAAGAGATGTTCCAAGAGCTTGCTGGCCTCACTCCGGAGGAAAGCACATCAGCGGCAACGGTTCGCCTTTTGGCCCGTGTTGAGGGCATCAACATCAATGGTGGTGATGAGCTGAACATGCATGTTTTCGCCGCAGGTGAGTGACGGGTGCATGCTGATCATAGGTGACGCCCCTCTTTCGCTTTGTCCAACAAAGCGGTAGGGAACCGGCATCTGGCGTGTTGCGCCAACCTCTCTCCAAACCCACGGACCACTCGTGCCAACGCCAAATACCTCTATGCCTGTCCAGGGCCAGAAGCTCTCGGTTGTCATTCCGTGTAAAAACGAAGCCGAGAATCTGCCCATTTTGATTGGCGAGATCGCACAGGCTTTGGCGGGCCGCGAACTGGAAATTCTCGTTATCGATGACGGGTCCACGGACGATACGGCCACCGCGGCTCAGCGAGCAGGCGAAGAGACTGCCGTAAAGGTACGCGTGCTGCAGCACGCTCAATCGTCTGGCCAAAGCGCCGCCGTGCGCACTGGCGTTCAGCACGCGACCGGAGACATAATCATATGCACCGATGGCGATGGCCAGAACAATCCAGAATTCATGCCCGCTTTGGTGGACACACTCATCGAGCGTGGTCCGGCATTCGGCATGATCGGTGGTCAGCGTGTCGGCCGTAAGGACACGGCCTATAAGCGCTTCGCCTCGCGTTTCGCCAACAGTCTGCGAGGTGCCATGTTGGCGGACAAGACCAGAGACTCCGGATGTGGGTTGAAAGCTGTACGCGCCGAACTGTTTCGCCGCTTACCCTATTTCGATGGCTGGCATCGTTTCATGGCCGCGCTCGTTCTGCGTGAAGGCTATGATGTTGATTTTGTCGATGTGATCGACCGACCTCGCCAGTTCGGCGTTTCCAAATACGGCGTATTTGATCGCGCGCTCATCGGCTCCATCGATCTTTTTGGCGTTTGGTGGTTGAAGCGCCGCCTTAAAAGACGCCCTGTGGTCAGCGAGATGACGCCACACAACACACACAAAGGATAAGCCGCATCATGCTCGACGGGCTCATTGCTTGGTTCCAAGTCGTATTTGTCGATCAGTTTGACTGGTGGGTCGTTTGGGGTCTGGCCGCTCAGTTCATGTTCATGATGCGCTTTGTCGTCCAGTGGGTCGCTTCGGAACGCGCCAAGCGCTCCATCGTGCCGATACCGTTTTGGTTTTTTTCCATTGGCGGCGGTTTGATGTTGCTGACCTACGCGATTGAGCAGCAGGATCCAGTTTTCATCCTTGGTCAATCGCTGGGCCTACTGATCTATGCACGCAATGTTTGGCTTATCTTCGCTGAGCGCCGCGCCGCCGCCCGACCCGAGGGCGACGCGGCTACGTAAGGATCGCAGTCTTAAAGCATTTGGCGTTAAACCTGAATCACATACCGCTGCCTGAAATTAAAGATTTCAACGCGCTATGTGATGCTCTGTGGCTCAAGCTAAACGCCAAACGCTTTAGTTCGTCGGCAGGCCCGCAGCTTTGGCCGCTGATACCAAGTCAGTTTTCAAATCATCGACTGTTTCGAGGCCAATTTGCAGGCGAACCACTGGCCCACCCAGCCATGGGCGGGCTGTACGACAGTGGGTGAGTTCAGCCAGCACAGCCAGGCTTTCATACCCACCCCAGGAATAGCCAAGTCCGAACAACTCAAAGGCGTTGAGCATCGCGCGGCCCTGATCGCGTGTTCCGGCAAGCTCAAATCCAAACAGTCCGCTGGCACGACCTTTGAAGAGGTCCAGCCAAAGCGTGTGGCCTGGATCCGAGGGTAGGCCAGGGTGCATAACTTTGGTCACGAAAGGCTGCGACTCTAGCCATGCGGCGACCTCGAGCGCAGACTTTTCATGTTGTTCCAAACGAACTCGCAAAGATCGCATGCCGCGCAGGGTTAGGAAAATCTCCTCAGTCCCAGCTTGAACGCCAATGTTTTCTCGCGTTCGGTGGAGGGCAGGCCAGGCTCGCTCGCTTGCCGAGATAGAGCCGATCAAAAGATCTGAATGGCCTGCAAAATACTTGGTGCCAGCTTGGATGGAATAGTCAAAGCCAGCGGGTACGGGCTTGTAGATCAGCGGCGTTGCCCATGTGTTGTCGATCATCGTGATCACATCATGGGTTTTGGCAGCGGCCAGAAAAGTATTGAGGTCGGGCATCTCAAAGGTATTTGACCCTGGCGCTTCAGCAAAAAGCACGCAGCCACCCTCACAAACCATAAGATCAGCGATACCTGCACCAATCAGCGGGTCATAGTAGATGGTCTCGACGCCCAACCTTTTCAGTGTGTCATCGCAGAAGCGGCGGGTTGGCCAATACACATTATCGGGCACCAGAAAGCGCAGACCCGGCCTTGCGACAGCAAGAATGGGGATTGTCACCGCAGCCAATCCAGAGGGCACCAGCACGGTGCCTGCAGCGTCTTCCAAAGTGTTGATGGTATCGGCCAAAGCATCAATGGTAGGTGTGCCGTTCAGCCCATAGGTGTATTTGGGCTTGTTGGGGTCACCGGCGTGGCGCGCCTCCATCGCTTCCACACTGTCGAACAGGACCGTTGAGGCCCGAACCACCGGCGTGTTCACAAATCCATGATAGGCGTGCGAATCGCGTCCAAGGTGCGAAAGCTGCGTATCGATCCCTTTGGTTGACAAATCAGGCTTGGTTTTGCGCCCATTTTGCTCATCAGCCACGGCGTGATCCTTTGTTATTGTTCCATTTTGCTGGGAACAGGCCGTTTTTTGGCCTATCTTGTTGCCCACTGTCTGAAAGCTTTTGACAGGGGAGTGGAACGTGGCACAAGGGCGGTTGTGCGCGGTCTGCCTCTTTTCCTTTACGACGTACGAGTTTGGTAATGTCCTTCCCGCCCAAATCTTCTGGCAGTCACCTATGCGCTTTGGCCATTGCTTGCGCTTTGACCACGGCATCAACCATACCCGCGCAGGCCAGTTCCGCCCTTGATGACGTGCTTGCCAAAGGGTTCGTCCAATGTGGCGTTTCTGAAGGTCAGCCAGGGTTTTCCAGCCAAGATGCCGACGGAAATTGGCAGGGCTTTGATGTCGAGTATTGCCGCGCCGTTGCTGCTGCAGTTCTCGGTGATGCCGATGCTGTAGAGTTCACCTCATTGCCGGCATCTCAGCGGTTTGATGCGTTGACTGATGGCGACATCGATATCCTGTCCCGTAACTCCACATGGACGATGGCGCGCGAAGTAAGCCGCCCTGTCAGTTTTGTGGGTGTGAATTATTACGACGGTCAGGCCTTTATGGTGCGCCAGTCCATGGGCATCACATCGGCGCTTGAGCTCTCCAACACCACGATTTGCGCCAATGCTGGCACCACCACGGTTCTCAATGTCACCGACTTTTTTGAGTCGCGCGGTATGCCGTTCGAGTTGGTGACGTTTGAGAACGTTGAAGAAGTCGTGGCCGCCTATGACTCACAGCGCTGCGATGCCTATGCGCATGACACATCAGGGCTTTTTGCACAGCGGCTCAATCTGGTGGATCCCAATGCGCACATCGTTTTGCCCGAGGTGATTTCCAAAGAGCCGCTTAGCCCAGCTGTACGCGCCGACGACACACAATGGTTCAACGTCGCCCGCTGGGTGTTGTTCGCGATGATCAACGCCGAAGAGTTTGGTTTGACGACGCAGAATGTCGAAAACTTTCGCGGCAGCGACAATCCGGCGATCGCACGTCTTTTGGGAGATGAGGGCGAGTTCGGTACTTTGCTTGGTGTGCGCCAGGACTGGGCGTTTCAGGTCATCGCGCAGGTGGGCAACTACGGCGAGGTGTTTGAACGCACCATCGGACTGGATTCTGATCTTGGCATCGGACGTGGCCTTAACGAGCTGTGGTCTGAGGGCGGATTGATCTACGCGCCGCCCATTCGCTAGGATCGCGTTTCAGGGCCTGTCTCAATGGGCAGATCATCATTGCCGCCCCATTCTGCCCAAGACGCATCATAGACACGCACATCTTTTGCGCCGCTCAGTTCCAACGCCAGCTTCAAAGTGACCGCTGAAACGCCGGAGCCGCATGAGGTGATGATGGGCGCGTTAAGATCAATCTGCTTGTCGTCAAACAGCGCCGTGAGCGCTTCAGTGGATTTCAGCCGACCGTCTTCGATCAAGTCAGTAAACGGCATGGAGCGTGCGCCGGGCATGTGGCCAGCGCGCAGGCCAGGGCGTGGTTCTGGCACAGACCCTTCAAATCGTGCCGCTGGGCGCGCATCCAATAGACCAACTGTATCGTCAGATATGGCGTTTGATGTGGTTTGCAGATCTGCCAGAGCCGATGCGTCTAATCGAGCTGTGAAGTGGCGTGGTGAACGGTTTATCGGCTCGTCTGTCAGCGCATAACCGGCCGCCTGCCAGGCCGGTAGGCCGCCATCAAGCAGGAACACAGATTGCATGCCCATCACTTTGAACATCCACCAAACGCGTGGTGCGGAAAAAAGGCCTGCTCCATCGTAAACCACTAAGGTCATGCCATCGCCAATGCCAAGCTTGCGCACGCCAGACGAAAACCGCACCGGGTCGGGCATCATATGCGGCAGATCGCTGGCTGGGTCGGATTGCGCGTCTAGGTCGAAGAAAACAGCCCCTGGAATATGAGCCTCTTGATACTCGGCATGTCCGTTTCTAGGTTCGCCATCGCGCAGCATGGTTGGCAGATACCAGCTGGCATCGACCGGCAAGATATCTGGGTGATCGATCCGTTCGTTCAGCCATTCTGGGGTGACAAAAACTTCCTCACGGCGCATCGGCTAACATCCTCGTTCTAAACGGTATCATCACTGAACAAGCGAATGCGCACGCGGCGGTTTTGCTTGCCCTTGTTCTCAATTTTGCGAATTTCAACCTTGCCGATCTCAGCAGTGGACTGCACATGCGTGCCGCCACAGGGCTGCAAATCAACATCGCCAATGCGCATCAGCCGCACTGTGCCCGAGCCGCGCGGTGGCTTTACGCTCATCGTTTTCACCAGTTCTGGTTGGGCATCCAACTCAGCATCGGTAATCCATTCTTGGCTCACCGAATGGTCACCATCTACAAGCGTCTGCAACTGCGCACTCAGCACGTCTTTGTCGAGTGCCGCATCGGCAATATCAAAATCGAGCCGGCCATCGCCATCGCTGATTTGGCCTCCCGTGACAGGGTAGGGCATGACAACAGACAAGAGGTGCAAGGCTGTGTGCACACGCATGAAGCGGTAGCGCAGCGCCCAATCCACATGGCCGGTGAGGGTGTCCCCGACCGATACCGCGCCAAGCGCGTCTGGTAACGGCTCCTCACCATCGCGTAGCACCAAAAGAATGCTGCTTCGATCCGGCCCATAACGGGTTGTATGAACGCGCAGCATGTCGCCACTGGCGAGCTCAAGCTTGCCTTGGTCGCCGGGTTGGCCTCCGCCTTGAGGGTAGAAGATGCTGCGTTCCACCAAAACGCCATCGTCATGCAGGCCAGCAATTGGCAGGTCCGCTGTGCGCAAATACGAGTCGGATTGGTAAAGCGCGTCGATCATGATGTTTCCGTGCTGGCAAAGGTCCACTACGGTTTGATCAGAGCGTGATTGAAATGGCAACGAAAGCGCGACATCCGAGCACACTTTGCATCGCGCATAGTGGTCAATCCACATGCATTATCGCCATCGTCAATGCTTCCAACAATGGTTTGAAGCTGGCAAAATACCAAATGATTGGGGAGCGTCAAAACCGGTTTTGTTATCCTTGGCTGATCCAATCCATGAAACGACGCGTAACCGAAATTGAGCGGCAACCGAGATTGGCTAAGCGATGTCAAAACCGGTTCGATGTTGGCTTGGCACGCATGCCTGCGGACATCAATTTGGTCGCTGAAGAATGAGTAAGTGTTAGGATGTGCGCTAAGCCCATCCGCGTAGTTTTTGATACGGCAATTTTGCCGATCGATCTCGCAGAAGATCGCACCTTACGCTCGGCGCAAAGACCGAGTGATTTTTGAAATGAACGAAACCCTGGGCGACCAGGATTGAGAGATTAAGTGTGAACATTAACGCAACCCGTCAAAGCGACATGGTGTCAGGCCTTCTAGCGGAATATGCGCTGGGTGGTCTTTCAACCCCTGCCCGGGTGCTCGTTGAAAGCCACTTGGAGCTTTCACCACACGCCGAACGTTGGCTGAATGATATTCATGCCGTCGGTTCGACACTTGCGAGCAAGTCAGGCAAATCTGCAAAATCCTATCAGCCGCATGTGTTTGATCAGATCGATCCTGTGAGCTTCAAGGACAGCCAATCCGCGCTTCAGTCCATCTTCGCGATGATCGACGCGGATGAAAAGTCTGAGGCATCCTCTCCAAAGGCACTCGAGCAGTTTCTTGGTATGCAGGTTGCCGATGTGCCTTGGAAAAAGGTGATGCCGGGATTGGCCGAATATAAACTGCCTGACATGGAAGGTTCGGAAGTGAGCCTTCTTCGCATAGATGGCGGTAAGGCGATGCCGGTGCACACGCATCATGGTTCAGAGGTGACTCTGGTTCTGAAAGGCGGTTTTTCCGACGGTAACGGCCATTATGGCGTTGGCGACATTGCCTACGCGGATGACGATGTGAATCACAAACCTGTCGCCGATCCTGGCGAAGTTTGCATCTGCTTTGCTGTTGTTGATGCGCCAGTGGAATTGACCGGCCCGATTGGTCGCTTGATGAATTCTTTCATCCGCTAAGCGCAGCATCAATTTCTACTAAAAAAGGCGGTACCGATTGAACTCGGTGCCGCCTTTTTGCGTAGAGAGATCAAAATCCCTCCTCCCCCTCACCAAGGAAATCATCACATGACCACACCGCTCGTCTGGATCACTGGTGCAAGCTCCGGCCTCGGTCATGCCCTGTCGCTGGAAATGGCAAAGCGTGGCTATCGATTGGTGCTTACGGCGCGCAAACGCGATGCCTTGGATGAGCTTAAGTCAGACATCGAGGCCCAGCATTCAGGCGCTGTGGTGCACGTCGCTGAAGGCGATATCGTCGATGCTGAACGTATGGAGGCCATTGTTCAGGACATGGAAGCGCACGGCGGCATCGACATCGCCGCGCTCAACGCAGGTATCTACATTCCAATTGATGCGACCAAGCCCCATCTAAAGGCCTTTCACACAACGTTTGATGTGAACCTGAAAGGCACGGCCAACTGCGTTGTTCCGTTGATCGAAATGATGAAACCCAAGCGTAAAGGGCAGATTGCGCTGGTCGCATCGGTCGCTGGGTACTCTGGGCTGCCCATGGCTGCTGCTTATGGGGCGACCAAGGCTGGACTGATCAACATGGCCGAAGCGCTCCGCTTCGACACCGACCGCATGGGAATCACCATCCAGGTGCTCAATCCCGGTTTTGTGGAAACGCCAGCCACCGACGACAACCCGTTTGAGATGCCATTTCTGCTGAAAGTGGATGATGCGGCACGGCGCATGGCCGATGGGCTGGAGTCAAAGTCATTTGAGGTTACGTTCCCCAAACGCTTCACCTACCAGCTGAAGTTCATGCGGCTGCTACCGTTCGACCTTTATCACTGGCTGGTTTCGCGTGCTACAAAATGGCACGGCAAGCCGCTTGATGAGAGCTAGGGGCTAGCCACTAGGCGCTTAGCGCCCGTGCTCGTAAACCACCTGCCGCACATCAATATTGCCAGCTTTGAAGCCAGCCTCGCAGTAGTGCATGTAGTACCGCCAGAGGCGCTGGAATCGTTCATCGAAGCCCATCGGTGCGATGGTGTCCCACTTCTCCATGAACGTCGCGCGCCACTCTTTTAGGGTGCGTGCGTAGTCGCGGCCAAAGATCAGTTCATTGGTCAGATCCAGCCCAACAGATTGGCCCAATTCGCGAAGATGCGTTGGCGTTGGCAGCATGCCACCTGGGAACACATATTGCTGGATAAAATCGGTGGCCCGACGATACTGCTCAAAATACTGGTCTTGGATCGTGATGATCTGCAATCCAGCTTTCCCGCCTGGCTTCAGGTGCTTCTTCAGTGTCTCATAATAGGTGGGCCAGTAGGCTTCGCCGACAGCTTCAAACATCTCGACCGAGACAATGCGATCAAATGTGCCTTTTTCATCGCGATAATCCTGGAAAACGATGTCGACCTGATCGCTCAGCCCCAGCCGTTTCATGCGCTCTGTCGCAAAAGCATGCTGCTCGTGGCTGATCGTTAGGCCGCGTACATAGACGCCACGCTCTTTGGCCAGATATTCGGCAAACCCACCCCATCCGCAGCCGATCTCCAGCACATGGTCGCCTGCCATCACGCCAGTCGCGTCCGCCAATGCTTTGTATTTTGCCCGCTGCGCGCTTTCCAAATCATTGGCGCCTGTCTGAAACAGCGCCGAAGAATAGGTCATTGATGGGTCGAGCCACTCCTGGTAAAAATCATTGCCCAAATCATAGTGAGCCGAGATGTTACGCTGGGCTTGGCGCTTGGTGTTGCGATGCAGCCAATGCTTCACCCGCATAAGGAAGCGCGCAACAGGATTGCCGTTGATGCGCTCGTGGATGATGCGCTCATTGTAGCAGAACAACTCCAGAAACCTGGTCACGTCGGTGGACGACCAGTGGCCTTCAAAGAAGCTTTCAGCCACGCCGATATCGCCATGGCGGATGACGTCGCCAATGAAATTGTACGAGTGAATTTCAAGGTCTGCCACGGGGTCTTTGGATTGGCCTTCAATGCGAAAACGTTCGCCAGTCGGCAAAGTTATCGCAAGAGTTCCATGCTCCAAGCCGATCACAAAACCCAGCGCGCGCCGCACAGCGCGAGGCAATTGCCCGGTGAGTTCGGCAAAATTTTCTTTGGTCAGCGGCGTGTAATCGATCAAACGAAAAGGTTTGTTGGTGCGCTCAGGGCGCTCCGGCATGCTGCGATCAGCCATCATGTCGGTGCTCATAACTCTTATCCTCCTCGACTCAATCCCTTGCAAAAAGGGTTCGGCTTATCGCGCCGAACGTGTGTGTGGCGTCGTCGGCTTATGGGTTGTTGCGTCCGCCATAGTCTCGTTACCGGCCTGTCCATCAACAACGCTAAAACGCGGCGGAGCTGATGGACGCTCTCTTAGTCTGATGCCCTTCAACCAAAGGCGCAAGGCTTCGTAATGAATCGCGCCAACCACTTTGGCGGTCAGAAACGGCACCCGTAACGCTTCGCCAAATAGCGTTCGCGTCGAGACAGGCACTGCCTCTCCATGAAATGTGGCCGACAAAATAGGCCCTTTTGGGTCATGCTCCAAAATACGGATCGTGATCGCATCACCTGGTGGCTTCAGGTTGAAATGGTAGCGCATGTCCATGTCCATCAAGGGTGAGACATAGAACAGTTTGGCGCGCGTCTGCCTAAGGCCTGCGGGGCTGTGTTGGCCAGGTTCAACCTTCGCCACATAGGCATGGCGCTCGCCAAAGGTGTTGCGTACCTCATAAATGACGCCGACCAATTGATCGCTATCATCATAGGCGTAGTAAACCGAAAGCGGATTGAAAACCGCGCCCAAAATGCGCGGATAACAAAGAAGCATGATCTTCGCCGCGCGCGTCTCCAAGCCGCCTTTTGCCAGCATCATATCAGCCCAAGGGCGCAAAGCTGAGCCGTCAGCAGGCCCATGATCCTTGTCGTGAACAGAAAACAGGTTCCAGCGATTGTGCGACAGGGCAGGACTCAAGCGACCGATTTCATCCTGGCGGTCCAGGTCCATCAGCACTGAGTAGACGCGATAGCTGAAACGGTGCGATTTCGGTCGCATGCGCTGATGCATCACCAAACCACGATACAGCGTCAGTGGTGCATCGGGTGGAGGCGTCACCGGCGGCAACGGCTGGGCAGTGTCGTGGCAGATCGGCGCAGCGCTGTTCATATCCAAAGGCTGCGGCGCGGTGGCGTTTTCGTCAAGCAAAACCGGATGTCTAACCTATTCAGCAGCCTGCACCGACACATCGCCCGCGCTTTCCAACGGATCAAGAATGCCCTGGCGCCACGGTACAAAAGCGCCCAGACCCTCTGCTGCATTGAGGCCGGACCGCAGCCCATCCTCGTGGAAGCCATAGCCAGTCCAAGCACCGGCAAACCAGATGCGCCCTGAGCCTTGCACATCTGGCAAACGCTTCTGTGCCGCGAGTGCTTTGGCATCGAACTGAGGATGATCGTAGCTCGTGCGCAGAAAAACCTTCTCAGGGTCAGGTGCCCTGGATGGGTTGAGTGTGATGAACATCGGATAGTCTTTGTCGATGTTTTGCAGCTTGTTCATCCAATAGGACACCGAAACGCCAGCGCGTGTTTGAGCGGTGCGCCCGCTCGACATGTAGTTCCACGCCGCCCACGTCTTCCTGCGCTTGGGCATAAGTGATTCATCGTGATGCAAATACACATCGTTGGGTCGATAGGAGACGTCGGCAAGAACAGATGCCTCAGCATCGGAGGCATCTTTCAACATCTCCAGTGATTGATCGGAGTGGGACGCCATCACCGCGTAATCATAGCGCCGCGTGTCGCCGCTGCTATCGGTCACAACAACACCGTCGTTTTGACGACGCACCTCAATCACCTGGCGTCCGAGCAGAACCTTGTCGCCAAGCGGATCGACAAGCTTTTTGACATATTCGCGGCTGCCACCGGTGACGGTGCGCCATTCGGGCGGGCGAAGTTCCAACAGTCGATGATTGGCGAAAAAGCGCACAAAACTTGCTGCTGGGAAATCCATGATGTCAGCATCGGGCGTCGACCAGATCGCTGCGCCCATAGGCACCAAATAGTCTTCAATGAAACCGGCGGGATAACGCTTGGCTCGCAAATAATCGCCCAAAGAGAGACCGGCTAAAGCACCGGAATTGAGGTCAGCAAGCGCGTTCTTGTTGAAGCGAAAGATTGATCGCAGCATCAACAGAAAGCGCGGTGAGACCAAGTTCTTGCGTTGTGCAAACACCGCGTCCAGATTGTCACCGCACCATTCCAATGCGCCATCACCCACTGATATGCCGAGGCTCATATCGCTCCACTCGGTCTCAACGCCAAGATGGGCGAACATGGCCGTGAGATCGGGATAGTTGCGGCCATTGTAGACAATAAAGCCGGTATCAACAGCGATCTCTTTGTCGCCGTGGTGAACATCAACCGTTGCTGAATGGCCGCCGGGCCGCAGACGCTTTTCGTAAAGCGTCACCTCATGGCCAGCGAAATTATGCAGCGCCCAGGCGGCTGCATTGCCAGAAATGCCTGATCCAATAACGGCAATGGATGTCATAAAGTTTCTCGATTCACTGGGGAGGTGCGCACTAGGCAGCGTTCGGTGTGTCGCTAAGGGATTTGAAGGCTTGCAGTGCCCGGTCGCGAGCGGTTTTGTGGTCAACGATCGGGCGCGGGTAGGTCGAACCGAGGGTCATGTCAGCATCACGTAGGACAGCAGTCGGCGCTTCCCAGGGTTTGTGCAAATATTTCTTTGGCAGTTTGGCAACCTCAGGCACCCAGTGGCGGGTATAGGCACCATCACCGTCGAACTTTTCGCCCTGAAGCACAGGGTTGAAGATTCGAAAATAAGGGGCGGCATCAGCGCCCGAACCTGCAATCCATTGCCAGCTCGCCGTGTTGTTGGCTGGGTCAGCATCCACCAACGTGTCCCAGAACCAAGCCTCGCCCGCTCGCCAATCGGTCAAAAGATGTTTGACCAGAAACGACCCGACAACCATGCGTACACGATTGTGCATATAGCCGGTGTGCCAAAGCTCGCGCATGCCAGCGTCAACGATAGGATAGCCGGTCTGGCCTTGCTGCCATGCTTTCAACTGTTCAGCACCCTTGACGCTGGTATGGTCGAGCCAGGGAAAGGTATCGAATTTGGACTGGTGATTTTCTGAGCCAAGGTCAGGGTAGTGGTAGAGCAAGTGGTAGGAGAACTCGCGCCAGAGCAGTTCTTGGTGGAACTTGAAAATCGAATCGCGTGGAGCGTCGGCGATCTCGGCTGCGTGCCACACCTCGCGCGGTGAAATCTCGCCAAACCGCAAATGGGGCGAAAGGCGCGTTGTCGCTGCAAGGCCGGGCACGTTGCGATCATCCGGGTATCCGGAAAGCTTGTCAGCCACAAAGGATGCCAGATTGGCCCGTGCACCCTCTGTCCCTGGTTGCCACGTGTCCCGCAAACCACCAGCCCAATCGGGATGCGTTGGAAGAAGGTTCAAATCACTCAGTTCCAGCGTGTCAGCGGTGCCGGACCATCCTCGAATCGCTTTTGGGGCAGGGGTGGGTTGGCTTGGCGTGCCTGAGGCGCGTGCTGCCCGCGAAAACGGTGTGAAAACGCGGTAAGGACCACCTGATCCGGTTTTCAGCGACCACGGCTCATACAGCAGATGCGCGTTAAAGCTTTCAGCCTCGACATTGTCAGCTTTGAGGTGCGCTTTGATCGCAGCATCCTTGGTGATTCCACCGGCCGTGTAGCGTCGATTCCAATACACGCCTACCGCGCCGGTATCAGCGACCACCGAAGGCACGATATCTTTCGCGTCGCCCATACGCAGGAGCAAAGGCACTTTCAGGTCGTTAAGTGATGCCTGGAGGGCCGCCAGCGCATGGTGTAGCCACCACAAAGACGCCTCGCCTAACGGCCGGTCGCCGCTTTGGTCGAAGACATAAAGAGCGACAACAGGCCTTTCACCGGCAGCAGCTTTGGCAAGCGCTGGATTGTCGTCCAGGCGCAAATCATTGCGAAACCAAGCAATTGACGGTGCAGTCGAAGAGGCGGAAGGGGAAAATTCAGGCAAAAACAAACACCATCAGATGTGCACAGCGGTTCTAAACCCTACGCGCAACCGTAGCCAACGGATCACACAAAATGATCCATAAGCGCCTGATAATGATTGGAAAAGTTGGCTCCCCGAGTAGGACTCGAACCTACGACCCAGCGATTAACAGTCGCTTGCTCTACCAACTGAGCTATCGGGGATCACCCAAGAGACCGGCGCTATACCAAAGGGTTTTGGTGTGCGCTAGCCCCAAATCTCACCTTTACGCGAGAAGTGTGGTGTTGGAGGCCTCGCCCGGAATCGAACCGGGGTGCAAGGATTTGCAATCCTCTGCGTAACCACTCCGCCACGAGGCCTCATTCAGGTCGGTTAGCAAGGCGTCCTCAACCTGGCAAGAGCTAAGAGCACCAATAGTAATCAAAGATGGAACGCGCCAGAAAACATGGCAAAACTCTGCCAGCACAGACGCGGTACTGGAGTCGAAAGATGAACATGTTCAGCGCGTCAACCATCTTGCGTTGGCACGAGCTGACTTGCATAAGGTCAGCAACGCATGATCCTGCGCGCCAAGCGCTTTGCCGCTTGGACTAGGAGAGGAACCGACTTATGCCAATGACTGCCGCATCCCTGACCGAACAACGCATCAAAATGGTCGATAACCAGCTGCGCCCGTTCGATGTCTTTCAGTACGATGTTCTGGCGGCCTTTCTCGATATTCCACGTGATGTGTTCGTTCCGCAGAACAAGCGCGCTCTTGCCTACAGCGACGCGGAGATTGAAGTTGCTGATGGAGATGTTCTTCGCCGGATGATCCGTCCCATGCATTTGGCGCGCATGGTGCAATCGGCAGGCCTCACACGTGACAGCGTGGTGCTGGATGTTGGATGTTTGACTGGATATTCCTCTGCGATTCTTTCGCGCCTTTGCGGCTCCGTGGTCGCATTGGAAACCAGCGACGCCATGGTGCGCCGCGCCACTGATGCTCTTGCGGACGCTGATATTGATACGGTCGCTGTCCTGGAAGGCCCGTTGGCCGATGGATATCCTTCTGAAGGGCCGTTTGACGCGATTCTTCTCGGCGGTGCGGTGGACGAGGTGCCGGAGAAGCTTGTCGCCCAGTTGCGCGAAGATGGCGTGATTGTAGGGCCGCTGGGATCCGGCGGTGCAGGCCGCGCTGTTTCCATCAAACGCGATGGCGACGGCCATACTGTTGTGCCGCTCTTTAACTGTTCAGCGCCACCTTTGCCAGGTTTTGAGCGCGAAGAAGCTTTCACATTCTAACAAACGCTCAGGGCATCACCAGGCCGTCATAACCGTTGCCCATTTGCAGCAGCGGTAGACCAAATTGTCTGCGTGTCAGCAGACGGCATCACAAAATGTAAGTGCCACTTGCATGGGCTGATCTGGAACCTTAACAAATCGTAAAGGTTGTCATTGCCGTGCCATGCTAGGTGCCTGAGCAATCGATGATTTTTGTTATGTGTAAAGCGTGTGGGCAGGCATTCCAAACATGAAAAAAACTTGGCGAACCATGATGTTAGCCGGCGCTGCAGGCGTCGTGGTGGCGATATCTGGCTCTATTGATGTGGCCAATGCCGAAACGTTGGCTGGTGCTTTGGCGCGTGCCTATCAGCATAACCCGGAATTGAACGCTGCCCGTGCTGGTGTGCGCGCTACCGATGAAGGCGTGCCGCAGGCGTTGTCCGGCTACCGCCCAACCATAACTGGCGAGGCAAGCGTAACCGCCAGTCAGATATCCCGTCGGCTCGATGGTACGCCCAACTCAAGTTTTGGAACCACCACCTCGACCGCGTCTCTGACAGTTGTTCAACCTCTCTTCCGGGGTTTCCGCACGCAAAACGCTGTTGCACAGGCTGAAGCTGGCGTTGCCGCCGCTCGCGCAGGGTTGGAAAACACAGAGCAAAACATCTTCGTGTCCGCCACCCAGGCTTACATGGACGTTTTGGCCGACCGGGCTATTCTTACACTGCGGCGCCAAAATGTCGGTTTTTTGGAAGAACAGGTTCGCGCCGCACAAGCCCGTTTTGATGTGGGTGAAGGCACGCGCACCGATATTGCCCAATCCAACGCCCGTCGTGCTTTCGCGCTGGCGCAGGTCAGTGCTGCACAGGCCTCGCTCACCGCCTCCAATGCTGTGTATCGGCAAGTCATCGGCACCGATCCCGGTCAGCTGGTTACTCCAAGTCCATTCACCAACGGTATTCCAAGCACGCTCCAAGGGGCGCTAGACAACGCACTTGCCACGCACCCGGCGATTGTCGCTGCGCGCGCAAACATCGATGTGGCACAAAGCGCCGTTGCTTTGGCTGAAGGCGAGCTGTTGCCGGAGCTTAACTTGGTCGGCAGTGCTGAGCGGTCATGGACAGAAGGCGGAACCCAGGCTGGCGGTCCCAATGACACACTCTCAGCAACCTTACGTTTGACGGTGCCAATCTACCAAGGGGGTCGTGCCACCTCCACCGTACGCCGGGAAATTGAAACACTTGGTCAGCGCCGTCTTGAGCTTGATGTAACCCGTGAACAGGTCCGTGCAGCTATCTATGCAGCGTTCGGCGGTTTGGAGGCTTCTCGCGCGCAGATCGATGCGTCCAACGCCCAGGTGTCCGCCGCTCAGGTGGCTTTGGCTGGCACGATTGAAGAGCAACGCGTCGGTCAGCGTACGACGCTGGACGTGCTGAACACCCAGGATGAGCTGATCACCGCGCGTATCGCTGAAATCAACGCCCGGCGCGATCTGGTGGTGGCATCCTATTCTTTGGCTTCCGCACTGGGTCGCTTATCTGCTGAGACGCTCGGCCTTCAGGTCGCGCGATACAACCCGGTTGAGCACTATGACGCCGTCCGCGACCAATGGTATGGCCTGCGCACGCCTGATGGTCGTGGCGGTGTTATCTTCGGCGACTAAGGCCTGTGGGTACCAGAGGCTTGTGTTAACGCAGCCTTGATGGCCATGGTTAACGGTTCGTTAAGCGCTTTCCCCCAGAAAAAGCACATAGGATTGGCAATTGACTCGCACGGCAGAACGCCACGCTGTGTCATAATGCAATCGAATCAAGTCGGTTTGCAGCCTTAGCTGCCCTCGTTGGCCGAAATTCGGTCTGAATAAGGGGTGTGAAGCGTGGCTGGAAATCTTGGGTATTGGGAAGCGGTGCGCAATGTCTAAGTCCAGCGCGAATGCCGAACCTTCGATGGAAGAGATTTTGGCATCCATTCGCCAGATCATTTCTGATGATGAGCCGGAACAGCCGGCCGATGATGAATCGCCTGAGGAAGAAGCCGACGCGGAACCAGAGCTTGAGAGCGCCGCTGACGAGGTCATTTCCGAATCTGATCTTGATGCGCTGTTTGCAGATCCTGCACCCGCAGAGCCCGAGCCCGAGCCGGAGGAAGAACCCTCTGACGATCTAGACGATGGTTTTGCTTCTGTTGCGGCTGACCCAGAGCCAGAATCTGAACCTGAACCTGAGATGGAGCTTGATGAGGACGAGGATGTCCTTGATCTCGCCTCGATGGCTGAACCATCGGCGGACATGTCCGATGAGCCGTTTGATCCACCTGAGGATCTCGATTTCGCTGAGCCAGAACCTGAGCCTGACCCAACACCTGAACCTGTGGCGGCGGCGCCAGAACCTGAACCGGTGGTGCACGAACCGTTGGCTCCTGCCGCACCCTTGCTGTCTCAACAGACCGACAGTGCCGTATCATCGGCGTTTGCCGACCTTGCCTCAACGATGCTGTCGGGCAATGCCCGCACGTTGGAAGACCTGGTACAGGACATGTTGAGGCCAATGCTGAAAAGCTGGCTCGATGAAAATCTGCCCACCATGGTTGAGAAGATGGTGCGCGAAGAGATTGAGCGTGTGGCGCGTCGCGGCCCACGACCTTAATTCGGCAAACATTTCATCGCACTTCAGCGTTGATGGTTCCGGTTGACAGCTACGTCACCGAGCGCCTTTAACGGGCGCATAGACGCCTGTGTGCGCCCAACCCCCTATCTTTAATATGTGGCAAGCCATGACGATGGAAAAAACCTTTGCGCCCGCCGACATCGAGGCGCGTATCAGCAATACTTGGGATAAAGCCAAAGCCTTTGATGCAGGCGCCGGTGCACGTGATGGTGCTGACAGTTTCAGCATCGTTATTCCACCTCCTAACGTCACCGGCTCTTTGCATATGGGCCACGCGCTCAACAACACGCTTCAGGACATTCTTGTCCGCCAGAAGCGCATGCAGGGGTACGATGTTCTTTGGCAACCGGGCACTGACCACGCTGGCATCGCCACGCAGATGGTGGTGGAGCGTGATCTTGCGTTGCGGCAGATACAGCGGAAAAATCTCACCCGCGAGGAATTCCTGAACCACGTTTGGTCGTGGAAGAACGAATCTGGCGGCACCATCATCAACCAGCTCAAGCGGCTGGGTGCCTCGTGCGACTGGTCGCGTGAGCGCTTCACGATGGATGAGGGCCTCTCCAAGGCCGTGCTCAAAGTGTTCGTCCAACTGCACCGTGAAGGGTTGATCTACAAAGACAAACGGCTTGTGAACTGGGACCCTCAGTTTGAGACGGCGATCTCAGACTTGGAAGTGGAGAACATCGAAGTCGATGGCCACATGTGGCACTTCAAGTACCCGCTCGCTGGTGGCGAGACCTACGAGTATGTGGAGAAAGACGAAGACGGAAATGTCACGCTGCGTGAGACACGCGACTACATCTCCATTGCCACCACGCGCCCAGAAACCATGCTTGGTGATGGTGCCGTGGCTGTTCATCCATCCGATGAGCGTTATGCACCAATCCTCGGTAAGCTCTGCGAAATTCCAGTCGGCCCCAAAGAACACCGCCGCCTGATCCCGATCATCACCGATGAGTATCCAGAACCCGACTTTGGCTCAGGTGCAGTGAAGATCACCGGCGCGCATGATTTCAACGATTATGCCGTCGCCCGTCGCAATCATATCCCGCTCTACCGCCTGATGGACGTGAAGGGGGCGATGCGCGCTGATGGCGAACCCTATGCGCGTGAGGCCGAGAAGGCCAAAGCCATTCTCGAAGCAGGTGGCGAGCCTGATAAGTCCGAGGTCGATCTGATCAATCTCGTGCCCGATGAATACCGTGGCATGGATCGTTTTGACGCGCGCAAGAAAGTCATCGCCGACATCGACGCTGAAGGTTTGATGATCGAAGTTGAAGACAAGCGCATCATGCAGCCGTTCGGTGACCGCTCCAAAGTCGTGATCGAGCCGATGCTGACCGATCAGTGGTATGTGGACGCCAAAACACTCGCCCAACCTGCGCTGGAAGCGGTGAAAAACGGCAGTACGAAGTTTGTGCCGAAAAACTGGGAAAAGACCTACTTCGAGTGGATGGAAAACATCGAGCCGTGGTGCGTCTCACGCCAGCTCTGGTGGGGCCATCAGATCCCAGCATGGTACGGCCCAGATGATCACATTTTTGTCGCTGAAGACGAAGAAGTGGCGCTCGACATGGCCGTCCAACACTACCTCTCGCACGAGGGGCCGTGGAAGGCTTGGGTCGAAGAAAAAATGAATGATTTCAAGCCCGGCGAGATCCTAACGCGTGATCCCGACGTGCTCGATACCTGGTTTTCCTCTGCGCTCTGGCCGTTCTCAACGCTCGGTTGGCCCGATGAAACGCCTGAGCTGAAGCGTTATTATCAGACCGATGTGCTGGTCACCGGCTTTGACATCATCTTCTTCTGGGTTGCCCGGATGATGATGATGGGCCTGCATTTCATGGAAGATGAGCATGGCGAGCCAGTTGAGCCGTTCCACACCATCTACATCCATGCTCTGGTGCGTGATGAGCACGGGCAAAAAATGTCGAAGTCCAAAGGCAATGTGCTCGATCCACTGATTCTGATCGACGAGTATGGCGCTGATGCTGTGCGTTTCACGCTGGCCGCAATGGCAGCGCAAGGCCGCGATATTAAGCTCTCCACGCAGCGCATTGGCGGGTATCGCAACTTCGCGACCAAGCTTTGGAACGCGGTGCGGTTTGCGCAGCTCAACGGCGCTGAGCATCAAGCTGATTTTGATCCAGTAACCGTCAAAGAACCCGTCAACCAATGGGTGCTCACTGAGGCAAGCCGTGCGGTTGCTGAAATCAACGATGCGCTGGAAGGGTATCGCTTCAATGATGCTGCCGCTGCGGCCTACAAGTTCACCTGGAACCTGTTCTGCGATTGGTATCTGGAACTGTTGAAGCCGACGCTGAACAGTGAGGACGGTCCAGCAAAGGACGAAGCCCGCGCGACGATGGCCTATGTCATCGATACGATTTTGGCGTTGCTGCATCCCTTCATGCCGTTCATCACCGAAGAGCTTTGGTCGGAGACCGAAGGTGCCCATGGCCGCGAAAACGTCCTTGCTCTCTCGCCTTGGCCAACCCTTGCCTATGAGAACGAAACAGCAGCCGCTGATCTCAACTGGGTGATTGAGCTGATTTCGCAAACGCGGTCTGTCCGCTCGGAAATGAACATCCCCCCAAGCGCGAAGCTGTCAGCAGTGTTGGTTGGGGCAAGTGACGCCACCAAAGCGCGTCTCAAAGGCCAGTCCAACGTCCTGCAGCGCGTCGGGCGTTTCGAGGCTATCACGCTAGCTGACATGGCCCCAGAAGGTTCCATCCAACAGGTGGTTGGTGAAGCAACGCTTTGCCTGCAATTGGGTGATGTTATCGACCTGGGAGCTGAGCGCGCGCGTTTGGCAAAAGAAATTGATCGCCTAGACGGCGAGATTGCCCGCATCGATAAGAAACTGGGCAACGAAAAGTTCACCGCCCGTGCACCTGAAGAGGTTGTTGCTGGTGAACGTGAGAAACGTGCTGGTTACGAGGCGGAAAAAGTCCAGGTGCAAGAAGCACTTGGCCGGTTGCCGTCTTGAGCCTGCAAATGATCATCCCGGCTTAAGGCCGGGATGACATTCTATCTCGCTAGGCTACGCCATTAGGGTGCAGGACTTTACCCAGAATGTGATCGTCACGCCGGATCACGTGGGCTGAGTGGCCAACAATCAGAGGGTCGGGACCGCGGGTGACCTCGCGGCTTTTGTCGGGGTAGGGGAGCGAGGCCAAGAAGTGCCGCATGCAGTTAAGGCGTGCGCGTTTCTTGTCGTTTGACTTCACAACCGTCCACGGTGCATCGGCCGTGTCCGTGTAGAAGAACATCGCCTCTTTTGCCTCGGTGTAATCATCCCATTTGTCCAGCGAGGCCTTATCAATAGGCGACAGCTTCCACTGCTTAAGCGGGTCAAGCTCGCGTGATTTGAACCGGCGAAGCTGTTCTTCCTGGCTCACCGAGAACCAATATTTGAACAGGCGGATGCCCGAGCGCGACAGCATCTGTTCAAACTGCGGTGTCTGGCGCATGAACTCCAGATACTCAGCGGGCGAACAGAAGCCCATGACGCGCTCCACACCAGCCCTGTTGTACCAAGAGCGGTCAAACATCACGATCTCACCGGCTGCTGGGAGATGCTCAATGTAGCGCTGATAGTACCACTGTGTGCGCTCACGCTCAGTTGGCTTAGACAAAGCCACAACGCGTGCCGTGCGCGGGTTCATGTGCTCCATATAACGTTTAATGGTGCCGCCCTTACCAGCGGCGTCGCGCCCTTCGAACAACAGCACGATCCGCTGACCGGTTTCTTCCACCCATCGCTGAACCTTGAGCAACTCAACCTGAAGCTCAGCCTTGTTGCTCTCATAGGCTTGCCTACGCATCTTGTGCTTGTAGGGGTATTCGCCGGTCTCAAACAAACGGCGAATGCTTTCAGGATCGTTCCTATCCGGAGGCGATTGATCAGGCACAGATGGCTGCATGTCACCCGTTGGATCGGCGCCATTGGGCTGAACGGAGGTGTTCGTTTCGCTTGGTGTTTGGCTCATGCTGTCCTCGATCTGTCAGGCTGTTCGGCACACTAAAGGTTGCAGCAACGCACATGTTCGCGTGTTGCGCCATGATCCGTCTCAAACCGGGAATAAGTAACCATAAACGCCAGCTAGCTTGCTTTGCTGATGGTGAACAACCGGCAAACGAACGAATGTGACCCAAACGCAACAGCGCTTGCAATTGGTCTGCCCTAAGAAGGAGGGCAGGCGAGTTTGCCCCCTTTTGGCCCAACTTCGCGCGGACAGCCACTGCACAGCGAGCGCAGAGGGCGGCTGATCGGGTTTTCGGGATCGCCTTGCAACTGAACACTATCGCTCGTGGGGAATGAATTTATGGACGCCAAAGTCTTCGACAAATCAAAGTTGCCCAGCCGCTATGTGACCTCCGGGCCACAGCGCGCGCCGCATCGCTCTTACCTTTACGCAATGGGTTTGTCGCAGGACCAAATTGGCCAACCACTTGTCGGCGTTGCATCGTGTTGGAATGAAGCAGCTCCGTGCAACATCGCGTTGATGCGTCAGGCGCAGGCCGTCAAAAAGGGCGTTGCGACAGCGCATGGCACCCCGCGTGAATTTTGCACCATCACCGTGACCGACGGTATCGCCATGGGTCACGAGGGCATGAAATCCTCGCTGGTCTCGCGTGACGTGATCACTGACTCAGTGGAACTCACCATGCGTGGCCACTGCTACGATGCGCTCGTTGGTCTGGCAGGATGCGATAAATCGCTACCTGGCATGATGATGTCGATGGTGCGCCTTAATGTACCATCCGTTTTCCTTTATGGCGGCTCGATCCTTCCGGGCACGTTTAAGGGCCGTCAGGTTACCGTGCAGGACGTCTTCGAAGCTGTCGGCATGCACTCTGTCGGCAAAATGTCGGATGAAGACCTCGAAGAGCTGGAGCAGGTTGCTTGCCCATCGGCTGGCTCGTGCGGCGCCCAGTTCACAGCCAACACCATGGCAACCGTTGCCGAAGCGATTGGCCTGGCTTTGCCTTACTCATGCGGCGCACCTGCGCCATACGAAATCCGTGACCGGTTCTGTGCCGCTGCCGGCGAGAAGGTCATGGAGCTTCTGGCCAAGAACATTCGCCCACGTGACATCGTCACCCTCAAGGCGCTTGAGAATGCAGCCACCGTGGTTGCCGCTTCTGGCGGTTCGACCAACGCAGCGCTCCATCTTCCTGCCATCGCAAACGAGATCGGCATCGATTTTGACCTATTCGATGTAGCTGAAATCTTCAAAAGAACGCCCTACATCGCCGACTTGAAGCCGGGCGGGAAATACGTTGCCAAGGACATGTTTGAGGTTGGCGGTATTCCCCTTCTGATGAAAACTTTGCTCGACCACGGATTCTTGCACGGCGACTGCATGACGGTGACTGGCCGAACGATCGCTGAAAATATGGAAAGCGTTGCGTGGAACGACGAGCAGGACGTGATCTATCCGGCCAACAATCCGATCACCAAGACCGGTGGCGTGGTTGGCCTATCCGGCAATCTAGCGCCGGAAGGCGCAATCGTAAAAGTTGCTGGAATGAGCAACCTGAAATTTAACGGTCCTGCGCGATGCTTTGACTCTGAAGAAGAGTGTTTTGAAGCGGTGCGCTCCGGTGCCTTCGAAGAGGGCGAGGTTTTGGTCATCCGCTACGAGGGACCAAAGGGCGGACCGGGAATGCGCGAAATGCTGTCCACAACGGCGGCACTTTATGGCCAGGGTATGGGCGACAAGGTTGCCCTCATAACTGATGGTCGCTTCTCTGGCGCCACGCGAGGCTTCTGCATTGGCCATGTTGGACCAGAGGCTGCTGTCGGTGGGCCTATTGGCCTGCTTTTCGATGGCGACATGATTTCGCTGGATGCTGTTGAAGGCACAATCAGCGTGGACCTGTCTGATGAGGTGCTCGCTGAGCGCAAAAAAGCCTGGAAACCGCGCGAAACTGACCACACTTCTGGCGTGCTTTGGAAGTACGCTCAGACTGTTGGCCCCGCACGTGATGGCGCTGTAACGCATCCTGGCGGCAAGGCTGAAAAGGTAACTTATGCTGATATTTGATGCCCTTCATCGTTTGCGCGATCGTCGTGCAAACGTGACCTTCCGTCTTCCAGTGCTTGCCCTCGGGCTTGCGCTGGGTTTCGGTGTGGCTGGCGCAATGGCGCCAGGGGCAGCACAGGCGCAAACCTCGCCAACGGATACCTGGATTGATGATCCGCGCGCCGCTTTCGCGGCTGGCACGTCGGCTTACTATTCCGGTGATGTGCAGACTGCGCTTCAGGCACTTGAAGCTGCGGCAGAAGGTGGCCACGCGGTGGCGCGCTGGAAGTTGGCACGCATGTACGCCGCTGGCGACGGTGTGGCAGAAGACGATGCGCGCGCGTTCACCTATTTCTCGCAGATTGCCAATGCGCACGCTGAAGATCGTCCAGACACACCGCGTGCTCGGTTTGTGGCCAATGCCTTTGTAGCAATTGCTGGCTATTACAACAGCGGTATTGGCGGTGTGCTGTCGCCCGATCACACCCGATCGCGTCAGATTTTTTCCTATGCCGCATCCTATTTCGGCGACCCCGATGCGCAGTATCACCTTGGTATGATGCTACTGCACGGCGAGGGCGGTGGTGTGGATGTTCGTCAAGCCGGTCGTTGGCTGCGCTTGTCGGCGCTCAAAGGTCATGTGGATGCGCAGCTCGCTCTTGGTGAACTGTTATACGCCGGTGCCGATGGCATGCGTGCAAGTCCCGCTGATGGCTTGAAATGGCTTCTTATCGCTGGTGAGTTCGCACTGACACCTGATGAAGATCAGCGCGTGCGCACGGTGCAGGAGCGCTATTTTGCTCTTTCCAATACCGATTTGCGTGCTCGTGCGTTGCAAATGGCCGAGGAGTGGTTGACCAGCTCTGATGGCCTGGCTGTGCTTCATGCGCGCCGTGCCGAAGAAGTGGCTAGCCAATAAAAAACTGGTGTGCGCTGCGGCAACTTCATTGCCAGCTGCCATTTTGCCGCCAACTGTTGAACGCTAGATCAGGGTTAACCCTTCCATTACCCACAGGCTCTATCTCTGGTTGATGTGCAACGACATGCGCACGGTGATTGGGATAGACCTGTCTATGAAGATTTTGGCACTGACGGACGGCTCGGTTAAGTCGGCGACGGCGCTCGATGCCTTCGATGGCAGGACGCAGGTGGATATGCACGTCCCGCTTGCGCCGTTGCCAGACGACATGGCCAAACCTGACATCGTGATCATGTCATTTGTGGACTTTCCCGAATACGGGATGAAACCCCTTTTGGAATGGCTGGAAAAGCACGGGCTTGCTAACAAGCCTCGCATATTGTGCATGCCCAAAAGCGTTGCGCGTCAGTTTTCAGCATCAGTGCGGCTTTTTGCCGATAAGCTTTTGCCGCTTCCAGTGCGTGCCGACGTGATGCTCGACGAGGTGGAGCGCATGGACACGCGCTTGCCGCAGATCCGCAAGCAAGCGCGCAATGAAACCGCAGCGACCGTGCAGAGCACGGCACGCAAGTTTCTCAGTGCCTTTTCCGCCGACAATGGTGATGAAGCAACAACGGTGCTAGCGCTCAGCGCCGCAACCAAAGACGTCTGCACCGCGCTGGATTCTGATGGCTTAAGCAAATGGCTTGAAGGGGTAGAAAGCTATCATTCGTCCACCGCGCGCCACTGTATGGCCGTGGCAGGTTTCGCATCGATCTGGGCGAGCATGTTGGGTGTGAAAGATAAGGATTTGCACCTGTTCACGCGTGGAGCACTGCTTCACGACATCGGCAAGATGCGCATTCCGTTGGACATTCTGGACAAGGCCGGTCCTCTAACGCCTGAGGAACGCAAGATCATTGAGACCCACCCAGAAGAGGGCAGGCGCATCTTAGAGGCTGGCGACAATGTGAACACGATGATCGTTGATCTGGCCTACTCACACCACGAGTTGCTTGATGGTTCGGGCTATCCGCGTGGCCTAAAAGGGTCCGAAATCAACGACATGGTTCACTGCCTAACCATCATTGATATGTACGCCGCGCTGATCGACACGCGCTCGTACAAGGCGGCCATGCAACCTGACGAGGCCTACGCCTATCTACAATCGATCCCTGAAAAACTCGACAAAGGTCTGGTGAGCGCGTTTCGGCCGGTCGTTGATGCGCACATGGAATTGAAAATGGCAGCTGCCTGACCTGGCGCATTCGCTTAGGCTGCAAACTGCCCGACAACGGGCACATGATCCGATGGTTTTTCCCAGCCGCGCACATGATCATCCACCCGCACGCAGGTAAGTTTGTCGGCCAGCTGCGGTGATAGCATCAGGTGGTCTATGCGAATGCCATGGTTTTTTTGCCAGGCTCCAGCTTGATAATCCCAAAACGTAAAGTGCTGGTCATCACTAACCGCGCGCAAAGCATCGGTGAAGCCAAGTGCTTCCAGCCTGCGTAGCGCCCCGCGACTTTCGCTCTGATAGAGCGCATCGTCGAGCCAAGCTTTCTCACTGTAGAGATCGCGGGTGTCAGGGATTACGTTGTAGTCGCCCGCCAACACAAGCAGCTCTTCGTTTTCAAGGCACTGGCTGGCATAGGCGATTAGGCGCTCCATCCAGCCCAGCTTGTAGGGAAACTTTTCCGTTCCCAACGGGTTGCCGTTCGGCAGATACAGGCAGGCCACTCGTACTGGCGGCATGCTGCTTTCCGCCGAAGGTTCGACAAATGCGGTGATGAAACGCGCTTGTTCATCGCCATCATCGCCCGGCAGTCCACGCGTGACATCGCTTAGTGGTGTCTTGGAAAGAATGGCCACACCGTTGAAGCCTTTCTGACCGTGGGTTTCTACATGGTAGCCTAGCGCCTCGAAGCGATCTCGTGGGAATGGCGCGTCCTCAGATTTGATCTCTTGCAGACACGCAACATCTGGCGAGGCTTCTTCCAGCCAAGCAAGCGCTGTTTCCAGGCGTGCTTTCACGCCATTGATGTTCCACGTTGCGATATCCATGGTGCTTAATCGCCCTTACAAAGAGAAGCTGGTGCCACAGCCGCACGATGCAGTGGCATTGGGGTTCGATATTTCAAACGCCGCCCCCATCAGCGTCACTTTGTAGTCGATGATGCTATCAGCAAGATACGGCAGAGAGACGGCGTCCACCAAAACCTTCACCGTGTCGTTGCCGAGAACAACATCGTCTTCTAGCTGCTCTTGTGTAAGCTCATATTTGTATTGAAAGCCTGAGCAACCTCCGCCTTCCACGCTCACGCGCAGCATGGTTCCTGCTGGTTCATCTTGCATCAACACGGCAACGCGATCGAGGGCGGCCTGTGTCACCGAAACGCCCTCCACCTCAATCGGTGGCGCGGTAGGTTCTGTCTGTTCACTCACCTGAATGGTCATGATCATGTCCTATGGTTTTCACCTCTGGCGTGAAGCGGCGTTATCGCTCGTCAACAAACCAGCTTTTGACTAGAGGTAAGCATGAACGTCGCGTAGATCAAACCCAATCGAAACCATTGGACCAAACCTACCAGTGACCAATACGTCCACAGACCCGCTTGCTCCTTACGCCGCCCGCGCTTTGGCAGAGCACAATCGGCTGATCGATGAGCCAGAAACACTGCAGCGCGGGCCGTTCCGGCGCGACCGTGACCGTATTGTCCACGCTCAAGCATTCAGGCGCTTAGCGCACAAGACTCAGGTTTTCATCACCGAAGAGGGTGATCACTACCGCACCCGTCTCACCCACACGATTGAAGTGGCGCAAATCGCTCGCTCGCTGGCGCGTAATCTGGCTTTGGATGCCGATTTGACCGAGGCCCTGGCCTTGGCCCACGACTTGGGGCACACACCGTTTGGTCACACCGGAGAAGATGCATTGGCCGCTGTGATGCAGCCCTATGGCGGCTTTGAGCACAATGCGCAGACGCTGAGGATCGTCACCAAGCTGGAGCAGCGTTATGCCGCGTTCGATGGCCTCAACCTAACGCTCGAAACCCTTGGCGGTATCATCAAGCATAACGGGCCGGTGGTAGACGACAATGGCAAGGTTCAAGACCCGAAGCTTAATGGTGTTTTGCCATTTGCTCTGACGGATTTTTTTAGCGGCATTGGCGTTTTGGCTGAAGCGCTCGATCTTCACCAGCATGGCAGCTTAGAGGCGCAAATCGCCGCCATCTCAGATGATATTGCATACAACACCCACGATATTGATGATGGTGTGCGTGCGGGCTTTTTCGCGCTCGATGATCTTCGTCATGTCGCTCTCGTTGAGGGCATCTTGAACGAAATTGATGCCGCTCACCCGCAGCTTGCTGCCGAACGCCGGATGGGTGAGTTCACTCGCCGGCTGATCACGCGGTTGATCATGGATGTCGAGGCGACGACCCGAGAACGTCTGGCACAGTATGGTGTCGAAACCGCACAAGACGTAGAGCAGGCGAGAACAACCCTGGGCGTATTCTCGGACCCGGTTGCCGAGGATGTTTGGATGATCAAAGCGTTTCTCTTCAAAACCGTATATCGCAACACGCATATGATGGAGCTTCGAGGAGAGGCTGACCGGGTGTTGCGCCAGTTGTTCGCCCACTTTTTTGCCCACCCGAGCGAGTTGCCCACCGACTGGCGTTTAACGCCGCAGCAAACAGAGGACGACGCTCTATTGGCGCGTGCAATCTGCGATTTTATTGCCGGTATGACGGACCGCTATGCGCTGAACATGCACGCTCGGTTGTTTGACGATACGCCTGACCTGCGATACGGCGCTGCCATCTGAGCGCTTGCGCGCTCAAAACCTCCCCTTTCACCAAAGCGATTGATGATGCCCAAAACCTACGACCTGTTTGCCGATTTCCGCGCTCGTGTTCTTGATGCGCTTGATCGATCGGGCGTTCTGGACGGCGTAGATCGTGAAGGCCTTCCTCTGGCAGCGATTACGGTCGAGCCGCCGCGTGATGAAACCCACGGCGATCTTTCCACCAACGCGGCCATGGTGCTTGCCAAACCGCTGAAATCCAATCCGCGCGCCATCGCAGCCACACTTGCCGATGCGCTGGGCGCAGACGCTGATATCATTAGCGTTGATGTTGCTGGCCCTGGGTTCATCAACATTCGCCTCGCGCCAGCGTTTTGGCAATCCGTCCTGACCAAGGTTCTCAGCGAGGGTGAGGACTATGGGCGCAACGTGCTTGGCACACCCGAGGACTTGCCAAAAACCAATGTGGAGTATGTGTCGGCCAATCCAACGGGGCCGATGCATGTTGGCCATTGTCGCGGCGCAGTGGTTGGTGATGCACTGGCTGCCATCGTCGAGGCGGCGGGCTATCCAGTCACCCGCGAATATTACATCAACGATGCGGGCGGCCAAGTGGACACGCTCGCCCGTTCAGCTTTTCTGCGCTACCGCGAGGCTTTGGGGCAGGACATTGGGGCGATCCCTGAAGGTCTCTATCCTGGCGACTATTTAATCCCTGTGGGCACGAAGCTTGCCGAGACCTATGGCAAGACGCTGCTTGCGATGGACGAAGCCGAATGGCTACCCCAGGTCCGCGAGGCGTCCATCGCAGCCATGATGGACCTGATCCGCGAAGACCTTGCCAGCCTCAATGTGCACCACAATGTGTTTTTCTCCGAAGCCAGCTTACAAAACGGCAAGGACGGCGATCGTGTTGCGCAGGCAATCGAAGAGCTGAAGTCGCACGACTTGGTCTATGAAGGTCGTCTTGAAAAGCCCAAAGGCGAAAGCACTGAAGAGTGGGAAGATCGCGAGCAAACGCTTTTTCGTTCCTCTCAGTTCGGTGACGATACGGATAGAGCCTTACTGAAATCCGATGGCAGCTACACCTATTTTGCCTCCGACATCGCCTATCACTATGACAAGTATCTGCGCGGCTACACCAATCAGATCAATATTTTTGGCGCCGACCATGGCGGCTATGTGAAGCGCATGAAGGCAGCGGTCACGGCCATGAGCGATGGTAAGGCCTCGCTAGATATTCGCCTCTGCCAATTGGTGAAGCTTTTCCGGGCCGGTGAGCCGGTGACCATGTCCAAGCGCTCGGGCAACTTTGTTACGCTGCGCGAGGTGGTGGACGAGGTTGGGGCGGATGCGACACGCTTCATGATGCTCTACCGCAAAAATGATGCGCCACTGGATTTCGACTTTCAGAAGGTCACTGAGCAATCCAAGGACAACCCAGTTTTCTACGTGCAGTACGCCCATGCTCGCTGCGCATCGGTGCTGCGTTTGGCGACATCTGAACTGCCTGAAGAAGACTTTGGCCCTCAGGCGTTGAAATCAGCGGACCTTTCGCTGCTGACTGACAGCGATGAGTTGGGCCTCGTCCGCTTGATGGCATCTTGGCCGCGCACATTGGCTGCGGCAGCCACGCACAGTGAACCGCATCGGATAGCCTTTTACCTGCACGATCTTGCCAGCGCGCTGCACAGCCATTGGAATCGTGGGAAAGGCGAACCCAACTTACGCTTTGTTAACCATGATAACCCATTGTTAACACGAGCAAGAATGGCGCTGGTGACCGGTCTTGCACAGACGTTGCGGCAAGGATTGACCTTGCTGGGCGTTGGGGCACCGGACGAAATGCGCTAAAATCGCCCAACCAAGTTCAAGGATTGAACATTGCTTGGGTCTCGCGTGAGCCACACTTAGGCCACGCTCGCAGGTAATCGGGTGAGGGTGAAACACATGAAGAACCCGAATACATCCCCGCAATCTGCCGAGGGTCAAGGATTGGACCCGCTGGAAGAGTTGGCGCGCATCATGAACGACACAAACAACCCAAACCCGAACAAACGCCCTGAAGACGCTGCTGCGCCGCAGGACGACCCGCTGGATCTTGGTCTTGGTGACCAGGGCCTTGCTGAGCTTTTTGGCGATCAACGCTTTGACGAAGATCCCGTGCTTGCAACCTCCTTTGAGGCTGAACTTGATAGCGCGGCAAATGAACCGGCCGATGCGCTGTTTAAGGATTTGGACTTCAGCGAGATTGAATTGCCAGGCCTGGATGATCCAACCCTGGCGGTTGCACCAGCTCCGCCACCCATGCCTGAAGCTGCCATGCCTGAGACCGCTGCGCCTCCGCCGGTTCCACCACAGATGGCCGTACCTGTTGCAGACGATCCGGTCGTGCCCTCTTTGACCGATCATCTAACACCACGTCCAACGCTTAATCCTCAGCCTGAACAAAACGCCTATGGCGCTGTTCAGGACGATGATCTTCTTGCCGCCATGGATGCGTTGGCCCTTGATGAGCCCGCACAGACCGTCGCGCCAGCGCCGTCAGCCCCACCGCTCCCGTTTGAACAACCCGATGTTGCACCGCCTGCGTTTGCGGCCTCCCAAATTGACCATGCCGATCTTGGCCAACCCAATCAAAGCGATGACTATGGTTTTGATGCCGAGCCGGACCAACAGTCTGGGTTCGGCGCTTTTGAAGAACCCAATGGAGACGAGGGGCGGTCTGGTCCTGGCAAAATTGTGTTGTTTGCACTTGCCGCTGTCGCCCTTCTTGGTGTGAGCGGTGTGGTCGCCTTTGGGCTGATCTCCGGCAACAATGCCGAAGGCACAGCGCCGCAAGTGATCGCTGCTGCTGAAGGTGACGACAAAGTTGAGCCGGTCGATGCCGAGGACACGCAAGCCCGTCCTGGAGACGCTGTTTTCAGCCGTCTGGATGAAGGCGATGCGCCTACTGACGACGCGCCGAGGGTGATTTTGTCTCAGCCTGCCAACGATGGGCTTCCGCTTCGGTCAGGTGAACGCCTACCAAGCGCTGATATTGCGCCTGCAGCTCCCGGTTCAACGGCCAGCCGCGCTGTTCGCACCGTTACCGTGCGCGCAGACGGCACTGTTGTTGAGTCCACCACACCGTCACCCGACACCACGCAGGATGTGCAGGGCGAGGCAGCTGATGCGCGCCCCGTTGAGGTGGTTTCTGTGAGCCCGGCCGGTGTTTCGGTGAACACGCAACCCATCGCAGAAGCTGTTTCTGCCGCCCAAACGGCTGCTCAGAGCGTTGAAACGACAACCCAAGAGGCGTTGCAGAACGCAGCACAGGCAGCCCTTTCTGAAGCCACCCAGGCTGTTGCATCGACCGCGCCACCTGTGCCTGTGGCGCGGCCTGCCACAGTTCCAGTGCAAACCCAACCTGTTCAGGTGGCCCCAGCTCAAACACCCAACCAGTCGGCAGCGCCCGTTCAGCTGGCAACACCGGCCACAGCGCCTACCCAAGCCGCGACGCCACAGCCCGTTGTGCCACAGCCAGCTGCAACACAGCCGGTGACGACCCCACCGGCTGCCACGCAGCCCGTCACGCCGGCGTCCGTTCCGGCGGGTGATTTCGTTGTGCAGCTTGCGAGCCTAAGGTCAGAAGACGAGGCGCGCGCCACATTTGGCCGCTTGCAGAACCGTTTTGGCTCCATCCTATCGGGCTTTGGGCCAAACATTCAGCGTGCTGATCTTGGCGATCGCGGTATCTACCATCGTGTGCGCGTCGGACCAATGGATCGCGCAGCCGCCGACAGCCTTTGCCAGCGCTATCAATCAGCTGGTGGCGACTGTTTCGTTCAGCGCCAATAGGTTCACCGCGACTAGCGGGTTAAACAGAGAGATCGCGTGACCGTTTCTCCTTTGCCTGGCGAAACCCTGCCAAACGCCGGATTGCCACCGTTCGGCACGCGCGCTTTTGTTTGCGGGCTTGAAGGCCTTGCCGTAACTGAATTTGAGCGAGCCTTCTTGAAGGAAACCAAGCCTTGGGGCGTGATCCTTTTTGGCCGCAACATCGACAACCCTGATCAGGTGCGCCGCCTCACGAGTGAAGTGCGCGAAGCGCTTGATTGGCATGCCCCGGTTTTGATCGACCAGGAAGGCGGTCGCGTTCAGCGCCTTAAGCCGCCGCACTGGGATCGATACCCAGCTGCCAGTCGATTTGGTGCTATGGAACGTTCTGAGCCCGGCGCTGGCGTGGAAGCAGCCCAAATCACCACCTGGCTGATTGCCGATGATTTGCGGGATGTAGGCATCAACGTCAACTGCGCGCCGGTTTTGGACCTACGCGTTTCCGGCGGCACAGACGCCATAGGCAACCGAGCCTTTCATGACGACCCGAAGACTATCAGCCAGTTGGGGCGTGCAACGATGGACGCCTATATGCAAGCAGGCGTCGCCCCGGTCATCAAGCACATACCTGGCCATGGTCGAGCAGTGGTTGATAGCCATGTCGGTTTGCCGCGCATCACAACAGACCGCGAAACATTGGAACAAACCGACTTTGTCCCTTTTCAAGCGCTCAGCGATGCGCCGATGGCGATGACCGGGCATCTTGTTTTCGACGCCATTGATCCTGAAAATCCGGTGACGCTGTCACCAACCATGATCGGTATCATTCGCGATCAAATCAGATTTGATGGTGCCTTGATAACCGACGACCTTTCCATGGGCGCTCTATCCGGTTCCATGGCTGAAAGGGCTTCAGGATCACTGGCCGCTGGTTGCGACTTAGCGCTGCACTGCAATGGCGTGCGCGAGGAAATGGAAGCGATTCGCGGCGCGGTTCCCCTGCTTGAAGGACGGGCGGCTGAACGCTGTGCCAGCGCGCTTGCACGCTTGGGCCACCAAACTTTGGACCGCGCGACCCTGACCGATCGGTTAGAAACGCTTTTCGCAAGCTTTGGCGTCGATGAGATCGGTCACGACCCCACAGTCTTTTCGCGTCACACGTAAACGGTGGCGAGCCTTTAACTTCGCAACCGAGCCATGCTACTCACCGTCAGTGTTTCAAAAGCGAGACAGCCCATAGGCTTGTTTCGCCCGCTGCCCTTGGACCCTTACGAGCGCGATGCCTGATCTTTTTGACACAAATGCTGCGGCTGTAGAGCCCGATCCACGCGATGCCTTCGTCGTGGATGTTGATGGATTTGAAGGGCCGATCGATCTGCTGCTCGCGATGGCCCGCACGCAAAAGGTCGATCTGGAGCATATCTCCATCGTTGCGTTGGTGGATCAATATGCCGATTTTATTGAAGAAGCGCGCACCAAGCGCTTGGAATTGGCCGCTGACTATCTGGTGATGGCCGCTTGGCTCGCTTACCTGAAATCACGCCTCCTGTTGCCTGATCCACCATCTGATGATGAGCCAAATCCGCAAGAGATGGCTGATGCTCTGGCCCTGCGCCTGCAAAAGCTTGATGCGGTTCGCACCGCTTCCAATGCGCTTTGGCGCCAGCCTATGAAGAATGTGCATCTGTTTCCAACACACAGGGTAAAGCCGATTGGTGTTCAGGCTGATGCGCCTTGGACCGCAGAGCTCTTCGATTTGATCGATGCGTATGCTGCCATTCAAACGCGCAAGCTTGAGGGCACAATCACCATGTCACGCCGCGAAGTCTGGTCGCTGGCAGATGCGCGTGCACTGGTTGAGAAAGCTCTCGGCGATTTGGCCCAATGGACGCCATTCGATGTGGTTCTTGCAGCGCAAAGCGCGTTGCGTGGAACGGCCAGCACCCGCGAAGGTATGAAGGCATCCGCCTTCGCTGCCAGCCTGGAGTTGGTGCGCGAAGGACAAGCCGAGCTTCGCCAGGATGGTGCCTTCGCCCCACTTTTGGTACGCGCAGCACGTCAGGACAAGAATGCGCAAGGCGGGGAGGGTGTATGAGCACTGACACGCAACCCGCAGTCACCGCCGTGCAACTATTAGAGGACGGCGCCGATGGTGAACTTCAGGAGGGCGGCGCACCGTTGCCCTCTGTGCCATTTGATGAAGCCGTGCGCATCGTTGAGGCGATGCTGTTTGTCAGCGACGAACCTTTAACGGCCAAAGTGCTGACCCACCATATTGGTGATGCGCTTGACCCAGTGATTGAGCATCTGAAGGAGCGTTACGCGACATCTGGCGTCAATCTGGTTGAGGTGGCCGGTGGCTATGCCCTGCGCACGGCCAGCGACCTTTCCTATCTGTTTGAAGAACAAGCCAGCGAGCCGAAGAAGCTCTCACGCGCTGCTCTGGAGACCTTGGCCATCATCGCCTACCACCAGCCTGTCACGCGCGCTGAGATTGAAGAGATACGCGGTGTATCTGCCTCCAAAGGCACACTTGATGTTTTGCTGGAAACTGGGTGGGTGCGCATGCGTGGGCGCCGTCGCACGCCTGGACGCCCGGTGACTTATGGCACAACGTCAGCTTTTCTCGACCAGTTCACGCTCGCAAGCGTTGGTGATCTGCCAGGCCTTGATGAGCTGAAAGGTGCTGGTTTGCTGGAAGCCATTCCGCAAGGGGCATTGTCAGCGATGCCGACCGGCGATGCCGATCAATTGTCTGACGATGAAGACCCGTTAGACGATGAGGATGCCGCGACGGAACGCTCAGCCATGGCGCTTTGGCCGCAGGATGAGTTGGAGCAGTCTGTGCCAGACATATCAGATGAGCAACGAGACGCTGATGGATAAGGCCGTCTCTACCAACACGCGTCTGGACTTTGATTGGGGCGAACCGGGCACTCAGCCGGCTAGCGTTGCCACCGCTGTGACCATTGAAGGGTTGCGGCACAGTTATGGTGGCGATGATGCGGTGCGCGGCATATCGCTGAGCGTGGAACCGGGCGAAATCGTTTGCCTTCTTGGTCATTCCGGCTGTGGCAAGACAACACTTTTGCGCCTTCTCGCTGGCATCGAACGGCCCTATGCGGGAACAATCCGTATCGATCAGCGCGTCGTTGCTGGGCCGGGCACATTCATTGTGCCGGAAAAACGTGAAGTCGGGCTGATGTTTCAGGACTTTGCGCTCTTCCCGCACCTTACGGTTCTGGAGAATGTAACCTTCGGTCTCAATACGCTGAAAAAAGATGATCAACGCCGCGAGGCGATGCGGGCACTTAATCGTGTGGGTCTGGCACACACCGCCGATGATCATCCGCACATGCTGTCCGGTGGCATGCAGCAACGCGTTGCTCTGGCCCGCGCCATTGTGCCGCGCCCACGCGTGATGCTCATGGACGAGCCATTTTCGGGCCTTGATCGCCGCACGCGGGACAGGGTGCGGGACGAAACGCTAACAATCCTGCGCGAAATGCGGGCCACAACCATTGTGGTGACCCACGATCCCGATGAGGCGCTGCGAATCGCGGACCGCATCGTGCTGATGCGCAACGGGCAGGTTGTGCAGGACGGTCACGCCCGCACGTTCTATGAAAAACCAGCGGATCTTTTTGCGGCGCGTTTCTTCCACGAACTCAACGAGTTCGAGGGCACAGCCCAGGGCGGGCAGGTGGCGACACCTTTTGGATTGATCCCTGCACCTGGCTATGCCGATGGCACATCGCTTCTCATCGGCGTGCGCCAGTCGGCGGTCATCATTGACCAAGACAATGGATCGGCAGACGGCCTACCGGCACGGGTTCGTGCGGTTCAATTTTTGGGTGAAGCGGACCTCTTGCATCTTGCTGTGCCAGGTTATGAACGACCGGTGTTTGCCCGAACCACACAGACAGACCAGTTCAAACAGGGGCAATCGGTCACCATCGCGATTCACCGCGATGCAGCTTTGATCTTTCAAAAACCGGACGCACAACCTACATAAGTCAAATGCTGATCCGGTTGGTTGCGCCTTTGCCTTGACGTGGGCCTAGGTTGCAGGCCAAGTCCGGAGACATCGTTTATCCACGGCTGTTCACACGGTCATTGTGCACCAATCGCCGCGTTGCGAGGGTGCCGAGCACACATAGCGCGCCGAAAAGGCGCTAAGGGAGTTGCGTTATGGTTCCAGGTTGGATGCAAATTCTTCTGGTGGTTTTGTTGATCGTTCTGCTTTTTGGGCGTGGCAAAATCTCAGAGTTCATGGGTGACCTTGCCAAGGGTATCAACAGCTTCAAAACTGGCCTTGCTGGCGATGAAAAAGATGAAAACGGTCGGACGATCGAGCACACAGCTGATGAGACTGTGACCTCCGCAAACACGACCGCCAGCACCACGCCGGCAGACGAAAGCAAGCAAAGCTAATCTGCTTTGCTTGGTGCCAGGGCGCTAAATCGGGTGTGCAGCATTGTGCTGCATAGACCGACAACGCACCTGCGTGTGGAGGCGTTATGTTCGACATAGGAGGCGTTGAGCTGCTTGTGATCGCCGCTGTGGCGATCCTCGTGGTTGGCCCGCGCGAGCTGCCAGCGATGCTGCGCGGCATTGGCAAAGTTGTGCGCCAGGCACGCGAAATGACCAGCAGTGTCCAGCGGCAGTTCAATGATGCCCTCAAAGAGGCCGAACTGGATGATGTCAAAAAGACCATCGACGATGTTCGCTCGTTGAACCCAGCCACAAAAATTCGCCAGACCATTGCCAAAGAGATGAAACCGTTGACCGATGTTGGTGACAGCTTGAAGACGTCTGGTCAGGCCAACAGCATTGGTAAGCCTGAACCTAAGCCAAGCGCTGCCGCTCCTGATGAACCGGCCAAGCTTGGTGGGAATACCGCTAGCGATGGTTCAACACTCACGCCCGCAAAACCGCGTGTGAACGCCGCCGCCTCTGCCGGTGTGGCTGCACCTGTTGCTGATACGCCCGCTCCAGCTGTCGCTGCGCCGCCGCCTGCCAAAACAAAGGCCCAGAAGCCCGCCAAGGTGGCTGCGAAAAGGTCTCCAAAGGCAGCAACAACGGGCACGACCAAGGCGGCTAACAAGGCGGGCGCTAAAGGGGCCACCAAGCAGCCCGCCAAAAAAACCGGAACTGACAATGGCGGATAAGCCGGATCCTGGCGAAAAAAAGCCACGCCCCAAACCCCAAACCCCCACCGACGCGAATGAAGCCGATACGCCATCGGAGGGGGAGCCCGTGTCTCTCGCGCCTGCGCCCAAGTCTGACGGATCGCAAAAAGATTCGGGAAGTGCCGAGGATAAGGCGGAACAAACAAAGGCCGTGGCCAAGGAATTGCCAGCCGAGGACGACCCTCTAGAGGGTGAATCAGAGCCTGAAGATGAGGTTGAGCAGTCCCGTGCGCCGCTCATCACCCACCTTATCGAGCTGCGCCAACGCCTGTTTTATGCCGTTATAGCGTTCGGCGTTGCTTTCATCGGCTGCTACTTCGTTGCCGACCAGATATTCAACATTCTGCTTGGCCCATTTGAACAGGCAAAAGGTGAAACGTCCGAACTGGAACTAATCTTTACAGCGCCGCAGGAGTTCTTTTTCACCCAATTGCGCATTGCGCTGTTTGGTGCGCTTTTCATCGCTTTCCCGGTGATCGCCAGCCAGATTTATATGTTCATGGCGCCTGGCCTCTACAAAAATGAGAAGGCTGCCTTCCGCCCTTATTTGGTTGCAACGCCCATACTTTTCGCGATGGGCGCGGCGCTGGTTTATTTCGTGGTTATGCCACTGGCGCTCAATTTTTTCCTGTCCTTTGAACAGCAGGGCGGAGATGGAGAAGCCAGCATCCAGTTGATGGCGCGCACCAGCGAGTATCTCAGCCTCATCATGACGCTGATTTTTGCCTTTGGTTTGGTGTTCCAACTGCCCATCGTGCTGACCTTGCTTGGACGTATGGGTGTCGTGTCGTCCGCGGGTCTCGCCGCCAAACGCAAATACGCCATTGTTGCCACGTTCTTGGCCGCCGCATTCCTCACCCCGCCTGACCCGATCAGTCAGATCGGCCTTGCGGTGCCCACGCTGCTTCTTTACGAGGCTTCCATCTGGATGGTTCGACTCGTGGAAAAGCGGCAAGCCGCAGAGCGCGAAGACGACGACACCGACACAAAGGCAGAAGCTTCGGCATAAACCGCATTTGGTTTGGGCTCTTCGCTTTGCCCAACACCAAGTACCGCTATGCTCGATATTCGCCTGATCCGTGATAACCCCGCCGCTTTGGACGATGCGTTGAAGAAACGCGGCGCTGAGCCTGCATCTACCGATATCCTGAAGCTGGACGATGCGCGCCGAGAGCATCTGACAAAACTTCAGGATGCGCAAAGCGCGCGCAACACAGCCTCCAAAGCCATCGGCAAGGCAAAGGCCACAGGCGATGAAGCTGAAGCGGCGCGCCTGATCGAGGAAGTCGCCAAACACAAAGCTTTCATTCAGGATGGCGAAGAGGAAGAGCGCCGCCTGACGGATGCTCTGGAAACCGCACTGGCCAGTTTGCCCAACATTCCACTGGATGACGTCCCTGTTGGCTCTGATGAAGATGCCAATGTTGAGGTGCGCCAGGCTGGTACCAAGACGATTCCCTACTTTGAGGCCAAAGAGCATTTTGAACTCGGTGAGGCGATGGGCCTTATGGATTTCGAAACAGCTGCCAAGCTGTCTGGCTCACGCTTTTGCGTGATGAAGGGTGCATTGGCCAAGCTGGAAAGGGCGCTCGGCCAGTTCATGCTCAACACGCAGACCGGCAAGAACGGATATCTGGAAATCGCGCCGCCCTTGCTGGTGCGCGATGAGGTGATGTTCGGCACCGGGCAGTTGCCAAAGTTTGCCGATGACTTGTTTCGGACCGCCAAGGACGAAGACGACGGCGAAAACAGCTCCACCCTGTGGATGGTTCCTACAGCCGAGGTGCCGCTGACCAATCTTGTCCGCGAAAGCATTGTCGATGCCGAAACGCTCCCACATCGGCTAACGGCGTTGACCCCGTGCTTCCGTGCTGAGGCTGGGTCGGCAGGTCGCGACACCAAAGGTTACTTGCGTCAGCACCAGTTCAACAAGGTTGAGATGGTCGCAATCACCCACCCTGATGAAAGCGATGCCGAACTTGAGCGCATGACCGCCTGTGCCGAAGGTGTTCTTACTGATCTGGGCCTACACATCCGCACAATGGTGCTCTGCACCGGTGACATGGGCTTTGGCGCCCGCAAAACCTACGACATTGAGGTGTGGTTGCCCGGGCAAGGCAAATACCGTGAGATTTCCAGTTGTTCCACCTGTGGCGATTTCCAAGCGCGGCGCATGAACGCGCGTTATCGCGATGACAATGGCAAACCGCAGTTTGTCCACACGCTCAACGGGTCTGGCGTGGCGCTCGGTCGCGCACTGATCGCGGTGATGGAAACCTATCAAAACGAAGATGGCGGCGTTCGAATCCCCGAGGTTCTGGTGCCCTATATGGGCGGTACGACACTCATCACCGCCGAAGGGCAAGAGGTCTCCTGATGCGCATTCTTGTCACCAATGATGATGGTATTCACGCCAAAGGCCTTGGCCACCTTGTTCGGGTCGCCGAGCAAATCGGTGATGAGGTCTGGACCGTTGCGCCCGAAACCGACCAATCCGGTGTTGCGCACTCCATGTCGCTCAACGATCCACTGCGGCTGCGCAAAGTGGGCGAACGGGCCTTTGCAGTACGGGGCACACCGACTGACTGCGTTTTGATGGCTGTGCGTCATGTGATGCCAGAACCGCCCGACTTGGTTCTGTCTGGCTTCAACAAAGGTCAAAATCTCGCCGAGGATATCACCTATTCAGGGACAGTTGCTGCAGCCATTGAGGGCACCATCCTCGGCGTGCGCAGCATCGCTCTGTCGCAAGCTTATTCCTTCGCACCTGATACCGAGCCGCCCTATGAGACTGGCGAAGCGCTGGCGCCTGACATTCTGCGTAAGCTCCTTGATCTTGATCTGCCGCGTGAAACGCTGCTCAACATCAACTTCCCAAATCGTGCTCCAGGTGCGGTTGAGGGTGTGCGGGTAACAGGGCAGGGGCGCCGCAACATCGACTTTCTTGCCATTGATAAGCGCATGGATGGTCGCGGCAACGCCTATTACTGGCTCGCCTACAATGGACAGAACCCAAAACCTGATACGGGCACTGACTTGGAAAGCGTGCGCGCTGGCTATGTCTCAGTGACGCCACTGTCAGTGGATATGACTGACCATGCTAGCCGCGATGCGGTGGCACGCGCACTTGAGCTGGGAACGGATGGGCTGGATGCGCCCAAGAGCCAATAGCCTCTGGACAGTCCCATGAGCAGCGATGATGCGCTGCGACGCGCAAGCCTGGTGTTAGCGCTGCGCTCTATGGGGATCACCGATCATCGGTTGGTTAGTGCCTTTGAAGCGACGCGCAGAGAGGTGTTCGCACCTGAACCCTATGCGGCCGATGCGTATGCGGACCGATTGATCCCAATCGCATGCGGGCAAATCATGGAAGCGCCCAGCGTGTTGGCTCGCTTGCTCCAATCAGTGCAGGTTGAATCGCATATGTCTGTGCTGGAGGTTGGTGCTGGGTCTGGGTACTTTACTGCACTGCTCGCTAAGCTCTCGCGACGTGTTGTTGCCCTTGAACGCTTTCGCAGTCTGGTTGAGCGCGCACGTACAGCCCTTGATAGCCAAAGTATCCCAAATGTTGATTTGGTTCTGACCGACGGTCACAGCGGATGGCCTGCTGCCGGGCCCTACCAGGCGATTTTTGTCACCGGTTCAGTCGAAGCGCCAAGTCCAGCTTGGCTGGAGCAGTTGGCACCAGGCGGCAAACTGATAGCGCCCATTGGGCCAAAGACCAGCTCACAAACCTGGGTTTGCTTTGCCAAGGATGCCCAAGGCATCATCGAACAAGATGTGGTTGGAACAGCTTTTGCAGTCCCGCTGGAACCCGGTTTGGCTCGCGCGCTCTGAACGCATTTGGTGCCTTCAAACCGTCTTTTGCTTCACAAATCCTTGCTTTATCGGCGGCCTTAAGCCTTCGGCAACATTAATGGTGTTTGAATGTGCACCGTAAGTTTGTGTGTTGTGAGTAAGTGTAATGCGTACAATGTCACGCGGTCCGTTGCGTCGCAGGGCTTTTCGGCTTGGCTTGTTATCCGTAACGGCAGTTTTCGTTTCTGCCTGCTCGTCTGACTCCGACCGTCTCAGTTTCTTCGGCGTAGACCAGGCGCAGCCAACCACAGTTGCCGTCAGTCAGCCTGGCCTTCAGGCGACATACGCGCAGCCTCAGGTCACTGCGTCCGGTGCACAACCGTTGACGCAGCCTGCGCCTTACACGGCTCCAACATTTACGGCGCCTGGCTACCCGCAAACAACGGCCAGCATCAGCCGACCAACGGTTCAGACACAACCGACTTATCAGGCGTTGCCGCAGCCGGTTGTTCAGCAGCCCACATACACAACCGTTCAGCGATCGCCAGTCAGCGCACCGACTGCCCACCTTGCACAAACGCCTGGTGGACTGGTCGGCGCACAGCTTCCGCGCACCACGCAGGTTGCTACCGTTCAAGCGCCACGCGTTGTGTATCAACAGCCGCAAGTTAGCTATCAACAGCCGACATTCCAGGCTGCACCGCAGGCGCAGCCGGCACCGATCACAACCGCATCCATTGGCGCGCCGCAGGTGATCATGCCGCAGCGTGTGTCGCCTGATCCCATTACGACCGCGTCGATCCCCCCGGTTCAGTCGGCGCCCACAAGCCTACCGACGCCGCAGATGATGCCAGCGCAGCTGCCCAGCCAAACCAGCCGGGAAGCTGGATGGTCCGCCGTGGGTGGAACGCGCGTTCAGGTGCAGCAGGGCGAGACAATGTTCTCCATGTCGCGTCGTTACGGCATTCCCGTCGAGGTGCTGCAGCGGGTGAACAATATTTCCAATCCGTCGTCTGTGCGGGTGGGCCAGCAGATCATTATTCCGGTTTATTCGACCGCATCGGCTGGTACGAGCGGTGCTAGTGCTGGCGTCGATACAACATTTACTGGCTCCACTCCGACGACGTCATCAACACGGCGCGTGCCTTCACCGACGCCGCGCCCTGCCAACTTGCGCTCGGTTGCCACCGCGCAGCCAAGCCTGCCAACGCGCGCCCAGACCACAACGCAGACTGCCCAGGTCATGCCGACCGCTGGCACGCACGTCGTGGCTTCGGGTGAAACGCTCTATTCGATTGCGCGTCGCTACAACATGTCGGCCCAGCAGTTGATTGCAGCCAACTCAATCTCCAATCCAAACGCCATCCGCATCGGTCAGCGTTTGGTGGTATCTTCATCCGGTCAGGCCTTGCCGCCGGTTGCCCAGTTGCCAGCACCTACGCAGACGCCAGCTCAGGTGGTTGCCTCGCGCAGCTATACACCTCCGCGTCCCGCTGAAACGCAGACTGCTGTGCAGCAAACCGCTGCCATTCAGCAGGTCGCTGCGCGCAACGATGATATCGCTGAGCAAACACCACTCCAGTTCCGTTGGCCGATCCGTGGCCGCGTGCTTGCCGGCTTTGGCGTCCAAGACAATGGTGTGCGCAACGATGGCGTGAACATCGCCGTGCCGGAAGGTGCATCCATTCGCGCTGCCGAAGAGGGCGAAGTTGTCTATGCAGGCAACGAGCTTCGCGGTTTTGGCAATTTGGTGCTGGTTCAGCATCGCGGTGGCTATGTTACGGCCTATGCGCACAACAGTCGCTTGGATGTTCAGCGCGGTGACCGTGTGAACCGTGGCGATGTGATTGCCCGCGCCGGTTCCACCGGTGATGTGGACACGCCGCAGCTTCACTTTGAGATCCGTCGCGGCACAACGCCCGTCGACCCAGGCCCGTATCTGCCGTCTAGCTAAAGCTGTTTCAGGAAAAGTGGGAAGCGGTTTTCCGTCCGAAATAACGTCAAATCAGACAATTAGCTAAGCGAAAGCCCAGCTTTTCCGGCGGCATCTTGAATGAACTGCCACGCCACGCGGCCCGACCTGGCGCCGCGTGTCGTTGCCCATTCCAGGGCATCGCGATGAAGTTCACTGGCTACACCTGGCAGGCCAAAATGCTGATGGTAGGCATCAACCATTGCCAGATATTCATCCTGCGAACATTTATGGAAGCCAAGCCAAAGGCCAAACCGGTCGGACAGCGATACTTTTTCTTCAATGGCATCGCCGGGATTGATCGCCGAGCCGCTTTCATTGTCGATCATATCGCGCGGCAACAGGTGCCGCCGGTTGGACGTTGCATAGAACAGCACATTGTTAGGACGTCCCTCCAGACCACCTTCCAAGGCCGCTTTCAGCGACTTGTAGGTGGTCTCGCCTGCATCGAAGGACAGATCATCGCAAAAAACGATGACTCGATAGGGCTCCGTGCGTAGACGCGCCAACAACACTGGCAGCGAGGCAATGTCTTCGCGGTGCACTTCAATCAGCTTCAGCCGTTCCTCGCCTGATCTGCTTTCATTGATGTGCGCATGCACCGCTTTCACCAAGGATGATTTGCCTTGCCCGCGCGCGCCCCAAAGCAAGGCGTTGTTGGCAGCAACGCCCTTGGCAAAGCGTCGCGTGTTTTCCAGCAACGTGTCGCGTGAGCGATTGATGCCCTTAAGAAGATCAAGCGGCAGTGCGGCGACGCTTGCCAGCGGCATCAGGCTTTTGTCATCGGATTGCCAAACAAAAGCATCGGCACTATCCAACGACAAATTGGCTGGAGCAGCCGGGGCCAACCGTTCCAAGGCGTCGGCAATGCGGCGCAAAACAGCCGCTTGGTCGTTTAAATTATCCATCAAAGGTCTGCGCGTGCCTGTCTTATTGGTAAAACCCGCCACAACCGTGTGCGATCACTCTTGTGGTTGCGCCGTGAAACGCTTAATCGAAAAACGCGTTTAGACCGCAAGCTGCTTGCCTGCCAAGGCAGGGAGCAGGGTTTTCGGTACGCTGACCAGGTAAAGGGTGCGCCACTTTGGCACTTGGCCTGGTAAGTTCCAGGCCTGGTCACCATCATTGAAAAGGCTTCAAGCCAGGCCGCCGCCTAAGCACGGCGCGCCACCCAAGGAGAGTTCTTATGTTCGTAACCCCCGCCTACGCTCAGGCTGCAGGCGCTGCCGGTGGTGGCAGCCTTGTTATGTCGATCCTGCCGTTCATCCTCATTTTCGTCATCATGTGGTTCTTGATCATCCGCCCACAGCGTCAGCAAATGAAACGCCACAAGGAAATGATTGCCAATGTTCGCCGCAATGACACGATTGTGACATCGGGCGGCATTATCGGCAAAGTCACCAAAGTGCTTGATGATGACGCCAACGAGATTGAGGTGCAGGTTTCAGACGGCGTCAAAATCCGTGTGGTTCGCTCCATGATCCAGGATGTACGTGCCAAAGCCGAGCCCGTGGCGGCCAACGACTGATACTTTTTAGCAAGCGCCAGCCTCGTTCTGGCGCTTGTCTCTTTGCAAAACCCACTCCCAGTCACCTTTGATAGGTCCCAATGCTCTACTTTGCTCCTTGGAAAACCGCGCTGATTGTCGCTTTTGCGATACTCTCAGTGGCCTTTGCGCTGCCCAATGCGTTTGATGAGGAGACGGTTGAGAGCTGGCCTGATTTTCTGCCTCAAAAACAGATTGTTCTTGGCCTTGATCTGCAAGGCGGTGCCCACATGCTGTTGCAGGTGGAGCGCGAAAGCCTGGTCGGCGACAGGCTGGAAGTGCTGCGTGATGATGTGCGCACCTCTCTACGCGATGAACGCATCGGCTACACTGGCCTTAGCGTTCAGAGTGAAGCGGTGCAGTTGCGCATCCGCGATTTGGACCGATTGAACGATGCTGAAGCCGTGCTCAATGGTTTGGCTGCGCCAGCCGATCCTTTGTCCTTCGGCGCTCAGGCCCGCGATGTTGAAGTGGATGTTGCCGATGATGGCCTCGCCCGGCTCACGCTAACGCAGGAGGGCATTGATGCCCGTCTTGCCCAGGCCGTGCAGCAGTCCATCGAAGTTATCCGTCGCCGTATTGACCAACTGGGCACCACCGAGCCGACCATTCAACGCGAAGGCCAAGACCGCGTGCTTGTCCAAGTTCCCGGTCTTGATGATCCACAGCGTCTAAAAGACCTTTTGCAACAAACTGCTGCACTCTCCTTCCACCTGTTGTGCGAGGATATGAGCGTTGATGAAGCGCTCCGCACGCGCCCACCGGCAGGCTGCTACCTTGCCAACTCCGTTGACGAACCGGTGCAGCCTTATCTTCTCCAAACCCGTGCTCTCATCACCGGCGACCAACTGGCCGATGCCCAGCCTGGTTTCGATCAGCAAACCCAGGAAGCCATCGTTTCATTCCGCTTCAACACCTCCGGCGCTTCCACGTTCGGTCAGGCAACAACGGCAAACGTTGGTCAGCCCTTTGCCATCGTGCTTGATGATGAGGTGATTTCAGCGCCGGTTATTCGCGAGCCTATTTTGGGTGGCTCGGGGCAAATCTCAGGCAATTTCACACCGGAACTTGCCAATGATTTGGCGATTCTTCTGCGCGCGGGTGCCCTACCTGCAGACTTGACCATTGTGGAAGAACGCACGGTTGGACCAGGTCTCGGTGCTGACTCCATCGCTGCTGGCGAGATCGCCGGTCTAATTGGTGCTGTTGGTGTTCTGCTCTTTATGGGGCTGTCTTACGGGCTGTTTGGCCTGTTCGCGAACATCGCGCTGTTTGTGAACATCTCGCTCATTCTGGCAGCACTCTCGGTGCTTGGCGCGACGCTCACCTTGCCAGGCATTGCCGGTATCGTGCTGACCGTAGGTATGGCGGTCGATTCCAATGTGCTGATCTTTGAGCGTATTCGCGAAGAGGTGAGACGTGGACGCAAGACCATTGCCGCTGTCGATGTTGGCTTCCGCGAGGCGTTGCGCACCATTTTGGATGCGAACATCACCACGCTGATCGCCGCCGTTATTCTCTTCCAGCTTGGCTCTGGCCCAGTTCGCGGCTTTGCCGTGACACTCGCCATCGGCATCGTGACCACCGTGTTCACCGCCTACACGCTGACCCGTTTGCTCGTCGCGCTTTGGGTGAAAACCCGTCGCCCGACCGCGCTTCCCATTTAAAGGCCGCCTCGTATGTCGTTTGCCCTGATCAAATTCCTGCCTCAGGAACCCAAATTGCGATTCATGGCGTATCGCAATTGGGCATTCCCTTTTTCGGTGGTCATGATGGTTGTTTCTCTTGGGCTATTTGGCGCCCTGGGATTGAACCTTGGTATCGATTTTCGCGGCGGTACAGTGATTGAAATCCGGACCACCGATGGTCCTGCTGATATTGGTGGCATCCGCACACAACTCAATCAGCTTCAGTTTGGCGATGTTGAGGTGCAATCCTTCGGCAATGAAACCGATGTGCTGATCCGGATCCAGCAACAGCCAGGCGGCGACCGTGCTCAGCAGGCTGTTGTGGAACGTGTGCGAGCAGAATTAGGCGAGCAAGCCATTGAATACAGGCGATTTGAAGTGGTCGGACCGCGTGTATCTGGGGAGCTGGCCGTCGCTGGTGTGATCGCCGTCGTTGCCGCGCTAGGGGCGATCCTTGTCTACATCTGGGTGCGGTTTGAGTGGCAGTTTGCCGTTGGGGCGATCATAGCCACCGTGCACGATGTGATTTTGACGCTTGGGCTTTTCGCGGTGACAGGGTTGGAGTTCAACCTATCCTCTATCGCCGCAATCCTGACCATCGTGGGCTATTCATTGAACGATACGGTGGTTGTCTACGACCGGGTGCGCGAGAATTTACGAAGATACAAACGCATGCTGATCGATGATCTTCTGGATCTGTCGGTGAACTCCATGCTGTCGCGTACAATAATGACATCGGTCACAACCTTGATCGCGCTCGGATCCTTGTTCCTGTTCGGCGGCGAAATCATCCGCTCCTTCACAGCGGCGATGATTTGGGGCGTTTTGGTTGGTACGTACTCGTCTATCTTTGTGGCCGGTCCTGTGCTCGTGTTCTTGAAACTGCGCCCGGCCAAGTCGGCAAATACCGACGATGACTCATCATCAGGTGGAGATAACACCGACGGTGAAACGGCGTCGGCGTAAGCGCCGATGGCCTCAACCGATAAGTTTCTCCCAGCTCAGGCGCCGATTGATGCCGTTCTGGACAATGGGTTTCGTTTTGGTGAGATGTCGCACCAAGGAGGCTTGATCGGCTTTCCTGGCCGCACGCAGGCCTGGACCCCAAGCAGCACGGCTTTTGAGATAACAATTGAGGATCTCGCGCCCATCTTGGAGATGGCAGATGCAATTGATATCCTGCTCATTGGTACCGGTTCAGATATAGCCGTGTTGCCTCAGCCAACGCTGGATGCGCTGCGCGAGGCTGGTTTGGCGGTTGAGATCAGCGCCACCCGCGCCGCGGTGCGTACCTACAATGTTCTGCTTTCTGAAGATCGACGGGTTGCAGCGGCGCTCATGGCCCTCACATAAGGGGTAACTTCACCTCAAGGGCCGACCGTGACCTCCGATCCAACCATTTTTGCTGCCGATCATCTGCGCACCCATGATTTTGAGCGGTACGCAGCACTTCAGTTTGCTTCCGCCGACAAGCGCCCGGCCTTGATGGCGCTTTTCGCATATCTAGCTGAGATTGCGCGGATACGGACGCTTGTTTCTGATCCAATGCCCGGTGAAATCCGCTTGCAATGGTGGCGTGACACGCTTTCTGGAACGGCCCATGGCGCTGTTGAGGCCAATCCTTTGGCCGCAAGCTTGTTACAAGCGATGGAGACCCATGCGATGCCCGCTGCACCACTGCTTGCAGTGCTCGATGCGCGCACCTTCGATCTTTACGATGATGCCATGCCATCGACGGCAGATTTTGAAGGCTATGCTGGCGAGGCTTGGTCTGGGCCCATGTCGCTGGCAGCCTCTATTCTATCCGGCGAAAGCCCTGCACGCTTTGCCGATGTCGCTGGCCATGGCGGTGTGGCGCTTGGTGTCGCGCGAACGCTGGTGACCTTTTCGCAGTGGGCGGGCAGGGGACAATGCTTTCTGCCAGTCGATGTGATGCAGGCGCATGAGCTGGAGCGGGACATGTTTGCCCAGCGCCGCGTGACACCACCGTTAACCGCGACTTTGCGTGCTTTTGCCAGCTACGGTTTGGACCATTTGGACAAGGCGCGAACCGCAGCTTTCGACTGTCCGGATAGCGGGAAGGCCGTTTGGTTGCCCTTGGCGCTAACGCACCAAACCTTGCAGGACGCCACGTCTTGGTCGCTTAATCCGTTCGTGCGACCGCTCACACGGCCAAGATGGCAGAAGCTTTTCAAGCTTTGGCTGGCCTCAAAGCGTCAGCTGGTTTTCTAGCTACTCGGCAGCCTGCGGCAGAAGGGTGCCCAGCGATTGCACCCAATCATCGCAATGCTCCAGCGCACGCCGCGCCAACGCTTGTTTGCGCGCCAATCCTTTCGCCTTGCCTTTGACCTTATTGCCATCAGCATCAACCAGCGGCCCATCATGTGGTGGAAACAGACCAAAATTGATGTTCATCGGCTGGAAGGAGCGCGGCTTGTTGCTTTGCTGGTCTGCATCGTCTGTGACATGCCCACCGGTAATATGATTGACCAACGCACCAAGCGCCGTTGTTTGCGGCAACGAAGGCAAGGAGAGGCCCAGTCGCTCAGCCGCCGCGAGGCGCCCGGTGTAGAGCCCGATGCTGGCTGATTCCACATAACCCTCACAGCCGGTGATCTGGCCAGCAAAACGCAGGCGCGGCTGCGCTTTCAAGCGCATCTGTTCGTCCAGTAGCACCGGCGAGTTGAGGTATGTGTTGCGATGCATGCCGCCAAGGCGGGCAAACTTCGCCTCTTCAAGACCTGGGATCATGCGCAGAATGTCCGACTGCGATCCATATTTGATCTTGGTTTGGAAACCGACCAGATTGAAAAGCGTGCCCAGCGCGTTGTCTTGGCGTAGCTGCACCACCGCGTAAGGCTTGGTGTCCGGGTCATGGGGGTTTGTCAGGCCAACCGGCTTCATCGGGCCAAAACGAAGCGTTTCGCGCCCACGCGTTGCCATCACCTCAATGGGCAGGCAGCCATTGAAGTAGGGCGTGTCTTTTTCCCAATCTTTGAAATCGTGCGCGTCCGCTTCGACAAGCGCATCAATGAAACGATTGTAGAGCGCCTCGTCCATCGCACAATTGATGTAATCCTTGCCCGTTCCGCCTGGCCCGACCTTGTCATAGCGCGACTGAAACCACGCTTTCTCCATATTGATGGATTCGGTGTGCACGATGGGTGCAATGGCATCGAAAAAGGCAAGTGAGTCTTCATCCGTGAGATTCAAAATCGCTTCAGCCAGGGACGGTGCGGTGAGCGGCCCTGTCGCGATGATCACGCTGTCCCAATCTTCCGGCGGCAGACCAGATATCTCGCTGCGTTCCACGCTGATCAGCGGATGGTCAGCCAGCGCTTGAGAAACACCGTCGGAAAAGCCATCGCGATCCACGGCCAAAGCACCACCGGCAGGCACCTGGTTCGCATCTCCTTGCTCCATGATGAGCGAACCAAGTTTGCGCATCTCAGCGTGCAGCACACCAACGGCATTGGACGTGGCATCATCAGAGCGGAACGAGTTGGAGCAGACAAGCTCAGCCAACCCATCGGTCTTGTGGGCATCTGTACCAGGATGACCAGAGCTACCGCGCATCTCATGCAGCACCACTGGAACGCCCATTTGCGCCGCCTGCCAGGCAGCTTCTGATCCGGCAAGCCCGCCGCCAATAACATGGATAGGTTTCATGGCCATCGCCGTTCGTTTGTTTATAGAAGCGCTGTTTGTAGTGTCCTACCTGCAACGCGGCAAGCCAATCACGTGAGGGTGAGGCGCGCGCATCTTGCCGCGCTGCCCCTGGGTTGATAGCCAAACTTAGTCTTTTCGCAGGAAATCTTTTTTGTCCGCTCGTCGTTCCATCCTTATTGCCGCCCTTGCAGCACTCGCGCTTGCAGGCTGTGTCTCATCGGGCACCAGCCCCTTGGGTTGGTACGCAACCCAGGATGCGCGCACACCGAACGGTTTAAACCTTGGCATTTGCCATGCTTTTGGTTGCCAGCGGCAAACCACAGTTCAGCTCGCTGAGAGCGATGTGGCAGTGCTTGCCGGTATCATGGAAGCAGGGCGCGAAAGCCCACAAGCGGAACGCGCTGCGGTTCGTGAAGCCGTGATGTGGATGGAAGAGCGCGTGGGGCCTGTTGTAGGGTCGCATAATGATATCGGCGGCCTTGATATGCAGAACGCTGGTACGCCCGGGCAGATGGATTGTTTGGACGAAACAACCAACACGACCACGACGCTGATTGTGTTGGCGGAAAATGGCCTGCTTGCCCACCACACGCCAAGCTACCCTGTAGCGCGCGGGTTTTTTCTTGATGGCCGCTATCCGCATGCCACGGCAGTCATGACTGAAACGGCATCCGGTGAGGACTGGGCTGTTGATCCATGGCCCTATGCCAATGCTGAAGATGTAGACGTGATGCCGCTATCTGATTGGTACAACACCTGGCCCTACGCAAGCTAACCGAGGGTCCAAATCCTAGCTGCTGAGCAACGTCGTCAGGTTAGAAGCCTCATCACCAAGCGTATAAGGCGGATTGATCACGAACATGCCGCTGCCATGCAGCCGATGGCCTTCACCAGCGGCCGCGAATTGCACCTCATGGCGCAGCGTGCCGGCAAATCCGATGTCTTCAATCTCGTCCATCATCACGTCATGCTGGCCACTTGGCAGCATCGGATACCAGAGCATGATCACGCCAACCGGCCAAAGGCCGTGCAGCCCCTCCAGGAAGCCGGGCAACCCGGTGAAATCATGCGCCAGCTCATAGCTTGGGTCGATCATCATCATCCCACGTCGCGGGGTCGGCGGACAGCAACGGGCGGCCCAAGGAAAACCATCTTCCTTGTAGATGTGCACACCTGATCGCGGCATCACCTCGCTCAAAGCCTCATGCTCCTGCGGGTGCAGTTCGGCCAGTTGCAGCCGATCACCGGAACGCTCGATGTTGGAGGTAAGCATCCGTTCGGCAATCATTGGCGATCCAGGATAGGCGCTCTCACCATGCTCAGCACGAACGGCTTCAACCACGTGTCGATAGGGGTGATCGGTTGGAAAACGCTCAAGCAACTCGGCAACACCCGATGCTGCCTCACCTGTTTTGCGGGCTTCCCTAGAACTCAGGTCGTAAAGTCCGCGCCCAGCATGAGTTTCCATGTAGCTCAGTGGCTTGGGCTTGCGCATCATGTAGGCCAGCACCAGTGCCAGCAGTGCATGCTTGTGCACGTCAGCGCGATTTCCCGCATGATAGGCATGTTGATAGGAGAGCATTATTCCGCAGCCACTGACTTCGCGCCGCCGCGTGCCAAAACTTCCGCCAGGTATTGGCCCGTGTAGGAACGTGGTTCTTTGACCACCTGTTCGGGTGTGCCTGAAGCGACGAGCTCGCCGCCGCCATCGCCGCCTTCCGGTCCAAGGTCGATGATCCAGTCAGCGGTCTTGATAACCTCTAGATTGTGTTCGATCACGATCACGCTGTTGCCCTGATCCACCAGCTCGTGCAGCACGTCCAACAGCTTCGCCACATCATGGAAATGCAGACCGGTGGTTGGCTCATCCAAGATGTAGAGCGTGCGCCCGGTCGAGCGCTTGGACAATTCCTTAGCAAGCTTCACGCGCTGTGCTTCACCGCCGGAGAGTGTTGTCGCCTGCTGACCCACCTTGATATAGCCGAGGCCAACGCGGTTCAGCGTCACCAGCTTGTCGCGCACGGCGGGGACAGCCGAGAAAAACTCGGCGCCTTCCTCCACTGTCATGTCCAGAACATCGGCAATCGATTTGCCTTTGAACTGAATGTCCAATGTCTCGCGATTGTAGCGTTTGCCGTGACAGACATCGCAAGTGACATAGACATCGGGCAGGAAGTGCATCTCGATCTTGATCACACCATCGCCCTGGCAGGCTTCACAGCGCCCGCCTTTAACGTTGAACGAAAAGCGCCCTGGCTGGTAGCCGCGTGCTTTGGATTCCGGCAACCCAGCGAACCAATCGCGGATGGGTGTGAAGGCACCAGTGTAGGTTGCTGGGTTGGAGCGTGGCGTGCGGCCAATCGGTGATTGATCGATGTCGATAACCTTATCAAGAAACTCCAACCCATTGACACTATCGTGGGGGGCAGGGTTCTCGCGTGCACCATTCAGACGTCGCGCTGCCACCTTGTACAGCGTTTCCAGTAGGAAGGTGGACTTGCCGCCACCCGAGACACCGGTCACGCAGCTGAACGTGCCAAGCGGCAGGCTTGCTGAAACGTCTTTCAGATTGTTGCCGCGCGCGCCTTTGACCTTGATCGACTGACCCTTTTTGCCCTTACGCCGTTTGGCAGGCACGGGAATGGTTTTGGTGCCAGAAAGATATTGCCCGGTTAGCGAGTTGGGGTTGGCCATCACCTCTTGCGGTGTGCCCTCGGCCACGATCTCACCGCCATGGACGCCTGCGCCTGGGCCGATGTCCACCACATAGTCTGCCGTGCGTACGGCGTCTTCGTCGTGCTCCACCACGATCACCGTGTTGCCCAGATCACGAAGGTGTTTCAGCGTTTCCAGCAGGCGATCATTGTCGCGCTGATGCAAGCCGATGCTCGGCTCATCCAGCACGTAAAGCACGCCGGTAAGGCCAGAGCCGATCTGTGATGCCAAACGAATGCGCTGGCTTTCTCCGCCTGACAGCGTGCCGGACGAGCGCGACAGCGTCAGATATTGCAGACCAACATCATTGAGGAACCGGAGCCGGTCTCGAATTTCTTTCAAAATAGCCTTGGCGATGGCGTTTTGCTTGTCGCTGAGCTTGTCCGGCAGCTCATCGAACCAGATATTCGCCTCACGAATGGAAAGCTTGGCGGCCGTACCGATATGCTCGCCCGCTACCTTAACTGCCAGCGCTTCGGGGCGCAGTCGGTTACCATCGCACACCTCGCAAGGCCGGCTCGATTGGAACCGAGACAGTTCCTCGCGCACCCATTGGCTGTCAGTCTCGCGCCAGCGGCGCTCAATGTTGCCGATTACGCCTTCAAACGGCTTGGACGTTTTGTAGCTGCGCAGGCCGTCATCATAGGTGAAGGTGATGCTTTCTTCGCCCGAGCCGTACAGGATCACGTCCTGCACCTTTTCAGGCAGGTCACTCCAGGCCTTGGCCATCGATGCTTTGTAGTGGCGGCAGATCGCATCCAACGTCTGCGTGTAATAGGGTGAGGTGTTGCCGGTTTTGGCCCATGGCGCCACCGCTCCTTGGCGCAGCGACAGAGATGGATCGGGAACGATCAGCGCTTCTTCAAACTCCAGCGTGGTGCCAAGGCCATCGCAGGTCGGGCAGGCGCCTTGGGGGGAGTTGAAGGAAAAGAGTCGCGGTTCGATCTCGGGAATCGTGAAGCCGGAAACTGGGCAGGCAAAGCGCTCAGAGAACACGATGCGCTCTGGCAACGGTTCGCCTTCTTTAAGGTCTGCATATTCGGCCACCGCCAACCCATCGGCGAGTTTCAGTGCCGTCTCGAAACTATCAGCAAGGCGCGTGGCGATATCTTCACGCACCACGATGCGATCCACCACCACGTCGATATCGTGCTTGAACTTCTTATCCAGCGTCGGCGCATCGGCGATCTCAAAATACTCGCCGTCGATCTTCAGTCGCTGGAAACCTTGCTTCATCAGCTCGGCGATATCCTTGCGGTATTCGCCCTTGCGCTGACGTACGATGGGCGCGAGCAGGTAAAGCCGCGTGCCTTCTGGCAATGCCATCACCCGGTCCACCATCTGGCTTACCGTTTGGCTTTCAATTGGCAGCCCTGTCGCAGGCGAATAGGGCACACCAGCGCGCGCCCATAGCAGGCGCATGTAATCGTAGATCTCCGTCACCGTAGCGACGGTGGAGCGTGGGTTTTTGCTGGTTGTTTTTTGTTCGATGGAAATGGCCGGTGAAAGCCCATCGATCTGGTCGACATCGGGCTTCTGCATCATCTCCAGAAACTGCCGCGCATAGGCCGACAGGCTTTCCACATAGCGCCGCTGGCCTTCTGCATAGATCGTATCAAAGGCCAGGGAGCTTTTTCCTGAACCCGACAGGCCCGTCATCACCACCAAGCTATCGCGCGGCAGCGTGACCGAAACGTCTTTCAAGTTGTGTTCGCGCGCGCCCGAAACGGTGATGTGTTTGGACGAGGGGCGGGGAGTGGAGGGTGTGCCTGCCATGGACTGTCTCAATGCGGAAGGGGGTTGTGCGACGCTCTAACGTAGGGCATCTCACTCGACTCAGAAGAGTGAACAAACATAGAACATCTCTTGTCTCCTGACACAAGAGCCTATAGGGTGTGGAAAACTAAGGCGAGGCAGGGTCCGCTCTTGCGGGCGACCGCCTGCACGGTCACACCGGAAAACACAGGGCGCACCGGCGTGCTCCCAACAGTGCAAGGAGTTGAAGGCATGGCTGGTTCGGTGAACAAGGTCATTCTGGTGGGCAATCTGGGCGCAGACCCAGAAGTGCGCAGCATGCAATCTGGCGACAAGCTGGTGAACCTGTCGGTGGCGACATCCGAGACATGGCGTGATCGCCAATCTGGCGAGCGGAGAGAGAAGACAGAATGGCACCGCGTGGTCATCTTCAACGAAAACCTCGTGAAGGTTGCCGAGCAATATCTGCGCAAGGGCTCAAAGGTTTATCTTGAAGGCGCACTGCAAACCCGCAAATGGCAGGACCAGAACGGCCAGGACCGCTACTCCACAGAGGTGGTGCTGCAAAAATATCGCGGCGAACTGACCATGCTGGATGGCCGCAATGATCGCCAAGGCGGCGATGCTGGTTATGGTGGCCAAAGTGGTGGGTATTCTGGCGGCCAGGGCGGTGGTCAGTCCATGCCGCAAGATCGCGGCCCTGCACCTGATATAGGGTCAGACATCGACGACGATATTCCGTTCTAGGCTCGTTCGGGAGAGGTCACGGCAGAGAGGTCACGGCATGTCTTTGGCCCCACTGTTTGCAGCTGGCCCAATCGTGACGGTTCACGCCTTTGCTGCAATGGCGGCTTTCGTACTTGGATCGGTTCAGCTTTTGGCGCCTAAGGGCACACTGCCTCACCGCACACTTGGCTATGCGTGGGTGATACTCATGCTAGCGGCCATCAGCACCTCGTTCTTCATTTACGACATCCGAATGTGGGGGCCGTTCAGTTGGATCCACATCCTGTCCTTGACTGTGTTGTTTGGGCTCGTTTCGCTGGTTCGTGAAGCACGGCGCCATGATGTGCGCGAGCACCAGAAGAGCGCGATCCTTTTGTTCTTCGGTGCCTTGGTGATCGCTGGTGGGTTCACATTCTTGCCAGGACGGGCAATGCACGCCGTTGTTTTCGGAGGTTAGCGCATGATCCGCCAATCGCTCCTGCACACCGCTCTGGTGGTACGCGACTACGATGAAGCGCTGGCCTTCTATACTGGCAAGCTCGGCTTCGATCTTATTGAAGACACGTACCAGCCGGAGCAGGACAAGCGTTGGGTGGTCGTTGCGCCGCCCGGTGGAACCTCTGGCACCTTGTTGTTGGCGCGTGCGTCAAAACCTGAGCAAGAACGTTTCATCGGCGATCAGGCCGGTGGACGCGTCTTCTTGTTCCTGAAAACGGACGATTTTGAGCGCGACTATGCGCGCTATGTCGAGGCGGGCATAGAGTTCGTTCGCCCGCCTCAACAATTCGATTATGGCAAAGTTGCCGTGTTCAAAGACCTTTACGGCAACCTTTGGGACCTGGTGCAGCACGTGCCGGACCATCCACTCGCTGAACGGTTCTAAGCGTCGCTTTCCAGCCGCTTGGCATGGGTTTTCATGGCAGCTGGCAGCCATTGCGAGAAGCCGTGAGCGAGGCGTTCATAGCGCGCCACAAAATCTGGATGCGCCAGATAAAGGTTCGCGAGCCCAGCTAAGCCTTCCGGCGGGCATGGTTTGCCCCAAAGCTTTGCCATCAAAGCCCGCTGCTCCTCAAGAACAGCATGCAAATGCTTATGAGCTGCGTCGGTGCCGCCTTGATAGGCTTCAACAAGCCGCGCCTCGATAGATTGCAAAGCTTTCATCGCGCCCTGCATGCCATCGGGCATTGCGGCGATGGCATCTTTTGATGTCGCGATTTGCTTGGCGATTCCCGGTCCATACGTGTCGATCAGCCAGGTTTCATACTCGGCCTGTGTTTCGGCGGAAAACGGAGTGTAAAGGTCTTCGTTTGCCATGGTGGTTTCTCCTGTCAGATGGGCAATCGTCGCGTCGAGCGTCGCCATCATCTCTGCCTGCCGCTTGGCGTTTTCTGCTAAGTTCGCACGGTGCTTTTGCAGCCGCTCCAGCGCTGATGCTGGCCCATCGATCTGGGCTTTGATGTTCGCAAGCGACATACCAACAGCGCGATAGAACAGAATTTCTTGCAAACGCAGCAGCTCGCCCTGCTTGTAGTACCGATAGCCATTGGGCCGGATAAGGGCCGGCTTAAGCAGGTCAATCGCGTCGTAGTGGTGCAGCGTGCGCACCGAAACGCCTGATAGGTCCGCAAGCTGGCCAACAGTTAGCGGTTCTTGCTCGTTAGATTGGTTTGGAGGATGATGCTCGTTCGTCATGGCGCTCTTATCGGGCCTCACCAAACGTGAGGGTCAAGCGCCTTTCATGAAAAAGTTTGCAAGCAAGGATGCTGTATGCCGTTTGACAGTTGGCTTTTGTATTTGGCGACCTTGCTCGCCTTTATGATTACACCGGGGCCGAGCCATCTTTTGATGCTCTCCAACTCCATGTCCCACGGATTTAAGCGCTCCCTTGCCACTGCTGCTGGAGACCTTTCCGCCAACGCCGTACAAATGCTTGCCGCCGGTTTGGGTTTGGCGGCCTTTCTTCTCGCCTCTCAATCTGCGTTTGAGGCCGTGAAATGGGCTGGCGTTGCGTATCTGGTTTGGATGGCGTGGCGCATGTGGCGTCGTTCGGCGGGCTCGAATGCAACGCCAGATGCTGCAAAAGCCGCCAGCGTGCGCGCACTTTGGCTGCAGGGCTTCATCACATCAGCGGCCAACCCAAAGGCAGTGGTGTTTTTTGCAGCTCTCTTTCCGCAATTTATCAGCACTGAGTTGCCATTTCTGCCGCAATTTTTGGCGCTGTCGCTGACCTACCTCATCGTCGACGGGCTGTTCTTGTCCAGCTATGGGTTCAGTGCCGATTGGCTCGCCCGCCGCTTGAAAGCGAAGGCTCAGCGCGTTCTGGATCGCCTCGGCGCTTTGTGTCTGCTTGGTGCCGCGCTGATGCTTGGTCTCAAAACGCTTCGCGATGCTCGTTGAACAGTGTGTTCATGCCGACGCTATTGATCATCACACCCCAAGTCATCAATGCTCGGCCAGCGAGGGCAAGGAGAATGCTGAATGGGCCATATGGTGAAGGGCGTCTACCACTCCGGTGATGATGTTACGCAGACGCTGCCGACCGGCGAATGGGAACGCAGCAAGAGCGCTGTTCGCAATTGGATCACGCACGACGGAACGTCCGGCCCCACCGGTAATAGCTGTTTTCAAGCTGAAAGCGGACGTTACCACCTGTTCGTTGCCTGGAATTGCCCTTGGGCGCATCGCACGCTGCTGGTGCGGGCCATAAAGGGGCTTCAGGATCAGATATCGGTTTCCTACGCCAAACCCAACCGAACCGACCAAGGCTGGGTGTTTGACGAAGACGGACCTTTTGCCGATTCTGTGTTTGGCGCAAAGGCTGTGCATGAAATTTATAGCCGCGATGCCGAGCCATACACTGGCAGGCTGACGGTTCCCGTGCTTTGGGACAAGCAAACCGGACGGATCGTGAGCAATGAGTCTGCCGACATTGTGCGCATGTTAGGTGGCGCCTTTGGCGGCAAGCCAGACCTTTACCCGTTAGCCGCTGAGCAAGACATCGATCGATGGAATGAAACGATCTATGCTACCATCAACAATGGCGTTTATCGCGCAGGCTTTGCCTTATCCCAAGATGCTTACGAGAAAGCCGCGTGGGCGCTGTTTGATGCACTCGATCGCCTTGATGGTCATCTGGCGACCAATCGCTACCTTTGCGGCGATGTTTTCACCGAAGCTGACGTTCGCCTGTTTCCAACGCTGGCCCGCTTTGATGTGGCCTATCACTACGCGTTTCGCTGCAACTTGAAGAAGCTGAGCGATTATCCCAACCTCTGGCCCTATGCACGTGAGATTTTCCAGATGCCAGGCGTGGCCGATACGGTGCGTTTTGACATCTACAAACGCGGCTATTTTTCAGCCAGTGAGAAGCGCAATCCGCTCGGCATCATCCCCATCGGTCCATCGATTGCAGATTGGTCAGAGCCGCACGGGCGCTAAAGCACCACTTGGTTGGCCGCCACCACCAGTTGCGTGACGCCGTCGGCGACGAATTGCACCGCCAGAGCAGAAAGAATAACGCCCAGCAAGCGCGTTAGGATGATGCGGCCCGTGTTGCCCAACAGCCGCTCGATACGCCCCGCCAGCAAAAAGACGGTGAGGCATCCCAGAATGATCAAGACCAGCACGCCAATCAGTGCGCCCGTTCCAGTCCAGCTGGCGAGCTCATGGGCTTCATGGGAAAGCAGAACCATTGCGGCAATGGCGCCTGGTCCAGCCATCAGTGGGATGGCAAGCGGGAACACAGCGATATTCTTGATGTGATCCTTGTCGATGGCGCGCGTGGCGGTGTTGTCGCGCCGCTCAGTGCGCTTTTCAAACACCATCTCAAAGGCGAGCCAGAAGAGCAGAATGCCGCCTGCAATGCGAAACGCGGCAAGGCTGATGCCCAGTGCATCCAGGAACGCCTGGCCGCTCAAGCCAAACACCAGCAAGATGCAAAATCCGATGATGCAGCCGCGGATCGCAACTTCCCGCCGCTCGGATTTGTCCATGCCACGGGTTAGCGTCACGAACAAAGGCGCGAGCCCAATCGGGTCGATGGTCACCAACAAAGTGACAAAGGCATTTGAGACAAAATCCAGCATGATCCACCACCACTGGCAGGTGCACTCTAAGGCTGCAAGAGCCAGCATCGACCCGCAATAAGATGAGCGGTTGAAAACCAACCGGATTCTTTGTGTGCAGGCGTTGAATCGGCTAACAAAACGAGACGAAACAAAGATGAGATTCGCACGTGGCCGACGACACGAACAACGACACGCCAGATGATGACAACCTGCCTGACAATGGCGGTGGTTCTGGTGGCGATATGAGTGACATCCGCTCGGTTTCCATTTCTGGCGAAATGCGCAAATCCTACCTTGATTACGCCATGAGCGTGATCGTCTCCCGTGCCCTGCCAGATGTTCGCGATGGTTTGAAACCGGTCCATCGGCGCATCCTCTACGCCATGCAAGAGGCTGGTTACGACTGGAACAAAGGCTATCGCAAATCGGCCCGTATCGTCGGTGATGTGATTGGTAAGTACCACCCGCATGGCGATCAATCGGTCTATGACGCGTTGGTGCGGATGGCGCAGCCCTTCTCAATGCGCCTGCAACTCATTGATGGGCAAGGAAATTTCGGCTCCATCGATGGCGATCCACCTGCTGCAATGCGCTACACAGAGGTGCGGCTTGCAAGGCCTGCGCACTCGCTGGTGGAAGACCTCGATAAGGACACTGTCGATTTCCAGGAGAACTACGACAACACCGAATCCGAGCCAAAAGTCCTCCCGGCGCGTTATCCCAACCTGTTGACCAATGGTGCCGGTGGCATTGCCGTTGGCATGGCGACCAACATACCGCCACACAATCTCGGTGAGGTGATCGACGCCTGCAATGCGATGATCGATGATCCGGAAATCGATCTCGAGCAACTCATGGAGATCATGCCCGGCCCAGATTTCCCGACCGGTGGTTTGATTTTGGGTCGCACAGGCATTCGCAATGCTTACGCGACGGGCCGCGGTTCCATCATCATGCGCGGGAAGGTGGACACCGAAGAGGTTCGCAAGGATCGCTTTGCGTTGATCATCACCGAAATCCCCTATCAGGTGAACAAATCCTCGATGATCGAGAAGATTGCTGAGCTTGTGCGTGATAAACGCGTTGAAGGCATTGGCGACATTCGCGATGAGTCAGACCGTGACGGCATTCGCGTTGTGATCGAATTAAAGCGTGATGCGGTGGCCGAGGTCGTGCTGAACCAGCTTTATCGGTTCTCACAGCTGCAATCGACGTTCGGCGCCAATATGGTTGCGCTCAATGGCGGCAAGCCAGAGCAGATGAACCTGACCGACATGCTGTCGGCGTTCATCACGTTCCGTGAAGTTGTCATCACCCGCCGCACCAAATTCTTGCTTGCCAAAGCGCGTGACCGCGCCCACGTTTTGGCCGGCCTCGCTATCGCCGTGGCCAATATCGACGAAGTGATCAAGCTCATTCGCTCTGCCCCAGATCCGGCCACGGCTCGCGCGCAGCTTATGGACCGCGCTTGGCCGGTGGGCGATATTCGCCCGCTTATCGAGCTGATCGCTGATCCGCGCTACATGGTGAGCGAGGAGGGGACCTATACACTCTCCGAAACCCAAGCCCGTGCCATTCTTGACCTTCGTTTGCAGCGACTTACCGCGCTTGGTCGTGATGAGATTGGCGATGAGCTGCACAAAATCGCCGATGAGATCCGCGATTATCTCGAAATTCTCGGATCACGTGCCCGCATTCGCTCCATCATCAAAGATGAGTTGGCAGAGGTGCGCGAACTGTTCGCCACACCGCGCCGCACCGAAATCACTGAAAGTGACGCGGACTTTGAGGATGAAGACCTCATTGCTCGCGAGGATATGGTCGTCACCGTTAGCCATGCCGGGTACATCAAGCGCGTGCCGCTCTCGACCTATCGTGCGCAGCGCCGCGGTGGCAAAGGTCGCTCTGGCATGTCAACCCGCGATGAGGATTTTGTCACCCGCATCTTTGTCGCCAACACCCATACGCCGGTGTTGTTCTTCTCCTCCGATGGACAGGTCTACCGACACAAGGTTTGGCGCCTACCGCTTTCTGCACCGCAAGCGCGTGGCAAGGCGCTGGTGAATATATTGCCATTGTCGCAGGGCGAGCGGATCACCTCGATCTTGCCGCTGCCGGAGGATGAGGAGAGCTGGGCGGATCTTGATGTGGTGTTCTGCACCAATGTCGGTTCGGTGCGGCGCAACAAGCTGTCTGATTTCCAGCGCATCAATCGCAATGGCAAGATCGCCATGAAGCTCGACGAGGGCATGAGCATTCTCTCGGTTGACGTCTGCACCGATCAAGATGATCTGCTGCTAACCACTGCCATGGGTCAAGCCATTCGCTTTGCGGTATCTGATCTGCGGGTCTTCCAGTCACGCGACAGCACCGGTGTGCGCGGCATCAATCTGGCTGATGGCGATAAGGTGATCGGCATGTCGGTGCTACGCCACTTTGATGCGACACCAGCGCAGCGCTCTGAGTACATCAAACGTCGCCGCCTGATGGAGGGCGAGGTGGATGATGCACCGATGGATGAGGAAGATGCTGCTGAAGGTGGCGCTGAACTCACCGAAGCTGACTATATTGCCATGTCGGCTGCCGAAGAGTTCATTCTTGCGATCTCAGAAAATGGTTACGGCAAACGCTCCTCCAGCTTTGAGTATCGCGTGTCTGGCCGAGGCGGGAAGGGCATCACCGCGATGGCGGTGACCCTACGTAACGGTCCCATTGTTGCCTCCTTCCCGGTGGAGCATGCTGACCAGATCATGATCGTGTCCAACGACGGTCAGCTCATCCGTGTGCCGGTGGATGGTATCCGCGTTGCTGGCCGCGCCACACAAGGTGTGACCGTATTTAATGTCGGATCCGACGACACCGTCGTCTCTGTGGAGCGCGTTTCCGAACCGGAAGACGATGAAGAAATCGACATGGATGGTGGGGCTGAATCAGTTGAATCTGATTCAGAAGATGAGCCACCAAAGCCGAGCGGCGACGCGTGATTCAATACCTCAACGCCCAGCCTTAAGACGCTGATCTAAAACAAAAAACCGCCTCTCCTTCTGACAAGAGAGGCGGTGGCGTTGGGAGGTCAACTTGATTCAATTTGGCAAAAGAAGTCTTTTTGTTATCGCTGCCGGTTCCGGCGTGTTTTCTTAGCGTGCAGCCACTTCGACAGGCTGAGCTTTGGTAACAACAGTGAAGCCGTGATCGGCATCGTGCATTGTCATGGAGATGGTGCGATCGATGCCGGTGTTGTTGCTCGATGCTGCAATCCAAGCTGCGCAACCATCTGTGAAGTGTGGCCACGCCTGGCCTGAGCAGAGGTCCAATTCGGCCGCGCCAAGGCGCATATCAACACTCGTAGAGGGTGTGGCCTGTTCGGCGCTGGAATTGGCTGGTGACGTTGTGGCCAACCACATACCCATCAGGACAGCGATGAGAACGGCGATGGAAGTCATGGTCAGTGTCTTGGTCATGGTGATCATAGGTCTGCTCCGTGTCTTCTTGTGTAGTCTTAACGTTTCTTGCTGCTGGTCAGTTCCAACAGAACTTCGATGAACCCACTCTGAACCAGACGGTCAGTGTTTCCTGTGATGAGAGTCACCTTTTAACGTTTCGCCATTTTTGGGGTGTCAGATGCATTGCTTGCGCCGCCTGCCCAGCGCTTGCTAGGACGGGCGATAGCTAGCGGTTGCGAGGCACTATGAAGCGTGTTGCCCTTTTTCCAGGATCTTTTGATCCCATCACCAACGGTCATGTAGATGTCATCCGTGCGGGATTGGCGTTGGCGGACGAGGTGGTTGTGGCAATCGGTCAAAATCCGACCAAGACGCCCATGCTTGCGGTGGAAAAACGCCAGGCCTTGATTGAACAGCTCGCCGAAGACCTTGGTGGGATAGGGCGCGTTCGCGCAACGGCCTTCTCAGGCCTGTTGGTGAACTTTGCCAAGGATCACAGCGCCACGATCATTTTACGCGGGTTGCGCGACTCCGCCGATTTTGCCTACGAGATGCAAATGGCTGGCATGAATGCGACAATGGAGCCTGCGCTAGAGACGGTGTTTGTGCCCGCACGCCCTGAAAATCGCCACGTTACCGCCACGCTGGTGCGTCAGATCGCCGGAATGGGTGGCGATATCAGCCCCTTTGTGCCAGAACCCGTTCGCGCCGCGCTTGCTGAGATCAGCTAGACTGATCCTCCTGCCGCAACGCTGATTTTCCTTAGTGTGAGAGAGTTTATGATCACCACGTCCGTATCCCGCATGTCTACTTTGGTTGCCGCGCTTGCGCTGCTTGCTTTGACGGTTCTTGCTGCGCCCACATTGGTACTGGCGCAGAGTGAAACGATGCCGACAGCTATCGCCGATCTCAACCCAGAAAACGTACTGGTGATCGAAGTCGATGGCGGTCCGATTTATGTCGAGCTGCTGCCCGAAGTGGCACCGGAGCACGTTGCCCGTATCCAAACGCTTGCTCGCGAAGGTTTTTACGATGGTGTCGTGTTCCACCGGGTGATTGATGGTTTCATGGCGCAGACTGGCGATCCCACCGGCACCGGAACGGGCGGCTCTGACTATCCTGATCTTCCTGCCGAGTTCTCGCAAATCGCCTATGAGCGTGGCGTGGTCGGCATGGCTCGCACGAACGATCCCAACAGCGCCAACTCGCAGTTCTTCATCATGTTTGGCCCAGCGCCCAGCCTCAACGGCCAGTACACAGTGTTTGGCCGCGTCGTAGCTGGCATGGATGTTGTTGATTCCATCAAAAAAGGTGACACCCGTCGCAACGGCATTGTCACCGACCCTGATGCGATGATCCGCGCGCGTCTTTTGGCCGACCTCAACGGCTAATTGTTTTTCCATCTACGAAAGAAAGGGCCGCCCCATGGCCGACTCCAACACACTTGTTCTTGACACCTCCAAAGGTGAAGTGACAATCAAATTGCGCCCCGATCTGGCGCCCAACCATGTTGAGCGTATCAAAACACTGGTTGGCGAAGGCTTCTACGACGGTGTCGTGTTCCACCGCGTAATTGACGGCTTCATGGCACAGGGTGGTGACCCCACTGGCACGGGCATGGGCGGCTCTGAGCTTCCAGATCTCAAGCAGGAATTCTCCAGTGAGCCGCATGTGCGCGGTGTTTGCTCTATGGCGCGCTCAGCCAACCCAGACAGCGCAAACTCGCAGTTCTTCATCTGCTTCGGTGATGCTAGCTTCCTTGATGGCCAGTACACCGTTTGGGGCGAAGTGACCGAAGGCATGAAAAACGTTGACCAGTTTGCGCGCGGTGAGCCGGTGCGTAACCCGGATCAAATCAACTCTGCCAAACTGGTCTAGCCAGCAAGACTTGCTGACCCATGCGGGTTGATGCCTTCGATTTTCACCTGCCCGAAGACCGGATCGCGCTCTATCCCGCCGATCCGCGAGATAGCGCGCGCCTGCTTGAAGTTGGTGCTGATGGTGCATTCGCAGATCATATCGTTCGGGATTTGCCATCACTTCTGCAGCCCGGCGACCTGTTGGTGCTCAACCACACACGAGTGATCCCGGCGCAGCTCGCCGGGGTGCGCACACGTGACGGTGCAGAGGTTCTGTCCGTTTCGGTCACGCTGGTCGAAGCTCAGGATCAAGAACAATTGCGCTGGAAGGCAATGGCGCGACCTGGAAAGCGCATCAAAGCCGGCGACCGGCTCACCTTTGGCAACGATGCGTCAGCGCGCCTGACATGCACAGTGCAGGAAAAGGGCGACGATGGCCTGATTACACTGGCCTTCGAGGGATCGGCGCAAAGTTTTGCCAATGCGTTGCACACCGTCGGCATGCCGCCTTTACCGCCTTACATTGCGGCCAAACGTGGTTACCTTGAAGATGACAAGCAAGACTACCAGACCGTCTATGCGCAAACTGAAGGCTCGGTCGCGGCGCCCACGGCAGGCCTGCATTTCACCGACGATCTTTTTGCGGCTTTGGACGCGCGTGGCATTTGCCGGGCCTTCGTCACCCTGCATGTTGGTATGGGCACATTTTTGCCGGTGAAGGCAGATGATACCGAGAGCCACACCATGCATGCTGAGTGGGGCGAAATCACCCCGCAAGTGGCTGAGCAGATCAAGGCGACACGCGCTACTGGCGGGCGAATTATTGCTGTCGGCACGACCAGCTTGCGCATCCTGGAGAGTGTGGCGACAGACGGGCAAACCGTGAAACCCTTTCAAGGCGAAACCGATATTTTCATTACTCCTGGTTACCGGTTCAAAGCCATCGACGGACTGATGACCAATTTTCATCTGCCGCGCTCAACCCTCTTTATGTTGGTATCGGCATTGTGCGGCCTAGAGCGGATGCAGGCTGCTTATGCGCACGCCATCGCCAACGATTACCGCTTCTATTCCTATGGCGATGGATCTTTGCTCTGGAAGGCAGACGCAGAGAAAGTGCAGGCATGAGCGGATCGTTCACCTTCCAGGTTTCCAAAACAGACGGCAAAGCCCGCCGTGGGCAGATCACGACGCCACACGGGTTGGTCGAGACGCCAGCCTTCATGCCAGTGGGCACCGCAGGCACTGTGAAAGCCATGTACACCGATCAGGTGCGCGAAACCGGCGCGGATGTGGTGCTTGGCAACGTCTATCATTTGATGCTGCGCCCAACGGCTGAGCGGGTCGCGCGCTTGGGTGGGTTGCATACGTTTATGCGCTGGCCGCACACGATCCTCACCGATTCGGGTGGTTTCCAAATTATGTCGCTCGGTGCCCTGCGCAAGCTGAATGAGGACGGTGTCACTTTCAAATCGCACGTGGATGGTTCCAAGCATTATCTCTCGCCTGAACGCTCTGTGGAAATTCAGGGTCTGCTTGGCTCTGACATTCAGATGCAGCTGGATGAATGCTTGAAGCTGCCCGCCGAACGATCCGAGGTGATCCGTGCCATGGAGCTGTCGGCCCGTTGGGCTGAGCGCTCTAAGACCAAGTTTGAAGATTTGGGTGGGCCCGGAAAAGGTCAGGGGCTTTATGGTATCGTGCAAGGCGGCACCGATATTGAGTTGCGCCTGCAGTCAGCCAAACTTCTGACAGATATTGGTTTTTGGGGCTACTCGGTGGGTGGCTTGGCCGTTGGCGAGCCGCAGCATGAAATGTTGGCCGTGCTGGATGATACGTGCCCAGCACTCCCAGAAGATAAGCCGCGCTATCTCATGGGCGTCGGCACGCCCGATGACCTGGTAAAATCCGTTGCGCGCGGCATCGACATGTTTGACTGTGTGATGCCGACGCGTGCTGGCAGGCACGCCACAGCCTACACGCGCTTCGGTAAGATCAATCTGAAAAACGCACGCCACGCCGATGATCCACGTCCACTGGATAAAGAAAGCGACTGCCCGGCGGCGCGGGACTATTCACGCGCCTATCTGCACCATTTGGTGAAGAGCAACGAGTCGCTGGGCGGTATGCTGATCACCTGGAACAACATCGCCTACTATCAGGATCTAATGCGTGGTGCCCGAGAGGCCATCGAAGCAGGACAGTATGATGACTACCTGGCCGCCTGCACGGAAGGCTGGGAACGCGGCGATATCCCAGCGGTGTCTTAGGCGTTCTTAGATTTGACGCTCGTTTTGGCGCCGCAAAAATACACCAGAAATCAATAAGTTACCGTCATCTTCTTCAGCAAACGTGTAGAGTCCGCGCCAGACCTGGCCATCCTCGCCAACAAATTCAACCTGCTGTGCCGGGCCTTCTGGCGTCAGCGCTGAAGCAGCAAATGAGAAGCTTTGTGGCGCGTACACGGCAGGATACCCACGCTGCACCATCATTGCGAACATGGAAGCGGTTGGAAAACGCATCTTGATGGGTTCAGCAGCAAACGCGTAGGCCGCATCGGCGTCCTCAGCCAAAAAAGCATCGATCTGCGCTGTGATGATGTCTTGCATCTGCATAACCGTTGCCGACGGAACCTGGGTTGGGGTTGCTTCGTCAGCACGCGCAACGCTGGCCATCACCAACGCAAATGCTGCAAATGCCAACAAACCGAGAAAGATAAGGCGGCACCTGCGCACCATATGCTCTTGCATGGACGCGGCGAGGGCGACGGATTTTCGGGAACGCTGGTTTGGTACGCGATTGATGGAATGCAGCATGGTGAAACCCTCCAGTTCAACGGTAAACCAGAGGGTAGAGCAGAATTCCGCGCTGCCAAGGGCGTTCTTTGGGCAAAGTTGCTGATGTTTTGACCAGCGACGCGATCAATACGCGTCAGCCAACGGCAGTTTTCTTGGCCATCTCAATATAAAGTTGGCGCAACCGGCTTGCGGTGGGACCAGGTGCGCCGTTTGACATCACGCGGTCGTCGACCTTCACCACCGGCATCACCAGCGTCGTTGCAGCGGTGATGAACACCTCGTCGGCCTCATACAGTTCATCGACGGTGTAGGTGCGCTCTTCAACCTCAAACCCTTGTTCTTCACAAAGCGCCATAACCGAAAGCCTTGTAATGCCGGACAGCACCGAATTGCTCAAGTTGCGGGTGACAAGCTTGCCGTCTTTGACAAGCCACGCGGTAGACGAAGAGCCCTCGGTTACAATCCCATCTTCCACCATGATGGCCTCAGCCGCGCCAACTTTAGCCGCTTCTTGCTTAGCGATGGTCTGAGCGATCATCGACACCGATTTGATGTCGCGGCGCTTCCATCGCAGATCAGGTGTGGTGATGACAGCAACGCCGGTTTCTGCTCGCGGATCGGCAACCAGATTGCGAGTTTGGGTGAACATCACCAAGCTTGGCTTGGCGTCCTTGGGATAAGAGAAATCGCGCTCAGCAGCGCCACGCGTTACCTGTAAATAGATGCCGCCTTCGGTCAGGTTGTTGCGGCGAGCCAGCTCTAACTGCAGGTCCGTCAGCATATCGAGCGGCGCCGGATGAGCCATCTCGATCTCACCCAGCGAGCGTTCGAGCCGTGCCAAATGGGCCGCATTGTCCACCAACTTACCATCAATCACGGCGGTGACTTCGTACACGCCATCGGCAAACAGGAACCCGCGATCGAGTACAGAGATTTTGGCGTCCGCAAGGGGCACAAAGTCGCCGTTCACATAGGCAATACGGGGGTCATCTGCGGCGATCATGGAACGTCCTTCACTCAATTCAAACAGCTAGTCCAGGCCAAGCGCATCGCGCGCAGCCTCAACATAGTCACTGTCGATTCCATCGCACTGTTGCAGGTAAGCGCGCAAGGCATTTGACCCGGCATCCCGCGCTGTTTCAAATGTAAAACGACTGTTGCAGAGTTGCTCACGCACGCCAGTCGCGCTGGTATCGTCTTCGCGGTCGGCCGTTTGCGGACCTTTGCGTGGTTGATCATCCACTTCGATTTGCGTTGGGCGATTGCTATCGCGCTGCGCTTCCACGTCCACCGAGCTGCTTTCATCATCGCCAAACAGACCGCCGGACGCCACAGCCCAGGCAATGCCCAGCGCGATCGCAAAGCTCAGTATGGTGCCGATGCCTATTTTGCGTTTTGGTTTGGCCGCAGAACCACCAGAACCACCTGAAGGGGGTATCGGCGGCGGTGCTTGCCCAATTGTGCTTGTTCGGCTGGCCTTCGGGATTGGCGGAACGCCGCCTGTGCGTGGTCGAGAAGCAGGTATCGGCGGCGGTGAGTCAGCCGAGTCAGATAGTGCATCTCCACCTGGTTGCGACCATGGGCTAGATGGCAGAGGCGGTGGCGCTGAGACGCTTTGTGCTGACTCGCCGACATGCGGTTCCAGAACCTCGCCGAGTGCAGCCATAGACTGGGGGCGGGTTGCTGGGTGCAGGCGGAGCCCCGTTTCCAAAGCCCTGGCAACGCCTGCATCAAGATTAGGCAAGGCGTCCGACATGGATATTAGCGGATCTTCATCACGTTGTGCTTTGGACGCTAGGCGCTCGTCGGCGGAATGCGGTGGCGTGCCGGTTAGCGCCCAGCGCAGCAGCGCGCAGATAGAATACACATCGCTAACGGGACTTGCAGCCTCGCCAGAAACCAATTCAGGCGCTTGAGTTCGCTTGAATTGCTCCAGGGGCTCGCCTCCATAAGCGAGCCAGGGGCCAAGAAGTTGTGCTTTGTTGCTGCGATCAACCAGCACCTGGCTGGCAGAAATCCGGCCGTGAGCAATGCCGCGCGCATGCAGGGCACCCAAGGCTTCGATTAAGGGTAGAAAAAGCGACGCTGTCTGGCTCAGCGGCAACGGTGCGCGTCTTTGCAGCCAAACCGCGAGTGTCTCGCCAGCAAGTGGGGCGCCCTGCTCTTTGCCAACCACCACAGCGGAGCCTGTTCCAAACCGTACCACCGTGCGTGGGCCAGCCAGAATGTTGCGATCAATGGTTTCAAAGGTTCGCGCCAGATCAAACAAAGGCGAGGTGTCTTGATCCTCGGAAAGTTGAATCAAGGTGACAAACGCATCGCGGTCGCGTGTGTCTTTACCAGCATAGGTGGCGTTGAGGCCGGTGATGTCGCCTGCACCAGTAACCTCATACCCCTGGCTGCGATCACCGACCACTAAACCTGTTGGCGTTTCCTCAGCCATGCAAATCTCCAGCTGCGCAGCGGCTGCTGCATGCCTCTATCTAACTTCTGTGTGCGCAATCGCCGCGCCAGTTTCAAGAGCCGTGGGGTGTATCGATCAGGTCACCAGTCAAGTGCCGCAGAAAGTGGCGTGCACCACCTCATCGGGTTTGGGTGGGTTAGCCAGTGCCGCGCCTTCACCCGAAGAGGGGGCATCTTCAAAAGGCGTGGCCAGCACATCAACCATGGCATGGAAGGGCGCGAAGTCCCCTTCAAGTCCAGCGGCAATCATAGCTTCGACGCGGTGGTTGCGCGGAATGATAGCCGGGCTTGAAGCACGCATCATCGTTTGGCGCGCCTCAGAAGACGTAGACTGTGCCGCAAGCCGCAAGCGCCAGCGCTCGTGCCAAGCCTTTCCATCCTCACCAACAAACGCCAGCAGGCGCGCTGCATCATTCTCGGCCTCGCTGAGCGCGCGAAACGTTCCGGTAAAATCGGCTTCAGCGTCCGTCATCAATTGCAAAAGGTCACGCAGCAACTGGCCATCGTCCTCGTGACCATCGCTAAGCCCAAGCTTGCTGCGCATCACATCTATGTAGGCCGCTTGGAACACGACGGGAAACCGATCCACGGCCTCTTGAGCCAGCTTGACCGCTGATGCTTCTTCTTCGTCGATCAAGGGTAAAAGAGCTTGCGCCAGTACGGCCATGTTCCAGTGCGCAATGGGCGGCTGATTGGAAAACGCGTAACGGCCTTGATGATCGATGGAGCTGTAAACTTGCGCCGGGTTGTAGCCATCCATGAAGGCGCAGGGCCCATAGTCGATCGTCTCGCCTGAGATGGTGCAGTTGTCGGTGTTCATCACACCATGGATGAACCCAACACCCATCCACCGCGCGATTAGCGCCGCTTGGCGATCAATGACGTTGTTCAATAGTTGCAATGCTGGTGGGGTATCATCAGCCGCATCGCGATAGTGGCGATCAAGCGCGTAGGTCACCAATGCGGCCAGATCATCTTTGTTGCCGCGAAAAGCCGCCAACTCAAACGTGCCAACACGCAGATGGCTGGACGCAACACGGGTGACCATGGCGCCTGGTAACATGCCTTCGCGCAGCACCGGGTCGCCGGTTAGTACTGCTGCCAATGCGCGAGTGGTGGGTATGCCAAGCGCCGCCATCGCCTCGCTCATCACATATTCACGTAACACGGGTCCGAGCGCGGCACGACCATCACCTTGACGCGAATAAGGCGTTTGGCCTGAGCCTTTCAGCTGAACATCATAACGCTGGTTGTCGCTCCCGATCACCTCGCCAAGGAGCAGCGCCCGCCCATCACCGAGGCCGGGATTGAAACCGCCAAACTGGTGACCAGCATAGGCCATCGCCAGCGGCTGAGAGTTCTCGGCCAAGCGATTGCCAGCAAAAATCTGCGCCGCGTCACTATCGATCAGCTCATCGAGATGAAAACCCAACACTTCGGCGAGCGCATCGTTCAGCTTCAAGAGTTTCGGTGCGGACGCGCCATAAGGTCCGACGTGCGAATAAAACGAGTTGGGCAAGCGCGCGTAGCTGGTGTCATAGCGCGGAAAAGGCGAGAGTTCGGACATCAAGCGGTTCACCGGTCACAGTAGCTGGGCGTTACCGAGCATGTAGGGTAGAACAGTTGCGATTGTTAGACGGCCATTCCCCTGGCGCATAGCAGCCACCCGGCGATGGTGCTTACACGCCATGTCTCTGCCACCATTGGCGCGCACCGCGCCGTCGGATCCATTGTACAAACAACCACAGAACTGATTTTTCGCCATGGTGCGCCACCTTCTTCCCCTTGCCGCTCTTCTTATGGGATCAGGCTTTCTCTTCTTTGCCGGCGGCATGAACGCACTGCTTTTGCCGGTTCGCGGCGGGCAGGAGGGCTTTTCCACACTCTCCCTAGGGTTGCTGGGCACGGGGTGGGCCTTTGGTTTTGTAACCGGGTGCCTGGTTGTCTCCCGGCTTGTGGCGCGGGTTGGGCATATCCGCTCCTATTCAGTCATGGCTGCGCTGGCTTCGTTGGCGGTTCTTACATCGCTCTTGTTGCTCACGCCGTATGCGTGGGTGCCGCTACGTGCTTTGTCTGGCTTCTGTTTTGCTGGCGCTGCCATGATCGTTGAAAGCTGGCTCAACGAGCAGGTCGATAGCAAATCGCGCGGCAAGGTTTTTGGCGTCTACCAGATGGTCAATTTGACCTCGACAACCGCTGGCCAGTTGCTGCTGACGGTGGGCGATACACGCGGCTATCTGTTCTTTGTGATCGCTGCGATGGGGTATTCTCTGGCGCTCATCCCGACCGCTGTTTCATCCTCTCGTGCTCCCAAACCGCTGGTTGCCACCAAGCTTAATCTGAAAGAGCTTTGGGTGAACTCGCCAGTTGCAGTGGTGTCAGTGGTGCTGCTTGGTGCGTCCAACAGTGCTTTTGGCACACTGGCAGCGGTCTATGCCGCCCAGGTCGGGCTGCCGATCTCTTTGGTGGCTTTGTTTGTGGCCATGCCCGTGCTCGCCAGCGCCGTTATTCAGGTGCCCATCGGCGCTTTATCAGACCGCGTGGACCGTCGCTACGTTATGATCGGCATGGCACTGCTGGCGATCCTGGCCGACATTCTTTTCATCACCTATGTCGATCCTTCGCCGGAGTATCTTATTGGCTTCGCGCTGATGTTCGGTATGGCGATCTTCACGCTCTTTCCCCTAGCGGTTGCCCACGCCAACGATCACGCCACGCCCGACAGCTTTGTGCGTACGTCTGGCGGCCTGTTGCTGTTGTTTGGTTTGGGATCAATCGTCGGGCCGCTGGCAGCGGGCGCCGCCATGGGGCAGTTCGGGCCATCTGGCCTGTTTATGGTGACACTGGTCACCCACGCTGGCGTGCTACTCTACACAATCTATCGTATCTCGCGTCGCGCGGGTGTTGCGCCGGATGAAAAGACGCACTTCGCGGCAACCCCAACAGCGCGCAACACGACACCCCAAACATCGGCCTTACGCACGGGCGATGATGTGTATTTCATCGAAGACGAGATCAACTAGGGGGAAAGTGGTGAGCCGGCAGGGATTCGAACCCTGGACCGTTCGATTAAAAGTCGAATGCTCTACCAGCTGAGCTACCGGCTCTCACCAAGCGCTGCCTAACAGGCTCATCAGCGTTGCTCAAGGCCCAATTCTCAACCTTATGCACAGCGCGCTTTCTTTAACGGGTAACATCCACATATTACCCAAATGCAAAGGCCACCCTGCCGAGCCTTGGAACTTACCTTAGAGCCAATTGCTGACCATCAAAAATGGCCGGTAAGCACCTGTCCAGACCCGCTGCAACAAGCTGAGCGCACAGAATGGCGGCATCGGCGGCATCGTTGATTGGCCCGGCAACCAAACGCAGGTCAAGCGTTCCCGTGCTGGTTTGTTGCAACAAAATACGTGGCGTAAGATCATTTAGCGTTTGCGAAAAGCTGTTTTGACGGTCCATCCAAAGCGCATCGATGCCTTCAAGCGTCGCTGCGCCGCCTATGTCGATGGCAAATGGCGTTTGCGATACCGCCAACATCGGTGGCTCGCTTGGCAGCGGTGTATCCCTCGATTCGCTGACAGTTTCTTCTGATGCGGCGTCATCGGTGCCGATGGTCAGCGGACTCATGCTTACAGCGATTGATCCGCCATCGGCTGGTGTGAGCGCTGGCAGCACAACGCGTGGCTCCGTCACGGCCAGCGTGAGTGGTTCAATGGCGTCCGGCAAAGCCTGTTCGGTGGCTTCGCCTGGAATGCTGCCAATGCTTGCCGTCATGAAAGAAAGGTTCTGCTCAATATCGGTAAGCCGGCGATTGGTGCTGACCGTCGATGCCTGCGCGGCCGCAAGGGCATCGCGCAGCGCGGCCATTTCCATCGTGATTGAATCAAGGCGTGCCTGAAGCGGGGATGGCAGAGTAGGCATGGGTTGGCTGTCTGCTCCGCCAATCGAGCCGGTTATGATGGGATCGATGCCAGGGTTTGCATCTTGAAACGTTGCCATCAGCGGCATGGATCGATCGGCGGGATAGAATTGCAATGCACCGAAGTAAGCGCCGACAGCCACAAGAGCACCAGCACCCCAGCCCATAAGGGCTATGCGCTGGTCTTTGCGTGACATCGGTTCTTTCAAAGAGAAGCCGCGTGTTGCCAACGTTTCCAGTCCTCTTGCACAGCGCCGTTGCCCGAACGCCCAACCATGATAGATGCCTGAGTCGGGCAATTGCGCCAACGACTCACGGTCAAATTCATCGTGATCCTCGCTGCAATTGGTTAACAACTGTTAAGCATACCGCGTTTCGCCAGGCTCACACAGCCAGGTGTTCGGTCCAATGCAGACGATGCTGCACATATGGTGAGAGAAGCAATGTCATCATCCAAAACACCGGCCCAGGCCATCATCCTTGCCGGAGGAGAGGGCACCCGTATGCGCTCAAGCCTGCCAAAAGTTCTTCACAAGGTCGGCCATCTTCCGCTGATTGCACATGTGATGAGGGCAGCAAGTGCCGCTGGTCTCTCCCATCCGCGCCTTGTGCTGGGTCATGGCCGTGATCAGGTTGAGACAGACTTACAAAGCCGCGGCCTTGTTTTTGATGTCGCCGAGCAAACCGAGCGGCTAGGCACTGGCCACGCGGTGATGATGGTGCGCGATGCGGGCCAATTGCCCGATGGCCCGGTTATGGTGCTTCTCGGCGATGCACCTTTGATCAAGCCGGATCTCATTTCCGGTGCTTTGCAACGGTTGGAGCAGGGTGCTGATGTTGTGGTTGTGGGGTTTGAAGCCGCTGACCCGACGGGCTACGGGCGCCTTATCACCTCCGGCGACAGCTTGGACGCTATCGTTGAGGAGAAGGAAGCCACATCGGAGCAACGGAAAACCACGCTCTGCAATTCTGGCCTTATGGCATTCTCTGCGAGGATATTGGGACCGCTGCTTGGCGAAATTCGCAATGACAATGCCAAGGGTGAGTTTTATCTGACCGATGCAATAGCTATCGCACGCAAGGCTGGCAAAAAGGTCACCTATACGCTTGCTGACGAAGCCGATCTGGCCGGTGTGAACAACCGAGCAGATCTCGCTGCTGTTGAAGCCGAGTTTCAGCGCCGTAGGCGACAAGAGTTGATGCTAAGCGGTGTAACCATGCTGGCGCCAGACACCGTGATGCTTGCTCACGACACACAAATCGCGCCGGACGTGATTTTGGAACCGAACATCGTGTTTGGTCCGAATGTCTCCATCGAGAGTGGAACCACCATCCATGCCTTTTGCCATTTGGAAGGTGCACATGTGGCCAGTGGTGCCACCATCGGGCCATTTGCGCGTCTTCGTCCTGGCGCCGATATTGGCGATGCGGCCAAAGTTGGTAATTTCTGTGAAGTGAAAAACGCCAACATCGCCGCAGGCGCAAAAGTGAACCACCTGTCCTACATTGGTGATGCTTCAGTGGGCGAGGGCGCCAACATTGGCGCTGGCACCATCACTTGCAACTATGATGGTGTAAACAAACACCAGACCACCATCGGCAAAGGCGCGTTTGTTGGCTCCAACTCATCGCTGGTGGCCCCCGTAACAGTTGAAGACAGAGCCTATATCGGCTCAGGCAGCGTCATTACCAAAGACGTGCCCTCCGGCGACTTGGCTGTGGCGCGTGGCAGGCAGGTGAATCTCAAGGGACGCGCGCCCAAACCGCCTAAAAAATGAGCGTGCCATAGCGTTAGACAATGAAAGGCCTCGTGATTGGCGCCACTCACCAGAGGGCGCTAACCCTTTTGCGCGCCAGTTCTGGCGCATAGGCCCGCAACATGGCAGGGCTGTTCCCAACAGTTTTCCTTCAAGAGGGTGGTGCTGATGTGTGGCATTGTGGGCATTTTGGGCGTGGCGCCGGTGGCAGGCGATATCGTGGATTCGCTACGCAGGTTGGAGTATCGCGGCTACGATTCGGCTGGCATTGCAACGCTGGAGGGCGCGAGCCTTTCGCGTGTTCGTGCACCTGGCAAGCTTCACAACCTTGCTGAAAAACTGGCCGACCAACCGCTTTTGGGTCATGCAGGTATCGGCCACACGCGCTGGGCAACCCACGGTGCTCCGACCGAAGGCAATGCCCATCCTCACAAGGCTGGGCCGGTCGCCGTTGTCCATAATGGCATCATCGAGAATTTTCGCGAGCTTCGCGATGCTTTGACCGCCAGGGGCGCGACCTTTGCGACGGAAACAGACTCCGAAGTTATCGCCCATGCGGTTGCTGACAAGATGGCCGAGGGCATGGACCCTGTGGCGGCTGTGCGCAGCGTACTGCCAACACTTGAGGGTGCCTTTGGCCTTGCGTTTTTGTTTGATGGCCACCCCGACCTGATGATCGCCGCGCGTCGCGGATCGCCGCTTGCTGTTGGCCATGGCGAGAGCACAGGCCAGATGTACATTGGGTCCGACGCGTTCGCGCTGGCGCCTTTCACCAATGAAGTTACCTATCTGGAAGAGGGTGATATGGCGGTGGTCAGCCGTCACGGCGTGGTGATCGAAGACGAAGCAGGTCAGACGGTGGAGCGGCCACGCCAGCTGTCGGAAGCGCGCGTTTACGTGATCGACAAAGGTCATTATCGCCACTTCATGGCCAAGGAAATCGCCGAGCAGCCCGAAGTGGTGGGGCACACCTTGGCCCGTTACATCGATCTGACAAGGAACCGGTTGAACCTGCCCAATGGCGCTGACCTGGCGTCGATCAATCGACTAACAGTCACAGCCTGTGGAACGGCCTATCTGGCCGGTCTAACAGCCAAATACTGGTGCGAGCGGTTTGCGCGTATTCCAGTCGATATCGATGTTGCCTCGGAATTTCGTTACCGCGAAATCCCACTTTCACCCGGAGGCATGAGCGTCTTCATCTCCCAGTCTGGCGAGACGGCCGATACGCTGGCGAGCTTGCGCTACTGCAAACAGGGTGCCCAAACCATCGCTTCGGTGGTCAACGTGCCGGAGTCCAGCATTGCACGCGAATCCAATGTGCTTCTGCCAACATTGGCCGGGCCTGAGGTTTCGGTGGCCTCGACCAAGGCTTTCACCTGCCAATTGGCGGTGCTTGCCTGCCTTTCGATTGGTTTGGGCCGGGCCAAGGGCGTGCTTTCCGAAGAAGATGAAGACCGGTTGGTAACCGCCCTCATGGAAGCGCCGCGCTTGATGAACGACGTCATGGGGCTGGGTCCACAAATTGAAGCGATCTGTCGTGAAGTGCTTTTGCATGCCTCTCACGCGCTGTTTTTAGGCCGTGGAACGAACTATCCACTGGCGATGGAAGGCGCGCTTAAACTTAAAGAAATCAGCTACATCCACGCTGAGGGTTACGCCGCAGGTGAACTTAAGCACGGCCCTATCGCCCTGGTGGACAAAGATATGCCGGTGATCGTCATCGCGCCGTTCGATCGGGTGTTTGAAAAAACCGTTTCTAACATGGAAGAGGTCGCTGCGCGCGGCGGTAAGATCATTTTGATCACCGACCAGAAGGGTGCCGATGCGGTTTCCTCAGACGCAGTTTCCAAGATCATCATGCCGGACATGCCAGCCACCATCACACCGCTGGTCTATGCGGTGCCGTTGCAGTTGATGGCCTACCACACCGCTGTTATGCGCGGCACGGATGTCGATCAGCCGCGCAATTTGGCAAAATCGGTGACGGTGGAGTAGCCCCTAGTCGAGGGGCGGCTCATCATCACTTGCCCGCATACGGGCAGCTTCCTTTGCATCTTGCGCAAGATCGTCGGCCGGAAGTGGGCGCGACATCACATACCAGCCGCTGGCAAGTATGATGATGGCGGCCAGTCCCACCCAGCGCAGGTCTTGAATCGTCAAGACAACAATGGCCATGCCCAAACCCATGCCCCACAGCGCGGCGGCTTTGCCACGCTTGGAAATGGCGCCTTCATCAAACCAGTGTCGCAACGGTGGGCCAAACTTTGGATGGCCGACAAGGTAAGCGTGTAGTCGTGGTGAGGACCGGGCAAAGCAAGCCGCCGCTCCGATAAAGAAGATCGTGGTCGGTAAAATTGGAACCCACACACCAATGATACCCACCGCTAAAAGCACAAGACCAAGCAGGCTGTAGGCGCGCATGACAATCAAAGCGCGCATGGAAAGCGGCGGATCGCCGGGCAACCGCGAGGGCGATGGGTCTTCTATGGTTTCGATTCCTTTTTGCACAAAATGGCCAGCAGAACGGACCTATCGTCGGCCAGTCGTAGAAACTTTGGGCCTTTGTTTGCCGGCTCGGTGCATCCTACCTCAGGTAGGTGTTTCGCGCCTTTCTTAAAGATGCTTTTGCTTCACTTCCTGAGCCAAGGCCCTTGCAATTTGCAGGTGGCAGACCTCATGTGTGGTCAGCCGCTTTTTGCGGTCTGTAGCCCCAACATCATTGCCCGAAGTTTATGCAAACTCACGACGACGACCATCACGAACGACAGCGCAACGCCCATCCCATGGCACGATTGCGCAATTATTTCTTCACCGGCGTCATTGTTGTCGCACCGATCACGATCACCGGCTACCTGATTTGGACCTTCGTCACGTGGGTTGATCGGATCGTCAAGCCACTCATTCCGCCGCAATACAATCCCGACACCTATCTGCCGTTTGCCGTGCCTGGATTTGGCCTGTTGGCCGGTGTTCTCATCGTCACCATGACGGGATTCCTGGCCGCCAATCTGGTCGGTCGCTCGGTGGTGAACTTTGGTGAGCGTCTGCTTGACCGCATGCCGCTGGTGCGCACGCTGTATCGCGGGTTAAAGCAGATTTTTGAGACAGTTCTCAACGATCGCTCAGACAATTTTCAAAGCGTCGGGCTTATTCAGTATCCACGTCCTGGCATTTGGGCTGTGGTGTTTCAGTCCACCGAAACACGCGGCGAGGTCGCAGCAAAAATCGCGGGCGATTATGGCGTTGAGGAGCTGGCGAGTGTTTTTCTGCCAACCACACCCAATCCAACATCTGGGTTTTTGCTGTTTGTGCCGCGCAAAGATCTCATCCAACTCGATATGACGGTGGAAGATGGGGCCAAGCTGGTAATTTCAGCCGGGCTTGTTGTTCCAAATCATCAGGAAAAACTGGCGAAACTGGCTGCAGACGCCCAAGCCAAGGCGCGCGCTTCGTAGAATGTCCTAGCCTGATGCCATCAAGCGGATGGCGCTGTCGCGGCGAAACAGCTGTAATACCAGCCGTAACGCCTGTCCGCGATTTGATCGCAGATGCGGATCCTTGGCGACCATCAGCCGCGCATCATCATGTGCCAGTGCTATCAAATCTTTGTCCAGCGCCGGATCGGCCACCTCAAAGTCTTTAAAACCGCTCTGACGGGTCCCCAACACTTCGCCTGCGCCACGAAGCTCTAAGTCTCGTTCGGCAAGCACGAACCCGTCATTGGTCTCGCGAAGGGCTTCCAGCCGCGCCTTAGCAGTCGCGCCCAATGGGCCTTTGTAGATCATCAGGCAGGTGGACTGATCTTCACCGCGTCCGATACGCCCACGCAACTGATGCAATTGCGAAAGGCCGAAGCGCTCGGCCTGTTCGATCACCATGATGGTCGCATCGCGTACATCAACACCCACCTCAACCACGGTGGTGGCAACGAGCAGGCGCGTGTCTCCAACTTTGAACGACGCCATAGCCGCGTCTTTTTCTTCCGCCTTCATGCGCCCGTGAACCAAGCCAATCTTGCTGGCCAGATCCGGCCCCATGACGTCCTGAAGGGTCTTGTGGCGCTCAACAGCCGCTGTGAGATCGATCTCATCACTCTCTTCGACGAGCGGACAAATCCAGTAGCCTTTGGTGCCGTTCTCCAAAGCCAACTTCAGTCGATCCACAACATCGTCAAGCCGCTCCATGGGCACGGCGCGCGTCTCGATGGGTTTGCGGCCTGCCGGCTTCTCATCAAGCTTGGAAACATCCAGATCACCGTACCAAGCCATGATCAGTGTGCGTGGTATGGGCGTGGCCGTCATCGCCAGCAAATCGACGGCCTCGCCCTTATCTGCAAGCTTCAAGCGCTGTGCGACGCCAAAGCGGTGTTGCTCGTCGATCACCGCAAGACCGAGGTCATGAAACGAGACGGGGTCTTGGATCAGTGCGTGCGTACCGACCACCACGCCAATCGAGCCATCGGCTAAACCTTCCAGGATGCGGTTGCGTGCCTGGCCCTTCTCTCGGCCGGTCAGGATCGCGATCTCAAGTCCCGCCGCTGCGCCAAAGTTGGAAAGCGTTTCAAAGTGTTGTCTTGCAAGCACCTCTGTCGGTGCCATTAACGCGCTCTGCGCACCACTCTCGGCGACGTCCGCCATGGCCAGCAGGGCCACCAGAGTCTTGCCAGCGCCAACATCGCCTTGCAGCAGCCTTACCATACGATCCTTGGAGGCAAGGTCAGCGCGAAGCTCACCGTGGGCGCGAATTTGCGCGCCCGTCAGCGCAAAGGGCAGGGCGTTGATGAGCTCTTCTGCCTTCGCGCCAGAACTTTGCCGAGCGATCCCTTTACCGGTGATGGAAAAATGCCGGATCAATGCCAGTGCCAACTGACCGGACAAAATTTCATCATAGGCGAGCCGCCGCCGCGCCATGCCGCCAAGGCCGGTCTGGTCGTCACCGACATGAACGGCATTGAGGGCGTCGGCAAACGGCGGAAGATCGTGTAGCGCCGGATAACTTTTGTCGATCCAATCCGGCAGCGTTGGCACTGAGGGCAAAGCCGCCGCGATGGCTTTGCGCAGGACTTTTGGGCTCACGCCTGCCGTCATCGGATAGATGCGCTCAAACACTGGGATGGTGTGCGCTTTATCGCGAGTCACCGCATAGTCAGGATGCACCATTTGGCGATGGCCGTTCCAGAGCTCCACCTTGCCAGAAATGGTGATGGCGTTGCCGACGCTATAGGTTGGTGCCAGCCAATCAGGCCGCGCGTTGAAATAGACGATTTCGATATCGCCCGTTTCGTCCTCAGCGGTTATGCGAACTGGGCGGCCAAACCGCGCGCGGTCCAACCCCCGCACATCGGCCACCTGCACATCCATCGTTGCAATGGTGCCGGGTTGCGCATCGCGTAGGGCAACCCGTTGTGAGCGGTCGACCACGGCAATCGGCAAATGCAAAAGCAGATCGATCAGCGTTGCGGGGGGCGTAGCCCCGCCTGGAAGGACCAGTTTTGACAGAGCCGCTTCCACTTTCGGGCCAATGCCAGAAAGCACAGAGACGGGCCGGAACAGGGGCTGCAACCGTTCATCGCGCATACAAAGCCAATACGCGCAATTGTCGCGTGTTCCAACCGATCTGCGCCCGTGACAGTGTGGACAAACACCGCTAGAACGCAGCGCCCCAGCTCACAAAGGCTTACACAATGAACGACACGATTGGCCGCGCCGTAACAGGCATGGGCCGTACATCAGATGGCCTGGACGCACGGCGCAAGCGCATGATGTTTCGCGCTTGGCACCGCGGGACAAAAGAACTGGATATTATTCTGGGATCTTTCGCCGACAAACATCTTGGAGGCATGAACAATGATGAGCTGGACGCCTTTGAGAAGCTGCTCGAAGTGCCAGAGCCTGATCTCTACAATTGGATATCTGGCCGCGAGTCGTTGCCTGACAACTATCAAGGCCCGTTGATTGAACGGATTATCACCTTCCACAAGGAGGGTGGCGCCGTTTTCATCGGCTAGCCAAACAAATATGACATCCCCCCTGTTTTCACTCCCCAATCTGCATCTTGATGAAGCAGGAACGACTACCCTGTCGGCGGTGCCAGACGGTCTTACGCCACTCGTTCTGGCGCAGATAGCAGAAGACGCTGGCCGGGCAGCCCTGTTTATCGCGCGTGACGGCCCTCGTGCCCGCACCGTTGAAGAGGCTTTGGCGTTTTTCGCGCCAGATATGGCGGTGCTCAACCTGCCGCCTTGGGATTGTCTGCCATATGATCGGGTCTCGCCGTCCGCTCATGTGGTTGCCAAGCGCCTGTCTGTGCTCGCCAAGCTGGGCGCGTACCGCGAAAGCCGCTCCAAAAAGCCGATGGTGGTGATCACCACCATCAACGCGATGGTACAGAAAGTGCCGCCTGCGGAGGTTTTGGCCAGCCAGGCTCTATCGTTGGCACCTGGCCAATCGCGACCTATGGAAACGGTGCTTGGGTATCTTGAAGCCAATGGCTACGACCGCACCTCTACCGTGCGCGAGGCCGGTGAATATGCGGTGCGTGGCGGTATAGTCGACCTTTTTCCGCCTGGGGCGCTTTCTCCCATTCGCTTAGACTTCTTTGGCGACACGCTGGAATCCATCCGCACATTTAGCGTCGAGACCCAACGCTCAGAAGAAACCCGCCGCTCACTTGAGCTACTTCCGATGAGCGAAGTGCGCTTGAACGAGGAAACCATCCGCTCGTTCCGCCGCGCCTATGCCATGCAGTTCGGTGCGCCCTCGCGCGATGACGTGCTTTACACCACCATCTCATCTGGTCGCCGCGTGCAGGGTATGGAGCACTGGCTGGGACTGTTTGAGCCTGAGTTGGTTCCGCTGACCGATCATCTGCCCGATGCGCCGATTGTGCTCGATCATCTGATCGCTCCCGCGCTGACCGAGCGCCTGGACACGATTGAGGACTATTATCAGGCTCGCATTGAGGTGCTGGAGCGCCAGGGCGAGAAAGCAGGTTACAAACCTGTGCCACCTGACACGCTCTATTTGGACCAGACGGGTTTTGAAACAGCCCTAGGTGGGCGTGCGCGTCTAGACATCTCGCCTTTCGCTGAAGACGATGTGGCTGGTCGTCGGCAAATCACAGGGCACGCGAAGCAAGGCAAAAGCTTTTCCGCCGAGCGGGCAAGCGCCGAACGCAACGTGTTCGATGCCGTACGAGAACACGCAGCGGCTTTGGTCAAAGCGGGCAAGAAAGTTGCCATCGCCTGTTGGTCGGAAGGGTCGCGCGACCGCATGGCGCAGGTTTTGGCCGACCATGACCTTTCAAACGCCCGCGCCATCAAAAGCCTGAGCGAACTGGCCGAAGCGCCAAAGGCGCTGGTTGGTCTTGTTGTCCTGCCCATCGAAGAGGGATTTGAGACCGACAAGCTCGGCATTATCACCGAGACCGACATTCTTGGCGAACGCATGGTGCGTGGTACCACGCGGCGCACCAATAAGGATGCGCTGACCGAAGCGGGAACGCTGCAACCGGGCGATCTGGTGGTGCATGTCGATCACGGCATCGGCAAGTTTGTTGCGATGATGACTCTCGACATCGCCGGGGCGCCTATCGAGTGCTTGGAACTGCACTATGCCGGTGGCGATAAGCTGTTTCTGCCGGTCACCAACATCGAGCTCCTCACCCGCTACGGCGCTGATGGTTCCGAGGCCAATTTGGACAAGCTTGGCGGTGGCGCTTGGCAAGCGCGCAAGGCAAAGCTCAAACAACGCATCCGCGATATGGCGGACAAGCTTATCCAGATCGCAGCGCAACGCGCCATGCGTACAGCCCCTCTGATCGATCCTCCAGAAGGGCTGTACGAGGAGTTCGCCGCGCGTTTTCCCTATGATGAAACCGAAGACCAGCTGAACTCGATCACCTCGGTGATTGAAGACCTGTCATCGGGCCAACCGATGGACCGCTTGGTCTGCGGTGATGTGGGCTTTGGCAAAACTGAAGTTGCTTTGCGTGCCGCCTTCATGGTGGCTTTGTCCGGCCGCCAGGTGGCGATTGTGGTGCCCACAACGCTATTGGCAAGACAGCACTTCGCCACCTTCAAGGATCGCTTCAAAGGCTTCCCGGTCAACGTGCGGCAAGCCTCGCGCTTTGTCGGCACAAAAGAACTGGCTGAGACCAAGGCGGGCCTTAAGGACGGAACCATCGATATCGTTGTCGGCACCCATGCGCTGCTTGGCAAAAGCATCTCGTTCAAGGACCTTGGCCTACTGATCATCGACGAAGAGCAGCATTTCGGCGTGGCACACAAAGAGCGCCTGAAAGAAATGCGCTCGGACGTTCATGTGCTCACGCTTTCGGCCACGCCTATCCCACGCACGCTGCAACTGGCGCTGACTGGTGTCCGCGAACTGTCCTTGATCGCCACACCGCCGGTAGACCGTCTGGCCGTGCGCACGTTTGTCTCGCCCTATGATCCATTGATTGTCCGCGAAACGCTGCTGCGTGAGCATTTTCGTGGTGGGCAGAGCTTTTACGTCGTGCCACGCATCAAGGACCTGGAAGAGGTGCGCCGGTTCCTGGAAGAATCCGTGCCAGAGGTAAAAGTGGGCATCGGCCACGGCCAGATGTCAGCCACGATGCTCGAAGAGGTGATGGAGGGGTTCTACGACGGCAAGTTTGATGTGTTGTTGTCGACCACCATCGTGGAATCAGGTCTCGACATCCCATCGGCCAACACGCTCATCGTGCACCGTGCCGATATGTTTGGCCTTGGCCAGCTTTATCAGCTGCGCGGACGGGTAGGGCGCTCCAAAACCCGTGCTTATTCGCTTTTCACGGTTCCGGCTGACTACAAGATAACGAAGGTGGCCGAGCGGCGGTTGAAGGTTCTGCAAAGCCTAGAAAATCTTGGTGCCGGCTTCCAGCTGGCTAGCCATGACTTAGATATTCGCGGCGCAGGGAACCTGCTAGGCGAAGAACAGTCAGGCCATATCCGCGAGGTGGGATACGAGCTCTATCAACAGATGCTCGAAGAAGCTGTTGCCAGCCTGAAAGAAGGCGATGGCGCTCAGGAAGATGATGGCCAATGGTCACCACAGATCACACTTGGCACGCCGGTGATGATCCCGGAAAACTATGTGCCTGATCTGCAACTGCGCTTGCAGCTCTATCGCCGCCTTTCGGCGCTTGAGAATGTCGATGAGATTGATGGTTTTGGTGCAGAGATGATCGACCGGTTCGGGCCACTGCCGTCCTCGGTAGAAGGTCTGTTGAAGCTGGTTTACATCAAGGTTCTGTGTCGCCGTGCCCATATTGAGAAGCTGGATACTGGGCCAAAAGGAGCTGTGGTTATGTTCCGCCAAAACACCTTCCCCAATCCCGCTGGACTGATGAAGTTCATCTCAGAGCAGGGCAGTCAGGCACGGGTGAAGCCCGACCACAAAATCGTGCTCACGCGCAATTGGGGTAAGGTGGATGATCGCGTGAAGGGCGCTGCCGTTCTGGTTGCCAAGCTTGCCAAGATTGCGGAAGCTGAGCAGGTGGCGGCCTAACGTGCTCTAAGCGACGGCGGCTTGAGCCCCAATTTCGTCGTCTTCGAGAGGCGAGGGCGCCTCCCAAACATGATCAGGCAGGGCGGCAACGTCCACCACGCCACGCCCGCGTCGCGGCACGCGCGTGACCAGATGCATCCTCACTGGCAAACCAGCATCGCCAATGCCGCTTTCCAGAAGCATCTTGCGCACCATATCCAGTGTCGGCAAGGTTTGGGCCTCCCCGTCACCAGCGCGCGGTTCAACAGCCACTTCGATACGGTTTTGCATCAAGGGGTCAGGTACCGTGAAAACGGCAGCATCCTGCCAGCGCCCGGTTAGTCCAAGGGCGCGGTTGATGACGGACAGCATCACACGGTGCGCGCCAACCTGAACGGCGGCAGCATCTGCATCTGTCAACACGTACACTGGTCGCCGTTCGTCGTTTTCCGCAAGGCGGGCCATCTGACCGGTATGCTGAGGATCCAATAGCTTGCCGTTGCGCGCAGCTACCAACGGACTGTCGAGGCAAATCTCGCCAGTCATCAGCGTTCCGCTGGTGCTGTTTTCCTGAGCGCCACCCTCCAAGCGAAGCGTACCAAACGTCATTGCCGCGCCATTGGGCGGTCCAATCGTGATAGCGCCCGGGCGCATCTGGGTTTGGTTTTGGTCATTCTGGTCGGCCGGAAGCAAGGCCGTACCGCCACAATCAACCAGCAAATGGTCACCTTTCGGCACGGCATGGCTCGCTGAACCATTGGAAACCCAAATGCGCTTTGCCTTGGTGGTTTCAGCTTTGAAACCAACCGCATTCGCAAAGGCAGCTGGCAGCACCAATCGGTGAGTATCGCTCTCCCCAAGCCAGAGCTGCATGCGCGCGTCAAGACTGGGGTCCACAGCTTCAAAAAGCTGCACGCCACATCCAACAAGAAGTGCTGGAAGCGCGGTGATAAGCAAGCCGTGTGCACCGATCGGATCGAACGCCGTACCAATCTGGCTGTTGATGGAAAGATCACTGATCATGGCGCAAGCCAATGCCTGGGCCAGAAGCTGATTTTGCGTCCGCGACAGGCGTTCCAGTTTACCTTCTGCACTGTGCCTTAGAACGTGCACCACAGCATCTTGATCCGGATTTATGGGGGGCAGCGCGCTGCCGTCTACCGGCGGAGCATCAATCGATGCCAAGTCAACAAACCCATCAGGCGCTTCGCCAAAGCAGCCAACAAACCTAATCGTGAAAAGATTGGCCGCTATTTCCAAAATACGAAGAGATTCGGGCCTATCCTGCGAGAGTGTTCCTGCATCGATGGCAAGTTTGGGGGCATAGGAAACGGCGCCCTCGGTAACCTGCCGCGCGCTCATACCTTCGGGCGCCAAGCACACTTGAAGCCCGGCTTTGATCGCCGCAAGCAGCATAATCAGGCCTTCAGGTCGCCTGCCTGCGCGTAGAAGCACACTATCACCTGGCCCAAAACCCTGCGCACGCAGCACATTGGAAATCCGAGCAACGTCGCTCTGTACATCAGCGAACGTTAAGGCTGGCCCGCCATTCGGTTGCAAAAATGGCACATCGCCACGCGATGTTGCCCACTTCTCCAAAACACGTGCAAAGGTTAGCGAGCCCCAGCTGGGGCAAGCGCGTGCTTTGTTCGCGGCCTCGTTTGTGGAGTCGACCTCGCTCACACTCAGTCCTCAATCCAGATCGCGTTGGGTGTGAAGAATTGATAACCCCACACAGAGTTGTTCTCTGGGAAGTTCACCTCCCGTGCGTGAGCAATCCACTGAGCCGGGGCGTGGTAGTGGGGTATGATGTAGCTGCCTGAAATCAAAAGGCGGTCCAGCGCACGCGAAGCATCAATGAGATCGTCCCGTTCAACGGCGCTGACAATCGCGTCGATAGCTGCTGTGACGCCGGGCTCTCTTACTCCGGCTGTATTCCATGATCCTTCCTGATCGGCTGTAGACGGACCAAAACGGTTGTACTGCTCGTTGCCCGGCGAGAGACTTTGATACCAAACATAGGGGATCATGTCGTAGTCAAAGACGCGCCGGCGTTCTTCAAATTGTGCGCTGTCGATGACGCGCACGCTCATGTTGATGCCGGCCAGTTGCAGTGTTTGCGCGTATGCAAGCGCCACGCGCTCTGCGCTCGGCGAGCTGGTGAGTAGTTCAAAACTGAACTGCTGCCCGTCAGCGTTGACCAGCCTGCGACCATCCAGACGCCAACCAGCTTCTTGCAGCAATTGCAAAGCAGCACGAATGTTGGTGCGGTCGCGCCCCGAGCCATCCGACGTGTTGGCCCGCCAGGTGCCGCCAAGAACCGCTGGCAGAACCGCATCTACATGATCACCCAGGACAGCGAGCTCTTCATCGGACGCTGGGCGCCCAATGGCTGACAGTTCAGAGCCGTGAAAAAAGCCCTCGGTGCGCTCGTATTGACCAGCAAAAATAGTCTGATTGATCCACTGAAAATCAAACATCAGGTTGAGCGCCTGACGCACACGAACATCTGAAAAGATTTCGCGGCGCGTGTTGAACGCATAGCCGCTTGGCGCCTTGGGGCGCTCATCCACAAGCGCGCTTTGGACAATCTCGCCCGATGCTGCTGCGGGAAAATCGTAATTGTTGAGCCAAGCGACCGGGTCGCTTTCGGCATAGAAGTGTAGACGCCCCGTTGAGAACGCCTCAAACAGAGCCGTCTCATCGCGGAAATACTCAATCGACCATTCATCGACATTGTATTGGCCGACATTGACCGGAAGATCAGCGCCCCAATAGTCCTCGCGCCGCTCAAACACCGCTAGGCGGCCCGCATCAATGCGCGCAAGGGCATAAGGGCCGCTACCGATGGGTGGTTCCAAACTCGTTTCTGTGAAGGCTTCAACCGTTGTTGCATGCTCAGGCAACACTGGCAGCAGGCCCATCAGAACCGGCAATTCGCGGTTCGACCCATCGCCCAGGTGAAAGGTCACCGTCAGATCGTCAACGCGCTCGACCTCGGTGATCTGCTCATAGGCCCGCCTTTGGCTCGGGCGGCCATGTTCGCGCAGCAACTCCATTGAAAAAATCACATCATCGGCGGTCACCGGCTCGCCGTCAGAGAACCTGGCTGCGGGGTTCACACCAAACGTGACATAGGTGCGGTCTTCGGGCACGATGATGGTTTCTGCCAACAGACCGTACAGCGTGAACGCCTCATCCCGCCCGCGCGTGGCAAGGCTTTCCCACACCCATCCGCGAACCCACCAGACTGGCGATCCGCGCACAATGAGCGGGTTCACGCTATCAAAAGAGCCGCGAAGGCCAAACCGGATGGCACCGCCCGTCGGAGCATTCGGGTTCACATAATCAAAATGCTGGAAGTCAGGCCCATGCAGGGGCGAGCCATGCATGGCCACTGCGTGCGTTTGGCCATCCGCATCTTGTGCAAGAGAATAACTGGTCGCCAGCCCCATGCCCATACACACTGTGCTGACAAGCAAGGCTGTTGTAGGCCAGCTCTTAGGTGCCAGTGATGGAAGCATGAAAACCTCTTTGATGCGCCGATTCGTCATTAGGGTGAGTAGAATGCCGCGCTGGGCACCTGTCCAGCATTGCCAGCGACCTCGCAGGGCAAAAAGTCGGGAAAGTGCTGTCATCTGGGTATTGCTCACTGGTCATGGCTCGCGAGTTTGGCTACAGGAAGGCTGAGATACCGCGTGGCGCATGCCTTGGCTGTGTTCCTTTTAGGATCAGGCCATCACTCCGCCGCATTTGCCCAACATCGCCAAGCCGCGCCGTAGTGCCCTGCGGCCGTCAGGCATCCAATCGGGTTGGACGGCAAGTTTGGGCGGGCAAAAGATAATGATGAAAGCCAGCCTGGCTTCTGGGCTGTAGAGTGGAGACGATGGAATGCTGCCAAGACTTATGTCCAACAAAGGTGCCCGTTCGCTGGCCGCAGCGCTGGCGGTTGTGGCGTTGCCAACGGGCGTTTTTGCTCAGGATGCTCAAGAAGTGCCTGCCGAGCAGCAGCTTACCCCCGAGCAACGCCTGCAACAGATCATCGAGAGTGTTGATCCTGCCGAGGCAGCCGCCTTGGCCGACCTGCTGCCGGAGATTACATGGATCAAGGTGTGCGGTGTTGATCAGCGTGCCAACCAATCTGTCTGTAACATTCGCGCCCGCGAACTTCAGGTTGAAGGCGTCACAGTCGCAGCCCTGCAGATCATCGAGTCTGAAGGTGGCGAACGTCAGATGGTGACCATCCTACCTACGCGGTTGCAGATCCCTGAAGGGGTGCGTGGCCAAGTGGACGATGGAGCACCTGTCACCGGCCAGTTCCGCATTTGTTACCCGCAAAACTGCTTCGTAGAGTTCGAAGCCAATGATGCGCTTATTGATTCCATGAAGGCTGGTGGCGAGTTCACGGTAACAGCCCTCAATGAAGCTGGTCGCGCCGTTCCCTTTGCCTTCTCGCTGTCGGGTTTTACGTCCGCCTATGATGGCGAAGGCTACGACTCAACCGTCTTGATCGCCGCGGAGCAGGTGGTTCGCGAGCGTGCCGCTGCTGGTGCACCAGAAACTGCTCCTCCTTCAGACGAGTTGCAAAATGCTCTTGAGGAGCGCGCCCGCGAGTTGCGCGAGCGCTTGCAAGAATAGGTGGGCAAAGCAGCCTGCAACAAAAAAGGCGGCCTGCCGGCCGCCTTTTTAACAAGTGTATTTAGGCTGGTGCCTAGTGCGCCTGGCCTGCAAAAATCAAATCGCCATTCGGTCCTTCGTAGAAAAACTCGGCAATCTGCGCATTGCGCAATGGTTTGTCGCTGTCATCCGGCAAGAGGTTCTGTTCGGACACATAAGCTACGTATTCCGTCTCCTCGTTTTCGGCGAGCAGATGATAAAATGGCTGGTCTTTGTGCGGGCGAACATCAGCGGGAATGGCATCCCACCACTCATCAGTGTTGCTGAATATCGGATCGACATCAAACACCACGCCGCGAAACGGGTAAACACGGTGCTTGACGACATCACCGATTGTAAAACGTGCTGTACGCATGGGCGTATCTCCTTCAGCCGCCATAGCTAGGCGCGTCGAGTCCCAGTTTCAAGCGCTTAGGTAAACACAAGGTTGCGACCTTAAAGCCCATACTGCTCAGCCAGAGAGGGATCGCGCGCAACCAATTGCTTAGCAAGGTCGGCCAACACTTTGGCCTGTTTCCAGGTGGCATCATCTTGCATCTTGCCATCAATCATCACAGCGCCGGTGCCATCGGGCATGGCGTCAAGTATGCGCAATGCGAATTTTACCTCTTCAACCGGGGGGCTAAACACCTCACGGGCGATGTCGATCTGGCTAGGATGTAATGTCCAGGCGCCAGCGCATCCCATCAAGAACGCATTACGGAACTGCGCGCGGCAAGCGTCAGGGTCGGAGAAATCACCAAACGGTCCGTAGAACGCTTTGATGCCAGCTGACATGCAGGCATCGACCATTTTGGCGAGTGTATAGTGCCAAAGATCTTGCTGATATGTGCCACGATCAGCTCCATTATTATCATCAGCAAGCACCACATAATCGGGGTGACCACCGCCGACGCGGGTCGTTTTCATGCCGCGTGACGCCGCCAAATCAGCTGGACCCAAGCTCATCCCGTGCATGCGTGGACTGCCGGTTGCAATGGAATCGACATTTTTCACGCCTTCAGCCGTCTCCAGGATGGCGTGAATTTGGATCGGTCGAGTGATCCCGGCCTTTGCCTCCAACTGTGCCAGCAACTGGTCCAAGTAATGGACATCCCAGGCGCCTTCCACTTTAGGCAGCATGATCACGTCCAGCTTGTGACCAATCTCGCTAACCAGTGTCGTGATGTCATCCAGAACCCATGGGGAATTGAGGCAGTTGATACGGCTCCAAAGGCCAGTTTCTCCAAAGTCATTGTCTTTGGCGAGTTGCACAAATCCAGCGCGTGCGGCCTCTTTCTGGTCGGCAGGGATCGCGTCTTCCAAATTGCCAAGCACCACATCCACTTTGGGGATCAGCGCCCCCAACTTTGCAACCACCTTGTCGATGTGAGGGGGGACGAAGTGAATCATGCGTTCAACGTTTACCGGCGGTTCGCGAAATGGCAGAGGAGCGCCAATGGCCAGGGGGCGGAAGAAAGCGTGCGGAGTTTTGGTCATAAGATGAGCCTGTGCAGCATTGGTTTGGGGTCACACTGGCATGCTGCGCCGCACAATGGCCAGCCACGCTTTGGTCTAGCCGCTCCACCTTAGGGAAGATGAACCTCGCGAGACCAACGCCCAATCTTTGCTTGTGTGGTCTGCATTGCTCGGCTTTTACGGGCGGCGAACCTCACGAGACCAACGCCTATGTGCCCACATCCATTCGTGCGGGCGGTCGCGGATCCACGCTTCTAACTGGGCATGGATCGCGCCCGTCACACGCTCAACGTCAGCGTTATTGTCGCCAGTTTTTTCTGCAACTATGTGTTTCAGTTCAACAGCATAGCGTGCCACGCCGACGCGTTTGCAACGCCCCAACACGAGCTCAGAATTGGTTTTCAACGCAAGCGAGGCTGGCAGTGGAGTGGAAGGCGCAAGTTTTCCAAAGAACGGCACCTCGATGTCACTACCGCTCACTCGGTGATCAGCCAAGATGCCAATCCCATCGCCTTGGCGCAGCAGACCCACTACCCGCTTCATTGCAGATGACCCTTTGGTGATCATGCCAGCTTGCCAGAAAAGCGTGCGTTGACGGCGTAGGTCTTCGTCTACAAGGGGATTGGCAACAGATTGATAGAGCGCGGCGGCATGGATGTTCTGGCTACGAACACCGATGCCAAAAGCCTCCCAATTGCCCGAATGCATGGAAACCAGAACAATGCCACTTGGTTTGCTGCTGTTACCTTTTGGACGGCGTGCTTGCTGCAAAACATCAAGGTTTTCAACGTAGATACGGTCCGGGTCTTCACCCAACCTATCCAGAACCAGGCCTTCGGCAAACGTCTGACCCAGTCCATCCCACATGTCGCGCGCTATGCGTTCGCGTTCTTCTGCTGAAAGCTCCGGTATTGACGCCTCCAATTGCAGGAGTGCCCGGCCATGCCGCTTTGTCCATGGCGCAAAGGTACGCCAGATCCAGCCCATGAAGCGTGAGCCGCGTTCGATGCCAAGAAGCACTATGAGGCCACGCACAAAACGTAGAACCATGAACTCGGCGCGATGTGAGAGGGTGGTCTGCATAAGCATCTGCCGATAGCCGTTGGGCTGCATGAAATCAACGTTCGAATTGGCTTGCCGCATCAATCAAGGGTCGCCGTAGGCAAGCTCGATGGCGCGTGGTAGGCGAGCGAACGGCAGTTGCACCCCTGCCACCATATGGACTCCTCAATGGCCGATATCCTCGCTCTCGTAGCGCCCTTCTTTGGTTTGATTTTCCTCGGGTTCTTCTCCGGGCGGGTCGCCAACATACCCGAGGATGGGCTGACTTGGCTCAACTTCTTCATCATTTACATGGCGCTACCGGCCCTGTTTTTTGACTTGCTGTCATCAACGCCGCTCGACCAGTTGGAAGGCTGGTCGTTCATTGTTGTGACGACGCTTGCAGCCTTTGTGGTCTATGTGTTGGCAACGCTCGGTGCCGCCCTGCGCGGACGTGATCTCAGCGAAGCGGCCATGCAGGGCGTTGCGGGCTCCTATTCCAACATTGGCTATATGGGGCCTGGCCTCACGCTTTCCGTTTTGGGTGCACCAGCGGCTGTGCCGACCGCGCTGATCTTTTGCTTCGACAATGCGTTGCAGTTCATTTTAACGCCTATTTTGATGGCGATGAGCGGCACGTCGCAGGACAGACCGCTTCAAATCGCGCTGCTGGTGACGCGCAAAATTGTCTTTCATCCCTTTATTGTGGCCAGCGCTTTGGGCATCGCCGCAGCAGCGTTCCAGTTCCAGACGCCAGGTCCGTTTCAACGCATCATCGATTTTCTGAGTGGGGCAGCCGCTCCCTGCGCTCTGTTTGCCATGGGTGTTACGATTGCTCTGCGTCCGTTGACCCGCGTGCCAACCGAAGTGCCGTGGCTTCTTTTCGTGAAGCTTGCCATTCACCCGCTGCTCATCTGGGTGATGCTGTCTTGGGCTGGCGATTACGATCCGATCTGGGTCTACACGGCGGTGCTGATGGCATCCTTGCCGCCAGCCTTAAACGTGTTCGTGATGGCCAGGCAGTATGATGTTTGGGTCGAACGGGCATCATCGATGGTGCTTGTCGGCACCATCGTTTCCATTCCAACATTGACGGTGATGATCCTGCTCATCACAGGCGGCCATCTGCCGGTGGACCTGTTTCCGCACTGAAGCGCCAGCTAGGCTGCCGGGCGCATCACATCACGCATGGCACCCACCATGTTACGTAGGCCAAACGGTTCCAACCCAGCCACCATCAGCCCTTTTTTCAGGCGTGGTGACATGCGTGTCACTGACATCGCAGCTGCACGACCAACTTGCAGCAGCGGGTTGCTAGACAACAGCGAGCGGTTGAGCGCATCAACGCCAAAGGTTCTTGCCCATACATCAGCACGTCGCTTTGCACTGTATCTCGATGCCATAAGCATCGAAGCTGGGTCATCACCTGCCTTAAGAGCACCGCTGATAACCTCAACAGCATCGCTGCCATCGCGGATGGAAAGGTTCAGACCCTGTGCACCAATCGGGGGAAAGGTGTGGGCGGTTTCCCCTGTGAGATAAACGCCCTTGGCGGCAAAGGCGCCAGCGACCAGCGCTTCAAGCGGCCAAAGCTGCACTTGCTCTTCCAGTTCCAATGCGCCGAAAAGGTGCTGGGCACGCTTCTCTAAGAACAAGCTTACGTCTGACAAGGACATTTGTGCCAGCGCATCGGCGTCGTCAGGCGAGAGGGCGCAAACAAAGCTGGAGCGATGCTTGCCGTCCACGTCGGGCATCGGAACAAAGGTGAAAGGCCCGGTTTCAGTGTGAAATTCGGTAGACACAAAATCATGGGGTTTGGCGTGCTGCACAATCCCAACAGCAGCCGTTTGCGGATAGCTCCAACGTCGCACCTTGATGCCTGCAGCTTCACGCGCAGGTGAATTCTTGCCATCGGCAGCGATCACAGCCTGCGTCTGCAAAACCTGTCCATCGCTCAATGTCATGGTAATTGGATTTGATCCAAGAGCGTAGTCGACGACCATCGCCTCAACACGCTTGATGGCGCTTTGCCGAGAAACGGCATCCAACAGCATCTGGTTCAGCTGTGCATTGGGGCAATTGAGCCCGAACAGCGAGCGGCCAATCTCTTCGGCGTCAAACGAAACCGTCGGGGCCCGCAGCAAGCGGCGCGAGCCATCCATCAATCGCATGGTCATCAGCGGTGTGCCGATCTCTGCAACCGTCCCGGCCAGGCCAAGATGCTCCAGGGTATCCAGCGATGGGGCAAGAAGCGCCGTGGTGCGTTTGTCGGCAAGGTTGATAGCAGGGCCAACCAGAGCGGCCGAAAGGCCCGCTTGAGCCGCACTGAGACTGGCAATCATGCCAGCCGGGCCTGTCCCAGAAATCACCACGTCGAATGGGGTTTGGTCTGTGGACATGTCCTTGCTCCTTGGCTGCATACGCACTACCTGACGCTTCAACCTGTATGGGTCAATGCGGCATCCTGCCGACCACCTAGCACGACATTCTGGAAGGCAGCCATCATGACCACTCCAACGCAGCGCATCGTCATCAAGCAAACCGGCTGCCCGCAAGTGATGCAACTGGAGGACGCCGTGTTGCCCGATCCAGGCCCTGACGAGATCGTCGTTGAACACACAGCTATCGGGCTCAACTACATCGACGTCTATTTCCGCACCGGGCTTTATCCTGCACCAAATGGCGTGCCGTTTACGCCCGGCCACGAGGGCGCCGGCAAAGTAACTGCGATTGGGGGTGAGGTTCAAAACCTCAAAATTGGCGATCGCATCGCTTATGTCGGCCCTCTTGGCAGCTATGCGCGCCATCGCATCATTAAGGCCGATATTGCGGTCAAGCTGCCCGATAGCATTGAGGATGAAACCGCTGCTGCCATGATGCTCAAGGGCATGACAGCCCGCTACCTGCTGCGCAAAACATACAACGTCACCTCCGATACAACGCTGCTCTTTCATGCAGCCGCAGGTGGCGTTGGTCTGATCGCGGGGCAATGGGCCAAGCATCTTGGCGCGATGGCCATCGGCACAGCAGGCTCCGATGAAAAGTGTGGCGTGGCGCTGGAGCACGGCTATGCCCACTGCATCAACTATTCCAGCCAAGACTTCGTCGCTGAGGTCGCGCGCATCACCGATGGTAAAAAGTGCGATGTGGTGTTTGATGGTGTCGGCAAAGCGACTTTCGAAGGTTCGCTGGATTGCATCAAACCGTTCGGCCTGTATGCCTCTTTCGGCAATGCTTCAGGTGCCATCGATGCATTCAACCTTGGCGTCCTTAGTGCCAAAGGATCGCTCTACGTTACACGACCAACGATTTTTGCTCATATAGCGACACGCGCCATGCTCGAAGAGACTGTGAATGATTTGATGAACGTTGTCGCATCGGGCGCGGTTAAAATCCCTGTCACGCGCCGTTTTGCGCTCTCTGAGGCAGTGCATGCGCATGAGGCATTGGAAGCGCGCACGACCACCGGCGCCACGGTTCTTTTGCCAAACGCTTGAGCAGTTTGCCCGCAGCGCACTGTTGATGTGCACAGCTTTGCGGCATCCATCGCCTAAGTCGTAGTTGCCGCGATGGCCAAACAGGCACTAGATTGCCTCGGTGGCGCGCGGATAGGCATGTCTAATAGCTAGGCTAGCCTTGCTGCGCACCGCATAGACCATCTGGGTGACCTTGCGTTTGGGCAATGATGTTCCGCTTCTGGCCGTCGAGGGCCTTACCAAATCGTTCGGCGCATTGGTCGCCGTCGGTGGCGTAGATCTGTCGATTGGCAAAGGGTCGATCCACGCTCTTTTGGGTGAAAACGGGGCTGGCAAGTCCACCCTGGTGAAGATGCTGTACGGCACGCTTCAACCCGATGCAGGACGCATCGTCATTGGCGGCACGCCAACCGTGGTGTCTTCGCCCAATGAAGCCCGCGCCTTAGGCATCGGCATGGTTTTTCAGCATTTTTCGCTGTTTGAATCGATGAGCGTGGCCGAAAACATAGCCTTGGCGTTGGACCACAAGCCAACCCCCGATGAGGTGAAGGCTGAGCTTGCCGATTTTGTGGAACGCTACGGCCTGTCGGTCGATCCCGATGCGACGGTCGGAGACCTGGATGTGGGTGTGCGCCAACGCGTGGAAATCCTGCGCGTGCTTTTGCAGAAACCTTCACTGGTCATTCTTGACGAACCAACCTCTGTCTTAACACCGCAGGAAGCCGAAAGCCTGTTTGGCGTGCTGCGCCAGCTCGCCAGCGAAGGCAAAAGCATCCTCTACATCTCGCACAAGCTGGATGAGGTGAGGGCGCTTTGTGATGATGCCACCGTGATGCGCCATGGCAAGGTGGTCGCCCGCACTGATCCACGCGAAGAATCCTCAGCCTCGCTCGCCCGTGCGATGGTTGGCTCGGATGTATCTGAGGTCAGCCGCAAAGCTGGCACGGTGCCAGCCGATGCCCCCCTAGTCTTTGAGTTGAACCAAGTAACGTACGATCCTGGCACGTTGTTTGGGATGAGCCTGAAGAACATCTCCATGCGTGTGCATTCGGGCGAAATTCTTGGGATTGCTGGCGTTGCAGGCAACGGCCAGAAAGAACTATTTGACGTGCTATCAGGAGAGGCCCTGGTGGATTTAGATGCGGTGCGTATGGACGGCCATCCCGTCGGATCGCACACAATATCCAAGCGTCGCCAACGTGGTGCGGCTTTTGTGCCAGAGGAGCGGGCAGGGCACGCGTCGGTTCCGGCCATGGCTCTCAGCGAGAACGCGCTGATAACCCGCAAGGCGCCGGAAGATGGAACGCTCGGCTCACTTGGCGTGATGAAGTTTTCCGCTATCCATAAGCTCTCGAGCATGATCCGCGACGCTTTCGACGTGCGCTCGGCCAAAGGTGACCCAGCGGCCTCCACGCTTTCTGGCGGCAATTTGCAGAAATTCGTGGTTGGGCGTGAGTTGTCCCGCGATCCGAAAATTTTGGTCGTCAATCAGCCGACCTGGGGCGTTGATGCTGCTGCAGCGAGCTTCATTCGGGGTGCTGTGATGGAGCTGGCGGAAAAAGGCTCAGCCGTCATCGTGATCAGCCAGGATTTGGATGAGTTGCTGCAGATCTCCGACAAAATTGCCGTGCTTTCGCACGGGCACCTGTCGGAGCCACTGGATGCTGCCAATGTAACATTGGAACAACTTGGCTTGCTGATGGGCGGCGATCCGACGGCAAGCGAGTCCGAAACCACTCTCGTGGAGCGCTCCGATGCAGCTTGAGCTGGTCAAACGAGATGCGCCTTCAAGCACGATGCTCGTTGCGGCCCCCTTCATGGCACTTGGGCTTACTGTGCTCACCTCAGGCATCATGTTTGCCTTCATGGGCTTCAATCCAGTTGCTGCTCTCTACGAGTATTTCATTGCCCCGTTGACGGAGCTTTGGTCGGTTTATGAGCTGCTTCTCAAAGCGGGGCCATTGATCCTGATAGCCCTTGGTTTGGCCGTTTGTTATCGCGCCAACATCTGGAACATTGGCGCTGAAGGTCAGTTCACGATGGGAGCTATTTTTGGTTCCATCCCACCGATCCTGTTTCCCGAATGGACAAGTTGGGCAACGCTGCCTTCCATGTTAGTCCTCGGGATGGTCGGTGGCGCGCTGTACGGCGGAATTCCAGCGTTCTTGAAGGTAAAATTTCGCGCCAACGAAATTCTTACCTCGTTGATGCTGGCCTACATTGCTCTGCTTATATTGGACTATCTGGTGCGTGGCCCTTGGCGTGATCCGGGCGGCTTCAACTTCCCAGAATCGCGCAATTTTTCAGACGAACAATCGCTGGCAACGCTTGACGGGTCACGTTTGCACCTTGGCATCTTGATCGCCTTTGCTGCCGTTCCCATCATGTGGTTTTTCATGAGCCGCACTTTGGCTGGTCATGCCTTTAAGGTGGTGGGGGAGGCGCCGCGTGCCGCACGCTTTGCTGGCTTTTCATCCAAAGTGCTCACCTATGCAGCGCTGATGTTCTCAGGCGCTTTGGCGGGCCTTGCTGGCATTATGGAAGTGGCCGGACCCATTGGTGAACTTCGCCCGACCATTTCGCCCGGCTATGGTTTCACCGCGATCATCGTTGCCTTTTTGGGCCGCTTGAACCCCTGGGGAATTATGCTAGCGGGCCTTTTGCTTTCGCTTTCCTATCTGGGCGGTGAAGCTGCGCAAATCACGCTTGGTCTGTCGGACAAAATGGCACGCGTGGTGCAGGGCATGCTGCTCTTCTTTGTGCTCGGCTGTGATACACTTGTGCGCTACCAGGTGCGCCTCAAACCCAACCCAAAGGCCGCATCAGCGCCTACTGCAAGCGAGGCCGCTGATGCTGCTTGAGGGCATTCTTGTCACCATTGTCGGCGCCGCGACGCCTATCGTTCTTGCTGCGATTGGTGAACTGGTCGCGGAGCGTTCCGGCGTTCTGAACCTTGGTGTTGAAGGCATGATGATCATGGGGGCTGTTGTGGCATTTGGCGTATCGCTGACAACCGGTAATCCCTATCTTGGCGTCATAGCAGGCGGATTGGCGGGCATTGCCATGTCACTGCTCTTCGGCTTTTTCACCATCTATTTGGCATCCAATCAGGTCGCGACTGGCTTGGCGCTCACCTTGTTGGGCTTAGGTCTGGCTGGCTTGATCGGTGAAAGCTTTGTCGGCACGCCCGGCGTGCGGCTGGAAGCGATCACTATCCCGGCGCTAAGCGCCATTCCGTTCATCGGCCCAGCGCTGTTTGACCGTGATATTCTTGTCTATCTCTCTTTCGCCATTGTTGCAGGCGTCAGTTACATGATGTTCAAAACCCGCATCGGTCTTATCCTGCGTGCAACGGGCGAGAACGCTGAAGCTGCCCATGCTCTGGGCCGCGATGTGCGCCTTATCCGTATGGGCGCTGTTGCCTTTGGCGGGCTTTGTGCCGGTCTCGGTGGGGCCTATCTATCACTGGTCCTCACCGCACAGTGGACGGAGGGCATGAGCGCTGGCCGTGGTTGGATCGCCCTGGCAATTGTTGTCTTCGCCACCTGGCTGCCGTGGCGGGCACTGGCCGGAGCCTATCTGTTTGGCGGTGTCATCATTCTACAGCTCCATGCCCAAGCTTTTGGTATCCGCGTTCCCCCACAAGCCATGACCATGTTGCCTTACATTGCGACAATCGTCGCACTTGTTCTCCTTTCCCGCAATCAAGCCACGATGCGCCGCAACACGCCTGCTGCGCTCGGGCGTGCCTTCGTGCCTGATCGTTAGCCAGTTCTGCACTGGGGGGATCGCGATGGCCCTCCACCTGGTGCTTCATTTTCCGCCATCATCAAAACCGAACCAAAGGACGCACTGATGAAAAAACTAACATCATCCTTGCTGGCTCTGGGTGCTACAGCAGCCCTTTCCATGGGCATTGCAGCGAGCGCGCAAGCCGATGACCACACCGTAAAAGCTGCCTTCGTCTATGTTGGCCCCGTCTCTGACCATGGTTGGTCATACGCCCATGATCAGGCCCGCCTGGCCATGGAAGCTGAGCTGGGCGACATGGTCGAAACGACCTTCCTTGAAAGCGTGCCGGAAGGCGCTGACGCCGTACGTGCGCTGGAACGTCTCGCTCGCACCGATCATGACATCATTTTCGCCACCTCCTTTGGTTACATGGAGTCGGTGATGGAAGTGGCTGAGCGCTTCCCCAATGTCGTGTTCGAGCACGCAACCGGCTATCTCTCCTCGGAGAACTTTGCCAACTACAACGGCCACTTCTACGAAGGCCGCTACGTAATGGGCAAAATTGCCGGCCTTGAAACCGAAACCAACACCATCGGTTACATTGCCTCTTATGCGATCCCTGAAGTGGTTGGTGGCATCAACGCCTTCATGCTGGGCGCCCAGTCGGTGAACCCAGATGTAGAAGTGAAAATCATTTGGGTGAACACGTGGTATGACCCACCGCGCGAAGGCGAAGCTGCCAACGCGCTGATGGATCAGGGCGCAGACATTCTGGTGCAGCACACCGATTCCACAGCGATGCTTCAGGCAGCACAAGAGCGCGGTCTGCGCGGTTTCGGCAATGATTCCGACATGAGTGCATTCGCCCCAGACGCCCAGCTGACAGCTATCGTGAACAACTGGTCACCCTACTACGTTCAGCGCGTTCAGGCCGTCGCAAACGACACATGGGAAACCGGTTCAGCAATGGGCAGCATGGCTGATGGCATGGTGCAGATGGCACCATTTGCCAACATGGCACCCGAAACGCAGGCTGTGGCTGAAGAAACCATGGCTGGTATCATTGCCGGTGAGATCCACCCGTTCGCTGGCCCAATCTTCAATCAAGATGGCGAAGAAGTTGTCGCCGAAGGTGAAATCGCGCCAGCAGACTTGGTCCAAGGCATGAATTTCTATATCCAGGGCATCGACGACGCCTATCCGAATTGATCGGTCGCTAAGATGCGAAACAAGGAAGGCCGGGTAACCCCGGCCTTTTTCATGGCCGACATCTGGAATACTACGCGATAGGCCTACATCATGGAGCACAAATTGGATCGACAAGGCCGGAACAACGATCACTGCTCCATCACTCGTTTTCACCAATCGGAAAAATCTGCGGGACCGTTTGCGCGACAAGCTTCAAAAAAGCTCAAATGAACGACCTCAATTCTTCCTGAAGGCTGGATTTCCGCTGACTTCAGGGCGATGGCGCTATGTGCTGACATGCACCCCCTTGCCAGAGCGGCATTCCTGCGCCAAAAGCAGCCGAAGCGGAGAGGTGGCCGAGTGGTTTAAGGCACTGGTCTTGAAAACCAGCGTGCGGGTAACCGTACCGTGGGTTCGAATCCCACCCTCTCCGCCAGATGTCCTTCGCTTCTAAGAAACACTGAGACGGTCGTGAAACGGTAAGCTGGAGCACTTACTTGCTGCCAGACACACTGGCGCTTTGGCCAGCGGCGTGAGCCGGTGTTTCCCGGTCATCACGCATGTCATGCAGGCTATTAAGCTTACTGCGTTGGCATCGATGATTGGCGTACAACAAGGTTGGTCTCGATTTCCACGCAGACCGGCCCTTGGTCCGATTTGAGAGCCGATAGAATGAGCTCAGCAGCCTGTTCGCCGATCCGCCGCGAGTGCGGATCAATCGTTGTGATGCTCGGCACGCAGATATCGGCAATCTCATAGGCACCAAAGCCAGCAATGGCGATGTCTTCAGGCACACGTACACCGCGCCGCTGGCACTCACTCATGGCGCCGAATGCAGAAAGATCCGACACGCAGATCACCGCCTCGGTGTCGGGCATATCTGTGAGCAGACGACCCATCGCATCGGCCCCTTCACGCATGGAAATCGGCGGTGTTCCAGCGCCGATCAGCCTAGTCGGTTCCATGCCCTGGGATGACATCGCCGCAATAAACCCTCGGCGTCGATCAGCACCACGCGTATCGCCATCTGTATCACCGCCAATGAAGGCGATGCGGCGGCGGCCGGTTGCAATGAGATGTTCGACCATAGCCTGCATGGTCGCAGCGTTAGAAAACCCAACGACATGGCCGATGGGCTCTGGGGGCAGATCCCAGGTTTCGATGATTGGGATGCCAGAACTGTTCAGCAAGCGTCGGGTGCGTTCGGTATGGCGACCGCCTGTGAGGACCATCGCTTCTGGCCTGCGGCGTAGAAGCTGCTCCACCAGCCTTTCTTCTTCTTCGATGTTGTAATTGGTGTAGCCAAGGATGACTTGCAGCCCGTTCTCGCCCAAGCGGTCGGACAGCCCACCAACAGTGTCGGCAAAATTAGCGTTGTTGATCAAGGGAACAGTCACAGCCACGAAGCCCGTCTTTTGCGATCTTAAATTGGCTGCCGTGCTGTCGAACACATAGCCCAGATCGTCGGCGACTTTGCGGATTTCCTGGCGTGTTTCCGGCTTGACCGACGTATCGGCCTTGAAAGCTCTACTGACGGTCATCACCGAGACACCAGCGGCCTTGGCCACGTCCTTCATCGTTATTGCGCGCTGCATGCGGGTGTTCCCATACTCCTAGGCCTGAAGTTTCCGATCAGTGTGCCAGTCGCGGTTTCTTTCCATCTTCCAGCAGGCAAGTCCAGAAGGCCTGAAAACGATAATCCGGCGCTGCAGCTAGCCGCACCTACGTCGCCATTACTGGCGCACACAACGGCAAAAAGGCCGGGCATGGCTGCCCGGCCTGATCTTGCTACAAGGAAAGCCGTCGCTTAGCGCTCCAGAGCGCCGACGCCGGAGAAACGGAAGGCTTCCTGTTCCAGAGCATCGATCTCCTCGATGCTCATCTCATCATTGGCGATGGTAATACGTCCAAGGAAGATGCGTGGCAGCTCGTCTTCACGGCCTTCAAGGTGGTATTTGATGGCTTCAGCCACCGCAGCGCCAACATCGTCACCCATGCGCATCGGTGTAGCATCCAGCTCGCCGTTGCGAATGGCTTCAAGCTCGAGCCCGGTGCCGCCCCAGCCGGTCGAGAAGATGTAGCCCTCAACGCCCATGGCGAGCTGCGCTTCAACCGATCCCATTGCCATTGCAGTGTTTGCGTTGTGGATGATCGTGGCCTCGGGATAGGATTGAAGGATGAAGTTGGTGCCGTCAAAACCACCTTCACGGCGGTATTCGCCATAGTGCTCATACGCCAGATCCCAGTTGCCGTTTTCTTCAACACAAGCAGCAAAATCGCCAGACCGCTGATTGTCGGTGATGCCGGGGATGCCGCGGTTCAGCGCATACGTCTGATCAGGACCCAGGCGGTTGATCATATAGTCGCAGATCAGCAACGCACCCTCAGAGGCTGAGAAGTCAAACCACCCAGCTGGCTGATTTTCCAGATACTTTGGCGGCGTGAAGAACGAAATGACGAAAGTGGTGAAATCGTCTGTCCCGGCCAGTTTGTCGATGTTATCGGCCTGCGTCGCCAGCTCAGATGGTCCAAACAGGACAAAGTCCCAGATGTCTGCATCCTGAATGACCTGTGTGGTATAGGTCGCCTGCAAGGAATGCTCGATCTGTCGGGATGCAAACTCGGTTGTTTCGTACTCGATGCCCAACTCGTCCAGACGCGCGGTAAAGGCCAGATACATCCTCGCCCAAAAATCCGACACATCGGCTGATGGATAGACCAGAGCGATCTGCAGCGGATCATCTTGCTCCACCGCCAACGGCACAGCAGCCGATCCGACTACTTCGCGCAGCGCCTCAAGCTCACCAGGCCGGTTCATCTGTTCGACAAGGTAATAATCTCTGTCATCATCACCCTCGACCGCCATGAGTGGGATCTGTCTGTCGTCCTGGGCAAGCGCGACACCTGCTGTACACGCCATAAGGCCGGCGGCAATTGCCGTGATCGTATGTTTCATTGTGTTTTCTCCCTTTATCATTTGTTTTTTTCCCTGCAATTGGTTCGGCTTGGCTGGATTAACCGGAGCGGTTGGGGTCACCGGCAAAGCCCCAGCCAAGAAGTAAGATGATTGCCAGCGCGCCGACGATCATGCCGATCAGCCTGAGCAAACGTTGGGTCTCGGGAAGAGCAAGCGCGGCCATGATGCCTTGCGCCCCATCGCGGTCTTTTTTCTGAAGCCAAGTGTAGAGCGCGACGGACGTCACGATGACGACGCCTGAGCCAACCGACTGCCAGAAAAATTCTATCCGCAGCGTGACCAGCGCGTTGATCATCAAGGCCAGCAAAAGAACACCCGCCAGGGACCCTAAAAGCGACGCACGGCCACCGAAAAGGGACGTGCCACCCACGACGACAGCGGCAATGACATGCAGATTGAAGTAAGGGGCGCTCGTCGCTTGGACCGCATTGAGCTTGCCAAGGAGCATAACTCCGGCCAACCCGGCCATCGCGCCCATCAAAACATAGGCATAGATCTTGTACCGATCGATCGCGATGCCGGTAAGTTCAGCTGCTTGCGGCTCTGACCCGATGGCAATGGTGTAGCGGCCAAAGTGTGTCCGCGTGAGCAGCAACCAGCCTGCAAGCATCGTCAACAATCCGATGCACACCGGGATGGGTAGGAACCAGCTGATTTGCCCCCGACCAATATCGGTAATGAGGTCAGGATAGCGCGCGAGAACCAAACCCTTGGCCAGAACGAGCGCGAACCCGCGATAAACAAGATCCATAGCCAAGGTGCCGATAAGGTCAGGCACCTTAAATTTGGTGATGATGAGGCCGTTGATCAGTCCCATTGTGGCTCCCAAGGCAATGGCAACCGAAACACCGGCCCATGCTGGAAAGCCGTAAACCTTCATCAGAAAGCCGGCGATGATCGTGCTGAGTGCTGCGATCGACCCAATCGACAAATCGATGCCACGCTGGGTAATAACGAAAGTCATCGCCATGGCCATCGGCATGTAAAGCGCCGATTCTAGCAAGATGATTTCAAGGTTTGATAGGCGGAAATAGCGGGCCGGCTCAAGGATCGCCATAACCAGCAAAATCGCTGCGATCATCGCCACCGGAGCGATGATGCCCATGTAGGGCTCTAGCCGTGTTCTGAGGTCTGGGGCGCCGTCGGGGGAAGACGCGACTGTTGTATTGGTCACCGGACTGGTGGTCATCTCGTGCTTCTCCTGCTCAGGCGTCTTCGGACGCGCCGACAATCATGCCGAGAACGTCTTGTGTGGTAACATCTTTGGTCTTGACGACGCCGACTCGCTTACCGCGCCGCATCACTTGCACGCGGTCGGCCACTTCAAAAACGTCGTCGAGGGAATGCGAGATCAGGATGATTGCCAGACCTTGCTCGCGCAGCGTCTCGATCAGGCGCAAGGTCCGTGCCGTTTCTTGCGGGCCGAGCGCTGCGGTCGGTTCATCCATCACCAAAACCCGCAGGTCCGAATGATAAACGGCCCGTGCAATGGCGATGGCCTGCCGTTGCCCGCCAGACAGGCTCGCAGCGGGGCTGTCCATATCAGGCAGCCGCACACCCAGCCGCTCGAAGAGCACTGTTTCGGCCTCTTGTCGCATGCGACGATTGTCGAGCAACGGGACGCCGAGAAATTTTGTGGTCAGCTCGTTGCCCAGAAACACATTGGCCGCTGGCGGCAGATGATCGGCAAGCGCGAGGGTCTGGTAGACCGCGTCAATGCCCAGCGCGATGGCATCGGAATGGTCGGACATCAACAGCGGCTCGCCATCCATTTCGATGCGCCCGGCACTGGGTTGATAAACGCCGGTTAAAATCTTGATCAGCGTCGATTTGCCTGCGCCATTGTCGCCGACGATGGCAAGCACTTCGCCAGCATAGGCGTCCAGATCGACGCCATTTAACGCAACCACGCCACCAAACCTTTTGGTGATGTCGCGCATGGAAATAACAGGCTTTTGGTCGGCCAAGTTTCAGGCCCTCCCTTTGATACTTCATGCCCTCTTGATGGGGCTGTCGCGAGCTTATGTTATCGATATCATTCGTCAATAGGGTATCGGTAACAATTTTCGTATTTATCGAAAAAAAAGCTCTGAACTGAATGTCTAATGGGAAATTTAAATATTATTATCAGTAGGTTATGGAAGGTATTGTCTTGCAGTCGTCACGTGATGGTGAATGCGGTCATCGAAGAATTAGGCAACGATGTGGCCGGTTACGTCTCGCGATTGGTTGCGTGCATCGCCGGCAATGCGCCGTCCAATACGTTGCGGTCCGGGTCGCTGATGGCCAAAATGAGCCGACACTCCGGCGCTCCCTCATCACGCTCGTCACTGAACATGACCCATACATCCAGATAGCCAGGAAACTACCGCCACAAAGGCACCATTCGGTTTGCAACGGCATCACGAAAGTCGGCGGTTTTGCCGGTTTTCACTTGGCCTTCGAACAGCGCGTATCGGGTAATCATTTGAACTGGTCTCTGTCCGGCCCACGGAAAAATTCCATCAGCGCGGCCTCGTCCTCACCGCCCAATCCAGCCGCGGTCATCATGCGATGGATTTCGCCGCAAAGCGTGGTGAGTGGCATCGCCGTGTTCGTTTTGCGGGCGAGGTCCTGCACGCCGTTGAGGTCCTTGACCATATTGTCGATCCGGCCGGTGCGTCGGTAATCCTTGCTGGCAAAGCGCGGCATATACTCCTGCAGGAGAGCACTGTCGGCCCGTCCACCTTTCAGGGCCTGCGGTATCTTCTGAGCGTCAACACCCGCATCCAGTGCAAGCTGCGTCGCCTCGGCAACGGCAAGAAAGCCAAGCCCACAAAGCACCTGATTGATCAGCTTGGTCGTCTGGCCGGCGCCGACAGGGCCCATATGGGTGTAGTTTGAAGCAACGTGTTGCAGCACCGTGTGTGCATCTTTCACATCGTCTTCGCTGCCACCCGCCATAAAGGTCAACTCGCCGATCAGGGCTTTGGGCGCACCGCCCGAGAGCGGGCTATCAACCCATCGCAGGCCGTGTTGCGACGCCTTCTCGGCCAACTCCTGAGTGGCACCTGGATCGATCGAGGACATATCGATGATCAGTGTGCCGGGCTTTGCACCCTCTGCCACACCGCCTTCGCCAAAAACGGCAGCATCCACGATGTGAGGTGCGTTGAGTGATGTGATCACATAAGGAGAGGCGGCGGCCGCCTCGGCAGCGCTGGCGGCACTTTTCGCGCCTTGGTCAACCAAGGTTTGAACTCTGGCTTCATCAAGATCGAAGACGGTTACGCTCTGACCAGTTTCAACAAGGCGTGCTCCAATGGCGCCACCCATGGCGCCTGCGCCAATTAGCGTGACATCAAGCGGCATAGAGTATCTCCTTAAAGATCATCGCAACGGGGCTCACAGTGAGGCTGTGATGCCACCATCGACGAAAACAGTGGTTCCATTGACGAAAGACGACGCGCGCGAGGACAGAAAGATGCAGGTTCCAACCAATTCTTCCACATCGCCCCAGCGTCCTGCCGGAGTGCGTTTGGCAAGCCATGCTGTGAACTCTGGATCGTCGACAAGCGCTTTGTTGAGCGGTGTATCGAAATACCCTGGAGCAAGCCCGTTACATTGTAATCCATGCTTGGCCCAGTCGGTCGCCATGCCCTTGGTGAGGTTCGCTACCGCTCCTTTGGTCGCGGTATAGGGTGCGATCCCAGGGCGGGCGAGGGCGGTCTGTACAGAGCAGATGTTGACGATCTTACCGGCGCCTCGTTTGATCATATGGCGAGCGCAGGCCTGTCCAACATGGAAGACACTGGCGATATTGGTTTGAAGCAGGTGCTCAAACGCGTCGGCGGGAAAGTCTTCCAGGGCTGCCCGGTGCTGCATGCCGGCATTGTTCACCAGAATGTCGATAGCGCCAATTTGCGCCTCAAATCCATCCACGGCGGTTCGCACCGCCTCGTGGTCGGTGGCATCGAACGGTAGCAAGTCCACGTCCGCGCCTTCTGCACGTAGACGCTCGGCTGCATTGGACAGTTTTGCCTCGTCACGACCATTGAGAATGATCCTCGCCCCAGCCGCCGCCAGGCCGCGTGCCAACGCAAAACCAATGCCTTGCGAAGAACCGGTGATCAGCGCTCGCTGCCCGGTAAGGTCAAACAAGGTCAGGCTCATTGGATATCCTTTTGCACTCGACAACTTATTTTTACCGTGTTTATGTTATCGATAACAACAATTGTCAATGAGTGAGTGATGGTATGACGAAACCCAGCGTGCTTCAGGTTGGTCCCTATCCAGATTGGGATCAGGTGCTGCTCGAAGAGGCCTTTGCGATGCATCGCTATTTCGACGCACCGGACAAAGCCAGCTTCCTGGCCGACGTTGGGCCCAACGTTCGCGGCATCGCAACGCGCGGGGATTTGGGTGCAGATCGGGTCATGATCGAAGCCTGCCCAAATCTGGAAGTGGTTTCTGTGTATGGCGTGGGATATGACGCGGTCGATCTGAGCGCCTGCCAGCAGCGCGGTATCCGTGTCACCAACACACCTGATGTGCTGACCAAGGACGTGGCTGATCTGGGTGTCGCGATGATGCTGGCGCAGACGCGTGGTGTATTGAGCGCCGAACAATGGGTGCGCAACGGCAATTGGGTCAGCCGGGGTTCTTATCCTTTAACGTCACGTGTTTGGGGCAAGCGGGCAGGGGTTCTTGGCCTTGGTCGTATTGGTCACGAATTGGCCAAGCGGCTCGCCGGTTTTGACATGGACATTGCCTATTGTGATGTTGCCGGAAAAGACTTCGCACCCGATTGGACCTTCATCGCCGACCCAGTGGCCTTAGCGCATCATGTCGATGTTCTGTTTGTTACTCTCGCGGCCTCCGCGGCCACACGGCACATCGTCAACCGTGATGTGATCGAGGCGGTTGGTCGCGAAGGCATGATCGTCAACATTTCGCGCGCCGCCAACATTGACGAAGAAGCCCTTCTGGATGCCTTGGAGTCAGGGGCGCTGGGTTCAGCGGCGCTTGATGTGTTTGAGCGTGAGCCAGCCCTCAATCCGCGTTTCCTCAAACTGCCCAACGTGCTTTTGCAGCCTCACCATGCCTCCGGCACAGTTGAGACACGCAAGGCGATGGGCAAACTCGTTCGCGATAATCTGTCAGCCCATTTTTCCGGTCAGCCTTTGCTGACACCGGTTCTTTAGGAAGGCCTGTTCGCCATGAAGTCCATCGTCATCCATGGCCCAAAGGATCTACGGATCGAAGAGCAACAGGTCGAAGCTTTTGGGCCTGGGCAGGTGCAGATCACTTTGGCCACGGGAGGCATTTGCGGCTCGGACTTGCATTATTACAACCATGGCGGTTTTGGCACGGTACGATTGCGCGAACCCATGGCTCTTGGCCATGAGGTTTCTGGTTACATCACAGCCCTTGGGCCCGACGTCACAGGCCTTGCCGAAGGGCAACTGGTTGCAGTGTCGCCCTCGCGTCCGTGCCACAACTGTCGCTACTGCCGCAGCGCGCAATTCAACCACTGTCTCAATATGCGCTTTTATGGCTCGGCCATGCCCTTTCCGCATATCCAGGGAGCATTTCGCCAGGTGCTGGTGGCCGATGCTGCACAATGCGCACCCGCCGATAGTCTCTCGCCAGGTGAGGCAGCGATGGCAGAGCCCTTAGCGGTTTGTCTGCACGCGATACGACGCGCAGGTCCAATGTTGGGCAAGTCGGTGCTGGTCACCGGTTGTGGACCGATTGGCGTTTTGTGCATTCTTGCCGCCCGCCGGGCGGGGGCTGACCTAATCGTGGCCACCGATCTGAGTGATTTTACTCTCGAGCATGCCAAACAAGCCGGAGCCGATGTCACGCTCAACACAGGCACGGACCGCGAAGGCCTTGCGCCCTATGCCGCAGACAAAGGCTGGTTCGATGTTCTTTTTGAATGCACGGGCGCGCAGGTCGCGCTTGCTGGAGCGATCCCAGCCATGCGCCCTGGCGGAACGATCATGCAGCTTGGCCTTGGGGGCGATATGACGCTTCCTGTTCAGGCGATGACGGCCAAAGAGCTGTCGCTGAAAGGATCCTTCCGGTTCCACGAAGAGTTCCACACCGGTGTTAGCCTCATGCAAAAAAGACTGATCGATGTGAAACCCTACATCACGCACACCTTTGCGCTAGCGAACGCCGTTGAAGCCTTCCAGACCGCTGGGGATCGCAGCCAAGCGATGAAAGCGCAGATCAGCTTTGATCAAGACGCTGCTTGAGCCAGAGATAATAGGCCGAGTGGTCTAAATCTCCGCCATCACGACCCTCCACAAGATCGCGAAAACCATCTCGAATACACGCACCAAGCGGTAATTTGAGCCCAAACCTGTCGGCCTCTGACATCGCATTGTTAAGGTCTTTCAGCTGCGCCACTGAACGGCCACCGGCTACAAAATCGCCCTCCACCATGCGTCTGCCATGCAGCTCCAAGATGCGGCTGTCGGCAAATCCGCCGGTAAGCGCCAATCGCACTTTGGCTGGGTCACAGCCACCGGCTTCGGCCAAACGCAAGCCCTCAGCCACAGCGCCGATGGTGCTGGCAACGATCAACTGGTTGGCAAGTTTGGTGATCTGTCCAGCGCCGATAGGACCTAGATGGGTTGGTCTGCCCAGCGCTTTCAGAACCGGGCTAACGGCTTCGAAGACGGCTATGTCGCCGCCCACAAAGATCGACATGCTGCCGTCCTGCGCGCCAACCACGCCGCCGGACACAGGCGCATCGAGCAAATGGCATCCACGCTCGTCCGCGAGTTTGGCCAAGTCTTGATCCGTCGTTGGATCAACCGATCCCATATCGATAATCGTGGTGCCGGGTTCCAAGGTATCCATAACGCCATCATCGACCAGGTTGGATCGTGTTATGGGGCCATCCAAAAGCATGGTAATGATCACCTGCGCGCCTTCGGCGACATCGGATGGGCGCTTAGCAACAGATGCCACATCGCTTAATGCCTGTGCGCGCTCTTCGGTCCGGTTCCAGATTGTTAGATCATGGCCAGCCTGCGCCAGGCGCCGCACCATATGAGCGCCCATCAGCCCCGTTCCTAGAAATCCGATCTTCATAGCTCTGCTCCAATGGCTGAAAGAGCAGCCCGTGCGACATCGATATCTTGCTCACCACTTCCCGAACCAACCCCGATCCCGCCAACAAGATGGCCTTCGATAACGATCGGCAAACCGCCCGGCAAACCCGTGACGCCGCCTTGTGTCGCCAAACCAATGAGTGGGCGCACGTCCTCAGGAATGTTAGTGCTTTGCCCGCCTATGGAGGCGGCGGTCAGTGCCTTGGATTTTGCGCTCTTACGGCTGAGAAACTTCGCGCCGGTCATCCGCAACTCACCCAGCGTCTCACCGGAAGCATCGACAATAACAATGCATTGCGGCTGGCCCATTTCCTCAGCACGAGCAACGGCAGCAACAATCATTGCCATAGCGCCATGATGGGTAAGGGCGCGGGTTGGTTTTGAGTAGTCCATAGGCAAGTCCTGTCTGTTTGACGCAAGAGTATGTTATCGATAACCAGTTTGCAGTGAATTGAGGAGCCCAAGGAGGAGCCAAAGCATGTCTTTTTTTGAAGTGATTGACCCTGCATTCGAGCGCTTTGTATTGGGAAACGCTCCGGTCAAGCAACTGGCGACAGGCTTTGATTGGGTGGAAGGCCCTGTGTGGTTTGGTGATGCGGGGTGCCTTCTTTTCTCCGACATTCCCAACAACAGGGTGCTGCGTTGGACGCCTGAAACAGGCATCTCAACGTATCGAGCGCCGTCCAACTATGCCAACGGACACACGCGCGACCGAGAGGGGCGGTTGATCTCCTGCGAGCATGGGACGCGCCGCGTCACCCGCACCGAGCATGATGGCTCGATCACCGTTATCGCCGACGCGTATGGCGGCAAATCGCTCAACTCACCAAACGATGTCATCGTCAAATCGGATGGCACGATCTGGTTCTCCGACCCCCACTACGGGATCATGACGAATTATGAGGGCTTTGCTGGCGAGCAAGAATTGCCATGCCATGTTTATCGCGCTGATCCGGCGACCGGGGCAATTGATGTCGTGGTTGATGATATGCAGTGCCCCAACGGGCTTGCCTTCTCGCCGGATGAAAGCCTGCTCTACGTGGCCGACACGGGGCGCACGTTCAGCGACGATGAGCAGCATATTCGCGTTTATGAATGTGCGTCTGACGGCGCACTATCCGATGGGCGGCATTTTCACACAATCGATCCCGGTGCAGCCGATGGCATCCGACTGGATCAAGATGGTAATATCTGGTCCTCAGCGGCAGATGGTGTGCATTGCATCGCGCCGAGCGGCGAACTGATCGGCAAAATTTTCGTGCCTGAGCTGGTGTCCAATCTCTGCTTCGGTGGGCGCGCCAAACACGAACTGTACATCACCGCAACGACAAGCCTTTACCGGGTACCACTCAATCGTCAGGGTGTTCAGTTCCCCTGAGGTCACAAGGTCGCCAGAAGGCGAACGGTTCGATCAGTAGGCGCAGCGCATCGGAGCTATGGCGGCCTTAATCCAGGATGTCTTCAATCCAGGTTTTCGCAGCCACTGCTTGAGGGAAACCCAGCGTGCCGATGGCAAGCATTGCCACATGTTGCATATCCGGTTTGGAGATACCTTCGGCGTTGCCGCGGCGGGCGTGCGAGTGCACCGCCCCTTCCGAACCAGCGCCAACCGCAAGGGCAAGCTTCACCAACCGTTTTTCGCGATCCGAAAGCGGTCCGGCTTTTGCGCTGGCCTCGCCGAGGGCTTGGTAAGCTTGCCAAACATCGGGGTATTGCTCCGCGATAGCGCCAGCGGCACCGGGAAGCTTCGTGCTCATGGTCGTTCCTTATACGGTGAAATCATCAATCAAGACTTCAGGTTTGGCAAAGTTGGTTAGGTCATCGATATTGTTGATGGTGACGCGCGCGCCATCCACCTCCACACCGTACCCTTGCAGTGTCTTGAACGCGCGTGAGAGATTCTCCGGCGTCATGCCGAGATAGGATGCCAGACGGCGCTTCTCCATCGATAGATGAACCGTGTCGCCATCATCGCCAAACTTTCGTACGCGCAGCAGGTAATTGGCCAGCCGTTCTATGGACGTGCGCAGTTTCAGATTCTTCGTGTTCTTGATGACGCCACGATAGCACTTGGCCAGTTCATCCACGATGGCGCGCGCAAAGACCGGGTCGGTTGAAAAAACCTCGCGCACATCGGTTGAAGGAAGCAACACAATGCGTGACTTTTCGATTGTCCGCGCTGACATCAAATACGGCGCGTCACGGATTGTCGCTGCCAAGATGAAGGTTGAAACAGGTCGCACGGTTGCCATCGTTGTTTCGCGGCCGTTCCACGCAGCGTAGAGCTCTACCGACCCGCCAACCATTACGTGCAGGAAGTCGCAGGGGTCACCTTCGGTGATCAGCTCGATCATCGGTGGGAAATTTTGGACATAGGCGCCGCGAAACAGCGCATCAAAGCTATCATCAGCCATGCCCTTGAAAAGGCTAAGCGCCCGGATGTCGGCTTCTTCGGTCGGTTTCACGGTCGCTCGCGGCAAATCAATACACCTGACATTTATCAAGCCATGACATGATAAATGTCAATAGGCGGATTGCGCTTTCCCGAACGTTAGCATGACGTTTTCACAAGGAAAAGCTGATTGATCTTAGGCGTTGATTTATTTGACTATTTCGAGTTGTCCGGCTTGATGTACGTCAAATTCGTTCCTCTATAGAGAGCGCAGACCCATTCCGGTGCTTCAGCAATCTGGCTGGAGCAGAATGCCGGAGAAACCCGATGGAACTGCAAAACAAGGCCACTGCTCTGTGGTCGAATTTCCTAAAAGTGAACATGGTGCAGATCAGGACGTTCCACATGACGTGGTTCGCCTTCTTTGCCTGCTTCTTCGCTTGGTTCGGGATCGCACCGCTGATGTCAGTGGTGCGCGACGAGCTGCAACTCACACCTGATCAGATCGGTTGGGCCATTATTGGCTCGGTATCGATGACGATCTTTGCCCGCCTGTTCATTGGCTGGCTGTGCGACCGCATTGGGCCGCGCAAGTCCTATACCGGCTTACTGTTGCTCGGCTCGTTGCCTGTGATGGGTATCGGCCTGGCACAGACCTTTGAGACGTTTTTGCTGTTCAGGGTGCTGATCGGCTGCATCGGCGCATCCTTCGTTATCACCCAGTACCACACCAGCGTGATGTTCGCGCCAAACGTGGTGGGCCAGGCCAACGCAACCTCGGCTGGTTGGGGCAACCTTGGTGGCGGTGTCACTCAGTTTGTCATGCCCTTGCTCTTTTCGGTGATGGTTATTGGCTTTGGCTTCTCAGAAGCTGTTGGCTGGCGCCTTTCGATGGTTGTCGTTGGCGTAATCATCTTTTTGATCGGCATTGCCTATTTCTTTCTCACTCAGGATGCGCCTGACGGTAACTTCGATGACCTGCGTGCGCAGGGCAAAATGGAAGAGAAGAAGAAGGTTACGGGCAACTACATGCACGCCCTGACTGACCCGCGCGTCTGGGTTTTGTTCGTAATTTACGGTGCCTGCTTTGGCATTGAGCTGACAGTGAACAACGTCGCTGCGCTCTACTTCATGGACTATTTTGACCTGAACCTGGTCACTGCTGGCTTCGTCGCTGCCTCGTTTGGCCTGATGAACATTTTTGCCCGTACAATGGGTGGCATCTTCGGCGACAATTTCGGCTCGCTATGGGGGCTGAAAGGCCGGGCATTCTGGCTGTTCATCTGCCTGCTGTTTGAAGGCATCGCCTTGATGATCTTCAGCCAGATGAGCGTTTTGTTCTTGGCCTTGCCAGCGCTGATCGTTTTCTCGCTGTTCACGCAGATGGCCGAAGGCGCGACCTATTCCGTCGTTCCCTTCATCAACAAGAAGGCTCTTGGCGCCGTGGCAGGCGTGGTGGGTGCAGGCGGCAATGCCGGTGCTGTGCTCGCAGGCTTCCTGTTCAAGAACGTGATCGACTGGTCTGAGGCCTTCCTCATCCTGGGCATCGTAGTGACTTGCGCTTCCTTCCTCGCCTTCTTTGTTCGGTTCTCGAGCAAGCAGGAAGACGAAGAGCGTGCAGCCTTCGCAGCCGCCAACATTGAGACGCTCAAAAAGAAAGCTGAACGGGCCAATGCCGAGCTCGAAGAAGGGTTGATTGCGATCGCCAATCGCAACCCCAAGCCCAGCCCTGCTGAGTAGTTCACAACTCTAACGAAAACTGGCGCGTGGCATCCGGCCACGCACCTCTTCCCAAACGCCAAGACCCAACCAAGGACACGATAATGGGACAGGATCTTAGAAACTACACGCCGGACGATGAGGCCTTCTGGGCATCATCGGGCAAGGCGATTGCAAACCGAAACCTATGGATTTCGATTCCCTCGCTGCTCTGCGGCTTCGCGGTATGGCTCTATTGGGGCATCATCACGGTTCAGATGATCAATCTGGGGTATCCGTTCGAAACCTCGCAATTGTTCACACTGACCGCCATCGCCGGCCTGTCCGGCGCGACGCTGCGTATTCCAGCAACCTTCTTCATTCGTATCGCTGGTGGTCGCAACACCATCTTCTTTACGACCGCGCTGTTGATGATCCCTGCCGCTGGCACGGGCTTGGCCCTACAAAATCCTGATACACCGCTGTGGCAGTATCAAATTCTTGCTCTGCTCTCAGGCATAGGCGGCGGCAACTTCGCAGCCTCCATGTCCAACATCTCTTTCTTCTTTCCCAAGAAGATCCAGGGCTATTCGCTGGGCATGAACGCTGGTCTGGGCAATTTTGGTGTAACGACCATGCAGATCGTGATCCCCCTGGTCATGACCTTCGCCCTGTTCGGCGGTGAATCTCAGACGCTGGTCAACACCTCCGGCACGCTGATCGGTCGCATCCCCGCCGGCACGGAAACCTTCATTCAGAACGCGGGTTTTGTTTGGTTGCTGGCGCTCATCCCGCTCGCTTTCTTAGGCTGGTTCGGCATGAACAACATTCGCGATGAGCATGTTTCTCCGAACATCCCCAACCCCATCGGTGCGTTCGGTATCATTGGCTTCATGTATGCCATCGGTCTGGCTGCTGCTGCGTTCGGCCTTTGGCTGATGCTCCCTGCGGCCGTTGGTGGCTCGGGTCTTGGCGTTTCCAAATGGTTCGTCCTGCCGATTGTCATCGTGCTGACGGTTCTGGCGCTGAAGTTCATTCCTGGTCAGGTCGGCCAAAACTTGACTCGCCAGTACAAAATCTTTGGCAACAAGCACACCTGGGCCATGACCATCATCTATGTGATGACTTTCGGCTCCTTCATTGGCTACTCCGCTGCCATGGGTCTGACCATCAAAGTGGTCTTCGGCTTCCAGCATCTGATGGTCGATGGCGTGCTGACCCACGATACGTCCAACCCCAACGGCCCAAGCGCTTTGATGTTTGCTTGGATGGGGCCCTTCATCGGCGCTCTGATCCGTCCTTTGGGTGGTATCTGGGCTGACAAAGCCGGTGGCGCCAAAGTGACCCAGATCATCTCGGTCGTCATGGTCGCCTGTGCCGTAGCTCTGGCCTACATCCTACAGCAGGCTTACGCCTCAGCGACGCCGGAAGAGTATTTCATTCCCTTCCTGCTGTTGTTCTTGGTGCTGTTCGCAGCAACAGGCATCGGCAATGGCTCCACGTTCCGCACGATCGCAGTGGCGTTCAACAAGGAACAGGCTGGTCCGGTTCTTGGTTGGACATCAGCGGTGGCGGCCTATGGCGCCTTCCTGATCCCACAGATCTTCGGCGAACAGCTGCGCGCTGGGTCACCTGAGCTTGCCTTGTACGGCTTTGCGATCTTCTACGCGGTGTGCATCGCCATCAACTGGTGGTTCTACCTGCGGCCAGGCGCTTACATCAAAAATCCTTGATTTTTGAAAACCTTAGCTGCGCCGTATCGGGCGGCGCAGCTCCCCATTCTTTGTAAGGAAAACGACCATGAGCCATCTGCTCGACAGACTTAATTTCCTGCAGTCAAAGGAACTGGAACAGTTCTCAAACGGACACGGACAGGTCACCCGCGAAAACCGCGATTGGGAAGACACCTATCGTAACCGCTGGCGGCATGACAAAGTGGTGCGCTCCACCCATGGCGTGAACTGCACAGGATCATGCTCGTGGAAGATTTACGTCAAATCGGGCATCGTGACCTGGGAAACGCAGCAGACGGATTATCCGCGTACGCGCCCCGACCTGCCCAACCATGAACCACGCGGCTGTGCCCGTGGCGCCAGCTATTCCTGGTATCTCTATTCGGCCAACCGAGTGAAAAACCCGCTGGTGCGTGGTCGCTTGATGAAGGTGTGGCGCAAGCTGCGTGAAACGCTGGGCCCCATCGAGGCTTGGGCGAAACTTCAGGGTGACCCCATTTTACGCGCTGGTTATGTCGAGACCCGTGGCAAGGGCGGCTTTGTGCGCGCCACATGGGATGAAGCGACAGAAATCACCGCCGCTGCCAATGCCTACACGGCCAAGACCTATGGGCCGGACCGCGTGTTTGGGTTCTCTCCTATCCCTGCCATGTCGATGGTCTCTTATGCCGCTGGCTCACGCTATCTCTCGCTGCTCGGCGGTGTGTGCATGAGCTTTTACGATTGGTACTGCGATCTGCCACCTGCCTCTCCGATGACCTGGGGCGAGCAGACTGATGTTCCGGAGTCGGCTGACTGGTACAATGCTGGCTACCTGCTGATCTGGGGCTCGAACGTCCCACAGACACGTACGCCCGATGCGCACTTCTATACCGAGGCCAGGTACAAGGGCACAAAATCGGCCGTCATCTGCCCTGACTATTCAGAAGCCGCCAAGTTTGGCGATGTCTGGCTTAATGTGAAGCAGGGCACCGATGCTGCGCTTGCCATGGCCTTTGGCCACGTGATCCTGCGCGAGTTCCATCTCGATCAGCAAACGCCATACTTCGAAGACTACACTCGCAAATACTCCGATTTCCCGATGCTGGTGAAATTGGACGAGAAAGACGGCAAGCTAATTCCAGGGCGTTTCCTGCGCGCCGATGATCTCGACGGCAAGCTGGGCGAAGACAACAATCCAGAATGGAAAACCATCGCCTATGATGAGACCTCTGAAGGGCTCGTGGCACCCAACGGCTCAATTGGATATCGTTGGGGCGAAGATGGCGAATGGAACCTAGAAGAACGCGCATCAAAGGCGGACACGCGCCTGAAAATGACGCTGGTTCTCGAAGACGACCACGACGATGTGGTCGGCGTCGACTTCCCCTATTTCGGCGGAGAGGCAATCGGTCAGTTCGCAACCGACGCGGACCATCCCAACGTTCTGACCCGCAACATACCCGTCAAGAAGATCAAGACAGCTGACGGCGAAGCCTATGTCGCCACCGTGTTTGATCTGTTCTGCGCCAACTACGGCCTTGACCGTGGTCTGGGCGGTGACTGGGTTTCCAAAGACTATGCCGATGAAACACCAGGCACGCCTGCTTGGGCTGAAAAAATCACCGGGGTGTCAGCCGACAAGATCATCCATGTGGCCCGCGAGTTTGCGCAAAACGCGGAGAAAACGCAGGGCAAGTCTATGGTCATCATCGGCGCGGCCATGAACCACTGGTACCACATGGACATGAACTACCGTGGCGTCATCAACATGTTGGTGATGTGCGGGTGTGTCGGTCAGTCCGGCGGTGGCTGGGCGCACTATGTGGGCCAAGAAAAACTGCGCCCGCAAACTGGCTGGCAGCCTCTGGCCTTTGGGTTGGATTGGTCTCGCCCACCGCGGCATATGAACTCCACATCAGCTTGGTATGCCCATTCTGATCAATGGCGTTATGAAACGCTGAGCGCTGATGAGATCATCTCTCCAACCGCCCCTGAGGGCGACTGGGATATCAATATGATCGACTACAACATCCGTGCTGAACGGATGGGGTGGTTGCCGTCCGCACCGCAGCTCAAAACCAATCCGCTGGAAGTTGCCAAAGCCGCTAAGGCGGCTGGCAAAGAAATCCCGGCCTATGTGACTGAGCAGCTGAAATCTGGCGATCTGGAGATGGCCTGCGAGGATCCTGATGATCCTGCAAACTGGCCGCGCAACCTGTTTGTCTGGCGTTCCAACCTGCTTGGTTCTTCAGGCAAAGGACACGAGTACTTCCTCAAGCATCTGCTCGGCACCGACCACGGTGTGATGGGCAAAGATTTGGGCGAGGAGGGCGCACAGCTGCCCAAGGAAGCCAAATGGCATGAGGAAGGGCCACGCGGAAAACTTGATCTGCTTGTGACCATCGATTTCCGTATGTCCACGACCTGCGTCTACTCCGACATCGTTCTGCCGACGGCGTCCTGGTACGAAAAAGATGATCTGAACACCTCGGATATGCATCCGTTCATCCACCCGCTTCAGGCGGCGGTTGATCCAGCGTATGAGTCGAAGTCCGATTGGGAAATCTTTAAGTCCATCGCCAAGAAGTTCCAGGACATCGCGCCGGGGTATTTGGATCAGGAAACCGACATCGTCGCGCTCCCGATCCTTCACGATACCCCAGGTGAGATCGCCCAAGATCAGGTGAAGGACTGGAAGAAGGGTGAGTGCGACCTGATCCCCGGTAAGACGGCTCCAGCCTATGTGCCTGTGGAGCGCGACTATGGCGCCATCTACGACCGGTTTACGGCGCTTGGACCCCTGATGGACAAGCTCGGCAATGGCGGGAAGGGCATCGCCTGGAACACGCAAACCGAGATCGATAATCTAGCAGCTCTCAATGGCACCCAACTTGAGGGTGCCGCAGAAGGCCGTCCGAAAATCGAGACGGCGATTGATGCCTGTGAAGTCATCTTGATGCTAGCGCCTGAAACCAACGGTGAAGTGGCCGTGAAGGCCTGGGAGTCGCTTGAGAAAGCTACCGGGCGTGAACATGCCCATCTGGCTGAAGGCGAGCACCACAATAAGATACGCTTCCACGACATCGCCGCGCAGCCGCGCAAGATCATCTCCTCACCCACCTGGTCGGGCATTGAGTCGGAGAAGGTCAGCTACAACGCCGGCTACACCAATGTGCATGAGTTGATACCCTGGCGCACGCTGACGGGCCGTCAGCAGCTCTACCAGGATCACCTTTGGATGCGCGCGTTTGGCGAGGGCTTCATGTCCTATCGTCCGCCAGTGGATCTGAAGACGATCACGGATGAGGTGCACACCGATAAGGGCAGCCCTCACGTGGTGCTGAACTTCATCACACCGCACCAGAAATGGGGCATCCACTCCACCTATACCGACAATCTGTTGATGCTCACGCTCAACCGTGGCGGGCCGGTGATCTGGATCAGTGAGAACGACGCAGCCACAGCCGGCATCGTCGATAATGATTGGGTGGAACTCTACAACGTCAACGGCGCTTTGACGGCACGTGCGGTGGTGTCCCAGCGGATCAAGGACGGCACGACGTTCATGTATCACGCACAGGAAAAGATCGTGAACACGCCGGGCTCTGAGAAGACCGGGCATCGCGGGGGCATCCATAACTCGGTGACCCGCGCCACGCTCAAACCCACCCACATGATCGGCGCTTACGCCCAGCAGTCCTACGGCTTCAACTACTACGGAACCGTTGGCGCGAACCGGGATGAGTTTGTCGTTGTTCGCAAGATGCAGAAGGTCGACTGGCTCGACCGCGAAGCCCCCAAAGACATGGAAGCCCCCCGGAAGGAGGCAGCCCAATGAGAGTACGCGCGCAAATCGGCATGGTGTTGAATCTCGATAAATGCATCGGGTGCCACACCTGCTCAGTAACCTGCAAAAACGTTTGGACCAGCCGTGAAGGCGTTGAATATGCCTGGTTCAACAATGTCGAAACCAAACCCGGCACTGGCTACCCAACGGATTGGGAAAACCAGGCTCGCTGGAATGGTGGTTGGGAGCGCACAGCGTCCGGCAAGCTTCAGCCCAAACAGGGCGCGAAGTGGCGCATCCTGTCGAACATTTTCGGCAATCCGGACCTGCCTGAAATCGACGACTATTACGAGCCGTTTGATTTCGATTACGACCATCTGAAATCCGCTCCGGAAATGGAGGCGTTCCCCACGGCACGTCCCCGTTCAAAAATCACCGGTGAGCGGATTGAGAAGATCGAAAAGGGGCCGAACTGGGAAGAAATTCTAGGCGGCGAATTCTCCAAGCGCTCAGAGGATTATAACTTTGAGGGCATCCAGAAGGAGATTTACGGCGAGTACGAAAACACCTTCATGATGTACCTGCCACGGTTGTGTGAGCATTGCCTCAACCCAACCTGCGCAGCCTCTTGCCCCTCCGGCGCGATCTACAAGCGCGAGGAAGATGGCATCGTTCTCATCGACCAGGAAAAGTGCCGCGGCTGGCGCATGTGCGTCTCCGGCTGCCCGTACAAAAAGGTCTATTACAACTGGGAATCGGGCAAGTCCGAGAAGTGCACGCTGTGTTACCCGCGCATTGAATCAGGCAACCCTACGGTCTGTTCAGAAACCTGCGTGGGCCGCATCCGCTATCTCGGCGTGATGCTCTACGATGCCGACAAGATCGAACAGGCTGCCAGCGCCGGCAAAGAAACTGATCTTTACGACGCGCAGCTCGATGTCTTCCTCGACCCCAACGACCCTGAGGTGATCGCTGCAGCACGCCGCGATGGGATCCCTGAAGACTGGATCAAGTCGGCCAAGGAAAGCCCGATCTGGAAAATGGCGATGGTCTGGAAAGTGGCGTTCCCGCTGCACCCAGAATACCGCACGCTTCCCATGGTCTGGTACATCCCGCCGCTGTCTCCGATCCAGAATGCAGCCCAAGCGGGCAAGATCGGCATGGATGGCGCGATGCCGGATGTGAACTCGCTTCGCATTCCGGTGAAGTATCTGGCCAACATGCTGACCGCTGGTGATGAGGCGCCCGTGGTGCAGGCTTTGGAACGCATGCTCGCCATGCGCGCTTATATGCGGGCCAAAACGGTGGAGGGCGTCACGGATGCGGCCATCGCCGCGCGGGTCGATCTCAGCCCGACCATCATCGAGGACATGTACAAAATCATGGCCCTTGCGGACTACGAGGATCGCTTCGTCATTCCAACAACCCACCGTGAGCAAGTCGAAGACGCCTACGACATCAAGGGTGGCTGCGGCTTCACCGATGGCAATGGCTGCTCAACCGGCGATTCCGGCTCGCTTTTCGGAGGCAAGAAAAAGGTTCTGAAAATGCCGGAAGCCATGGGTCAGGGAGGACGTTGATATGATCGATCGCACACTCAAAGCCCTGTCGCTTATCCTCAGCTATCCAACCGTTGAGCTGCAACAGGCCATGCCGGAGATTGGTGGCGTGTTGGCCTCCGAAAACCGTCTGACAGCTGCTGCCCGCCGTGACCTTCGACCGCTGGTCGAGGAGTTGGCGAACCGCGACATCTATGAGCTGGAAGAGCAGTTTGTCATGCTGTTCGACCGCTCGCGCACGCTCTCGCTCAATCTGTTTGAGCATGTTCACGGCGAGAGCCGTGATCGTGGTGGAGCGATGGTCTCTCTGATCGAGACCTACCGCGATGGTGGGTTCGACCCTGTCACCAGCGAGCTGCCGGATCACCTTCCGGTGTTGCTGGAATTCCTGTCCACGCGGCCAGCCGCTGAAGCACGCGATACGCTGGCCGATGCCGCGCATATTTTTAGCGCGCTCAGCGAACGGCTGGTGCGCCGTGAGAGCGTTTACGCTGGTGTCTTCAATGCACTGGTGCAGCTTTCCGGCATTCACGCCGACGCGAAGGCTGTCGCCGATCTTCTGGAAGAGCCAGAGGTCGACCCCAACGATCTGGAAGCGCTCGATAAGGTTTGGGAAGAGAGCGAAGTGCTCTTTGGCCCCGACCCCAATGCAGGCTGCCCGCAAGTGCGCGACATGCTCGCGCGCATGGATCAGCCTGTGAACCCAAATCCCGCGCCGCAGCACGCGGCCGAATAGGGAGAGACGACCATGTTTCCCAATTTCGACATCGACTTCATCATCTTCGGTATTATGCCCTATGCGGCACTGACCATTTTGGTGGTCGGCTCAATCGCGCGCTACGAACGCGATCCCTTCACCTGGAAAAGCTCATCCAGTCAGCTCTTGCGCCGCAAGCAGTTGATCCTGGGCTCGGTGTTGTTTCACGTCGGCATCATCGTCGTGTTCTTTGGACATTTGCTCGGGCTATTTACGCCGATTTGGATTCTTGACCTGCTCGGCGTGCCTTACGCACTCAAGCAATGGGCGGCCGTGCTCATCGGCGGTTTCTTTGGTGTTATCGCGTTGATTGGCGCCACGATGCTGTTGCACCGCAGGCTTTTCGATGCCCGCATCCGCATGCACTCCAGCTTTGCTGATACTGGCATAATGGTTTTGATCTGGTTGCAGCTTCTTATTGGGCTGGGCACGATCTTCCTGACACTCCAGCATATGGACGGCGCTGAGATGGTTCTCTTTATGAGCTGGTCGCAGAGCGTTCTTAGCTGGAACATCAACGCCTGGGTCAACGTGATCGATGTGCACTGGTTGTACAAAACACACATCTTCTTGGGGCTGCTCATCACCGCACTGTTCCCGTTCACGCGGCTTGTGCACATGCTTTCAGGCTTCGCCGCGCCGTTCCGCTATCTGTTGGGACGGCCTGGCTACCAGATCGTGCGGTCGCGCCGTCAGACCCCACTTGGCCAGGCGCCGGTGGACTCCCATTCCTCCACCCCGGCGGAGTGAGCTAGATGGAGCAAACAACACACACGCTTGCCGATGCTGGTGCCCCGAAAGGGGCCCAGCAAACCCAAGGCGCCATTGTCGTGAACGGTGAGACCATTACACCCGAAGCCATTGGTCTTGAGGCGCAAAACCATTCTGCGCCGAAAAACAAGCCCGGCACGGCCTGGAACCAAGCCGCCCGTGCCATGGCCGTGCGCACGCTGCTATTGCAGGTCGCCAAGCGGCAGGGGATTGCGCCAGCGCCGCTTGAAGTTGGACCAGGGCGGTTTGAGACTGATGAGGAAGCACTAATCCGGGCTTTGCTGGAGAGCACCATTGATGTGGAGCCACCAACAGCCGATCAAGTGCGTTCCGAATGGCAGCGCAACCCGGAACGCTTTCGCTCGCCGCCCTTGTGGGAGGTTTCTCACATTTTGGTGGCCTGCGACATGGGCAACCCAGAAAGCCGTCTTGCTGGTTTCAAACAAGCGGTTGCATTGGCCAAGTCGGTGCATGAGAAGCCAAAGCACTTTGCCAAATTTGCTGCCGATCACAGCGACTGTGATTCCAAAGCCAATGGTGGCGCTCTGGGTCAGCTAACGCCGGGCGACAGTGTTCCGGAATTTGAAGCAGCTCTGCGCACGCTTGGTGAAGGCAACATCACGCCAAAGCCCGTTCCAACGCGCCACGGGTTTCACATCATCCGCATGGATGCCTTGGCGCTGGGCCAAGTTCTGCCCTTCGAGGCCGTACGCGACAAGATAGCCGACGCCATAGAAAAAACCGCCTGGGCCAGCGCAGCCCGTGGCTTGCTCAACACCCTGGTGAAGGACGCAAAAATAGAAGGGCTTCGCCTCGATACTGCCGAAATCTAGACGGGGCTGACAGGAGCAAGCAATGCTCAGGAACCAGAACGACAGGCGAGCCGATGGCGCAGAATCGATAAGCGCCAGTCTGACGGCTGATCCACTGACTTTCCTCGCTGAGGACCATATGCGTCAGCGCGAGATATGCGCGATGCTGAACATGGTCGCCAGCCAGCCTTTTCCTGAGTTCCGATCCATGGGTGTGTCGCTGGCTTATCTGCGCCATGAGTTTCTGCTGCACAATGCCGATGAGCGGGCCGTGTTGTTCCCCATGATGATCGCGCGTTGCGAAAAGGAGGATGAAATCGGCCTTATCATCGATCGCCTGCTGCGTGACCACGAGGCCGGCGAGGTGCAGGCTCAAAAGGTCTGCGATATCCTGGAAACCATCATGGAGATTGGCGACGCGCCCAATGAAGCAGACCGCGCCGAATTGAAAGACTTTGCTGGGCGATGTCAGCGTTATCTGATCTTGGAAAACGCCATTATTTTGCGGCTTGCGCGCGTGCGCCTAAGCGAAGACGATTTGGCGGTCTTGTCGCGCAAGATGCTTTTGCGCCGCGGGCTAATCGAACCTGATCAAGCCAAGCCGAAGGAAAAATGACATGGTCGAGAGACTGCTTGCTCGCAATGTGGAATGGTCGGATAAACGAAACGAGCAGGACCCCACCTATTTCAGGCGGTTGGCCGAGCAACAAGCGCCTGACTATTTCTGGATAGGGTGCTCGGACAGCCGCGTGCCAGCCAATGTCGTGGCTGGCCTTGATCCTGGCGAGGTGTTTGTTCACCGCAACGTGGCCAATGTTGTGCACTCTTCGGATATGAACCTGTTGAGCGCGTTGGAGTATGCCATCGAAGCGCTGCAAGTGCAGCAGGTCATCGTTTGCGGTCACTATGGTTGTGGCGGTGTGAAAGCAGCGACCGAAAGCTTGCCGCACGGCCTTGCCGACCATTGGTTGGAGCCTATTCGCCGGCTCGCTCGCGCTTATGCGGTGGACCTGGCCCAGGCATTGTCCGACGAGGACAGGCAAAACAAATTGGCGGAGCTGAACGTCATCGAAGGCGTGTTGCGGGTTTCAGAAACCCCCATTGTTCAGCGCGCTTGGCAACGCGGAGAACCGATTGCCATCCATGGGCTCATCTATGGTCTGAGTGATGGTCGGCTACGCAACCTCAACTGCACTGTCAGTGCAGGGCGACTTGATCAACCATCAACCGAACAGGCCACACCATGAAAATTGCGTACACAATGATGCCCGGACGAGGGGACATGGACCGGCTCCTTTCCACCTTGGCCAGTGATCTTATTGCCGATGGCTTACGGGTGTGTGGCGTGGTGCAGTCTAATCAGGAACGCCCTGGCAACCATCCCTGCGACATGGACATCAAGGTTCTGCCAGACGGAAATGAGCATCGCATTTCGCAGGCGCTTGGTAAGGGCTCTCGCGGCTGCCGTCTTGATCCTTCCGTGTTGGAACAGGCTGCCCTTGATGTCGAGCGCAGTCTTGATGCGGGCGCTGATATCCTGCTGATCAACAAGTACGGCAAGCACGAAGCGCAAGGGCGCGGTCTGGCCACCGCCATCGCCATGGCCGTGGAGCGAGACATTCCGGTGATTTGCGGTCTCAACGAGCTCAATGTGGAAGCATTTCGCGACTTCACCGCCTCGGAGGCCATCGAATTGGCACCCAACCTTGACGAACTTGTCGGCTGGACCAATGCCAGTCTCGAAACAGCAGGTGACAATGAGCGTGTTGCCTAGCACTGAGGTGCGGGACACAACACTCTAGACTGGGTCTGGAGCGAAGATTTGCGGATACATGTGTCGCATCGCTTCTTCATCAAACTCTTGTTTGAAGGCGTGTTGAGTGGGCAGCGCCTTAGCGCGCTGCGCTGCCGGCCGGACATCAAGTTCTTTCATCAGGCGGTCAAGGTTTGGGTATTTTTCCATAATGTTGTCATCGGCAAGCATATAGGTGAGCCGGTCGCCCCAGCCCCAAACGGCCATATCCAGGATTGTGTAGGTGTCGCCCATCATATAGCGACCTTTGGCCAGGCGATCATCGATGATTTGCCAGTGGCGCCGCGCCTCAAAATCATAGCGCTTGATGGCGTAGGCGATCTGTTCAGGTGCGAACTTGCGAAAATGCACTGCTTGGCCGGAATAAGGGCCTACGCCTGAGGCGATGAACATCAGCCATGAGAGCAAGGTTCCGCGTGATCCAGGTTCATCTGGGGGCAGGAATTGACCTGTCTTATCAGCCAGGTAAAGCAAGATCGCATTGCTATCGAACACCGGAATATCGCCATCAATGATGGCCGGAACTTTGGCATTGGGATTGATCTGTTTGTAGGTATCGCCGTGCTGCTGACCACGTTTGGAATCGATGGGGATTGGCTCATACTCCAACCCGCTTTCTTCAAGGAACAGCGCAACCTTCATTGGGTTGGGTGCTGCGTTGTAAAAGAACTTGATCATTCACATTCCTAACTTGTGCGATATTGTAACACTTGTACGCATGTTGAACATGGGCGACCTTGGCTGGCAAGCGCATCGCAAACACATCAGCAGTGACGAGGCCAACCGATATGAACCCTACAATCAACCGTGAAAAACCTTGGGAGACCGACGAAGCCACGTGGCGAGGTTTGGTCAATCAGGTGCGCGCAGGCCGGGAACTAAGTCCAAAATCATGGCCAGGTGATGCGCAGTGCGCGATGGCACTTTCGTTTGATTGTGACCATGAAACGTTCGAACTGGGCGCGGGAAAGGCGGCGTTAGGACGCCTTGCATGGGGCGAGTTTGGGCGGCGGCGCGGTGTGCCCCGTATCCTTGATGTGCTGGCCCGGCATGATGTTAAAGGAAGCTTTTTTGTGCCAGCCGTGGCTGGCCTTATCGATCCTGACGCTCTCCAGCCGATCATAGCAGACGGGCACGAAATCGGGGTCCATGGTTGGATTCATGAGAACACTTCAAAGCTTGATCGGCGGACAGAGGGTGATCTGCTTTTGCGATCCCGCGATACATTGGAACGGCTAACTGGAACGACACCGGTTGGTCACCGCGCTGCCAACTGGGACCTCAGTGCCCACACCATCCAACTGGTTGCTGACGCTGGCTTTTCTTACGACAGCAGTATGATGGCCGATGACAGTTGCTATGAGCTTTTGAGTGAAGGTCGTGAGACCGGATTGGTCGAGATTCCAGTCGATTGGGTGCGTGATGATGCAGTCTATCTGTTGTTCAACCGCGAGCCTGCGACCCGGCCATGGACGGCTCCAACAGATGTGCTCGACATCTTCAAGCGCGAGTTTGACATGGCCTTCGAGGACGGGGGCGTCTGTCAACTTGTCTTCCACCCGTTCGTGATCGGCTACCGCTCCCGCATTTGGCTGTTGGAGGCGTTGATTGAGCACGCAAAGGCGCGCGGCAATGTCTGGTTCCCAACCCATGCCGAGCTCGCCGACTGGGTGCGCAACCATGGGTAGCAACTACCATCATTGCCCCTTATTGTTCGCAATACGCACAAAAATTTACCTTGCGCACAATCGTTAAGTGTTCCATCTTAGGTAGTTGTACGCAGGCTTTCCTCTGCGGCTGTCTGGGTTGGGAGGCTGGCTTTGAGACTGTTTGTCGCTGCCATGGATCGCGTGAATGCTTTTGCCACGGCGCTCGTGGCGGCGTTGCTCGCCATAGTTGCTCTGGCCGTCATGGGCCAAGTCACGGTGCGGTTCGTGCTCACAGCCTTTGGCATCAACATTTCTGCCCCCTGGACCGAAGAGGTCGCACGCTACACGCTGATTTGGATGGTGTTTCTGGGCGCAGCCATTGGCGTGCGCCACGCCCGCATGATTGCGCTGGAGTTTGGCATTCGCAAATTGCCCAAAGGCGTCGGCGTGCCCATTCGCTATGCCGTGATGATCATGAGCATGGCCTTCTTCGGCCTGCTTTTCTGGGTCGGCATGGACTTTTTGGAGCTTGGACGCTCTGAGCGTAGCCCCGTGCTCGGTATCACCCGCGACTATGTTTACTGGGCAATGCCCGTCGGCATGGTGCTGATGATCCTCAATTCGCTGGCGCTGATCGCTGAAACAATCCTTGAAGGCCGCGATATTCGCTTCGCCTCCGATTTCGCGCCGGAGGACTAAGTCATGGTCATGCTCGTTGTCGTTCTTCTGGTGCTTTTTGTTGCCAGCGTTCCCATCGCGATGGCGCTTGGGATGGCGGCGATCCCAACGCTCATGGATCGCGGCATCCCGTTCATCGCCATTCCGCAGGTCATCTTTGAGGCGCTGGACAGTTTCGCGCTCATGGCCCTGCCGCTCTACATTTTGGCCGGACGCCTCATGCAGCACGGTGGCATCGCCGGTCGCCTGGTAGACTTTGCCAAGGCACTAGTGAGCTGGGTGAGGGGCGGTTTGGCGGCAGCCGTCGTCATGACGTCTATGCTCTTTGCCACCATCTCTGGTTCCTCAGCAGCAACCGCCGCTGCCATCGGCTCCATGCTTATTCCTGAGATGGAAAAGCAAAAATACCCGCGCCCCTTTAGCGCCGCTGTGACGGCATCATCCGGCGAACTTGGCGTAATCATTCCACCGTCGGTCGCCATGGTGATTTATGGCGTCATCACCGGCGTTTCGATCACGGATCTGTTCATCGCTGGCTTCCTGCCTGGCTTGATGATTGCGGTTTCGCTGATGACCACGGCGATCTTGATTGCCTGGATCATGGGGTATGGCGAACGTCAGCCCTTCAGCCTGGGTCCGTGGGCGCGCGATGTCGGCCATGCCCTTTGGCGCGCTTCGCTCTCGCTCTTCATGCCGGTGATCATTCTTGGCGGTATTTTTGGCGGCATCTTCACCGCCACCGAAGCGGCTGTGGTAGCCGTGTTCTATGCCCTCTTCTTAAGCCTGGTTGTCTATCGCGAGATCGGCCTGCGCGACCTGCCACGCATCTTCGCCAGCGCCGCCATCACATCCTCTGTGGTGATGATCATTGTCGCGTTCGCAGCCATGTTCGCCTTCGGCTTGCACCTGCTACGCGCCCCGCAACAGCTAGGCAATCTGCTGACCACGATCACCGAAAACCCCATCCTTTTCCTGCTGCTTGTGAACCTCTTCCTGCTCATCGTCGGCATGTTCATGGAAACGTTCGCGGCCATCGTGATCCTCGGCCCGATCCTTTCACCGATTGCCGTCGGTTACGGCATCGACCCGGTGCATTTCGGCCTCATCATGATCGTGAATCTGGCCGTCGGCATGGTGACGCCGCCGGTGGGGGTCAATCTGTTTATCGCTTGCGGCATAGCGCGCATCAGTATGGAGCAACTGATGCGTCCGTTGGCGATCTTCCTAGGTGTGCTCATCATCAATCTGCTGATCATCACCTATGTGCCGAGCATCTCGCTCGCGCTGCTTCGCTAAAACCATAACTGGGAGTACCGACCGCATGACCATCAAAACGACCCTCATCGGGGCCGCTGTGGCCTTTGCCTGTACCACGGGTGCCGCGCAGGCGCAGACATACAACATGACACTTGCCCACGTCCTCAGCGACTCAAGCCCTTACCAGGTGATCCTGGAAGAGTTCAAAAGCCTGATCGAAGAACGCTCGGGCGGCGACATCGCTGTGGAAATTCAGTGCTGCGGCCAAGCTGGCAATGAAACCCGTGCCATTCAGTCCATGCGTACAGGCATTTTGACGGGCGGCTTCGTTGGTGGCTCGACGCTGGAAAATGTGGTGCCAGCCTATCGTGTGCTCTCACTGCCTTACCTGTTTGAGGACAAGTCACAGGCGTACGAAATCTTGCAAAGCGAGATGGGCCGCGAAATGCTCGACTTGCTTGGCGAGTTCGACATGTATGGCCTTGGCTTCGGCTCCATCTATGAGCGCTCGGTGGCCTCTAAAGCACCTGCACGCGTTGAAACCGTAGACGATATGCAGGGCTTGAAAATCCGCGTGCTGCCGACACCAGGTTTCGTGGAAGCCTACATTGCGATGGGCACGCAGCCGACCCCCATGTCATACGGAGAGCTTTTCATGGCAATCCAGAACAATGTGGTTGATGCGCTGGAAATCTCACCCGACGCCATTGTTGCTGACGGATTCTATGAAACGGTCAACAGCTACACCATGACCCGTGCGCACCAATCGACCACGGTGTTTGTACTTTCTGATAGCTGGTGGGCCGGTCTGCCTGCCGACGTTCAAGAAATGATCCAGACAGCTGCCGATGATGCCATTGCCGTTGGCATCGAAGCCCATGATCGCTTGGCTGACGAAGGCTTGGAAACGGCCCGTGCTGCAGGCGTTGAAATCATCGAACCAGACCTTGGTCCGTTCATGGAAGCAGCACGCCAGAGCTGGGATGTGATCCTTACCGATCAGCCCGAAGCAACCGAATTTAAAGACCGCTTTGAAGCCTTCATGGCGCAGTAACTCGAAGCGTCAAATAATTTGGAAAGGGCGGCCGTTTGGTCGCCCTTTTTCATGCTCAGGCCTTCGTTAATCCAAGCGTACATCGCTGCAATCGCGTTTGAACACCGGAATACGATCAAGCGGTGCATCAACGGTGAGAATTTGGCCGCCTTGGTGGCGTTCGCCAGTCCATGCATCCTCCCAGCCGGTGCCCTTGGGCAAGTAAACCTCACGACTCGTCGAGCCAGCGTCCAAAACGGGTGCGACAAGCAGATCAGGGCCAAGCAGATAGCTGTCTTCCTGTGTCCAGCAGGCTGCGTCATCGGGGAAGCCAAACAAGAGTGGGCGCATAACCGGCGCACCGGTCGTACTTGCTTCAGCGCGACAGGTTTTGAGATAGGGCTTTAACCGTTCGCGCAGGTGCATGTAGCGTTCAAGGATTGCGTACACATCATCACCGAACGACCAGACTTCATTGTCCGCGCCACCGAACGAGAAAAGCTCGCCAAACCGTTCATCGCGCGAGGCATCCTTGCGGAACCCGTGCAGGCGGAAGATCGGGCAAAGCGCTCCAAACTGGAACCAACGGATCAGCAGTTCGTGAAACGCTGGATCATTCACGTCGCCACCCTTGAAGCCGCCAATATCGGTGGTCCACCAGGGAATGCCGCTCATCGCCATGTTCAGACCGGCGCGAATTTGACGACGAAAGTCCGCGAAGGTTGATTTCACGTCTCCCGACCAAACCACCACCGGATAGCGCTGCGTGCCGAGCCAGGCTGAGCGCGAGAGCATCAACCCATCCTCAAGGCCTTCATCCTCAAAGGCTTGGGCATAGCCCTTCTGGTGCTCCACCGGGTAGACATTGGCCACGGCTTGCCCGTCACCTGCCCAGAACCGTAGATTATCCCGGTGCATGGGGTACATTTCAGGTTCGTTGGCATCCAGCCAGAACGCGTGAATGCCATGATCAGCGTAGCCTTTTTTCACGCGCGACCAATGAAACGCCCGCGCATCGGGGTGGGTGGCATCGTAATAGGCCAGAGCGTTCATCGCGTTTGGTTCGCGGTCATAGAAAATCATGCCGTCCAGCGCGCCGCGTTTGCTCTGCACCATCCAGCCATTGTCGTGCAGCTCGCCCCAGGTTTCAGCGTTGGCGTTCACCGACGGCCAAACGGACACCATGGGCGTAACGCCCATGTCACGCAGTTCGGCAACCATGGCGGATGGATCAGGGAACTCTTGGGCGTTGAATTGCCACTCGCCCATCTTGGTCCAATGGAAGAAATCAATCACCAGGCAGTCAAGCGGCAGACCCCGGCGCTTGTGCTTACGAGCAACCTCCAGCACTTCATCCTGCGTTTTATAGCGCAGCTTGCACTGCCAAAATCCCAGGGCCCAATCGGGCAGTTCAGGCGGTTTGCCGGTAAGGTTGGTGTAGTCGTCGAGAATAGCAGCGGGCGTCTCGCCCGCGACGACGACATAGTCGAGCTGCTCTGTTGCCTCCATCGCCCATAGCGTACGGTTTTCAGCCAGTTCGACGCGACCAACTCCAGGATTGTTCCAGATCAGGCCATACCCACGTGAGGACAGCAAGAAAGGGATGCTGATCTCGGTGTTTGCCTGCGCCAGATCGATCACGCAGCCCTTTTGGTCAAACTTACCGTGCTGGTGCTGTCCTAGCCCGAAAAACTGCTCTCCATCATGGGCTTTGAAGCGCTGTTCAACGTGCCAAAGGTCACCCTCTTGTGGTTTGTAGTGCCGGGTACCCGGCCACAAGATATGCGGCATTTCTTCTTCAAGAAGCAGCGCTCCGGTAACGGCATCAGCAAAGCGTAGCTCAAGCGCTGGCCCCATGCCGCGGGCAAGCAGGCGCAGCTCAGCGCGCAGACGCCCATTGGTCAATGTTGCCGCATCCTCGTCGATGTCCCAAGAGGTATCTGGCGCATCGGTTTCCAAAAGCGCGGAGATCGCATGCTCATCGATTGCGCGATTGCGTGTTGTGCGAACCCGCGCGCCATTGGTTCCGCATGGCTCCAGCCAGATCGTTTCACCACCCAGACGAGCGACAACTCGATCACCGATCTGTTCAAACATTGTTGGCATCGACTGCATTCTCCTTGTCAGACTTGCGTGCAGATTAGGGGCAGGGTTGCTTTTTGGCAAACGTTTGTATTGACGCATCAGAACGCGCGCGCCATCCTCGCGCACGCTGAGCATCCGAACCAAAAGGCCCGACATGACTGACTTTTTCAATGGTATTCAGAAGCTACGTTACGAAGGCCCAGACAGCCAGAACGAGTTCGCGTTTCATCACTACAATCCAGATGAAATGTTGGGTGGAAAAACGATGCGCGAGCATCTGCGCTTCGCCGTGGCGTACTGGCACTCCTTTGCCTGGCCGGGCGGTGACCCGTTTGGTGGACAGACATTTGATCGACCATGGTTTGGCGACACGCTGGAGCTCGCCAAATTGAAAGCCGATGTGGCGTTCGAGATGTTTGATATCTTGGGTGCGCCGTTCTTCTGTTTTCATGATGCTGATGTAAGGCCAGAAGGCGCAGACTTTGCCGAGAACACACGCAATCTGGAGGCCATCACCGACTATTTTGCGCAGAAGATGGAAGCCTCCTCCACCAAGCTGCTGTGGGGTACGGCCAACCTCTTCTCTCACCGCCGCTTTATGGCGGGCGCCGCCACCAGTCCTGATCCGGATGTTTTTGCTTGGTCGGCCGCAACAGTCAAAACCTGCATGGATGCCACCCACAAGCTAGGCGGTGAGAACTACGTGCTTTGGGGTGGCCGCGAGGGATACGAGACGCTTCTCAACACTGATCTTAGTCAGGAAGCTGAACAGGCGGGTCGGTTTCTCACCATGGTGGTCGATTACAAACACAAGATAGGCTTTGGCGGCACGATCTTGATCGAGCCCAAACCGCAAGAGCCCTCCAAGCACCAGTACGACTATGACGTCGCTACGGTCTACGGCTTCCTAAAACGCTTCGGGTTGGAAAATGAGGTGAAGGTGAACATCGAGCAGGGGCACGCGATCCTAGCCGGGCACTCGTTTGAACACGAACTTGCCCTGGCGGCGTCGCTCGGCATTCTTGGCTCGCTTGACATGAACCGGAACGACTATCAGTCAGGTTGGGACACAGATCAGTTTCCCGACTCCGTGCCGGAGATGGCGCGTGCTTACTACGAGATTCTAAAAGCTGGAGGCTTCACCACAGGCGGCACCAATTTTGATGCCAAACTGCGCCGCCAGTCCCTGGACCCCGAAGACCTTATTCTCTCCCATGCTGGTGCTATGGACGTTTGTGCGCGGGCTCTGAAAGCAGCTCACGCCTTGCTTGAAGATGGTGGCTTGGAAGCTGCTCGTGATGCACGCTACGCTGGTTGGGACAAGCCAGAAAACGCCGCTATGCTGACCTCAGATTTGGCCAGCATCGAACAACGCGTGCGGGACAAAGGCATCAATCCAGAGCCGCGTTCGGGCAAGCAAGAGCGGTTGGAAAACCTCTGGAACCGGTTCGTCTAAGCGCGCAACAGATGTGAGCCGCGCAACAAGGCGCGCGGCTCGATTACCTGTCCATCAAGGTCGCTATCATTCTGTGGGCCGTCGAGCCGGCGGAGCATGACATCGCTCAGCAATTCTGCAACCCGACTGTCTTCTGTGGAGAATGTTGAGAGCGGAGGGGCTGTGTGCTCTGACCCTGGGAAGTTCTGCCCGCCAAACACCGCAGCGTCTTCGCCCAGCCTCACGCCAAGCTTGGCGGCTGCGCGATAGACGCCGAAAGCCAGTGAATCCTGAATGCAGGCCAAAGCCATACGACCGCCTGGCTTAAGCAGGCCCATGGCCGTTTCCTCGCCCATCGCCTCGGTCATCTCAATGCGGTGGGTATGCACGTTGGCCAAACCTGCTTTCAGCGCAGCGCGCCTAGCACCGGCGACATAATTGTCGGCGAAGCGCAGACCCCCTGGCGCTGAGAGGATGTGCAATGCATTTGGCTTGGCTGAAGCAAGCGCCTCAACAGCCACTTCACCAGCGCGGGAATAGTCGATCTCCACCCAAGGGTGCTCACGCTCCCATCCTGTTCGACCAAAGGTCACGAATGGAAATCCCGCCTCCATCAGATATGCAACGCGTGGATCATCCTGCCGGGTGCGTCCAAGCACGATGGCATCAGCCAACCGGTCTTCCACCACCGCGCGCACAATATCGATTTCCTCATCGCGCTCTTGGGCAGCAAACACTGCAAGACTGCGCCCGGTGCCACGCAAACGCTGATCCAAAGTGGAGAGCAACTCTAAAAAAATAGGGGAGGCGAAACGCTGCTGCGGCGGAGAAAGAAGCACTGCCACCCGATTGGTGGTTCCGCCTTTCAAAGCGCGCGCCATGGCGTTGGGGCGATAGCCCATGCGCTGCGCCGCATCGCGAATGACTTCAGACGTTTCAGGCTTGACCCTCGGGTCCGCACGTAGGGCACGCGACACGGTAGAGACATCCAGGCCCAGATGTTCAGCAATATGCTTCAGACCAACCCGGTTTGGCATGCATGCGTTCTCCCCAAAAGCCCGCCAAATCAGCGATTCTGCAACCTCAACAAGCCGCGTCTTTTACACCGGAAATGATGCGATTAGCAAAAATACAAAGGTTTGTATTGACGCAAACGCCCATTTATCGTGAAGTGTGACCAACGATAAATGGGAGGATGCATGATCAAGCTCGTCGCCCTTGTGCGCCGCAGACCTGACCTCAGCAAAGAGGCGTTTGCCGACTATTGGGTCAATGTTCATGCACCGCTCGCGGCGGCCATTCCGGGCATGCGCGGGTATCGTATCAACATTGCTGGCGATACCGGCGATATGCTGGCTGCCGCTTACGATGGCTCAGCTGAAATTTGGTTCGACAGCCGCGAGGCGATGGACGCCGGCTTATCTTCCCCAGAAAACGATGTCGCGGCCAAAGACACCGAGAACTTCCTTGAGCATTTGGAGTTTCTGGTTGCTGACGAGCATGTGATCCTTCCCGAAGGTGCTGCTTGATGGCCGCGCGGATGTTTCCGGTCGAGGGCCGTCATGAAGGCAAGATCTATGTCGTCACCGGTGGTGCAGAAGGGATTGGCCGCGCCTGTGCCGAGCGATTTACCCAAGAGGGCGCGCAGGTGATGATCGCCGACATCAACCCTAAGGGCGCTGAGGTTGCCGATGGCATTGGCGCGGCCTTTCAACTGACTGATATGGCCGAGCCGGAGCAGGTGAGGGCGCTCGCAGCCGCCACGGTGCAGCGCTTTGGCCGGATTGATATCTGGCACAACAATGCTTTTACCGCTGTCTTCAAGCCGATCCACGAGCAAACGCTTGAAGAATTCAACACCATTACTGGCATTGGCATTCGTGGCTACTGGATGGGCGCGAAAGTCGCGGTTGAACAGATGCGGCTTCAAGGCGGCAAAGGCGTCATCGTCAACACGGCCTCAGTGCAGAGCTTTGTCGGCGAGAAGGGCTTTTCGGCCTATCAGGCCACCAAGGGCGCGGTTCTGGCCATGACCCGCTCTCTTGCGCTTGATCACGCACCAGACATTCGCGCTGTGGCCATTGCCCCGGGTTTGATTAAAACCGAAGCTGTCAAAGCCATCCCGCAGGATGTGATGGATGAGGTGATCGCCGGTATTCCTGCCGCTCGCGCAGCACAGCCGGAAGAAGTGGCTGCGGTTGCCGCATTCATAGCCTCAGACGAAGCCGACTACATGTCTGGCACAGCCGTCATTCTTGATGGTGCCTACCTTGCGATTGGATAAGTGATGACCCCTTTGTTCGCCCAAGATGGGGATGCACTTGTCTGCAATTTCCAGGCTGAAACGCTGCGTGTTGAGCCTTGGGGTGCTGATGCCCTGCGCGTGCGCTCTCGACCAGGTCGCTCGCTGCCTGATCCGCATGTCGATGCCCTGTTGCCTGTCGGGAGCCAAAGTTCGCAAATAACTATAAACGGCGAAAAAGCCTCCATCACGCGTGGTCGTATGCGCGCTGAACTTTGGATCAAGGTGCGCTATGGCGCCGAGGTGCGCCGTGAACTGATGCTGCGTTTCGTGCGGTCAGATACCGGCGAAGAACTCTTGTCGGAAACCCGCTCGCATTTCGCCGGACCACGTCCGCGCAACTTCAAAGCCATATCTTCGGGTTCATGGAAGCTGGAGCAGCAGTTCAAAGCCTGTGATGGCGAGAAACTTTGGGGCCTTGGCCAGCCGCAGCACGGCAAGATGGACCTGAAGGGTGTCTCAACCACCTTACTGCAACAGAACGCGCATGTGGTGATCCCATTTGTCGTCTCGTCGCGCGGCTATGGCTTTTTGTGGAACAACCCCGCTGTCGGGCGCGCTGAATTCGCCTCCAACGTGACGCGCTGGACAGCCGAGGCCACCAATGCTCTCGACTATTGGGTGACCGCAGGTGACAGCACCCAAGAGATCGTGCGCAGCTATATCACCGCCACCGGCAAGTCGCCTGACATTCCTGACTGGGCGCTTGGCTTTTGGCAGTGCAAGCTGCGCTATCGCACGCAGGACGAACTGTTGTCCGTTGCGCGAGAATACAAAGCACGTGGCCTGCCGCTTTCCTGCATCGTAATCGATTTTTTTGCCTGGACACGCCAGGGGGAATGGAAGTTTGACCCCGCTGACTGGCCTGATCCCAAAGCCATGGTCGATGAGCTGAAATCCATGGATGTTGAGCTGATGGTGTCCATCTGGCCGACCGTGTCAGCCTCCTCCGAACACTACAAAGAGATGACCGAACGTGGGCTGATCTTCACATCAGAACGCGGGTCGCCGGTTATGATCCCGTTCCCGGACAAAGACCCGTTCGGCGCGGGCTTCTTCACCTACTACGACGCGTTCAACCCAGACGCGCGTGCCTTTCACTGGGACCTGGTCAAAGACAACTATGTTGACTATGGCATCAAGCATTTCTGGCTTGATGCTTGCGAGCCAGAAATGCGCCCAGCTCATCCAGAAAATGTGCGCACGTCGCTTGGCAATGGTGCCGAGGTTCTCTGCGGTTACCCGCTTTTGCACGAAGAAAACTATCGCAAGGGCCTCACCGAAGCAGGGCACGGTGATGGTGTGCTGCTTTGTCGTTCAGCTTGGGCCGGGTCGCAGCAGCATGGTGTGATCCTTTGGTCCGGCGATGTCTGGTCGGATTGGGATTGGTTCCGCGCTCAACTGCCGGCCGGTCTGCATGCTGGCATGTCGGGCCTTGGCTGGTGGACGACTGACATTGGTGGTTTTTACGACGGCCACGGTGGATCAGAAGAGTTCCGCGAGCTGCTCGTCCGCTGGTTCGAATTCGGCGTCTTCTCCCCCATTTGCCGCTTGCATGGCTTCCGTGTGCCGGAGGATGTGCCTGCTCCAGGTCCGGACGAAGAGGTCACTTACGGCCAAGATACCTTCAATATTTTCACCAACACGGGCGGACCCAACGAAGTTTGGTCCTACGGGCAAGAGACTGAAGCGATCCTGACGGGATTACTGCGTGTTCGTGAGGCACTGCGACCCTATCTGGAAGGCGTTTTTGCCACCTATGCCCAAACCGGCGATCCTGTCATGGCGCCGCTCTTCTATCATTTCGACACCGACGCAGGCGCTGATGGCACAAGCTACATGCTTGGCCCAGACTTGCTGATTGCACCTGTTTTAAACCCTGGCGATCGTTCCGTGACGGTCGGTCTGCCCGAGGGCGAAACATGGATCCATGTTTGGTCCGGTAAAGCGCATGCAGGCGGAAAGCGGACAACGGTCGATGCACCTTTCGGGCAACCCGGCGTCTTTGCGCGCGCCAACGCTGCCTCCCAGTTCATACAAGCTTTCCCCGCACTAGCCCCCTGAAACCATGAGAAGAGTGCCAATCACAGCGCTCCCCACGCAAACTCTACAAGGGAGATACCCATGAAACGCACACTCACCGCGCTGGCTTTTTCAGCGCTACTGACATCCACGGCTCTAGCTCAAGATGTGACGCTCACCCTCTGGACAGAAAGCGCCACGGGTGCCGAAGCCACCTTTGCTGGCGAGTTTTCGGAAATGGACAACGGCATCACAATTGATGTGCGCGAAATCCGCTTTGACGACATCGTGACCGAAACACTGCGCGCCTTTGCAACACGCAGCAATCCGGACATCATCGCCATCGACAACCCTGATCACGCTGCGTTTGCAGCGCGTGGTGCGTTCCTTGATCTCACTGATCTGGCGGCAGCATCCGATCAGATTGATATGGACAATTATTTCCCCGGCCCGCGTTCCTCGCTTACCTGGGACGATGGCGTTTACGGCATTCCGCGCGCCTCCAACACCATTGCGCTTTACTACAACAAAGACCTATTCGAAGCCGCTGGCCTGGATCCAAACAGCCCCCCAACCACATGGGATGAACTGTATGAAGCGGCCACAGCGCTGACCGATCCAGACAATGACGTCTATGGCATCGCGTTCTCGGCTAAAGCGTCTGAGGAAGGCACATTCCAGTTCCTGCCATGGCTGCAAATGACCGGTGGTTCCTTTGAACAGGTCAATGGCGATGGCGCAGCAGATGCACTGGCGTTCTGGAAAACCCTTTTGGATGAGGGCCTTACCAGCCCGGATACGCTGACCCGTGGCCAGTGGGATTCCACCGGCACCTTCAATGGCGGCAACTCGGCCATGGTGATTTCTGGCCCATGGGAGCTTAACCGCATGGCATCTGATGCGCAGTTTGAGTGGGGGGTGACGTTGCTTCCGGTGCGCGAGGAAGGCGGCCCACGTGCATCGGCGCTTGGTGACTTCAATCTCGCGATCTTCGACAACACCGAACATCCAGAAGAAGCCTTCGCGTTCCTTGAGTATTTCGACAGCCAGATGGACCGCTTATGGCCGGAATTCACCCGCATGCCACCGCGTCCAGACGTTCCGCTGGCACCAACAGGCGATGCGCGCATTGACGAAGCCGCTGGCGTGTTCACTGAGCAGCTTCAATACGCCGCCAACCGTGGTCCGCACCCGGAATGGCCGCGCATTTCCCGCGCGATCCAAGATGCGATCCAGTCCTCTCTGACCGGTCAAAAAGAGCCGCAGGAAGCACTTGATGACGCGCAATCGGTCATCGATGGTATCTTGAACTGATCGCTTTCGGTCATCACCATCAGGTCAGGCGGGCCTCTCGCCTGACCCCTTCGGCAAGGGCGCGCCAATGACCCTCTTTAAGAGCTTCCGTGACGGCATCGGTTTCGACACGCTGCTGATCGGTTTTGCGCTGCTTTACCTGTTTGCCTTTGCTGGCCTGCCACTAATTTACAATGTCATCATCTCGTTTCAGCAGGTCGATGTTTTCTCGCTCGGCACGCTCTTTCACCCTTCCGCGGGCTGGGACAATTATCTTGCGATCTTCCGCGATCCATTGGCCAACATGGTGTTTTGGAACACCGTCATTTTCACCGTTGGCTCGGTTGCCTTCCAGTTCACCATTGGCTTCGCGTTTGCACTGTTCTTCCACCAGAAATTCCCCGGCGCAACTTGGTTTCGCGGGCTTTTTCTCGCCGCCTGGGTGATGCCTGGACTGGTCGTTGGCGTACTGTGGAACTGGCTTTTATCGGGCGACTTTGGCGTCATCAATCATGTGCTTCTGACCACCGGGTTGATCACTGAGCCAATCTTCTGGCGCTCCGATATTGATGTGGCGCTCTATTCAGTGATCCTTGCCAACATTTGGTACGGCATGCCGTTCAATATGATCTTGCTGTCGGTGGGTTTGGCGGCGATCCCAGATGATCTCTACGAGGCGGCTGAGCTAGACGGCGCAACAGCGTGGCAGAAGTTCTGGACCATCACGCTGCCGATGATGCGCGCCACGATCGGCGCGGTGCTGGCTCTTGGCACGATCTTCACGTTGCAGCAGTTTGACCTCTTCGCCGCGATTACCTCCGGCGGCCCCGCGGGGTCTTCGACAGTGGCGCAGTATTGGTCCTGGCAGCTCTCGTTCCGCGAGTTCGATTTTGGGCGTGGCGCCGTGATCTCGGTCATGATGATCATCGTCGTGCTCGCCGTCTCGCTGGTCTATGTGCGCTCCACCCGCGCAGAGACCAGGTTGTGAGGGCCTTCGCATGAGATCGGATTGGCATAACCGCGTTCTCTTCATCATCGCTCTGGTGCTGGCGGCGATCTATCTCTTTCCACTCTACTGGATGTATGTGACCAGCCTGAAAACCGGCTCGGCTATCTTCGCCGTGCCGCCAGATATTCTGCCGACCAATCCACAATGGGGTACCTACGCAGAAGTCTGGGCGACCACCAACATCCCTCGTTATCTCTGGAACTCCATGCTGATTGCCACTGGCGTGACGGCCGTAACGGCCATTCTGGGGGCAGGGGCTGCCTATGTTCTGGCGCGCTATCGCAATGTCTGGATCGATGTAGCTCTGTTCACTGTTCTGATGCTGCAAGTCTTGCCGCCCAGCCTGATGGTGACACCGATCTTTGTTGGGTTCGCCACCATCGGTCTGCTCGACTTCCCGCGCACGGCGGCAGTGCTTGCTATAGCGGCGAAAACCATGCCGTTCTTCGTTATTCTGTGCCGTGCAACGTTCATGACCATCCCGCGTGAGCTGGAAGAAGCAGCACTGGTGGATGGCAATTCGCGGGCAGGGGCATTCTTCTTCATCGTCCTGCCGCTGGCCCGCAACGGTATCCTAGTCGCAGCGCTTTTGATTTTCATGCAGGGCTTCGGCGAGTACGTCTATTCCGCCTCGCTGATCGCCGACAACCGTCTGCAACCGGCCTCCATCGGCATGACCAACTTCCTCCAGCCGAACGTCGTCAATTGGAACGCCATCATGGCATTTGCGGCAACCTATGTGACGCCAATCCTTGCCGCCTTCGTCCTTCTGCAACGCCAGATCGTGAACGGTCTGACCTCCGGGGCCTTGAAATGACCAACAGCCAAATCCGCATCGAAAAGGTCGATAAGCATTACGGGTCGTTTCACGCCCTCAAGAGCATCGACCTTGATATTCCCAAAGGTGGGTTTGTCGCACTGGTGGGCCCGTCTGGCTGCGGAAAATCGACGCTCTTGCGCACCATTGCCGGGCTGGAAAAGATCACGTCTGGCGACATGTGGATCGAAGACCAGTTGGTGAACAAGCTCGCCCCGCGCCATCGCGATCTGGCCATGGTGTTCCAGTCCTACGCGCTCTACCCGCACATGAATGTGCGCGACAATCTCACCTATGCGCTGCGCCTAAAGGGTGTGTCGAAAGCGGAGCGTGCCAAACGCGCCGAAGAGGTCGCGGCGGTCATCGGGCTTGAAAACCTTCTCGATCGTTTCCCTCGCGCTTTGTCGGGTGGCCAGCGCCAACGCGTGGCCATGGGTCGGGCGATTATTCGTTCGCCAAAGGCGTTTCTGTTCGATGAGCCGCTTTCCAACCTTGATGCCGGTCTTAGGGTCAGGATGCGCAAGGAAATTCGCGGTTTGCATGATCGCATCGGCGCGACGTCAGTCTATGTGACCCACGATCAGATCGAAGCCATGACCATGGCCGATCATGTGGTGGTGATGCGCGCCGGTGTGATCGAACAGCAAGGCGCGCCGCTCGCCCTCTACGAACGTCCAGCCAACCAATTTGTCGCCGGTTTCATAGGGTCTCCGGCGATGAACTTTGCGCCTGGCGTGGTGGCCGAAAATGGCACCTCGGTGCGGCTTCTCGATGCGGAAATTCCAACGGATGTAACAATGCAGCCGGGGCGGGATGTCATCGTTGGACTGCGCCCCGAACACATCACCATGACAGACCCTGAGGCATCAGACGCTATCCCGGTGCAAATCGCGGCAGTCGAGGCGACAGGCTCGTCCAGCTATCTCTTTACCGACGGCGATCCGGAATTGGTGCTTGTGACCGCTGGCACCAGCGCACTCAAAGCTGGCGAGAAAGTTGGTCTGTCGGTCGCCGCCAATCAGGTCCACCTGTTTGAAAGCCAAACGCAGGCGGCGCTGCGCTAGGCGTAGCTCCAGGCCCGTCCACCAGGCAGGCTAGTTTTGAGGTGATAGAGCGACGAGACAGCGGTGATGAACAGATCATCCAGGTACGGTCCGCCGAACTCCACATTGGTCACCATTTCCGGCACGGGAGCGTGGCCGATCTGAAAGCCATCTGGCGCATAGACATAGACGCCATCGCCGCCGCCAACCCAGAGATTGCCTGCGGTATCGACCCGCATGCCATCGGGCACGCCAACGGGCATGACCGCGAAGTCACGCAGATTCGATGCCTCCCAGGTCTCGGAGATGTCACACGCCAAAACCTTGTGATGCTGCTCAGAACTGTCGCTGACATAAAGCGTGCGCTCATCGGGTGATAGGCACAAGCCATTCGGCCGATAGATGTCGGTCAGAACCGGCGCCGGGCTGTTAGCGTCCGTTCCCGCTTTGAAAACATAGCAACCGGGGATCTCCATCGCCTGCTGATAGCCGTGCAGTTCGCCATCCTCGGCACGCACACCAAAGGGTGGGTCGGTGAAGAGGATCGTGCCGTCCGATGAGCAGATCACATCATTGGTGGAGTTGAGCACCTTGCCATCTAGCGAGCGAGCAAGTACCTCGCGTCCGCCGTATGATCCATCGGCATCAATGCTCAGTGCACTTAGACAGCGGGTTGAGTGTTCGCAGGCTAGCACGCGACCGTCGGTGGCGCGCGCTAGCCCGATGGCGAAATGGGCATTGCCGGTCCAAAGCGACGTTCCGCGTTCGGCATGCCAGGCATGAATCGCATTGCCGGGAATATCGGTGAAGAGCAGCATTTGATGGTCAGGCAGCCACACCGGCCCTTCGGTGAACGCATAGCCGGTCGCAAGCTGCTTCACCTCGCTGGCAATGACACTCATGCCGAAGCTCCTTTCAAACCCCTGGCCCAACGGTCGAGCAGCACAACGGCAATGACAAGCACACCTTTGATGACCTGCTGGGCATTGAAATCCACGTTCAAGATCGCCAGCCCATTGTTGAGCACGCCGATCAGCATCACGCCGATCAGCGAGCGCACCAAGGACCCCGTGCCTCCGCCCAAAGCTGTCCCGCCGATCACCACAGCAGCGATGGCATCGAATTCCAAGCCAATCGCACCGTCGCTGCGCGCGTTGCCGATGCGCGAGATGAGGATCATGCCAACCAGCCCCATCAGCGCCCCGGCCATCGTGAAGATGATGACTTTGATGCGATCCACCGCCAACCCAAGCATGCGTGATGAGGGTTGGCTGCCGCCGATGGCATAGACATGGGCACCAAAGCGTGTCCGCGAGAGCAGCCACCACAGAGCGAGAAAGGCAAACAACAGCCACAGAAAGGCGCTGCGCAGTCCGAATACTGATCCAGTGGCGAAAAGGTCGCGGAACCAATCGGCATCGAACAGGATGGTCCGACCGCCGGTCAGCGTCAGCGCGACGCCTTGTGCGATAAAAAAGCTGACCAGGGTCGCAATGAACGACGGCACAGCGGCATAGACAGTCAGCAGCCCGTTCATCAGCCCAAAGCCTGCGCCAACGCCCACACCGATGACAATCGCCCAAGGCCCAAACCCAGCGGCCAGCGCCATGGCAGTCACAACACCGGAGGCTGAGGCTACTGCGCCGACGGAAAGGTCTATTTCGCCCGCAAGGATCACGAAAGTCATAGCGAAGCTGGCGATACCAAGCACCGCGACCTGACGGCCAATGGCAATGAGATTTTCCGGGGCGCGGAAGGCTGGGCTGGCGATCATCATGCCGATCACAACCAAAGCGAAGGCGAAAAAGATACCGTAATTGGCAAGCTGGGCACGGGTCATGATCGCGCCCCCGACGCTAATCGTTCCAGCACCACAGCGAAGAGGATAATCACGCCCTTCACAATGTATTGCGCGTCGATGTTGACGTTCATCAGCACCATACCGTTGTTGAGCACAGCGATCAGCAAAGCGCCCAGAAGCGTGCGGAGAACCGAAGCCCAGCCACCAAACAGGCTGGCCCCGCCGATGATGACAGCGGCAATGGCATCGAGCGTCAGCGTTGGGCTGGAGCCGGGCGCACCATTACCAAGCCGCGCTGCACTTAAAATGGCACCGAGACCGACCAGAAGCCCCATGATGGCAAACACGGCCACTTTGCGCTGCTTCACAGGCACGCCGGACAGGCGTGCGGCTTCCACGTTGGCGCCGACGGCAAACAATTCTCGACCGAAACGCGTTCGATTGAGCGTCAGCAAGCAGGCGATGAAAGCCAGTGCGACGATGATCAGCGGGATGGGCAGGCCAAGGATTTTATCGGAGTAGAACAGATCGAGGAAATCATATTGCAGAATGGCGACAGAAATCGCGCCGGTGAACACGAACGCGAGGCCAGTGGCGATGGCCAACATGCCAAGCGTCACGATGAAGGAGGGGATTTGGCCGTAGACGGTGATCGCGCCGTTGAGCGTGCCGATACCTACAGAGATCAGGATCACCAGCACCATCGCGATAGGCCAGGCCATGCCCGCCACCATCATCTGCGCCAGGATGACCGAGAGAAGCCCCACAACGGCCGAGACACTGAGGTCGATCTCACCGATCAAGATCACCAGCGTCATGCCGAACGCCACTAGCATCAGCGTCGCGCTATCCGTTGCCAGTCGCTCGAAGTTGCGGGTGTTGAGAAAGAACTCCGATGACAGCGAAAAGTAGCCAATGAGCAAAATCAGCCCGATATAGGGCATCAGATCGCGTAGCAGCTTGGCAGCAGACCGGTTCATGCTGCCGCCTCATGATCTGCATGCTCTGTGAAAGCCAGCTCCAATAGGCTTTCCTCACTGGCTTCAGCTGCAGAAACCACGCCTGCAATGTGCCCTTGCGCCATCACGGCGATCCGGTCGCTGATTTGCAGCACTTCGGTCAGTTCCGAGGATATCACCATCACGGCTGTGCCTTGTGCGGCCAGATCACGGATGAGCGCATAAATCTCTGACTTCGCGCCGACATCCACGCCACGGGTCGGTTCATCAAGCAGAATGACTTTTGGCGCGACGGCCAGCCACTTGGCGATGGCCACCTTTTGTTGGTTACCGCCCGACAGCGTATCGGCGGCGACATCCGGCGATGCTGCCCGGATGCCGAGCTTGCCTGACCATTCGTTGGCGAGTGCATTTAGTTTGCTCAACGAGAGCCAACCCGATTGGCTGAGCGACCCGAGGCTTGGCAACGCGATGTTGTCAGCAACAGAAAGGGAAAGCACCAACCCCTGCGTTTTGCGGTCTTCGGGTAGGTAGGCGACACCAGCCTGGATTGCGTCCGCGACACTGGTCGGCAGAAACGGGGTATCAAACAGCCTCATCGTGCCGCCGTCTGGTTGGTCAACACCCGCCATCAGTCGGGCAAGTTCTGTACGACCGGCACCCATCAGCCCGGCAACGCCCAACACTTCTCCAGTATGCAGATCGAGAGAGATGTCACGCACCGCTGATCCGCGCGATAGACCTTCAACGCGCAAGGCAACAGGCAAATCGGAGGCCTCGATACCGCTGCGGCGTTCATCCACGGCGCGTCCCACCATGGCGGCGATCAGCTTTTCGCGGGTAAAATCCTGCGCATCGCCTGTCACCACATGCTTGCCATCGCGCAGCACGGTGATTCGATCTGCAAGGCGAAAGACCTCTGACATGCGGTGGGTGATGTAGACGATGCCGACGCCATCGGCGCGCAACCGGTCCACCAGGTCAAAGAGCAGTTCCTCTTCTTGGCGCCCAAGCGAGGAGGTTGGCTCATCGAGCACCAGAATTTTTGGCGTTTCGCCACACGCGCGGGCGATTTCCACCATTTGCCGTTGCCCCGCTGACAAGGCGCTGATGGGCGTGCGCGCATCCAGCTTGATGTCCAGGTGGTCTAGTATGGCTTGCGCGTGGGCATAGAGCGCGCTGCGATCCAGCCACATGCCGCCCCGCATAGGCTCCTGACCGATCAAAAGGTTCTGCCCGATATCAAGATTGGGCAAAACGGTCAGCTCTTGAAAAACAGTGTGGATGCCGAGGTCAGTTGCATCCGAAGGCTTAGAAAGCGAAACACGCTGGCCCTCAACTTCAATGTGCCCTTCGTCTGGCCGATGAATGCCCGCGCCGATCTTCATCAGCGTGGACTTGCCAGCACCATTCTCGCCCATAAAGGCGTGGACCTCGCCAGCGCGCACATCGAAGCTCACACCGTCCAGCGCCGTCACGCCGGGAAAGCGCTTGGTGATGCCGTGTAGAGAAAGGCGAGGGGTGGTTGCGAGCATCAGAAGGCCCAATGAAAAAGAGCAGGCTCAAAATGCGAGCCTGCTCCAGTCTCGGGGAGGATTGGGGTTACCAGGGCTGTTCAGCGCCGGGGTATTGGACGGCCCAGCTTTCTTCATAATTGTCCGCGGTCACCAACAGGTTGGGCGTGATGATTTCATCGCAGAGTTCGCCACCGAGGACGGCTTGGGCAAGACCTTCAATGGCCGCTCTGCCTTGAAGCGCTGCCTGCTGACCAGAAAGGGCAACGATGTTGGTGTCGCCGCTGGCAAGCTCCACATAACCAGGCACCTCAGAATCATAGCCTGCGATCACAATGTCGCGGCCCGACTGTTCGACGGCCTCGGTGGCGGCATTCACAGCCAAGCTCCAAGTGGCAAAGATGCCTTTCAGATCAGGGTTCGCCTGGATGACGTTGGTGGCAAGCTCAAGCAAACGGTCTTGCGAAAAATCCGACTGCATGGAGATTACCTGGCCGCCGGCAGCACCAACGGCGTCCAAGATGCCTTTTTCACGGTCGCGGATGGTTTGTAGAGCGAACGGAATGCCTAGGATTGCCACCTGAGCGTTGGCTTCGCCAATGGCCTCCATCATCGTTGATCCGGCGTCGAAGGAACCTTGATAAGACGAGGCGTTCATCACCGCGATCACCTCGCCGCGCGCAGGGGCGCCGCCGACGATGAACACCGGCACGTCGTCTTGGTTGGCGCGGTTCACGGCCTGGCCGATAGAACTGGCGTCAACGGCGGTGAGAAAGATGCCATCCACTTGGCGCTGAAGCAGCGCATCGAACTGGGAAAGCTGAGTGTTGGCGTCAAAATCGGCATTGTTGACCAGAAGCTCAACACCGATCTCTTCAGCGTAGGCCTCACCACCGGCAACAAGTGTGCGGCTGAAATCATCAGAGATGTTGTTGGTCAAAAAGCCAAAGGTGAGGTCGCGCTCAGCCACATCGGCCAGTTGCGCGTCGCTTAGATGCAGGTCTTCAGCCGTTGCCAGGCACGCATCTTGTGCAGCGGCTGGTGCGGCAACTAGCAGCGCCAAGGTTGAGGCGGCAAGCGCCAAACAGGTCGTGCGGGTCATGCTTATTCCTCCCAGAGTTTGGGCCTTTTTGCCCTTTGGGAAAGGAAACAGCATTCTCAACGACAAATCAATACAAACGATTGTATTTTTGCTTCAAAGAGTATTTCGTGCGTCTTAAACAATTGACTTAATAGGGAAAATTGGGTGAACGAGTGGTGAAGAAAGGTCGCTACGAGCGCCGGTACGGATCATCGTAGCGAATGATGTCATCCTCACCCAGATAGCTTCCGCTTTGCACTTCGATCAGCTCCATCGGCACTTTGCCTGGATTTTCCAGCTGGTGCTTGGCGCCAAGGGGCACGTAGACCGACTCATTTTCGCCTACCAGTTTGACCGAACTATCGACCGTGACGCGCGCTGTGCCCGAGACAACAATCCAGTGCTCCGCGCGGTGCATATGGCTTTGCAGCGAAAGGGCTGCGCCCGGATTGACCACAATACGCTTGACCTGGAACCGCTCCGACAGGGCTAGAACATCATACCAACCCCAGGGGCGGTGATCGCGGGGAAAGGACACTGCCTGCTTGCTGTCCTTTTGACTAAGAACATCAACAGCCGTTTTGACGCTTTGCGCTTTTGATTTGTCGGCAACCAACACCGCATCTTGGGTTGCAACCACCATCACATTGTCCAGGCCGATACCAACCACTGCGAGATCATCACTGTCAGAGCGTAGATACGTGGACGTGCAGTCAAGTGCTGTTGCGTCGCCGACTGTCACCACGCCATCTTCATTCGGCGTGCTTTCCCGCCAGAGAGCATCCCAGTCACCCAGATCACTCCAGCTACTGTTGTAAGGAACCACCATAACGTGGTCGCTCTTTTCCATGATGGCGTAGTCGATGGAGATGCTCTCGACCTCACTCCATGCCTGCACGGCGAGCCGCTCGAACCCAAGGTCTTCCGTCCGACCTTCAACCGCGGCGCGCACCTTTTTCAGCATTACGGGTTGGTGGGTCGCGAAGGCATCGACCAAAATGTCAGCGCGAAATAGAAAAATACCTGCATTCCAGAGATAGTTGCCGCTGGCGAGCATAGCCGCTGCTGCTTCTGCATCAGGCTTTTCAACAAACCGGGAGAGCGGCACGACAGGCGAGCCGTCGTTTCTGATCGTCAGCTCCAAATAGCCGTAACCTGTTTCAGGCCGGGTGGGGGCGATGCCAAACGTGACAATGGCACCCTCTTGCGCCGCCACAACGCCCTTCGCGATAGCCTCGCCAAACGCTTGCGTATCGGCAATCAGATGGTCGGACGGTGCGGCAAGCAGCAGAGCTTCTGGACTAGCCTCTTGTGCAATCAAGGCTGCAGCAAGAATCGCCGGTGCCGTGTTACACCCATCCGGTTCAATCAGCACATGACCGGCCTCGACCTGCGCTTGGGCAAGTTGGTCACGCACCAAAAACCGATAATCCTCACCCGTCACAATGATGGGCGCTTGAAGATTTAAGGCAGCCAGTCTTTTCGCAGCGCCGACAAACAGGCTTTCTTCACCGATCAGTTGGGCAAACTGCTTGGGCATCGCTTTGCGAGACACTGGCCAAAGGCGCGTTCCAGCGCCACCGCTCAGCAGAATGGGAGTGATGCTGTCCATAGGCTTTTCCCGCAAGTGAAACAGGCCGATCACCATGGGGACCGGCCTTCGCGCTCAGATCAATAGGAATGAACCTCAATGGGGTTCATTTAGTCAATACAGTCAAACAAGCGCTGCTTGCGTTGCCGCCCGAACATCGTCCTCGCTCACGCCTGGAGCGCATTCAACGATCTTCAAACCACCATCGACCACATCCAGAACACCGAGATTGGTGATGATCCGATCGACCACCGCTTTGCCTGTTAGGGGCAGGGTGCACTCCTTGAGAAGCTTGGACTCACCTTTCTTATTGGTGTGATCCATGACCACGATCACGCGGCCTACGCCAGCGACCAAGTCCATCGCACCGCCCATGCCTTTGATCAGCTTGCCTGGAATCATCCAGTTGGCGAGATCTCCATTTTCCGCCACTTCCATAGCACCAAGGATCGCCATGGCGATTTTGCCGCCGCGGATCATGGCAAAGCTTTGCGCTGAATCGAAATAGGCTGTGCGATCCAGTTCGGTAATCGTCTGCTTACCGGCATTGATGAGGTCGGCATCGATCTCATCTTCGGTCGGGAAGGGCCCCATGCCCAGCATCCCGTTTTCTGATTGCAGCGTGACGTCCACGCCATCTGGAATGTAATTGGCCACCAGCGTCGGAATGCCGATGCCGAGGTTCACATACATCCCGTCTTCAAGCTCTTGCGCTGCGCGGGCAGCCATCTGGTTGCGATCCCAGCCCTTCGCCTCATCAGCCATTTATGCAGCCCTCACAGTGCGTTGTTCGATACGTTTTTCATGCTCGCCTTGAATGAGGCGGTGCACATAGATACCCGGCAGATGGATCGCATCGGGGTCCAGCGAGCCAGTCGGCACGATCTCTTCAACCTCCAACACGCAAACTTTGCCGCACGTCGCAGCAGGCTGGTTGAAGTTGCGTGCCGTCTTGCGGAAAATCGCGTTGCCGGTCTCATCAGCTTTCCAAGCTTTGACAATGGCCAGATCAGCAAAAATACCTTTCTCCATAATGTAGGTCTGCCCGTCGAAGTCCTTGTGCTCTTTTCCCTCGGCGATCACCGTGCCCACACCTGTTTTGGTGTAGAAGCCAGGGATGCCAGCGCCGCCAGCGCGCATGCGCTCAGCCAGCGTGCCCTGCGGGTTGAACTCAATCTCCAACTCCTCGGCGAGATATTGCCGCATGAACTCATCGTTCTCGCCGACATAGGATGACATCATGGTTTTGATCTGACGTGTGTCGAGCAGCTTGCCGAGGCCAAAACCGTCCACGCCGCAATTGTTGGACGCGATGGTCAGGTCTTTCACGCCGCTTTTTACCAGCGCATCGATCAAAAGCTCTGGAATACCGCAGAGGCCAAAGCCACCGGCGGCGATCAGTATGCCATCGTTGAGCAGGCCATTGAGGGCACTGTCTGCCGTGTCATAAATTTTGCGCATTGCGCTCCCCTATAAGAATGTCACCAGAGAGGTTGGGAACAGGTCAGGCAGTCTCTCCCATGCCGCGCTGCAATATTCAAGGTTCCGTATTGCCGGCCGTCATCCCGAAAGCCAAAGGCTGCCCGGGCCTCATTCCGTTGACAGCGCTTAGATCATCAAAGCGTCGGATCACGCTTTGGAATGGATCCCTGTGACAGGCACAGGGATAACAATTGTGCTAATGGCGGGCCTGAAACGCGTTTTGTGCCGAAGCTTGAGCCCGAAGTGCGCTAACCACCCATTAACCATTCACAGCCGCCCAAGGGCCACACCGTGGCATCCTTGCAACACAATCCTCCAATCATATCGCCAGCCCACCAAACACCGCACTTGTCGCTTGCATGGGCAAAACCGTTTGATAGGCATGGATCACGAGAAGGGTTCGCCCGACTCGGCCTGTTTCGGATGTTTTTGGTTTCGCTTTTAAAGCTCCCGCATCCCAAGCAGGCTTAGCTGGATCAGATGTGGTCTGACACGCACTGATCTTTTGTTTGATGATTTGGAGGTCTCTTATGACTTTGGCAAAACGCCTTCTCCTCGGTTCGGCTGCAGCTGTTGTTGCAACCACTGGGGCTCAAGCTGCCGACCTCGGCCTGCCGGTTGCACCGGCTGTCGACTACGTGCAGATCTGCTCGATCGGTTCTTTCACCGGTTTTATCCTTCCTGGTTCTGACGTCTGCTTCGACATCTCAGGCTTCGCTCGTGCGCAGGCCGACTTTGGCGTTGCTAACTCTGGTTCATATTACGACAACGATGATGTTGATTTCCAGAGTGAAGCTGAAGTTCAGTTCGACGCTCGCACAATGACCGAATGGGGCCTTCTCCGCGGTTACGTTTCCATTGGTAACGATGCGCAGGGCGAAGACTACAACGCTGAAATCCTGAAGGCATTTGTACAAATCGGTGGTTTCACTGCTGGTCTGACAGACTCATTCTTTGATCCAGTCTACACCGATTATGCGATGGCCGGTATCGGTTCACCAGATGGTGGTACGGACGACCTTAACCTCTTTGGTTACAGCTACGCAGTTGGTAACGGCGTAACGTTGATGGTGTCTGTTGAAGACAATGATGGTAACGGTCGTTACGGCGGTGTTGCTGCATTCGATCCAGTTGCCGGCACTGTCTATCAGGGTGGTGCTGCGGTTGCTGTTGGTACAGCATTCACAACTGGCGCTGGCACTACAATCAACAACATTCAGGACACTGAGAACGGTTTGGCATTTGTTGCTGCTATCCGTGTTGATCAGGCCTGGGGTTCTGCGAAACTGGCAGCTGCTATCACCGAAGTCGATATCGATGATTCCACTCTGGTTGCTTTGAACGCCGCCATGGGTTCGGCAGTCACTGATCAGACTGAGCTCGGTTGGGCAGTGTCTGCATCGGCTGAGTTCAACCTTCCTGTTGGTTATGACTCTGAATTCGGTGTCTTCGGTATCTACACCGATGGTGCCGTTTCCTACGCTGGTGTTGGCACGAGCATCACTGCTCCAACCGCAACAGCTGCATGGGCTGACCTGTCTCTTGACGCAGTTGTTGATACGACAACGGGCAATCTGCAAACCACAGAAGCTTGGGCACTTGGTGCTGGCTTTGAGTTCGGTCTGAACGCTATGACCGATCTTGAGATTGACGGTTACTATGCAGATGTTGACCACGGTAACGCGCTTGGTGCAGTTGGTGACTACAATGTCTGGGCTGTTCGTACCTCGCTGGCTTACCGTCCAGTGTCTGGTCTCGAACTGCGCGCTGGTGTTGGTTACACTGACTACGACGTCAACGCAGCTCTCAACCCATATTTTGACAGTGGTTTCACCGGTCGTTTCCGTGTGACCCGTTCTTTCTAATCTGAAGACGGGCTTGCCCGTTTAGACTTAGAGATTACATCGGAAGGGCCCGGCATTTGCCGGGCCCTTTTGCGTTTGGCGTCTTCTCTACCGTCATCCTCGCCCTTGTGGCGGGGATCCATTCCGGTGAACTCTCGCAGCACCATCGAGGTGGCGGATCCTTCTCTGGCTTGGATCCCTGTAACGAGCACAGTGATGGCGTTCTGGTAAAATCCCAATGGAGCACCCTTGCACCCCTCGGAAAAACCGGCTTTCTTGCTGCTGATTAGGGTGACGAAGGGAATAACACCACATGTGCAATTGGCGTGCTTGGCTTCTCCCGGGACTTTTGACCCTCGTTTTATTGACCGCCATTGCCGTTTTGGTGCGCGGCGGACCGATTGAAGCTGATCTCACAGCACGATCACTCCAAATGCTGGACGCTGATGGCACGCCTTGGGCGTCGGCCGCACTTGACGGCCGAAACGTCACGCTTTCCGGCACCGCACCGACGCTTGCAGCGCGTGACGCGGCGATATCCGCAGTGCAGCGGGTAGCCGGTGTTTATCGCATCGACACGGCCAGCCTTGCGGTTCTGCCACTCGCCGACCCTTATACACTGTCGCTAGCAATCGATCCGCAGAGCGTGACCGTAACGGGCAGCTTTCCAGATGGCGTCACACGCGCCTCGCTGCTTGATGATGTGCGCACCGTGATCGGAACCAAGACGCTGGTGGATGAAACAATGCTTGCCCGTGGTGCACCGATTGACTTCGATGATCTGGCATCCTTCGCTGCCGCTGGTTTGCCTGCGCTGGATTCCGGAACGATTTCTCTCGATGGATCAACGCTTTCCATCACAGGCGATGCCGCCACACTTGACGGCTACACTGCCGAGCTTGCTCGTCTCGCTGAGCCGCCATCATCATTGACCATTGGCGATATCGCGCTCAATCCGCCAACGGTGTCGCCTTATACCTGGTCGGCGGATGCAACAGAAAGCGGGGTAGCCCTCTCAGGATTCGTGCCCGATGATGCCACGCGCACGATGATGCTGGAGGCCGCGTCCCCCTTGGGTGAGGTCACGGATTCTATGGAGTTGGGTTTTGGTGCACCGGACGGTTTCGCTGACGCCGCCGCTGCTCTGCTTGCTCAGATGCAGGGCCTCGATGTCGCTTCTGCCAGTATTACCGACCGCGATTTAACGCTGGAAGGGGATGCCGCCAACAGCGCGGCTTATGACGCAGCCAATGCATTTCTTGGTGGGCTTCCCACCGGGTTTGACAGCATTTCGGGCCGCATCGCGCCACCCATTGCCAATCCGTTTGTCACAACCTTGACCAAAACAGGCGACGGTTTCACGCTTTCCGGCGTTCTACCTGACGAAACGGCCCGCGCGGTCATTCTCGATGCTCTCACTGGCACACCTGTCACCGACACATCAACAGTGGCGCGCGGTGCACCAGAGACCATAGCGTTCGGCGATCTGTTCACATTCATCGCTGGTTCGCTTGGCGACGTTTCTAACGCTACAGCCATGCTGACAGGCACCGAGTTGGTGGTGACCGGAACGGCTTCCAGCTTCTCTGCCGCTTCAGGCGCCGAAGCCGCACTAACGGCGTTTGCCAGCGGCGATTTATCGGTCGTTGCAGACATCATGCCGGGGCCAGCCTCGCCGTTCACTCTCGGAGTGTCGGTCGATGACAGTGCCATCGCGCTTGAAGGTTTCGTTCCAAGCGAAGGCGCGCGAGACACCATTCTGACAGACTTGGCTGCGCTCTATCCAAGACGGAACATAACCGACGATTTGACCATCGCCGATGGCGCGCCGGAAGGCTTTTTGGAGATGGTGCAGGCGAGTTTGCGCGGCCTTGGCCGGTTGGCCGGTGGCAACCTTCAAATCAGCGATACTGATGCAACCCTCTCTGGCGACGCCTTTTACCAAAGTTCAGTGGATCATATCGCGGAGACGATTTCAGGCTCGGCACCGCAATCCTTTGATCTCACCGCTGATATCGGCACGCTTGATCGGCCGAGCATCATTTTCCCGCAGGCATGCCAAATTCAATTGAGGCGTTTGCTTTCGGGCAACGCGATCCGTTTCGAAACCGGCAGTGCCGCCATAAATGCATTGTCCAACGGGCTTTTGGATCGCATGGTGCGTATCCTGCAAAGCTGTCCCAATGCGACGGTCGAAATTGGCGGGCACACCGATGCGCAAGGATCGGATGAGGCCAATTTGACGTTGTCTCAGGCCCGTGCTGAGGCCGTCAGCGCCTACATCGTCGATGCCGGCATTCCTAACAACCGGCTGCTCGCGGTTGGTTATGGTGAAACCGATCCGGTGGCCGACAATGAAACCGAAGATGGCCGGGCACAAAACCGACGTATTGAGTTCACCGTTCAGCGCTAAGGGGGATACCTCTCTGGCGTCAAACGCATAAAGGCAAGCCGATGTATTACCTTATCACGCAGCTCTGGCTGTTCCTCCTCATCGCTTTTGTAATCGGCATCGCGACCGGCTGGTTCACCAGCGGTTCGTCAGGCCATGATCGCGTATAGGGGGCATCATGTTTTATCTGGTTCTCCATACGGCGCTGCTGATTCTTGCCGCGTTTGTTCTTGGCGCCATCATTGGTTGCCTGTTGAAACGGTTTGTTTCCGGCGGCAGCGTCTACAGCACAAACACCGCTGGTAAACAGCGCTCAACACCGGCCCAATCTGCCGCCGCAGCAGCTGCTGCAACTGTCGCTGCGCGCGCTAAATCTCTTGAGCAGTCCGCCGAACATGCGGTCGACGAAGCAGTCCATAAGGTTGAAGAGGTGGTTGAGACATTGTCTGCCGACGCGCCAACCATGGAACGGCAAGTGGCTGCACCCGCCGATATGGATGATGATGCTGCGGAGGCAGCGCTGGCGGCCTTGCCTGCTGATGCAAGCAATGAAGATAAAGCCAACGCCGTCGGCACACGGCCAGCCGGGCTGACAGGGCCGACCGGCGGTGCGAAGGACAACCTTCAGCGCATTAAGGGCATTGGTAAGGTCAACGAAGGCAAGCTCAACGATCTGGGCATCTTTCACTTCAGCCAGATTCGTGACTGGAAACCTGCTGAAGCACGATGGGTTGGCACGTTTTTGTCTTTCTCAGGGCGCATTGAGCGTGAAGACTGGATTGATCAGGCAAAAACGCTGGCTGATGACAGCTAAAGCGCTGGCCATTACAAGCCGCGATTGGCCAAAAACTGCTCTACTTCAGCCAGTACATCACCGCGAAGGCTCGGTGCATGACCTTGGCCCGCAACGGTATGAGCTGTTGCGCCCATGGAAATGGCATCGTCCAAAATGGCCTGATCCAGCAGGTCTGAATGTTCGCCATGCAGCATCAGCATTGGGCGGGTGACAAGCGCGCGAAACGGACCTGACAGATCCAAAAAAGGCAAACCGTCAGGCATGGCGCTAAGCGGCTCCAGAAGTTTTGGATCGAACGCTTTGGCTGGTTTGCCATCCTTCTCGACAAAGGTAAGGCGCGCATAGTGCGCCCAATCGGCATCATCAAAGGCAGTGAACTGTGCGCCCATGCTGGCTTTCATGCGCGCGGTGGCTTCATCCCAACTGGTCGGCAGGGTGGAGGAGGGCAGTTGGCGTTTCAAGCGCGCAAGCCCAGCGCCAGCAATACGCGGCCCGATGTCGTTCAACACGCTGCCTACCAGCAGACCTGGTCGCGTTAGAGCCAACACCATGGCAAGAATGCCGCCACGCGATGTGCCAACGACAACAGTGTTGTGCACGCCCAATGCACAGGCCACTTGCGCGGCATCATCGGCTTCTCGTTGTACCGTGTAGTGGCTGGCGTCGGGCGCATGGTCTGAATCGCCACGCCCGCGCGCGTCCATCAGGACCACCCGGCGAGGTGTATCGGGATGGAAGGCAAAATGATCGCGCAAATCATAAAAATCACGCTTTGTGCGCGTCAGCCCAGCCAGGCAGAGCAAAGGCGCACGGCCCGAGCTGTGGCGCGGACCGGCATCTTCAACCGCCAGGCGCAGGCCATCGCTTGCCGAAACCGTCAGATGGCGGACCTCACCCACTTATGTCAGCCATTCGCCGTAAGTTGCTGGTAGACAAAAATGTTTTCAAGCACGCGCTGCACGTAGCTGCGGGTCTCGGAGAACGGAATAAGTTCAATCCAATCAATCACATCTACCTGTCCTGCACGTGGATCGCCAAAGCGCTCGATCCACTGTGGCACACGGCGCGGGCCGGCATTGTAGGCGATGAAAGTGAGGATGTAGGAGCCGTTATATTCGGCGATCAGCTCATCCAAATGGTAGGCGCCGAGCGTCACATTGTGCGCCGGATCTGAGGTGAGCCGTGCAGTGGAGTGCGAAACACCAACCTGACGTGCAATGCGGCGGGCTGTTTCCGGCATTAGCTGCATCAGGCCAAGGGCACCTGCGTGGCTACGCGCGCGGGCATCAAAGCCGCTTTCCTGGCGCGAGATGGCGTAGGCAACCGCTTGCGGCAGACGCTCAGGAATACGGGCATCTTGCGGGAAGGCACCGGTGGGATAACCAAGCAGTGCAAGCGAACGGTGACGCAGCGCGCCAATTTTACCAAGTTGAACAACACTGGTCGCATCGCCATGGCGAGCTGCCAAAGCGCTCATACCAGCGATTTGTGCTGGGCTGCTGCCTTCATCTCTGGCCAGTGAATAGAGAAAGAGCCGTGCGTCGGTGCGCCGGTCCATGCTGTAGAGCGCATCGGCGTAGGAAAAGTATGCGTGGCCGTGAGCCTGAGCCTGTGGCAACGGCTCAAAGCGGATCGGCAGGCCTGTGATGGTAGACGCTGCCTGTCCGTAAAAGGTTTCGCCATAGGTCATGGCCTGAGCATAGGCTTGGTTGGCGCCGGTGGTGTTGCCCGCCGCTGACAGGGCCCGGCCCAGCCAATAGTAGCCGCGGGCACGGGTGATAGGCGTTGTGCCAATCTCTAGGATTTGCCGGAAGTGTGGTTCGGCCCGGCTTGGATCGTTCAAATACCGTAGGGCAATCCAGCCAGCCAAGAAGGCGCGCTGCGCCTCATCACCAGCGCTTGATCCTGTTGGCGCGGTTGTCAATTGATAGGCACCATCAAATTGCCGCGTCTCAATCAGGTCTCGTGCCACGATGTGCCGCTCGCGCCACCAAATGTCGGGTCGCACAAGAGCATCGCCGGTTTGGCGCACTGAGCGCAACAGCCGGGCAGCTTCACGTGGTTGGTCAGCGCGACGGTAAAGCCGGGCCAATTCATAGGTGATGTGAATATCGCCTGGATTAGCATCATGAGCGCGCCTCACCACATCGCGCGCACTGGCACCATCTCGGATGGCCCGGCCACGCACGGCGATGGAGTTTTGATCAGCAGAGGGTAGATATTGGCCAACGCGCTCTGCGCCCGTCACCCGATCGCGGTAAAGCAGCCAGTGGGCACGGTGCCGGTGGTCATCTTGGGTGAGCAAGCTGCCAAGTGTCGAAAGCAGACGGCCTTCCAGCCCATCGTCCAGAACGTTTTCGCGCCAGAGTGCTGACGCGAGCCTGCGCGCATCTTGCGTGCGTCCTGCTTGGGCAAAGGCTTGTGCTTGAGCGAGCTGAGCGGCAGGCGTGCGGGCATCATTTGTGCCAAACAGGGAAAGCGGCGGAACCTGGTTCCGATAGCGCTCCATGATCGCGACATCGGTTTGTCTCGCAATGATGCCGGCACCAGGCCAGCCCGCGAAAGCATCGCGAAAGGCTGTGCGCAGCTCCAGTGGCAAGTCATCAGCGCGGGTGCGTGCAATCATCCAAAGGCCGAGATCACGTGTCGCTGGGTCTGTGATCCCTTGCGCAATAGAATAGGCGCGCTGGCCTTGATCATTCGCCAAAGCTTGGGAGACAGGCTCCAACGCGCGCGCGGCTGCCGACGCATTGCCACCAATGCTGCCAGTGAACAACGGTGCAGCCTCTGCTTGGGCCTGGCGAGCAAGCGCGTGCGCTGTGCCTATGGAGGACGAGGAAGCCGATGTCGATGCGGGTTGCTCGGTCGCGCCGCCTGCCGGATGGGCCACCGGATTGGGCGGAGAATACCTTTGAGCAGCCTGCGCACCACCAAGCGCAATCAAAACCAGGGCGCCTGAAACGGCGGAAATGGCAAAGCGAGAAAGCGGAAAAACCGACACGGGAGCAAAGTTCCTTCAACACGGGTTCTGCGCGAATACTCCAACACCTGACAACCTGACGCACAAAGTGGCGAAAGTCTGGTCGTTTAAGACTGGAATGTAGCCGACAAGAATTGGTTCACCATGCACTGCTCTTGGTGAAAACGAGGTGAAGATGGATGCGAGCGCGGACATGACCTTCATCAACGTTCCATCAACCATGTTGGTAGACTAACCATTCGCACCGCACCCGCTTGCGGGATTGCAACTGTCTACCTATGGTCCGGCAACCTTATTCAAGGCTGCCTCAAAACCTGCGGCGGCCTTTCTTGCCTTTGAAGGAGATTTGGCCATGCTCACCCTGGGCGGCTCAATTCCAGCGCTTGTCACGCCATTTGATGGTGACGCGGTCGATTTCGACGCGCTGGATGCAATTGTTGACTGGCAGATCGCCGAAGGATCCTCTGGCCTTGTGCCGGTCGGAACAACCGGTGAATCGCCAACTCTCAGTCATAAAGAGCACAAGCAGGTTGTTGAGCGGGTGGTGAAACGGGCCGCGGGTCGTGTTCCAGTGGTCGCCGGTGCTGGCTCCAACAACACCGCTGAGGCTATCGATTTTGGCCGTCACGCGCACAGCGTCGGCGCCGATGCGATTTTGGTTGTCACGCCCTACTACAACAAGCCAAGCCAAAAAGGCCTTTACGCCCACTATATGGCCATTGATGCCGCCGTTGATCTGCCGACGATCATTTACAACATTCCTGGTCGCTCGGTGATCGACATGAGCGTTGAGACGATGGCGCGTTTGCACAAAGAGGGCCGCGCGATTGCTGGTGTGAAAGACGCCACAGCGAATTTGGTGCGCGTTTCTGAGCAGCGCGCTGCGGTGGGTCGTGATTTCATTCAACTGTCCGGCGAAGATGCCACAGCGATCTCGTTCAATGCCCATGGCGGGCAGGGGTGCATCTCTGTCACGGCGAACGTTGCTCCGGCTCTTTGCGCGCAAATGCAGGCCGCCTGCGCTGCCAATGATTACACCAAGGCGCTTGAGATCCATGACATGCTGATGCCGCTGCACACAGCGATGTTCGTCGAGACCAATCCCTCGCCGGTGAAAGTTGGGCTAGAAATGCTTGGCAAATGCAAAGCCGATGTTCGCCTGCCCATGGTGCCGGTTTCCGAGGCGACGCGCACGCAGCTTCGAGAGGCAATGCGATTTGCTGGCCTCTTGAATAGCTAAGGGCCTAGACGCATTTAGTTACCATGGCACCTAAGAAAAAAGGCGCGAATGACGGCCCACGGCGCACCGTGGCCGACAACCGCAAAGCGCGCTTCAACTATGAATTTGTCGAGACGTTCGAGGCGGGCCTGCAGTTGACAGGCACCGAGGTCAAAAGCTTGCGTGAAGGCAAGGCGATGATCGCTGAAAGCTACGCAAGCGCCGAGGGTGATGAGATATTTCTCGTCAATTCCTACATCCCTGAATATCTGCAGGGCAATCGCTTCAACCATGAAGCCCGCCGCCCACGCCGTCTGCTGTTACATCGCAAACAGATCAATAAGCTGATCGGTGCAACGCAGCGCGAAGGCATGACGATGGTGCCGACCAAAATCTATTTCAATGACCGTGGCCGCGCCAAAATTGAGATCGCGCTCGCCAAGGGTAAGAAGATCCACGACAAGCGCCAGACCGAAAAAGCCCGCGATTGGCAGCGCGACAAGGCCCGCCTTATGCGTGAGCGCGGCTAACCAGCCAAAGCGTCTTGAATGCTATCGAACACGGCCTCAAACATCGGCACCGTCAGGCGACCCGTGTTCGTGTTGTAGCGTGAGCAATGGTAGCTATCGATTAGCACCCAACCACTATCGAGCGCATGCACAGTATTGTGTGCAAAGGCGTACGCGGAGCGTTTGGTGGCAAACGCGCGCAGCACTGCATCATGTGAGATGCGCCCCAGCGCCATAACCACTTTCAGGTTCGCCATGCCGCCCAAGAGTTCCTGAAGGAACGCGTTGCAGGTCGCGATCTCGGCGCCAACCGGCTTGTTTTGTGGCGGTACGCAGCGCACCGCATTGGTGATAGCCACATTGTGGAGCGTCACGCCGTCGTCGGGCCTTGCATCATACGTGCCTTGGGCAAAGCCATATTTGCCAAGCGTTGCGTAAAGCAGATCGCCAGCATAGTCGCCGGTAAATGGCCGTCCGGTCCGGTTGGCCCCGCGAAGGCCAGGCGCCAGGCCGACAATCAATAACTCAGCGTTGGCATCGCCATAGGTTGGCACCGGCCCATTGTGCCAATCAGGGTGGTCGGTTTGGTGAGAAATGACGAAGTCATGTAGGCGCGGGCAAAGCGTACAGGGCAGGGGTGGTTCGCTGCTGGTGGGAAAGCCCGCTGCCACACCTTGCTGATCAGTCATCGTAATCGTCATACTCATCGTCGTAGCCTTCGTCCTGGCGCTCGCGCCGCGGTGGACGCTCTGAAGGATCACGGCCAAGACGATCCGTCAAATCTGCAAGGTCAAGAAAATGATCGGCTGTGCGCCGTAAATCATCGGACACCATGGAAGGTGTGGTCTTCAGCGAGGAAACGATCGTGACCTTCACGCCTTTCTTTTGCAGCGCTTCAACCAAAGCCAGATATTGCCCGTCGCCTGAGAACAGCACGATATGGTTCACTGAATCCGCCAGCGTCATGGCGTCTACCGTCAGATCAACGTCCAGCGAAGGGCGGACACGCCGTTTTTGGCCGCTGTTGTCGGTGAACTCGCGCATCGGCTTGGTGGTGATCTGGAAGCCATTGTAATCCAACCAATCGATCAGCGGTCGCAGCGAGGAAAATTCCTGATCATCGGCCATCGCCGTGTAGTAATGCGCGCGCAGCAGATACGCTTCTCCGACAAAACTGGTCAGCATGCGCCGATAATCGATGTCAACGTTGAGATTGCGGGCTGTCTGATAAAAATTGGCACCATCAATAAAGAAAGCAACGCGTTCGCGCATGTCAAAAGGATAATTGGACGGCATTATCGTCTTCTCCATTCTTCAAAAAAGGAATCAAATATTGAGAGGTTGCGCTGCCTATACTGCAGCTCCCTTTTGCTACGCAGAAATAGGGCCGTAGACAAGAGGACACACACGCACAGCTGTGCGTTCGCGTTTTGCTTGCGTTTCACGGCCAGGCTGCGTATAGCCACTGCCAATCCGAAAAATTTTTTGAGGAGGGCCGCATGGCTCGTGTGACTGTCGAAGATTGCGTCGACAAAGTCGAAAATCGTTTTGACCTGGTGCTTCTGGCCGCCCACCGCGCGCGCCTGATCTCCTCTGGGGCAGAACTGACCATTGATCGTGACCGTGATAAAAATCCGGTTGTGGCGCTGCGTGAGATCGCTGATGAAACCATTCTGCCAGGCGATCTGGAAGAGCAGCTTATCCATTCCTTGCAGAAGCAGGTTGAAGTGGATGAGCCAGAGCCCGATGTCGTGCCGATGATTCCATCGCCTGAAGCCATGGCGGCATCATCTGCTGGCGGCGACGCGCCTGACGAAGGCATGTCGTTTGAGCGCATGACCGAGGAAGAGCTGCTTGCTGGCCTGGAAGGCATTGTCCCGCCAGAGCGCAAAGACGATATGTAGGCTTCTGACTTCCAACACTGTTTTGCAAGGCGCCGGCTTGGATCAACCAAGTCGGCGTTTTGCGTTTGCATTCAGCCTTTTATGGCGTCACCCTGTAGTTGAAGAACACGCTCTGCCACCGCTGGCTGAGCGATACCTATCCGAGCCAACACCATGATGCGTCAGTACGAGTTGGTTGAGCGGGTCGCCCGTTACAACCCCGATGCCGATGAGGCCTTGCTCAACAAGGCTTACGTCTATGCCATGCGTGCCCATGGCAGCCAAACGCGCGCATCCGGTGACCCCTATTTTTCCCACCCGCTGGAAGTGGCGGCGATTCTCACCGATCTGAAACTCGATGACGCAACCATCGCTGTCGCGCTGCTGCACGACACGATTGAGGACACCGACGCCACACGTGACGAAATCGACCGGTTGTTCGGCGGAGAGATCGGCAAACTGGTTGATGGCCTGACCAAGCTGAACCGGCTTGATTTCATTACCTCTGAAGCCAAGCAGGGCGAGAACCTGCGCAAGCTTTTCCTGGCCATCTCCGATGATGTGCGCGTCTTGCTGGTGAAGCTCGCAGATCGCCTGCACAACATGCGCACGCTTGGCTCCATGCGCGAAGACAAACGACAGCGCATCGCCCGCGAGACCATGGAAATCTATGCGCCCCTGGCTGGGCGCATCGGTATGCAGTCCATGCGCGATGAGCTTGAGGATCTGGCGTTCGAAATCCTTGATCCAGAAAACAGGCAAATGGTGCTGGATCGCTTGGCTGAGCAGATGGAGCAATCTGACGCTATCATCGGCACGATCATTGAAACGGTGCAGGCCAAGCTTGCCGAATACGGCCTGGCGTCCGAGGTGACAGGGCGGCAGAAGCGCGCCTATTCGATTTACCAAAAGATGCTACGTAAAGGCCTGTCGTTCGAGCAGCTCTCTGACCTTTACGCCTTTCGCATCATCGTCGCCAATCCGGCGGCTTGCTACCGCGCGTTGGGCATTGTGCACACCACGTGGAAGTGCGTTCCCGAGCGCTTCAAAGACTACATCTCCGTGCCCAAGCAAAACGACTATCAATCACTGCATACGACGGTGATCGGGCCGTATTCACGCCGCGTTGAGCTGCAAATCCGTGACCATGCCATGCACGCCGTTGCCGAGTATGGGATCGCCGGTCATGGTTTTTACAAGGATGAATTGGCGGCCAGCGGCACGCAGCTTGATGCTCTTCGTCGCGACAGTCGCGCCTTTGCCTGGATCAGGCACACCGTTGATATGCTTGATGGTGACGATACGGCTGAGGAGTTTCTTGAAAACACCAAGCTGGAGCTTTTCCGCGATCAGGTGTTCTGTTTTACGCCGAAGGGTCGGGTGATTGCTCTGCCGCGCGGCGCCACGCCGATTGATTTTGCCTATGCCGTCCACACCGATGTCGGTGATACGACCGTTGGCGCGAAAATCGACGGCCAATTGATGCCGCTGCTCACCGAGTTAAAAAATGGCAATCAGGTGGAAATCATCACCTCGCGCGCGCAAGTGCCTCCGCCAGCCTGGGAACAGTTTGCCCGCACAGGAAAGGCCCGCGCCGCGATCCGCCGCGCCACCCGCCAGGCTGTGCGTCGGCAATATCTAGGCCTTGGAAAAGAGGTTGTTCAACGCGCCTTTGAACGGGTTGGCAAAAGCTTTGATCCAGGTTCTGTCGAAAGCGTTCTTCACAAGCTTGCCCATAAAAGCGTCGATGATGTTTTTACCTCAGTCGGGCGAGGGGAGCTTGCGTCGCGCGCCGTCCTTGCGGCCGTGCACCCGGAGGCCAAAGATGTTGAGCCGGGTCCCGCGCCCACGGCTGAGGATGGCTGGTTTGGTCTGGCGGATGTGACCGCACTACAATTTCGCATTCCAGGAGAGAAGGCCGATGCCTTCCACACCGGTGCCAACGGACATGCCGATGGTGAGCGCGCGCCAGTGCGTGGCTTGGATAAAGCGATGCCAGTGCGTTTTTCCATGGACGAACCACCGATTCCAGGTGACCGGATCGTTGGCATCGTTACGCCGGGCGAGGGCGTCACGGTATATCCTATTCATGCTGGTGCGCTCGCTGATTTTGAAAACCAGCCAGAGCGTTGGCTGGACGTGCGTTGGGACATCGATCCCTCACAGACACAGCTTTTTGAAGCCAAAATCCGTGTAACAGCGCTGAACGAGCCGGGCTCGTTGGCGACCTTAGCCACCATCATCGCTGACCATGGTGGCAACATTGAAAACTTGATTATGACGCGCCGCGGGCCAGACTTTCATGACCTTTTGATAGAGCTTCAGGTGAGCGACGTGAAGCATCTTCATCGGATCATCGCCCAGCTACGCTCAAGCCCGGTGATCAGCAGCGCCGCGCGCGCCGAGAGCTAACGGGTCATTCTGCTTCTTGCCCTTCATGGCCGGGAAGGCTAGGTCCGTGCGCACAGGCAATTCGGACACTATCGGCGGTAAGGGGCACAGCCATGAGCGATTCCATCTTAAGTGATGAAGACGTGCTGGACGTGTTTCGTTCTGAGGATGCCATCCTGGATGGTCATTTCATCTTGTCATCCGGCCTTCACAGCCCGGTTTTCCTTCAAAAAGCGCTTGTTTACCGCTCGCCTGCAAAAACCGAACGCCTTTGTCGCGCGCTGGCAGCCAGAGTGCGCGCAAGCGACTTAGGTCCCATTGATTGCATCATCGCCCCGGCCATGGGCGCGGTTGTGCCTGGCTATGAGACCGCACGGCATTTGGATGTGCCCTACATGTGGGTGGAGCGTGAAGACGGAAAGTTTGCTCTGCGCCGTGGCTTCACATTGGAAAAAGGCGCCCGCGCACTGATTGTGGAAGATATCATCACCACCGGGCTGTCGGTGGGAGAGGCGGCCACATGCATTCGCGATTTGGGTGGCGAGGTTGTTGGCTGCGCCTGCATCATCGATCGCTCAGCTGGCAAGGCTGACATCGGCATGCCGCTGGTTGCGTTGGCCAACTATGAGGTGCCCGCCTACCCAGCCGATGCTCTACCTGATAGTTTGAAGGCCATTCCTGCCACCAAACCCGGCTCGCGTGGGCTGGCTTAAGTTCGATGCTCTTTAAGCGCCGTTCTAAACCGTCCTGGGCCAAGAGAACCCGCGCTATGGCGTGGCCGACAAGCAGCTTCACGCGTTCGGCGCGCTACTTTTTTAAGCGGGTTTTGCGGATCAACGCATCTCCCTATGCCATCGCGATGGGTGTTGCCATCGGCGCATTTGTATCGTTTACGCCACTGCTTGGGCTGCACTTTTTTATGGCCTTTGCGCTGGCTTACTTGCTGCGTGCCAACTACTTTTCTGCCATCGTCGGCACCGTGGTTGGTAATCCGATCACGTTTCCCTTCATCTGGGCTTTCACCTTTCGCGTTGGTCGCGTGATTTTGGGTGATCCGGTGCATCACAACGCGGAACCGCGACTTGATGGGCCAAGTGCCTACACAGTTGAGGCGATTTCGGGGTTTTTTGAGCGCACCTGGCCTGTGGTCAAGCCGATGCTGGTGGGTAGCATTCCTTTGGGCCTCACCGCAGCCGTGGCGTGCTATTTTCTGACCTATGGTACTGTGGTGGGGTATCAAAAGGCCCGAGCGGCAAAGACGCTGGCGACGGCGAAAAAGCGCGAGGCAATGCTTGAAAGCGCCGACGCATCATGAGGTTTTGGTCATGAAAGCTTTGCCATGAAGGACGCCCAGTGATCATCGGTCTTGGCAGCGATCTGTGTGATATCCGCAGGGTGGAACAAACACTGGAACGCTTCGGTGAGCGCTTCACCCAGCGCGTGTTTACCCCCCTTGAGCAGGCCAAGTCGGACCGGCGCAAGCAGCGTGCAGCATCCTATGCCAAACGCTTTGCTGCAAAAGAGGCATGCGCCAAGGCGCTCGGAACAGGGCTACGTAATGGAGTGTTTTGGCGAGATATGGGCGTTGAAAACCTACGTTCCGGTGCGCCCACCATGGTGCTAACGGGCGGCGCTCAAGATCAGTTGCAACGTCTGGTTCCCGAAGACCACACGCCGATGATCCATCTGTCTATCACCGATGATTTTCCCTACGCGCAGGCGTTCGTCATCATCGAAGCCTTGCCGCAGACTTAAGCCTACATGCATGGACGCGTGACCAAAGCGCCACGATTGTGGCGTAATTGCCCACCAAAGGCTTGCCTTCTCCCAGGGCGAAGGTTGACTTGTGCCCGCTGACCCCCGACATGGGCGACACGAGAGGCGCAAAGCGCCCCTGGAATCGACCGTTTTTGATGAAGCAGGAAGGCACCCATCGCATGGCGCAGGACGGATCCACAGACGAGGCGACCGCCCGCGAGCCGGAAAAAAAGAAGAGCGAACTGTGGGACACCATTGTCGTTCTCTTGCAGGCATTTGCCATCGCGCTGGTGATCCGCACCTTTCTGTTCCAGCCCTTTGTCATCCCATCCTCATCAATGGTGGGTACGCTGCTGATTGGTGATTATCTGTTTGCGAACAAATTTGCTTATGGCTTCTCCCGACACTCCCTGCCTTTCAGCCCCGATGTTTTTGATGGGCGTATTCTGGGTTCCGACCCTGAGCGCGGCGATGTGGCGGTGTTCAAATTGCCATCTGATGGCTCCACCGATTACATCAAACGCGTGATTGGCCTTCCAGGTGACAGCGTTGAAGTGCGCAACGGTGTTGTTTTCATTAATGGCGAAGAAGTTGAGCGCGAGCGCGTTGATGATTTCGTTCATCCTGAATCCGGTGAACGTGTTGCCCAATACCGTGAAACTCTGCCCAACGGCGTCAGTTACAATGTGCTCGATTTGATCGACAACTCCATGCTCGATACGTCGCCGCAGCCATTTGTGGTCCCTGAAGGTCATTATTTCATGATGGGCGATAATCGCGACAACTCCTCCGACAGCCGTACAGCACTGGTTGGGTTTGTGCCGTTGGAAAACTTTGTAGGGCGCGCCGATCTGATCTTCTTCTCGATCGCGCCCGGCTCGTCACCTTGGCAGATTTGGCGCTGGCCGGCCGATGCTCGTTTCGACCGAGTGTTTGATGGCATCTAAGCGTGTTGAAGGTGTGCTGGGACACACCTTTGCCGACCCAGCCTTGCTTGATCGTGCGCTTACCCATGCAAGCCATGGCGGTGGGCAGAGCGATGCCAGCAAAACCTACCAGCGCCTGGAATTTCTTGGCGACCGCGTCTTGGCGCTGGTCATTGCCGATGCGTTGATTGCCCGTTTTCCCAGTGCCGATGAAGGCGAGTTGGCACGTCGTCTCAACCACCTTGTGCGCGCTGAAACCTGTGCGGCGATTGCCAAACAGCTTGGGCTTGATCGCGATGTGCGCACCGATGATCTGGATGTCACCAAACCCACACGCGCCGCGCGTGCCGTGCTTGCCGATGTGTGCGAAGCGCTGATTGCTGCACTGTTTCTCGATGGCGGCATGAAGGTGGCCAAGCGGTTCATTCTCACCCATTGGCAACCGGTGATGGATGAGGCTGGTGCCGCCCGCCGCGATCCAAAAACCGCATTGCAGGAATGGGCGCATTCCAAACGCAAGGCCACGCCAACCTACACTGAAGTTGGTCGCGACGGCCCGGACCACGCGCCGGTGTTCAAAATTTCCGTTTCTGTGGATGGGATTGATCCGCTGGAAGCGCAAGGCAAATCAAAGCGCGATGCGCAGCAAGCCGCCGCCATGGCGATGCTAGTGCGTGAGGGCGTATGGAAACCCAATGATGACTGAGCAAATGCAACCAGCAACAGAAACACGCGCGGGATTCGTCGCGCTGATGGGCCCCACCAACGCGGGCAAATCGACTTTGCTCAACCGTCTGGTCGGCTCAAAAGTCGCCATCGTCTCGCACAAGGTGCAGACAACGCGTGCGCTGGTGCGCGGCATCGCAATTTTGGAAGAAACGCAGGTCGTGTTTGTCGACACGCCAGGCCTCTTTAAACCCAAACGGCGCCTAGACCGTGCGATGGTCGATACCGCCTGGTCAGGTGCCAAGGATGCCGAGTGCGTTTGCTTCGTGATCGATGCGCGTAAAGGCCTTTCCGAGATTGTCGAAGCAGCGCTGGAGCAGCTGGAAGGCATTCGTCAGCCCAAATGGCTGGTGCTCAATAAGATTGATGAGATGGATCAGTCCGAACTTCTGCCGCTGATCGCTGCGATCAACGACAAGCTGCAGTTCGACGAAACCTTTCCGCTATCCGCCATCACGGGCGAGGGCGTGGATGTTTTCATCGACGCGCTGCGCAAGACCATGAAGCCGGGGCCGTGGCTTTACCCCGAAGATCAAATCTCCGACATGCCAATGCGTATGCTCGCCGCCGAGCTGACCCGCGAAAAGCTTTATGAGCGCCTGCACGATGAACTGCCCTACGTCTCTCACGTTGTGACCGAAGATTGGAAGACCACACCCAAGGGGCACCGCGTCGAGCAGACGATCTATGTGGAGCGCGACAGCCAGAAAAAGATCGTGCTTGGCAAGGGCGGTCAGACGATCAAATGGATTTCCATGAATGCACGCAAAGCAATCAGCCATGCGGTGGATGCGCCGGTTCATCTGTTTCTGTTCGTCAAAGTACGACCGAACTGGGCTTCAGATCCAGAGCGTTACAACGAGATAGGCTTGGACTTTCCCACCAAGTAGAGCAGAGTTGCGCGCATGGAATGGACCTCCAGCGGCATTGTTCTTGGCCACAAAAAGCACGGTGAATCGAGCCTCATTCTTGAAGTAATGACGCGCGAGCGTGGTCGCCATATGGGCTTGGTGCGCGGCGGCCGATCTCGTCGCATGGCTGCGCTTTTGCAAGTTGGCAACACGCTTTCGCTCACCTGGCGCGCGCGCCTTGATGAGCATCTGGGCCTGTTTCAAGTGGATGGGGAAACACTGCGCGGCGCGCAATTGATGGAGCAACCAGTGGCGCTGCTCGCCGCCCAGCTTTGCGCATCCCATTTGCGCTTGCTGCCCGAGCGCGACCCGCACGCCCGCCTGCACGACATGCTGGGCCTCATTCTGGATCATTACGATGAACCGCAAACCATCGCCGCGCTGGTGGCCCGTTTTGAGGTGCTGCTGCTGGAAGAACTGGGTTTTGGCCTGGATCTCACCAAATGCGCAGGCACGGGCGTGCAAACTGGGCTGATCTACGTTTCACCAAAGTCCGGTTGCGCTGTCAGCGCTGATGCGGGTGCGCCTTACAAAGACAAACTGCTTGCCTTGCCGGCTTTTCTGACCGGTTCCATGGACAATCTCTCGCCACAGCAAACATCGGATGCCTTTGCGCTCACGGCTTTCTTTTTGGAGCGTAATGTCTGGGGGCCACGCGCTATACGTCCGCCAGAGGGCCGTGATGCGCTTATCCGCCGGATTTGCGGGCTTTCTGCACAACCAAAGGCCAGTATTGCTTGAAGCTATGAGCGCCCTTGGGTACGCCGGAGGGCATGAGCGACATGACGATTCGGCCACCCGGTGCGGGTGATGATGGTGGTGATGATGGCATTGAGGCCATCGACCTCGATGCGGCCTTGCGCGAGCGTTATCTTGCCTATGCCCTTTCCACCATCACGCAGCGGGCGCTGCCGGATGTGCGCGATGGCTTAAAGCCAGTCCACCGCCGCCTGCTTTACGCAATGCGCCAGCTGAAGCTGGACCCGGCGCAGGGCTTCAAAAAATCTGCCCGCGTCGTTGGCGACGTCATCGGTAAGTATCACCCACACGGTGACCAGTCGGTTTATGACGCCTTGGTGCGCTTGGCGCAGGACTTTGCTGTGCGCTACCCACTCGTTGAGGGCCAGGGCAACTTCGGCAACATCGATGGCGATAGCGCGGCAGCCATGCGCTACACCGAAGCGCGGATGACCGATGTCGCCACGCGGTTACTCGATGGCATTGACGAAGACGCGGTGGATTTCCGCGAAACTTATGATGGCTCGGAAGAAGAGCCAGTGGTTCTGCCCGCTGATTTCCCCAATCTTCTGGGGAACGGCTCCACTGGCATTGCGGTTGGCATGGCGACCTCCATTCCGCCGCACAATGTGGCTGAGCTATGCGATGCCTCGCTGGCGCTGATCGACAACCGCAACATGGAAACGCCGGAGCTTGTGAAGCTGGTTCCAGGACCTGATTTCCCAACTGGCGGCATCATGGTTGAGGATGAGGCAAGCCGTATCCAATCATACGAGACGGGGCGGGGCGGTTTCCGTGTTCGCGCGCGCTGGCACAAGGAAGACCAGGGCAGGGGCACCTGGTCGATCGTGATCACTGAGATCCCGTATCAGGTGGTCAAAAGCCGCCTTGTAGAGCGCATCGCCGATCTCCTGTTGTCGAAGAAGTTACCATTGCTCGGTGATGTACGCGATGAATCCGCTGAAGACATGCGATTGGTCTTGGAGCCGAAGAACCGCAACGTCGACCCGGAACTGATGATGGAGTCGCTGTTCCGGCTGACCGAACTGGAATCGCGCATCTCGCTGAACATGAACGTGCTCGACGGTGGGCTGACACCACGTGTGATGGGCCTGCGCGAGGTTCTGGTCGCTTGGCTTGATCACCGCCGTGATGTGCTGGTGCGTCGTTCCAATTTTCGCCTTGGCAAGATTGCCGCGCGTCTGGAGCTGCTTGAAGGCTTCATCATCGCCTATCTCAACCTGGATGAGGTGATCCGCATCATCCGCTATGAGGATGAGCCAAAACAAGAGCTGATGAAAGCGTTCGGCCTGACCGATACCCAGGCCGATGCCATCCTCAACATGCGCCTGCGTGCCTTGCGCAAACTTGAGGAAATGGAGATCCGCAAGGAGCGCGATGCTCTGCTGGAAGAGCAGGCGGGCTTAGAAGCGCTGGTTGGCTCAAACGCCCGCCAGTGGACACGGATTGGCAGAGACATCAAAGCGCTCCGCAAGACCTATGGCCCAGAGACCGATCTGGGCCGCCGCCGCACAACGTTTGCCGAAGCGCCGTCCCTTGATCTCAGTGACATTGATGCGGCCATGGTGGAGCGCGAGCCGGTCACCGTTGTGCTTTCCCAAAAAGGCTGGGTGCGGGCGCTGAAGGGCCACAACGCTGATATCTCAAAGCTCGATTTCAAGCAGGGCGACCGCCTGAAACTGACCCTCGAAGCCATGACCACAGATAAGCTGGTGGCCGTCTCCACTGGCGGCAAGGTGTTCACGCTCACCGCTGACAAACTGCCGGGCGGGCGCGGCCATGGCGATCCGCTGCGCATCATGGTGGATCTGGAAGCAGGGCAAGATATCGTCGCGCTGTTTGTCCATGATCCAAAGCGCAAGCTGCTGATGGTCAACACAGATGGGTACGGGTTTGTTGCACCAGAAAAGGACATCGTCGCCAACACCCGCAAGGGCAAGCAGGTGATGAACTTATCGGAACCAACGGAGCTGCAAATGTCGGTGCCGGTGGATGGTGATATGGTTGCGGTGATCGGTGAAAACCGCAAGCTGCTGCTTTTCCCATTGGTACAGATCGCCGAGATGGGCCGCGGCAAAGGCGTGCGCCTGCAACGCTACAAAGATGGGGGCTTAAGCGACCTCGTCACGTTCAAGGGCGAAGACGGTCTCACCTGGGCTGACAGTGCCGGGCGGCAGTACAATCGCTCGCTTGATGAGATGACAGAGTGGCGCGGTGAGCGCGCCCAGGCTGGCCGTATGGCGCCACAGGGCTTTCCCAGAAACAACAAATTTGGGTGATGACGGCTTGCGTTGAGCTGAGTGCAACCCATGTGAGTTGGCTCGTACACGTGGCTGTTTCAATCGATGAGCGATTGCAGAGTCGGCAAAGCGAGCCACAAGCGTCGCATGATGGGGTTGGTGTGTTGCTTGCAAATAGGTTTAAAATCAGAGGCATATATGGCCTCTATGGTTCGTGATGTCTGATACCAAAATCAAAACGATGGAAGAGTTTGCCGCTGTAAGTGGGCTTTCGCGGCCGACTGTTTCCAAATATTTTTTCGATGCCAACAGCGTCCGCCCAAAAACCCGCGCCCGGATTGAAGACGCGCTTGAGCGTTACGATTATCGGCCCAATATCTATGCCATGAACCAAAACCGGCGGCTGACGCGCACGCTTGGTATTGTCGTTCCTTTCCTGGCAGACCCGTTCTTTGCCGAGATCGCTAGAAACATTGAGCGGCTGTGTATTGATGCTGGCTTCCGCCCCATTGTTTTTAGCTCGCACGGCGAACCGGACTTGGAGGCTGACAACCTGAAAAGTTTGTTGGCTATGAAGCCGTCAGGCGCGTTGTTGGCCCCCTTGGGGCGCCTGTCTGACCGTTCAGCGCTCTCCAATTTTAGTGCCGAAGTGCCGTCTATTCTCTTCGATAGCAACATGGATGGTATCGGCGAGGGCTTTGTTGGCCTGGACAACGAGCAGAGTATTGGCGCCATCGTTCGCTATCTGTGTGAGTCAGGCCAGCCGCCCAGCTTCTTTGAAGGCAGGATGGCACCTAACCCAAATGTGCAATCCAAGCTGAAGGCCTACACCCAGTCGATGAAGCAATTGGGCCATGAGCCGCATATCGTTTATGCCGACGGTGAAGGTTGGGACTTCGAATCGATCGGCTATAATGCCGGCATCCGTGCCTTGCAGGCGCGAGATTTCCCAACCAATACAATCCTCTGCGGCAATGACCGCTTGGCTGTTGGTTTCTTAGCCGCCGCCTATGAAGAGGGCTTGCGCGTCGGGCGCGGTGATGGCTGTGCGTTGCGTGTTGCTGGACATGATGACCACCCTTTTTCGCGGTTCACATGCCCACCGCTGACAACGGTATCGCAGGATTTCAGCGCGATAGCCGCCAAGAGTGTGGAGCTTTTGACCGACTTGATCGATCACGACAACCAGCGCCCAACAGAGCGAACAACAACACTGTTTGACGGTCAGTTGGTCATACGCGCTTCTGCGTAAGAAGTAGTCTGAAAATTTACGCGCGTAAAATTTTGATTGACACGCTCGAATTTTCCTCGGTACGCTGCACTTCTAAAAACAAACATAAGTCCCGGGAGGAGACACAATGTCTTTTGCAACGAAGCTGTGCACCGCCACAGCGCTTACATTGACTATGGCTAGCGGCGCAGCGATCGCCCAAGACGCCACGATCACCATCGCCACTGTGAACAATGGCGATATGATCCGTATGCAGGGTTACACCGACCAATTCACCGAGCAGACCGGCATTGCGGTAGAGTGGGTGACGCTGGAAGAAAACGTGCTTCGCCAGCGCGTGACCACCGACATCACCACCAATGGTGGCCAGTTCGACATCATGACCATCGGCATGTACGAAACGCCGATCTGGGGTGCCAATGATTGGTTGGTCCCGCTGGACAATCTATCCGACGCGTACAATGTCGACGACATCCTGCCAGCTATGCGCGGCGGTCTTTCGCACGACGGCACGCTCTATGCTGCGCCGTTCTATGGCGAAAGCTCAATGGTCATGTATCGCACGGACCTGATGGAAGCTGCTGGCCTGGAAATGCCAACTGCGCCGACCTGGGATTTCATCCGTGAAGCGGCTGCGGCCATGACTGACCGCGCCAACGACATCAACGGTATCTGCCTGCGTGGCAAAGCTGGTTGGGGCGAAGGCGGTGCCTTCATCACCTCCATGTCCAACTCCTTTGGCGCACGTTGGTTCGATGAGGACTGGAATGCTCAGTTCGACACTGAAGCTTGGGCCAACACGCTCAACTTCTATGTCGGCATGATGGAAGAATCTGGTCCTGCTGGTTACGCAACCAACGGCTTCAACGAAAACCTCTCTTTGTTCAACCAGGGCAAATGCGGCATGTGGATTGATGCCACGGTGGCGGCTTCGTTCGTAACCGGCGATGATTCCACAGTTGCTGACTCTGTTGGTTTTGCTCTTGCGCCAGACACTGGCCTTGGCAAACGCTCCAACTGGTTGTGGGCATGGGCATTGGCTATCCCAGCCGGCACCCAGCAGGCTGATGAAGCCACGCAGTTCATTGAGTGGGCGACATCCACCGATTACATTGAACTTGTCGCTGAGAATGAAGGCTGGGCCAACGTGCCTCCTGGCGCACGCACCTCGCTTTACGAGAACCCGAACTACATTGAAGTCCCGTTCGCTCAGATGACACTCGACTCGATCCTGACGGCGGACCCGAACAACCCAACCGTTGATCCGGTTCCTTATGTGGGCATCCAGTTCGCTGCGATCCCTGAGTTTGCTGGTATTGCGACGGAAGTCAGCCAAGAGTTCTCAGCGGTCTATGCCGGTCAGCAGACCGTGGAAGAAGCACTGGCCAATGCTCAGGCTATCACGAACGACGCCATGGAAGCCGCCGGCTACCGCTAAGCGTATCGCGTGAATTGGTGAGGGGCGGTTCTTCCTCCGCTGCCCCTCATCCCTCGTTTCTCAATTTTAAGCCCCCCTGATCGCATCTCAGGCGGCACAACGCTAACGTAGGTGATCTGCGTGGGCAGTGTCCGTCAACGGAAGAAGTGTATCCATGGCTACCAAAGCATCCAGATCTGCCGCCCGCATCATGATGGCGCCCGCTGTGATCCTCCTCTTGGGATGGATGTTGGTGCCACTGACGATGACGCTGTTCTTCTCGTTCAAAAGGTATCTGCCGCTGCGCGGTGACAGCCTTGAACGTGGACTGGATTGGGTCGGTTTCGAAAACTATGCTCGCTTTCTCTCCTCCAGCGCCTTCTGGCCCAGTGTTCAGACTACGCTGATTATGGTTGGCGGCGTTCTCGTCATCACGGTTGTGCTCGGTGTGTTGCTCGCCATTTTGCTCGATCGGCCGATATGGGGCCAAGGCGTCGTTCGCATTCTGGTTATCGCGCCTTTTTTCGTGATGCCAACCGTGACGGCTCTGGTCTGGAAGAACATGTTCATGGATCCAGTGAACGGCTTCCTGGCTCATCTCTGGCGACTGTTTGGCGCTGAACCGATTTCCTGGCTTTCCGAAGCCTCGCTTTCCTCCATTGTTATGATCGTGTCCTGGCAGTGGTTGCCGTTCGCAACGCTCATTCTGCTGACCGCGATTCAATCACTGGACAGTGAGCAGCTAGAAGCCGCTGAAATGGACGGGGCCCCAGCGCTGAAGCGCTTCTGGTTCATTACTTTGCCGCATCTGTCGCGGGCCATCACCATCGTGGTCCTCATCCAGACGATTTTCCTGTTGTCGATCTTTGCAGAGATCTTCGTCACCACCGGCGGAGCCTTTGGAACACGAACCCTGACCTATCTGATCTTCCAGCGCGTCATTGACGGCCAGAACATTGGGCTTGGGTCGGCAGGCGGCGTCTACGCCATCATCCTTGCGAACATCGTTGCCATCTTCCTGATGCGCATCGTCGGCAAGAACCTGGACAAATAGGGGAAAAGACGATGGCACGCGCAACAACCACTCGCAAAAAGATCGCTTGGACTGCCCTGGCATGGGCTGTGGGCCTCCTGATCTTTTTCCCGATCTATTGGACGATCCTGACCAGCTTCAAAACCGAAGCCCAGGCGATCAATGATCCGCCACTGTTCTTCTTCTTTGACTGGACACTGGAAAATTACGCTGTTGTTCAAGAGCGTTCTGACTACATGCAGTTCCTTTGGAACTCTGTGATCATCGCAGGCGGGTCGACACTGCTTGGCGTCATCGTGGCGGTGCCAGCTGCTTGGTCCATGGCCTTTGTGCCCTCCAAGCGCACCAAAGACATTCTGCTCTGGATGCTCTCCACCAAGATGTTGCCTGCGGTTGGCGTGCTCTATCCAATCTCACTGATCTTTGTGCATTTTGGCCTGCTCGACACCCGCATCGGTCTGGTGATGGTGCTGATGCTGATCAACCTGCCGATCATTGTGTGGATGCTCTACACCTACTTCCGCGAGATCCCTGGCGAGATCCTCGAAGCCGCGCGGATGGACGGCGCAGGTCTGAAAGAAGAGATCCTTTACGTCCTCACGCCGATGGCCATTCCAGGCATCGCATCCACGATCTTGCTGAACTTCATTCTTGCCTGGAACGAAGCGTTCTGGACGCTCAACCTGACGGCCGCCAGTGCGGCACCGCTGACGGCATTCATTGCCAGCTACTCAAGCCCCGAGGGCCTGTTCTACGCCAAGCTCAGCGCGGCTTCGACTATGGCCATCGCACCAATCCTCATCCTTGGCTGGTTCAGCCAGAAGCAACTTGTACGCGGCCTCACCTTCGGCGCCGTCAAATAGGGACCTGAAACCATGGGAAATATCGTTCTCGACCAAGTGGAAAAGTCCTTCGGCAACGTGAAGGTGATCCACCCGCTGGACTTGGAAATCAACGATGGCGAATTCGTCGTCTTTGTCGGTCCGTCCGGCTGCGGTAAGTCCACGCTCTTGCGTCTGATTGCAGGCCTGGAAGACATGACCGGCGGTGCAATCCGCATTGACGGCAATGATGCAACCAATGTGCCGCCGGCCAAGCGCGGGCTGGCCATGGTATTCCAGTCTTATGCGCTCTACCCGCATATGAGCGTGCGCAAGAACATCGCCTTCCCGCTGCGCATGGCCAAGATGGACAAAGCAGAACAGGACCGCCGCGTCGAGCAAGCAGCCTCTGTGCTGAACTTGACCGACTATCTGGATCGTCGCCCGGCGGCCCTGTCGGGTGGTCAGCGCCAGCGTGTTGCCATTGGCCGGGCCATTGTGCGTGAGCCATCAGCGTTTCTGTTTGATGAGCCACTGTCCAACCTTGATGCGGCACTACGCGTGGGCATGCGCCTTGAAATCAGCGAGATGCACAAGCGGCTGACAACAACCATGATCTACGTGACCCATGATCAGGTGGAAGCGATGACCATGGCCGATAAGATCGTGGTGCTGCAGGCTGGCCGTATTGAACAGGTCGGCAGCCCTCTGGAACTCTACAAAGCACCGCGCAACCGCTTCGTCGCCGGGTTCATAGGCTCGCCAAAAATGAACTTCATGGAGGGCGAAGAGGCTGCCAAGCACAACGCCCATGCCATTGGCATTCGCCCTGAGCACATCACAACATCGGACAAAGAAGGCATTTGGAAGGGCACCATTGGCGTGTCCGAGCACTTGGGGTCTGACACCTTTTTCCATGTTCATATGGAAGGCCGCGCGGACCCCATGACGGTGCGTGCAGGCGGCGAAGTGGATATGCATCACGGCGATACGATTTACATGACGCCTGATGCTGAGCGCATCCACAAGTTTGATGCCGAAGGACTGCGCATCGAATGACACGGTTACAGGGCAAGTGCGCGCTGATTACCGGCGCGGCCCGCGGAATTGGTTTAGCCTTTGCGCAGGCTTATGTCCGTGAAGGCGCACGGGTCGTTATTGCCGATATCAATGAGGGTGCTGCGAAGATTGCTGCCGACAGCATCGGCTCTGCAGCCAGTGCTGTGCGCATGGATGTAAGCGATCAGGCGAGCATTGCTGAAGGTGTCGAAGCGGCCATCCAGGCGATGGGTCAAATCGATATTCTCATCAACAATGCCGCCATCTTTACCGCTGCCCCGATTGTGGACATCGATCCGGGCGATTTTCAAAAAACTTTCAATATCAATGTCGCTGGCGCTCTGTTCACGATGCAGGCTGTCGCGCGCCACATGATCGCTAGGGGTGGCGGCGGAAAAATCATCAATATGGCAAGTCAGGCAGGTCGCCGGGGTGAACCGCTGGTTGCCGTGTACTGCGCAACCAAGGCTGCGGTTATCAGTCTGACCCAGTCAGCAGGGCTCGATCTCATCAAGCACGGCATCAATGTGAACGCTATCGCGCCTGGCGTCGTGGATGGCGAGCACTGGGAAGGCGTGGATGCGCTGTTTGCCAAACTTGAGGGTAAGGCGCCTGGCCAAAAGAAAAAGGAGGTGGGTGATGCCGTTCCTTTCGGGCGTATGGGGCGGGCCGACGACCTGACAGGCATGGCCGTCTTTCTGGCCTCTGATGAGGCCGATTACATCGTTGCTCAAACTTACAATGTTGATGGCGGCCAATGGATGAGTTGATACCACTGTCACATGCCAATCTGAGCAGCATGCCTGGCTCTGTGGCGAGGCCGAGCTATGAGCGCAGCAAACTCACGCATGGGATCATCCATATCGGTGTGGGCAATTTCCACCGCGCGCACCAAGCTTGGTACCTGCACCGATTGATGCAAACTGGAGAGGCTCATGATTGGGCCATTCTGGGTGCGGGAGTGCGCCACTACGATGCCGTGATGCGCGATAAGCTTCTGGCGCAAGACTGCTTGACCACGCTCATCGAATTGGACCCAGCTGGCATCTCAGCCGAAATTATTGGGTCCATGATCGACTACATACCGGTTGAAGAGGGCAATGGACCGCTCATAGAAGCGATGGCTGACCCGGCCATTCGCATCGTTGGCCTTACCGTGACCGAGGGCGGCTATTACATCGATCCGGTAACCAATGCCTTTGATGCAGCCCATGGCGACATCAAACATGATGCTGACCAGCCTGATGCACCGATTACTGCTTTTGGGGCCATCATCGCCGCGTTAAAAGCGCGTCGCGATCAAGGTTTGGGGCCCTTCAGCGTGCTCAGTTGCGATAACCTTCAAGGAAACGGCGCCATCACCCGCCAGGCCGTCGTGTCCTTGGCAGCGTTAAGTGACCCTGACCTGGCCAGTTGGATCGATGCCAACTGCACGTTCCCTAATTCCATGGTCGATTGCATTGTGCCCGCCACCGGTCCCGAAGAGCTGGCGATGGTGCATGCCTTGGGAATCGGCGATGCTGTACCGGTGACTCATGAGAACTTTCGCCAATGGGTGATCGAAGATGATTTTTGTGCTGGACGACCCGCTTGGGAGAAGGTCGGCGCAACCGTCACACGCGATGTTCATGCCTATGAAGCAATGAAACTGCGCATGCTCAACGCCGGTCATCAGGTCCTGGCCAATGCTGGTGAAATTCTCGGCCTTGAAACGATTGCCGATTGCATGGCCGACCCAGCAATCCGCGGTTTCTTTAAAAAGGTGCAGATCGAAGAAATTCTTCCTTTTGTGCAAGCAGTGCCCGGCATGTCGCCGCACCAATATTTGGGCCTCATAACGCAGCGTTTTGCCAATCCATCCATCAAAGACACCACGCGCCGCGTCGCGTTTGACGGCTCTGCCCGGCATACGGGGTTCGTGCTGCCCATCGTTCGCGATGCCATGCAGGCTGGCGCCGATGTAGCGGGCCTTGCTCTGGTTGAAGCGCTTTGGGCACGCATGTGCTTCGGCACACGTGAGGATGGATCAAGGATCGACGCCAACGACCCCAATTGGGCTGATCTGCATGCCGCTGCGCGCGCAAGCAAAACCGACCCTTCGGCCTGGCTCCAGCAAAGCGCGATCTATGGTGACTTGGCGCAGGCCACGCCGTTCACGACGGCTTTTGCGCATTGGCTACAACTGATCTGGCAAGAGGGTGCAGAAGCAGCGATTGAGTTGTATTGCGCGGCGTCAGAAGCACCGTTTTCCTTGCAAAGAACATTGCGCGTTTAACGATTCCAGCGGTACAGGCGCTGCAACGATTGGCAGCGTGTACGGCGCGCGATCCGGCCAGCGCTTTAAGGTCGCCGTTTGACACTTAGACCAGTGAGCACGCTGCCCAACAGAAACGGCAGCAGAACCGCGAACACCAGCACATTGGCTTCAACGCGATCCAATTCCGTAAGCGTCCGACTTTGAACGAATTGAAATATCGCGGCGGCCACCAACACGGCCCAAATGGCGTAAAGGAATTTGCGGTTCAGATATCGGGCAGCTAGTGCGCCACACAAAGCGCCAACGGCGGCGATTACCAGAGCACTGACTGCCAAGACGATAACCATGGACCAAGCACTCCTATCGATACATGCGTACGCGTAACTCGCCGATTCTTACCGACTCGCCCGCCACCCACTTGGTGTAAGATGCTCCTGCGGCTTAAAGCGGGCCTTGTAGGCCATCTTCTGCGAGCCCTCGACCAAATAGCCGAGATAGAGATAGGGCAGGCCGCGTTTGCGGGCCCGTTCGATGTGATCAATGATCATGTAGGTGCCCAGTGATCGGACCTCTAGCGACGGGTCCGGGTCGAAAAACGAGTACACCATCGACAGACCATCGGCCACTTGATCGGTCAGGCAAAGCCCCATCAGCGGCCCGCCATCTTCACTAGCCAAAGCGCCAGGCTGGCGCTGGCGGTAGCTGACGACCTGCGTGTCGATGTGGCTGTCTTCTATCATCATGGCGTAATCAAGCACGCTCATCTGCGCCATGCCACCATCCTCGTGGCGCGCGTCCAGATAATCGCGAAACATGGCGTATTGCTCTGACGTTGCACGGTTGGCTTCATCACGGCCGACAAGATCAAGATTGCGTTTGATGATGCGCTTCATCGATTTGGTGGGGCGAAAATCATCCACCTTTACCCGCACCGAAACGCACGCGTTACAGCCTTCGCACGCGGGCCGATACGCAATGTTCTGCGAGCGCCGAAACCCACCGGCTGACAGCATCGCGTGCAATTCGCGCGCCTGCGAACCGACAAGATGGGTGAAGATTTTCCGCTCGTTCCTGTCCGACAGATACGGGCACGGCGAGGAGGCCGTGAGATAAAAGGTTGGCGTATCAAGCGGATGCTTGGTCATCAGGGGTAGCCAATCAGGGCATGCAACAAACGTCGTTTATGCATTCTAGAGGGAAAAATACCATGGCGCCAGAAACGTGAACGCAAGCCAGTAGAGCACAACAAGCGGCGCGCCCGCTTTGACATAGTCCGAAAAGCGATAGTGGCCAGGTCCCATCACCAACAGGTTGGTCTGATAGCCAATCGGTGTGGCGAACGAGCAGTTGGCTGCCAGAAGCACTGCCATGACGAAAGGTTCGGGCGGCAGGGAAAGATCGCCAGCCAGTTGCAAGGCGATGGGTGTGAAAAGCACAGCCGTTGCGTTGTTGGACAAAATGTTGGTCAGCACTGCCACAACCAGGAAGAAGGCTGAGAGAATCACAGTTGGTCCGGCATCAGCCGCCAGAGCCATCACCCCTGCCGCAATCGCCCTGTCGCCGCCGGTCACTTGCAGCGCGGCGCCCATTGCCAGCGCCGTACCGATCATCATCACGATACGTGGATCAATGGCGCGCGTTGCCTGGCGAATGTTCAGACATCCTGTTGCCACCATTGCAAAAGCCGCAGCGACGGTTGCGACCATAAGGTCAGCAAAGCCTAACAGAACGCAGATGATCGCAACGGCAAAGATGCCGATGGCCATCGGTGCGCGCTCCCGATTGCCGATTTCGGCGCGTGTTTCCTCAAGGATCAAGAGTTCGCGCTGGCCGCGTAGATTTTCCAGCCCGTCATCGGTGCTGGCCAGCAGAAACACATCGCCAGCTTCCAAGCGCAAAGCGTCGAGTGCAACGCGCGGCATCCGCGAGCGGCGTTCAATGCCCAAAAGCTTGTGCTCACCACCCAGATAGGCGGCGATAACGTCGATGCTCTGACCGACAAACCGTGCGCCAGGCGCGAGCATGGCCTCGCTGGCATTCACCGAAAGCACGCCACGGCGATCATCGTCCTCAGCCGGGGTGGAGGCCACGAAGGTTTTTACCAACTCATCGCGTTTGGCGGCGACAACAACGGTGTCGCCTGGCATCAACTCCAGATTGTCAAAGGGTGGCAGAAACAGGCGTGGTCCACGGCGCACTGAGCGCACGGTGATATCTTTGAGGTCCGTGAAAAGCCCTTGCGTTGCCCGCGCGCCCACCAGCGCATCGCCCGCCACCAAGCGCTGCTCGGCAATGAATTGCTTGCCGCGAAACGTTGTGGTTGGCGCTGATGCAGCGTCCTTCTTCAATATGCTCGGAAGAACCCAAAGCAGATAAGGCAGCATCGCGATCACCAAGAGCATCGCAAATTCGCTCTGGTCGAAAAAACCGAGCATGTACCCAGCGTTGCGCTCGGCAGTGGAGGCCACAAGCAGGTTGGTCGATGAGCCAATGAGCGTCGTGGTACCGCCCAAAATCGTCGCAAACGAGAGCGGGATCAGAAACGGACGTGCACCGTCTGGCAGTTTGGCCGCCATGGCGCCGATCACCGGCAGCAGCATCACCACCACGGGTGTGTTGTTAAGAAAGGCGCTGGATGCACCGGCGATCAAAATGATCAGCAGGATCGCCAGCACTTCGCGTTTGCCGCCAATGCGTGTGGCAAGGCGGGCAACCGGCGCCAGTGCATCGGTCTGGAAAAGTGCTTGCCCGATAACAAGCAGCGCCAGAATCGTGAAAAGAACGGGGCTTGCGAAGCCATCAAGCAGGAAAGCGGGGTCAACAAAGCCTTGCTGCACCGCGGCCCCGATGGGGATGCCGAATTGCTCGCTTAGCGTGGAGCCGATCATCGATAGAATGGAAAAGACCAGCAACAAAGCGGCCATGATGCCAAGCGAGACGAACTCGATTGACCAACGGTCTGATGCATAGGCGACGATGGCCAAGCCGATCACCGCATAGACCATCCAGACATCAAGTCCGATCAAAGGCAAAACCCTCACGCCGCTTTTGTGCATAGCAACCATGCGGCGAGAGGGCAGGAGTTAGCAACCAGCTTTTGATTGCGCGCTGTGGACGAGGACCAGAAGCTGCGCTTACGAGCCGCGAAGTAATGCCGCGCGCTGGCTGTTGTTGATGACAACGGTGCCGAGCAAGACATCGTGCAGACAGCGCTTGGTAGATGAGAACAGGCTCGCTCCCAATATAATGAAGAGCAGCAGGCCCGTGCCGGCAGAGAAGTAGAAGGCCAGCGCATGCACAATGGCCAGCAAGCCGTACATCGGCGCGCCATGCCAAAGCCGCATCTCAATGCCCATCGCCTGCATGCCAGGTGTCGCAGATTTTGCGCCACCCAAGGTGAGTCCAATATACGCAATCGCAATAAGCGGCAGCAAAATCGGATAGAGTAGCCAGGCAAGGCCGAATGTCGGTAGGCCAAGGATCGCAATCATCACCGCTGCGATGGTGACGAAGATCGATAGCACAATCAGATCGAGCACAAAGGCGAAGATACGCCGCGTGCGCACACCATCAAAAAGCCAGGGTTCGCTAACCGGATCCAAGGCAAAACGGTCGCGTTTTGGGTCGCTTCCGTCAAGCGGCATGATCGGCGGGCGCGGGGAAGACGACTGTGATGATGAGGCGGTGGTCATGGGGCTCCGGTCCTGTGCAAAAGTGTGCAACAGACGTGGGCATGCCGGCAGCGCCCTTCAAGGTAAAAGGTGCTATTTGGCCAGATTTGCAGCGATTTCAGGCGCAAAATAGGTCAAAATGCCATCGGCACCCGCGCGCTTGAAGGCAAGCAGACTTTCCATGATGGCTTTGTCGCGGTCGATCCAGCCATTGGCAGCCGCCGCTTCGATCATCGCGAATTCACCGGAGACCTGATAAACCGTGGTTGGTACGCCGAAGGTGGATTTCACCCGGTGAACGATATCCAGGTACGGCATGCCTGGCTTCACCATCACCACGTCGGCACCTTCTGCGATGTCCAGCTCCACTTCATGCTCGGCCTCTCGGCCATTGGCGGGGTCCATCTGATAGGTGCGCTTGTCGCCCTTCAACGTGCCGGATGCACCAACCGCATCGCGAAATGGCCCGTAGAACGCTGACGCATATTTGGCTGCATAGGCCATAATTGGCAGATCGGTGTGGCCCGCGTCATCCAGACTGGTACGAATCGCACCAATGCGCCCGTCCATCATATCCGATGGCGCGATCATGTCCGATCCCGCTTCAGCGAGCGTTTGGGCCTGTAACACCAGTTGTGCGACGGACGCATCATTGTCGATCTGCTGATCATTGTCGCCGAAAACACCGTCATGACCGTGGCTTGTGTAAGGGTCGAGCGCCACATCGGTGATCAGCCCAACATCAATGCCCGCAGCCTTGATCGCCCGCACAGCGGTGCAGACCAAGTTGTTGCTGTTGAGTGCCTCAGTGCCGGTTTCATCGCGCAGCGCAGGGTCAGTGTTGGGAAACAAAGCAAGTGCGCGAACACCAAGATCTTCAGCCCGCTTGGCGGCATCCACTGCCAAATCAGGAGACATTCGCGACACGCCGGGCATCGATGCCACCGGTTCGCGTGTGTTGGTTCCATCAGTCAGAAAAATCGGCCAGATCAGATCATCGACGGTCAACACGTTTTCGCGCGTCAGGTCGCGCAACCAGGGTTGTAGCCGCCGCCGCCGCATCCGGCGTCCGCCAGTGACCTCGTTCACAAGGCCGCGTGCCGTTTGTTTGTCCATTGTATCAGCCCTGTCTCGCTAAACGCTGTTCTTGCCTGTTGCTAGCAGTGGGCAGGAAGCCGGGCAATGTCGTGGAAGGCCTGATGTGGCCAAGCTGATCAAGCGGGCAAGCATTCCTTGCTCTTGTCCGGGGTGTTCGGCATAACCCACCGATCACCTGCCAGCCCATGAAAAGGATCGCCTCAACCTGATGGCGCGAACATCCGCCCCTGAGCCCATTGATCCTATCTGGATCACGCCACCACCCAAACAGCGCCTCGACCCCATCGAGCGTTGGTTCATTGTGGTTTTGCGCGTTATCGCCTTGGTGCTCCTAGCGCGTGCTATTTACGGCTGGCTGCTGATCGTTGGGCTGCTCGACCATCCTGAACTAGGAGCCCTGCTGCTCGCTGATCCTTACGTGCGGTTTGCGCTGTTCGGCATTCTTACCGTTGCCAGCATCATCGCATGTGTTGGGCTTTGGTTGCTTGCCCCCTGGGGTGCGGTGCTGTGGCTGGTGATTGTGGCCGCTGATGCGTTGATTTTCTTTCTACTGCCGAACCTTGGCATCATCAGCATAACGATTGTGCTGATCAATGCCGGACTCGTGTCGGTCTATTTGGGCATGCTGTTACAGGTTCGCCGGTCGTCCCATGAGGCGCCGCCGCTGCGCTAGCGTTGTGCGTTCGTTTGGACTGCCGCAGTTAGCCTCAACGCTCTGTCACCAGCACTGGTTAGGCGTTCCTCACCGCAATTGGTGAACAGCTTCTTGCACCAATACGAGAAGAAATATGAAATTAATCAAAGACTTTAAGCGAGGTTTTAGAGCTCACTGGTAGATTGCTTTCACGACCGGAGGAAACATCCGGCAAAAACAGTGAGGCTTACCAATGACCAAGACCAGTGCCGCTATGGCAACCTACCTGGCCGATCAAGATGAAGACCAGGGTATTGAACCGCTTTATATGGAATCGCTGCACCTTGTGGAGCGACTGCACCGCCGTCTACTTGATGTGATCAAAGATGAGTTCGACCGCCAGGGTCGTTCGGACATCAACTCTGTGCAGGCGCTTTTGCTCTTTAACATCGGCGATTCCGAGCTTACCGCCGGCGAGCTTCGCACCCGTGGCTACTATCTTGGCTCGAACGTTTCTTACAATCTGAAGAAACTCGTTGATCTGGGTTTCGTGTCCCATCAGCGCTCGCGCATGGACCGTCGCTCGGTTCGCGTCAGCTTGACTGACAAAGGCAAAGAGATCGCCAAGATCGTGGGTGATCTTTATCAGCGCCACCTGCTTTCCATCGAAAAAGTCGGCGGCTTGGGCACCGATGAATTCAAAACGTTGAACAAGTCGCTGCATCGTCTTGAGCGTTTTTGGACTGATCAGATCCTTTATCGTCTGTAAACGGCGAGGCGTTCACGCGCTGTCGCAAGACTTTGCTAACCAAAACCCCGCATCATCATTTTTTGATGGTGCGGGGTTTTTCGTTTGCGGCCGAGCCGGGGTTCGAGTGGCCTGCTATTCTGTGTGGTTTTTGCCGCACCTCATCACAAATGCGTTAGGTCAAAGCGGCTCAAATGGCCAACCACAAAAGAGCCACATTGCATTGGCGTCACCAAGGCCAACATATGAGACAAAATGCATGTAACCGCCCGAACGGGTGTCAGGTGGCTAGGCGTGCTTTCCCGATTTCTGTAGGATGCTGTGATGAACCAGAAAACCGATAAGATGAAAACACGCCGCCAAATTCTCGCCGCCGGCCTTGGCCTTGGTGCCTCGGCACTGGCAATGCGCGCTGCGCACGCTCAGCAGTCTGCTCTTGATGCACTTCTCGATCAGCGCCTGCGCGAGCACAACTCTGGCTGGGGCGACAGTTTCGATTCGACCGCACAGGGCCAGGCCCCGGTCATCTCTCCTGAACCGATGTTCTCTCCAGCCAGTGCAGTGAACCTTGAAACGGCGCTGCGTCAGCACTCCGACATGATGGCCCGCGGCGGCTGGAATCAGGTGCCTGCCGACACAGTGCTCCGCTTGGGCGTGCGCCATGCCAATGTGCAGCAGCTTCGCCAACGTCTGATCGTTGGCGGTGACTTGGCCCAGCAGTGGGGCATTTCAGATATTTTCGACAGCTATGTTGATTCAGCGGTCAAGCGCTTCCAGGCGCGCCACGGCTTGGTTGTAGACGGCATCATGGGGGCCGAAGGCTACGCCGCCATGAATGTGCCGATTGGCCTGCGCGTGCGGCAAATGGAAACCAATTTGGTGCGTATCCGCTCCATGTCGGGCTTCTTGGGTGATCGCTACGTGATGGTGAACATTCCGGCTGCCGCGCTCGAAGCGATCAACTCCGGCCAAGTGACCACCCGTCACACTGCGATTGTCGGCAAGGTGGATCGACCCACACCAATCCTTGATAGCCGCATTCACGAATTGAACTTCAATCCCTATTGGACTGTGCCGGTTTCCATCATTCGCCGTGATTTGATTCCGTTGATGCAGGAAAACCCAAGCTATCTGGCCGAAAACAACATCCGCATCTTCAACAGTTGGGGTGCCAGCGCGCAGGAATTGGCACCTGAGCAGGTCAACTGGAACACCGAAGAGGCCACGCGCTACATGTTCCGCCAGGATCCAGGCGAGATCAATTCGCTGGGTTCAGTGAAGATCAACTTCCACAATGAGCACCAGGTTTATCTACATGATACGCCGGATAAATCTCTGTTTGGCGACGATTACCGCTTCCTGTCATCCGGTTGCGTGCGCGTGCAGAACATCCGCGAATTGGTGACATGGCTGCTTGCCAGCACCGATGGTTGGTCGCGCCAGCGCATTGACCAAGTGATTCAGACCGGTGAGCGCGTCGATCTGCGCATTCCCGATCCTGCTCCGCTTTACATCAATTACGTCACGGCGTGGGCGGCATCGGATGGAACGGTCAACTTCCGCGAAGATATCTACAACCGCGATGGCCTGCCGACTGTCGCCTCCAACGGCTAGAGCTTTGGCGGCGTGAGCGGCGAGATTTATCTCGAAATTGTTCCCGTCGATAAGGCGCTGCGCGTTACAGCGATTGATCCGGTAACAGGGCTGGAGGTGGTGTTTGCCGCCCCCAGCTACACAGCGCGCGAACGCATCAACGAACTGGCACGGCGCAAATTGCAGGCACGTATCGCGCGCGAGCGGCCAGAGGCGGCAGCCTCCAAGACCGATGCAGCGCCTGGGCGCGGTAAGCTCGTCTGAGCACACAATCCCGTGCGCTTTTCACGCGCCCTTTGGTGTGTTGGACAGCGCCGCGCAATGTGTTAGCTGCACATCTCAGCTGCCGATTGCCGGTAACGCGCGCGCATGGCCGCGCTGACCCATCGCCGATCCATCACTAGGGGGCCTTCATCCATGGCTATGACCGAACACGACGCACAGGCGTTGTACCCGACCTTTTTCACCGATGATCTTGCCACGACCGACCCAGAATTGGCCGCCGCAATCCAGGGCGAGCTGGGTCGTCAGCAGCATGAGATCGAACTGATCGCATCGGAAAACATCGTCAGCCGCGCCGTGATGGAAGCGCAAGGCTCGGTGATGACCAACAAATACGCTGAAGGCTATCCAGGACGGCGCTATTATGGTGGCTGCCACTTTGTTGATATTGCAGAGAAATTGGCCATTGAGCGCGCGTGCAAACTCTTCGATTGCGAGTTCGCCAACGTCCAACCTAACTCCGGCAGCCAAGCCAACCAAGCGGTGATGCTGGCGCTGGCCAAACCAGGCGACACGATTCTCGGCATGAGCCTGGATGCTGGTGGTCACTTGACCCATGGTGCAGCGCCCAACCTGTCAGGCAAATGGTTCAACGCCATTCAGTACGGCGTGCGCAAGGAAGATGGCCTGCTGGACTACGAGCAAGTTGAGCGGTTGGCGCAGGAGCACAAGCCAACCATCATCATCGCGGGTGGCTCAGCCTATTCCCGCCAGTTTGATTTCGCTCGGTTCCGTGAGATTGCCGACTCTGTTGGCGCGTTGCTGCTGGTCGATATGGCGCACTTTGCCGGTTTGGTGGCGGGTGGTCAGCACCCAAGCCCGTTCCCGCACGCCCATGTGGCCACCACCACCACGCACAAAACGCTGCGCGGCCCGCGTGGTGGTATGATCCTCACCAATGATGGCGACATCGCCAAGAAGCTAAACTCGGCTGTGTTCCCTGGTCTCCAGGGTGGTCCGCTAATGCATGTGATTGCCGCTAAGGCTGTCGCGTTCGGTGAAGCTCTGCGCCCAGAGTTCAAAATCTACGCCAAGAACGTCGTCGAGAACGCCGTTGCGCTGGCCGAAACGCTGAAAAACCATGGCTATGATATCGTGTCCGGTGGCACCGAGAATCACATCGTGCTGGTCGATCTGCGGCCGAAGAACCTCACCGGCAAAGTGTCTGAGAAGGCGCTGGAGCGCGCGGGTATTACCTGCAACAAAAACGGCGTGCCGTTTGATCCGCAGAAACCATTTGTCACCTCGGGCGTGCGTCTTGGCTCACCAGCTTGTACGACGCGTGGTTTTGGCGTTGCTGAGTTCCAGGAAGTTGGTCACCTGATTTCTGAGGTGCTCGACGTGCTGTCGCAGAACCAGACGGACGAAGATTCGCTGGTGGAAAAAGCTGTCCACGAGAAAGTGGTTACGCTGACGGATCGTTTCCCGATCTACCCCGATCTTGGCTAGAAAGACGACTGAAGCTCAATGCGCTGCCCCTTCTGCCAGAGCCCGAACACGCACGTTAAAGACTCACGGCCCGCCGAGGACAATGCTGTCATTCGCCGTCGCCGCGTGTGTGGCGATTGCGGCGGTCGATTCACCACATTTGAACGTGTGCAACTGCGCGAGCTGACCGTCGTCAAGCGCGAAGGTAAGCGCCAAACCTTTGATCGCGAAAAGCTTTTACGCTCGGTACGTATTGCCGCGCGCAAACGACCATTGGCCGAAGAGCAGCTAGAGCGGCTGGTTTCCGGGATCGTACGTCAACTTGAAAGCACCGGTGAAACCGACGTCCAGTCTGATCAGATTGGTCTGCTGGTCATGGATGCACTCAAGGGGCTGGATGATGTGGCCTATGTGCGCTTTGCTTCCGTCTACAAAGACTTTCGTGAGGCACGCGACTTTGAAGAGTTCGTTGAGGAACTTGCCAGTTCCTCTGGCGTTGCCGCCAAGCGCGTTGATCAGGCCGAGTGATCGCGTCGGCGATGACCCCAGAAACTGATCGTCGCTATCTGGCCGCTGCCCTTCGTCTCGGCAATGCCCAACTGGGTCGCACATGGCCGAACCCCGCTGTTGGATGTCTGATTGTTAAAGAAGGCGTGGTTGTCGGCGCTGGCGCGACGGGGCAGGGTGGTCGTCCGCATGGTGAGACCGTGGCGCTCGATGAAGCCGGTGAGGCTGCGCGCAGCGCCACGGCGTATGTCTCGCTGGAACCTTGCAATCACCATGGAAAAACGGCCCCCTGCACGCACGCACTGATCGAGGCCGGCATCGCCCGGATCGTCATCGCTTTGGGCGACCCTGATCCACGTGTCTCCGGCTCGGGCGTTACCCGGCTGCGCGAGGCAGGCATTGAGGTTCTGTTTGAGCCGTTTGCCGACATCAGGGCTAGCGCCGTCAAAGCCCATCGTGGCCATATCACCCGTCTTGCCAAGGGACGGCCGCACGTCACGCTGAAATTGGCGCTTAGTGCCGATGGCGGCATCGGTTTCCGAGATAAAGGTCAAGTGGCCATCACCGCGCCAGCCACCAACCGACTGATGCATGGGTTGCGTGCCCGCATGGATGCCATCGCTGTTGGCGTAGGCACGTATCAGGCAGATGCGCCGCAACTCACCGTGCGCCTTGAGGGGCTTGCCCCATGCTCGCCACAGCGCATTGTTTTGGGCGGCACAGAGGCTCCAGAGGGTTTCATCCATCTGCCGGGTCACGACCTAGAAGCAGGTCTGAAAAAGCTCGGCGAGCAAGGCTTTACCAGCCTGCTGGTTGAAGGCGGTGCTAAACTTGCCTGCAGCCTGCTCGATGCCCATCTGGTGGACGAGGCACTTTTGATTGAGGGTACGCTCGTGCTGGGTCCCGAAGCCACAAGACCCTTTGAGGCGAATCCTTTTGCAGGCGGGCTACCCGGCTTCACAGTGCGTTCGCGGCGGAAAAGCGGCCCTGATCGCATCGTCACCTTTGCGCCAGAGAGAAAGGCTTGAGCCGATGTTCACAGGCATTGTCACTGCAATGGGCTCTATTGAAGCCGTTGAAACCATGGGTGCTGACAAGCGCTTCACCATTGTCTCGCCCTATGATGCCACCACCATCGACCTTGGCGCGTCCATCGCCCATGATGGCTGTTGCTTGACCGTCACCACGCTTGAGCAAACCACTGATGGCGCCCGCTACACCATTGATGCGTCTAGCGAAACATTGCGCCTGACGACCCTGGGTCAATGGCAGGAGGGAACCCGCATTAATCTGGAACGATCTCTCAAGCTGGGTGATGAAATGGGCGGTCATCTGGTTACCGGCCATGTGGATGGCATGGCCAAAGTCACCAAACGTGAAGATGGCGAGAACACATCGTTCTTTGAGATTGAGTCACCGCCCGCGCTTTCCAAATTCATCGCCAAAAAGGGCTCGGTCTGTCTGCAAGGCACCTCGCTAACCGTGAATGATGTTGATGGTGACCGATTCACGCTGATGCTGATCCCGCACACACTGGCCGTCACCACATGGGGTGACCGGCAGGTGGGCGACGCGATGAACATCGAGATTGACCTTATGGCGCGCTACGCTGAGCGCTTGATGGGTAGCGCTGGCTAACAAAAGGCGTATAAGCGGCGCGCAACCCAAACAAACCGGTAATCAATGGCTCATTTTCTCATCGCTGAAGCACGTTTCTACACCGACCTTGCCGACGAGTTGGCCGCTGGCGCCATCGAGGCACTGGAGGCTGAAGGCCATACCTATGAGCGAGTTGCTGTGCCTGGCGCATTGGAAATTCCTGCCGCAATGATGATCGGCTACCGCAATCCAAAAGCCTATGACGGTTACATTGCGCTGGGCGTGGTCATTCGCGGGGAAACGTCCCACTATGATATTGTCGCCGGAGAGTCCTCGCGTGCGCTGATGGATCTAACGCTCGATCCTGGCCTTGCCATCGGCAATGGCATCCAAACCGTGGAAAACCGCGATCAAGCCTGGGTCCGCGCCAACCGTTCCGACAAGAACAAAGGTGGCGGCGCCGCCAAGGCTGCCATGACGCTGGCGGCGTTGCGCCACACGATGGGAACCCAGTAATGGCCACATCGGCTCGCCCAAATTCGACGCCAAAAGGGGCCACGCCCAAACCTGCCAATGCGCGCGGTGTAGCCCGATTGGTCGCAGTTCAAGCGCTCTACCAAATGGATGTTGGAGGCACGACACTGCCACAAGCGCTGGCTGAGTTTGAGATGTTTCGCCTCGCCGACGAGGTTGATGGATGGGCGTATCGCCCAGCAGACAAAGGCTATTTTCGCCACCTTGTCCAAGGCGTGGTGGAAAGCCAAAAAGTTCTTGATCCGGCCATTCACACCGCACTGCCTGATGGATGGCCGCTAACGCGCCTCGACACGTTGCTGCGGGCCATTTTGCGCACGGCAGCCTTTGAGATCATGAAGCGGCAGGACATTCCTTCGCCTGTGATCCTCAATGAGTACATCGACGTGGCGAAAGCATTTTATGAAGACCAGGAAGTGCGGCTGACCAACGGTGTGCTCAACGCCTTGGTGAAGCGGTTTCGCGCTTAGTTGGTATTGACGCGCGGTCGAGCGACGACATGTGCGCACATAAGCGTTTTCCAACATGGACGCAGGGCGTTTGCCGCGCGATACCCGTTTCATGACAATAGCTACAGCCGAACCCGTCGAAACGCACGATGACGCACGTGCCAAACGCAACGCCTTGGTGCTGGCCGTAGGCCAGGCGTTTGGTGGTGCCAATGCATCCATCGTTATCGCAACCGCTGGGCTTGCCGGTGGCTATGTGCTGCCCGCTGAGAAAGCGGCCTTTGCGACCATTCCGGTTTCTCTGTTCATTTTGGGCACAGCGTTCTGCACGCTTCCTGCGCAAAAGCTCATGGGCCGCGTTGGCCGCCGCCCGGTTTTTCTCGGCGCAGCGGCTTTCGGAGTGCTTGCTGGCCTGGTTGCGATGCAAGGCGTTTTGATAGGCGCTTTTTGGATGTTGTGCCTGGGCACGTTCATGGCAGGCATGTTTGGTGCGGTGGTGCACTCTTACCGGTTTGCAGCCGCTGATACGGCCTCGCCCGCATTCCGTCCAAAAGCTATCTCATGGGTTCTGGCTGGCGGTGTGGCATCGGGTCTGATCGGCCCGCAGATCGTCATTGCGTTCAACGACTTCTTTGATCCAATTCTTTTTGCCGGTGCTTTCATGGGGCAGGCGGGTTTGGCCTTGCTTTCCATCGCTGTGGTGAGCTTCGTCGATCTGCCCAAACCTGTTGTTCAAACCCCGGCCAGTAAGGCCCGCACGCGCCCTATGTCGGAAATCGCTCGGCAACCGCGCTTTCAGGCTGCGCTGACCAGTGCCATCGTTTCCTACGCCCTTATGGCTTTGGCGATGACCGCGGCACCCATCGCAATGATCGCCTGTGGCCATACCGTGGGTGATGCGGCGCTGGGCATCCAGTGGCACGTCATTGGCATGTTTGCGCCGAGCTTCTTCACCGGCTCGCTGATCACGCGGTTTGGTGTTGAGCGTGTGATTCTCACTGGCTTTGCGATCTTGGCCGTATGCGCCACAGTTGCGCTCAACGGCATCTCAGTTGGTCATTTCTGGATTGCGCTTGTGCTGCTTGGCATTGGCTGGAACTTCGCCTTCTTAGGCGCCACGTCCATGCTCACCGAATGTTATCGTCCTGAAGAGCGCAACACCGTTCAAGGCTGGAACGATTTCATCCTGTTTGGGTTCGTCGCCTTCGCCAGCTTCTCCTCTGGCGGGCTTTTGCACCTGTTTGGTTGGGACGTAATCAACTGGTTGCTCCTGCCGATCCTGGCTGCTGCTGCCCTGTTCCTTCTATGGCGCGGGCGCAAAGCCGAAGGCTTAGCGGCTTAAGCTGGCCCTATGAGTTTAGACTTTCGTTGAATCAAGGCTGACAAGCGTGGGCCATCACGCACCAGCGCTTGCTTATGCTTGGCCTTTTTGGCATGACCTGCACGGCTAGGGGCGGCCAGACCCGCTCACCCGCGAGGTGGAAGCGTCCCTCTTCAGCCTATCAAGAACAACAAAGAGCCGTGCGCGTTGTCGCGCGCTGGCTCGCTGGAAACGGGCGCGTACTGCGCACATAAACGCTTCAAGGGATCTGTTCCATGGAACTTATTTTCGTTATCGCGTGTGGCATTTTGTCGATTGTTTACGGCGTCTGGGCCGCACAATCGGTGATGGCCTCCGACGCGGGCAACCAACGCATGCAAGAAATTGCTGCTGCCATTCAGGAAGGCGCTTCGGCCTACCTGACACGCCAATACATCACCATCGGCATTGTCGGCGCGGTGATCTTCGTACTCGTCATTTTCCTGCTTGGTATCCAGGTTGCCATTGGCTTCCTTATCGGTGCCGTGCTGTCGGCTGCCGCTGGCTTCATCGGCATGCACGTCTCGGTGCGCGCCAATGTGCGTACCGCTCAGGCCGCTTCGCAAAGCTTGGCCGCTGGCCTTTCGATTGCGTTCAAGTCGGGCGCCGTCACGGGCATGCTGGTGGCTGGCCTCGCGCTGCTGGGCGTTGCCGTCTACTACTACTTGCTGACTGGCCCGATGGGCTTCGACAACACCTCGCGCGTTGTCATCGACTCGCTGGTGGCGCTTGGCTTCGGTGCCTCGCTGATCTCCATCTTCGCCCGTCTTGGCGGCGGCATCTTCACCAAAGGTGCTGATGTCGGCGGTGACCTTGTCGGTAAAGTCGAAGCGGGCATCCCTGAGGATGACCCCCGCAACCCAGCGACCATCGCTGACAATGTCGGCGACAATGTTGGCGACTGCGCTGGTATGGCCGCTGATCTTTTCGAAACCTACGCGGTGACGGTTGTCGCCACCATGGTGCTGGCCTCGATCTTCTTTGTCGGTGCTGACGGCGAAAAGCTGATGCTTCTTCCGCTGGTCATTGGCGGCGCCTGCGTGATCACCTCGATCATCGGCACATTCTTCGTGCGCCTTGGTTCCAACAACTCCATCATGGGTGCCCTTTATAAGGGCTTCTGGGGTGCGGCGATCCTTTCGATTGTTGCCTTAGCAGCTATCGTTTGGGGTTGGCTCGGTGCTGACCAGGTGTTCACCACATCAGGTGGCACGAGTTTCACTGGCGTTGACCTGTTCATTTGCGGCGTGATCGGCCTTGTGGTCACCGGCGGTATTATCGTTGTCACTGAGTACTACACCGGTGTCGGCTACCGCCCTGTGCGTTCGATCTCTCAGGCGTCTGTGACCGGTCACGGCACCAACGTAATCCAGGGTCTGGCGATCTCACTGGAAGCCACAGCGCTTCCTGCTTTGATCATCATCGCGGGCATCATCTCCACCTTCCTGCTGGCTGGCCTGTTTGGCATCGCGATTGCGGTGACCACCATGCTCGCGCTGGCCGGTATCGTGGTGGCTCTGGATGCCTTCGGCCCTGTGACCGATAACGCTGGTGGCATTGCAGAGATGTCCAACCTGCCGGACTCAGTGCGTGAGACAACCGATGCGCTGGACGCTGTGGGCAACACCACCAAAGCTGTCACCAAAGGCTACGCCATTGGCTCAGCCGGTCTTGGTGCTCTGGTGCTGTTCGCGGCCTACACAGAAGATCTGAAGTTCTTCGCAGCTAATGCAGCGCCAGGCTCGTTCTTCGACGGTGTGGCGGTCGATTTCTCGCTGTCCAACCCTTACGTCGTGGTCGGGCTGCTCTTTGGTGGTCTGCTGCCTTACCTGTTTGGTGGCATGTCGATGACGGCCGTTGGCCGTGCAGCCGGTTCCATCGTGGAAGAGGTGCGCCGTCAGTTCAAAGCTGATCCAGGCATCATGGAAGGCACGTCTAAGCCGGATTATGCCCGTGCTGTGGATATGCTGACCCGTGCTGCGATCAAGGAAATGATTGTACCGTCGATGCTGCCGGTGCTTTCACCAATTGTGGTGTTCTTCGCCATCAACGCGATTGCTGGCAAGGATCAGGCCTTCGCTGCTGTTGGTGCGATGCTGCTCGGCGTAATCGTCAACGGACTTTATGTGGCCGTTTCCATGACTGCCGGTGGTGGTGCATGGGATAACGCCAAGAAAAGCTTTGAAGATGGTTTTGTCGACAAAGATGGCGTCAAGCACGAAAAAGGCGGCGATGCCCATAAGGCATCTGTGACCGGCGATACGGTTGGTGATCCCTACAAGGATACTGCTGGCCCAGCTGTGAACCCGATGATCAAGATCACAAACATCGTGGCGCTTCTGCTGCTGGCTGTGCTTGCGCACAGCTAGGACTCAGTGCCGAGCAAAAAAGAACCCCGCCAACCAGATCGGTTGGCGGGGCTTTTTATGCGCTAAACCAAAGTGGCTGGATTAGAAAACGCTTGTTGGCGCCGAGCCCAATCCACCAAGGATTTGACCGACAAAGGTGAGATCGGCACCGCCCGTCGGCGTTGTCTCGCTGACAAAGTCAAAGATCACGCCGTCTTGCAGGCCGTAGTCGGCGATGCGTGCAACCAGCTCGTTTTCATCAAAGTAGACCGCAAGCACGCGTTGGTCCGTAATTTCGGGGCGCGAGAACGCAAAGGTCTGCTCGCTACGCTGCGAAATATAATAGAACACCTCATTGTCCAGCGTCGCGGTGGTTTGCGGCGTGCCGAGCACAATCAGAACCTGGTTCTTCGAAGAGCCAACCGGCACCTGCTCAAGGCCCGAATCTGGCATAATGAAGCCGTGATTGCGCACCTCGGTGGTGTTGCAGGCTGACAGCGCGAACGCAGCGCCAAGGGCTGCCGCGCCCATCATCAGCGACCGGCGTGTCGGTTTGCTACCGACTTGTGCAGTGCCAATCGGGGATGCCCCCTTTAATCCAACCTGTGCCAACCCTATACCTCCTCAATACACAAAGCATACGCACATGGGTGCGGGCTTAAACGAATGGTCCAAAAGACCCTTGTGCGTCCGGACCTACCCAAGATGACCAAATAGGGCAACACGATGGTGTTCGGTTTATGGAAACGGCGTAAAGATATGACGCCTTACGCTTTTTATCAAAGCGTGATGGATCAGTCGCGCCAACCGATCTTTTTTGAAGCCTGGGGCGTGCCTGACACGATTGGTGGTCGGTTTGATATGCTGATCGCTCACGCCATTTTGGTTTTCCGCCGATTAAAGAAGGTCGAGGGCGCTCGCGCTGATGAAGCTGCGGCCCGCTCGCAAGCGTTCTCTGACTTGATGTTTAAGGATCTGGACCGCGCGCTGCGCGACACCGGCGTCAGCGACCGTAACGTTCCCAAGCGGCTTAAAACGCTCGCCACCGCCTATTTGGGGCGTGGCCAGGCGTTTGGTGAGGCTTTGGATGCCAATGATCAGGATGCGCTGGTTGCCGCGATTGAGCGCAACGCCGGTGGCATTGTTTTCGGCGCTGATAAGACAGCTGCTGATGATCAGACAGAACCCTATGCCATCAACGCATTGGCATTCGCCCAATATCTACAGGCCGCAGATCAAGCGCTGATCAGTCAGGATGATGACGCTGTTCTCGGCGGAACGCTCGCCTGGCCAGCCCAGCCTGACGCAGCAGCAGCGTAGTTGAACGATGATGGCCAAGAACGATCAAACAGATCAGACCTCCCTCCCATCGCTGACCATTCTGGCTGATGATGCACGCCGCAGCCCGGTACGCGTCAAGCTCGACCTATCGGCTGATCAGCGTGCTGCCCTTGCTGAAGAAAACGGCTTGGCATCGGTGGAGGCTTTTCACCTCAAGGCTACGGCTTTGGGCATAAAAGGGCGCAAACTGCGTGTAGAAGGCCATTTGACGGCCGATGTCACTTATCAGTGCGGTGTATCACTCAAGCCCTACAAGGCGTCGTTGGATGTTCCGTTTGAGCAATTTTTCGGCGCAGACCAAAGAGCCCCCGATCTCATCGATTTCGACCCGCTGGACGACAATGAGATTGAGCCACTTATTCACGGCGAAGCGTCGATCTCCAATCTGGGCTATCAGCTGTTCAGCTTGGCTCTTGATCCCTATCCGCGTCACCCTGACCTGGCACCGCCAAGCGCTGAGCAAGATGATGAGGCTGATGAAGACGCAGACGAGAAGGTCTCGCCTTTTGCTGTGCTCAAGGACCTTAAGCTCTGACATCCCTCAAGTGGGCGACCAAGGTGACCGCCGAACGCCACCACCATGATCTGCCCTTTATCCGGGCAAGATTCGGCTATAGGAATGCGTTCGTTCTTGCCGTCCTTAGCGATTGTTGGAACCAGAGCACTTCGGAGTATCAATGACGCGCGCAGACAACACGGTAACGATCTCGGTGGATGTGATGGGCGGCGACAAGGGCGCCGTCGACGTCATTCCCGGGCTTGCCATATCGCGGCAGCGCCATCCGGAGTTGGCCTTTGTTCTCGTGGGCGATGAGGCTGTCATTACGCCGATTTTGGCCAAATACCCCAACCTCAAAGACTGCACATCCATCGTTCACACCGATGTTGCTATCGCCATGGATGCCAAGCCCTCTCAAGCCTTGCGCCAAGGGCGGCGTGTCTCTTCGATGTGGAAAGCCATCGAGCAGGTGAAAACCGGTGAGGCCGACATCTGCGTGTCGGCTGGCAACACCGGCGCGTTGATGGCGATGTCCAAATTTTGCCTAAAAATGCAAAAGGGCATTGAGCGCCCTGGCATCGCCGCGATCTGGCCAACCGCGCGCAACGAGTCTGTTGTGCTGGATGTTGGTGCAACGGTTGGCGCTGATGCCGATATGCTGGTTGATTTTGCGCTGCTTGGTTCGGCCATGGCGCGCGCTTTGTTTGGCCTGGAACGCCCCACGATCGGTCTCCTCAATGTGGGTGTGGAAGAGGTCAAAGGCTTGGAGCCAATCCGCGAGGCAGGTCAGCAACTGAAAGATGCCGCCTATGAAGGCATGGATTACATCGGTTTTGTCGAAGGCACTGATATCGGGTCTGGCAATGTCGATGTGATCGTGACCGAAGGTTTCTCCGGCAACATCGCCCTTAAAACCGCTGAAGGCACCGCCAGACAAATCGGTAGCTATTTGCGCGACGCGATGACCGCAACACTGCGCACCAAACTTGGCGCGCTTTTGGCGCGTCCTGGCTTTAATGCCCTGCGCATGAAAATGGACCCACGCCGGGTGAATGGTGGTGTGTTTTTGGGCATGAATGGAACAGTGATCAAAAGCCATGGCGGGGCTGACGCGCTTGGTTTTGCCGCAGCCGTCGACCTCGCGCGCACCATGGTCATCAACGAGCTTGGTGAGAAGATTGCCGCGCAGCTTGCCCAAGCTGGGCGAGGCAGCGTAGAAGCTGATCCATCACCTTCTCCCTCGGTCGAGGAAGACGCCCCAATCTCCGAGGCCTCATGACTCCTGCAGCTTCCTCCATTCGCCACACCCGCGTCTTGGGTGTGGGCAGCTATCTGCCTGAAAAAATCCTCACCAATGATGATTTGGCAAAGACGGTCGATACGTCCGATGAGTGGATTGTCCAGCGCACGGGCATCAAGTCGCGGCATATCGCAGACCCGGATCAGCGCACGAGTGATCTGGCCTTTGAAGCAGCCAAGGCTGCGCTTGCCAATGCTGGCGTTGATGCGCAGTCCATTGACTTGATCGTGCTGGCAACCGCCACGCCGGATTACACCTTTCCTGCCACCGCGACACAAGTTCAGCAAAAGCTTGGGATCCGTCACGGCTATGCGTTTGACATGCAGGCAGTTTGCTCCGGGTTTGTCTATGCAATCGCCAATGCAGATAGCCAGTTGAAGGCAGGCCTTGCCAAACGTGCTCTGGTGATCGGCGCGGAAACCTTCTCGCGCATTATCGATTGGGAAGACCGCACGACCTGTGTGCTGTTTGCCGATGGGGCAGGGGCCGTGGTGCTGGATGCCGTGGATGGGCCGATGGACTCGGATGGACCCGGTATCATTGCCTCGTCACTGCGTTCAGACGGTAACCACCGTGAGAAGCTCTATGTCGATGGTGGCCCATCCACCAACCAGATTGCTGGCCATCTGCGCATGCAGGGCAAAGAAGTGTTCAAACACGCCATTGGCATGATCACTGATGTAATTGTCGATGTGTTTGATCAGTCGGGCTTCAATGGCGATACGATCGATTGGTTCGTGCCGCACCAGGCCAACAAACGCATCATCGACGCCTCAGCCGTGAAACTGAAGATCGACCCCGCTAAGGTTGTCACAACCGTCGATCACCACGGCAACACATCGGCGGCGTCCATTCCGCTTGCGCTCAGCGAGGCGGTTGCCGACGGGCGTATCAAGAAGGGCGATGTGGTGTTGTTGGAAGCGATGGGCGGCGGCTTCACCTGGGGTGCTTGCCTGTTGCGTATGTAACCCACTGCGTAAGAATGCCCGCCTATTACGCTTGATGCTGATATTTCTAGCTATTTTTGTCCTCAGCCGAATTGACCCGCTGCAAAGTCATCGCTTAAGACTTGTCCTCCAAGGCGAGGGGCCATTGGAGCGAACAGGAAGAGGGCCAAGAGGGTTATGGCTGGTGGAACCGTTACGCGTGCTGATCTGTGCGAAGCCGTTTATCAACAGGTAGGGCTGTCGCGTACTGAAGCAGCCGATCTCGTCGAGGCGGTCATTGAGGAAATAGCGGCGGCAGCTGTTCTTGGCGAGAACGTGAAGCTTTCTTCTTTCGGCACGTTCGTTGTGCGCCACAAGGACGAGCGCATCGGGCGCAACCCCAAGACTGGCGAAGAGGTGCCGATCACACCGCGCCGCGTGATGGTGTTTAAGCCATCCAACATTCTCAAAGAGCAGGTCGACAACGGCCACAAAGGCTAAGCGAGCCGTTCGGCATCTTCCCGACCTTCAGCCTTATAAACCTTTAAAATCGACCGGCGGAACTTCGTTGTTGTGACAGCGCAACAGACCGTGCCGATTGTTGACTTTTCGTCATCATTCCCCCGCAGACCTGTTGGTACGATTGCAGACATGACGTAAAGTCTGGCTTCTTCAATGATTCGTGCAGAAAATGTCATTAGTCATTGAAATATAAGAATAAAAAGTTCGTCAAATCAGTGTTATTGAGGGGGGTTGCAGCAATATGGCGCGTGCCTCGGCCAAAAGCCCAGAAGCGTTTCGCACAATAAGCGAAGCGGCGGATGCTTTGGACTTGCCGCAGCACGTTTTGCGTTTTTGGGAAACCCGCTTCAGTCAGATAAAGCCGATGAAACGCTCCGGCGGTCGGCGGTACTATCGGCCAAGTGATATCGCGCTTTTGCAGGGCATTCGTCATTTGCTCTACGATGAAGGGTACACCATCAAAGGTGTGCAGCGCATTTTGCGCGAGCAGGGCATTGCCCACGTTGTGTCCTTTGCCGAACAGAAACCTGCTGCACCTGCTCCACAAAGTGCTGCGCCGCCGCCGGTCCAGCCAAGCCCTGAAGCGGTTCGGCAGCAGCCCATAGCGCAGCAGCCAGCCCAACCTGACCCTGTACGGGCTGCCTTGGCCAGTCCGCAGCCCCAGCAACCCGTGCCACCGCAAGCCGCGCAGCAAGCCCCAGTTGCGCCCCCAGCCCATGTTGCGCCACCACCAGTGGCAGCCAGTTCCAGCTTACGCTTTGTCGCTGAGCTTGAATCGGAGCCCCAGCAGCAGGCACCATCGCATCTGTCGCCACAGCCAGCCATATCGCAGGCGGTTCCTCAGCCCGTTTCACAACCACAGCCGCCCATCACGAGCCAACCCTTGCCGGATCCGGTGCCGCCCGCCGCACCTCCGGTCTTGGACACTGTAACGCCCGCGCCCTCTGTTGCTCAGCCAACACTACCGCCGGGCGCATCTGACGTCGGCGGCAAGCTGGCCCCTCATCAAACGGAGTCTTTGGTGCAGGCACTTCGCACACTCATGGAGTGCAAGTCACAGCTGGATCAGGCGCGACCTGCGCCAACCGCCTCACCATCCTCGTCGCAGGCAGTTGAAACGTGAAAACGCCTTTGAAAACGAGCCTCGATCTCTCCTACGTCCAATTTTTGGTCGCTGACGACAGCCGCTTCATGCGTAGGCTTGTGGTGTCGGTGCTTAAGGCTTTTGGGGTTCGTCGGGTGGAGGAAGTTGCCACCGGCCAGGAGGCGTATGACGCTATTCGCCTGGGCAACCATGACATCGTACTGCTTGATTGGGAGTTTCCTGATCGATCCGGGGAGTCCGTCATGCGCGCGATTCGAACCCCTGGACACCCTGGCGCGTTTCAGACGGTTATCATGATGTCCGGTCATGATGAGCGACGCCGGATTGAGCGTGCTTTGCGGTTCGGCGTCAACGGATATGTCGCCAAGCCGGTTGCGCCGTCCACATTGTACGAGCAAATCCGCCAGACCATTCTCCATCCGCGGCCTTATCTGCGCACGGAACATTATTTCGGCCCGCAGCATCCGCTAATCACCGAGCAGTTGCGCAGACAAGAGGCTCGCGTTGAGAAAAACCGCAATACCGATGATCTGGCACCAGCGGCACACTCCTACGACGATGCCTACCACATCGAAGATGTGGCACTTTTCGACTGAATGCTCAGAATTGGTGGCAATGGTCGGGGCGGCGGGATTCGAACCCACGACCTCTCGTCCCCCAGACGAACGCGCTACCAGGCTGCGCTACGCCCCGACGGACCGCACATAGCCTGTGTGTGGTGCTTTGTGCAAGCACCCAAAGCTGGTTGCCGAGAATCCCCACGCTAATCCTAGAAACAGCCACAAATGACGCCAGTGTTCAGCTTCGTGGAGGCTTGCGCACATAACGATACCGATAACGCTGAACATCAACGTTATCGGGACATCTGAACGGCTGCGCAGATAGCCGCGCAAGGCGGCAACCAGAGATCCGAAGAAGAGGAACAGCCACGAAACTCCGCCCAACCAACCGTAGTTCACAAATGCGCTGAGGAAGATGTTGTGAATGGGTTCCGGAAAGATGCGTTCCAGCTGCAGCACGCCAACGCCGACGGGATCCTGCAGGATCATCGGCAGCACAAGAAGATACCGGCCAAAGCGACCTTCTCGTCCTGCGTCATAGGCTTTGACGAACGTCAGGCGTTCAAAGAATTTCGTGGCAAATTCTTCAGACAGAGACAACGCAACAGCAAGGCCGAGCACAGCGAACAGCGTGACAATGATCAGCTTGGGAATGAAAATCGGGAGCTTGTGGCGATTGAGAAACACAAGATAGCCGACGACCACAAAAATCAGTGCCGCCGATGCAATACGCGAGAACGCCACCGTGACGCCTGTCATGATGATCAGCACGCATGCCATGCCGACGATCCAGGGAATCCGACGGTGCTTGACCAAGAAAATCGCCGACAAAGCACCGGGAATGAGAAACGATGCGAACATGTTGGGGTCGTCGATAAATGCCATAGCACGGCCATCCCAGGTCAATTGGGGATGTCCAATAGCGAACGCGACGATGCCAATGCACGCAGCAATGGTCGTTGATATCATGTAGACAGTGAAAAACGTTGCGAAGTCGGCCTGTCGCCATGTCGACGAAATGTAGGCTGCCAGAATGGCCAGGAGGGCCACAAATGTTTTGGCCAGCAACTCATGCTGCACATCGCTGTCCCCGGCATAGGGCAGGGATGCATTCATGTAAGAGAAAACCCACAGCACAATGATCGCGAAAACGGCAACAAACTGCGTGCGGATGGGCTGATTGATGACTATGCAAACGCCAAGAGCGCTGAGGAAAATGAAATCCACTGGCGACGGGCGCATCCAGGTGTAGTTCATGGCAATCACGCCGAGGAAGAACAGATACGACCTGATGTGCCAAAACGTGCGCGAGGCATCCCACGAGGTTGTTGAAATGTCAGCCATTGCGCTGTTCCTGACGACCCCTATGCAGATGGGTCGTCACCCACGTCTCATCTTGCATATCAGTATGCATTCTCATTCTTGGTGAGCAGCGCCAACGGTGTCATGGCAATGATCTGAAGATCGAAAAGGATCGACCAGTTCTCAATGTAGAAAAGGTCATGCTCCACACGGCGTTCAATCTTTTCCAACGTATCGGTTTCGCCGCGCCAGCCATTCACCTGTGCCCAACCGGTGATGCCAGGCTTCACCTTGTGGCGCGCAAAGTAACCATCCACGACATCATGGTAGAGGCCGCCGGCAGCCTTGGCTGCCATGGCATGGGGGCGCGGACCGACCAGCGACAGATCGCCTTTGAACACCACATTGAAGAGCTGCGGCAGTTCATCCAGGCTGGTCGCGCGAATGAACCGTCCGACACGGGTGACACGTGGGTCATCCTTGGTGACCAGCTTCGTCGCTTTAACATCGCACATGTCCGTATACATGGAGCGAAACTTGTAAACGCCGATGGGCTCGTTGTTGAACCCAAACCGCGTCTGCTTGAAGAACACCGGCCCTTTGCTGTCGAGCTTCACCGCAATCGCTGTGGCAAGCATCACAGGTGACAGCGCCACGAGCATTGCAAAGCCAAGAACCCGGTCCAGAACCGACTTAGCGACATAGTCCCAGTCGGCAAGAGGCCGGTCGAGGATCGCCAAAAACGGCACGTTGCCAATGTAGTTGTAGGCGCGTGGGCGGAAGCGTAACTTTTGCGTGTGTGCCGACAGACGAATGTCGATGGGCAAAACCCAAAGTTTGCGCACCATATCGAGCACACGCTTTTCAGCGTTCACGGGTAGGGTCACGATGATCATGTCGAGCGTGGCCATGCGGGCAAACGCCACCGCATCATTCACTGAACCAAGCTTTGGCAGCCCAGCGCAGGTTTGATCACTGCGGTCATCGCCGCGATCATCAAAAAACCCAATAAGGTTGAGGTCGCTGTTGGGAGAGCTGCGCAAAGCTTCAACCAGTTTTTCAGCTTCTTTGCCGCCACCAACCAGTGCGACGCTGCGCTGCAAACGGCCAGCGTTGGTCCAGTGACCAACAAGCGCAATGACCGCGCTGCGGTAGAGCATGAGCACCAGCAGGCCAACGGCGAACCACAGACCAACCCATACTCGACTGAGATCATCGCCAACGTTGGAGAAGAAGGCAAACGCCAGCATCAACGCAAACAGCACCGTCCAGCCGCCAACAAGACGCAGCCCTTGGTGCACGATCGAACGCAAGCCGTAGGGAGTGTAGAGGCCAAGGAGTTGAAAAATACCAACGGCCACAGTCGAGACGCCAGCAATGATGCTCAGATAGAGGACCGAGAACCCAAATTGCGATCCCAAATAGCTTGCATAGATGGCTGTGCCGGTCCCCGCGATGGCGATCCACTCAAACAGGCGCACCAGGCCTGCCAGAATAACCGGCGACATGGCATGGCTTTTCAGCGCATGCGCAGCGTCCATAGCCGCTTGAGAAAGCGAGCTAATATCATCATCACCACCAATAAGGTTGGAACTGGCTGCGGGGTCTATATCCACGCTGGCGGCTTGAATGGCCTCGCGCGCAACGCTCCCACGATCGATCAACATGACGGCACCCTTGTCTGGCGCAGGATTGGTCCAGCGCCTTATCGTTAGGGCTCGTTGTAGCGCAGTGATCTTTGCGCCCGTTTAAGGGAAGTGGTGAACGATATCTTGCCGCAATCGCTGATAAAGCGTTAACCGGCCTTCGTCAGGTCGCGATAGCTTTGTGCGATTTGGTTTACCATCGTGTCGACGTGAAAGTGCTCGGCCAGATAAGCGTAGCGGGTTTCCAACTCATTCACTGTGCCTTGCGAGCGCGGCTCTAAGGCCTCACGCATCGCTTGGGCAAGCGCATCAACATCGTCAGCTGGCACCAATGCATCGCGGGTCGGACCATAAATCTCACCGATGCCACCAACATCGCTAGCAATTACCTGTTTGCCTGCGGCAATGGACTCGATCACGATATAGGGCAGGGATTCAGCGCGTGAGGGCACCAGGATCGTGTTGGTGGCCGCAAAAGCCTCGCGCACGGGTCGTCTGCCCACAAAGGATACTTCTTCAGCCAAACCCAACTGCTCAGCATAGTCGCGATAGTCATTGAGCATCGGTCCATCACCGAGCATCAAAACTTTCAAAGGCCGCCCCTCAGGATGTCGCACTTGGCAAAGTGCTTCCAGCAGAACATCCACGCCTTTGATGGCGCGCATTTCGCCAACAAAGGCAAAATCATGGGTCGGATTGTCCAGGACAACCGGGCCACCGGCGAACTCACCATTGCCAAGACCGTTGAACACCACCTTGTCGCGACCCTGCGTGTCACCGATCTTCTCGGCAAATCCGTCCGCGCTGAATTGGCTTTCGAACAGGAACTGATGGGTGAGGGGAATGAGCCGCCGTTCAGCGGTCAAAAACACTTTCCCGCCCATGGTCTTCCAGTCATAATGGAGCGAACCGCCATGGGGGGTGTAAACGGCGTGCGCATCTGTTCGCCAGGCTGACAGGCGCGCGTAGAGACCGCCTTTGGCGCCGTGGCCGTGCACGATGTCCGGTTCTACCTGTTTGATGAGCTTGCGAAATTGCATGGAAAGCCGGGCATCGCCCCAGCCAGGCAAGCGTGGAATATCAAGCGTGTGAACGCCAAGCGCCAGCCGCGGCTCAAAGCGTTTGAGTGTCGCGCGCACATGCTCGGAGGCACGCAGCGAATCCACGGCGATCCCAAGCTCAAAACCGCGATCAAGCAAGCCATCGGTAAGATCAAGAATATGGCGCCAGAGACCACCAACGGGCGCACGCGTGATCAGCAAAACCCGCAAGGGTTTGCTGTCGCCACCCGTCATTAGAACCAGCGTTCCCGCACGGTGATGACATCCCCGGGGCGTACCGCGTCGTTGAGGCCAATGCGCCCGACCATCACTTCGCCGTTGATCACGCGGGAAATATCCACGTTCTCGCGTACCGCGCGCGGTGAGAACCCGCCAGCAATGGCGATAGCACTGCGCACTGTCATACCAGCCACATAGGGAAACTGACCCGATGTGCCCACTTCACCGAGCACAAAGAACGGACGATAGGTGGCAACCTCAACGCTAACGTCAGGATTGCGCAAGAACCCTTCGCGAAGAGCGGTGGTGACCGATGCGTCCAGCTCGTCTGTCGTCAGACCGCGTGCGGGCAAGTCTCCGATCAACGGCATGGAAATCATGCCTTCAACATCAATCGTGTAGGTGGCTGAAAGGCTGGGCTGCTCGAACACCGTGACACGCAGAGCATCACCAGAGTCCAGCGCATAAGGCTCAACAAGAAGCGGGTTGAAGTCAGAGGGTCGCGGCGCGCTGCTCGCACACCCGCTAAGAAAGACAAGTGACGCCAACAGGCCAATAAGCCGAGGTTTTTGTCCAAACACCATCACACGCTACGCCTTACAACCAACAAAGAGAGCGTTGCTGTGCAGCGGCAAAAGGCGTTCAAGCAACGGTTCCATCATCGGCAAAGGTAACCGAACAAGGTTAATCAACCGTTGTTTGGATGGCCTCTCGTCTCCGCAGCTCCGCGCCACGTTGCGTCAAGCGTTGTTGGTTCGTCTGGCAATTAACCGCTTGCTTACCATAGTCGGTCACACTGCGCCGGTCTTACCAGTTGTGATCTGGACCCATGTAGTAGAGCGTTGGCGTCCCCTTATGTACAAGCCCCCCAAGAAATAAGCCTTTCCCACCTTTTGGGCCGCCTTTGGGCGATGAAATTCGGGATGGTGCTGTTCGTCTTTCTTATGACGGGGCTGGTTTATCTCTATACCCAAACGACCACGCCGAAATATGCGGCCGAAGCTCAGATCCTGATCGAGGCGCAGGAAACAGCGTTCACCCGGCCAGAAGTGCAGCAGGGCGAATCTGCGCCAAGCATTGATGAGCGGGTCGTTGCCAGCCAAGTGCAGGTGGTGCGTTCGCGCGACGTGGCGGAACAGGTGATCACTCAACTTAACCTGCGCGATGATCGCCGTTTTGATCCAGCCCTTGATGGCCTGTCCTTCGTGAAGTCCGTGCTGGTGCTTCTCGGGCTGTCTGATGATCCGATGCTCATGTCGGCTGAGGAGCGCGTGTATCAGAATTTCGACCGTGGCTTGAGCGTTTATAACATCGTTGATTCGAGTGTTATCGCGGTACGCTATGAAAGCAGCGATGCGGAACTGTCTGCACGCATCGCCAACGCCGTCGTTGAGGTGTATCAGGCGGCTCAGCGCACAACACAGGCGACCAACACGCGCTCAGCCACCTCATTTCTGGAAACCGAAATTGCACAGCTGCGTGAGCAGGTGAACGAAGCCGAAGCCGCTGTGGCGCGCTACCGTTCTGGCTCTGGCCTTTTCTTGGATACCAATGATCGCACGCTCTCAACGCAGCAGCTTTCTGAACTGTCCAGCGAGTTGACGCGCGCCCGCGCTGAGGAATCCACGTCGCGTTCACGGGCTGAAGAAATTCGCGCGTTGATTGCTCAACAGGGCACACGCGTTGCCTTGCCGGACAGTTTTTCCACCCCTCTTACCCAGCGTTTGCAGGAAGAGCAGGCAACTTTGCGCGCACGCATCGCTGAGCTGTCGGCAACTTTGCTGCCAGCTCATCCACGTTTGCAGGAATTGAACGCCCAACTCTCTGACCTTGGTGGGCAATTGCGGGCTGAAGCAGGTCGGATCGCCCAGCGGTTTGACAATGAGGCGCGCGTGTCTGCGGCGCGTGCTGCTGCCTTGCAAGATGAACTGGCGCGCTTGAGTGCCGAAGCTTCCCGCGTGGCAGAAGCTGAAGTGGAGCTGCGTGCCCTCGAGCGCGAAGCTGCTGCTCAGCGAGATCTGCTGGCCAGCTATCTGGTTCGGTTCCGCGAAGCAGCAACTCGCGATGAAGCCGCCGATCTGCCAACCAACGCACGGATCATTCAAACCGCGCAGGTCGACCGCGACGCCGTCTTTCCCAAAACGCTGCCAATGGTCATGATCGCTTTTGTGGGCAGTGTAGCGCTGGCCCTGCTTGGCGTGACCAGCCACGCCATTTTGGCCGGAGCCGTACGCGACGATAGCCCGGGTGCGATCGAGCCACAGATGGCAACGCGCACGCAACCTGAACACCGCGTGGCGGTTGAACCTGATCCAGAAGCCGGCCCTTACGAAACCGCGTCTTCTCACACAGGCCGCGATGCCGTTGCGCGTATGCAAGCCATGGCGCAGAACAGTGCCGCGCCTCACGCCATTGCCCCGACTTTGCATAACGCATTGCGAACCTACACACTTTCTGATGTGCAGGAATGCCGGCTACTTTTTGCACATCTCAGCCGCCTTGCGCAGCCAGGTTCTGGCACGCGGATCACCGTGGGTGCCGCGGATGGCCAAACATCTGCTGGCGACGTGGCTCTGCGCCTTGCCCGCGCCATGGCCAATGCCGGGCGTTCAGTTGTTATGATGGATTGTGTCGGCGATCTGCGTGGCTCTGGTATCACTGCTGACGGTCCAGGTTTTTATGAGTTGGTGATGGGAACCGTGGGCTTTGATGCGGCGCTTCACAAAGACCCGCAAAGCGCTTTGCATGTCGTGCCGTCCGGTTTCAGCCAAGCTGATCGTTCCATGATTGCCGATGACGCTGCTGATCTGGTGGTCTCGGCGCTCGCCGAAGCCTATGACACTGTTATCGTCAATGCGGGTTCTGATGCGCAGCTTCTATTGGAATGCGCGAACATCAACGATGGCATGGTGCTCTCCGGCGATTTGGGGCGTGTCAACGCCCTGGCGCAAACGCTTGCTAGCATCGTCTCGCGCGAGCGTATTTTGGCGGTGCGATCGAACGCCCACGCGCCCTTACAGGCTGCAATTCCGGCCTAGAGCGTTTCGCGTTTTACGCGAAACGCATTGAACAGCGCGTCTCAACGTTTTGGCAACCACGCGCCTTAAGACGGCTGGAACGCTTGGTATGTCATAAGTTACGCAACGGCATTGCCAGGCAGGGGCGATTTGATGACACCAACACGCGTGAGGCTCATGAAGGGTGCTCTTGGCACCATGCATGCGCTTGGTGTGCATTCTATGTTGCGCCCTTTTTCAGAGGGTTTGGGTATGATCCTCACGCTACATCGCGTACGCCCAGCTGAGGAGCTGGATGCGGAGCTTGGCGCGTTTCCCACATTCAATCCCAATGGGCTGTTGGAGATTACGCCAGACTTTCTCGATGCAGCTCTTGAGGCCTTAAAGGCTCAGGGTCTCGCCATCATCGGTCTGGATGAAGCGATTGAGGCGATCAAAAATCCCGTTATTCAAAAAGGGCGTTTTGCCGTTTTCACCTTTGATGATGGCTACATCGACAATCGTGATCACGCTCTTCCGGTTTTGGAAGCACACTCTGCCCCGGCCATGATCTACATGCCATCAGCCTTCCCGCAGGGCAAAGGCGAGCTTTGGTGGGTTGCGCTAGAGGAGATGATCCGCGCCGCCGATGCGCTGATGCCCCCGGATCAACCGGAGATGGGGGAGCAGTCGGTTCGCACTGCTGAAGAGAAGATTGCATTTTACTGCGATGTCTATTGGTCACTTCGCGCCATGGGTCAGGACGAGCAACGCGCTTGTATCCGCCAGATGGCTGATGAACAGCGCTACGATCTGGAAGCGCTGTGCCGTCGTCTCATCCTAACAACGGCAGAGCTGCAAGATGTTAGCGCGCATCGGCTCATCACAATTGGCGCCCATACAGTGACGCACCGGTCGATTGGGCGGTTGTCACCCGCTGAGGCCATGCAAGAGATGGTAGAGGGGGCAGACTGGCTGGAAGAAACGCTCGGGCACCGACCAAAACACTTCTCGTTCCCTTACGGCGATCCCTGCTCAGCAAGCGAGCGGGACTATGAGTTGGCGCGTGAAGCAGGCTTTGAAACAGCCGTCACAACCCGAAAAGGCATGCTTTATAACGATCACAAGGATCATCTGTTCGGGTTGCCGCGTGTCTCCGTTAATGGCGACTACCAGCAGGAGCGTTACATCGAGCTCTTCGCATCTGGCGCGCCGTTCTTGCTGGCGAACAAGTTCCGTAAAGTGGCCTGAATGAACAGCGGCCTTCGCCCTTACTGGATGTTCCTATCAGGCGATACGGTGATCGGAATTGGGCGAACCTGTTTGAAGGTTGCGGCGTTGTCGCAATGAGAAACCCAGAGGGTAAGCCATGCATGCTTGCCAGCACACTGGCCCAGCCCTCTGGGTCTCAAGCTTCCACCTTTGATGTTGAAGGCAGTTAGCTCGCTGATAGGTTTTCGTTGGGCATATCGGCCATATCATTAGCTTTGGCATTTTGCGCCATCGCCACAAACGGAGCGGCAAGGAAGCCGAGGCCGATAACAGCGAGCGCGAACATGGCCAGGTAAAACAGGGCTGTCAGGCCAAGTCCGGCCAAAACGCAGGCCACCAAAATGGCGACTGTAGCAGCGGCAGCAGATGTAATCTTGGAAAATAGGGTCTTCATTGGGTAGGTCTCCATGGTCATCGTTGTTTCGATGAAACCAACATGGAGGCGAGCCTTTACGCGCGTCTGACCAGTTGCTTACAAGTCTGTAAAGTTGAGGGTCACGCGCAGCCCATGCGGATTTTGCTGGGCAAGCTGCAACTGCGCGGTGGTATGCCGATCTGCAACCGCGCGTACCAAGGCCAAGCCCAGCCCCGAGCCTTCACTCTCTCGGGCCGCATCAAGGCGCACCATGGGCTTTATGATTTCATCAAAGAGTGCCGGATCAACACCTTCGCCATCATCCGCCACACCCAGCAACGGGCCTTTGGCAAAAAGGGTGATGTGTGAGCCTCCGTGAACGATGGCGTTTTGAATGAGATTGGCCAAAGCCTGAACCAGCATTTTGCGATCAGCTTGCACGGTGTTGGGAGCGTCTATGTCTACGCTGAGTTGTTTCTGGCTGTCTTCAACGACCGGCCCAAAAATCTCTGCAACGTCGGTCACCAACTCACCCAAATCCACCGCTTCAAAACCATCACTGCCTTGGCCAGCTTCAATGCGGGCGACGCGCATAATAGTATCAAATATGCCTGACAAGCGGCCAGCTTCCTGCAGCGCGGCACCACGCTCTTCGCCTTCTGGCAAAGCTTCCAATCTTGCCTGCAAGCGCGCCAAGGGCGTGCGAAGATCGTGAGCAAGGCCCGCACTCAAGTTCCGCGTTTGGGCGACCAGGCGCTCAAGTTGCGACGCTGTGGCATCAAGCTGCAGCGCAAGGTCGCCCAAATCATCGGATGACCGCGTCAACCCCGTGCGCGCTTGCAAGTCGCCATCAGCCAAATCGTCCAGCATGGCTTTGATCCGCTGGAAGCGTCGCTGTGCTAGCAGGCCCGCGCCCAACCCAATGCCCAGCACAAAGATGAGCACAAAGCCCGCCGTGCTCCACAGCACGCCGCTGAGCAGGTCCAGAGCGTCCTCGCTATCATCCAGCGGCACAGCGATCAAAACCGGTGTGTTTTCGTTATCGCGGGCCAGCAAGACACGCCAATCATCTGAACGGCGGAATTCCTCTTGCAGATTGACCGTACCACCGCCTTCACGCGCGATGCGGGCAAAAGCGCGGGGTAGATCATCCAACTCATCGAGCGGTCGCATGATCACCGAGAAGCTATCGCTGGATGCGTCATCAACTTCGATGGTGGCAGCAAGACTCAACAGGGATTCATCCACACGCCGCAAGACAGCATCGCGCCCTAGCGCGAGCGACAGGACGATGGCTACCATCATGCCAAGCGCGAAAATGATTGAAAGCAGAAGTGTGAGCCGAAGGGTTGATGAGCGCACAAGCCATCGCAGCCGGTCGACCAGTTTATCGCCCAAAGACATACCCTTCACCTCGCCGTGTGCGGATAAGGTCCTCATCAAATGGTTTGTCGATCTTCGCACGCAGGCGGCTGATATGAGTCTCGACCACACTGGTTGTTGGGTCAAAGCTCATGTCCCACACCTGTTCCAACAGCATGGTGCGTGTCACCAACCGGCCCGGTCGACGCATAAAGTACTCAAGCAGTTTGAACTCCTTTGCCATCAACTCAATGGTTTGGCCCTCCCGCTCGCAACGCCTGGCCAGAAGATCCAGGCTCAAATTGCCGTATCGCAGAACCGTTGGTTCGCCGCCAATGGCCTCACCACCATCGCGACGGCGGCCCAACGCGTTGACACGGGCTGAAAGCTCCACAAACGCAAATGGCTTCGTCAGGTAGTCATCGCCACCCACCTCAAACCCCTCAACACGATCATCCACCTCGCCAAGAGCCGTCAGGAAGATCGCAGGCGTGGTATTTTTCGAGGCGCGCAGCGACTTCAGCACAGCAAGGCCATCAAGACTGGGCACCATGCGATCCAGGACTAATAGGTCATAGTCCTGCCCCATCGCCGCGATCAGGGCGTCCTTGCCATCTGGGAAATGATCAACGACATGGCCTTCTTCTCGCAAACCCTTAGCTATCCAGGGGCCGAGGTCTTTGTCGTCTTCGAGGAGGAGAATGCGCATAGCCGCTCCTTGGGTAAAGGAAAGAAGGGAGGTGCAGTGTTCGCTGCACCTCCCCACAGGTCTTAAGGCGTTTTAGCTGTTGTCGGAATGGTCGTCTTCGACGTCAATGTCCAAGATTTCTCCGGTATCAGCGTTTATCTCGACTTCCATCTCGACGCCATCGGCCGTCAGGATTTCGATTTCGTAGACTTGCATACCATCTTCGCGGTCGAGCTCAGCCTCCTGAACCTCTCCGGGCACTTCGGCCAGAGCGATCTCCAGGGCCTGCGCTTCGGTGAGAGCCGGTGGTTGGGCATTGGCTTGCGTGGTGACAAAGCCTGCCGCACCTACTGCTGCCAAAACACTTGCTACGATACCGCCAGTGATGAGTTTCTTGTTCATATTGGGTCTCCATTTGGTTTGCGAAGAACACCGTGTCCTTCGATGAAACCAAGATGGAGTGCGCACTTTGCGCCGCCCTGCATCGAACCTTACAAGTTTGTAAAGCAACGCCACCAGTTGGAAGCGCCCAGTCCTTGGAAGGGGCGTTACGCACCACAAACCAGCGGCTCAGTTGGCGGGCTCGTCGGGCTTCATCATCCAGCGCAGAATGATCATTGCCGGGAATGCCCAGAGACATCCTGTGATGGCGTAAAACAGTGCTTCCTGCCAACCTGCAGCATCCTTCAGCACCCAAAGCCCCAGCATCATCGTCACGAACGCGTAGACAATGATGAAGGCGAGCAAAATGAAAGTGCCAATCAATTTGCGCGTGCGCATGGGAAGGGCCATGGGATGTTTGTCCTATCGTCGACTGTGGCCACAGATAGGCAGATGTGGCGCGCTCGCAAGCCCCAATTTTGGTCGTGCGGCACCGGGCCGCAAAGGCTAGGGCTAGGCAGCCCAGGGTTGGAGCGCCATAAACCAGGCTTCCAATCATAACTGCGAAGTGCCGATGGCCGTTACCTCACCGACGATGAACGCTGACACGCTGGATCAGTCTCTTGATAGATATCGCCCGGTGCGCATCTGGCTATGGTGTGTGGCTGCCTTGGTGTTTTTGATGGTGTTTGTCGGCGGCGCAACGCGGCTCACCGATTCAGGCCTTTCCATCACCGAGTGGCGCCCAATCACAGGTGCGATTCCGCCGCTCAGCGCCGAAGGCTGGGAAGCGGAGCTGGAAAAATACCGTCAGATCCCAGAATACCAGCGTATCAACCGCGGCATGTCGATGGCTGAGTTTCAGTTCATCTATTGGTGGGAATGGGGCCACCGGTTCCTGGGCCGTCTTGTCGGGCTTGCCTTTGTCGTACCGCTCATCTGGTTCGCTGCGCGCAAGGCGTTGCCGCCCAAGAGCATGCCCAAGCTACTCGGCTTGCTGGCGCTGGGTGGTCTGCAAGGGTTCATTGGCTGGTGGATGGTTGCGTCCGGCCTCACCGAGCGTGTGGATGTCAGCCAGTATCGATTGGCGGTGCATCTCACCATGGCGGCGATCATTCTGGTCTCCATCGCCTGGGTTGCTCAATCGATGAAACCGATTGAGCTTCACCTTGCCGATAGGCGAGGGCAGGCCGCTCCCGGCGCGATGATGGCTCGATTGCTCGCGCTCTTCGTGTTGGCGCAGATTTTTCTGGGCGCACTGGTCGCGGGCCTCGATGCTGGGCTCACCTACACGACCTGGCCGCTGATGGATGGCGATTTCATTCCGCCTGCCGCCAAGCTTTTCCTGCAATCGCCATGGTACGTGAATTTCGGCGAAAACGTGCTGACCGTGCAGTGGGTCCACCGCATGGGCGCCTATGCGCTGCTGGGTTTTGCGATCTTCCATGCCTGGCGCATGCGCCGTGTCGCGACCGATCGCAAGGATGCCAAAATGGCCTCAGCCTTGGTCATCGCGCTACTTCTCCAAGCGGTGATTGGCATCGTCACCTTGCTCACCCAGATCGAGATGGAATGGGCACTGTTGCACCAATTCTGGGCGTTTGTGATCTTGGTCGTGACAGTTCTGCATCGCGCCCGGCTTGTCGGGCATGGCTTTTTGCCAGCGGCCAACCCGGCATAAAAAAGCCAGCGCTTCCGAAGAAGCGCTGGCAAGGTACCACCAAAAAGGTGGTCTTCAGGGAAAACCTTTGAAAGGCTTTGGCCCAGCGCCTAGCCCAGCGCCTTGTCCAGATCGGCAATGATGTCGGCGACATCTTCAATACCCACCGAAATGCGCACCGTGTCTGGTGCTGCACCCGCGGCAGTCTTTTGCTCGTCGGAAAGCTGGCTGTGGGTGGTCGAGGCCGGGTGAATGATCAGCGAACGTGTGTCACCGATGTTGGCAAGGTGTGAGAAAAGCTCAACGCCCTCCACCAGCTTCACGCCAGCCTCATGCCCGCCTTTCAGGCCAAAGGTGAACACGGCACCAGCACCCTTGGGTGCATATTTCTGGGCAAGCTTGTTGTATTTGTCGCCAGGCAGACCCGCATAAGACACCCATGCCACCTTGTCGTGGTTCTGCAGATGCTGTGCGACGGCCAAGGCGTTGTCGCAGTGGCGCTGCATGCGCAGCGGCAGCGTTTCCAAGCCGGTTTGGATCAGGAACGCATTGAACGGTGAAATTGCCGGCCCAAGATCGCGCAAGCCAAGCACGCGGCAAGCGATGGCGAAGGAGATACCACCCAGCGCTTCGTGCAGTTTGACGCCATGATACTCCTCGAGGGGTTCGGAGAGTTTTGGGTACTTGTCCGAAGCTGACCAATCGAAATTACCGCCATCAACAATGATGCCGCCCATGGAGTTGCCATGACCGCCAATGAACTTGGTCAGAGAGTGGATGACGATGTTCGCACCGTGCTTGATCGGCTGCACAAGATAGGGCGATGCCATTGTGTTATCGACGATCAGTGGAATACCGGCTTTTTGAGCCACAGCGGCAATCGCTTCAATATCTGTCACCACACCGCCCGGGTTGGCGATGGACTCGATGAAAATTGCTTTGGTTTTGGGGGTGATGGCCGCCTCAAACGAGGAAACATCATCCGGATCAGCCCATTTGACGTTCCAGCCGAAGCTTTTGAACGAGTGATTGAACTGGTTGATCGACCCACCATAAAGCTTGTTGGCTGCAATGAACTCATCGCCCGGCTGCAACAATGTATGGAATACGACCATCTGGGCCGAATGCCCAGATGCAACCGCCAGGGCAGCCGTGCCGCCTTCCAGCGCCGCAACGCGCTGTTCCAGTACGTCCTGCGTTGGGTTCATGATGCGGGTGTAGATGTTACCGAAGGCTTTGAGACCAAACAGGTTGGCCGCATGCTCGGTGTCGTCAAACACGAAAGCTGTGGTTTGATAGATCGGCGTTGCACGCGCGCCAGTGGTTGGGTCGGGCTGCGCGCCCGCATGGACGGCCAGCGTGTTAAATCCTTGGGGTTTGTCGCTCATGATTGGTCCTCACCGGTTTGCACCCACGCAGAAACGCAGGGGGCGTTCTGAATATCGAATGCTCGTTCTTTATATAGAACGTATCCGCACGTCAATCGTGGTTTGGATAGCGCAGATGTGTGGTATTAAAATACCGTATTTATAGAGCGCTGAAATATATAAGAAAATTGAACAACTTCCTGCTTGACCGAGCGCGCGTGCATTCGTATATAACCGCCAACCTTGCAGGAGCCTTGCTGCTCAAGGGCATCGTATTTTCCAAAAACGGTTCATCGCGCAAAGTTTAGCGCCCCACGGGTGCCAGACGAGCACGCTTTGGCCGCTTGAAGACCAGGACCAAACCTCATGAAGACCTTTTCAGCGAAAGCCGCTGAGGTGGAGAAAAAGTGGATCATCATTGACGCTGAAGGCCTCGTGGTCGGGCGTCTTGCATCCATCATCGCCACCCGCCTGCGCGGCAAACATAAGCCCATTTTCACCCCGCACGTTGACTGTGGCGACAATGTCATCGTCATCAATGCCGACAAGGTGCTGTTCACGGGCCGCAAGCGCGAGAACAAGAAGTACTATTGGCACACAGGCTATCCAGGCGGCATCAAAGAGCGCACAGCCAAGGCTTTGCTCGAAGGTCGTTTCCCTGAGCGTGTGGTAGAAAAAGCTGTCGAACGTATGCTGCCACGTGGTCCACTTGGCCGTCAGCAGCTTTCAAACATGCGCGTTTACGCAGGCACCGAGCATCCCCATGAAGCGCAGCAGCCAGAAGTTCTGGACGTTAAAGCGCTGAATGCGAAAAACAGCCGGAGGGCTGCATAATGAGCGAACAAATCACATCCCTTGAAGATCTTGGCGGCGCTATGGGCGTTGCTCCTGGTGAAGGCGCTGAAACGCCTGTGAGCGATGCAGCCCCTGTGCACGTGCAGAAGCTGGACGATCAGGGCCGCGCCTACGCCACCGGCAAGCGTAAAGATGCCATCGCCCGCGTTTGGGTGAAGCCTGGTTCCGGCCAGATCACTGTGAATGGCAAAGACTTCACTGCTTACTTCGCACGCCCTGTGCTTCAGATGATTGTGCAGCAGCCGATTGTTGCAGCAGCACGCGATGGTCAGTTTGACATTGTTGCCACCGTTAAAGGCGGCGGTTTGTCAGGCCAGGCCGGTGCGGTACGCCACGGCATTTCCAAAGCGCTCACCTATTATGAGCCAGGCCTGCGCGGTGTGCTGAAAGCTGGTGGGTTCCTCACCCGCGACAGCCGTGTCGTGGAACGTAAGAAGTATGGCCGCGCGAAAGCCCGCCGCTCCTTCCAGTTCTCCAAGCGCTAAGGCTTGCACGCCTTACAGTTTGGCTAAGTTATTGGAAAAGCGCTGTTTTCGAACAGCGCTTTTTTTGTATTTTTGTTGAGTGCGATTTGCCGGCCTTTAGGAACCATGCCAATTGAAGTTGTGACTTCGAATTTCTTCCACAACGACGTGATACCGGCATGGTAGTGCCTGCCATCGTTGGGCTACCGCAAGTCGAGTTGAACAATCGCCAGAACCAACTGACATAGTGCGCTAGCGCCACGCAAACAATCTGGTGCACAGGTTGCTCTACCCGTTGCACGCACGACGGTTGTAATGCTGATATGATCCTGGCATTGGCGTCCAAACGGCTGGGTGGGAAGCTCAGAAAAACCTGTGGCTTCCCTGCTTCTTCGGTCTTTTGACGCTCTTCTGCGCCGTCAAATCAGGTTTTCCACTCGTGTTATCTCCTCGGTTCTTAGTCGGCATTGCCCGAACAAGAGGACGCATTCGCCGTATAGGTCGGTCAAGGACCATTGTCGCCGAAGTAATGAACCGACGTTCGCCAGCACTGTCGACGCAGCATTTGGCTGGCCTCGCACCGCGCAACCACGCAGGTTTACTACGCACTGATACGTGGTCCCGACCTAGGAAAATGGGGCTCAAGGCCCCAGTCCAAAAGCGAAGGCGCTAGCTCTTCATTGAATCGAGTGCAACCAGGTCGAGCCCAGCTACTGATCCTCGCAAATGCGGCTCGTTTCAGATTAAAGAACGCAGAAATAATACCATTCGATGAGCAATCATTATTCTAAAACTTAAAGTGGATAATTTTATTAGTTAGATAAATAAAGTTAATTTTTATACTTAACTCCGCATTAAGGAGATATCATTAATCATAAAATGAAAGTATTTTTAGTAAAAAGGCAATCAAAATGGCTCTTCCTAAAACGAAGGCATCAGCATTATTGATTAAAGCAATGACGTCAACGTCAATTGCAGTATTGTCGACTTCTGCTGTGGCCTCTGACTATTCCTTCCCCTACAGCTATGGCTCCAACAACGATCGTTCGTTGGTGAGCGCACACTCTATTGGAGAGGGCTGGTACCTACGTGGTGAAATCGGGCCAAATCTGACGTACAACAACACTGAGCGCTATGATCAAATTGGTTCTGTGGCAACCGACGACTCGTTGTTTGAAAGCGTCAGCTTCAACGTCGGTGTTGGTAAGCGCATCAATGACTACTTTCGAGCCGATGTCACCGCAGGCCAAGCAGACTTATCGGCTTATGAGCGTACCATCAGGTTGACGGCTGTGCCGGCAGGGCACCCATGTGATGGTACCGCACAGGTGGGCGACCCGGCGGTGACGACGCCGGTCTTCATCGATAACTGTGACCAAATCGATGTCTTTGAACTCGGTGCTATCAGCGCAATGGCAAACGCCTACGTCGATCTTCCTGGCGCTTGGGGCCTGCGACCGTTTATTGGAGCCGGTATCGGAATAAGCCAAGTGACTTGGCGCGAGGACTACGGACAGATTCGTTGTGTACCTGATCCGGTGCCTGAGGAAGCCTGTAATGGCCGTGCTATCGGGGAAACTGTCGTGACCGAGACATCCGAGTTTGAAGAGGTCCAATACAATCTTACGTGGAGCGTTGCTGCCGGTGCCGGTTATGATCTTGGCGAAGGTGTTACACTGGAGGGCCTGTATCGCTATACCAACTATGGCGGCCTCGACGGTGTTGTTTCACCGGCCTTTGGAACCTTTGATATTGGGGATCTTGAAACACACACCCTTAATATTGGCCTGCGTGTCGAGCTCCCAAGCCACTATTGATAGGCAACGATTTCGCTGGCCTGATTGGCATCGGTCGAACAGGCGATGAACACCCACAGGCCTAGAATTACCCTGTTTACCAATGCCAGTTGACGTTTTTTGCCTAGCTTTTTGGTTCCTCAACAATTCGGGGCAATTGGAGCACTAGACGTAGTCGCCGCATTCGGCGGCAGTTTTATCTTACCAAGACGGCAACTGGCACTTGCAGCACCAATGCGGTTGTCTTGTGCTCGCGGTTGACATCCAGAGACATGCCGGTTTCATCGGTGACGTGCGTATGAGCGCAAAGCACCTGAAATCGTTCGAAAACGGATGTTGTGGGCCGTGTTGGATGATAGCTTGCCCTCGCCACGAAACTGCGTATCGCGTAGCCCCAGTGCATTGCTAAGAAAGCTGACAAGTGGTTTACCAACGAAAAAAACCTGCGCACTCACCGTTTAAGGCGCAACATCATACGTGTGAACGTTCCAAGCGCTAAACATCTCATACCATCTTGGGGTATTTGGGCGGGGTGTTTCGGCATCCCGCTTTTCTTTACCTGAAGGCTTAATCTCATGACCAAAACCATCAGAACCGCTATTCTGGGCGCGTCCGGGTACACCGGCGCCGACGCTATGCGGTTGGCGCTGCGCCATCCCCATATCGAGCTGGTTGCGCTCACCGCCAACACCCATGCGGGCAAGCCCGTCGGTGACGTATTTGAGCATCTGCGCGGGCTGGATTTGCCAGCGTTGGTCACGCTTGATGATGTGGATTGGAACGGCGTTGATCTGGTCATATGCGCATTGCCCCACGGCACCACACAGGCCACCACTAAGGCTATCCGCGCCACCAACCCTGCGTGCATGGTGGTTGATATGTCGGCCGACTTCCGGCTGCGCGATACCGACACCTATGCGCAATGGTACGGCATTCCCCATGGCGCGCCCGAGCTTCAGGGCGAGGCGGCCTATGGCCTGTCCGAACACAATCGCGATGCCATCGCGGGCGCTAAAATCATCGCCTGTCCGGGGTGTTTCCCGACAGCGGCGCTGACAGCGCTCATCCCACCGCTGTTCGACGGCCATATTCTGGCGGACGATATCATCATTGATGCCAAAACTGGCATGTCAGGTGCGGGGCGTGGACTGAAGCAGGGCATGCTCTTTTCCGAAGCGGGTGAGGGCACGTCGCCCTATGGTATTGGCCATCATCGTCACATGCCGGAAATCGAACAGGAACTTTCCAAAGCATCTGGAAAAACCATCACGGTCGGCTTTACGCCGCACCTGGTGCCGATGGCGCGGGGTGAGCTGCTCACATGTCACGTGAAGCTGTCCAACGATGTGTCCGTCGATGATGTGCGGGCAGGGCTCGAAGCGCGCTACGCCAACGAGCCGTTTGTGCTGGTTTTGAATGAAGGCCAGATCCCGAAAACGCAGAATGTGCGCGGTTCCAACATGGTCCATATCGGCGTGTTCAAGGACCGGTTGCCAGGCCGAGCGATCATCATCGCCGCGCTTGATAATCTGGTGAAGGGGTCGGCAGGGCAGGCGTTGCAGAACGTCAACATTGCGTTCGGCTTTGAAGAGACGCTGGGCCTGGAACAGATCGCGCTCTTTCCATAATTTTGGTTAGGCGTCCGGATCATACCCGGGCTTAAACGGCGCCATGCCGGCGCGGGCCAGCTCGTCCGCGCGCTCATTCATCTCATTGCCTGCATGGCCCTTAACCCAATGCCACGCGACGTCATGATTCAGAATCTGAGCGTCAAGTTGCTCCCATAAATCTTTGTTTTTGACTGGTTTTTTGTCCGCAGTTTTCCAACCGCGGGCTTTCCAGTTCACCATCCATTTGGTGATACCGTCTTTCACATAAGAGGAGTCGGTGTGCACCGCGACCTTGGAACGGCGCTTCAATGCGGCCAAGGACTCAATGGCTGCCGTCAATTCCATGCGGTTGTTGGTTGTCTCGAACTCACCGCCCTTCAGCTCTTTTTCGTGGCCATTGAAGGTGAGGATTGCACCCCATCCGCCAGGTCCAGGATTGCCGGAACAGGCGCCATCTGTCCAAATCTCAACGAGCTTCTCAGTCAAAGTCCAACCCATAAAAACGGGCGTCGTAGACGCCTTGGTGGAAGGCAAGTTTGGTCGCGTATTCCTGTGGGTTCTTCGGCACCACCAACGCGCCCACGGGCACGCTCAGCCAATCGTTCAAACGGGTCACCAAGAACCGGATGGACGCGCCGCGCGCCAAAAGGGGAAGCGCGTCAATCTCTTGGCGCTCCAAGGGCCGCACGCTCTGATATCCAGCCACCAGCGCCCGCGCTTTGGTGACATTGAAGGCCATATCCGGCTCAAAGCACCAGGCGTTCAAGCAGATCACCAGATCGTAGGCATAGGCGTCAGTGCAGGCAAAGTAGAAGTCGATGATGCCCGACACATCATTGTGCAGGAAGAACACATTGTCGGTGAAGAGATCAGCATGAATGACGCCAGCAGGCAGGTCACGCGGCCAGAGCTTATCCATCTGGTCCAGTTCGCGCCCCATCCGCGTACGCAGCCCTGGAAAGGCCGCATCAGCCTCCTTGATCGGAATGCCGTCATAAACCTTTCGCCACCCGGTAAGCGACAGATCATTGGGGCGATCGATTGGAAAGTCAGCGGTCGCCAAATGAAACTTGGCCAGCACCTCGCCCAGCTTGCGACAATGTTCGGCGCGTGGACGCCGGATCGCCACACCATCCAGAAACGAAATGATCGTTGCGGGGCGTCCGCAAAGCTCTCCCAGCACCGCACCATCACGGCGCGCGATGGGTAGGGGGCAGTTCAGTCCGCGATCCACCAAATGCTTCATTAGATCGAGGAAGAACGGAAGGTCGCCCGCATTCACCCGCTTTTCAAACAGCGTGAGAATGTAGGTGCCTGCCGCAGTGCGCAGCAAAAAGTTTGAGTTTTCAACGCCTTCAGCAATGCCTTTGAACGCCAGAACTTCGCCGAGGTCATAATCGGCAAGAAAGGCGTCCAGGTCCGCATCGCTGACATCGGTGTAGACGGCCATGGGAAACTGTCAGCCGTTCACAAAGCGCATGTCATCGCGCGTCAGCTCAACGTCACGCAGCGCACGTTGAACAGGGAAAAGCTCGTTTTCTTGAGCGGTTTCAACAAGATCAAGCGAAACTTGGAATCGATCTCTGAACCGGTTGATGACCGCCTCCACCAAAATTTCTGGCGCCGATGCCCCAGCCGAAAGCGCCACGACATCACCGCCCGACACCGCATCCAGGTTGATGTCCTCTGGCCCGGCGATCAACAGCCCTTTGGATGCGCCAGCGCGTTCAGCCACTTCCACCAGTCGTTTGGAGTTGGAGGAGTTTTGCGCCCCAACCACAAGGAACAAATTCGTGCCAGGGGCGGCGGCTTTCACCGCTTCCTGCCGGTTGGTGGTGGCGTAGCAAATGGATTCGCCTGCCGGATCAGCGATCTGCGGGAACTTCGCCTTCAGCGCGTCGATGACCTCCATCGTATCATCCACCGACAGTGTCGTCTGGGTCACATAGCCCAGCATCGCCGGGTCTGGCGGCGTGTAGGCGGCAACATCATCTGGCGTTTCGATCAGGTCTACCGCGCCATCGGGCAGCTGGCCCATCGTGCCAACAACTTCCGGGTGGCCGGTATGACCCACCAACACAACTTGGCGGCCAAGTTTCATGTGCCGCGCGGCCTGCTTGTGCACTTTGGAAACAAGCGGGCAGGTGGCGTCGAAATAGAGAAGGTTCAGCGCCTCAGCATGGGCTGGCACGGATTTCGGTACACCATGGGCGGAGAAAATCACTGGCGCCTGCGAGCCTGCTGGGATGTCATCAAGCTCTTTGACAAAAATCGCACCTTTTTCGCGCAGGCCATCCACAACATAGCGGTTGTGGACGATCTCGTGACGCACATAGACAGGCGCGCCATAGCGCTTCAGCGCCATCACGACCATTTGAATGGCGCGGTCAACACCCGCGCAAAAGCCGCGCGGGCCGCACAGGCGAAGGGTGATCGAGGGGGAAGCGTCTGCCATGCCTTGTCCTAACCCCTGTGTAGGGCAATGAAAAGATGACTTTGGAGGATAGCGTCCGCGCCGTTTCGCCCTACATTAGGGTTCACACATCGATACCTTGAAAGGTTCACCATGCGCTTTGCCCATCCCTTTGCTTTGTTGGCGAAATCCGTAGCTCTTATCGCAACATTTGGGGTGATCATGTCCCCGGCTCAAGCGCAGAGCGACGGGGAAGCTGATGCCTGCGCTTTTGACACGGTGATCGATTTGCGCACCGGCATACCCACCACGGCGGAAAGACTGTTTGGCGAGGCTGCGAACACTCAGTTGGTATTCTTGGGCGAGCGCCATGGCACCCCGGAACATGTGGCTTTGGCGTCCTGTATTTTGGAGGCCAAAACCGGCAGCCGCCCACCAGTGCTGGCGCTGGAGCATGTGCCAGCCAGTGCACAACGCGATTTGGATGATTGGCGGCGCGATAATGCCTTCGACACCGACCTTTTTGCCGATATTGTCGATTGGGAGAGCCTGGGCTGGCCTGACTTCAACATCTATCGCCCGCTCATTGAAACCGCTGGCAATGCCCGCGCCCATGTGGTTGCGACCGACCGCCCACAACTGGGCGCCGGTGGACCATCTTTTGACGCGCTGCTGGAAGTGGCGCCTGCCTATGGTCTGCAAACTGCCGAGATTGTCGAAGCTTGGATACCGGACATGATCGCCGGTCATTGTGGGTTGATCGATGAAGAGGCCGCCACGCGCATGGCGCTTGAACAGATGGAGCGCGATCAAATCATGGCAGGGCGGCTGATTGCCGGACGCGGACGCGGACCCTCCACGCTTTACTATGGCGGCAAAGGCCATGTGCGCATGGATCGTGCGATTCCTTATCTCATCGACCGCACGGATCGTCCGCCTAGCATGCTGACCGTTGCCGCTTACACCGTGGATGAATGGGAGCGCGTGCTGGAAGACGGTCCAATTAGCGAGCAGGGGCTCAATGCGCGCTACGACATGGTTGTGGTGGCCGGGGAATCCAATCCGACAGACGAGTTTTTGTGCGAGCAGATGCGCGCGATTATGGGTGGATAAAAGCAATTTCAGTAAAAGTTGTAGACTTTTGCGCTCGCGAAATTGCGACACGTAAGAGCTAAGCCTCCTGGGTTAGGCGGATCACGCGCATCCAATTGCCATGGCAGATTTTGGCGATGAGAGCATCGCCATAACCACTTTCTTCCATGGCTTGGACCAGTACCGGAAGGCCTGCCACGGAGCCAATCTCGGCAGGCACGACCGCGCCATCGAAATCTGAACCAAGCGCCACATGATCCTCGCCCATGCGTTTGATCATGTAATCCAGATGCTCGATCATCAGGGAAACAGGCGTGTCACTGAGCATGCGCCCGTCAGCGCGCAGAAACGCTGCCGCGAAATTGAGGCCCACCACACCGTCTGATTCTGCAATCGCATCCAACTGCTTGTCCGTGAGGTTGCGCGCGTGCGGGCAAAGCGCATGCACGTTGGAATGGGTGGCGACCAGCGGTGCGTCGGTAAGGCTGGCCACATCCCAAAAGCCTGCCTCGTTGAGGTGGGCCAGATCCACCAACACCTTCAGGGCGTTGCATTTGGCAACCAGCCGTTTGCCGTGCTCGGTCAATCCGCCGCCAATGTCAGGTGACCCTGGGAAGCGAAACGGCACACCCTCACCATAAATCGTCGGGCGGCTCCAAACGGGTCCGAGTGAGCGCAAGCCTTGGGCGTAAAACTCATCAAGAACGGCAAAATCGGGATCGATGGCCTCGGCACCTTCCATGTGCACAAAGGCCGCGATGCCGCCGGATGCCATCACCGTCTCGATGTCATCGGCACTGGTGCAGATGGTCAGCGAACCTTCTGCTTCCAGAGCTTTCAGCGTATCGAGTTCCGCGCGCGCGCCGCGCAGCGCGTCGGCGGCCGGCACCATCGGGGGCAGGGGGATGTCATAGTGCAGGTCCCGCATGGCATCGCTGGGATTGCCATGCGGGCGACGATTGCCCGTTCGTGGTCGCTGTGGTCCTGGCACCCAAATGGCAAAAAAACCACCGCCAAAGCCTCCATCACGGGCTTTCTGCGCATCCAGATGCCCGCTAGGTCGCCCGGCTTTAAACTGACCTGCCGCCTGCACGCCGCCAGCGAGATAAAGCCGGGCAAGCAGGTCATTGTGACCATCAAAGACCTTGTGTTGGCTCACAGCGACACACTGAGCCGCTCAAGACCGTGAAAGTGATAGGCGTTTTTGAAGCGTGGTGTGTCGGCCATGCGCATGTTTGGGAAACGCGCAAAGAGCATTGGGATGGCCGTTGCCATTTCCAGCCGCGCCAGTGTGTGCCCGATACAGAAATGAATGCCTGCACCAAACGCAACGTTTTTGACTGGTGCGCGTGACGGTTCAAACCGCTGTGGCTCGGGCATTGCGCGTGGATCATGGTTGGCAAACCCAAGGTGCAGGCCGATCACATCGCCTTGCTTGAAGGGCACGCCGTAAAGCTCGCAGTCCTCCAGAACGTAGCGCATGAACATGTGCAGCGGCGGTGTATGGCGCAGAATTTCTTCGGTCAACGCTTCAGGATCGGCGAGCCAGCGCACACGATCCTCAGGCGTGGCCAAAAACAGCGTGCGCAGCCCATTGCCCATGGCGTGGACCGTGGCCTCGTGACCGGCGTTGAGCAGCAGGATGGTGGTCGAGATAATTTCCTCTTCGGTGAGTCGGTCCTCTGCCTCATGCGCGGTGATGAGGTGCGTCAGCAGATCGGGCCCAGGTGCAGCGCGGCGCTTGGCGATTTCTTCGCGCACGAAAGCAGTAAAATCACGAGAAGCGGTGTTCGCAGCCTCTTCGACAGATCGGTCGCGGCCAAAGGCGTACATCTGCACCATGGCATGCGACCAGGCGAGCAGCTGCGGCACATGAACAAGATCGATGCCGAGCATCCGCGCAATGGTGTTGCCAGCAATCGGCTCAGCAAAATCGGCTAAGAGATCGGGTGCATCACCAAAAGCATCCATCGCTTTCTCTGTTTCCGCTGCAATCTCTGGCCCCAGCGCTTCCACATGCCGGGAAACGAAGGCACGGTTTATCAGGCCTCGTAAACGGGTGTGATCGGGCGGCTCCAACTCCAGCAGCGAGCGCGCATCGATGGCATCAAAATCAGCGGTGTGAGATTTGGGTTCATCCCAGCCGAGAGCCTCACGGGTGGTACGGTGAAGGATCTGCCGTCCCAAACGTCTGTCACGAAACAGCGCATTCACCGCATCCAAGCCACCAAACACCCAGTGGCCATACGCCTCCCAATACACAACAGGCCCATCATCCCCGCTTGCTGCATGAAGCGCGGCGTAGGCTGGGTAGGGGTTCTGGACGAAGGTATCCTCTCGCGGATCAATCGAAAGACGGCGTGTTTGGGGATCGTAAGGCAGCAAACTCATGGCACCGATGTAAGCCTTGTCGCGGCAAAGAAAAAGCCCGGCTGAAGGAGCCGGGCTTGGAGCAACAGACGTAAAGTCTCAGCTCAGTACACGCAGTCATACTCTCAGGGAGGAGACGAATGGCGTGGAATCAAGTTCTACGAACACCCGCTGGTTGAGCCGCAGGTGTCGCATTTCAGGCAGGTGCCGTTACGCACCATGGTGAAGTTGCCGCATTCAGCGCAGTTCTCGCCCTCATAACCCTTCATGCGGGCAATTGAACGCTGCTCAGCGACGCTTTCTAATGGCTTGGTCGCAACAGCGGCTGAAACCTCTGCCTCTGGCGCCATCTGCAAGGCTGCGGATGTGGCCACAGCCGCCGACGACAATGATGCCGTCACCGTGCTTGGAGCAGGGGCGTTGGAGTTGCTGACAGCTGAACCGCCAACAACCTGCAAACGCTCAGCCACCTTGCCGCGCACCAGACCAGCCGACACGATGGAGTTGGCCGATGGTTTTTCAGCATCTTCACCTTTGCCAAGTGTTGTGGCACCAGCCTCATCGGGCTGGACATGCGCCAGGTCGTAACGACCAAGGTACGACACAGCCAACTCACGGAAGATGTAGTCGAGAATGGACGTCGCATTTTTGATCGTCTCATTGCCCTGCACCATGCCCGCCGGTTCAAACCGGGTGAAGGTGAAGGCATCCACATACTCTTCCAGCGGCACACCGTATTGCAGGCCAAGGGAGATCGCGATGGCGAAATTGTTCATCATCGCACGGAAGGCCGCGCCTTCTTTGTGCATGTCGATGAACACCTCACCAAGCCGACCATCTTCATACTCACCGGTGGTCAGATACACTTTATGGCCGCCAACACGCGCCTTCTGGGTGTAACCCTTGCGGCGGTCCGGCATTTTTTCGCGCATGCGCACTTCTTTTTCGATGATGCGCTCAACGATTTTCTCAGCGACCTTCTGTGCACGCATACCCTGCGGCGCAGCGATGATGGCTTCTGTTGTATCTTCAGCCTCATCGTCATCATCATTGTCAGCAAGCAGCTGCGAGTTCAGCGGCTGCGAGAGTTTCGAGCCATCGCGGTAAAGCGCATTGGCTTTCAACGCGAGCTTCCAGGAGAGCATGTAGGCGTTCTTGCAGTCCTCAACCGTTGCTGCGTTCGGCATGTTGATCGTTTTGGAGATCGCACCGGAGATGAACGGCTGCGCTGCTGCCATCATATGGATGTGGCTTTCCACCGACAGGAAGCGCTTGCCCTTCTTGCCGCATGGGTTGGCGCAATCAAACACCGCGTAGTGCTCTTCCTTCAGGTGCGGAGCATCTTCCAGTGTCATGGTTCCGCACACATGCTCGTTGGCCATGTTGATCTCGTCAGCCTCAAACCCAAGGGCTGATAGCATGTCGAAGGCCGGGTCGTTGAGCTGTTCGTCGGTGAAGCCAAGCTCATCGATGGCGATGTCATCACCCAGGGTCCAACGGTTGAACACGAACTTGATGTCAAACGCCGAGCCAAGCGCGCCTTCGATCTTGGCAATCGCAGCATCGGAGAAGCCGCGTGCTTTCAAGCTTGTGTGGTTGACGCCAGGTGCTTGCGCCAGCGAGCCATGGCCCACGGCGTAGGCTTCAATCTCGGCGATCTCAGCCTGCGTGTAGCCAAGCACGCGAAGCGCCTCAGGAACTGCACGGTTGATGATCTTGAAATAACCGCCACCGGCGAGCTTCTTGAATTTCACCAGCGCAAAGTCTGGCTCAATGCCTGTCGTGTCACAGTCCATCACAAGACCGATGGTTCCGGTCGGCGCGATCACAGTGGCTTGCGCGTTGCGGTAGCCATGTTGTGAACCAAGCGAAACAGCTTTGTCCCAAGCCTGGGTTGCATGCTTGATCAGGCGTTTATCGGGGCAGTTCTCATGGTCCAGCGGCACGGGGTTCACCGAGAGACCCTGATAGCCATCGGCCATGCCAAGGGCTGCCTGGCGGTGGTTGCGCATCACGCGAAGCATGTTTTCAGCATTGGCTTCATAGCCAGGGAACGGCCCCAACTCTTTTGCCATCTCTGCTGACGTTGCATAGGCAACACCGGTCATAATCGCGGTCAGCGCACCGCCAATGGCACGGCCTTCGTCAGAATCGTAGGGAATGCCGGAGGTCATCAGCAGGCCACCAATGTTGGCATAGCCGAGGCCCAGCGTGCGGTACTCATAGGACAGTTGAGCAATCTGCTTGGAAGGGAACTGCGCCATGGCGACGGAAATTTCCAGCACCATCGTCCAGAGCCGAACACCGTGCTCATAGGCAGCGATGTCGAACACCTTCTGCGCGCCGCTCTCGCTGGCTTCATTGAATTGAAGCAGGTTCAGCGAGGCCAGGTTACAGGCGGTATCATCCAGGAACATGTATTCTGAACACGGGTTGGACGCGCGAATGCGACCACCGGCTGGCGAGGTGTGCCAGTCGTTCATGGTGGTGTTGAAGTGCAGGCCGGGGTCAGCCGATGCCCAAGCGGCGTGGCCGATCTTTTCCCAAAGATCCTGGCTCTTCACCGTCTTGTGGACTTTACCGGTGGTCCGCTCAATCAGATCCCAATCGCCATCCTGCTCAACAGAACGCAGGAAATCATCGGTGATGGAAACCGAGTTGTTGGAGTTCTGGCCAGCAACTGTGTTGTAAGCTTCTGAATCCCAATCGGTGTCGTAAACCGAGAACTCAATCTCTTTGTAGCCCTGGCGCGCAAACTGAATGACGCGAGCCACATAGTTCTCCGGCACCAAAGCCTTCTTGGCTGCGCGCACTTCGCGCTTCAGCGCAGGGTTCTTGGTGACTTCAAAACAGTCGCCATCCTCACCTTCGCAATTGACGCAAGCCTTCATGATGGCGGTCAGGTGCTTCTTGACGATCTTTGAGCCGGTGACGAGGGCCGCAACCTTCTGCTCTTCCTTCACCTTCCAGTCGATGTAGGTCTCAATATCGGGGTGATCGACATCCACAACCACCATCTTGGCCGCACGACGCGTTGTGCCACCCGACTTGATGGCGCCAGCAGCGCGGTCACCAATTTTCAGGAAGCTCATCAGGCCGGAGGACTTGCCGCCGCCAGAGAGTTTTTCGCCTGCACCGCGCAGCATGGAGAAGTTGGAGCCGGTGCCTGAGCCGTATTTGAACAGGCGCGCTTCACGCACCCAAAGGTCCATAATGCCGCCTTCGTTCACCAGATCATCGCCAACGCCTTGAATGAAGCAGGCGTGCGGTTGCGGGTGCTCGTAGGATGATGATGATTTGGTCAGTTCACCGGTTTCTGGGTCCACATAATAGTGGCCTTGGCCCGGGCCATCGATGCCATAGGCCCAATGCAGGCCGGTGTTGAACCATTGTGGTGAGTTCGGCGCAACGCGCTGGGTGGCAAGCATGAAAGCAAGTTCATCGCGGAAGGCCAGCGCGTCAGCTTCGCTGTCGAAATAGCCACCCTTCCAACCCCAATAAGTCCAGGTGCCCGACAAGCGGTCAAAAACCTGGCGGGAATCGCGTTCTGGGCCGTAGCGCTCATCTTCGGGCAGTTCAGCAAGCGCCTCTTCATCGGCAACCGAACGCCACAGCCACGATGGGACCGAATTTTCTTCGACTTTCTTCAGCCGTGCGGGCACGCCCGCTTTGCGGAAATACTTCTGGGCAATGATGTCGCAGGCCACCTGGCTCCACGTCTCAGGAACCTGAATGTCCTTCAACTGGAAGACGATCGATCCGTCAGGATTGCGAATCTCGCTAAGCGCATTGCGGAAGGTAAGGTCCGCATATGCTGATTGACCGTCTTTGGTAAAATGCCGTGCGACATGCATCGTGGTAGTGCTCCTCTAGCCCATTATATCCGACACACAGATGCTTGCCCCAACCTACCGCAACACTGCGCAGGCCCCTTAAGCATGACCTTTTTCAGGTCGGCGTCGATTCCGTTCGTGCAATAGCCACACCACACTAGATATGGTGTGTAAACAAAAAATTAACACCATATGTGGGTATTTTTTGCGCAAAAAAGCCGTCCGCTGTGACACGCAGCAGAGGGACTAGACTGATTGCAAAAACGCTTACTCTGATAATGTGTCGTCTGGCCCAGAATTGCAGGGCGCCGAAGACAACGCAAACCAGAAGGCCCGACTCGCACGTGCACGTCAACCTTCGTCTATGGGAAACACTGACAAAGATTTTTTTCCCCGGGATGAGTGTGGACAATTCTTCGGTGCCTGTGGGCAACGCAACGCCTTTAAAAAACGCGCTCGAAAATCGATCCCAAACAGGGGCAAGTGAGGCGTTGGCTTAAGCGAAGGGCGCGCTGGACAGCGCCCATCATTCAAGGCACAACCACGCCACCAGTTTTCACGCCTGTTTGCGGACCAAAGATGAAACAGTTTTTCTTGCGCTTCTTCACCTGGTGGCAGGACCAAACCTTCGGCACCATGCTTTTCACCGCCCGTAAAGGGCAGCGTGTGGGTGAGGATGAGTTGGGCAATGTGTATTATCGCGCTGACGTGCCGCCCTTGGGCGAGCGCCGCTGGGTGATTTACAATGGCGAAGCCGATGCCTCGGCTATTCCATCGGGATGGCATGGCTGGATGCACAAAAAGACTGATGTGCCGCCCACGGAAGATGGCTATGTGCCCAAAGAGTGGGAATTGCCGCACAAGCCTAACCGCACTGGCATGCCAGGCGCCTATCGTCCCGATGGTTCGATTCTCACGCCTGCCAAGCGCCCCGCCGCAACCGGCGACTATGAAGCGTGGTCACCGGGCGACTGATATCGCCAAGATGGCGCGCAAGCTTTCTCCCTAGGAAAACAGCATCGAATCGCCACAATGTGCCAACAGGGCTTTCGCGAGCCCTGCCACACCTATGTGCGCGCCCCGAATCATATCCGAGATCTTTATGCGCTTGCCGTCTTTCCTCTCCGCCGTTTTGACCTTTGCCGTGTTTTTCGGCGCTGTTGGTCAGGCCACCGCACAAACATCGGCGCCGGTGCTGCGCAATGAGCATCCGGTCGCGCTGTTTGCTGGTCTCGACAAGATCACGGGTGAACTGCACACCTTCTACGTGTTCGTCGATGAAACCGTGCAGTTCGGCGCGCTGCAGCTCACGCCGCGCGTTTGCTATGACCGCCCGCCATCAGAGCCGGAGCGCACAACAGTGTTCTTGGAAGTGGATGAACTCACGCTTGATCGCCGCATTCGCCGGGTCTTTACCGGCTGGATGATCGCTGAGAGCCCTGGCCTCAACGCCATCGACCACCCGGTCTATGATGTTTGGCTGACCGGTTGCAGCGATGCTACGCCTGAAACACCGGCTGCCGGCCAGCAGTAAAAGTTCGCATCCATCGTGACAGCCTCTCGCAACGCTTCGCGATAGATATCAGCGGAGATTTCGCAGGCACCAAACTGGCGCAAATGCTCTGTGATGAACTGCGTATCAAGCAGCGTGTAGCCGCCAGCGATCAAACGCCCGACCAGATGCACCAGCGCCACCTTTGAGGCATCGCGCTCGCGCGAAAACATGCTCTCGCCAAAAAACGCGCCGCCGATTGCCACGCCGTACAAGCCGCCGACCAGCGCTCCATCGCGCCACGTTTCTACCGTGTGGCAATTGCCGCGCTTGAACAGCTCACCGTAGAGATAGCGGATATCGGCGTTGATCCAGGTTGAAGCGCGCCCTGGCGCGCTGGCCGAGCAGCCATCAATAACGGCATCAAAGTCGCTGTCGACACGCACCTGATACACATCCTGGCGCACCGTGCGCGCAAGCCTGCGCGGCACATGGAACTGATCGAGCGGAATAACCCCTCGCATCGGCGGGTTGACCCAGAAAACCGATGTATCCTCGGCGTCCTCGGCCATCGGAAAGAATCCGACTTCATAGGCCTGGAGCAAAAGGTCAGGTGTTATCGTCTCGGCCATCGGCAAGGGCGGATTAGTGGCCTTGATCAGCCAGCCACCGCTCCAGCCAATGTATAGAATAGTTGCCACTGCGCACGTCCGGCTCGTTCACCAGCCGGCGGAACAAGGGCAGGGTGCTATCCACACCGGTGATCACGAACTCATCCAGCGCACGGGCCATCCGGTTGATGCACATCTCACGGGTATCGGCATGCACAATCAGCTTGCCGATCAAGCTGTCGTAATAGGGGGGAATGCGATAGCCCTGATAAACCGCTGAATCCACGCGCACACCCAAACCACCGGATGGGTGAAACGCCTCGATCATGCCAGGCGAGGGCCGGAACGTTTCGGGGTGCTCAGCATTGATGCGCACCTCAATGGCATGGCCTTTGAAGGTGATGTCCTCTTGGGTCACTGACAGGCCTTGACCAGCGGCAACACGCATTTGCTCAGCCACCAGATCAAGCCCGGTGATCGCTTCGGTCACCGGATGCTCCACCTGCAAGCGGGTGTTCATTTCGATGAAATAGAACTCGCCATCCTCGTAGAGGAACTCAATCGTGCCGGCACCTGAGTAACCAAGGTCGGCAATGGCTTTGGCTGAAACCGAACCAATCTCTTCACGCTGTTCTGGCGTGATGACCGGTGACAACGCTTCTTCCCAAACCTTTTGATGGCGACGCTGCAACGAGCAATCGCGTTCGCCCAGATGGATCGCTTTGCCCATGCCATCGCCAAACACCTGCACCTCGATATGACGAGGGTTTTGCAGGTACTTTTCCATGTAGAGCGCATCATCGCCAAAGGCAGCGCGCGCTTCGGCGCGGGCGGTGTTCACCGCATCGGCCAGCTCTTCGGAATTCTTGGCAACCTTCATGCCGCGACCACCGCCGCCGGCAGACGCTTTGACAATCACAGGGTAGCCCATGTCATCAGCAACTTTGCGGGCCTCTTCGACCGATCGCAGCTCGCCTTCAGAGCCTGGAACAACCGGGATGCCGAGTTTCTTGACCGTGGTTTTAGCCGCGATCTTATCGCCCATCACCTCAATATGTTCAGCCTTCGGACCAATAAAAGTCACGTTGTGAGCGGCCAAAATCTCAGAAAACTTGGCGTTCTCTGAAAGGAAGCCATAGCCGGGGTGCACAGCATCGGCGCCAGTGATTTCACAAGCTGCCAGAATTTGCGGGATATTGAGATAGCTTTCGCTGGCATCAGGCGGTCCAATGCACACGCTTTCGTCGGCCAGGCGCACATGCATCGCATGCGCATCGGCGGTTGAGTGCACGGCAACAGTGCCAATGCCAAGCTCTTTGCAGGCGCGCAGAACACGCAGTGCGATCTCACCACGGTTGGCGATCAGGACTTTCTTGAACATGTCTGACCCCTTAGGCGATAATCACCAGCGGCTCACCATACTCAACCGGCTGCTTGTCGGTCACCAAAATCTCCTGCACCACGCCAGATGCAGTGGCGGGAATTTGGTTCATTGTTTTCATCGCTTCCACGATCAGCAATGTCTGTCCTTCGCGCACTGTATCGCCAACCTTGATGTAGGCCGGAGCCCCAGGCTCAGCTGACAGATAGGCCGTGCCAACCATCGGTGAGCGCACCGCTTCGCCTTGCGCGCTTTCAGTTGGCGCTGGCGCAGCTGTTGCCGTTGGGGCTGGTGCTGCTGCCGGTGCAGCAGGTGCCGTGGCCACGGGGGCAGGAACTTGGGCTGTGTGGGTAACCGCAGCAGGCGTGCGAGCAATACGCACCCGCGTATCGTCTTGCTCAACCTCAATTTCGGTCAGGTCCGTCTCATTAAGCAGCAGGGCAAGCTGGCGGATAAAATCCTGATCGATGGTGGCCTTGGACTTCGACATAGAAACTCTTTCACTCATCATCGCACCCCGAGAAAAAGCCTAGGTCGAAACCTGACGGGCGTGCGCACGCAAACAAGAAACGTGGGAGACTTAATCGGCGCGGTATAACCGCTCGCGTGCTGGTCGTCCACAACCTCTTCGCCACGTGATTAAACGTCAATCAGATCGGCAAGAGCAGTCAACGCCAACCGGTATCCTATGGGGCCCAAGCCAGCGATCATGCCCTTGGAGGCTTGGGCGGTGTAGCTGGTATGGCGAAAGGCTTCGCGGGCGTGAATGTTGCTCAAATGCACCTCAATCACCGGCAGCTCGGCGGCCTTCAGTGCATCGTGCAACGCAATCGAAGTGTGACTGTAAGCACCGAAGTTACAGATCAGCCCGTCAGCTAGCCGTCGTGCTTCATGCACCCAGTCGATCAGCACGCCTTCATGATTGGATTGGCGCAAATCGATCTCAAGGTCGAGGTCAGCGGCATGATCGCGGCACATGGCCTCGATGTCATCCAGCGTCTCGTGCCCATAAAGATGCGGCTCGCGTTGCCCAAGCAGATTGAGGTTGGGGCCGTTGAGAATGAAGACAGTGGCCATGATGGTTCCAGCCCAATGAAACGTGTGACGTGCGTTGCGGTTATCGCGAATCGTCTAGAGCGACGACAAACGGTCGCGTTCAGCTTGAATGGCCTCGGCAAGGCGGTCAAATCCAACCGCGCCCATCAGCCGTTGATCGCCTACAATGAAAGCTGGTGTGCCGCGAATGTTGAGCTGCTCAGCAAGGTTATACGCTTCACCAATCGGCTCCATGATCGCCGGGCTATCCAGCGCCAGATCAAGCGCTGTCTCATCGGCGCCAAGTTCTAGGGCAACCGCGCGCGCCGACGCCGTATCTGCCTGGACAGATTGGTTCATCATCGCATCAATGAAGGCTGGCATGTCGCCGCCGGTGGCGCGAAAAGCGATAGCAACTTGCGCAGCTTCCAGAGAGCCTGGGCCAAGCACCGGGAAGTCTTTCACCAGCACGCGCACATCACTCTGCTCGGCGATCAGGCGCATCACGTCATCATGGGCACGTTTGCAGAACCCGCAATTGTAATCGAGGAACTCAACCAGTGTGATCGCACCATTGGGGTTGCCCATTACGCTGGCATTCTCGTCGTCGAACAAAAGGTCCGCGTTTTCCGCGATCACCTGGGAAACCAAGCTTTCCTGCTGCTCCTCGCGGGCCGCTTCCAGCGCTTCAATGGCTTCATCGAGCATCAGCGGATTATCAAGCAGCGCTTGGCGCACCAAAGCAATGGCGCCTTCAGGATCGGCTGCTGCCATGTCGGTTAGATTGGCTGCTGATGAGGCAGTTTGTGGCGTGAGATCGAGCGGAGCGGCTTCAGCTTCAACCGCTTGCTCTAAAATCTGCGTATCAAGAGCAGACATCTCTATGTCTTCTGCGCTGTTGGATAGCGCATAGGCGCCCAGGGCAATCGGCAAGGTAATGCCCGCAAGGGCGGCCACGGCAACAACGGCGCGAGACATGAAACAATCCTAAGTTAGCGCCTACCTTCGCGGGCAAGCTGGGCAGGGAAAGAGACGAGAGCAGAAATGAGAAAGGCTTAAGCCTACTCGTCGTAGGTCAAGATGTCTTGAGCGCGCAACCAGCCCGTCGAACCGCGTGGCAAATTTTGCTGCGCGCGCGCAGCAAAACCTTTGGCGCCTTGAATATCACCGCGTGCGAAGGCTTCCAAGCCAGAGGCCAGTTGCGCCATCGCCGTGTTGCCGCTGCGCGCATAGGCCTGGCCCAAGAACCGATACCCAAAGGCCAGCGATTGGTCGTTGGCAAGACCTCGCTCCAACTCGCCGATGGCGGTGGGAAGAACGCTGTTGTCGCCACTCTCCACCAGTGCCGCGCCATAGAAAACGCGGATCATGGTGTTGTTGGGTGCCAGTTCCAGCGAACGCGCCCAGCTTTGGGCAGCTTCTCGGGGGTTGCCGTTTTCAAAAAGAATGGTGCCGCGCATTTCCCAGAAAAAGGGGTTAGAAGGCTGGATGGCGATCAGCTGGTCAAACTGTTGGATCGCGTTTCGTGCTGAACCGGACTTGCCTTCGACAATCGCGCGCGCATAGCGCGCGGGTAGGGAGGTGTCGCTATTGGGGTAGCGGCGTAAAACCGTGCGTTGGCCATCCAGAAGCGCAGTCAGGCGCGCAATCGCCATGTCATGGCGTAATTGCAACTCTGGCGGATCGCTGCGGCCAAAATGCTCGCTTTGCCGCGCCAGCCGTTCGATCTGGTTGATGCGATCACGCGCCATTGGGTGTGAGCGCACGTAGGGATCGACAAAGCGCCCGGTGAACATGGTCTGGTCGGCAAAGCGGCTGAACACCTCCAGCATACCTTGGGCGGACTGGCGCGTGGCATTGAGGTAGGTGATGGCGGCCCGGTCTGCGGCCAGTTCTTCACCGCGCTGATAGGCAAGCAACGAGCGTTGCGCCGCACTCTGCCCACCAAGAGCGATTCCGGCACCAGCCGCCGCTGCCTCACTGTTGCCAGAGCCCGCGGCCGCTGCCATTGCCGCCGCACCGGCCAGCATGGTGATGGCTGAAATGATTTGTGCCCGCGATATTTCCTGGCGCAAGCGGGTAAGGTGCGCACCGGCCAAATGCCCGGTTTCGTGGGCCAAAACGCCGATCACCTCATTGGGCGTGTCGGATTCCAACATCACGCCCAGATTGATGAAAATACGTCTGCCGTCAGCAACGAACGCGTTGAAATCACGCTCATTGATCAGAACAATCTGGATAGAGCTTCCGCGAATCCCAGCTGCACGCAGGATCGGTGCCACATAATCGGTGACCAGCGCCTCAACTTCAGCATCGCGGAAAACAGAAATCTGCCGCTGCGCCTGTGCCGTCGAGACCGCAAGCTGCGAAACGATGAGGATAGCGCTGAGAATCCATGTGCGAGCAAAGGAGGCGCGAAGAAGAAAAGCGGATCGGATCATAGAACCGACACTCCATCGGTGAAACGGCAAGATTGGGGCATAACACGCCCATGATGCATGGCGCGTTTTTCTGTCGCCGTGAACCTAGCATCCGATCCTTGTTGGTCAACGTTTCGCGAGCGGCCCGCAGGTTTGCAAAGCGTCATTGTCCAGGGCCAAAGAGTTGCGTATCACCTTTGCCACCCGACACCTTACAAAGGCGCAATCCCCCATGGCCGCGGTGGAAAAACAGACTGCAACAGCAAGCCATCAACCAACCACGACGCGCCACATAGCGCAGGCACGCAAAGTCGACTCGTTCCTGGCCATGGACATACTGGCCGCCGCCAATGCCCGAGAGGCGGGTGGCCAGGCTACCTATCATTTGGAAGTTGGGCAGCCGGGCGCGCCGACGCCGCAAAGCGTGCGTGATGCGCTTGCTGCAACGCTCGCCGACGGACGCATTGGCTACACCGAAGCTGCTGGCACCACGGCCTTGCGAACGCGGATCGCACGCCATTACGCCGATCATTATGGGCAGGACGTTGATCCGGCACGGGTGATGGTCACCACAGGATCATCGGCCAGTTTCACATTGGCTTTTTTGCTGCTCTGCGATCCCGGTGATCGCATTGCTTTGCCGCGCCCTGGCTATCCTGCCTATCGCAACATTGTGCGTGCGCTGGGGTTGGAGCCGGTGGAGATCGATCTTGATCCAGACGATGGCTGGGTGCTCACGCCGCAGGCGCTGGCAAAACACCACGAGGATGGGCCGATCCGCGCGGTGCTGATCGCTTCGCCCAACAATCCCACAGGCACGGTGATGCCGTCGCAAGCCGTTGAAAAACTTATCGCATACTGCAAGACGGCTGGCATTTGGTACATCTCTGATGAGATCTATCACGGACTGGTTTTAGATGGTGAGGAGTGCTGCGCGCTCGGCTTTGATGATGATGCGATCATCATCAACTCGTTCTCAAAATACTATTGCATGACTGGCTGGCGAATCGGCTGGATGATCTTGCCGCAACGCCTGGTGCGCGGTGCTGAAGCCCTGGCGCAGAACCTCTTTATCTGCGCGCCAAGCCTCTCGCAAACCGCCGCTCTGGCAGCCTTTGATGCGACCGATGAGCTGGAAACCATCAAGGCAGGTTATGCCAGCAATCGTCAAAGACTGTTGCAAACCCAAGAGACCCTTGGGCTGGTTGGCGGCCCACCGCCTGATGGCGCATTTTATATGTACTGGCCTGTCGACAGACTGTTACGTCCTGGCGAAAACTCAGCCTCGCTGTGCGACACCCTACTGGCCGAAACCGGCATCGCGATGACGCCAGGCAATGATTTCGATCCGGTGCATGGAGACACCTTTGTGCGGGTGTCGTTCGCAGGAAGCCAAGAGACGATTGCAAAGGCGGCTGAGCTTTTCGAGCAGTGGGCCAAAAGGCGTTCCAATCGGCTTTGATGAGACAGACTAGTCCGCTTATTAAGCGGACGGTCTGCATCCCATCCGCCTTAGTCCGCCGTTAGTCTGCATGTAGTCCGCCTGTTTTTGCGGACCGTCCGCTACCGAACCAGAGTTTCCAGCGGATCGTAGCCGGCTTCATAGTCTCCAAAGGCGAAATCAGGCAAAACGTCTGGTTTGAAGCGAACTTCCATCATCTCTTCGCGGGACATGAAACAATGCTCGCTTACAACCCCATCTGGATCTTTCCAATTCGGATCGAGGGTACCTGAGAGGATCGTCGCGCGAAAAAAGAGATCGACCTGGTGGAAGTCAGACCCTGGCTCATGAAATTCGTTGACGCCCGCCAGACCACCAACAGCGATGGTGAGCCCGGTTTCTTCAAAAACTTCGCGTTTCACATTGTCAGGGATTGATTGGTGCTTTTCCACGCCACCGCCGGGTGCGCACCACAGATCGGAGGTGCCACCGGGATAGGCGTTCACCAGCAGGAGCTTGTTATCCTCAACGATCAAGGCCCGCGCTGCCAAACGCGGGCCTGTGTTAAAGGGTAGCGAAGACATTGAAAAACCCTAGAAAAACGAGCGCTTCTGCCACCAGCCTTGCTTTTTCGGGCCTGTGTCAGGGGTTGAGCTTTCCACCACCGGTTCTTTGGCGGGTTCAGGTTCTGGCTCGGGAGCCGGTTCTGGTTCCGCCGCAACGGCAGGTTCGTCTTCCACCGGAGCCTCTTCTGTCACCGTTTCCTCAGCAACTGGTTCGTCGGCGGGTTCTTTCGCAGGCTCGGAGGGCGCTTCGTCAGATGCAGCGGCAGCGTCTGCCTCTGAATCATCAGCCTTTTCAGCACTTTGCTCAGCGTTGGCATCGGTATCGCCACCGTTATCGCCGTTCGCTTCCGCGTTACCTTCACCATTGCCGCGTCCACCGCGACGACGACGGCCACCACGGCGCGAGCGGCGACGCTTTTTCGGCTCACCATCCTCTTCTGAACTTTCATCATCGGAAGACTTCGCCTCAGAAGAACCGGCTTCAGCGGTTTCTTCCTCAGAGTTTTCCTCTGAACTGCGCTCAGCCTCATCATCGCCGCCACCTCTGCGACGACGGCGGCGACGGCGACGCTTACGGCCATCGCCGCTTTCCTCGTCATCAGATGAAGCGCGGGCATCTTTCTCCGAGCGCGTATCATCATTATCAGCTTCAAGCGCGCGCTCTTCGGCCTCAGCAGCTTCAGCGGCGGCTTGGTCGGCGCGTTCTTCGGCTTCCAGATCAACGCTCATCGATGGTGCAACGGCGGCTACCGGCACAACATCACGTGGATCGGCTGCCTCACCACGGGCAATCGTGAACGCATCGGCGGCCATCGTGCCATCAACGGTGAACGCCACGCGGCGACCATAACGGGCCTCCAGCTCGGCCAGCACGGTTCGTTTGTGGTTGAGAATGTAGAGCGCGGTTTCAGATCGCAGTGTCACATTGGCATGGTGACCCTGGTGGCGCAGCAATTGGGCCTCGGCCTGACGCAAAATCTGTAGTGCGACCGAAGAGGATGCCCGCGTATGGCCTGTGCCAGCGCAGTGCGGGCACGGCTCCATCGTGCTTTCAATCAGCGATGTACGAATGCGCTGACGCGACATTTCCAAAAGGCCGAAATGCGAAATCCGACCAACTTGAATGCGCGCGCGGTCGCTTTTCAGCGCGTCTTTCATGCGCTTTTCAACGGCCCGATTGTTCCGCTTTTCCTCCATGTCGATGAAGTCGCAGACCACCAGGCCAGCCAGATCGCGTAGGCGCAGTTGGCGCGCAATCTCATCAGCCGCTTCCAGATTGGTGGAAACAGCCGTGTCTTCGATGTTGTGCTCTTTGGTCGATTTGCCCGAGTTCACATCGATGGCAACCAGCGCCTCGGTCTGGTTGATCACCAGATAGCCACCCGATTTCAGCTTCACCGTCGGCTCGAACATAGAATCCAGCTGCTCTTCCACGCCTTGCGCGGTGAACAGCGGTGTTGAATCGCGATAGGGCTTCACATTGCGGGCATGGCTCGGCATGAGCATGCGCATGAAGTCCTTGGCCTCGCGATAGCCTTCATCACCAGCAACTATAACTTCGTCGATATCGCGCGAATAGAGATCGCGGATCGAGCGCTTGATCAGGCTGCCTTCTTCATAAACCAGGGCAGGGGCGGCGGACTTCAGCGTGACATCACGCACCGTCTCCCAAAGCCGCATCATGTATTCAAAGTCGCGCTTGATCTCGACCTTGGTGCGGTTGGCACCGGCCGTGCGCAAAATAACGCCCATACCGTCCGGAACATCCATATCGCTGACGACTTCTTTCAGGCGTTTGCGGTCGGCAGCCGATGTGATCTTGCGGGAGATACCACCGCCACGTGGGGTGTTGGGCATCAACACCGCATAGCGACCGGCCAGCGACAAGTAGGTTGTCAGCGCCGCGCCTTTGTTGCCACGCTCTTCTTTCACCACCTGCACCAGAATGATCTGGCGGCGTTTGATCACTTCTTGAATTTTGTAGTGACGACGGCTCGGGCGACGCCGCGGACGGGCTTCTTCCAGCGCATCGTCCGATCCGCTTTCGTCCACATTGTCGGCCTCATCGTCGTCCGGCGCTTCGTCGCTGACAAACAGGCCAGCAGAAACCGCAGCTTTGACAGTCAGGCCATCACCATCGTCTTCATCGGAAGACTTTTGATCGTCCGCATCTTTTTCGCTTTTCGATGCGTCAGCGTTCTTGCCGTCGCTGTCGTCATCAGCTTCGCCATCATGGCCGCGTTCGTCGGCCAGCAACGCATCACGGTCAGCTTGCGGGATTTGATAATAGTCGGGGTGGATTTCTGAGAAGGCCAGAAAGCCATGGCGGTTGCCGCCATAGTCGACAAACGCTGCCTGCAGCGAAGGTTCAACGCGGGTTACTTTGGCCAGATAGATATTGCCGCGAAGTTGCTTTTTCGCGAGCGTCTCGAAATCAAACTCCTCGACGCGATTGCCACGCTTCACCACCACACGGGTCTCTTCCCGGTGGGTGGCATCGATTAACATTTTGGATGACATTGAAGGGTTCCTTGGGGCGCGCAGGCCGAGCAAGAGGAACAAGCTCAGCGGCGATCGCCAACGGTTCTGTAGAGAAAGATGCGCTGCCTGGTGTGGTGGCCGCATGCGGCTCAGCAACAAAAGGACGAGCGAAAGTGGGTGGAACCGGCGCAAATTTCCGCAGCGTGCTGGTTTCTACAGCATCGGCTGCGGGCGCGTACCCATACGAACGTGCCCGCTGAAAAGCGGTGTTCGATACACAAGGTAACAGGCGCAGCACCATTTAAGTTCCGGTCTAAAAAGCAGCCGAAATACGTTCGCGCCGCTTAAAAAGCTATTGGCTTGCAACGGTCATGGGTGCGAGCTGCTATGCGCATTTTGAACTGATCCGCTCTTTCGGGGCCACTACCGGAGCCTTGAACAAATCTCAGATCACGATCCGCTTTCGCTTAGGTTCGCGCTCTGCATTCAGGTTCGGATTGGCGTCATCCAACAGAAATGTTGGTGCCGATCAGATTCATGCCGCATATCGCCCGCAAGTCCCAGCAGATGGCCAAATCACAGCACATTCCACACCTCGCAAGTTCTTTGGATGTACGCTTCCAATCATGGTTTTGCAAGCGTACTCAACGTGTTTGGCGGATTTCCATACGGATAGCACGGACTTGCAATGCATTGGCAGATCGCTGTCAGCGTGTTTCTGTTTGGTTTACCACCGTGCTTTAGGATGTGGTAACCGTTGCGCTGCGGCGGCTGGAATGGTCCGGCTCCGAAGGGCAACACGCAGGCGTAGAGACAGTTTACAGGCGATGAAAGCATCCCCGGCCAGCCTTTATGGAACACCCGCCCGTGCGCTACAAAGCGGTAGCACGGTGCGTTGGCTTGGCGCGCTGAAAATCACATTGTGTCTGGCATTCCTTGTGGGGCTGTTGTGGCCTTGGTCAGCATCGGCCACCGAAGACTTGTCTTCCGGGGTGCCTTTAGAGGCCTCTTTTGAGCCAGCCGAGGAGGCGACGGCGCTCGCAGCACGCATTGCAGGCGATGAGGCCCGCACCCGCATTGTGATTGATCTTGCCGGGGAGGTTGCGCCTTCGGTCTACCTGCTGCCTGAACCCAACCGTTTGATCCTTGATCTGCCGGGACTGTCGTTTGAGCCAATGGGCGATGCGCAAGTGGAGGCCCGCGGCCTTATCTCAGCCTTTCGCTACGGGCCCTTCGCCCCGGGGCGCGGACGGATCGTGGTTGATCTTGCCGACCATGTGGTGATCGACGAGATTCTCATGTTGGCAGCGCTTGATGATCAGCCCTCGCGCTTGGTCCTGGATCTGGTGCGCAGCGATGAAGCCGGGTTTTTGGCGGAAGTGGAGCGCACGCGCGAAAGCTTTTTGGCCAGCGTTGAAGCGCCGAAGGAAAACCGACTTGATATCGCCAACACCAGCGGTCGCCCTATTGTGGTGATCGATCCGGGTCATGGCGGCATTGACTCTGGCGCCGTCAGCCGGTCCGGGGTGCTGGAAAAAGAAGTTGTGCTGCGGTTTGCCCGTGAATTCGCCGCTGACTTGCGTGCGACAGGCCACTTTGACGTTTACATGACCCGCGATGATGATGTGTTCATTCCGCTTGCTGGCCGTGTGCGCTTTGCCCAGAACCATCATGCTGATCTGTTTATTTCGGTGCACGCTGATTCTCTGGTGCGTCACCGGGATATGCGCGGCGCGACCGTGTATACCCTGTCTGACCGCGCATCGGATGAAATTGCCCAGCAACTGGTGGACAATGAACGGCGTTCAGAAATGCTGGCAGGTATGGATGTCACCGAAACGGCAACGAGCGAGGTTGCCGATATTTTGATTGATCTGACGCGCCGGGAGACCACACGTTTCTCGCTTGCTTTTGCTGAAGACCTGGTCAGTGAGATCGCCACCGCCACCCGTATGGTCAACAATCCCCATCGCTCGGCGGGCTTCCGGGTGCTTAAAGCGCCGGAAATTCCCTCTGTTTTGCTTGAGCTTGGCTTCCTTTCGAACGAGGATGATGTACGCCTTCTGTCCGACGCAGCTTGGCGAGAACGCACCATTGCCTCGCTTTCAACTGCCGTTGAACGGTTTTTTGAGCAACGTGTTGCAAGCGCGCCATAGCGCTGGGCAAAGACCGCGCCCATATCACCCCAAACACACTAGCGTTGCCTAGCGCCCTATTTCCGCCGCATCGCCAACGCCTACGGTGAAGCTGTTGGGCTCCAATAGCGGTTCTCAACGCGAGTAGTGGCGTTGCGAAAGCAAAAGCTAACGGTGCATTTACCATACTGCGCTTCAGTGACACTTAGGTTGCGGGCGCTTACTGACGATTACGAACGGATGAACTCATGTTCGCGAAGTTTCTGGGTTACCTTTTTGGCATAGGCGTTCTTGGCTTCCTTTTGGCGGCCGGCGGCGTTGCCTACGGCATCCATTATTATTCTCAGGATTTGCCCGATTACACGGTGCTTAGCGACTATGAGCCGCCGGTGATGACGCGCGTGCACGCTTCCGATGGCGAGTTGATTGCTGAATACGCAACCGAGCGGCGCCTGTTTTTGCCGATCCAGTCAATGCCCGATGTTTTGAAGGCAGCGTTCCTGTCGGCAGAGGACAAGAATTTCTACGAGCATGGTGGGCTTGATTTCACCGGCATCGCCCGTGCTGTGGTCGTGAACATTGAAAATCTTGGCTCTGATCGCCGCCCGGTTGGCGCCTCGACGATCACCCAGCAAGTTGCAAAGAACTTTCTTCTGTCCGGTGATGTGGCCATTGAGCGCAAAATCCGTGAAGCGATCTTGGCTCTGCGCATCGAGCGAACCTTCACCAAGGACGAGATCCTCGAGCTGTACCTCAACGAGATTTATCTTGGGCTGGGTGCTTACGGTATCGCTGCGGCCTCACTGGTGTATTTCGATAAGTCGGTGCACGAGCTGACTTTGGCTGAGGCGGCATACCTTGCCGCGCTGCCAAAAGCGCCCAACAACTACCATCCTTTCCGCCAAACCGAACGCGCCATCGAACGCCGCGATTGGGTGCTCACACGCATGTTCGAGAATGGCTACATCACAGACGAGCAGCGCGCTGCTGCACAGGCTGAGCCGCTGAACGTTCTGCCGCGTGACACCGGCACGTTCCTGGAAGCGTCTGACTTTTTTGCCGAAGAGGTGCGCCGCGAAATCGCAGACCGTTATGGCAATGATGGGCTCTATGAAGGCGGTTTATCGGTTCGCACCACACTTGATCCCTTGCTGCAAAGCCATGCTCGCCGCGCCATGCGCAGCGGCTTGGAAGAGTTTGACCGCAATCGTGGTTGGCGCGAGCCCGTTGCGTCCATCGACATTACCCAAGATTGGGGCGTCGCACTGAGCGAAGTCGAAGGCCTCTCTGACATTGAAGAATGGACGCTGGCCGTTGTTTTGGCCGTCGGCGAAGATGGTGCGCAGCTTGGCTTGATGCCACCGCGTTTGGCCTCTCGCGCGCTATCCGATGAGCGCCCGACAGGTTTCATGCCCGCCTCTGGAATGAGTTGGGCTGGTTCGACGCCATCGGAAATCGTGTCGGCTGGCGATGTTGTTTATGCACGCCCCGAACCGACCGAATCCGGCGAGGTCAACTATTCTCTGCGTCAGGTGCCCGAAGTGTCTGGTGGCATGGTCGCCATGGATCCTTACACCGGCCGTGTTCTGGCAATGGTTGGCGGTTTCTCGTTCGATGACAGCCAATTCAATCGCGCCACGCAGGCTCGCCGCCAACCTGGTTCCTCGTTCAAGCCGTTTGTTTACGCTGCCGCGCTGGACAACGGCTACACGCCCTCAAGCGTGGTGATGGACGCGCCTATCGAGATTGATCAAGGCCCAGGTCTTGGTGTTTGGCGGCCGGACAATTACTCAAACGAGTTTTACGGCCCACAAACATTGCGTGTTGGCATTGAGCGCTCGCGAAACGTCATGACCGTGCGCCTTGCCCGCGATATGGGCATGCCGCTTGTGTCGGAGTATGCACGCCGCTTTGGTGTCTATGACGATCTGGCTCCGCTGCTTGCCATGTCGCTGGGCTCCGGCGAAACCACTGTTATGCGCATGACCGGTGCCTATGCGGTGATTGCCAATGGCGGCCGTGCCATCCAGCCGACACTGATTGACCGCGTGCAGGACCGCTACGGCAACACGATTTTCCGTCACGATGAGCGCCTGTGCGAAGGCTGCCGGGTGGAAGCCTGGCAAGGTCAGGATGAACCCAACCTGATCGATGAGCGCGAGCAGGTTCTCGATCCGATGACGGCTTATCAGGTGACCTCGATGCTGGAAGGCGTGGTGCGTCGCGGTACGGCTGCCGGTATTTCTAGCGAGCTTTCTAATTGGGCCATCGCGGGCAAGACCGGCACCACCAACGATAACCGCGATGCGTGGTTTGTTGGCTACTCGCACGACATCGCTGTTGGCGTGTATATCGGCTATGACAACCCGCGCGATATGGGTCGTTCAGCAACCGGCGGTGGCTTGGCCGCGCCTATCTTCGCCGACTTCATGCAAGCGGCGCTGGAAGGTCAGCCGCGTACTGAGTTCCAGGTTCCACGCGGTATCTCTCTGATCCCGATTGATCGTCGCACCGGCCTGCAAGTGGCTGCTGGCACAGATGGATCGATCCTGGAAGCTTTCCGCCCGGGAACATCACCGCCATCATCCTATTCCATCATCGGCTTCACTGACGATATGGGCCGGGAGTTGACAGTGGACCCACAAGCGGATCGTGCGGTTGTTTCGGGCACGGGCGGGCTGTATTAGCCCGCCATGATACTCTGACGGGCTTTACTAACCGACCAACTTATCCCAGATGCATGGGGCGCATGCCGAACGGCATGCGCCCCTTTTCTTTGACTGACCTTAGGACCGACCCATGCGCGCGGAAGCCCAACGGCTTGTAGATGACATTGAGCAGGCACTCACCCTGCTAAGGAGGCATCTTTGACTGGGATGCTGCCCTCAAACGCCTTGATGAACTAAACGCGCTGGCTGAAGACCCGCGCCTCTGGGACGATCCGCAGGAAGCCCAGGTGTTGATGCGCGAGCGCCAGAAGCTGGATGATGCCATCAACGGCATGAATGCCATGCGCACCGACCTTGCCGACACCAGTGAACTCATTGAGCTTGGCGAAGCCGAGGGCGATGATGAGATGGCGCAAGAAGGCGTTGCAGCCCTTCAAGACCTTTCTGCCAAGGCCCGTCGCTTGCAGGTCGAAGCGCTGCTTTCCGGTGAGGCCGATGGAAATGACAGCTATGTGGAAATTCATTCTGGGGCAGGGGGCACTGAAAGCCAGGATTGGGCCAACATGCTGCTGCGCATGTATTCCCGCTGGGCCGAGGGTTCAGGCCGCAAGGTAGAGTTGCTTGAAGAGCAGGCGGGCGAAGAAGCGGGCATCAAGTCAGCCACGATCCTGGTCAAGGGCAACGATGCCTATGGCTGGCTGAAAACCGAGGCTGGCGTGCACCGCCTGGTGCGCATCTCGCCCTATGACTCCAACGCGCGCCGCCACACCTCGTTTGCCAGCGTTTGGATCTATCCGTTGATCGATGACACGATCAACATTGAGATCAATGAGAGCGACTGCCGCATCGATACCTATCGTGCGTCCGGCGCCGGTGGCCAGCACGTCAACACAACCGACTCAGCGGTGCGCATCACCCACAATCCGACAGGCATCGTGGTGCAGTGTCAAAATGAACGCTCCCAGCACAAAAACCGCGCCACGGCCTGGAACATGTTGCGCGCGCGCCTGTATGAGCTGGAGCTGCAAAAGCGCGAAGAAAAAGCCAACGCCGAAGCTTCAGCCAAAACGGATATCGGCTGGGGGCACCAGATCCGCTCTTACGTGCTGCAGCCCTATCAGTTGGTGAAAGACCTGCGCACTGGCCACGAAAGCACCGCACCATCCGATGTGCTTGACGGCAAGCTTGATAGCTTCATGGAAGCCACGCTGGCGCAACGCGCCTATGGCGGCACGGCAGACGTTGCGGACTTGGATTAAGTCACATGGTCGAGGACACGCCGCAAAGCCAGAACCAGCCCTGTCTGAACGATATTCCGGACTGGATTTATCTGCTTCGCGAGTTCTATGAAATCTACCGTTTTCTGTCCTCAGGTGGCAGCAACCAGATCCGCGCGCATCAACGCACCGTGCGCGAAGCGATCAGCCGGGTGATGAGTTCAAACGGGTCGCTTTCCCTGGGCACTGGTATCCAAAAACCTGTCACGCGCCATTTAAGGCGGGCACTGGATGAAGGTCGCATGGAGCGGCATTCCAACATCATCCGCTCCATTGAAGCTGTTCAGTCGTCCATCGATTGGCAGTACGGTTATGAGAAAGTGCCACGCGGGCTGAAAGACAAATACGCCTATGCCGAACTGTGCGGGCCCTCTGGACCGGTGATATCCGAAGAGGTGATTTTGGGGCTCGTTCTGTTTGCCCCCAATTGCACCTATCCCTCCCATGCGCATGATGGGATCACCGAAAGCTATGTTTGCCTGTCGGGGGCGGTATCGGAGAACCACCAAGGCGTCTACGCGCCAGGATCGATGATCTTCAATCCGCCCGGCCAACAGCACCGCATCACGGTGTCCAACCGCGAGCCGGCACTCATGGCTTACGCCTGGGTTGGACCCAAAGATAAACTTGCAGATCAGAAGATGGTTTTTTCGCGCAAGTAGACGTGTTTTAGGCCAGGCCGCCAAGTGGTGCGTATCTGAACTAACCGCAGCGCGAGACCGGCGGGCAGACCTTGTGAGTCCGCATTGCCGATCCTATCTCTAAGAGCAGCAACAGCAGGAGAAACTTTCAACATGAACATGAACCTCGCCACCACCAAACCCTTGGTTTTGCTGCGAGACGTTTCTTCCCATGTTGGCATCTGTTTCCCTATCCGACCTGTCATGGTCCACACCTGACGGCACCCCACTTTTCACCAATCTCAACTTGGCCTTTGGCTGCGAACGTGTCGGCCTTGTCGGTCGCAATGGGACAGGCAAAAGCACGCTTCTGCGTCTGATCGCGGGCGATCTGCACCCGCTATCAGGCCAGGTAACACTATCTGGCACGCTGGCCATGATACGCCAGGATGTGATGGAGCATCCTGGCGATACGATTGCCGATCTGTTCAATGTGCGCTCCGCTCTCACTCTCCTTGATCGCGCTGAGGCAGGCGTGGCCAAAGCTGAAGACCTGGCAGAAGCAGACTGGACGCTGCCAACACGGGTCGAGACCGCGCTTGTGCGGTGTGATCTTTCAGTTCACCCAACCACACCACTCACCACGCTTTCCGGCGGGCAGCGCAGCCGCGCGGCCCTTGCAGCTCTTCTTTTCAGTGAACCGGATTTTCTGCTTCTGGACGAGCCGACAAACAACCTGGATCAGGCTGGTCGCAAGGCGGTTATCGATCTTATGCGCGGCTGGAAAGGCGGGGCGATCATCGCCAGCCATGATCGACAGTTGCTGAACGAAATGGACGCCATCGTGGAACTAACGTCGCTTGGTGCAACTCGGTATGGCGGCAATTACAGCGCGTTTCTTGACCAGAAGGCCACTGAGCTAGAGGCTGCCAAGCGCGACCTTGCTCATGCCGAAAGGGTTCATGCTGAAACGGCGCGGCGCGCTCAACAGGCTGCCGAGCGCAAAGCACGCAAGGACAGTGTTGGGCGAAAGGCGCGAGCGAAGGGCGATCAGCCCAAAATAGTGATGGACGCAGCAAAGGCGCGTGCGGAAGCGTCAGGTGGCGCTGGCGCCCGTCTTCGCGATGCCAAGCGCCAACATGCTGATGACGCCCTGTCTGCCTCTCGGCGCGAGGTTGAGGTTTTGCAGCCCATTCATATGGACATGCCAACAACGGGTTTGTCGGAGAACAAGCGCGTCTTGCGCCTAGAGAGTGTGACGGGTGGATATGATGCCAACCACCCCATCATTCGTGATTTTTCAATCACCATCACGGGCCCTGAACGCATCCTCATTGCCGGGCCTAATGGCTGCGGGAAAACCACTCTGCTGAAGCTCATCACCGGTCAGATAACGCCCAAACATGGTGAGGTGGGCGTGATGGTACCCTTTGCGATGCTTGATCAGCATATGAGCCTGTTGGACCCGGCTGAGAGCCTGCTTGAGAATTTTCTTCGGCTGAATCCTTTTGAAGATACGCACAGCGCCCATTCAGCGCTTGCGCGGTTCGGCTTTCGCGCTGGGGATGCTTTGCGGAACGCGGGTGATCTAAGCGGAGGTGAACGGTTGCGTGCTGGCTTGGCCTGTGTCTTGGGATCAACAATCCCGTCAAAACTTCTGATCCTTGATGAACCAACCAACCATCTTGATCTGGATGGCATCGCTTCACTGGAGGCCGCCTTGGCTGCCTATGACGGCGCCGTGTTGGTGGTCAGCCATGATGAGGCATTCCTCACATCTCTCGCGCCGACCAGGGTCATCAATCTGTGAGGGAATAATGTCGACCGGCTCGCAGGTGCCAGCGTTCACATGAAACGGGCCAGCTTCGGCTATCGAAGCTGGCCCGTTTTTTTCATTTAACCGTGCACGTGCAGCGCGGTGTGACCATATCGGGACTTAAGCGGCGCGGATTTCCTGCAGGAAAGCGTCGATTTGCTCATCCAAAGCAGTCGACTGCTCTGAAAGCTCGCTGGCCCGTCCAAGAACTTGGTTAGCAGCCGTGCCGGTTTCGGTCACCGCATCTTGAACGGAGACAATGCTCTGCGAGACCGTCTGCGTCCCAGAGGATGCTTCTTGCGCATTGCTGGAAATTTCCTGCGTGGCCTGTTCCTGCTGTTCAACAGCGTTGGCAATTGAGATCGCCGTTTCGCCAAGCTCTTGGATCACGGTGTTGATCTCACCAATAGCGCCAACCGACTGACCAGTGGCATCTTGGATTGCGGCCATCTGTTCAGAGATTTCATCGGTTGCCTTAGCCGTTTGGCTGGCAAGGCTTTTCACCTCACTGGCCACAACAGCAAACCCTTTGCCAGCTTCGCCAGCCCGTGCAGCCTCGATGGTTGCATTGAGGGCCAAGAGATTCGTTTGCTCGGCAATCTCATTGATCATGTTCACCACATTGCCAACGCGCTGTGCCATCTCGGACAGATTTTCAATCGTCACCGTGGCCTTAGTCGTTGTCTCCTGAGCATTTTCTGTCACCTCCCGAGAACGGGCGATGGACCGGCTGATCTCACCGATGGAGGCGGTCAGTTCTTCAGATGAGGCCGCCACGGTCTGCACGTTCATCGAGGCTTCTTCAGTTGATCCGGCAACTTGCGTGGATTGTTCGTTTGCCGTCGCAGCAATGTTGGCCATGCTTTGCGCTGTCGTTTGCATCTCAGCGGCGGTGCTTGCGATGGACTGCACGATTGTTTTCACCTTTGACTCAAGGTCATCAGCCATCTGCATTTGAGCCTGGCGTTTTTGATCAGAGGCTTGTTCTTCCAACGCCGCTTGCTCGGCCTGAAGTTTTTCGTTTTCTATGGCGTTGGTCTTGAACACGTCTACGGCGCTAGCCATCTGGCCGATCTCATCGCCACGCCCGCTGCCTGGAATATCGACGCTGTTATCGCCGTCTGCCAAGCGACGCATGGTATTCGTCATGGCAACAAGCGGTTTGGCAATGTTGCGCCCTGTCAGCCACGCGATCAGGAGGCCAATGAGAGCGCCGATTGCAACGCCGCCCCAAAGCAAGGTGTAGGTGTTTGATGCGGTTGCAACATTGGCTTCCTTGCGTACGTCCATCAAAGCCTGCTCTTCAGCGATAAAATCGGCCATCAAGCCGCGGAAGCGGTCGAAATACTCTTTGCCACGTGCCTCGCCAACCAGCGCGGCAACATCATCCATCGTAACTGTTGTGCCGACGTTTCGGCGCATGGCAATCATCGGCTCGGTGATGTTGGCCTGCCAATCACGCAGAACAGTTTCAACATCTCCAAGACGGGCCACCTGACCAGGGTTGTCGCTAACCGTTGCTTGCAGCGAGGCAATGCCTGCATAAACCGCCGTCTCGCCACCGCTATAAGGCTCTAAAAAAGCGTCCTCGCCGGCAAGCAAAAACCCGCGCATGCCGGTTTCCATGTTGACCGCTGAGGCTACAATTTCGTTGGCTTCGCCGATAACATTGTACGTGTGGTTCACCCAGTCGCTGGTCTCGATAATGTTACGTACCGATGATGTTGCTAGCATGCCTAACGCGACTAGCAAGATGATTGGTAAGCTGTTGCCGAGCATTATTTTGGGTCGTGTTTTAAGGGAAAAAAGCGATCCATTTTTCTTTTCTGTCGACATAGCGGTGCCCTCAGTTGGCCGGGTAAGATGAGCGATGCCTCGCCCGTTGGTTGCAAAGAAAAGTTAGTGAAACCAGTTACTTACTTTTGGTTACCGAAAAGATAACCGTGCCTGCGACATTATGGTGTTTCCAACTGATGCTAAAAATTTGAACACAAGTTGGCGGTCATCGCCGGTTGCCCGGTTTCGACACGCTCATCGCTTAGCCAAGGCCTTGGTCATTGTTGAAGCATTCTTGAAACCGAAAATCGCACCAAACGGCCAAACAGACATCTGGGAGGTCTCCACATAGCCGCGCTGCGTGTAGAGCGCTTTTGCCCGCGGGTTGGTGTTGATCACATCGAGCCGCACCTGGCTAAGACCACACTGGGTGGCATGGTTTTCTATGGCATTGAGCAACAGCGTGCCAACGCCGCGACTGCGGGCTGCAGGTTGAACGAAGATGCCATCCATCAGCAGCGTATCAGGCTCGTTTTCGCGCTCCAGCAGGCTGATCAGCAGCCCGCGCATCGCCCCACCTATGGAACCGTAAACCTCGATCATCTCGCTGAGGCCGCCGCCTACGAACGCGCCATCGGATGTTTTGAACCCTGCAACACCCAGAAAAACACCATCGCTGGAGACAGCGCTGATCGCATGGCTGGGGTCGAGAACACGTTCGATAAACGCTAGCGCTTTGCGCTCTGGTCCCAGCGGATAACGTAGCTTGCGAGAAAAAGCCTCCCAGTAACCAAGGGCTGCCTCCTTGCGATGCGATGCACGCAAGCCAGGCTCGATTATGATGGGGTGATCTGCAGTTACAACGGCCATTGAGAAGTCTCCGTGAAGGCCCTATCGAGATGGGCATGCGAGAGAGCGAATACAAATGAAAGGGTGGGCGATTCTTGCCCTGTGTGCGGTGGGTCTGTTGATCGTGGCAGGCTTGGCGCTTTGGCGTCTCGGTGACCACGACCTTGAACGTCGATCCAGCGAACATTTTAGCTTTGAGGCCAATGGCATCCAGTTAACCGGAACGCTGTGGTTGCCGGACAGAACGGTGATTGCCGCTGTGGTGCTTGCCCATGGCGACGGCCCGCAGGATCGTTTTGCTGGTGGTGGGTATCAGCCACTGATCAACGCACTTTTGGATGCGGGCATCGCCGTCGCATCCTGGGACAAGGCCGGTATTGGCGCGTCGCAGGGTAACTGGCTCAACCAGTCGATGGAAGATCGGGCGATGGAGACAGTGGCTGCTTTGGATACGCTGGCGATGCGGATCGACGACGCGCCTATTGGGGCGCTGGGGTTCTCGCAAGCTGGCTGGGTTTTGCCACGCTTGGCGCCAAATCAGGCTGAATTTATCGTCCTTGTAGGGCCTGCTGTTTCTTGGCGCGATCAAGGTGCTTACTACACCGCCACACGGTTACGGCTTGAGGGTGCCAGCGAGAGTGACATAGCAGACGCGCTTGCCCGAGCGGAGGATGAGAACGAGCGCCTGTTCGGCGCAGAAGCCCAGTTCGACCCTAGCCAATTTTCCGATGATATGGACGAGGCGCGCTGGGCCTTCATTCAGCGCAATCGAGACGAGGATGCACGGGAATTTCTCGGAGCACTCCAGACGCCAACCTTGGCGATGTGGGGCGAGAACGATCTCAACGTGGACGCGGCAAATGACGCAGCGATCTATCGGGCCGCCCTGTTAGACCAGCACCAGGCCAATGACGTCGTCATCGTGCCGAACGCCACACACGGGCTGTTGAAAGCCTCGCCCTACAACATCCAGCTGACGAGCAGCTGGCCATGGTACACCGTCCTGAGGTTTTTGATGGAGGGGCGCTATGCCTGGGCACCTGGTTCCCTCGATATGATGATCGATTGGATTGCAGCCAGAGTGTCAAGCCAGAGTACTGATCTTATAAATCGCTGATGCGTTGGCCAGCGCGCACGAAGGGCAGGGGATCGATGGCGCGGGTTCCACGGCGCACTTCATAATGCAGATGCGGGCCGGTGCTGCGGCCTGTTGAGCCAATGCGCCCAATCACGTCACCGCGGCGCACTTGCGTTCCCGGTGACACCAGCATGCGTGACAGATGGGCAAAGCGTGTGGAAAGTCCGTGCTGGTGGTCAATCTCGATCATCAACCCGTAGCCACCGCGACGGGCCGCGCGTGTCACCACACCGTCGGCGGGTGCATAGACCGGCGTTCCGGTTGGTGCGGCGTAATCGATGCCAGAATGAAAGGCCGTACGGCGGGTAAACGGATCACGCCGATTGCCAAAGCGTGAGGTCTGGCGCGCATTGCGTGCTGGCGTTGCGACAGGCACCAGATCAATGGCGGCCCGCGCAGCCCGTAGATCGGCCAACGCACGCTCAGCATCATCAGCGTAGAGCTGAAATTGATCCATGCCTGACATCGGCGCAAGCAACGGTCCACCGATGGCATTCTCTCCGGTCAGGTCTGTTGGAAGCGGATCCATGGACGCGCTGGGCAAGGAAATCCTAACGCCCAGATCACGCACTTCATCGACAATCGCATCAGCTTCCTCGTTGGCTTCAGCAGAAAGCCCAGCCAGCGCGATCATTTGGTTGTACTCGCGCGCCTCAAGCGTCTCATCCAGCGTGGTGAGCAGACCTGCTGGATCGGCAACCGCCTGTTGCATCACCGTCATGCCGCGTTGTGGCGGAAGTTGAGGAATGCTGCCTGTGATAAGTTCACCGGCAGGAATCGGAGCAAACGCTGCGGTGTCCACTGCCATCGTGCCGAGCTGTAAGCGGCCATTGAGGCTGGCTTCCTGGTTCGGCGGAACGACCGGGGAGGGTGGAGCAGGCCGCGGCACCAGACCAAGCGTTCCAGCACGGTCCAAAATCACGTTCAGCCGAGCGCCTTGCTCGTAAAGCTGCACATGCTCTGTCAGCAGGCGTTCAACGCGTGCCTCATAGGCTTGTTGGTTGAGCAATTGGCGCGAGGTGATGCGATCAATTTCGCGGCGCAAATCCGACACCCGGTCCTCATACGCCACCTGGATTTGATGCTGACGCTTGATAGACGCGGTGAAAAGCTCGTCGCGAAAAAACAAATAGCTTGCGGAGGCAATGATGCCGACAGACCCGGCCAGAACGAACAGAACCATCAGCGCGCCGATCCATGGCGCAATGCGCACAACCTGCACGCTATCGCCGTGCGCAAAGATGATCCGGCGGTCAGCACGCGTGCGCTTTAGCTGCTTGGCTTGGACGGATTTTTGAAAATCCGCCTGGGATGACGACATCGCCGATGATCTGGACGAAGACTGCGGCGCAACACTGGCCATTGGGAACCCACCACTCATACACAAACTGTGTCCCTATCTGGCCTAAGCATGGTTAATGTGAGGTTTAGGAAGCCGTTTGTTTGGGTCTGAAATCAAACAACTTGGTGGTCAAAAACTAGTGACCTGTCAGCGGCATCAACGGCTTGTAAAATCCGGGCGTCAAACCGGCTTCTGCGCGCGCCCTATCATTGGTCGGCGGTTTGATGGCGCCACGAAAATGCTTGCGCACCAGCGCTTGAAACGTTGCTTCTGGCGCGCGTCTGTTGCGGTCGCAGAGATAGCGGAACCATTTGGCGCCAAACGCCACATGCTTTTTTTCATCGTGATAAATGGTACGCAGGATGGCAGCACTCGCCTCGTCGCCTGTGCTTTCCAAGGAACGGATTGTGGCTGGCGTGACATCCAATCCGCGGGCCTCCAGCACCAACGGGATGATCGCCAACCGAGCAGTCAGATCATGGCCTGTTGATTGCGCGGCGTCCCAAAGGCCAGCGTGTGCGGGCAGGGCGCCATAATGTGAGCCCAACTCACCCAGGCGATTGGCCAGAAGCTTGAAGTGTTTGGCTTCCTCAAGTCCAACCTGAACCCAGTTGTCATAGTAAGAACGCGGTAGGCGATGCCCGGCTGAACGGGCGATCATATCCCAGGTCAGATCAACCGCGTTCAGTTCGATATGTGCCAGCGAATGCAGGAGCGCGATCCGCCCCTTCACACCACCTTTGGAGCGTCGGGGCATGCGGCTGGGCGCAATGAGTTCTGGCGCGTCTGGACGTCCAGGTTCTACCGGCAACGCATTGCGATCCGCCGAACCGACGCCAATTTTACCTGCAAACCATGCCTTGGCGAGCGCATAGGCATGGTCAGCTTTGGCATCCAAGTCAGCCAGGCGAACGACCGCAATGGCTTCGTAGGCAAGCGACTTCAAGGGTGCACTCAGAGCGCTTTGGTGGCTGCCAGGACCTCTTCGACGTGCCCAGGCACCTTCACCTTGCGCCACGCTTTGGCGATCGTGCCATCGGCGGCGACCAGAAAGGTTGAGCGTTCCACACCCATGTACTTTTTGCCGTACATCGATTTTTCCACCCAGACGCCATAAGCCTCAGCAACCGTTTTTTCCTCATCAGCAGCAAGCTGGATGGTGAGATCATACTTGGCAATGAACTTGTCATGCTTGGCTGCCGAATCTGGCGAAATGCCAATGATGGTTGCACCAGCCGCTTCGAAATCGCTCTTGGATTCAGAAAACCCAATCGCTTGCTTGGTGCAGCCGGACGTGTCGTCTTTGGGATAGAAATAGACGATCACTGGCTTGCCTTGCAGGGCACTTAAGCTCACCGAGCCGCCACCGTCGGTTGGCAATGTGAAATCGGGGGCTTTTTCGCCTTCGGCAACGCGGTCAGCGGTCGATGCAGTCATGGTGTGTCTCCAAAAGGTAGCGTGACCAACGGGATGGTGTCGCTAGGTTTTGCTGGAAAAGAATGGTCTGACAAACCCTACGTGTTCAAGCAAGCAGCAGATCGACTCTCGATGCCATGCTCCTGCCGTTTGTTGTGCATAGTGCCTCATATGAGCTGAAGCGTGTGTGACGTTGCGCGACTGTTCCCGTTCGGGCAGAACGGTCATCAGTTAGAGATTCTCCATGTGCAGCACACGCAGTGGGGACGAAACGCGTTGCGAAGCGGCGATCATCGCGGGCAACGGCCTCGGGAGCATGGACCATCGGTGAAGGTTGAAGCGCCATCACAGTCTGAGCATGTCGCTGAAGAGGATGCAGGCGTTATTCGCCTCGATGATGCCTCTGACGCATCTAGCCGTTGGTCGAAGCGTCGACACGCATTTGTGGCCGCGCTCGCGGGTTTGGTGGTGCTACTGGTCTTGCCTGTCTTGGCTCTTGGAACGCCGCCGGGCCAGCGATTGGTGGAGCGTGCGATTGCAGCGCCGCTGCTTGCCCGGCTTGAAGCTTCAGCACCTGCGCCCTTCACACTTAAAGTGGATGAGCTCAGCACCCGTGTTGGCGGGACAACCATTCGCGTTGATCTTGTTGGAGCGGTTCTTGCCGCGCCTGGCCTCTCGCTCACGCTAGATGAGATGAGTGTGCGGGTGCGCTACATGGATGTGCTGCGGCGCAATCTGGTGCCCGATCGTATCACCGTCGAAACAGCCCGTCTGGAAGTCAACGACCTACAACCGATGAGAGAGCTCAGCCGACGCGTGCAAGCGCCCTCGGCATCAACTTTTGACAGCCCCGACGTCGCAAGTATCGACAACTTTGAGGCGCTAGCGCCAAGCACGCCTGAGCAAGTCGAAGACGTTTCAACGGCCGATCTGCTGGCAAGTCTGCGGTTGGACGGATTGGTCAACGCCTTTGACACACTTGACCGGGCGCTCACCGATATCACGGTCGGCGACACGTGGCAGAGCTTGGAAAGCATCACAGTTGATCAACTGGTGATCGCACCACGGCCTGATGCTGGTGTTCCTTTTTTACGCGACCCTGACGATTTTCAAGTCACGATTGACCGTGAGAACGCCCGCGAAATGATTGCGCGGGTAACGACCGTTGAACGCGTCCGGCCTTTGTCGCTTATTGTGCGCCATGCAGAAAGTGGTGCACCGGAAGGTCCGTCCGTCCTTGCCCGCGTTGCAGGTGCGGAAATCGTCGATGACCAAGCGTTTTCTCATCTGTTGTTGCGCGGATTGGCGACCAGCGATTTTACCGATGCTCTAACCAGCGACGGACCGGTCACGTTTGAATCCAATTTGGCAGCCGAGATCGTGGTGACCCGCGATGAGACCGACGGCGCGGTCAACCAGATTGCCGCTTTGTTTGAAAGCGATGCGGGCTACCTTGTTGCCAGCCAACGCGCCGCCACCATCCTCGAGTTCGCGTCTGTGCCGATGATTTACACACGCGAAAGCGGGCGTTTCGATATCGTGTCCGCGCAGGTTCAGTTTCAAGAAACCGGCGGTGTTTTCAACGGAACGCTGGCACCAGCGGTACGCAATGGTCGTCGCGGATTGACGCTCAACTTGCAGGCGCCCAACTATCGGCTGGCCATTCCGCCTGAGCCAGAGCTCGGCCGATCCCTTCAGCGCGCTCTTGGTAGTGTTTCGATCGAGTTGTTTGTCGATGACAATGGCCGACTTATTGAGTTGCCGCTTATGCAGGTCGGGATCGGCGATGTGCGGGTAGCCTACGCTGGTTTGATGGAGCTTAACGAGCGCGGCACCTTTGTGTCCCTTGTGGGGCAGTCGACACCCATGCGCGTGCCACATCTGGCGGCCTTGTGGCCGCTTCCCATTTCGCCTCAGGCGCGAGGCTGGTTTCTGGAAAATGTCGCCGAAGGTAGACTGGGAGAAAGCACGTTCTCCTTTGCTGCACGCCTTGAGGATATCGAAGTTCAAGATGGGCGTACCTATCTGATCGACGATATGCTGCACCTGTCTGCGCCCTACCAAAATCTGGTGATGCGCACAGCTGGTGACTTGCCACCCGTGTTTGGGCTCGACGGAACCATTGAGGTTACAGGGCGCACCGTTCGCATGCTCGGCACCGGTGGCGTCGGGCGCTTGGAAACCGGTGAAACGATTGCCGTGCCCAGAGCGGAGTTCTTTATTGCTGATCATGCTGATCCCGACCCTTTGGCTTGGCTTGAGTTGGATCTGGATGGGCCTGCATCTGGCTTCGCACACATGGCTTTGATGGATCCCTTGGAGCTGAATGATGCTATCCCCTTCGATCCAGAAACGGTGACAGGGCGCGTTGAGCTTTCCTCGCGTATCGAGGCTGTGCTTGCCGACGAAATCGATCGAGACACGGTGCGTGCCACTACAGAAGCGCTGGTGACCGATTTTGCCAGCAGCGAACCTGTGGAAGGACGCGAACTGTCGGACGGCAATTTCAGGATCGTTGCCGACGAACTGGGGACTTCGCTGATTGGCCAGGCGCGGTTGGACGGCGTTTTGACCGATCTCAATCTCAATCCAGACAATGCTGACGGCTTGCAACTGGCCATGACATTGGACGCCAATGATCGACGCCAGATGGGCCTGGACTTCGGGGAGTATCTAACCGGCACGATTGGCGTTGATGTTGGTCAGGAAAATGCTGACGGCGAACGCCGTATGGTGATTGATCTCACCGATGCCACCATCACGATAGCCGAGCTCGGGTACAGAAAACCTGCCGGCGTTTCCTCTCGCGCCAGCTTCACGGTCAGTGAGCGTGGGAACCAACGGCAGGTTCGCGATCTTGTGGTCGCCGCTGATGGGCTGGCCGTACGCGGCAGTTTGGACTTCTTAGATGGCGATCTGCGTGTGGCCGAGTTCGAGAGCGTTGCTATTGACGGCATCGGTCGCTTCGCTTTGGACCTCACGCGCAACCGTCAGAACACATCGGCGCGTTTGACCGGAGACCGATTTGTTCTCACGCCCGACCTTTTGCGCGGCGATCGTGAGGCCGCTGGCGCGCTGTCGCTTGATGTTGAGGTTGGAGAACTGGTCACGCAGAAAGGCGCGCGCCTGGCCAATGTGCGATTGACTTATACGCAAACGGGCGAACGTATCACCGCCTTTGATCTGCGTGCACGTCACACAGATGGGACCGATTTGGTGGGTACATTGGCACCCGCCGGTGCTGGCAACAATTTGGTGATTTCATCCGGCAATGCTGGCACGTTTTTGCGGTTTTTAGGGCTTTATGAGCGTGCTCAAGGTGGACGCGCCACGCTCGTTCTCGATCCACAATCGGTCGGCGGGCGCGTGGCTGGCCAGTTGCTTTTGAGCGATTTTGAGATCGTCGACGAACCGGCGATGGAGCGTATTTTTACCAGCGGTCGTGATCAGGCCAGCAACGCCAGCGATGTTGTCCTGCCTGGTGAATTCGAGACCGCTGATCGCATTGAGATTGAAGTCACCAACATCACCTTTGACCGCACGCCGGACCGGCTCATCATCCACAGTGCTGAAGGATGGGGGCCATCGCTTGGTGGGAACATTGATGGGGTGATCGACTACGAAGCCGACCGCGTGCAGCTGGCCGGAACGTATGTTCCGTTCTTCACGATCAACAATATTTTCAGCCGCATTCCCATCCTTGGTCAGGCACTTGGCGGGCGTGATACCGAAGGACTCCTTGGGGTCACATTTCAGCTTGTGGGAAGCGTCGACAGCCCACAACTGCAGGTCAACCCGATGTCGATTTTGGCGCCGGGCGTCTTCCGCAACATCTTTGAGTACCAGCAGGGCGGCTGATCCAGCCAGTGGCTCAGACCGGCTTTAGCAGCACGTGCTTTTTCTTGCCCAGTGACAGCTTGATGGCGCCATCACGCAGATCACCGGCGCTTAGAACGCGACGCTCATCCTGGCTTTGCTCATCATTGATACGCACCGAACCACCTTTGATATGGCGGCGCACTTCACCGTTTGAACCCGCCAATCCAGCTTCCACATAGGCAGCGAGCACGCCAAGGCCTTCGTCCAGGCGCGACGATGCGATCTCAACAGTGGGCATGTCGGCAGATAACGCGCCCTGTTCGAACACTTTTTCCGCCGCATCAGCCGCTTTTGCAGCCTCATCAACACCGTGCAACAGCGCTGTCGCCGCATTGGCGAGCGCTTTTTTGGCGTCGTTGATTTCAGCGCCTTCAAGCGCTTCCAAACGCGCGATCTCATCCATTGGCAGCGTGGTGAAAAGTTTTAAGAACCGGCCAACGTCGCTGTCTTCGGTGTTCCGCCAAAATTGCCAGTAATCGTAGGAGCTGAGCATGGCGGCATCGAGCCAGACGGCACCTTCGGCTGTCTTGCCCATTTTGGCACCGGACGCCGTGGTCAGCAGAGGCGTTGTCAGCGCGAACAGAGATGCGCCTTCCATACGGCGACCCAAATCGATGCCAGAAAGAATGTTGCCCCACTGGTCCGAGCCACCCATTTGCAGGCGGCAGCCAGTACGCCTGTAAAGCTCAACATAGTCATAGGCTTGCAGAACCATGTAGTTGAACTCAAGGAAGGACAGATGCTGTTCGCGCTCCAGGCGCATGCGAACCGCATCGCGTTGGATCATCTGATTGACCGACAGATGCTGACCGACGTCGCGCAGCAAATCGACATAGTGCAGACCGAGCAACCAATCAGCATTGTCCACCATAGATGCTGGTGTGTTTCCGCCTTCAAAATCGAGGAACCGGGCAAACACTTTCTGGATACCAGCCTTGTTTTCCTCAATCCGCTCAGCAGTGAGCATTTGGCGGCTTTCATCCTTGCCTGATGGATCGCCGACACGCGTCGTTCCGCCGCCCATAAGCACGATGGGTGTGTTGCCGGTTTGCTGGAACCAATGCAGCATCATGATTTGCACAAGCGAGCCGACATGAAGCGAAGGCGCAGTGCAATCGAATCCGATATAGCAAGTTAGCTGGCCTTCTTTCAGGGCGGCATCCAGGCCATCGGCGTCGGAAAGCTGATGGATAAAGCCGCGTTCAGAAAGCACGCGCAAAAAATCGGATTGAAAGGACTGTGTCATGGGTCTGCTGATGGTTTGGGGGAAGGGATTTTTTCAGAATTTGAGACCCGGCTCTTGCCACGCCCACCGGTCCTTTGCAACGCGTGAAGGCTGTCCGGCATGATGCGCGCGATCGGCACGATGAGCGGCACGTCGATGGATGGGGTAGATGTCGCGCTGGTTGAAACCGACGGTGAGACGCAGGTTGAAGCGCCCAGCGGTGCTTTTCTAACGCTGGACTACACCGGCGACGAACGGGATTTGTTGTTCCGGGCCGTCGCCAAAGCCCTGGAGATTGATAGCCTCGCGGTGCTTGCCGATCCGTTGATCCGCGACGCCGAAACGTTGGTGACAGCGCGGCACGCGCAAGCTCTGGCCAAACTGATGAAAAGGCTCGATCATCCGATCGATGCCGTCGGCTTTCACGGTCAGACGGTTTTGCATCGACCCAACCCGGAAAACCGCATGCGTGCGTTCACCCTTCAGCTTGGTGATGCACAAAGCCTCGCCAATTTGCTCGGAGTGCCAGTTGTTTGCGACTTCCGCAGCGCAGATGTTGCAGCCGGCGGGCAGGGGGCTCCGTTAGCGCCGCTTTATCATCAGGCGCTGATCGCCTCGCGCACGGTTTTGCCTGCGGCCATTCTCAACCTTGGCGGCATTGCCAACATCACGCTGATCCAGGACACCGACCCAGAGAATCTGCTCGCCGCCGATGTTGGGCCAGCGAACGTTTTCATGGATGATTTGATGCTGGAGCGCGAAGGCATTGCGTTTGATGAAGACGGTACGCGTGCTGCATCCGGAACGCCTAATTTGGATGTGGTGCGGGCATTCTTTGCTGACCCATTTTTCAGCCAGGACGGGCCTAAATCACTGGATCGCTATAGCTTTTCAGCGCCTGATCTTTCGCACTTCACCACGAGCGATGCGATGGCAACCCTTGCCCAACTCACCATTCGCAGCGTGGTGAGCGCAGTGGCGGATCTACCTGAAACGCCAAACGCCTTATTTGTTGCCGGTGGTGGCGTGCGCAACACGTTCATCATGCGCGAGTTAGCGCGCCAGTTGCCTTGCACCGTTGCGCCCTTGGACACGCTCGGTGCCAGTGCCGCGATGTTGGAGGCAGAAGCGTTTGCCTATCTGGCGGTGCGCCACTTACAGGGCCTACCCACCAGCTATCCCAGCACCACCGGTGTACCGGCCCCTACCGTGGGTGGAAAACTCATCCACCCGCGGTAGCAGCCAAGACGCACCCAGACTCGACCAACCGGCGTTGCCGGTTAGCGCATGCCGGGGTTGGCGAGGCGGAAGTCGAGATACTCGCTGCACCGGCGATCAAGGTCTTCCAATTTGCCTTCAAAGAAGTGGTTAGCACCTTCAACCGTCTGGTGGTCGATGGTGATGCCTTTTTGCGTCATCAGCTTGTCCACCAGGGCTTGAACGGCGGGTTCTGGAACCACTTTGTCTTCATCGCCATGAATGATGAGGCCAGACGACGGGCAGGGGGCCAAGAAGGAAAAATCGTGAAGGTTGGCTGGTGGAGCCACCGACATAAAGCCGGCAACCTCTGGTCGGCGCATCAAAAGTTGCATACCGATCCACGCACCAAACGAGAAGCCTGCAATCCAGGTGAAGCGCGAATCAGGGTTTTGCGCCTGCAACCAGTCCAAAGAGCCAGCGGCATCGGCCAGTTCGCCCACGCCATGGTCGAAATAGCCTTGGCTTCGACCCACGCCACGTGAGTTGAACCGCAGCACTGAGAAGCCGCGTTCCACGAACATGTAGTAGAGTTGGTAGACGATGGGGTTGTTCATCGTGCCGCCAAACTGCGGGTGCGGGTGCAGGATGATGGCTGTTGGGGCGCCGCGTTCGGGGGCTGGGTGTAGGCGCCCTTCCAGGCGACCGGAGGGACCTTGGTAAATAAGTTCGGGCATGATACGAATTGTTGCCTTCTATTTTCAACAAATCAGGCCGAGCGCCTTGACGCACGGCCTGCAAAAAACCTAGAACGGTTCTAAACTTCAACCGCAGGCCTTTGAACCTGTTGGCTGATGCAAGACTTTTCAAGCATGGACGCTGCCATTGGTAGCGGCTGGGCTGTTGCGCCGCACTTAACACCAGGCGCTGCTCGAAAAACAAGGTTTTTCGACCTCTTGCTGTCGGCTTTCGCTCTTAAGGTGCTGCAAACTTTGATTTCTTCGCACCGGTCAGCGCATGATGGCGAACAGCCCCAACGCCCCAATCTATTGCGACTACAACGCAACCAGCCCGCTGCGCCCTGCGGCACGGCAGGCTATGGTGGTGGCGATGGAGGAGACCGGCAACCCTTCATCCATTCATGGATTTGGTCGCAACGCGCGTAAACGCATTGAGGCGGCGCGGGCGTCGATCCTGAAAGACCTTGGGTTGCCGGACTATCGCTTGGCGTTCACATCTGGGGCCAGCGAAGGCTTGGCGACGGTTCTAACGCCTGCCACGCAATCGCTATCGACCAAACGCCTGGCCACGCACCTTTTCATTGCGCCAACCGAACATGTGGCAGCGCTGCAAGGTCATGGGTTTGGCGAAGCCGCAACCACTGTCCTTTCCGTTGATACGCATGGGCGTGTGGATGTGCAGGCGCTGACGTCTGTTCTGTCTTCGCTGCCCGATGATGCACAAGCACTTGTGTGCGTTCACGGCGCCAACAACGAAACCGGCGTTTTGCAACCCATCGAAGAGATCGCAACGCTCTGCGATGTGCATCAGGCGCTGTTCGTGTGCGATTTGGTACAGTGGGCCGGTCGATTGCCCTTGGGTAATTTAAGACCGGCGGCCATCATGGTTTCAGCGCACAAGCTTGGCGGTCCTGCTGGCGTTGGTGCGATCATCTATGATCCCATGCGGCTCCATATTACCAAGCCACTTGTGCGCGGTGGTGGGCAGGAGAGGGGTGTTCGCGCGGGCACGGAAAACGCCATCGGCATTGCAGGTTTTGCCGCTGCCATGCATGCGGCCGCCACGACAATGGATGCCGAGCAACAACGTCTTGCTGAACTGCGTAATGGTTTTGAGTCGCGGCTTTTGGTGTTGCGACCCGATGCGGTGGTTTTCGGCAAAGATGCACCGCGACTGGCGGGCACCAGCTGTTTTGCGCTGCCGGGCGCTCAGGCGGCTTTGGCGCTGATGCAGTTTGACTTGGACGGCATCGCACTGTCCTCCGGTTCGGCCTGTTCCAGTGGAAAAGTCAAAGCAAGCCACGTCTTGAAAGCGATGGACGTGGCGCCCGATCTTGCCGATGGCGCGCTGCGATTGAGCCTTGGGTTCAACTCAACATCTGGCGATATCGACCGCGTTTTGGCCTCCATTGAGCGCTGGTCCACGCCAGAATCAGAGCCCCCAGACAAAATCAGCGAGAAAAATGCAAATTTAACGCAATCTGCCATTGGTGAATCTGCGTAGACCCGTTATGTAATTTGGAATGATTGTAAGGTGGAGCCATTTGCTCCCCTTTTGAACGCCTAGCTTCTAAGGAGCATGCCCCCGATGCCAGCGGTACAAGAGACCATTGAACAGGTCCGTGAGATCGACGTCGACAAGTACAAATACGGCTTTGAGACCGACATCGATATGGAGTACGCGCCCAAAGGCCTGAACGAAGGCATTGTGCGCTTCATCTCGGACAAAAAGGGTGAGCCGGAGTGGCTGACCAATTGGCGTTTGGACGCGCTGAAGCGCTTTGAAACAATGAAAAGCCCCAAGTGGGCGCGCGTTGAGTATCCTGAAATCGATCTGCAGGACCTCTATTATTATGCCGCGCCCAAATCGACTGAAGGCCCAAAGAGCCTCGATGAAGTCGATCCTGAGCTGCTGCGTACCTATGAAAAGCTCGGAATCCCGCTCAAAGAGCAAGAAATCCTGGCCGGTGTGCGCAAGCATGACGAGCCATCCGAACTTGATGGTAGCTTGGATTCGCTTGCTGGAAAGCTTGCTGTTGACGCCGTTTTTGACAGCGTCTCGGTGGTCACAACCTTTAAGAAAGAGCTGGCCAAACACGGCATTATCTTCTGCTCGATCTCCGAAGCCGTGCACTCGCACCCTGAGCTGGTGAAAAAGTATCTTGGTTCTGTCGTGCCGGTCACCGACAACTATTATGCGACGTTGAACTCGGCCGTCTTCTCCGATGGCTCCTTCGTCTACATTCCTGAAGGCGTTCGCTGCCCGATGGAACTGTCGACCTATTTCCGCATCAACGCGGAAAACACGGGCCAGTTTGAGCGCACGCTCATCATCGCCGACAAAGGCTCTTACGTTTCTTATCTGGAAGGCTGTACGGCGCCGATGCGCGATGAAAACCAGTTGCACGCCGCAGTGGTGGAACTGGTTGCGCTGGAAGACGCGGAGATCAAATACTCCACGGTCCAGAACTGGTATCCTGGTGACGCCGAGGGCAAAGGTGGTATCTACAATTTTGTCACCAAGCGTGGTGACTGCCGCGGTGACAATTCCAAGATTTCTTGGACGCAGGTCGAGACCGGCTCTGCCATCACCTGGAAGTACCCGTCTTGCATTCTTCGTGGCGACAACTCGGTAGGTGAGTTCTATTCGATCGCCATCTCTAACGGCATGCAGCAGGTCGATTCTGGCACCAAGATGATCCATCTGGGCAAGAACACGTCCTCCAAAATCATCGCCAAGGGTATCGCTGCCGGTAAGTCAGACAGCACCTATCGCGGCCTGGTGCAGATTGCGCGTGGTGCAAAGAACGCTCGTAACTTCACCCAGTGCGACTCGCTATTGATCGGTGATCGCTGTGGTGCACATACGATCCCGTACATTGAATCGAAGAACGCCAAGGCCGTGCTTGAACATGAGGCTACGACCTCAAAGATTTCCGATGATCAGATGTTCTATTGCCTTCAGCGCGGCCTCAATGAAGAGGAAGCCGTGGCGCTCATCGTCAACGGTTTCGTGAAAGACGTTCTGCAAAAGCTTCCAATGGAATTCATGGTGGAATCGCAAAAGCTTATCGGCATCTCGCTAGAAGGATCGGTCGGGTGAGTTTCGACGGCATCGCGATTGCCTACTACGCGGCAATTTGTGGGGCTCTGGCAGCACTTGCGCCGCGTTTCAATACGCTGATGCGGCGTTTGGTTTTGGGCGCAGCGGTTGGCGTGATCGCCGCGACGCTGGCGCCCAACATTCGCGCGGCCTTGGGCCTTTAAGGAGCGGCGCTAATGGACTTGGCACTGTTGATTGGCCGTCAGGTGGCCTTTGTTGGTCTGCTCGCCGGGCCGATCATTCTGGTGGTTTTGCTTGGTCGCCATCGCGGCTGGAACCAGACTTACATTTTTGTGGCGGTGCTCGGTTGGGCAGTGCTGTTTTTGGGATTAAACGCGATGATGGCAACGGACGCATCTGCTGGTGCTAGCGCCCTCTCGCTGCTGCAATAAGGACTAGAAAATGCTTCAGATTAAAAACTTGCACGCGCGCATCGCTGATGATGGTACCGAGATCTTGCGTGGCGTCGATCTTTCAATCCCCAAGGGCGAAGTGCACGCGATCATGGGCCCCAACGGCTCAGGCAAATCCACACTGTCCTACGTGATTGCCGGCAAGGAAGAGTATGAAGTCACCGAGGGTGAAATCCTGCTCGACGGCGAGAACATTTTGGAGATGGACCCGCACGAGCGCGCCAATGCTGGCCTGTTCCTGGCCTTCCAGTACCCAATCGAAATCCCTGGCGTTGCGACCATGACGTTTTTGCGTACCGCGCTCAACGCCAAGCGCAAGGCTGAGGGCCTGGAAGAGCTTTCTACGCCTGATTTCATGCGCGTCGTTAAAGAGAAGGCTGCGGAGTTGAACATCTCGTCGGATATGCTCAAGCGCCCGCTGAATGTCGGCTTCTCCGGCGGTGAGAAGAAGCGCAACGAAATCATGCAGATGGCCCTGTTAGAGCCGAAAATGGGCATCTTGGATGAGACTGATTCCGGTCTCGATATCGACGCGCTCAAAGTTGTGGCCGATGGCGTGAATGCGCTGCGCGGGCCAGATCGTGGCTTTCTGGTCATCACACACTATCAGCGCCTGCTCGATCATATCGTGCCAGATTATGTGCATGTGCTTTCGGGCGGCAAAATTGTCAAAAGTGGCGACAAAGAATTGGCACTTGAGCTTGAAGCCAAGGGCTATGCCGACATCATTGCTGACGCTGCTTGAAGGTAGATGACCATGAACGCCGACTTGAAACGCATCCGAACTGCTGCTGAATCGGCCGTGCTGGAAAGCTTTGCCGATGTGGAAGACACGCTGCCTGGCAACGCTGCCACCCATGCTGATCGCCGCACCCGTATGGCGCTTTTTGAGCGCGAGGGCCTGCCGCATCGCCGCATGGAGCCGTGGAAGTACACCGACCTGCGCACGATGGTACGTGAGATTGCGCCGTTGGCAGAGAGTGCCGGAACGGCTGATGTTCCAGCGCCGCTGCTCGAAGGCGCACACCAGATTGTTGTGGTTGATGGCTTTTTGGAGCCAGACGCCGCTGACCTTCCCGCCGGAGCTACGGTTACGCCGCTCATGGATACGCTTGTTGCAGGCAACACCTCTTTGGCCGGCGCCGATACACCAGAACGTGCTATCGATGCGCTCAACGCAGCGTTTGTGCGCGACGGATACGCTTTGTTGGTCGAGAAGGGCGCAAAAATCGAAACGCCGCTTGAACTGATCTTCATTCGCTCTGGCACTGCTGCGATGAGCCACGCGCGTGCTCACATCACCGTGGGCGAAGGCGCTGATGTCACCATCATCGAACGCCATGTCAGCCCAGATGGCCAGGCGAGCCAATCAAGCGCCGTGACCAACTACACGGTTGGTGAGGGCGCATCGCTTTCTGTTCTGCGTTCGCAGGACGAGGGGGACGAGGCTGTTCATCTTGGAGAGATCACGCTTGATCTTGCTGCCAAGTCGCAGACCAAGCTTTTGCACCTAGTTGCGGGCGCCAAGCTCGCGCGCAGCGAAACACGCGCTGTTTTTGCTGGAGAAGAGGCTCGTCTCGATGTCGCGGGCATCACAATGGTCGCTGATCGCCAGCATTCGGACACGACGCTCTATGTCGATCATCTGGTGCCCAACTGTGACAGCACCGAAACCTTCAAAGCTGTGATTGATGATGCGGCCAAGGCGGTGTTCCAGGGCAAGATCGTGGTTGCCCAGGATGCACAGAAGGTTGATGCGCAGATGGCCATCAACTCGCTGCTGCTATCGGAAACCGCTGACATGGTGGCCAAGCCTGAGCTTGAGATTTTCGCCGACGACGTCAGCTGTGCCCATGGCGCAACCTGTGGCGATATCGATGAAGACTTGATGTTCTATCTCTTGGCTCGCGGTATTGCGCCCAATGAAGCGCGCAAGCTGCTGCTTCAAGCGTTCCTGTCGGAAGGCGCAGAGCTTTTTGAGGGTCATCCTTTTGAGCAATTGGCATTTGATGCCATCGAAACCTGGCTTGCAGCCCACGCGGCGCGCTAGTTGGAAAGTAACGGTCTATGAGCTTTGATGTTGCGGCCATACGTGCAGATTTTCCGGCGCTTGCCACGCAAGTGAACGGTAAGCCACTGGTCTATTTGGACAATGCGGCGTCGGCACAAAAACCGAACCAAGTCATTGATGGCACGGCGGATTTTTATCGCACGTCTTATGCCAATGTGCATCGCGGGCTGCATCACCTCTCAACCGCGGCGACCGAAGCCTATGAGGGAGCACGGGCAAAAGTTGCTAAGTTCTTGGGTGCGGCGAGCGATCAGGAAATCGTCTTCACGCGCTCAGTGACCGAGGCGCTGAACCTGGTGGCCCACGGACTTGGCGAAAGCATCCAAGAGGGTGATGAAATCATCCTCTCGGTGATGGAGCATCACTCCAACATCGTGCCTTGGCACTATCTACGCGAGAAAAAAGGCGCGGTGCTCAAATGGGTGCCGGTGCTGGATGATGGCAGCTTCGATTTCGATGCGTTTGAAGGCATGCTCTCAGAGCGTACGAAAATCATCGCGCTCACGCATATGTCCAATGTGCTTGGCACTGTAACCCCGATACGCGCTGTGGCCGATCTGATTGCAGAGCGTGACGACATCACACTGGTTGTTGATGGCGCCCAGGGAGCCGTGCACATGAACGTTGATGTTCAGGCGCTTGGCTGCGATTTCTATGCCATCACTGGCCACAAGCTTTACGGACCCTCTGGCATTGGAGCCCTGTGGGGAAAGGCTGACAAGTTGGCCGACTTGCCACCCTATATGGGTGGTGGTGAAATGATTGATGAGGTGCGCGAGGACGGTATGACCTACGCTCCGCCGCCAGCACGCTTTGAAGCGGGCACACCGCCTATTGCGCAAGCCGTGGGACTTGGTTTGGCGCTCGATTACATCGAAGCGATTGGCCGCGATGCGATCAGCGCGCATGAGCATGATTTGCTTGCCTATGCGATGGAGCAGATACGCCATATCAATGCGGTGCGCATCATGGGCGAAGCGCCGGGCAAGGGCGCGATTATCTCTTTTGAGATTGAGGGGGCACACGCCCACGACATCTCAACGCTGCTTGATCGCTCTGGTGTTGCGGTGCGCGCTGGCACACACTGTGCGCAACCGCTGCTTAAGCGCTATGGCGTGACATCATCTTGCCGGGCCTCTTTCGGCGCTTACAACACGCGCGATGAGGTCGATACATTCATCGAAGCCTTGAAAAAGGCCCAGAGCTTCTTCACATGACACATCACTGTTACAGTCGGGTTTGACCCATGAAATGGAGACCCATGAAATGGACGCATCGATGACCGAGACAGCCACAGCGCCAACGACAACAGACTCGCAAGCTCCCAACGCGGCCGAGGTGAGCGCGCCTGTATCTGCCATTCCAGCTGAAGAGTTGGAACGGTTGACCAATGATATCGTGGCCGCGCTTAAAACGGTGTATGATCCTGAAATTCCTGTCGATATCTACGAACTAGGCCTGATCTACAAAGTCGATATTGATGATAACCGTAAGGTGTCCATCCATATGACGCTCACCGCGCCGGGTTGCCCGGTCGCTGGTGAGATGCCGGGTTGGGTGGAAAATGCGGTGGCGACGGCCCCTGGCGTTCAAGATGTGCAGGTGGAAATGGTGTTTGACCCACCCTGGACGCCTGAACGCATGTCAGAAGAGGCGCAAGTCGCCGTCGGTTGGTTCTAGAGCGTTGGGCGTTTTATCTGAGATAAGTTATCGCAAATCGCGTTCGACTGACGAGGAGAGGCAGCGAATTGCGATTCAAATTAAACGCAAAATGCGGTAAAGAGGTTCTTTGATGAGCTTTGCGATGATCACCTTGACCGACCCTGCGAAGGATCACGTTGCGGCGCTTTTGGCTGACCATGGGCCAGAGGCTGGGCTTCGCCTTACCCTGAAAAAGGGTGGCTGCGCGGGCATGGAATACAAGCTTGATATCGAGGACGAAAAACCGGCAGGCGATGACGCCGTGGAAGATGGCCCAGCGCGCCTGTTCATCGAGCCCTCAGCGATGCTCTATCTGCTTGGTATGCAGGTGGATTATGAAGAGACCAAGTTGCGCTCTGGCTTCGTGTTCAAGAATCCCAACGAAGTATCAGCCTGCGGCTGCGGCGAATCTGTTGAGCTGAAACCAGCCGAAGCTGAACCAGCACTCTAGACAACTTGCTTAGAACAACAAAAAAGCGCGCTAGCCATGTGGCTGCGCGCATTTTTTTGATGGAATGTGGTGAGGCTTAAGCTGCTTTTTCTTTAGCTTCGAGTTCAGACTCGGCAATCACGCGATTTCGGCCAGCTTCTTTGGCGGCGTACAGGCACTTGTCCGCACGCTCGATGATGGACTGAACGCTGTCATCCTGGCGAAGCTCTGCCACACCGATGGAAATCGTCACGCGTCCCAGTGTTTCACCTGTTGAGCGTTTGACGAGCTCTTTGCCCATGACGGCTTGGCGGATTACGTTTGCCACATCTGTCGCCCGGCCAACCTTGGTGGATGGCAGGATCACGCAGAATTCCTCACCACCATAGCGGCAAGCAATATCTTTGCTCGAAACCGAGCTTTTCACCGTGCTGCCGACAAGGCGAAGAACCTGATCGCCCGTCTGGTGGCCATGGGTGTCATTGAACTTTTTGAAGTGGTCGATATCACAGACCAAAAGACTGAACGGCTCGCCAGTTGCCTCCGATGAGAGCATCGCCTCGTCCATCGCACGGTCGAAACGTTTGCGGTTGCCGATGCCGGTCAACTGATCGGTCATGGCCTCATAGCGCACTGCTTCCAAAGCCTCTTTAAGCGTGGCGATCTCCTGCTCGCTTTCCAGAAGTTTATTGGACATGGATCGGCTGCTGCGCTCCACCTCATCGGTCATGGTGATGAGTTTTTGTACAATGGCCTGAACGACTTTCTCGTCCACAACGCCATCAAGATCTTTCGAGGCATCTTGCAACTCATCGGAGTAACCGCTGGTCTGGCCAGCCGCTTCGTTGATCAACTCCATGATCTCCGACACTTTACCAGACAACTTTCCGCCGACCGCATCGACACGTTCTTCAAAAGAACCGGCGCCGAAAAACTCTTCGCGGATCTTTTCCAGGGTGTCCTGGTCCACGTGTTCGCCAGCACGCAGTATTTCGTTGATCCGCTTGTTCAGCGCCGGGTTGAACCCCGCGGCATAAGCAAACCAAATTTCGTAGTTGGGAGGAAAAGCCCCAAGTTCATTGGTCTTGATTTTTGCAAGTGCGTGCTCGGCAATTTGGTAAGTGCGCGCAACATCTTCAGGCAATGACATGCCGGGGTCCCCCAAGGGTAAAATGGTTTCCCCAAAACTCTGTCATAACACCGTTTCCAAGCGGTTAATCGATAGCCGGACATGTGGTTAGAAACAGGAAACCCCGGTATACCAGCGGTTCTTGCGCGTTAAATTGCAAAGACGGCTAAGTGCAAGCAGAGGTCGCGCGACAACCTGTCGTGTTTTCAGCGCGCAATCCTAAGATAACGCAGCGTCAAATGGAGCGATGCGAATCGCGTTGAAGGTGTGCTTGCCAGAGGCCGCCGCTGACGTGAACGGTTAGGCGGCAGTCCGTCGGATTGGGCGCAACAAGAAGGCTGGCACATAATCCGTCTCGCCGAAGGGACGACGATCATCCGGGCCATCCTGGTCGTTGCGGTTGCGACGTCCACGACCACGTTTGGGCGGGTTGGCCTCATCACCATCTTGGCGATCTTGGCGAGAAGAACGCTCACCTCGGCGCGATTTCTTCTGTTTTTCCGATGCTTCGGGAGACTCATCATCGGTTTTTGGTGAAACCGACTCAGTTGCCTCGGTGGTTGCCTGGGCTTCGCTGGTTTTTTCACTGGACTTGCGACCACCGCGGCGCCCACGGCGGCGCGTTGGCTTCTCTTCAGCATCAGCTTTGACGTCCTCAGCGACTGCCTCGGTGGCCTCGGCCTGTTTTTCAGACGCTTTGTCAGCGCGAGGAATCGGTTGGCCGATCATCGCTTCAATGGCGGCCACATATTTGCCGTCGGCTTTCGATGCCAGGGTGATCGCGGTACCTTCACGTCCAGCACGACCGGTACGGCCAATGCGGTGCACATAGTCTTCCGCGTGCGTCGGCACATCAAAGTTGAACACGTGGCTTACCGCAGGAATATCGAGGCCCCGCGCGGCAACATCAGAAGCAACCAAAAGGGTCAGCTCATTGTTGCGGAACGCATCAAGCGTCTGCATGCGCGAACGCTGATCCATATCGCCATGCAAGCAACCGGCATTGTAACCATGGCGCTTAAGCGAGCGCTCGACCACGGACACATCGCGTTTGCGGTTGCAGAAAATGATGCCGTTGGTGAGGTTCTGGGCGCTATCGATAGCGCCACGCAGTGTCTCGCGTTTGCCAGCGGCAACGCCTGGTGCATCAAGCAGCACCTGTGTGATCGTCTCGCTGGTCGATGATGTGCGCGAAACTTCAACGCGCTCAGGCGCGTGCAGGAACGTGTTCACGAACCGATCAATTTCTGGTGGCATTGTTGCCGAGAAAAACAGTGTCTGGCGGGTGAACGGCACGAGTTTAAAGATGCGTTCCAGATCGGGCATAAAGCCCATATCGAGCATGCGATCAGCCTCATCGACGACCAAAAATTCAACGCCGGTGAGCAACAGTTTACCGCGCTCGAAGTGATCCAGAAGGCGGCCAGGTGTTGCGATCAGAATATCAGCGCCTTTGGTGAGCTTCTTTTCCTGTTCGTCAAACGATACGCCGCCGATCAGAAGCGCCATTGTGTATTTGTGGTTCACCCCAAAGGTCTCAAAGCTTTCAGCAACCTGAGCAGCCAGTTCGCGCGTTGGCGCGATCACAAGCGAGCGTGGCATGCGCGCTCTGGCACGGCCGCGTTCCAGCAAGGTGAGAATTGGCAGGGAAAAGGCAGCGGTTTTGCCGGTGCCGGTTTGGGCGAGGCCCAAAACATCTTTGCGCTCCAGCACATGAGGGATGGCTTGTTCCTGGATCGGCGTCGGCTCGCTGTAACCAGCGGCATCAATGGCGGAGAGAACTTTTTCTGAAAGACCAAGGGTCGAAAATGACATGCGTTAAATAGGTATCCGTGTCGAATGGGATCGGTGCGCGAAGGGCTAAAAGGCGCGGCGAAGTGGCAGGTTACGTGACAGCGGTCCAAGTGGATGACGCCGGGCGCGGGCCACCGGGGCATATGCGCCATAATGCGCGTTAGCGATCACAACCATGTGACGAGCGCGCGTTTGCAACGAAGCAATGCGCGGCACATGGCCTGTGGGCCAGCAAAAGTCAAGGAAACACGGGACTTTCCGGTCAAACATCGACCAAATGCGGCAAAAGTCTGCGTCAAGGGTTTAGAAAGTGCCAATGTGTTGCCTCAACGGAGCAAAACCAAAGGGTGGTCTGGAACGTTTCTCCATCGGCTGGAACTTTTCACAGCAAACCCCCTATGGAGATTATCCCATGCGTTTTACTCACTTCCTTGGCTCCACTGCTGCTGCTGCCGTTGTTTCTCTTGGTATGGCAGGCTCAGCCTTTGCTGATGGCCACACCCAAGACATCGTCGACACGGCCGTGGAAGCAGGCTCGTTTACCACGCTTGTTGCCGCCGTTCAGGCCGCCGGCTTGGAGGATACCTTGCGTGGCGAAGGTCCGTTCACTGTTTTCGCTCCAACCGACGAAGCGTTCGCAGCCTTGCCGGAAGGCACGGTGGAAAACCTGCTTCTGCCCGAAAACCTGGAGACGCTTCAGGCTGTTCTCACTTACCATGTGCTGCCCGGCAAAGTGATGTCTGCTGACATTGCTGGTCAGGAACTTTCGGTCGCAACCGTAGAGGGTTCAGAAGTCATGGTGAATGCCACTGATGGCGTGATGGTTGATAGCGCAAATGTCGTAACTGCGGATATCGAAGCATCCAATGGCGTCATTCACGTCATCGATGCGGTGATCCTGCCACCGTCTGCGATGTAATACGGTAGCAAGCCAAGTTAAGGAGGGTCGGGCATCTGTCCGGCCCTTTTTATATATCCAGCTCTTCGGTGAACTTGGCGTTTTCCTGGATAAATTGGAACCGCGCTTCAGGCTTATTGCCCATCAGCGTGGTCACAGTATCGCCGGTCGTTTCCCCGTCGATCACTTTCACCCGAAGCAGCGTGCGTTTGTCCGGGTCCATCGTGGTTTCTTTCAGCTGCGCTGGCAGCATTTCACCGAGGCCCTTGAAGCGACCGATATCAATGTTGCGCTTGCCTTTGAACGCTGTGCGCATCAACTCATCCTTGTGAGCATCATCGCGTGCGTATTCCACCACGCCACCCGCTGACAGCCGGTAGAGCGGCGGCACCGCAATATAGAGGTGTCGATTCTCAATGAGCTCTGGCATTTCCCGGTAAAAGAAGGTGATGAGCAGCGAGGCGATGTGCGCGCCATCCACGTCCGCATCGGTCATCACGATAACCCGCTCATAGCGCAGATCATCATCGCGGTACGCCGAACCGGTGCCGACACCCAATGCCTGCAACAGATCTGAAAGCTGCTGGTTGGATGTGATCTTTTCGCGGCCCGCATTGGCCACATTCAAGATTTTGCCGCGCAGTGGCAGCACCGCCTGCGTGTCGCGACGACGACCTTGCTTGGCCGATCCGCCAGCCGAATCGCCCTCAACGATAAAGATTTCCGACCCCGCAGTGCCCGCCTTGGCACAGTCAGCAAGCTTACCTGGAAGTCGCAGCTTGCGCGTTGCGCTTTTACGCGCTGTTTCCTTGTCAGCGCGCCGTTTCAGCCGCTCATCAGCGCGATCAATCGTCCATTCAAGCAGCTTGTTGGCCTGGTTGGGCGAGCCCGTTAGCCAATGATCAAACGCATCGCGCGCAGCGTTCTCAACGATCTTTGTGGCTTCCTGCGTCGCCAGCCTGTCTTTGGTTTGGCCGACAAATTCCGGTTCACGCACAAACACTGAAAGCATCGCGCCTGCCGATGTCATCACATCATCGGCGGTGATCTGCGCGCCTTTTTTGACGCCCGTCAGCTCGGCATAAGCCCGCAAACCTCTCAGCAGCGCCGTGCGAAGGCCGGCTTCATGCGTGCCGCCTTCTGGCGTCGGTACGGTGTTGCAGTAAGACGCGAACGACGCATCGCCTACATGCCAGCAAACGGCCCACTCCACACCACCATGCTTGCCTGCATTGGGTGTGCGTCCGCCAAACATCTGCTCGGTCACGCGGCGCTCATTGCCCAGCGACTCGGCCAGATAATCCTGTAAGCCGCCAGGGAAGGAGAAGACTGCCGTTTCTGGAACGTCTTTGACGCCTTCCAAAAGTTCTGGGGCACAGGTCCAGCGGATTTCAACGCCAGCAAACAGATACGCTTTGGAGCGCGCCATCTTCATCAGACGCGCAGGCTTAAACCGAGCGCTCTTGCCAAAAATCTCAGCATCAGGGTGGAAACGCACGGTGGTGCCACGCCGGTTCATCGTCTCACCGATCACCTCCACGGGGCCTTGTGGAATGCCACGCGAGAAAACCTGTCGATAGAGTTTGCGGTCGCGGGCAACCTCCACCTCCAAATGGTCCGACAGCGCATTGACCACCGAAACGCCCACGCCGTGCAAGCCGCCAGAGGTTTCATAGACCTTGCTGTCGAACTTACCGCCCGCATGCAGCGTGGTCATGATGACTTCAAGCGCGGATTTCTCTGGCATTTTGGGGTGTGGATCGACCGGGATGCCGCGACCATTGTCGCTGACCGACAAAGAGCCATCAGCCATCAGCTCCACTTCGATGCGGCTGGCGTGACCAGCAACGGCCTCATCCATGGAGTTGTCGATAACTTCGGCAAACAAATGGTGCAGCGCCCGCTCATCGGTGCCGCCAATGTACATGCCTGGGCGACGTCGAACCGGTTCCAGGCCTTCAAGCACCTCAATGGCAGACGCGTCATAGTCTGCCTCAGCGCCAACGGCAGCCGGTTTCGGCACCGTCTTTTTGACGGGCTTAGGCGTGGGTTTGGCAGCTATATCTGCGTCTGGTGTGGCCGCAGGTGCGGCACCGAACAAGTCTGTCATCGTGGCAAAGAACCGAGAGGTTTTGGGGCGAATCGCTTCGCATCACAGTGCCACGGCCAGCGCTTAAAAAGCAAAACCCGGAAGCTGGTTGCTCCCGGGTTTTGTGTTCAGCTTGAATGCTGGGGATCGCGGCAGGTGGCAGCCTTTCTGCAATCATCTTGCGCTACCACTGCTCAACGGTGGCCGAACTATGAACACAACGAGGCCGCGTGGTCATTTAATGGCCGCTAAGAGCCAACCTACCAAAACAACTGAACGCAGCGAATGTCAGCTTCGCAGGTCGCTTGCAGTAACTTTCCTTACAAATCGAATTTAACCCCAACGGATCAATCCGATGATCGCGGATGCTGCATAGAATCCCTGAAGCAAAAGAAAGGACCAACGTCTGTCAAGAACGGCCCAACCTGCAAACAGACATGAAGACATAAGAAGCAATGAAAACCCCAATATCTCTGCCCCAATATTCAACGCAATCGACAACGCATAGATCATGGCCAAGACGGAACCGATGACCTCGAAAATCGAGGTAAGCTTGCGATTGTCACGCGTTCCAGAGCTTTGATTATAGGTTTTAGCCACTGCGGGTCTGATCCTTTGGTTTGACGAGTGTTCAAGTTGGATAACTCAAGCTATAATATGACTCAAATGAATGATTGTCATATTTCAATCTAATAATGTCATATGAAAGCTAGGCGTGACTGACAAACTGGAGATAGATGCGCTGCGAGCGCTGCGAGCCATCGGCACACATGGGGGTGTCACAAAGGCAGCTAAAGAGCTTGGGCTGTCCCAATCCGCCGTCAGTCACAAGATCAAACGATTGGAAGGTGCATTGGATTGCACCCTTCTCACGCGGCAAGCAGGTCACCCGCTTTTTACAGACGCCGGCAAGCGACTTCACGATTACGCCTTACGCATCATCAATCTGCATGATGAAGCCTTAGCCGATTTGGGTAAGAAGACCTTGGATGGAAGCATTCGGCTTGGAATAACCGAGGACGTGGCGACAAGTAATATCGCTGGAATTCTCGGCCGGTTTACGCGGCGCTATCCATCTCTTGCCGTGCGGACGAGATCTAGCCAAAGCTTGAACGTTCAGTCATGGCTAAGCGCGGACGAACTAGATCTTGCAATGATGCAGGTTTTCACGACCGATATAGAGCCAAGTGATCAGGTTCTATTCAACGACAGCCTGCATTGGGTCAAATCGCGTGACTTTGAATTAGCCCAGTCCCGACCTGTTCCATTTCTGTCCTTCGACCAGAACTGCTTTTACCGGAAGTGGGGATTTTCCGAGGCGCTTAAGAACGGGCAATCCTTGGAGAAAGTCCTTGAGTGCCCTAGTGCTGCGGGTATTCAATCCGGCGTTCGCTCTGGGCTCGGCATAGCGTTGTTGAATGGAATGCATGTCACCGACGATATGGAAGTTATAAAAAACCGGTTCCCAGCTCCCCCAAGCATTACCTTCGTTGCCCGCGCTAATCCCAAGCGTCGGTCTGTTCAGGTCAAAGCTCTGATCTCAGAAATTGTCAGGGAATTCAGCACAGTGGGTTCATTGAGCACTGCTGAATAAACTCGCTGCAGACATTCGCGATTAATCGTTCAACGGCGACAACGTCCGCAAAGCCGCCGTCCTTCTTTCTGCGCCAAACAAAAAAGGGCGCCACGTGGGCGCCCTTTCTGAAACTCTGATTGCCCTGAAACTTAGGCAGAGTAGTACATGTCGAATTCAACCGGGTGTGGCGTCATTTCGTAGCGCATGTTCTCTTCCATTTTCAGCTCGATATAAGCTTCAATCTGGTCTTCATCGAACACGTTACCAGCGGTCAGGAACGCATGGTCGTCGCCGAGGGCTTCCAGCGCTTCGCGAAGTGAACCGGCAACCGTTGGGATATCCCGCAGTTCTTCTGGCGGCAGGTCGTAGAGATCCTTGTCCATGGCTTCGCCCGGGTGGATCTTGTTCTTGATACCGTCAAGGCCAGCCATCAGCATGGCAGAGAACGCCAGGTACGGGTTGGCCATCGGATCAGGAAAACGAACTTCCATACGTTTCGCCTTGGGAGACGAGGTGTATGGAATACGGCAAGACGCTGAACGGTTGCGTGCAGAATAAGCCAGCAGAACCGGTGCTTCATAGCCTGGGACCAAACGCTTGTAGGAGTTGGTCGACGGGTTGGTGAACGCGTTGATCGCCTTAGCGTGCTTCAAAATACCGCCAATGTAGAACAGGCAGCTTTCCGAGAGGTCAGCATACTCAGACCCAGCGAACACAGGCTGTCCGTCTTTCCAGATCGACTGGTGGCAGTGCATGCCGGTGCCGTTATCGCCGAACACAGGCTTGGGCATGAACGTTGCCGACTTGCCGTAAGAATGCGCCACCTGGTGCACAACATACTTGTAGATTTGCAGCTGGTCGGCACAAACCGTCAGCTCGTTGAACTTCATGCCGAGTTCGTGCTGAGCGGCCGCCACTTCGTGGTGGTGCTTTTCAACGGTCACGCCCATCTGCGCCATCACGGTCAGCATTTCGGAGCGAATGTCCTGGCAAGAATCAACGGGCGGCACGGGGAAGTAGCCACCTTTGGTGCGCGGACGGTGACCAAGGTTGCCCATCTCATATTCGGTGTCGGTGTTTTCCGGCAGTTCCGATGAGTCGAGCATAAAGCCGGTGTTGTATGGGTCGGCGCGGAAGCGCACGTCATCAAAGATGAAGAACTCAGCTTCTGGGCCAAACATGATGGTGTCGCCGATACCGGTCGACTTCATGTAAGCTTCAGCTTTCTTCGCGGTCATGCGTGGATCGCGGCTGTAAGCTTCGCCTGAACCTGGCTCCAAAATGTCGCAGAAGATCGCCATGGTTGGCTGCGCGAAGAACGGATCCATATGGGCTGTGTCGGTATCGGGCATGAGAACCATGTCGGACTCGTTGATCGCTTTCCAGCCAGCGATGGATGAGCCGTCAAACATGATGCCGTCGGCAAACATGTCTTCGTCAACCTGGCTAACGTCCATGGTAACGTGCTGCATCTTGCCGCGTGGATCGGTGAAGCGAACATCAACGAACTTCACATCGTTGTCGCTGATGGACTTCAAGACATCTGCTGCTGTGGTCATGCTTACTGTTTTCCTTAAGGTCTTGGGTACGAATGGGAATTGTGAGTTTTTGGGATTGAGAGAAGAGCTTTGACAACCAGAACGGTGTGCCAAACGGGCGTAAAAGCTAGACGGCGTCGGCTCCGGTTTCACCGGTACGAATGCGCACGACATCTTCCACCGGAGAAACAAAAATCTTGCCATCGCCGATGCGACCGGTCTGTGCGGCCTCGCGGATCGCGTTGACCGCGCCTTCCAACAGATCGTCTTGCAAAACGACTTCCACTTTCACTTTTGGAAGAAAATCGACCACATATTCTGCGCCGCGATAGAGCTCAGTGTGGCCTTTTTGCCGACCAAACCCTTTGGCTTCGGTCACGGTGATGCCCTGCAAACCAACGTCCTGCAGCGCTTCCTTAACCTCGTCCAGTTTGAACGGCTTAATGATGGCCTCGATTTTTTTCATCGACTCCCCAATCCAACATACGGCGTGCGCGGTGTGCGCACTGACAACCCTAAAGCATGTACCGTGCCAACTTCGCGGTACTCATTTGATCCAAGGGCATTTTACGGCTGCCAATGACTCTGGGACGGATTTTCCACCCAATTGCACATCGGTTGTGCAGCAAAGCGTCGCGACAGTCCGGTGATAGCGCCTAATTATTATGCAAATGCCTGCTTGGCGAGCATTTTATTGCGCTGGTGATGTCGCGCCATAAAAAAGTGCCCGTTTCTTCATCGAATAGGGTTTTGGCGCAAAGCAAAAACACCAAGGTTCGGATTTTCCTTGATGCGCGCGCTGCCTTTGCTATAGAGCCGCCCACGGCATCGCGCTTCGTGCATGCGGGCGTGGTGAAATTGGTAGACACGCTGGTTTTAGGTACCAGTGGCGCAAGCCGTGGGGGTTCAAGTCCCTCCGCCCGCACCAACAACGCGATTAACGTGTGTTTGCCGAACCGCGAAGGGCTCCTGCTCTTCGCGGTCGTCTGACACACATGGATGATAAGGAACCCGGCCCAATGCAGGTCACTGAAACGCTCGCCGAAGGCTTGAAGCGCGAACTTACAATCACGATTCCAGCCACCGATCTGTCGAACAAGCTGGATGACAAACTGTCCTCGCTGAAAAGCCAGGTACGCCTCCCAGGCTTCCGCCCAGGCAAGGTTCCGGTGTCGCACCTGAAAAAGGTGTATGGCAAACAGGCGATGGCCGAGGTGATCAACGACACGTTGAACGAGTCCACCAACGCAGCGATTGCCGAACGCAAAGAAAAACCAGCCAGTGAGCCGAAGTTCACACTGCCTGAGGACGAGGACAAAGCCGAAGATATTATCGCCGGCAAACAAGACCTGGAAATCGCGGTCGCTTACGAGATCATCCCTGATTTCGAAGTGAAAGATTTCTCAGGTATCGAGATTGAACGCCCGGTTGTCGATGTAACCGACGAAATGCTGGACGAGCGCTTGAAGCAAATCGCATCCTCCAACGTCACGTACTCGGCTGTGAAGCGCAAAGCCAAGAACGACGACCAAGTTACCTTTGACTTCCTCGGCAAAGTTGATGGCGAAGCCTTTGATGGTGGCGCTGCTGAGGGCTTCAAGCTTGTGCTTGGCTCCGGTCAGTTCATTCCAGGCTTTGAAGAGCAGATGGTTGGCCTGAAAGCAGGCGATGAGAAAACCCTCGATGTGACCTTCCCTGAAGAGTACGGCGCGGAAAACCTTGCTGGTAAGGCAGCAACCTTCGATGTGACCGTGCACGAAGTTGGTGCGCCGGACGAAGCCGTGGTTGACGAGGCGATGGCCACCAATCTTGGCCTTGAATCACTCGATAAGCTCAAAGAAGCCGTCAAAAGCCAGCTTGAGAACGAGTACGGTCAAAAGACCCGTATGAAGGTGAAGCGTCAGCTGCTTGATGCCCTTGATGAAGCCTATGACTTCGAACTTCCGCCAAGCTTGGTGGAACAAGAGTTCGAAGGTGTCTGGAAACAGGTCACCGATGATCTGGAGCGCGCTGGTCGCACGTTCGAAGAAGAAGACACCACCGAAGACAAAGCCAAGGAAGAGTATCGCGTGCTCGCCGAGCGTCGCGTGCGTCTGGGCTTGTTGCTTGCCGAAGTTGGGGGCCAGAACGATGTTCAGGTCACCAATGAAGAGCTTCAGCGCGCGGTGATTGCCCGCGCTCAACAGTTCCAAGGCCAAGAACGCGAAGTGATCGAGTTCTTCCAGAAGAACCCGCAGCAGCTGGCGGGCATTCGTGCGCCTATCTTCGAAGACAAAGTGATCGACTTCATTCTGGAGCTGGCCAAGGTGACCGACAAAAGTGTCGATCCGGCTGATCTGGAAGACGACGATGAGCATGACCATGACCATCACGGTCATGACCACGATCACTAAAATCTGGTGGCGCGGCTTGGTGTCTTGAAGCCGGTCGTGCGTTCACCATATTGGCAATTGATGGGCCGTGATCGTACCGATCGCGGCCCTTTTCACGTTTCCAAGCCTTGCCCCGTCACGATCAACCGCTAGGCTCCGCTAAACCGGGCTGAGTCGGATGTTCTTCCCCAGCCCGCGATATTTCTGAACAAGGACGTTTTTTCCATGCGCGATCCCATCGATTTGACCATGAACACCCTCGTGCCCATGGTGGTCGAGCAATCCAACCGCGGCGAGCGCGCGTTCGACATCTACTCGCGCCTGCTCCGCGAGCGTATCATTTTCATGACCGGCCCGGTTGAGGACAATGTTGCCTCGCTAATTTGCGCGCAGTTGCTCTATTTGGAAGCCGACAACCCAACCAAGGACATTGCGCTTTACATCAACTCGCCTGGTGGCGTGGTGACGTCGGGCATGGGTATCTATGACACGATGCAGTTCATCAAACCGTCGGTGTCGACCATCTGTATTGGCCAGGCGGCGTCTATGGGCTCACTGCTTTTGACGGCTGGCGCCAAAGATTCCCGCTTCGTCCTGCCCAATGCGCGCGTCATGTTGCATCAACCATCTGGTGGCTTCCAAGGACAGGCTTCAGACATTGAGCGTCATGCAGCTGACATCATCAAAATGAAGCGCCGTTTGAACGATATCTACGTCGAGCACACCGGCCAGGACTATGACACGATTGAAAAGACGCTGGATCGCGACCATTTCATGACAGCGCAAGAGGCCAAAGACTTCGGCATCGTCGATGAAGTGATCACTTCACGCGCTGCTCTGGAAGAATCAGCGGACTAACTGCGCACGTGTTTTCGCCGCTTTGCGCGGTTTGGACCATTCTTTGTGCCCGGTAATCCACAGCGCCGGGCACAAAAGCATTTGCGACGCAGCATTGCGTCGACGGCGGTTGACAGGGCCAAGAAACCCAAGAACTCTGTCGTTTAGCGATCCTTTGAAGGTGTGCGCAGTCCAGTCGGCTGTGTGAGGGTCGCTTCAGACACGCCTTCAAAAGCGTGCCGCGTGTTAACCCTTGGGCCGGACAATGGGTTTAATCTGGTCTGATCGTCTGATTTGGTCGACGTAGCTGACGGCGTCTCATCGGATGTGAGCTTAAGGGGCAGGCAAACCTGTCCCAACCAAAGGCGGAGCGAGTTTCGCCAACCCGGTACGCGTGCTGCGTGCCGCTATGGAGATAAGATATATGAGCAAGTCTGGCGGCAGCGATTCCAAGAACACGCTTTACTGTTCGTTCTGCGGGAAGAGCCAGCATGAGGTGCGCAAGCTTATTGCAGGCCCAACCGTATTCATCTGCGATGAATGTGTTGAACTGTGCATGGATATCATTCGCGAGGAAAACAAAACCTCTCTGGTGAAGTCCTCAGACGGTGTGCCAACACCGCAGGAGATTATCGCAGTTCTTGATGATTATGTGATCGGGCAGCCGCAGGCCAAGCGCGTGCTCTCGGTCGCCGTGCACAACCACTATAAGCGGTTGCACCATGCGGCGAAGAACGCCGACATCGAGCTTGCCAAATCCAACATCATGCTGATCGGCCCGACAGGTTGCGGTAAAACGCTGCTTGCACAGACGCTAGCGCGCATCATCGATGTGCCGTTCACGATGGCAGACGCGACCACGCTCACCGAAGCTGGTTACGTCGGTGAAGATGTTGAGAACATCATCCTGAAGCTTTTGCAGTCTGCGGACTACAATGTGGAACGCGCGCAGCGCGGCATCGTCTACATTGATGAGGTCGATAAGATTTCTCGCAAGTCCGACAACCCATCCATCACCCGCGATGTGTCGGGCGAGGGCGTGCAGCAGGCGCTGTTGAAGATCATGGAAGGCACTGTTGCCTCAGTTCCACCGCAGGGCGGTCGCAAGCATCCGCAGCAGGAATTTTTGCAGGTCGACACGACGAACATTCTGTTCATCTGTGGCGGTGCCTTTGCAGGTCTTGACCGGATCATCTCTGATCGTGGCCGCGCAACATCCATCGGTTTTAAGGCCTCGGTTGAAGACCCCGATGCCCGTAAGGTCGGTGAATTGTTCGCCGAGGTTGAGCCAGAGGATCTGGTGAAGTTCGGTCTGATCCCTGAATTTGTGGGCCGTCTTCCGGTGCTCGCAACGCTGATGGATCTGGACGTCGAAGCTTTGGTGCAGATTCTCAAAGAGCCAAAAAATGCGCTTGTGAAGCAGTATCAGCGCCTGTTCGACATGGAAGAGGTTCAACTGACCTTCCAGGACGAAGCGCTTGAAGCGGTGGCCAACAAAGCCATTGAGCGTAAGACTGGCGCGCGTGGTCTGCGCTCCATCATGGAAACGATCTTGCTCGACACCATGTACGAGCTTCCAGCCATGGAAGGCGTGGAACAGGTTGTGATCTCTGATGAGGTAGTCAACGGATCGGCTCGCCCGCTTTACATCTACGCCGATAAAGAAGAGCAGCAGACCGCAGACGCGTCCTAACGCTCTCTTTCGCCTAGTTTAACAAGCGGCGTTCCAACCAGTGGGGCGCCGTTTGTGTTTTGCATCTCAACTGACAAACATGCCGATTTCATCGGTGTATAGCTCGCCAATTACGTGGCTAACGCATCACCAACCGTTGAAATCCATCCAAGAAGCGCCCAAGTTCGCTGCAACAACGTAGCTGCGTGATTCACCGCTTCTTTCAGATGCGTACAGTTTCGTAGCGTTGCGTTCCCCCCTGCCGGTGCATGTTTGCCGGACAGCGATGCCAAGGCGACGGTATTAAGAGGTCTTTCTACCAGCCGCCTCGACCGACCATCAGGCCGGTTCGATCCGCACCGCTTTTCGGCTTGGATATCCTTCCGCTCATGCCCGATTGCCAAAGGCCTGATTATGACTGAACAAACCCCTGACTACACTGCGGCCTATCGCGACGCTGAACCCAGCGTGCATCCTGTTCTGCCGCTGCGCGACATTGTGGTGTTCCCCCACATGATCGTGCCGCTGTTTGTCGGCCGTGAGAAATCTATCGCAGCCCTTGAAGAAGTGATGCGCTCTGACAAGCAGATTGTGCTCGCCACGCAGATCAACGCTTCTGACGATGATCCTGCTGCCGATGCCATCTACAATGTCGGCACCATCGCCAATGTGTTGCAATTGCTGCGCTTGCCCGATGGCACGGTCAAAGTGCTGGTGGAAGGCACAGACCGCGTGGAGATTGTGCGCTACCACGAGCGCACCGACTTTCATGAAGCTGATATCCACGCGCTCATCGAAGATGAAGGCGAAGAGGTTGAAGTGGAAGCTTTGGCCCGCTCGGTGACGGCTGAATTTGAGAGCTATGTGAAGCTCAACAAAAAAGTTTCGCCGGAGGTCATCTCGGCCATCAGCCAGATTGAGGGCTTCTCCAAGCTTGCTGATACGGTCGCCTCCCACCTCGCTGTGAAAATTGCCGACAAACAGGACGTGCTCGCTACGATTTCTGTCGTGGAGCGGTTGGAGCAGGTGCTTGCGCTGATGGAGAGTGAAATCTCTGTTCTCCAAGTGGAAAAACGCATCCGCAGTCGCGTGAAGCGCCAGATGGAGAAGACCCAGCGCGAGTACTATCTCAATGAGCAGATGAAGGCGATCCAGAAGGAGCTGGGTGAAGGCGAAGACGGCAAGGATGAGCTGTCTGAACTGGAAGACAAAATCGAGAAAACCAAGCTTTCCAAGGAAGCGCGCGAAAAAGCGACCGCTGAGATGAAGAAGCTGCGCGCGATGAGCCCAATGTCCGCTGAGGCAACGGTTGTGCGCAACTATCTTGATTGGCTGCTCGGCCTGCCATGGGGCAAGCGCTCGCGTATCTCTGTTGATCTGGGTGCTGCGCAAGAGATTTTGGATGATGATCACTATGGTCTGGACAAGGTCAAAGACCGGATCATCGAATATCTTGCAGTACAGGCGCGTTCCAACAAGCTGCGTGGCCCAATCCTGTGTCTCGTGGGTCCTCCAGGCGTTGGTAAAACCTCGCTCGGCAAGTCCATCGCCAAAGCCACCAAGCGTGAGTTTGTGCGCATCTCTTTGGGTGGCGTGCGTGATGAAGCTGAGATTCGTGGTCACCGGCGCACCTATATCGGCTCGATGCCCGGTAAGGTGATCCAGTCGATGCGCAAAGCCAAGAAATCCAACCCGCTTTTCTTGCTCGACGAGATCGACAAGATGGGCATGGATTTCCGTGGCGATCCATCGTCGGCTTTGCTTGAGGTGCTTGATCCGGAACAGAACTCAACGTTCGCCGATCACTATCTTGAGGTCGATTATGACCTTTCGAACGTGATGTTTGTGACCACCGCCAATACGCTCAACATTCCTGGGCCGCTGATGGATCGTATGGAGATCATTCGCATCGCCGGTTACACCGAAGATGAGAAGATCGAAATCGCGCGCCGTCACCTCATTCCAAAGGCGATCAAGAATCACGGCCTGAAGGGCGAAGAGTTCACGATCGACGATGAGGCTTTGCGCCTGGTCGTGCAGCGCTACACCCGTGAAGCCGGTGTGCGTAACCTTGAGCGTGAGCTGTTCTCACTCGCCCGCAAAAGCGTGAAAGCCATCATGCTGGGCAAGATGAAAACGTTGGATGGCGATGAAATCGAAATCGAAAAGGCCAACATCACGGCCAAAAACGTTGGCGATTTCTTGGGCGTACCACGCTTCCGTCACGGCGAGATCGATGATGATGATCAGATCGGTGTTGTCACAGGCCTAGCCTGGACCGAAGTCGGCGGTGAATTGCTGACCATCGAAGGCGTCATGATGCCCGGTAAAGGCAAAATGACGGTTACGGGCAATTTGCGCGATGTGATGAAAGAGTCGATTTCAGCAGCGGCCAGCTATGTGCGCTCGCGCGCGGTTGATTTTGGCGTCGAGCCCCCCTTGTTCGACAAGCGTGATATACACGTTCACGTGCCAGAAGGTGCAACACCGAAGGATGGTCCGTCGGCTGGTGTGGCTATGGTCACGGCCATCGTTTCTATGATGACGGGTATACCTGTTCGTCATGATGTTGCGATGACCGGTGAAATCACGCTGCGGGGCAGGGTGCTTCCTATCGGTGGCTTGAAAGAGAAGCTGCTTGCGGCACTGCGCGGTGGCATCAAGAAAGTTTTGATCCCAGAGGAGAACGCCAAGGACTTGGCGGACATTCCTGAAACGGTGAAAAATGGTCTTGAGATTGTTCCGGTCGCCCGCATGGACGAGGTGATCGAGCATGCGCTGACCGAACAACCACAGGCCATTGAGTGGTCTGGTGAAGAGGCTGCAGCCGATTCGCCGAAGGGCGAAGAGGTGGATGCAAGCGGTGCGATTGTGGCCCATTAGCCGGGTAAGCATCGGCTTAAGGGACAAGAAAGCCATCTGATGGCGACACTCTGTGCACAAATCAGCGAAAAACCCCGGTTTTCCGGGGTTTTTTGTTGTCAGAACGGTCGAATATCTGCACTGTTTTCTGGCATTAGCCGCAGATTCGCGGCGTGAGCGGCAGAGCCTGGCGGAAAAGCTGAACGGCGCGCCGAACCTATTGGAGACAAAGAAATGAACAAGAGCGAATTCGTTGCCGCGGTTGCGGAAAAGTCCGACCTGGGCAAAGGCGATGCCGCCAAGGCGGTTGACGCTGTTTTTGAAACGATCACGTCCGAGCTCGCCTCAGGTGGCGATGTTCGCATGACGGGTTTCGGAAACTTTAGCATCACGCACCGCGCTGAAAGCAAAGGCCGCAACCCATCGACGGGCGCTGAGATCACCATCCCTGCTGCCAAGCGTCCAAAATTCACCGCCGGTAAGGCGCTGAAGGATGCTGTGAACAACTAAGTCTTGTTCTGATATTCGCTGCGCCTCGCGCGTGGCCAAACGCCTGGGCTGATCATCAGCTCGGGCGTTTTGCGTTTAAGGCCTGTGTCGATCAAAAGTGGTCTTTCAGCATGCAACAGCGCTTGCATTTGTGCGGTGCGCAACCTATTCAACTGCTTCGCATTGGCCCAATGAATTCACGGGCCGGGCAGGGCGGTTAGCTCAGCTGGGAGAGCATCTCGTTTACACCGAGAGGGTCGGGGGTTCGAGCCCCTCACCGCCCACCAAGGTTTTGCGTCGCAAAACCGTTGGCATGACAGGCGTTTGCGGAGCAAATGCCGACAATGCCTCATGCTTCTGGGCTAGTAGCGACCGGCAGCGTTTATCTTAAACCAGCTTAAAGTCATTTGCGTAAGCGAATGAGCTACAGGTTCTTTCCCGCAGCGCAGTTCCTTGCAATGATAGCGACTCGTTCCTGAGGCAATCGTCAGGACCAGTAGCCCGCTGTAAATGATGGATGCCATGGCTGACTCAGCTCTCTCCTTTGGAAAACATCCACAGTTTGAAGCGGCAGCCCGCGCGACGCATTCGCGCCCGGCGCTGCCGGTAAAAGCACCAGCGGAAATCAACCACGCGGTCATTTTGGCCGGCGAAACCGACCATGCCGCCGACAGGAAGCGGTTTGTCGATGCGGTTGAACACATCGGCTGGGAGGTAATCCAGGAAAACACAGGCGAAGTGCTGGCCGTCAAAGATCGCAGCACCATGAAATGGGAACGGCACACAGAGTTCATATCCCTCACGGCTGTCGCTGGCCAAAAGCTGGGAAACACCGAAACCTCACAAGCCTTTGAATCAACTCTTCAAGAGCTGGCAAAAGATCACAAACCTGATGGGGACAAAGATGTTGGCGTGCTTTCGCGCACCCGCGTCCTTGTTGGCATCCCCAGCGACGGTCTTGCCATTAACCGTGGTGACCGGCCCGTGCAGCGGGTGTTGGTGGTTGGCGACAACATTCAGGTAGAAACCACCTTGCTGCATGACAGCACTGATATGGTGGAGTATCGCGCCACACTGATCAACGAAGATACAAACCCAATGAGCCCGCGCCGCGTGGGCCGTTTTGTGCAGCGTCTAATCGAAATTGAGAGCTACCGGCTGATTGCCTATCTTGCTGTGCCAATGATGCAGCGCATCGGCCCACGCGTTTCTGCGTTGGAAGCCAAGGTGAACGAAATCGCCGAGCGCGCGGCAGCTGACCCGAGACCACATGAAGAGGCCGCAATTCTGACAGAGCTCACCAATCTGTCGGCGGAACTCCAGTCCATCGGATCAGCGTCGGAATTTCGCTTTGCGGCTTCACTCGCCTACGCGGCCATTGTTGATGAACGCCTTGAGTCGCTGCGTGAAAACCGCATCGAAGGGGCACAACGTCTTTCAACGGCGATCAAACGCAGGCTTGATCCGGCAATGCGCAGCTGCAATGCGCTATTGCGCCGCCAGCAAAAAATTGCTGAGCGCATCGGATATGTCACCGAACTGTTGCGGACACGCGTTGATTTGGCCCTGCAGGATCAAAACGCCGCAGTGCTGCAAAGCATTGATCAGCGCGCGCGTGCGCAGTTGCGTTTGCAGCAGGCGGTTGAAGGTCTGTCGGTGGCTGCCATCACCTACTATACGCTCGGTATCATCTATTATTTGGTGAAAGGTGCACCCCTAGAGGCGTGGGGCCTCTCCAAAGATGTGGTGCAAGCACTTTTTGTGGTGCCCGTGGCACTGCTTGTTTTCTATGGTCTGCGCCGTGTGCGCGCCCGCAATGAGGCCGCTGACGGAGATGCTGAAGAGAAGGAATGAAGCGGTGCCAATCCACAGGAGGCAAAGCTTCTTGGAATCGTGCGCTCAAGGCGCTTGACTTGCCCCAGGTGCTGCCGTATCTCGGCGCATCTCTAACGCATTTACAGCGTTTTGCGCGGCTGTAGCTCAGTTGGTTAGAGTGCCGGCCTGTCACGCCGGAGGTCGCGGGTTCGAGTCCCGTCAGCCGCGCCACTTTTCTCCCAATTTCTAAGTTTTGTTGGCAGCGGTTTCCCCGCCAGGCACGCATGCGCTTGCATCCCTGCGTCAATAGGCCGTGTGTTTTCCCAAAGGCGGGATTGACGTCCCGCAGGAGTTCGCTAAGCACAGGGTTGAGATCGGGACTCTGATAAGCATGGAGGCGCGCTGTGGAAGCGTTGCTCGCAGAATATCTACCCATTTTGGTGTTCTTTGGCCTATGTTTGGTCATTGGGTTAGCGCTTTTGGTGGCGCCGTTTGTTGTTGCCTATAAAAATCCTGACCCAGAAAAGCTCTCCGCTTATGAGTGCGGCTTTAATGCTTTTGATGATGCGCGCATGAAGTTTGATGTGCGGTTTTATCTGGTCGCCATTCTGTTCATCATTTTTGACTTGGAAGTGGCCTTCCTCTTCCCGTGGGCGGCCAGTTTCGGCGACGTTGGGTTGTTCGGCTTTTGGTCCATGATGGTGTTTCTCGCCGTGCTCACCATCGGCTTCATTTATGAGTGGAAGAAAGGGGCACTGGAATGGGATTGATCGACCAAAAAGGTTTGCCTCTTCGCGCCGCTGCTGAAGGTGGTGGCACGCTTGTCGCGCCCAAACCTGTCGGTGCGACCGACGACACAGGTAAGCCGGTTGGCTGGGATGATCCGTTTTACACTGGCGTGAATGATGAGTTGGCCGACAAAGGCTTTCTCGTCACTTCCACGGACAACCTCATCCAGTGGGCGCGCCAAGGCTCGCTGATGTGGATGACGTTCGGGTTGGCCTGCTGCGCTGTTGAAATGATGCAGATGGCCATGCCGCGCTACGACGCTGAGCGTTTTGGTTTTGCTCCACGTGGTAGCCCTCGCCAATCGGACGTGATGATCGTTGCCGGTACGTTGACCAACAAAATGGCACCAGCACTGCGTAAAGTTTATGATCAGATGCCGGAGCCGCGCTACGTGATCTCCATGGGATCGTGCGCCAATGGTGGTGGCTATTATCATTATTCCTATTCGGTGGTGCGCGGATGTGATCGGGTGGTGCCGGTTGATATCTATGTGCCCGGCTGCCCTCCTACAGCAGAAGCCCTGCTTTACGGCGTTTTGCTGTTGCAGAAGAAGCTGCGCCGCACTGGCACCATTGAGCGCTAACACGAGACCCTTATGGCAGACGTGACAAACCCACAGGACGAAGCGCTCGGCGAATTGGCCGAGACCCTGGCTGCGAGCCTGGATATGGATTCTGGTGACGTTGAGATCGCCCACGGCCATGTGACGGTGCGTGTTGGGATCAACGATGTTTTCTCCGCAATCCGCACACTGCGCGATGACCCCAAGCTCGCTTTCGTCAACATCATTGACGTGTGCGGTGTTGACTATCCCTCGCGCGAGCGCCGGTTTGATGTCGTCTACCACTTCCTGTCACCGACGCAGAACGCCCGCGCCCGCGTGATCGTGGAGACCGATGAGCGCACGCCCGTGCCTTCTATCACGGAACTGTTTCCTGGCGCTGAGTGGTTTGAGCGCGAGGCATACGATCTTTACGGCATCCTCTTTTCCGGCCACCCGGATTTGCGCCGTTTGTTGACTGACTATGGCTTCGATGGCCATCCGCTGCGCAAGGATTTCCCGCTCACCGGGTTTGTTGAAGTACGCTATGATGATGAGCAAAAGCGCGTCCTTTATGAGCCGGTGCGTCTCAACCAGGAGTTCCGCGATTTTGACTTCCTCTCGCCTTGGGAAGGCACAGATTATGTGATCCCTGGCGACGAGAAAGCCTCAGACGAGAAGGCTGGCTGATATGAACGTGATGCCAACCAACGCTACCGGCGAAAAGCAGGTCCGCCAGTTCAACATCAATTTTGGCCCTCAGCACCCGGCTGCCCACGGCGTGCTGCGCTTGGTGCTAGAGCTTGACGGCGAGATCGTCGATCGTGTGGATCCCCATATCGGCTTGCTGCATCGCGGCACCGAAAAGCTAATCGAACACAAGACCTATTTGCAGGCGATCCCGTATTTTGATCGCCTCGATTATGTTGCACCGATGAACCAGGAGCATGCGTTTGCTCTGGCCGTTGAGCGCATGATGGGCATTGAGGTGCCACGTCGCGGCCAGTTGATTCGTGTGCTGTATTGCGAGATTGGCCGGATTCTTTCGCACATCCTCAACATCACCACGCAGGCGCTGGATGTTGGCGCGCTGACCCCGCCGGTTTGGGGCTTTGAGGAGCGTGAAAAGCTGATGGTGTTTTACGAGCGTGCCTGTGGCGCTCGTTTGCATGCTGCCTATTTCCGTCCCGGTGGTGTGCACCAGGATCTGCCGCAAGAGTTGATCGATGACATCGAAGCGTGGTGCGACCCGTTTTTGCAAACTGTCGAAGACATCAGCGAGCTGCTGACCGACAACCGCATTTTCAAGCAGCGTAACGTTGATATCGGCGTGGTCACGCTGGACGAGTGTTGGGCTTGGGGCTTTTCAGGCGTGATGGTCCGCGGCTCTGGCGCTGCCTGGGATCTGCGCAAGAGCCAACCTTATGAATGTTATGAGGAATTCGATTTCGATATCCCCATCGGCAAGAACGGCGATTGCTATGATCGATATCTGATCCGCATGGAAGAGATGCGCCAATCGACCTCGATCATGAAGCAGGCCATCGCCAAGCTGAATGCGCCCGAGGGTAAGGGGCCTGTCGCCAACACCGACAACAAAGTGGTGCCGCCCAAGCGCGGTGAGATGAAGCGCTCAATGGAAGCGCTGATCCACCACTTCAAACTCTACACCGAAGGCTATCACGTGCCCGAAGGCGAGATTTATGCTGCCGTTGAAGCGCCCAAAGGTGAGTTCGGCGTGTACCTTGTTTCTGACGGGTCCAACAAACCGTATCGCTGCAAAATTCGCGCGCCTGGCTTTGCGCATTTGCAGGCGATGGATTTCATCTGCCGTGGGCACCAATTGGCTGACGTATCGGCCATTCTTGGTTCGCTCGACATCGTTTTTGGGGAAGTGGACCGCTAGGCCGCTTTCAAATGCATATGGGCGCTGCCCATGCGTCTTGAAGGAAAGACTGACTTCATGACTGTTCGCCGCCTACACGAAGAACAACCCGATAGCTTTGCTTTCACGCCCGACAATGAAAATTGGGCCAAAGAGCAGATCGGCAAATATCCTGAAGGTCGCCAGGCCTCAGCGGTTATTCCGCTGCTGTGGCGCGCCCAGGAACAGCATGAGGGCTGGCTGCCTGAGCCCGCTATCCGCGCCGTCGCTGATATGCTCGATATGCCGTACATTCGCGTGCTGGAAGTCGCGACCTTCTACACCATGTTTCAGCTGCAGCCGGTGGGCAAGAAGGCCCATGTTCAAGTGTGCGGCACGACGCCGTGCATGCTGCGCGGCGCCAATGATCTCAAAGATGTTTGCCGCCGCAAGATTGCCGAAAACCAGTTTGAGCTGTCCGAAGATGGCAACTTCTCTTGGGAAGAGATGGAGTGCCTGGGCGCTTGTGTGAACGCACCGATGCTTCAGATCTTCAAAGACACCTATGAAGACCTGACACCTGAAAAACTTGAGCAGCTGATTGATGATATCGCTGCTGGCAAACCTGTGACCCCAGGGCCCCAAAATGGCCGCCATTTCTCAGTTGCCGAAGGCGGCTTGACGACGCTGGTTGATTTTGATGGTGGGCCAGAGGGCGGCGTGCCCTTGCCACAGGTGATCAACGGTGCACCTGAAACCATCGACTCGGTGGCAGGTTTTGCTCTGAATGGCGGTGGCGATAAGCCTTCCGCGCCAAGGGCAAAGCCAAAGTCCGCAGCCAAATCGGCAAAGACGACGTCAAAAAGTGCAGCCGCTAAAGCGACAACGCCACAAGCAAAGGCGGAAAAAACCGCCAAGCCAAAAACCACTGGCACAGCCAGTGAAACAGCTGCTCGATCTCAGCCAGTTGAAGCAAGCGATGGCCCGGCCAAAAAGCCCAAAACGCTCAAGAAAGCACGAGCTACTGGCGCTGATGATTTGAAAACGATCAAGGGCATCGGCAAAGTGCTGGAAGACAAGCTGAACGGTCTCGGCGTCTTCCATTTTGATCAGATTGCCGCTTGGACCGACGAAGAAGTGAACTGGGTGAACGATCACTTGTCCTTCAAAGGGCGCATCCAGCGCGAGGAATGGATTCCGCAGGCGAAGGCGCTTGCTAAGGAGACCAAAGCATGACCGCTTTTCTCGACGACAAGGATCGCATCTTCACCAACATCTATGGCTTTCACGACTGGGGTCTGGAAGGCGCGATGAAGCGTGGCCATTGGGACGGCACCAAAGGCATCATTGAAAAGGGCCGCGACTGGATCATCGATGAGATGAAAGCTTCCGGTCTGCGTGGCCGTGGCGGTGCTGGCTTCCCGACAGGACTAAAGTGGTCCTTCATGCCCAAAGAGAGCGATGGGCGCCCGTCCTATCTCGTCATCAACGCTGATGAGTCCGAGCCAGGTACCTGCAAAGACCGCGAGATCATGCGCCACGATCCACACACGCTGATCGAAGGCTGCCTGATTGCCGGTTTCGCGATGAATGCGCACGCCTGCTACATCTACATTCGCGGCGAATATATCCGTGAGCGTGAGCGTTTGCAGGCCGCCATCGACCAGGCGTACGAAGCCAAGCTGATCGGCAAAAACAACAAGAATGGCTGGGATTACGACATCTACGTTCACCACGGGGCAGGGGCCTATATTTGTGGTGAAGAAACAGCTTTGTTGGAGTCGCTAGAAGGCAAGAAGGGCCAGCCGCGCCTGAAGCCGCCATTCCCAGCAAACGTTGGCCTGTACGGCTGCCCGACGACGGTCAACAATGTGGAATCGATCGCTGTTGCGCCGACCATTTTGCGCCGTGGCGGCGCTTGGTTTGCAGGCTTTGGACGGCCTAACAACACCGGTACCAAACTCTTTTGCGTGTCCGGCCATGTGAACCAACCGGCGACCTTCGAAGAAGCCATGTCGATCCCGTTCAAGGAACTGATCGATAAGCATTGCGGCGGCATTCGCGGTGGCTGGGACAATCTGCTGGCGGTGATCCCCGGCGGTTCCTCGGTTCCGTGTGTACCGGCTGAAGAGATCATCAACACGCCGATGGATTTTGACGCCTTGCGCGAACTGAAATCAGGCCTCGGCACGGCCGCTGTCATCGTGATGGACAAATCCACCGATATCATCCGTGCCATCGCCCGCATATCCTACTTCTACAAGCACGAAAGCTGCGGCCAGTGCACACCATGCCGTGAAGGTACGGGCTGGATGTGGCGCGTGCTGGAGCGCATGGCCAAAGGCGAGGCACACAAGCGCGAAATCGATATGCTTCTCGACGTGACCTATCAGGTTGAGGGCCACACCATTTGCGCACTTGGCGATGCAGCTGCATGGCCGGTGCAAGGGCTGATCCGCCACTTCCGACATGAGATCGAAGAGCGGATCGACAGCTATTCTTACAATGCCAAACCAGGGGAAACGCTCGTTGCTGCCGAATAGACCAATGATCGCCGTGAGGGGTGGTGACTTGGCCAAAGCGATGAGAAGGACAAACAGATGATCGATACCTGGATGAACATGTGGACCAAGGGTCTGACCAAAGACCCTGAAACCGTGGTGACCGGTTGGACGGCCATGCAGGATGCCGTTCCCAGCGTCACCGACGGCGACATGCCGATGTGGCTGACGTCGATGGCGACCCCGGTGATGGCACCGGCTATGATGGGTATGGTTGCCGCCAACACCGCGGCGGCGACGTGGGCAGGATTTTGGATGAGCGCGCCGCAGGCAAGTGCCGCTGCTTTTCAAGCGTTGGCAGGCGGTGTTGCAACCGCTCCGGCCAAGAAAGCAACACCAAAGGCTGCTCCCAAACCTGCACAAGCCAAAGCCGCTGTCGTTAAACCCATGGTGGTCAAAGCATCGCCCAAAGTGGCCTCGAAGCCAGCGGCAACGGCCGTGGCAAACCCGACGGTGAAAACGGCGACGAAACCTGCAACGCGCAAAGCCGCAGCCCCCAAGGCTAAACCGGCTGTGACTGCTGCTCCAAAAGCAGCGCCGAAAGTGAATGACCGTCCAGCGGGCCTTGATGCGCCTAAAGGTGGCAAGGCTGATGATTTAAAGCGCATTTCCGGCGTTGGCCCGAAACTGGAAAGCGTGCTCAACGATTTGGGCATCTACCATTTTGACCAGATTGCCGCTTGGACCAAAAAAGAGAGCAACTGGGTGGATACCTATCTGCGCTTCAAAGGCCGCATCGCGCGTGACGGCTGGATTGCTCAAGCCAAAGCCTTTGCCAAGGAAGCTGTGTAACCATCATGCATTTGGCTGAGCTCAACATTGCTGAATGGAAGATCGATCCGCAAAGCGAAGCGGCTCAGCCTTTCATGCGCGCGATTGAAACCGTGAATGCGGTTGCTGATCGCTCACCCGGCTTTGTCTGGCGGTTGAAGGATGAGGATGGCAATGCCATCCGCCTGGATCACCCTTGGTCCAATGAAGATGTAATTGTGAACATGAGCGTCTGGGAAGATGCGCATGCGCTTGAGAACTATGTGTGGAACACGGTTCACCGGGCGATCTACCGTCGCAAGGATGAGTGGTTTTCACACATGCGCATGGCCCACTTTGTCATGTGGTGGGTGGAGCCAGACCATCAGCCAACCTTGGATGAGGCCAAAGGGCGCCTTGACCACTTGAACGAACACGGCAACACCGACACAGCCTTTGGCTGGGACCACTTGGCCCACGTTAAACTCTGGCAAACCCAGCAGTGCGGCTAACCCGAGCCTACTAGGAGCAAAACGGACATCTAGATGAGCGATACGCGCCAAATCATCGTTGACGGAACCGAAGTTGAAGTGCCTGCGCACTACACGCTGCTGCAGGCGTGTGAGGAAGCAGGCGCTGAGGTGCCGCGTTTTTGCTACCACGAGCGCCTGTCGGTCGCTGGCAACTGCCGCATGTGTTTGGTGGAGCTAAAAGGTGCACCAAAGCCTATCGCCTCGTGCGCATGGGGTGTGCGTGACTGTCGTCCGGGGCCTGAAGGTCAGTTGCCCGAGGTTTCCACGCGATCACCGAAAGTGAAAAAGGCCCGCGAAGGGGTGATGGAGTTTTTGCTCATCAACCACCCCCTGGATTGCCCCATTTGCGATCAGGGTGGCGAGTGCGATCTGCAAGACCAGGCGATGGCTTACGGCGTCGACAAGAACCGCTTTGAAGAGAACAAGCGCGCTGTCGAAGACAAAGACATTGGTCCGCTGGTAAAAACCATCATGACGCGCTGCATCCACTGCACGCGCTGTGTTCGCTTCACCACCGAAGTTGCTGGCGTTTCGGATCTTGGCGCGACTGGTCGCGGTGAAGATATGGAAATCACGACCTATCTTGAAGCGGCGATGGCCTCAGAGCTTCAGGGCAACGTCATCGATCTTTGCCCCGTTGGTGCGCTGACGTCTAAACCCTATGCGTTTAAGGCGCGCCCTTGGGAGCTGACCAAGGTTGAAAGCGTCGATGTGATGGATGCCGTTGGCTCCAACATCCGTGTGGACGTAAAGGGCCGCGAAGTGATGCGGATCATGCCGCGCCTCAACGAGTCCATCAACGAAGAGTGGATTTCCGATAAAACGCGTTTCATTTGGGATGGCCTACGCTCGCAGCGTTTGGATCGCCCGTACATCCGCGAAGGTGGCAAGCTGCGCCCGGCAAGCTGGGGTGAAGCATTTGCCCTGATTGCCGAGAAAGCCTCCAAGACTAAGCCTGAGAAGATCGGCGCGTTGGCCGGTGATTTGGCGGGCGTGGAAGAGATGTTCGCGCTGAAAGGCCTGATGGAGGCGCTTGGTTCGCCCAACATGGATTGCCGCACCGATGGCACCGCGCTGGACCCTGCCGACGGACGCGCAAGCTATCTGTTCAACACCACCATTGATGGCATTGAAGACGCAGACGCGATCTTGCTGATCGGCACCAACCCGCGCCACGAAGCGCCGATTTTGAATGCGCGCATTCGCAAGCGTTGGCGTGCTGAACCAACCATGATTGGTCTCATTGGTGAAGCGGTCGATCTGACCTACGATTACACCCATCTTGGTGACAGCGTTGAAGCGCTGGCCAAACTGGCCGATCATGCACCTGCCGACGCCGAAAAACCGATGATGATCATCGGGCAGGGCGCTTTGTCGGGTCCAAACGGCGCCGATGTGCTGGCACTTGCGGCCGCCGTTGCGAAAAAGATCGGTGTCGTCCGTGACGACTGGAACGGTTTCAACGTGTTGCACACCGCTGCTGGCCGGGTCGGCGGTTTGGATATCGGCTTTGTGCCTGGTGATGGCGGTAAAGATGCTGGCGCTGTTGCTGGCGGCGAGGTCGATCTGCTATTCAATCTTGGCGCTGATGAGCTGGAGATCGCCGACGGCGCATTCACAGTTTACATCGGCACTCACGGTGATCGCGGCGCGCATCGCGCGGACGTTATCCTGCCTGGCGCTGCCTACACTGAGAAATCAGCAACCTATGTGAACACTGAAGGTCGCCCGCAGCAAACCCAGCGCGGCGCGTTCCCTCCTGGTGAGGCCAAAGAAGATTGGGCGATCCTTCGCGCGCTGTCAGATAAGCTGGGCAAAACCTTGCCTTACAACACGCTAGAACAGCTGCGCGCGGCGCTTTATGCCGAGCATCCGCATCTGGCGCAGCTTGAGCAGATCACAGAAGCAGACGCCTCCGTGCTGGCCGATCTGGCGAAAAAAGCACCGAAGAGCGCTGGCAAAGCCAAGTTCGCCCGCGCGTTTGATGATTTCTACCTAACAAACCCGATTGCCCGCGCATCCAAGGTGATGGCCGAGTGCTCGGCGACATTAAACCGGCCTGATATGGCCGTGGCTGCGGAGTAAGCCCGATGGAATCCTTCTGGTCCACTTACGCTTGGCCACTTATCATCATGATGGCGCAAAGCTTGCTGCTTCTCGTCACGTTGCTGATCGTTATCGCCTACATCCTTTACGCTGACCGTAAGATTTGGGCGGCCGTTCAGCTGCGTCGTGGCCCCAATGTGGTTGGCCCTTGGGGGCTGCTTCAGTCCTTCGCTGATCTGCTGAAATTTGTGCTGAAAGAGCCGGTGATTCCATCAGGGGCTGACAAAACGGTGTTTTTGCTGGCGCCGCTGGTCACTGTGTCGCTGGCGCTGCTTGCCTGGGCGGTGATCCCCGTTGCTGAAGGTTGGGTGATTTCCGACATCAATGTCGGCATTCTCTACGTTCTGGCGATCTCTTCGCTTGGCGTCTATGGCGTGATCATGGCTGGTTGGGCCTCAAACTCGAAGTACCCTTTCCTCGGCGCGTTGCGCTCAGCCGCGCAGATGGTCTCGTACGAGGTTTCCATCGGCTTCGTCATTATCACCGTGCTGCTGGTTGTGGGTTCGTTGAACCTGTCGGAAATCGTGTTGGCGCAAAACACTGGCATCGGCACCAGCGTTGGTCTGCCGCCATCCTTCCTTGATTGGCATTGGCTGCCGCTGTTCCCGATGTTCATCATCTTCTTCATCTCTGCGCTCGCTGAGACGAACCGCCCGCCTTTCGACCTACCAGAAGCCGAATCAGAACTGGTTGCCGGCTTCATGGTGGAATATGGCTCGACCCCCTACATGATGTTCATGCTGGGCGAGTATGTGGCCATCGCGCTGATGTGCGCACTGACCACCATTCTGTTCCTGGGCGGTTGGTTGCCCATCATCGACATTCCGCCACTTTCCTGGGTGCCAGGCATTGTTTGGTTCTCGCTCAAAGCATTCGGCGTGTTCTTTATGTTCGCCATGGTGAAGGCCTTTGTGCCGCGTTACCGCTATGACCAACTGATGCGCCTGGGTTGGAAAGTCTTTCTGCCCCTCTCGCTTGCCATGGTCGTGATCGTGGCTGGTTTCCTTCAGTTCACTGGCCTTGCGCCCTAAGCACCTTTGGGAGAATTCACATGCAGCTTGATCAAGCCGCTAAATCGCTCCTCTTGAAGGAGTTTGTCGGTGCCTTCGTTCTGTCGATGCGCTACTTTTTTAAGCCCAAGCCGACGCTGAACTACCCCTATGAAAAGGGCTACGTGTCGCCGCGTTTCCGTGGTGAGCACGCATTGCGCCGCTATCCCAATGGCGAAGAGCGCTGCATTGCCTGCAAGCTTTGCGAAGCAATTTGCCCAGCGCAGGCCATCACCATTGAAGCTGGCCCGCGCCGCAACGATGGCACGCGACGCACAACCCGCTATGACATCGACATGGTCAAATGCATCTATTGTGGCCTTTGCCAGGAAGCATGCCCGGTGGATGCCATTGTCGAGGGGCCGAATTTTGAGTTCGCCACAGAAACGCGTGAAGAGCTCTACTACAACAAAGAAAAACTGCTGGAGAATGGTGAGCGCTGGGAACGCGACATCGCCAAATCTCTGGAGATGGATGCAGACTACCGCTAGAGCCAGAAGGGTCGATCCCAACGTTACAAAGTTGGGCTAGACGGGCCGTCTGGCTTTGGCTAACACGCCACCCAATCAGGATGGCAACAGCGAATTGAAATGCAGCGCGGCACGTGCTGACTGATGTAGTGACATTGCCTGCACATGGCGATGATGTGATGAGAAGGTATGTCCGCTTAACAGCGGCAAAACAGGCGCTTAGATGGTTCTTACCAGCTTCTTTTTCTATCTGTTTGCCACCATCACAGTTGCATCAGCTTTTCTGGTGATTGCTGCGCGCCAACCGGTGCATTCGGTGTTCTTCCTCATCCTCGCATTCTTCAATTCCGCGGGCCTCTTCCTACTGGTGGGGGCGGAGTTTTTAGCGCTACTTCTCGTGGTCGTTTATGTCGGCGCGGTCGCTGTGCTCTTCCTCTTCGTTGTGATGATGCTCGATGTTGATTTCGCAGAGCTGCGCCAAGGCTTTCTACAGTATCTGCCGATTGGCGCGCTGATTGCGGTGATCCTGGTATTGGAACTTATTTTGGTGCTCGGCGCCACGGTGCTGGATGCTGAAGTTGCGCTCGACACGGGCATGCCGATGCCACCGCTCGAAGAGATTTCCAACATCGAGGCCATCGGCCTCGTGCTCTACACCGATTATGTCTATTTCTTCCAAGCTGCTGGCTTGGTGCTGCTTGTCGCAATGATCGGGGCCATCGTGCTCACGCTGCGCCACCGCGAAGGCGTTAAGCGGCAGGATATCAATGTTCAAAATGCTCGCACACCAGAAACCGCTATTGAGGTGGTCAAGGTGAAGTCGGGCCAAGGTCTTTAAGAGTTTGCCGCCGCTGGTTCTTCCACGGCGATCAGGGGGTTAGATTCGCACATGTCCATCGGACTTGGCCACTATCTCACGGTCGGGGCGATCCTGTTCACGCTGGGCGTGTTCGGGATCTTCATCAACCGCAAGAACGTCATCATCATTTTGATGTCGGTGGAATTGATACTGCTTGCCGTGAACCTCAACCTGGTTGCGTTCTCGTTCTATCTGAACGATCTGGCTGGGCAGATTTTCGCGCTCTTCATTCTCACCGTGGCCGCCGCTGAGGCTGCCATCGGTCTTGCCATTCTCGTTGTCTTCTTCCGCAACCGCGGGTCCATCGCGGTGGAAGACATCAACATGATGAAAGGCTGATCTGGCCATGTTGTCCGCCATCGTCTTTCTGCCGCTGATCGGCTTTTTAATCGCAGGCCTCTTCGGCAAGCTTCTTGGCGATCGCCCGGTTGAAATCATCACCACGAGCTTTGTTGGCATAGGTGCGGTGCTTTCATGGATCGTCTTCATCCAGACTGGCTTTGGTCACGGCGAAGTTGCTGAAGCGGTTGAGCATTCCGGCCTCATGTCACTTATGGGCACCAGCGGCAACGGCCATGCCTATGAGCGCGTGCAGGTGCTGCACTGGATTTCCTCCGGCGATTTCACCGTCGATTGGGCGTTTCGCCTCGATACGCTGACAGCCGTTATGCTGGTGGTGGTGAATTCGGTCTCCGCGCTCGTTCACCTCTATTCGATTGGCTATATGAGCCATGACGAGCACCGCGCGCGCTTCTTCGCGTACCTGTCGCTCTTCACCTTCGCCATGCTGATGCTGGTGACGGCCGACAATCTGTTGCAGATGTTCTTTGGCTGGGAAGGCGTCGGCGTTGCCTCCTATTTGCTTATCGGTTTCTGGTACAAGAAAGCATCTGCCAACTCCGCAGCGATGAAGGCGTTCATCGTCAATCGCGTGGGCGACTTTGGCTATCTGCTCGGTATTTTTGGCATCTTCGTGCTCTTCGGTTCAGCTGAGTTTGACGTGATCTTCAATGAGGCGTCGCAGTACGCCGACACCACGTTCAACTTCCTGGGTATGGAAGTGCATGCGCTGACCACAATCTGTCTGCTGCTCTTCATGGGTGCGATGGGCAAGTCAGCGCAGTTCCTTCTGCACACTTGGTTGCCGGATGCGATGGAAGGCCCAACGCCTGTTTCCGCGCTTATCCATGCCGCAACTATGGTTACAGCCGGTGTGTTTTTGGTCGCGCGCATGTCGCCGATCTTTGAATACGCGCCCGCCGCCTTGGCCTTTGTCACCTTCATTGGTGGTACGACGGCCATCTTCGCCGCCACAGTTGGCTTGGTGCAAAACGACATCAAGCGCGTGATCGCTTACTCAACCTGCTCGCAGCTGGGTTACATGTTCGTGGCGCTTGGGGTTGGCGCCTACTCGGTGGGCATCTTCCACCTGTTCACACACGCGTTCTTTAAAGCGCTGCTGTTCCTTGGCGCAGGCTCGGTGATCCATGCGGTTTCCAATGAACAAGACATGCGCCGCATGGGTGGTCTGTGGAACAAGATCCCCTTCACCTACGCGATGATGATCATCGGCACGATCGCGCTCACGGGCTTCCCCTACACGGCGGGCTACTTCTCCAAGGATGCTGTCATTGAGGCTGCCTTCGCAGGCGGCGATGGCATCGCGCGCTATGCCTTCTGGATGACGGTCATCGCGGCTGCGCTCACCAGCTTCTACTCCTGGCGGCTCATCTTCCTCACCTTCCACGGCAAATCGCGCATGTCGGCTGATGTGGAAAGCCATGTGCACGAGAGCCCCTATGTGATGACCATTCCGCTAGCACTGCTGGCTGTTGGCGCGCTGCTCGCTGGCATCGTGTTTGAGCACTCGTTTGTCTACGAGGATGGTTTCCACCACTTCTTCCGTGAAGCGATCTTCATGGCAGAGGCCAATGACATTCTGCATGCCCTGCATGAGGTGCCGCAGTGGGTGATCCGCTCGCCACTGGTGATGATGATCTTGGGCTTCTTGCTGGCCTACTGGATGTACATCCGTTCGCCGCACATGCCTGCCCAGTTGGCGGAGCGTCACGACATTCTCTACCGGTTCTTGCTCAACAAATGGTACTTTGACGAGCTTTACGACATGATCTTCGTGCGCCCAGCACAGTGGCTTGGTCGCCTGTTCTGGAAAGGCGGCGACGGCAAGATCATTGATCGCATGGGGCCAGATGGCATTGCCGCCCGCGTGGTGGATGTCACCAACCGTGTGGTGAAGCTGCAAACCGGCTTCGTCTATCACTACGCCTTTGCCATGCTGATCGGCGTGGCGGCGCTCATCACTTATTTTGTCTTCGCGGCGGGCGTCTAAACCATGATCGATTGGCCTATCCTTTCCATCGTCACGTTCCTGCCGCTTGTCGGTGTCGCGCTGATCCTGTTGATCCGTGGCGATGATGACATTGCACAGCGCAACATTCGCAACATTGCGCTCTTCACCACCATCGTGACGTTCATCGTCTCGTTGTTCATCTGGGGTGGGTTTGATAACTCCAACCCTGGCTTCCAGATGGTCGAAGAGAGCGAGTGGCTCGGCGGTCTGGTCACCTACAAGATGGGTGTGGACGGCATTTCGATGCTGTTCGTCATCCTGACCACCTTCTTGATGCCAGCCTGTATTCTGGCCAGCGCTGCGATCAAGACGCGCCTCAAAGAGTATATGATTGCGTTTCTGGTGCTCGAAACGCTGATGATCGGCGTGTTCTGCGCGCTCGATATCGTCGTCTTCTACATCTTCTTTGAAGGCGGCCTTATCCCGATGTTCATCATCATCGGTGTTTGGGGTGGCAAGCGACGCATCTATGCCTCGTTCAAATTCTTCCTCTACACGCTGCTCGGCTCAGTGCTGATGCTGCTGGCCATCATGGCAATGTACTGGAGCGCTGGCACCACAGATATCGAACTGCTGTTGGCCCATGATTTTCCGGCGAGCATGGAATTCTGGCTGTGGCTCGCCTTCTTTGCATCCTTCGCGGTGAAGATGCCCATGTGGCCGTTCCACACCTGGTTGCCTGATGCCCACGTGGAAGCGCCAACCGCGGGTTCGGTGATCCTGGCAGGCATTTTGTTGAAGATGGGCGGCTACGGCTTCCTGCGCTTCTCACTGCCGATGTTCCCAGAGGCCAGCGAACTGTTCGCGCCGCTTGTCTTCGCTATGTCCGTGGTTGCTATCATATACACCTCGCTGGTCGCGATGGTGCAGGAGGACATCAAGAAGCTGATCGCCTACTCGTCCGTGGCCCATATGGGTTTTGTGACCATGGGCATCTTTGCGCTCAACGAGCAGGGCATCCAGGGCGCACTTTTCCAGATGATTTCGCACGGCATCGTGTCCGGCGCACTCTTCCTGTGCGTTGGTGTTGTTTACGACCGCATGCACACCCGCGAGATCAAAGCCTATGGCGGTCTTGTCCACCGTATGCCGCTTTATGCCGCGATCTTCATGATCTTCACCATGGCCAATGTGGGTTTGCCAGGCACGTCTGGGTTCGTCGGTGAGTTTTTGACACTGATGGGCGCTTTCCAGGCCAACACCTGGGTGGCGCTGCTTGCAACCACGGGTGTTATCCTGTCGGCCTGTTACGCGCTTTGGCTCTACCGCCAGGTGATTTTCGGTCCGCTAGAAAAAGAGAACTTGAAGACCATCACCGATGTGAACGCGCGCGAACTGATTGTGCTTGTGCCGCTCGTTCTTCTCACCATTTTCTTCGGTGTTTACCCATCGCCGATCAACGATGTCACAGCCGTATCGGTCGCCAACATGGTCACCGGCGTTGAGCAAGCTCTGCAAGCTGCAGATGCTCTCAACATGGCCGCAACTCAGTAAGCTTTCGAGACACCCATGCTTCAGCCAGCCCTTCCAGACCTGATGCCAGCGCTGCCAGAGATTGTTCTGGCCATCGGCGCTATGGTGATGCTGATGCTCGGCGTCTTCCGAAAAGCCGATAGCACCAACCTAATCAGTGGCTTGGCTATCGGCCTGTTCGTTGTAGCCTTGGTACTGACCATTTTGGCGCCCGCTGGCATGACCATGAACGGTGCATTTGTGATGGACGAGTTCGCCCGCACGATGAAGATCCTGATCTTTGCTGCCGCTGCTATCGCGCTGTCATTGGGTGTCGATTTCGTCCAGCGTGAGGGTTATGGCCGTTTCGAACTGCCAGTGCTTATCGTTCTTGCCACGCTCGGCATGGGCATGATGGTCTCGGCCACCACGCTGATCGCGCTCTATCTCGGCCTGGAACTGATGTCACTGGCGCTCTATGTGACCGCCGCCATCAACCGTGATTCGACCCGTGCTTCTGAAGCGGGCCTGAAATACTTCGTACTTGGCGCACTCTCCTCCGGCATGCTGCTCTACGGTGCATCGCTGGTCTATGGCTTTACAGGCCACACGGAGTTCGGCCCCATCGCCGACACGTTGCAGGCGGGCGGTGTTTCGACAGGTGTGATCTTTGGCCTGGTGTTCATTCTTGCTGGTCTGGTCTTCAAGATCTCTGCCGTGCCGTTCCACATGTGGACGCCGGATGTGTACGAAGGCTCACCAACACCGATCACGGCTTTCTTTGCCGCTGCGCCAAAAATCGCCGCCATGGCACTGCTTGTGCGCGTTGCTGTGGATGCCTTCGAGCCGGCAACCCGTGAATGGCAACAGGTGCTCACCTTCGTGGCGATTGCCTCCATGGTGTTGGGTGCGTTCGCGGCCATCGGTCAGCGCAACATCAAGCGCCTGATGGCGTATTCCTCCATCGGCCATATGGGCTTCGCGCTCGTGGGCCTGGCGGCGGGTACGCAGGCCGGTGTTCAGGGCGTCGTGATTTACATGGCGATCTACGCTGCCATGACCCTCGGTGCGTTTGCGATCATTCTCTCGATGCGGCGGGCAGGTGGCATGGTCGAAGAGATTGACGAGCTTGCTGGTCTCTCAAAGACCAACCCATTGCAGGCGTTCTTCCTGGCAATGCTTCTGTTCTCGTTGGCGGGTATTCCACCATTGGCGGGCTTCTTTGCCAAGTATTTCGTGTTCTTGGCCGCGATCGAGGCTGAGCTTTATGCGCTTGCCATTATTGGCGTGCTCGCCAGTGTGGTGGGCGCCGTCTACTATCTGCGCATTATCAAGATCATGTATTTCGATGAGCCTGTTGAGGGCTTTGTGCCAGCAGCGATTGAGTTGCGCACGGTTACCTGGGCATCGGGTTTGTTTGTGATCTTCTTTGTCTTCGTCGCAGGTCCGCTGACGACATGGGCCGACCGCGCTGCGGCGAGCTTGTTCTAGCCAGTCTTGCCGAACACACCGCATTTTCACCTCGCAAGCATCGGCTCGACGCTCACTGAAGCTTGGACCATGGTTGGCCAAGGCGAGGCGGCGCCGTTCTGGCTGACCGCCGATGAACAGACGCAGGGCCGGGGGCGAATGGATCGCCTCTGGGTTTCAGCGCCCGGCAATCTCTATTCGACCTATGTCACGCCGCCGCCACAAGCACTTCAGCTCTTGCCCTTTGCCGTGTCGCTGGCTGTCTACCACGCCATCGCCAAGCATCTGCCAGCAGAGCGCCAAAGCGCCATCGGCCTGAAATGGCCCAACGACGTGCTGATCGATGGCGCCAAAACGTCCGGCATCTTGATCGAGCAGAAAACGCCAACCGGCCATACGCCGCTGATCGCCATCGGCATCGGCCTCAACATTGAACACGCTCCAAGCATTGAAGGTCGAGCTGTCACGCATCTTGCTGAGCAGGGGGCGACAGCGACACCAGGAGACGTATTTGCCAGCCTGCGTGAGACGCTGAGCGACAGCTTGGCGCAATTGCAAAACGCACCGCAATCCATCATTCCAGCCTGGACGCAGCGCGCTACCGGTATCGGCGCACCTATCACCGTGCGCACGGGTACAGAAAACCTTCAGGGAACCTTCGACCATCTGGCATCCGATGGTGCCTTGATGGTACGGCTGGACTCTGGCGCCATGCGCACCATCCGCACCGGCGATATCGTCATCAAGTCGCAATAGGTTCTGCGTTCAAAGCGCTGAACCGCAAAAGAAGAGCCACCATGAGCAAAGCTCCAACCTTCACATTCATGCCGCTAGGCGGTGTGGGCGAAATCGGCATGAATTTGGCGCTGTATGGCTATGGTTCTGGGCGGGGTCGCCGGTTCATCATGGTCGATTGTGGCGTATCGTTTGCCGGACCAGACCTCCCAGGCATCGATCTTATCACGCCCGATATCAGCTACATCGAGAAGCGCCGTGACAAGCTTGATGGCATCATCATCACCCATGCGCACGAAGATCATATCGGTGCGCTGCTCACCCTGTGGCCGCATTTGCAGGCGCCGGTTTACATCAGCAATTTTGCCCAAGCACTGCTGGAGGCAAAGAACCCGTCTGACCAAGTGGCCAAAGCGATCCCATTTGAACGCTTTGAAGCACGCGCGCCCTTCACCGTTGGTGATTTCACCATCACGGCTGTGCCCGTTTCGCATTCCATTCCAGAGAGCCATTCGCTGCTGATCGAGGCTGGGGATCGCCGCGTTGTGCACACTGGTGATTGGAAGCTGGACGCGGAACCCATCATCGGCGAGCCAACATCATTGGCCGATTTCAAAGCTTTCGCAGACGCTGGGCCCATTGATGCGGTCATGGGCGACAGCACCAACGCCATGCGCGATGGCGAAAGCCCCACCGAGGCAGAGGTTGGCAAGGCACTGGCCAAAGTGATCAACGAGGCTGAGCAGCGCGTTTGCGTCACGCTGTTTTCGTCCAACATGGCGCGTATCAAGTCGATCCTCGATGGCGCACGTGATGCTGGCCGCACAGTGGTCTTGGCGGGCAGGGCACTTCAACGCGTGATCGGCGTGGGTGTGGATCTTGGCATTCTCACCGACCTGCCGCCGATTGAAGACATGCGTGGATTTGACCGCATTGCACGCAACAAAGCACTGGTGCTTCTCACCGGGTCACAGGGCGAAGAGCGCGCAGCGCTTTCGCGCACCGCAGAGCACGACCATCCGCATCTTTCGCTGACCCGTGGCGACACGGTTGTCTTTTCCTCACGCATCATTCCTGGCAATGAGCGCGGCGTACTGCGCATCATGAACAAGCTGGCTGCCACTGGTATCAAGATCATCACCGATGCCGATGCGCCGATCCATGTGTCTGGCCACCCACGACGTGGTGAGTTGGTGCACCTTTATTCAGCGCTCAAACCCACCACAATTGTTCCTGTACACGGCGAAGCACGGCACATGAATGCCCACGCGAAGCTTGCCAAAGAGCATGGCTATGGCGCCACCATCGTCAATGATGGGGATATTTTAGAGATCCGCGCCGATGGCGCTGATATCATCGATGGCATCGAATCCAGCTTCTACGTCAAGGATGGCAATCTGCTGACCTTGCCAGGCGATAGCGGTGTCTATGAACGCCGTACATTGTCAGAGGTCGGTGTCATCACCATCGCTCTTGGTCTTTCGGGCGCAGGCAAACTGGTCAGTGACATCGAGGTGATTGTTGATGGTCTGCCAGATCAATTGGATGATGAAGACGCCGATAGCTTTGTCCTGACCGCCACAAGCCAAGCTTTGCGGGCGCTTCCGATGGCCCGCCGCCGCGATGTGGACAGTGTGTCGGAGAGTTTGCGCAAATCGGTGCGCGGCAAAGTGCGCGAAGCTTGGGGCAAGCGCCCTGTGGTACACGTGCATGCATTGTTGATTGATAAGGACGCTAGCTGATGATTGGCCGTCTCAACCATGTTGCGATTGCTGTGCCGGATTTGGCCGCGGCTACATCGCTCTATCGCGATCAGCTTGGTGCATCCGTGTCTGATCCGCAGGCCGAGCCGGATCACGGTGTGACAGTGGTGTTCGTGGAACTGCCGAATACGAAAGTGGAGCTTTTGGAGCCTCTCGGCGAAGGCTCGCCCATCCAGGCGTTTCTGGACCGCAGCCCATCGGGTGGGATCCATCACATGTGCTTTGAGGTTGATGACATCATGGTGGCCCGCGATAAGCTGAAGGCCGATGGGGCGAGGGTGCTTGGATCGGGCGAACCGAAAATCGGTGCGCACGGCAAACCGGTGCTTTTTTTGCACCCCAAAGATTTCAACGGCACATTGATTGAGCTGGAAGAGGTTTAGCGCATGGCTTTGGGCAGCGCTGTTGCGATCTATTTTGTGGTCTGGTGGGTGACGCTGTTTGCCGTTTTACCATTTGGCGTGCGCACCCAAGCTGAAGCAGGTGAGGTTGTGCCTGGGGCGCCAGCCAGCGCTCCGGAGAAAACATCCATTGTTCGCATCATCGTGCGCAACACAATTGTGGCGAGCCTCGTTTTCGCCCTGATTTATTGGGTGATGGTCTATTCCGGTCTATCGATCATGGACGTGCCGCTTCCTGGTGAATGGAATCAATAGCTTATCAAATTAAGCTAATGTAACGCACGAAGCTTTGACTGTCCCGATTGCCTGGCGTGCCAGACGCAGAGACGCAGCTTCGAAGCAACTTTCAAAAATCGCTCTAAGACATTGACTGCAAATAAAAAGGCAGGATCTTTCGATCCTGCCTGTAGTAATCCAATTAACCCCGCGTCTCCCCCCGAGACTTGAGCCACTGGCATTTATTTGTGCGGTTTGGCACCGCTTATGGCCACTTTGTAGGCGTTTTTCCGGTTGGGTGTCACGTAAAAAATGTGCTGCACCGCACAACAAATGCCATGAGCCAGTCAGCGTGTCCGTAAGCCCCAAGAACCCTGCGTAATAGTACATAGGTGACCCAGAGTCAGCGTGGCAAAAGCCATGTCATTTTTGCCATCATGAAGCCGTTTACTGCGTTGCAAACGCGAAGCCGCAAATTGGTCTGGCTCGTGCTATGCTCGTTTCATGGTCAAGATGATGCAAAACGCCGGGTATGTTTTCGCACTGTCGTTCCTCCTAGCAGGTTTCGCAACGAGCGGCGTGGCAGCAGATTCACTGAGCAACCGCCATCACCTGTCTGGTTGTACGCAGCAAAGTGCGCCGGTTGTGATTCCCCATGCTGATGCGCAAACAGTGCGTCTCGGCCTTCCGGCGGATGTCGGCGCCACGGTTGATATCCAAGAGGTTTACGGTTGGGATGAGGAAACGCGCCTGCGATTGCGGCGCCAAGGTCTCTCGATCCAAACCCAAGGCGGCGGCGCGAGCCTGACCATTAGACAGAACCACCCCTGCTAATAAAAGACCAAGCTGGTCGGCCAATCTATCATACATCGCGCGTCTGGGCCTTGCCTTTATCGCGGGCTTTCATGCAGATGCGCAGGCGACACCACGATCTCCTGATTATGAGGCCTGCCATGCGCTTATCGCGCTACTTCCTGCCGACGCTCAAAGAAACACCCCGTGAGGCGGAAATCGTCTCCCACCGGCTGATGCTGCGTGCGGGCATGATCCGCCAGGAAGCCGCTGGCATCTATTCATGGCTGCCGCTGGGAAAGCGTGTTCTCGACAAGATCTGCAACATCGTTCGTGAAGAGCAGAACCGTTCCGGCGCCATTGAAGTCCTGATGCCCACGCTGCAACCGGCTGATCTATGGATCGAATCGGGGCGCTACGACGCGTATGGGCAAGAAATGCTGCGCATCACCGATCGCCATGATCGCCCAATGCTTTACGGCCCAACCAATGAAGAGATGATCACGGCGATCTTCAAATCAGGTGTTCGGTCTTACAAAGATTTGCCGATGAACCTTTACCACATCCAGTGGAAGGTCCGCGACGAGGTGCGCCCGCGGTTCGGTACCATGCGTTCACGTGAGTTTCTGATGAAGGATGCCTATTCCTTCGATCTGGATGCTGAGGCAGCGCGGCGCGCCTACTACCGCATGTTTGTCGCCTACCTGCGCACCTTCTCGCGCATGGGCCTGACCAGTGTTCCGATGAAAGCTGACACTGGACCTATCGGCGGTGACCTAAGCCACGAGTTCATCATCTTGGCGGACACCGGCGAGAGCGAGGTTTTCTGTGACAAGGCCATGCTTGATCTGCAAATTCCCGGCGAAGACACCGACTTCACCGGCGATCTGGCCGATCTGGTGGCGCCTTTCACAAAACCCTATGCGGCAACGGACGAGATGCACGATCAGGCGGCCTTTGAGGCGGCAGTGCCCGAGGAGCGGCGCGTGTCGGCACGCGGCATTGAAGTTGGCCACATCTTCTATTTCGGCACCAAATATTCTGCACCCATGGGAGCGGTTGTCACCGGCCCCGATGGCAAAGATGTACCGGTTGAAATGGGCTCTTACGGCATCGGCCCAAGCCGCTTGGTGCCTGCCATCATCGAAGCGTCTCACGACGATGATGGCATCATCTGGCCAGCGTCTGTTGCGCCTTTCGATGTCGGCATCATCAACATGCGCGCCGGCGACGAGGCCTGCGATGCGGCCTGTGCACAGCTTGAGTCGCAACTGCAGGCGCAAGGCGTCGATGTGCTCTACGATGATACGGATGCGCGCGGCGGTGCCAAGTTCGCTCAGATGGATCTGATTGGCCTACCCAAGCAGATCATTGTCGGACCAAAAGGACTGAAAAACGGTGAAGTCGAAGTCAAAGACCGCAAAACCGGTGAGCGGACATTGATGAGCCCGCAGGCTGCTGTGAACGCGCTCACAGCTTCTTGATTGCAGGCACCTGTTCTTTCTCCTCACTTTGGCCTTGGTTTGCGAGGCTAACGCAAAGCCAGAGACAAGCTTAGGGACGTGATAGGCGCGCTCGCCGACTGATGGCGAATCGTGCCACACCTCGAGGCCAGAGGAGTGATGATTTGGTGAGCGTTACCGACCAGAGTGCAGCGACCAGCGAAGCGACAACGGAGCGCGCGCGTAAGAACGGCCCGTTTTCGAGGTTCGAGCGGATGATCGCGCTGCGCTATCTGCGCGCTCGGCGCAAAGAAACGTTTATCTCCGTTATCGCTGGATTTTCATTCCTTGGCATCATGCTTGGCGTTGCAACGCTGATTGTGGTGATGGCGGTGATGAATGGCTTCCGCGCGGAGCTGCTGGACAAAATTCTTGGCATCAACGGCCATCTGGTGCTGCAAGCGGTCGACCGACCCTTTGATGACTACCGTGATGTGCAAACGCGCGTAACGGGCGTCGATGGTGTGGAAATCGCCGTTCCCTTTGTCGAAGGCCAAGCTCTGGCATCCGGCTCCAATGCCAGCAACGGCGTGGTGGTGCGCGGTATGAGCCAGGACGATCTGCTCTCACTGCCGGCTCTGGCGCAGTCTCTTCGCGGCGGCACGATTGACGGGTTTGACCCGCCCGAGGGTGAGCCTGCCGAGACGATCATCATAGGCTCGCGCTTAGCATCCCAATTGGGCGTAGCCGTTGGCGATAGCGTTACCATCGTCACGCCGCGCGGCTCGGTAACACCGTTTGGAGTGACCCCTCGGATCAAGGCGTACGAGGTTCAAGCGATCTTTGAGATCGGCATGTCGGAATATGATCTGGTTTTCGTCTTCATGCCGCTTACCGAGGCTCAGGCCTATTTCAACATGGGCAACACCGTCTCCGGTGTGGATGTCTACGTCGAAAATCCCGACGAAATCGGCGAGATGCGCGCCACCATCGAAAACGCTGCTGAGCGTTCGCTGTTCAGCGTGGATTGGCGCCAGCGCAATCTCACCTTCTTTGCCGCGCTTGAGGTGGAACGCAACGTGATGTTCTTGATCCTCACGATGATTGTGTTGGTGGCCGCACTCAACGTCGTCTCCGGCATGATCATGTTGGTGAAGGATAAGGGCCGCGACATCGCAATCCTGCGCACCATGGGTGCCTCGCGCGGGGCTATTATGCGGGTGTTTGTGATGACCGGCGCCAGCATTGGTTTGGTCGGCACGGCCTGTGGTTTTGTTTTGGGCACCATCATTTGCCTCAATGCAGAAAATATCCGCCAGCTCATCTCCACGCTGACCCGCACGGAATTGTTCTCGCCGGAACTCTATTATCTCTCCCGCTTGCCCGCTGACATGGATCCGATGGAAACAATCGCGATTCTGGTCATCGCGCTCACGCTTTCTTTGCTCGCGACGCTCTATCCTGCTTGGCGTGCGGCCAAACTCGATCCAGTTGAGGCGCTGCGCTATGAGTGATGCCCCTCGACTGCAATTGCACAATGTCTGGCGCGGCTTCCAAACCGGTGAAGCACGTCTGGATATCCTGAAGAACACTGATTTCGCGGTTCATCCCGGCGAGCTGGTGGCCATGGTCGCCCCGTCGGGTGCCGGCAAGTCAACGTTACTTCATATTTGCGGCCTGTTGGACCGCCCGGACAGCGGGACAGTGTTGATCAATGGCCGCGACACCACCGGCCTTGATGACAAAGACCTTTCAAGCTTGCGCGGCGAGGAAATCGGCTTCGTCTATCAGTTCCATCATCTCTTGCCTGAGTTCGATGCGATGGAAAATGTGATGATGCCGCAGCTGATCTCTGGGCTCGATCGCGCGACGGCCCGCGACAGGGCTATGGAGCTGCTCGACTATCTTCACATCGGTCCACGGGCGACGCACAGACCGGCGGAGCTTTCTGGTGGTGAGCAACAGCGTGTGGCCATTGCCCGCGCCATGGCCAATGCACCAAGCCTTCTGTTGGCCGATGAACCAACCGGCAATTTGGACCCTGGCACCGCAGATCACGTCTTCCAAGTGCTCTTGGCGCTTGTGCGCGCGGCCGGTGTGTCTGCGCTGATAGCGACTCACAACATGGAACTCGCCTCCCGTGCGGATCGCATCATCACACTGGAAGATGGCAAGGTAGTTGGCAAAGAACCCATAGAATCAGCTGCTTAGGGCAGCCGAGAGTTTGATTCGGCTCTACGCTTGACGTGAGAACAAAAATAGAACTATGTTCTCTACATGTTCTTATGTAGGGAGTTGAACATGTTGGTTCTCAAAGACAGCTGCGCACTCGTTGTTATTGCTCTTTTGGTGATGTCCGTGGGTTTGATTGGGTAGCGCTGCGCCGCCAAGTCTAAACCGCGTCCTTATGTTGAGCTGTGTATAAACAGCGAAGTCCGCGCATCGCCCTTTTGCCTCGCTCGTTTGAGGCTTAGCTTAAGCCCTTGACCCCAGATGCAAGAGGCATGAGCCGATGAGCTCCGAACTGGCTGACCAGCCCTTCATTCATTTGCGCTCGCATTCTGCCTACTCGCTGCTTGAGGGGGCGTTGCAGGTTCCCAAACTGATCGAGCTGGCCAAGGCCGACGGTCAACCCGCGGTGGCGATCACCGACACCAACAATCTGTTTGGCGCGCTGGAGTTTTCAGAGAAAGCCGCCAAGGCTGGTATGCAGCCGATCATTGGTCTGCAAATCCCGGTTCTTTTCGATGGCGAAGACGAAAGCGGCGGCGGTAAGATCGCCGGCAAACCGGGTGCCAAAGGCCATGCGGCCTATTCGGTGCCATCTGTCGTTCTCATTGCGATGAACGAAGAAGGCTTTGGCAACCTGCTCTCGCTTGCTTCATTGGCATACGAAGATGGTGCAGGCGCGGGACCCTCACTCACGATCAATCAGTTAAGCGCTGCACATCTGGGCCTCATCTGTTTGTCAGGCGGCGCCCACGGCCCGATTGGCGAGGCACTTTGGCAAGACGACAAGGCTTTGGCCGAGCAGCGCCTGGATCAGCTGCAAAGTGTTTTCCAGGACCGGCTTTACATTGAGCTGCAACGTCATGGGACCGAGCAGGAGAAGGCAACAGAACCTGGGTTCATTGAGCTGGCCTATGCTCGAAACCTGCCTCTGGTTGCCACCAACGAAAACTTCTTTTCTGCCAAAACGGACTATGAAGCGCATGATGCACTGCTTGCCATTGCTGAGAGCAGGCTGGTCGCTGATGATGATCGCCGACGCCTGACACCTGAGCATGCTTTCGCAAGCCAGGAAGAGATGCGCCGTCGCTTCGCTGACTGTCCCGAGGCCATCGCCAACACGTTGGAAATCGCGCGGCGTGTCTCCTTCCGGCCGAAAGAATCACCACCGCTTTTGCCGCACTTCACCACCGGCAACGATGCTGATGGTGAGGAGACAGAGACCGAAGCGCTGGTGCGTATGGCCAAGGCTGGGCTGGATGCCCGGTTGGAAGCCAATGGTATGGCTCCAGACACCACCCGCGAGGATTACGACAAACGCTTGGAATTTGAGCTTTCGATTATCGAGCGCATGCAATTTCCTGGCTACTTCCTCATCGTTGCCGACTTCATTCAGTGGGCCAAACAGCATGAGATACCAGTTGGACCGGGGCGTGGTTCGGGTGCCGGGTCAGTTGTGGCGTGGGCACTGACCATCACCGACCTTGATCCGCTGCGGTTCGGGTTGCTGTTTGAGCGCTTCTTGAATCCTGAGCGCGTTTCGATGCCTGATTTTGACATCGATTTTTGCCAAGACCGGCGCGATGAGGTGATCACCTATGTCCAAGAGCGCTACGGGCATGATCGTGTCGCCCAGATCATCACCTTTGGAACCTTGCAAGCGCGCGCAGTGCTACGTGATGTCGGACGGGTGCTCGAAATGCCGTATGGCCAGGTGGACCGCCTCTGTAAGATGGTGCCGGCCAATCCCGCTGATCCTTACACGCTTGATCGAGCGCTTCGGGAGGTCGACACACTACGAGCGGCTGCTCAAGAAGAGCCGATCGTTGCCAAGCTACTGGATTTGGCACAGCGCTTAGAAGGTCTGTTCCGCCACGCTTCCACCCATGCCGCTGGCGTGGTGATTGGAGACCGCCCGCTGGATCAGTTGGTGCCGGTCTACCGCGAACCTGGCACGCCGATGCCGGTCACGCAGTACTCGATGAAATGGGTGGAACCAGCAGGGCTGGTGAAGTTCGATTTCCTTGGCCTCAAAACTCTTTCCATCATTCAAGAAACACTGCGACTGCTCGAAGGGCGCGGTATCGAAATCGATCTGGAAACTATCCCGCTTGATGACCCAGGTGCTTATGAGCTTTACGCCAAAGCCGACACGGTCGGGGTGTTCCAGGTGGAATCGGCGGGCATGCGGCGCACGCTGCTTTCGATCAAGCCGGACCGTTTTGAAGACATCATCGCGTTGGTGGCGCTCTTCCGGCCTGGCCCGATGAGCAATATCCCGCGCTTTGCAGCCATTAAACATGGCCACGAAGAGCCGGACTATATGCACCCGCTGCTCGAACCGGTGCTCAAAGAAACCCACGGCATCATTGTCTACCAAGAGCAGGTGATGGAAATCGCCCGCGTGCTCTCCGGCTTTTCGCTTGCCGAAGCGGACATGCTGCGCCGCGCTATGGGTAAGAAAATTCGCTCCGAGATGGACAAGCAAAAGACGCGTTTCCTGGATGGCGCGGAAGAAAACGGCCTGGATGCGCGTGTCGTCAGCGATATCTTTGAAAAGGTGGCGAAATTTGCTGATTACGGATTCAACAAATCCCACGCTGCCGCTTATGCGCTGGTTTCCTATCAAACGGCCTATTTGAAAGCCAATTACCCAGTGGAGTTCTTGGCGGCGTCGATGACGTACGATCTCACTAACACAGAAAAGCTTGCCGATTTCCGGCAAGACGCCATCAAGCGTGGAATCTCAGTCAATCCACCATCGATCAATCACGGGCTTGCGCGTTTCTCAGTGCGCGACGGCGCGATTGACTATGCGCTTTGCGCGATCAAAGGCGTCGGTGAGGGGGTTGCAGACCACATCGCCGATATCCGAGAGACCCACGGCACCTTTGCCTCGCTTGATGATGTGGTCGCGCGCATTAATCCGCGCATCATTAACAAGCGCTCATTGGAAAATATGATCGCCGCCGGTGTGTTCGACAGTTTGCATGGTTCGCGTGCTGGACTGTCGCGGTCAGCGGACCGCTTGATGGCCGAGGCGGCAAGCCGTCATGATGATCGCGCCTCAGGACAGGGCGGTTTGTTTGGCGATGCACCCACAGACCAGACCGATCTAGTGGTTGGTGGCAATGAATGGCCACTAGCAGAGCGTCTGCAAAACGAGTTGAACGCACTCGGCTTCTTTTTCTCAGCGCACCCGCTGGACGATTATGAGCAGGTGCTTGAGCGCCTGCGCATCCAAACCTACGGACAGTTCTTGGCGGATGTCAGCACCAAGCAGTCTGATGAAGAGGACGTGCCAGCCACCAACCCCAATGGCCGTGAGCGCAAGGGACCCATGCATGCCACACGGCTGGCTGGTGTGGTGTCAGACAGTTATGAGCGCCGCACCCGCGACGGTCGGGCGATGGCGATAATCAAGCTCACCGATCATTCCGGGCTTTACGAGGTGGCTGCCTACGAAGAGCAGATCGAAGACGTGCGCACCCACGTAAAAGCGGGTCGCTCGCTACTGCTGAGTGTGGCTGGCCGTATGAATGAGGGTGATTTACGTTTGCGTATCACCGCGATTGAACCGCTCGATGAAAAAGCCAAGACCAGCAAGCAGCGTCTTCAAGTCTTTATGCGTGAACCGAAGACAGTTGCGTCGCTTTCAAGCTGCATCAAGCCAGGTTCCAGCGGCGAGGTGAGCGTTATTGTCATCGATCTTGAAGCCAATCAGGAAGTCGAAGTGGCTCTGCCTGGCCAGTACAATATTTCGCCCCAGGTGGCCGGTGCTGTACGCGCCCTGCATGGCGTGGAAGATGCCAAGCTTATTTAGAAAGCAAGCCAACCCACCGCTTGCGCTTGCGTTGCACTGCAAAACCAGCTAAGCGCCCCACTATTCCACACGCACCGACCGGTCGATGGCAGTTTATCGACCATCCGGTGGGCTACAGGCTCTGCCTGAGTGATGGCCCTACGGTGCGCTAGGTTAAACCGGAAAAGAGGACATTCCGCATGGCACTTCCTGCCTTCACCATGCGTCAGCTTCTGGAAGCTGGCGCCCATTTTGGACACCAAACCCACCGCTGGAACCCACGTATGGGAACCTATATTTTCGGTGAGCGTAACGGCGTCCACATTCTCGATCTTGGCCAAACAGCACCAATGCTGCAGCGCGCGCTGCAGTCTGTGTCAGACGTTTTGGCTGACGGTGGCCGCATTTTGTTCGTTGGCACCAAGCGTCAGGCCTCTGAGCCTATCGCTGAAGCTGCTCGCAATTGCGCCCAGTATTATGTGAACTCCCGCTGGCTCGGCGGCATGCTGACCAACTGGAACACGATCTCCAATTCGATCAAGCGCTTGAAGCACTTGGAAGAGGTCCTGGCGAACCCAGAGTCTGGCCTCACCAAGAAAGAGCGTCTGCTGCGCACCCGTGAGCGCGATAAGCTTGAGCGTGCGCTTGGCGGTATCAAGAACATGCCGGGCCTGCCTTCTATGATGTTCGTCATCGACACCAACAAAGAGTCGATTGCCATCAAAGAAGCCAACCGTTTGGGCATTCCAGTGGTTGCTGTGGTTGATACCAACTGTAACCCTGATGGCATTACCTTCCCGATCCCAGGCAATGATGATGCTGGTCGTTCGGTAGCGTTGTTCTGCGATCTTATCTCGCGCGCAGCGCTTGATGGCATTGGCCGCAACAAAACCGGCATGGGCATCGATCTGGGTGCAACCGAAGAAACGCCGGTTGAACCTGCGCTTGAAGAAGCTGCGGCTGAAGCACCCACCGAAGAAGCATCTGCCAAACCCGCAGCCGAAGAGGCGGCACCGGCTGTTGAGGAAGCTGCTGCTGCAGAAGCCACAGCCGAAGCACCCGCTGAAGAAAAGCCAAGCGCTTAATCTGCGCCCAATGCATGGCAGCGGCCCGTTGGGCTCGACTTGAAGGATGTGAGCAGCGTACCCATACATGCTGCTCACCCGTAAACACTAAAACCCCACTACGAGATGGTGCATCGCCATCAGGTCGGACACAGCCGTGTCACACTTGATCGGGCAAGACCTCTCGCACAGGAATGCCGTCCAGATAACTTGGCCCAAATGGGTGATGTCTGAGATGAGCGACACACTTGATAGGAGATGAGAGCAATGGCCGCAATCACCGCAGCCGCCGTGAAAGAACTGCGCGAAACAACCGGCGCAGGCATGATGGATTGTAAGGCAGCGTTGGTGGAAACCGATGGCGACATGGAAGCCGCCGTCGACTACCTGCGCACCAAAGGCCTTGCGCGCGCGGCCAAGAAAGCCAGCCGTGTTGCTGCTGAAGGTCTTGTTGGCCTGGTTGCTGATGGCAAGCAAGCTGCCATGATCGAGCTGAACTCTGAAACCGATTTTGTTGCCCGCAACGAGCAGTTCCAGGGTTTGGTGATGGGCGTTGCCAAAACCGCACTTGGCACGGACGGCTCCCTCGACGCAGTGCAGGCTGCAACACTGGATGGTTCGGACAAAACCGTTGATGCCAGCATCAAAGATGCTGTTGCTACGATTGGCGAGAACATGAACCTGCGCCGTGTTGCCAAACTTGCAGTCAACGAAGGCGTTGTTGCCAGCTATGTGCACTCTTCTGTTGCGCCTGGCCTTGGCAAGATTGGTGTTCTGGTTGCGCTGGAATCATCCGGCAACGCTGAAGCCTTGGCTGGTGTTGGCCGTCAGGTGGCTATGCATGTGGCTGCGACCACACCATTGTCTTTGTCTGTCGATGACATGGATCCAGCCGTTGTTGAGCGTGAACGTCATGTGTTCTCCGAGCAGGCCCGCGAATCCGGCAAGCCTGAAAACATCATCGAAAAGATGGTGGAAGGCCGCATCCGCAAGTTCTTCGAAGAAAGCGTTCTGCTGAACCAATCCTTCGTCATGAACCCAGATGTGACCGTGGCGCAGGCTATCAAAGATGCCGAAGGCGATGTTGGTGCTCCAATCACCATGACAGCGTTCTCGCTCTTCAAGCTTGGTGATGGCATCGAGAAAGAAGAAGAAGACTTCGCTGCTGAAGTGGCCGCGGTCGCTCAAGGCTAAGTTTCAAAGCATCAGCCTCGATAAGATAACCTTACAAAAACCAGAGGGTGCCGCGTGACAGCGCGGCACCCTTGCTGTATCCGGTGCCCATTCAATCAAAGGGTCAACAGTGGCTGATTCTTCACCCCGTTATTTGCTGAAATTGTCTGGCGAGGCGCTGGCTGGCCCACAAGGGTTTGGTCACGACGCGGCAACGATGAAGCGTATCGCTGGTGAGATTGCTGATTGTACGAACAAAGGCACGCAGATCGCCATCGTTGTCGGCGGTGGAAATATCATTCGCGGCGCACGTATGGCGGCTGAGGGTGGCGACCGCGTTGCTGGCGACCATATGGGCATGCTGGGCACACTGATAAACGGCATTGCAATGCGCGAGGCTATCCGTGAGGCAGGCGCGTCATCGACCCTTTTCTCTGGGTTTCCTGCACCAACCATGTGCGAGACGTTCTCCCAACGCGCTGTGCTTGCATCGCTGGAAGCTGGCGATGTGGTTGTTTTGGCTGGCGGAACCGGCAGCCCTTTTTTTACCACGGATACCGGTGCAACGCTGCGCGCGGCTGAAATTGGCGCTGATGCGGTGTTGAAGGCAACACAAGTCGATGGTGTCTACAGCGCTGATCCCAAAAAAGATCCCAGCGCCACGCGCTATGCCAAGATCAGCTTGGACGAAGCGTTGGCGAAAGGCCTGCAGGTGATGGATACTGCCGCTCTTGCCCTTGCGCGCGATAACGCACTGCCCATTGTTGTGTTCTCTATTCATCAGCCTGGCGCGCTTGGCGCGGTTGTGGCTGGTGACGATGTCGGTTCGCGGATCACGCCATGACGGTGTGGAACCCCAGACGGCCAATCGGGTAAGCTTTCCTAGCGGCCTAGCGTTCTCTTGGTCGTTTGATTTTAAACCATGCGTGTAGGGTGAAAACGATGAGTGATGATATCGATCTTGGCGACGTTGAACGGCGCATGCAGGGCGCAGTTGCGAGCCTTAAAACAGAGTTTGGTGGTCTGCGCACTGGTCGGGCCTCGTCCAGCTTGGTCGAGCCGATCATGGTGGAAGCCTATGGCAGCATGATGCCGATGACGCAGGTGGCAACCGTTAGCGTGCCTGAGCCGCGCATGATCTCCATTAACGTTTGGGACAAAGGCACCTTAATTGCGGTGGAAAAAGCCATACGGCAGTCGAATCTAGGCCTCAATCCGGTGGTGGATGGCACCAACATTCGCCTTCCTATTCCCGAGCTCAACGAAGAACGCCGTACCGAATTGACCAAGGTTGCTCAAAAATATGCCGAGCAGGCCCGTATCGCTGTTCGCCATGTGCGACGCGATGGATTGGACACCATTAAGAAAGCTGATGGACTTTCAGAGGATGATGTACGCGGCCAATCCGATCAGGTGCAGAAACTAACAGATCGTTTTGTTGGCGAAATCGATACGATGCTCGCATCCAAAGAAACGGAGATCATGCAGGTTTAAACGCCACGCGTTTGATCAATGCTTGATAGAACACCATGAACCCACCGTCAGCCGCCGCGCGCCTTCACGACCTTGAGGATGAGCCCTTGGGCGTCTCGACGTCTACCGATGGCTTTGGTCGCGTGCCCACCCACATTGGCATCATCATGGATGGCAATGGGCGTTGGGCTGAGGGGCGACGACTGCCGCGCGTTGAAGGTCATCGCAAGGGTGTTGAAGCCTTGCGCCAAGCTGTGCGGGATGTGGGTGAGCGCGGTATCCAATATCTAACACTGTTCGCGTTTTCCTCTGAGAATTGGAAGCGTCCACAGGCAGAAGTGCGTGATCTGCTGATGCTCTTGCGCCTTTTTATCAAGCGCGACCTTGGCGAGTTGAAAGCCAACGGCGTTAAAGTTCGCGTCATTGGCGAGCGTGATGATCTGGCACCAGATATCCGGGAGCTTTTGGAGCATGCTGAAGCCGTTACGCGTGATGGCCGCAATCTCTATCTCAACATTGCGTTCAATTATGGCGGGCGCGATGAGATTGTGCGCGCTGCCCGCAAACTTGCAGACCAGGCCTCCAAAGGTGTGCTTGATGCGAGCTCCATCACGCCAGAACTCTTTGCCAGCGCTCTGGATACCGCCGGCATGCCCGATCCCGATCTCATTGTTCGGACCAGCGGTGAGATGCGCCTTTCGAATTTTTTGCTATGGCAGGCAGCCTACGCTGAGTTTGTGTTCATGGATACGCTTTGGCCGGACTTCAATGCCGCTGCACTTGATGACGCGCTAGAAGCGTTCCGTTGCCGAGATCGCCGTTTTGGTGGCCGCGCCACGACAGCAAATGCAGCGACAGGATAAGTGGCAAACGGCCGCTTTTGGTGATCTGGTCAAATCAAGCCAGAGGCCCTATGCCATGGCCCATGACCGCACCAACGCCACCAACCTCAGATAAGAATATTACCAGCCGTCCGCTCTCTGAGCTGACCAAGCGTGTGCTATCCGGCGTCGTGTTGATGATTGTCGCCTTGGTGACCACCTGGACAGGCGGCCTTATTTTGGTGGTCGCTTTTTCTGTTCTCAGCTTTTTTGTGCTCATCGAATGGGAGCGCCTGACTGGCCCGAATTCGCAGCGTCGGCTCGTGCTGGGCATGCTGGTTGTTGGCGCCGCAGCCTCTGTAGCGTTTTTCTTTGGCCCAGTGGCTGCTATGGCCGTGGGCATTGGATCGCTGTTCGTCGCCCTGGGCGCAGCGCTTTTGGAAAGCCCCAAACGCTGGTCGCTAACCGGCGTCGCTTATGCCTCTTGGCTGGTTGTAAGCCTAGTAAGCCTACGCGGCCACGATAGCGTTGGACTATCTGCCATCCTTTTTGTGTTTGCTGCCGTTTGGGCCACAGATATCGCAGCTTATTTCGGCGGACGCGCAATGGGCGGACCCAAACTCATGCCATCAGTATCACCCAACAAAACCTGGTCAGGTGCCATTTCCGGGGCTTTGGCCGCGATCCTGGTCTGCGTTGGCTACATCGCTTGGGCGGATGTCCATGTGTCTGCCCGCGCCTCAAGTCACGCGCTCACACTGGTCTCAGTTGCCTACATCGCGTTGATGGCACTGGCTTTGAGTGTGGCATCGCAGGCCGGTGATCTTTTTGAATCCGGCCTCAAACGACGTTTTGGCGCCAAAGATTCCGGCACGCTTTTACCGGGGCATGGTGGTTTTATGGACCGGGTCGATGGCTTGGTGTTTGCCAGTGCGGCTGCTTTTCTGATCGGGCTTTCTCTCAAGGGGCAGGGGACCGTCGCTGAGGGCCTTCTGACATTGGGGAACGGCTGATTATGTCAGAGGGTAATTCAGTGCGATCCATCGCCATTCTCGGCGCCACCGGCTCGATCGGCGACAGCACAGCTGACATTGTGCTTGCCAACCGCGACCGATTTCACGTTACCACCCTTGTTGGCCACTCTAACGTTGAAAAGCTCGCCGCCCGGGCCAAGGCGCTATCTGCCGAGCGCGCTGTGGTTGCTGATGAGCGGTACCATCAAAAGCTCAAAGATCTTTTGGCAGGCACGGGTATCGACGTTGCTGCCGGTCGACGTGCGGTGATTGCCAGCGCTGCAGAGGCTGCCGATCTCGTCGTCTGCGCTATGGTTGGCTCACCTGGCATTGAACCGGCAATGGCCGCCATAGAAGCTGGCAACACTGTAGCACTGGCCAACAAGGAGGCTCTTGTGTGTGCTGGGCCGGTGATGATGAAGCTGGCAGCTGACAAAGGCGTGCGCATCTTGCCGCTTGATTCTGAGCACAACGCGCTCTTTCAAGTTTTTGAGGAAAACAACAACGCGCAAATCGAGGCGATCACCGTTACCGCATCCGGTGGACCTTTTCGCACATGGAGTGCGCAGCAGATACGTTCGGCGACGTTGTCGGATGCGCTGAACCACCCCAACTGGACCATGGGACAGAAAGTTACCATCGACTCAGCCACACTCGCCAACAAAGGGCTGGAGGTGATTGAAGCGCATCATCTTTTCGCCATGGGTCCAGATGCGATCAAGGTGGTTGTACACCCCCAATCCATTGTGCACGGCATGGTCCATTACGCTGATGGGTCGGTGCTCGCGCAGCTTGGTATGCCAGATATGCGCACGCCCATCGCTGCGGCTTTGGCATGGCCAGACCGTTATCAAGCACCCCAGGTAGAACGACTTGATCTAGCAACCTTAAGCACGCTTGCGTTTGAGCCGCCCGATCTTGAGCGCTTCCCGATGCTTGGCCTCGCCTTTGATGCCATGCGAGAAGCAGCGGCGGCACCGGCACTGTTCAATGCTGCCAATGAGGTGGCGGTAAAAGCTTTTGTTGAAGGCAAGTGCGCGTTTCATGAAATCGCCGCCATCGTGTCAACAACCATGGACAAGGCATTGGGCACGTCTTCAACCACTTCCTTTGCCTCACTGGATGATGTGTTGGCGGCCGATCGGCAAGGACAACACCTTGCTAACGCTATCATTGATGATCAATTGCACCGGATAGGCACACCAAGCTAAGGCACGCTTGGGTAAAAGGGATTTTGGGAATGGAACTCATCGCAGGCAGCGGATCGTTTCTTTTGGGAACGATTGTGCCTTTCTTGTTTGTGCTGACGGTCGTGGTGTTCTTCCACGAACTCGGTCATTTTGCCGTTGCGCGTTGGTGCGGCGTTGGTGTGCGCACATTCTCGGTTGGCTTCGGCCCCGAACTGTTTGGCGCAACAGACAAGCACGGAACCAGGTGGATGCTCTCGGCAATCCCGCTTGGCGGATATGTCAAATTTGCAGGCGATGAAAACGCCGCAAGTGTGCCGGACAATGCTGAGCTAGCAAAAATGAGTGCTGAAGAGCAGCAAGAAGCCTTCCATCTCAAACCTTTATGGCAACGTGCTGCTGTTGTGTTTGCTGGACCACTTGCCAACTTCATCCTAGCCATTGTCATTTTTGCTGGCGTTTTCGTCACGCTGGGCGAACGCGTTACCGTGCCTCGCATTGATACGGTGCAGGAAGGGTCGGCGGCGCAGGCCGCAGGTGTCGAAGGCGGAGACGTTGTCGTTGCCATTGATGGCGAGCTGATTGAAACCTTTGCGCAAGTTCAGCGCATAGTTTCCTTTTCTGCCGAACGTCCTTTGGCTTTCACACTCGATCGTGCCGGGACCCTTCTCGATCTAACCATCGTGCCCGACCGTCGGGAGATTGATGATGGATTTGGCAACATGCAGCGTGTCGGCATCATCGGTGTTGTGCATGAGGCTGATGCTGAGGATGTGACGATCATTGAGTATGGACCGCTGGAAGCCACTGGCCGAGCCGTGGAGCAAACGGGCCTCGTGATCACCCAATCGCTTACCTATATCGGGCGCATTTTGGTTGGCCAGGAATCGCCTGACCAACTGTCGGGACCTGTACGGGTTGCAAAAATTTCCGGCGATGTCGCAACGCTCGGCTTCCTAGCGCTGCTGCAACTGACGGCTGTGATCTCGGTGTCCATCGGCATGGTGAACCTGTTCCCCATTCCTATGCTCGATGGCGGACACTTGGCGTTTTATGCCGCCGAAGCCGTCAGGGGGAAACCACTGAGCGAACGCAGTCAAGAGATCGGGTTTCGCATCGGTTTGGCGATGGTCATGTTCCTCATGGTGTTCGCCACTTGGAACGACATCGTCAACTTAATGCGGTGATGTGCGCTTATGAAAGGTTAAGTGACCGTTGCTTGCGTGCAACTAAGTGCCGCAAAGGTCCATAATTTGCCTTGCCAAAGGCTTCGATGGCTTGCGTCTGACGTCATCCTCGATAGAAGACGGTATGCGATGCCGAAGTGACTCGGCGGGATTGATGTGCCTCGCAAGGGGTAAAGGATTGTAATGACTATGAACCGTTTGGGTATTTCGTTTGTGTTTGCGGTGATGATGGCGGCGCTTCCGCTATCGATTTTAGCAGGAAATGGCACCGTGTCGCTCGCGCCAATTGCTGCCCAAGCCGCTACTGTCTCTTCCATCCAAGTGGAAGGCAACCGCCGGATCGAATCCTCAACCATCATTTCCTACGTCACAGTGGTGCCAGGCCGTAACTTTGGTGCCCGTGATCTCAACGAGTCGTTGCAGTCACTTTTCGCAACCGGTCTGTTTTCTGACGTGTCACTTGAGCGCCGCGGCAATGTTCTGGCCGTGCAAGTCGTCGAGAACCCAGTGGTCCGTCAAGTCGTCTTTGAAGGCAATCGTCGCATTGACGACTCAGCGCTCAGCACTGTTGTGCAACTTGAGCCGCGCCGTGTGCTGACAGAGTCAGCCGTTCAGTCTGATACACAACGCATTCTGGAAGCTTACCGTCGCAATGGACGGTTTGCCGCGCGCGTTGAGCCAAAGCTTATTGATGTTGGCGATAACCGCGTCGACCTGGTTTATGAAATTGAAGAAGATGAGCGTTCAGGTGTTTCGCGCATCACATTCATTGGCAACCAGGCTTTCAGCGACGGAAAGCTTCGTGACACCATAACGACCGAGCAGTCCGGTTTGTTGTCCTTCCTCTCGTCAGCGGATGTGTACGACCCCGACCGTCTGGATGCTGATCGTGAGCGCTTGCGTCGGTTCTATCTAAGCGAAGGTTATGCTGACTTCCGCGTAGTCTCAGCGGTTGCTGAGCTTGACCGAGAGCAGAACGTCTTTTTCATCACCTTCACAGTGGATGAAGGTCCACGCTATCAGTTCGGCAATATCGAGATCGACTCCACGCTGCGTGAGCTTGATCCAGAAGATCTCTATTCGGTGCTCGAAACACGCCCCGGCGATACATATGACGCCTCCGCGGTTGATCGCTCCATTGAAGCGTTGACAATTGAAGTGTCACGCTACGGTTACGCCTTTGTGCAAGTTCGTCCGCGCGGTGACCGCAATGCTGCCGATAACACCATCGATCTCACCTACTTCGTTGATGAGGGCGTGCGCGCCTACGTCGAGCGGATCGACATTTCCGGTAATACCCGCACACGTGACTATGTGATCCGTCGCGAATTTGATTTCGCCGAAGGTGATGCGTTCAACCGAGTGTTGGTTGATCGCGCGCAACGTCGGCTTGAAGCGCTAGGCTTCTTTGAGAGTGTTCGCATCACCACAGCGCAAGGTTCAGCCTCAGACCGCATTGTTCTCAATGTTACGGTCGTTGAGCAGTCGACTGGCGATTTCTCATTCGGTGTTGGGTATTCGACGACGTCGGGCGTGACGCTTGAGCTTTCTGTGACGGAACGCAACTTCCTTGGCCGCGGACAATATGTGCGTGCTGCTGTCGGCGGTGGTTTGGATGAGAACCGGACGTTCGACTTCTCGTTCACCGAGCCTTACTTCCTCGGCCGTCGCTTGGCCGCCGGATTCGATCTCTATCGCCGCGAGTCAGGTGATTCAGACGATAACGCGTACACAACAATTGCGACTGGCGGTGCACTGCGCATCGTTGCTCCGATCACAAATGATCTGAACTTCGGCTTGAGCTATGGCTTAGATGTGTCTGAGTATGATCTGGACGCTGGTTCGTCTGCTTCACGGGCGGTGTTGCAATTGGTGGGTGCCCCGGACTTCACAACACCGACTGCGGCCAACTACTCAAACGAACGTGTTAATTCCAATCTGACCTGGACGCTGGTTTACGACACCGTCGACAACCGTACGACGCCTCGTGACGGCTACTTTGCACGCTTGCGCCAGACGGTTGCTGGTTTGGGTGGCGACGCTGAATACGTTCAAACAACATTCGACGCTCGTGCGTTCCGCACGTTGTCGACCGATTTGGACTTGGTAGCCTCAGTTCGCGTTCAGGCAGGCAATGTCTGGTCATGGAACGATGACAACTTGCTGATCGTCGACGGGTTCTTCAAAGGTGCTGATCTGGTCCGTGGTTTTGATAGTTTGGGCCCTCGTGATGCAAACACGTTGGATACACTGGGCGGCACGACATACGCTGGTATTTCTGGTGAATTGAACTTTGCTCTGCCATATGTGACAGAGGCAATTGGCATTCGTGGTGCGGTCTTTGCAGATGCAGGCACTTTGTTTGATCCGGTTGGTAGTGTTGATAACTTAGTTACGGCGGGCGGCATCACGCTCAACGATGACAACTCCATCCGTGCGTCGGTTGGTGCCAGCTTGATCTGGAATTCACCGTTCGGCCCATTGCGCGCTGATTACGCCCACGTGTTGGCGTCTGAGACGTATGATCGGGAAGAAGCCTTCCGCTTCAGCGCAGGCGCGCGGTTCTAAGTCTCGCGCGCAGTTTATGCCGCTCTAATGTACGGATTAAGGCCGTGGCTTCACTGAAGCTGCGGCCTTCTTTTATCGCCGAGCAGCATTCAGCGATGATACAGCGGCTGAGCGATAGCCAACGCGATGTAATCCAGGCTAAGTGACAGCCAGTAAGTCCAACCGCCTTTGTGTATTCGCCATGGTCAGCTCAGCCTTCTTCCCGCCGCTCGTTTCACAAACGCCACACAGCCTTGCTGAGGCTCTTGATCTCGATATGGTGGGGGGGGATTTTGACAGTCAGAACGCGCCGCTCACTGGTGTTGCGCCCATCGAACAAGCTGAACCGACAACACTATCTTTTCTCGACAACGCGAAATATTCCGACAATCTGGCAAGTACCCAAGCGAGTTGTGTCATCCTAGCGTCCCGCTTTCAGGATAAATTGAAACCTGATGTCGTAGGACTGATCTCCAAAGAGCCTTATCGTGATTTCGCGCGAGCTGCCGCTTTGATGGTGCCTTCCGGCGTGAAACTGCAAGGCGCGGCCCTGAGCCAGGGCGTATCTCCAGCGGCGCATATCTATCCGACGGCGCAGTTAGAAGATAATGTTACCGTTGAACCAGGCGCGGTCATTGGCGCCCACGCTTCTATTGGATCTGGAACAACCGTCTGCGCTGGTGCAATCGTTGCGCACCATGTGCAAGTGGGTCGGGATAGCTATATCGGAGCAAACGCTGTTCTCCAGCATGCTCTCGTTGGTGATCGGGTCATCCTGCACAGCGGCATAAATGTCGGTCAGGATGGCTTTGGCTTTGCCATGAGCCCAATGGGTCATCTCAAAGTCCCACAGCTTGGGCGCGTGATCATTCAGGACGATGTGGAAATCGGGGCTGGCAGCTGCATCGACCGTGGCACGACCCGAGACACCATCATCGGTGAAGGCACGAAAATCGATAATCTGGTGCAGATTGGGCACAACGTTGAAGTTGGTCGTCACTGCATTTTGGTTGGCCACGTGGGCATCGCTGGCTCATCCGTGTTGGAAGACTTCGTCGCTATTGGTGGCCAGTCCGGCGTGGCGGGACACATCCGCATTGGGATGGGCGCCCAGATCGCTGCAGCTTCTAATGTGAAGGACAATGTACCAGCCGGCGCGCGCTGGGCAGGAACGCCAGCAAAACCCGCGCGTGCAGTCTTTCGCGAGCTCGCCGCGATCAAGCGGCTGGGTGAACAAGGGAGCGCCTCGGAAAAGAACAAGGGGTGATCCAGCCGAGATCGCAGGCTGATCCCCGGCTTTTAACCTCCAGCCATTTGAACCTCTTCGGCGAACATGCTGTAAGAGCTTAGCTTTCTACGCAGACCAAAGATCTATGACGGATATGACAGACACTCCTAACTCCCTGGGCATCGCTGATATTCAACAGCTGCTTGAATATCTGCCGCACCGCTACCCGTTCCTTCTGGTCGATAAAATCATCGATATGGATGGCGATAACTACGGTGTTGGCATCAAAAATGTGACCATGAATGAGCCGCACTTTCAGGGCCACTTTCCAGGCCACCCAATCATGCCTGGCGTTCTGATCATTGAGGGGATTGCGCAAACAGCCGGCGCGCTGTGTATCGCGGCGAGCCCTAAGCACCCAGTCCAGCCTCTCGTTTATTTCATGACCATCGACAACGCGAAGTTTCGCAAGCCTGTCATTCCTGGTGATGTTCTCCATTATGAGGTTACCAAGGTTCGTCAGCGCGCAAACATCTGGAAATTTTCCGCCGTTGCCAAAGTCGATGGCACCAAGGTTGCCGAAGCTGAGATCAGCGCGATGATCGTCCATCCGGAGGCAACCGATTGAGCACCACCATCCATCCCTCAGCGCTCGTTGAAGACGGCGCAGAACTTGGCGAGGGGGTGTCTATCGGTCCTTTCTGTCATGTCGGCGGCGATGTCACACTTGGCGACCATACTAAGCTTGAAAGCCACGTGGTGGTTGCCGGGCGCACGACCATCGGCGCCGGATGCCATATCTTCCCGTTTGCATCTATTGGCCATAGACCACAGGATTTAAAATATCGCGGTGAGCCATCAACGCTTGAGATCGGCGCCAACACGACGATGCGCGAGTATGTGACCGTTCAACCAGGCACGGAACATGGCGGCATGATCACCAAGGTCGGCGAGCAATGCCTGCTTATGGCTTCAGCGCATGTGGCGCATGATTGCAACATCGGCAATCAGGTGATTTTGGGCAACAACGTTATGATGGCGGGTCACTGCACCGTGGAAAGCCACGTCATCGTTTCTGGCGGCTCAGCAGCCCATCAGTTTGTGCGTATTGGCGAGCATGCGTTTGTCGGTGGCCTGACTGGCGTTGAAAACGACGTGATCCCATACGGCATGGTTATCGGTAACCGAGCAGCATTGAACGGTCTCAACATCGTTGGGCTACGCCGGCGCGGGTTCAACCGGGACGAAGTTCACACGATCCGTCAGGCTTACCGGCTTCTGTTCTCCGATGAAGGCACACTGGCTGAGCGCGTTGATGATGTCGCACAGATGTTTCCAGACAGCCCCAGCGTGAAGCGGGTGATCGACTTTATTCGTTCACGCTCTGACAGGGCGCTGTGCCTGCCCCACTCAGGCGACTAGCCCCGCCTATGGCGGATGCAACAAACACCAATCTCGCGATCATCGCCGGTGGTGGTCATCTTCCGGTTGAGGTTGCTCACGCCGCACACGCTGCCGGTTACACAGTGTTGGTCATCGGGATTGCTGAGGAAGCCGATCTTTTCAACCTAGCTAGCAACGTCCGTCAAACAAAGGTTGGGTGGGGGCAGTTCGGCGCACTTCAGCAGCACCTGAAAGACCATGGCACGCAGAAGCTTGTCATTATCGGCAGCATTTCTCGCAGACCCGAGTACAAAGACGTCAAGCTGGATTGGGGTGCTGTTCAGCTGTTGCCACAGTTGCTCACCACACTTTTGGCCGGTGGCGACTCATCAGTTCTCGACAAGGTGGCCAAGCTTTTTGCTGATCTCGGCTACGACCTCATCGGTGCCCACGACGTTGCGCCGTCTTTGTTGGCCACCGAAGGCCATTTGGCTGGACCCAAACCGAACGAGGCGGCGCGCCAGGACGCAACCAAGGCAACGCAGGCAGCATGGACGGCAGGACACCTCGACATGGGGCAGGGCGCTGTGGCCATTGGAGGCAGAATCGTTGCTATGGAGGGCGCTGAAGGCACCGATGGCCTGCTTGAGCGCGTAGCCGTCATGCGTCAATCCAAACGTTTTTCCGGGCCAAAGCGCGCTGGCGTCTTCGCCAAATGCACCCGTCCGCAACAAGATCTCCGCCTCGACATGCCAACCATCGGTCCACGCACGGTTGAGAATGCGGCAGATGCAGGCCTGTCCGCTATCGTCTTGGAGGCCGGTTGTGTTTTGCTCTCGCGGCGTGAGGAAACACTGGCGCGGTGCAAAGCGCGTAAGGTATCGCTCCTCGCCGAAACGCGATCAGCCTTCGTTCCTAAGGGTCGTGAGGACAAACCGGCATGAGCCCCGCACCCCAAAATCCTAAACGGGTGTTTTTCGTGGTCGGAGAGGCTTCAGGAGATCGGCTTGGAGCATCGCTTGCCGCTGAACTGAAGGCCACACACGGTGATGCTGTCGCGTTTGAAGGCTTAGGGGGTGAAGGGCTTGCCGAACAGGGCCTGAATAGCCTGTTTGACATTGAAGACATCGCTGTGATGGGCCTTGCCCCCGTTATCGCGCGACTGCCACTGATCTTGCGTCGTATTAAGCAGACCAGCGATGCGATTATCGCCTCTAAGCCTGATCTTGTGGTTTTGATCGACAGCCCGGACTTCACCCACCGCGTTGCCAAGCGCGTGCGGAAAGCTTCTCCAGATACCCCCATTGTAGGTTGGGTTTCACCGTCTGTTTGGGCCTGGCGGCCTGGGCGTGCGAAGGCGATGCGAGCATATATAGATCATTTGCTCGTGTTGCTGCCCTTTGAAGTGGCCGCACACCAGGAACTGGGTGGGCCACTTGCAACCTATATCGGTCATCCTCTGATCAATGAGTTAGTCAGCCTGCGCCCCCAAAACACCAACGAACGCCCTCAGCTGGGCAAAGAGGCACCAACCGTGTTGGTCATGCCGGGTAGCCGCAGTGGTGAGGTTACTCGCCACATGCCGATCCTGCGCGAGACATTGATCCGAACCAATCAATTGATGATTGATGGCGGCTCGGTGCAGCCAACCTACATACTGCCATCAGTTCCAAAGCACGCGGCAAGTTTGGCTGAAACTGTCAAAGACTGGCCGCTTGAAGTTGAGGTGGTAAGCGAGCAAGCTGAAAAACGAGCGGCCATGCGCAAAGCTCATGCCGCGATTGTTGCCTCCGGTACAGCCACGCTGGAATTGGCCTTAGCCGGCATCCCAATGGTAGTCCTCTACAAGCTGGACTTCCTGGCACATCTTGCTCGCCGCTTGGTGAAAGTCTGGACCATTATCTTGCCCAATCTTGTGCTTGGACGCCCAGTGGTGCGCGAGTATGTTGATGAGACTGCCAGGCCGGAGGCTCTGGCCCGCGCTTTGGTGGCCTTGGCCACTGACACGCCAGAACGGCGCGCCCAGATAGAATCTTTTGAAGAACTTGATGGAGTTATGGCTGGCCCTGACAACGCAACACCGGCGGAGCGCGCGCGCCGCGTTGTGGATCATTTTCTATTCAAGACATAAAAAACCGGCCCGAAAGGGCCGGTCTTCGTTGTTTCGGATTTGGATTTGTCGCCTATTTGCGTCGCGACATCGGCACATAATCGCGTGACGCATGGCCGGTGTAAAGCTGACGTGGGCGACCGATACGCTGCTGCGGATCTTCCACCATCTCTTTCCACTGCGCGATCCAGCCGACGGTGCGGGCAAGCGCGAAAAGCACCGTGAACATGTTGGGTGCAAAGCCAAGCGCTTTGAGCGTGATGCCGGAATAGAAGTCGATGTTCGGATAGAGCTTCTTTTCAACAAAATACTCGTCCGTCAGCGCGATGTTTTCCAGTTCCATCGCCACTTCGAGCATCGGATCATCGGTGATGCCGAGTTCACCAAGCACCTCATGGCAGGTCTTCTGCATGATTTTCGCGCGTGGATCATAATTCTTGTAAACCCTGTGGCCAAAGCCCATCAGGCGGAATGGATCGTCCTTATCCTTGGCGCGCGCCACATAGGCTGGAATGTTTTCCACCGAGCCAATTTCAGCCAGCATATTAAGCGCCGCTTCATTTGCGCCGCCGTGCGCTGGACCCCAAAGGCAGGCAATACCAGCAGCGATACAAGCAAATGGGTTGGCACCGGACGAACCAGCCAAACGCACCGTCGATGTAGATGCATTTTGCTCATGGTCGGCATGCAGGATGAAGATACGATCCATCGCGCGGGCAAGCACAGGATTGATCTTGTACTCTTCACACGGCACCGCAAAACACATGTGCAGGAAGTTAGCGGCATAATCCAAGTCGTTGCGTGGATACACGAACGGCTGGCCAATGGAGTATTTCAGCGCCATGGCGGCGATCGTTGGCAATTTTGCGATCATCCGCAAGCTGGCGACCATCCGCTGGTGCGGATCAGAAATATCGGTGGAATCGTGATAAAACGCCGATAGTGCACCAACGACGCCACAAACAATCGCCATCGGGTGCGCATCGCGGCGGAAACCGGTGAAGAAGCGCGCCATCTGCTCATGCAGCATGGTGTGGCGGGTTACGCGGTTGTCAAAATCAGCTTTCTGTGCCCCGGTCGGTAGCTCGCCATAGAGCAGCAGATAGCAGGTCTCTAGAAAATCACCGTGCTCAGCCAGCTGATCGATGGGGTAGCCACGGTGCAAAAGCACACCCTTGTCGCCATCAATGTACGTGATTTCAGACTCGCATGACCCAGTTGATGTGAAGCCAGGGTCGTAGGTGAACGCCCCTGTTGAGGCATAAAGCTTTGAAATATCGATGACATCTGGGCCTATGGTGCCCGAGCGCACGTTGAATTCGTGCTGCTTGCCATCCAAGCTTAGTGTCGCTGTGTTTTTGCCAGTGGTATCGCCCATATGAGACGCTCTCCTCTATCTAACAAACCGGGTATTGGTTGGGCGAGGCCCATCCATCCGTCCTTTCGCATTGAAAGAAAAACAGACGGCTATCCCGCAACGCACCCATTGGTCAGGCTGTGAGGAGTGGGTAGCGAATTAACCCGTCATCTACAAGCCACCAAAGGACGCATAGACAGAGGCTGTTCACAACGCCGTCTGCGAAAATTTCGCCGTAATTTCAGAGCTTTGAGAAAAAGCTAAACCGATGTTTGGTCGCCAATGCGCGCAAGGGACTCCTCACGCCCAAGGGCAATGAGAACATCATAGATGCCAGGGCTGGTTTTTGAGCCGGTCAGCGCGGCACGCAGTGGTTGGGCAATTGCGCCAAGTTTAATGTCGGTTTCTTCGGCATACGCTTTTGTTGCTGCTTCCAAGGCGTCGGATTGCCACAATTCCTGCGCGCTATAGATGCCATGGAGCTTGGCCAAGTGACCCCGCGCCTCGTCGGTCAGCAGGGCTGCCGCTTTCTCTTCCATAGCGAGTGGACGCTGTGCGAACAAAAAGGCAGCACTGTCGATAAGTTCCACCAACGTGCGTGCGCGTTCGCGCAGCCCAGGCAGGGCCGTTTGGAAGCGTTGCCGGTCTTCGCCCTCGAGCGGATCAGGCAGTTTGCCCCCGTTGGGCAGGTGCGGAAGGCTGGTCTCAAATGCTGATTGAAACGCAACGGTGTCCAGATCGCGCATATAGTGCGCGTTGAGCGCGGTCAGTTTTTTGACATCAAAGCGGGCCGCCGATTTTCCCATGCCGTCAAAACCAAACCATTCGATAGCCTGCTCGGTGGAAAAAATCTCATCATCGCCGTGCGCCCAGCCAAGGCGCGCCAGATAATTGCGCATGGTTTGCGGCAAAAACCCATCGGCGCGATAGGCCTCGGCGCCTACGGCGCCGTGACGTTTGGAAAGCTTTGCCCCATCCGGCCCGTGAATGAGGGGAATGTGGGCAAACACCGGGCGATCCCAGCCCAGTGCATCGTAAATCACGCTCTGACGCGCAGCATTGGTGAGGTGATCATCGCCGCGGATGGCATGGGTCACGCCCATATCATGATCATCGACAACCACGGCCAACATGTAGGTTGGGGTGCCGTCGGATCGCAAGATGATGAAGTCATCAAGGTCTTTGTTGGGCGTTTTAACTTCACCCTGAACCTGATCGTCCACCACCGTTAAGCCATCCTTTGGCGCTTTGATCCGGACTGCAAAAGGCGCACCCGTCGGCGCATCGGATGCTGGCCTGTCGCGCCAGCGGCCATCATAGCGCGGCGGCCTGCCAGCAGCGCGTGCATACTCGCGCATCTGGGTCAGTTCGTCTGGCGTGGCAAAACATTTGTAGGCTTTGCCGTCGGCAAGAAGTTGATGCGCAACGTCCGCGTGGCGGTCGGCACGCTGTGACTGAAAAACCGTCTCACCGTCATGGTCCAAACCGAGCCAGGACAAACTGTCCAAAATGGCGTCAATGGCCTCGTCCGTGGAGCGTGAGCGGTCAGTATCCTCAATGCGAAGCCGCATCACGCCGCCGACTGACTTGGCATAAAGCCAATTGAAGAGGGCTGTTCGCGCGCCGCCAATGTGAAGAAACCCCGTGGGTGAGGGGGCAAAACGCGTGACGACAGGCGAGGGCGCATTGAAGTGACCGGATTGGCTCATATCGGGCAGGGCTCTTTTATGAAAGGATGATCGTGCCGGGCCACGCGATGGCGCAGCTACGGCGAGGGGGATGACCAAGCAGATGGCGTGCTCGCACTTACCATGTCTGGCATGGCACACAAGTATGGGTTCTGCAGCACCAGCCCTGTGGGGTGTCGGCTATGGCTGAAAACTGGCCCGATGTTCGCGAGAAACCACGCCGCCTTTCAACCATCACGCTTGAAAGGCTTGTGTCTGGCAGCAAAAGACCATTTCACCGCCCCGGCATTGGCTATGATAATCCAACGGATCGCTCACAGTCGTTGTTTTCTAACGCATCAATGGCATTTTCCCAGGCGGTCGAAGATTCCTTGGCTATGGGAAATGGCCCTGCCTGGCTCATCTTCAGTTTGGGTGCCGGGCTGATCGGTTATTTCGCTTTGCCGTATGAGCCAGCATTGTGGGCACTTTATCCGGCCGCTCTCGCCCTGGGGATCATGGCCTGGTATGCCCGATTTGGCCCTGGGTTGTATAGGGCGTTGGTCGCTTTGTTTCTGATTCTTGGTGTGGTTCTCGGTGCTCAGACTGCGCGTCTGGATGATGCTCCACAGATTCTAGAAGAAACAGTCGAGCAGGTAACCGGAAGAGTGGTGCGCGTAGAGCAACGCACCTCGTCGCGCGCCAGGTTGACGCTAGACACTCTGATCATTGAGGATTTGGCAGCAGACAGAACGCCAGAGCGCATTCGCATCACCGTTATTGCCGACAGTGGAACCATTGCCCCCGGCGATGAGATCGATGTGCTGGCGCGCTTGGGCAGGCCGCCCGAGCCCGTGATGCCAGGCGCGCGCAACATGCGCCGTGAACTCTATTTCGACGGCATTGGTGCAACTGGCTTCAGCTATGGCCGCCCAACGCGAGTCGAGACGCCAGCTCAAAAGGGGATTGCGCCACAGCGGCTGTTTCATGGCGTTGAACGCGTAAGGCTAGAACTCGCTCAACGGTTCGCGCAAACCTTGCCAGGCGATACCGGCGCCTTGGCAGCGACTTTGCTCGTCGGCAAACGTGATGGCCTCTCGGAGGAAAGCTACGAGGCGCTGCGGCGCGCTGGCTTGGCCCATCTGCTCGCAATCTCCGGCATGCACATGGCGATGATGACGCTTTCCGCCATCGCCGTGATCAATCTGTTGCTTGCGCTTCACCCATCAGTGTCTGCGGCGCAGAGCACGCTTCGCTGGGCCGCTCTTGCCGGGCTTGTGATTGCCAGCGGCTACTTGATGCTTTCCGGGGCAAGCACGGCCACGCAGCGCGCTTTCGTCATGATTTTCATCGTGCTTATGGCGATGATGGTGAGCAGGCGAGCACTGACGATCCGTGGCGTTGCTTTTGCAGCTTTCATCGTCTTGTTGATCCACCCTGAAAGCATTCTTGGCCCAAGCTTTCAAATGTCATTTGCTGCCACACTGGCATTGGTCGCTTTCTATGGTGCATTCACCACATCACAGCGCGTCTGGCAGATGCTCAACGCTTTTCAGGCGAGCCGTTTTGCGCCAGTGCTCAGACCACTTTCACTTCTGTCCGGCATCGCACTGACATCGCTGGTGGCTGGGCTGGCGACGGCTCCTTTTGCCGCGTATCATTTCTCGGTCGGGGCGCCTCTTGGCCTGCTCGGTAATGTGCTTGCACTGCCGTTGGTATCCTTGATCATCATGCCCGCAGGGCTGTTGGCGCTGCTTCTCACGCCGTTCGCGTTGGAAGCGCCCGCCTTGATGGTGATGGGCTTTGGCATCGATCTGGTAATGCTAATTGCCCGGTGGGTGGCCTCATTGGATGGCTCACGCGTTGCGATTGCCGCCATGACGCCACAAGCGCTTTTGCTGCTCACACTCGCCGGTTGCCTTGCAGCTCTGTTCGTTGGGCGCGCGCGTCTGTTGGCGCTTGGCGCGTTGGCAGCAATCCCACTCTGGGGCTTTTTCCAACCGATACCCATGCTCATCGTCGAACGAGATGCAGCGACGGTCGCATACGTCTCCTCACAGGAGGACGGCATCGCTTTTCTGGATCGCTCTGTGACTCGCGGCAGTGGGTTTTCCGTGGAGATGTGGCAGCAGCGCTTGGCGCTTGAACCACAGAGCATGCAACCCGCCAGCGACTGGACATGCGATCCCCTTGGATGTGTGCTGCATTTGCCAGATGGCAAGATGGTGTCTCACGTTTTGGAGGCCGCCGCACTTGAAGAGGACTGTCGTCTAGCGGACGTCGTGATCACGTCATTACCTGTCCCAAACCATTGCGCTGCCACGCAAATTGTCGATGAGAGAAGGTTGAGCGATCACGGCGCGATTGCCCTGTTGCGCACTTCAGAAGGCGATCTCATCATCTGGCCCACCTTTTTCCGGCGGACGCGCCCTTGGGAATAGATGGCCGATTAGGCGGTTTGTAAGGGCCCAAAAAGCTGTTCGGCTTCGGCCTTCAGCGCGATATCCAAGTCTTCTATTGTCACCGGTAAACTGAGATCGACCAGGCTGGTCACGCCATGTTCGCTGACACCGCAGGGCACGATGCCGGAGAAATGCTCCAAATCCGGTTCCACATTGATGCTGATACCGTGAAAGCTCACCCATTGCCGCACGCGTATGCCGATGGCGGCGATCTTGTCTTCGGCAAGTGTTCCCGGAACCGGTGAGGTTTTTTCAGGACGTTGGACCCAAACCCCAACGCGATCTTCGCGCCGTTCGCCCCGCACATTGAACTGATCTAGTGTTTGGATAATCCAAGCTTCCAGCCCAGCGACAAACGCACGCACGTCTTTACCACGCCGATTAAGGTCCAACATCACATAGGCAACCCGCTGCCCAGGCCCGTGGTAGGTGTACTGCCCGCCGCGGCCGGTCTTGAACACGGGGAAACGGTCCGGTGCCACCAAGTCAACTGGATCAGCACTTGTGCCAGCGGTGTAAAGGGCAGGGTGCTCAACCAGCCAGATGAACTCAGGCGCATTACCGGAACGGATGGCGGCCACACGCTGTTCCATCGCTTCAACCGCAGAATCATAGGCAACAAGACCTGGCTCAACCCGCCACTCAATCGGTGGGCCCGCTGCAAACAGACGATCTGTCACCAATGTTTCTTCACGTAGAATGGCTCAGAACTCCCGGTTTTCCTGCGCTGCGCGAAACCATCGTCGCGACCTTAAAGATGCGTTAACCATGCGCGCCCAATGGTGAGATGCAAACATTCCTCCTAATGAGTTTCAGTGCCTGATGCAAAATCCCATTGAAAGCATCTCAGTCGATATCGCTGTAGAGCTTGGTTCCACCGTTATGCCGGTGCACCAGTTGCTACGAATGGGTCGCGGTGCTGTTATCGAACTGGAAACCCTGCCCAACGAGCATGTGAAGGTTTTGGCCAACAATATGCAGATCGCTGAGGCCGAAGTTGTGGTCAGTGGGGATGCTATTGCTGTGGCGATCACACAGATCGGCAAATCCGAGCTTTAGGGTCTCAACCTAGGCTCTGATGATGCACGCATTTTTGCCGTGCGCGCAAAAAATCGCTCTTTCAATCAAACCAACCCTTGAGACTGCGAGCGGCCTTTGGTATCAGCGCCGTTCTGGATGAAATTTCAGAACATTTTGCGGTCGTGGCGGAATTGGTAGACGCGCAGCGTTGAGGTCGCTGTCCGGTAACACGGGTGGAAGTTCGAGTCTTCTCGACCGCACCATTACTTTACTTCTAGTGGATTGACTTTCCTTGGTTTTCGGAACCAGGGACTGGTTGATTCACGCGTTTTCAGGCATTTTGCACTACAAATTGCACTACAGCCGCACCCCGATAGTGGGAGGGCCGCCTGGTGAAATGCGAAACCTTTCACGCGCCTAGCTAGCTTGATCCCAATCATTATCTCAAACTGAGCGCGTCTAGCGCAATGAACTCGCTAAAGCCGAGACCCTTACTGGTCTGGCGTTGCAGAAGATCAAACCGCTCAAACTGCCGTGCATGATAATAGCGAGCTCATCGACGTCTACGTGGTGAACCAAGTCTCTCCCTGCCTCAGCCGCAACGCTTAACGCGTTTGGTAAGCTCCAAAGACATTTCATTATTGATATGCAACCAGCGCGACTTCAAATTTGCTCGGTATGTAGGCTGTCGATAATCTTCCGCTTTGTGGCGGCGCTTTGGCACCCAGCCCACCGCAACACATCAACGATCACTCTGCGATTGAGTTTGTCCAATAGCCTTGAATAAGCTCACACATGCGGCGGTACAATGAGCAACAAAAACAAAACATGGCCGCGCAAACTTCGTAGTCAAGAATGGTACGGTGGCACGTCCAGGGATGCGATCTATCATCGTGGTTGGTTGAAAAATCAGGGGTATCCCAACGATGTGTTTGATGGTCGTCCGATCATCGGTATCATGAACACCTGGTCTGACCTCACCCCGTGCAATGGTCACCTGCGCGAGTTGGCCGAGAAGGTCAGAGCCGGGGTATGGGAGGCTGGTGGCTTCCCTGTCGAGGTGCCTGTTTTCTCCGCCTCGGAAAACACCTTTCGACCCACCGCGATGATGTTCCGCAATTTGGCGGCCATGTCCATTGAAGAGCAGATACGCGGCCAACCTATCGACGGCGTGGTGCTTCTGGTCGGTTGTGACAAGACCACGCCGAGCCTCTTAATGGCGGCAGCCTCAACCGATTTACCGTCCATCGTGGTGACCGGTGGACCGATGCTCAATGGCTATTTCCATGGCGAGCGAGTGGGTTCTGGCACCCATCTCTGGAAGTTCTCTGAGGCCGTCAAAGCCGGCGACATGTCGCAAGAGGATTTCCTGGAAGCTGAGCAATCGATGAGCCGCTCCACGGGCACCTGCAACACCATGGGCACGGCATCCTCCATGGCGTCGATGGCGGAGGCCTTGGGCATGGCTTTGTCCGGCAATGCCGCCATTCCAGCAGTGGATAGCCGTCGTCGCGTCATGGCGCAGCTGTCCGGGCGACGCATCGTTGAGATGGTCAAGGATGACCTCAAGCCTTCCGACATCCTTACGAAAGACGCGTTTGAAAACGCTATTCGCACCAATGGCGCGATTGGTGGATCCACCAACGCCGTCATCCATTTGCTGGCACTGGCGGGCCGTCTGGACATTGATGTGACGCTTGATGACTGGGACCGGTGCGGCCGCGATGTACCAACAATCGTCAACCTCATGCCATCGGGTGACTATTTGATGGAGGAGTTTTTCTACGCCGGTGGTTTGCCGGTTGTTCTGCGTGCATTGGGCGAGGCAGGGCTGCTCCACAAAGATGCGTTGACGGTCTCAGGTCATTCGATCTGGGAGGACGTGAAACACGCACAAAACCACAATGACGATGTGATCCGTCCCGTTGACAAGCCGTTGACACCACAAGGTGGCATAGCCGTGCTGCGGGGCAATTTGGCGCCAGATGGAGCGGTCTTGAAGCCGTCGGCTGCATCAGCGCATTTGCTGCATCACCGTGGGCGAGCCATCGTGTTCGAAGACATTGACGACTACAAAGCCAAGATCAATGACGATGCCCTCGACATCGATAAAACCTGCATCATGGTGCTTAAAAATTGCGGACCCAAGGGCTATCCAGGCATGTCGGAGGTCGGCAATATGGGCTTGCCGCCAAAAATTCTTAAAAAAGGCATCACCGATATGGTGCGCATCTCCGATGCGCGCATGTCTGGAACGGCCTATGGCACCGTGGTCCTGCACACAGCACCCGAAGCGGCATCTGGCGGCCCCCTGGCAGTGGTCAAGAACGGCGACATGATCGAACTGGATGTCGAGGCGCGTCGACTGCACCTTGATATCTCGCAGGCCGAGCTTCAGGCGCGTTTGGATGCTTGGGTGCCGCCGCCGAGCGTGAGCGGGGGCGGCTACGCGTGGCTGCATCAGGAGCATGTCGAAGGCGCTGACACAGGAGCCGATCTCGACTTCCTCAAAGGCTGTCGTGGCGCACCGGTCGCGAGGGATTCGCATTGATGGATATCGCTCTTGTTGGCATCGGCAAGATCGCGCTCGACTCGCATGTGCCGACCATCAATGCCTCACCCGATTGGGCGTTGGCGGCCACGGTCTCACGCAGCAACACCATCGACGGTATCACCGCTTACACCGATTTCTCTGAGCTTTTGGAGACCCGAACGGATATTCGCACGGTGTCTCTGTGCATGCCGCCAGCGCCGCGTTTTTCTTATGCCGCAGCTGCCATCAAGGCTGGTCGCTATGTAATGCTGGAAAAGCCGCCAGGTGGCACGCTAAGCGAGTGCCATACCCTTCAGACGATGGCGCAGCACCATGATGTCAGCCTTTATACAACATGGCATTCCCGCGAGGCAGCCATGGTACCAGCGGCCAAGGCCTGGTTGGCCACGCGGACGCTGCGAAACCTGCGTGTGGAGTGGAAAGAGGATGTGCGCAAGTGGCACCCAGGCCAAGACTGGATATGGAATCCTGGCGGCATGGGCATGTTCGATATGGGTATCAACGGGCTGTCGATTTTGACTGAGATCGTTGCCGAACCGATCCATTTAAAGTCAGCGCTGTTGCAGGTTCCCGAAAACAAGCAAATGCCGATTGCTGGGAGCTTGCATTTCTTCCATCCAGGTGGGGCCGATGTGTCCGTTGAACTGGATTGGGCACATGAAGGTGAGGAGTCCTGGTCGATCCGAGCAGATACAGACGATGGCCAGATGTTATTGAGCCAGGGCGGCGATGTTCTGGAGATCGATGGCCAGGTTATCGAACCCAAAGCCGGCACGGTTCGTGGCGTTGCCGGAGAATATCACCGTCTTTATCAGAAGATGACCAAACTGGTGCGTTCTGGTGAGTCCAATTTTGATCTCCGTCCCATGCGACATGTGGCCGATGCCTTTGCTATCGGCCATCGCAAAACCGTTGCTCCGTTTTTTGATTGAGTTCAGCGTCGAACCAAAAGGCACATCATGTCCTATACCTATTCAGGCATTTGGCCGGTCGCCCCGACACCCTTCCATCAGGATGGAAGCATCGATCTGGCTGGGATGAAACGGGTTCTTGATTGCCTGATCGATCAAGGGGCCGATGGCATATGCATTTTGGCGAATTTCTCAGAGCAGTTTTTGATCTCTGATGACGAACGCCAGACGCTCGCACGCCTTTGCGTGGAGCACATTGCAGGCCGTGTGCCAGTTATTGTGACTATCAGCCACTACGCTACCCAGATTGCCGTGGAACGCGCCCGCTTTGCCAAGAGTTTAGGCGCCGATATCGTGATGATGATGCCGCCCTATCACGGCGCTCTGCTGAAAGGCACACCAGAGCAGAGTTTTGAGCAGTTTCAAGCTGTTGGCGAGGTTGGCATCCCCATCATGGTGCAAGACGCGCCTTTGTCTGGCGTTGATCTGTCGGTTCCGCTGCTGGTCAAGATGGCCGAGCAGATCAACATGGTGAAGCTATTCAAGATTGAGTGCCCGCGCGCAGCCAACAAGATCAGAATGCTCATCGAGCAAGGCGGCGCTGCCATCGAAGGGCCGTTTGACGGGGAAGAAGCGATCACTTTGCTGGCCGACCTAGATGCTGGCGCAAGCGGCTCGATGACGTCGGGCATGATTGTTGATCAGATCAAGCCAGTATTGGAACACCATCTGGCTGGAGATGTTGATACGGCCACGGCGGCCTATGCGCGCGTGGCGATGGCGATCAACCATGAAAACCGCCAGTGCGGCTGGCAGTCGTGCAAAGCGGCTATGATGGAGGGCGGTGTGATCGGTTCAGATTTTTGTCGTCACCCAATCCCGCCGCTTCATCCGGATATCAAGGCGCGCCTAATGAGCTTGTTGAAGCCTTTGGACCCGCTGGTTTTGCGATGGGGTCGTGGATGAGGCGTTGGTCCAGATGACCAGCCAACATGGCGGTACCTACAAACGGCGCAGCGTTTCCTCCAGCACACGCTGGGTGGCCGGTGTTTGCTGTTTGTAGCGATTGCGGATCACAAAGAACGGCCGCACTTGGATCCGTTCATTGATGTTCAGTTTGGCAAGTTTAGCGCCCAGGCGATCATCGGCGAACAGATCAGCCACCTGTTCGGTCAACGGTGCAACCGCATTACCTGAGGCAATCATCGCCAAAGCCACCAGCAAAGAGGAGCTGTCAGTGACGTTGAGCGGGATGGCGATGCCTTGGCTGTGATAGGCATGCTCAACGGCCTCGCGAATTGGCGAGCCGCGTTCCTGCATGATCCACTCTTCCTGGGTTAGGTCACTCAAGGCCACGGATTTTTCTTCGGCTAAGCGGTGCGATTGATGCACCACCAAAGCCACTGTCTCGCGGCGTGCCGGGTGCATTTGAAATTCAGCGGCATCGAGGTCAGGCGAAATGCGTGCGATGATGAAATCAAAGATGCCCTCTTCCAAGCCACGAACAAGCTGCGCGGATGGGCCGATCTCGATCTTCACATTCAGCCCAGGGGTCTGCGCGCGCACAGCTTGAATCGCTGGAACCAAGCAATCGACCGCAGGGCCGGTGACACAGCCAACCCGCACAGCGCCACTTGCTCCGACATTGATGGCGTGCAGCTCGTTTTCCAGCGTGTCATATTCTGACTGAATGACGCGGGCGTGGCGCAGAAAAGCCTGGCCAAGTTCCGTCGGTTCCATGCCCCAAGGGTGCCTGATGAACAGCGCGCCATCGACCTCTGTTTCGATCATCGACAAGATGCGTGAGGCTGCTGGTTGAGACATGCCCAAGGCGTCGGCGGCCACTTGCAGCTTCTCAACCTCGGCAATCTTGATCACCAGCTGCAAGTGCGCAGGCTTCATTTTACGGGTGTAGCTGGCCAAATTACATATCACCTTTGTTATGCAATGCGGCTCTAAATACATTTGAAAGCAATGTCACGATCGTTCATGACTTCAGGCAGGGGAAAAACCCCAAAAACGTGAGGCACGAGGGCCACCAAACCCAACGCGCCCTTAACCAGGAGGAAAGCATGAAGATCGGGACTATTCTCGCAGTGAGCGTTGGCGTTCTGGCGCTTACAGGCACGGCCTATGCAGACGGCCTTATCGGCATCGCCATGCCCACCCAATCATCTTCTCGCTGGATTTCGGATGGCCAGTCGATGGTGGAGCAGTTTGAGGCTGCCGGATACGACACTATTCTGCAGTACGCAGAGGATGACATCCCCAACCAGTTGGCGCAGATCGAAAACATGATCACCAATGGCGTGGATGCCTTGGTTATCGCTGCCATCGACGGCACAACACTTTCCAACGCCTTGGAAAATGCGCACTTCGCCGATATTCGCGTAATCGCCTATGACCGCCTGATCCGCGATAGCGAATATGTCAGCTACTACGCGACATTTGATAATTTCAAAGTAGGCGTGCAGCAGGCGACCTCCTTGGTGGACGGTCTGGGTGAGCGCTTTGGCGATGGACCGTACAATGTTGAACTGTTCGGCGGCTCTCCTGACGATAACAATGCCTATTTCTTCTACGATGGTGCGTTGAGCGTTCTTCAGCCACTCATCGATGATGGCACGGTGAACGTGGTGTCAGGTCAGATGGGAATGGACACAGTCGGCACCCTTCGCTGGGACGGCGCTGTGGCGCAGGCTCGTATGGATAACCTGTTGTCCGCCCATTACACCGATGCCCAAATACATGGTGTGCTGTCGCCCTATGATGGTTTGAGCATTGGTATCATCAGCTCTCTCAAGGGGGTGGGCTATGGCTCTGGTGATTTGGAGATGCCCATCGTCACTGGTCAGGATGCAGAGCTTCGCTCGGTTCTTTCCATGCTTGAAGGTGAGCAGTATTCCACTGTCTTCAAAGACACCCGCGAACTGGCCGGTGTTACGGTCGGCATGGTGCAGGCACTGCTAGAGGGCGGTGAGCCTGAAATCAACGACACGACAACCTATGACAACGGCGTCATTGTTGTGCCAAGCTTCCTGCTTGAGCCTGTATCGGTTGATATTTCCAACTGGGAAGAAATTTTGATCGGCTCCGGTTATTACACCGCTGACCAGGTGGAGTAGCTTCCTCCCAATGTCTTGGGTCGCCCGCTAGCATGGCGCGCGACCCAAAAAAACCTGCCGGACTCTCTGTACGATGCCCTCAAAGTCTCCCCCCTTGTTGGAAATGAAGGACATCACCAAGACCTTCCCTGGCGTGAAAGCGCTCAACCAAGTCAATTTGCAAGTTCAGGAAGGCGAAATCCACGCTCTGGTGGGTGAGAACGGTGCCGGCAAATCTACCCTTATGAAGGTGCTGTCAGGTGTCTATCCCGCAGGCACCTATGATGGTGAGATCCATTACGATGGGTCGCTCGCTCAGTTCAGCTCAATCGCTGATAGCGAAGAGAAGGGCGTCATCATCATCCACCAGGAGCTCGCGCTGGTTCCATTGCTTTCGATTGCCGAAAACCTGTTCCTCGGCAATGAAATTGCCGCCCGTGGTATCGTCAATTGGCGCGAGACGATGCGTCGCTCCGAAGGCCTGCTGAAAAAAGTAGGATTGTCCGAAGCTCCAACCACCATCGTTGAGAAACTAGGCGTTGGGAAGCAACAGCTTGTTGAGATCGCCAAGGCGCTATCCAAAAAAGTTCGCTTGCTGATCCTTGATGAGCCCACGGCCGCGCTGTCGGAAGCTGACAGCCAAGCCTTGCTTGACTTGATGTTGGAGTTAAAAACGCAGGGCGTCACCCAAATCATCATCAGCCATAAGCTTAACGAAGTGCGCCGTGTTGCCGACACAGTTACGGTCATTCGCGATGGTGCGACCGTATCGACAATGGCCTCGCATATTGAGGACATCTCAGAAGATAAGATCGTGCGCGACATGGTTGGCCGCGACATGGCTCACCGGTACCCGGAACGTGCGCGCAAGGCTGGCAAAACGCTCATGTCAGTCAGCAATTGGAATGTTTGGCATCCCGAACATGCCGACCGTCAAGTGATCCGCGACATCAACTTCAATGTGCGCCGAGGCGAGGTGGTTGGCATTGCTGGCCTTATGGGTTCCGGCCGCACAGAGTTGGCGATGAGCTTGTTTGGTCGTTCCTATGGCGAGAACATCAACGGCGAGGTGGAGATTGGTGGACAGCGTGTTGATGTCAGCAGTGTGCCGCGCGCGATTGCTGCGGGGCTAGCCTATGTGACAGAGGACCGCAAAAGTCTCGGCCTGGTTCTGGATGAATCCATTCAGATGAACATCACATTGAGCAACCTGGAAGCAGTGTCGGCCAATGCCATTCTCAACAGCAAGGAAGAGGCCAAAGTGGCCGACTCCTATCGCTCAGCGCTCAACATCCGCACACCCACTGTACGCCAACGCGTGGTGAACCTTTCTGGCGGCAACCAGCAAAAGGTCGTGCTGTCCAAATGGCTCTTCGCAGAACCCGACATTCTCATTTTGGATGAACCGACACGCGGCATCGATGTGGGTGCCAAATACGAGATTTACGGCATCATCAACGATCTCTCCGCGCAGGATAAAGGCGTGGTGATGATCTCCTCCGAAATGCCTGAACTGCTGGGCATGTGCGATCGCATCTACGTCATGAACGAAGGGGCGTTTGTCGGCGAGCTAACAGCGGAAGAAGCAAGCCAAGAACGCATCATGTCACTGATCGTGACACACTAGTTGGAAGGACGAGCCAAGGTGGCCCAAGCGCAAGCGCAAGAGACTTCAACCCCATCGAGGATGGGCGCTTATCTGGTCGCCAACTTCCGACAGTATGGTCTGCTGTTGGCCCTCATCGCGGTGATGCTATTCTTTCACATTGTGACAGATGGAACGCTGCTGCGTCCGGTGAACATCACCAACTTGCTGCTACAAAACAGTTACATCATCATCATGGCGCTAGGCATGTTGATCGTCATCGTGTCGGGGCACATCGACTTGTCAGTCGGCTCAGTGATGGGATTCATTGGGGCGTTGGCGGCCTATCTCATCGTTAGTCTTGATATGTCCATGTGGGTCGCCGTGCCCATTTGCATTCTGTTTGGCGGGCTCATCGGTGCCGCGCAAGGCTACTGGGTCGCCTATTGGGGGATACCGTCTTTTATCGTCACGCTGGCAGGCATGTTGGTGTTTCGCGGGCTGTCCCTCTGGCTACTGGATGGCCAGTCTCTCGGTCCTTTCCCGCGCGAGTTCCAGGTCATCGCAAACGGCTTTGTGACCGATCCATTCCCGGCAGGCATAGGCGAGCGGCTTGCTGCCGTGTTCGATGTGTCGCGCCTGAATGTGTTGGCGCTTGGCACAGGGATCGTCGCCGCCGTCTTGATACTCTGGATGGGGATGCGCAGGCGCGCGCAAGACCTTGCCTATGGCGTGGAGGTTGAACCGACCATTTTCTTTGTCGCGCGCAACGCCATCATCGTCACGGCGGTGGTGTTCATTTGTTACAAGCTATCGACGTTTCGCGGGCTGCCCAATGTTCTGCTCACTATGGGCGTGCTGACCCTGATCTACGCCTTTCTTACCGAAAGCACGATTTTGGGGCGGCGGATTTACGCCCTTGGGGGCAACGAAAAAGCAGCTACACTGTCGGGTGTTAAAACCAAACGGCTGACGTTTTTGGCATTCACCAATATGGGCGTTCTGGCCGCGGTGGCTGGCTTGGTCTTTGCTGCGCGTCTCAACTCCGCAACACCAAAGGCAGGCTTTGCCCTTGAGTTGGATGTGATCGCCGCTGTCTTCATCGGCGGTGCGTCTATGTCTGGTGGTGTCGGCAAGATCGTCGGCGCCGTTGTGGGCGCGTTCCTGATGGGTGTGCTCAACAACGGTATGTCGATCATGGGCATTGGGATCGATTATCAGCAGATGATCAAAGGCTTGGTGCTTCTGGCTGCCGTCATTTTTGATGTCTACAACAAGAGCAAGCAGTAGGCGCTGGAGCCGCGCGCGATCACCGGGTTATTATGGACCTGCGATTACGTTCCGGGCGCAGCAATGAAACTCATGGTTTTTGCCAGGCCCTGGCGCATGTGGTCTTCAAGGTGAACAATCATAGCATCAAGATCATCGCCGCACGCTAGCTGGATGTAGGTGTCATGGGCCTCGCGCATCGGGCCTGCCCGCCCGTGGGCCTGCTGATGCATTGCAAAATAGAACTGCAAATTGGGCAGCAGGCGGCGCCAACTTTTTTGCAGCAATGTGTGGCCAGAAAGCTCGTAGCACCAGCTGTGCAACTCCAGTTCCCGTTCAATCGCCCCATAGGGATCAACGCCCTGATCAATGACCGCCGTTAAGGCGCTATTGCGACGTCGTAGATCGGCCAACGCGGTATCGGTGCGCAGGTCCCAGCATTGGCGAAAGGCAAACTGTTCCAGCGTGGTGCGCAGAGAGTAGATTTCCTCAAGGTCCTTCTTGGTGACTGATCGCACAAACAAACCTTTGTAGGGCTGCGAAACGAGCAAACCGATATCGACGAGTTCACGAATGGCCTCGCGGAGCGGCCCGCGGCTGATGCCCAACGCACTGGCAAGATCATTTTCAGTGAGCCGAGCACCGGCTTCAAGCTGGCCAGACACGATCAATTGCTTGATCTGATCAACGGTTTTGCCGCGCAGCGTGGTGTCATTGATGGGGCGCAGAGAGGTTATGGCACTCATGCTTTTGCTGCCACCTGCTCTTCGATCAATTGCTTATAGAGACTTCGGATGCGGCGGGTGATGGGGCGTGCACCATCGCCGATGGTCTTACCATCTATCTCCGCCACCGGGGTTTGCGCGCCGAATGTGCCGGTCAAGAAGGCTTCCTCAGCGCTGTAGGCTTCGTAGAGCGAGTAGTTTTTCTCATACACCGGAATGCCGTCAGCGCGGCACACATCAATGACCTTTTGCCGGGTGACACCATTCATGCAGTAGTCGCCAGTGGAGGTCCAAACTTCGCCACACCGTACGATGAAGAAATTGCAGGCGTTGGTCGTGTTCACGAACCCGTGGGGATCAAGCATTAGCGCTTCGTCTGCGCCTGCTTGTTCAGCCTGCAAACAGGCAATCACGCAGTTGAGTTTGGAATGCGAATTGTATTTCGCATCCTGGCTCATCGGCAAGCCACGGACTTGGGGGACTGTTGCCAAACGTATTCCCTCGGACTGTAACGTATCGACCGGTTTGGAATGCTCCATGATGATCACGAGCGTCGGACCAGAGCGGCTAAGCGATGGGTGCTGAAATGGTTTGACCTTCACGCCGCGCGTCAACATCAACCGGCAATGCACATCGCTGATCATGTTGTTGGCGCGTTGCGTTTTCCGCAATGCTTCGCGTATGCCATCGCGATCCATGCCGACGTCCAATGACACTGCTTTGCAGGAGCCAAAAAAACGATCCATGTGCTCGTCGAAGAAAGCCCAAACACCATCGTAGAGGCGCATACCTTCCCACATGCCATCGCCCAGCATGAACCCGGAATCATAGACCGATACCATGGCCTCACTGCGATGTTTGAGCTCGCCATTGATGTAGATGAGGATGTCCTGATTGCGCGCATCATCCTGCGCGTCGTGGGTGGTGTGCCTTTCTACCTGGGCGTCCATCTGCGGTGTCACGTCCTTAATCGATCTGTGGTTCAGGAAGGCGGAACGTGCCGTGGCCGCGAAGAAAATTCTTCGTGCCTTCCTCTTTAGGGTGGGTGAGTACGTCGGCGGGCGTGCCTTGTTCAAGGATGCGGCCCTCTGACAAAAACAGAACTTTGTCAGCCACTGCATAGGCAAAGCCCAGCTCATGGGTGACGATGATCATGGTCATGCCTTCTTCGGCCAGCGTCTTCATCGTCTCCAAAACCTCGCCGACAAGTTCAGGGTCTAGCGCTGATGTTGCTTCGTCAAAGAGCATGATTTCCGGCTCCATCGCCAGAGCCCGGGCAATGGCGACACGCTGCTGCTGACCGCCAGAAAGCTGAGCAGGAAACGCATCGGCCTTCCAGTCTAGCCCGACCTTTCCAAGGTATTTCTCACCCCGACGTCGACACTCATCGGCGCCGAGCTTCAAAACGGTGCGAGGCCCTTCCATGACGTTTTCGATGGCCGTCATGTGGGGGAAAAGGTTGAAGTGCTGAAACACCATACCGACGCGGGCGCGCAGTTTTGTCAGCTCGCGCTCATTGTAAACCATCTGGCCATTGCGCTCATGCCCGATCACTTCGTCATCGAGAACAACGCGGCCAGAGGATGGAATTTCCATGAAGTTGACACACCGCAGCATCGTTGACTTGCCGGACCCTGAAGCGCCAATCAGAACGATCACTTCTCCCTTCTGAACCGACAGATCGATACCCTTAAGCACTTCCAGTTCGCCGAAGGATTTGTGCAGCTCTTCAATACGCAAAACAGCGGTCATGACGTTAACTCCCGACATCATTGCGCTTTTCAAACCGGCGCACGATGATCGTCATCGGAAACAGGACTGCGAAGAAGATCAACGCAACGGCGGTGTACATTTCGATTGGGTTGAAGGCGATGGTCGAAACAACCTTCGCTTTGTGCATCAGATCACCATAAGCGATGACAGAGGCCAGGGAGGTCATTTTGAACAGCTCAACGGCCCGGTTCATGAAAGCTGGCAGCATACGGCGGATTGCCTGCGGCAACACAATGCGGCGCATCTGCTCCCAGTAGCTCATGCCGAGCGCTTTGCCCGCCTCCCACTGCCCTTTGGCGATGGATTGAAGCCCTGCGCGATAGATCTCCGAGGAGAACGCCACCGTGTTGAGCGTCAATCCCAAAGCGGCAGCGGTGAAAGCATCAATGCGAAACGGTGCAATGATGGGGAAGGCGAAAAAGAACCAGATGATCTGCACCAGCACCGGTGTGTTGCGAAAAACCTCAACAAAGGCAGTGGCCGGATAGTAAAGCCACCCTTTTCCGGAAAATCTGGCAGCGCCGACAAAAAGGCCAAAAAATAATCCGAGCACCAAGCACGTGAAACCAAGTATGAGCGTGTTTTGCAGGCCCTGCCAGAGAAGGGCGCGATTGGCGAAGACTTGTGAGAAATCCCAAGCGTATTCCATGATCAGCCCCCTAGTTCACAACGGTTTCGCCGGAGCGGGCAAGGCGCTTCTCCAGCCGACGAACCGCGATGGAACAGGCGAATATCACAATGAAGTACATGGTCGCCGCGACCGTATAGACCTCGATAGTTCGAAACGTCGTCTGGGCGATGTTGTTGGCCTGATAGAGCAGGTCAGCATAGGAAATGGTGCTGACCAGCGTCGTTGTCTTCATCAACTCAATGGCCCGTTCCAGGAACGCTGGAATCATGCGTTTGACCGCTTGCGGCAAGATCACGCGTCGTAGGGTCTCGTTGCGATTCATCCCGATGGCTTTGGACGCCTCCCATTGGCCACTGTCGATAGACTGGATGCCAGCGCGGAAGACCTCGGCAAAGAATGCTGAACTTTGCAGACTGAAAGTGAGGACTGCTGCACGAAAAGGGTCGATCTCGATGCCGATCAAAATCGGCAAGGCGAAGAAGAACCAGAACAGTTGCGCGATGGGTGGTGTGGTGCGCAGGAACTCGATCACCAAACCCACTGGAATGCGGATCGGCCAAGCACCATAGAGCCGCAGCAGAGCCAAAATCAGACCGAGCGGAACCCCGAATAGCAGCGCCAACCCTGTGACTTTGAGCGTGTTGATCAAGCCCAAAATCAAGAGATCGAAGTCTCGGAAAACGATGGCGAAATCCCACTCGTATCCCATTACCCGCGCTTTCGTTGGAAGAAAGGGTAGGCGGGCGCTGTGCTGCGCCCGCCCTGCTGATTAAGCCTACCAGTTCTCGCGACGGATGGCTGGAACGCTGGCAGGGTCCACACCGAACTCGGTGAGGAAGTCTTCGTACCAAACCTGCGTTTGCCCGGTTTGATAGTAGTAGGAGATGGCCGTGTTCACCCAATCACGCCAGCGTGTGTCATCCTCGCGTCGAACCCCAGCAGAAGATGCAGACTGACGAATAGGTGCAGGCAGGACGATCTGGCCACGACCGATGCGCTCACGCATCGCAATCAGCGGCGGATGGAAAAGCGATACCGCATCCACACGGCCAGACTGGAAGGCGGCCACCGATTCACCGTTTGACGGAAAACGCAGAATGTTGGCGTCGCTCAGACGGGCACTAACATAGCTGTCCATTGTTGTGCCCTGGGTGACAGCAATCGAGATATCCGTGCTGTTGAGATCATCCCAGGTTTCAATGGTCAGATCATCATCGGCGAGCACCGCCAGAGCGTAGTAAAGCAAGGGTTGTGCCGGGAAGTCGATGGTCATGGCACGCGCTGGTGTCGCGTCGAGCACGAACATGATGTCGATCTGGTCTGCCTGGAGGGCTGAAACAGCGGTTCCCCAGGTGACTTCAACCGGCTCAAGCTCCACGCCAAGCGTTTCTGCCATCGCAGCGCCAATGGAAACGCCAAGGCCCGACCAATCTCCCGTCGCAGGATCGTTAAAGTACCAGGGCGGGGCCTGTGTGACACCGATCCGCAGGGAGCCGCGGTCTTGAATCGCATCCCACGTGGACTGGTCTTGAGCCTGAGCCACGCCACCTGCGCCAATCATCATGGCGAACGCGACAAGCCCGGCACCAAATATTTTGCCGAGAGTTTTGAGCATTGGAGAACCTCCAGATTTCGAGAACACCGCCAATGTCTTCACAGATTGTAGGATTGTCAACAATAAACAAAGCTGAGTCCGATTGCTCAACAAATCACCGCTTTCTGTTCCATCTGGGCGCACGTATCACAGCAAAAGGCCCCGTGGTTTCCCACGAGGCTTTTTATTTCTTTATCAGTAGGTTATTCGCCTAGCGCAATGCCTTCACGGCGAGGGTCGGCGCCACCTGACAATCCATCGCCAACCGCGATTGCGTGCAGGCCTGAGGTTAGAGCACGTACATTCACCTCAAAGCCCATCTCTTCCAATGGCCCTTGTAAATCGACGGCACTGGTGCCTTCTTCCACATCGTAAGTGCCGAACCGGTTGACCAAATGCGGCATATCGATAGCCGCTTGCACATCCATGCCCCAATCAACGTGCGCGATAATGGTCTGTGCCACATAGCCAATGATCCGGCTGCCGCCCGGTGACCCAATAACAAGCACCGGCTCGCCATCTTGCAATACGATGGTTGGTGACATGGAGGAACGAGGCCGTTTGCCTGGCTCAATGCGATTGGCAATGGGCACACCGTCACGTTGGGTGCGGAACGAAAAGTCGGTCAGCTCATTGTTAAGCAGAAAACCGCCCGGAGCCATGACGCGAGAACCAAAGCCGTTCTCAATCGTGGTGGTCATCGACAGCGCATTGCCAAAAGAATCCACAATAGAAATATGGCTGGTGGAGGGCAACTCAAGTGACTCATCGTCCGTCAGCAGTAGGGCGTGATCCCATTCAGGTATCCCGGCCGACACCTCAGTCAAGGCTTCCTCGCCAGCCAGCAGTTCGGCACGTGCCGCCAAATAGTCAGGATCAACTAAACCTTGTGTCGGCATCGGTACGAAGTCGCTGTCGGCCATGTAGCGGCCACGGTCCGCGAATGCCAAACGCGAAGCATCGCCGATAATCCGCCACGCATCCGCGCTATCCGGGCCCATGGATGCCAGATCGTAAGACGCCGCCATTCCAAGAATCTGGCCGACAGTCAGCGCGCCCGATGAGGGTGGTCCCATGCCGCAAACATCATGATCGCGATACTCGACGCAGACTGCGTCGCGCTCGACAACATCATAAAGTGCCAGATCGGTGAGGCTGAGATGACCGGGATTGCCTTCCGCGCCGCGCACTGCAGCAACGATACCTTCCGCGATCGGTCCGGCGTAGAACGCGCTGACACCTTCGCTGGCGATGGCTTGTAGCGTGTCGGCATAGGCCTGGTTGATCAGAATTGACCCTTCGGCAATGGGCTCGCCGCCGGGCAAAAAATAGTTAGCAGTTGCCGGGAAGCGACTGAGCCGTTCAGCATCGCCTGCAACCAGGGTGGCAAGGCGAGGGGAGACGGTAAACCCATCTTCAGCATACCCAATGGCAGCATTGAAAAGTCCGCTCCAATTGGAATTACCCCACCGCCGATGCGCTTCCTCCATAAGGGCAGGCGTGCCCGGTGTGCCGACCGATAACCCGCCGACAACAGCATCAAAGAAACGAAGCGGTTCGCCAGCATCATCCTGAAACATCGTGGGTGTGATGGATTGTGGTGCCGTTTCGCGACCATCCAGCGTTGTTACCTCACCGGACCGCGCGTCATACCACACCAAAAATGCTCCACCGCCCAAGCCGGAAGACTGCGGCTCCACCAAACCGAGCACTGATTGAACAGCCACCATCGCATCAGCTGCTGTGCCGCCAGCCCGCAACACATCTGCGCCGGCTTCAACCGCAAGTGGATTTGCCGCGGCAACCATCCAATTGTCAGCCTCCACTGGTTGTCCGTTCTCCTTGGACGCCATAGCATCCGTCGCCGCCTCGCTAAGCCCGGAGAAGGCGCTGTGTGATGCCATTTCTGGTGAAACGCTGTCGGCTGCTTGCTGCGCAAGAGCGCTGGTGCTCATAAGAGCGGTAAGGGTCAGAGCCAAAGTGATCCGCATATTGTATCCTCCTCGAGTTGTTTCCCAAGAGGGTGGATCAGCGCCAAAACTCAAGCAAGCCAAATATCGCTACTTGATCATTTCAACCGCAATTGTGATCCGCTGAAATATTGATGTGATGACCGCATCGGAAAACCACAAAATATGTGGTCAATCAGAGTGAACGTTGAACGCTCACGTTTACGATAAGAATGCGATGACACTCCAGATCCATTGAAATACCAGCAAAGACTACTTTGTCTGTCCTTGACGAACGCCGCAACCTTCGTTGATGGTGCTATCGAAATCGTCAACCCGCGTTCTCAAGCCTTCGACCGACCGTTCTGGTGGTTAGAATTCTAGGCTCGTTGTAACGCCAAGTGAGGGAAAGGGCGCCAAAAGCGCTCCAGGATTGACCATGGAAGTACGCGAAGTGTTTGCGCGGAATCTGCGTAACCTGTGTGAAACGCAGCCAAGCATTGCAAGCGTTTGCAGGGATGTCGACATAAACCGTCAACAGTTCGCGCGTTACCTCAGTGGTAAGGGTTTGCCGAATACAGGAAACTTGGAAAAAATATGCGAATATTTTGGAATCGTTGAAGCCGAACTTTTCAGTTCCAACAGGTTGGTAGATGCAAGCCAAGACCTTAAACACAAGCACCCCGTTGGGCGCCATCTGATGGGTATCATCGAAGAAGAGTCTCCTGCGCGCATCGCGCCAGGGATATACTTCGTTGATTTCACTGGGCCACAGCACGAAAACACCGTGGTGCGCTCGGTGCTCATCGTGAAAGCCCAGGGAAACCTAATGACCTTTCGTCGACTCACCGGATTTGGAGAACGACGACGTAGCTGGTGGGCGCAGTTCGATGGCGACCATGAGGGTGTGATCCTTGAGCGTCGAGGGAACTTTTACCTCATGGGTATCAACAGCAGTGGTACCCGAGAGCCATCGATGCTGGTGCTGCGCTACGCGGCGACCGAGCGCTTCGTTTTGGTGGGGCACGCCTCAATTATCGGACCGACCGGCCCGACGACTATGGCCGCCGTGATCACCGCAGCCCCAAAATCAATGTCGCTACGCGGCGCTTTAAAAAATGCGCGCTCTCACGCCGTGGATGCACCGACCATTCCCATGGACATTATCGACTTGCTGGAAAGCGAACGTCACAGCTTGGCCCGCCAGCCAGCACCGCTTATTCACGCGGTGCCTGCTTAACCTACTAACTTCTTGTAAGCATTTTGGGCCTGTGCGTTGAAACGTGCAGGCCTTTTTTGTCGTGTTTTTGACTCATAACAGTCACATGTTCGCACCTTTCGCACAAAGTGCGAAGGGCTTGTGCGCATCTCTCAGTCTCAGCGCACCCTTCGCAGATCGCGCTGCTCGTTGGCCCCCGTCAAATTTTCCATGTTGAAGCCAGCCGCAACGTGCGGCGAAGCAAACATTTGGAGAATGACAATGACCACTTTGGATCTCGCGGTGACTCAGGTTTCTCAAATCGAAGGTGTTGACACACCTGCTATGGCCTACGACAAGCGCTAGTCTTGTAGGACTGCAGACCGGTAGCCGAACAAGGCTACCGGTCTTCGCATGCTTAGGGAGCATGGAATGCACTATAGGGCGTCGCACGCCTTAGTTTTTTATGCAGAAGGTGAGACCGGACTGATCGGCCTCAACTACCTTCAAAACAAGCGTTTCGCCGGTAAGACTGACATCATCACGCTGCTCGGCGTGATGCGCGATTGGCTCACAGTTGATGCTATCGCCGAGGCTCTTGGTGCAGACGATACAACGCTTCTCTCCTCGCAACTCGAAGGTCTTTCCGCCGCCGGCATCGTGATCCGTCAGGGTTCAAACGAGGCCACGCGCGAGGATGCGCACTTTTCCGCTTGGAAATGGGGTGCCCCGGCCGCGCTTTATCATCACATCGTGCAAGATCGACCGGTTATGTCAGTCGATGAAGCGCTGGAAAAGCAGCGCGAGAAAATCGACACCACCGACCAGCCGCATGCCTACTTTGTGCCCGATGCAACCGAAACCAAGATAGAACTGCCGCGGGACTGGGGATTTACCGATGCTGAACTTGGCGCAAGCATGGATGCCCGCAGAACCGTGCGAGAGGTTGCCAGTACCGCGGTTTCCCAAACAGCCTTGTCAGATTGTTTGCGCGCAGGCTTCGGCATCAATGGCTACACACAAAACGAGGCAGGTGTTCGCCTTCCGCTGTCTTTCACGCCATCAGGTGGCGCTCGAAACCCTTATGATGCCTTTGTGTTCGCACAGAACGTCGAAGGCCTAAAGCCGGGCATCTATCAATACGCGCCGCTTGCCCATACATTGGTACGCTTTGGCCAGAAGTCTGCTGGGTTTTCAGAGATGCTTGGTGGTCAAGATTGGCCCGATAAGATGCCATGTTTTATCGTTTTGCGCGCAGATTTTTCACGCAGCATGTGGAAGTATGACGATGCCAACGCCTACCGCGTCGCGTTGATCGAAGCTGGGCATATCGGCCAAAATGTTATGCTGGCTGCCAGTGCACATGGACTAACAGCGTGCCCTTCCGCTGCACTCAATCATGCTCAAGTGGCCAAGGATCTTGGTCACAGCGACGATCCGGTGAAGGCTGCTGTTTATGCGCTTGGAATCGGACACCCAGACGCTGAACCATCCGGCAATGAAACGGACCAAAACACCGATCAGCCTTTTTCGATGACTTAGAAGCAATGCAAGGCAGGCAGCTGCTTTGCCGTTATGGTTGGTTGCTATCCCGCAGTGCTTGGGTTTTGGCAATCAGATCGACCCCCATCTGGGCCATTAGGTCGTTGTAATCGAGCAGCACCCAGTTCTCCATGATTTTGCCGTCAGCACAGCGATAGAAGTCCATCACCCGAAGCGTCAGTGCTCGCCCGTCGGCTTTCACGCCCAGATAGTCGCCCTTGAATGTCATGGTCATCGAGGGCCAACCGGAAATCGCCGCATAATTGCTATCGCCGATGCGGCAATAGTGGTCCCCACCCTTGCGATCTGGGAAGGCACGAAGAAACCCTTCGCGGTGATCCTTCACGAATCCGTCCCACAGATAGTTTGATCCAATGCCAGCCGGGCCGTACCAGAGCATGTCTTCGTGCCAATAGCCGGACGCGCCAGTTTGATTGCTTGACGAGAACGTTGTTGGATCAAAATGGTGAAGATCGGCGAGCATGCCTTCAACGATGTCCAATGATTGGCGAGCGGACTTCAGATCTCCAGACGGCAAAACTCCATCATGAGTCGCTGGCCCGGGGAACAGCGTTTCCAGGCCATAGGAAAGGCCGAACGGACTGATGCCGCACTGACGGATCATGTCGGGAATATCGAGGATGATGCGTGCTTTGGAGATTAACCCATCGTCGATACGATAGAACTCGCCGGAGCGGGCCAGCATAAGATGGTGCGATGGCGCGATACCCAAAAACGGCGCGTCGAAGTTGCCAAGATAGTGGGTGACGGAAGCAACCCACTGACCGCCTTCTTCACGAATGTTGTCACCGCCAATGAAAATCTCATCGCGCCGTTGAACACGCGTCAAAGCGGCACGAAGAGGGCGGATGAAACCATCAAGAATGGCATCGGGGCCAACCAGTTGATTGATGGGATATGAAACGTCCCAAACACAGTCCGACGCCAAATGCTCATGCATCAAATCGCTCAAAACCGACTCAGGTGCTCGAATCAATGTGTTGAGAAACGTGTGGGCGGCTGCCCGAAAATCGGTCATTGTGGCTCCAAAAGTGGCTGTTTGCCGCTACGCTGCAAAGGTATGCAAGTTCGCTCTTGCCACGCTTCGCAATGTGTTGAAAGCTATCAAGCTCACGGAGCTAAAAACAAAAAACACCGTGTGGGAGTGGGTATGGCTGAAATTCAATTGCGCAATGTGTGCAAGCGATGGGGCTCGTTTGTCGGTGTCGACGACTTTGATCTCACCATAGCTGACAGAGAATTCTTGGTGCTTTTGGGCCCGTCTGGCTGTGGCAAGACGACAACCATGCGGATGATCGCAGGGCTGGAAGAAGCCACCAGTGGCGACATCAACATTGCGGGTCGCCGGGTGAATGATCTTGACCCCAAAGACCGCGACATCGCGATGGTGTTTCAAAGCTACGCGCTCTATCCGAACATGAATGTCTACGAAAACATTCGTTTCCCGCTAAAAGTGCGCAAAATCCCTCAAAATGAACATGATGCCCGCGTGCGCCGCGCCTCTGCCATGGTTGAGTTGGACGAATTTCTGCACCGCAAGCCCTCAGAGCTTTCCGGTGGTCAGCGTCAACGCGTGGCGCTTGCGCGCGCCATTGTGCGCGAGCCCAACGTCTTTTTGATGGACGAGCCGTTATCGAACCTTGATGCGAAGCTGCGCGTTTCAACCCGCGCCCAAATCAAAAATCTTTCCCACGAACTGGCTGTCACGACGATTTACGTGACCCATGATCAGATCGAGGCAATGACGCTGGCTGATCGCGTTGTTGTTATGAAGCAAGGCATTGTTCAGCAAGTCGGCACACCCACAGAGATTTATGACAAACCTGCCAACACATTTGTTGCCGGCTTCATTGGCTCACCGGCGATGAACCTGATGGAAGGCAAGTTGGAACGCGGCACGTTCACAGCTGAAAATGTTGAGGTGGCAGGCCTTAATGGCCCCGATGGACCAACTGTTCTCGGCTTCCGTGCTGAGGATGCGCAGATCACCAATGCAGGCGAGATCAATGCGCCGGCCTATTCGGTCGAGCTGCTGGGCGATGCAACGATGATCACCGTGCGCGCAGGTGGCGCTTTGGTGGCCGTTAAAGCCCACAAAGACTACCGCACCAAAATCGGATCACCGGCTGCCATCGCTGTGGCTCCCGCGATCTGTCACCTTTTCAATGCCGATAGCGGACAGCGCATCGAGTAAGTGCAGAACAAACACGTTTGCCCATTTGGGCGCCGCAAACACGCTTGGCAACAATGCCCAGCGAATAACAAGGGAGATACAATCTCATGAAAAAACTTCTTCTCGCCAGCGCCGTATCCGTCGGCGCGATCATGGCTGCAAGCACAACGGCCCACGCTGATTGCGCCATCCAAAATGATGTTGAGCTGTCCTCGCTGACGGCCGGCTTCGAGGCCTGGAAATCGGTTACGGATGCCATGGCCGAATGCGGCAATTTCTCCGCCGAGCTGGACCAAGAGTTCCGCACCAAGCAGCCAGCAGCCTTTGCGGCTAACCCTTCACTCTATCAAATTGGTGGCGTGTCCAACGGCACGGTAACCCCGCTGCTCAACGAAGGCACTATCCGTCCACTCGATGATCTTGTTGCTGCCTATGGTCAGGACTTGTCCCCCAACCAATTGATCCGCATCGACGGTCAGATCATGGCTGTGGCCATGATGGTGAATACCCAACACCTTATGTACCGGCACGACATCTTTGATGATTTGGGCCTGGATGTTCCAACCACCTGGGATGAAGTCATCATCGCTGCTGAGGCGATCCAAGAAGCTGGCGTGGTCGAATACCCACTTGGTGGCACCATGAAAGCCGGCTGGAACATTGCCCAAGATTTCAACAACATGTTCTTGGGCTTTGGCGGTTCTTTCGTGAACGATGACGGCACACCCAGTGTGAACACCGACGCAGGCGTGAACGCGCTGGAAATGATGGCGCGTCTCACAGAGTTCATGGATCCTGAATATCTGGTGTCCGACAGCACCTATGTGCAACAGCAGTTCCAGCAAGGCACCATTGCTATGGCCAACCTTTGGGCATCGCGCGCTGCCGCTATGGACAATGCTGATGAAAGCCAGGTCGTCGGCTTGGTCAACACGGCGGCTGCTCCGATGGCGATAGACGGCGGTGCGCCAGCAACAACGCTTTGGTGGGACGGAATCGTGATCGCTTCCAACATCACCGACGAGGAAGCTGAAGCTGCGTTCCAAGTGGCACTTGAAGGCATCGACACTGACATGGTGACGGAAAACAACGAAGACGCGATCTGGTTGATCCCCGGTTACGAACCAAACCGTTTGGCCGAAGGTGCAATTGCGACCGCAACGGCTGATCCAGCACCGCAGTCTTACCCGTCGTCCACTGAGATGGGCTTGATGCACACGGCGCTTGGGAACCAATTGCCAGCCTTCTTTACCGGTGAGCTGTCAGCCGAAGAAACGCTGGAGGCGATTGAAGCTGAGTATCTTACCGCCGCTGAAGAAGCCGGCATTCTTTAAGCACTGAAATGCGGGGCCGGCGGACACCAGCCCCGCACTTTCTTCTCGGGCAACACCAGGACATTTTGGGGGAGATGGCATGAAGTTCCGCACCTTTGCCGCCTTTGTTGGCCCATCCATCTTCCTGATGCTTTTGTTTATTGCTGCGCCGCTTGTGAGCGTGTTCACGCAGAGCTTTTATCTCACCCAGCCGGTTGTTGAGATCGTTACCGAAGAGGTCTGCACACCCGGATTCCTAAGGCAAACCTGCACAACGGAAACACGTAGCCAACCCGTTCTAAACGAGGACGGACGCGTGGTGCGCGAGACGACCTTCGTGGGCCTGCAAAGCTACCGCAACGTGTTGGAGCCAGAGCGCGCCTGGGAAGCGGTGTCCAATTTCGATATTGGCGGACTTCTTGCGATTGATTTTTGGAAGGCGCTGCGCTTCACGCTCACTTTCACGCTCATTACGCTGCCATTGGTCATTGGTGTTGGTTTGGCCATAGCGCTGGCCGTCAACAATGCTGCGAAAGTGGTGCGCGGGCCGGTGATTTTCGTATCGCTACTGCCTTTTATCATCACGCCGGTCATTGGCGCGCTATCCATCAGATGGTTGTTCGTCGGCGACGGCATCCTGACGCGTGCGTTGGAATGGTACTTGGAACGCGACATTGCGATGTTCGCGCAAGGCTGGACCATTGAAGTCTTGATGCTGTTCTACCGTGTCTGGCATGTGGCACCGTTCGCCTTCGTGATCTTCTACGCTGGCCTTCAAACCGTGAACACCGACACAGTGGAAGCAGCGATCATCGATGGCGCCTCGCGTTGGCAACGGCTCTGGTACATCATCGTGCCGCACCTGATGCCGTTGATCGTCTTTGTTGCGCTGATCCATTTGATGGATGCATACCGCGTGTTTGAAGAGATTGTCGGCTTTTCTTCGCAAGCACACGTCATCTCTTTGCAGTGGCTCACTTACGACTTCCTACAACCTGATGACTCCGGCAATCGCGCAGTCTCGCGCGCCTCAGCATCAGCCATGCTGACAATGATCGGTATTGTGATCTTGTTGATACCGTTGCTGCGAAAAACCTGGCGCGATCATAGGGGGACGCGCTGATGTCTGGCCCCAAAGCGCTCCAGCAACCACTGTCGCTACGCTTCTTTTCTGGTGCTTTCCTCGCATTCTGGTGCTTGCTTGCGGCGTTTCCAATCTTCTGGATTGCAGTCATGAGCTTCAAAGCGCCAGTTGATGCGTTTGCAGGCAATCCGCTGGATGTGATTTTAGGACCCATGACGCGCGCGGGCGGTGATGGGCTAACATTGATCGATATCGTTGTCGGTATTGCTGTGCTCTACGGCGCCGTTCAGGTGGCCATGCGTGGATTGCCAAGGTTTGTTGCCATCGACGCACCATGGAGCAACACCGTCCTTCGTTGGCTGATCGGCTGCACGGCATTCGCTATCGGCTTCGTACTTGTTTTCTTCGGCCTTCTGCCACCCATTCTAAACGCCGTGAACGGTGCCTTGGGTTTAGAGCCAGTGATTGGCCTCACCACAGTGCATTACCAAGCAGTCTGGGTGGATAATGAGTTTTGGCGCAACTTCGTCAACTCGCTCATCGTCACGGTGGGCGTGGTCACGGTTTCACTGACGGTTGGTACCCTGGCTGGCTACGCGTTGGCCAGGTCAGGCTCGCAGCTGGCCTTCTGGATTCTGATTATCGCGCTCATTTTTCGCGCACTGCCGCACTCGGTTCTTGTTGCGGGCTACCTACCGGTGTTTGTGAACTCAGCGGCTATCCTAGAGCCCATTTTCGGTGAGAACGCCCCAACACTTTACGGTCAACCGCTGGCGGTCATTGCCGTGCTCGTTTCCATCAATCAGCCCTTCACAATCTGGATGCTGCGTTCATTTTTCATGAGTATTCCAGCTGAGCTTGACGAAGCCGCGCGAGTGGATGGCTGCACCCATTTCCAGGCGTTTCGCTGGGTCATCATGCCAGTCATGTGGCCAGGTGTTATCACCACAGGGTTGTTTTCATTCTTGCTGGCCTACAACGACTTTCTCGTCACCTCCTTGCTTTTGGATGCATCCAATCAAACGATGGTTCCAGCTATTGCTGGCTATTTCAACCGCGAGACGACGACCACCGATCAGGTGGAAGCTGTTGCCGCCGCCGTCTCCATCACCGCGCCTTTGTTCTTGTTGGTGATGATCTTTCAGCGACAGATTGTTTCCGGTCTGACGGCCGGGGCGGTTAAGGGGTAGGGTCATGTCATCAAATGCCCGCAACGGTGCCCTCATGCGCCACCCCTGCCTGAACCGTATGCCGCGCGACTTCATAAGTATCTGAGACGTTTTCTCCAAACGTTTCAATACATTATGAATGGATGGGCATATGCAGGGTTCACGACCCGAACACGCGCTTCTTACGCGCGACACCGATCTTTCCAAGACCGATGAGACGCGACGCGTCATCGAGGAAATGGTCGATGGATTGAATGATCATCGTATCGATGGCATGGGCGAATTCTTCGCGCAAAGCTTTCGCTGGATGGGCAATTTTGGCTGCGGCACCAAGCTTGGACTGCAGCAGTTTCAGGACAATTGGCAACGACCATTTCAGACAGCCTTCACCGATAAAGTCTGCATCGATGAGGCTCGCCTGTTTATGGGCGAGTGGGCTGCCGCGTTTGGACGACAGGAAGCCGTACATTCTGGCGCCTTCATGGGCATCGCGCCGACCGGTAAGCGCGTCACGATCCGCTACATGGACTTCTGGAAAGTCCAGGACGGACGCATCGCCGACAACTGGGTAATGGTCGACTTCCCCGACATCCTGGCTCAGTTGGGCGTGGACGTTTTTAAGGGTGAGGGCTGGGAGGCCTATGACCGCGGAGAGCGTGTACCGCCACACCCGGAGGCAGCATGATGGATTTGCCAACTCACCACAAAGCATTGATCGCGCCCTACCGGGCTGCCCTCTACAATTTTAATGAGGCAGCGCTGCTGACCGTCATGGACGATTTGTTCAGTCTTGATCTGGTTGCAAACTTTTGCCACCCGATCGGCACGCTATCAGGGCCAGCTGCAACCTATGTTGCCACCATAGCGCCATTGGCGAACGCGTTTCCTGATCTTGAGCGTCGCGACACCATTGTCATGGCTGGTTCAACACCAGAGGGGCAGCATTGGGTTGGGTGCGGTGGTTTTTACACCGGAACCTTCAAGCGCCCGTTTCTCGACATCCCACCGACCGGCCACATGGCCGCGATGCGCTTTCACGAGTTCTACCGGTTCGAAGACGAAAGGGTGGTAGAAATCCAAGCGCTTTGGGACATCCCCGAGCTGATGATGCAGGCAGACGCTTGGCCAATGCAGCCAAGCTTAGGCCGCGAATGGCAGGTGCCGGGGCCTGCGACGCAGGATGGGATCGTGCCCAGTCCTTACGACGAACCTACAAGCCAGACCACTTGCCAACATATCATCGACATGTTGGAGGCCATGAAGCGCCATCCATCGCAAGGTGGACCAGAGGTGATGGAAATGGATCGCTATTGGCACGAAAAAATGAGCTGGTACGGACCAAGCGGCATCGGCACGGGCAGGGGCGTTGAAGGTTTCCGAAAATGGCATCAGATACCTTTCTTGGCCGGCATGCCGGATCGCGGCCAATATGTGGATGAGATCACCTATCACTTCTTCGGTGACAGCAACTATGCTGCGGTGACCGGTTGGCCCAACATGATCCAGACCATCAGCCATAATGGCTGGCTCGGCATTCCACCTGTCGACAAGCGCATCACCATGCGCTCGCTTGATTTCTGGCGGCTTGAGAATGGTAAAATTCGTGAGAATTGGGTCTTGGTCGATATGCTCGACATGTACACCCAGATTGGCGTGGATGTGCTTTCGCGTATGCGAGAATTTAATAAGGCAAGACAAGGCTTTGATCGGCAAACAGGCAAAGCCATCACTGGAGTATTTGCATGAAGGGCTTCAGCCAACGCTGGAAAGACTTTCCCGATTACATCTTGGGCATCACCAAGGAAATCTGGGAAGATCGCGGTATAGCAACGCTTGAGCACTACTATGCTGAGGATGTGATCGTGCGCATGCCGTCGGGTATCTCGGTTGGCAATCGCGGATCCATCAACTCCACAATGGCTGTCTTGTCAGAACTGCCTGATCGCCAACTCTTGGGCGAAGATGTCATTTGGTCTGGGACGGTCGAAACCGGCGATTTGCTCTCTTCCCATCGGCTCATGTCAACGGCAACGCACAGCCGTGACGGCGTTTATGGCAAAGCCACCGGAAAGCCGCTGCGCTACCGCATCATTGCTGATTGCGCTGCGGCTGACGACACAATCTACGATGAGTGGTTGATCCGCGACAATGGTGCCATCGTCCGCCAGCTTGGCCATGATGTGGCCGACTACACGCGCCGTCTGATTGACGCTGAAGGTGGCGTCGACTATGCCGCCAGGCCTTTTACGCCATCTAACGATAAACAGGGTCGGTATACGTCTAAAGGCAACTCCCACGAGGCTGGCACGCGGTATGCTGACAATTTGCAACGCCTGATGCGCGCGGACTTCGCGTCCATTCGAGACACCTACGACCGGGCGTGTCAGATCGAGATGCCGGGTTACCGAACAGACCATGGCTGGCAAGCGGTCGATGCGTTTTGGCTTGGTCTGCGTGCGGCGTTTCCAGACGCGACCTTTGAAATTCACCATCAGATTGGCATGGATGGCACCGATGGGTTCCCAGAACGTGCAGCCATCCGTTGGTCGCTTACCGGCAAGCATGCCGGCCATGGCGTCTTTGGCGCCCCTTCAGGCGCTGACATTCACGTTATGGGCGCAAGTCATGCGGAGTTCGGGCCTTGGGGATTGCGGCGAGAGTTTGTGCTCTACGATGAAATTGCGATCTGGAAGCAGATCCTATTGGCGACAGGATAGGTCATGACCCGTGAAGAAATGGAAACCCGCATCGTACGGTATGGCGAACTGCAACCTTGCAAGACGGCCTTTATCGACGCGCACACGCCCGGCTCGGATCAGAAAGAAAACTTCACCATCATTGGCGGCGGTGTTTCCGAAAGCCCCGACCAGCACGTGCACATATCCATTCCCCACGGTTTCAACATCGGTGCTGCCGGTCAGCCGCCCAAATGCCGTAACTCCCTGCATTCTCATCGAACAGCTGAAGTTTTCTTTGTGCTGTCTGGACGCTGGCGGTTCTTTTGGGGTCGCTGGGGAGACGCAGGGGAAGTTGTTCTGGAAGAAGGCGATATCTTCAATATTCCTACCGGCATTTTCCGGGGTTTTGAAAACATCGGCACCGATTACGCAATGATCATGGCCATCCTCGGCGGCGATGACGCCGGTGGCGGAGTGATTTGGGCGCCACAAGTGATCGAAGAAGCTGCAGGTCACGGCTTGGTGCTCTCCGAAGACGGCAAACTCTATGACACCAAGCAAGGCCAATCCCTGCCGGATGGCGTAGGAACGATGTCACTTCTGACTGACGAGGAACTCAAAGCCTATCCGGAGCCAGCCACAGCTGATGTCGTACCGCAGTATGTGGCGCGCTACTGGGATATGGTGGCGCTGGCCGATAGCAATCCTGCCAAGGTGATCGGCGAGCATGGCATGCTGCGCGACAAACCTGGCTTTGAAGTCGATTTGATCACCCGCGGCTCTGCCAGTGCCGCCATGCACCAGCACAACAAACCTTCAGTGCTCATGCCGGTAACAGGTCATTGGAAGGTTGAATGGGAGGGCGGAGAAGCTGTGCTCGCACCCGGCGATACCATGAGTGTGCCGGAGAACCTGCCACATCGCACCAAGCCTTCCATGACTGGCGAAGCGGCACTCTATCATGTCGTTGCAACCGACGATGCACCCGGCCTCACTTGGATACCCAAGTCAGTATGACAGGCGCGCGCGGCAATCGCGAAGAACTGCTAGACGCTCACCGGAGCCTTCAGGAAACCTATAACGCATCAGCGCAGGCCTATGATGAGCAGCGCGCAAAGTTTCTTTTCGAGCAGGCGTGGCTCGACCGGTTCCTGGCAAGTCTGCCTAATCAACCAACCGTGCTCGACGTTGGGTGCGGTTCAAGCGAGCCAATTTCCGCTTATCTGGTCTCCAAAGGATGCAGCCTTACTGGCATTGATTTCGCGACTGCGATGCTGGCTATCGCTCGTTCTCGATATCCCGCCCATAGCTGGCTGGAGGCGGACATGCGCAAGCTGGCACTTGGCAAAACTTTCCATGGCGTTCTGTCGTGGGATGCTTTCTTTCACCTCACCAGAGATGAACAACGCCAAACGATTCCCCGGCTTGCCGACCATGTGGCAACTAGTGGGTCGCTCATGCTGACCATCGGTCCGGAAGATGGCGAGGAGATGGGCAAGGTGGACGGCAAGCCCGTCTATCACGCGAGTCTGTCACAGCAGGAGTACAAAGAGATCCTGCGCACTGCAGGGTTTGAAAACGTAGAGTTGACCTTGGAAGATCCAGATTGCGACTATCACTGTGTGGTTTTGGCCACCAACAAGAAGCCCAAATAAGGAGCCCCGCAATGCCAATTAAAACCACCCATGTCGGCTCACTGCCGCGCAGCCAAAACGTCGTCGACTTGATTTTCGCGCGCGAACGTCAGGAGGCTTATGATCAGGCTGCCTTTGATGCAGCGATGGCCGAGCACGTTATGGAGGGGGTGCGTCGGCAGAAAGAGGCTGGCATCGATATCGTTTCTGATGGCGAAACATCAAAAATCAGCTACGCGACCTATGTAAAGGATCGCTACACTGGCTTTGACGGAGACAGCAAGCGCAACGCACCGGCGGACCTCAAACAATTCCCAACCTTTCTTAAGCGTCTGGCGGAGTCAGACGGAACACCAAGCTATTCGCGGCCCATGTGCGTGGGAGAGGTGAAATCAAAAGGTCAGGGTGAATTAGAAAAAGACATCGCAAACCTGAAAGCGGCCATGCAAGCGCATGGCGTCAAGCGTGGGTTCATGAACGCCGCATCCCCAGGTGTCATTTCGCTCTTCTTGCCCAATGACCACTACGCCAGCTGCGAGGCTTATCTGGCAGCATTGGCCGATGCGATGCGTGAGGAATACCGCACCATTGTCGATGCCGGGCTTGATCTTCAGCTAGATTGCCCGGATCTCGCGCTATCGCGCCACATGCTGTTCAATGATTTATCTGACGAAGAATTCGTGAAAGTTGCACAGCAAAATGTCGATGCACTCAATCATGCTTTGGAAGGCATCCCACAGGACAAGGTGCGTGTGCACATTTGCTGGGGTAACTATGAGGGCCCGCATGTTTGCGACATCGACATGGCCAAAATGTTCGACACGCTTATGAGCACCAAAGCACGGTACATGCTCTTTGAAACGTCCAACCCACGCCACGCGCATGAGTGGACTGTGTTTGCTGAGCGGAAGGCCGATATTCCTGACGACAAAGTGCTGGTGCCGGGCGTTGTCGACACGACAACGAATTTCGTCGAGCATCCTGAGGTTGTGCGCCAACGTGTTCAGCGCTTTGTCGATATCGTCGGAAAAGATCGTGTAATAGCAGGCTCAGATTGCGGCTTTGGAACGTTCGCAGGCTTTGGCGCCGTTGACCCTGAAATCGCGTGGGCCAAACTGGCAACGCTCGCTGAAGGGGCATCCAGAGTCGCCTGATCCGCGCTCTACATCACCGCGCCAAGCTGCCACGGCACAAACTCGGCTCCGCCGAAGCCCTGCCGCTCGCTTTTGGTTTGTTCGCCAGAAGCGACGGCGACAAGCTGACTGAAGATCGCTTCGCCCTTGTCTTTGACGCTAACTCCGTCGGAGAGCACGTCGCCGCAATTGATGTCCATATCGTTTTCCATGCGCTCATACATCGGTGTGTTGGTGGCAAGCTTGATGCAAGGCGTTGGCATGTAGCCAGATACTGACCCACGCCCGGTGGTGAACGCCACAAGGTTGGCGCCAGAAGCAATCTGCCCCGTTACGGAGCACGGGTCGTAACCTGGTGAGTCCATATAAACGAAGCCAGGTGTCGTGATCGGTTCAGCGTATTTATAGACATCCACAAGTGGGGAAGCGCCACCCTTCGCCACAGCGCCCAACGACTTTTCCAGGATGGTTGTCAGTCCACCGCGCTTGTTACCAGGCGAGGGATTGTTGTCGAGCTTGCCGCCATGCATCGCGGTGTAGCGCTCCCACCAATGCACACGCTCCATCAGTTTGTCCGCGATCTCAGGCGACGCCGCGCGATGAGTGAGCAAGTGCTCAGCGCCATAGATTTCTGGCGTTTCTGAGAGGATGGACGTACCGCCAGCAGCGACGAGCAAGTCAGAGGCATAGCCGAGGGCAGGATTGGCGGTGATGCCGGAATATCCATCTGACCCGCCGCATTGCAGGCCGAGCGTCAGATGCGACAACGGGGCAGGAGTGCGCTCGACCCATTGGCAGTTTCAGCAAGCTCCCGCAGCAGGTTCACGCCACGCTCCACCGTTTTGGCCGTTCCGCCAGATTGTTGGATCGTCATATAGCGGAACGCGCCATCAGCGCGTGGTCGACCTTGGCCAATCAGATCACCAACCTGCATGACCTCACAGCCAAGACCCACGAGCAAGATGCCGCCAAAATTGGGGTGCTGCGCATAGCCAGAGAGCGTCCGAAAAAGTGTGTCATAACCTTCATCGTCCCCGGCCATACCGCACCCGGTGCCGTGCACGATCGGCGCGATGCCATCTACATTTGGAAAGTCATCAAGCAAACCACTCTTTTCAGCAGCTTCGGCGATAAAACGCGCGACCGAGCCAGAGCAGTTAACCGATGTAACAACACCCAAATAGTTGCGCGTGCCGACACGTCCGTCAGCCCTATGATAGCCCATAAACGTTTTTGGAAGGTCGCTTGATGCTTCGGTGAGAGCTGCACCTCTTTCACCAGCTTCCAGGCGCACAGCACCATCATTGGCCTGATCACCCATCGCCAAATTGTGGCTGTGAACATGCTCACCGACAGCAATGGGCGTGGTTGCACGCCCAATTATCTGACCATAGCGAATGATAGGATCCCCAATGGCGTGCGTGATTCGGCTGATCTTGTGGCCTTGTGCCACGCGATCAACGGTCGTGATCTCCACATTGTCCAGGCTCGCGCCTGCCTCCAAATCTTCAGTTGCCACTGCAACGGTGTCATTGGGATGCAGCAAAAGCGCCCGTTGATGCGCCGTAGACATAGAATCATTTGATGTGGGCACGTAAAGGGCAACCTTCTTTAGAGAACAAAAGCACCATAGCCAAAGGCAGGCACCACCATAGTCTTGCAGAGCGCCAGTCTAAGACCCTACAACTGCCAGAACGCGCAAACGGCAAGACCAGTTGACAGCCTCTGGCCCGCCACTAACATGCTAACATGCTACAGCTGGATCGGGCGACGGTGCAAGACCCAACACAGACCCCCAAAGCCCAACCACAGGGCAGCCAATCGAACGCCCCGTTGACGGGGATTACGAGACCAGAAGGCAGTGCCTTGGCGTTGGCAAGCTTGGATGATTTTCCAGGAACTTTGGCCCAAAAGACCTATGGCTCGCTCAAGCAAGCCATCCTCAGCCTTCATTTGAAGCCTGGCGAGGTGCTGCGCAAACCGGAGATTTGCCAACAATTGGGTGTCTCTCGCTCGCCGGTTGCCGAAGCCTTGGCGCGTTTGGCAGTTGAAGGGTTGGTGGATGTGGTGCCGCAAGCAGGTACCTTTGTAGCCCGCTTTTCACTGGAAGAGATTCGTGAAGGCGCCTTTCTTCGTGAAGCACTGGAACTGGCAACAGTCGAATTGCTGGCCGCCACAATAACGGATGACCAACTGGTGCAACTTCGGCGTAATCTGCGCATACAGGCCGCGCTTGTCAGCGATGGGGATTTTCCAGGGTTTTACCAGATGGACGGGCAAATGCATGAACTGCTGATGTCGTTTACTGGCTTCAAACGACTGCCTCAGATCGCCGAAACCAGTTGGGTGCACGTTGATCGCGCCCGACAGCTCATTCTTCCACAACCTGGTCGTGTGCAGGCAACACTTGAGGAGCATGAGACCATCTTGAACGCCTTAGAACAGCGTGATCCGCAGGCCGCCAGAGAAGCCACCCGGCATCATTTGCGCCAACTCGTTGCTCTGCTTGAGCCGATGATGCGCTCCAAACCGGAACTGTTTGTCAGCCTATGACACTCCTTCGCCCAAACGCTCCACGTTACGCAGCACGCCTGAATGCATTTAAGACTGGCTTACCGGGTGCGCCCACCGCGGAAGATATGTTGCGCCGCGCTGCATCTGTCTCAGGCCTCAATGCAGCTGATTTGAATTATCCCGATCATTTTGATCATCACAGCGCCGATGAGATGACCCGCGTGATGGAAGACTGCGGCATGGCGCTCAATGGCCTTGCCATGCGCTACTACACTGATCCTGGGTTCCGACTTGGTGCCTTCACGCACCCAGACCAAACCGTGCGTCGTGCCGCTATCGACATCACCCAAAAGGGCCTCGATACGCTTGCGCAAATGGGCGGCAATTTGATGACACTTTGGATGGGGCAAGACGGTTTCGATTACGCCTTCCAGGGTGACTATAAGGCAATGTGGGACAGCACTATCGAGGCCATTCAAGAGGTTTGTGACCACAATCAAGCCATTGATATTGCGATTGAATACAAACCCAATGAGCCGCGGGCCTACGCTCTCATGCCGGACATTGGCAGCACATTGTTAGCAGTGAAGGAAGCAGGCCGCGACAATCTCGGTGTAACGCTCGATTTCGCCCATGTGCTCTATGCCGACGAGATGCCGGCTCATACCGCCCATCTCATCGCACGGCATTCCAAATTGCTGGGTGTTCATCTCAACGATGGGTACGGCAAACGCGATGACGGGTTGATGGTTGGATCCGTTCACCCGATGCAGACCTTGGAGCTTTTCGTCGAACTGGAACGCGCTGGTTATGATGGTGCGATCTATTTCGACACATTCCCCGATCATGGCGGCCTGGACCCATGTGCTGAAGCAGAAACCAACATCATCATGGCTGAGCGCTTGCGGACCACTGCTAGGCAGTTGGTGGACAACAGCGACTTGGCGGCTGCGATTGCCCAACAGGATGCAACGCAGAGCTTGAGAATCGTCGGTGAGGCGCTTTACCGGAGTCCGGTTTGAGCATTCTCGTCGTCGGCGCGATCCACCACGATGTGATTGTCGATGCTCCCTCGATACCCCGCTTGGATGAAACGCTGCCAGGTAGTGCGGTGCGTTATGCCTTTGGTGGCAAAGGCGGCAACCAAGCTGTGATGGCGGGCAAATTAGGCAGAGAACTTGGTGTCTCTGTCGCTATGGCTGCGTGCATTGGCAGCGATGCACCAGGCGATGATGCTCAAAAAGTGCTGGATAGTGCAGGCGTGTCGACCAAGCAGATCCAAAGGGTCGATGGCCCGTCTGGCATGAGCGTGGCCATCAGTCTGCCTGATGGTGGGTATGGCGCTGTTATCGTTTCTGCATCCAACACCAAGTTTGATGCACAAGATCTAGACATCGATGACCAAACACAATGGGTGTTGCTGCAAAACGAGCTCCCTGCGACCATCAATGAGGTGGTTGCGGGGCGCGCAAAGGAGGTTGGCGCAAACGTCTTGCTCAACGCAGCACCGGCGCGAAGCCTAACCAATAGCATGACCCTTTCTCTGGATTTGGTGGTCATCAATCGCGTTGAAGCTGCTGATCTGCTTGGCATTGCCGACGCCGCGCTTGATCCATCGCCTGCGGTTGCCGAACTTCAAGAAAAATTGAGCTGCCCAATCATCCTGACGTTAGGCGGCGAGGGGCTGTGGTTGGCAGACGGTGAGGTTGCACAGCATGTGCTGGCTTATCCTGTCCCAGTTGTCTCAACCCATGGCGCAGGGGATGCATTTGTGGGTGCGCTCGCCGTTTGTCTTTGCCGGGGTGATGACCTTATAGACGCAACTCGCTTTGCTTCAGCCGCTGCCGCATTGCATGTCTCAACACCTGTTGATCGGCGTGATCAGATCACGCATCAGGCCATTCAAGCGCTTATTCAAACATCCAACCGGTAGAATGAATTGGCATTACCGCCAAACACAGCGATCTTCTCTGCTTCGCTGAGATGGTCGGCCAACTTCAGTGCTGCCTCGTACCAATCATCATAACCGCGCGCCAAGCGCGAAACCGGCCAATCAGATCCCCAGATCGTCCTTTCTGGCCCAAATGTTTTGAACACATGATCCGCATAGGGGCGCAAATCGCCAGCCGTCCAGCCTTCTTTGGCTTCTGTCACCAAAGCTGAATATTTGCAGAAAGCATTGGTATCAGACGCGATTTTCGCCATTCCATCAGCCCAGAATGAAAAATTCTCTTCCGTGTGATCGCGGATTTGCGGCTTCATACAATGATCGATCACCACCCGCATGGTTGGGTATCGGGTGAGCAGCGTGTGGAAGTTATCGAGGTGACGCGGAAAGCCAAGCGCATCGAACGTTAAACCAAGCTCGCACACGGCCTCAAACGCCCACTGGATATCAGTGCGCAGCATCCAATCATCATCGGGGATATCTTGAATCATCGGGCGCACGCCAAGAAATTTTGGGTGCTCAGCGAGACGTTTCAGATGCGCCAGATCATCCGGCTTTTCAAAATCGATCCAGCCAACCACGCCTGCCACATAGGGCGTCGCGTCGGCCAACCCGAGCATGTACTCGGTTTCGTTGATCGTTGCGGCAGCTTGCACCAAAACTGTAGCTTGAATGCCGTGCTGCTTGAGATGTGGGGTCAGGTCAGCCGGACCGTAGGACCGCGCCAAAATGGCGTTGTCCATCGGCATCCAGTCGTAATCGCCGCGCGCCGGATTCCAAAAGTGCTGATGCGCATCGATCATCATTGTGAAGCCCTCAAACCGGCGCGTCTTGGCGCATCAGCCGTTCGCTCTGCAGGTCAGCCCACAATGCCGCAGGGATTTCTGCGTTGGACGCTTGGATGTTTGACTCCATCTCAGACAAACCCTGGCCGCCAGGGATAACAGAAACAGTTGTTGGATGGCGCAGCGGGAACTGGAACGCCGCATCAACCATTCGAACGCCGTGGCGTTCACAGACCGCTTGAATGCGCGCAACTCTGTCCAAAACCTCTTGCGGTGCAACGTCATAGTTGAAGAAAGCGCCTGGCTTGGGGCCGGTTGCCAGAATGCCAGAATTGTAAGGGCCACCAATCACCATGCCGATGCCGCGTTGCTCGGCCAGCGGCAGAAAGGTCTCCAGAGCCTCTTGCTCCAAAAGCGTGTAGCGACCAGCGAGCAGGAAGAGGTCAAAATCACCTTGTTCGGCCAGTGTCTGGCAGCTTTGCCATTCATTGACGCCTGCACCGAACGCTTTGATCACACCCTGCTCGCGCATCTCCGAAAGCGCCTTGTAGCCACCGTCATTCATCAGCTCGGATATCTTTGCATCCAGCGCCTGCTGGCTGCCATGGTTGAAGATGTCCAGATCATGGGCAAACAGGATGTCGATGCGATCGATCCCCATCCGTTCCAGCGAAAACTCAACAGATCGCATCACGCCATCATAGGTGTAATCGTAGATTTCCTTGCGCGCAGGGACGTCAAAAAACTTGCCGATACAGTCGCGCTTGTCCTGTGTTGTGACCTCAAAATACCGGCCAATCTTCGTCGACAGAACGTAGGAATCGCGAGGCTTATCACGCAAAAACCGGTTCATTCGCGTTTCAGACAGCCCCAAGCCGTACAACGGCGCGGTATCGTAGTAGCGCACACCCGCATCCCATGCGCGTTGCAACACCGCATGGGCATCATCATCGGTGATAGCCTTGTAAAGGTTGCCAATCGGCGCGGTTCCAAAGCCCAACTCGGTAAATGTCAGACCGCCATTGCCAAGGCGATC